>ERZ1023453.1-NODE-1-length-1504124-cov-257.891796_pt1 | contig 1504124 bp, 1381 predicted proteins | sample MGYA00380525_ERZ1023453 | MGnify/ENA primary metagenome ERZ1023453 (study PRJEB33173, sample SAMEA4830419) | metagenome | study: EMG produced TPA metagenomics assembly of the PRJEB25223 data set... | reverse complement strand
CGGATTCTTGCACAACCACTGGATCGATCAACCGATCCTTAACTGATCGGCATTACGGGATCCCCCGGCGTTTTTTTATTCTTCGTTTGATTCCTGTGGCGTTGCCGCCGAACTCGGCTTGCGACGTTTACCAATGTTTTTGGTATCGCGATGGCGTTTCTTCACGCGCGGTTTATCTTTATCTTTCTCTTTTTTCTTCTCCTCACGTTTCGCGAGCGCTTTCTTCGACGGTTTACCCGTCATCTTTTCGCTCGGTGCACGTGAAGTTGGACGCAACTCATCAATCACCCGTGATTTCAGGGGTTCTTCAATGTAGCGGCCAATTTTTAGCAGCAGCAGGTGATCGTGCGCTTCAACCAGCGAGATTGCCGTCCCCTTTCGACCGGCGCGGCCCGTACGGCCAATGCGGTGCAGATAGGTGTCTCCGCTGCGCGGCATGTCGAAGTTAATCACGTGGCTGACGTCTGGAATATCGATCCCACGCGCCGCGACGTCGGTGGCAACCAGCACGTTAACGCGACCGTCAGTAAGACGATTAATGCCTTCATTACGTTTGATCTGCGCCATCTCACCTTCGAGATAGCAGTTATTGATCCCCGCCAGACGAAGCTTCTCAGCCAGTTCGTGCACACGCTCGCGCTTGCGGACAAACACGATGGTACGGGTGGCGTCGTCTTGTTTCAGCAGGTGCTTCAGCAGTTCGAATTTGTGTTCGAAGTTATCCGCACGGTAATACCACTGGTGAATCTTTTTACGCTCGCGGGTTGATGGCGTCGCGGAGACTTCAACCGGCTCTTCCAGCAGACGCTCGGCAAAATCTTTAATTGCATCACCTTCCAGCGTGGCGGAGAACAGCATAGTCTGTTTGCGCCAGCGCGTTTCCCCGGCGATGTGCTCGATGTCCTGGGCAAAGCCCATATCCAGCATCCGGTCAGCTTCGTCGAGGATCAGCGTTTCCACGGCGCGGCAGTCAAAATTCTCTTCTTTAATATACTGCATCAGACGGCCGGTGGTGGCGACCACGATATCCTGATTTTCGCTGAACACTTCGGCGTGGTTCATGTACGCTACGCCGCCGGTAATTGTCGCGATATCCAGGTGGGTGTTTTTGGCCAGCTCACGGGCATGGTCGGCGACCTGCATTGCCAGTTCGCGTGTCGGCGTCAGGATCAAAATACGCGGCGGACCGGATTTTTTACGCGGAAAGTCGAGCAGGTGCTGCAACGCTGGCAGCAGATATGCCGCCGTTTTACCGGTGCCTGTCGGCGCAGAACCGAGTACGTCACGGCCTTCGAGCGCAGGCGGAATGGCGGCAGCCTGAATGGCGGTCGGGCGAGTGAAACCTTTTTCCTGGAGGGCATCCAGTAGGCTTTCATCGAGTTCAAGTTCGGAAAAAGTCGTTACAGTCATGTTCTACCTCTGTGTGGGGCGCTGATTATAGACGTTACGGCTGCAATCTTCATCTGTTTGTATGGATATCGCTTCTCAGGTATTGTTTTCACCAGGTGCTGTTGCCGTTTTTCCTGCAAGGTTTTTAATTCATGCCTCAGTCTACATCCGTCCTTCGTCGTAATGGATTTACTTTTAAACAGTTTTTTGTCGCGCACGATCGTTGTGCGATGAAAGTCGGAACAGATGGAATTCTGTTAGGGGCATGGGCACCGGTGGCGGGTGTAAAGCGGATCCTCGATATCGGTACCGGCAGCGGCTTGCTGGCGCTGATGCTGGCGCAGCGTACCGATGAAAGCGTCACCGTTGATGCCGTTGAGCTGGATAGCGACGCCGCCGCGCAGGCGCTGGAAAACGTCGCCCAGTCGCCGTGGGCGGATCGGGTGACCGTGCAAGCGGAAGATGTTCAGCTTTGGGCCGCACGCCAGACCGTCAAATATGACCTTATCATCAGTAACCCGCCTTATTACGAGCAGGGTGTCGAGTGCGCCACGCCGCAGCGGGAACAGGCGCGCTATACCACGATGCTGGATCATTCCGCTTTGTTAGCGACGGCGACGGGGCTGATCACGGAAGAGGGGTTCTTGTGCGTCGTACTGCCGGAAAATATCGGCAATACCTTCACGCAGCAGGCATTAAATATGGGCTGGCACCTACGCTTACGGACCGACGTCGCTGAAACCCAGGCGCGATTACCGCATCGGGTGCTGTTGGCATTCTCCCCAAAGAAGGGGGAATGCTTTAGCGACAGGCTGGTGATTCGCGGGCCGGATCAGCGTTACTCCGAAGGTTATACGGCGCTGACCCAGGCATTTTATCTGTTCATGTGAGCAGTTAACGGCGAGAGCACTGACGGGCCCGATTCCTCCAGCAGCGCCGGATAATCGAGCGTGTAGTGCAGACCGCGGCTCTCTTTGCGCATCATCGCACAGCGAACAATCAGCTCGGCGACCTGCACCAGGTTACGTAACTCCAGCAAATTATTCGAGACGCGGAAATGGGCGTAATACTCGTCGATCTCCTGCTGTAACATGGTGATACGGCGCAGGGCGCGCTCCAGACGTTTGGTGGTGCGCACGATCCCCACGTAGTCCCACATAAACAGCCGCAGCTCATGCCAGTTATGCTGGATCACGACCAGTTCGTCGGGATTATCAACGCGACTTTCATCCCAGGCGGGCAGGGCGTTGACGCCACGAGCATAAGGCATTCGTCTGTCGATATCTTCCGCAGCGGACCAGCCGTATACCAGACACTCCAGCAGCGAGTTTGAGGCCATCCGGTTCGCGCCGTGCAGGCCGGTATAGCTCACTTCTCCAATCGCGTACAGGCCATCCACATCGGTACGACCGTAGTCGTCAACCATTACGCCGCCGCAGGTATAGTGTGCCGCAGGCACAATGGGTACCGGTTCTTTGGTCAGGTCAATACCCAGTCCCAGCAGCTTTTCATAAATCATCGGAAAATGCTGACGTACAAAGGCTTCTGGTTTATGGCTGATATCGAGGAACATACAGTCCGCGCCAAGGCGTTTCATTTCATGGTCAATCGCACGGGCGACGATATCGCGCGGCGCCAGTTCTCCGCGTGCGTCAAAATCCGGCATAAATCGTGTGCCGTCCGGGCGTTTGAGATGGGCACCTTCGCCGCGCAGCGCTTCGGTGAGCAGGAAATTACGTGCCTGAGGGTGATACAGCGCGGTAGGGTGGAACTGATTAAATTCGAGGTTTGCGACCCGGCAACCTGCACGCCAGGCCATTGCAATACCGTCGCCGGAGGAAATGTCCGGATTCGTCGTGTATTGATACACTTTCGATGCACCGCCAGTCGCTAACACGACAGACTTCGCGTGGCAGGTTTCCACCGCCTCTTTATTCCGGTTCCAGACCCATGCTCCGACGACGCGCCGCGTGCCGGGCAGGCCAATTTTATCGGAGATGATTAAATCGACGGCATTACTGCGTTCCAGTACCCGAATGTTCGGATGGTTTTGCGCTTTGCTGACCAGCGTGGTTTCCACCTCTTTGCCGGTGGCGTCGGCGGCATGCAAAATGCGACGATGACTATGACCGCCTTCACGCGTTAAGTGGTAACTCTCTTCACCGTTAGGCTGGACCTGAGTATCAAACAGCACGCCCTGGTCAATCAGCCATTGTACGCAGGGGCGGGCGTTGCTGGCGACAAACTCCACCGCATGGCGATCGCAAATACCGGCGCCCGCAATCAGCGTATCTTCCACATGTGAATCAATGCTGTCGGTTTCATCGAAAACGGCGGCGATCCCGCCCTGAGCATAGAAGGTGGAGCCTTCACTGACGGGGCCTTTACTCAGCACAATAACCTGGTGCTTTTCAGCCAGACGCAGCGCCAGCGAGAGTCCGGCAGCGCCGCTGCCGATAATTAACACGTCACAAGAAAGTTCAGGCGTAATTTTCATGATTTTTGTTTAATGTACTAAACAGTGTTTGGCCAGCATAGCACCAGAATCCGAGAATCAGCACGTTTTATTTTCAGTTGTGTTGTAATGACTAAACAAAAAGGCGAGATTGAAATGGATAGCTGTCAGGTAGCCCATTTTGCGTGGCGGGCCGTAAGCTCCAGATTAGATGATGAAATAAAGTGGCCATTGGGTTACTCTGCTCGCGGTTTATGGGCATTTTTAAAGATTGTGCGTTGTTCGGACTCTGTAGACTTATAATGAGAGATAATGACCGTCTACAACATGACAAACAAAAAACAGATGCGTAACGGAACTTTACAAAAACGAGACACTCTAACCTATTGCTTGCTCATAGTGCAGCTAATGGAGTGGCGTTTCGAGAACGCGTGGAAATTTGGTTTGGGGAGACTTTACCTCGGATGAGCGAGCAGTTAACGGACCAGGTCCTGGTTGAACGGGTCCAGAAGGGAGATCAGAAAGCCTTTAACTTACTGGTAGTACGCTACCAGCATAAAGTGGCGAGTCTGGTTTCCCGCTATGTACCGTCGGGCGATGTTCCCGATGTGGTGCAAGAATCATTTATTAAAGCCTATCGTGCGCTGGATTCTTTCCGGGGAGATAGTGCTTTTTATACCTGGCTGTATCGCATTGCGGTGAATACAGCGAAGAATTACCTGGTGGCTCAGGGGCGTCGTCCGCCATCAAGCGATGTGGATGCGATTGAAGCAGAAAACTTCGAAAGTGGCGGTGCGCTGAAAGAAATTTCGAACCCTGAGAACTTAATGTTGTCAGAAGAACTGAGACAGATAGTTTTCCGAACTATTGAGTCCCTCCCGGAAGATTTACGCATGGCAATAACCTTGCGGGAGCTGGATGGCCTGAGCTATGAAGAGATAGCCGCTATCATGGATTGTCCGGTGGGTACGGTGCGTTCACGTATCTTCCGAGCGCGGGAAGCTATTGATAATAAAGTTCAACCGCTTATCAGGCGTTGACGATAGCGGGATACTGGAAAAGGTATTAGGCATGCAGAAAGAAAAACTTTCCGCTTTAATGGATGGCGAGACGCTGGATAGTGAGTTACTTAATGAGTTGGCTCACGACCCGGATATGCAAAAAACCTGGGAAAGCTATCACCTGATCCGTGATTCAATGCGGGGTGATACTCCTGAGATGCTTCATTTCGATATTTCCGCTCGCGTAATGGCCGCTATTGAAGATGAGCCGGTACGCCAGACGGTGCCATTCATTCCAGAGGCCCAGCCTGCGCCGCAGCAATGGCAGAAAATGCCGTTCTGGAAAAAAATGCGCCCGTGGGCCGCGCAACTTACCCAAATGGGTGTTGCCGCGTGCGTATCGCTTGCAGTTATCGTTGGTGTCCAGCACTATAATGGACAATCTGAAACGTCCCAGCAGCCTGAAACGCCGGTCTTCAATACTTTACCGATGATGGGTAAAGCCAGCCCGGTAAGTCTGGGAGTACCTTCTGATGCAACCGCAAACGGTGGACAACAGCAGCAGGTACAGGAGCAGCGTCGTCGGATCAACGCTATGTTGCAGGATTACGAACTGCAACGCCGACTGCACTCCGAACAGCTTCAGTTTGAGCAGGCACAGACACAGCAAGCCGCTGTTCAGGTGCCAGGAATTCAAACTCTAGGAACGCAATCGCAGTAATGAAGCAACTTTGGTTTGCCATGTCACTTGTGACGGGTAGCCTGTTCTTCTCTGTCAACGCCTCGGCCAACACTGCGTCCGGGGCGTTGTTGCAGCAGATGAACGTGGCCAGCCAGTCACTCAATTACGAGCTGTCATTCGTCAGCATTACGAAACAAGGCGTTGAGTCTCTGCGCTATCGCCATGCACGGCTGGAAAATCGTCCGCTTGCGCAACTGCTACAAATGGATGGTCCGCGTCGTGAAGTTGTCCAGCGCGGGAATGAAATCAGCTATTTCGAGCCTGGACTCGAACCGTTCACCCTGAACGGTGACTATATCGTTGACTCCCTGCCATCACTTATCTATACCGATTTCAAACGTCTCGCCCCCTACTATGATTTCATTGCGGTGGGCCGTACCCGCATTGCCGATCACCTGTGCGAAGTGATTCGCGTGGTGGCGCGCGATGGTACGCGTTACAGCTATATCGTCTGGATGGACACTGAAACGAAGCTGCCGATGCGGGTTGATCTTCTCGATCGCGACGGTGAAACGTTAGAGCAATTCCGGGTGATCGCCTTTACCGTGAATCAGGATGTCGGTAGCAGCATGCAGACGCTGGCAAAAGCCAATCTGCCACCGTTGCTCTCCGTTCCTGTGGGTGAAAAAGCGAAATTCAGTTGGAGTCCGACCTGGCTTCCGAAAGGGTTTAGCGAAGTGTCCAGCGGTCGCAGACCGTTGCCAACGATGGACAATATGCCGATTGAATCGCGTCTCTACTCCGACGGTCTGTTTAGCTTTTCGGTTAACGTAAACCGGGCGACTCAGGCCAGCACCGATCAGATGCTGCGTACCGGACGCAGAACGGTCAGCACCAGCGTACGCGACAACGCGGAAATCACCATCGTGGGTGAATTGCCGCCGCAGACTGCGAAGCGTATTGCCGACACCATTAAGTTTGGAGCCCCGCAATGATTAAAGAGTGGGCTACCGTGGTTTCTTGGCAAAATGGCGAGGCGCTGGTGAGTTGCGATGTGAAAGCATCCTGCAGCAGCTGTGCTTCACGCGCCGGCTGCGGCACCCGTGTGCTGAACAAACTGGGGCCACAGACCACGCATACCATTGTTGTGGCGAGCGATGTGCCGCTAGAGCCTGGCCAGAAAGTGGAACTGGGGATTGCCGAAGGCAGCCTGCTGGGGTCCGCCATGCTAGTTTATCTGTCGCCGTTGGTGGGATTATTTCTCATCGCATCGCTTTTTCAGGTGTTGTTTGGCTCAGATCTTGCGGCGTTAAGCGGCGCGATACTCGGTGGCGTCGGCGGATTCCTGATTGCCCGCGGTTATTCCCGCAAACTTGCCGCACGTGAAGCCTGGCAGCCGGTTATTCTAAATGTTGCTCTCTCGCCCGATATGATTCGCGTTGAAACCCCCTCTGGCGAAACGACCCCATGATATTCTTGCCGGATGGCGGCTTCGCCTTATCCGGCCTACAAACGATTGGCAAACCCTGTAGGCCCGATAAGCTTGCGCCATCGGGCATCATGCTTCTCTTACGATGTTTTACATCAGAAAATCGATGCCGTTTCCAGTTCCCACTATCCTGACTCTATGAACATTTCCTCGCCTTCGCGTTGTAGTGTAGAATGCGGCGTTTCAGTTAAACAGACGTTAAGCTCAGAACAGCGACTTCTCAGAGCCTGTCCAACCAGGCGTAAGGCACAATAATTACACTATATGAAGAACATACGTAACTTTTCGATCATTGCTCACATCGACCACGGTAAATCGACGCTGTCTGACCGTATTATCCAGATCTGCGGTGGCCTGTCTGACCGTGAAATGGAAGCGCAGGTTCTCGATTCGATGGATCTTGAGCGTGAGCGCGGTATTACTATCAAAGCGCAGAGTGTAACGCTCGATTTCAAATCCGCTGATGGTGAAACTTACCAGCTTAACTTCATCGACACCCCAGGCCACGTTGACTTCTCGTATGAGGTTTCCCGCTCGCTTGCCGCTTGTGAGGGCGCGCTGCTGGTGGTGGATGCCGGACAGGGCGTAGAAGCGCAAACCCTGGCAAACTGCTACACAGCGATGGAGATGGATCTCGAAGTGGTGCCGGTCCTCAACAAAATTGACCTGCCAGCCGCCGATCCTGAGCGTGTCGCCGAAGAGATTGAAGATATCGTCGGTATTGATGCGACCGATGCCGTGCGCTGCTCGGCGAAAACCGGCGTGGGCGTGACCGACGTTCTGGAACGTCTGGTGCGTGATATTCCACCGCCGGAGGGCGATCCGGATGGCCCGTTGCAGGCGCTGATCATCGACTCCTGGTTCGATAACTATCTCGGCGTTGTCTCGCTGGTGCGTATTAAAAACGGCACGCTGCGCAAAGGCGAAAAAATTAAAGTGATGAGTACCGGTCAGACCTATAACGCTGACCGTCTGGGGATCTTCACGCCAAAACAGGTTGATCGTACCGAGCTGAAATGCGGCGAGGTAGGTTGGCTGGTGTGCGCCATTAAAGACATCCTCGGCGCACCGGTTGGCGATACCCTGACTCAGGCACGTAACCCGGCAGAAAAAGCGCTGCCAGGCTTTAAAAAGGTGAAACCGCAGGTTTATGCGGGCCTGTTCCCGGTCAGCTCTGATGATTACGAGAACTTCCGTGACGCGCTTGGCAAGCTGAGCCTTAACGACGCCTCTCTGTTCTATGAGCCGGAAAGCTCGACTGCGCTGGGCTTTGGCTTCCGCTGTGGTTTCCTCGGTCTGCTGCACATGGAGATCATTCAGGAGCGTCTGGAACGTGAATACGATCTGGACCTGATCACCACCGCGCCAACCGTAGTGTATGAGGTCGAAACCACTGCGAAAGAGACGATCTACGTCGACAGTCCGTCCAAGCTGCCGCCGTTGAACAATATCTACGAACTGCGCGAGCCGATCGCGGAATGTCACATGCTGCTGCCTCAGGCTTACCTCGGTAACGTGATTACCCTGTGTGTTGAGAAACGCGGCGTGCAGACTAACATGGTTTACCACGGTAACCAGGTGGCGCTGACCTATGAAATTCCGATGGCCGAGGTGGTACTCGACTTCTTCGATCGTCTGAAATCCACCTCGCGCGGTTATGCGTCGCTGGATTACAACTTCAAACGCTTCCAGGCTTCCGACATGGTGCGTGTTGATGTCCTGATCAACAACGAACGTGTCGATGCGCTGGCGCTGATCACTCACCGTGATAACTCGCAGAGTCGTGGTCGTGAACTGGTGGAGAAGATGAAAGATCTGATCCCACGTCAGCAGTTCGATATCGCGATTCAGGCCGCTATTGGTACGCACATTATTGCGCGTTCTACCGTGAAACAGTTGCGTAAAAACGTTCTGGCAAAATGCTATGGCGGTGATATCAGCCGTAAGAAAAAGCTGTTGCAGAAACAGAAAGAAGGTAAGAAGCGTATGAAGCAGATCGGTAACGTCGAACTGCCTCAGGAAGCGTTCCTCGCCATTCTGCATGTCGGCAAAGACAGCAAATAATCCTTAAGGAGTTGGCATGGCGAATATGTTTGCCCTGATTCTGGTGATTGCCACATTGGTCACGGGCATGTTGTGGTGCGTGGATAAATTTATCTTCGCGCCAAAACGTCGGGAGCGTCAGGCGACAGCACAGGCTGCTGCCGGAGATTCACTGGATAAAGCAACGTTGAAGAAAGTCTCGCCAAAACCTGGCTGGCTGGAAACCGGTGCCTCGGTTTTTCCCGTGCTGGCCATCGTGCTGGTCGTGCGTTCGTTTATCTATGAACCTTTCCAAATCCCATCGGGTTCGATGATGCCGACGCTGTTGATCGGTGACTTTATCCTGGTGGAGAAATTCGCCTACGGTATTAAAGATCCGATTTACCAGAAAACCCTGATCGAAACGGGTCATCCCAAACGTGGCGATATCGTGGTCTTTAAATACCCGGAAGATCCGCGTCTGGACTACATCAAGCGGGCTGTCGGTTTGCCTGGCGATAAAGTGACCTATGATCCGGTAGCGAAAGAAGTCACTATTCAACCTGGTTGTCGTTCGGGCCAGGCGTGTGAAAATGCGTTACCGGTTACCTATAGCGACGTTCAGCCGAGTGATTTTGTGCAGACGTTTGCACGCCGTAACGGCGGGGAAGCCACCAGTGGTTTCTTCGAGATCCCCCTGAGTGAAACGAAAGAGAACGGTATTCGTCTGTCTGAGCGTAAAGAGACGTTGGGTGAGGTGACACACCGCATCTTGACCGTGCCAATTGCTCAGGATCAGGTAGGGATGTATTACCAGCAGTCCGGGCAGCCACTGGCGACCTGGATTGTGCCGCCGGGACAATACTTCATGATGGGCGACAACCGCGATAACAGCGCAGACAGTCGTTATTGGGGCTTTGTCCCGGAAGCGAATCTGGTCGGTAAAGCCACTGCCATCTGGATGAGTTTTGACAAACAAGAAGGCGAATGGCCGACTGGCGTTCGTTTAAGCCGTATTGGCGGTATCCACTAATTACCGCGAATCGTTCACGTTGTCGTCATTATGACGGCAACGTGAATTATTTCTTCGATAAATCCGTCCAGGCTAACGACATCCCCGGTCGTTGTGTATAGAATATTCCCCCGAAGTTTCAGGTTGGCGCCTCCAGGTCGCCACGGCACACGAAACAGCGTTGGTCCCCCTATATGAGCGTACATAAGCTGCTTAACGCGGCTGACAGAATGCTACATATATCAGGTCTGTTTCGTGTGCTGAATTGTTGACGCATTTATTTATTGGTATCGCATGAACCCCATCGTAATTAATCGGCTTCAACGGAAGCTGGGCTACACTTTTACTCATCAGGAGTTGTTGCAGCAGGCATTAACCCACCGCAGTGCCAGCAGCAAACATAACGAGCGTTTAGAGTTTCTTGGCGACTCAATTTTAAGTTTTGTGATTGCGAATGCGCTTTATCACCGCTTCCCACGTGTGGATGAGGGGGATATGAGTCGTATGCGCGCGACGCTGGTGCGTGGTAATACGCTGGCTGAATTAGCCCGTGAGTTCGATCTGGGGGAATGTTTGCGCTTAGGCCCGGGCGAACTGAAAAGCGGCGGATTCCGTCGCGAATCGATTCTGGCCGATACCGTCGAAGCGCTGATTGGCGGGGTTTTCCTCGACAGCGACATTCAGACCGTCGAAAAGCTGATCCTCAACTGGTATCAGACGCGTCTGGACGAAATCAGTCCGGGCGATAAGCAAAAAGATCCGAAAACGCGTTTGCAGGAATATTTGCAGGGTCGCCATCTGCCGCTGCCGTCTTATCTGGTGGTGCAGGTGCGTGGTGAAGCGCACGATCAGGAATTTACTATCCACTGCCAGGTTAGCGGCCTGAGTGATCCGGTGGTTGGCACAGGTTCAAGCCGTCGCAAGGCGGAACAGGCTGCCGCCGAACAGGCGTTGAAAAAACTGGAGCTGGAATGAGCGACGAAAAAACTTACTGCGGATTTATTGCCATCGTCGGTCGTCCGAACGTTGGCAAATCCACGCTGTTGAACAACCTGCTTGGGCAGAAGATTTCGATCACCTCCCGTAAAGCGCAGACCACGCGTCACCGTATTGTCGGGATCCATACCGAAGGGGCTTATCAGGCGATTTACGTCGATACCCCGGGTCTGCACATGGAAGAAAAACGCGCGATTAACCGTCTGATGAACAAAGCGGCGAGCAGTTCCATTGGTGATGTTGAACTGGTGATCTTTGTGGTGGAAGGCACTCGCTGGACGCCGGATGACGAGATGGTGCTCAACAAACTGCGTGACGCAAAAGCGCCAGTGATTCTGGCCGTCAACAAAGTGGATAACGTGCAGGATAAAGCCGATCTGCTGCCGCACCTGCAGTTCCTGGCAAGCCAGATGAATTTCCTCGACATCGTGCCGATCTCTGCGGAAACCGGGATGAATGTCGATACCGTTGCGGGCATCGTGCGTAAGCATCTGCCGGAAGCGGAGCATCACTTCCCGGAAGATTACATCACCGATCGTTCACAGCGTTTTATGGCGTCTGAAATCATCCGTGAAAAGCTGATGCGTTTCCTGGGCGCTGAACTGCCTTACTCGGTGACCGTGGAAATCGAACGTTTCGTGACTAACGAACGCGGCGGTTACGATATCAACGGGCTGATCCTCGTCGAGCGCGAAGGGCAGAAGAAGATGGTCATTGGCAACAAAGGGGCCAAAATCAAAACCATCGGTATTGAAGCGCGTAAAGACATGCAGGAAATGTTTGAAGCCCCGGTTCACCTTGAACTGTGGGTGAAAGTGAAATCCGGCTGGGCCGATGACGAGCGCGCGCTGCGCAGCCTCGGTTACGGCGACGATCTCTAAACCTGCGCTCTGAACAGGCGACGAGTATGATGGAGGGCTGGCAGCGCGCATTTGTCCTGCATAGTCGTCCCTGGAGCGAAACCAGCCTGATGCTGGACGTCTTCACGGAAGAGTCGGGTCGTGTGCGCCTTGTTGCTAAAGGCGCTCGTTCTAAACGTTCTAATCTGAAAGGTGCTCTCCAGCCTTTTACCCCCCTGTTAGTCCGCTTTGGTGGACGTGGCGAAGTCAAAACGCTGCGTAGCGCGGAAGCCGTTTCTCTGGCGCTCCCTCTGAGTGGCATCACGCTGTACAGCGGTCTGTACATCAACGAACTGCTCGCCCGCGTGCTGGAGCACGAAACCCGCTTTTCTGAACTCTTCTTTGATTACCTGCACTGCATTCAGGCACTGGCGGGGGCAACGGGAACGCCGGAGCCCGTGCTGCGTCGTTTTGAACTGGCGTTACTCAGCCACCTCGGTTATGGGGTTGATTTTCTGCACTGTGCGGGCAGCGGTGAGCCGGTGGATGACACCATGACCTACCGTTACCGTGAAGAGAAAGGCTTCATCGCCAGCGTCGTGATCGACAACAATACCTTTACCGGACGCCATCTGCGAGCGCTGGCCGAACGCGAATTTCCGGATATTGATACGCTACGCGCGGCGAAACGCTTTACCCGCATAGCGCTGAAGCCGTATCTTGGTGGTAAGCCCTTAAAGAGCCGCGAATTATTCCGGCAGTTCATGCCGAAGAGAACATAAAATCACGAGGATTGTCATGGCTGAATTACTGTTAGGCGTCAACATTGACCACATTGCCACGTTACGTAATGCACGCGGCACCGCGTATCCGGACCCTGTCCAGGCTGCATTCATTGCTGAGCAGGCAGGTGCTGATGGCATCACCGTCCATTTACGCGAAGATCGCCGTCACATTACCGACCGCGATGTCCGCATTCTGCGTCAGACGCTGGACACGCGTATGAATCTGGAAATGGCGGTGACGGAAGAGATGCTGGCAATTGCCGTTGAGACCAAACCGCATTTCTGCTGCCTGGTGCCGGAAAAGCGCCAGGAAGTGACCACTGAAGGCGGTCTGGACGTGGCCGGGCAGCGCGACAAAATGCGCGATGCCTGCAAACGTCTCGCTGACGCCGGGATCCTCGTTTCGCTATTCATTGACGCTGATGACGTGCAAATCAAAGCGGCTGCTGACGTTGGTGCGCCATACATTGAAATTCATACCGGCTGCTACGCGGATGCGAAAACCGATGCCGAACAGGCGCAAGAACTGGCGCGCATCGCGAAAGCTGCAACCTTCGCAGCAAGCCTGGGGCTGAAGGTCAATGCGGGGCACGGTTTGACCTATCACAACGTCAAAGCTATCGCTGCTCTGCCGGAAATGCATGAGCTGAATATCGGTCATGCGATTATCGGTCGCGCGGTGATGAGCGGGTTGCGTGAGGCCGTAGCGGAAATGAAGCGTCTGATGCTGGAAGCGCGCGGCTAATGGCTATTCTTGGATTAGGTACCGATATCGTGGAGATCGCTCGCATAGAAGCGGTGATCTCCCGTTCCGGTGATCGGCTTGCCAGACGGGTGCTCAGCGACAACGAGTGGGCTATCTGGGAAACGCACCAGCAGCCGGTGCGTTTTCTGGCGAAACGCTTTGCTGTTAAAGAGGCTGCCGCGAAAGCTTTTGGTACCGGTATTCGCAATGGGCTGGCGTTTAATCAGTTTGAAGTGTTTAACGATCCGCTCGGCAAACCTCGCCTGCGGTTATGGGGAGAGGCGTTAGCGCTGGCGGAGAAACTGGGCGTTGCGCATATGCACGTGACGCTGGCCGATGAACGTCACTATGCCTGCGCCACGGTTATTATCGAAAGTTAGATTTTATCGGCGTGGTGCATCTGGACGAACTTGTCCCAGAGTTGTTCTTCCGTTTCGACATGTGCCGGATCTTTAAGGATCGTATTGGGGATTGGACACACCTTCTGGCAGGTGGGGGTGTCATAATGACCGACACACTCGGTGCATTTGTCGCTGTTAATCTCATAGATGCTGTCACCCATTGAAATGGCCTCATTCGGGCACTCGGGTTCGCACATATCGCAATTGATGCATTTTTTAGTGATTAACAGGGCCATCAGGAAACTCTCAAAACAACACAAACCGGGCGGGCATTATACGCGCATTCTTTGCTCAGACCAGTTTTTTTACCAGCGCCTCGCTGTGGCGAATACGGCCAGGAGCGTGCTCCAGATCCTGTTGTACCAGCGCCATAAAAAGCAGGTCGGTGATCATCATTTGCGCATGGGTTGATGAGATCGCCGCACTGCGGGTGGCCTGTTCTTCTGCGATGGTATACAGACAGTGGCTGGCGCGCTGCTGTAGCGTATTGGGTGTGAACCCGGTGATCGCCAGGATCTGTCCACCGACGCGCAAGGTTTCCTCTGCTGCCAGATTCAGTTCCCGACGTTCGCCGCTGTAAGAGATTGCCAGCAACAGATCGTCCGGCGTCAGCGCCTGAACCGTGGCGAGTAGCGCATGCATATCGCGCTCAACAATGGCATTCAGGCCGATCTTCATTAGTTTCCAGGCAAAATTCTGCGCCACCAGGCCAGATGCGCCAATCCCGGTTAACACTATCCGGCGGGCGTTGCGCAGCATCGTCACGCTTTCGCTTAACTTCTCTTCGTCGTTGACATCCAGCGTGGCATGCATCGCCGCCACATTCTCTTTGATCAGTTTTTCGCCGACCAGACGCAGGGGATCGTCGCCGCGGATCTGGTTATGCACCGGCACTGAATGCGGGTTCGGGTTGCTGGCCAGCGCTTCGCTGATCGCCAGTTTCAACGCCGGGAATCCTTTATAGCCAAGCTTTTGCGCGAATTTCACCACGCTCGACTGGCTGACGCCCGCTTCGGCTGCCAGTTGCTGTGAACTGAGGTGCCGGGCGGTATCGGGTTGGATCAGAAGGTAGTCCGCGAGTTTTTTATCGCTCTGCGCAAACCCCGGGTAGCGCTGGCGGATGCGAATCAAACAGTTCATGGCCTCTCCTGACGAAAACGTGATGACAGCGACAAAATGAAATTTCACTCGCCTGTATGAATATTATATTCCATTATTGGTCGATAATATGAATTAAAAATTCCTGAGGAGCAAACATGAATCTCGGCGCTTTAGTGTCAGAAACCCGTAATCCGCAAACAATGGACCTCGATGCGCTAACGACGCTGGAGCTGGTTCACCGTTTTAATCAACAGGATACGCTGGTAGCGGAAGCAGTAAAAGCAACATTGCCGGATGTTGCGAGCGCCGTCGACGCAGCGGCTGAAGCGTTAAAATCCGGTGGCCGGATTATCTACATGGGCGCGGGGACCAGCGGCCGACTCGGCGTACTGGATGCGTCTGAATGCCCACCAACGTTTGGCGTTCCCCACGGGCTGGTGGTGGGGCTGATCGCCGGCGGTCCGGGAGCATTACTAAAAGCCGTTGAAGGGGCAGAGGACAATGCGCAGCTCGGTGAAGACGATCTCATTGCTTTGAATCTTACGCCGCAGGATCTGGTGGTTGGGCTGGCGGCCTCAGGGCGCACGCCGTATGTCATCGGTGGGCTGAAATACGCCCGCAAAATGGGCTGTATCACGGTCGCTATCTCCTGTAATCCTGACTCGCCTATTGCGCAGGAAGCGGATATCGCGATTTCACCCGTAGTAGGACCGGAAGCGCTGACGGGCTCAACGCGCATGAAATCCGGCACCGCGCAAAAGCTGGTGCTCAATATGATCTCCACCGGGGCGATGGTGAAGTTTGGCAAGGTTTACCAGAACCTGATGGTGGATATGAAAGCCACCAATATCAAACTGATGGACCGCGCGTGTCGGATGGTGGTTGAAGCCACGGGCATTGCGCGTGCAGAGGCGGAAATGTTGCTGAAGCAGACCGATTTTGACGTGAAACCGGCTATTCTCATGGCACTGAGCGGCCTTAGCGCCGAGGCGGCGCGAGAGAAACTGGCCACTCATCAGGGATTTTTACGGGCCGCGTTAGCTGACTCATCGAGGTAATTATGGATAAGACGGCGACCCTTGCCAGCGGCATTCTGCTGGGGATAGGTGGGGAACAAAATATTCTGCGTCTGGAAAATTGCATGACGCGCGTTCGGGTGGAAGTGAAAGACGATGCGGTGCTGGACATCCCGCGTCTAAAGCAGTTACCTGGCGTCAGTGGCTACGTGAAGCAGGGGGCACAGCATCAGCTCATCGTCGGACTAGGCAAAGCGGCAAAGGTCGTTGATGCCATGCGTTCGCAGCTGGCGCAGGGGGGAGATCACCCGGCAGACGATGACATTGAGCGCACGAAATCGCAGGTGAAAGCGAAGTACAAAGCGCCGATGAGCGATGCGCTACGCAAGCTGGCGAACGTTTTTATTCCCTTGATTCCGGCGTTTATCGCCTCCGGTTTAATCACCGGCATCATTAACATTCTCAAACGCCCGGATATCGTCGGCGATTTCGCCACCCATTACCCCAATATGCTGGGGCTGATGGGGATCTTCGGCAGTGCGGTCTTTGCCATCATGAACATTCTGGTGGGGGTGAATACGGCAAAAGTCTTCGGTGGTTCGCTGGCGATGGGGGGCGTGATGGCGGGCATCCTGTCGAGTCCTCAACTGGCGCAAATTACCCTCTTTGGCGAAGCATTGCAGCCAGGCCGCGGCGGCGTCATCGCCGTGCTGCTGGTGGTGGCGCTGATGTGCTGGATCGAGCGTAAGTTCCGTGACATTTTGCCGGGTTCGCTGGAGCTGATCCTCAATCCCCTGCTGACGACAATCATCACGGGTACCATTGCGATTGTGGCGCTGCAACCGCTGGGGGGCTGGATTTCGGAATCAATCGCTCACGGTGCATCCTGGGCTATCGATCGCGGCGGCTTTCTGGTGGGGGCGGTTCTGGCGGGAACATTTCTGCCGCTGGTGTTGACGGGTCTGCATCAGGGACTGGTGCCGATTCACGTTGAGCTGGTGCAGGCTCACGGTTACAACGCGCTCTTTCCCATTCTGGCGATGGCGGGCGTCGGGCAGGTAGGGGCGGCGATTGCCGTACTGATGAAAACCCGTAACGCGCGGCTGAAAAAAGTGATTAAGGGGGCGTTGCCGGTAGGATTACTTGGGATTGGCGAACCGCTTATTTTTGGCGTCACGCTGCCGCTGGGCAAGCCGTTTATCGGTGCCTGCCTGGGCGGCGCGGTAGGTGGGGCGCTGATCAGCTACTGGAAGGTCGCCACTGTGATCACCTTCGGCATTTCCGGATTGCCGCTGGCGTTAACGATTGTTGCCGGAAAAGTGATGTTCTATCTGTTAGGCTATTTAGTAGCAGTGATAGCCGGGTTCCTGTTTACCTGGCTGTTAGGATTCAACGATCCCGAGGAGTAAGGTTTGACCAATCACGCACGTCGTGTCGTTTTTTTCGATTTGGATGGTACGTTACATCAGCAGGATATGTTCGGCAGTTTCCTGCGCTATCTGTTGCGTCGCCAGCCGCTGAATGCGCTGCTCGTGCTGCCGTTATTGCCTGTGATTGTTGGCGCATTACTGATTAAAGGGCGCGCCGCGCGCTGGCCGATGAGCCTGCTGCTGTGGGGATGTACCTTCGGTCACAGTGAGGCTCGTCTGCAGGACAAACATGCCGATTTTGTCCGCTGGTTTCGACAGAACGTCACGGCGTTTCCTCAGGTGCAGGAGCGCCTGACCACCTATCTGCTTAGTGCTGATGCTGATATCTGGCTTATCACCGGATCGCCGCAGTCGCTGGTGGAACAGGTCTACGTTGATACGCCGTGGCTGCCGCGCGTGAATCTGATCGCCAGTCAGATGAAGCGGGGGTACGGCGGTTGGGTGCTGACCCTGCGCTGTCTGGGACACGAAAAAGTGGCTCAGCTTGAACGTCAGATCGGCACGCCGCTGCGTCTTTACAGTGGCTACAGCGACAGCAATCAGGACAACCCGCTGCTCTATTTTTGTCAGCACCGCTGGCGCGTTACGCCTCGTGGAGAACTCCAGCAACTGGAATAGTTGAAAGCATAGTATAATGCGCCCGCTATGATTACCGGAGTCCCCCTTTGTCAGATATCGAATTTAGCCACGAATACTGGATGCGTCATGCGTTAACGCTGGCGAAGCGCGCCTGGAATGAACGTGAAGTCCCGGTTGGCGCCGTGCTGGTGCACAACAATCGTGTGATCGGCGAGGGGTGGAATCGCCCAATTGGCCATCACGATCCCACCGCGCACGCGGAAATTATGGCGTTACGCCAGGGTGGCCTCGTCCTGCAAAACTATCGCCTGATTGACGCGACGCTGTATGTGACCCTTGAGCCATGCGTCATGTGTGCGGGTGCGATGGTGCACAGCCGTATCCGTCACGTGGTGTTCGGCGCACGAGATGCAAAAACCGGCGCTGCCGGTTCGCTGATGGATGTTCTGCATCATCCGGGAATGAATCATCGCGTTGAGGTAACCGAGGGGATCCTGCGAGAGGAGTGTGCGACACTGCTTAGCGATTTCTTCCGCATGCGGCGTCAGGAAATTAAAGCGTTGAAGAATGCCGCAAGTCAGTAGTCATTGCGGCCCTGTCTACTTTTGATCTTCTTTCTTCTGCGGTAAACGCAGCAGCGACGGAGAGTGTGTCAGATAGCTGGACGACGATTGTGACAGAAAGGCGGCGAGCGGTCGTCGCTGTTTTCCAAATTCTGTCGGCGCGACAACCGGATACTCTTCAGCCAGTTTCATCTCTTCAGCCAGTTGCTTTTCTTTCTCCTGCAAATAGCCCTGCAGGCTTATCTGATATTTACGGATGTTCTCAACGTAGGCATAAGCCTCATGTCCGCGCGCATAGCCGTAGGTCAGCTTGCTGTAATACTGCTTTTGACTGAGCAAGGGCAGACGCTGTTTGACGTCCGCCCAACTGTCCGGGTTTCCCTTCGTTTTGGCCGTCAGCGCCCGCGCATCAAGCATATGCGCATAACCCATGTTGTAGGCCGCCAGCGCAAACCAGATGCGCTCGTTCTCCGGCACGGTGTCCGGCACTTTACTCATCATGTCCTGTAAATAGCGTGCCCCACCGCTGAGGCTCTGCTCAGGATCGGTCCGGTCGGTCAGACCCAGACTCTGCGCCGTGTTTTTGGTGAGCATCATCATACCGCGTACGCCGGTCGGTGACGTGGCCTGCGGATCCCAGTGCGATTCCTGCCAGGCGATCGCGGCAAGCAGCTGCCAGTCAATCTCCTGGGCGTGTTTCTCAAACAGCGGTCTCAGATCGGGAAGCAAGGCGTCAACCGCACGCAGAAAGGTGCGGGTATCGACATAGTCAAAATCATCGCCGTGCCCCAGATACTTTTCTTCGAGACGCGCCAGCGAGCCGTCCTCATTCATACCATTGAAAAAATCGAGCAGGGCGGCAGATAGCGTGTTGTCATCATCCAGTGGGCTAAACCAGGTCACCGGCTGCTCGTCGGTGACGTCCAGCGCAACGGCCAGTTCGGGATGGACGCGTTGGTAAAGGCTGATGGCGACAGAGTCGGCGATGGTGTAAGCCAGTTGCCCGGCAATCACCGCATCAAGCAGTTCCGTTGAGCCTTTCTTCTCGTCGATCCGCCAGCTCAGTTCAGGGTATTTTGTTTGTTTCAGGGTTTGCAGATCGTTCGCCACCACATGCCCTGGGGTGATGGTAAGCTGACTTTCCGTCACGCTACCTAATGTACGGGGACGATACTGGCCTACTTTGTAAACCAGTTGCTGGGATACCGAATAATAGGTTGGTCCCGGCTGATAGTTTTTTACCCGTTCGCTGTTGTAGACCAGCCCGGCCGCCAGCAGGTCGGCGTCGCCATTATCGAGGTCGTCAAACAACTGGCTGATGTTCTGGCGTACGGTAATCTTCAGCTTTACGCCCAGATAGCTGGCGAACTGCTGGGCCAGCTCATAATCGAGCCCGTACGGCTTACCGTCGAGTTTTGCCCAGGTGAGCGGTGACTCAATGGTGCTCACGCGCAACTCTCCCCGGGACTGGATCGCGGCGATGCGATTATCGGCTTTACCGAACCAGGGGATTGAGGGCCAGAGGGCCGCCGCCAGCAGCAGCGTCAGTATGCCGATGAACAGATAATTAATCTTTAATTTTTTCAATTAGTTAATTCTCTGAACCGTGCGTTGCCTCAGGACGGGAAAAGGGATAGAAAGACCAGGAGTATTCATCAATGAGCGGCATTTTGCTTAAACTTGCGCCAGTTGGCAACTAATTAGCGCTATCGGTAGCATCGTATGACAACAAGGCGGGGTGATTTTATTTCGACGCAAACGGTTTCGTCGGCGGCTCAGATTCTTTATAATGACGCCCGTTTCCCCACTTGGGCACACCGAAAGCTTAGAAGACGAGAGACTTATGATGGAAATTCTGCGTGGTTCGCCTGCACTGTCCGCATTCCGTATTAACAAACTGCTGGCACGGTTTCAGGCTGCCAACCTCCAGGTAAGCAATATTTACGCCGAGTACGTCCATTTCGCTGACCTGAACGCCCCGTTGAACGAGGATGAGCACGCGCAGCTTGCCCGTCTGCTGAAATATGGCCCCAGCCTGAACAGCCACACCCCGGAAGGGAAACTGCTGCTGGTGACGCCTCGCCCTGGCACCATCTCCCCCTGGTCTTCCAAAGCGACAGATATCGCCCATAACTGCGGTCTGCAACAGATTGATCGCCTGGAGCGCGGCGTCGCTTATTACGTTGAGGCCGCCACGCTGACTGCTGAGCAGTGGCAGCAGGTTGCCGCTGAACTACACGATCGCATGATGGAGACGGTGTTCGCTTCATTAACCGACGCGGAAAAACTGTTTGCTCATCATCAGCCTGCGCCGGTTGCAAGCGTTGATCTGCTGGGGGAAGGCCGTCAGGCGTTGATTGACGCTAACCTGCGTCTCGGCCTGGCGCTGGCGGACGACGAAATTGATTACCTGCAGGATGCGTTTACCCGACTGGGACGCAACCCGAACGACATCGAACTCTATATGTTTGCGCAGGCGAACTCTGAGCACTGCCGCCACAAGATTTTCAACGCCGACTGGGTAATTGATGGCAAGCAGCAGCCTAAGTCGCTGTTCAAAATGATCAAAAATACGTTTGAAACCACTCCGGACCACGTGCTTTCCGCTTATAAAGACAATGCGGCGGTGATGGAAGGGTCTGAAGTGGGTCGTTACTTTGCCGACCACGCTACCGGGCGCTACGACTTCCACCAGGAGCCAGCGCATATCCTGATGAAGGTGGAAACCCATAACCACCCGACGGCGATCTCGCCGTGGCCGGGTGCGGCGACCGGTTCCGGTGGCGAAATCCGTGATGAAGGGGCAACCGGGCGCGGCGCGAAGCCAAAAGCGGGTCTGGTCGGTTTCTCCGTCTCTAACCTGCGCATTCCGGGCTTTGAACAGCCGTGGGAAGAAGACTTCGGCAAGCCGGAACGCATTGTGACCGCGCTGGATATCATGACCGAAGGCCCGCTGGGCGGCGCGGCGTTTAACAACGAATTTGGTCGTCCGGCGCTGAACGGCTATTTCCGTACTTACGAAGAAAAAGTGAACAGCCACAACGGCGAAGAGCTGCGCGGTTATCATAAACCGATCATGCTGGCGGGCGGGATCGGTAACATCCGAGCCGATCACGTGCAGAAGGGCGAGATCGTCGTTGGGGCGAAGCTGATTGTCCTTGGTGGCCCGGCGATGAACATCGGCCTGGGCGGCGGCGCGGCTTCTTCCATGGCATCTGGTCAGTCTGACGCGGATCTCGATTTTGCCTCCGTACAGCGTGATAACCCGGAGATGGAACGTCGCTGCCAGGAAGTGATCGACCGCTGCTGGCAGTTGGGCGACGCCAACCCGATCCTGTTTATCCACGACGTCGGCGCGGGCGGTTTGTCGAACGCCATGCCTGAACTGGTCAGCGACGGTGGACGCGGCGGTAAATTTGAACTGCGTGACATCCTCAGCGATGAGCCAGGAATGAGCCCGCTGGAGATCTGGTGTAACGAGTCCCAGGAACGTTATGTGCTGGCCGTTGCGGCGGATCAACTGCCGTTATTCGACGAGTTGTGTAAACGCGAGCGCGCGCCGTATGCGGTGATTGGCGAGGCGACCGAAGAACGGCATCTGTCGTTAAACGACCGTCACTTCGACAACCAGCCTATCGATCTGCCGCTTGACGTACTGCTCGGCAAAACGCCGAAGATGACTCGCGACGTCCAGACGCTGAAGGCGAAAGGCGATGCGCTGAACCGCGCTAATATCACTATTGCGGATGCCGTTAAACGCGTTCTGCATCTGCCGACGGTGGCGGAAAAAACCTTCCTGGTGACCATTGGCGACCGTACCGTGACCGGGATGGTGTCCCGCGATCAGATGGTCGGTCCGTGGCAGGTGCCGGTGGCAAACTGCGCGGTGACCACCGCCAGCCTTGACAGCTACTACGGTGAAGCAATGTCGATCGGGGAGCGTGCGCCGGTGGCGCTGCTCGACTTCTCTGCTTCTGCCCGTCTGGCGGTCGGAGAAGCGCTGACCAATATCGCGGCAACGCAGATTGGCGATATCAAACGTATTAAGCTTTCCGCTAACTGGATGGCCGCAGCCGGTCACCCGGGTGAAGATGCAGGTCTGTATGAAGCGGTGAAAGCGGTCGGTGAAGAACTCTGTCCGGCGCTGGGGCTGACCATTCCGGTGGGCAAAGACTCCATGTCGATGAAAACCCGCTGGCAGGAAGGTAACGAACAGCGCGAAATGACCTCGCCGCTGTCGTTGGTGATTTCCGCTTTTGCTCGTGTAGAAGATGTACGTCATACCATCACCCCGCAGCTTTCTACCGAAGACAACGCGCTGCTGCTGATCGACCTGGGTCGCGGCCATAACGCGCTGGGTGCTACGGCGCTGGCGCAGGTGTACCGACAGCTTGGCGACACACCGGCAGACGTGCGTGATGTCGCGCAGTTGAAAGGCTTTTACGACGCGATGCAGGCGCTGGTGGCGCAACGTAAACTGCTGGCCTATCACGACCGCTCTGACGGCGGCCTGCTGGTTCTGCTTGCAGAAATGGCCTTTACCGGTCATTGCGGCATTCAGGCGGATATCGCTGCACTGGGCGACGATCGTCTGGCGGCGCTGTTTAACGAAGAACTGGGCGCGGTTATTCAGGTTCGCGCAGCGGATCGCGACGCGGTGGAAGCGCTGCTGGTGCAACATGGTCTGGGCGATTGCGTACATTATCTGGGCCAGGCCGTCGCGGGCGATCGTTTTGTTATCGAAGCCAACGGTCAGGTCGTCTTCAGCGAAAGCCGCACCACACTGCGAATCTGGTGGGCAGAAACCACCTGGCAGATGCAACGTCTGCGCGACAACCCGGAGTGTGCCGATCAGGAGCACGACGCCAAAACCAACGATGCCGATCCGGGCCTCAGCGTGGAGCTGACGTTTGATATTAATGAAGATATCGCCGCGCCTTACATTGCGACCGGTGCGCGTCCGAAAGTAGCGGTACTGCGTGAGCAGGGAGTGAACTCCCACGTAGAAATGGCCGCGGCGTTCCAGCGTGCCGGTTTTGACGCGATTGACGTACACATGAGCGATCTGCTCGGTGGCCGTACCGGTCTGGGTAACTTCCAGGCGCTGGTGGCCTGCGGCGGTTTCTCTTACGGTGACGTGCTGGGCGCGGGTGAGGGCTGGGCGAAATCAATCCTGTTCAATAATCGCGTGCGCGATGAGTTCGAAACCTTCTTCCACCGTCCGCAAACGCTGGCGCTGGGGGTGTGCAACGGCTGTCAGATGATGTCGAACCTGCGCGAACTGATCCCCGGCAGCGACCTGTGGCCGCGCTTTGTGCGTAACCATTCAGATCGCTTTGAAGCTCGCTTCAGTCTGGTCGAAGTGACCCAAAGCCCCTCTGTGCTGTTGCAGGGAATGGTCGGGTCAATGATGCCTATCGCTGTCTCGCACGGGGAAGGGCGTGTTGAAGTTCGCGACGCGGCCCATCTGGCGGCACTGGAAAGCAAAGGGCTGGTCGCGCTGCGCTTCGTCGATAACTTTGGCAACGTCACGGAAACTTACCCGGCTAACCCGAACGGTTCGCCAAATGGGATTACCGCGGTGACCAGCGAAAATGGTCGCGTGACCATCATGATGCCGCACCCGGAGCGTGTGTTCCGTACCGTCAGCAACTCATGGCACCCGGAAAACTGGGGCGAGGACGGTCCGTGGATGCGTATCTTCCGTAACGCGCGTAAACAGTTGGGCTAAGTTCCCTGAAGTCAAAAAGCCTGGTGATGTTCACCGGGCTTTTTTTATGGTGTCGGGAAACTGCGACAAAGACATAGCGTCGGTGTCTCTAAAAGGCGACATTTAACTTATTGATTTGTAATGGGTGAAGCGTGTTTCATTTTAGGTGTTGCTAATTGGCGACACATTGGTTAAAAATCGCACTCTCTTTCGATAGTGTGGAATGATAATAAAATCTTTTTAATTCAACTGATTAATGAATTTCTTTGCATGTTGGCATAATTACTGCATAATAATCGGCAGTGGCTCATTCACCTTCTTATGTCAGCCCCTTCGGGACGTGCTACATAAACTTCGAATGACGCACAACAAGGTGCCTGCCGTCCAACTTCTGATAATAGCGCTGCTTTATCAATCATCGGGCGAAACGTCGAGTTAGGCACCGCCTTATTCCATAACAAAGCCGGGTTCATCCCGGCTTTGTTGTATCTGGCGTTCCCCTCAGTTAGCATCGTCCTATTCATCTTCTGTGAGAGTAACGCATTGAAGCGCTGGTCTGTTTTCCCCCGGTCATTACGCCAACTGGTGACGCTGGCATTCCTGCTGATCCTGTTACCGCTGCTGGTCCTCGCCTGGCAGGCGTGGCAAAGCCTGAACGCGCTCAGCGCCCAGGCGGCACTGACGAACCGAACCACGCTTGTTGACGCGCGACGCAGCGAGGCGATGACCAATGCCGCGCTGGAGATGGAGCGCAGCTACCGTCAGTATTGCGTACTCGACGATCCGACGCTGGCGAAGGTGTATCAGAGCCAGCGCAAACGCTATAGTGAAATGCTGGACGCCCATGCGGGCGTTCTGCCGGATGATAAGTTGTATCAGGCATTGCGTCAGGATCTGAACGGTCTGGCACAATTGCAATGCCGTAACAGCGGGCCAGATACCGCCGCCGCCGCACGGCTGGAAGCTTTTGCCAACGCCAATACCGACATGGTGCAAGCGACGCGTACCGTGGTTTTTTCACGCGGGCAGCAGTTACAGCAGGAGATCGCCGAACGCGGGCAGTTCTTCGGCTGGCAGGCGCTGGTGCTGTTTCTGGTGAGTCTGGCGATGGTACTGCTGTTCACGCGAATGATTATCGGGCCGGTAAAGGGCATCGAACGGATGATTAATCGCCTGGGGGAAGGGCGCTCGCTTGGCAATACCGTCACCTTTGCCGGGCCACGTGAACTGCGTTCCGTTGGGCAACGGATCATCTGGCTGAGCGAGCGACTTTCCTGGCTGGAATCCCAGCGCCATCAATTTTTGCGCCATCTCTCCCATGAGCTGAAAACCCCGTTGGCCAGTATGCGGGAAGGTACTGAACTGCTGGCGGATCAGGTGGTGGGGCCATTGACGCCGGAACAAAAAGAGGTGGTTGGCATTCTTGATGACAGTAGCCGCAATTTGCAAAAATTGATTGAGCAGTTGCTTGATTACAACCGCAAACTGGCTGACAGCGCCATCGAAATGGAAAACGTGGAGATTGAACCGCTGGTGGATATGGTGGTTTCCGCTCATAGTCTACCAGCCCGCGCTAAAATGATGCATACCGACATTGAACTGGCGGCGGGTAGCTGTCTTGCCGAGCCGATGTTACTGATGAGCGTACTGGACAATCTTTATTCCAATGCGGTGCACTATGGGGCTGAATCCGGTAACATTCGTATTCGCAGCCGCTTACAGGGGACAACGGTGTATATCGATGTTATCAATACCGGAACCCCTATCCCTGAAGCGGAAAGAGCCATGATTTTCGAACCTTTTTTCCAGGGAAGCCATCAACGGAAAGGAGCAGTGAAGGGGAGCGGGCTGGGGTTGAGCATCGCCAGAGATTGTATCCGCCGTATGCAGGGGGAGCTGTATCTTGTCGATGAACAAGCGCAAGAGGTTTGCTTTCGCATAGAACTGCCGCTATCTGCAACGAAAAACGATTAAATAACGCTAAGCCTGGTGAATATGCCACACGTTTTTGTTCACATTTTCCAACGTTTATTCTCTCGTCAGGTCATTCTGGCGGGGATGCCCTGCCTTGCGCTGATGGGCTGCACGCCCAATGCGGTAAAACACATCACGGGGGATGCGCCGCAGGACACGCTCCCGACGTATCAACTGGCGGATTATCTGTCGGTTGAGTGCACCGATATCTGGGCATTACAGGGGCAATCGACCGACACTAATCCTCTCTACTGGTTGCGTACCATTGACTGCGCGGAGCGCCTGTTGCCGGTACAGTCGCGCAGCGAGGCCCGCATGCTGAGCGACGACAGTTGGCAAAATGCCTTTAAGCGCGGCATCTTGCTGGCGAACGCCAAAATTACGCCGCTGGAGCGTCGTGAGAACGTCTCGCGACTGGATACGCTAAGTCCGCAAATCCCGGCGCAGGTGCGTCCGCTTTATCAGATCTGGCGAGACGGCCAGTCGCTACAGCTCCAGCTCGCCGAAGAACGCCAGCGCTACAGCAAACTGCAGCAAACGACCGATGGCGATCTGGATACGCTTCGCCAGCAGCATCAGCACCTTCAGGCGCAGCTCGATCTTACGACGCGCAAGCTGGAAAACCTGACCGATATTGAGCGTCAGCTTTCTACCCGTAAACCGGCTGGAAATTACAACCCGGATACGACGCATGGCGGCGATAAGTCTGAGGGACAAGCGCCAGTATCGTCACAAGATGAGGTGACCCCATAATGAGTCGTAAACCGGCGCATTTACTGCTTGTGGATGATGATCCCGGCCTGTTGAAACTGCTGGGCATGCGCCTGACCAGTGAAGGCTATAGCGTGGTGACCGCAGAGAGCGGGGCAGAGGGGCTGCGCGTGCTGAACCGCGAAAAAGTGGATCTGGTGATAAGCGATTTGCGTATGGATGAGATGGACGGTATGCAATTGTTCAGCGAGATCCAGAAGGTTCAGCCGGGGATGCCGGTTATTATTCTTACCGCCCATGGCTCCATTCCGGATGCGGTCGCGGCAACGCAAAAAGGCGTGTTTAGCTTTTTGACCAAACCCGTGGATAAAGATGCGCTGTATCAGGCGATCGACGAGGCGCTTGAGCAGTCGGCGCCCGCCACGGACGATAGCTGGCGCGAATCGATTGTCACCCGTAGCCCGATAATGCTGCGTCTGCTGGAGCAGGCGCGGATGGTGGCGCAGTCTGACGTCAGCGTGTTGATCAATGGTCAGAGCGGCACTGGGAAAGAGATCTTCGCTCAGGCCATTCATAATGCCAGCCCGCGGAGCAGCAAACCGTTTATTGCTATCAACTGCGGCGCGCTACCGGAGCAACTGCTGGAGTCGGAACTGTTCGGCCACTCGCGCGGCGCGTTTACCGGCGCGGTGAGCAATCGGGAAGGGCTGTTTCAGGCGGCGGAAGGCGGTACGCTGTTCCTTGACGAGATTGGCGACATGCCCGCGCCGCTACAGGTCAAACTGCTGCGCGTCTTGCAGGAACGTAAAGTCAGGCCGCTTGGTAGCAACCGCGATATCGATATTGATGTGCGCATCATCTCGGCAACCCATCGTGATCTACCGAAAGCGATGGTGCGCGGCGAGTTTCGCGAAGATTTATATTACCGCCTCAACGTGGTGAGTCTGAAGATCCCGGCGCTGGCGGAACGAACCGAAGATATTCCGCTGCTGGCGAATCATCTGCTGCGTCAGTCAGCGGAGCGGCATAAGCCGTTTGTGCGCGCGTTTTCGACGGATGCCATGAAGCGGCTGATGACCGCCAGTTGGCCTGGAAACGTGCGTCAACTGGTGAACGTGATCGAACAGTGCGTAGCGCTGACCTCCTCGCCGGTGATCAGCGACGCCCTGGTGGAGCAGGCGCTGGAAGGGGAAAATACCGCACTACCGACCTTCGTCGAAGCGCGTAACCAGTTTGAGCTGAACTATCTGCGCAAGCTGCTGCAAATCACCCGAGGCAATGTCACGCATGCGGCAAGAATGGCGGGTCGTAACCGGACGGAGTTCTATAAGCTGCTGTCACGCCATGAGCTGGATGCAAACGATTTCAAAGAATAACGTTGCGTAATATGTTACGTTTACCCGATTAAAAGACAGGCGACCTTTTCAAGGACTAGCATGAAAAAGATTGATGCGATTATTAAACCCTTCAAGCTTGATGATGTGCGTGAAGCACTGGCTGAGGTGGGGATCACCGGTATGACCGTCACCGAAGTGAAAGGCTTTGGGCGTCAGAAAGGGCATACCGAGCTGTACCGTGGCGCGGAATATATGGTGGATTTCCTGCCGAAGGTGAAAATTGAAATTGTCGTACCGGACGATATCGTTGAAACCTGCGTGGATACCATTATCCGTACGGCGCAGACGGGCAAAATTGGCGACGGCAAAATTTTCGTCTTTGATGTGGCACGCGTGGTACGTATCCGTACCGGTGAAGAAGACGACGCGGCAATTTAAGCCGCGCCGTGCTTGCCGGATGGCGGCGTGAACGCCTTATCCGGCCTACAACATCCCGTAGGCCTGATAAGCGCAGCGCCATCAGGCATGACGTAATTACAAGACCTTGTGCGGGCCGAAGCATTCGTAATGAATGTTTTCGTTTTTCACGCCCAGCTCAACAAGCTGCTTTGCGGCAAACTGCATGAAGCCCACCGGACCGCACAGATAATACTGCATTCCCGGAATATCGATTGCCCCTTTCATTGCCTTCAGATCCATCAGACCTTCGCTGTCAAAGGCACCGTTCACGCGATCGGTCTCGCGCGGTTCACGGTACCAGGTATGCGCGGTAAAGTTCGGCAACGTTCTACCCAGTTCGTTCACCTCATCGGCAAACGCATGCACGTCGCCGTTTTCTGCGGCGTGGAACCAGTTGACCTGTGCAACGTGGTTTGCTTTTGCCAGCGTATCCAGCATTGCCAGCATCGGAGTTTGACCGACGCCGGCAGAAATCAGAGAAACCGGTATATCGCGGGCAACCGCCATAAAGAAATCGCCTGCTGGTGCGGCTAAATGAACAATATCGCCGACGCTCGCCTGGTTGTGCAGCCAACTGGAGACCTGACCGCCGTCTTCACGCTTGACGGCAATACGGTAGCCTTTGCCATCCGCTTTACGGGTCAGAGAATACTGCCGAATCTCCTGATGCGGAAAACCTTCCGGCTTCAGCCAGACGCCCAGATACTGGCCTGGCTGGTATTCGGCCACGGCACCCCCGTCCACTGGTTCAAATTCAAAGCTGGTAATCAGTGCGCTGCGTGGAGTTTTCGCCACGATACGGAACGGACGCGTGCCTTCCCAGCCGCCGGTTTTGCTGGCATTTTCACTGTAGATTTGCGCTTCGCGATTGATAAAGACGTTAGCCAGCACGCCGTAGGCTTTGCCCCACGCGTCCAGCACCTCCTGGCCCGGGCTGAACATTTCGTCGAGGGTTGCCAGCAGATGTGTGCCAACAATGTTGTACTGCTCTGGTTTGATCTGGAAGCTGGTATGTTTCTGGGCGATCTTCTCGACTGCAGGCAGCAGAGCAGGCAGGTTCTCAATATTGCTGGCGTAAGCGGCAATGGCATTAAACAGGGCTTCACGTTGATCGCCATTACGCTGGTTACTCATGTTGAAAATTTCTTTGAGTTCAGGGTTATGAGCAAACATGCGATCGTAAAAATGGGCGGTCAGTTTGGGACCCGTTTCAACCAGCAGGGGAATAGTGGCTTTTACAGTGGCGATGGTTTGGGCGTCAAGCATACGGTCTTCCTTTATGTGAAACTTTAATGATGTATGTAAAATACATCTTATAAAAAATATCCCTGCATTGTAAATGGTTCTTTGTCGCTTTGCGTTTTAAACGTTAGAACGTGAAAAATCTGCATCACAAACCTGAAAAGAAATCCGTTGAAATTCGTAAGGTCTTCATTCAGCAAAGCCTTGTGCAGTGTGAAGGTAATCGTTTGCGTAAATTCCTTTGTCAAGACCTGTTATCGCAGAATGATTCAGTTATACTGTTGCCCGTTGTCCAACAGGACCGCCTTTTAAGGCCAAAAATTCTATCGTTAGCTGAGTCAGGAGATGCGGATGTTAAAGCGTGAAATGAACATTGCCGATTATGATGCCGAACTGTGGCAGGCTATGGAGCAGGAAAAAGTACGTCAGGAAGAGCACATCGAACTGATCGCCTCCGAAAACTACACCAGTCCGCGCGTCATGCAGGCGCAGGGCTCTCAGCTGACCAACAAATACGCTGAAGGATATCCGGGCAAGCGCTACTACGGCGGCTGCGAATATGTGGATGTCGTTGAGCAGCTGGCGATTGACCGCGCGAAAGAACTGTTTGGCGCAGACTACGCGAACGTGCAACCGCACTCCGGCTCTCAGGCTAACTTCGCCGTCTATACCGCTCTGCTGCAACCGGGCGATACCGTGCTGGGTATGAACCTGGCGCAAGGCGGCCACCTGACTCACGGCTCTCCGGTTAACTTCTCTGGCAAACTGTACAACATCGTGCCTTACGGTATCGATGAGTCCGGTAAAATTGACTACGAAGAGATGGCGCAGCTGGCGCAGACCCACAAACCGAAGATGATCATCGGCGGCTTTTCTGCCTATTCCGGTGTGGTTGACTGGGCTAAAATGCGTGAAATCGCTGACAGCATTGGCGCGTACCTGTTCGTTGATATGGCGCACGTTGCAGGTCTTATTGCCGCAGGCGTTTACCCGAACCCGGTTCCGCATGCTCACGTTGTGACCACCACCACCCACAAAACGCTGGCTGGCCCGCGTGGCGGCCTGATTCTGGCGAAAGGCGGTGACGAAGAGCTGTACAAAAAACTGAACTCTGCTGTTTTCCCAAGCGCGCAGGGCGGCCCGCTGATGCACGTGATCGCGGGTAAAGCCGTGGCGCTGAAAGAAGCCATGGAGCCTGAGTTCAAAGTCTACCAGCAGCAGGTTGCGAAAAACGCCAAAGCAATGGTGGAAGTGTTCCTGAACCGTGGCTACAAAGTGGTATCCGGCGGTACTGAAAACCACCTGTTCCTGCTGGATCTGGTGGATAAAAACCTGACCGGTAAAGAAGCTGATGCCGCGCTGGGTCGTGCTAACATCACGGTAAACAAAAACAGCGTGCCGAACGATCCGAAGAGCCCATTCGTCACTTCCGGTATCCGTATTGGTTCTCCGGCCATCACGCGTCGTGGCTTTAAAGAAGCGGAAGCGAAAGAACTGGCGGGATGGATGTGTGACGTGCTGGACAACATCAATGATGAAGCGGTGATTGAGCGCATCAAAGGTAAAGTTCTGGATATCTGCGCACGTTTCCCGGTTTACGCATAAGTTATCGCAGAAGTCAAAAAGGCCGCGCGAGCGGCCTTTTTTATGGATGACAAACATCCTGCAGACGAAATTGGTACATCTTCGACACATGAATTGTCGGGTGGCGCTACGCTTACCCGACCTACAAAACCTACGATATCAATTGTTTTGTAGGCCCGATAAGCGAAGCGCCATCGGGCGACGGTTTAACGCCTGTCTACTGATATCGCGCCCGGCCCTGTCAGCGCCAGGAGCAGGAAACCTCCCGCAATGCTGACATTCTTATAGAAATTAATCATATTTGGCCCGACCGCATCACCGGTCATATTCCAGAAATGATGACCGATGACTGCCGTACCCAGCGTATAAAACACGAAGAGGATTGCCAGCGGACGAGTGAAAAAGCCCAGTACAATCAGTATCGCCGCGGGAACCTCCATGACGACGGCAATAATGGCTGCCAGCATTGGCGCTGGTGTACCGAGAGACGTCATGTACTGCACGGTTCCGTCGAAACCTGTCAGCTTAGGAAAGCCAAAAATGATAAACAGAACCGCCAGCGCAATGCGGGCAATCAATAAAAACAGATGGCGTGATTCTCCGAAATCAAAATAACGTAACGTGTTCATAGCAGGCTCATTAGCATGAGTAACGTACTTTAAAATTAATACACAACGCCGTACCTCGCCATTCGCGCAATAAGCTTATATTTCGTTGAGTTGCGACTCCACGTACAGATAGCCAATCCCCATCAGCTGCTGGGCGCGAGTCAGCGTACCAAACCCAATCTGCGTCGCTTTCGCTTTCGGGTTATCACCATGATCGAAGGGATTAAATCCCGTCTGTTGCCGTAGCGTGTTGAGCCAGGGTTCACCGAAGGCGCAACTCCGTCCGTACAGCCAGATCTGATTAATATTCAGTATGTTGAGAAAGTTATACAGGCTTAAGCCAATTGCGCTGGCAGCATGTTCCACCCATGCCTGAATGCGCACATCACCCTTGCGCCAGGCATCAATCAGCATATCCGTGGTCAGGGTTTCTGGATCCTTTCCCGGCACCGGCTGCGCCTTCATCCAGACTCTGGCCTGTTTTTTCAATGCGCTCAGGGAAGCGACGGTTTCCAGACAGCCATAACGGCCACAGTCGCAGGCGATGCCGTCGGGGTTAACGATGGTATGTCCAATCTGACCGCTGCCGTACAGACTGCCGCGCCAGATGCTATCGTGAATGACGAACGATGAGCCAATGCCGTAATCGACGTTTATGACGCAGAAATCCTCATTGGCTGCCGGGTTTTGCCACTTTTCCGCCAGCGCCAACATCACGCAGTCGTTGTCCAGACGGACCTGTATGCCGAGCCGCTCCTCCAGCAGATATTTTATTTCCACTGGCGTTTTCCACGGTGCCTGCGGCATGGTTTTCGATGCACCGGTGATGGGATCCACCTGACCGTGGACGCCCAGCGCCAGGTTGATCGTGATGTCGGGATAGCGCTGACGCCAGCGCCGCCAGTGGCTAGCTATCGCCGCGAGCAGTGCTTCAGGCGTTGCGGCGTTGATCACCTCATGTTGCCAGTCGCCCACCGCCACCAGCCGGGCATCGGCCAGTTGGCTGGTCAGGCTGGTGGGGGTGACGTTCATACACAGCGTCCATGCGCCCTGTTCCGGCAGATGAAAACTCCCGCTGCTGAGCCCGCGCTGGCTCAACGTTTCCCGGGAGTGGCAAATCCGGCCTTCGTCCAGCAACTCTTCAAGAATGTTACTCACCGCCGGAATCGACAGGCCGGTGAGCTGTGCCAACTGCGATTTACTGAGCTGCTTTTCGCGCCACAAATGCGACAGGAAAATCTGTTTATTCGCCTGTCTGACCCGCGCGTTATTGAATCCCGAACGTTGCATACACTTAACTCCCTTAACTATATTGCGTGAGCATTGCGCATTTTACCGCCAGTTAACTGCCACACAATAGCCACAAGAGGACATTTTACTTTTGTTTATTGAGTGGAGGCAGCATGTACGGTTCAGTTAAGGTCTGGCAGGAAACTCTCTCATTATCAACCTGGACGGTGGGTGAGGAAGATCCCAACCCAATGTTCCTGGAAAAACGGGTTTATCAGGGTTCTTCAGGAGCGGTTTACCCTTACGGCGTGATCGATACCCTGACCGGTCAACGCGAGATGCGCGAGTACCATGCCGTGTGGATGGAGAACGATTTTATCCGCGTCATGCTGTTGCCGGAACTGGGTGGGCGTATTCACCGCGCGTATGACAAAGTGCAGCAGCGCGATTTCGTCTATTACAACGAGGTAGTGAAACCCGCGCTGGTTGGCCTGTTGGGGCCGTGGATCTCCGGCGGGATCGAATTTAACTGGCCCCAGCACCATCGTCCCACCACCTTTATGCCGGTGGATTTTACGCAGCGGGCAGGAGAGCACGGGGAGCAAACCGTCTGGATGGGGGAAGTGGAGCCGATGCGCGGCCTCCAGGTGATGACCGGATTCACCCTCTACCCGGATCGTGCGCTGATAGAAATTACCGGTAAAGTCTTCAACGGCAACGCCACGCCGCGCCACTTTCTATGGTGGGCAAACCCGGCGGTGAAGGGGGGGGACGATCATCAAAGCGTGTTCCCACCTGATGTTACGGCGGTATTCGATCACGGCAAACGTGATGTTTCCGCTTTTCCAATCGCTACGGGCACCTATTACAAAGTCGATTACTCGGCGGGGGTGGACATTTCCCGCTACAAGAATGTGCCGGTGCCGACGTCATACATGGCAGAAAAATCGGACTACGACTTTGTTGGTGCCTGGCATCACGGCGAACGCGGCGGACTGTTGCACGTCGCCGATCATCATATCTCGCCGGGAAAAAAACAGTGGAGTTGGGGTTATGGGGATTTCGGCGTCGCCTGGGATCGCAACCTGACCGATGAGAATGGTCCATACATCGAATTAATGACCGGGGTGTTTACGGACAACCAGCCTGATTTCACCTGGCTTGCGCCTTACGAAGAGAAGGTTTTTGTTCAGAACTTCTTGCCGTACAGCGAATTAGGAATGGTGCAAAACGCCAGCACTAACCTGGCGCTGCGACTGGTGCGTGATGAAAACCAACTGTCCGTTGGTGTCTATGCCGTTGCGCCATTACATGACGTGCAGGTGACGCTCAGTGCAGACGGCGCGCCTTTCTTCGAAACCACGCTGACGCTGGCTCCGGGGGAAAGCTGGCTGACGACGCTTGCCGATTCGGGCTACACGCGGATCACCATGACGGTCACGCGCCACGACGGTCAGACATTGCTGCAATACCAAGAGCACATTGCTGACGATCTGCCGCTCCCCTCGGCGGCGACGGCCCCCGCACAACCGGCGGCGTTATCCAGTACGGATGAACTCTACTTCATCGGTCAGCATCTGGAGCAGTACAACCATGCCAGTTGTTACGCCGGGGATTACTATCTCCGGGCGTTGGAGATCGATCCGCTGGATTATCGCAACAATGTCGCCCTGGGGACGCTGGCGCTGAACCAGGCTGACTGGACGCAGGCTGAACGCTGCGCGAAAGCGGCATTAGAGCGGGCGCATCATCTGAACAAAAACCCCCGCGATGGCGAAGCCAGTATGTTGTTGGCCGCTGCGCGGGAGCGCCAGGGGGATAGTGAACAAGCCTGGGATCATTACTACAAGGCGAGCTGGAGTGGAAACTGTCGCGATGCGGCATTCTGGGCGCTGGCGAGGATCGCGATGGCGCGCGGCGACCATGTGGATGCATTGGAAAAAGTGACGCAGAGTCTGCGTTTTAACGGCAGCAACAACCTGGCGATGGGGCTGAAAGCGCTGGTGCTGGCGACGCTGGGGCGCACATCAGAAGCGTTGAAGTACATCGAACAGCAGCTCCATGACTATCCGCTCAGCTACGCGTTGCATTATGCGCGCTGGGCAATACGCCGGGATGAACTGTCGAAAACGGCACTTATTACCATGACTGGTCGACGCGGCACCAACGCTTGTGAACTGGCGGGATGGTTGCTCTCTTTCGGTCAGAAAGCCGCGGCTCGCGAACTGCTGGCGCTGCTGGACAGCCAGGAAACGCTGCCGCTGTTGTGGCGGGCGTCGCTAAGCGACAATCCGCAGCCGCTCATCGACCAGGCGCGGGCCTGCCTGCGCAACCGGGTGCGTTTCCCGAACACGCTCGACGAAGTGCAGATGCTGCAAACGCTGCCGCACAGTGCCTATGCCCGTTATTTGTTGGGCTGCTTCTGGTACAGCAAACGCCGCTACGAAGAGGCACTTTCCTGCTGGCAATTCACCCTGCAACAAGAGCCTGAATTCGCACCGGTGCATCGTTTGCTGGGGATTTATGCGTGGAACAAACAGCAGGATGCCGTAAAGGCTCATCAGTATTTGTCGCAGGCTGTGGCGCTGGAGCCTGACAACGCCCGCTTCCTGTTTGAACTGGATTACCTCAATAAGCTGTTGGCGACGCCTGTTGAGCAGCGTCTGCAACAGCTTGAATCACGCAAAGCGGTGGTATTCCAGCGTGACGATTTGACCGTGGAGTTACTTAGCCTGTGGAACGGGCTGGGCAACTACGATGAAGCGGCGAAGGTTCTTGGCGAGCGCGTGTTCCATCCCTGGGAAGGCGGGGAAGGAAAAGCAACCGGGCAGTACTTGCTAAACCAGGTTCATCGGGCACTGGTGGCGATCGGCAGGGAGGCGTTACCTGAGGCGGTCACCTTGTTACAACAGGCGCTGAACTATCCGCATAATCTGGGGGAAGGGCGCTTACCGGGACAAACCGATAACGATATCTGGTATCTGTTGGGCTATTGCGCTCAACGACAGGGGCATCATGACGAGGCGCAGCGCTACTTTGCGCGCGCCACCCGCGGCGGAAGTACGCTGGATGCCGGTCGTTATTACAACGATCAGCCCGTGGACTATCTCTTCTGGCAGGGGATGGCGCTGAGAAAACTGGATGAGCGTGAAGGCGCGGAGCAACTTTTCAAAAGCTTCCTGCACTGGGTGGCATCACAGCGAGACCATGTCCCGGAGGTGGATTTCTTCGCCGTCTCATTACCGGATCTGGTGGTGCTTGATACGCCAGCGGAGGCAAAGCATCAGCAGCACTGCCTGTTTATCACCGCGTTGGGGCATCTGGGGCTGGGGGATTTATCCGCCTGCCAGCAGGCGCTTGACGCTCTTCTGCAACAGAATCCGGCGCATGACAAAGCTCTGCTCCTGCGCCATGTCATCAGACTGGAATTATTGCACTAAACCCTGAACCGGTGGCGGTGACGCCACCGGAAACCTACTGTTCCCTGCGTTTCCCTGAAAGAGGAATCATAATGAATAACGCGCAGACACATTTGAAAATCGGCTACGTCTGGACCATCTGTCTGGTCGCGGCCTGCGGCGGTTTGCTGTTTGGCTACGACTGGGTGGTGATTGGCGGGGCAAAACCCTTTTATGAAGCGTACTTCTCGATAACCGATCCGGCGCAGTCAGGCTGGGCGATGAGTTCGGCGCTGGTAGGTTGTATTTTTGGGGCGCTGATTTCCGGCTGGTGTGCGGATAAATTTGGCCGAAAAATGCCGCTGATCCTCTCGGCTATTCTGTTCAGCGCCTCCGCATGGGGAACCGCCGTTGCCAGTAACTTCGACCTGTTCGTGATTTACCGCATCGTCGGCGGCGTCGGGATTGGCCTTGCCTCCGCGCTCAGTCCGCTGTACATCGCTGAAGTCAGTCCGGCGGAGAAACGCGGACGCTTTGTGGCGGTGAACCAGTTGACCATCGTGATTGGCGTCCTGGCAGCACAACTGATCAATCTGATGATCGCCGAACCCGTTGCGACAGGAGCCACGCAGCAGGCGATCGTTGAGAGCTGGAACGGGCAGATGGGCTGGCGCTGGATGTTTGGCGCAGAGTTGGTCCCTGCGTTGGTGTTTCTGGTGCTGATGTTTTTCGTTCCCGAATCCCCGCGTTGGCTGGTGAAGGCGGGTAAACCGGAGCGTGCTCGCGCCATGCTGCAACGCATTGGCTCTGCGGAGTATGCCGGGCAGACGCTGAAAGAAATTGAGCACACGCTGATCAAAGATAACCACAAGGTGGCGTGGTCAACGCTGTTGCAGCCGCAGATCAAACCGATCGTCATTATCGGCATGGTGCTGGCGGTCTTCCAGCAGTGGTGCGGGATCAACGTGATCTTTAACTATGCGCAGGAGATTTTCGCCTCTGCCGGTTTCGACATCAACGGTACGCTGAAATCCATCGTCGCTACCGGCATTATCAACCTGGTCTTTACCCTTGCCGCGCTGCCGCTGGTGGACAAAATTGGTCGCCGCAAACTGATGCTGTTTGGCGCCTCCGGGCTGACCGTGATTTATGTGTTGATTGCCAGCGCTTACGGGATGGGGATCATGGGCTGGCCGGTGCTGGTTCTGGTGCTGGCAGCCATTGCGATTTATGCCCTGACGCTGGCTCCTGTCACCTGGGTGCTGCTGTCCGAAATCTTCCCTAACCGCGTGCGCGGGCTGGCGATGTCTCTGGGCACGCTGGCACTGTGGATTGCCTGCTTCCTGCTGACCTACACCTTCCCGTTGCTCAATGCCGGGTTGGGCGCAGCCGGGAGTTTCCTGCTCTACGGCGTGATTTGTGCGATGGGCTATGTGTACGTGCTGCGTAATGTCCCTGAAACCAAAGGCGTCACCCTGGAAGCCCTTGAGGAACAACTGGCGGCGAGACATCTGAAGGCCAGCCCGTCGGCACAGCAGAGAAGTGTACGCTGATGACGGCGCCGTTGACGCTGCATAACGCGCATTTTCGGATGCGCGTGGACCCGCAGGGCGGTGCGCTGTTGGCGCTGTTTTCGTTACAACATCAACAGCCGGTTTTACGTGCAGGCGAAGGGAAAACTGCCGGTGACGGGGGGCTATTTCCGATGCTTCCGGTTGCCAATCGCGTGGCCGGTAACCGCTTCTGCCAGCGCGGAACAGAGGTGCAACTGCCGTTGCATAACGCGGATGACTCCTTTTTTCTGCACGGTGACGGCTGGCTTAAGCGCTGGGAGATAGCAGACGCAACTGACGACAGCTGTCGTCTGCGTCTGCGCAGTCAACTGGCGTGTGGGTATGATTATCTGGCGGAACTCCAGTATGTGCTGGAGGCATCGGTACTCAAGGCGTCGCTGACGATCGCTCATCTGGGCAAACGCCCGATGCTTTACGGCTGCGGTTTCCACCCCTTTTTTGCTTTCGATGTGCACAGTACGCTGCAGTTTTCGGCAAGCGGTTACTGGCCGGAAGGTGAGCATCATTTGCCACTGGCCTGGCAAAGCCACCTCCCGGCGGAAGCCGATTTCACCAGGGCGCAATATGGCGCGGATCGCTGGCTGAACGTGGGGTATTCCGGCTGGAGCGGGCAGGCGGTGATTCGCAGAGATGTGATGAATGTCACGATTTCTGCGCAAACTCCCTGGTTGATGCTTTTCAGAATGCCGGGTCAGTCATTTCTTTGCCTGGAACCACAGACACATCCGGTAAACGCCCACCACATGCCGGGGCAGCCGGGATTACGAATGTTAGGCTCTGGAGAGCAGTGTCGTTTTGCAATGGAAATTCGCGTCGATTAGCAGCAAAACGTTGTTATGTCGCGGTTAATGTTGACTTGCGCCAGCCTGCGTTTATCGCCAGACTATCGCCTCCACACGGGAGGGGATCATGGTTTTGCACTCCACGCGCTGGCTGGCGCTCGGTTACTTCACCTACTTTTTTAGCTACGGGATTTTTCTTCCCTTCTGGAGCGTCTGGCTTAAAGGGCTCGGCCTCACGCCGGAGACAATCGGCGTATTGCTTGGCGCCGGACTGGTTGCGCGTTTTCTCGGGAGTCTGATCATTGCTCCACGGGTCAGCGACCCGTCGCGACTGATCTCCGCATTACGCATCCTCGCGCTGCTTACGCTGGTCTTTGCACTGGCCTTTTGGGCTGGAACGCATGTCGCGTGGCTAATGGTGGTGATGGTCGGCTTTAACCTCTTCTTCTCACCGCTGGTGCCGCTCACGGACGCGCTGGCGAATACCTGGCAAAAACAGATTACGATGGACTACGGTCGCGTACGATTGTGGGGATCGGTGGCGTTTGTTATCGGTTCGGCGTTGACCGGAAAGCTGGTCAGCGTGTTTGATTATCGGGCGGTTCTGGCGCTGCTGACGCTGGGCGTCGCCTCAATGCTGCTGGGAATGCTGATTCGCCCCAGCGTGCTTCCACAGGGACAAAGCCGGCATCAGGAGAGCGCCGGTTGGCCCGCCTGGCGTGCGCTGGTTGCGCAGAGCTGGCGCTTTCTGGCCTGCGTATGTCTGTTGCAGGGGGCGCATGCCGCCTACTACGGCTTTAGCGCCATTTACTGGCAGGGGGCCGGCTATTCCGCTTCGGCGGTAGGTTATCTCTGGTCGCTCGGCGTGGTTGCGGAAGTGATTATCTTTGCCCTGAGCAACAAACTGTTCCGCCGCTTCAGCGCCCGCGATCTGTTACTGCTTTCTGCCGTTTGTGGCGTGATTCGCTGGGGACTGATGGGCTGGACGACGGCGCTGCCGTGGCTGATAGTGGTGCAGATCCTCCATTGCGGTACCTTTACCGTGTGTCACCTGGCGGCTATGCGCTATATCGCGGCGCGTCAGGGAAGCGAAGTGATCCGTTTGCAGGCGGTCTATTCCGCGGTGGCGATGGGCGGCAGCATTGCCATCATGACCGTGTTCGCCGGCTTCCTGTATCAGAATCTGGGCAATGGCGTCTTCTGGGTCATGGCGCTGGTGGCGTTGCCAGCCATGGTGCTGCGGCCAAAAGTGGCCGCCTCAGCCTGATTCCAGCATCTTGCGGATCTGCTGTTGCTGATGCGGCGTCAGGGCCAGATCCGCGTGAATCAACGGTGGTGAAAAGAGCGGCAGCAGCGTGGCGTAAGGGGTGACAATCAGCGCCACGCCGCGCGGCGAGCCCTCCTGCTGGAAAGTCCGCATCGGCAACGGCTTGATGTTCAGCGGCAGCAGCGTCAGTTCACGCAGTTGTTGCTCTATCTGCTGTTCCAGTTGGGGATCATCCCCGGTCAGTAAGACGACCTGCTTCTCATGCAGATCATTATCCTGCATCAGCCACGCGCCGAAAATCACCGCCACCAGTCCCGTCTCTTCTTCGGAAAACTCAACGTCATACTCTTCTTCAAACCCGCGTAACGCATCACGAGTGGTACGCATCAGACGCGGATAGAGGCGGGCGAATTCTTCCGGCAGCGTGTTATCGATACCGATAGAGAACAAACTGCGGTTCAGCGCCTGGGCGAGGTGGATGTAAAGTTGGGCGTTTAGTCCGTGCTCGTCATTGAAACGCACCGCGCCCATTTCGCGAAAGCGTAGGATCAGTCGGGCGATCGACAGACGCAACCGTCGGTTCTGCTGATGGTTATCGCGAATCGGATCCGGAATGCGGATCATCGAAAACAGCAACGCCATAAACAGTGATTCCGTAAGCGGTGCATTTTGCATGACACGTCGCTGCCAGTGGCGGCCAATCTCCTGCGCCAGCGGGTATTCGGCGCAGGACTGGGCCCAGCGCTGCTGGATCGGATTGAATTCCGGGGAGATCCCGGCCTGATGCTGCAACAGGCAATATTGCAGATAGAGATGCAGAAACTGGATATCCCGGCACTCAAATGGCTTTTGCAGGCGACGTGCACAGAGGTTAATCAGCGCATGCAGATTGGTATCGTCATACAGTGTGCGCAGGACCCCTCGCTGTTTCAGTTCGGTTTTGAGGGCGGGGGCAAAATGCTGGGTAATGAACGCTGGACACAAACGCAGGCCGCGTCTGAGCCAGTGTAAGAGGCAGAGGCGTTGGTTAAGCGCGGTACCTTCGATCCGGTAGCACCCATTCGGACCAGTGCTAATGCTGAGTCGATGATAACGCTGGATCTCCCGTCCCGTTTCGACAATATCCTCACGGGCAACAGTATCATCGACACCATTTAGCGCACTGAACATTTCCGCAGTGGCAATTTGCCCTGGCTGGAAAAGCGTCAGCAAAACCTGGCAACGGCGCTGGGGAGCAGAAAGTACAGATGGCGGAGCAAGCGTTGTCATCATCTGTCGGATCTCCCGTATGTATTTTAGATAAGAATAGCTAAAGTTTTTCCATAGCCATTACGGATGAAATGTTTTGCGTCAGGATTGCAGGGAGAGGTCACAGAATTTTTCACGTGCGTAGCGACGTCATAAAGTGTAACGCAGCGCTTTACCAGGATTTTTCGCGTTTTTTATCTTCAGATTACGCAGAAAAAAGCCCCGCCAGAGAAGGCGAGGCTGAAAGGTTGCTAATGGATTAGCGCTCCTGGCGCAGGGTTAAGCCGACATCCCCCCCCGGATGCACAGCCAGTAGCGTTTCTTTGGTGTAGCCGCTCTCACTCATCAGACAAGCGCAGGCGGCATCAAAGATCGCAATCACCAGCATGATGGAGGTGGTCGCCAGCATATTCAGCGGATCCGCCTCCCGCTGGACGCCAGTAGAAATCACCAGTCGGGCGGCGCGGGCAATGGCGGAGTTAGGGTTTTCCGTGACGCTGATGATCGGCACGTTGCGTGCGGCCAGACCCGGTAACAGTCGCGTGAGTTCGTCAGAGTTGCCACCACGGGAGAGCAGAATGACGCGATCGTCCGCGCGTAAAAAACCGAGATCGCCGTGCGCGGCATCGGTGGCGTTGAGATAGATTGCCGGGCGCTCAACGCAGGCCAGCATATGGGCGATTTTTCGCGCCGCAATGCCGGAGGTGCCGACGCCCGTGACCACGATTTTCCCACGGCACTCGCGCAGTTCCGTCATTAATGCGTTCCAGACCGGTTCGTTCAGATGCTGACCCAGACCGGCCAGCGCCTCGCTGTAGAGGCTCCAGGTGTCGGTGGCCTGTTGCCATGGGCTACTCATGCGTCCTCCTGCATCAGTTGACGGTACTTCATATGATCCTGATACATCTCATGGAACACCTGATATTTACGGTCGTAATACTGCTTAATGCGATTGGTCTGCGGGGTGACCGTTTTACCAATCCGGCTCATCGCCGACATTGCTTCCGGGAAGGTCTCGAAAACGCCGGCCGCGATGGTGCCCATCATTGCGCCGCCCAGCAGCATCGCCTCACTCTCTTCTGGCAGCAACATAGCGCAACCGGTGGCATTAGCATGTTCCTGCACAAAGATAGGGTTCTTGGTGCCGCCGCCGCTGGCCATGATAGTGTCGATGCTGTAGCCGCTCTGGTTCATCGTCTCAATAATATGGCGCGTACCCAGCGCGATGGCCTGAATGGTCGCCAGATATTGCAGCGCCATATCTTCCGGCGTGCGGGAGAGCTTCAGGCCGCTGATCGCCCCGGTCAACGTTGGGTTAGCTCGCGGTGAACGGTTGCCGTGGAAGTAGGGCAGAATATGGATATCGCGGGTCAGGAAGGCGATATTCTCCGGCTCGCCCGCCATTTTACGCAGCAGCGCGTTCAGCACTTCATAAATGGTCTGTCCCTGCGCTTTGGCCTGCGCCAGCAGCGTGTCGTAACAAGGATGCGACTGAATCACATGGTCAATCAGCGCGCCGGTAGCGGACTGCCCGCCTTCATTGAGCCAGTATTCCGGCAGCACGGCGGAATAGTAGGGACCCCAGACGCCGCCGATAAAGCGCGGCTGTTTAGAGATAGCCATGTGCCCGGTAGAGGTTCCGCCAATCAGCGCGACCCGACGGTCAAAGTCAGCGACTTCGCCGGAGACGCCACAGGCGCCGAGCGTGCCAAGCGTACCCGCGTGGGCGTCGATGATCGACACGCTGACGGCAGTACCTGGAATCAGCCCCATTTCACTGGCGGCGCGCTGGGTCAACCCGTGGCCGAGCGGCTCACCCATTGTTTTCACGTAGCGGCCAATTTTTTCCGCATCGTGTTCCAGTAGATCTTCCAGGCCGATTTCTCGGAAATAGCTGGCATCCCACTTGTCCTCATGGCCCATGTAGGTCCATTTGCACACCGTGGAGCAGAGGGAACGCGTGTCGTCGCCGGTGGCGCGCCAGGTCAGGAAGTCAGGTAAATCAAAATAGTAGCCAGCGTTTGCCCAGGTGTTAGGCATATGCTGCTTCAGCCACAGTAACTTCGGCGTCTGCATTTCCGGGGAGATAATCCCACCCACGTAGTCCAGTACCCGATGGTGCATCGCGTTGATGCGCTCGGCCTGAGTGATGGCGCGGTGATCCATCCACACGATAATGTTCTGTTCGCTGCGCCCGGAAGGGCTGATGGTCAGCGGTTTGCCCTCTTTATCCAGCACCACCAGCGAACAGGTGGCGTCAAACCCCAGCCCTTTCACCTGGATTGGGTTGATATCGGACTGATTAATGGCATCACGAACCGCGTTGCAGACGGCCTGCCAGATGTTATCGGACGACTGCTCGACGAAATCGGCCTGCGGGCGGTAAATCTCAATCGCGCGAGTGGCCTGACCGACCATTCTGCCGTTGAGATCAAACACCCCTGCGCGAGCGCTGCCGGTTCCTACATCCACACCAATAAAGTAACTCGCCATAATTTTTCTCCTGAAATCAGGCTCTACGATTCTGTAATGCGATAAAGAGGATGAGTACCGCGCCCCAAAGCGCCATCGTCAGATAGCTACTGATCCCCAGCAAGTTAAAGCCGCTTTCCAGCATTTGCAGCACAATCAGCGCCAGTACCAGGCCGATGATACGGCCAAATCCACCGTCCGGATTGATGCCTCCCAGCACCGAAGCGAGAATAGTGACCAGCAGATAAGACTCGCCGTATCCGGCCTTCGCCGAGTTGAATTTCGCCATCATTAAGATTGCGGCCACCCAGCCGAGCAGAGCGGAAATAACGTAGACGGAAATCTGCACCCGAACGGTATTCACGCCGCTGTAGCGGGTTGCCTGTTCGTTGGACCCCATCAGATAGAGACTGCGCCCAAGCGTGGTGTGTTCCAGTAGAACCCACAGCAGCACGGCAACCAGAATGAAGAGCAGCAGGGCAACGGGAATACCCGCGAGGGTGGCGTTGCCGAGATACTGGATCGCCGCTGGGAAGCCGGAAATCACTGTGCCGTTGGAGAGCAAGATGTTCAGCCCGGAAATCAGCGTCATGGTCCCGAGCGTGGCGAGGATCGGCGATACGCCAATCCAGGCGATCAGCGCGCCGTTCAGCGTACCTATCGCTACGGCGACTGCTGCGCCGGCCAGCAGCGCCAGCACGAGGAACAGCGGATTGTCCGGATGACTGACGATGACGGCGGCCATGACCAGCGAACAGGCATTGGCACCGGCGATAATTGACAGGTTAATGCCGCCCGTCAGCATGGTCATGCCCATTCCCAGCGCCAGCATGCCGAGGATTGGCAACTGTGAGCCTATGGACTGGAAGTTTGCGACGCTGAAAAAGCGGGTGCCCAACAGCGCCGAGAAGACGACAGCAACGACGATAATAATCACGCACTGCAGGCGGATGATGGCATCACCGGGTAATACTTTTGCGAACGCTTTCATCTCAAAGCTCCCTTGCCAGTTTGCGTTTTTCGTTCCACGCCGTGGCGCTGATGCTGACCAGAATAATGACGCCGCTGAAAACGGTGTGCCAGTACGAGGAGACGCTGAGCAGCGTCAGACCGTTTTGTAAAAAGGCCAGCAGAATGACCCCCAGCAGCGTACCGGTCAATGTGCCGCGCCCGCCGCTCATGCTGGTACCGCCCAGCACAACCGCTGCCAGTACCGTCAGTTCAAAACCGAGCAGCGAGTTCGGCGCCACGGACTGCGTGATCTGGGCCTGTACGACAGCGGCTACGCCTGCGAGAATGCCCATAAAACCATAGACATAGAAATGCAGCTTCAACAGGTTCAGTCCAAGGCGCGATGCGGCGTCGCGGTTGCCGCCCATCGCGTAAATCTGACGCCCGAGACGGGTGTAGTTCATCAGGATGGCGGTGAAAACGATCGCGGCTGCCAGGCACAGTAGCGGTAGCGTGAGGCCATAGTCATAGCCATCTGCCGCCGTGAAGGAGAACCAGTTGATGCCGTTCATAAACCAGTCCGGGAAGCCATACAGCCAGGTGCCTTTGGTGGCGTAAACCAGCAGACCGTAATAGACGTTCAGCGTCGCGATGGTGATGATGATCGCAGGTACGCGTAGCCAGTAAACCAGAAAGCCGTTAATCAGCCCGAGCAGCAGTCCGACGACGACAGCGATGCTCAGCGCCAGCAGAAAGTTTCCGCCGTATGCGATCACCCAGCTAGCCATCGCGTATTGTGCTATCGCCGTCATCGCCGGGAACGAAATATCGATCCCTCCGGAGATCAGCACGACGAACAGCCCGCAGGCGAGAATACCGAGAATGGCATAGCTGGTGGCGACGTCGGTCAGGTTGCCGAGTGACAGAAACTCGTCGGTACTGACGCTCAGCCCAACAGCAAGCGCAATCACCAGTAGCCCCAGCCAAAATTCATGGTGCCCGACTAAACGGGAGAGACGAACGTTATTCATGGATGACCTCGACCACCTCTGCAATGTCCTCTTCGCGACAACGATGCGGATTAAACTCGGCGACCAGCTTCCCGCGTCGCATGACCAGCACGCGATGGCTGTTGTAATAGGCTTCTGGGATCTCATCGCAAATCATCAGTACCGCCATTCCTTGCTCCGCCAGGTTGCGGGCTATCTGATAAATCCCCTCTTTGTTGGCGATATCGACTCCCACCGTCGGGGAGTCCAGGATCAGGATACGCGGCTGGGTCGCCACCCACTTGGCGATGGCGATGCGCTGGGCGTTGCCACCGGAGAGCGTTTTGACCGGCAACTGTGGGTCGGCCACCTTGATGTTCAGTTCACGGATCAGATCGGCAACCAGCGTTTTTGCTTTGCCATGATCGAGCAGGCCGCTGCGGGTATGCAGTTTGTCGAAGACCGTGACTATGGTGTTGTCGTAGATCGACTGTTCCATGATAAGTCCCTGGGTCAGGCGATCTTCAGAGACATAGCCGATCCCGTGCTTGATGGCGTCATGGTTATTGCGAAGCTGAACCGGTTTGCCGTTAATGCGGATTTCCCCGCTTTCCGGGTGCGTCATGCCAAACAGGCTCAGGCAGAGTTCGGTGCGGCCCGCGCCGAGCAGACCGACAATCGACACGATCTCACCGCTGCGCAGTGACAGGTTGATGTCCTGATATTTTCCTTTGCGGCTCAGGTTGCGCAGCTCCAGCATCGGCTCTTGCTCAACCGACGGCTTTTCGGGCAGCGGACTGTAGTGGAAGCGTTGACCGGTCATCAGGAATGCCAGCTCATGGCTGTCGAGTTCGCTGGCGGGATACGTCCCCACCAGTTTACCGTCGCGCATGACGCTGATGCGGTCCGCCACTTCCATCACCTCATCGAGACGGTGGCTAACGAACACCACGCAAATCCCGTCGGCTTTCAGTTCGTTGACCACGCGCAGCAGGCCGTTGACCTCCTGGCGCGTCAGAGACGCGGTGGGCTCGTCCATAATGACCAGGCGCGCATCGGCAGCAATGGCGCGGCAAATCGCCACCAACTGGCGGTCGGCAATGGAGAGTTTTTCCACTTTTTTATCGGGATCGATGCTGACGCCAATCCGCTTCATCGCCGCCAGCGCCTGTTGCTTCATCGAACCGCGCCGGACCCAGATATCGCCGCCGGGCAGATAGCGGTTGACGGCAATATTCTCCGCTACGCTGAAGTTAGGGAAGAGGGATAAATCCTGATAGATAACCTGGATGCCGTAATGCGAAGAGAGCTGCGGCGACAGATGGTGGAACAGCTTGCCGTCCAGCAGGATCTGCGCCCCTTTTTCCGGCTGATAAACCCCGGAGATCACTTTAATAATGGTGCTTTTGCCGCAACCGTTCTGTCCTGCCAGACAGTGAACTTCGCCTTTTTTCAGCGTCAGATTCACATTATCCAGCGCCAGCACGCCCGGGAATTGCTTGCTGATATTCTCAAGAGTGATAAATGCGGTGGTGTCTGTCATGGACAATACCCCTGCGAGCGCCCTCACGGGCGCAGAGTGTTAAGCCTGTTGATAGCGCCGATCAGACGATCGGCGTTAGGTTTCCCTGGTGGTGGCTGGAGCCTTAGAAACCGAGTGATTGCGCGTTGTCTTTGGTGACTTCGAGGATCTTGTTAAAGCGGATCACTTTCTTCTCCATGTCGACATCGGCTTTCCCTAATCCTTCAATGGTCAGATCTGGCGTCACTTCTTTGCCTTGCAGCAACTGATCCGCCACGGTCACCAGCGCGTAGCCCGCATCTTTCGGATCCCACAGCATCGCTTTCTTGATGTCGCCACGCATCAGATAAGGTGCAGCCTGTGCTGGCATGGCAATTCCCACCACGGCAATTTTATCTTTCGCGCGTTTTTTCTGTACCGCCTGACCTGCACCAATCGGACCCAGCGAACCGAAGCCAATGATGCCCTTCATCTGCGGGTAGGTCTTCATCAGATCCAGCGTGGTGGAGTAGGATTTGTCGATACTCTCGGCCACCGGCAGACGGGTGGTCACTTCAAACATCTCCGGGTATTTCTCTTTCTGGTACTTGATGGCGTAATCGGCCCAGGCGTTGTGTAACGGCACGGTCAATGAGCCGACATAAATCGCATAACCGCCTTTGCCGCCCATATCCTTCGCCAGTTCATCGACGTTAGCCTGCGCGTACTTCTCGCTGTCGATCGTTTCGATATCCCACTGGCCGATTTGCTGATCCGGTGATTCATGAGTCAGAACGACAATGCCCTTATCGCGCGCTTTTTTCAGCACGGGCTCAAGCACTTTTGCGTCATTAGGTACCACAATGATCGCATTAACGTTCTTGGCAATGAGATCTTCAATGACCTTCACCTGCTGAGCCGGATCCGGCGTGGAAGGGCCGGTCTGATAAGCATTCACATCCAGTTTCTTCGCTGCTTCATTCACGCCGGTTTCCATGCGATTAAACCATGGAATACCGGTGACTTTAGCAACCACAGCGATTTCATATTTTTCTGCCGCAAAGGACGTACCGGACAACATGCATGCAGAAACCAGGGTTGCACTGAGTAATGCGAGTTTGAATTTCATAGTTGTACCTTTTGTAGGGACCGGGGCATGTCACGAACAGGAGGTTATCAACGAAGGGAAGAGGTAATGAATAGCAAGTTTCGTAAATGTGATAAATGCCCGTTGTTGTTAGTTTATAGATAATACATGGTTAAAATATAGTTAAATTAAAGGGGTTGAATACATTTATCGTCGAGCTACATGTTAATAAGTAACGTAATAATCTTATTTTAATTAACAATTAATTATCAATTAAGGAATGGTGCAGCGAAAATTACCGGAATGTGAACGCGGTACTTAACGACAAAATCGCAAATCTGAGAACTGAATCGAGTCCAGAAATCAGCGCTCAATTTTCTTCATTTCAATGTTATCCTCACGGGCAATTCTGCCACGGCGATCGTGGCTTTCGTGGCCATCCTGATTTATGGGGGAGTCGAAGTCATTTATGATACGCGGCGTTTTGTTGGTGTTACTCGCATTTTTGACGTTTACGGTGAGCGCGCATCCTCACAGCTTTATCCGTCTGAAAACGGAAGTGGTTAGCGACAACGAGACGATCGTAGCGCTGAAGATGCGCTGGACGATGGATGAGCTGACCTCTGCCGACCTGCTCTATGATGCGGGCGATGCGAAGCCGGGTTCCGAAATCTGGAAAAAACTGGCGGCTGAAGTCATGGCGAATGTTCTGGGGCAGCACTACTTCAGCGAAATGTGGCACAACGGACAGCGCGTCAAATTTAAAAACAGGCCGATGGAATATGGCATGACGCGTGATGAACACCAGGCGGTGCTCACCTTTATTCTGCCGCTTGCCGAGCCGCAGCCGTTGAGCGGGCAGCGTTACACCTTCTCGACCTTTGATCCCTCTTATTATGTCGACATGAGCTATGAAGAAGACCGCGATGCGACGCTATCACCGACGATGCGTAAGCGCTGCGAGATCGCTGTGCACACGCCAACGCCGAGCGAAGAGTCGCTTAGCTTCGCGCAGTCGCTGGATAAAGAGGATGCGCCGCCAGAGGATATGGAGTTGGGTAAACAATTTGCACAAACGGTGACAGTCACATGTCAGTAATCTCGCCAAACCGTATTCGCGCCCGGCGCTGGATATCGCTGTGGCCGTTGGCGCTGTTTTTGCTGATGGCGGCGATCGGTGGCGTCGGGCTGTGGCAAACCTGGCCGCAGGTGATGGTCAAAAGTATCATCTGGCAGCGAGAGGTGAATCAGCAGATGAGCGCGCTGCTGAAGGCTGTTGCCGCCAGCCCAGCACAGGCGGGCGGATCGTTGCTGTTGTTTAGCTTTCTGTATGGTGTGCTGCATGCGCTGGGGCCGGGGCACGGAAAGGTGGTGATCACCACCTGGCTGGCAACCCATCCTTCAAAGCTGAAGTCGAGCATTGGCCTGACGCTGGCGTCCTCGTTATTGCAGGGGCTGGTGGCCATCGGGCTGGTTGTGGTGGTGCTCAGCATTCTGCAACTTCCGGCGAGACAGCTACATTTGAGCGGTTTCTGGCTGGAGAAGGGAAGTTATGCGCTGGTGGGGGTTCTGGGCATGTTACTCTGCTGGCGGGCGCTGAAGAAACTGCACGCGCTGCTGCGCAAACCCACATTTACCGCTTTTACGGCACATCACGTGCATCATGAACACTGTGGTTGTGGACATCAGCACTTACCGAATCCGGAACAACTTCACCATGGCGATGACTGGCGCGCGCGGCTGATGATTATCCTGTCGATGGGGATGCGTCCTTGTTCCGGGGCTATCATGGTGCTGCTGTTCAGCAAAGTCATCGGCGTATTTTACTGGGGGATAGCTTCAGCGCTGGCGATGGCGGCGGGTACGTCGTTGACCATTACCTCTCTGGCGCTACTGGTGCACAGTTTTCGCTCGCTGGCGGTCAGACTGAGCGGTAACCAGGCGCCGGTATTATGGCGGCAGGTTGGCTGGTCGACGCTGGCGTTAGCCGGTGGTGTGATATTGCTGGTGGCAGCAGGGGTAATGTGGGTGAGTGCGGTGCCAGTTGGGCGAGGATTGAGGCCGTTTTGAAAAGTGCCGGATGGCGGCTATGCTTTATCTGGCCTGGGCGATGACGTCCAGGCTCGGTAAGCGATAGCGCCTCCGGGCATCACTGAGATTAACGCTTCAGCGCGTCGCTCAGTTCATCACGCATGTTCGCCAGCATCGCTTTTACCACGCGCGGGTTACCCGCCACGATGTTGCCGGTCGTCATGTAGTTATGACCGCCGGTAAAGTCGCAAACCAGTGCGCCTGCTTCGCGGGCGATCAGCTCACCTGCGGCGAAATCCCACGGACGCAGACCAATTTCGAAATAACCGTCAACGCGCGCAGCGGCAACATATGCCAGATCCAGCGCGGCGGAGCCGGTGCGGCGGAAGTCAGCGCACTCGGTAAACATTTTGCCGAGCATATTCATGTAAGCGGTGGCGTGCTGTTTGGCTTTGAACGGGAAGCCGGTGGCGATAATGGTGCCGTCCAGATCACGCGCATTGCTGCCGCGCAGACGATAGCCATTCAGCTGGGCGCCCTGGCCGCGGGTGGCGGTGAACAGTTCATTACGCATCGGATCGTAAACCACAGCGACTTCAGTACGGCCTTTAATGCGTACGGCGATAGAAACCGCGAAGTGCGGCAGGCGTTTTACGAAGTTGGTGGTGCCATCCAGTGGATCGATAACCCATTGAACATCCTGATCGGTACCCTCATGTTCACCGCTTTCTTCGGTGATGATGGTGTGCTGCGGGTAAGATTTGCGGATCGTTTCGATAATAATCGCTTCGGCGGCTTTATCGACGTTGGTCACAAAATCATTGCTGCCTTTCTGGCTGGTTTCTACTGAGTCAGGCGTTTCGTAGTGTTTGGCAATTACATTACCCGCCTTGCGCGCTGCGCGCACGGCGATGGTCAGCATCGGATGCATCGGTCTCTCTCACTGGATGTTAAAGAACGGGAAAACGGCGCAGAGTATAGCAGCGAGATCGGAATATGTCTTCGATTTATGATAATATGGCCGAATAATCTTTAGCTGAAGAAAGACAATGCTGCAAAATATTCGAATCGTGCTGGTGGAAACGTCACACACCGGCAATATGGGCTCTGTTGCCCGCGCAATGAAAACAATGGGATTAACCAATCTGTGGCTGGTTAATCCGCTGGTAAAACCAGACTCCCAGGCCATCGCCCTGGCGGCAGGGGCCAGCGATGTGATCGGCAACGCGCAGATCGTCGACACCCTCGATGAAGCGCTGGCCGGATGCAGTCTGGTGGTAGGAACCAGCGCACGCTCGCGTACGCTGCCGTGGCCGATGCTTGACCCGCGCGAATGTGGTTTAAAAAGCGTCGCGGAAGCGGCGAATACCCCTGTGGCGCTGGTGTTTGGTCGTGAACGCGTTGGGCTGACCAATGACGAACTGCAAAAATGCCACTACCATGTCGCGATTGCGGCAAACCCGGAGTACAGCTCGCTGAACCTGGCGATGGCGGTACAGGTCATCGCGTATGAAGTGCGCATGGCCTGGCTGGCAACGCAGGAGAGTGATAAGACCGCCGAATATGAAGAGGCTGAATATCCGTTGGTGGATGATTTAGAGCGTTTTTATGGTCATCTGGAACAAACGCTACTGTCGACCGGGTTTATTCGCGAAGGCCATCCGGGACAAGTGATGAATAAGTTGCGCCGTCTGTTTACGCGTGCGCGTCCGGAGAGCCAGGAGCTGAATATCCTGCGTGGGATTCTGGCATCTGTCGAACAGCAGAATAAAAGCAAGTAACGGTGCTAATGCCGGATGGCGCTTCGCTTATCCGGCTTACGAATCGTGCGGCCTGTAGGCCGGATAAGCGAAGCGCCATCCGGCAAACGAATACCGCACGGAACGTCAAATACCTGACTAAAACAGTCAAGTAAATAGTTGACTGATTTAGTCGGGAATGTCAGACTTGGCCCTGCTATGCAATACCCCCATTTTACAATAAAAACCCCGGGCAGGGGCGAGTTTGAGGCTAAGTAAGACATGAGACTGACATCTAAAGGGCGTTATGCCGTGACCGCAATGTTGGACGTTGCGCTCAACTCCGAAGCGGGCCCGGTACCGTTGGCTGATATTTCTGAACGTCAGGGAATTTCCCTTTCTTATCTGGAACAGCTGTTCTCCCGTTTGCGTAAAAATGGTCTGGTTTCCAGCGTACGTGGGCCAGGCGGTGGTTATCTGCTGGGTAAAGATGCTGGCAGTATTGCAGTCGGTGAAGTGATTAGCGCTGTTGACGAGTCGGTTGATGCGACCCGTTGTCAGGGTAAAGGTGGTTGTCAGGGCGGCGATAAATGTCTGACCCACGCGCTGTGGCGCGATCTGAGTGACCGTCTGACTGGTTTCCTCAACAACATTACGTTAGGCGAACTGGTGAATAATCAGGAAGTCCTGGACGTGTCTGGTCGTCAGCACAGCCACGACGCTCCACGCACAAATCGCGCACAAGACGCAATTGACGTTAAGTTACGCGCTTAATTAAAAAAGTACGCAATATCATGCTGGCTGAATCAAGGCGGCAACTGAGCGAATCCTCAGGCGCTTACATCAATAAGTGACTGAGGTAAGTAAAGGCAGCCAACCCAGAGGCAGTCTGAAGGATGAAGCGTAAAAGTATTTCAGAGTCAGGCCGGAGCGATTACGCTCCGTTAACACGGTCGTACATCCAGCCGGTTGCCTGACTCCTTGCATTGAAGCGATGTACGGAGTTTATAGAGCAATGAAATTACCGATTTATCTCGATTACTCCGCAACCACGCCGGTGGACCCGCGTGTTGCCGAGAAAATGATGCAGTTCCTGACCCTGGACGGAACCTTTGGTAACCCGGCCTCCCGTTCACACCGTTTCGGCTGGCAGGCTGAAGAGGCGGTAGATATCGCCCGTAATCAGATTGCCGACCTCGTGGGTGCCGATCCGCGCGAAATCGTCTTTACTTCTGGTGCGACTGAATCCGACAACCTGGCGATCAAAGGTGCAGCCAACTTTTATCAGAAAAAAGGCAAGCACATCATCACCAGCAAAACCGAACACAAAGCCGTGCTGGATACCTGCCGTCAACTGGAGCGCGAAGGGTTTGAAGTGACCTACCTCGCGCCGCAGAGCAACGGGATTATCGATCTCAAAACACTGGAAGCGGCGATGCGTGACGACACCATCCTGGTTTCCATTATGCACGTGAATAACGAAATCGGCGTGGTACAGGATATTGCGACTATCGGCGAAATGTGCCGTGCGCGTGGCATCATCTATCACGTTGACGCCACCCAGAGCGTGGGCAAACTGCCTATCGATCTGAGCCAGTTGAAAGTTGACCTGATGTCTTTCTCCGGTCACAAAATTTATGGTCCGAAAGGGATCGGCGCGCTGTACGTTCGTCGTAAACCGCGTATTCGCATCGAAGCACAGATGCACGGTGGCGGTCACGAACGCGGTATGCGTTCTGGTACGCTGCCAGTCCACCAGATCGTCGGTATGGGTGAAGCCTATCGCATCGCGAAAGAAGAGATGGAAACTGAGATGGCGCGTCTGCGCGGTCTGCGTAACCGTCTGTGGAACGGCGTGAAAGATATGGAAGAAGTCTACCTGAACGGTGACCTTGAGCAGGGCGCGCCTAACATCCTCAACGTGAGCTTTAACTACGTTGAAGGCGAGTCGCTGATCATGGCGCTGAAAGACCTCGCGGTCTCTTCGGGGTCCGCCTGTACCTCTGCGAGCCTCGAGCCATCCTATGTGCTGCGTGCGCTGGGAATGACTGACGAGCTGGCACATAGCTCTATTCGTTTCTCTTTAGGTCGTTTTACTACCGAAGAAGAGATTGATTACACCATCGAACTGGTTCGTAAATCTATCGGCCGTCTGCGTGACCTTTCTCCGCTGTGGGAAATGCATAAGCAGGGCGTGGATCTGAACAGCATCGAATGGTCACATCATTAATCGGTACCGATAAGGAGAATTCATCATGGCTTACAGCGAAAAAGTAATCGATCATTACGAGAATCCACGTAACGTGGGCTCTTTTGACAACAGCGACGAGAACGTGGGCAGCGGCATGGTGGGTGCACCAGCCTGTGGCGACGTGATGAAGTTGCAGATTAAAGTCAACAATGAAGGTATCATTGAAGACGCGCGTTTCAAGACTTACGGCTGTGGTTCCGCCATCGCATCCAGTTCCCTGGTCACCGAATGGGTGAAAGGGAAATCGCTGGACGAAGCACAGGCGATCAAAAACACCGATATCGCTGATGAGCTTGAGCTGCCGCCAGTGAAAATTCACTGTTCTATTCTGGCAGAAGACGCGATCAAAGCCGCAATTGCGGACTACAAAAGCAAACGTGAAGCAAAATAAGAAGAGTTGAGGTTTTATTATGTCGATTACACTTAGCGACAGTGCAGCAGCGCGAGTAAATACCTTCCTGGCGAACCGTGGTAAAGGGTTTGGCCTGCGTCTGGGCGTGAGAACCTCCGGCTGCTCAGGTATGGCGTATGTACTGGAATTTGTTGATGAACCGGCGGCAGAAGACACCGTGTTTGAAGACAAAGGCGTTAAGGTCGTGGTCGATGGAAAAAGCCTGCAATTTCTGGACGGAACGCAGTTAGACTTCGTAAAAGAAGGTCTGAACGAAGGGTTTAAATTCACTAACCCGAATGTGAAAGACGAGTGTGGTTGCGGCGAAAGCTTCCACGTGTAACGCGCGTTATCCGAAAACCCCGCCGTGGCCTTGCTACGTGTGGGGTTTGTTCTAACAGGCTACCCCTGAGAATGTTATGGACTACTTCACCCTCTTTGGCTTACCGGCCCGCTATCCGCTCGATATTCAGGCGCTGAGCCTTCGTTTTCAGGATCTGCAACGTCAGTATCACCCTGATAAATTTGCCAGCGGTACCCAGGCGGAACAACTTGCTGCCGTTTCGCAATCCGCCACCATCAACCAGGCCTGGCAAACGCTGCGCCATCCTCTGATGCGCGCAGAATATCTGCTTTCGTTACACGGTTTTGATCTCAGCAACGAGCAGCACACGGTGCGCGATACCGCATTCCTGATGGAACAACTGGAGTTGCGCGAAGAACTCGATGAGATCGAACAGGCGAAAGACGAGGCGCGGCTGGAACGTTTTATTCAGCGCGTGAAAAAGATGTTTGATAGCCGCCATCAGCTGATGGTGGAACAACTGGATAGCGAGACGTGGGACGTTGCGGCCGATACCGTGCGTAAACTGCGTTTTCTCGATAAACTGCGAAGCAGTGCAGAACAACTCGAAGAAAAACTGCTCGATTTTTAATATTCGGAAGCAATTATGGCCTTATTACAAATTAGTGAGCCTGGTCTGAGCGCAGCGCCGCACCAGCGTCGTCTGGCTGTGGGTATCGATCTCGGGACCACCAACTCTCTGGTCGCAACCGTACGTAGCGGTCAGGCGGAAACGCTGGCCGATCACGACGGTCGTCATCTGCTGCCGTCCGTCGTTCACTATCAGCAGCAGGGCCACACGGTAGGCTATGAGGCACGCGCCAATGCCGCGCTGGATACCGCCAATACCATCAGCTCAGTGAAACGCATGATGGGGCGTTCGCTGGCGGATATTCAGACCCGTTACCCCCATCTGCCGTACCGTTTTCAGGAAAGCGTTAATGGCCTGCCGATGATTGAAACGGCGGCGGGCTTGCTGAATCCGGTTCGTGTTTCTGCCGATATACTGAAAGCGCTGGCGGCGCGGGCCTCTGAGTCGCTCTCCGGCGATCTGGATGGCGTGGTCATTACCGTACCGGCGTACTTTGATGATGCCCAGCGTCAGGGGACTAAAGATGCCGCGCGTCTGGCGGGTCTGCATGTCTTGCGCCTGCTCAATGAACCGACTGCAGCGGCGATTGCCTACGGCCTCGATTCCGGCAAAGAGGGCGTCATTGCGGTGTATGACCTCGGCGGCGGAACATTTGATATTTCTATTCTGCGCCTGAGTCGCGGCGTGTTCGAAGTGCTGGCCACCGGCGGCGACTCCGCGCTCGGCGGCGATGATTTCGATCACCTGCTGGCGGATTACATCCGCGAACAGGCGGGGATTGCCGATCGCAGCGATAATCGTGTTCAACGCGAATTGCTGGATGCCGCCATTGCGGCGAAAATCGCGCTCAGCGATGCAGAGTCCGTAACGGTTAACGTGGCGGGCTGGCAGGGTGAGATTACTCGCGAGCAGTTTAATGAACTCATTTCCGCGCTGGTTAAGCGTACGCTGTTGGCCTGTCGTCGTGCCTTGAAAGATGCTGGCGTAGAGGCACAGGAAGTACTGGAAGTGGTGATGGTTGGCGGTTCCACGCGCGTACCGCTGGTGCGTGAACGTGTGGGCGAATTTTTTGGTCGTCCGCCGCTGACGTCCATCGACCCGGATAAAGTGGTGGCGATTGGCGCGGCGATCCAGGCTGATATCCTGGTCGGCAACAAGCCGGACAGTGAAATGCTGCTGCTCGACGTGATCCCGCTGTCGCTGGGACTGGAAACAATGGGCGGTCTGGTAGAGAAAGTGATCCCACGTAACACCACCATTCCGGTTGCGCGCGCGCAGGACTTTACCACCTTCAAAGACGGTCAAACCGCGATGTCTATCCACGTGATGCAGGGCGAACGTGAACTGGCGCAGGATTGCCGTTCGCTGGCGCGCTTTGCGCTGCGCGGTATTCCGGCGCTGCCGGCAGGTGGTGCACACATTCGCGTCACTTTCCAGGTGGATGCTGACGGGCTGCTGAGCGTCACCGCGATGGAAAAATCCACAGGCGTTGAGGCCTCTATTCAGGTGAAACCGTCCTACGGTCTGACCGACAGCGAAATTGCCTCAATGATTCAGGATTCGATGAGCTTTGCCGAACAGGACGTAAAAGCCCGCATGCTGGCAGAGCAGAAAGTCGAAGCGGCGCGCGTGCTGGAGAGTTTAACCGGCGCGCTGACCGCTGATGCCGCGCTGTTAAGCGCCGCAGAACGTCAATTGATCGACGCCGCCGCCGCGCGCCTGAGCGAGGCGGCGCTGGGCGATGATGTTGACGCTATCGAACAAGCCATTAAAAACGTAGACAAACAAACCCAGGAATTCGCCGCCCGGCGCATGGACCAGTCGGTCCGTCGCGCGCTGAAAGGCCATTCCGTGGACGAGGTTTAATATGCCAAAGATTGTTATTCTGCCTCATCAGGATCTCTGTCCGGATGGCGCAGTTCTGGAAGCGGAGACCGGTGAAACCATTCTTGATGTTGCACTGCGCAACGGTATCGAGATTGAACACGCCTGTGAAAAATCCTGCGCCTGTACGACCTGCCACTGCATCGTGCGTGAAGGGTTTGATTCCCTGCCGGAAAGCACGGAAGAAGAAGACGACATGCTGGATAAAGCTTGGGGACTGGAGCCGGAAAGCCGTTTAAGCTGCCAGGCACGCGTAACCGGGGATGATTTAGTGGTCGAAATCCCACGTTACACAATCAATCATGCTCGTGAGCATTAACAGAGGGTAGTATGGGACTGAAGTGGACCGATAGCCGCGAAATCGGCGAAGCGCTGTACGACGCCTTCCCCGATCTCGATCCAAAGACCGTTCGTTTCACCGACCTGCACCAATGGATCTGTGACCTGGACGATTTTGACGACAATCCTGACGCATCCAATGAAAAAATTCTGGAGGCGATTCTGCTAGTCTGGTTAGATGAAGCTGAATAAGTCGCGTATTCAAAATCATTTGAGTTGCGTCAAGGTGGCAAGGACATGAATCGCCAGGAACATAGATAATTATGTGACTGATGTGAGTGGACGAAGCCAACGCAGAGGCAACTCAAAGGATGAAGAATATTACGGGCTGCCTTCGGGCGGCCCGTTTGCTAATAAGGAAAAATAACAATGACAGAAGCCATGAAAATCACGCTCACTACGCAGCCCGCCGATGCGCGTTGGGGTGAAAAAGCCACATACAGCATTAATAACGACGGTATTGCCCTGCATCTTAACGGCAAAGACGACCTCGGTTTGATTCAGCGCGCAGCGCGGAAGATCGACGGCCTCGGCATCAAACATGTACAGCTGGCAGGCGATGGCTGGGATACCGACCGCTGCTGGTCCTTCTGGCAGGGCTACAAAGGGCCAAAAGGCAGCCGTAAAGTGGAATGGCCGGACCTGGACGACGCACAACGCCAGGAACTGGATAACCGTCTGACCATCATTGACTGGGTGCGTGACACCATTAACGCACCGGCGGAAGAGCTGGGGCCAGAGCAACTGGCGCAGCGCGCCGTCGATCTGCTATGCAGCGTGGCGTGCGATAACGTCTCTTACCGTATTACCAAAGGTGACGATCTGCGCGAGCAGAACTACATGGGGCTGCATACCGTCGGTCGCGGTTCTGAACGTCAGCCGGTTCTGTTGGCACTCGATTACAACCCGACAGGGGATAAAGATGCTCCGGTTTATGCCTGCCTGGTCGGGAAAGGGATCACGTTTGATTCCGGCGGCTACAGCATCAAGCAGAGCGCCTTTATGGACTCCATGAAGTCCGATATGGGCGGTGCCGCAACGGTAACCGGCGCGCTGGCGTTTGCTATTACGCGCGGTCTGAACAAACGCGTGAAGCTGTTCCTCTGCTGTGCGGATAACCTGATCAGCGGTAATGCCTTCAAGCTGGGCGATATCATCCACTATCGCAACGGTAAAAATGTGGAAGTGATGAATACCGATGCCGAAGGGCGCCTGGTACTGGCGGACGGTTTGATCGACGCCAGCGCGCAGAAACCGGAACTGATCATCGATGCTGCTACCCTGACCGGGGCGGCGAAAACGGCACTGGGTAACGACTACCATGCCCTGTTCAGCTTTGATGACCAACTGGCGAACCGCTTACTGGCAAGTGCTGCCGAAGAGAACGAGGCGTTCTGGCGTCTGCCGCTGGCAGAATTCCACCGTAACCAGTTGCCGTCTAATTTTGCCGAACTGAACAATACCGGCAGTGCGGCGTATCCGGCTGGAGCGAGTACGGCCGCAGGATTCCTGTCGCACTTTGTGGAAAACTACCAGCAGGGCTGGCTGCATATCGACTGCTCTGCAACCTATCGTAAAGCGCCGGTTGAACAGTGGTCTGCCGGTGCGACCGGTCTGGGCGTGCGTACAATCGCCAATTTGTTGACTGCCTGAAAGGTGTTTTTGTAGGCCGGGTAAGCGAAGCGCCACCCGGCATTTTGTCTGATGGCGACGCTGTGCGTCTTATCAGTCCTACAATCCAGAGATATAATTTGTGATCCCTATGTCTGAAACCAAAAACGAATTAGAAACCTTACTGGAACAAGCCGCGACGGAACCCGCGCATCGTCCGGCATTTTTCCGCACCCTGCTGGAATCCACCGTTTGGGTGCCAGGCGCTGCGGCAGAGGGCGAGGCGATTGTCGAAGACAGCGCGCTCGACCTGCAGCACTGGGAAAAAGAAGATGGCACCACCGTTATTCCCTTTTTTACCTCTCTGGAAGCGTTGCAGCAGGCAGTAGAAGATGAACAGGCGTTTGTGGTGATGCCGGTACGCACGCTGTTTGAAATGACGCTCGGCGAAACGCTGTTCCTCAACGCTAAACTGCCAACGGGCAAAGAGTTCATGCCGCGCGAAATCAGCCTGCTAATGGGGGAAGAGGGCAATCCGCTGAGCACGCAGGAAGTGCTGGAAGGCGGCGAATCTCTGATCCTCTCCGAAGTGGCCGAACCGCCTGCGCAGATGATCGACTCGCTCACTACGCTGTTTAAGAGCATCAAACCGGTGAAGCGCGCATTTCTCTGCTCGATTAAAGAGCGCGCGGATGCTGAGGCCAATCTGCTGATTGGTATTGAAGCCGATGGCGATATTGAAGAAATTATTCATGCTGCAGGCAGCGTGGCAACGGACACGTTGCCGGGCGATGAACCGATCGATATCTGCCAGGTGGTAAAAGGGGAGAAGGGAATCAGCCACTTTATTACCGAACATATTGCACCGTTCTACGAACGCCGTTGGGGTGGGTTCCTGCGCGATTTTAAACAGAATCGGATAATTTAAGTGAAGGAAAGCCGCCCCGAAAGGCGGCATCCTCGCTTACCTGCCCTGGTCGTTGGTCTTTACGAAAACTGAATTACCGAAGTAACACTGGTCTGCGTGAAGGCACAACACGCCAGAAACAAGAAGCACGATACAGACGTACCGTATCTTCATTGTGCGGTCCATGCGAAGACCGCTTCACGACAGCACCACTGGCGATAATGCCGTGACAGCAAGTGCTGGGGGCACTTACATTTACGGCCATGGAACATCCTTTCCTGAAGCCAGTGCCCGTTTGCGAAGCGGCGGAAAGGGCCGGAAAGAATAATACATAAATTTTATAATAGTTTCCCGGCTAACTAACTTGACATTTTCTCCCTTTAACGAGAGTATTTGTCCGCTGGGGTGTACTTACATTGCTGTGGCAACACAGCCCGCTGGAAAGGCCGCGAACCGGACCAGCACAAAAAACCGCTCAAACGTTAGAGCGGTTTTTTTGTGGGCGAGACAGACTCATAAATCAGAATTTATTTAGTTTCCGCCGGTTCAACCGGTAAATCCGCACGGGCTCCCCATTCGCTCCACGCGCCGTCATACAGCGCGACGTCTGGCACCCCCAGCGTCGCCAGCGCCAGTACGACAACCGCGGCTGTCACGCCGGAACCACAGCTGGCGATGATCGGTCTGTCAAAACTGACCCCGTGGCGAAAGAAGATGGCATCCAGTTCGTCGGTTGTTTTCAGTTCGCCGTCCTGAACCAGTTCTGTCCACGGCACGTTTAAGGCACCAGGCACATGACCCCGTCTGAGACCCGGACGCGGCTCGTCGGCTTCGGCATTAAACCGTGCTGCCGGGCGGGCATCGACAATCTGTGCGCTTTTTTCATGGCTGGCGAGCAAAACGTCGGTGACGCGTACGACGGCCTCAGGAGTAAACGCCGCATCAAAATCGCCTTCCGGCAGTTCGACGTTGCCTTCCTGTAGCGGCAATTCATCGCGTTGCCAGCCGGCCAGACCGCCTCCCAGAATAGAGACATTCTCCACGCCAAAGGTCCGCAGCATCCACCACGCGCGCGGGGCGGAGAACAGATTTCCCTCGTCATAGACAATCAGATGTTTGTCCTGATCGACTCCCAGTTCACGCATCGCAACGGCGAAGCTTTCCGGGCGCGGCATCATATGTGGCAGAGGTGAAGTGTGGTCGGAGAGCGCTTCGATATCAAAAAACACCGCGCCCGGGATATGCCCCGATCGATACTCTTGCGCAACGTCGCGGTCTTCCTGTCCTGGCGGCGCCATACGGGCGTCGATAATTTGAATTTGCGGATCGTCAATATGCTCGGCAAGCCAGTCGGCGGCGACAAAAAAGGCGGTAGTCATGGGTCTCTCCATGTTTATCAGGTGTCCGGTAAATTGTCAGTCCTTTGCCAGCAAGGGACAAGTAAAAGAGGCTGATTTGTCTGGCGATCCCACACTTCTGCATTAAATTCTGACTGGATGGGGGGGATAGAGACTTACACAAAGTAAAATCTCACGCATAATAACGATTCTACGTTGCTAACAGGCCTCGCTGGCCAGGGATGATAAATGAAACACATTGGTGTAGTCGCCTGTATGTTAATGCTGGCGCTGGCAGGGTGCGACAACAACGATAAAGCACCGACGGTGGCGAAAAACGACGCCCCCGCCGCGCAACCCGCTGCGGAAAAGAAAGCGGACAGAGACACCGCACAGTTGCAGAAACTGGCCCAACAGAGCGAAGGTAAAGCGCTGACCCTGCTGGATGCCTCTGAGGTGCAACTGGACGGCGCATCCACACTGGTGTTGACCTTCTCCATTCCGCTCGATCCTGAACAGGATTTTGCCCGTATCGTCCACGTGGTGGATAAAAAAAGCGGCAAAGTTGATGGCGCATGGGAACTGTCGCCGAATCTGAAAGAGTTGCGTCTGCGCCACCTGGAACCCAATCGCGACCTGCTGGTGACTATTGAGCGCGATCTCAGGGCGCTGAACAAGGCGATTTTCGAAATCAACTATGAGAAAAGCCTGACCACGCGTGATATCCAGCCCAGCGTGGGCTTTGCCAGCCGCGGTTCGCTACTGCCGGGAAAAGTGGTAGAAGGTTTGCCGGTGATGGCGCTCAACGTGAACAATGTAGACGTTAACTTTTTCCGCGTGAAGCCGGAATCGCTGGCGGCCTTTGTCAGCCAGTGGGAGTACCGAAATTCACTGTCCAACTGGGAATCTGACAATCTGCTGAAAATGGCGGATCTGGTCTATACCGGTCGTTTCGATCTTAATCCAGCGCGTAACACCCGCGAAAAGCTCCTTCTGCCACTGAGCGAAATTAAGCCGCTACAGCAGGCCGGTGTCTATGTTGCGGTGATGACCAAAGCCGGGCAGTACGAGTACAGCAACGCCGCAACGCTATTCACGCTTAGCGATATTGGCGTGTCGGCACACCGTTACCAGAATCGGCTCGATGTGTTTACGCAAAGCCTCGAGAATGGTACCGCGCAGCAGGGAGTGGAGGTCGCTTTGCTGGATGAGAAAGGGCAGACCCTCTCGAAGGCGAGCAGTGATACGAAAGGCCATGTCCAGCTTGAAAATAATATGAAAGCCGCGCTGTTGCTGGCGCGTAAAGAGGGGCAAACCACGCTGTTGGATCTAAAACTTCCGGCGCTGGATTTAGCGGAGTTCGATATCGCCGGGGAACCCGGTTACAGCAAGCAGTTTTTTATGTTTGGCCCACGCGATCTTTATCGACCTGGCGAGACAGTGATCCTCAATGGTCTGCTGCGCGACAGCGATGGCAAGACGTTGCCCGATCAGCCCGTGAAGCTGGAAGTGGTTAAGCCGGACGGTCAGGTGATTCGTACCGTGGTCAGTCAACCGGATAACGGGTTGTATCGCTTCACATATCCACTGGACAGCGGTGCACCGACCGGAATGTGGCACGTTCGCGCCAACACGGGTGATAATCAGACCCGGATGTGGGATTTCCACGTTGAAGATTTCATGCCGGAGCGGATGGCGCTGAATATCACCGGTCAAAAAACACCGTTGTCGCCGTCTGACAAGGTGAATTTCTCGGTGGTTGGCTACTACCTTTATGGTGCTCCGGCGAACGGTAATGCGTTGCAGGGGCAATTGTACCTACGCCCGCTGCGTGATGCGGTACCGACATTGCCTGGCTTCCAGTTTGGCAATATCGCTGAGGAAAACCTGTCGCGCAGTCTCGATGAAGTCCAACTGACGCTGGATGAAAGCGGGCGTGGTGATATCAGTACCAGCAGCGAATGGCGTGAGACCCACTCGCCGTTGAAGGTGATTTTGCAGGCCAGCCTGCTGGAATCCGGTGGCCGTCCCGTTACGCGTCGCGCTGAGCAGGCAATCTGGCCAGCAGATACGTTACCGGGTATCCGCCCGCAATTTGCGGTGAAAGCGGTATATGACTACCGCACTGATACCACGGTGAATCAGCCGATTGTCGATGAAGACAGCAATGCCGCCTTTGACATTGTCTATGTTGATGCCCAGGGCGAGAAGAAAGCGGTCTCCGGGTTACAGGTGCGTTTGATTCGTGAACGTCGCGATTACTACTGGGACTGGCTGGAAAGCGAAGGCTGGCAATCGCGTTTTGATCAAAAAGATTTGGTGGAAGGCGAACAGACGCTGGATCTGAAAGCGGATGAAACCGGCAAAGTCACATTCCCGGTGGAATGGGGTGCCTATCGACTGGAAGTCAAAGCGCCAAACGATGCGGTCAGCAGCATCCGTTTCTGGGCGGGCTACAGCTGGCAGGATAATAGCGATGGCAGCGGCGCGGCGCGGCCAGATCGCGTTACGCTGAAGCTGGACAAACCGGCGTATCGTCCGGGCGACACCATGAAGTTGCATATTGCAGCGCCGGCGGCGGGGAAAGGCTATGCGATGGTGGAATCCAGTGAAGGTCCGCTGTGGTGGCAGGAAATTGATGTTCCGGCGGAGGGCCTGGATCTCTCTATTCCGGTCGATAAATCCTGGAATCGCCATGATTTGTATCTGAGCACGCTGGTGGTGCGTCCGGGAGATAAATCTCGCGCTGCAACGCCGAAACGTGCCGTGGGGCTGCTGCATTTGCCGCTGGGAGACGAAAACCGTCGCCTGGATCTGGCGCTGGAAAGCCCGGCTAAAATGCGTCCTAATCAGCCGTTGACCGTGAAGATCAAGGCCAGCAGTAAAAATGGCGAGACGCCAAAACAGGTTAATGTGCTGGTATCAGCAGTGGACAGCGGCGTGTTGAACATTACTGATTACGTCACGCCGGATCCGTGGCAGGCGTTCTTCGGACAAAAACGTTACGGTGCGGATATTTATGACATCTATGGTCAGGTGATTGAGGGCCAGGGGCGGCAGGCCGCGCTGCGTTTTGGTGGCGATGGCGACGAACTGAAACGCGGTGGCAAACCACCGGTCAATCATGTGACTATCGTGGCGCAGCAGGCGCAACCGGTCATGCTGAATGAACAGGGTGAAGGCAGCGTGACGCTACCGATTGGCGATTTTAACGGCGAACTGCGCGTGATGGCGCAGGCGTGGACGGCGGATGACTTTGGCAGTAACGAAAGCAAGACCATTGTCGCGGCCCCGGTCATCGCCGAGCTGAATATGCCGCGCTTTATGGCCGGTGGCGATACCTCGCGACTGGTACTGGACGTGACCAACCTGACCGATCGACCACAATCACTGAACGTGGCGCTGACCGCCAGCGGACTGATCGAACGGGTCAGCGACCAGCCTGCGCAGGTCAATCTGGCGCCGGGCGTGCGCACGACATTGTTTGTTCCTGTTCGTGCAAAAGAGGGTTTTGGCGATGGCGAGCTGCAGGCAACGATAAGCGGACTGAACGTGCCAGGAGAAAGCATCGGACCGCAGCAGAAGCAGTGGAAGATTGGCGTACGCCCGGCATTCCCGGCGCAAACGGTCAATAACGGCGTGATGTTACAACCGGGTGAAAGCTGGACACCTCCCGCGGAGGGGGTAGCGAATTTCTCTCCCGTTACCCTGGAGGGTCAACTGCTGTTCAGCGGTAAACCGCCGTTGAATCTGGCACGCTATATCCGTGAGCTGAAGGCGTATCCTTACGGCTGCCTGGAACAAACCACCAGCGGTCTGTTCCCGTCGCTCTATACCAATGCCGCGCAGCTTAAAGCGCTGGGCATTACAGGAGATACCGACGAGAAACGTCGTGCGGCAATCGAAACCGGGATTTCCCGTCTACTGCAAATGCAACGTGACAACGGCGGGTTTGCGCTGTGGGATAAAAATGGTCCGGAAGAGTACTGGCTGACTGCTTACGCGATGGATTTCCTGGTCCGGGCGGGGGAGCAGGGTTATAGCGTTCCGGCGGAGGGGATTAATCAGGGTAACGCGCGTCTGCTGCGTTATCTACAGGATCCGGGGATGATGTCGATTCGCTACGCGAGCGATACACAGGCGAGTAAATTTGCCGTACAGGCCTATGCTGCACTGGTGCTGGCGCGTCAGCAGAAAGCGCCACTTGGCGCACTGCGCGAGATGTGGGAACGTCGCAGTCAGGCCGCTTCCGGCTTGCCGCTGCTGCAGCTTGGCATAGCATTGAAAACCATGGGTGACGCGAAACGGAGTGATGATGCAGTAACGCTGGCGCTGACCACTCCGCGTCGTGATGAACGTCAATGGCTGGCCGATTACGGCAGTCCGCTTCGTGATAACGCCCTGATGCTGGCGCTGCTGGAAGAGAATAACCTGAAGCCGGATGTCCAGAACACGCTGCTGAACACACTCTCTGAACAGGCGTTTGGGCAGCGCTGGCTGTCAACACAGGAGAATAACGCGTTGTTCCTGGCAGCCCGTTCGCTGCAGGATTTACCTGGTACCTGGCAGGCGCAGACCTCGCTTGCTGAGCAACCGCTGACGGGCGATAAAGCACAAACCCGTAATCTGGATGCCGATCAGCTCTCCGCGCTGCAGGTAACGAATAACGGTTCTCTGCCGATGTGGTTGCGTCTGGACGTGAGTGGCTATCCGCAAACGACGCCAGCACCTGCCAGCAATGTGCTGCAGATTGAGCGTCATATTCTGGGCAGTGACGGACAGAGCAAATCGCTGGAATCACTGCGCAGCGGTGAACTGGTACTGGTCTGGCTGGAAGTGAAAGCCTCTCAGGACGTACCGGATGCGCTGGTGGTGGATTTGCTGCCTGCCGGACTGGAACTGGAAAACCAGAATCTGGCTAACGGTAGCGCCAGTTTGCAGGACAGCGGTAGCGAGGTACAAAATCTGCTTAATCAGATGCAGCAGGCGGATATTCAGCACATGGAGTTTCGGGATGATCGCTTTGTTGCTGCTGTGGCGGTGAATCAGGGGCAACCAGTGACGCTGGTCTATCTGGCGCGTGCGGTGACGCCGGGAACCTATCAGGTGCCGATGCCAATGGTGGAATCGATGTATGTTCCGCAATGGCGGGCGACCGGTGCGGCAGAGGGAATACTGATTGTTAAGCCGTAAATGGGGCGAGTAACCGGTAAACGCGGCGGCTGGCTTTGGCTGGTTGCCGCGTCTGTTTTACTCGTCTGCGTCGTCTGGGCGGCAGACAAAATCTGGCCGTTGCCTTTGCGTGAGGTTAATCCTGCGCGGGTGGTCGTGGCGCATGACGGGACGCCGCTGTGGCGGTTTGCCGACGCGGACGGTATCTGGCGCTATCCCGTGACGCCGGAAGAGGTCTCCCCGCGCTATCTTGAGGCGCTCATCAACTATGAAGACCGCTGGTTCTGGCAACATCCGGGCATAAACCCACTCTCCATACTTCGCGCGGCCTGGCAGGATCTCTCCTCAGGGCGAGTGATTTCTGGCGGCAGTACGTTGACCATGCAGGTGGCGCGACTGCTGGATCCGCATCCCCGCACGTTCGGTGGTAAATTTCGCCAGCTCTGGCGTGCCATGCAACTGGAATGGCATCTCTCAAAACGCGACATCCTGACGCTGTACCTCAACCGTGCACCGTTTGGCGGCACGTTGCAGGGGATTGGCGCGGCCAGTTGGGCTTATCTCGGTAAACCTCCGGCGCAACTCAGCTACTCTGAAGCCGCTTTACTGGCGGTATTACCGCAGGCACCGAGTCGACTGCGTCCCGATCGCTGGCCGGATCGGGCAGAAGCCGCGCGCAACAAAGTGCTCGAGCGGATGGCGACACAGGGGATCTGGTCCCGGCACCAGGTTGAGGAATCGCGTGAAGAGCCTGTGTGGCTGACGCCCCGCCAGATGCCGCAACTGGCACCGCTGTTCTCGCGGATGATGCTGGGCAAAAATCCCGGCGACAAAATTGTCACTACCCTGGATGCCGGGCTGCAACGACAACTGGAAGAACTGGCGCAAAACTGGAAGGGCAGACTGCCTGCGCGCAGTTCGTTGGCGATGATCGTCGTCGATCATACCGACATGAGCGTGCGCGGCTGGGTCGGATCGGTCGATCTGAACGATGATACGCGTTTCGGCCATGTGGATATGGTCAAGGCGATTCGATCGCCAGGCTCAGTATTGAAACCTTTTGTCTATGGACTGGCGCTGGATGACGGATTAATCCACCCGGCGTCTTTATTGCAGGATGTGCCGCGCCGCAGCGGGGATTATCGCCCGGGTAATTTTGACAGCGGTTTTCATGGCCCTGTCAGTATGAGCGAAGCACTGGTGCGTTCGCTGAATTTGCCTGCGGTACAGGTGCTGGAAGCCTATGGCCCGAAGCGCTTTGCTGCGCAATTACGCAATAGCGGACTGCCGCTGTTCCTGCCCGCAGGCGCGGCACCCAATCTCTCGCTTATTCTGGGTGGCGCGGGTGCGCGGCTTGAGAATATGGTCGCCGGATACAGCGCTTTTGCCCGCCACGGCAAAGCGGGAGTACTGCGTCTGCAACCGGGCGATCCGCTTGTCGAACGCACGCTGATGTCGCCGGGCGCGGCATGGATCATCCGACGGATTTTAGCCGACGAAGCGCAACCGCTGCCGGATAGCGCGCTTCCCCGAATAGCGCCGCTGGCATGGAAAACCGGTACCAGCTACGGCTATCGTGATGCGTGGGCGATTGGCCTCAATGCCCGCTATGTCATCGGTATCTGGACGGGCAGGCCTGACGGCACGCCCGTTGCCGGACAGTTCGGTTATGCCAGCGCGATCCCGCTGCTCACTCAGGTGAACAACCTACTTTTGGCCCGTAGTGCCTCGCTGCCGGAAGATCCGCGTCCGCAGTCAGTTACGCGTGGTATCGTGTGCTGGCCTGGCGGGCAATCTCTTTCCCCTGGTGACAGTAATTGCCGGCGTCGTCTGGCCACCTGGTTACTGGAGGACGCACAACCGCCTACGCTATTGTTGCCAGAACAGGAAGGGATGAACGGTATTCGCTTTCCGATCTGGCTGGATAAGGACGGTCGACGCGTCGCCGCCGATTGTCCACAGGCGCAGGAACAGAGACTGATTGTCTGGCCGTTGCCGCTGGAGCCGTGGCTGCCCGCCGCAGAACGTCGCAGTGCGCGCTTGCCGTTGGCCTCAGCGGAATGCCCGCCGCATGGGCAGGATCCTGCGTTGCCGCTGCTGCTGTCAGGCGTGCGTGATGGCGCAATCGTCAAACGTTTACCGGGGGTTGCTGAGGCGAGCTTAACGATTCAGAGCAGCGGGGGAGCAGGCGAGCGCTGGTGGTTCCTCAATGGGGAACCACTAAAAGAACGGGGACGTAGTATCACGTTGCGTCTCAGCGAAAGAGGTGACTATCAGCTACTGGTGATGGATGAGAGCGGGCTGGTGGCGACGGTGAGGTTTACTCTGCAGTAGACCAGATTGACATGCTTTGTTGCTAATACTCATCTTATTTTAAAAAAATGTTACCTTCATCCATATGCAATAGCCGGGATGCTCTTTATAATCCGCGCCAGGTAAAACACAACAGAACATCTTTCAGAGGTAATCATGGCTATTGAACGTACTTTTTCCATCATCAAGCCAAACGCGGTGGCAAAAAACGTTATTGGTAACATCTTTGCGCGCTTTGAAGCAGCAGGGTTCAAAATTGTCGGCACCAAAATGCTGCACCTGACCGTTGAGCAGGCGCGCGGCTTCTACGCTGAGCATGATGGCAAACCGTTCTTCGACGGTCTGGTTGAGTTCATGACCTCTGGCCCTATCGTGGTGTCCGTGCTGGAAAGCGAAAACGCAGTACAGCGTCACCGCGATCTGCTGGGGGCAACCAATCCGGCTAACGCTCTGGCGGGTACGCTGCGTGCTGATTACGCTGACAGCTTCACCGAAAACGGGACGCACGGTTCTGATTCCGTGGAATCCGCTCAGCGTGAAATCGCCTACTTCTTTGGTGAAGGCGAAGTGTGCGCTCGCACGCGTTGATCCTTTTGGGATTAATTTTTCGATAAATGCCGCGTGCAAACGTGGCATCCTTGCGCCAGACTTTGTACAATGCAACGCCCCGGATGAGCACTGCTTGCCGGGGCGTTTCTTTTCAACCTCCCATGGGCCATAACGTGTAACAACGAGGCCGGAAAAAATTATGTCTGAATTAGTTAACACCTCCGAAATTATCACGCCTGCGGTTCCTGCAAAAAATGGCAAAATCAACCTGTTGGATCTGAATCGTCAGCAGATGCGTGAATTCTTTAAAGAGATGGGCGAGAAGCCGTTTCGCGCCGACCAGGTGATGAAATGGATGTATCACTATTGCAGCGACAATTTTGATGAGATGACTGACATCAACAAAGTGCTGCGTAACAAGCTCAAAGAGGTGGCGGAAATCCGCGCGCCGGAAGTCGTTGAAGAACAGCGCTCTTCGGATGGCACCATCAAATGGGCGATTGCGGTGGGCGATCAGCGCGTTGAAACGGTGTATATCCCGGAAGATGACCGTGCCACGCTGTGTGTCTCTTCACAGGTAGGTTGTGCGCTGGAGTGTAAATTCTGTTCAACTGCCCAGCAGGGCTTTAACCGTAACCTGCGCGTATCTGAAATTATTGGTCAGGTCTGGCGTGCGGCGAAAATTGTCGGCGCGGCGAAAATCACTGGCCAGCGTCCCATCACCAACGTGGTGATGATGGGGATGGGTGAACCGCTGCTCAATCTGACTAACGTCGTGCCAGCCATGGAAATCATGCTTGATGATTTCGGCTTCGGTCTGTCCAAGCGTCGCGTCACGCTGTCGACTTCCGGTGTGGTACCTGCACTCGACAAATTAGGTGACATGATTGACGTCGCGCTGGCGATCTCGCTGCATGCGCCGAATGACGAAATTCGTGACGAAATCGTGCCGATCAACAAAAAGTACAATATCGAAACCTTCCTGGGCGCGGTTCGCCGCTATCTGGAGAAATCCAATGCTAACCAGGGACGCGTCACCATTGAATACGTCATGCTGGATCATGTTAACGACGGCACAGAACATGCGCATCAGTTGGCGGATTTGCTGAAGGATACGCCTTGTAAGATAAACCTCATCCCATGGAACCCGTTCCCGGGGGCGCCTTATGGACGTAGCTCTAATAGCCGCATTGACCGTTTCTCTAAAGTGTTGATGAGCTATGGTTTTACCACCATTGTGCGTAAAACGCGGGGTGATGATATCGATGCCGCCTGCGGGCAACTGGCGGGAGATGTGATCGACCGTACTAAACGTACGCTGCGTAAGCGTATGCAGGGTGAGGCGATCGACGTTAAAACCGTTTGATGCAGAATGTGCTACAGCCTGATTTTTGTGCTGTGGCGCAATGTAATTTGCATGAGGGTCAGCGTCGTGCTTGTCTGGTCAATAATAACGGTGCGTTTTTGTCGACTTTAAGGCAGTATGTACGGCGCGACAATAGTTTAGCCCTCAGGCTTAAGCTGTTTTTGTTAAGAGTCAGCGGACGGGTTTATACTGTTTGACTCAGGTTGACTGACCAGATTTTCGCGGTGTGGGTGAGCATTATGACTCGCCGGCACCTGAACCCTAATTTTCACCAGCAGCTGTAGCGAATGAATACTGAAGCCACTCACGACCAACATGAAGCACAATCCACCGGCGTTCGCCTACGCAATGCCCGTGAACAACTCGGACTCAGCCAGCAGGCTGTCGCTGAGCGACTTTGCCTGAAGGTATCCACCGTACGCGACATTGAAGACGATAAGGCACCTGCCGATTTGGCTTCAACGTTCCTGCGCGGGTACATCCGCTCTTATGCGCGTCTGGTTCATATTCCTGAAGAAGAACTGCTACCGGCTCTGGAGAAGCAGGCACCGGTTCGGGCGGCAAAAGTTGCGCCGATGCAGAGCTTTTCGTTAGGCAAGCGCCGTAAAAAGCGTGATGGCTGGTTGATGACGTTTACCTGGCTGGTTCTGTTTGTGGTGGTCGGGCTGACGGGCGCATGGTGGTGGCAAAACCACAAAGCGCAGCAGGAAGAGATCTCCACGATGGCCGATCAATCCTCTGCTGAGCTGAACGCCAACAGCGAAAATACGCAAAGTGTGCCGCTGGATACCAGCGCAACGGCAAGCCAGGACAACACGCCGGCGTCCACCGGTCCGGCAGAGACGACGCCAACGCCAGCGCCGACGACCGCACCTGCGGTTGACCCGCAGCAGAATGCTGTGGTCGCCCCATCTCAGGCCAACATTGACACCGCAACAACTGCCCCTGCGACAACGGCAACACCGGACGGTGCGGCGCCGTTGCCAACCAATCAGGCGGGCGTGGAAGCGGCCGCCGATCCGAACGCACTGGTGATGAATTTTACCGCCGACTGCTGGCTGGAAGTGAGCGATGCAACGGGCAAAAAACTGTTCAGCGGGATGCAGCGTAAAGATGGTAATTTAAACCTCACCGGTCAGGCGCCTTACAAGCTTAAAATTGGCGCGCCGGCTGCGGTGCAGATCCAGTATCAAGGAAAACCTGTCGATCTGAGCCGTTTTATCAGAACTAACCAGGTTGCGCGTCTGACCCTAAATGCCGAACAATCACCGGCGCAGTAATAGACGGGTAACGCGGGAGATTTTTCATGCATAACCAGGCTCCAATTCAACGTAGAAAATCAACGCGTATTTACGTTGGTAATGTGCCGATTGGCGATGGTGCTCCTGTCGCCGTACAGTCGATGACCAACACGCGGACCACGGATGTGGAAGCGACGGTTAATCAGATCAAAGCGCTGGAACGCGTTGGCGCTGACATTGTTCGTGTCTCCGTACCCACGATGGATGCCGCGGAAGCCTTCAGACTGATCAAGCAACAGGTTTCCGTTCCGCTGGTCGCCGACATTCACTTCGACTACCGTATTGCGCTCAAAGTGGCGGAGTACGGCGTTGATTGCCTGCGTATTAACCCTGGCAATATCGGTAACGAAGAGCGTATCCGCATGGTAGTGGATTGCGCCCGTGACAAAAATATCCCGATTCGCATCGGTGTTAACGCCGGATCGCTGGAAAAAGATCTACAGGAAAAGTACGGCGAACCGACGCCGCAGGCTTTGCTGGAATCGGCAATGCGCCATGTGGATCATCTCGATCGTCTGAACTTTGATCAGTTCAAGGTCAGTGTAAAAGCGTCTGATGTTTTCCTTGCGGTTGAATCCTATCGTCTGCTGGCAAAGCAAATCGATCAACCGCTGCATTTAGGGATCACCGAAGCCGGCGGCGCGCGTAGCGGCGCGGTGAAATCCGCGATCGGTCTTGGCCTGCTGTTGTCTGAAGGGATTGGCGATACTTTGCGAGTTTCACTGGCAGCCGATCCGGTGGAAGAGATCAAGGTTGGCTTTGATATCCTCAAGTCGTTGCGCATCCGTGCTCGCGGGATCAACTTCATCGCCTGTCCGACCTGTTCACGCCAGGAGTTTGACGTGATCGGTACGGTTAACGCGCTGGAGCAGCGTCTGGAAGACATCATTACGCCAATGGATGTCTCCATCATCGGTTGCGTGGTTAATGGTCCGGGTGAAGCGCTGGTGTCCACGCTGGGTGTGACCGGCGGCAACAAGAAAAGTGGTCTCTATGAAGATGGCGTTCGCAAAGATCGTCTGGATAATAGCGATATGATTGACCAGCTTGAAGCCCGCATTCGTGTCAAAGCGACGATGCTCGACGAAGCACAGCGTATTAACGTGCAGCAGGTTGAAAAATAATAACGTGATGGGAAGCGGCGTGCTTCCCGTGTATGATTGAACCCGCATGGCTCCCGTATCGCTCGGGGAAGCGCTGAGGGTTCATTTTTATATTCAGAAAGAGAATAAACGTGGCAAAAAACATTCAAGCCATTCGCGGCATGAACGATTATCTGCCTGGCGAAACCGCCATCTGGCAGCGCATTGAAGGCACACTCAAAAACGTGCTCGGCAGCTACGGTTACAGTGAAATCCGCTTGCCGATTGTAGAGCAGACCCCGTTATTCAAACGCGCGATCGGCGAAGTGACCGACGTGGTTGAAAAAGAGATGTACACCTTTGAGGACCGCAATGGCGATAGCCTGACGCTGCGTCCGGAAGGGACGGCGGGCTGTGTACGCGCCGGCATCGAGCATGGTCTTCTGTACAATCAGGAACAGCGTCTGTGGTACATCGGGCCGATGTTCCGCCACGAACGTCCGCAGAAAGGGCGCTACCGTCAGTTCCATCAGTTGGGCGCTGAAGTCTTTGGTCTGCAAGGACCGGACATTGATGCCGAACTGATCATGCTAACCGCGCGCTGGTGGCGTGAACTGGGTATCGCCGGGCATGTCAATCTGGAACTGAACTCCATTGGTTCCCTGGACGCGCGTGCAAACTATCGCGATGCGCTGGTGGCGTTCCTCGAACAACACATTGAGAAACTGGACGAAGATTGTAAACGTCGCATGTACTCCAATCCGCTGCGCGTACTGGATTCAAAAAATCCGGACGTACAGGCGCTGCTCAACGATGCTCCTCAGCTTGGCGACTACCTGGATGACGACTCCCGCGAGCACTTTGCGGGTCTGTGTAAACTGCTGGAAGCCGCAGGCATTGCCTACACCGTTAACCAGCGTCTGGTGCGCGGTCTCGACTACTACAACCGCACCGTATTTGAATGGGTCACCAACAGCCTGGGTTCTCAAGGTACGGTCTGCGCGGGCGGCCGTTATGACGGGCTGGTAGAGCAACTCGGTGGTCGCGCGACCCCGGGGGTAGGCTTTGCAATGGGTCTGGAACGACTTGTTTTACTGGTTCAGGCAGTTAATCCGGAATTTAAAGCCGATTCTGTTGTCGATATATACCTGGTCGCTTCAGGTGCGGATACGCAGTCTGCGGCAATGACACTGGCCGAGCGCGTACGTGATGAAATCCCTGGCGTGAAGCTAATGACAAACCACGGCGGCGGCAACTTTAAGAAACAGTTTGCCCGAGCTGATAAATGGGGCGCCCGCGTTGCACTGGTGCTTGGCGAGTCCGAAGTGGCTGCTGGTACCGTTGTAGTGAAGGATTTGCGCTCCGGTGAGCAAACCGAGGTGGCACAGGACAGCGTTGCCGCTCATTTGCGCACGTTAATGGCTTAAGGAGAAGGACTGCGTGGAAATTTACGAGAACGAAAACGACCAGGTCGATGCGATTAAACGCTTCTTTGCCGAAAACGGCAAAGCCCTGGCTGTTGGGGTTATTTTAGGTGTTGGGGCGCTGGTTGGCTGGCGCTACTGGAACAGTCATCAGACTGAGTCCGCGCGCTCTGCTTCTCTGGCATATCAAACCGTGGTGAGTTCGCTCAGTGCGGGTAAAGCGGAAGACTTGTCTGCAGCGGAGAAGTTTGCCGCAGACAATAAGAACACCTACGGCGCGTTAGCGTCGATGGAACTGGCGCAGCAGTTTGTCGATCAGAATCAACTTGAGAAAGCCGCAGCCCAGCTTCAGCAGGGACTGGCCGCCACGAGTGATGAGAATCTTAAGGCGGTGATCACACTGCGTCTTGCTCGCGTTCAGGTTCAACTCAAGCAAGCGGATACGGCGCTGAAAACCCTTGAAAGCGTTAAGGGTGAAGGATGGGCAGCGATTGTTGCCGATCTGCGCGGCGAAGCGCTGCTGAGCAAAGGTGATAAACAAGGTGCGCGTAGTGCATGGGAAGCGGGCGTGAAAAGTAACGCGTCCCCGGCACTGAGCGAAATGATGCAGATGAAAATCAATAATTTGTCCATCTGAGAGGGACCCGATGCAATTGCGTAAATTACTTCTGCCAGGGCTGCTTTCCGTTACCCTGTTGAGCGGCTGTTCACTGTTTAGTGGCGAAGAAGACGTTGTTAAAATGTCCCCATTACCGGTGGTTGAAAATCAATTTACCCCGTCTACGGCCTGGAGCACTTCTGTAGGCAACGGTATCGGTGATTTCTATTCCAACCTCCACCCGGCATATGCCGATAACGTGGTCTACGCTGCCGATCGCGCTGGCGTGGTAAAAGCGTTGAATGCGGATGACGGTAAAGAAGTCTGGTCGGTAAACTTGGGCGAGAAAGATGGTTGGTTCTCACGCGCGCCGGCGCTGTTGTCTGGCGGCGTAACGGTTGCTGGCGGTCACGTTTATCTTGGCAGTGAAAAAGCACAGGTTTATGCGCTGAATACGGCCGATGGTACGGTTGCATGGCAAACCAAAGTGGCGGGTGAAGCGCTCTCCCGTCCGGTAGTCAGCGACGGCATGGTGTTGATTCACACCAGCAATGGTCAGTTGCAGGCACTGAATGAAGCCGATGGTGCTATTAAGTGGACCGTGAACCTGGATATGCCATCTCTGTCGCTGCGCGGTGAATCTGCGCCGGCAACCGCCTTTGGTGCGGCCATTGTCGGTGGCGATAACGGTCGCGTAAGTGCCGTGTTGATGCAACAAGGCCAGATGATTTGGCAGCAGCGTATTTCTCAGGCCACCGGCTCAACCGAGATCGACCGTCTGAGCGATGTGGATACCACACCGGTTATCGTCAATGGCGTCGTTTACGCCCTGGCTTATAATGGTAACCTGACCGCGCTGGATCTGCGCAGCGGTCAGATCATGTGGAAACGTGAACTGGGCTCGGTGAATGATTTTATTGTCGACGGCAACCGTATCTACCTGGTGGATCAGAATGACCGCGTACTGGCGCTGACCACCGATGGTGGCGTAACGCTGTGGACGCAGAGCGATCTGCTGCACCGTCTGTTGACTTCCCCGGCGTTGTACAATGGCAACCTGGTGGTGGGTGACAGCGAAGGTTATCTGCACTGGCTTAACGTCGAAGACGGCCGTTTTGTGGCTCAGCAGAAAGTTGACAGCTCCGGCTTCCTGACCGAACCGGTCTCTGCCGATGGCAAACTGCTGATCCAGGCCAAAGACGGTACCGTGTACGCCATTACACGCTGATCGTCCTGGTCGTACGCTTTAAAAAACGGCTCCTGGTGCAGGGGCCGTTTTCCTGTTTTTAACAACAGCGTAGAAATTACGTTTGTTGTCTGATGATTTTTTAAATGAGGCTTTAAACATGGTACCTGTGGTCGCGCTTGTCGGGCGCCCTAACGTCGGAAAATCCACGTTATTTAACCGTCTAACTCGCACCCGAGATGCGCTGGTTGCGGATTTCCCGGGTCTGACTCGTGACCGTAAGTACGGTCGTGCGGAGATTGAAGGCCGTGAGTTTATCTGCATCGATACCGGCGGTATTGATGGCACCGAAGATGGTGTAGAAACGCGTATGGCGGAACAATCGCTGCTGGCGATTGAAGAGGCGGATGTGGTGCTGTTTATGGTGGATGCGCGTGCTGGCCTGATGCCTGCCGATGAAGCTATTGCCCAGCATTTACGCTCCCGCGAAAAACCGACGTTCCTGGTCGCCAACAAAACCGATGGACTCGATCCGGATCAGGCCATCGTTGATTTCTACTCCCTGGGTTTGGGAGAAATTCATCCGATCGCCGCGTCGCATGGCCGTGGCGTGCTCAGCCTGCTGGAACATGTTCTGCTGCCGTGGATGGACGATGTCGCGCCGCAGGAAGAGGTGGATGAAGACGCTGAGTACTGGGCGCAGTTCGAAGCCGATGAGAACGGTGAAGAAGAGCCGGAGGATGACTTCAATCCGCAGGATCTGCCGATCAAACTGGCGATTGTCGGTCGTCCGAACGTCGGTAAGTCCACACTGACTAACCGTATCCTGGGTGAAGACCGTGTGGTGGTTTACGATATGCCGGGTACGACCCGCGACAGCATTTATATTCCGATGGAGCGAGATGAACGCGAGTATGTGTTGATCGATACCGCCGGGGTACGTAAGCGCGGTAAAATCACCGATGCGGTGGAAAAATTCTCAGTTATCAAAACATTGCAGGCAATTGAAGATGCTAACGTGGTGATGCTGGTGATTGATGCCCGCGAAGGCATCTCTGACCAGGATCTGTCGCTGCTGGGCTTTATCCTCAATAGTGGGCGCTCACTTGTCATTGTGGTGAACAAGTGGGATGGACTGACTCAGGAAGTGAAAGAGCAGGTGAAAGAGACGCTGGACTTCCGTCTGGGCTTTATCGACTTCGCACGCGTGCACTTTATCTCTGCGCTACACGGCAGCGGTGTCGGCAACCTGTTTGAATCCGTCCGCGAAGCCTATGACAGCTCAACCCGTCGCGTTAGCACGGCGATGCTGACCCGTATCATGACCATGGCGGTGGAAGATCACCAGCCGCCGCTGGTCCGTGGTCGCCGCGTGAAGCTGAAATACGCTCATGCGGGAGGCTATAACCCGCCGATTGTGGTGATTCACGGCAACCAGGTCAAAGATCTGCCGGATTCCTATAAGCGCTACCTGATGAACTACTTCCGTAAATCGCTGGAAGTGATGGGGACGCCGATTCGCATTCAGTTTAAAGAGGGCGAGAACCCGTATGCCAACAAGCGCAATACGTTGACCCCGACCCAGATGCGTAAGCGTAAGCGTCTGATTAAACACATTAAGAAGAGTAAGTAATAACTTACCTGCCTGGCAGGTAACCCCCAAAAAGCCCGCATTCGTCGGGCTTTTTGGTGTCATTCCGTCTACCGTTTATATTCTGGTAACGTTACTCAGGCGCACGGACGCCCGTCTTTAGAAGATCGTCTGATGACCGATAAAGCAAAGCAAATCGAGAAAATCCGCAAACTACTGGCTCTTGCCGCACAGTCCTCTAATGACGGTGAATCTGCAAATGCGTTCAGTCGCGCCCGTCGCTATATGGCGATTTATGGGCTGACGATGGAAGACATTTACAGTAGCGGAGGGGCATCAACCGACAGTTCCGCAGAATCAGAACGCTATCGTCGGGATGCAGAAACCGCCAGGCAGGAGGCGGCAAACGAGCGCCGGGCTCGGCAGGAAGCAGAGCAGAAGCATCGGGAATACCAGACTGAGCAAAATAAGCGTGCGGCGGAAGAGAAAAAGCGCTACGACGAGGCGTATTTTCGCCAACAGGCCGAGCAAAAAGCGCAGGAGCAGAGGCGGCAGGCAGATGCGCGCGTCCGTCAGGACGCCGCTGCACAGCAGGCGAAAACAACGGCGGCACGGCCTGGCAAAACGTCATTGTATGACAAACTAAAGGCAGAGAAATTCGGTTTTGGTATTCTCGCTATGGTTGCTGCGCTGGTGATCTTTGGCCTGAATAACTCCTCGCCGACGCCAGCGGATACGGCATTAGCCAACAGGCCAGCGACGTCTGCCGTCGTGACGCCAGCGCCCGTACCGCCTCCTGCACGGGTGCCTGCATCTTCACAGACAACGGAGTATCAGCCTCAGACTGAACCCGTCCAGAAATCTGCGCCCGTCACGCCAGTCACGCCGCCGCGCCCTGCTGCGGTGAACATTATTGAATACTCGGCGAAAAGCCGGGCGGTATACTCCTGTCTGGCTGACGGTACGGAGAAGTACAATGGCGGGGGTAATGTCAGTTACAAGATGCAGACCTTTTTCTTTGTCAGCCCCTCTGAGATTGCTTTTGGTAAAAATAAATCCGGAATCCGGGTCGTGACCGCCGAGGGAAACGGGATGTACAAACTTGAAAATGGTGACGAAGTCGCGGTTAATGTTTTTGGGGCGATTGAACGTTACTGGAACCCGAAGATGACCTTTACCTGTTTCACGTCAGAAAAGGCGTTGGGTCAGTATCTTCAGGACAGAGCGCCCCGGTAATTGGCATCCTCTTCAGCAGAAGAGGAGCGTGAAGGAGGTAGTATGGAACTGATGTGTCCTGTTTGTCATAACCCGCTGGAACGTAATGGCGAAGCGGCCCATTGCGCGACCTGTCATACAGACTTTGTCGTCGAAGCGCGGTGTCCGGACTGCCACAAACCGCTCCAGGTGTTAAAAGCCTGCGGGGCGGTGGATTATTTTTGTCAGAACGGCCACGGATTGATTTCAAAAAAACGCGTTGAGTTTACACTGCCTGATGCGTGAACTGATGCGCTCAGTCTCTGGCAGGGGCTGAGCCACTTACTTGCGAGTGCGTTTCTTCACCGGTTTGATATCGGTGACCTGACTTTCCACCCAGCCGTCTTCCAGTCGGGTGGTCATCACATCACCGGTCTTCACCTGTTTCACTTTTTTCAGCACCTTGCCATCGGTGGCGGTAGAAACACTGTAACCACGCGCCAGGGTCGAGAGTGGGCTGACTGCTTCCAGATGCGTTACCGCGTTGCCAAAACGTTCACGCGTGGCGCTCAGACGTGAACGTACATTCTCCGCCAGACGATATTCCAGTTGCTGAATGCGGGTTTGCGCCCGATAAATACGCGGCTGAGGGCTTTGCTGGTTCAGGCGTTGTAACAGGCGAGCCTGGTGTTGACTGGTACGCTTCAACTGGCCGTCGATGGCCACATTCATACGCTGATGCAATCTTTCCAGCGCCGTCTGCTGACGGGCGAGACGCAATTGCGGGTGCTGCTGTTGCAGACGGTGATAAATCTGGGTGAATCGGCGACTGCGGTTCGCGAGAAAATAATCCATCGCCATACCGAGACGCTGCTGGGCGGACAGGATCTGGCGCAGCAACTCCTGCTGATTTCGGCTGACCATTTCAGCCGCAGCCGAAGGCGTCGGCGCACGCAGGTCGGCAATAAAATCGGCAATAGTCACGTCCGTTTCGTGGCCGACGGCGCTGACGACAGGGATCATGCTGGCAAAAATAGCCCGGGCGACGCGTTCGTCGTTAAAGCTCCATAAATCTTCCAGTGAACCACCGCCCCGCCCGACAATCAGAACATCGCACTCCTGGCGCGCATTCGCCAGTTCAATAGCACGGACAATCTGCCCCGGCGCATCGTCGCCCTGGACGGCGGTCGGATAGATAATGACCGGTAAAGAGGGATCGCGACGTTTCAGGACATGGAGAATATCGTGCAGTGCGGCCCCGGTCTTCGAGGTGATCACGCCCACGCAGTGGGCGGGAGAGGGGAGGGCTTGCTTGTGTTGCTGATCAAAAAGCCCTTCAGCCTGCAGTTTGGCTTTTAGCTGCTCATACTTTTGCTGGAGCAGTCCTTCGCCGGCCGGCTGCATGCTTTCGACGATAATCTGGTAGTCACCGCGCGGCTCGTACAGGGTGATATTGGCGCGAACCAGCACCTGTTGACCATGTTGGGGGCGAAAAGTTACCCGACGGTTGCTATTGCGGAACATCGCACAGCGCACCTGCGCAGTGTCATCTTTGAGCGTGAAGTACCAGTGCCCCGATGACGGCTGCGAGAAATTGGAAATCTCACCGCTGATCCAGACCTGCCCCATCTCCTGTTCAAGCAGCAGACGAACCGTCTGATTCAGGCGGCTAACAGTAAAAATTGCGGAGGTCTGAGAGGATAACATGTGAGCGGGATCAAATTCTAAATCAGCAGGTTATTCAATCGATAGTAACCCGCCTGAGCAGGAGCGCAAGCATTATTTGCAAAAAAGTGTGGATGCAACCGATTACGCTCTGTATAATGCCACGGCAATATTTATCCACCCCCAGGTTAGAGATATTGCCCATGCTACGTATTGCTAAAGAAGCTTTGACGTTTGACGACGTCCTCCTCGTTCCCGCTCACTCCACCGTTCTGCCGAATACTGCCGACCTCAGCACGCAGTTGACGAAAACTATTCGTCTGAACATTCCTATGCTCTCCGCAGCAATGGACACCGTGACTGAAGCGCGCCTCGCAATTGCGCTGGCCCAGGAAGGTGGCATCGGTTTTATCCATAAAAACATGTCGATTGAGCGTCAGGCGGAAGAAGTTCGCCGCGTGAAAAAACATGAATCTGGCGTGGTAACCGACCCGCAAACCGTTCTGCCTACCACGACCCTGCGTGAAGTGAAAGAACTGACCGAACGCAATGGTTTTGCCGGCTACCCGGTGGTAACGCAAGACAATGAACTGGTTGGGATCATCACCGGTCGTGACGTGCGTTTTGTGACCGATCTGAGCCAACCTGTCAGCGTTTACATGACGCCGAAAGAGCGTCTGGTCACTGTTCGCGAAGGCGAAGCCCGCGATGTTGTGTTGGCAAAAATGCACGAAAAACGCGTTGAGAAAGCGCTGGTTGTTGATGACAGTTTCCACCTGCTCGGCATGATCACCGTGAAAGACTTCCAGAAAGCCGAACGTAAACCGAACTCCTGTAAAGATGAGCATGGCCGCCTGCGCGTTGGCGCTGCGGTTGGTGCGGGCGCCGGTAACGAAGAGCGTGTTGATGCGCTGGTCGCGGCCGGAGTTGATGTGCTGCTGATCGACTCTTCTCATGGTCATTCAGAAGGTGTTTTACAGCGCATTCGTGAAACTCGTGCTAAATATCCGGACCTGCAGATCATTGGCGGTAATGTGGCAACCGGTGCGGGCGCACGTGCCCTGGCGGAAGCGGGTGTGAGCGCGGTGAAAGTGGGTATCGGCCCCGGCTCTATCTGTACGACCCGTATCGTGACTGGCGTGGGTGTTCCGCAGATCACCGCGGTGTCTGATGCCGTTGAGGCGCTGGAAGGCCTGGGTATTCCGGTTATTGCTGACGGTGGTATCCGTTTCTCTGGTGATATCGCCAAAGCCATCGCCGCAGGCGCAAGCGCGGTAATGGTAGGCTCCATGCTGGCAGGTACCGAAGAATCCCCGGGTGAAATCGAACTCTATCAGGGCCGTTCTTACAAATCCTACCGCGGCATGGGCTCTCTGGGCGCGATGTCCAAAGGCTCTTCTGACCGTTACTTCCAGAGCGATAACGCCGCCGACAAACTGGTACCGGAAGGTATCGAAGGCCGTGTTGCCTATAAAGGCCGCCTGAAAGAGATCATTCACCAGCAGATGGGCGGCCTGCGCTCCTGTATGGGGCTGACCGGCTGTGGTACTATCAATGAATTGCGTACTAAAGCGGAATTCGTACGTATCAGTGGTGCGGGTATTCAGGAAAGCCACGTTCACGACGTGACCATCACCAAAGAGTCCCCGAACTATCGTATGGGCTCCTGATTTTCTTCGCCCGACCTTGTGTCGGGCGATTTATTTAACCTGTTTCACTTGCCTCGGAATTAGCGTCAATGACAGACAATATTCACAAGCATCGCATTCTCATCCTTGATTTCGGATCGCAGTACACACAACTGGTTGCACGCCGCGTGCGTGAACTGGGCGTTTACTGCGAACTGTGGGCATGGGATGTGACTGAAGCACAGATTCGCGAGTTTAATCCTAGCGGTATCATTCTTTCCGGTGGCCCGGAAAGCACCACCGAAGAAAACAGCCCGCGTGCGCCGCAATACGTATTCGAAGCCGGTGTTCCGGTCTTCGGTGTATGCTACGGCATGCAGACGATGGCTATGCAGTTGGGCGGTCATGTTGAAGGTTCGACTGAGCGTGAATTTGGTTACGCACAGGTTGAAGTGGTGGCCGACAGCGCGCTGGTTCGTGGTATCGAAGACTCGCTGACCGCTGACGGCAAACCGCTGCTGGACGTGTGGATGAGTCACGGCGATAAAGTGACGGCGATCCCGTCCGACTTTGTCACCGTTGCCAGTACCGAAAGCTGCCCGTTTGCCATCATGGCGAACGAAGAAAAACGCTTCTACGGCGTTCAGTTCCACCCGGAAGTGACTCACACCCGTCAGGGGATGCGCATGCTGGAGCGTTTTGTCCGTGACATTTGCCAGTGTGAAGCTCTGTGGACGCCAGCAAAAATCATCGATGACGCCGTTGAGCGTATCCGCCAACAGGTTGGCGATGACAAAGTGATCCTCGGCCTTTCTGGCGGTGTGGATTCTTCTGTCACTGCGATGCTGTTGCACCGTGCGATCGGTAAAAACCTGACCTGTGTTTTCGTTGATAACGGTCTGCTGCGTCTGAATGAAGCCGAACAGGTGATGGACATGTTCGGTGACCACTTTGGTCTGAACATTGTTCACGTTCCGGCTGAAGACCGTTTTCTGACTGCGCTGAAAGGCGAAAACGATCCCGAAGCGAAGCGTAAAATCATTGGCCGTGTCTTTGTTGAAGTCTTCGACGAAGAAGCGCTGAAGCTGGAAGATGTTAAATGGCTGGCGCAGGGCACTATCTATCCGGATGTTATTGAATCCGCCGCCTCTGCGACTGGCAAAGCGCACGTCATCAAATCTCACCATAACGTAGGCGGTCTGCCGAAAGAGATGAAGATGGGCCTGGTTGAGCCGCTGAAAGAGCTGTTTAAAGACGAAGTGCGTAAAATTGGTCTGGAACTGGGCCTGCCGTACGACATGCTCTACCGTCACCCTTTCCCGGGGCCAGGTCTGGGCGTACGCGTGCTGGGCGAAGTGAAGAAAGAGTACTGCGACCTGCTGCGTCGTGCGGATGCTATCTTCATTGAAGAACTGCACAAAGCTGACCTGTATAACAAGGTGAGTCAGGCGTTCACCGTGTTCCTGCCGGTTCGCTCTGTTGGCGTGATGGGCGATGGTCGTAAATACGACTGGGTGGTTTCTCTGCGCGCGGTCGAAACTATCGACTTTATGACGGCGCACTGGGCGCACCTGCCGTATGACTTCCTGGGTCGCGTGTCTAACCGCATTATCAACGAAGTGAATGGTATTTCACGCGTTGTGTATGATATCAGCGGTAAGCCACCAGCCACGATCGAGTGGGAGTAAATATCCCTTAACGTCGCTGACTGTAGTCGACAAAACCCTCTGTTTATACAGGGGGTTTTTGTTTTATCCGCGCGTAAAAATACCAGATGGTTTCTGTCTGGAATAAAAGGATTAACGTTGAGCAGGCGTTTCGACAGAGAGACTTGACTGTTGCGCGTCTTTTTTGTCCTGATGATGATGCCAGGCACCGATAGAAGAGTAGACAAAGCGTCCAAAAAAGAAGATAAAGCTGATAAGCAATACGATACGGGTCATGCGACTGTTAAATCGATGTCGTTTTCGCATACTGGTTGCCTGACTCACAAAAGGTTCCTTAAGGGATGCCCGTTCGGGCGACCAGTACATTAAGGCACACTGTGTCGAATGGGTCAATTCCTGATTATGTAAAATTGCGTCAGTTGATTCATATTCTGGTGTTATGGAAATTAATTACATTATTTGCATTAATAATGTGAAAATGATAACGCGGTGAAATAAAGGTAATAATTGATTAATGGGGGGCAAATTATTTGATATACGTCAAAAATTACTTCCCGTTGATAACTAAAATCGGTGCAACATGTATGGTGAGTTTTCACCTTAATTTTGAAGTCAGGTGGGATGCCTGTCTGATACACCCTCTTCAGGATTCTGAGGGTTCCGCTGAGCATCTATGCGACTGAATAAAAGTTATATTGCAATCAGAGATAAGTGGTGGGGACTTCCTCTGGTTTTGCCTTCCCTGTTCTTACCACTTGTGAGCCATACGAATACCTATGCGCATTTGGCCACCGGGGACGTCATCCTTTTTTACTTACCGTTATCACTCATGATGAGCCTGATGATTTTTTTCGGTTGGGCTGCATTACCCGGAATTGTTCTGGCGATTTTTATCCGCAAATATCCCCAGATTGGGTTGGTGGAAACACTACCTATAATTGTACATTTTCTTATTGCTATCGTGCTCAGTTGGGCTGGTTACCGTGTCTTCACGCCCCGGCGTAATAACATCTCACATGGCGACGCGCAGCTGGTCTTTCCCCGCATTTTTTGGCAGGTCTTTTGTCCTGCAACGTTATTTCTGGTGCTTTTTCAGTTTGCAGCCTTTGTGGGGATGTATGAAAGTAAGCTGAGCTTAATGGGAGTAACACCGTTTAACATCAACGCATTAATAAACTACCAGGGTATTCTGGTAGGAAACTTGATTGGTGTACCGCTCTTCTACTTTATTATTCGCGTTATTCGTAACCCATTGCATTTGCGCAGCTATTATTCACAGTTAAAATTACAGTTTGATGCCAAAGCCTCGCAGAAAGAGGTCATTATTTGGTTGCTGGTATTGTCCGCATTAATGTCTCTGCTTTGTATGCCATTGAATGAAAATAGTTCAATATTCAGTACAAACTATACAATGTCGTTATTACTCCCGGTTATGTTATGGGGGGCGATGCGTTATGGTTATCGTTTCATATCGCTGCTGTGGGCTCCGGTTTTAATTATTGCGATTCATAATTACAGAAGTTTTACGCCCTATTATTCAGGTTACGATGTGCAACTGGCGATTACCTCTTCCAGTTTTCTGGTTTTTTCTTTTATTGTGAATTACATGGCGGTACTGGCGACGCGCCAGCGGATTGTGAGCAGTCGGGCCCGCCGTCTTGCGTTTCTTGACCCGGTGGTCCATCTTCCCAATCTTCGCGCACTCAATCGCGCACTGAGAAGCGCGCCCTGGTCAGCACTGTGTTTTCTGCGCGTTCCTGAACTGGAATTTCTTGTTAAAAATTATGGCATTATGCTGCGTATTCAGTATAAGCAGCAAATCTCCCACTGGATAGCCAAAAAGCTGGGGCCAGATGAACATGTTTATCAAATGTCCGGGCCTGATCTGCTGCTGCGTTTAAATACAGAGTCGCATCAGCAACGCATTGAAGAGCTGGATGAACATATCAAGACGTTCCGGTTTATCTGGGATGGTATGACGTTTTTGCCGCAGGTTGGGATGAGCTATTGTTACGTGCGTTCCCCGGTAAACCACATCTACTTGTTGTTGGGCGAGCTAAGCACCATTGCTGAGTTGTCCATCATGACCAACACGCCAGAGAATCTGGAGCGTCGTGGTGCCATGAACATGCAGCGCAATCTGAGAGATAAAGTTGCGATGATGAACCGGTTACAGCATGCGCTGGAACATGACCGTTTTTGTCTGATGGCGCAGCCAATTGAAGGGATTCGCGGTGATGTTTATCATGAGATTTTATTGCGATTGCTGGATGATGACGGCGGCATGATTAACCCTGACTCCTTCCTTCCCGTCGCGCATGAGTTTGGTCTTTCCTCGAGAATCGATCTCTGGGTCATTGAACACACGTTACGCTTTATGGCAGAGAATCGTGCCCAGATGCCCGCCCGTCGCTTTGCGCTTAATCTGTCGGCATCCTCTGTCTGTCGGGCTAAGTTTGCGCAGGACATCAGTAAACTTCTGAGCAAATACCAGATCGAAGCGTGGCAGTTGATTTTTGAAGTGACGGAAAGCCAGGCGTTGATGAATGCCGGACAGGCCGAAATCACACTGCAGAACCTGCAACAGTTGGGCTGCCAAATTGCCATCGATGACTTCGGTACGGGGTACGCCAGCTATGCAAGGCTAAAAAACGTTAACGCCAATATTCTGAAGATTGACGGCAGCTTCATCCGCAATATCGTCTCGAATAGCCTCGACTATCAGATCGTGGCTTCGATCTGCCATCTGGCGCGAATGAAGAAAATGCAGGTGGTTGCTGAATTTGTCGAAACTGAGGAGATTCGTCGGGCGGCAATTTCGCTGGGGATTGACTATATGCAGGGATATTTAATCGGTGTGCCGCAACCGTTAGGCGAGACGCTGAAAGAGCAGGTGCCAGTTACAGTCACTGGCACCTGAGTGCGTTTCACGCAGCGATTTCCGGTGAACGTTCTTCTTCAATTTTCAGACGCCATCCGGTCACGGCTTCCCAGTACTGTTGTTCTTTTTCCAGATCGAGCAAAACCAGTGCGTTCTGGCTGAACCAGTCATGAGGGAAACGCAGGGTCCAGTGGTTATCGTCAGCGATCAGCGTTAGCGTAGGCGGCGTGGTTGTGGCCTGACGCTGGTTGTTCAGCAGCACGCCAAGACGCAGAAGTTGAATGAGTGGCAGGAACTGCTTCTTCTTAAACAACGTAAAGCGGGGGAGATCGTCCAGCTTAACCGCTTTACGATGGTAGCGAACCAGCGTGGCCATCATGGTTTGCTGCTCCTGATTAAAGCCTGGCAGATCGCTGTTTTGCAGAATATACGCCGAGTGGCGGTGCAGACCACTGTGATTGATGTTCAGCCCAACCTCATGCAGCATCGCCGCCCATTTCAGCAGTGCCTCGAGCTGCGGATGGGCCAGCTTCGGCTGCTGTGCCTGCCATTGATCGTACATCTTCATGGTGGTTTCCAGCACGCGTCGAGCCTGCTCACTGTCGATGTTGTACTGATTCGCCAGACTGCTGGCAGTACGGCTGCGAACATCCTGATGACGGAAGCGACCTTCCATTTCGTACAACACGCCTTCGCGTAGCGCGCCGTCGGAAAGACGTAACTCGCGGATCGCCAGCGCATCAAAAACACCGCACAAAATCGCCAGACCCGGGACAAAGACCGCTTTTCGCTCTTCAGATAAGCCCGGCAGGCTCAGCGCGTCGAAACTTCGATGTTGCAGCAGCTCGGCAACCAGCCTGTCCAGACGCTCTGGCGTAATGAAGCCGTCTTTCTCGCCCATTGCCAGGAGCACTTCATGTGCGGCTTTGATGGTTCCGGAGGCTCCTAATGCGACGTTCCAGCCCTGAATGCGGAACTGCCAGGTCAACGTTTCAAGCTTCTGCGCCGCCGCCATTCTGGCGCGCTGGAAGTTCTCCTGACTAATGACCCCGCCGGGGAAATAGACCTGAGCAAAACTGACGCAGCCCATACGACGGCTTTCAACCAGCTTCGGTTCGAAGTTCTCGCCAATGACCAGTTCCGTCGAGCCGCCGCCAATGTCGATGACCAGCTTGCGGCCTTTCTCCGGTTGCGTATGCTCAACACCCATGAAGATCAGGCGCGCTTCTTCATTGCCGGAGATGATTTCGATTGGATAGGGGATCACCTTTTCCGCGCGTTTGAGAAAATCGGTGGCATTTTGCGCCTGACGAAGCGTATGTGTCCCGACAATACACACGCTGGAGGGGGCGAACCCCTGAAGGCGTTCAGCAAACAGCGACAGGCAGCTTAATCCGCGCTCCATCGCCTCTTCGCTCAGCATGTTGTCCTGGCCGAGGCCATCCGCCAGATGCACGCGCTGCTTAAGGCGACCGATAATCTGCATGGCGCCATCCACCACACGGGCAATCACCATGTGAAAACTGTTTGAACCGAGGTCGACCGCCGCAAACTCCTGCGGTCGTGGGGTCTTATCATGTATTGGCATAGCGTTAGTCAGATTGTTCGAGTGATTTGATATAGTCGTAAATAGCCAATTGCGACTGTACTTTGCGGCGGTTTCCACGCGGCACGTAGCGATTACTCAGTTCTTTATCGATGTAGCGGGCTTTTACCGTATCGCTGAACAGGATGTCAATAATATCCAGTACCCGCTGCTTCAGGCGTGGGTCGAGCAGCGGTGTCGCCACCTCAATGCGGTAGTCGATATTGCGCGTCATCCAGTCGGCGGAGGAGAGATAGACCTGCTTATCGCCGCCGTTCTCGAAGATGTAGACCCGGTCATGCTCAAGATAACGGTCCACAATACTGATGACGCGGATATTATCGCTAATACCTTCCAGATTCGGAATGAGTGAGCACATGCCGCGAATCAACAGATTCACCGCCACACCGGAACTGGATGCGGCATACAGTCGATCGACCAGCCCTTTATCCACCAGATTATTCAGTTTCAGTGTGATGCCGGAAGGCAGTCCCTGCTGGGCGTTGGCGATTTCACGATCAATCATCTCATACAGCAGGCGGCGCGAGTTTTGCGGGGAGACCAGCAGATAATCGAACGTCACCGGGCGATACGGGTTCTCGATAAAATTGAATACCCGGCGGACTTCGTTGGTGATTCGCGCATCGGCGGTCAGCAGCGAATAGTCGGTATACAGGCGGGCGGTTTTTTCGTTGAAGTTACCGGTGCCGATATGAGCATACCGCACGACCTCTTCGCCTTCTTTACGCGAAATCAGGAACAGCTTGGCGTGAATTTTTAAGCCAGGCGCAGAGAAGATTACGTGAACGCCAGCTTCCGTCAGACGCTTCGCCCAGTGGATGTTAGCCTCTTCGTCAAAACGCGCCTGCAGTTCCACTACCACGGTGACTTTTTTACCGTTATGGGCGGCGTGGATCATGGCGTCGATAATGCGTGAGTCCTTCGCGACGCGGTAGATATTGATTTTGATCGCCAGTACGCTGGGGTCAAACGACGCCTGACGCAACAGTTCCAGTACGTGTTCAAAGGTGTGATACGGGTAGTAGAGCAGCACATCGCGCTCGCGAATGGCGTCAAATCCGTTGCGGAATTTCTCTTTATCGAACCAGATATGGCGCAGGCGCGGGAGCGGCTTATTCACCAGATTTGCTTTGCCCACATTGGGGAAATTAATAAAATCTTTAAAGTTGTGATAGCGCCCACCGGGAACGATAGAGTCATAGCGTGAAATCGTTAGCTTCTCGCGCAGCACTTCGACCAGGGCATTAGGCATGTCACGCTGATAGACAAAGCGCACCGGCTCGGCGGTCAGACGCTGTTTCAGGCTGGAGGACATCAACTCCATCAGGCTGGATTCCATCTCGTGCACCAGATCGTACTCGGCGTCACGGGTCATCTTCATGGAATAGGCGTTCAGCGCGTCATAATCAAAAAAGCCTTTAAAGATATCGTCCAGGCAGTAGCGCAGAATGTTGTCCAGCAGGATCATCGGTTTGCGACGACGCGGCGCTTCCGGCGGCAAATTCACAAACCGGGGCACCTTGTCAGACGGAATTTCCAGCAGCGCATAGCGAATCGTGTCGCCGCGAATAATTTCGACTGCCAGATAGGTGTAGTCATCCTTCAGGAACTGCACCAGATCCGTTTCGCGGTTAATTAAAATCGGGGTAATGTGCTGGCGCAGATACTGTTTGAAGTAGTGGCGCAACCAGCTTTGTTGATTGACCGACAGCTGACGCTCGTTAATCAGGAAGATCTGATTACGTGCCATCTCCAGCAGCAGTTCGTTATACAGGCCATCGAATTCCTGGTCAGCTTTCAGCACGCGGGACTGGATTTTGCCTAACAGGTGGCGAGAATGCGAATTTGAACCCTGTTCTTCGCTGATGATGATGCGGCGTTTGAGCTCTGCGAAGCGAACTTTGTAGAATTCATCCAGGTTATTGGAATAGATGCCTAAGAAACGCATCCTTTCAATCAGCGGGTTTGATTTATCCGCGGCTTCCTGGAGCACACGTTCGTTGAACGCTAACCAGCTCAGCTCTTTCTCGATGTATAGCTTTTCCTGACCCATTAATACTTATACTCCGTTTTATTCACGGGACACTGCCTGGTTATTATGGCGAGCATTGCGCTCAGATGTCCAACTGTGCCAGAAAAGTATGACAATAAACCGTCCGATCGCAAAGAGGAAGGGGGGCTGGAGGTTTGAAGAGAATAGCAAGCCGGATAAGGGATGACGTCCACTATCCGGCACAGTTTTATTCGTCGGCAGCGTAGCCTTGTGGTGGCAGACGAACACCGTCCAGCCAGGCGGCGTTATCATGCATTTTCAGGCGACCGTCCACAAACCAACTGACCACCAGCGGATAAATGGCGTGTTCCTGTACCTGAACGCGAGCGGTGATTTCATCTTCGTCATCGCCTTCAAAGACCGGAACTTTGGACTGCAAAATGACCGGCCCGCCGTCGAGTTCGTCAGTCACAAAGTGGACCGAAGTGCCATGCTCCTCATCGCCATTTTCCAGTGCCTGGCGGTGGGTGTGCAAACCAGGGTATTTGGGCAGCAGGGAAGGGTGAATATTCAGCAATCGCCCGTTGTAGTGTGCGACGAACGCCGGGCTCAGAATGCGCATAAAACCGGCCAGTACGACCACGTCAGGCGCATAAGCGTCGATCTCAAGGATCAGTTCACGGTCAAACGCTTCGCGGCTGGAAAACTGGTCAGCCGTCAGCGTATGGGCAGGGATTGCCGCTTTTCTGGCTCGCTCAAGGCCGAACGCATCGGCCTTGTTGCTGAATACTGCCCGCAGGGTGCCGTTGATTTTCTTCTCTTTGCAGGCATCAATAATCGCCTGCAAATTGCTTCCGTTACCGGAAATAAGCACCACAATATTCATTATTCAATAACCACTCGCTGCGCGGAGTCAGACGCTTTGATGACGCCGATTTTCCACGCGTCTTCACCTTTCGCCTTCAGCAGGGCAAGGGCGTTGTCCACTTCTGCCGCTGGCAGGGCAATGACCATGCCGACACCGCAGTTAAAGGTACGATACATTTCATGCTGGCTGACGTTACCGGCCTTCTGCAGCCAGTTAAAGACCGCTGGCCACTGCCAGGAAGACTCATCGATCACCGCCTGCGTGTTGTCCGGCAGGACGCGCGGAATGTTTTCCCAGAAGCCGCCGCCGGTCAGGTGTGCGATGGCATGTACATCAGCTTTCTCAATCAGTTCCAGAATCGATTTCACGTAGATACGGGTCGGCGCCAGCAGGTGGTCGGCCAGTGGCTTGCCTTCCAGATCCGTCGTTTCCGGATCGCAACCGCTGACTTCTACAATCTTACGCACCAGTGAGTAACCGTTAGAGTGCGGGCCGCTTGAACCCAGGGCAATCAGCACATCACCATCGGCCACTTTGGAACCGTCAATGATTTCTGATTTTTCTACCACGCCGACGCAGAAACCCGCGACGTCATAATCTTCACCGTGGTACATCCCTGGCATTTCCGCGGTTTCCCCACCGACCAGCGCACAGCCGGACTGCAGACAACCTTCTGCGATCCCCTGAATCACACTGGCTGCGGTATCCACATCCAGTTTGCCGGTGGCATAGTAGTCGAGGAAAAACAGCGGTTCAGCACCCTGAACCACCAGGTCGTTGACGCACATCGCCACGAGATCGATACCGATGGTATCGTGACGTTTCAGATCCATCGCCAGACGCAGTTTTGTCCCTACGCCATCAGTGCCGGAAACCAGTACCGGTTCACGATATTTTTGCGGCAATGCGCACAGCGCACCGAAGCCACCCAGACCACCCATGACTTCCGGGCGGCGAGTTTTCTTCACTACGCCTTTGATTCGATCCACCAGAGCATTACCCGCGTCAATATCAACACCGGCATCTTTGTAGCTAAGAGAGGTTTTATCGGTCACTGCCTGGTTCCCCACGTTTTCTTACGGTAAAAGTAAAATTCGGCGCAATTCTAACAGGGAAAGCAAACGTTTGCGAGCCTGTGTTACATCCGTTTTTATCTGTCGAGTTTTGCAGCATTTTCTTCGCAATGCTTCGTTTTTATGACCTGAGCCACGAAAATAAAACCGGGTTCAGTTTCCTCCTTGAAAGCATGGATGGGATTGCTCAGTATCTTACTGAAACCGGTTTCTGTTTTGCCATTGCGAATCAACGAGGGAAACTATGTCTGGATTTAATGCGAATTTCATGTGGGGTGGGGCGGTTGCCGCTCACCAACTAGAAGGCGGCTGGCAGGAAGGAGGAAAAGGGGTTAGCGTTGCCGATGTGATGACGGCAGGAGCTCACGGTGTGGCGCGCGAAATCACCGATGGCGTACTGCCAGGAAAAAATTACCCTAACCACGAAGCGATCGATTTCTATCACCGCTACAAAGAGGACATCAGGCTGTTCGCGGAAATGGGCTTTAAATGTTTTCGCACTTCCATTGCCTGGACGCGTATTTTCCCGCTTGGGGATGAAGCACAGCCAAACGAGGCCGGACTGAAATTTTATGATGATTTGTTTGATGAATGCCTGAAGTACGGCATTGAACCGGTGATTACCTTGTCGCATTTTGAAATGCCCTATCATCTGGTGACGGAGTATGGCGGCTGGCGCAATCGGAAGCTGATCGACTTTTTTGTCCGCTTTGCAAAAGTGGTCTTCACGCGCTATCAGCACAAAGTGAAGTACTGGATGACGTTTAATGAGATCAACAACCAGGCCAATTTCCATGAAGACTTTGCGCCGTTTACTAACTCCGGCCTGAAGTATCAGCCTGGCGAAGATCGTGAACCCGTGATGTACCAGGCCGCGCATTACGAGTTAGTGGCCAGTGCGCTGGCGGTGAAAGCCGCTCGCGACATTAATCCGTCGTTACAGATCGGCTGCATGATCGCCATGTGTCCTGTCTACCCACTGACCTGCGCGCCGGACGATATGATGATGGCGATGAATGCCATGCACCGTCGCTACTGGTTTACCGACGTGCATGTCCGGGGAAAATATCCGCAGCATATCCTCAACTATTTTGCGCGCCGCGAGTTTGACCTCGATATTACAGAGGAAGACCGCGTTGCCCTGTCTGAAGGCTGTGTGGATTACATCGGCTTCAGCTACTACATGTCATTTGCCACCAAAGCGACGGACGATAATCCGCAGCTCGATTACGACGAGAGCAAAAGCCTGGTTTCCAACCCCTACGTACAGAAATCGGACTGGGGCTGGCAGATTGATCCGGTGGGGCTGCGCTATTCGCTGAACTGGTTCTGGGATCACTATCAGCTCCCGCTGTTTATCGTTGAGAACGGCTTTGGCGCGATCGATGTCCAACAGCCTGACGGCACTGTTGATGACAGCTATCGGATTGAATATCTGGCGGCGCATATTCGTGAGATGAAAAAAGCGGTAGAAGAGGATGGCGTGGATCTAATGGGTTACACCCCATGGGGATGCATCGACCTGGTCTCGGCGGGAACGGGAGAGATGAAAAAACGCTACGGATTTATCTATGTTGATAAAAATAATGACGGTAGCGGGACGCTGGCCCGGCGGCCCAAAAAATCTTTCGCCTGGTATCAGCAGGTGATAAAAAGCAACGGTGAATCCCTCTGATTTCAGCCACTTGACACTCTGCCCCGCACAGAATGCGGGGCATGTTTTATACTCATCACCCAAACGTATACCACTTTGCTTGATCCAGGTCATGCATACGTTATGTTGCGTCAGAGAGGAAAAGCGGTATAATCCGGCGATTTTTTTGTGGTTGCCACTCGTCTGAGGAAAGGAGAAGAGTATGAAGATCGTGGAAGTCAAACACCCACTCGTCAAACACAAGCTAGGTCTGATGCGTGAAAACGATATCAGCACCAAACGCTTTCGTGAACTCGCCTCGGAAGTAGGCAGTCTGCTGACTTACGAAGCGACTGCGGGCCTGGAAACTGAAAAAGTGACCATTGAAGGCTGGAATGGTCCGGTCGAAGTCGATCAAATTAAAGGCAAAAAAATTACCGTCGTGCCTATCCTGCGTGCAGGTCTGGGGATGATGGACGGCGTGCTGGAAAACGTACCGAGCGCACGTATCAGCGTGGTCGGCATGTACCGTAACGAAGAGACCCTGGAGCCGGTTCCGTATTTCCAGAAGTTGGTTTCTCATATTGACGAGCGCATGGCGCTGATCGTCGACCCCATGCTGGCGACCGGGGGTTCCGTTATCGCAACCATCGATCTGCTGAAAAAAGCGGGCTGCAGCAGCATCAAAGTGCTGGTGCTGGTGGCGGCGCCGGAAGGCATCGCCGCGCTGGAAAAAGCGCATCCGGATGTGGAACTGTACACCGCATCGATCGACCAGGGCTTAAACGAGCACGGATACATTATTCCGGGGCTTGGTGATGCCGGCGATAAGATTTTTGGTACCAAGTAAGTGAATAACTAATAAATAGCCGACTTTAAGAGTCGGCTTTTTTTTGAATAAAACAGCTCAACGACTCATAACAAACACACTCAGAGGAAAACACTATGACGCGCCGTGCTATCGGGGTGAGTGAAAGACCGCCGCTTTTACAGACAATCCCGCTTAGTTTGCAACACCTGTTCGCCATGTTTGGCGCAACCGTGCTGGTGCCAGTTCTGTTTCATATTAACCCGGCCACCGTTCTGTTATTCAACGGGATCGGGACATTGCTCTATCTCTTTATCTGTAAAGGAAAAATCCCGGCCTATTTAGGCTCAAGCTTCGCCTTTATCTCACCGGTTTTGCTGTTGCTGCCGTTGGGATATGAAGTGGCGTTGGGCGGTTTCATCATGTGTGGCGTGCTGTTCTGCCTGGTGTCTTTCATTGTGAAGAAAGCCGGTACGGGCTGGCTGGACGTTATGTTTCCTCCTGCTGCCATGGGCGCAATCGTTGCCGTCATTGGTCTGGAGCTGGCAGGTGTTGCCGCCGGTATGGCCGGACTGCTGCCAGCGGAAGGACAAACTGCGGATTCTAAGACCATCATTATCTCGATGGTGACGCTGGCGGTGACCGTGTTCGGCTCAGTGCTGTTCCGTGGTTTCCTCGCGATCATCCCTATCCTGATTGGGGTACTGGCAGGTTATGCGTTGTCGTTTGCGATGGGCGTGGTCGATACCACACCGATTGCCGAGGCGCACTGGTTTGCACTACCGACCTTCTACACCCCTCGCTTTGAGTGGTTCGCTATTCTGACCATTCTGCCTGCGGCGCTGGTGGTGATTGCCGAACACGTTGGTCACCTGGTGGTGACAGCGAATATCGTCAAAAAAGATCTGGTTCGCGATCCAGGCCTGCATCGCTCGATGTTTGCCAACGGTCTGTCGACGGTGATTTCCGGCTTCTTTGGCTCCACCCCGAACACCACCTACGGTGAGAACATTGGCGTGATGGCAATCACGCGTGTTTACAGTACCTGGGTGATCGGCGGAGCGGCGATTTTTGCCATCCTGCTCTCCTGCGTCGGCAAACTGGCGGCGGCGATTCAGATCATCCCACTGCCGGTGATGGGCGGGGTATCATTGCTGCTGTATGGGGTGATCGGCGCGTCCGGTATTCGCGTGTTGATTGAATCGAAAGTGGATTACAACAAGGCGCAGAACCTGATCCTGACCTCCGTGATCCTGATCATCGGCGTCAGCGGTGCGAAGGTGCACATTGGCGCGGCGGAACTGAAAGGGATGGCGCTGGCGACAATCGTTGGGATCGCGCTGAGCCTGATCTTCAAGCTAATCTCTGTCCTTCGCCCGGAAGAAGTGGTGCTGGACGCGAAAGATGCGGATACGTCGCAGCAGTAAAAGGGATCCGGGCAGTGATGCTGCCCGGTTTCTAACACGACAGAATTCTGTGGTAAACTCATCGCGATTGAATGAAATCTGGATTGAGGTCTCTCTGAACACACCGGCACAGCTCTCTTTGCCACTTTATCTTCCTGACGACGAAACTTTCGCAAGTTTCTGGCCGGGGGATAACGCCTCTTTACTGGCTGCACTGCAAAACGTGCTGCGCCAGGAACATAGCGGATACATCTATCTTTGGTCACGTGAAGGCGCGGGTCGTAGTCATTTGCTGCACGCCGCGTGTGCTGAACTGTCTCAGCGTGGCGATGCGGTAGGCTATGTACCACTGGACAAACGCACCTGGTTTGTACCGGAAGTGCTCGACGGGATGGAACATCTGTCGTTAGTTTGCATCGACAATATCGAATGCGTCGCCGGAGATGAACTGTGGGAGATGGCTATTTTTGATCTCTACAATCGCATTCTGGAATCCGGAAAAACGCGGTTGCTGATCACTGGCGATCGACCGCCGCGTCAGTTAAAACTGGGGTTACCCGATCTGGCCTCGCGTCTGGACTGGGGACAAATCTACAAGCTGCAACCGCTGTCGGATGAAGACAAACTGCAGGCACTGCAGCTGCGCGCCCGACTGCGTGGATTTGAACTCCCGGAAGACGTGGGGCGTTTCTTGCTTAAGCGACTCGACAGAGAAATGCGCACGCTGTTTATGACGCTCGATCAGCTTGATCACGCGTCTATCACCGCGCAGCGCAAATTAACCATCCCGTTCGTGAAAGAGATCCTGAAGCTGTAGCCGGAATACAAGGTTACGTATCACAGTAGGCCTGATAAGCGCAGCGCCATCAGGCATCCGCTGTCGAACAAATGCCGTAACGCCGGGTTTTACTTCTCAACTGCCAGCTCGTTAAACAAATGCTGCATCAGCAGTGGAATGGGTCTACCCGATGCCACGCTTCTCCCTCCTTCACGCCACAACGCGGTACCGCTGATGTCCAGATGGGCCCACGGGATTGTCGGCGGACAGAAATGATGCAGCAGCCAGGCCGCAGAGGCGCTGATCGCGGCATTATTCGTGGGCGTATTACAGAGATCGGCAATGGCGCTTTTAGTCTGTTTCCGCAAGCGCGCATCAAGCGGTAAAGACCACACCTCATCGCCGCATTCTTTCCCTGCCCGGGTAAGATGATCCCGCAGCAACTCATCCTGTGTCATCAACCCGCTCAACTCATACCCCAGTGCTTTCACCACCGCGCCGGTTAAGGTCGCCATATCAATGATATAACGCGCCTGTGGATGGCGTTGGCTGGTCCAGGCGATGGCGTCAGCGAGTACCAGTCGCCCTTCGGCATCGGTATTATTAATCTCCACCGTCATGCCATTGCAGGCGCGCGCCACATTGCCCGGTTGCATCGCACTCGGTCCAATGGCATTTTCTGCCAGCGCCAGTACGCCCATGATGCGCACCGGCAAATTTAACTCTGCTGCGGTAAGCAGCAGGCCCAACACATTTGCCGCACCGCACATATCGTATTTCATGGTGTACATGCCAGCGCCTTCTTTCAGCCAAAGTCCGCCTGTATCGAAGGTGATACCCTTTCCGACATAACAGCGGACGGCGCCGTCCGCTGCGCCATCGTAATGAATGGCAACCAGACGCGGCGGGCATGCCGCGCCTTTGCCAACCGCATGTAACAATCCAAGGCCCTGCTCAACAATTTGCTGCTCATTCAGCACTTCGCAACGCAGAGTGGGGAAAGCGGTGCAAAGCACTTGCGCCTGGTCCGCGACAAACTGCGGCGTACAGCGATCGGACGGGATGTCGGCAAGACGACGGGCGGCGGCCATTCCGTTGGCAATGGCCTGTTGTTGACGAAAAATTTTCTCTAAAGCTTCCTGTTGCCCGGGTAAACAAAGCGCGTCGATGTGTGAGAGTCGCACTGTCGCGTTGTCTGCTGTTTTCAGTTGTAGATCATCAAGGCGATAGACCTGATTGAACAGAAAACGCAGAACCTGAAGCAGCACGGTTTCGTGAATTTCACGGACATCAATAATCACGTGGGCACTGACCGGCGCGGCGAACAGGGGACGCAGGGCATTCAGCAAGCCGTCAGTCAGGCTATCCTGCCACAGCGCTGGCGGAATGAGGGTAATGCGTTTGAAAGGGGCGCAGCCAAAACAGGCATCCGCCAGGTTACCCGTTGCACGCATTTCGTTTATCAATGCGGTATCCGGTAACGGGTGGCTTGTGGATCGTGCGATCAGGTGCGCGTTGGGTTGCGCCTCTGAGAGGGAATGAATCAACTGATAGGTAATCATTATTCTTCCTCAATTGGCGCACGGATCCGTGCCGCATAGGCCTGCATCCATGCTTCATCGACAGGCTGGTAGTGGGTCTTTTCATGCCGACGTTCAGCGAGATAAACGGTGAGCGGGTGGTTGGCTGTGGCAACGGTAAACGAGAAGGTTTTGATATTGGTCGCCGCGCCAAACTCTCCCCGATTATTCATACAAACGACAGACAAATCGCCCACCCGACCAAAGCGGGACATCAGGTTGTCCTCAAGTTCAAAAACTACCGAATCCGCCGCCTGTTGTGGTGTTGCACCCTGCGCCATACGGCGAACAATTTCGTAGCTGGTACAACCCTTCATCAGATCTTCGCCAACGCCGGTCGCGGTTGCTGCGCCGATTTGACTATCACAGTAGAAACCGGAGCCGATAATGGGTGAATCACCCAGGCGACCGCGTTTTTTCATAAACAGGCCGCTGGTGGAGGTCGCCACGCTCATTGAACCCTGCGTATCCAGCCCGATGATTCCGACGGTATCGTGGCCGTCATAAGGACTCAGCCCCTTGTCCAGCGTCTCGCGACAGCGCTTGCGATAGTGCTGGACGGCGCGGTCGGTAAGCATGGTTTTTTCAGCAAATCCCTGGCTTAGCGCCCACTCGCGAGCGCCCTGACCAACAAGCAGGCTGTTATAGCGCTGGCGGCTCAGGGCGTGCGCGACGCGTACTGGATTGGCGATATCCACGAGATTTCCCACGGCGCCGAACGCCAGCGTGTCGCCATCCATGAACGCGGCATCCAGTTCCACCTCACCATTTTCTGTTGGCAGTCCACCGTAACCAACGGACTTGTATAATGGAAAGTCCTCAACCGCGGCAACGGCATCCACCACCGCCCTGGCAGTTGGGTGTCCTGCTGCCAGGGTGGTAGCAGCCTCCGTAACGCCTTCAAGCGCCATTCGCCAGGTAGCGATAATTCCCCACATGTTTTACTCCTGTTTAACGGGTGTGCTCTCGTTTTGTGCCAGTGTGGTGATTTCCGCCGCGCGATACTGTTTATCGACTATGCGCATGAATGGCAGATAGAGCATTGCGCCAATCAATAAATTAATGATTTGCATGACGCTGCCGCTGAGATGGCCGGTGACGATAAAACCACTAATGACCGGCGGCAGTGTCCATGGGATGAACACTCCGGTAGTGACGGCGACAGCACCAATTTTCATTGCCACGTACTGGATGGTAACTAGCACCAGAGGCACCAGGTTGAACGGTATTAGCATGATGGGGTTCATGATAACGGGCAGGCCGAACAGAATTGGTTCGTTAATATTGAAAATCGATGCCCCGGCCCCCAGTCGGGCCACTTCCCGCATGTTTTTACTGCGAGCAAAAATCAGCATCGCGATGACCAGCGATAAGGTCGCGCCAGCCCCTCCCATCCAGATCATGTCAAAAAACTGCTCAGTGATAATATGCGGCGGCGTGACGCCCGCCTGAATTGCGGCGATGTTATCCGTTTGATTCTCCATCCACAGCGGACGAATAATGCCATTGATCATCGACCCTGAGTTGATGCCCACCGACCATAAAATGGTGATGCTGAATACGGTCATCAACGCGCCGAAATAGGAGGTGCCATAATGGCGAACCGGCGTTGCAACCACCTCATAGATAAACCGGTGGATAGTCTGGTAGTGAGTATTTTCAAACAGGATGCGAATGAACAGCACCAGAATCATCACCAGCAGAGCGGGGATCAGCGCGGCAAATGATTCCTGGACGGCGGGTGGAACCCCTTCGGGCATCTTGATAACCAGATTTTTACGTTTCAGCCAGCAGAATAATTCCGTCCACAGCAACGAGCCAATCATCGCAACGAACAGCCCTTTGCTGCCGATCCACTCTACTGGCATCACGGTGATGCCGCCGTTATCCGCGACTTTAATAAACGGGGTGAGGATCAGAAAGCAGACCAGTGCCAGGATACCGCAAGAAATACGATCTTCACCGTAGTGTTCTGCCAGTCGGTAGGCGACCAGGAAGCTGATAAACAACGACATTGTTGAGAACACCGCGTTGAACGGGATCTCTATAATGCTGCTCCAGCTTTCGCCAAACGCACCAGACATAAATTGCTGATAGGTCTGGTTCGGAAAAGAGGAGATAACCAGCAAAATGGAGCCGACGATAATAAACGGCATAAAGGAAACATAAGCGCTGCGGATCGCGCCAAGGTGACGTTGTTGCGCCGTTCTTGCTGCTAGCGGCATCAGTTTTGCTTCAAGAAATCCCAGAACATTGTTCATTGTGAACTCCGTACAAGATCGGCTGAGGGTAGTTGTGTTATGCCAATGGATTATCAGTGAAGGGCGCGAGCCGAAAGGTGAATCTGGTCACAATGTGTTCGCTTTATAAATATAAATCTCATATGATTAGTTATGTCATCGGAACAGGGATCTGGCGATGGAAATAAAACTGCATGCCAATGCCACTACCACACCTCGTACCCGGCGTTACCTGCAACAGTCTGATAAAAGCGACAGAGAGCTGGCTGCAGAGTTAGGGATCTCGGTCACTACCGTCAGGCGCTGGCGTCAACGTGAGCAGACGATCGATCGGAAAACCACGCCGAAATCGATACACAAAGCAATGAGACAAGAACAAATTGCGCTGGTTAACGGGCTGCGGGATGCCACAGGCGCACCGTTAGATGAACTTCTGTTGCTGGTCAATGAGGGGCTGGGAATTCGCGTCTCTCGTGCGACGCTAAACCGTTATCTTAAACCGGCGATGGTGCAGCGTCAGGGGGCGTCCTTACAGGGGAAAAAAGCACTGAAGGCCGGGTATTTTCCACATTTACTGGAGGTTCGCCATCTCCCGCTCTCATTGCATATGGAGGATGGCGGGGAGCATCACCTGATTTGGGCTCGCGAACCGGTGAGCGGCTGGTGTTATGCGCGTTTGTATGCGGGGATATCATCGCCTCTGGTCATGAAATGGCTGGACGAGCTACTGGCATCCTGTCCTGCTGATATACAATCTATTGAGACTTTCTTTTCCGATGCCATCCGTACTGACATGGATCAGATACTCATGGCGCGAGGGATAACGCACAAAATAAACCGGAACGTACAGAATGCGATTCAGGTCAATCTTCCGCTGGCGGCGATCGTTCCGCGAGTAAAGGATGTATCAGCCAGTCGGCTACTGATAGAGATGTGTGAAAGTTATAATACTGGCAAGGCGCAAAAAAAACTGGGGGAGATGACGCCGCAGGCTTTTCTTGAAGCACTACGGCGTAGTGATTAGCCGATAATGTCCAGCACCTGCTCCGGCGGCCGGCCAATGCGCGCCTGATCGTTCGCAACGACAATTGGGCGCTCCATCAGTTTCGGGTTTTCCACCATTGCCTGAATCAGTTCTTCTTCGCTCAGACTGCTGTCTGCCAGGTTGAGCGATGCGTAGAGATCTTCTTTCCGGCGCATCAGTTCCCGGGCGCTGGACATACCCAGCATCTTCAACAGTTGACGCAGCGTTGCGGCATCTGCGGGTGTCTCCAGGTAAAGCACCACTTCCGGCTCCACCCCGTGCGATTGCAACAGGTTCAGCGTTTCGCGGCTCTTGGAGCAACGTGGGTTATGGTAGATTTTTACGGCCTTTGACATGGTGAGTCCTTTTTACATTTTCGTGTACGGCTTAAAGCGTTCCTGCAACTGGCGCAACTGATCGATGCGCGCATCGTAACGTGCCTGCTGCTGGCTACCCAGTTTCACCTGCGAACTGGCGCTGCTCAGTAACGAGATGGCCTGATCGAGACGGCCCGCCAGCGCATACCCTTCCGCACGGGCGGCCAGTTCCTGATCGCGGTTATACAGCGCCGCTTCCGCCTGCGCCAGCAGATCCCAGCCGTTGGTGTCGTCTTTGTTAGTAAACGTATAGCGGTTGAGGATGGTCGCCGCTTCTTGTGGCTGGCCTCCCTGCAACAGGGCGTTCGCAAGGTTGAGTTGCAGAACCGGGTTGACGCGTAAATCACGCGCCTTTTTCAGTCGGGCAATGGCGTCGTTGGTTTTCTTCTGTCCGAGATCAATGTCGGTTGCCAGATCCAGATACCAGGCGTTATTCGGTTCTGCGGACAGCAGCGGTTGCAGCGCTTTACGAGCGTCGTCGTATTTACTGGCTTCCATCGCCTGCAGCGCACGACCATACTGTGCCGCGCGTTGTTGTCGGACATTCCCTTTTGCCCACTCGTCCAGCATGTCGCTGGTCAGTTGGTTGCGCCCGGAGTTATACATTCCTAACGTTCGTGCTTTCGCCAGATAGAAGTCTTCGGAGGATTGCACGACCACCGGACGCATCTGGTTTGCACGGTTGCGGGTATCCGAGAGGCGGCTTTCCGGCAGGGGGTGAGTCAGCAAAATTTCAGGTGGGCGAGAGGAGTAACGCGCCTGGTCGAGCAGTTTTTCCAGGAAAGTCGGCATTGCCTGCGGATCGAATCCGGAACGTTGTAAAACCTGAATGCCGATACGGTCTGCTTCCTGTTCATTCTGCTGCGTGAAGCTAATCATCCCCTGACGACTTCCCGCCAGCGTACCGGTGAGTGCGGCCATCCCGGCCTGTGGGCTGGCCATTGCTAATAAAATGGAGCCTAATGCGCCGACCCAGGTCAGCGGCGCGCTGCGTTTTTGATCTTCCATGGCACGCGCCAGGTGGCGCTGGGTGACGTGCGAGATTTCGTGCGCCATGACGGAGGCAAGCTGACTTTCGTTATCGGAATAACGAAACAGTGCGGAGTGCAACACGACATTTCCGCCAAAAAAGGCGAAGGCGTTAATTTCATCGTTATTGATCAAAAAGAAATGGAAAGGCGTCTTCACCGAATCGGCGTGCGAAACCAGACGCATCCCTAAGCCATTAATGTACTGAACCAGTAGCGGATCGTTAATCAGCGGCGCGCTACCGCGCAACTGGCGTACATAATAATCACCCATCTGCATTTCCTGCCCGATGGAGAGCGTACTGGCAGCCGAGGTTCCCATGTCCGGCAAGTTGTCCGAGGAGTCCGCGAACGCGGGAGCCACCTGACCCAGGGTCAGCGCGGCAATGAGGGTCGCCACCAGGTTTTTCTTGAACTGCCTGAACATAACCTCTGTCCTGTTTTCTTTGAGATAGTCATTTGACCGATGCTGGGCTGTATCGTTCCGTTCAGCCGACACAGGCAGTGTAGCGGCGAAATTTGTCGATGAATACCCTGCACAAATGACTTTTCAGTTTCCAGAATCAGCAATAAAAAGCGAAGTCTTTTTTGTGACATTTCGATACAATTCGGGATCGCAATCCCGCTATTGAGGTTCAGGGAAGGTTTTATGCTCGAAATGTTGATGCAATGGTATCGCCGTCGCTTTAGCGACCCAGAGGCGATAGCCTTGCTGGTTATTCTGGTTGCCGGGTTTGGTATTCTTTTCTTTTTTAGCGGATTACTGGCACCGCTGCTGGTCGCCATTGTGCTGGCTTATCTGCTGGAATGGCCAACGGTGCGCCTCGAAGCCATCGGCTGCTCGCGTCGCTGGGCAACCTCTCTCGTGCTGATCGTGTTTGTCGGCATTCTATTGTTAATGGCCTTTGTGGTGATGCCGGTGGCATGGCAACAGGGGATCTTACTGATTCGCGACATGCCCGGCATGTTGAACAAACTGTCAGACTTTGCCGCTACGCTGCCGCGTCGTTATCCGGCCTTAATGGATGCGGGCATCATCGATGCCATGGCGGAAAATATGCGTACCCGTATGCTGACAATGGGCGATTCGGTGGTGAAATATTCGCTGGCCTCTCTGGTTGGCTTGCTGACTCTGGCCGTTTATCTGGTGCTGGTGCCGCTGATGGTCTTCTTCCTCGTCAAAGACAAAGAGCAGATGCTGAATGCCGTGCGCCGCGTGCTGCCGCGTAATCGTGGTCTGGCGGGGCAAGTCTGGAAGGAGATGAACCAGCAAATTACCAACTATATTCGCGGTAAAGTACTGGAGATGATGGTGGTGGGGGTGGCGACCTGGCTTGGCTTCTTGCTGTTTGGTCTGAACTACTCGTTGCTGCTGGCTGTGTTGGTAGGGTTTTCTGTACTCATTCCCTATATTGGCGCATTTGTGGTGACCATCCCAGTGGTTGGCGTTGCACTGTTCCAGTTTGGTCTGGGGACCGAATTCTGGAGCTGTTTTGCCGTCTATTTGATTATCCAGGCGCTGGACGGCAACCTGCTGGTGCCGGTGCTGTTTTCTGAAGCGGTGAATCTGCATCCGCTGGTGATAATTCTGTCGGTGGTGATCTTTGGCGGACTGTGGGGATTTTGGGGCGTTTTCTTCGCCATTCCATTGGCGACCTTAATCAAAGCCGTGGTGCATGCCTGGCCGGATGCGCAGGTTGTTGACGAGTCGTAATGTGCTCTGGGCGAAGGATAAGCGGTTGGCGCGAAATAAAAAGCGTGCGTGAAAGGGACGTTTGAACAGACAGCGGATTACCCGGCCTACAAACTGTAGGCCGGACAGGGTGTCAGCCGTTATCCGGCAGCGCAATAATCAGGCGTTTTCTTTCAGCCAGTTCAGCACCACATCGTGGTGATTGCTGGTTTTGAAATCATCGAAAACGTGTTCAACCTTGCCGTCAGCATCAATCAGGAAGCTGATGCGATGGATCCCGTCATAGGTTTTCCCCATAAAGGATTTCTCGCCCCAGACGCCAAACTGCTCGCAGACCTGATGATCCTCGTCGGATAGCAGAGTAAAGTTAAGCAGCTCTTTTTCGGCAAAACGGGAAAGCTTTTCAGGTTTGTCAGTACTGATACCCAGCACGTCCACACCTGCTTTTTTCAGCTCATCCATGTTATCTCGCAGGCCACAGGCCTGAACGGTACAGCCTGGCGTCATGGCTTTCGGATAGAAATAGACCAGCACACGCTGTCCCTGGAAGTCGGTCAAATTTACTTGTTCTCCGTCTTGATCCGGCAAGCTAAATTTCGGTGCGATGTCACCGGCTTTCAGTGGATTCATTACTTAACTCCATCCTGTTCATCATGTTGTGAATAATTAACAACGTTAATACTGCCTTGTGCATTGAGTTCTGTACATAGTGCTTTAAAGTCCTGCTCAATATTTGCGGCATCGTCCGACGCTGGACTGTGGGCGGTAATCTGGATGTATAACTGCGCCGCCTTATCATTTTCAGCAGGTTGCGTGCGCGACACCAGTTCCGCAATGTTCATTCGATGGCTGTCAAACAGCGCCGTAAATCGTTCAATTAAATGTGGCGAATCCGGCACATCGACCTGCACCCATACCGTTGCCGGCATTGGCGGGCGGGGATGCGCCGTCGTACGTTTCATCACAATCAGTAAATCCAGCTCTGCACCTTTCAACGGCAGGGTCGATTCGATCAGGGTGATGGCATTCCAGCTCCCCGACAGCAGCATGATAAACGTAAACTCATCGCCCAGCATGGCCAGGCGACTGTCTTCAATATTACAGCCGCAACTGCTGACATGACGGGTGATCGTGTTCACAATTCCCGGGCGATCGGCACCCAGCGCAGTAATAACCAGGTAATGTTGCGATGAAGGTGTCAAACCTGTTCTTCCTTTGAGAGGTGGGGTAATCATAAGGAAAGCATAAAAAAAACCTGCATACAACAATCAGAAGGGCTCTCGTCGCTTGCTTTTATTGTCGTACCAAACGTAACATTGAGACACTTGTTTGCACAGAGGATGGCCCATGTTCACGGGAAGTATTGTCGCGCTTGTTACACCGATGGATGAAAAAGGTAATGTCTGCCGGTCAAGCCTGAAAAAACTGATTGATTATCATGTCGCCAGCGGCACCTCGGCGATCGTTTCTGTAGGCACCACCGGTGAGTCTGCCACGCTGAGTCATGACGAACATGGCGATGTGGTGATGATGACGCTGGAGCTGGCTGATGGACGTATCCCGGTGATTGCCGGAACGGGCGCAAACGCGACCGCAGAAGCCATTAGTCTGACGCAGCGTTTCAATGACAGCGGAATTGTCGGCTGTCTGACGGTGACGCCTTACTACAACCGTCCGACTCAGGAAGGTCTGTTCCAGCATTTCAAAGCCATCGCTGAACATACTGACCTGCCACAAATTCTGTATAATGTGCCATCCCGCACTGGTTGCGATATGCTGCCGGAAACCGTTGGCCGTCTGGCGGAATTAAAAAATATTGTCGCAATTAAAGAGGCGACAGGGAACTTAAGTCGGGTTCACCAGATCAAAGAGCTGGTTTCAGATGATTTTCTGCTGCTCAGCGGCGATGACGCGACGGCGATGGATTTTATGCAGCTAGGCGGTCATGGCGTGATTTCCGTGACGTCTAACGTTGCGGCGCGTGATATGGCGGAAATGTGCAAACTGGCGGCGGAAGGGCACTTTGCTGAGGCGCGTGCCATTAACCAGCGTCTGATGCCGTTACATAACAAACTGTTTGTCGAACCCAACCCTATCCCGGTTAAATGGGCATGTAAGGCGTTGGGCCTTGTGGCGACCGATACGCTGCGCTTGCCGATGACACCGATCACGGACAATGGTCGTGAAATTGTCAAAGCGGCGCTCAAGCATGCCGGTTTGCTGTAAAGTTTAGGGAGATTTGATGGCTTACTCAGTACAAAAGTCGCGCCTGGCCAGGGTTGCGGGTGTTTCGCTTGTTTTGCTGCTCGCGGCCTGTAGTTCTGACTCGCGCTACAAGCGCCAGGTGAGTGGTGATGAATCCTATCTGGAAGCCGCGCCGCTTGCTGAACTTCATGCGCCTGCCGGTATGATTTTGCCGGTGACCACGAGCGACTACAACATTCCGGTCACCAACGGCAGTGGTGCGGTAGGAAAAGCGCTGGATATCCGTCCGCCGGCACAGCCGCTGGCGCTGGTCTCCGGGGCCCGGACCCAGTTTGCGGGCGATACCGCAACGCTGCTGGTGGAAAATGGGCGTGGAAATACGCTGTGGCCGCAGGTGGTCAGCGTGATTCAGTCTAAAAACTACACGATTGAAAAACGTGATGATGCCAGCCAGACGCTGACGACCGGTTGGATTGACTGGAACCGTCTGGACGAAGACGAGCAGTATCGTGGCCGTTATCAAATCTCGGTTAAACCGCAGGGCTATCAGCAGGCGGTGATGGTGAAACTGGTGAACCTTGAACAGGCGGGTAAGCCGGTTGCGGATGCCGCTTCGCTGCAGCGTTACAGCACTGAGATGATGAACGTGATTTCTGCGGGACTCGATAAGACCGCGACTGACGCCGCGAATGCCGCGCAGAATCGTTCTACCGCCACCATGGACGTGCAGAGTGCCGCCGATGACACCGGTTTACCGATGCTGGTGGTGCGTGGTCCGTTTAACGCGGTTTGGCAGCGCCTCCCGGCAGTCCTGGAGAAAGTCGGGATGAAAGTGACCGACAGCACCCGTTCGCAGGGGAGCCTGGCAGTAACCTACAAACCGCTGTCCGATAGCGGCTGGCAGGAACTGGGCGCTCGCGATCCAGGGCTCTCTTCCGGTGACTACAAACTGCAGGTCGGTGATTTAGACAACCGCAGCAGCTTGCAGTTTATCGATCCGAAGGGGCATACCCTGACGCAGAGCCAGAACGACGCGCTGGTTGCTATCTTCCAGGCAGCGTTTAGCAAGTAAAAATACAGGGCTGGAGAAATCCGGCCCTTTTTATTTTCGTGCTACGCAAACGTGTGCGTGGCATAATATTTCCGGTTTTGAATACAAATGATCACACCCAGGAGTAATGAAGATGCAAAAGCAAGCTGAGTTGTATCGTGGTAAAGCGAAGACCGTATACAGCACGGAAAACCCGGACCTGTTGGTGCTCGAATTCCGCAATGATACGTCAGCAGGGGATGGCGCACGCATTGAGCAGTTTGATCGTAAAGGCATGGTGAATAACAAGTTCAACCATTTCATCATGACCAAACTGGCCGAAGCGGGTATCCCGACGCAGATGGAGCGACTGCTTTCCGATACCGAATGTCTGGTGAAAAAGCTGGAAATGGTGCCGGTCGAGTGCGTGGTGCGTAACCGTGCGGCAGGCTCTCTGGTTAAACGTCTGGGTATCGAAGAGGGCATCGAACTGAATCCGCCGCTATTCGACCTGTTCCTGAAAAACGATGCAATGCATGACCCGATGGTCAACGATTCCTACTGCGAAACCTTTGGTTGGGTGAGCAAAGAGAATCTGGCACGAATGAAAGAGCTGACCTATAAAGCGAATGACGTGCTGAAAAAACTGTTCGATGACGCGGGGCTGATCCTCGTCGACTTCAAACTGGAGTTCGGTCTGTACAAAGGCGAAGTGGTTCTCGGGGATGAATTCTCTCCGGACGGCAGCCGTCTGTGGGATAAAGAGACCCTCGATAAAATGGACAAAGACCGCTTCCGTCAGAGCCTGGGTGGCCTGATTGAAGCCTATGAAACGGTGGCACGTCGTCTGGGTGTGAATCTCGACTAACTCGCCTTTCGGGCCGGGGAGCGTTCTCCGGCCTGCTCTGTGCACTTCAATCGTGCTTTCCTGTGGTAATCTTCCGCTGAACCGCCTACGATCATCATCATAACGAATATATTGTTGAGGTGAGTATGCGCTGGCAAGGGCGTCGTGAAAGTGACAATGTGGAAGACAGGCGCAGCAACTCGGGTGGCGGGCCTTCGCTGGGCGGGCCAGGGTTTCGTCTGCCGAGCGGCAAAGGCGGGATTATTCTGCTCATTGTCGTGCTGGTTGCCGGGTATTACGGCGTCGACTTAACGGGACTGATGACGGGACAACCGGTCTCACCGCAGCAGTCCCAGCGGTCCATTAGCCCGAATGAAGACGAAGCGGCAAAATTTACGTCGGTGATTCTGGCGACAACAGAAGACTCCTGGGGCCAACAGTTTGAAAAAATGGGCCGCACCTACCAACCGCCAAAACTCGTGATGTACCGTGGGGCAACGCGCACCGGTTGCGGTACCGGACAATCCATTATGGGGCCGTTTTACTGCCCGGCGGATGGTACGGTCTATATCGATCTCTCCTTCTACGATGACATGAAAGAAAAACTGGGCGCGGAAGGGGATTTCGCTCAGGGCTATGTGATTGCTCACGAAGTGGGACATCACGTCCAGAAACTGCTGGGTATCGAACCGAAAGTCCGTCAGATGCAGCAGAATGCCTCGCAGGCGGAAGTAAACCAACTCTCTGTGCGCATGGAACTGCAGGCGGACTGCTTTGCTGGCGTCTGGGGAAACAGCATGCAGCAGCAGGGTGTTCTTGAGTCCGGCGATCTGGAAGAGGCGCTGAATGCCGCCGAAGCGATTGGCGACGATCGTCTCCAGCAGCAAAGTCAGGGCCGCGTCGTTCCGGACAGCTTCACCCACGGAACGTCGGAGCAACGTTATAGCTGGTTTAAGCGTGGTTTTGATAGCGGCAACCCGGCGCAATGTAATACCTTTGGCAAAGGTTTTTAACTTCTGAGGCAGGGATGTCTGGTTATACCGCGCTGAATGCGTTAACCGCGCAAATGACCCGGGAAGGGATTCGTCGCTTACTGGTGCTGAGCGGTGAGGCCTCCTGGTGTCATGAGCAGGCGCAGTGCCTGCGTGATACGTTGCCCGGCGACTGGCTATGGGTTTCTCCCGATGCGTCCGTTGAACCCAACTGCACGCCGCTGGCGCTGCAAACGCTTTTGGGGCGCGAATTTCGTCATGCTGTCTTCGACGCTCTGACGGGGTTTGATGCGGCGGCTTTTGCCGCGCTAAGCGGAACGCTGCGGGCGGGCAGTTGGCTGGTGTTACTCGCGCCGCCACTGGCGCGCTGGCATCAGTGTCCTGATGCGGATTCGCTGCGCTGGAGTGACTGCGCGCAACCTATTGCGACTCCCCATTTTATCCATCACATCCGTCGACTCATTGCGGCGGATGAGCAAACGCTGTGCTGGCAGCAGTCTCAGCCGTTTGGTGTACCGTATTTTCCTGAACGTCCCCACTGGCAGTCCGCAACCGGCGCGCCTTTACCTGAACAGGCGGCTATTCTGGCGCAGTTGCTACAGATGCCTGAAGGGATCGCCACGGTAACCGCCGCGCGTGGACGCGGTAAATCGGCGCTGGCGGGGCAGTTGATTTCCCGCATCAAGGGCCGTGCCATCGTGACTGCGCCGGCAAAAGCGGCAACGGACGTGCTGGCACAGTTTGCTGGCGACAACTTCTGTTTTATGGCACCTGATGCGCTGCTGAGTGCGGAGGTACGCGCCGACTGGCTGGTGGTCGATGAAGCTGCGGCGATCCCCGCGCCGCTCCTTGAACGCCTTGTTTCTCATTTCCCTCGCACCCTGCTGACCACAACGGTACAGGGGTACGAAGGCACCGGACGCGGCTTTCTGTTGAAATTCTGCGGCCGCTTCCCGGAATTACAGCGCTATGAACTTCAGCAGCCCGTCCGCTGGGCGCAGGGCTGCCCGCTGGAGAAATGGGTCAGCGACGCGCTGGTATTTGATGATGACCGCTTTGCGGTCACGCCGCAGGGCAGCATTACGATTGTCCCTTTCGAACAGGATGCCTGGCTCACGCGGCCGGAAATGCCTCTGGCGGTCTATCGGCTGCTTTCCGGAGCGCATTACCGCACTTCTCCACTGGATCTCCGTCGAATGATGGATGCACCCGGCCAACATTTCTTCAACGCTACCTGTGATGGACAAATTGTCGGCGCGCTCTGGCTGGTTGAGGAAGGCGGTCTTGCACCCGAACTCAGCCAGGCCGTCTGGGCGGGATTTCGACGACCACGAGGAAACCTTGTTGCGCAGTCGCTGGCGGCGCATGGCGGCGATCCGCTGGCCGCGACCTTGATCGGTCGTCGGATCAGCCGTATTGCCGTCCATCCGGGCCGCCAGCGCGAGGGCATTGGACAACAACTGATCGCGCAGGCCCATACGGCAAACTGTGACTACCTTTCCGTTAGCTTTGGCTACACGCCTGAGCTGTGGCGATTCTGGGAACGCTGTGGTTTCATCCTGGTGCGTGTCGGGAATCACAAGGAGGCCAGCAGCGGCTGCTATACCGCAATGGCACTCCTGGCGCTGAACGCGGCAGGAAGACGCCTGGCGGAGTATGAACATCACCGCTTACGCCGGGATGCCGATATTCTTGCGCGGTGGAATGGGGAAGCGATCCCGGTTGAGCCGCTGAAAGCGACTACGCTTAATGAAGATGACTGGCTGACGCTGGCGGGATTTGCCTTCGCACACCGTCCGTTACTGACCTCTCTTGGCGGTCTGAGCCGCCTGCTCGCGACCAGCACTCTGCCATTACCGGCGCTGCGGGGCAGCCTGCAAGCGCGGCGTAACGATACTGAGCTTTGTCATATGTTGCACCTTTCCGGGCGTAAAGCACTGCTGAAACGTCAGCGAGAAGAGGCGGCGCAGGCGTTAACCGCGCGGGATCCCGAGCGGACGGAACATGACCGCAATCGCATTCTGCAATGGCAATTTTTTCACTAACTCCTTCAATTTTCTGGCATGGTCATTGCGATTGAGCAGCGTAGAATTAACGACATCAGTTAAGGAGATTGCCATGAAACATGACCATTTTGTTGTTCAAAGTCCGGCCCAACCTGCTCAACAGCTGTTGCTGCTGTTTCATGGCGTGGGCGATAACCCCGTCGCAATGGGCGAGATCGGCTCGTGGTTTGCCCCTCTCTTCCCGGACGCGCTGGTGGTGAGTATCGGCGGCGTTGAGCCGAGCGGTCCGGCATCCGGGCGTCAGTGGTTTTCAGTGCAAGGGGTGACGGAAGAGAATCGCCAGGCGCGGATTGACGCGATCATGCCGGTGTTTATCGAAACTGTACGCTACTGGCAAAAACAGAGTGGCGTAGGGGCAAATGCCACGGCGCTGATTGGTTTCTCTCAGGGGGCGATTATGGCGCTGGAGAGCATCAAAGCCGAGCCGGGCCTTGCCTCGCGGGTGATTGCGTTTAACGGACGCTACGCCAGCCTGCCGGAAACCGCGTCGACCGCCACGACGATCCATCTGATCCACGGCGGTGAAGATCGGGTGATTGAACTTTCGCATGCGGTGGCCGCTCAGGACGCGCTGTTAAGTGCGGGTGGGGATGTCACGCTGGATATCGTGGACGATCTTGGTCACGCGATAGACGATCGCAGCATGCAGTTTGCCCTCGATCATTTGCGTTATACCGTGCCGAAGCACTACTTTGATGAAGCGCTCAGCGGCAGTACGCCAAACGATGATGACGTGATTGAAATGATCTAAAAGACAAGGCCGGACAGGGATCCCTTCCGGCCTTTGGTTATTTCTTCGGTTGGTCTTTCTTCGGCCAATCGTCATCGTCATCCCATTTATCGTTAAAGTCACGATGTGGGGGAAGTTCCGGCTTATTGGCGAGGAATTTTTTGTGGTCGACGCGTTTGAGATCCTTGATCACGTTCAGCAGTACACCTACCAAAAACACCAGCACCAGAATCCACCAATATTTTGCCAACCAGTCCATGCGTGTTACCTCTTGCAGGAACCTCGTCAGGCGACGAGTTGTTCCATTATTCGTTGATACATACGGGCAAGCAGTTGCAGGTCAGCAGCGTTCACGCATTCATTGATTTTATGAATAGTGGCATTCACCGGACCGAGCTCCACGACCTGCGCCCCCATGCGAGCGATAAAGCGTCCATCAGACGTACCGCCCGTGGTCAGTAACTGCGGTTTAATTTCATTATAGTGCTCGATGGCGTTCACGACCGCATCCACCAGCTTTCCGCGATCGGTCAGGAACGGCTGGCCAGAGAGCCACCAGTCCACCGTATAGCGCAGCTGATGTTTTTCGAGCAGCGCATGCACCCGCGCTTTGATCATCTCGTCGGTCAGTTCGGTACTGAAACGGAAGTTGAACTGCACGAACAGTTCCCCGGGGATGACGTTATTGCTACCGGTGCCCGCCTGGACGTTGGCAATTTGCATACTGGTGGCCGGGAAAAATTCATTGCCCTGATCCCACTCAATGCTTACCAGCTCATTGAGCATAGGCGCAGCGCGGTGTACCGGGTTATCTGCCAGATGCGGATAGGCGACGTGCCCCTGCACACCATGAATGGTCAGGTTGCAGGTCAGCGAGCCGCGACGACCGTTCTTCACCACGTCACCAACCACTTCGGTGCTTGAGGGTTCGCCGACCAGACAGTAATCCAGGCGCTCATTACGCGCCATCAGTGCCTCGACAACCTTGACGGTGCCATTTTTTGCGCTCGCCTCTTCATCCGAGGTGATGAGAAACGCCAGACGCCCTTTATGGTTCGGGTGCTGAGCGACAAAACGCTCTGCCGCCACGACCATGGCTGCCAGCGAACCTTTCATATCCGCCGCGCCGCGACCGAACAACATCCCGTCGCGAATGGTTGGCTCGAAAGGCGGGTTGATCCAGCGATCGGCATCGCCCGCTGGCACAACGTCGGTGTGACCGGCAAACGCCAGCGTCTCACCCTGTCCGCGCCATGCCCAAAAATTCTGTGTATCCGCAAAATCCATACGCTCAACGGTAAAACCGATCGCACGCAGGCGTTCAATCATCAACGCCTGACATCCCGCATCATCCGGGCTCAGGGAAGGGCGGCGAATAAGCTGCTGTGTCAGCTCAATAACCGGGCACGACATAGACTACACCTCGTCAAAAAACTGCTGATAACTGGATTCACTAAAACCCAGCAGCATAGGCTTCCCGGGCGCGCAGAGCAATGGGCGTTTGATGATCGCCGGCATTTCAGTCATTAATGCGGCGGCGGACGCTGCGTCGGTGATGTGACTGCGCGTGGCTTCGTCCAGCTTGCGCCACGTTGTTCCACGCGTGTTGAGAAGCGACTCCCAACCTAATTCATTGATAAATGAAGTGAGAAGGGCGTTATCCAGACCATCGACACGGTAATCGTGAAAACGGTAATCAATGTCACGCGCTTCCAGCCAGCGGCGGGCCTTTTTAATGGTGTCGCAATTTTTAATACCGAAGAGGGTAACCATTTGCATCCTTATTAACGTAAATTGACTATATAGTCATCAATATCGTTACGTCCGATAATACATATTGTCATTTAATCGTGATCGGTAAATATAACATTGTTGAAGTAATGTGAATAATAATTCCTGAATTCGTCGGAATTTTCTTCTTAATCTAAATTCGGAATTTCTACCTTGCAGTCACCTGTTTTTTAATCGAAATTGAAGAAGTACCAGATAAGGTATGATTGTTTCGAATTATTGCTGTATGTCACATAAAATTTATGGGTAGCGCGCCATAGTGATGACATCACACCACACCCCGGAGGATGTAATCACAGCAATTGGTTAAATTGTCTTCACCAGGAGATAATATTTTTGTAGAATGCCCATAATAAAAAGCAGAGGTTGTTATGATTGAACGCGAACTGGGGAACTGGAAAGATTTTATTGAAGTTATGCTTCGCAAATAAATTTCTGGAAGGATGACCAAATAACAGAACATACCGTGTGAGATTCATCACACAGAAAGGGCGACCCGTTGGCAGGTCGCCTTTTTTTATCTCTTATTCCGGGCGCGGTTTCAGTGGGAAGCGACGACGGACCAGGACGAAGAACAGCGGCACGAAATAGATCGCCAGCACCGTTGCCGAGATCATTCCGCCCATGACTCCCGTTCCGACGGCATGTTGACCACCAGAACCTGCCCCGCTGCTGATGGCCATCGGCAGCACGCCGAAGATAAATGCCAGCGAGGTCATCAGGATCGGACGTAAGCGCTGCCGACAGGCGTGCAGCGTTGCATCCAGCAGATCGTGTCCTTTCTCATTCATCTCATTGGCAAATTCAACGATCAGAATGGCGTTTTTCGCCGAGAGACCAATGACCGTCAGTAGCCCGACCTGAAAATAGACATCGTTTTCCAGGCCGCGCATCCAGGTGGCGAGCAGCGCGCCGATGACCCCCAACGGCACCACCAGCATAACCGAGAACGGTACCGACCAGCTTTCATACAGCGCGGCCAGGCACAGGAATACCACCAACAGTGAAATGGCATACAGGGCCGGCGCCTGCGCCCCGGAGAGTCGCTCCTGATAGGACATGGCCGTCCATTCCAGACCAAACCCGGTTGGCAACTGACGTACTAGCGATTCCATCACATCCATCGCCGTTCCGGTACTCACGCCAGGCGCGGCTTCACCGACAATCTCGACGGCAGAATAGCCGTTGTAGCGCTCCAGACGCGGAGAACCGGTCTCCCAGCGTGAGGTGGCGAAAGCGGAAAAAGGCACCATGCCGCCGCTGTTATTGCGTACGTACCACAGATTAATATCGTCTGGCAGCATGCGGTATTTTGCTCCCGCCTGGACATAAACCTTTTTCACGCGGCCACGGTCCATAAAGTCGTTGACGTAGCTCGACCCCCAGGCGGTCTGCAAGGTATCGTTAATGTCGTCAATGGATACGCCAAGTGCCTGTGCTTTGCGTTGGTCGACATCAATTTGCAACTGAGGGCTGTCGTCCAGACCGTTGTGGCGAACGCGGGTGAGGGCGCTATCCTGCGACGCCAGACGAATCAACTGGTCGCGTGCGGCCATTAAGGCGTCATGACCGGCACCGGCGTGATCCTGCAGTTCCATGTCAAAGCCAGCGGAACTGCCGAGACCGCTGATGGCTGGCGGACTGCTGGCGAACACGCGCGCCTCTTTGATTTTGTTAAAGGCCTTCGTCGCACGTTCGATAATGGCAAACGAGGTGCCGGTGGTGGCGTCGCGCTCGCTCCAGTCTTTCAGACGCACGAACATGCGCGCCACGTTCTGACCGTTGCCTCCCGGTCCGGAACCGACAGTCGCAAAGACGGACTGGACGTTATCTTTTTCGTGGGTGGAGTAATATTTCTCGACCTGCTGCACCACTTTTAAGGTTTGCTGCTGCGTGGAGCCACTCGGCAATTGAATCGACGTAGTAAACATGCCGCGGTCCTCCAGCGGCAGGAACGAGGTTGGCAGACGCAGGAACAGGACCACCATCGCGCCAAGCAGCAACACATAGATCAGGATCCAGCGCAGGCTACGATGCAGAATTTTAGCAACGCCTTTTTCGTAACGCTCGGCATTGCGGTTGAAGGTGCGGTTGAACCAGCCGAAGAAACCGGTTTGCCCGTGATGCTCGCCTTTGTGCAGCGGTTTAAGCAAGGTGGCGCACAGGGCAGGAGTCAGGATCATTGCCACCAGAACGGAAAGTACCATTGCCGCTACAATGGTGATGGAAAACTGACGGTAGATCGCTCCGGTGGTTCCGCCAAAGAAGGCCATCGGCACAAAGACGGCTGACAGTACCATCGCGATACCGACCAGCGCGCCCTGAATTTGCCCCATCGATTTTCGCGTCGCCTCGCGCGGCGTGAGACCTTCCTCACTCATAATACGCTCGACGTTTTCCACGACCACGATGGCGTCATCCACCAGCAGGCCAATCGCCAGTACCATCGCAAACATGGTCAGGGTGTTGATGCTGTAACCGAAGGCGTAGAGCACCGAGAAGGTGCCCATCAGCACCACCGGTACGGCAATGGTGGGGATCAGTGTGGCGCGGAAATTTTGTAAGAACAGATACATCACGAGGAATACCAGCGCGATGGCTTCCAGCAACGTTTTTACTACGTCTTCAATAGAGGCTTTAACGAAGGAGGTGGTTTCATAAGCCACCTTGTACTCCAGACCGTGCGGGAAGTATTGCGCCAGCTCATCCAGGCGCTTAATCACCTGCGTCGCGGTAGCCATTTCGTTGGCGCCCGATGCCAGTTTCACCCCAAGCCCGGACGCCGCATTGCCATTGAAGCGGCTGAGATAGTCATACTTCTCCGCACCCATTTCGATGGTGGCGACATCGCCCAGAGTCACTTCCGAACCATCCTGATTGACGCGCAGCGTAATGGCGCGAAACTGTTCTGGCGTTTGCAGCAGCGACTGGGCGTTAATGGTGGCGTTCAGCGCCTGAGTATCAATGGAAGGGGTTCCGCCCAACTGCCCGACGGCGATCTGCGCGTTTTGCGACTTAATGGCGTCGGTGACATCTTTCGCGGTCATCTGGAAACTGTTGAGCTTTGCCGGATCCAGCCAGATGCGCATGGAATATTGAGATCCGTAGGCATCGATATCGCCGACGCCGTTCACCCGACTGAGGGGATCCTGAATATTACTGGCGACGTAGTCCGCAATGTCCTGCTTATCCATCGAACCGTCGGTGGAGACGAAAGCTATCGTCAGGATGTTGGTATCCCCGGTCTTACGTACCGTGACGCCCTGGTTCTGTACCGCCTGCGGCAGTTTACGCATCGCTGACTGTAGTTGGTTCTGTACCTGCTGTACGGCTTCATCTGGATCGGTGCCTGCAACGAAGCTCAGCGTTACCGACGCTTGTCCGGTACCGCTGCTTTGCGATGACATGTACATCAGATTATCGAGACCGGTCATGTTCTGTTCAATGACCTGGGTGACGGTGTTTTCCAGCGTCTGCGCGGAGGCACCTGGATAGTTCGCGGTGATGCGCACGTTTGGCGGCGCCAGATCCGGATATTGTTCCACTGGCAAAGAGAAAATAGCCAGGGTACCTGTCAGACACAACAGGATAGCCAGCACCCAGGCAAATATGGGGCGATCGATAAAGAAATTCGCCATCAGAAAGAGGACCTCATTATTCTACATATCTTTATAGGTATGACTTGCTTCACTGTAGCGGGAAGGTACGAGTCAAACGTGGAGAAAAAAAGGAGATAATGTAAATTATCATGCCTGATTACAGCGTTTGTCAGCTTCCCGCACGCGCACGTCCGGTTTTGTGCGAATTTATGTCAGATGGCTCACGTCCTCTTCTGGCTCCGTCGAGCGAAAGCTAATGCTCACTAACGTCCCGCCGCCGGAAGGCTGCGAGAAACTTAACGTACCGCCAAGACGTTCCGCACGCTCGCGCATAATATTCAGGCCATAATGCCCTGCCGGTTCGCTAGGTTCGCCGATACCCACTCCGTTATCACGGATATACACCGTGTGATCACCATCCGGGGCGGTCACACAGCTGACGGCAATCTCGCTGGCATTGGCGTGCTTCATCGCGTTGAGCACGGCTTCACGGATAATCTGCAACAAATGGACCTGCATCTGCGCATCGAGCGCCAGCGTCGGCAGCCGGCAGTCCAGTGTGAGTTTAGCAGTGGTCTGCCCCTGCAGCGTTTCGAGCATCTCATGCAATGCAGAAGGTAAATCGGCCTGCTGTAACGTCAGGCGGAAGGTGGTTAGCAGTTCACGCAACTGACGATAGGCATCGTTCAGCGCCCGCGAGAAGTCGTCCATGATAGCCTGCGCCGGGGCGTTATCCTCCGGAATAGCGCGTTTGAGCAGCGTCAACTGAATGCGCAGATACGAGAGCACCTGCGCCAGCGAATCATGTAATTCGCGGGCAATGGTGGCGCGTTCCTCCATAAGTAACAGTTGCTGGAAGTGTTTCTGCGCGTGATTGAAGTACAGACCGCGTCCGAGCATTGTCGATACGCTGTTTAACAGCGGGATCGCGCTGGCAACATGCTGGCTCTGCCAGTGCAGTTCGCCATAGACCGTCTCCTGCATGGTCACCGGCAGGATTTGCATAGGCAGGTCGGCCTGCTTTTCGCCCTCACTGATGCGCCAGTTTTCACCGACGGTAAGTTCAAGGAATTGTGCCGCTTCGTTATCACGGACAATCTGCAAAATATGGCGGAAGCAGTGCACATCAATCTGACTGGTATTCAGCGCCTGAGAGCACTGGTACAGCACTTCCAGACGACGTTTGGCTTCATGGAGATCGTGGGTCTTTTCTTCGACCTTCGCTTCCAGCGAGCGATACAACTTGTGCAGTTCGCTCGACATTTGATTAAAGGTTTTTGCCAGCAGCCCCAGTTCATTGGGAAGGTGTGTATCCAGCGGTGGTGAGTCAAACTGACCGTGTTCAATGCGCTGGCTCGCCATGACTAACTGATTCAGCGGGCGTACAACCTGATGACGAATACGTCGCAGGGTGAAGAAGACGAGGGTAAAGATCCCGAAGCCACCGGCCAGCGAGATCCCCACCACCAGCATCACTTTGCGTTCGGCATAGTGCTGTAATGCCAGCACGAAGAGATCGATCTTATCGACGTAGGCGTTAATGTTGTCCTGATACCACTGCAGATCGCCATCAACCAGGCGGCGGTTCATTTCCAGCCAGTTGGCATGTAACTGTGCGTAGCGGCCTTTCACTGCCTGAGGCACATACCAGGCATTCAGATTGTCTAATGCCGATGAGTTTAAAGCTTGCTGAAACAACTGGCGATGGGCGTTTAATTGCGGGCTCTGGCTTTGCAGATCGTACCCCAGACGATAGCTCTGCATGCGTAATGAACCCGCCACGTTAATAGCCTCGGCATCCCGCAGGCTGCTTGCCAGCGTCAGTAATGCAACGCCGGTCGAGAGAATCGAGAGCAGGACAATGTAAAAAAAGGCCCGGGCCAGACTGGCCGAGACGGGGCGTTTGACGATCACACGCGTAATTTCCTTTAAAAGTGCTTACGGTAAAAATCTCTCGCAGATCTGAAACGTAATTTCACTCTGGCTGAAATAAATTGATCTGCCACAGGTTCTGTAGAAATAGTTGTGCTTCCTGGGCAAATGAACATTGCCGACGTGTGGTCAGTCGGTTAATAACAACACTTATATAAAGAATAAGGTTTTTACAACCAAAAAAGAAGGTCGCCATGAACCGTTTTATTATGGCCAACAGCCAACAGTGCCTGGGATGCCATGCCTGTGAAGTGGCTTGCGTTTTGGCCCACAATGAAGAGCAACACGTCCTTAGCCAACGTCACTACCAGCCGCGGATCACTGTCATTAAGCATCAGCATCAGCGAAGTGCGGTGACCTGCCACCATTGCGAAGATGCCCCTTGCGCCCGCAGTTGTCCGAACGGGGCGATAAGCCACATCAACGACAGCGTGCAGGTCAATCAACAGCGGTGTATCGGCTGTAAATCCTGCGTAGTGGCCTGTCCGTTTGGCACCATGCAGATAGTCCTGACGCCTGTCGCGAAAGACCAGGTTAAAGCGACGGCGCATAAATGCGACCTCTGTCAGGGGCGGGAAAATGGACCGGCGTGTGTGGAGAGCTGTCCTGCTGACGCGCTGCAACTGGTGACGGAAGGGTCGTTAACCCGACTGGCAAAAGCGCGACGTTTACGTACCGCCCGACAGGAGAATCAGCCCTGGCATGCAGATGTGACGGCGTCGGCCTCCCACGGGATGAGCAAGATTGAGCAAATGCGCGCGACGCCTGCGCGCGGTGAACCGGATAAACTGGCTATCGACGCACGAAAAGCCAGCTTTGACGAAATCTATCTGCCGTTTCGTACGGCTCAGGCAGAACAGGAGGCTTCACGCTGCCTGAAGTGCGGTGAGCACAGCATTTGCGAATGGACCTGCCCGCTTCATAACCACATCCCTCAGTGGATTGAACTGGTGAAAGCCGGGAACATTGATGCGGCGGTGGAGTTGTCTCACCAGACGAACTGCCTGCCGGAAATTACCGGGCGCGTCTGTCCACAGGACCGGCTGTGCGAAGGTGCCTGTACGGTGCGTGACGAACATGGCGCGGTGACGATCGGTAACATTGAACGCTACATCTCCGACCGCGCGCTGGGTAAAGGCTGGCGGCCGGATCTGAGCCATGTCCAGAAGGTCGACAAGCGCGTGGCAATTATTGGCGCCGGTCCGGCAGGACTTGCCTGCGCCGACGTGCTGACGCGTCACGGCGTCAGCGCTACCGTTTTTGACCGCCACCCGGAAATCGGCGGGCTGCTGACCTTTGGCATCCCGGCCTTTAAACTGGATAAATCACTGCTGGCGCGCCGTCGGGAAATCTTCAGCGCAATGGGGATCCATTTTGAGCTGAACTGCGAAGTGGGCAGGGACGTGAAAATGGAGGCGTTGCTGGAAGATTACGACGCCGTATTTGTCGGCGTCGGAACCTATCGTTCGATGAAAGCCGACCTGCCCAACGAAGATGCGCCGGGCGTGTACGACGCGCTGCCGTTCCTGATCGCCAATACCAAACAGGTGATGGGGCTGGACGAACATCCCGAAGAACCGTACATCGACACCGCCGGACTCAACGTGGTGGTATTGGGCGGGGGTGACACGGCGATGGACTGTGTCCGTACCGCGCTGCGTCATGGTGCAAGCCAGGTCACCTGCGCCTACCGCCGCGATGAAGCCAACATGCCGGGGTCAAAGAAAGAGGTCAAAAACGCGCGTGAGGAAGGGGTTAACTTTGAGTTCAACGTGCAGCCAGTCGATCTGGAACTGAGCGCGGATGGACGCGTCTGCGGTATCCGTTTCCTGCGCACGCAACTGGGCGAACCCGATGCCCAGGGACGCCGCCGTCCGGTGCCGATCGCAGGCAGCGAGTTTGTGATGCCGGCAGACGCTGTGATTATGGCGTTTGGTTTCCATCCACACGGGATGCCGTGGCTGGAGACCCATGGTGTGCAGGTGGATAGCTGGGGACGCATCGCGGCGAATGTCGAGAGCGCGTACCGTTACCAGACCAGTAATCCGAAGATCTTTGCCGGTGGCGATGCCGTTCGCGGTGCCGATCTGGTGGTCACCGCAATGGCGGAAGGACGCCATGCCGCGCAGGGGATCATCGACTGGCTGGGCGTTAATTCGGTTAAATCTCACTAACCAAATCCGGCTTCGCGGCGTAGTATGATTTCTCTTCTTACGCTGTGGAGCCGGTATGTCGCAAAAAATCACCCTCGTTAAAGACAAAATCCTATCTGATAACTATTTCATTCTGCGCAATATTACCTACGATCTGACCCGCGCGAACGGCGAAATCATCCGCCACAAACGAGAAGTGTACGATCGCGGTAATGGGGCAACGATCCTGCTGTACAACGCAGAGAAAAAGACCGTGGTGTTGATTCGTCAGTTCCGCGTGGCGACATGGGTAAATGGCAACGAAAGCGGGCAGTTGATTGAGACCTGCGCCGGATTACTGGACAACGATGAACCGGAAGCCTGCATTCGCAAAGAGGCCATTGAAGAGACGGGCTATGAAGTGGGTGAGGTGCGCAAACTCTTTGAGCTGTACATGTCTCCCGGCGGCGTGACGGAACTGATTCACTTTTTTATCGCCGAATACAGCGAAAGTCAGCGCGCTAATGCTGGCGGCGGCGTCGAAGATGAAGATATCGCCGTGCTGGAATTGCCGTTTACCCAGGCGCTGGAAATGATTAAAACCGGTGAGATACGAGACGGTAAGACCGTGTTATTGCTCAACTATTTGCAATCCTCGCATTTAATGGATTGATAAATAAGGGTTATATTTCTTTACGAATTATTGAATCTATCCGACAAATCCGATTGAGCATGGTCAACAGCGCAACGAAGATACGACCTGTGTTGTTCGTTTGACTTCTGGGGTTATTACCGTCCATGCGCTATCGCGTTATTTTCCTTTTCCTGCTCGGTCTGATTCCGGTCCGGTTGCTGTGGGCCACTCCCGCGCAACAGGCCTTTTCTGACTGGCAGGTGACCTGTAATAACCAGAATTTCTGCGTAGCGCGTAACACCGGTGAACACGGTGGGCTGGTGATGACCCTGAGCCGCAGCGCCGGCGCGCATACCGATGCTGTTTTGCGCCTCGACCTGGGGGGACTGACCGCGCCAGCCAATGAAGCGGACATTGCGCCACGACTGCTGCTGGACGGTAAACCGCTGGCGCTGAGCGCAGACCACTGGCGAATAACGCCCTGGCACCTGATGACAGATGATACAGCGACCATTGCAGAATTTCTGATGACGATTCAGGACGGGAAAGCGGTCACCCTGCAAAAGGGCAATCAGACACTTTCGCTGGCCGGGCTGAAAGCGGCGCTCCTGTTTATCGACGCGCAGCAAAAGCGGGTGGGCAGTGAAACGGCGTGGATTGAAAAAGGTGACGAACCGCCGCTCAGCGTTCCGCCAGCCCCTGCGCTGAAAGGCGTGGCCGTTGTTAACCCGACGCCAACACCGCTCTCTCTCGACGAACGCAACGACCTTCTCGATTACGGTAACTGGCGAATGAACAGCATTCAGTGTTCACTCGATCCTTCACGCCGCGAAGTGCGGGTGACCGCCCTTACTGATGACAAAGCCTTGCTGATGATTGCCTGCGAAGCCGGGGCGTATAACACGATCGATCTGGCGTGGATCGTGTCGCGTAAAAAACCGTTGGCCTCACACGCTGTGCGGCTGCGTTTACCGTTCAACAGCGGCGCGGAAAGCAATGACATGGAGTTGATGAATGCCGTGTTTGATGAGAAGTCGCGCGAACTGGTCACCCTGGCAAAGGGGCGGGGACTAACGGACTGCGGCATCCAGACGCGCTGGCGTTTTGACGGCCAGCGTTTTCGTCTGGTGCGTTATGCCGAAGAGCCGAGTTGTGATGGCTGGCATGGGCCAGATGCCTGGCCCACCTTATGGATCACGCGTTAATTTTCTGTCGGATGGCGACTGCGTCTTATCCGACCTACGAAAAGCGATCTGTAGGCCGGATAAGACGCGTTAGCGTCGTCATCCGGCGTTGCATACATCAGGCGTTCAAAACCTTGTGTGCTTTCTCGACAATGTTCTCAACCGTAAAGCCGAAGTAAGGGAACAACTTCTCTGCCGGTGCAGATTCACCGTAACCGGTCATTCCGACAATCGCCCCTTTTAACCCCACATATTTGTACCAGTAATCGGCAATACCCGCTTCGACCGCGACGCGTGCGCTGACGTTCGACGGCAGAACCGACTCGCGGTATGCCTCGTCCTGGGCATCGAAAATATCCGTTGAGGGCAGGGAAACCACGCGGACATTACGCCCTTCACCGGTGAGTTTCTCCGCCGCCAGCAGGGTAATCTCCATTTCTGACCCGGTGGCGATCAGGATGATATCCGGCTTACCGCCGCCATCTTTCAGTACATACCCGCCGCGAGCGATCTCTTTCACCTGTTCCGGCGTGCGTTCAACCTGTGCCAGGTTCTGTCGCGACAGGATCAGCGCCGTTGGACCATCATGGCGCTCGACTGCCAGCTTCCAGCCTACTGCCGCTTCAACCTGATCGCACGGTCGCCAGGTGCTGAAATTGGGCGTCAGACGCAGGCTAGCCAACTGTTCCACCGCCTGGTGCGTCGGGCCATCTTCCCCCAGACCGATGGAGTCATGGGTATACACCATAATTTGCCGCGCCTTCATCAGCGCCGCCATGCGCGCCGCATTACGCGCATATTCAACGAACATCAGGAAGGTGGCGGTATAGGGTACGAATCCGCCGTGATGGGCGATGCCATTGGCGATGGCGGTCATGCCAAATTCACGCACGCCATAGTGAATGTAATTGCCTGCAAGATCTTCTTTCAGTGAGGTCGAACCTTTCCAGATCGTCAGGTTGCTCGGCGCAAGATCCGCCGAACCGCCTAACAGTTCTGGCAGGAGCGGACCGTAGACGTTTAGGGCATTTTGCGATGCCTTGCGGGTGGCGATTTTGGCAGGATTGGCCTGAAGCTCATTGATATATTTCTGCGTGGTCTTTTCCCACGCTTCTGGCAAACCGCCCGTCATACGGCGCGTGAACTCGGCGGCCAGCGCCGGATGCGCTTTCTGGTAAGCGGCGAACTTTTCATTCCAGTGTTGCTGGGCTTTCTCGCCTTTTTCACGGGCGTCCCAGGCGCGATAAATCTCTTTCGGGATCTCAAACGCCGGATGGTGCCAGCCCAGTTTTTGCCGCGTCAGCGCCACTTCTTCTTCACCAAGCGCTGCACCGTGGGATTCCTCTTTTCCCGCTTTGTTCGGCGAGCCAAAGCCGATCACTGTCCGGCAGATAATCAGCGAGGGTTTGTCCTTCACGCTCTGTGCTTCCTGAATCGCTTTTTTCACTGCTTCCGGGTCATGACCATCGATTTCGTGGACGACATGCCAGTGGTAGGCCTCAAAGCGTTTGGCCGTGTCATCGGTAAACCAGCCGTCGGTTTCACCATCAATGGAGATACCGTTGTGATCGTAAAAGCCGATTAGCTTGCCGAGTCCCAGCGTTCCCGCCAGCGAGCAAACCTCATGGGAAATGCCTTCCATCAGGCAGCCGTCACCCATAAACACATACGTGAAATGATCGACAATCTCATGCTCCGGCTGGTTGAACTGCGCCGCCAGCGTGCGCTCGGCAATGGCTAAACCGACGGCGTTGGCCAACCCCTGACCCAGCGGTCCGGTTGTGGTTTCCACGCCTGGCGTATAGCCGATCTCCGGGTGCCCCGGCGTTCTGGAATGCAACTGGCGGAAGTTTTTCAGCTCTTCAATCGGCAGATCGTAACCTGTCAGGTGCAGCAAGCTATAGAGCAGCATTGAGGCATGACCGTTAGAGAGAATAAAACGGTCACGATCGTACCAGTGCGGATCGGTTGGGTTGTGGCGGAGAAAATCGTTCCACAGAACTTCGGCGATATCCGCCATTCCCATTGGGGCGCCGGGGTGGCCGGAATTGGCTTTCTGAACAGCGTCCATACTGAGCGCACGAATGGCATTAGCAAGGTCTTTACGGGACATAGAACACTCCGTGGCAAGATTTAGAGTTTGGCTGCAAGCAGGTCTTCCAGTTTGCGTTGGTCAACGGCGAACAGACGGATACCGTCAGAGAGTTTTTCGACCGCCATCGCATCCTGGTTATGCTCCCAGCGGAATTCAGCTTCGCTCAAGGGCGCGGGGCGATGGAAGGTTTGTGAAGACGGCACCAGCTTGCGCACAACCGGTTCTTCTTTTTCCTGCAGTTCTTTCAGGAGGTTGGGGGCAATCGTCAGGCGATCGCAGCCGGCGAGCGCGAGGATCTGTTCAGTGCGGCGGAAACTGGCACCCATGACAATCGTGTCATAACGATGCTGTTTGAAGTAATCGTAGATATTGCGTACTGACTTCACCCCCGGATCTTCCTCAACAACGTACGGATCCATGGGGCTGCGTGCCTGATACCAGTCATAAATACGCCCGACAAACGGGGAGATCAAAAAGACGCCCGCTTCGGCGCAGGCGCGCGCCTGGGCAAAGGAAAACAGTAGCGTCAGGTTGCAGTTAATGCCCTCTTTTTCCAGCGCTTCTGCCGCGCGAATGCCTTCCCATGTGGAGGCCAGCTTAATCAGTATGCGGGATTTATCGATTCCCTGCTGCTGGTACAACTCCACCAGGTGGCGGGCTTTTTCAATGCTCTTTTGTTGATCGAAGGAGAGGCGGGCATCCACTTCGGTCGACACGCGTCCCGGAATGCTTTTAAGAATTTCCGCACCAAAATTCACCGCCAGCTTGTCACAGGCTTCGGCAACCTGCTGTTCCTGGGTTTTTCCCTGTTTCTTCCCCCACTGGAGAGCATCGTCAATCAGATGGGCGTAATGCGCCAGTCCGGCAGCCTTCAGCAGCAGAGAGGGATTCGTGGTGGCATCCTGGGGTTGGTAATGACGAATAGACTCAATATCGCCGCTGTCGGCTACAACAGTGGTGAATTGTTTGATGCCGTCTAACTGATTCATAGGAAATACTCCTTGAAAAGTAACGTGTTAGGTGAGTGCTTAAAATCACACTTCTGAGAGATTCATGAGGTGCACCACAAAAAAGCATAGCAGACAGGCATGGTAATGCTGGCTGAAGGAGGTAACATGGTTGTTATGAGTTGATTACGAAATCTTTATTCAAGTCGTGATAGTTTGGGGATCTTCAAAGTTTGCGTCCCGCAGTGCGGTGATAATGTGCGACGCACCTGACTGCGCGTGACTTTTTTGAACGATACGTGAAAGGAACAACAAGATGGATGACCAGTTAAAGCAAAGCGCCCTTGATTTCCACGAATTCCCGGTACCGGGTAAAATCCAGGTTTCCCCGACTAAGCCCCTTGCCACGCAGCGCGATCTGGCGCTGGCCTACTCGCCAGGCGTCGCCGCACCTTGTCTTGAAATCGAAAAAGACCCGCTGGCTGCGTATAAATACACCGCACGTGGCAACCTGGTTGCCGTTATCTCTAACGGGACGGCGGTGCTGGGCTTAGGCAATATTGGCGCGCTGGCCGGTAAACCGGTCATGGAAGGCAAAGGCGTTCTGTTTAAGAAATTCGCCGGTATTGATGTGTTCGATATTGAAGTCGACGAACTCGACCCGGATAAATTTATTAACGTCGTCGCCGCGCTGGAGCCGACGTTCGGCGGGATCAATCTGGAAGACATCAAAGCGCCAGAGTGTTTCTACATCGAGCAGAAACTGCGCGAACGTATGAATATTCCGGTGTTCCATGACGATCAGCACGGCACTGCGATCATCAGTACCGCCGCCATTCTTAACGGCCTGCGCGTGGTAGAAAAAAATATCTCCGACGTGCGGATGGTGGTATCCGGCGCAGGTGCGGCGGCGATCGCCTGTATGAACCTGCTGGTGGCGTTGGGGATGCAGAAGCACAACATCGTGGTTTGCGACTCCAAAGGCGTTATCTACAAAGGCCGCGAGCCGAACATGGCAGAAACCAAAGCGGCCTACGCGGTTGAAGATGACGGCAAACGGACGCTGGATGACGTCATCGACGGTGCGGACATTTTCCTCGGCTGTTCAGGCCCGAAAGTGCTGACCCAGGAGATGGTCAAGAAGATGGCTCGCGCGCCGATGATTCTGGCGCTGGCTAACCCGGAGCCGGAAATCCTGCCGCCGCTGGCAAAAGAAGTGCGTCCGGACGCCATCATCTGTACGGGGCGTTCCGACTACCCGAACCAGGTTAACAACGTTCTGTGCTTCCCGTTCATCTTCCGCGGCGCGCTGGACGTTGGTGCTACGGCGATCAACGAAGAGATGAAGCTGGCTGCGGTCCATGCGATTGCCGAGCTGGCGCACGCCGAGCAGAGCGAAGTGGTGGCCTCGGCCTATGGCGACCAGGATCTGAGCTTTGGCCCGGAATACATCATTCCAAAACCGTTCGACCCGCGTCTGATCGTCAAAATCGCGCCGGCAGTTGCCAAAGCGGCAATGGATTCCGGTGTGGCGATGCGCCCGATTGCTGACTTCGATGCTTACATCGACAAGCTGACTGAATTTGTCTACAAAACCAACCTGTTCATGAAGCCGATCTTCTCGCAGGCGCGTAAAGCGCCGAAACGTGTCGTGTTGCCGGAAGGGGAGGAGGCGCGCGTCCTGCACGCCACGCAGGAACTGATCACGCTGGGTCTGGCGAAGCCGATCCTGATTGGTCGCCCGAGCGTAATCGAAATGCGCATTCAGAAACTGGGACTGCAGATCAAAGCGGGCGTCGATTTTGAGATCGTCAATAATGAATCCGATCCGCGCTTTAAAGAGTACTGGAGTGAGTACTACCAGATCATGAAGCGTCGCGGCATTACCCAGGAGCAGGCGCAGCGTGCGGTGATCGCCAACACCACGGTGATTGGCGCGATCATGGTACAGCGCGGTGAAGCGGATGCGATGATCTGTGGCACCATTGGCGATTACCATGAGCACTTCAGCGTGGTGAAAGAGGTGTTTGGCTACCGTGAAGGCGTCCATACTGCCGGGGCGATGAACGCCTTACTGTTGCCGAGTGGCAACACCTTTATTGCTGATACCTACGTTAATGACGATCCTGAGCCGGAAGAACTGGCAGAAATCGCCGTGATGGCGGCGGAAACCGTGCGTCGCTTTGGTATCGAACCGAAAGTCGCGCTGCTATCGCACTCTAACTTTGGTTCATCTGACTGCCCGTCTGCCGGTAAAATGCGTGCCGCGCTGGAGATTATCAAAGCACGAGCACCTGATCTGATGATTGATGGCGAAATGCATGGCGATGCCGCGCTGGTGGAAAGCATTCGTAACGATCGGATGCCAGATAGCCCGCTGAAAGGCTCGGCCAATATTCTGGTGATGCCAAATATGGAAGCCGCGCGTATTAGTTATAATTTACTGCGCGTCTCCAGTTCAGAAGGTGTTACGGTTGGCCCCGTTCTGATGGGGGTGGCGAAACCGGTTCATGTATTAACGCCGATCGCCTCGGTGCGTCGAATCGTTAATATGGTGGCGCTGGCGGTCGTTGAGGCGCAAACACAACCGCTGTAACCCGTTGTCATGATGATGTAACACTCGCTCTTACCCTGACTGGTTCAGGGTAAGAGTATTATTTTTTATGATTATCCTCGTTATTATCAGCCTGGTCGCCTGTCGTGCGGCTGTATTATTCTCTCCTCATCGACACGAAAATAATTACGATTATTAAATCGCTTGTGCTTGTTTACTGAAATCGAAATAATATTCCATCTCAGACAATATGGCTGTTAAAAATGTCTTTAAAATCAATGGTAAGACAACTTTTTTATCGTCTTTATGATTATCAGTCTGTTTATATTGATAATTCAAATATAAAGCTCGCGGTTATTCATATACCCGATCAAATCGGGGACGCGATGTCAGTTTTTCCTGTAATACGTGCACTGGAGGCGGGTGACGTAAAACATTTGCTAATTGTATCATCGACTATTAATCAATCGATATTTGAGACACTTTCTTTACGTCAAACTAAATTGACCGTAATAAGTATGTCCATGCAAGACAATGCTACGTTTAATGAAATAAAAACAGTCGCCAGAAAGATAAGAAAAGAGTACGGAACCCCCGATCTATGCATCGAAGCCATGCGCCGAAAGAACCTGAAAACAATGCTTTTCATCAATAGATTAAGGGCCAGAACGAATCTTCAGGTGGCGGGGTTAACCATGAAGTGTTATTCCCCGGTCTGCAAAACAGCTTCAAGAATGGATCAGATCTTTCGGGCACCCGTGCCGATGACCTGGGCAATTTTGATGAGAGACGTGGGGTTTCCGCTCGTCAGGGCTGTTTTTGAATTCCCTCTCAGCGAAGCGGTGTTAACGGAGGTTCGCAGCGATATCTCGACATTAGGGCGATATATTGCCCTGAATTTAGAAGGCAGCGCGAAACAGCGCACGTTTTCACTTCCGGTTGCCGAAAAGCTTATCGCGATAATCAAAAAAGAGATCGATCTACCGATTGTCATTGTCCACGGCCCGAAAGGGGTCGACAGTTCGGTTTCGTTAACGCAATCCTGCGATGGCGTGCATCGACTGTCATTGCCGCCATCCATAATGCGTTCCGCTGCGGTCATCAACGGTGCGTTTTTGGTCATCACACCGGATACCTCCATTTTACATATGGCAAGTGCGTACAATATTCCTGCGATTGCGGTTTATGCCGACTATAAAACGCGTTGGCCAGCGATGCAGGATATTTCAGAAACAATAGCGGTGGGTAAAGATATAGACCATATCAATCTGGATGAATTCAGAGCGGCGATAAAACTCGTCATTACGCGGATTCAGAGCTCCCCGTCCTGAGGGACCATTTTTAATGACACCTGTCGGCCATTGTGGCCGTCTGGCGGACGCAATATAACGATATCGGTAAACAAAATCCATAATTTGCCCGGCACGACTCCTCTCTGAGAATATTTCTGTTTGATTGAAAAATCCTGTGTTTTCGCCTTTATGTCGCATCTTTCACTTTTCCTGAGCGTATTCAATGTCGTTTGTGATAAGTCTTATTTTTTTTATTTCCCCATTCTTAGTGATCCACCTCACCTTTTAAATCTCTTTGCCGAATTTTGTTATTTACCCTGACAAAAAATTGCCACGATAAGCCCAGTCTTAACACAGGCGGTGAGCAATGGATAAAGAACGCATTATTCAGGAATTTGTGCCGGGCAAACAGGTCACGCTGGCGCATCTCATTGCGCATCCTGGTGAAGAACTGGCGAAAAAGATCGGCGTTCCCGAAGCTGGCGCCATTGGCATTATGACCCTGACGCCGGGGGAAACCGCGATGATAGCCGGCGATCTGGCGATGAAGGCTGCCGACGTACACATCGGTTTTCTCGACAGGTTCAGCGGCGCGCTGGTGATTTACGGTTCGGTCGGTGCGGTAGAAGAGGCCTTATTGCAAACGGTCAGTGGGCTGGGGCGTTTATTAAATTTTACGCTCTGCGACCTGACGAAAAGCTAATTTTGAGGTGCTTATGAAACGTATTGCGTTTGTTGGCACTGTCGGCGCGGGAAAAACAACGCTTTTTAATGCGTTACAGGGGAATTATACCCTCGCCAGAAAAACCCAGGCCGTGGAATTTAATGAACATGGCGATATCGATACGCCAGGGGAATATTTCAGCCATCCCCGCTGGTATCACGCCTTAATTACCACGCTGCAGGACGTTGATACGTTGATTTATGTCCATGCAGCCAATGACAAAGAAAGTCGCTTACCTGCCGGGCTGTTAGATATCGGTGCCAGTAAACGACACATCGCCGTGATCAGCAAAACGGATATGCCAGATGCTGACGTGACCGCGACGCGGGAATTATTGCGCGGGATTGGGTTTCAGGAGCCGATTTTCGAACTCAACAGCCATGACCCGCAAAGCGTGCAGCACCTGGTGGATTATCTGACTGAGCTAAGCCAAAAGGAGGAAGGGGCAGGTGAAAAAACTTATCACAGCTAACGATATACGTGCGGCGCACGCACGGGGCGAGCAGGAAATGTCGGTGGTGCTGCGCGCCAGCATCATCACCCCGGAAGCTCGTGAAGTCGCGGAGCTACTGGGCGTCACGATTGTGGAGTGTGAGGGCTCCGCCCCGACGGCAACGGCTTGCGCGGACGAGACCAAATCTGAAACTCAGCGCATTCGTGAAACCATCATCGCGCAACTGCCGGAAGGGCAGTTTACCGAAAGTCTGGTTTCGCAGTTGATGGACAAAGTGCTGAAGGAAAAACAGTCGCTGGAGCAGGGCGGGATGCAACCGGGTTTTCATTCGGTGACCGGCAAAGGTGGCATCAAAGTGATCGACGGCAGCAGCGTTAAGTTCGGCCGTTTTGACGGTGCGCAACCGCACTGCGTAGGTCTGACCGATCTCGTCACCGAACAGGATGGCAGCAGCATGGCCGCCGGGTTCATGCAGTGGGATAACGCATTCTTCCCGTGGACGCTGAACTACGACGAAATCGACATGGTGCTCGACGGTGAGCTACATGTGCGCCATGAAGGCGAAACGATGATCGCCAAAGCCGGGGACGTCATGTTTATCCCGAAAGGCTCGAGCATTGAATTTGGCACGCCGACGACCGTGCGCTTCCTGTACGTTGCGTGGCCTGCGAACTGGCAATCGGTATGAAAGATTTCATCACCGAAGCATGGCTCAGAGCGAACCATACGCTCAGCGAAGGAGCAGAAATCCATCTCCCCGCTGATGCTCGCCTGACGCCCTCTGCCCGCGAACTGTTGGAAGGCCGTCATCTGCGCATCAAGTTTCTCGATGAGCAGGGCAGTCTGTTTGTCGACGACGAACAACAGCAGCCGCAACCGGTGCACGGGTTAACCAGCAGCGACTCGCATCCACAGGCCTGTTGTGAACTGTGTCGCCAGCCAGTGGCGAAAAAGCCGGACACGCTGACCCACCTGACCGCGGACAAAATGGTTGCCAAAAGCGACCCGCGTCTGGGCTTTCGCGCCGCGCTGGACAGCACTATCGCGCTGGCGGTGTGGCTGCAAATCGAACTGGCGGAGCCGTGGCAGCCGTGGCTGGCGGACATTCGTTCACGGCTGGGCAACATCATGCGCGCCGATGCCATGGATGAACCGCTGGCGGCACAGTCCATCGTTGGGCTGAACGAAGATGACCTGCACCGTCTTTCCCATCAGCCGTTGCGCTATCTGGATCACGATCATCTGGTACCTGAAGCCAGCCACGGTCGCGAGTCCGCGTTGTTGAACCTGCTGCGTACCAAAGTTCGCGAGACGGAAACGATCGCCGCCCAGGTCTTTATCACCCGTGGATTTGACGTCCTGCGTCCGGATATTTTGCAGGCGCTGAACCGTCTTTCCAGTGCGGTCTACGTGATGATGATTCTGTGTGTCACCAAACACCCACTCACCGTCTGCCAGATTCAACAGCGACTGGGAGGTGAAAAATGATCATTGAACGCGCCCGTGAACGGGCTCAGCAATCCCCGGCACGGGTGGTCTTTCCGGATGCCTTAGACGAACGCGTGCTGAAAGCGGCGCACTACCTGCAACAGCACGGTCTGGCGCACCCCATTCTCGTGGCCAGTCCGTTCGCGCTGCGCCAGTTCGCCCTCACTCATCGGGTCGCGTTGGACGGTATTCAGGTTATCGATCCGCACAGCAATCTGGCGATGCGTGAAGCGTTTGCTCAGCGCTGGCTCGCCCGATCCGGGGAGAAAACGCCGCCGGATGCCCTTGAAAAACTCAATGACCCGCTGATGTTTGCCGCGGCGCTGGTTAGCGCAGGCCAGGCGGATGTCTGTATCGCCGGCAACCTCTCTTCCACGGCCAATGTGCTGCGCGCGGGCTTACGCATTATCGGTCTGCAGCCAGGGTGTAAAACGCTGTCGTCCATTTTCCTGATGCTGCCGCAGTACGTCGGACCAGCGTTAGGGTTTGCTGACTGTAGCGTGGTGCCACAGCCGACGGCGGCGCAACTGGCGGATATCGCGATCGCCAGCGCCGACACCTGGCGCAGTATCACCGGCGAGGAGCCGCGCGTGGCGATGTTGTCGTTCTCCAGTCAGGGCAGCGCGCGTCACCCGTGTGTGGCTAACGTGCAGCAGGCAACGGAGATCGTTCGTGAACGCGCGCCTGGGCTGCTGGTGGATGGCGAACTGCAGTTTGACGCTGCCTTTGTGCCGGAAGTCGCCGCGCAAAAGGCGCCAGCCAGTCCGCTACGGGGCAATGCCAACGTGATGGTTTTTCCGTCACTGGAGGCCGGCAATATTGGCTACAAAATCGCCCAGCGTCTGGGCGGATATCGTGCTGTCGGGCCGCTGATTCAAGGGCTTGCCGCACCGCTTCATGACCTCTCGCGAGGCTGTAGCGTACAGGAAATTATCGAACTGGCGTTGGTGGCAGCCGTGCCGCGCCAGACTGACGTGAGTCGCGAGCGCGACTCACAAACCCTGGTTGTATAAATGGTCCCGTTCTGGACCCCATGAGAGGAAAACATAATGGAAGCTTTAGGAATGATTGAAACCCGGGGCCTGGTTGCACTGATTGAGGCCTCTGATGCGATGGTAAAAGCCGCACGCGTGAAGCTGGTTGGTGTGAAACAGATTGGCGGTGGTCTGGTGACTGCGATGGTTCGTGGCGATGTTGCGGCCTGCAAAGCGGCAACGGATGCCGGTGCCGCCGCCGCCCAACGTATCGGGGAACTGGTCTCCGTGCACGTGATCCCGCGTCCGCATGGCGATCTGGAAGAAGTGTTCCCGATCAGCTTCAAAGGCGACAGCAACATCTAAGCAGGACTGGGGCCGGATGGCGCTGCGCTTATCCGGCCTACAGGATCGCAGCACAACTTAACCCACGGAGGCGGGTATGAAACTGGCAGTCGTCACAGGACAAATCGTTTGTACCGTACGCCATCAGGGACTGGCACACGACAAATTGCTGATGGTGGAGATGATCGATGCCCAGGGAAATCCCGACGGACAGTGCGCCGTCGCCATTGACAGCATCGGGGCGGGAACCGGGGAGTGGGTGCTGCTGGTCAGCGGTAGTTCTGCTCGCCAGGCACATCGCAGTGAAGCGTCTCCGGTCGACCTGTGCGTGATTGGTATTGTCGATGAAGTGGTGGCTGGCGGTCAGGTGATATTTCACAAATAGGACTTAACATCATGAATCAACAGGATATTGAACAGGTGGTGAAAGCGGTACTGCTGAAAATGAAAGACAGCAGTCAGCCAGCGACCACCGTTCATGAAATGGGCGTCTTTGCCTCCCTGGATGATGCGGTGGCGGCAGCAAAAGTCGCTCAGCAGGGGCTGAAGAGCGTGGCGATGCGCCAGCTTGCCATTCACGCCATTCGTGAAGCGGGCGAAAAGCATGCCAAAGAATTAGCGGAACTTGCCGTTGCAGAGACCGGCATGGGACGCGTTGACGATAAATTTGCCAAAAATGTGGCGCAGGCGCGCGGTACGCCGGGCGTGGAGTGTTTATCGCCGCAGGTACTGACCGGTGATAACGGCCTGACGCTGATCGAAAATGCGCCGTGGGGCGTCGTGGCCTCAGTGACGCCATCCACAAACCCGGCGGCGACGGTGATTAACAACGCCATTAGCCTGATTGCTGCGGGCAATAGCGTTGTGTTTGCTCCCCACCCGGCGGCGAAAGGGGTGTCACAACGCGCGATTACACTGCTTAACCAGGCGGTGGTCGCGGCGGGCGGCCCGGAAAACCTGCTGGTGACCGTGGCGAATCCGGATATTGAAACCGCGCAGCGGCTGTTTAAGTACCCAGGCATTGGCCTGCTGGTCGTGACCGGTGGCGAAGCAGTGGTCGACGCCGCACGCAAACACACCAATAAACGTCTGATTGCCGCCGGTGCCGGTAATCCCCCGGTCGTCGTCGATGAGACCGCAGATCTGGCGCGGGCCGCGCAGTCCATCGTCAAAGGTGCCTCCTTCGATAACAACATCATTTGTGCTGATGAGAAGGTGTTGATTGTTGTCGACAGTGTGGCGGATGAGTTGATGCGTCTGATGGAAGGTCAGCAGGCGGTGAGACTGAGTGCGGAGCAGGCCGAACAGCTCCAGCCGGTGCTGCTAAAAAATATCGATGAACGCGGCAAAGGTACTGTCAGCCGTGACTGGGTCGGACGCGATGCGGCGAAAATCGCAGCAGCCATTGGTCTGAAGGTTCCGGAGCAAACCCGACTGCTGTTTGTTGAAACGCCTGCCACGCATCCCTTTGCCGTCACTGAACTGATGATGCCGGTCCTGCCGGTGGTTCGGGTGGCAAATGTCGACGAGGCTATTGCGCTGGCGGTGCAACTGGAAGGCGGCTGTCACCATACTGCTGCGATGCACTCACGCAACATCGACAACATGAACCAGATGGCAAACGCCATTGATACCAGCATCTTCGTCAAAAACGGACCGTGCATTGCCGGGCTGGGACTGGGCGGTGAAGGCTGGACCACCATGACCATTACCACGCCAACCGGGGAAGGGGTGACCAGTGCGCGCACGTTCGTGCGTCTGCGTCGCTGTGTTTTAGTGGATGCGTTTCGAATTGTATAAGGGATGAATGATGGCGCACGACGAAGAAAATTGGCTCACCCCAAGACTGCAAAAAGCCGCTGACCTGTGTAATCAGGCGCCTGCAATGAGCGACTCCCCATTGTGGCTGGGCGTTGACCTGGGCACCTGTGATGTGGTGTCGATGGTTGTCGACGGCGATGGACAGCCGGTTGCGGTGTGTCTTGACTGGGCTGACGTCGTGCGCGACGGCATCGTCTGGGATTTCTTTGGTGCGGTCACCATCGTGCGCCGCCATCTCGATACGCTCGAACAGCAACTCGGCAGTCGCTTTACCCACGCGGCGACCTCGTTCCCGCCGGGCACCGATCCGCGCATCTCTATCAACGTGCTGGAGTCTGCCGGGCTGGAGGTCAGTCATGTGCTGGATGAACCGACCGCGGTTGCCGACCTGCTGCAACTGGATAACGCCGGCGTCGTGGATATCGGTGGTGGCACGACCGGCATTGCCATCGTTAAACAGGGCAAGGTGACGTACTCGGCGGATGAAGCAACGGGCGGTCACCATATTTCTCTGACTCTGGCCGGAAATCGCCGTATCGAACTGGAAGATGCCGAGCAGGTCAAGCGCAGCAACGCGCAGGATATCTGGCCGGTGGTGAAACCGGTCTACGAAAAAATGGCGGAGATCGTTGCCCGTCATATCGAAGGACAAGGAATAGCTGATTTATGGCTGGCGGGCGGCTCCTGTATGCAGCCGGGCGTGGAGGCGTTGTTTCGTCAGCGCTTCCCGGCGCTCCAGGTGCATCTGCCCCGGCACAGCCTGTTTATGACACCGCTGGCAATCGCAAACAGCGGGAGAGAGAAAGCGGAGGGAATCTATGCAAGCTGAATTGCAGACGGCGCTCTTTCAGGCATTCGATACCCTGAATTTGCAACGCGTGAAAACGTTCAGCGTACCGCCGGTCACGCTGTGCGGGCTCGGGGCGCTCAGTTCCTGCGGACAAGAAGCGCAATCGCGAGGCTTAAGCCATCTGTTCGTGATGGTCGACAGTTTCCTGCATCAGGCGGGAATGACCGCGTCGTTAGAGCGCAGTCTGGCGATGAAAGGCGTAGCGATGACGGTCTGGCCGTGTCCGATGGGCGAACCATGCATCACTGACGTCTGCGCGGCGGTAGCTCAACTGCGCGAGTCAAAATGCGACGGCGTCGTTGCCTTTGGCGGCGGTTCGGTGCTGGATGCGGCAAAAGCGGTCGCGCTGCTGGTGACCAATCCGAGTCAGACGCTGGCGGAGATGACGGAATACAGCGCTTTACGCCCGCGTCTGCCGCTGATTGCTGTGCCGACTACCGCCGGAACGGGATCCGAAACCACCAACGTGACGGTGATTATCGACGCCGCGACGGGACGCAAGCAGGTGCTGGCGCATGCGACGCTGATGCCGGATGTGGCGATCCTCGATGCAGCCCTGACCGAAGGCGTACCGCCCCATGTGACGGCAATGACCGGGATTGATGCACTGACGCACGCGGTTGAAGCCTGGAGCGCGCTGAATGCGTCACCGTTCACCGACAGCCTGGCGATTGGCGCGATTGCGATGATTGGCAAATCGCTGCCAAAGGCGGTGGGCTACGGTCACGACCTTGCAGCGCGGGAAAGCATGCTACTCGCTTCCTGCATGGCGGGGATGGCGTTTTCCAGCGCCGGACTGGGGCTGTGTCATGCGATGGCGCATCAGCCGGGAGCGACATTACACATTCCGCACGGCCAGGCAAATGCCATGCTGTTGCCGACGGTGATGGGCTTTAACCGCCTGGTATGTCGAGAGCGCTTCAGCCAGATCGGACGCGCGCTGACCAACAAGAAATCAGACGATCGCGATGCGATCAATGCGGTCAGTGAACTGATTGCTGAAGTGGGCCAGACCAAACGGCTCGCCGACGTCGGCGCAAAACCCGAACACTACAGCGCCTGGGCGCAAGCCGCGCTGGAAGATATTTGTATTCGCAGTAACCCACGCACCGCTACGCAGAGCGAAATTATCGATTTGTACGCGGCGGCACAATAAAAGCATACCAGGACGTAGGCCGGATAAGGCGTTCGCGCCGCCATCCGGCAAAACGCGGCATCATTGCCTGATGGCGCTGCGCTTATCAGGCCTACGAAGACCCTGGCAAATGGAGACAAGGGTATGGGAATTAACGAAATCATCATGTACATCATGATGTTCTTTATGCTGATTGCCGCCGTTGACAGGATCCTGTCACAGTTCGGCGGGTCAGCGCGCTTCCTTGGAAAGTTCGGCAAAAGCATCGAGGGATCTGGCGGTCAGTTCGAAGAAGGGTTTATGGCGATGGGCGCTCTGGGACTGGCGATGGTCGGTATGACCGCGCTGGCACCGGTGTTAGCCAAACTGCTCGGACCGGTGATTATTCCGCTGTATGAAATGCTTGGCGCGAACCCGTCTATGTTCGCCGGAACGCTGCTGGCCTGTGATATGGGCGGCTTCTTCCTCGCCAAAGAACTGGCGGGTGGCGATGTGGCGGCGTGGCTCTATTCCGGGCTGATTCTGGGGGCAATGATGGGGCCAACCATCGTGTTCTCTATCCCCGTTGCGCTGGGCATTATTGAGCCGTCCGACCGCCGTTATCTGGCGCTTGGCGTGCTGGCCGGTATTGTCACGATCCCTATCGGCTGTATCGCCGGGGGGCTGGTTGCGATGTACTCGGGGGTTGAAATCAACGGGCAGCCTGTCGAGTTCACCTTCGCGTTGATCCTGATGAACATGATTCCGGTGATCATCGTCGCCGTGCTGGTGGCGCTGGGGCTGAAATTCATCCCGGAAAAAATGATCAGCGGCTTCCAGATTTTCGCGAAATTCCTCGTCGCGCTGATCACCATTGGCCTCGCGGCGGCAGTCATTAAGTTCCTGTTGGGCTGGGAGCTGATCCCTGGACTTGACCCGATCTTCATGGCGCCTGGCGACACTCCCGGTGAAGTGATGCGCGCCATTGAAGTGATTGGTTCCATCTCCTGCGTACTGCTCGGGGCGTATCCGATGGTGCTGTTGCTGACCCGCTGGTTTGAGAAGCCGCTGATGCGCGTCGGCAGCCTGCTGAAAATCAACAATATGGCAGCAGGTGGCATGGTGGCGACACTGGCGAACAACATCCCGATGTTCGGCATGATGAAACAAATGGATACCCGCGGCAAAGTGATCAACTGTGCTTTCGCTGTCTCCGCGGCCTTCGCGCTGGGTGACCACTTAGGCTTCGCGGCTGCCAACATGAACGCCATGATCTTCCCAATGATTGTCGGCAAATTGATTGGCGGTGTGACGGCGATTGGCGTAGCCATGATGCTGGTGCCAAAAGATGAAAACGTTCCGGCAGAAACGGAAGTGGAGGCGCAATCGTGAACACCCGCCAGCTACTGAGCGTCGGTATCGATATCGGCACCACGACCACTCAGGTGATCTTCTCGCGCCTGGAACTGGTTAACCGTGCGGCTGTGTCGCAGGTGCCCCGGTACGAATTTATTAAACGCGACATTAGCTGGCAAAGCCCGGTCTTCTTTACCCCTGTCGATAAGCAGGGCGGGTTACGGGAGGACGAACTTAAAGCGCTGATCCTTGCACAGTATCAGGCGGCGGGGATCGCGCCGGAATCGGTCGATTCAGGCGCGATCATCATCACCGGTGAGAGTGCGAAAACCCGCAATGCGCGCCCGGCGGTGATGACGCTCTCCCAGTCGCTCGGCGACTTTGTGGTCGCCAGTGCCGGACCGCATCTGGAATCGGTGATTGCCGGTCATGGTGCCGGGGCGCAAACCTTGTCTGAGCAACGGATGTGCCGGGTACTGAATATTGATATCGGCGGTGGCACCTCGAATTACGCCCTTTTCGATGCCGGAAAGGTGAGCGGCACCGCCTGTCTGAACGTTGGGGGCCGTCTGCTGGAGACCGACGGTCAGGGACGCGTTGTGCATGCCCATCAACCCGGACAGCAGATTGTCGACGAGGTATTCGGCGCCGGTACCGACGCCCGTTCACTGACCGTCTCACAGTTGGGACTGGTCGCGCAGCGGATGGCGAGTCTGATCGTGGAAGTGATCGACGGTACGTTGTCGCCGCTGGCACAAACGCTGATGCAAACCGGGTTACTGCCGGCGGGGGCGAAACCGGAAGTCATCACCCTGTCCGGCGGCGTGGGGGAGTGCTATCGCAACCTTCCTGCCGACCCGTTTTGTTTTTCTGATATTGGGCCGCTGTTAGCGACGGCGCTGCATGAGCATCCGCGTTTGCGCGAGATGAACGTGCAGTTCCCGGCGCAAACCGTGCGCGCCACGGTGATTGGCGCGGGGGCGCACACGCTTTCGCTCTCCGGCAGCACCATCTGGCTGGAAGGGGTTCAACTTCCGCTGCGCAATCTGCCGGTGGCGATCCCGGTGGATGACGCCGATCTGGTGAGCGCGTGGCAACAGGCGCTGATGCAGCTCGATCTGGATCCACAGACTGACGCATACGTACTGGCGCTTCCCGCCTCATTGCCGGTGCGTTATGCCGCATTACTTACGGTCATCGACGCGCTGCTCGCGTTTATCGCGCGTTATCCGAATCCGCATCCCCTGCTGGTGGTGGCCGAGCAGGACTTTGGTAAAGCGCTGGGCATGCTGTTGCGCCCACAGTTACAGCAACTCCCGCTGGCGGTCATTGACGAAGTGATTGTCCGGGCGGGCGACTATATCGACATTGGTACGCCTTTGTTTGGCGGATCGGTTGTGCCGGTGACGGTGAAATCACTCGCATTTCCTTCCTGAGGGAACGACTTATGAAACTAAAGACCACATTGTTCGGCAATGTTTATCAGTTTAAGGATGTAAAAGAGGTGCTGGCGAAAGCCAACGAACTGCGTTCGGGGGATGTGCTGGCCGGCGTCGCGGCGCAAAGTTCGCAGGAGCGCGTGGCGGCGAAACAGGTGTTGTCGGAAATGACGGTGGCGGATATTCGCAACAACCCGGTGATTTCCTATGAAGAGGACTGCGTCACGCGTCTGATTCAGGACGACGTCAACGAGACGGCCTACAACCGCATTAAGAACTGGAGCATCAGTGAGCTGCGTGAGCACGTGCTGAGCGATGAAACCTCGGTTGATGATATTGCCTTTACGCGTAAAGGGTTGACCTCGGAAGTGGTGGCCGCGGTGGCGAAGATCTGTTCTAACGCCGATCTGATCTACGGCGGCAAGAAAATGCCGGTTATCAAAAAGGCCAACACCACGATCGGTATTCCGGGCACCTTCAGCTGTCGTCTACAGCCGAACGATACCCGTGACGATGTGCAGAGTATTGCCGCACAAATCTATGAAGGACTCTCTTTCGGTGCCGGTGATGCGGTAATTGGCGTCAACCCGGTGACCGATGACGTGGAGAACTTAAGCCGCGTACTGGACACGGTGTATGGGGTGATCGACAAGTTCAACATCCCGACCCAGGGCTGCGTGCTGGCACACGTTACCACTCAGATTGAAGCGATTCGTCGCGGTGCGCCGGGGGGGCTTATCTTCCAGAGTATCTGCGGCAGCGAAAAAGGCTTGAAAGAGTTCGGCGTGGAACTGGCAATGCTGGACGAAGCGCGTGCGGTAGGCGCGGAGTTTAACCGGATCGCCGGGGAAAACTGCCTGTACTTCGAAACCGGACAGGGCTCGGCGCTCTCCGCCGGGGCGAACTTCGGCGCGGATCAGGTGACGATGGAAGCCCGCAACTACGGTCTGGCGCGCCACTACGATCCGTTCCTGGTAAACACCGTGGTGGGTTTTATCGGGCCTGAGTATCTCTATAACGACCGGCAGATTATTCGTGCCGGTCTGGAAGACCACTTTATGGGCAAGCTGAGCGGCATCTCGATGGGCTGTGACTGCTGCTACACCAACCATGCCGATGCCGATCAGAACCTCAACGAAAACCTGATGATTCTGCTCGCCACCGCGGGCTGTAACTACATCATGGGTATGCCGCTTGGCGACGACATCATGCTCAACTACCAGACGACCGCTTTCCACGATACCGCGACCGTACGCCAGTTACTGAATCTGCGTCCGTCGCCGGAATTTGAGCGCTGGCTGGAAACGATGGGCATTATGGCAAATGGTCGCCTGACCAAACGGGCGGGCGATCCGTCACTGTTCTTCTGATGACGCGGGGATGACAAACAATGGATCAAAAACAGATTGAAGAAATTGTACGCAGCGTGATGGCGTCAATGGGACAGACACAGCCGCAGCCACAGACCGCCGCCCCGTCGCCGCAGTCCTGCAACCAGGCACAGTGCGCGGCGCCGTCCACCGCAGAAAGCTGCGCGCTGGATCTGGGCTCCGCCGAAGCGAAAGCGTGGATTGGCGTGGAGAATCCGCACCGTGCCGAGGTGCTGACTGAACTGCGGCGCAGTACCGCGGCGCGCGTCTGCACCGGACGTGCCGGTCCGCGTCCGCGTACTCAGGCGCTGCTGCGCTTTCTCGCCGACCACTCGCGCTCGAAAGACACCGTACTGAAAGAAGTGCCGGAAGAGTGGGTGAAAGTCCAGGGGCTGCTGGAGGTCCGTTCGGAAATCAGCGACAAAAATCTCTACCTGACGCGCCCGGATATGGGGCGTCGACTGAGCCAGGAAGCCATTGAGGCGCTGAAATCGCAGTGCGTGATGAGTCCGGATGTGCAGGTGGTCGTATCTGACGGCCTGTCTACCGATGCGATCACCGCGAACTACGAGGAGATCCTGCCGCCGCTGCTGTCCGGTCTGAAGCAGGCCGGGCTGAAGGTCGGGACGCCGTTCTTTGTCCGCTATGGTCGCGTGAAGATTGAAGACCAGATCGGCGAGATCCTCGGCGCGAAGGTGGTGATTCTGCTGGTCGGTGAACGTCCGGGGCTGGGGCAATCAGAAAGTCTCTCCTGCTATGCGGTCTATTCACCGAAGGTGGCGACCACCGTGGAGGCCGACCGTACCTGTATTTCCAACATCCACCAGGGCGGCACGCCGCCGGTAGAAGCGGCTGCTGTGATCGTGGATTTGGCCAAACGTATGCTGGAGCAGAAAGCGTCCGGCATCAACATGACCCGTTAAGGAGGCATCATGCCAGCATTAGATTTGATTCGACCCTCGGTCAGCGCGATGCGCGTGATTGCTTCCGTGAACGATGGGTTTGCACGCGAACTTAAATTACCGCCGCATATACGTAGCCTCGGTCTCATCACGGCAGATTCTGATGACGTCACGTATATTGCCGCAGACGAAGCGACAAAACAGGCGATGGTTGAAGTGGTGTATGGCCGTTCGCTGTATGCCGGGGCGGCCCACGGGCCGTCACCGACCGCGGGTGAAGTGTTGATTATGTTGGGGGGGCCGAACCCGGCGGAAGTGCGCGCCGGTCTGGATGCGATGGTCGCCCATATCGAAGGCGGCGCGGCGTTCCAGTGGGCGAACGATGCAGAAAACACGGCGTTTCTGGCGCACGTGGTGTCGCGTACCGGTTCTTATCTTTCGTCAACGGCAGGCATTGCGTTGGGCGATCCGATGGCCTATCTGGTGGCACCGCCGCTGGAAGCGACGTATGGCATTGATGCGGCGATGAAATCTGCCGATGTCCAGTTGGTGACCTACGTGCCGCCACCGTCGGAAACCAACTACTCGGCGGCGTTTTTAACCGGCAGCCAGGCTGCCTGTAAAGCCGCCTGCAATGCCTTTGCCGATGCGGTTCTGGATATCGCCCGTAACCCTGTTCAGCGCGCGTAACGGAGGTCATCGATGATCAATGCACTGGGGCTACTGGAAGTGGAGGGCATGGTTGCCGCCGTTGACGCGGCGGATGCCATGCTGAAAGCCGCCAATGTCAACCTGCTGAGCCATGAAGTGCTTGACCCGGGTAAGGTGACGCTGGTGGTGGAAGGCGATCTGGCGGCATGCCGCGCGGCGCTGGATGCTGGAAGCGCCGCGGCACAGCGGACCGGTCGCGTCATCAGCCGCAAAGAGATTGGTCGGCCAGAAGACGATACCCAGTGGCTGATCGGCGGATTTAAGCGGGCGTCGAAACCCTCTGAGCAGAAGAAAGCGCCGACGCCTGAAGCGCCTGCGCGGTCTGAATTCGCCGATGCGCTGTTGGCACAACTCGCCACAGTGCGTCAGGGGATGACGGCGGGAGAGGTCGCCGCGCACTTTGGCTGGCCGCTTGAAGAGGCCAGAAACGCGCTGGAACAACTCTTTACTGACGGGGCGTTGCGTAAACGCAGTAGTCGCTATCGCTTAAAAAATTAACCTGTCGGAGGGCCGGACGTCTTACCAGGCGTCCGGCATAAAAGATCATGAAAAAGACCCGTTCAGCCAGTTTGCACCATCTTTATCATGAAGCGTTACCCGAAGACGTTAAACTTACGCCAAAGGTTGAAGTGGATAACGTTCACCAGCGGCGGACCACGGATGTTTATGAGCACGCCCTGACGATCACCGCCTGGCAGCAGATTTACGATCAGCTTCATCCGGGGAAGTTTCATGGCGAATTCACGGAAATCCTGCTCGATGATATCCAGGTTTTTCGCGAATACACCGGACTGGCGCTGCGTCAGTCTTGCCTGGTATGGCCGAACTCGTTCTGGTTTGGCATTCCGGCCACGCGCGGCGAGCAGGGATTTATTGGCGCCCAGTGTCTTGGCAGCGCCGAGATTGCGACTCGCCCCGGGGGGACTGAGTTCGAGCTGAGCACGCCGGATGATTATACGATTCTCGGGGTAGTTATCTCGGAAGATGTGATTTCCCGTCAGGCACAGTTCTTACATAATCCGGAAAGAGTGCTGCATATGCTGCGCAACCAGTCGGCGCTGGAGGTCAAAGAGCAGCACAAGGCGGCGCTGTGGGGCTTTGTCCAGCAGGCGCTGGCGACCTTTAGCGAGAGCCCGGAGAATCTTCATCAACCCGCAGTGCGTAAGGTGCTGGGGGATAATCTGCTGCTGGCGATGGGCATGATGCTGGAGGACGCGCGACCCATCAATTCGGCGGAGAGCATCAGCCATCAGGGCTACCGCAAACTGCTCTCCCGGGCGCGGGACTATGTGCTGGACAATATGTCGGAGCCGTTGACGGTACTCGACCTCTGCAACCAGCTCCACGTCAGCCGTCGTACGTTGCAGAACGCATTTCACGCCATTTTAGGGATTGGCCCGAATGCATGGCTGAAGCGGATCCGCCTGAATGCAGTGCGACGGGAATTAATCAGCCCGTGGTCGCAGAGTACCACGGTCAAGGATGCGGCAATGCAGTGGGGATTCTGGCATTTAGGGCAGTTCGCCACCGACTACCAGCAACTGTTCGCCGAGAAGCCGTCGCTGACGTTGCACCAGCGCATGCGCCAGTGGATGTAGTGGCGTGCCTGATGGCGCTTCGCTTATCAGGCCTACAAAGACAGACCCCGTAGGCCGGATAAGGCGAAGCCGCCATCCGGCATTAATAATGTCCTCAGACCTGGGGGGAATGCGTCACACCCACTCGCGTACCTGAATAAAATCGCGCAGCGCGGCCTCCGGGCTGTCGGCGTCCGGCTGCCAGTCATATTCCCAGCGAACCAGCGGCGGCATTGACATCAGAATGGATTCCGTGCGTCCACCGGTCTGTAACCCGAACAGGGTGCCGCGATCCCACACCAGATTAAACTCCACGTAACGGCCACGGCGATAGAGCTGGAAGTTTCGCTCACGTTCACCCCAGCGCATCGCCTTACGACGCTCAACGATCGGCAGATACGCCTCGGTATAACCTTGACCTACGGCCTGCATGAAGGCAAAACAGTGGTCAAAATCTGGCGTATTCAGGTCGTCGAAAAATAGCCCGCCGATGCCGCGCTGCTCGTTGCGATGTTTGAGGAAGAAATAGTCGTCGCACCACTTTTTGTAACGCGGATAGACATCATCGCCAAACGGCTGGCACAAATCGCGCGCGGTGCGATGCCAGTGAACGGCGTCTTCTTCAAAGCCGTAGTAAGGCGTTAAGTCGAAGCCGCCGCCAAACCACCAGACCGGGTCGGCACCTGGTTTTTCGGCAATAAAAAAACGTACGTTGGCATGGCTGGTGGGAATATAGGGGTTGAGCGGATGCACGACCAGCGATACGCCCATCGCTTCAAAACTGCGTCCTGCCAGTTCCGGGCGGTGCGCGGTGGCTGACGCTGGCATAGCGTCGCCGTGTACGTGAGAAAAATTGACCCCAGCCTGTTCGAAGATGCCGCCGTTACGCAGCACCCGACTGCGCCCACCGCCGCCCGCTTCACGCTGCCAGCTATCCTCAACAAACTCCGCGCCGTCAATGGCGGTGAGCTGCTGGCAAATGGCATCCTGCAGGTTCAGCAGGAACTGTTTTACGCGTAGAGCATCGGGTTTCATGATTAACGTTTCTTCGAGTGTGCTTTCTGATTATCAAACCAGTGGAAATAGCTGATCACGCCGTTGGCGATGGCGGTGGCAATCTTCTGGCGAAAAGCCGTGGTGCCCAGCAGTCGCTCTTCTTCCGGGTTGGTGATGAACGACGTTTCCACCAACACCGAGGGGATTGAGGGTGATTTTAGCACTACAAACGCCGCCTGTTCCGTACTGCGGCTGTGTAATTTATGTACAGGCTTGATCTTCCTGAGAATATGCGAACCCAGTGTCAGGCTGTTTTTGATGGTATCCGTCTGTACCAGGTCAAATAGTACCTGCTGCAGCAGGTGATCTTTGTCGGTCGTTTTCTTGCCGGCCACTTCGTCGGCGCGGTTTTCGCGATCGGAAAGGTATTTCGCCATGGCGCTACTGGCCCCGCGATTGGAGAGGGCAAACACCGACGCACCCGCCGCGCTGGGATTGGTGAAGCCGTCGGCGTGGATAGACATAAACAGATCCGCGCCGTGCTTATGGGCGATTTCAACGCGATCGTACAGAGGAATAAAGGTGTCGCCCGAGCGCGTCAGGCGGCAGTCGATCCCCTGGCTGCGTAAAATTGAACGCACATTTTTCGCAATCGCCAGCACGACGTGCTTTTCTTTGGAGCCGTTGCGGCCAATGGCTCCGGTGTCGATACCGCCGTGTCCGGGGTCCAGTACGACAATGCGCTTGCCGCCCGATTTTTTTGTGGCGGGTTGGCTGTGACCATTGCTGGTTTTCAGTGGAGCTTCTTTGGCTGAGGCGTTCGACATCCCTGTTAATGTCAGCGCCGCCAGTCCGGCTTTCAGCACCTGGCGGCGCGATGTGAGAGTTTTTAGCGGTTTAAAAGTGCTCATACGGCCTGAGTTGTAAAAAAAAGAATCCCGATGTTATATCGTATCGCGTAATCCGTTACGACGCTTGATGTTGAGAATTGTTTTACTTTTCATTTCAATACGTGACAATTGGCTATTATGCCATTTTTTCCGCCGTTTCGCGTCAGATATTGGCTAAATCAGTCGTTCACGCCATAATCACTATTTTTAAGGCTAAAAGGGTCTCAATACCATGGAGATACGCGTTTTTCGCCAGGAAGATTTCGAAGAGGTGATCACCCTCTGGGAGCGCTGCGATTTGCTGCGGCCGTGGAATGACCCCGAAATGGATATCGAGCGGAAGGTGAATCATGACGTCAGCCTGTTTCTCGTCGCAGAAGTGAACGGGGAAGTGGTGGGAACAGTGATGGGCGGCTATGACGGCCATCGCGGGTCGGCCTATTATCTCGGTGTGCATCCGGAATTTCGCGGTCGCGGCATCGCCAATGCGCTGCTTAATCGACTTGAGAAGAAACTCATCGCCCGCGGTTGCCCGAAGATTCAGATCATGGTGCGTGAAGATAACGATGTCGTGCTGGGGATGTATGAGCGACTCGGCTATGAGCATTCCGACGTGCTGTGTCTGGGGAAACGCCTGATCGAAGATGAAGAATACTGAGTTTCATCCTGCTGATTACGACAACCACGGTCATTTGCGTCTGCCCTTTTTATTCTGGCTGGTACTGCTGCTCCAGGCGCGGACCTGGGTGCTGTTTGTGATCGCAGGTTCCTCTCGCGAGCAGGGTACCGCGCTGCTAAATCTGTTTTATCCCGATCACGACAACTTTTGGCTGGGACTGCTGCCCGGCATTCCGGCGGTGCTGGCGTTTTTGCTCAGCGGACGACGTTACACCTTTGTACGTCTGTGGCATGCGTTGCGACCGCTGCTGATGGTGGCTCAGATGGCGCTGCTCTGCTGGCAGCCCGTGCTGTGGTTCAATGGTTCCCCTGTTAACGGCGTTGGCCTGGCGCTGGTGGTGGCCGATATTGTGGCGCTTCTCTGGCTACTGACCAACCGACGAATGCGTGCCTGTTTTGCCCTGGAAAAAGAATAACGGAACTTTTTGGCGAAGCCGGACTCCAGGTAACGTTGAATATCAAAGAAAGGAAGTGAGATGAAATCGCTGCGTGTATTGTTATGTGCCATGCCGCTGGTACTGACCGGCTGTTCGACGCTGTCGTCGGTAAACTGGTCCGCCGCTAATCCGTGGAACTGGTTTGGTTCATCGACAGAGGTGACCGAGCAGGGCGTTGGGGCGCTCACGGCATCGACGCCACTGGATGAACAAGCCATTGCTGATGCGCTGGACGGCGACTATCGCCTGCGCAGCGGCATGAAAACCGAGAACGGCAATGTGGTACGCTTTTTCGAAGCCATGAACGGTGACAAGGTGGCGATGGTTATCCACGGCGAGCAGGGTAACATCAGCCGTATTGATGTCCTGGATAGCAAGATCCCTTCCGACGCAGGCGTTGACATTGGTACACCGTTTAGCGACCTCTACAGTAAAGCGTTCGGCAATTGTCAGCCTGCCAGCCACGATGAGCAGAGCGCGGTAGAATGTAAAGCCGAAGGCAGCCAACATATCAGCTATCTCTTTACCGGTGAATGGAAGGGACCGGAAGGGTTAATGCCGCCAGACGATACGCTGAAAGCGTGGAAGGTGAGCAAAATTATCTGGCGTCGTTAATTTGCGTCTGAACAAACCCTGGAAAGTAAAAACAGGGTAAAATAACGCTCATCAATGCCACGATTGCGTGGCATTCTCATTTTTCAGGAGGAATGATGTCTCAGGTTCAGAGTGGCATTTTGCCAGAGCATTGCCGTGCGGCGATTTGGATTGAAGCGAATGTAAAAGGCGACGTTGACGCCCTGCGTGGGGCGAGCAAAGCGTTCGCCGATAAACTGGCGACCTTCGAAACCAAATTCCCGGATGCCCATCTGGGCGCGGTTGTGGCATTTGGCAACAAAACCTGGCGCGCCCTGAGCGGCGGGGTGGGGGCTGAAGAGCTGAAAGACTTTATCCCTTACGGTAAAGGTCTGGCTCCGGCCACGCAGTACGACGTGTTAATCCACATTCTTTCTCTGCGTCATGATGTCAACTTCTCAGTCGCCCAGGCGGCCATGGAAGCCTTTGGCGACTGTATTGAGGTACAAGAAGAGATCCACGGGTTCCGTTGGGTGGAAGAGCGTGACCTCAGCGGCTTTGTTGACGGCACAGAAAACCCGGCAGGTGAAGAAACGCGCCGCGACGTGGCGGTCATCAAAGACGGCGTGGATGCCGGCGGCAGTTACGTCTTTGTTCAGCGCTGGGAACACAATCTGAAACAGCTCAATCGTATGAGCATTCACGATCAGGAGATGATGATCGGTCGAACCAAAGAAGCCAACGAAGAGATCGATGGCGACTCCCGTCCGGTAACGTCGCACCTGAGCCGTGTGGATCTGAAAGAAGACGGCAAAGGGTTGAAAATTGTTCGCCAGAGCTTGCCGTACGGGACGGCCAGCGGTACTCACGGTCTCTATTTCTGCGCCTACTGCGCGCGTCTGCACAACATCGAACAGCAATTGCTGAGCATGTTTGGCGACACCGACGGCAAACGTGACGCCATGCTGCGCTTCACCAAACCAGTGACCGGTGGATATTACTTTGCGCCGTCGCTGGATCGTTTGCAGGCGCTGTGATTTTCTGCGTACTCACGTCGGTACTGGCAGCATAAAAATAGTGTCCCCGCCTTGGCGGGGATTATTTTTACCTAAGATTTACCTTAATTAGTGAGCTATTCCTCAGCACTTATCTGTTTTTACTGTATTTTCAGTGTTAATGGAGTGTGAGACTCCATTTTCACAAGGAGAGCATTGAAATGGGTAAACTCACGGGCAAAACAGCATTGATTACGGGCGCATCACAGGGTATTGGCGAAGGTATCGCCAAAGTATTTGCACGCCATGGCGCGAACTTAATCTTGCTGGATATCTCCGATGAGATTGAAAAGCTGGCCGATGAACTGGGTGGCCGCGGGCATCGCTGTACGGCGGTGATTGCGGATGTGACCAATCCCGCGTCTGTGGCAGCGGCGTTGAAGAAAGCGAAAGCGGTGGAAGGCCGCATCGACATTCTGGTCAACAATGCGGGCGTTTGCCGTCTGGGAAGCTTCCTCGACATGACTGACGAGGACCGCGATTTCCACATTGATGTGAACATCAAAGGCGTCTGGAACGTGACCAAAGCCGTTCTGCCGGAGATGATTAAGCGTAAAGATGGGCGCATTGTGATGATGTCATCGGTTACCGGCGACATGGTGGCCGATCCTGGGGAAACCGCCTATGCGTTATCGAAAGCGGCGATTGTGGGACTAACCAAATCGCTGGCGGTAGAGTATGCCCAGTCGGGGATTCGCGTGAATGCGATATGCCCGGGCTACGTGCGTACCCCGATGGCAGAGAGCATTGCGCAGCAGTCAAATCCGGCCGATCCGGAATCGGTGCTGACCGAGATGGCGAAGGCTATTCCGCTACGTCGACTGGCCAGCCCGCTGGAAGTGGGTGAACTGGCGGCTTTTCTCGCGTCCGATGAATCCAGCTATCTCACGGGTACACAAAACGTGATTGATGGGGGCAGCACTCTGCCGGAGACCGTCAGCGTCGGCATCTGACGGCCGCGTAACCCCTTCTGATTCTCAGGAGGGGTTTTCTCTTATTCCCTTTTCAACTTTCAAATCAGTAAACGGTATATAAAACCGTTACTCCTTTCACACTCGTTATAAATATTATGGCTATTAGAAAGTCATCAAATTTATAAGGGTGCGCAATGGCCGTTAACTTACTGAAAAAAAGATATCTGACGCTGATGGCGTCGCTGTTACTGGTCGGTCAGGCGCAGGCGACGGAGCTATTGAATAGCTCATACGACGTCTCCCGAGAACTGTTTGCTGCCCTTAACCCGCCGTTCGAACAGCAGTGGGCGAAAGATAACGCTGGCGATAAGCTGACCATTAAGCAGTCGCATGCGGGCTCTTCAAAGCAGGCGCTGGCGATTTTACAAGGTCTGAAAGCCGATGTCGTGACCTACAACCAGGTGACCGACGTGCAGATCCTGCATGACAAAGGCAAGCTGATCCCGGCGGACTGGCAAAGCCGCCTGCCGAACAACAGTTCACCGTTCTACTCCACGATGGGATTCCTGGTGCGTAAAGGCAACCCGAAGAACATCCATGACTGGAATGACCTTGTCCGAACTGACGTGAAACTGATCTTCCCGAATCCGAAAACCTCCGGTAACGCGCGTTACACTTATCTGGCCGCATGGGGCGCAGCCGATAGCGCGGATGGCGGCGATAAAGCCAAAACCGAACAGTTCATGACGCAGTTCCTGAAAAACGTCGAAGTGTTTGATACCGGTGGTCGCGGCGCGACGACCACGTTTGCTGAACGCGGACTGGGCGATGTGCTGATAAGCTTCGAGTCTGAAGTGAACAACATTCGCAAACAGTATGAAGCGCAGGGTTTTGAAGTCGTTATCCCGAAAACCAATATTCTGGCCGAGTTCCCGGTCGCCTGGGTGGACAAAAACGTACAGGCCAACGGCACCGAGAAAGCGGCAAAAGCCTATCTGAACTGGTTGTACAGCCCGCAGGCGCAAACCATCATCACCGACTACTACTACCGCGTGAACAACCCGGAGGTGATGGACAAGCTGAAAGATAAATTCCCGCAGACCGAACTGTTCCGCGTGGAAGAAAAGTTTGGCTCCTGGCCTGAGGTGATGAAAACCCATTTCACCAGCGGTGGCGAACTGGACAAACTGTTGGCGGCGGGGCGTAAGTAATGTTTGCAGTCTCCTCCCGACGCGTGCTGCCCGGCTTTACTTTAAGTCTGGGCACCAGTCTGCTGTTTGTTTGCCTGATTTTGTTGCTGCCGCTCAGTGCGCTGGTGATGCAACTGGCGCAGATGAGCTGGGCGCAATACTGGGAGGTGATCACCAATCCGCAGGTGGTCGCCGCCTATAAGGTGACGCTGCTGTCGGCGTTTGTCGCATCGATTTTTAACGGTGTGTTTGGCCTGCTGATGGCGTGGATCTTAACCCGCTATCGCTTCCCGGGACGGACGCTGCTGGATGCGCTGATGGACCTGCCGTTTGCTCTGCCGACGGCAGTCGCAGGTCTGACGTTGGCCTCGTTGTTTTCCGTTAACGGTTTTTACGGCGAATGGCTGGCGAAGTTTGATATCAAGGTGACGTACACCTGGCTTGGTATCGCGGTGGCGATGGCTTTTACCAGCATTCCGTTTGTGGTGCGTACCGTGCAGCCGGTGCTGGAAGGGTTAGGCCCGGAATATGAAGAAGCGGCGGAAACGCTCGGCGCAAGTCGCTGGCAGAGCTTTCGCAAAGTGGTACTGCCGGAACTGTCGCCGGCGCTGGTGGCTGGCGTGGCGCTGTCGTTTACCCGTAGCCTCGGCGAGTTCGGCGCGGTGATTTTTATCGCCGGTAATATCGCCTGGAAAACGGAAGTGGCCTCGTTGATGATTTTTGTTCGTTTGCAGGAGTTCGATTACCCTGCCGCCAGCGCGATTGCTTCGGTGATCCTCGCGGCATCGTTGCTGCTGCTGTTTTCGATTAACACTCTGCAAAGTCGCTTTGGCCGACGTGTGGTAGGTCACTAATGGCGGAAGTTACTCAATTGAAGCGTTATGACGCCCCCCGTATTAACTGGGGAAAATGGTTTCTGATTGGCACCGGTATGCTGGTGTCGGCGTTTATCCTGCTGGTGCCGATGCTCTACATTTTCGCCAAAGCGTTTAGCCTTGGGCTGATGCCGGTACTACAGAATCTGGCCGACCCGGATATGCTGCACGCCATCTGGCTGACGGTGCTGATTGCGCTGATTGCGGTGCCGGTGAACCTGGTGTTCGGTATTCTGTTGGCCTGGCTGGTGACCCGTTTTAATTTTCCGGGGCGCCAGTTGCTGCTGACATTGCTGGACATTCCCTTTGCTGTCTCGCCGGTGGTGGCGGGGCTGGTGTATTTGCTGTTCTACGGCTCGAATGGTCCGCTGGGCGGCTGGCTGGATGAGCATAACTTGCAAATTATGTTCTCCTGGCCGGGGATGGTGCTGGTCACTATCTTCGTCACCTGTCCGTTTGTGGTACGTGAGCTGGTGCCGGTGATGCTCAGCCAGGGCAGCCAGGAGGATGAGGCGGCGATTTTGCTGGGCGCATCCGGTTGGCAGATGTTCCGTCGCGTGACGTTGCCGAACATTCGCTGGGCGCTGCTGTATGGCGTGGTGCTGACCAACGCCCGTGCGATTGGCGAGTTTGGCGCGGTGTCGGTAGTGTCGGGCTCGATTCGCGGGGAAACGCTATCGCTGCCGTTACAGATTGAATTACTGGAGCAGGATTACAACACCGTCGGCTCCTTTACCGCCGCCGCGCTGCTGACGCTGATGGCGATTATTACCCTGTTTTTGAAGAGCATGTTGCAATGGCGCCTGGAGAATCAGGAAAAACGCGCGCAACAGGAGGAAAATCATGAGCATTGAGATTGCCAATATTAAGAAGTCTTTTGGTCGCACCCAGGTGCTGAACGATATCTCACTGGATATTCCTTCAGGTCAGATGGTTGCGCTGCTGGGGCCGTCCGGTTCCGGAAAAACCACGCTGCTGCGCATTATTGCCGGACTGGAACATCAGTCCAGCGGCCATATTCGTTTCCACGGCACGGACGTCAGTCGCCTGCATGCGCGCGATCGTAAAGTCGGTTTTGTCTTCCAGCACTATGCGCTGTTCCGCCATATGACGGTGTTTGACAATATCGCCTTTGGCCTGAGCGTCCTGCCGCGTCGTGAGCGCCCCAACGCGGCAGCAATCAAAGCGAAGGTGACGAAACTGCTGGAGATGGTGCAACTGGCACACCTGGCGGATCGCTTCCCGGCGCAGCTTTCAGGTGGACAAAAACAGCGTGTCGCGCTGGCCCGCGCCTTAGCCGTTGAACCGCAAATTCTGTTATTGGATGAACCGTTCGGTGCCCTCGATGCGCAGGTACGAAAAGAGTTGCGCCGTTGGTTGCGTCAACTGCATGAAGAGCTGAAATTCACCAGCGTCTTTGTCACGCACGATCAGGAAGAGGCTACGGAAGTGGCGGATCGCGTGGTGGTGATGAGTCAGGGCCATATTGAACAAGCCGATGCGCCAGACCAGGTATGGCGTGAACCGGCGACCCGCTTTGTGCTGGAGTTTATGGGCGAAGTTAACCGCCTGCAGGGCACCATTCGCGGCGGACAGTTCCATGTTGGCGCGCACCGCTGGCCGCTGGGCTATACGCCAGCGTATCAGGGACCGGTCGATCTGTTCCTGCGTCCGTGGGAAGTCGACATCAGTCGCCGTACCAGTCTGGATTCACCCTTGCCGGTACAGGTCATCGAAGCCAGCCCGAAAGGCCACTACACCCAATTAGTTGTGCAGCCACTCGGGTGGTATCACGAACCGCTGACGGTGGTTATGCAGGGGGACGATGCCCCGGTGCGCGGCGAGCGTCTGTTTGTCGGGCTGCAAAACGCACGGTTGTATGATGGCAATCAGCGTATTGAGACCCGCGAAGAGGAACTTGCTCTGGCACAAAGTGCTTGATAGGTTATCTGTATGTTTATCGCCCGGAGGCGCAACGCGATCCGGGCTTTTTTATGGACAGCGTGCGTGAACACATTAGAACAAACAATTGGCAATACGCCTCTGGTGAAACTCCAGCGCCTGACGCCGGATAATGGCAGTGAAATTTGGGTCAAACTGGAAGGCAATAACCCGGCAGGTTCGGTGAAAGATCGTGCTGCATTATCGATGATTGTTGAGGCGGAAAAACGCGGCGAGATTAATCCTGGCGACGTGTTAATTGAGGCGACCAGCGGCAATACCGGCATTGCGCTGGCTATGATTGCCGCGTTGAAAGGTTATCGTATGAAGCTGCTGATGCCAGACAACATGAGTCAGGAGCGTCGTGCGGCGATGCGCGCCTACGGTGCCGAGCTGGTTCTGGTCACCAAAGAGCAGGGAATGGAAGGGGCGCGCGATTTAGCGCTGGAAATGGCCCAGCGCGGCGAAGGTAAACTGCTGGACCAGTTCAACAACCCTGATAATCCGTACGCGCATTACACCACCACAGGGCCGGAAATCTGGCAGCAAACGTCCGGACGCCTCACCCATTTTGTCTCCAGTATGGGCACTACGGGCACCATCACCGGCGTTTCCCGCTTTCTGCGCGAACAAGAGAAACCGGTGACGATTGTGGGGCTGCAACCGGAAGAGGGCAGCAGCATTCCGGGGATTCGCCGCTGGCCAGCGGAATACCTGCCGGGCATTTTTAATGCTCAGCTTGTCGATCAGGTGGTGGATATTCACCAGCGAGATGCGGAGAATACCATGCGTGAACTGGCTGTACGTGAAGGGATCTTCTGTGGCGTCAGTTCAGGCGGCGCAGTGGCCGGCGCGATACGGATTGCGAAAGCGAATCCGGGCGCGGTGGTAGTGGCGATTATTTGCGATCGCGGCGATCGTTATCTCTCTACTGGTGTGTTTGGCGAAGAACACTTCAGCCAGGGCGCAGGGATTTAATCACCACATAGCCCGGCCAGGGCCGGGCTATGTCAGTTAACGCTGGCGTTTTTTTACCAGCAGATCCAGGAACTGCCAGAGCTTTTCGTTCATCTCCCGGTAATCCCATTCACGCATTTCCGCATTTGAGCGAATAAAGCGCTTCCCTTTGGCTTCTGCCAGCTCCTGCTCAGAGTGCTGAATCAGCCCTTCCACAGCCTCGGCGGTAAATTCCATGTGGCACTGAAAGCCGTAAACGAAATTACCGTACTGCACTATCTGCCGTGGACACCCGGCACTTGTGGCAAGTACCGTTGCCTGATCGGTAAGCCCTGGCATGTCGTTATGCCAGTGACCGACGATTAGCGGGGATCCGAAGTGGGCTACCAGCGGATGCTGCTTTCCTGCTTCGCTCAGGGTGATGGGATAGTGACCAATCTCTTTCTCCGGGCTCTGGCAGACTTTGGCTCCCAGCGCCTCCCCAATCAGCTGTGAGCCCAGGCAGATCCCGACCACAATACGACCCGCCGAGATGGCCTGGTTGATCAGATGTTGTTCGGCCAGAGAATCAAAGTAAGGGCACTCGGCAAGCGTGGTGCGCGGTGATTGTGGGCCGCCGAAAACGACCAGCATATCAAAGCCATCGGCGTTAGCCGGAACGGGTTCGTTGTCGTAGACGCGAGTCCAGGTGATGTTGTGACCGCGTGTTTCAGCCCACGGCAAATAAGCGCCTGCCGATTCAAACGACTCGTGAATGATAAAATGGACGTGCACGGATGCTCTCCTGTTATTAGCTCAGCGCCTGATGAAGATGGGCGGCCAGGCGGTTGATGTCGTTGTCGTTGAGTGTGGACAGGGTAATGCGCAGTCCCTGTGCGGGGGTGTTGACGCCGAAGGCTTCGCCTTCACGCACCAGCCAGCCAGATTTCGCCAGCGCGAATGCGGTGTTCTGACTGGCTTCAGCGAGCGGTAGCCACAGGTTCAGGCCATCGCCGGGGAAGAAATTGCTGATGCCTTGCGTGAGCAGCGCCTGAGCCAGTTTACGCTGCTGTTCAGCATAAAACTGGCGGGATTCTGTGAGGGTTCGCTGCCAGGCGGGGTCCGTCAGACAGGCGTAAACCAGATCCTGCAAAATGTGGCTGACCCACTGACTGCCAGCGTTAAGGCGTAGGCGTAACTTTCCCGAGGTCGCGGGATCGCTGGCGACAATGGCAAGGCGCAGGTCCGGCCCCAGCGTTTTCGACATTGAGCGAACGACCGACCAGTGGAGCGTTTCGGCTGCAATTACCGGATACCATGCGGAAGCTGAAAGCAGCGCAAAGTGGTCGTCAATAATGACCAGCACCTGCGGATAACGCGCAAGGACAGCCTGTAACGCGCCAGCGCGTGCGGCGCTTAAACTGCATCCTGTCGGGTTGTGCGCCCGTGGCGTAACGATCACCGCGCGCGCGCCTTTACTCAACGCCTGTTCAAGCCCTTCGGGTAACATCCCTTCGCTATCGACGCTCACCGGGCTGGCGCTGAATCCGGCGTATCGCAGCATGCTGATGCTGCTTAAAAAACAGGGATCCTCAACCACCACGCTGTCGCCCGGTAGCAGATGGGCGCTCAGCAGGCGCTCAATGGCATCAATCGCGCCGCTGGTGATATCAATTTCGCCCGCGGCGGGAACGGCATTCTGCATCCATTGTGTGGCCCAGCGCTTTAGCTCCGGTGAAACGGGCGCGTCGCCGTACAGACGGTGACCATGATGGAGATTTACAAAGTAGCGACTCAGGTCGGGCAGACGAGTCGGATCTGGATTTCCGCTGGAGAGATCGTGCAGTGGCGTATGTGGGTCGCCGCCTTCCCGCGCGATGGGCACAGAAGCACTTTTGATGACGGTACCATTGCGGCCACGACTTTGCGCCAACCCGGAAGTGACCAGGCGTTTGTAGGCCGCCGCGACGGTATTGCGATTCACGTTGAGTTGCGCTGCCAGTTCCCGTACCGGAGGCAGTGTTTCACCGGCAGGCAACACGCCACTGGTTACGTGCTGACGTATACTGTCAAATATTTCGCTGGCGGTTTTTCCGTCGATCATTATTGACCTATGACAAAATGAATTTTAGCATATGACGATAATAGTGAGGCATCAGCCCGCTGTCCAGTGAGAGGAGAAGTCTATGGGGCAGGAGAGTGATATTCAGTCAGTGCTCTTCGACGATAAGCATCGGGCGTTACAGACCGATATTGTCGCCGTTCAGTCACAGGTGGTGTATGGCAGCGTTGGCAACAGCATCGCTGTACCTGCCATCAAAGCAAAGGGATTGCGGGTGACAGCGGTGCCTACCGTTCTGTTCAGTAATACTCCGCACTATGACACGTTTTATGGCGGGGTGATCCCGGCTGACTGGTTCAGTGGCTATTTGCTGGCGCTTAATGAGCGCGATGCGCTGCGCGAGCTAAAGGCCGTGACAACCGGTTACATGGGCAGCGCGGAGCAAATTGCGCAACTGGCGCAGTGGCTGAAAATCGTGCGTGACACGCATCCGGACATCGCGGTTCTGGTCGATCCGGTGATTGGCGACGTTGACAGCGGGATGTATGTGAAAGCCGAGATTCCGGATGCCTATCGACTTCATCTGTTGCCGTTGGCGCAGGGGCTGACGCCGAATGTTTTTGAGCTTGAGATGCTCAGTGGCATGTCGTGCCGCACGCTGGAAGAGGCTGTCGTCGCGGCGAGATCGTTGCTGACCGACACGCTGAAGTGGATTGTGATCACCAGCGCACCAGGGCAGGACGGTGACACCATCACTGTGGCGGTGGTGACGGCGCAAACGCTGGATGTGATTGAACACCCGCGTGTAGAAACCGATCTGAAAGGGACCGGCGATCTGTTTTGTGCCGAGTTGATTAGTGGCATTGTGCTGGGAAAAACACTGACGCTGGCAACGCAACAGGCTGCAGAACGCGTGCTGGAGGTGATGACCTGGACGCAGCAATGCGGGTGTGACGAACTAATACTGCCTCCGGCAGGGGAGGCGCGATGAAGAGCTATCGACTGGTGGTGCGCCAGCAGGGGCGCATCGTCGGGCATTTTGAAACCAGCGGGCTGAATGCGCTGGAAGATATCTGCGTGGCGCGCGCGATGTTTGGCATTACGGGCGGCTATCAGTGTGAACTGCTGGTGTCTGATTCAGAAAAGCGGATGCTGGAGAGCGGGCCGGATGGGATGAAAATCCTGATGCGTGAAAAGTGTTATCGCCCGGTGACCTCGCCACTATGACCGCCGTACCGATGCCGGATGGCCTGGTTCCGTGGTGACAAATCGCCCAGGCCTGATGACGTGTATAAAAAAATGGCGCCAGAAGGCGCCATTTTTTCCTGCGGCAAGAATTATTTCTTGATGCGGATAACCGGGGTTTCCCCTACGGTCACGCTACCGGACAGTTTGATCAGTTCTTTGATTTCGTCCATGTTGGAGATAACAACCGGAGTCAGGGTAGACTTGGCTTTTTCTTCCAGCAGCGGCAGATCGAATTCAATAACCGGGTCACCCACTTTCACACGCTGGCCTTCTTCAGCAATGCGCTTAAAGCCTTCGCCTTTCAGCTCAACGGTGTCGATACCGAAGTGAACAAACAGTTCGATACCGCTATCGGATTCGATAGAGAACGCATGGTTGGTCTCAAAGATTTTGCCGATAGTGCCATCAACCGGTGCAACCATCTTGTTACCGGTTGGTTTGATAGCGATGCCATCACCCACGATTTTTTCAGCAAAAACGACATCCGGTACGTCTTCGATGTTGACGATCTCGCCAGAGAGCGGTGCAACAATCTCAATAGTTCCGGTGTCTTTCTTATCATCAGAAACCAGAGACTTCAGTTTATCGAACAAACCCATGATCTTCTCCTAAGCAGTAAATTGGGCCGCATCTCGTGGATTAGCAGATTGTTTTTTCTTCAATGAACTTGTTAACCAGCGTCATTAACTCGTCCGTTGTCGGTTGAGCAAGAGCCTGCTCTGCTAACACCTTCGCATCTTCGAAGTTCGTGTTACGGATAATCTTCTTAATGCGCGGGATAGAAATGGCGCTCATAGAGAATTCGTCCAGACCCATCCCCAGCAACAGAAGTGTAGCACGTTCGTCGCCTGCAAGCTCACCACACATGCCAGTCCATTTACCTTCAGCATGAGAAGCATCAATAACCTGCTTGATAAGCGTCAGGACAGATGGCGACATTGGCTGGTAGAGATGTGAAATCATATCATTACCACGGTCAACTGCCAGGGTGTACTGCGTTAAATCATTGGTGCCGATACTAAAGAAATCAACTTCTTTGGCTAAATGACGAGCAATGGTTGCCGCTGCCGGTGTTTCCACCATCACGCCAATCTCAATGGTTTCATCAAATGCTTTACCTTCGTCACGCAGTTCCTGTTTGTAGATTTCGATCTCTTTGCGCAGCGCGCGGACTTCTTCAACAGAGATGATCATCGGGAACATAATGCGCAGTTTGCCGAAAGCAGACGCGCGCAGGATAGCGCGAACCTGATCGCGCAGGATCTCTTTACGATCCATCGCGATACGCACGGCGCGCCAGCCCAGGAACGGGTTCTCTTCTTTCGGGAAGTTCATGTACGGCAGCTCTTTGTCGCCGCCGATGTCCATGGTGCGCACGATCACGGCCTGAGAGCCACAGGCTTCAGCCACGGCTTTGTACGCTGCAAACTGTTCTTCTTCAGTCGGCAGCGCGTCGCGGTCCATAAACAGAAATTCAGTACGATACAGACCAACGCCTTCCGCACCGTTACGCTCTGCACCTTCGACGTCACGCACGGTACCGATGTTGGCGCACACTTCAACCTGATGGCCATCCAGCGTGATCGCCGGCAGGTCTTTCAGTTTAGCCAGCTCCGCTTTCTCAGAGGCAACCTGCTCCTGAACAGCGCGCAGTTTTTCAATTTCTTCGTTGGTCGGGTTGACGTAAACCTGGTTGTTTACGGCATCCAGAATCAGATAGTCGTCATTTTTGACCTGAGAGGTCACGCTACCGGTACCCACGATGGCAGGCAGTTCCAGAGAACGCGCCATGATAGAGGTGTGGGAGGTGCGGCCGCCCGCGTCGGTAATGAAACCCAGCACCTTCTGCAGGTTCAACTGTGCGGTTTCGGACGGGGTCAGGTCAGCGGCAACCAGGATCACTTCGTCCTTGATTGCGCTCAGGTCGATGATTGCCAGGCCCAGGATGTTGCGCAGCAGGCGCTTACCGATGTCACGTACGTCAGCCGCACGTTCTTTCAGGTATTCATCATCCAGTTCTTCCAGGGCAGTGGCCTGACCTTCGATAATTTCATGCGCAGCTGCGTCAGCCGTCATGTGTTTATCTTTAATCAGGGCTATGATTTCCTGCTCCAGCTCCTCATCTTCGAGCAGCATGATATGCCCCTCGAAAATGGCTTCTTTTTCTTCACCGAACGTTTCACCAGCTTTCGTTTTGATCGCTTCTAACTGTGCAGATGCCTTGGCACGACCGCTCAGAAAACGTTCAACTTCCTGATCAACCTTGTCGGCAGAAACTTTTTTCCGGTCAATGACGATTTCGTCTTCTTTCAGCAAAAGTGCTTTGCCGAAAGCGATACCCGGGGATGCTAAAATGCCTGAAATCATAACCCTACCTTACTTGTGACTGATTTTTAAAAGAACCCGGAAAAACTTATTCCAGTTCCGCCATCAGCTTGACCAGATGTTCAACCGCTTTCTGCTCGTCTTCACCTTCCGCAGAGATAGTAACGACGGTACCCTGAGTCAGACCCAGAGTTTGCAGTTTAAACAGGCTTTTCGCGCTGGCGCTTTTGCCGTTGGAAGTCACAGTAATCTCAGAAGTGAAGCCTTTCGCTTCTTTAACAAACTGAGCAGCAGGGCGGGTGTGCAGACCGTTCGGAGCGGTAATGGTAACTTCTTGCTGGAACATTGTATTTCCCCAACTTATAGGTTTAGTGTTGTGGAACTAAAGTCTAGCCTGGCGGTTTGACTTTAGCCTGTATTGTTAGCGCCGGCGTAAACGGGCGCGACACACCAGGTGTTTTACGCAATCCGTTGCAGTCAACCTCTGGCCGCTGACGTTTCGCTCGTCATTAAACATTATGCCGCTAAATCAATACTTGAACCAAATCATAAAATCGATTCAGCCAGCAGTTTTCCTGTAACGATTAATTTCGCGCTTCAAAATAATTAATCAGGTTAAATACCAGACCTGGCGGGGTGAAGCAATGGCAGGTGGGGTGAAAGTTTGAAGCAGGCCACAAAAAAGCACCTGAAAAGGTGCTTTTTTACGCGTTTTTAACATGCTGGCATTACTGTTGCAATTCTTTTTCTGTGAAGAGATCGGCAAACAGTGCAGTGCTCAGATAACGCTCACCCGATGATGGTAGGATAACCACAATATTCTTATTGGTAAAGGTTTCATCTTCCTGAAGTTTAAGCGCGGCAGCCACTGCGGCTCCGGAGGAGATACCAGCAAGAATACCCTCTTCTTCCATCAGACGGCGGGCGGTGGAGATCGCTTCTTCGTTGGTGATGGCAACCACTTTATCGATCAGTTTCAGATCCAGGTTACCTGGAATAAAGCCGGCACCGATACCCTGAATTTTGTGCGGACCTGGTTTCAGCTCTTCACCGGCCAGCGCCTGAGCAATGACCGGGGAATCCGTCGGCTCAACGGCAATGGTAATCAGGTCAGTTTTGCCTTTGGTGCCCTTAATATAGCGGGTGACCCCGGTGAGCGTACCGCCAGTCCCCACGCCGGAGATAAAGACGTCAACCTGACCATCGGTATCTTCCCAGATTTCCGGGCCAGTGGTTTTCTCGTGAATTTCCGGGTTAGCCGGGTTGCTGAACTGCTGAAGCAGCAGGTATTTCTCTGGATCGCTGGCGACAATTTCTTCCGCTTTCTGAATCGCGCCTTTCATGCCTTTCGCGCCTTCGGTCAGCACCAGATTGGCACCCAGCGCTTTCAGCAGCTTACGACGTTCGATACTCATGGTTTCGGGCATGGTCAGCGTCAGCTTGTAGCCACGCGCCGCCGCAACATAGGCCAGCGCGATACCGGTGTTGCCGCTGGTGGGCTCAACCAGTTCAACGCCAGGTTTCAGCACGCCGCGTTTTTCAGCATCCCAAATCATATTGGCACCGATACGGCATTTCACGCTGAAGCTCGGGTTACGTGATTCCACCTTCGCCAGAATGCGTCCGTTACCGATACGGTTCAGTCGAACCAGCGGCGTATGACCGATAGTCAGCGAGTTGTCTTCAAAAATCTTACTCATGGCCTGTCCTTAACTGTATGAAATTGGGATACCTTCCCAGCATACCCTTCAGACTGAGATGGGGAAGTAAAGATTTCGCATATCTATATGCTATGGAGAAATAATGGGGATCAGTATGGAATAAGAGGTGGCATAAGCCACCTCTCGTTTACACATTTTTGCATTACTTCCATAACGCGTGTTTAGCACGATAGCAATCCACCCACATCGCGGTGGCACCACAAACCGCCACTGGCATGATGAAGAGATTAAGTACCGGGATCAGGGTAAACAGACTGGTGAGCGCACCAAACTGCATATTGATGACCTTACGGCTGCGCAGGGCGGTGCGCATCTCTTTAAACGGTACTTTATGGTTGTCAAAAGGGTAATCGCAATACTGAATCGCTAACATCCAGGCGCTGAACAGGAACCACAATACGGGGGCGACGGTTTGTCCGATGCCGGGAATAAAATAGAGGATCAGCAGCACAACGGCGCGCGGCAAATACCAGGCGAGTTTTTGCCATTCGCGTTTCATAATGCGCGGCACATCTTTCATGATGCCCAGAATCCCCGTGTCCGGCGGCGTTGCGCCGGTCAGCCGCGCTTCCAGTTGCTCCGCCAGTAGCCCGTTAAACGGCGCGGCAATCCAGTTAGCCAGGGTCGAGAAAAAGTAACCAAACACCAGCAGCACAGAGAGGACGGCGACAGGCCACAGCAGATAGCTCAGCCATTGCAACCAATCGGGGACGTGACGCATTAATGATGGGATCCAAACATCCAATTGTGTGAATAACCACCAGAATGCACTGCCCATCAGCAGGATGTTTACCAGTAGCGGCAAAATGACATAGCGACGGATCCCTGGCTGTGAAACCAGTTTCCATCCCTGAGCAAAGTAATAAAAACCGCTGCGTGGTGCAGTGACAGATGATGACACCATAGTCAGGACATGCTCCTTTTAGTATAAGTCCTAAGCGAACACGGGTATCTTACCGGGTTATCGCATGCAGAACAGTTCGGAAATGTTCGAAAAAACAGCAAAAAGCACAATTTCGTTCATCTTTATGCTGTGAAAGCTAAGAGTACACTTGCACTTGACGTAATCGGCAAATACTCTTAGTGAGTAAATGTTTGCCGTGGTGGCAAGGTGTTAGAACAACAGAGAATATAATGATGCAGGATTTGCGTCTGATATTAATCATTGTTGGCGCGATCGCCATAATCGCTTTACTGGTACATGGTTTCTGGACCAGCCGTAAAGAACGATCTTCTATGTTCCGCGATCGTCCACTGAAACGCATGAAATCAAAACGCGACGACGACTCGTATGACGATGATGTTGACGCAGACGAAGGCGTCGGTGAAGTTCGTGTTCACCGCGTGAATCATGCCCCTGGCAACCCACAGGAGCATGAAGCTCCTCGCCAGTCGCCGCAACACCAGTACCAGCCGCCTTATGCGTCGGCACAACCGCGTCAGCCGGTTCAGCAACCGCCTGAAGTACCGGTACAGCCACAGCATGCCCAGCGTCCGCCGGTACAGCAGCCGCAGCCAGCGCCGCAGCAATCCGTTCAGCCGCAGCAATCCGTTCAGCCGCAGCCGGTGCATCAGCCTGCGCCACAGCAACCTGTGCATCAGCCGCAACCGGTTCAACAACAGCCCGCTGCGCCACAGGTTCAGCCAACTGCGCCACAGCCGTCTCAGCAGGCCTTCCAGCCCGCAGAACCCGTGATCGAGCCGCAGCCTGAGCCCGTCGTTGAAGAAGCGCCAGCTCCGGAAAAACCGCAGCGTAAAGAAGCCGTGATCATCATGAACGTCGCCGCCCATCATGGCAGCGAGTTGAACGGTGAGGTGCTGCTCAATAGCATCCAGCAAGCCGGCTTCAAATTTGGCGACATGAATATCTTCCATCGTCATCTGAGTCCGGATGGCAGCGGTCCGGCTTTGTTCAGCCTGGCAAATATGGTTAACCCGGGTACGTTTGATCCAGAAATGGTCGACTTCACCACGCCGGGCGTGACCATCTTTATGCAGGTGCCGTCTTATGGTGATGAACTGCAAAACTTCAAACTGATGCTGCAATCCGCACAGCACATTGCCGATGAAGTCGGTGGCGTAGTACTTGACGATCAGCGTCGGATGATGACGCCGCAAAAATTGCGCGAGTATCAGGACCGTATCCGTGAAGTGAAAGACGCGAACGCCTGATACACTCAAGGCACGACAACTTCCTTTCTGAACCCCCGCCTGTCGGGGGTTTTTTATCATTGATGGTGCGATATGGAATCAATCGAACAACAAATTACCGAACTGCGAACCACGCTTCGCCATCATGAGTATCTTTACCATGTGATGGATGCGCCAGAAATCCCGGATGCGGAATATGACCGTCTGATGCGCGAACTGCGTGAACTGGAAGCGCAACACCCGGAACTGATCACCCCGGATTCGCCGACTCAGCGTGTAGGCGCTGCGCCGCTGGCGTCTTTCAGCCAGATTCGTCATGAAGTGCCGATGTTGTCGCTGGACAACGTCTTTGATGAAGAGAGCTTCCTGGCGTTTAACAAACGCGTACAGGACCGCCTTAAGAGCAGCGATAAGTTGACCTGGTGCTGTGAGCTGAAGCTGGACGGTCTGGCGGTCAGTATCCTCTATGAAAACGGGGTGCTGGTAAGCGCCGCAACCCGTGGCGATGGCACGACCGGTGAGGATATCACCTCAAACGTGCGGACGATCCGCGCCATTCCGTTGAAACTCCGCGGCGATAACATTCCGACCCGTCTGGAAGTGCGTGGCGAGGTTTTCCTGCCACAGGCTGGCTTTGAAAAGATCAATGACGAAGCTCGCCGAACGGGCGGTAAGCTGTTTGCCAACCCGCGTAACGCGGCAGCGGGGTCACTGCGCCAGCTCGATCCGCGTATCACTGCGAAGCGACCGCTCACTTTCTTTTGCTATGGCGTTGGGGTGCTGGAAGGTGGTGAACTACCCGATACCCATCTGGGCCGCCTGCTCCAGTTCAAAGCGTGGGGGCTGCCGGTCAGCGATCGCGTGACCCTGTGCGACTCCCCGGAGGCCGTGCTGGCGTTTTACCACAAGGTGGAAGAAGACCGTCCGACGCTGGGCTTTGACATTGACGGCGTAGTGATTAAGGTCAACTCCATGGCGCTTCAGGAGCAACTGGGCTTCGTCGCGCGTGCGCCGCGCTGGGCGGTGGCTTTTAAATTCCCGGCGCAGGAGCAGATGACCTTTGTTCGTGACGTGGAGTTCCAGGTGGGGCGTACCGGGGCGATTACTCCCGTTGCGCGCCTTGAGCCGGTGCAGGTTGCTGGCGTGCTGGTGAGTAACGCCACGCTGCATAACGCCGATGAAATCGAGCGTCTCGGACTGCGCATTGGCGATAAGGTGGTGATTCGCCGTGCTGGCGATGTCATCCCGCAGGTGGTAAACGTGGTGCTTTCCGAGCGTCCGGACGATACGCGGCCAGTGGCGTTTCCGACGCATTGTCCGGTTTGCAATTCCGACGTCGAACGCGTGGAAGGTGAAGCGGTCGCTCGTTGTACCGGTGGCCTGATTTGCGGGGCGCAGCGTAAAGAGTCCCTCAAGCATTTCGTCTCCCGTCGGGCGATGGATGTGGACGGGATGGGTGACAAGATTATCGATCAACTGGTTGAGAAAGAGTACGTCCATACGCCGGCGGACTTGTTCAGGCTGACCGCCGGTAAACTGACCGGTCTCGACCGGATGGGGCCGAAGTCGGCGCAAAACGTGGTGGATGCGCTGGAAAAATCGAAAGAAACGACCTTTGCGCGCTTCCTGTATGCGCTGGGGATCCGGGAAGTCGGCGAAGCCACTGCGGCAAGCCTGGCGGCCTTTTTTGGTACGCTGGACGCGCTGGAAGCCGCGTCTATTGACGAGCTGCAAAAAGTGCCGGACGTGGGCATTGTGGTCGCCACCCATGTGTTCAACTTCTTTGCCGAAGAGAGCAACCGCGAGGTGATCGCACAGCTGTTGGCGGAAGGCATTCGCTGGCCAGCGCCAGTGGTTATCAATGCGGAAGAAATCGACAGTCCTTTCGCCGGGAAAACGGTCGTTCTGACAGGGAGCCTGAGTCAGATGTCGCGTGATGATGCCAAAGCGCGACTGGTGGAACTCGGTGCGAAAGTGGCGGGCAGCGTCTCGAAGAAGACCGATCTGGTCATTGCCGGCGAAGCGGCAGGTTCCAAACTGGCCAAAGCGCAGGAACTGGGTATTGCAGTGATTGACGAAGCGGAAATGCTCCGTCTGCTGGGTGTCTGAGATGGAAAAAGAGCAGCTCGTTGAGATTGCCAATACGGTGATGCCGTTTGGTAAATATAAGGGGCGTCGGCTGATCGATGTGCCGGAAGAGTATCTGCTGTGGTTTGCCCGTAAGGATGAGTTCCCGGCGGGTAAACTGGGTGAGCTGATGCAAATTACGCTGCTGATCAAAACCGAAGGGCTGAGCCAACTGGTTCAGCCCCTGAAACGTCCGCTTTAAGCTTTTGCGGCGCGGCTGTTCTGCTGCGCCTGTAACTGTTCAGTCTGGCGCTTGTAGCGACGCGCCAGTACCGCGCAGACCATCAACTGGATCTGGTGGAAGATCATCAGCGGTAGCACCATCATCCCAATAACGGACGTCGGAAAGAGGATATTGGCCATTGGTACGCCGTTCGCCAGGCTCTTTTTCGACCCGCAGAAGACGATCGTGATTTCGTCGGCCTTGTTGAAGCCGCATTTGCGCGCCACAAAAATGTTTACGGCAATCACGATGGCGAGCAGCACAATGCTGACCACGACGATAAACAGCAGCGATCCCCAGCCCACTTTGTGCCAGATCCCGTTAACGACAGCTTCGCTGAAGGCCGAATAGACCACCAGCAGAATCGACGTCTGGTCTGTCTTCGCAATCCATTTTTTATTTCGCGCAACCCATTTGCCGATCCACGGACGGGAAAGGTGTCCGAGCACAAACGGCAACAGCAGTTGCAGCATGATTTTTCCAACCTGTTCCAGACTCCCTTCTGCGCCGTGAATATTCATCACCACACCGACCAGCAGTGGGGAGAGGAAAATCCCCAGCAGGCTGGAGGCCGACGCCGAGCAGACCGCTGCCGCAACGTTCCCTCCCGCCAGCGATGTAAAGGCAATCGCTGACTGCACCGTAGCGGGCAAAATGCACAGATACAGGAAACCGGTGTAGAGCATCGGGTCAACGTTGACAGGCGCCCACCAGGCAAACAGTACACCAAGCACCGGGAACAGAATGAAGGTGCTGCACATCACCCACAGGTGCAAACGCCAGTGGCTGCCGCCAGCGATAATGGCTTCGCGCGAGAGCTTTGCCCCGTGCATAAAGAACAAGAGCGCAATGGCGGCAGTGGTAATGCCTTCAACGACAGGAACAAAATCTCCCTCCGCTGGAAAAAATGAGGCCAGCAGAACGACCGTAACCAGGGTCAGGGTAAACGGATCAAGGATACGAAAAATATTCATAAATACTCCAGGAATTCAGTGTCCTCATTTTGCGTTTTTCATTTTGAGAAATAAAATTGATTTATTGCATCTATATATGAATCAAGTTGATGAATTATTCACTGCGTCAATTACGTGTGTTTGTCACCGTTGCTCAGGAGCGAAGTTTCAGCCGGGCCGGTGAGTGTATTGGTCTGAGTCAGTCGGCAGTCAGTCACAGTATCAAAGAACTGGAGCGTCAGACAGGGGTGAAACTACTGGACCGTACGACGCGTGAAGTCGTGCTGACGGAAGCCGGGCAACAGCTGGCGGGCCGCCTGGAGCGACTGCTGGATGAACTGCATATCACGCTGCGGGAAGCGGGTAGGGTGGGCACGCAACTTGCCGGTACAGTCCGCGTCGCGGCAAGCCAGACTATTTCCGCCCATCTCATTCCGCAGTGCATTGCCCAAAGCAATCAGCGTTATCCGGCGATCGACTTTGTCCTGCACGATCGACCGCAGCAGTGGGTGCTGGAGAGCATCCGCCAGGGGGAAGTGGATTTTGGTATTGTGATTGATCCCGGTGCGGTGAGCGATTTGCAGTGCGAAGCGATACTGTCCGAACCCTTTCTTCTGCTCTGCCACCAGGCGCATCCGTTGGCGCAACAGGAGTGGGTGAGTTGGCAGGATCTCCAACAGGAACGACTGGTGTTGCAGGATTACGCGTCAGGGAGTCGGCCGCTGATTGACGCGGCGCTCGCGCACTTTGCAATAGAGGCCAATATTGTGCAGGAGATTGGCCATCCGGCGACGCTGTTTCCGATGGTGGAAGCGGGGATAGGCATTAGCATTTTGCCTGCGCTGGCCCTACCGCTGCCGCAGGGGAGTCATTTGCAGGTGAAGCGCCTGACGCCGGTAGTGGAACGACAGTTGATGCTGGCGCGGCGCAAAAACCGCTCGCTGTCGACAGCAGCCCAGGCGCTGTGGGAGGTGGTTCGCACCCAGGCAAATGAATTAACGGATTTACGTGCACAGGATCCGCTCTATCAGATATAGACGTCAACCTGATGGTCATCGGAAGGATAGTTAACGCCTTCCGCTTTGAGCTGTGTTTGTTCCTGCTTTTGCTGGGCCTCTTCGACCTGCTGGCGCTGTAACTGTGCCAGCTGTGCCTGCAACACTTTGATCTGAGTCTGTATCAATTCCTGCTGCTTCTTCTTCTCTTCGGCACTGCCGCTGCCGTCCGGCACCTCTTTTAGCTTCTGCGTCAGTTGGGTGATTTTCTCTGCAATCTGCGCGATTTGTGCAGAGAGGCTGTTACCGGAGGCGGCTTTGGTTCCCCCGCCGCTTTGCACGGAAGGGGTTGAGACGTTAATCGTGGTCATTATGGTTTTCCTTTTGCCATTAAAACTACGATATCGGCAGACGTTCGCGGACCTTCAGTACCACCTGCCATTTCTGGCAGCGACACTTTTTCTCTTGCAACGGTTTTTATTCGCTATATCAATACATATTTACTATCGATCGGCAGGGAAAACTGTATTGGTAATCGATTGCGTGCTCTGGTTATAACCATTACTTCCCTCACTCAATGAGTGATTAGCCGATTATAAGGACATCTCATGACCCACTCCCACTTTTCCCAGAATCCCTGGAACAGCGCCGATATTATTCGCGGTTACAAACCTGACTTCACGCCGCGCGTCGCCTTTATCCTGGGATCGGGTTTAGGCGCGCTGGCTGAGCAGATAGAAGACGCGGTGGCGATTTCCTACGAGAAGCTGCCGGGTTTCCCGGTGAGTACTGTTCACGGGCATGCGGGCGAGTTAGTGCTTGGCCATCTGGCCGGGGTCCCCGTCGCCTGTATGAAAGGGCGCGGGCATTTCTACGAAGGACGCGGCATGACCGTCATGACCGACGCTATTCGCACGATGAAGCTGCTGGGTTGCGAACTGTTGTTCTGCACTAACGCGGCGGGTTCTCTGCGTCCGGAAGTGGGACCGGGGAGCCTGGTGGCGCTGAGTGACCATATTAACACCATGCCGGGAACGCCGATGGTTGGGCCGAACGATGAACGCTTTGGTGAGCGTTTCTTCTCGCTGGCTAATGCCTACGACGCCGATTATCGCGCGGTTTTGCAGACCGTCGCGGCTGACGAGGGCTTTTCGCTGAGCGAAGGGGTGTTTGTTTCCTACCCTGGGCCCAACTTTGAGACAGCCGCTGAGATCCGCATGATGCAGATTATCGGCGGTGACGTGGTGGGAATGTCGGTGGTGCCTGAAGTCATCACCGCCCGCCATTGCGGACTGAAAGTGGTTGCCGTGTCGGCGATCACCAATCTGGCGGAAGGCCTGGGGGATGTGAAACTCTCGCACGCGCAAACCCTGGCGGCGGCTGAACTTTCACGACAAAACTTTATCGACCTGATTTGCGGGTTCCTGCGCAAACTGGCCTGAAACAGATAATAATAATGACCCCGCCTTCAGGCGGGGTTCGTACTCTACGGCAAGGAAGTGAAAAATGGGTATTGCGTCCCGATTAAAGATCATGTCGTTTATGCAATATTTTATCTGGGGAAGCTGGCTGGTGACCCTGGGTTCATACATGATTAACACCCTTCATTTTACCGGCGCTAATGTGGGCATGGTGTACAGCTCAAAAGGACTGGCGGCGATTATCATGCCCGGCATTATGGGTATCATTGCGGATAAGTGGCTGCGTGCTGAGCGCGCTTATATGTTTTGTCATCTGCTCTGCGCGGGCGTGTTGCTCTACGCGACCACGGTGACCGACCCGGACACCATGTTCTGGGTGATGTTGATCAACGCAATGGCTTTCATGCCAACGATTTCTCTTTCTAACAGCGTCTCTTACTCCTGTCTGGCGCAGGCAGGGCAGGATCCGGTAACGGCATTTCCTCCTGTCCGCGTTTTTGGCACGATAGGGTTTATCGTCGCAATGTGGACGGTAAGTCTGATGGGGCTGGAGCTGAGCAGCGCGCAGTTGTACATTGCGTCCGGTGCATCACTGCTGCTGGCGATCTATGCACTTACGCTGCCTAAAATTCCGGTAGCCGAGAAGAAAGCGAATGCGTCGTTCGCCAGTAAGCTGGGGCTGGACGCATTCGTACTGTTCAAAAATCCGCGGATGGCGATCTTCTTCCTGTTTGCGATGATGCTGGGGGCCGTTCTGCAAATTACCAACGTTTTCGGTAATCCCTTCCTGCACGACTTTGCCCGCGATCCGCAATTTGCCGACAGTTTCGTGGTGAAATACCCGTCCATCTTACTGTCCGTCTCGCAGATGGCGGAAGTAGGCTTTATTCTGACTATCCCGTTCTTCCTCAAACGTTTTGGCATCAAAACGGTCATGCTGATGAGCATGCTGGCGTGGACATTGCGTTTTGGTTTCTTTGCCTTTGGCGATCCGTCGCCGTTCGGTTTTGTCTTGCTGTTGATGTCGATGATCGTCTACGGCTGCGCATTCGACTTCTTCAACATTTCTGGCTCCGTTTTCGTTGAGCAGGAAGTGGAATCTCGGATCCGTGCCAGCGCGCAGGGGCTGTTTATGACGATGGTCAATGGCGTCGGGGCGTGGGTGGGTTCCATCCTGAGCGGGATGGCGGTAGATTACTTCTCTGTGGATGGTGTCAAGGACTGGCAAACCATCTGGCTCGTCTTTGCGGCGTATGCCCTGGCGCTGGCGGTGATTTTTGCGCTGTTCTTTAAGTACAAGCATGAGCCTGAAAAACTGACGCAACCCTCGCTGGCCCGTTAATCCTCCTTTGCGGCGGGCGTGTATTGCCCGCCGTTCCTGTTCTGCGATGCAATGTGGTAACCTGGCGCATCAGTCTTCTCCTCAGGAGCGCATTACCCATGGAACGCACGCATCGCATCGATCTCAAGTTACTGCGTTATTTTCTTGCCGTCGCCGAAGAGTTGCATTTTGGACGCGCCGCGGCTCGTCTGAATATGTCGCAGCCTCCGCTGAGTATTCACATCAAGGAGCTGGAACAGGAGCTCGGCACACTGTTGTTTATCCGGCATTCACGCAGCGTGGCGTTGACCCATGCGGGGAAAATCCTGATGGAAGAGTCACGACGGCTGCTTTCCAGCGCCAATCAGGTACTGGCGCGGGTCGAACAGATCGGGCGCGGTGAGGCAGGGCGGATCGAACTGGGGGTGATTGGCACCGCGATGTGGGGAAAAATGCGCCCGGTCATGCGGCGATTCCTGAAGGCGAATCCCAACGTTGAGGTGATGTTTCGCGAAAATATGCCGGCGATGCAGATGGCCATGCTGGAGCGACGTGAACTGGATGCCGGCGTCTGGCGAATGGCAATTGAACCTGCGCCTGGATTTACCAGTCTGCGACTGCATGAATCCTCTTTTCTGGTTGCGATGCCGGAAGAGCATCCGCTGACGGCCCGTGAGGCAATACCGTTAGCCGCACTGCGCAATGAATATTTCGTCACTATGCCTTCTGTTCACACTGACTGGGCATTTCTGCAACGCGTTTGTCAGAGCGCGGGATTCTCTCCGATGATTATTCGTGAAGTGATGGAACCGCAAACGGTGCTGGCGATGATCAGTATGGGAATTGGCATTACGCTGATTGCCGATAGCTATGCGCAGATGAACTGGCCGGGAGTGGTGTTCCGCCCGTTAGAAGAGCGTATTCCGGCAGATTTGTACATCGTCTATGACCAACAGCAGGCGACGCCCGCATTAGAACATATGATTGATGCCTTAACAGCGTAGCTGAGAAGGGTAGGCCTGATAAGCGAAGCGCCATCGGGTAAGCAGGTTTGAGCCTTGTGAATCCTGATATCGCCGGATGGCGACTGACGTCTTATCCAGCCTAAGCGACTTAACTAAGCAGTGTAGGCCTGATAAGCGAAGCGCCATCAGGCTCTAATCGTTACATTCTGCACACAGCAAAAAGGCGCCTTTAGGGCGCCTTTTTACATTGGTGGGTCGTGCAGGATGACTCGCTTCGCTCGCCCTTCGGGCCGTCGCCGCAGGCGGCTCCGTTGTTTCGCTGCGCTCAACACCGAACCTGCAGCAGGTTCGAATCATCAGATTCTGCACATAGCAAAAAGGCGCCTTTAGGGCGCCTTTTTACATTGGTGGGTCGTGCAGGATTCGAACCTGCGACCAATTGATTAAAAGTCAACTGCTCTACCAACTGAGCTAACGACCCGAAGTGGTGGGTGATGACGGGATCGAACCGCCGACCCCCTCCTTGTAAGGGAGGTGCTCTCCCAGCTGAGCTAATCACCCACTTCGGTACTTCACAATAAGAAATTTAGCTGGCGAGAAAGTGGTGGGTGATGACGGGATCGAACCGCCGACCCCCTCCTTGTAAGGGAGGTGCTCTCCCAGCTGAGCTAATCACCCACTTCGGTACTTCACAATAAGAAATTTAGCTGGCGAGAAAGTGGTGGGTGATGACGGGATCGAACCGCCGACCCCCTCCTTGTAAGGGAGGTGCTCTCCCAGCTGAGCTAATCACCCCCGCTGTGTGGAGTCGCATTATAGGGAGAGTTGAAAATGAGTCAACGCCTTTTCTAAAGAAATTGTTCGTTCGTCGTAATTTTAAGCAAAACGATCGTGAAACGGTCTCTGACGCATGATTTCTAAACAAAAACGTCTATGCGCGGCGTTTACCCGGTAACAACATTGAGGATTTACCTCACAGTGATAGAATATCGGCCATTCTATTTTTCCCGGATTTGCCGGTTGCCGGCATCTTTATTAACGTAAGGCCATTTCATGAAAATCAAAACTCGCTTCGCGCCAAGCCCGACAGGTTATCTGCATGTCGGTGGTGCGCGTACTGCTCTCTATTCCTGGCTTTTTGCACGTAATCACGGCGGTGAGTTTGTGCTGCGTATTGAAGACACCGATCTCGAACGTTCTACACCGGAAGCAATCGAAGCTATTATGGACGGTATGAACTGGCTGAGCCTGGAATGGGACGAAGGTCCGTACTTCCAGACCAAACGTTTCGATCGTTATAACGCAGTGATTGATGAGATGTTGGAAGCGGGTACGGCTTATAAGTGTTACTGCTCCAAAGAGCGTCTGGACGCACTGCGTGAAGAGCAGATGGCGAAGGGCGAAAAGCCGCGTTACGATGGACGCTGCCGTCATGGTCATGAACATCATGCAGATGATGAGCCTTGCGTTGTCCGTTTTGCCAACCCGCAGGACGGTTCTGTCATTTTTGACGACCAGATCCGTGGTCCGATCGAATTCAGCAATCAGGAGCTGGACGATCTGATCATCCGCCGCACCGACGGTTCCCCGACCTATAACTTCTGTGTTGTGGTTGACGACTGGGATATGGAGATCACCCACGTAATTCGCGGTGAAGACCATATCAACAATACCCCACGCCAGATCAACATCCTTAAAGCGCTGAACGCACCGGTACCGGTGTATGCTCACGTTTCCATGATCAACGGCGACGACGGTAAAAAACTGTCCAAACGTCACGGCGCGGTGAGCGTCATGCAGTATCGTGATGATGGTTATCTGCCGGAAGCCCTGCTGAACTATCTGGTGCGTCTGGGCTGGTCCAGCGGCGATCAGGAAATCTTCACCCGTGAAGAGATGATCAAGTTGTTCTCACTTAGTGCGGTCAGCAAATCCGCCAGTGCGTTCAACACGGAAAAACTGCAGTGGCTGAACCATCACTACATTAACTCGCTGGCACCGGAGTATGTGGCAACGCATCTGCAGTGGCACATCGAGCAGGAAAATATCGACACGCACAATGGCCCGCAATTGGCTGAACTGGTGACACTGCTGGGCGAGCGTTGCAAGACACTGAAAGAGATGGCGCAGAGCTGCCGCTACTTCTACGAAGATTTTGCCGAGTTTGATGCAGATGCCGCGAAGAAACACCTGCGTCCGGTTGCGCGTCAGCCGCTGGAAGTCGTGCGCGACAAACTGGCAGCCATCACCGAGTGGACGGCTGAAAACGTACACCATGCCATTCAGGCGACCGCCGATGAACTGGAAGTGGGAATGGGTAAAGTCGGTATGCCGCTGCGTGTGGCGGTTACCGGTGCGGGCCAGTCGCCTGGCTTAGACGTAACGGTGCATGCGATTGGTAAAACCCGCAGTATTGAGCGTATCAATAAAGCACTGGCTTTTATTGCGGATCGTGAAGCGCAGCAGTAAGCGAGCGCCGCATTAACGCAACGGCAGGGGAGACTCTGCCGTTTTTATTTGTGTCACTCAGGATCATTCAGACCCAGGCGAGTAAGTAAACCGCGGATGCCTTCCCGTGAAAGAAACTGCGCTAACTTTTCCCGTTCCGCTTCGGACATATTTTCCACGGCATTAATAATCTGTCGGTAGGCATGACTGCGTATAACAGGGTTGTATTCGGCCAGTGGCTCTTCAGCCTGGTAAAATGCAGAATGGTTACGAAACGCCGGAATGTTCAGAATAAATTCCCGCACGCGCGTATCAATGTGAACGAGCCTTGCGCGACCGCCTTTAACACCGGGGAATTTTTCCGTTTCCCATTTTTGTTCGCGGATCCAGCGATTCACGGTCTGTTTAGCCACACCGAGGCAATCCGCCAACTCTTCGGTGGTCATTTTGCTGCGTAATCTTTTCATATTATTTGCTGTCGCGGATCCCTAAGCGTTGTAATAAACCGGTAATCCCTTCCCGCAGTAGCAAAGAGGTGAAGTGTTTTTGTTCGGCTGGTGTCATCTCTTTCACCAGCTTGACCAGCAGCGCTTCCAGTGAGGCATCGCCTGGGGGGGAAAAGGTGTCAGATAACCCTTCCGCCGAGCGTTCCGCGCTGCGGATATATTCACGAACCTGTTCGTTAACATGCACCAGTCGTGCTTTACCACCCTGGACGCCTGGTTTTGGTGATGTCGCCCAGCCCTCTTTACGTACCCACTTGTTGATGGTCTGTCGGCTATAACCCGTCAGATTAGCGAGTTCTTCTGGCGTCATCCGCTCCTTGAACATAAAGATTCCCTGAATAGTCGTATGGTTAATTAATGGTTCATTTTATAGCACCATTTTAGTGGAAACCGTGACGTGTTTAACTACTGAATGCGAGTTGCTGCGCATTGTTATTCAGTTGTCTGCTTTTTCAGCGATTAGAATCGGCGTTTTCAATTTGCCGTTGACACATGCGAAGGGAATTCATATGATGCCGCCCGTCAACTCGACAAGCTTTACGTAATGGGGCTATAGCTCAGCTGGGAGAGCGCTTGCATGGCATGCAAGAGGTCAGCGGTTCGATCCCGCTTAGCTCCACCAAAAATTGAACCCAACAATTTTGGTACGTAAACGCATCGTGGGGCTATAGCTCAGCTGGGAGAGCGCTTGCATGGCATGCAAGAGGTCAGCGGTTCGATCCCGCTTAGCTCCACCAAATTCAGAACCCTCGCTGTGAAGCGGGGGTTTTTTTATCTCTGCATACCTTCCATTTTTGTAATACAGTTGCTGATAAGCCAGAGTCTTATTTGCAATATGGGCCTCTGTTTCTGGTGGGCATAGGTTTGCTTCGCGATGCGAATAAACTTATCATTAATGTGATTAATAGTTCGTTCCGTGAGAGCAGTCAATTCATGCCAGTCAAGCGCAACCTGATAAATAATATAAGAATATTCGCTCTTGCGATCGTGCTCTCCATCGCAGCCATTCAGTTTTCGCGTTTGATTTCCCCTTTGGCCATTATCGATTCCAGCTATATCTATCTTTCGTGGTTGCCGCTGTGCGTACTGCTGTCGATGATGTTTCTTTTCGGCAGGCGCGGTGTTCTGCCTGTCATGTCATCGTTATACATCACTAACCACTGGAATCTTCATCTGCCGTTTGCCCAGGGAGTCGTACTTCTGTTTTGCCAGATGTTTGCTGTGGTGGGTATCTGTGCCATTGCCCGCTGGCAGTTGGGTTCGCGCTGGCGCTACGGGCTACCCAATCGCAATATCTGGCGACGCGTCATTTTGTTCGGTTTTATCACCCCTGTGGGTATTAAAGTCAGCATGTATCTGGCGGGGAATTATCTCGACTTTCCGGTAGCGGTCTCGACGTTCTTTGGAACTGCCGCCGCAATTTTTACGATTGTCGACATTCTGAGTCTGATCTCCGCGGTGCTCATCTTTACCCTGCTTTTTTATTACCCAATGCGAATGATCGTGAGCCCACACTATGCCCGGACATTCTGGCGCAGGGATATCGCCCCCTGTTTCAAAAAGGAAATTCGCTTATTTACCTTATGCTGGCTCACTGTCATCGCCGTTATGCTTATCCTGATGTGCTCCCCGTATGACAACGATTACATTGCCGGGTATCTGGTTCCCGTTTTCTTTATCATTTTCACCTCCGGTGTGGGCAAGCTGACCTACCCTTTTTTGAACCTGAGCTGGGCGATTTCAACGCTGTTCTTACTGACCTATAACCGCAATTTTTTACAGGGCGTCGGATCGGAGTATTCGTTGGCCTTCGTCCTGTCAGTACTGGTCTCGTTCAGTATTTGTCTGCTCTATATGATGCGTATTTATCAGCGTAGCGAATGGTTGAATCGTCGTTGGCATCAGCAGGCGCTTACCGATCCCTTAACCCGTTTACCGAATCTGCGTGCGCTGGAACAGTTCCTGCAAAAAGAGTCCGGGCAGAGTGTCTGCTGCCTGCGCATGGAGAATATGGAGTTTCTGAGCCGTCACTACGGCATGTTAATGCGCGTGCATAGCAAACGTACGGTGCACCGGATGTTGCAACCGTTGATGCTTGAGAATGAAAAAATCTTTCAGTTACCCGGCAGCGAATTATTGCTGGTGCTCACCGGGCCGGAGATGGATGCCCGCCTGCAACATATGCTCGACCTGTTGAACAGTCGTAAAATTTTCTGGAACAACACCGGGCTGGACATTGGGTATGGCGCATCCTGGGGGCAATGGGATGGTAAGCCGGAGACATTGCAACCGTTGTTGGGTCAGTTGAGCTGGCTGGCGGAGCAATCCTGCGCAAATCACCGGGTATTGGCGCTGACTCACAGCCAGGAAGTCGCAACGGGCCAGACGACCGAGCGAGTGCTGTTGCTCAATAAAATTCGTAACGCGCTCGATAACGGCGATCTCCTGCTTTACGCGCAACCTATTCGCGACGCCCAGGGCAAAGGGTACGATGAAATTCTCGCCCGGCTGAAAAGCGATGAAGGCATCATGACTCCGGATCAGTTTATCCCGCTGATTGCGCAGTTTAACCTCAGCGCCCGTTTTGATTTACAGGTCGTTGAAGCCTTACTGACCTGGCTGGCCGCGCATCCTTCTGATAAGTCTGGTCCACTTTTCTCGGTCAATTTAATGCCGCTGACCTTGCTGCAAAAAGAGACCGCGCCGCGCATTATTCGCTTATTCACTCGCTACGGCATTGCTCCAGAAACGGTCATCATTGAGATCACTGAAGAGCAGGCGTTTTCCAATTCGGAAACCAGCATGCAAAATATCGAACAGTTGCACAAATTTGGCTTCAGGATTGCGATTGACGATTTTGGGACCGGGTATGCCAATTATGAGCGTCTGAAGCGCCTGCAGGCTGACATCATCAAAATCGATGGCGTGTTCGTAAAAGATATTCTGACCGATTCGCTGGATGCAATGATCGTGAAATCGATAACCGATCTGGCAAAAGCAAAGTCGTTAAGCGTGGTAGCGGAATATGTAGAAACGCCTGCACAGCGGGAGCTGCTGTTAAGTCTGGGCGTGAACTACCTGCAAGGGTATTTGATTGGACGACCGAGGCCGTTAGGGGAATTACAGGGATAAAAAAACGGGGATATGCTCCCCGTTTTCTGTTTAGTGCTGTCTTACAGAACCAGTGCAGCGATAGAGGCAGACAGGACGCTCACCAGTGTAGAACCGTAAACCAGCTTCAGACCGAAGCGGGACACGACGTTACCTTGCTCTTCGTTCAGGCCTTTAATCGCGCCCGCGATGATACCGATAGAAGAGAAGTTGGCGAAGGAGACCAGGAACACAGAGAGGATACCTTCAGCGCGTGGAGAGAGCGTGGAAGCGATTTTCTGCAGGTCCATCATCGCAACAAATTCGTTGGAAACCAGTTTGGTCGCCATGATACTGCCCACCTGCAGCGCTTCGCTGGACGGCACACCCATCACCCAGGCAATCGGGTAGAAGATGTAGCCCAGGATGCCCTGGAAGGAAATGCTGTAGCCAAACCAGCCGGTCACGGTAGCAAACAACGCGTTCAGCGCGGCGATCAGGGCGATGAAGCCGATCAGCATGGCAGCAACGATGATCGCAACTTTGAAGCCAGCCAGGATGTATTCACCCAGCATCTCAAAGAAGCTCTGACCTTCGTGCAGGTTGGACATCTGGATGTTTTCTTCGCTGGCATCAACGCGGTACGGGTTGATCAGCGACAGCACGATAAAGGTGCTGAACATGTTCAGAACCAGCGCCGCAACGACGTATTTTGGCTCCAGCATGGTCATGTACGCGCCGACGATAGACATGGAAACGGTGGACATTGCCGTTGCAGCCATGGTGTACATGCGGTTGCGGGACATTTTGCCGAGAATGTCTTTATACGCGATAAAGTTCTCAGACTGACCAAGGATCAGCGAGCTGACGGCGTTGAAGGATTCCAGTTTGCCCATGCCGTTGACTTTGGATAACAAGAAGCCAATAGAACGGATGATAATCGGCAGCACGCGAATATGCTGCAGAATACCGATCAACGCTGAAATGAAGACGATAGGGCACAGGACTTTCAGGAAGAAGAAGGCCAGGCCTTTGTCGTTCATGCTGCCAAAGACGAAGTTCGTCCCTTCATTGGCGAATCCGAGCAGTTTTTCAAACATTTCGGAAAAGCCTCTAACGAAGCCGAGGCCGACGTCAGAGTTCAGGAAGAACCACGCCAGTAACACTTCGATAACAAGCAGTTGAACGACATAAAGAATGCGAATTTTTTTACGGTCACTGCTTACCAGCAATGCGAGGATCGCAACAACGGCAAGTGCCAGGACAAAATGAAGGACGCGGTCCATATTTGCTCCAAATATGAGGCAGGTTAAATTTCCGTGCACATTCTATGCAACGTGTGCAAAGAAAACGAGATCTAACACACACTATAATCAGGACCTGTGACGAGATTCAAAAATAGTGATCCGGCATACACTTCTGTTATGACTGATACGAAAGTTAATAGTTAATTTATTGTGCTAATATAATAACAATTATTAAACATGCTGCGCGCACTTCCTGCACCCGCACTCTTTATCGTTCCCGACTATCAGAGAAATCAAGGTTACCTCTTTTACATGCACTTGATAACCATTCTCATCAGGCATAACATTAAACATAGCACAGGCTATGTTTCAGAGGCAGAAGATGACAAACGATCGCGTTGAGAGTAGCAGTGGAAGAGCAGCGCGCAAGTTAAGGCTCACGTTAATGGGGCCTGCGTTCGTCGCGGCTATCGGGTATATCGACCCGGGCAACTTCGCGACGAACATTCAGGCCGGCGCCAGTTTTGGTTATCAACTGCTGTGGGTGGTGGTCTGGGCCAACCTGATGGCGATGCTTATCCAGGTCTTGTCAGCCAAACTGGGCATTGCCACGGGTAAAAATCTGGCTGAACAAATTCGCGATCGCTATCCGCGCCCGGTGGTCTGGTTCTATTGGGTGCAGGCGGAGATCATTGCGATGGCAACCGATCTCGCGGAATTTATCGGTGCGGCGATAGGATTCAAACTGATCCTTGGCGTTTCATTATTGCAGGGGGCGGTGTTGACCGGGATCGCCACCTTCCTGATCCTGATGCTCCAGCGGCGCGGGCAAAAGCCGCTGGAAAAAGTGATCGGCGGTCTGCTGCTGTTCGTCGCTATGGCTTATATCGTTGAACTGATCTTTTCCCAACCCAATTTCGTGCAGCTAAGTAAAGGCATGATGATCCCCAGCTTGCCCAACTCTGAAGCCGTGTTTCTGGCTGCCGGGGTACTGGGTGCAACCATTATGCCGCACGTTATCTATCTGCACTCTTCCTTAACGCAACACCTGCACGGCGGCACCCGTCAACAGCGCTATGCGGCGACAAAATGGGATGTGGCTATCGCCATGACCATTGCGGGTTTCGTCAATCTGGCGATGATGGCGACGGCTGCCGCCGCGTTTCACTTTAGTGGTCACACGGGGATTGCCGATCTGGATCAGGCCTATCTGACTCTGGAGCCGTTGTTAAGTCACGCGGCGGCAACGGTTTTCGGGCTGAGTCTGGTGGCGGCGGGACTGTCGTCAACGGTAGTTGGGACGCTGGCGGGGCAGGTCGTGATGCAGGGCTTTGTCCGCTTTCATATCCCGTTGTGGGTACGCCGTACCATCACCATGATGCCGTCATTTATCGTTATTCTGTTAGGCCTTGACCCGACGCGTATCCTGGTGATGAGCCAGGTGTTGTTAAGTTTTGGTATCGCACTGGCGTTGATCCCACTGCTGATTTTTACCGGCGACAGTAAACTGATGGGCGATCTGGTGAACACCCGCTGGGTTAAACAGATTGGCTGGATGATTGTGGTACTGGTGGTGGCGCTGAATCTGTGGTTGCTGGTGGGCACGGCGCTGGGGTTGTAACCGGCAATGAAAAAGCCCGAGACCTGCGTATCGGGCTTTCAACAAAAATGGGATTAATGACGGTGTCCGTGACCTTTGCCGCGACCCCGGTGGTCGTCGCGATCGCGCCAGCCTTCCCGGTATCCGCGCTCGTAAGCTTTACGCTTATCCCAGCCACGGTGATAGCCATTATCATGTCGCCACCAGCGATTTTTACGCCATTCATAATTGCGATGCCAGTAGTCGCGGTCACGCCAGTGTCCGCCGTCCCAGTAGTTACCGTAATTATCGCGATCGCCAATTTGTAATTTTATCGATGGCAACAGGGTGATTTCGCCCGCGTTTGCGGCAAGCGGTGTAAAAGCCAGTAAGGCTGCCGCCAGAATCAGTGACCTGAACATTCTTTATCTCCTTCACGATCGAAGCCGTAGTCGGCCTGTTAACGTAATATTACGGGGCCGTAAAGCCCCATTTCATCGCCTTAACTCTTAAATCATGAATGAGAGCACGAATTGCTAAAACTATAGTTAGCGCGTGCTGTTCAGAATGTTGTCGATATCGGCGCACTCCTGCTCGGTGAAATGACGATTGGCCAGCATGCCGACCGCATCTTCAATCTGCGCGGTTTTACTGGCACCAATCAATACTGAGGTGACGTTGTCGTTACGCAGCACCCACGCGAGCGCCATCTGCGACAGTTTTTGCCCGCGCTTTTCGGCCAGCGTATTGAGCTGGCGAACGATGTCCAGCTTTCCGGTGGTGATCTGATCCGGGTTCAGAAAACGGCTTCCGCTCGCCGCCCTGGAGTCTGCCGGGATCCCATTCAGGTAGCGATCGGTGAGTTGTCCTCCTGCCAGAGGCGAAAACGCGATACTGCCTACCCCTTTTTCCTGCAACATCGCCAACAGTTCGCTCTCCACCCAGCGTTCAAACATCGAATATTTGGGTTGATGAATCAGACACGGTGTACCCAAGTCGTTGAGAATATCAATAGCTTCACGCGCGCGATCGGCAGGATAATTGGAGAGCCCCACATACAGCGCTTTCCCCTGGCGGACGATGTGGTCCAGTGCTTTCATCGTCTCTTGCAGAGGCGTTTGGGGATCCGGACGGTGATGGTAGAAAATATCCACGTACTCAAGCCCCATCCGCTTCAGACTTTGATCAAGGCTGGCAATCAGATATTTGCGGGATCCCCAGTCGCCGTAAGGGCCATCCCACATGGTATAACCCGCTTTGGTGGAGATGATCAGCTCATCGCGCCACGGCAAAAAATCTTCCTGAAGGATGCGGCCAAAGTTACGTTCCGCGGAACCCGGCGGGGGACCGTAGTTATTCGCGAGGTCAAAGTGGATGATCCCCAGATCAAACGCGCGCTGAAGCAGGGCCCGGCTGTTTTCCACCTGGGTGGTGTCGCCGAAGTTATGCCACAAGCCAAGCGAGATAGCGGGTAGCTTCAGGCCGCTCTGACCGCAGTGGCGAAATGCCATTCTCTGATAACGATTTTCAACAGGCTGGTAAACCATTGTCTTCCCTCGCAGTGAATTCAGCTCTCAAGTGTATACGTTTACACTCGTCTTTATTCAATGACATTTTCGCCCCGGACACTGTACGTTTTTCTTTCCACCCTCATCGCCGCCGCTTTCTGGACAGCCCCAACGCTTCTTCAATACTCAACATGAGGTTATCGTCAGAAGGAAAGCTGTCATGCAAACCCCTTACACCGTTGCGGATTACCTGCTCGACAGAATCGCCGGGTGCGGCATCGGGCATCTGTTTGGCGTGCCGGGCGATTATAATTTGCAGTTTCTTGACCATGTGATCGAACATCCGCTTGTGCGCTGGGTAGGGTGCGCGAACGAGCTTAACGCCGCCTATGCGGCGGACGGTTATGCTCGGGTCGCAGGGGCTGGCGCGTTGCTGACCACGTTCGGCGTGGGTGAACTCAGTGCGATGAATGGTCTGGCGGGCAGCTATGCGGAATATGTCCCCATATTGCATATTGTTGGTGCCCCGTGTAGCGGCGCGCAGCGGCGGGGCGAACTGATGCACCATACGCTGGGCGATGGCGATTTCCAGCATTTCTACCGTATGAGCCAGTCCCTCTGTGTTGCCAGCGCGCTGTTGGATGAGCAAAACGCCTGTCACGAGATTGACCGCGTGCTGTGCACGATGTTGACCGCCCATCGCCCGGGTTATCTGATGCTGCCTGCTGATGTAGCGAAACGTCCTGCATTACCTCCCTCGACGGAGTTGGCTCTCGCTGGATCGGATTTGCAGGAGAACGTGGTGACGGCATTTCGTTACCATGCCCGACAAAAGCTGATTAACAGCCCGCGCGTGGCATTGCTGGCAGATTTTCTCGCCCACCGTTTTGGTCTGCAACCGGTCCTGCAACGCTGGATGGCCGAGACGCCCATCGCCCACGCCACGCTGTTGATGGGGAAAGGGCTTTTCGACGAACAACAGCCAGGGTTTGTTGGCACCTACAGCGCGGGAGCCAGCAGCGACGATGTCCGTCAGGCGATAGAACAGGCGGATACCACGATTTGCGTGGGCACCCGATTCGTCGATACGCTGACGGCTGGTTTTACCCAGCAACTGGCGCTGGAACGCACGATTGAGGTTCAGCCGCAGGCATCGCGGGTGGGAGAAACCTGGTTCAGCGGCCTGTCTATGGAGCAAGCGGTCACCACATTGCGTGAGCTGTGCCTGGAGCTCTCCTTTGCGCCGCCGCCCGCTAAACCTGCGACCGTACAGCCACACATTGAAAGAGGACCTCTGACCCAGGAGAACTTCTGGCATACCGTGCAGCAGGCACTGGCCCCCGGCGATCTTATCCTCGCCGATCAGGGAACGGCGGCGTTTGGCGCGGCGTCTTTGTCGCTACCCACGGGGGCGGAACTGATAGTCCAACCGCTCTGGGGATCGATAGGCTATTCGCTGCCCGCAGCGTTTGGCGCACAAACGGCGGCTCCTGAGCGTCGGGTGATTCTGATAACCGGCGATGGCGCGGCGCAACTGACTATCCAGGAAATAGGTTCTATGCTGCGCGACGGGCAGGCGCCGGTAATCCTGGTGCTCAATAACGACGGGTATACCGTTGAGCGTGCGATCCACGGGGAGAAACAGCGGTACAACGATATTGCTTCCTGGAACTGGACCCAGATCCCTCGGGCATTCAGCCTTGCGGATCAGGCTGAATGCTGGCGGGTGACTCAGGCCATCCAGCTCGAGGAGGTGCTGGCCCGGCAGGCGCGTCCACAGCGGCTTTCGCTGATTGAAGTGGTACTACCGAAAGCCGATTTACCCGCGCTGTTACGTCAGGTCACCCAGGCGCTGGAATCGCGTAACAGCGGATGATTATTTATCTTCCCGGTTGGCGACCATCATCGGTTTACCCGCCAGTAGCAGCCAGGCCGGAAGCATCACAATACACAGTAGCGGCAGCAGGGTGGTGTCTGGCACCACCACTGCGGCCATAAACAGGCTGAGCCAGCCGTCACGGGTGACGACCAGTACGAGGCCCAGAATCGCGCAGGAGACGGTAATGGCCGCCGGAACGGCTTCAACGTGGGCGTGCAGCATCAGCCCTAACGCCACGCCGATAAATACCGCCGGAAAGATCCGCCCTCCACGAAAACCGCTGGCTGCCGCAATGACCAGCGCGGCGAGTTTAATCACTGCTAACATGAAGAAATCCGTTGTGCCGAGCGTCTGGCTGAATGCCATTTGCTGCATTTCGTCCAGGCCCTTAAATAACGTCAGCGGTCCTCCCACCACGCCGAGTATCCCTAAAAGGAAGCCGCCGACGCCGAGGAGCAACACCGGGTTCTTCAGGCGATGCAGTAACGCGTGCAACCGGGGTAAGCACCAGACCGCCACCATCCCCACCGCAATAGCAATCGCCGCCACCACGGCTCCGGAGAAAATGTCCACGATGCGCATTTGGGTATAGTGGGCGACAGGCAGCGAGAAGTGAGGATGAAAGAACAAACTGGTGGTCAGCGAACCTGCCGCCGCCGCCATTAACGGTGCAAAGAGGCGATCCCACAAAGGGGTATCGTTCGAGCCGCTCAGGGTTTGCGAGAAAATCAATGCGGCGGCGACCGGTGTGCCAAACAGGGCGCCGATGGTGCCTGCAGAGGCCAGAATAGTCCAGTCGAGTGCATCAATCCGTGGAAAAAATCGACGCCCCAGCGCAACGGCTAATGCAATGTTAACTGCCATAATCGGATGTTCGGGACCGAGACTAACGCCACCTGCCAGCCCCAGTACCAGCGCAACGATCAAACCAGGCAACGCCGCAGGAGAAATCGGCGCACCGATCAGCGGTTCGGTGGCAGGATCCGGGCCGGCATGTCCGGTGCTGTAGCGAATCACCAGACCAACCATAACCCCGGTTAGCGTCAGGATGAGCAGGATCCAGACGGAAGAATCGGCGGCGATCCCCAAACTTCCCGGCAGACGTTGCCAGAGTATGCTCTGCAAGATGGAAGCAAACTTCATGACGACTAACAGGACTAAACTGGATGCAACCCCCAGGATCAGAGCGGGAAGCGACAATAACAACATGGTTCTGGCTCGCGGATGGAGCATGTTTTTTTCCTTAATGCCGTGTCTTGTGCTCAGTTTGCCGTGTCAGCCGGATGGCATCGCTGCAAATGGTGCTGAAACGATAAAGTAATTGTGTGACCTGGATCGATATTTTCAGGGGACTCGCTTTTCTGACGTTGTTGTTATGCCCCCGTGTATTTACAGTGTGGCAAAGACTTATTTTGACTTTAGCGGAGCAGTAGAAGAATGACAAAGTATGCTTTAGTAGGTGATGTCGGCGGCACCAACGCCCGTCTTGCTCTGTGTGATATCGACAGCGGTGAAATCTCGCAGGCCAAAACCTATTCCGGTCTGGACTATCCCAGTCTGGAAGCTGTCGTGCGTGTTTACCTCGATGAGCGCAAGGTTAACGTTGACGCTGGCTGTATCGCGATTGCCTGCCCCATTACGGGTGACTGGGTCGCGATGACCAACCATACCTGGGCGTTTTCTATTGCAGAGATGAAAAAGAATCTTGGCTTCAGCCACCTGGAAATCATTAATGATTTCACCGCGGTGTCGATGGCGATCCCGATGCTGAAAAAAGAGCATTTGATCCAGTTTGGCGGTGCGGAGCCGGTTGAGGGTAAGCCTATCGCGGTTTATGGTGCGGGCACCGGGCTGGGGGTATCGCATCTGGTTCATGTCGATAAACGTTGGGTCAGCCTGCCGGGCGAAGGGGGGCACGTCGATTTCGCGCCGAACAGCGAAGAAGAGGCGATCATCCTTGAGGTACTGCGTGCAGAGATTGGTCACGTCTCGGCGGAGCGTGTACTTTCTGGTCCGGGACTGGTGAATTTGTATCGTGCGATCGTTAAATCCGATGGCCGTTTGCCGGAAAATTTGCAGCCAAAAGATATTACTGAACGCGCGCTGGCCGACAGCTGCACTGATTGTCGCCGCGCGCTCTCGCTGTTCTGTGTGATCATGGGACGTTTCGGCGGCGATCTGGCGTTAACGTTGGGCACCTTTGGCGGCGTCTACATCGCCGGTGGCATCGTGCCGCGTTTCCTGGAATTCTTTAAAGCCTCGGGCTTCCGTGGCGGTTTTGAAGATAAAGGTCGCTTTAAAGCGTATGTCCAGGACATTCCGGTATATCTGATCGTTCACGATAATCCCGGTCTGCTCGGCGCGGGGGCTCATCTGCGCCAGACGTTAGGCCAGATTCTGTAAGCTACGTTAGACGGACAAACCGCGTACTTCACGCGGTTTTTTGATCCCCATTCTCTGCGTCGCACGGACGCACTGTTTATTATCGGGCAGCATGTGTAACCCTGTCCGATCATAACGAGACCCGTAAACCGCGTCTGCCAACTGGTATCGCCGCAAATATTGCAGGTATAATTCCACCTATCATTCACCAGACTCAGAAGCAAAGATGACGAAACTTACCTTACAAGAGCAGATGCTGAAAGCGGGTTTAGTAACCAGCAAAAAGATGGCGAAAGTCCAGAGAACGGCTAAAAAATCACGCGTGCAGGCTCGTGAGGCAAGAGAGGCGGTCGAAGAAAATAAAAAGGCGCAGCTTGAGCGTGATAAACAGCTCAGTGAGCAGCAAAAACAGGCAACCCTGGCGAAAGAATTTAAGGCCCAGGTGAAGCAACTGATTGAAATGAACCGGATCACTGTCGCAAAAGGCGACATTGGCTTTAACTTCACCGATAACAATCTCATCAAAAAAATCGAAGTGGATAAGCTGACCCAGACGCAACTGATCAACGGACGTCTGGCCATTGCGCGTCTGGTGGCCGATAACAGCGGCGAGAGTGAATATGCGATTATCCCGGCCAGCGTCGCCGATAAGATTGCGCAGCGCGATGCCAGCAGCATCGTATTACACAGTGCGCTGAGTCAGGAAGAGCAGGATGAAGACGATCCGTATGCGGATTTTAAAGTGCCTGATGATTTAATGTGGTAAGGCGCGGTCAAAACGGCGCGGCGTGATGAACGTTAATTTGCTCTCCGCTGACGGGGTGAACAAAGCGCAGTTCGCTGGCGTGAAGCATTAAACGCGAAGTGTGTTCTGTACCGGGCAGCAGGCGACCGCCATACAGGTCGCAGCCCAGAATCGGGTGCCCCACTTGCTGGCAATGAAGGCGTAGCTGATGTGTGCGCCCGGTTTCGGGCGTGAGTTGGACCCGCGTTAACGGTATAGAGATCCCATCGGCCAGTTGCCGGGCAAAACGCTCAACGACCTGATAGCGAGATCGTGCGGGTTTGCCATTGATTGGGCAAATCGACATCAGCGGAAACAGGGCGGGATCTTTGGCAATCGGCGCGTCGATCGCTCCCTGGTCAGCCTCCAGATGTCCACAGAGCAGCGCGCTGTAGACTTTGCTGACGGTGCGCTGGCTGAACTGGTGGCAGAGGGCGGCATTGATCGCTTTATTCCGCGCCACCACCATCAGTCCGGACGTGCCGAAATCCAGGCGGTGGACCAGCGTGCAGCCAGGGAATTGCTGAACCAGCCGATAATGTACCGAATCAAGATTTTGCGGATTCTTCCCTGAAAGACTGAGTAACCCGGCAGGCTTATTGATCAACACCAGGTGATCGTCCTGATAGAGCGTCTCTATTTCATCGTCGCATGGTGGGGCAATAAAGGTATCAATGATCGTAGACATCAGGCTGCCCGGCGGGAAAGTGGGTGTGGATGATAACCCATTTTCAGCCGACCGGCGAATGACGACGACTTCACTTTCCCTCGCGTCCCCGAAATATATCATCCAGACTTAACCCAAAGACGTGGTCTGCGCAGGCATTGTGCTTTACACTGCGCGCTGCAAAAAATTGAGTAGATTAACCAGACGGTAATGGCGATGAACGGAACAATCACAACGTGGTTTAAAGATAAAGGTTTTGGATTTATCAAAGATGAGAACGGCGATAACCGCTATTTTCATGTGATTAAGGTTGCCAACCCTGAGCTTATCAAGAAAGATGCGGCGGTAACCTTTGAGCCGACCACCAACAACAAAGGCCTTTCTGCGTACGCGGTGAAGGTCGTGCCGGACAGTAAATATATCTATATCGCGGGCGAGCGCCTGAAGCTCACCTCGATTAAGTCATTCGTGGTGTTCAGCGAAGAGGTCCCGGTCGATACACCGATTGATAAAGACAATGCGGTGCTCTCTGTTGGGCTGCTGATGAACAGCATCAGGCCGAAAACCACGGCGAAACCCGGTGAAATGCGCTCGGTGAAAAAACTGGCGATCACCACTTTCCAGGGCACGACGCTGATCTTTTCGGAAGATGAGATTGATATCGAGTCCACGGTCAAAATGCTCAAAGTCTGATTTTTGCGCTGCCAGGCGACAACGCAACGCTGTTCACTATAAATGCATTAACTGCCGAAACTCTTTTACCTTACTGCGGCTTACGGGGATCTCAAATTCCAGATCCTTGAGCCGCAGAATATAGGTATTGTTAAACCACGGCTCGATCTCGCGGATCTTGTTCAGATTGACGCAGAACGAGCGGTGGCAGCGGAAAAAATGCGAGGGCGGCAGTTTGTTGCAGAACTCGGTGATATTGATGGGCATCACGTACGACTCCCGCCGCGTATAAACAAACGTCATTTTCTCATGGGCTTCAGCGTAATAAATATCGTTGATCGGCGTGACGATAATTCGCTCATCTTTGATCAGGTTGATGGTGTCGTTTTCGCGCGTAACGGGCCCAGTCGCACCGGCACCGGACTGTTGCTGCTGCCAGGCCGTCTCCAGCTTTTGCAGCATCCCGACGATCCGCGATTCCTGATATGGCTTAAGAATATAGTCAAATGCCTCCAGCTCGAACGCTTCAACCGCATGTTCTTTCCACGCGGTAATAAACACAATAAACGGCTTATGGGCGAACTGACTGATATTTTGCGCCAGCAGAACGCCGTCCAGAGACGGGATATTGATATCGAGAAAAATGGCGTCGACGCGGTGATGCTGCAAAAACTTCAGTACATCCAGGCCATCGTCAAACGTACCGACAATCTCCATCTGGCTATGTTCTTTAATCAGCCAACTGAGTTCCTGTTGGGCGAGGAATTCATCTTCAACGATGATGACTTTCACAGTGTTACTCCGGCTTAAAGCAATAACGTGGCGGGCGTAGCGGTCGCCGCGCGGTGGTTAGGCACATAAAAGGCGATTTCGGTACCTGGCTCCAGGCGGCGAATATGCAGGCCTTCACCGTATAACAGCTTAACGCGATGATGGACATTAAGCAGACCAATTTTATTGCCTGGCATTTCGTTGGATTCCACACGCTCAATCACTTTCGGATCGATACCGTGGCCGGTGTCCCTTACGGCAATGCGCACCCGGTTGCCGCACTCGGCGACGCTAATCGTCACCACGCCTTTCCCTTTACAGGGCTGGATGCCGTGGACAATAGCGTTCTCCACTAACGGTTGTATCAACAGGCTGGGGATGGCGCAGTTTACCTCTTCATCAATATCATAAATAACGGTCAGCTTATCGCCAAAACGGGCCTGTTCAATGGCAATGTAATCCTTGATTTGATACAGCTCTTTTTTGATGTCGATCTGCTCGTCATCCTTTAACTCAATGTTATAGCGCAGGTAACGCGACAAATTATAAATAAGCTGGCGTGCAGTATCCGGATTCAGCCGAATCGATGACGAAATGGCGTTCAGGGCGTTAAACAGGAAATGAGGATTAATTTTACTTTGTAACGCACGTAGCTCTGCCTTATTTGCCATTTCCCGTAATTGCTCTGTACGGGACACCTCGAGCTGGGTCGAAATAATCTGTGACAGACCAACCGCCATCTCCTGCAATGACGAGGTGATCTGATGGGCGTGACAGTAGTAAATTTTCAGCGTGCCGGTCACCACCCCTTTTTCCCATAATGGAATGACCAGCATGGAGTGGATCTCCGGCGTGCGGTGTGCTTCATCATTATTTTTAATGATAATTTCGCCGTGATTGATCGCCTGTTGAGTGGTTGGGCTGACGAAGTCATCGTGGTTGCGGTAGTTGGCTTCCCCGACGCCGACGTAGGCCAGTACATGTTGGGTATTGGTAATTGCCACCGCGTCGGCGTGAATATCGTGACGAATGATTTCGCAGATCTGGCGCAACGACTCGCTGTTGACATGGCGAAACAGGGGCAGCGTTTTATTGGCGATATCCAGCGCCAGTTTGGCCTGTCGCGCGGCGCTCGCTTCTTTCTCCCCTTCAACGCTCTGTACCAGCATCACAATAAACCCGATACAGACGCTGCCGAGGATCATCGGAATACCGATTTTCGAGACGATATCCAGCCCCAGTTCGGTGGTTGGTGCCCAGAGAACAACCAGGATCATCGTTAGCGTTTCACAAAGCATGCCGCCCAAAATCCCGGCGCGCCAGTGTTGGGCTTTAGGGATCTTGCGGTTAATCCAGCCTGCAAGACACCCCGCCAGGATGCTGGTGATAAAGCAGGGGAGTGCTGTCACTCCGCCGATGTCAATCAGATAGCGGTGCGTCCCGGCAATTACCCCCGTAATAATACCTACCCACGGACCAAACAGGATCCCGCCTGACATCACGGCAATGATCCGCACATTCACCAGCGAACCTTCGACCGGAACGCCGGACCAGGTGCTGAACAACGCAAACATCGAAAAAATGGCGGTGACGGCGAGCAGTTCTTTTGGCGTATGGGCAGACTTATGCAGCAGCTCGCGAAACAGGCGGATGCGGATGAGAAAGAACAGACAGAATAGCATCAGCGCTGCACGGTCAAAGACGGCCAGCAGCATGGTAAATATTTCGTGCACGGGGGACTCTTGCCAAAGGGTTAAAGAACTATGATAGGTAACCGCAGGGCGGATGACCAGCCTGCTGAGATGTTGTGGCTAATGAGGAAAAACCTCAATTTTAAAAGGGGATTGATGCGTGATTGGTGTATTTACAATACATCTCATAAAACGCGGGCTTTCCTGGTTACTACTATAACAACAGAGTGTTATAGAAAAGTAACACGAAATACGAGTGAAATAAGAAAGATTTCCTCTTTTAAAGTTGAGGTTCCTCTTTTTAGAAACAAAAAAATATTTTGCTTTCCCTCTCGACAGAGGGATTTTAATCAGGCTATTTTCTAAACATGCCACCATCGTGGCAGCGTCGCTCGGACGGTCCGGGCGCTAACGTGAATCTGAGGAAACTATGGCTGACTCTCGCCCTGAACGTCGCTTTACGCGTATTGATCGTCTCCCCCCCTACGTTTTTAACATCACGGCTGAACTGAAGATGGCTGCGCGTCGGCGCGGCGAAGATATTATCGATTTCAGCATGGGGAACCCGGACGGCGCGACGCCGCCTCACATCGTCGAAAAACTGTGCACCGTGGCGCAGCGCCCGGATACGCACGGGTACTCTACTTCTCGCGGTATCCCGCGCCTGCGTCGGGCCATCTCCCGTTGGTATCAGGAACGCTATGAAGTGGATATCGATCCAGAATCCGAAGCGATTGTCACTATTGGCTCAAAAGAGGGGCTGGCGCACCTGATGCTGGCCACACTCGATCATGGTGATACGGTGCTGGTGCCGAACCCCAGCTATCCCATCCATATTTACGGTGCGGTAATTGCCGGTGCTCAGGTGCGTTCTGTTCCGCTGGTGGAAGGTATCGATTTCTTCAACGAGCTGGAGCGTGCGATTCGCGAAAGTTATCCGAAACCGAAGATGATGATCCTCGGGTTCCCGTCTAATCCGACGGCGCAGTGCGTCGAGTTAGAATTTTTTGAGAAAGTGGTCGCGCTGGCGAAGCGTTACGATGTGCTGGTGGTACACGATCTGGCTTACGCCGACATCGTTTACGATGGCTGGAAAGCGCCGTCCATCATGCAGGTGCCTGGAGCGCGCGACGTGGCGGTGGAGTTTTTCACGCTGTCGAAAAGCTACAATATGGCGGGCTGGCGCATTGGCTTTATGGTCGGCAACAAAACGCTGGTCAATGCCCTGGCGCGGATTAAGAGCTATCACGACTACGGCACGTTTACCCCGCTACAGGTTGCCGCCATTGCGGCACTGGAAGGCGATCAGCAGTGCGTGCGGGATATCGCCGAGCAGTATAAGCGCCGTCGTGACGTACTGGTGAAAGGGCTGCATGAGGCCGGGTGGATGGTCGAGATGCCGAAAGCCTCCATGTACGTATGGGCGAAGATCCCGGAACAGTATGCCGGGATGGGGTCGCTGGACTTTGCGAAGAAGCTACTGAACGACGCTAAAGTGTGTGTGTCGCCCGGAATTGGTTTTGGTGATTACGGTGATACCCATGTGCGCTTCGCGCTGATTGAGAACCGCGATCGTATTCGTCAGGCGATCAGAGGGATTAAATCGATGTTCCGCGCCGATGGCCTGTTGCCTGCCGGAACGAAATCGGCTTCTGAAACCCTCGAGTAAAACGTTTTGTCCATCCAAACGTAAACAGGAGCCATCGGCTCCTGTTTTTTTTGCTGCATTGTTGTCTTTAGATCATCAGGGCAAACGTACCGGCCCAAACGATGACCATAAAAGAAATGCCCATAAAGAAATATTTCACTTTCATCTCTCCGCGTAATGACTGATACGCCCGAATGAATTTCATCTCATCTGATTATAGAGAGCTGATACCAGTAAGAACAAAACCCGGAAAATTCCTCTGTTTCGTCTGCGGTATCACCTCAGAATTCTGTGCGTTGATTGCTCCAGACGGCGCTAATGTACGCCTAAAAATGAAGCGAGACAAGAGGCATTTTCTTATTTACTTTTAATAACTTACAACTGTCGTGATTCGGCGACAGTATAATTTCAGAGGGTAATAAATCACCATTGAGCGACGCGATCTCTGGCGTAAAAAGCGAAGATGAAAACCACAATATAATCAAGGTTATTGGTTATGGCAGACAATAAAAAAGGCCTTACGGCCTTTTTAAATGTAGAGCGAGGCTTCACCCAGTGGACGGGTTTTAAAGCGGCGGTGGATCCAGAGATACTGCTCAGGGGCGCGCATGATCTCTTTCTCGATAATTTTGTTCATATAGGCGGCGGCCTGGTTTTCATCTGCCGGGTAGCCTTTCATCTCAGGAGAGATATACAGACGGTAACCACTGTTACCGGCTTTTCTGACCATCGTAACGGTGAGCATGGCCGAACCTGATAAACGCGACAACACATAGGTACCATTCGTGGTTGCCACGTCCTTAACAGCGAAGAACGGAGCGAAAGAACTGCCTTTTGGGCCGTAGTCCTGATCCGGTGCAAACCAGACGGCTTCACCTTTCTTCAGGGCACCAACGATGCCGCGCAGATTGTTTCTGCCGATCATAGCTTTATTCGAACGCATCCGTCCGCGGGTCTGCACCCACTCCATCAGCGGATTGTTGTGTGGGCGATAGGTCGCCATCATCGGCTGGCAAAGGCCCATCACCCGACCACCCAGTTCCAGTGACATAAAGTGAACGCCAACGACCATCACGCCGCGGTTTTGCGCTTGCGCGCGTTGCAGGTTATCCAGTCCCTCAACATCAAACCATTTACGCACGCGACGGTCCGGCCAGAACCAGGCCATACCGGTTTCCAGCAGCGCCATACCGAGAGAACGGAAATTCTCTTCGATCATCTTTTCTCTCTGTTCCAGAGAATAAGACGGGAAGCAGAGCTCAAGATTTTTACGGGCGATGGACTCGCGGCGCTTCAGGAAGGGGCGTGCCAACGAACCCGTTCGGGTGCCGAGAAAGCACAGAAGCGGATAGGGCAGTTGTACCAACAACCAAAGCACACCGAGGCCAAACCAGGTGAGCCAGTATCGCGGATGTAGGAACTCGCGGGAAAATTTGCATGTTGGGAACATAAATACCTTCTATTGATACCCATTTTTGTATCGCAGAAGACGTATTCTCCAACGCGGTACACTCAATGTTTTAGGCCATCATGTACGACAATGGTTCCTGCAAAGAGTGTAAAACTGCGTCAGGACAAAACCACGAGGGGCATGAATGCTGGACGTATAATGTACCACCAGGGGATTAATGTCAGCCACAAATAATTAATCAAGAAGCGTAAATATTTTCATTGCGTTTGAAAAATAATGGCGTGGTTTTTAATAGGTTGTTTTTAATAAAGTTTGAAAAGCACAATGCGGAATATTCGTATAATCACAATTGTTATAAAAAAGTTGAGAGATTTGCCGGAGAGACCACTTTCGCTTATGATTGAAAATATAAGGAGAGTAAGGATTTACGTTTGAAGTTCACGCAAAAAGGAGGTACGGCGATGATCTTTTTTTTAGCCTTTCTGCTCGTGAGTATGCTGGGTGTCAGTGGTTATATCGCGCAGGTTTTAGGTTGGGTATCAGCCATTAGCGCGTTTATCGGCATGATCATTCTGGCGGTGCTGATATACTACACCACGATGTGGTTGACTGCTGGTGATGAGATGGTCACAGGATTGTTTCTTTTTCTTTCACCGGCCTGCGGCCTGATCATTCGTTTTATGGTGGGCTACGGTAAGCGTTAATTGGCCCGGCAATAAATCATTAGTATTGATGATTGCCATTTTTTATATCGGGCTATCGCGTCGTAGGGAAAAGTGCCAGTTAGCTGGCACTTTCGTTGTCAGGATCAGCAAGAACGAACAGGTTAATTCCTTCTTATCTCCCTCCACCCCTTCATTTCTTTCGCGCCTTATTCAGCGACTGACCATTCCTGTGGATAGCGTGCCGGCACGAAACGCAGGGTGAGCGCCATAAGTCCGGCCACACAGAGGGCGTGGAACGTCCAGTCAAGCCAGTAATTGCCGCTCAGGCTTCGTAAGATACCGGAGAGCCAGGGAGAGAGGCCCGCGATTATAAAGCCAATCCCCTGCATAAAAGCGACTAATTTGCCGGATATCACCGGATGTTGGGCATGGTCCAGCGCCAGCACCAGACATAAAGGAAATGCGCCGCCCAGGCCGATACCGCAAACCACGGCCCAGAGGATTGGCAGTTGCGCAGGCCAGAGGATAAAACCGCAAAAGCCAAGCATCTGTAAGGCCAGCGTGAAAAGCAGCAGTTTACGACGATCCTGATGACGCGCGAGCATCGGCAATATTAGCGCCCCCGCTGTTTGACCGACGGTCATCAAAGCCAGCAGCGTGCCGCTGAACTGTGCGCTTTCGCCCAACTGAATATAGTACGGCGGCAGCCAGGCAATCAGGCTGCCGTAACCGCCATTGATCACGCCAAAATAGAGTCCCAGCGTCCAGGCGCGCGGGTTGAGTACGACGCGCACGGCAGCACTTTTCCGGTGAGGTGAAGGCATCTCAACTGAGCGAGGTTGTGCCAGCCAGCCGACCAGGGCAATCAGCGCAGGCAGAGCCCACCATGCCAGCGAGCGATACCAGAGTTCGCTATGTTGCGCGATCCACGGGGTCATCGCCGCGCCGAGTCCCCCTCCGCCCATTAATGCAGCTGACCAGAGCCCCATCACCTGCGGCATACGACGATGAAAAAGGCGCTTAATTACCGTTGGCATGACAACCTGAACGATCCCAATACCGATACCGCCCAGCAGAGCGCTGCTCAATAGTACGACGCTGTGCGGCGCCAGTTCGCGAAGCAACGCGCCGGTCGTAACCATCAACAGACTTAAGGCGACGCTAAGGCGCTCGCTGATATGGCGATTGATCCACCCTCCGGCCAGCGCCAGAGCCCCCATGGCGATCATCGGTAATGCTGTGAGCAGCGACGCCACGGCAAAGCTCATACCACTTGCGGCACGTAGTTGCGGCAAAAGTGGACCAACAGAGGTCAGCAGCGGACGCATATTCAGGCCAATCAGCACCAGAATCAGCAGGATTAGCCCAACGTGGGGGGTTTTGTTCATGACTGTTTTTCAGCCCAGCGTTGATAAACTGCCAGCCCATTGGATTGCGGAAGATGATGAACAGGCAGAGTTTGTTGCTCGAGGGGCTGCCGTAATTGCTGATAAATTGCCGCAGTGGAAAGACGGAATGTCTCACCATCGCCATTGCTGTTGGCGAACCAGACTTCTTTTACGCCGGTGAGATACATGGCACTAAGGCACATGGGGCACGGCTGGCCGCTGGCGTAAACCACGCATTCGCGAAGCGCCGCGCTGCCTGAATGAGCCGCAATCGCCCGAATGGCATTGAGCTCTGCATGCCCGGTGGGGTCATCATCCAGGTGTAGCGTGTTGACGGCTTCAGCGATCGCTTCGCCGTTGCGGACAATAATCGCGCCAAACGGGCGTCCACCCTGTTCAACGTTGCGGGCGGCCAGGGCCAGTGCCTGTTGCAGATAATTATCATGTGCAGACATACTTTACTCCTGTGTACAGAGAAAAGAAGAACGATACGCCTGCGCGTACCGCTCAGATGGATTAGAAAGGCTTCGTGGGTAAATACTTACCATCGAGGGTAATTACGGCGCGCTCGCCGCCTTCCGGGTCCGCCACTTTTTTGACATCCAGCTTGAAGTTAATGGCGCTAATAATGCCGTCGCCAAATTTTTCGTGAACCAGCGCTTTTAACGTGGTGCCGTAAACCTGCAACATCTCATAGAAACGGTACATCGTCGGGTCTGTCGGTACGCGATCGTCAATACTGCCGCGCAATGGGATGGTCTGTAGCAACAATACCGCATCGCTGTCGAGAGCCAGTTTTTCACCGACGAGACGCGCTGCATCGGCCGGGAGAGCATGTTGGCCAAGCAGCGCGGCGGTGACAAACGCTTCTGATAAGCCGGTGCCGTCCGCAAGTTGGGCAAACGTGAGATCTTTTTTGGCTTTGCTCAGCAGGATCTGGTCGGCCAGGGCCAGGCGAATATCACGGTTAATTTGCGACTGAATCATAATAGAACCTCTTTGATACGTTAAAAAATAGCTCAGGCTGCGGATGACTGGCGATAAGGCATCGCGCAGGTGTTTGGGTTTTCTGCCAGTGAAACGAACCGTCCGCGGGTGCCGTCGTAAGCGGCAATCTCAGCGCTTTCGATGTCATAGACCCAGCCGTGGAGCGCAATGCGTCCTTCTTCAAGTGCGAGACGCACTGAGGGATGGGTTTGAATGTTGGCGAGTTGCGCGATGACGTTTTCACGCACCATCGCGGCCGTTTTTTCAGCTAAAGAGGCATGCGTTCGTGACTCGTTAACTACGCGGGCGGAATCCGCATAGCGCAGCCAGTGATCGACGGCAGGCATGTGGTCCAGGCAGTGACACCCGGCAATCGCGGTCATCGCACCGCAATCGGAGTGCCCACAGATAACGATGTCGGTGACGCGAAGCGCAGAGACGGCGTATTCCACCGAGGCCGTCACTCCACCGGGTTCCGGGCCATATGACGGCACAATATTGCCGGCGTTGCGGATCACGAACAGATCGCCAGGCTCGCGCTGGGTGACCAGTTCGGGGACCAGGCGACTGTCCGAACAGGAGATGAATAACGCACGGGGGTTTTGCTCAGTGGCAAGGCGTCTGAATAATTCCGCGCGTTCAGGAAATACATTGCGCTGAAATTTCAGGAAACCATCAATAATCTCTTTCACGAATAATCCTCTGTTTCGCTATGCGATGAACACAGGCTACGCGCTTCGTATCATAAGATAAAAGACTCATTTATAATGGTGTCTATTGGAAAATCTTATAGGTAAGGGCGATGCTGGATCGACACACTCACTATTTTCTTGCCGTGGCGGAGCATCACGGATTCACCCGTGCAGCGGCGGCTCTGCACGTTTCGCAACCCGCGCTTTCGCAGCAAATCAGGCAACTGGAGGAGATGCTGGCCGTGCAGTTGTTCGATCGCAGTGGGCGAACGATCCGGTTGACCGACGCGGGAGAAGTCTATCTGCGCTATGCGCGCAGCGCGCTACAGGCGCTGGAAGAGGGCAAACGCGCCATTCATGATGTGGAGGATCTGAGTCGGGGCTCCCTGCGTGTTGCGGTCACACCGACCTTTACCGCCTGGTTTATCGGCCCGCTACTGGCTGAATACCATACCCGTTATCCCAATGTGACCTTACAGCTACAGGAACTCTCACAGGATAAAATCGAAGAGATGGTGGTCAATGATGAACTGGATGTCGGCATTGCCTTTGATCAGGTTCACTCTGCGGATATCGATGCGCAGCCGTTGCTGACCGAGAACCTGGCCCTGGTCGTGGCGAATCATCATCCGCTGGCCGTGCAGGCGTCGGTGGATTTGAGCGTGCTCAATGACGAAAAGTTGATTTTATTGAACGCGGAGTTTGCTACCCGGGAGCAGATTGACCGTTACTGCCTACAGGCAGGACTGCGACCGCAGATTCTCATGGAGGCCAACTCTATTAGTGCCGTACTGGAGCTGGTGCGGCGCACCGGATTATCCACGTTGTTGCCTGCCCCCATCGCAGAACAGAGTCACGATCTCCAGGCGATTTCACTGACCCCGCAACTTCTCGAACGTACGGCCGTATTACTGCAGCGAAAAGGTGCCTGGCGAACCGCGGCTGCCAGGGCGTTTGTTGCGATGGCGCAAGAAGGCGTAAAGGCTGGGAAAGCGGTAAGTTAATCGGGGATTTGGTGAGGTAAAGCGCGGATCAGATAGTGATTGCATAAGGAAATCAGTTTGGGTATTTTTATGCAGTAAATGTGCATAAAAATAAAAGGAGAAGGGAATGTTCAGTCAGTGGATAAAAGCAGGATGTTTGATGATGGCGTTGACCGGGGCCGCTTTTGCAGCACAAGAAACTTACGTGGTCGGCGCGGGTGGCACCTATCGCCCGTTTGAGTTTGAAAACAGCCAGAAACAGCTGGAAGGTTTTGATATCGATATTATTAAAGCTATCGCTAAAGCGGAAAATTTTGATGTCAAACTGGTCAACACGCCGTGGGAAGGTATCTTCGCGACGCTGGGTTCCGGGGATCGCGACATTATTATCTCGGGGATCACCATCACGGATAAACGTAAGCAGATGGTGGATTTTTCTCTTCCTTATTTCCCGGCTGAGCAGTCAATTGTCGTTCCGGCTGATTCAAAAGTGAGTTCTCTGGACTCGCTGAAGACGGAAAAGGTTGGCGTCGTTAACTCCAGCACCGGTGACATTGTGGTTTCTGGCGTTCTGGGAAAAAACAGCACCGCGATTAAGCGTTTCGATAATACCCCGTTAATGCTACAGGAATTGTTTGAAGATGGTGTTAGCGCGGCGGTTGGCGATGTCGGTGTGGTGAAATACTACATCAAGCAGCATCCGGAAAAGCAGTTCAAGCTCGTCCCGGATGCTAAGTTCGAACGCCAGTATTTTGGTATTGCGGTAGCCAAAGGGAATACCGAATTACAGCAGAAGATTAATGCGGGATTGAAGAAAATCATCGCTGATGGCACCTACGATAAAATTTATAAAACCTGGTTTGATAGCGAAGTCCCGACGCTTCCGTCAGAGTAATTTGCTTTATTAATTTTTTTTAGGCTGACACGTTGTCTGTGTCAGCTTTTTTGCAGGGGAAAACCATGACGGGATTTCGTTGGGAAATCATCCAGGAGTATGCGCCATTGTTTATGGAAGGCGCGTGGATGACCATAAAATGTACCATCATCTGTGTCTGTCTTGGCACACTCTGGGGGTTGACGCTGGGGCTGGGCCGCATGGCGAAAGCCGAGCACGGCTTCTGGAAATACGCGCTCCGCTATTGTGTTCAGTATCCCGTTCGTTTCTACGTCAGCGCCTTTCGCGGAACGCCACTGTTTGTCCAGATCATGGTTGTCCATTTTGCGCTGGTGCCGCTGTTCATCAATCCCCGTGACGGGATGCTGGTTACCAGCGGACTGATGAGCGCCGATGTCGCCCGCGAATTGCGTTCGGGCTACGGTGCTTTCTTATCCTGTATTGTGGCGATCACGCTGAATGCCGGGGCCTATGTTTCTGAGATCTTCCGTGCGGGGATCCAATCGATTGACCCTGGTCAGATGGAAGCGTCGCGGGCGCTGGGAATGCCGTGGTGGAAAACCATGCGCAAAGTTATCCTGCCTCAGGCTTTTCGCCGTATTCTTCCTCCGCTGGGCAATAATGCCATCGCGATTGTCAAAGATTCCTCACTCGCCTCGGCAATCGGACTTGCCGATCTGGCCTATGCGGCGCGAACGGTTTCAGGTGCTTATGCAACCTACTGGGAACCCTACCTGACCATTTCGCTGGTGTACTGGGTACTCACCTTCCTGCTGGCACAGCTGGTTAACCGTCTGGAAAAAAGGTTTGGTAAAAGTGATCCACATTAAAAATTTACATAAACACTTTGGTGACAACCACGTTCTGCGCGGTATTGACTGTGATATCAAACCCCAGGAGGTGGTGTGTATCATTGGTCCATCGGGGTCCGGAAAAAGCACCTTCTTACGCTGCATGAATGCGCTCGAGACGGTTACCGAAGGCGAAGTCGTGGTGAATGGTTTTGCCGTTCACGATCGCAAAACCGATCTCAATAAAATGCGTGAAAGCGTCGGGATGGTGTTCCAGCGTTTTAATCTGTTTCCGCACATGACGGTGCTGGATAACCTGATGATGGCGCCGCAAATGCTGTTGGGGCTCTCCCGCAGTGAAGCGATTAACCGGGCTGAAATGCTGTTGGAAAAAGTCGGGTTAAGCGATAAACGCGATGCCTGGCCTTCACGCCTGTCGGGCGGTCAGCAGCAACGCGTGGCGATTGCACGCGCGCTGGCAATGAACCCCTCGATCATGCTGTTCGACGAGCCAACCTCGGCGCTGGACCCGGAGCTGGTTGGCGATGTGCTGGAGGTGATGAAGAACCTGGCCAATGAAGGCATGACCATGGCGATCGTCACCCATGAAATGGGATTTGCCCGTGAAGTGGCCGATCGGGTTATTTTTATCGATCACGGTATTATCCAGGAGGAAGGATCGCCGGAGGTACTTTTTACGTCGCCAGCAAATCCGCGAACGGCTGAATTTTTAAGTAAGGTTCTTTGATATAAGATGCCAGATCGGTATTTCCCGATCTGGCCATTCACGTCAGAAAATCAGATTTGCTCTTTTATTGTTTTGCTGCTGCCGTTTGTTTTTACCGACGCGATACCGACATCGCGCGACTGCGTGGAGGCGTACATCTGGCTGGTGCCAATGACCTGATGATTGCCTGCTTTTAAATTGAAGAAGAACTTACCATTCGACGCAGTTTTCGTTTCGTAGCGTTCGTCCAGCGGACTGTTCGACTGAACGGAAGCAATACCATTTTCTGCCGCCGCTTTCGTGGTATACAGTTCGCTCGTGAGGATCACCTCGCCATTCCCTGCTTTCAGTACAAAGCGGAACTGATCGTTTGTACTCTTACTTAATTCAAACCAACCGGCCATAATTATCACCTTTTTAAAAAGAGAGGAATTACCGCACCGTATTGAGCATAGTTTAATAATAATTTATCAGGCAATATTCGAAGGAATCTGAAAAGTCTCAAATAATCGCGGTGCAAAAGGAGGGGAATGAAACACGTCAATATACGTCTCGAAAAGCTCAGGAGTCGATTTCCGCCACCGGTTATTCTGTTAATCTTTGTGGTGGGAGATTGTCTTACCGCAAATCCGCGTTTTACCTTTGGTCTGGTTACCCAGGTTCTGAGCCTGGCGATAGCTGCGGTAAGCCTTGGCGTCATCATGACAACCGCGTGGCAAATGCATGTGAATCGCACCACGCTCAATCCGCTTCAGGCGGAGAAAACGACGACGCTGGTCACGTGCGGATGCTATGCCTGGAGCCGAAATCCGATTTATCTTGGACTGAGCGGAGGACAACTTGCCGTTGCGCTCTGGATGGGCAGTCTGCCTGGCCTGATTGCCGTTCCACTCTTCATGCTGGCGGTGGCCAGGTTGCATATCGATTTTGAAGAGTTTCAGTTACATAAGCGCTTTGGGGCAGAGTGGGAGCACTACGCTAAGCAGGTTCGTCGCTGGCTATAAAAGGTCATCATGCTGACTATCCGCAGATTGCGTCGACAAAGGCGATGGCATCAGCGACAGCATGGCGCGCCTGCCACGCAAGGTGTCCGGGGCTGTCGGCGTCGCAGAAACCGTGCTGTGCATCGAACATATGACATTGCACCAGGGGCAATGTTTCCAGCTTCTGTTGCAGTGCTGTCGGGTCGAATGACGGCTCGTGGCGGGCCATGATCATCAGCGCAGGGCAGTGCGGTAACTCATCGCTGTACTGACGAATGCGAGAGCCATAGTGACAGATAACCCCATCACACAAGCCGCTTCCTGCGACTCGCCACGCAAGCGTTGCCCCGGTGCTGTAACCAATGACAATCAGTTTGCGATGTTGCGCGCGCAGTGTGGCAAGCAGCGTTAAGACGGGTTGGGGATCAAAACCCACGTGGTTTGAAAAATAGCGATAAGCTTCATCCTGTTGCGCATAACTGAAGGGACTGTCATGGGGGAAAAGCGCGGGAGTATAAACCGCGAACCCACGCGCTCGCCACATATCGCTGGTACGTTGTATATGCGCATTGATGCCGTAAATTTCATGCAGAATGACGACGGCATCTGACCGTTGGCTGGACATCTGCGGTTTAGTCGTCCGCTTTATGCGCCCAGGCTGGCATGGACGTCAGGAAGCGAATCGCACGCTTACGTGATTCCTCAGGGCCAACTTTTTGCCAGGAGTCAAGAAAACCCGCCAGGCCAGAAACGGCTTCATCCCAGGGCTTCAGATTGCCTTCGGCGTCGCTGCAATATGCGCAGTATTTATCGCTCGCTCCTTTGGCATCGGGTGCGGACAGCGGCATTCCGCAGGCGTGGCAAAACTGTTCTTGCTGTGACATGTAACGCTCCTTGTGTCCTGTGGTTGATGAATAAATATACGGTTATTTTTCGAGAAGAATCCGATGCCAGATCAAATAACCCTGTCAGATGTGTAACAAATATTGATTTGGTTTATGTATTGAGAAAATGAGGGTCTGTTAGTCTTACTGTCTCACCGATGACTCAAGGGATAGTTGTGCTGGAAATCTTTTCTTAACCCACTGAAAAATATCTTTAAATATTTTTCTCTTAGCAAAATTCATGGTTCGTTCAGGACGAATCCGTTTTTGTATGGGTTAAAAAAGGGTCAACATGCACCTCATATGGACCGTCAGTCCCGTGGGCTATCAGCGCATCGCGAAGCGCTGTCCTGCCTGCAATATCAAACGCGATTTCATCCCTTCCGGGGCTTTCAGAATGAATTCGCAAAAAAAGTTGCTGGATATCTGGAGCATCTATAAGTGTCTTCACTGTGATTACACCTGGAATATCAGCCTGTTCTCGCGACTCCCTGTCAGCCGTATTGACCGCGATCTCTATGCGCGGATCGTTGCCAATGACACAAGGGCGATCCAACTTTTCGCTCACGATCGCCACATTCTGAAGCGAAATAATGCCGAACTCTCCGGGAGCCCGGACTTTGCTGTTCGCGAGCAGTGGCGGATCACGTTTGCCCGGCATCAGCATCTGAAGGTGAGTATCAGATTAACGATCGCCTTTCAGGTCAGTCTGTTATCGGTGATGAAAAAGCAGTTGCGACTCAGTGCGGGGGAGATAGCGCGGTGGGTTGCCGAGGGTAAGATTCGCGGTGTTACGCTGCGTGAACTCAAAAATCGTAAACGTCAGGATACGGCTTATGATTTCTGGATGAGCCCGGACGCGTTTTACGCGATCAGGAAAATGCGCATGGAAGCGAAACGCTAAACCAGGCGACGCCCGGCCTGCATGGCGGGCGTCAAAATCGGCGGGAAACGCAACGCCGAATCAGGTTCTTGTCTGGTGCTTTTCAAGGTAAATCATCGTCCGATCCGCGTGAATGTGGTTGCGACGGTATTCCTGATAACCGATCGGTGTTACCCCTTGCAGGGGCATTCTCAGAAGCCACCATCTTATTCTTAGGAGGTGGCTTCTATATTGAAGATGTTATTTTATCTGGCAGCGGCTCCTGCGGTTCCCCCAAATGCGCCGACTCCCAGGAGAAAACCAAAGTCATACCATCCGCCATTATTAGGAACGGAGTAAATAGCAATGGAATTATCAAACAGATGCCCAATCATCGCGAATACAGCAATCCATCCGTGCCACAATCCTGAGAAGAAACCCGGAGCCGACTCGTAAACCGCCCAATCCGATCGGCTTGCACAGCCAGCCAGCATCAGGGTTGCGACCACCACGAACGCTACTGCACTCATCTTTTTCATTCTCGATATTACCGTCATGAATTATCACCCTGAGATATGGATAACGGAGCACCTTAACATTTTCACCGTCAGTCACTTTTGCGCTATATCACGCATGCGGTGGTGTGCCGAATACCACGATAATTTGTACCGGTCCGGGAAACGGTAGCGTAAAGGTGCTTACATTCAATCGGTTTATGATTTCATCTTCCGGGCGGATTGTTTTGACCTGACTAACGGTGAATCAGTTGAGAGTCTTTCTGGTCAAATTGGGGATTCATAGATAATCGGAGCAGGAATACGTCATGGACTTTGTTAATTTCAACAGGTAATGATAAACGTCAGGATAATAAAATGCCTTTTGTTATAGGGATGGATGGACGTTGGTGTACGGTGGGATGGTGTCCCCTGCAGGAATCGAACCTGCAACTAGCCCTTAGGAGGGGCTCGTTATATCCATTTAACTAAGGGGACGAAGCGGCACCGAGTATACCGGTTTTTGTTTGTCACGGTAAGTGAGGGGCCGCCTGACTGTTCAAACCGTCACCATTCAGGGCTGTTTTTCCACCTTTTTCTGCGCGTTGTCTCTTTTTTGCGCCGCGATCCTGGCTTCTTCTTTACGCTTGTTGCTCATATCGTTGCGGATCTGCGCGTGGCTCATCAGGGCGAAGATAAAGGTACCGCCGCAAATGTTTCCGGCAAGTGTCGGTAAGGCAAACGGCCAGAGGAAGTTGCTCCAGTGCAGCGTACCGTTGAATACCAGATAGAGAATTTCAACTGACCCAACCACGATGTGAGTGGTATCGCCCAACGCAATCAGCCACGTCATCAGGATAATCACCACGATCTTCGCCGCGCCAGCCGCCGGGAACATCCAGACCATCGTGGCAATCAGCCAGCCGGAAATAATAGCGTTGGCAAACATTTCCGTGGGGCTGTTTTTCATCACCTCCATGCCTATCTTAACGAATGCATCGCGGGTCTCTTCGTTAAAGATAGGCATATATTCAAAGGCCCACGCCGCAATCGCAGTGCCCAGAATATTCCCCAGCAATACAATGCCCCACAGCCGCATCAACAGCCCCGCGTTACCGAACGTCGGATTTTGCATCACGGGCAACACGGCCGTAACCGTGTTTTCGGTAAACAGCTGCTGACGAGCCATAATGACGATGATAAAGCCAAAGGTATAGCCGAGATTCTCCAGCAAGAAACTGCCCGGTACGCCCTCCAGTTTGACGTGGAAGATGCCTTTTGCCAGCAGTGAGGCACCCATTGAAAGTCCGGCGGCAATAGCTGACCACAACAGCGCCATCGCATCTCGCTCCAGCTCTTTCTCCCCGTCCTGACGAATATGCTCGTGAATCGCCATCGCCCGTGAAGGGAGGCGATCCTCATCCACTTCTATCTTCTTCCCGCTCTGTTTCTCTTCACTTTCGACAGCTAGCTCGTCGCTATGTTTATCTATCTTGTCGTTTTCATGATCAACCATCATTCATCCCCGATATGAGCACAGACAGAATAAAGCGTAGCGGTTTTTAGCCAGAACCCCGTGAAGACATACTCTGAAAACGCAAAAATGGTAACGTTTGTTTTTCTTCATCTCGCTAGAATAGAAGCGCGGCGATTCTGGTGTGACCAGGCTATGATCACATCAACGAGTTCGGTGATATAGACATCGTTTGACGTACTGTTACAATCGCTCACACCTTTACAGGCGGATACGATAGCGTTCCGTCATGGATGGCAATCAGCGATAGCCATAATTAACAGGGAGACATTTATGAAGCTTCGCCTGTCGGCGCTTGCGCTGGGAACCACACTGCTGGTGGGGTGTGCAAGTTCTGGCACAGAACAGCAGGGGCGTTCGGACCCGTTTGAAGGGTTCAACCGCACCATGTACAACTTCAACTTTAATGTGTTGGATCCGTATATCGTTCGACCGGTGGCTGTCGCCTGGCGTGATTATGTTCCGCAGCCTGCCCGTAGTGGTCTGAGCAACTTCACCGGAAACCTGGAAGAACCAGCGGTAATGGTGAACTATTTCCTGCAGGGCGATCCGTATCAGGGGATGGTGCATTTCACCCGTTTCTTCCTCAACACGATTCTGGGGATGGGCGGTTTCATTGACGTCGCTGGTATGGCGAATCCGAAACTGCAACGCGTTGAGCCACATCGCTTCGGCAGCACCTTAGGTCATTATGGCGTAGGTTATGGTCCTTACGTGCAGTTACCGTTCTACGGTAGTTGGACTATCCGCGAGGACGGTGGTGATATGGCGGATACGCTCTATCCGGTTCTCTCCTGGCTGACCTGGCCGATGTCTATCGGCAAGTGGACGATTGAAGGGATTGAGACCCGCGCTCAGTTGCTGGATTCCGATGGCCTGCTGCGCCAGTCTTCCGATCCCTACATTATGGTTCGTGAAGCTTACTTCCAGCGTCATGACTTTATTGCGGATGGTGGGAAACTCAAGCCGCAGGAAAACCCGAACGCGCAGGCGATTCAGGACGAACTAAAAGAGATCGATTCCGAGTAAGCCGGTTTAGGCAAATAAAAAGGTGAGCTAAAAAGCTCACCTTTTTTACGTCTGCATCAAATCAGAATGCGTAGTTAAAGTTAGTACCGAACAGCCAGGCTTTACCTTCAGACTCGAACTGGTACGGACCTTCGTTAATTTTAACGCTCTGGCCGTGCATGTAAGAGACGCCAACGTCCACAGACGCATCTTTATTGAAGGCGTAGGTGGTACCGGCGCTCAGCCAGAAGCGGTCCTGATCCGGAATCGAGATAGAGCGGTTTTGTGACGGAACCGGGCTGTCATCGAAGGCGATACCGGTGCGGAACGTCCAGTTATCATCGTAGTAGTAGGTGGTTCCCAGGGCGATGCGGTAGGCGTCTTTAAAGCCTTCATCTTTCTGGAACAGCGTCTGACCACCGGTGGATTTCGCTTTCAGCTCCTGGAACTGACTCCAACTGGTATATGCCAGGCTGTAGTGGATAGCCCACTGCGGTGCCACGCGGTTATAACCGGATACTTCCCACATTTCTGGCAGGTTCAGCGTCAGATAACCTGACTGGGTTGCACCGCCGGTAGCGGTCGGGATGCCCAGGTTATAGTTGTTGATCGCCGGCGGCAGATCGCTGCTGTAGTTACCTTTAAAGTCAATTTTGACTTCAGAACGGTAGGTCAACGCGTAACGGTTGTTCTTATCCAGTTCATACAGGATCCCGGCGTTCCAGCCGAAGCCCCATTGGTTACCGTTCAGGTGGGCAATTTTGGTATCGCTCGGGATGCCATTTGCGGTGGCCGCCAGTTGCTGACCCTGCGGTGTTTGTCCGGCGGGAGATTGCATCACCTGACCAGCGACCAGTTGACCCAGGTCACCGGCGAAGCGTTCGATTTTCGCTCGCGCATAAACGGCGTTCAGACCAAGACCAAAGCTCCAGGCGTCATCTAAGCGATAGGCACCGCTTAAGTTGAGGTTCATGGTTTCGAGGTCGGTGGTACCGCCGACAGAACCGCCGGCGTAGGTATCGTTAAACTCTGTCGCCAGACCGTAGTTAGAGGTGATTGATGCCCCCCAACCGAACTGATCGTTGATTGGCGCAACAAAGTGCGCGTTTGGTACCCATGCTGTTGGGGCGATGTTGTCCGCATCAAGGCTACGGCCAGACGGCGAGCGTCCGCTGATGTTGACGTCCGGATCGATATAGACCGCACCGGCGGAGAACGTCGGGCGATCGAACATCGTGATCAGCGCTGGGTTACGGCTGACGTTACCTGCATCGTCTGCGATAGCGCCTTCACCCGAATAGGCCCGGCCGAGGCCAGAGGAAGAAAATTCGTTTAACTGAAAGCCTGCAGACCAGGCCTGGGTGGAGATGATTGCCACTGCGACTGCGAGAGCAGACTTTGTTAACAGGGTTTTCTGGCTCATGACCATAACCTCAATTGATTTATTTTTATACAAACTATGTTACATGGTGTAACAGGAGCGCGAAGTGTAGGGTCTGTGGTACGACTTAGAAATCAGACCAGTGGCGTGAGTATAGGTCTGACCAGCTGAAATGTTGCAAGTATGTTTATAAGTTTTTTCAATTGTGATCTCTAAAACGCGATCCAGTTGGCAAAATTGACGGCTTGCGCACTCATCCTTTTGGGTGAAATTTGTTTTAGATCATTTTTAAGTGTGATTTCGGTCACTTATCTCATTTCGCACAATTAACAACTGGAGAGGCGCATGTGGGGAGCGTAAAATATTCCCATCGTTTATCTGGCACCTTGGGTGCAAAATACAGAGGAAATCTACAATGAGTAAATGCAGTGCTGATGAAACCCCGGTTTGCTGCTGTATGGATGTTGGTACCATCATGGACAACTCCGATTGCACCGCATCATACAGCCGCGTGTTCGCTAACCGCGCAGAGGCTGAAGAGACGCTGGCGGCGCTGACCGAAAAAGCGCGTAGCGTGGAATCTGAACCGTGCAAAATCACCTCGACTTTCACCGAAGAGTCTGACGGTGTGCGTCTTGATATCGATTTCGTCTTCGCCTGTGAGGCCGAAACCCTGATCTTCCAGTTGGGTCTGCGTTAATCCCTCCTCGTTATTTTTGCTGCCCCGGTGAATTTTCCCGGGGCATTTTCATTTCTGGCAGTGATTATTCACTGTGCCATAGCTCTCACTTTCTTTGCGCTTCGCTTGGCTAAATGTAAAAAATTGGTTAAGACTATGATCAGGTCAGACCACTTATTTTATTTTTACAGGGGAGTGTTATGAGTCAGGCTTTACCGCTGGTCACCCGCCAGGGCGATCGCATCGCCATTGTGAGCGGATTACGTACGCCTTTCGCCCGTCAGGCGACCGCCTATCATGGCATTCCCGCCGTCGATCTCGGCAAAATGGTGGTTGGCGAACTGCTTGCACGCAGTGAAATTCCTGCTGATGTCATTGAACAGCTGGTGTTTGGGCAAGTTGTCCAGATGCCGGAAGCGCCGAACATTGCGCGCGAAATCGTACTCGGGACCGGCATGAATGTGCATACCGATGCCTACAGCGTCAGTCGCGCCTGTGCGACCAGTTTTCAGGCCGTAGCAAACGTTGCGGAAAGTCTGATGGCTGGCACCATTCGTGCGGGTATCGCCGGTGGGGCGGACTCGTCTTCGGTGCTGCCCATTGGCGTCAGCAAAAAACTGGCTCGGGTGCTGGTTGATGTTAACAAAGCCCGCACGATGGGACAGCGTCTGAAGCTCTTTTCTCGTCTGCGCTTGCGCGATCTGATGCCCGTACCGCCTGCCGTAGCGGAATATTCTACTGGCCTGCGAATGGGCGACACCGCCGAGCAGATGGCGAAAACCTACGGCATTACCCGTGAACAGCAGGACGCTCTGGCGCATCGCTCTCATCAGCGTGCCGCTCAGGCGTGGGCGGAAGGAAAGCTGGCCGATGAGGTGATGACCACTTACACGCCACCTTTTAAAGATCCGTTGTCAGAAGACAACAACATTCGCGGTAATTCCACGCTGGCGGATTATGCCAGACTGCGTCCGGCATTTGACCGGAAACATGGCAGCGTAACGGCGGCAAACAGTACACCGCTGACGGATGGCGCGGCGGCAGTCATCCTGATGACGGAATCCCGTGCCAAAGAGTTGGGGCTGGTTCCGCTCGGCTATCTGCGAAGCTACGCGTTTACCGCGATCGATGTCTGGCAGGACATGTTGCTGGGGCCTGCGTGGTCCACGCCGCTGGCGCTGGAACGTGCGGGTATCACCATGGCCGATCTGACGCTTTTCGATATGCACGAAGCCTTCGCCGCGCAGACGCTGGCTAATCTCCAGTTACTTGGCAGCGAGCGCTTTGCGCGTGAGGTGCTCGGTCGGTCCCATGCCACCGGTGAAGTCGATGACAGCAAATTTAACGTACTCGGTGGCTCGATTGCCTATGGACATCCGTTTGCCGCAACGGGCGCGAGGATGATTACACAAACCTTACACGAGTTACGCCGGCGCGGCGGCGGTTTTGGCCTGGTCACCGCCTGTGCGGCGGGGGGACTGGGTGCGGCAATGGTTCTGGAGGCGGAATAATGGAAATGACATCGGCTTTTACGCTTAACGTTCGCCTGGACAATGTCGCCGTCATCTCTGTTGATGTCCCCGGAGAAAAGATGAATACCCTCAAGGCGGAATTTGCCTCGCAGGTCCGGGCCATGCTGAAACAGATCCGCGAAAACAAGGCGATTCGCGGCGTCGTGATCATTTCCGCGAAAGCGGATAATTTCATTGCCGGGGCGGATATTAATATGATTAGTCGCTGCAAAAGCGCGCAGGAAGCGGAAACGCTGGCGCGACAAGGGCAGCAACTGATGGCTGAGATCAACGCGCTGCCGATCCCGGTGGTCGCCGCCATTCACGGTGCCTGTCTGGGCGGTGGGCTTGAACTGGCGCTGGCCTGTCATGCGCGTGTCTGCACAGATGATGCAAAAACCGTACTTGGTTTACCGGAAGTTCAACTCGGGCTGCTGCCAGGTTCTGGTGGCACCCAACGGCTACCACGACGAGTGGGAATCAGTATTGCACTGGATATGATTCTTACCGGTAAACAACTTCGCGCGAAGCAGGCGCTGAAAGCCGGGCTGGTAGATGAGGTGGTTCCGCAGACGATCCTGCTGGACGCTGCCGTGGAATGGGCGAAAAAAGATCGCCCTGGTCATCGACCCCTTCCGGTTCGTGAACGTATTCTGGCGGGTCCACTTGGGCGAGCATTGTTGTTCCGCATGGTCAGCAAGAAAACAGAACAGAAAACCCAGGGAAATTACCCGGCGACAGAACGCATTTTACAGGTAATTGAGACCGGACTGGCACAGGGTAGCAGCAGCGGCTATGACGCGGAAGCGCGCGCGTTTGGCGAGCTGGCGATGACGCCGCAGTCCCAGGCGTTACGCAATATCTTTTTTGCCAGTACGGATGTGAAAAAGGACCCCGGCAGCGAGGTTCCACCCGGACCGCTTAACAGCGTCGGTGTACTCGGCGGTGGGCTGATGGGCGGCGGTATTGCCTACGTCACGGCCTGTAAAGGTGGCTTGCCAGTTCGCATCAAAGACATTAATCCCAAAGGAATCAATCACGCACTGAAATACAGCTGGGACCAGCTTGAAACGAAGGTGCGTCGGCGGCATATCAAAGCCAGTGAGCGTGACAAACAGCTGGCGCTGATTTCGGGGTCGGTGGACTATCGCGGCTTTTGCCATCGCGATCTGGTTATTGAAGCGGTGTTTGAAGATCTGTCGTTAAAACAACAGATGGTGGCAGAAGTTGAGCAAAATTGCGCGTCTCACACCATTTTTGCATCCAATACCTCATCTTTACCTATTGGTGATATTGCGGCAAAAGCGGCCAGACCCGAGCAGGTGATAGGTCTACACTTCTTTAGCCCGGTTGAAAAAATGCCGCTGGTGGAGGTGATTCCGCATGCCACGACGTCGGGGAAAACCATTGCCACCACGGTTAAGTTGGCAAAAAAACAGGGTAAAACACCGATTGTGGTGCGTGATAAGGCCGGGTTCTACGTAAATCGTATTCTTGCGCCATATATCAATGAAGCGATTCGCCTGCTAACCGAAGGCGAGCGGGTCGACCAGATTGACAGCGCACTGGTAAAGTTTGGTTTTCCGGTCGGGCCAATCCAACTTTTGGATGAGGTCGGAATCGACACAGGCACTAAAATTATACCGATACTGGAAGCCGCTTATGGCGAGCGTTTTAGCGCCCCTGCAAATGTTGTTTCATCAATTTTGAATGACGATCGCAAAGGTAGAAAAAATGGTCGAGGTTTCTATCTTTATGGGGCGAAAGGGCGTAAAAGCAAAAAACAGGTCGACCCTGCAATTTATGCGCTTATTGGCGCGCAGGGGCAAAGTCGGCTCTCCCCCCAACAGATGGCGGAACGCTGTGTCATGTTAATGCTCAATGAGGCGGCGCGCTGCTTTGATGAGCAGGTGATCCGTAGCGCGCGCGATGGTGACATCGGCGCAGTGTTTGGTATTGGTTTTCCTCCGTTTCTCGGGGGCCCGTTCCGTTATATGGATGCTCTCGGTGCGGGTGAAGTGGTTGCGGTATTGCAACGTCTGGCTTCGCTGTATGGTCCGCGGTTTACGCCGTGCGATAGGTTGTTACAGATGGCGGAGCGAGGTGAAAGTTTCTGGAAAACAGATGCAACTGACCTGAATGAACAAGGTCAAATGTAAGGTAAATCCGTACTCAATGGTTGTGAGTTGATTAAATTGTAAACACAGATTGACTATACTTACGCCATTGAGGTAAAACACAGCGTTTCATTCAGTGAACGGATAAGGCACAATGCCGGCCACTGCATTACAGCAACCCTGCGGGGTTTTGGCTGGAGTGCGTGTGATTCTGGTTAACAAAAGCGGTGCAATATGCAAGTTTTTATCATGCGTCACGGCGACGCGGCCCTCGATGCCGCCAGTGATTCGGTTCGTCCCTTAACCACCTGTGGTTGTGATGAATCTCGCCTTATGGCGAACTGGCTGAAAGGTCAAAAAGTGGATATCGAACGTGTTCTGGTGAGCCCGTTCCTGCGAGCCGAACAAACGTTGGATGTGGTAGGGGGATGCATGAACCTGCCAGGCAACGTGGATGTTTTGCCGGAGTTGACTCCCTGCGGCGATGTCGGTCTGGTCAGTGCTTATTTGCAAGCTCTGGCCAATGAAGGTGTTGCTACCGCACTGGTGATCTCACACCTCCCGTTAGTGGGCTATCTGGTGTCTGAACTGTGCCCTGGCGAAACGCCGCCGATGTTTACCACCTCAGCGATTGCCTGTGTAACGCTGGATGAAAGTGGAAAAGGGGTTTTCAACTGGCAGATGAGCCCGTGTAACCTCAAAATGGCGAAAGCGATTTAACCTGTCGTCTTATCCTGTATGGGATGAGGTTTGTCGTACTCTCAAAGAGCCGCTGATGCGGCTCTTGTTGTTTTTGCGCTCAGGGGAGTTCCGGCGGTGTCCACTCTTCCACTTCAATCAACACGAGCAACGCGGCATCGCCGCCGTATTCTTTCGGCGCCTGATGGAAGGCCATGACATGGGGATGCTGCGCCAGCCACAGTGGCGTCTGTTGCTTCAGAACATGTTTGCCGTGACCGTGCATCACGCAGGCGCAAAACACGTGTTCCCGTCGGCAGGCGGCAATCAGCGCGCCCAGTTCCTGCTTGGCCTGAAGCTGCGTCAGTCCGTGTAAATCAAGAAACAATTCCGGGGAGTAATCGCCACGGCGCATTTTCTTCAGTTCGAAGTGACTGACGTCAGGACGAACATATTTCACCGGGCCTTCTGTATTCAGCAGCGGCTGAAACTCATCAGAGAAATAGTGGCTGGCATCGGCCTGCTCCGAAAGCAGTCGCTTAACCGGAACCTCAGTGACCTTTTTACGCAGCGGGCGATGAACAATGGTGTCCTGTTTAATCTGACGGGTGCCGGTCATCAACTGCCGGAACAGCGTCTGGTCCTCCTCGCTGAGCGATGTTTTCTTTTTCATTCTGCGGTCTCATCTTTTTTTATTATCCGTTAGTTTACCCGACTCGACGCGGATGCGAATGCTCAAAACGCAATTTTCACCTGCTATCCCCGCGCTTGATTGCTGATTTATCGCCGTCTTCATGGCAAACTAGCCGCCGAAATTAATGCGAGCATGCCCTGGAGGAACAGGTGGATAAAATTTTCGTTGATGAAGCAGTGAGTGATCTGCATACCATTCAGGACATGTTGCGCTGGGCGGTCAGCCGCTTTAGTGCGGCGAATATCTGGTACGGCCATGGTACTGATAACCCATGGGATGAAGCCGTACAGCTGGTGCTGCCCTCACTGTATCTGCCGCTGGATATTCCAGAAGATATGCGCACCGCGCGCCTGACCTCCAGCGAACGCCACCGTATTGTTGAGCGAGTGATTCGTCGCGTGAATGAACGTATCCCGGTGGCCTATCTGACCAATAAAGCCTGGTTCTGCGGCCATGAGTTCTACGTTGATGAACGCGTGCTGGTGCCGCGCTCTCCGATTGGTGAGCTGATCAACAACCGCTTTGCGGGGCTGATTGCACAGCAACCACACCACATACTGGACATGTGCACGGGGAGCGGTTGTATTGCTATTGCCTGCGCCTATGCCTTCCCGGAAGCGGAAGTGGACGCGGTCGATATCTCGGCGGACGCGCTGGCTGTGACTGAACGCAACATTGAAGAGCACGGCCTGATCCATCACGTCACGCCTATTCGCTCCGATCTGTTCCGCGACTTGCCTAAAGTTCAGTACAACCTGATCGTGACCAACCCGCCGTACGTTGACGCGGAAGATATGTCCGATCTGCCTAATGAATATCGTCATGAGCCGGAACTGGGGCTGGCGTCCGGCACTGACGGCCTGAAACTCACCCGTCGCATTCTGGGCAATGCGCCGGATTACCTGTCTGATGACGGTATTCTGATTTGTGAAGTCGGTAACAGCATGGTACATCTGATGGAACAATATCCTGATGTGCCGTTCACCTGGCTGGAATTCGACAATGGCGGCGATGGCGTCTTTATGCTGACCAAAGCCGAGTTGATTGCTGCCCGTGAGCACTTCAGCCTCTATAAAGATTAAACAACAACGACAACAACGAGACCGCAATGGCAGGAAATACAATTGGACAACTCTTTCGTGTAACCACCTTCGGCGAATCGCACGGGCTGGCGCTCGGTTGTATCGTCGACGGTGTGCCGCCGGGCATTCCGCTGACGGAAGCTGACCTGCAGCACGATCTCGACAGACGTCGCCCTGGCACGTCGCGTTACACGACGCAGCGTCGCGAACCGGATCAGGTCAAAATCCTTTCCGGCGTGTTTGAAGGCGTAACGACAGGAACCAGCATTGGTCTGCTGATTGAAAATACCGACCAGCGTTCGCAGGATTACAGCGCTATCAAGGATGTGTTTCGTCCCGGACACGCCGATTACACCTACGAGCAAAAATATGGCCTGCGTGATTATCGCGGCGGCGGACGTTCCTCCGCGCGGGAAACCGCGATGCGCGTGGCGGCAGGTGCAATTGCGAAAAAATACCTCGCCGAAAAATTTGGCGTAACCATTCAGGGCTGCCTGACTCAAATGGGCGACATTCCGCTGGCGATCAAAGACTGGTCGCAGGTCGAGCAAAACCCGTTCTTCTGTCCGGACCCGGATAAGATCGAAGCGCTGGATGAACTGATGCGTGCGTTGAAAAAAGAGGGCGATTCCATCGGCGCGAAGGTGACGGTGGTCGCCAGCAGCGTACCGGCGGGGCTGGGGGAACCGGTCTTCGATCGTCTCGATGCTGATATCGCCCATGCACTAATGAGCATTAACGCGGTGAAAGGCGTCGAAATTGGCGACGGGTTTGACGTTGTGGCGCTACGCGGCAGTCAGAACCGTGACGAAATCACCAAAGACGGGTTCCAGAGCAATCACGCTGGCGGTATTCTGGGCGGGATCAGCAGCGGCCAACAGATCGTGGCCCATATGGCGCTGAAACCGACGTCCAGTATTACCGTTCCAGGGCGCACCATTAATCGCTTTGGCGAAGAGGTGGAGATGATCACTAAAGGTCGTCACGATCCGTGCGTGGGGATCCGCGCCGTACCGATCGCAGAAGCGATGTTGGCGATCGTGCTGATGGATCACCTGTTACGTCAACGGGCGCAAAATGCGGATGTCAAAACGGATATTCCACGCTGGTAAGAGATGAAAAAAACCGCGATAGCATTGCTGGCTCTGCTTGCCAGCACGGCCAGCCTGGCGGCGACGCCGTGGCAGAAAATTGCCCAACCGGTGCCGGGCAGCGCGCAGTCAATTGGTGGCTTCTCGAACGGTTGCATTGTGGGGGCGGATACGCTTCCCGTGCAGTCGGATCACTATCAGGTGATGCGCACCGATCAACGCCGTTATTTCGGCCATCCCGATCTGGTGATGTTCATTCAGCGTCTGAGTACACAGGTGAACAATCTTGGGCTGGGAACGGTGCTGATTGGCGATATGGGAATGCCCGCCGGTGGGCGATTTAATAGCGGACATGCCAGCCATCAGACCGGCCTGGATGTGGATATTTTCCTGCAGTTGCCAAAAACGCGCTGGACTCAGGCGCAACTGCTGCGCCCCCAGGCGCTGGATTTGGTCGCCCGTGACGGTAAACATGTCGTGCCCTCGCTGTGGAAACCGGAAATCGCCAGCCTGATTAAGCTGGCGGCGGAAGATAACGATGTCACCCGCATTTTTGTGAATCCTGCCATAAAACAACAACTTTGCCTGGATGCCGGTACCGATCGCGACTGGTTACGTAAAGTGCGACCCTGGTTCCAGCATCGTGCGCATATGCATGTACGATTGCGTTGCCCTGCCGACAGCCTTGAGTGCGAAGATCAGCCTTTGCCTCCTCCGGGCGATGGTTGTGGCGCTGAGCTGCAAAGTTGGTTTGAACCACCAAAACCTGGAACAACAAAGCCTGAGAAGAAGACACCACCTCCGTTGCCGCCTTCCTGCCAGGCGCTACTGGATGAGCATGTACTCTAATGGATAATTTTGCGGACCTGTTTTTGGTCTCTCCGCTGCTGTTGATGGTATTGTTTTTTGTGGCAATGCTGGCTGGATTCATCGACTCACTGGCGGGCGGCGGCGGTCTGTTGACCATCCCTGCGCTGATGGCGGCAGGGATGACTCCCGCGCAGGCGCTGGCGACCAATAAACTACAGGCCTGCGGCGGCTCGATTTCATCTTCAATTTATTTTATTCGCCGTAAAGTGGTAAACCTCGCCGACCAGAAACTCAATATCGCGATGACGTTTATTGGTTCGATGAGCGGCGCGTTGCTGGTGCAACACGTGCAGTCAGACGTGCTGCGTCAGGTTTTGCCTGTCCTGGTGATCTGCATTGGTCTCTACTTTTTGCTGATGCCGAAAGTGGGTGAGGAAGACCGGCAGCGTCGCCTGTACGGTCTGCCGTTTGCCCTGGTTGCCGGAGGCTGCGTGGGTTTCTACGATGGCTTCTTTGGCCCGGCGGCAGGCTCCTTTTACGCGTTGTCATTTGTCATGCTGTGCGGCTATAACCTCGCCAAATCGACGGCCCACGCGAAAGTGCTCAATGCCACCTCCAATATTGGCGGTCTGCTGCTGTTTATCATCGGCGGGAAAGTGATTTGGGCCACCGGCTTTGTCATGCTGATCGGACAATTTCTCGGGGCGCGGATGGGCTCGCGACTGGTACTGAGCAAAGGACAAAAGCTGATTCGGCCGATGATCGTCATTGTCTCGGCAGTTATGAGCGCCAAACTTATTTATGATAACCATGGACAGGAGATTCTCCACTGGCTGGGGATGAATTAATGAACAGTACGCACCGCTACGAACAGTTGATTGACATTTTTAACGGCTGCTTTGCCGATGATTTTAATACCCGTCTGATTAAAGGCGACGACGAACCGATCTATCTTCCTGCTGATGCAGAGGTCCCGTATCACCGGATTGTCTTTGCGCATGGCTTTTACGCCAGCGCATTGCATGAGATTTCGCACTGGTGCATTGCCGGAAAGGCGCGCCGCGAATTGGTGGATTTTGGCTACTGGTATTGTCCGGATGGCCGCGATGCGGCGACGCAGGGGCAGTTTGAAGATGTAGAAGTGAAACCGCAGGCGTTTGACTGGTTGTTCTGCGTGGCGGCGGGGTATCCGTTTAACGTCAGTTGCGACAACCTGGAAGGCGATTTTGAACCAGACCGTGTGGTGTTCCAGCGTCGGGTTCATGCACAGGTGATGGCGTATCTGGAGAACGGCATTCCCGAACGTCCGGCGCGCTTCATTAAGGCATTGCAGAATTATTATCACACGCCTGAACTTACGGCGGAACAATTCCCGTGGCCAGAAGCGCTCAACTGAAGCCAGCGCCACGTTACAATGAGGAAAGAAGATGATCGCGGAGTTTGAATCACGCATTCTGGCATTAATCGATGACATGGTAGAGCATGCAAGCGATGATGAGCTGTTTGCCAGTGGGTATTTGCGTGGCCACCTGACGTTAGCCGTCGCAGAACTGGAAGGTACTGATGATCATTCCGCTCAGTCCGTCTATGCCAACGTCACCCGCAGCCTGGAAAACGCGATCGGTGCCGGTGAGTTGTCGCCACGCGATCAGGCGTTAGTGAAAGCGATGTGGGACGTGCTGTTCCTGAAAGCCACACAATAATCACATACCGCCATCCGGCCAGGTCAACTTGCCGGATGGCGCGCCTGTTTATCCCATCTGTGTTTTAACCGCTTTACCCTTCAACAGTTTCCGCACCCATAAACGATTGGGATTTAATGCTGCCAGCGTGGCGGCATCCATCGGCACCGGTTCATCACTCATCTGTGAGGCCAGAATTTCTGCGCACAGGGGAGCGGAGCACAGCCCGCGGGAACCCAGCGCACCCAGCATAAACAAATCGTCATACACCGGCGCACTTGCCGCGTCCGCTTTGTTGTTGGCTAAATCGGCGTACTGCACCAGCGTGGCAGTGTAGTCCGGAACGCTTCCCACCATCGGCAAATGGTCGCGGGTGGCGCAACGCACGCCGCAACGCGCCGCGTTGTCGCTGACATCGACCTCTTTGGCCCATTCCGCCGCCGGGAAGCAGTCAATCAGACGCTGTCGATTCTGCTGCTGGTCGTCTTCACGATACTGCGTCTCTTCACTGCCGCGATGGTAACTGGCACCGATACAGTGCTGCTGATTAGCCGGGTTCTGCGGCGTGAGATAGCCGTCATAGCACAGCACCTGACGGATCCCGCTAAGCCCAGGCGTCGTCGGAATATGGCTTACCTGGCCGGCGACAGCGTAGACGGGTAACGGTTGTGTCTGCGTGAAATGGCTAATCTGATGACCGTTAGCCAGGACCACCACCGCATGTTCAGCGCAATTACCGCGCATAAAGTGCAAATCCCAGCCGGATGCAGACTGGTTAAGTGCTACCAGCGAATGCTGATAGTGGCAGCGTAATCCCTGTTTTTCGGCAAGCTGAAGCACGGCTGCGGTTAATTGCGCCGGGCACAGCCAGCCCCCCAGAGGATACGTCACACCGCCACAGTCGGTTTCGACACCGGTAAGCTGCCGTGCCTGTTCAGCATCGACTGCGCTTGCCAGCGCTGAAGGTAAATCCAGCGACAGCATCTGCGCGATTTTCTGCTGACTCTTGTCGTCCCAGCTGAGCTGCGTGACGCCACACCAGTCGTGCTCGAACTCGACGGGGAGGGCGTCATAGAGACGACGGGCGAACGTAAATGCGGCGGGGAAAAAGAAGTTTATTGCCGTGTCGTGTTTGCTGAGAAGAGGGTAGAGCGCCCCCTGACGGTTTCCGGACGCGCCCTGAGCGGGTTTATCATCCGCGCAATAGAGCGTGACCTGCCAACCGCGGCGCAGCAGCGCCAGCGAAAGCAGTGCGCTGGCAATCCCGCCGCCGATGAGGGCAACCTCGCGTTTTTTACTGCCCTGACGGGAAAACCACGGCATTAACGTCGGCAGCGCGAGGGTTTGTTCCATCACGCCGCGAAGCATTTCGCGCTTGCGACCGAAGCCTTTGCATTTCTGCATGGTAAAACCGGCTTCCTGCAAACCGCGACGGACAAATCCGGCAGACGTAAAGGTTGCCAGCGTGCCGCCCGGACGAGCGAGTCTCGCCATCGCGTTAAACAGTTTTGGCGTCCACATATCCGGGTTTTTGGCAGGAGCGAAACCATCAAGAAACCAGGCGTCGACTTGTTGATTCAGGCTGTCATCGAGTTGATCGGTGAGTTCATTGATATCGCCAAACCAGAGATCGAGCGTGACGCGTCCTCCATCCAGCAGCAGACGATGGCACCCCGCCAGCGGCAACGGCCACTGGGCCTGAAGTTGCCCGGCAAACTCGGCCAACTCCGGCCAGTGCTGATGTGCCGCCGTGAGATCGTCGCGGCTCAGCGGAAATTTTTCAAAACTGATGAAATGTAATCTTTGTAGCGTAACGTCGGGCTGGGTAGCGCGAAATGCAGCGAACGCCTGCCAGAGCGTGAGAAAGTTCAGACCGGTGCCGAAGCCGCTCTCCGCAACGATAAACAGCGGGTGAGAATGTGCCGCAAAGCGTTCGGTGATCCGGTTGCCTCCAAGGAAGACATAGCGCGTCTCTTCCAGACCGTTGTCGTTGGAAAAGTAGACGTCGTCAAAATCTCGGGAAACAGGTGTACCCTCAGCGTTGAATTCGAGGTTGGCGGGTTGTATAGCGTATTGTTTCACGTAAGTTACTCGTCTGACAGGCAGTGTCACGATCTTAGCGATGTGTGCCTGGCGGCGCAAATTTCAGTATAAATTGGCTGATCGGACTTGTTCGGCGTACAAGTGTACGCTATTGTGCCAATCGAAACTTACTATAGTGCGATTACAGAGGTATTGAATGAAACGTGCAGTGATTACTGGCTTGGGCATCGTTTCCAGCATCGGTAATAACCAGCAGGAAGTCCTGGCATCTCTGCGTGAAGGACGTTCAGGGATCACTTTTTCTGACGAGTTTAAAGATGCAGGGATGCGTAGCCACGTATGGGGCAACGTCAAACTGGACACCACTGGTTTGATTGACCGTAAGGTGGTTCGTTTCATGAACGATGCCTCTATTTATGCCTATCTCTCCATGCGTGAAGCGATTGCGGATGCAGGCCTGAGTGAAGAAGCCTATCAGAACAACCCGCGCGTTGGCCTGATTGCCGGTTCCGGTGGCTCTTCCAAAGCGCAGGTGTTCGGCGCTGACGCCATGCGTAGCCCGCGTGGCCTGAAAGCGGTTGGCCCGTATGTGGTTACCAAAGCGATGGGCTCCGCGGTTTCCGCCTGCCTCGCGACACCGTTCAAAATTCACGGCGTAAACTACTCAATCAGCTCCGCCTGTGCGACCTCCGCGCACTGCATCGGTAATGCGGTCGAGCAGATCCAACTGGGCAAACAGGACATCGTATTTGCGGGCGGCGGCGAAGAGCTGGGCTGGGAAATGGCCTGTGAGTTCGACGCGATGGGTGCACTATCTACCAAATATAACGACCAGCCTTCTAAAGCTTCTCGTACCTATGACGCGCACCGTGACGGGTTTGTCATCGCAGGCGGCGGCGGTATGGTCGTCGTTGAAGAGCTGGAACACGCACTGGCGCGTGGCGCACATATCTACGCGGAAATCGTGGGCTACGGTGCGACTTCTGATGGTGCTGACATGGTGGCTCCGTCTGGCGAAGGTGCTGTGCGCTGCATGCAGATGGCGATGCACGGCGTTGACACCCCAATTGACTACCTGAACTCCCACGGTACTTCTACACCGGTGGGTGATGTGAAAGAACTGGGGGCGATTCGTGAAGTGTTTGGCGATAACAGCCCGGCGATCTCCGCCACCAAGGCGATGACCGGTCACTCTCTGGGCGCTGCTGGCGTACAGGAAGCGATCTACTCTCTGCTGATGCTGGAACACGGCTTTGTCGCACCAAGCATCAACATCGAAGAGATGGACGAGCAGGCTGCGGGTCTGAACATCGTGACTGAGACTCTCGATCGTGAACTGACTACCGTTATGTCCAACAGCTTCGGCTTCGGCGGCACCAACGCCACGCTGGTAATGCGTAAGCTGAAAGCGTAAGAGCGCGGTTGACGAAAAAGGGAGCCAAACGGCTCCCTTTTTACTTTTTAAGCGGTTCGTGTTCAGGCGCGATTTCTGCAGACCACGCCCTGGCGCGGGCAATAGCACCGGCATCATAGATCTGATGTTCAAACTGGTGCGTAAGATCGCGTACGCGATAAATTTTCCATTGGCCATCTTCCCGGCGGGTGTACACCAGTAAATGAATAAGGCGGGTACTGGAATCGCCGAGCCATACTTCCACTTTTTCGCCGCCCAGAAAAGCGCTGGCCGTTCCAGTGCGAAATTCAGCGATCCACTCCGGTGCGTAATCCTGCACATACATAAAGTAGTCCGAATTCACGATCTCCTGCTCATAAAAATTGTCAATTTGCTTCAGCCTTTGAATAATCTCAGTTGAAACATATTTTTCATAAACAGGGCTAGTGTAATTGATGAGACTCTCATCGTTGTCGCTGGTGTATATCGTCATGTACTGAAGGTAGAATTGATTCACCACGTTACGACTACTTGTATCATTGTGAACACTACATCCCGATATTAATAAAAGAAGTAATGGGAGAATAAGCCGCATCAGTTCCTCCTGTATATCGTATATTGTGGTTTTGCTGTTCGGTAACCCGGTCCCGCCCACATATCACGTTGCCTGAAATCGGAATACCATTCTTGCCCATCAAAAATGGCCATATGACCGCTGGCATTTCCTCCCGCATAGGGTTGTAAAATCACAACATCGCCTGCCCGCGGAGATTCATAAGGAGAGACGGGCCTGAAACCTGCGTTAATTAAAAGAGAACCATAATCTTTGGCATGCCCTGTGTGTCCTATATCTATGCCTCCGGCATGGATTGCCTTTCGCGTATATTCAGCACATCGACTGATTGAGTGCGCATGAGCGTGATGTTTTGCATAGTTTGTTGCTGCTCTAATATCCCATGTCATATTATATTCTCCCGGTATTATTACGTGATCCGTTAATTAATTATCACTGAAGCTATGGGGGAAATAGGTAATATGTGCTATAGGGAAAGCTTATAAATAACTCACGCGTATTTTATATATCAATGATATTGATTTTTAAAATACTCGAGAATGATTGCACTTTTATTCTTTTGAATGCGGATGGGGTTCTTCATCGTTGGAAAGGTAGCGCGACGGCCAAATGACGTCCGGCGTTGTTTCCAGCGCGTTGGCAATAATCCATTCTGCGCGAGGCCAGCTACGAACGAAGACGTTGCGCAGGGAGTCTGGTGATAATCCTGCTATACGAGAAAGTTCTCTGAGCGTAATACCTTTTTTTTCAAGTGCACTTTTAATATCTGCACGATGCCAGTCTTGGCTTTTTCTCTCATTCTGTAATCCTACAAAGATGTGTTATCGGCACCGATATTTTTCAGGGGGTAATATTACAGCGATAAAAGAAGGTGATTTTCTTTTGTCGAATGAATATTGCCAGAATACCCCTGGAATTGCGCGAAAAAAGAAAGATTATTTTTATGTCATTGGTGAAAGGAACGAAATGATGTCTAAAGAATGGCTCACGGTACAGGAATGTATTGGTCTACCTGGTTTTCCCGGTAGCGTCCCCGCTATTCGCAGTCGGCTCAATATCCTGAGTGCAGGTAAAGAAGGCATTAAGCGCAAACGCAGCAAATCGAAGGCATGGGAATACCATATTTCGATTCTCCCCGTGTATGTTCGCCCATACGTTGTGGACAGCGATCCTGAATCAGTGCGGAATGAGGCATCGGCCTGGGAAGCGGAGCCGAAAGAGATTTGGGATATGATGTTCAGACTTCTGACACCAGAACAGCAGCAGCAGGTGACTTATCTGTTTGGCACAAAAGGGATTGGCGCGGTGCTGCCTTCCCTCTTCGACAATAAATCCCACTATTGAGCGTACTGCACGGTTTGCGGTTGACAACTTTAGCCACTCACAGGCAGACTTCAGGCCCATCATTATCTTCCGGATAATGCGTAAGCGTTTGACGTTATCCAACGCACCTTAATCCTGACAGTCAGGTGGAGGGGGCGTGGCATTTCCTCGCCTTACTCTGCATTCTGGAGTAACGCATGACAGCAGTAACCCATAAAGAAAAGACATCTGCAGCGAACACATCGCTTTTTCGCATCGCGTTTGCGGTTTTTTTGACCTACATGACGGTCGGTTTGCCGTTACCCGTCATTCCACTATTTGTCCACCATGAACTGGGCTATGGCAATACGATGGTCGGTATCGCCGTGGGGATTCAGTTTCTGGCCACCGTTTTAACGCGCGGCTATGCCGGACGACTTGCCGATCAATACGGTGCCAAGCGCTCCGCGCTTCAGGGAATGTTTGCCTGCGCGCTGGCGGGCGGCGCATGGCTACTGGCGGCGCTGTTACCCGTTTCTGTGCCGATCAAATTCGTGTTATTAATCGTCGGACGATTGATCCTCGGTTTTGGTGAAAGCCAGTTATTGACCGGAACACTGACCTGGGGACTTGGCCTGGTGGGACCTGCGCGTTCCGGCAAGGTAATGTCGTGGAACGGGATGGCGATTTACGGTGCGCTGGCGGCAGGCGCGCCGCTGGGGCTGCTGATCCACAGCCATTTTGGCTTTGCGGGGCTTGCGGGTACGACAATGGCATTACCGCTATTGGCATGGGCGTTTAACGGAACGGTGCGTAAAGTGCCGGCCCATGCGGGTGAGCGTCCCTCGCTATGGAGCGTGGTGGGGCTGATCTGGAAACCGGGTCTGGGCCTCGCCCTACAAGGCGTAGGATTTGCCGTTATCGGCACCTTTATCTCTCTCTATTTTGCCAGTCATGGCTGGGCGATGGCCGGCTTTACGCTGACCGCGTTTGGCGGGGCCTTTGTCATTATGCGCGTACTGTTTGGCTGGATGCCGGACCGTTTTGGCGGGGTAAGGGTAGCTATTGCTTCCCTGCTGATAGAGACCGTCGGGCTGGTACTGCTCTGGCTGGCTCCAACGGCGTGGTTTGCGTTGCTCGGCGCGGCATTAACCGGTGCGGGCTGTTCGCTGATCTTCCCCGCGCTGGGCGTTGAGGTTGTTAAACGCGTACCGTCGCAGGTGCGTGGGACTGCGTTAGGGGGCTATGCCGCATTTCAGGATATCTCTTACGCGGTTACCGGCCCGCTGGCGGGCCTGCTTGCCACGTCCTGTGGCTATCCTTCGGTATTCCTTGCCGGTGCGATTTCGGCGGTGCTGGGGATTGTGGTGACGCTGTTGTCGTTTCGTCGGGGTTAGACGACCAGCCAGAAAATCAGTAACGCGACCAGCAGGGCGATAAACAGCAGTCCGGGACGCGCAGTGAACGATCGTAGCGTCTCGATAACTGGCGCAAACGGACTGTAAATCGGTTGTATGTGGCGCGGATCGTTGAGTTCCCGATCGCGTTCAACGCGCTTCAGGAAGATCTGATTCAGGAGATCCTGTACCTGGGCTGTAGTGAGCACAGTTTGTGGTTGGAGCTGCCAGGTTTGCTGGGCGTAATCTTTCAAACGGGTCAGTTCTTCTGCTTCCAGCGGTTGCTTAAGCGCCGCCTGTAGCGATTGCAGGGTAGGGGCGTGTTGCAGACTCAACGTCTGACGCGCCTGTAGCCAGGTCGCCAGATGGGTGAAATGTTTCGCCGGGATCAGCTCACCGCTTTTCACGCCGGAGAGTTCCAGCATCGATTGCCAGATCAGCTTGCCAGACTCCCCCGTTGCGGCGGCCAGTTTAGTCACCAGTTGATTTAACGTATTGTGTTCTGCGGGTAACAGTGGGCGATCGGTTGCCGGTCGTTGCAGCGGCTGCGGGATCGACAACTGCCCCTGCTGCAAAAGCGTCAGTACGTTTTTAAGCTGTTCCGGCTTGAGTTGACTGAGCGCCGTTTGTCCGTACTGCTGGCGAATGAAATCACTTACCGCCTGGCGGTTGTTTCCCTGACTCAACAATTCTGTCAGCTGCGAAAGCACCTGACGGTTGGCATGATTCTGTTGAGCCGTGTCAAGACGCTGGCTGAGATTTTGCTCCGCCGCAGGGAAATGGCGCGACAGCAGCGGAGTGTCGCTTTTCACACCGAGATCGTGCTTCATGCCGGCCCACACTTCCGCACTTTGCTGTTGCGTCAGTGAAATCAGGCGGGTTATTAGTCGTTCCAGTACGGTCCGCTGTTGCGTGGAGAGCGGCTGTTCGCCCGCCGTGGAAACCGCTGGTTGCCCTTCACCGGGAGGGCGCGCGGGAGTACCGGAAATGGGTTGCATCATCACTTATCCTTAAACCATCAATCTTAGCAAAGTATGCCTGGCGGCCAGATTATGGCACACTTGCCCGGTTAACTCTCGTTCTCAAACAGGTACGACAGACGTGAAAATTCTCGTTGATGAAAATATGCCTTATGCCCGCGAATTGTTTAGTCGTTTGGGTGAGGTCAAAGCGGTTCCCGGACGCCCCATCCCTGTCGCTGAACTGGATGATGCCGATGCTTTAATGGTGCGTTCTGTCACCAAAGTGAACGCGTCATTGCTGGAGGGAAAAGCCATCAAGTTCGTTGGTACTGCAACTGCGGGTACCGACCATGTGGATGAGAACTGGCTTAAGCAGGCCGGAATCGGCTTTTCAGCGGCTCCTGGCTGCAACGCCATCGCAGTGGTGGAATACGTTTTCTCCTCACTGCTGATGCTGGCGGAGCGTGACGGATTCGCATTACGCGATCGTACCGTCGGGATTGTCGGCGTGGGCAACGTCGGAGGGCGCTTACAGGCACGGCTGGAAGCGCTGGGGATTCGTACGCTGTTATGCGATCCACCGCGTGCGGATCGCGGGGACGAGGGGGATTTCCGCTCGCTTGATGAGCTGGTACAGGAAGCCGACGTCCTGACCTTCCATACGCCGCTGTTTAAAGAAGGGCCTTACAAAACGCTGCATCTGGCCGATGAGGCGCTGCTTAGTCGCCTGAAGCCGGGCGCCATTCTGATTAATGCCTGTCGTGGCGCAGTGGTTGATAATACCGCGCTGCTGGCGCGCCTTAATGCCGGGCAAGAGCTCAGTGTGGTTCTGGATGTCTGGGAAGGCGAGCCGGATCTGAATGTCGACCTGTTGCGTAAGGTTGATGTTGGCACTGCGCACATTGCGGGCTACACGCTGGAAGGCAAGGCGCGCGGCACTACGCAGGTCTTTGAAGCCTGGAGCGCATTTATCGGTCGCGAGCAGCATGTCGCGCTGGATACCCTGTTGCCTGCGCCGGAGTTTGGCCGCATTACGCTGCATGGCCCATTGGATCAGCCGACGCTGAAAAGACTGGTGCATTTGGTGTATGATGTGCGCCGCGACGATGCGCCACTGCGTAACGTTGCCGGAATACCGGGTGAATTTGATAAATTGCGCAAAAATTATCTCGAGCGCCGTGAATGGTCCTCACTGTACGTGATGTGCGACGACGCGGATGCGGCGGCGTTACTGTGTAAACTGGGTTTTAACGCGGTTCATCACCCGGCACGTTAATGTCTTCTTAATGCTCCCTGACGAATAATCGGCAGGGAAGCTTATGCTTTTCTGGAGTAAACCACCATGTCTGAAGGCTGGAATATTGCCGTCCTCGGCGCGACGGGCGCCGTCGGCGAAGCGTTGCTTGAAACCCTGGCTGAACGTCAGTTCCCGGTTGGAGAAATTTTTGCGCTGGCGCGTAATGAAAGCGCAGGCGAACATCTGCGCTTTGGTGGTAAGTCAGTGATTGTGCAGGATGCGGCTGAATTCGACTGGACGCAGGCGCAACTGGCCTTTTTCGTTGCCGGCGTCGACGCCACGGCAGCCTGGGTAGAAGAGGCGACTAATGCGGGCTGTCTGGTCATTGATTCCAGCGGTCTGTTTGCACTCGAGCCGGACGTCCCGCTGGTGGTGCCGGAAGTGAATCCGTTTGTGCTGGCAGATTACCGCAATCGTAACGTGATTGCCGTGCCGAACAGCCTGACCAGCCAGTTGCTGGCCGCGTTGAAGCCGCTCATCGATCAAGGGGGACTCTCTCGCATCACCGTAACCAGTCTGCTTTCTGCGTCAGCGCACGGCAAGAAAGCCGTCGATGCTCTGGCTGGACAGAGCGCGAAATTGCTGAACGGGATCCCTGTCGATGACGATGATTTCTTTGGCCGCCAGTTGGCGTTCAACATGTTGCCGCTGTTGCCGGATCGCGAAGGTAGCGTGCGTGAAGAGCGGCGGATTGTCGATGAAGTCCGCAAAATCATGCAGGACGAGGGGGTGTTGATCTCGGCAAACTGCGTTCAGTCCCCGGTGTTTTACGGTCACGCGCAGATGGTGGCCTTTGAAGCTCTGCGTCCACTGGCTGCCGAAGAGGCACGCGATGCTTTTGCCCGTGGTGAAGACATTGTGCTGTCAGAAGAGAGTGATTTCCCGACCCAGGTTGGCGACGCCACAGGCAGCGCACACCTCTCCGTGGGCTGCGTGCGTAACGATTACGGCATGCCGGAGCAGGTTCAGTTCTGGTCCGTGGCGGATAATATCCGCTTTGGCGGCGCGCTGATGGCGGTGAAGATCGCGGAAAAACTGGTGCAGGAGTATCTGTACTGATGTCTGACCAGCAACAACTGCCGGTGTATAAAATTGCGCTGGGCATCGAGTATGACGGTAGCAAATATTATGGCTGGCAGCGTCAGAATGAAGTCCGCAGTGTGCAGGAAAAGCTGGAAAAGGCGCTCTCGCAGGTCGCCAACGAGCCGATTAACGTCTTTTGCGCCGGACGCACTGATGCCGGCGTGCACGGCACCGGGCAGGTTGTGCATTTTGAAACCTCCGCGCTGCGCAAAGATGCGGCATGGACACTGGGTGTAAATGCGAATTTACCTGGTGACATTGCGGTGCGATGGGTGAAAGCTGTACCGGAAGATTTTCACGCACGTTTCAGCGCCACGGCTCGCCGATATCGTTACATCATCTACAATCATCGGTTACGTCCGGCGGTGTTAGGTAAAGGTGTGACGCATTATTATGAGCCGCTGGACGCCGAGCGCATGCATCGTGCGGCGCAGTGTCTGATTGGCGAGAATGACTTTACGTCGTTCCGCGCCGTCCAGTGCCAGTCGCGCACACCGTGGCGCAACGTGATGCACATCACTGTTTCGCGTCATGGCGCGTATGTGGTGGTCGATATCAAAGCGAATGCCTTTGTACATCATATGGTCAGGAACATTGTTGGCAGCCTGATGGAAGTAGGTGCCCACAACCAGCCGGAGAGCTGGATAGCAGAGTTGTTAGCGGCAAAGGACAGAACGCTTGCAGCGGCAACGGCGAAAGCCGAAGGACTGTATCTGGTGGCGGTGGACTACCCTGACCGGTTTGATCTTCCTAAACCGCCCATGGGCCCGCTCTTTCTGGCGGACTAATTTGCGTCGTACAAAGGTATAGGCAACTATGGACCTGATTTATTTTCTCATCGATTTTATCCTGCACATTGATGTGCATCTGGCGGAACTGGTCGCAGAATACGGCGTCTGGGTTTACGCGATTTTGTTTCTGATTCTGTTTTGTGAAACCGGACTGGTGGTGACGCCGTTCCTGCCAGGGGATTCTCTGCTGTTTGTGGCGGGGGCGCTGGCGTCGCTTGGCACCAACGATCTCAATGTGCACGTGATGGTGTTGTTGATGCTGATTGCCGCGATTGTCGGCGATGCAGTGAACTACACTATTGGTCGATTGTTTGGTGAGAAGTTATTCAGTAACCCGAACTCGAAGATTTTCCGTCGCAGCTATCTGGACAAAACGCACCAGTTTTACGAAAAACACGGCGGAAAAACCATCATTCTCGCCCGTTTTGTGCCGATCGTCAGAACATTTGCGCCGTTTGTGGCGGGAATGGGACATATGTCTTATCGTCATTTTGCGGCTTATAACGTGATAGGCGCTCTGCTGTGGGTTCTGCTCTTTACTTACGCAGGTTACTTCTTTGGTACCATTCCGATGATTCAGAACAACCTTAAATTGCTGATTGTAGGGATTATTGTGGTGTCTGTTCTGCCGGGCGTGGTGGAAATTATTCGCCATAAACGCGCTGCGTCACGTGTAACAAAATAGAAACTAACTCGGCGGTTCGACCACTTTTTTGTCCAAAGTTTCGGGCTGTTATGTTTTAATGTGCAACATTCATGGTCTGTTGGGGGCAAAAATGGCATTATGCGCCCCCACGGCAAAACTGGAACACACCAGGTTCAGGCAGAAAGGTCATAAATGAGCTGGATTGAACGAATTAAAAGCAACATTACTCCCACCCGCAAGGCAAGCATTCCTGAAGGGGTGTGGACTAAGTGTGATAGCTGCGGTCAGGTTTTATACCGTGCTGAGCTGGAACGTAATCTTGAGGTCTGTCCGAAGTGTGACCATCACATGCGTATGTCGGCGCGTAACCGCCTGCATAGCCTGTTAGATGAAGGAACGCTGGTGGAGCTGGGTAGCGAACTTGAGCCGAAAGACGTACTGAAGTTCCGTGACTCCAAGAAATACAAAGACCGTCTGGCTTCCGCGCAAAAGGAAACTGGCGAGAAAGATGCGCTGGTGGTGATGAAAGGCACGCTTCACGGTATGCCGGTTGTCGCCGCGGCATTTGAGTTTGCTTTCATGGGCGGCTCGATGGGTTCTGTGGTTGGCGCACGTTTTGTGCGTGCTGTTGAGCAGGCGCTGGAAGATAACTGCCCGCTGGTGTGCTTCTCCGCCTCCGGCGGCGCGCGTATGCAGGAAGCGCTGATGTCGCTGATGCAGATGGCGAAAACCTCTGCGGCGCTGGCAAAAATGCAGGAGCGCGGTCTGCCGTACATCTCCGTGCTGACCGACCCAACGATGGGCGGTGTCTCTGCAAGCTTCGCGATGCTGGGCGATCTCAACATCGCTGAACCGAAAGCGCTGATCGGCTTTGCTGGTCCGCGCGTTATCGAACAAACCGTACGTGAGAAACTGCCGCCGGGATTCCAGCGCAGTGAGTTTCTGATCGAAAAAGGCGCTATCGATATGATCGTCCGCCGTCCGGAGATGCGCCTGAAACTGGCAAGCATTCTGGCGAAGCTGATGAATCTGCCGGCACCGAATCCGGATACTCCGCGTGAAGGCGTGGTGGTGCCACCGGTGCCGGATCAGGAACCCGAGGCCTGATAACTGAAAAGGGCAGGGCCACAGGCGCTGCCCTTTTGCTTTCTCAACGTAACGAATTTACGGGCATCATGAATAACAAACGCATTCCTAAAGCCGCGTCGCCCCTGGCCTCGTGGCTTTCTTATCTGGAAAACCTCCACGCAAAAACGATCGATCTGGGCCTGGAACGCGTAAGCCAGGTGGCTGCGCGACTGCGTGTGCTGAAGCCTGCGCCGTTTGTCTTCACCGTGGCCGGCACCAATGGCAAAGGCACCACCTGCCGGACGCTGGAATCCATACTGACGGCGGCGGGATACAAAGTCGGGGTATACAGTTCACCGCATCTGGTGCGCTACACTGAACGTGTGCGCGTGCAGGGCAAAGAATTGCCCGAAGCGGCCCACACCGAATCCTTCGCGGAGATCGAAGCGGCACGTGGGGATATCTCGCTGACCTATTTTGAATACGGCACGCTGTCTGCGCTGTGGCTGTTTAAGCAGGCGCAACTGGATGTGGTGATTCTGGAGGTCGGGTTGGGTGGACGACTGGACGCGACGAACATTGTCGATGCCGATGTTGCCGTGGTCACCAGCATTGCGCTGGATCATACCGACTGGCTGGGTCCCGATCGTGAAAGCATTGGTCGCGAAAAGGCCGGCATCTTCCGTGCGGATAAGCCGGCGATTGTCGGCGAACCGGAAATGCCCTCTACCATTGCCGATGTGGCGCAGGAGAAAGGTGCGCGGTTACAGCGCCGTGGCGAAGACTGGCAGTTTACGGTAACGGAGACGGGGTGGTCCTTCCGCGACGGCCATGGCACGCTGGCCGATTTACCGCTACCTCAGGTGCCACAGCCCAATGCGGCGACCGCGCTGGCGGCACTGCGCGCCAGTGGTCTGATCGTCAGCGAGCAGGCGATCCGCGACGGCATTGCCCAGGCGATTTTACCGGGACGTTTCCAGATTGTGAGCGAGTCGCCGCGCGTCATCCTCGATGTCGCGCATAATCCCCATGCGGCGGAATATCTGACCGGACGGCTGAAAATGTTGCCGAAAAGGGGGCGCGTTCTTGCCGTTATCGGTATGCTACATGATAAGGATATCGCGGGGACGTTGGCCTGGTTGAAAAGCGTGGTTGACGACTGGTATTGTGCTCCGCTGGAAGGCCCTCGAGGGGCGACGGCAGAGCAACTGCTGGAACATCTCGGTAAAGGCAGTGTCTATGACAGTGTCGCGCTGGCATGGCACGCTGCTCTGGCAGACGCGAGACCAGAAGATACCGTACTGGTGTGTGGCTCGTTTCACACGGTTGCACATGTCATGGAAGTGATGGACGCGGGGAGAATCGGTGGCGAGTAAGTTTCAGAATCGTTTAGTCGGCACGATTGTGCTGGTTGCGCTGGGCGTGATTGTGCTGCCCGGGCTGCTCGACGGGCAGAAAAAACATTATCAGGATGAATTCGCAGCGATCCCGCTGGTTCCGAAACCAGGCGATCGCGACGAACCGGATATGATGCCCGCGGCAACACAGGCATTACCCACTCAACCGCCAGAAGGAGCGGCGGAAGAGGTGCGTGCAGGCGATGCGGCGGCTCCGTCGCTGGATCCTTCACGCTATGCGTCAGCCAACAACCCTGAGCTTGAACCGACGCCAGCGCCCGTAGAGCAACCCAAACCTAAACCGGTTGAAAAACCGAAGCCACAACCGAAGCCGCAGCCGCCTGTGGAGGCTACGCCCGAACCGGCTCCTGCGCCAAAACCAGCGGCGGAAGAGAAACCGGCGCCGACGGGCAAAGCCTACGTTGTACAGCTCGGCGCGCTGAAAAATGCCGATAAGGTCAATGAGATCGTGGGTAAACTTCGTAGTGCGGGTTTCCGGGTATATACTTCTCCGTCAACGCCAGTACAGGGTAAAATAACCCGTATTCTCGTGGGGCCGGATGCATCGCGCGACAAGCTGAAAGGTTCGCTCGGCGAGTTACAGCAAATCTCCGGATTAAGCGGTGTGGTGATGGGCTACAACCCGAATTGAGTCACGGTTTTATCCGCCGGACAGGGTGATGCCACCGCGTCCGGCAATGCCCGAAGAGGCAAAAAGTCTGATGGCGTTGAATATTTTTTCAGCGCCATTTTTATTTACGCGCGGGAAGGAAATCCCTACGCAAACGTTTTCTTTTTCTGTTAGAATGCGCCCCGAACAGGACGACAGGGCGTAAAATCGTGGGACACATATGGTCTGGATTGATTACGCCATTATCGCGGTGATTGGGTTTTCCTGTCTGGTTAGCCTGATCCGTGGCTTTGTTCGTGAAGCGTTATCGTTGGTGACATGGGGTTGTGCTTTCTTTGTCGCCAGCCATTACTACACTTACCTGTCTGTCTGGTTTTCGGGCTTTGAAGACGAACTGGTTCGAAACGGGATTGCCATCGCGGTGCTGTTTATCGCGACGCTGATCGTCGGCGCCATTGTGAACTACGTGGTAGGGCAACTGGTTGAGAAAACCGGTCTGTCAGGTACCGACCGGGTTCTGGGAGTCTGTTTCGGGGCTCTGCGTGGTGTGTTGATTGTTGCTGCCATTCTGTTCTTTCTCGACACCTTTACCGGCCTGTCGAAAAGCGAAGACTGGAGTAAGTCACAACTGATCCCGGAGTTCAGTTTCATCATCAGATGGTTCTTTGACTATCTGCAAAGCTCGTCAAGTTTCTTGCCCAGAGCATAAGCGTTGGGTTGTAGCTTAACGAGGAAAAAGACGTATGTGCGGTATTGTCGGTATCGCCGGTGTTATGCCGGTTAACCAGTCGATTTATGACGCCTTAACAGTGCTCCAGCATCGTGGTCAGGATGCCGCTGGCATTATCACCATCGATGCAAATAACTGCTTCCGTTTGCGTAAAGCAAACGGCCTGGTGAGTGATGTATTTGAAGCTCGTCACATGCAGCGTATGCAGGGCAACATGGGCATCGGTCATGTGCGTTACCCAACGGCTGGTAGCTCCAGCGCCTCTGAAGCTCAACCTTTCTACGTCAACTCCCCGTACGGCATCACGCTTGCCCACAATGGCAATCTGACCAATGCCCACGAACTGCGTAAAAAGCTGTTTGAAGAGAAGCGCCGCCATATCAATACCACCTCAGATTCTGAGATTCTGCTCAATATCTTCGCCAGCGAACTGGATAACTTCCGCCACTATCCGCTGGAAGCAGACAATATTTTTGCTGCGATTGCCGCGACTAACCGCCAGATCCGCGGCGCGTATGCCTGCGTGGCGATGATTATCGGTCACGGAATGGTGGCCTTCCGCGATCCGAACGGTATCCGTCCGCTGGTGTTGGGTAAACGCGATATCGGTGATGGTCGCACCGAGTATATGGTGGCGTCTGAGAGCGTCGCGCTGGATACCCTGGGCTTTGAATTTCTGCGTGATGTTGCGTCGGGTGAAGCGGTCTATATCACTGAGAAAGGGCAATTGTTCACCCGTCAGTGTGCTGAAAACCCGGTCAGCAATCCGTGTCTGTTCGAATATGTTTACTTCGCGCGTCCGGACTCCTTCATCGACAAGATTTCCGTCTACAGCGCCCGTGTGAATATGGGGACAAAGCTTGGCGAAAAGATTGCCCGCGAATGGGAAGATCTGGATATCGATGTGGTCATTCCGATTCCAGAAACCTCCTGCGATATCGCGCTGGAAATTGCGCGTATTCTCGGCAAGCCGTACCGTCAGGGATTTGTGAAAAACCGCTATGTCGGTCGTACCTTTATCATGCCGGGACAACAGTTACGCCGTAAGTCTGTACGCCGCAAACTGAACGCTAACCGTGCGGAGTTCCGTGATAAAAACGTCCTGCTGGTGGATGACTCCATCGTGCGCGGCACCACCTCAGAGCAGATTATTGAGATGGCGCGTGAGGCGGGGGCGAAGAAAGTGTATCTGGCTTCCGCCGCACCAGAAATTCGTTTCCCGAACGTGTACGGTATCGACATGCCTACCGCAAACGAGCTGATTGCACATGGTCGCGAAGTAGATGAGATTCGCCAGATCATCGGCGCAGACGGTCTTATCTTTCAGGACCTTAACGATCTAATTGACGCCGTGCGTGCCGAGAACCCGGATATTCAGCAGTTTGAATGTTCTGTGTTTAACGGCGTATACGTCACGAAGGATGTGGATCAGCAGTATCTCGATTTCCTCGATTCCCTGCGTAATGACGATGCCAAAGCGGTTCAGTTGCAGAACGAAGTCGAAAACCTCGAGATGCATAACGAAGGGTAATCCTGACCTGCCAGGGGGCGAATCCGCCCCCTGACTTGCAACTCCCCATAAAATCCTGCAAAGTCAGCCCAGAAGTCAGACAGGGCGATAAATCATGAAACGACTCATAGTAGGGATCAGCGGTGCCAGCGGCGCCATTTACGGCGTGCGGCTGTTACAGGTTTTGCGCGATGTACCGGACGTTGAAACGCATCTGATCATGAGTCAGGCCGCCCGCCAGACGCTGTCTCTCGAGACTGACTTATCCCTGCGTGACGTTCAGGCGCTCGCCAGCGTGACGCACGATGCGCGTGATATTGCCGCCAGCATTTCATCAGGCTCATTTCCGACGGCTGGGATGGTGATTCTGCCATGCTCTATCAAAACGCTTTCCGGTATTGTGCATAGCTATACCGATGGCTTGTTGACCCGCGCGGCAGACGTGGTGTTGAAAGAGCGCCGTCCGCTGGTGCTGTGCGTTCGGGAAACGCCGCTCCATCTTGGGCATCTGCGCCTAATGACTCAGGCGGCGGAAATTGGTGCCGTCATTATGCCGCCGGTTCCGGCGTTTTATCATCGACCTCAGACACTGGATGATGTGATTAATCAAACAGTTAATCGCGTACTCGATCAGTTTGATGTTGCCCTGCCGCAGGACCTCTTCACCCGTTGGCAGGGGGCATAATGCTGCGCCGTCAGCGTGCCTTTTTGCATCAGTTGCCCTGTTTCAGGGCAATTTTGTAACCGCGATCATATCCTCAACATTTAATTCGCTAAATCCCGTCGAAACGCTGCGGTTCATCCTGCAGACCTGCTATCTTCAACATCAGGACAATATTGCAACGTTTTATTAACATATTTAACGTCGAATATCCCGCGCGGCGCGAAAATGGCATAAGACCTGCATGAAAAAGCCTGCAAACACACAACACAACGTAAAACATAATAAAGTCATTCCACTTGAGGGTTATGTATGAAGAAGTCAATTCTCGCTCTGTCATTGCTGATTGGTCTTTCTGCTACTGCATCGAGCTATGCCGCGCTGCCGCAAACGGTGCGCATTGGCACAGACACAACCTATGCCCCGTTCTCTTCGAAAGACGCTAAAGGCGATTTTGTCGGCTTTGATATCGATCTGGGCAATGAGATGTGTAAGCGTATGCAGGTCAAATGTACCTGGGTCGCCAGTGATTTTGATGCGCTGATCCCATCACTCAAAGCGAAGAAAATTGATGCCATTATCTCTTCGCTCTCTATTACCGATAAGCGCCAGCAGGAAATTGCCTTTTCTGACAAGTTGTACGCGGCGGACTCGCGTTTGATCGCGGCAAAAGGCTCACCGATTCAACCGACGCTTGACGCCCTGAAAGGTAAGCACGTTGGCGTGTTACAAGGCTCAACTCAGGAAGCGTATGCCAATGATATCTGGCGCAGTAAGGGCGTGGATGTGGTGGCCTATGCAAACCAGGATCTGATCTATTCCGACCTGACTGCGGGCCGTCTTGATGCGGCATTGCAGGATGAAGTGGCTGCCAGCGAAGGCTTCCTCAAACAGCCTGCGGGCAAAGACTATGCTTTTGCCGGTCCTTCCGTGAAAGATAAAAAGTACTTCGGCGACGGCACGGGTGTCGGTTTACGTAAAGATGATGCTGAACTGAAGGCCGCCTTTGATAAGGCGCTGGCCGATCTGCGTCAGGATGGCACTTACGACAAGATGGCGAAAAAGTACTTTGACTTTAACGTCTACGGCGACTGATACCTCGATAAGGGGAGCGGATTGCACCGTTTGGGTTAGCCATTGCGGTGCGTGACAGGAGAAATGCACCCTCATGGTGCAATTATTGCGGGTAAACAGGGCGGGAGTGCATATTTAAGCGCTTTTCATGCAAATTAAACCGGGCGACAGGGTAGAATGTTTTGCCTTGTCGACCCGATTAGTGGCACGATAACTGCACCTGGTCCTGTAAACATCCCCTATAAAAGACAGTCTGTTGAGGATAGTTATGAAAAAACTGGTGTTATCTCTTTCTCTGGTCCTGGCTTTCTCCAGTGCTACCGCAGCATTTGCCGCCATTCCGCAAAAAGTTCGTATTGGTACCGATCCGACCTACGCCCCGTTTGAGTCAAAGAATGCCCAGGGGGAATTAGTCGGTTTTGATATCGATCTGGCGAAAGAGCTGTGCAAACGTATCAATACACAATGTACCTTCGTTGAGAACCCGCTGGATGCGCTGATCCCTTCGTTGAAAGCGAAGAAAATCGACGCGATCATGTCCTCGCTTTCGATTACTGAAAAACGTCAGCAGGAAATCGCCTTCACCGACAAACTTTATGCAGCCGACTCTCGTCTGGTGGTGGCTAATACGTCTGACATTCAACCTACCGTTGAGTCGCTGAAAGGCAAACGCGTCGGTGTGCTGCAGGGCACCACCCAGGAGACGTTTGGTAACGAACACTGGGCGCCAAAAGGCATCGAAATCGTTTCGTATCAGGGCCAGGACAATATTTACTCCGACCTGACTGCCGGGCGTATTGATGCCGCATTCCAGGACGAAGTTGCCGCGAGCGAAGGCTTCCTGAAACAACCCGTTGGCAAAGATTACAAATTCGGCGGCCCGTCTGTGAAAGACGAGAAACTGTTTGGTGTAGGGACCGGTATGGGTCTGCGCAAAGAGGATAACGAATTGCGCGAAGCCCTGAACAAAGCGTTTGCAGAAATGCGCGCTGACGGAACTTACGAGAAGCTGGCGAAGAAGTACTTTGATTTTGATGTTTATGGCGGTTAATCACCGCAGGTGCAGATAAAGTCCGCTCCCTCCTGTTGTCAGGAGGGAGAAAAGAGGCTTCTAACTCGCCACTCACGACAGGACAGGCAGCATGTTGTACGGGTTTTCAGGTGTTATTTTACAGGGCGCAATTGTCACGCTGGAGCTGGCTCTCAGTTCCGTGGTGTTGGCCGTTCTGATCGGCCTCGTCGGGGCGGGGGCCAAACTCTCGCAAAACCGGGTGACGGGGCTTATTTTCGAAGGATATACCACCCTCATTCGCGGGGTGCCGGATCTGGTGCTGATGCTGCTGATTTTTTATGGCTTGCAGATAGCACTTAACGCGTTAACTGATGCGATAGGCATCAACCAGATTGATATCGACCCGATGGTCGCCGGTATTATTACGCTCGGCTTTATTTACGGCGCCTATTTTACGGAAACTTTTCGCGGTGCCTTTATGGCGGTCCCTAAAGGACATATTGAAGCGGCGACGGCCTTCGGTTTCACCTCTTCGCAAACCTTTCGTCGCATTATGTTTCCGGCGATGATGCGATATGCGCTGCCGGGGATTGGTAACAACTGGCAGGTGATCCTCAAAGCGACAGCGCTGGTCTCGCTGCTCGGTCTGGAAGATGTGGTAAAAGCCACGCAACTGGCCGGGAAGAGTACCTGGGAGCCTTTCTATTTCGCCATCGTCTGCGGACTTATCTATCTGGTATTTACTACGGTTTCCAATGGTGTGCTGTTGTTCCTTGAGCGCCGTTATTCCGTCGGTGTGAAGAGGGCTGACCTGTGATCGAGATTATTCAGGAGTACTGGAAATCCCTGTTGTGGACGGACGGTTATCGCTTTACGGGCGTGGCGATTACGCTGTGGCTGCTGATCTCCTCCGTGGTGATGGGCGGTCTTCTGGCGGTGATTCTGGCGATTGGCCGCGTCTCCAGCAACAAATTCGTTCAGTTTCCCATCTGGCTATTTACCTATATTTTCCGTGGGACACCGCTGTACGTTCAGCTACTGGTGTTCTATTCAGGGATGTACACGCTGGAGATAGTCAAAGGCACTGATTTTCTTAACGCCTTTTTCCGCAGCGGTCTGAACTGTACCGTTCTGGCGCTGACGCTGAACACCTGCGCGTATACGACGGAGATTTTCGCCGGGGCGATTCGCTCGGTTCCACACGGTGAAATTGAAGCGGCGCGGGCGTATGGTTTCTCCTCGTTCAAAATGTATCGTTGCATTATTCTGCCTTCGGCGCTGCGTATCGCGTTACCCGCGTACAGCAACGAAGTCATTTTGATGCTGCACTCCACGGCGCTGGCCTTCACCGCGACGGTCCCGGATCTGCTGAAAATCGCCCGTGATATTAACTCGGCGACCTATCAGCCCTTTACCGCCTTCGGTATTGCCGCCGTACTGTACCTGATCATATCGTATGTCCTGATAAGCCTCTTCCGCCGGGCGGAAAGACGCTGGTTGCAGCATGTTTCCTCTAAATAATTCGAGTAACACGATGTCTGAGAATAAATTAAACGTTATCGATTTGCACAAACGCTACGGCGAACACGAAGTGCTGAAAGGGGTTTCGCTGCAGGCCAACGCCGGGGATGTGATCAGTATTATTGGCTCATCCGGATCGGGGAAAAGTACGTTCTTGCGCTGCATAAACTTCCTCGAAAAACCGAGCGAAGGGTCAATTGTGGTTAATGGCCAGAACATCAACCTGGTGCGTGACAAAGATGGACAGCTAAAGGTGGCGGATAAAAATCAGCTTCGTTTACTGCGTACGCGTCTGACGATGGTGTTTCAGCATTTTAACCTGTGGAGCCACATGACGGTGCTGGAAAACGTGATGGAAGCGCCGATTCAGGTACTGGGTCTGAGCAAACAGGAGGCCCGCGAACGGGCGATCAAATACCTGGCAAAAGTCGGCATTGATGAACGTGCCCAGGGGAAATATCCGGTGCATCTTTCTGGTGGTCAGCAGCAGCGGGTGTCGATTGCGCGCGCGTTGGCAATGGAACCAGAAGTGTTGCTCTTTGATGAACCGACTTCGGCGCTGGATCCTGAACTGGTGGGTGAGGTGCTGCGTATCATGCAGCAACTGGCGGAAGAGGGAAAAACGATGGTGGTGGTGACGCATGAAATGGGCTTTGCTCGCCATGTCTCCAGCCACGTTATTTTTCTGCATCAGGGGAAAATCGAAGAAGAGGGGGATCCGGAGCAACTCTTTGGCAATCCGCAAAGTCCACGCCTGCAACAGTTCCTGAAAGGATCGCTAAAGTGACATTTCGCTGTTGGCGTGGTGTTAATCAGAGCCTGGTGGTCTGATTATGCATCGCGCCATCAGACGCTAAAATGCTTCTGCCTCCAGACGGTATCCCCAGTCATCATAGCGGATGCCGTTGACCTCAAACGCTTTCTCCAGTACTTGCGTACGCACAAATCCGAGCTTTTCCAGCAGACGAACTGACCCCTGATTCTCGGCTAGCACCCAGGCGTTGATGGCTTTCACACCGGCATCGCGGAAGGCATAGTTGCAGACAGCCCGAGCGGCCTCACTGGCGATACCTCGTCCCTGGACGGCGGGGATCACGCAATAACCGATATCCGCTTCCTGCGGAAAATGATGGCTGATTTGCAAACCAATATCGCCCAGTGGCGTGGCATCGTTATGCTGGCGGATCACGAAAGTGTGTTTAGACGTAAGGCGACGTGCAAACAGCAAACGCGTTTCGCGTTCGGGGCAGAGGTTGCCCATGAAACGCATAACGTCCGGATTTTCACGAAGCGCGAGGAAAAAGGGCCAGTCTGTGGGTTGAAACGGGGAAAGCGTCAGTCGTTCGGTTATGAGTCGTGCCATAAAATCGCCATTCCGGAAGCCAGTGAGACTACCTTACCACCGGAATGGCGGGGGTGAACAGGGAGGATGTTAGCGAATGACATCCGCCAGCGCTTCTTCAAGGTCATACCAACGGAAGGGAAATCCGGCGGCTTCCAGTCGTTTTGGCAGGGCACGCTGCCCACCCAGCACCAGCACGGACGACTCGCCCATCAGCAGGCGAATAACCGTAGCCGGTACGCGAAGAATCGCAGGCCGCTGCAGGGCATGACCCAGCGCATGAGCAAACTGCTCATTGCGTACCGGATAGGGTGAAACCATGTTGAACGGTCCACGCAGGTCGTTATCCAGCAGCCAGAGGATCGCATTGACCATGTCATCAATGTGGATCCAGGCCAGATACTGGCGACCGTTGCCAATGGGACCACCGAGGCCCAGGCGAAACGGCGGGATCATTTTGGCGAGGATTCCCCCCTTTGGTGCCAGCACGACACCGGTACGCAGCAGGCAAACGCGTGTTTTGTCGCTTTGCGCCTCACAGGCAATTTGTTCCCAGCGGGCGCAAAGCTTATGGGTGAATTCGTTATGCGGAGGCTCTTCCTCGGTGACAACCACCTCACCCAAATCACCGTAATAACCTGTGGCAGAACCCGAAATCAGCACCGACGGCGGCGTCTCACTGGCGTTAATGAGGTCTGCCAGTTTCTGGGTGATGCGCCAGCGGCTCTGGCACAGGCGATCTTTTTGCTCTGTCGTCCAGCGCTTGTCAGCAATGGGTTCACCGGCCAGGTTAATCACCGCATCGATACCGTCGAGGTTGTGCTTATCTTCCAGTGTGTTCCACAGTATGACCCGATCATTGAGTTTTTTTCGGGCGTCATCGGGGCGGCGGGTCAGTACCGTCACCTGATGACCCAGTTCCTGCAGGCGCGGGACCAGGTGTCCTCCGATAAGGCCAGTCCCTCCGGTTACCAGTATCTTCATGCAGCCTCCCGTGATAGCGGTTAGCGCTGCCAGCTCAACGTCATGGAGACAGAATCGGCATAACGCAACGCGTGTAGTTTGTCGACTTCCACTTCAGCATAAGTGACCCAGTGGTGTTCGCGTGCGATATCGAGCACATCCTGGGTTAATTTTTCTAACAATGAGAAGCGGTTGTTCTCAACGTGCAGGATGATGTTTTTGGTGATCGTACGGTAATTCAACGCGTCATTGATATCTTCGCTGACGCGGGCCCTGTCTGCCGGATAGTGAATCGCAACGTTGATGACAATATCCTGTCGGTTATTGATCTCTTCCTCTTTGATGCCGATGAAAGTGCGTAAGCGAAGGTTTTTTATACGAATTATAGCGTCATGATGTGACATTGCAGGTCTCCTCCATGTATGAACTCTCGCATGATACACGAGAACCCGGCCGCGTTATCTTTTTGCACTCGCAGGATCCTGTTGTGCCAGCATCATTGCGCGCTCCGTAGCGGGCCGACTGCGAATGCGCTCAGCCCAATTCTTCACGGCGGGGAACATGTCAAGATCGACGCGCTGACGCTGCCAGGCGTTTACCCACGGCCAGCAGGCGATATCGGCAATGCTGTAATGCTCGCCGCCCAGCCACGGCGATGTTTCCAGCCGTTTATTGAGGACGTTGTACAGCCGCTGTGTTTCCACCTGATAGCGTTCGATAGCATAGGGGATGGCCTGCGGGGCGAAATGGTTGAAATGGTGATTCTGACCGAGCATCGGCCCCAGCCCGCTCACCTGCCAGAACAGCCATTGCAGCGTGGTATGGCGCTCGCGCAATTCGCCGCTAAGCAACAGGCCGCTCTTTTCTGCCAGATAAAGCAAAATGGCGCCGGACTCAAACAGGCTGAGCGGTGCGCCGCCATCGACCGGAGCATGATCGACGATGGCGGGGATTTTGTTGTTGGGTGAAATGGCGAGAAAATCAGGGCGAAACTGATTACCTCTACTGATATCCACCTTAATGAGTCGATAGTCCAGCGCAGCCTCTTCAAGGAAGATCGTAATCTTGTGCCCATTGGGTGTCGGGGCGTAATAAAGGTCGATCATTGCAGCTCCACAACGTGTTTATCGGATAAGCCAACCACAAGTATAGAAAGCCTGTCGTGCTGTGTGAGTTTTCATCAGGTGACAGCGAGCGAAAGACCCTCTATGTTGGGAGAAAAGCCTAATAACGACGAGGATGCTATGAGTAAACCCAACATCACGCTTTGGTCAGACGCGAACTTTTTCTCTCCCTACGTGCTGTCTGTCTATGTCGCTTTGCAGGAAAAGGGACTGCCGTTTAGCCTGAAAACCGTCGACCTTGACAATGGTGAACATCTACAACCGGGCTGGCAGGGCTATGCACTGACTCGTCGGGTGCCATTGCTGGAGATAGATGGTTTTGAGCTGAGCGAGTCCTCCGCGATAGCTGAATATCTGGAAGACAGTTTTGCGCCGCCCACCTGGGAGCGAATCTACCCTCATGACCTGCAAAAGCGCGCGCGTGCGCGGCAGATACAGGCATGGTTACGCAGTGATTTAATGCCCATACGAGAAGAGCGTCCGACGGATGTCGTTTTTGGTGGGGTAAAGAAAGGACCGCTGAGCGAAGCGGGGAAAGTCAGCGCGGAAAAACTGTTCGCCACCGCGGGGAATCTGCTGGCACACGGTATGCCAAATCTGTTCGGAGAATGGTGTCTGGCGGATACCGATTTAGCCCTGATGCTCAACCGTCTGGTTCTCAATGGCGACGACGTCCCGGAGCGGCTGGCGGAATATGCAGCATTTCAATGGCAACGCGCATCTGTCCAGCGTTATATTGCGCTTTCCGCGAAGCGTTCAGGCTGATAAAGCGTCTACAATCCAGTATCATAATGCGGTTTTTGATGACACGGAGTATGTGATGAAACTGATGTTTGCATCCGACATTCACGGGTCCTTACCTGCCACAGAGCGCGTGCTGACCTTGTTTTCCCGCAGCGGCGCGCAGTGGCTGGTGATACTGGGAGATGTACTCAACCACGGGCCGCGAAATGCTTTACCCGAAGGCTACGCGCCCGCTCAGGTGGCTGAACGACTGAATGAGCAGGCGGCGCAGATTATCGCCGTACGGGGAAACTGTGATAGCGAAGTTGATCAGATGCTGCTGAAGTTTCCAATGACCGCGCCCTGGCAGCAGGTACTACTGGAAAATCAGCGGCTGTTTCTGACGCACGGTCATCTCTTTGGGCCGGATAATCTGCCCGCTCTACGCGCCAGCGATGTCCTGGTGTATGGGCATACGCATCTGCCGGTGGCTGATAAAAAGGGCGATATTTATCACTTCAACCCGGGTTCAGTGAGCATTCCTAAGGGGGGCTTTCAGGCAAGTTATGGCCTGCTGGACGATAATGTTTTAAGCGTTATCGCACTCAATGATCAAAGTATCATTGCACAGGTTGCGATTAATTCGTAATTTACCCCAACATATGTAAATGCGCCGTAAGAGCGCCAGAAAAAGAAGGTTTCCTGATGGTGGAACAGCGTCGTTTGGCAAGTACGGAATGGGTGGATATTGTGAATGAAGACAACGAAGTCATTGCACAATCCAGCCGGGAACAGATGCGAGCGCAGTGCCTGCGTCATCGTGCGACCTATATTGTCGTACACGACGGGATGGGCAAAATACTGGTGCAGCGTCGTACCGAGACAAAAGACTTTTTACCCGGAATGTTAGATGCCACTGCCGGTGGCGTTGTGCAGGCCGACGAACAACTGCTGGACTCTGCCCGCCGCGAAGCGGAAGAAGAGTTAGGCATTGCCGGTGTGCCATTCGCCGAACACGGTCAGTTCTACTTCGAAGATAAGAACTGTCGCGTCTGGGGAGCGCTGTTCAGCTGTGTGTCACATGGCCCGTTCGCCTTACAGGAAGAAGAGGTCAGCGAAGTGTGCTGGCTGACGCCAGAAGAAATTACCGCCCGCTGCGATGAATTCACGCCCGACTCTCTGAAGGCGCTGGCGCTGTGGATGACCCGTAACGCTAAAAACGAAGCGGCCAGGTCAGAGTCGCAGCAAGAGAAGCAGGAAGAAGCCGAGTAACCGCTCAGCAACTCTCCCTTACGCATAAACTGGAGGCGATCGGTTTTTGATCGCGCCAGTTGCCATCCTCAAACCGCGCCAGTAATGCTCGTCCGGCCTCAATGCCAATTTTACGATGGGGCACTGCCATCGTAGTCAACGGCGGCTGGCAAACCCTGCTCACATCGCTATCGCCAAATCCAACTACCGCTAAATCGTCAGGCACCTTGATGCGCCGCCGTTGGCACTCATACAGCACGCCGCAGGCCAGTTCATCCGACACGCAAACCAGCGCGTCGAGTTCGGGCCAGGCGAGAATAAACTCGGGAAGCTGCGAAGCGCCGGTGGAGAAGTTGGGGGGGAGTGCCGCGTTGATCACCCGATTCGGCGACATGTGGTGGCGCAGCATTGCCTTGTACCAGCCCTGCAGGTGCTGCTGAAAAATCCACTGTTCCTGATTGGCACAAAGCAGTCCAATGTTCTGATAGCCGCGTTGAATTAACATTTCAGTGAGTTCAAACATTGCTGCGACGTTATCAATACCAATGTTCATATCAATGGGATCGCTACGAATCGCCCCCATCTCCATGACCGGAATTCTGGCGTTTTTCAGCCAGTTCCGCACGGTGTCGCTGTGCTCGACGCTGAGCAAAATGGCGGCGGCAATATTGGAGGCCAGCAGCGTCTCCAGTAACGTTTCTTCCTGTTCCAGGCGATGACGGGACTCTGCCAGCATGATCTGGTATCCGGCGGGCTGCAGGACTTCCTGCAAGCCTGCGAACATCTCCGAGCAGCCAGCCTCAGAGAGATTCGGTACGACCATCGCAATGGTTCGTGACGACGCAGACGCCAGCGCACTTGCTGCCAGATTGGGCATGTAGCCCAGTTCATGCACTGCAGCGTCTATTTTTTCCCGGAGTTTATCGGAAACCTGTTCAGGCGTGCGCAGTGCGCGAGAGACGGTCATGGTGCCGACACCAGCAAGTTGAGCGACATCAGCAATAGTCACTTTGCCTGTACTACGTCGTTTTCGGGTCAGAGACATACACATTCCTGCGCAATTACAACCAGTTGAGCCGCTTTTTATCGTCATTCTTTGCTTCGCATACTGGGCAAGTATACGCCTTTAATGGCTTTCAATGCTGTGATTTTACCCGGCAATTGTATTTTGATAGCGCTATCACATATCTGAACGATATCTTTTGATAGCGCTATCTTTGTGAGAACGATCGCAGATATGGTTTCAGGGGTTGAATAAAGTTTGTTCACATTGAGCGAAAAATGAGGAGGAGACGTGCTAAATAAATGGTTAACGGAGACAACCATCATGCTGCGCGAGAGTGTGGCGGACTGGCAACAGGCTCTTGCGTGGTGTGCCAGACCTTTGATCGCTGCCGGGGTTATTACACCGGAATACCTCACCGCCATCGTCGCGCAGCATCAGCAACTGGGACCTTATTACGTTCTGGCGCCGGGTCTGGCGATGCCGCATGCCAGACCCGAAGAAGGGGCAAAAGCATTAGGGCTCTCATTATTAAAACTGGAGCACGGTGTTTCATTTGGCGCAGGCGAATTTGATCCTGTCGATATTATTATCATGCTGGCGGCACCGGATAAACACAGCCATATTGCCATGATATCCGCACTGGCCGAATTATTTTCAAGCGATGAGGACCTGACGCAATTACATCAGGCAACCACTCTGGAGGAAATCAAAACAGTCATTTCGCGTTTCTGATTTAAGTCATCTCGGCATTTTCTAAAACATGACGCGAAAGCGTGATGTGGGCGCACTCTACCTAAAAAAGGGGATAATAATGAAAATTCTGGCGATTTGTGGTTCTGGCCTGGGTAGCAGTTTTATGGTCGAAATGAATATTAAAAAAGTGCTCAAGAAACTTAATATTCAGGCAGACGTTGAACATTCCGATCTCTCCTCCGCCACACCAGGCGCTGCCGATCTGTTTGTGATGGCAAAGGATATTGCCGCCAGCGCCAGTGTACCGGAAACTCAACTGGTGGTGATTAACAATATTATCGATATCAATGAACTGGAAGCGCAATTGCGCGCATGGTTCGACAAACAATAACTGTACATGCGCGCAAGTATGCAAACGGCCCGATGGCGGTTTGCGTTCTGATGTGCATAAAGCGAGGTGGATATGTTTATCCTTGAAACGCTGAATTTTGTTGTTGATATTCTTAAAGTCCCCTCCGTGCTGGTAGGGTTAATTGCATTAATTGGCCTGGTGGCACAGAAGAAATCTTTTTCCGATGTGATAAAAGGGACAATTAAAACGATTCTGGGGTTTATTGTTCTTGGCGGTGGCGCAACGGTGCTGGTGGGATCATTAAATCCGCTAGGCGGAATGTTTGAGCACGCCTTTAATATTCAGGGCATCATTCCTAATAATGAAGCCATTGTCTCTATCGCCCTGGAGAAATATGGCGCCTCAACTGCGCTTATTATGGCTTTCGGGATGGTGGCGAATATTATTGTCGCCCGCTTCACGCGCCTGAAGTATATCTTCCTGACCGGGCATCATACGTTTTATATGGCCTGTATGATCGGCGTTATTCTGACCGTCGCCGGATTCGACGGAATTGGCCTGGTTTTCACAGGCTCGCTGATTCTGGGGCTGGTGATGGCTTTTTTCCCCGCGCTGGCGCAGCGTTACATGCGGCGGGTCACCGGGAATGATGAGATTGCTTTTGGTCACTTCGGCACGCTGGGATATGTGCTGTCAGGCTGGATTGGCAGCGTCTGCGGCAAAGGTTCCCGTTCGACCGAAGAGATGAATCTGCCGAAGAATCTGAGCTTTTTGCGTGACAGTTCAATCTCTATCTCTCTGACCATGATGATCATCTATCTGATTATGGCGATCAGCGCCGGTCGGGAATATGTCGAAAGTACCTTCAGCGGCGGGCAGAACTATCTGGTTTACGCCATCATCATGGCGATCACCTTCGCCGCTGGGGTGTTTATTATTCTGCAAGGTGTCCGTCTGATTCTGGCAGAAATCGTCCCGGCGTTTACCGGTTTTTCTGAAAAACTGGTGCCTAACGCGCGACCCGCGCTGGATTGTCCGGTGGTCTATCCCTATGCCCCGAATGCGGTACTGATTGGCTTTTTGTTCAGTTTTCTCGGCGGGCTGGTAGGGCTGTTCCTGCTGGGACAGATGAAACTGGTGCTGATCTTGCCTGGCGTCGTTCCTCACTTTTTTACTGGCGCAACGGCCGGGGTGTTTGGTAACGCCACCGGTGGGCGTCGCGGGGCCATGATTGGCGCGTTTGCCAATGGCCTGTTAATCACCTTCCTGCCGGTTCTCCTCCTGCCCGTACTGGGCGCGATTGGTTTTGCCAATACCACCTTCTCGGATGCTGACTTTGGCGTCATTGGCATCGTTCTCGGCAACCTGGCTCGTTATTTGTCGCCTTTTGCCATTACGGGACTGGTTGTGGCGTTGTTTGCGCTGTTGGTGGCCTGGAACCTGTTCGCAAAAAAGCGGACGGTTGCAGGTCAGACTAAGGAAAATACGGGAGCCAAATCATGAATGTAAAGGCGGTAACCCAACTGGCGCGGGAGATTCGCATCGCCACCCTGAAGTCGCTTATTCATCTCGGCTTTGGCCATTTTGGCGGCTGTATGTCGGTGGTGGAAACGCTGGCGGTGTTGTATGGCGAGGTGATGAACATTGACCCTGCCGATCCGGACTGGCCAGAGAGGGACTATTTCGTATTGTCAAAAGGGCATGCCGGACCGGCGCTGTATAGTACGCTGGCGCTGAAAGGCTACTTCCCGGTTGAAGAATTGAACACGCTGAACCAGAATGGCACGCGTCTGCCCAGTCACCCGGACAGGCTTAAGACGCGCGGCGTTGATGCGACGACAGGATCCCTGGGGCAGGGCATTTCTATCGCCGGAGGGATGGCGCTGTCGCACAAACTGGCGCAGCGGACGAACCGGGTATTCTGCATTGTTGGCGATGGCGAGCTCAATGAAGGGCAGTGCTGGGAAGCGTTCCAGTTTATTGCCCATCATCGACTGAACAACCTGACGGTCTTCGTTGACTGGAATAAGCAGCAACTGGACGGCGAACTGAACGACATCATTCACCCGTTTTGTCTTGAAGATAAATTCCGTGCATTTGGTTTTGAGGCGTTCACGGTGAAAGGGGATGACATCCCTGGTCTGCTGGCGGTGGTACAACCGGTTCTGGATAACCAGGCTCGTCCACGCGTTGTGATTCTTGACAGCATCAAAGGGCAAGGGGTGCCGTATCTGGAGCAATTAGCTAACTCACATCACCTGCGCCTGACGGATGAGACCAGACACACGCTGAACGATAATCTTCGCCAACTGGAGGCTACGCATGATTAAGCTCGCGCCCGCAGGACAAAAAGACAGTGTGGAGATGCGCAAGGTTTATGCCGGTTTTGTCGCGAAAGAAGTGGCAGTGGGAAGTCCGATCATTGCGCTGGAAGCGGATTTGATGAGCTCCATGGCGATGGATGGCGTGGCGCGCGACTATCCGCAACATGTTATTAATTGCGGCATCATGGAGGCAAACGTTATTGGTACCGCGGCGGGGCTGGCGCTGACCGGGCGCAGGCCGTTTGTGCATACCTTTACGGCGTTCGCCAGTCGCCGCTGTTTCGATCAATTGTTTATGTCGCTCGATTATCAGCGGAGTAACGTCAAAGTCATCGCCTCAGATGCTGGCGTGACCGCCTGTCATAACGGCGGGACGCACATGTCTTTCGAAGATATGGGTATCGTTCGTGGGCTGGCGCATTCGGTGGTGCTGGAAGTCACAGATGCCGTCATGTTTGACGATATCTTACGTCAACTGATTGACCTCGACGGGTTTTACTGGGTACGTACCATCCGTAAGCAGGCACCGAGTATTTACGCTTCGGGATCGACCTTTACGCTGGGGAAAGGAAATGTGTTGCGGGAAGGCAATGATGTCACCTTAATTGCTAATGGGATTATGGTCGCTGAAGCGCTGGAAGCGGCACGCCAACTGGAGCGGATGGGGGTCAGTACGGCTGTCATCGACATGTTCACTCTCAAGCCTATCGATCGCATGCTGGTGAAGAACTATGCCGAAAAAACGGGGCGAATTGTGACCTGTGAAAATCACAGTATCCATAATGGGCTGGGATCGGCGGTAGCGGAAGTACTGGTAGAAACCTGCCCGGTTCCGATGCGGCGGGTTGGCGTCAGGGAGCGCTACGGACAGGTCGGCACTCAGGATTTCTTACAGGAAGAGTATGGACTCACTGCGGCAGCGATTGTGACTGCCGCAAAATCACTGCTTTAGAAAGGAGAAGCCGGATGAGCGCTAACGCTTATCCGGCTTGCAGGACATCATCTTTGTAGGCCGGATAAGACGCACTAGCGTCGCCATCCGGCATTTTGGATCAATGGTAGCCCATCATCTGTGCGCCAATCACCACCACGCTGGACATAATAAACAGCAGCCCCAGCAGCGTCGCACCCACTTTTAGCCAGTTACGGAAATCCACCCGACAAACGCCTAAGGTCGCCATCAGTGACGCAGAGGTCGGATAGATGATATGGCTGAAGCCATCGCCAAACTGGAATGCCAGCACGGTCACCTGACGGTTAACACCCACCAGATCGCCGAGCGGTGCTAACAGCGGCATGGTCAGCGCCGCCTGACCCGATCCTGAGGTAACAAAGAAATTAAACACGGCCTGGAAGAGCAGCATAAACCACGCGGCAACGGCGTTATCCAGCCCGCTGATGCCGTTGGCGATGCTGTGCAACAGCGTATTCAGCACACTCGCGTCACCTGCTTCGCCGTTGCCTACCAGCAGCAATATGCCTTTGGCAAAGCCAACCAGCAGGGCGGGGGCAATCATCATGCGCGCGCCTTCGGTGAAAGAGGACGCCATAATGTTGACCGTCATACCGTTAAGGCGAAAGACAACGGCAATAATGCCAATCACCAGGCCCATGGTGAAGAACTGGCTGGCGATTTCAGGAATAAACCACGCGTTGACGATGACGCCCCAGATCACCCATACCATTACACCGGTCAGAACCAGTAGCACCAGCCAGTCGCCGATCGTGAAGCGTCGCTCGACAATGTCAGCCTGCTGTTCACGGAAGAAACGATCGGACTCATGCACGCGCGACAGATGCGGGTTCTTTTTCACGCGCGAGGCATAGGCGAGGGTAAACGTCAGGCCAATCAGCGTTGAAATGACCCATACCACAATGCGCAGACCGGAACCGGAGAGAACGGGGACGCCAGCTATTCCCTGAGCGACTACCACGCAGAAGGGATTCATCCACGAACTGGCAAAGCCAATTTGTGTCGCGATGTAGGTCACCAGCACGGTGGTGATACTGTCGTAGCCCAGTCGTACCATCAGCGGCGCGATGATGATCGCAAAGGCGACCGCCTCTTCCCCCATACCGAATACCGCGCCGCCCAGTGAGAAGAGAATAAACAGCACCGGGATGAACAGAACCTCGTTGCCTTTGGTATGACGGATCAGCGCCAGGATGCCATTATCAATAGTTCCTGTGCGCATGACGATGCCAAACGCGCCACCAATCACCAGCATAAACATGATGATACCGACGGCGGTGCCGAATTTAGAGCCAGAAGTCAGCCCTTCGAACGGGAAATTCATCAGGCCCGGACTTTCATCACCGGTGGTAAAGAACTTCACCGGATGGTACTGCGCTTCACCAGCCTCGTTGGTCAGAATACGAAAGGAGTGCGGGTCGACCACTTTACGGGTTTTTGTCTGACCATCTACCTGGTATTGCACCTCCTGGCTGTCGAACATCCCGACCGGGACAACCCAGGTCGCAAGGCTGGTTAAAATAGCGACAAAGAAAATAATGACCAACGTATCGGGCATGGCCCATTTTCTGGTTGGCTGTGTTTCGGTTACTGCAGACATGACAGACTATCCCTGTTGCAAAGCAAAGAGACTAAGTATGCAAACAGGCGAATGGTTATTCATTGATACAGCGCAGTTAAGCCAAAAAATCAGATTTCACAAGGCTGAAAAAGAGGGAATAAAAAATCCGGAAACCATTACGATTTCCGGATGTTGACCGGGCCCGTCAGCGCCCGGATGAGACAGTTTACTGCTGTTGTGAAGACTGAATCGCGGTCAGGGCGATGGTGTAGACGATATCGTCTACCAGCGCGCCACGAGACAGGTCGTTCACCGGCTTGCGCATACCCTGCAGCATCGGCCCGATGGAGATCAGGTCGGCAGAACGCTGTACCGCTTTGTAGGTGGTGTTACCGGTGTTCAGATCCGGGAAGATGAACACGGTAGCGCGACCGGCAACCGGAGAGTTCGGCGCTTTGGATTTTGCTACATCAGCCATCACGGCGGCATCGTACTGCAGCGGACCATCGATCATCAGGTCAGGACGTTTTTCCTGCGCCAGACGGGTCGCTTCGCGCACTTTTTCTACGTCGCTACCCGCACCAGAGGTGCCGGTGGAGTAGGAGAGCATCGCAACGCGCGGTTCGATGCCAAAGGCAATAGCGGAATCGGCAGACTGGATAGCGATCTCAGCCAACTGTTCAGCGGTCGGATCCGGGTTGATCGCGCAGTCACCGTAAACATAAACCTGTTCCGGCAGCAGCATGAAGAATACGGAGGAAACCAGTGAGCTGCCTGGCGCTGTTTTGATCAATTGCAGCGGCGGACGAATGGTGTTCGCCGTGGTGTGAACGGCACCCGATACCAGACCGTCAACTTCGTCTTGTTCCAGCATCAGCGTACCGAGAACCACGTTGTCTTCCAGCTGTTCGCGGGCAACAGTTTCGGTCATGCCTTTGCTCTTACGCAGTTCAACCAGACGTGCGACATAGCTTTCGCGAACCACTTCCGGGTCAACGATTTCGATGCCAGCGCCGAGTTCAACACCCTGAGACGCCGCAACGCGGTTGATCTCTTCCGGATTACCCAGCAGCACGCAGGTAGCGATACCACGTTCAGCACAGATGGCTGCCGCTTTCACGGTACGCGGTTCGTCGCCTTCCGGCAGCACAACACGTTTACCGGCTTTACGTGCCAGTTCGGTCAACTGATAGCGGAAAGCGGGTGGAGACAGACGACGGCTACGCTCAGAGGTCGCGGTCAGAGACTCGATCCAGTCAGCGTTGATGTAGTTCGCCACATACTCCTGAACTTTCTCGATGCGAGCGTGATCGTCAACCGGCACTTCCAGGTTGAAGCTTTGCAGGCTCAGAGAGGTCTGCCAGGTATTGGTGTTCACCATGAATACCGGCAGGCCGGTCGCAAAAGCGCGTTCACACAGTTTAGAAATGCGCGCGTCCATTTCGTAACCACCGGTTAGCAGCAGGGCGCCGATTTCTACGCCGTTCATCGCGGCCAGACAAGCGGCAACCAGCACGTCCGGACGGTCAGCGGAGGTAACCAGCAGAGAACCAGCGCGGAAGTGTTCCAGCATGTGCGGAATGCTGCGCGCACAGAAGGTGACAGACTTCACGCGACGCGTGTTGATGTCGCCTTCGTTTATGATGGTGGCATTCAGGTGGCGCGCCATGTCGATTGCACGAGTCGCAATCAGATCAAAGCTCCACGGCACCGCGCCCAGAACCGGCAGCGGGCTGCTTGCGGTGAGCTGGGCCGGATCAACTTTCACGACCTGCGCTTTGGAAGAGTCGTCGAAAATCTCGGACAGATCCGGGCGAGTACGACCCTGTTCATCAACCGGAGCGTTCAGTTTATTAACGATAACGCCAGTGATGTTGGTATTTTTTGTGCCGCCGAAGCTGCTGCGAGTCAGTTCAATACGCTCGTTCAGCTGTTCTGGCGTATCGGTGCCCTGAGACATCACGAATACGATTTCTGCATTCAGCGTTTTGGCAATTTCGTAGTTCAGCGACTGCGCGAACTGGTGTTTACGGGTTGGGACCAGGCCTTCAACCAGTACCACTTCTGCGTCTTTGGTGTTCGCGTGGTAGTTCGCGATGATCTCTTCCATCAGCACATCTTTCTGATTGCTGGACAGCAGAGACTCAACGTGGCTCATCTTCAGCGGTTCAGCCGCTGTTACAGAGGAGTTTGCACGAACGATAGCGGTGGTCTGGTCTGGCGCATCGCCACCGGCGCGTGGCTGGGCGATTGGCTTAAAGACACTCAGACGAACGCCTTTGCGTTCCATAGCGCGGATGACGCCGAGGCTGACGCTGGTCAGGCCGACGCTGGTTCCGGTAGGGATCAGCATAATAATACGGGACACGGTTTATCCTCTTTCGTTACCGCCCGTTGGGCGGGTTACAAAACAGCACCGCCAGCTTAGCTGGCGGTGTGAAATCAGGCAGTCAGACGGCTCGCGTCTTGCGCGATAACCAGTTCTTCGTTGGTTGGGATCACCACCGCAGGACGGGTACCTTCCTTGTTGATGAAACCGGACTTACCGAAACGTGCAGCCAGGTTACGTTCATGATCAACTTCAAAGCCCAGCACGCCCAGTTTACCCAGGGACAGCTCGCGAACCATCGCCGCGTTCTCACCGATACCACCGGTGAAGACAACGGCGTCCAGACGACCATCCATCAGCGCCGTGTAGGAACCGATGTACTTCGCCAGACGGTGGCAGTAAACGTCCATTGCACGTTTCGCGTCTTCTTTGGTGGTGTAGTTGTCTTCAACATAACGGCAGTCGCTGGTGACTTCGGTCAGACCCAGCAGGCCAGACTCTTTGGTCAGCATTTTGTTAATCTGATCAACGCTCATGCCCAGCGTGTCGTGCAGGTGGAAAATGATTGCCGGGTCGATGTCACCGGAACGGGTACCCATCACCAGACCTTCCAGCGGGGTCAGGCCCATAGAGGTATCAACACATTTACCGTTGCGGATAGCAGAAACAGAACCACCGTTGCCCAGGTGGCAAGTGATGATGTTCAGTTCTTCTACCGGTTTGTTCAGCATTTTTGCCGCTTCCTGAGTGACGAAGAAGTGGCTGGTACCGTGCGCGCCATAACGACGAACACCGTGTTCTTTGTACAGGCTGTACGGCAGGGCATAGAGGTAAGACTCTTCCGGCATAGTCTGATGGAACGCGGTGTCAAACACAGCCACGTTTTTGTCTTTCAACTGCGGGAAGGATTTCAGTGCTTCTGCGATCCCGATCAGGTGAGCCGGGTTATGCAGCGGTGCGAAAGAGGCAGAATCTTTGATGCCCTGAATAACAGAGTCATCGATAACCACGGAGCTGGTATACTTCTCGCCGCCGTGTACGATACGGTGACCGATTGCAGTCAACTGCGCAGACAGTTCTGGTTTTTGTGCCAGAATAGTATTAACGATAAAGTTCAGCGCTTCACTGTGAGCGGCGCCTGCACCTAAAGCCGCTTCTTGTTTACCGCCGTCCATTTTCCATTTGATACGCGCTTCTGGGAGATGGAAACATTCGGCTAAACCAGAAAGGTATTCTTCACCGTTAACTGCATCGATGATTGCAAATTTCAGTGAGGAGCTACCGCAGTTCAGAACCAGTACTAACTTACTCGACATGGAAGTACCTATTATTGATACGTGGCTAAAAAAACGTCAGGGAGCCATAGAGCGTAGCGCAGTGTGACGCTGACATTTATGATTAACATCATGCGCAGTTGTCTTTTTTGGCATGATGGAAGAAATACCTTTGAGTCTATGCCATTTTGCGTATTTTTCAGCCAATGGCATACTATATGTAAATTTGACGACTCAATGATTTTGGACTACAGGCCATTTACAGGCCGCTACAGGATACCCGATAGTGGGTATCAATGACAAAATGTTTTGAACGTTGTCCCGCATAGTTGTTGTTTTGCACAAATATTTGAATTTTTATATGTGAAGTTGAGGTAAGCCATGTCGACGCCGGATCATCGCTCCGTAAATTTTTTCAGCCTTTTTCGCCGGGGGCAGCATTATTCAAAGACGTGGCCAATGGAAAAGCGCCTTGCACCCGTCTTTGTTGAGAACCGCGTGATACGGATGACGCGCTACGCGATCCGCTTTATGCCGCCGATCGCCATTTTTACCCTGTGCTGGCAGATAGCACTGGGGGGGCAGTTAGGGCCTGCCGTCGCCACCGCGTTGTTTGCGCTCAGCCTGCCGATGCAGGGGCTGTGGTGGTTAGGAAAACGTTCCGTCACGCCGCTGCCGCCCTCTATCCTGAACTGGTTCTATGAAGTCAGAGGCAAATTACAGGAAGCGGGACAGGCGCTCTCCCCGGTTGAAGGAAAGCCGGATTACCAGGCGTTAGCTGACACGCTTAAGCGTGCCTTCAAACAACTGGATAAAACTTTCCTTGATGATTTGTAATTGACCCCGGATTACGCATATAAAAGAAGGCATATTGATGCCTTCTTTTTTTTCACTTTTTTCACCGTAGTAGAGTGATACAGGAGTCCCAAATGGAAATGACCAACGCTCAACGTCTGATTTTGTCTAATCAATACAAAATGATGACTATGCTCGATCCGACAAACGCCGAGCGCTATCGTCGTCTGCAGACGATCATTGAACGCGGCTACGGTCTGCAAATGCGCGAGCTGGATCGGGAGTTTGGCGAGCTGAAAGAGGAAACCTGCCGTACGGTTATCGACATCATGGAGATGTATCATGCCCTGCACGTCTCATGGGCTAACCTGAAAGATGCGCAAAGTATCGATGAGCGTCGGGTGACCTTCCTGGGCTTTGACGCTGCAACGGAAGCGCGCTACCTCGGCTATGTTCGCTTTATGGTGAATGTGGAAGGACGTTACACCCATTTTGATGCCGGCACTCACGGCTTCAACGCGCAGACGCCAATGTGGGAAAAATATCAGCGGATGTTAAGCGCGTGGCACGCCTGTCCGCGTCAGTATCATTTGAGCGCCAACGAAATCAACCAAATCATCAATGCCTGAGGAGGTGAACGTGCAGTGCAAAGGCTTTCTGTTTGACCTGGATGGAACACTGGTTGACTCTTTACCCGCAGTGGAACGGGCATGGTGTAACTGGGCCGACCGCTTTGGGCTGACGCATGACGAGGTGCTGGGTTTTGTTCATGGCAAGCAGGCGATCACCTCTTTGCGTCATTTTATGGCGGGCAAGCCTGAGGCGGAGATCGCCGCCGAGTTTACACGTCTGGAGCAAACTGAAGCGACAGAAACGGCGGGCATCACCGCGCTGCCTGGTGCGGTTGCGCTGCTCAACCATCTGAATAAGGCCGGGATCCCGTGGGCGATTGTGACATCCGGGTCAATGCCGGTCGCACGTGCACGTCATCAGGTGGCCAGCCTGCCGGCACCAGAGGTTTTCGTGACGGCTGAGCGGGTCAAACGCGGTAAGCCTGAACCGGATGCCTATTTGTTGGGGGCGCAGTTGCTGGGCTTAGCGCCGCACGAATGTGCGGTGGTGGAGGATGCTCCTGCGGGCGTGCTCTCGGGGTTGGCCGCAGGTTGCCATGTCATCGCAGTGAATGCCCCGGCGGACACGCCGCGTCTGGATGAGGTCGATTTCGCCCTGACCAGTCTGGAACAGCTTTCGGTGACGAAACAACCGAACGGTGATGTGGTCGTATCAAGAAATACCTGATCATGATTTAGCCCCGATTTGTCGGGGCTTTTTTATGGCAGAATCATTCCATCTTCTCATCTGACAAGGATAGGTTGTGAACGGTGAATTGATCTGGGTTCTCTCGCTGTTGGCGATTGCCGTTATTTTGTTTGCGACAGGCAGAGTGCGTATGGACGCGGTAGCTCTGTTGGTCATCGTAGCCTTTGTTCTGAGTGGAACATTAAGTATTACCGAAGCCTTCTCTGGCTTCAGCGACCCTAACGTGGTGTTGATTGCCGCGCTGTTTATCATCGGTGACGGACTGGTGCGCACCGGCGTAGCGACCGTTATGGGGACCTGGCTGGTGAAAATGGCGGGCAGCAGCGAAATCAAGATGCTGGTCCTGCTGATGCTGACCGTTGCCGGCCTGGGCGCGTTTATGAGTTCAACCGGCGTCGTCGCGATTTTTATCCCCGTGGTACTCAGCGTCTCAATGCGTATGCAAACGTCGCCGTCGCGCCTGATGATGCCGCTGAGTTTTGCAGGGCTTATTAGCGGCATGATGACGCTGGTGGCCACCCCGCCAAACCTGGTCGTTAACAGCGAATTATTGCGTGAAGGCCATGCTGGCTTCAGCTTCTTCAGCGTTACACCTATTGGCCTCGTCGTGCTGGTGCTGGGCATTATTTATATGTTGCTGATGCGTTTTATGCTCAAAGGCGACAATCCGCAACAGCAACGGGATGGCTGGAAGCGCCGCACTTTCCGCGATCTGATCAAAGAATATCGCCTGACCGGGCGGGCGCGTCGACTGGCAATTCGTCCGGGGTCGCCGATGATCGGCCAGCGTCTCGACGATCTCAAACTGCGTGAGCGCTATGGTGCTAACGTGATCGGTGTCGAACGCTGGCGGCGTTTTCGGCGGGTGATTGTGAACGTGAATGGGGTTTCGGAGTTTCGCGCCCGCGACGTATTGCTGATTGATATGTCTGCCGCCGACGTCGATCTCCGTGAATTCTGTAGCGAGCAACTGCTGGAGCCGATGGTGCTGCGCGGGGAATATTTCTCTGACCAGGCGCTGGATGTGGGAATGGCGGAAATCTCGCTGATCCCGGAATCAGAGCTGATTGGCAAGTCGGTGCGGGAAATCGGTTTTCGTACCCGTTACGGGCTGAACGTGGTTGGTCTGAAACGCGACGGCGTGGCGATCGAAGGCTCGCTTGCCGATGAGCCGCTGCTGATGGGCGATATCATTCTGGTCGTCGGAAACTGGAAGTTGATCGGCATGCTGGCGAAGCAGGGGCGAGATTTTGTCGCGCTTAACCTGCCGGAGGAGGTGAGCGAGGCATCTCCTGCGCACAGCCAGGCCCCGCATGCTATTTTCTGTCTGGTTCTGATGGTCGCGCTGATGCTGACCGACGAAATTCCTAATCCCGTAGCGGCAATTGTTGCCTGTCTGCTGATGGGGAAATTCCGCTGCATTGACGCCGAAAGCGCCTACAAAGCGATTCACTGGCCAAGTATCATTTTGATCGTCGGCATGATGCCTTTTGCTCTGGCGCTGCAAAAGACCGGCGGTGTGGATCTGGCGGTGAAAGGGTTGATGGACGTCGGCGGCGGTTATGGTCCGTACATGATGTTGGGGTGTTTGTTTGTGCTGTGTGCGACCATTGGCCTGTTTATCTCAAATACCGCGACGGCGGTATTAATGGCGCCGATTGCGCTGGCGGCGGCGAAATCGATGGGTGTTTCCCCTTATCCCTTTGCGATGGTGATCGCGATGGCGGCGTCGGCGGCCTTTATGACGCCGGTTTCATCTCCGGTCAACACGCTGGTGTTAGGGCCGGGGAATTACAGCTTTAGCGATTTCTTGAAGCTGGGCGTTCCGTTCACCCTCATCGTGATGGCGGTATGCGTGGTGATGATCCCAATGCTGTTTCCGTTTTAATATTGTGTCGTATTGCCGGATGGAGCAGACGCTTATCCGGCAAACGGTTACAGCGGAGAATCCTGGCTAATTTCATCGAGAGACAGGTGGAAGCTGGGGACGAAGACCTCCATGAAATAGTCCATCTCCGGGCTCCGGCGTGATTCCAGCGTTTTTTCCAGTCGCGTCTTCGCCAGCAGAAATTCATTATTTCCCGCCGACAATTCTTCCAGACACTTCAGATAAGCGCACAGCGCGTCGGCCTGTTTCACAATTGATTTTTCTTCTTCGCTATAAGCATGCTCATCAATCAGCGGAGCAAAAATATCCCGCAACTCATCGGGCACCATATCGACCAGTTTCTGCTGCGCAATTTTCTCAATAGCCTTATATTCCTGAGCGATTTGTGAATTGAAATATTTCACTGGCGTCGGCAGATCGCCGGTCAGCACTTCTGACGCATCGTGATACATCGCCAGCAGCGCAATGCGTTCGGCATTCACCTGTCCGGCAAATTTACGATTTTTGATCGCCGCCAGCGCATGGGCGACCATTGCGACCTGGAGGCTGTGCTCAGAGACGTTTTCTGTACGCACATTGCGCATTAAAGGCCAGCGGTTAATGAGTTTGAGGCGGGAGAGGTGGGCAAAAAAATGGCTCTGCTTCATAGTGACCTTTTCATGATAACAACCTGGAGGTCATTGTGCGCAGAGAAGGCCATCGGATGCAAATACCGACGGCCAGTTTACGGTTATAACTGATGATATCCCGACAGGAAACGACCAAATTTGCTCAGCGACATTTCAATATCGTCAATGCGGGGCAGGGTGACTATGCGCACATGATCCGGCCACGGCCAGTTAAACGCCGTCCCCTGAACCAGCAGGACTTTTTCCTGCAACAGGAAATCGAGCACCATTTTCTGGTCGTCGTGAATATTGAAACGTTTGGCGTCTATTTTCGGGAACATATACAGCGCACCGCGTGGCTTCACGCAGGAGACGCCCGGAATATCGTTGATCAATTCCCAGGCGCGATTGCGCTGCTCATACAGACGTCCACCGGGCATGATAAATTCACTGATACTCTGGTAACCGCCCAGCGCCGTCTGAATAGCGTGTTGCGCTGGCACGTTGGCACAAAGACGCATCGATGCCAGCATCTCCAGTCCTTCGATATAGCCTTTCGCATGTTTCTTCGGACCGTTGAGAACCATCCAGCCCTGACGGAATCCTGCCACACGATAGGTTTTGGACAGGCCGTTAAAGGTGATCGTCAGCAGATCCGGTGCCATCGCGGCGATGGAATGGTGCTCGGCATCGTCATACAGGATCTTATCGTAGATCTCATCGGCAAAGATGATGAGGTTATTCTGCCGCGCGATCTCGACGATCTCCATCAGCAGTTCTTTGGAATAAACCGCACCGGTCGGGTTATTCGGGTTAATAATAACGATCCCACGGGTACGTGGCGTAATTTTTGCGCGAATGTCATCAAGATCGGGGAACCAGTCGGATGATTCATCGCACAAGTAATGTACTGCATTCCCACCGGAGAGCGCGACCGCCGCTGTCCACAGCGGATAATCTGGTGCAGGCACCAGCATTTCGTCCCCACTGTTCAGCAATGCCTGCATCGCCTGCACAATTAGCTCTGATACGCCATTGCCGATGTAGATATCTTCGACGGTGACGTCACGCATGCCACGCGCCTGATAATGCTGCATGATGGCTTTGCGAGCGGAATAGAGGCCTTTCGAATCGCAATAACCCTGCGCGGTAGGCAGATTGCGAATGACGTCCACCAGAATCTCATCGGGAGCGTCAAAGCCAAAAGGAGCGGGGTTACCAATGTTCAGTTTCAGGACCTTATTGCCTTCTTCTTCAAGGCGTTTCGCTTCCTTCAGAACAGGACCGCGGATGTCATAACAGACGTTATCTAATTTGCTGGATTTCTCAATGGGGGACATGAACCTTGACCTTTATGCTGTTATCACCACTTCCTGCCGTGGAAGTCAGTTTGAAACAATGTACTCCCACGGCGGGGCGTTTTGAAGGCTTTGCAGAAGAAGATTTTGCTGAATGGTAACGTGCTATTGTGCTGTCATTAACTGGTTTTTATGTGTTTTTTAGAGATAAAATCATAATATTGGTTATTTATCAGAATTATGTTTTGGTTTTTTTGCTGCCGGCTGGCTTATTCTCTTGCCGGGAAAAGGTTCTGTGCTCGCGAAATTTCGGGGAGATTCTTATGCCACTTAATAATTCGTAAATACTGAAAGATTAAGCGCCGGTAGTGTTATCGGTATGTACGGGAACCCTGGCGGTGTAAATCTAATGTTAAGCAGGATTTATGAATGACCTCGAATCTCATTAATTATTATTTAATAATTAAAAAGGCTTTACGCAAGGCGAGAATAATAGCGGCTTGATTTGAGAAACATAACAAAACTTTGCATCAGATTATTCGTATTAAGGCTTATAAATAAAAAGGTTTTAGGTTAAGATACGCATGAAGAAATGACACGTGGCCGCATGATTTGTTAATATCCTGGGTGGGATTGTGTGGCTAACTTACTGCCATGTATGCTTATTTCTCGTTGATGTATGCTAAGCTCCATTCTTTACATTTACACTTTTACATCCAGATAATGGCAGAAATCTGCATACACTTTAATAGGTAAGCCCGTTCTTAACGAAATAACCTGACAGACACCGTAAGGTATTATTACGTAAGAAAGAGAGTAGCATTTCGCCAGTCACATGATATACCTATTTACTTTCACCTGCAGTCAGCGGGTGACTCTGCTAAGGAAGCGCATTACAAACGGAATTGCTTGATTTTGTATGCACAGCATTAACAAGCTCAGTATGAGCCGCCAGTAAGTGAAAAATTATGATAAATGCAAATCGTCCGATAATTAACCTCGACCTCGATCTGCTGAGAACATTTGTTGCTGTTGCCGACCTGAACACATTTGCAGCAGCGGCTGCAGCGGTATGTCGTACTCAGTCTGCGGTGAGTCAACAGATGCAGCGCCTCGAGCAGCTCGTGGGAAAAGAACTCTTCGCTCGTCACGGTCGTAATAAACTGTTGACTGAACACGGCATTCAGCTTCTGGGTTACGCCAGAAAAATTTTACGTTTCAATGATGAGGCTTGCTCATCATTGATGTTCAGCAATCTTCAGGGAGTATTAACTATCGGGGCTTCTGATGAATCTGCCGATACAATACTGCCTTTCCTTCTGAATCGCATTAGCTCGGTTTATCCGAAACTTGCGCTGGATGTCAGGGTGAAGCGAAATGCCTTCATGCTCGATATGCTGAAATCGCAAGAAGTGGATCTGATCGTCACCACCAACCGGCCGGGATCGTTTGAGAGCCTGACACTGCGTACCTCGCCGACACACTGGTACTGTGCCGCAGAGTATGTGTTGCAAAAAGGCGAACCGGTTCCGCTGGTGCTGTTGGATGATCCCAGCCCGTTCCGCGATGTGGTCCTTGCCACCCTGAACGCGGCAAACATTCCCTGGCGACTGGCCTATGTGGCATCGACATTGCCGGCAGTGCGCGCGGCGGTGAAGGCTGGGCTCGGCGTGACGGCGCGCCCGGTAGAAATGATGAGTCCGGATCTGCGCGTGCTGGGGGCGGTTGATGGATTACCGCCGTTGCCGGACACCGAATACCTGCTGTGTCGTGACCCGGCATCGAAGAACGATCTGGCTCAGGTTATCTATCAGGCGATGGATACCTGGCAGAATCCGTGGCAGTACAGCCCGATTACCCCCGAAGGGGGAGATGATTCCGTGCTGGTCGAAGGAGACTATGAGTAACGGATCACATAAAAAGCGTTAAAAAATGCATGTGTAAAAAAGAGCCACTGGTGATCAAAAAACACCCAGTGGTTCTTTTTTTGTACTAATATCCTTAACGGGCAGGAGGAAAGAGGTAAAAATCCTCATAAATCAGCGAGTAGACGTTGCGTTTCAAAAACGCGTAAAAAATAAGCGAAATTCGCAGGCCGGCTTTCTCATGTTAAAAAACGAGAGAAATTGTTGCTGTTTTTTGAGGTGGATTAACAAAAGCGTGTCACAGATCAAGAAAATACTCCCTTTTAGGGGAAGGCTTTTGGATCAATTCCTGTCAAAATAGGCGCGTTTTTTCCTACTTACTTCACAACGGACACGATTCAACAACGACCCCATTTAGCCTGTGAATCGATCAACACGGTGCTAAAGCGCATTAAATGTTAAGGGTGTTGTTATCATGTAAATTAATGTGAGGAAACTTTTGTTAAAGTTGACAAAAGGTTATAGAAAGGAGTAAAAAACCCCATCAATTGGCTGTCTAAAACATTTTTTGCAGCGATTGTAAGGTTTTTTTTATTCCTCCCCATGAATCGATGTGGCGTTCATCTGCCGAAAAGAGCAGAGAATTTGGCGCTACTTTTGATGAGTAAGCAATGAGTATGTCAACATCCACTGAAGTCATCGCTCATCACTGGGCATTCGCTATCTTTCTTATTGTTGCCATTGGCCTGTGCTGCCTGATGCTTATCGGCGGTTGGTTTTTAGGCGGTCGCGCACGCGCGAGGTCAAAAAACACCCCGTTTGAATCAGGTATCGACTCGGTCGGCACCGCCCGCTTACGCCTGTCTGCCAAATTTTATCTGGTAGCCATGTTCTTCGTTATCTTCGACGTTGAAGCGCTGTATCTGTTCGCATGGTCGACCTCTATCCGTGAAAGCGGCTGGGTTGGCTTTGTGGAAGCTGCAATTTTTATTTTTGTGTTACTGGCAGGTCTGGTTTATCTGGTGCGTATTGGCGCGCTGGACTGGACGCCCGCGCGTTCACGCCGCGAGCGTATGAACCCGGAAACGAACAGTATCGCTAATCGTCAACGCTAACCGCGAGGCATTAAGATGGATTATACGCTCACCCGCATAGATCCTAACGGTGAGAACGACCGTTACCCCCTGCAAAAACAGGAGATCGTAACCGACCCCCTGGAACAGGAAGTTAATAAAAACGTGTTCATGGGCAAACTCCATGACATGGTTAACTGGGGTCGCAAAAACTCAATCTGGCCTTATAACTTCGGCCTTTCCTGCTGCTACGTTGAGATGGTGACCTCCTTCACCGCCGTGCATGACGTGGCGCGCTTTGGCGCGGAAGTCCTGCGTGCTTCACCGCGTCAGGCTGACCTGATGGTGGTGGCGGGGACCTGCTTTACCAAGATGGCGCCGGTTATTCAGCGTCTCTACGACCAGATGCTGGAGCCGAAATGGGTGATTTCCATGGGGGCGTGTGCCAACTCCGGCGGTATGTACGATATTTATTCGGTAGTGCAGGGCGTTGATAAGTTTATCCCTGTGGATGTTTACATCCCGGGTTGCCCGCCGCGTCCGGAGGCGTACATGCAGGCGTTAATGCTGTTGCAGGATTCCATTGGCAAAGAACGTCGTCCGCTCTCCTGGGTGGTTGGCGATCAGGGCGTTTATCGCGCCAACATGCAGTCAGAGCGCGAGCGTAAACGCGGCGAACGCATTGCAGTAACGAATCTGCGTACACCAGACGAGATTTAATTTGCGCCTGTCGGCAGCAGCATTTTACTTCGCCCATCACTACATAAATTCAGCGAAGCTCTGTCGACAGTCACCACGGACCATTTGCAATGGTGAACAATATGACCGACTTAACCGCGCAGAATGCCGCATGCCTTACCCGGGATCACCTTGATGACCCGGTCATCGGCGAACTGCGCAACCGTTTTGGGCCGGATGCCTTTACCGTTCAGGCGACTCGCACCGGGGTACCCGTTGTTTGGGTCAAGCGTGAACAATTACTGGAAGTGGGCGATTTCTTAAAGAGATTGCCGAAACCTTACGTCATGCTGTTTGACTTACACGGCATGGACGAACGTCTGCGCACACACCGCGAAGGATTACCTGCCGCGGATTTTTCCGTTTTCTACCACCTGATTTCCATTGAACGCAACCGCGATATCATGCTCAAGGTGGCATTGTCTGAAAACGACCTGCGCGTGCCGACCTTCACCAAACTGTTCCCGAACGCCAACTGGTATGAGCGTGAAACCTGGGAAATGTTTGGTATTGATATTGAAGGTCACCCGCACCTGACGCGCCTGCTGATGCCGCACACCTGGCAGGGCCACCCGCTGCGTAAAGACTACCCGGCGCGTGCCACCGAATTCGATCCGTTTGAGCTGACCAAAGCGAAACAGGATCTGGAAATGGAAGCGCTGACCTTCAAACCGGAAGACTGGGGGATGCAGCGCGGTACCGAAAACGAGGACTTCATGTTCCTCAACCTCGGCCCGAACCACCCGTCCTCGCACGGGGCATTCCGTATTGTTCTTCAGCTTGATGGCGAAGAGATTGTCGACTGCGTACCTGACATCGGCTACCACCACCGTGGAGCTGAAAAGATGGGTGAACGTCAGTCATGGCACAGTTACATTCCGTATACCGACCGTATCGAATACCTCGGCGGTTGCGTCAACGAGATGCCGTACGTGCTGGCCGTGGAAAAACTGGCGGGCATTACCGTACCGGATCGCGTTAACGTTATCCGTGTGATGCTCTCCGAGTTGTTCCGCATTAACAGCCATCTGCTGTATATCTCGACGTTTATTCAGGACGTCGGCGCGATGACGCCGGTCTTCTTTGCCTTTACCGACCGCCAGAAAATCTACGACATCGTGGAAGCGGTTACTGGTTACCGTATGCACCCGGCCTGGTTCCGTATCGGCGGTGTGGCGCATGACCTGCCGCGCGGCTGGGACAAACTGTTACGCGAGTTCCTCGACTGGATGCCGAAGCGTCTGGCTTCTTACGAGAAAGCCGCACTGCAAAACACCATTCTGAAAGGGCGTTCGCAGGGCGTGGCCGCTTACGGCGCGAAAGAAGCGCTGGACTGGGGCTGCACCGGCGCGGCGCTGCGTGCTACCGGTATTGATTTCGACGTGCGTAAAGCGCGTCCTTACTCTGGCTACGAAAACTTTGACTTTGAAGTGCCGGTTGGCGGCGGGGTTTCCGACTGCTACACCCGCGTAATGCTGAAAGTGGAAGAGCTGCGTCAGAGTCTGCGCATCCTTGAGCAGTGCCTCAATAACATGCCGGAAGGCCCGTTCAAAGCGGATCACCCGCTGACCACGCCGCCGCCGAAAGAGCGCACGCTGCAACATATCGAAACCCTGATCACCCACTTCCTGCAAGTGTCGTGGGGCCCGGTAATGCCGGCGAACGAGTCCTTCCAGATGGTGGAAGCGACCAAGGGTATCAACAGTTACTACCTGACCAGCGATGGCAGCACCATGAGTTATCGTACCCGTATTCGTACCCCGAGCTATGCGCATTTGCAGCAGATCCCGGTGGCAGTACGTGGCAGCCTGGTGTCCGACCTGATCGTCCATCTGGGTAGTATCGATTTTGTTATGTCAGATGTGGACCGCTAATTATGCACGAGAATCAACAACCACAAACCGAGGCTTTTGAGCTGAGTGCGGCAGAGCGTGAAGCCATTGAGCACGAGAAGCACCACTACGAAGACCCGCGTGCGGCGTCCATTGAAGCGCTGAAAATCGTTCAGAAACAGCGCGGCTGGGTGCCAGACGGTGCGATCCATGCGATCGCCGATGTGCTGGGTATCCCGGCCAGCGATGTCGAAGGTGTTGCGACGTTCTACAGCCAGATCTTCCGTCAACCGGTGGGCCGCCATGTGATCCGCTATTGCGACAGCGTGGTATGCCATATCAACGGGTACCAGGGGATTCAGGCTGCGCTGGAGAAAAAGCTCAACATTAAGCCGGGGCAGACGACCTTCGACGGTCGCTTTACGCTGCTGCCGACCTGCTGCCTGGGGAACTGCGACAAAGGGCCGAACATGATGATCGATGAGGATACTCACGCTCACCTGACCCCGGAAGGCATTCCTGAACTGCTGGAGCGGTATAAATGAAAGACATTATCCGTACTCCCGAAACGCACCCGCTGACCTGGCGGCTGCGTGATGATAAACAGCCCGTCTGGCTGGACGAATATCGTAGCAAGAACGGCTACGAAGGCGCGCGTAAGGCGCTGACCGGTCTGTCCCCGGACGAGATCGTCAATCAGGTAAAAGACGCTGGCCTGAAAGGGCGCGGCGGTGCAGGCTTTTCCACCGGTCTGAAGTGGAGCCTGATGCCAAAAGACGAATCCATGAACATCCGCTACCTGTTGTGTAACGCCGATGAAATGGAGCCGGGCACCTATAAAGACCGTCTGCTGATGGAACAACTGCCACACCTGCTGGTGGAAGGCATGCTGATCTCCGCGTTTGCGCTGAAAGCGTACCGGGGTTACATCTTCCTGCGCGGTGAATACATTGAAGCTGCCGTGCATCTGCGCCGTGCGATTGCGGAAGCGACCGAAGCCGGTCTGCTTGGCAAAAACATTATGGGCACCGGTTTTGACTTCGAACTGTTTGTCCACACTGGGGCAGGGCGTTATATCTGCGGCGAAGAAACTGCGCTGATCAACTCCCTTGAAGGCCGTCGCGCTAACCCGCGCTCGAAGCCGCCGTTCCCGGCGACCTCTGGCGCATGGGGCAAACCGACCTGCGTCAACAACGTGGAAACGCTGTGTAACGTTCCGGCGATCCTCGCCAATGGCGTGGAGTGGTATCAGAACATTTCGAAGAGCAAAGATGCTGGTACCAAGTTGATGGGCTTCTCGGGTCGCGTGAAGAATCCTGGACTGTGGGAACTGCCGTTCGGCACCACCGCGCGTGAGATCCTCGAAGATTATGCGGGCGGTATGCGCGATGGGCTGAAGTTCAAAGCCTGGCAGCCCGGCGGCGCGGGGACCGACTTCCTGACTGAAGCGCACCTCGATCTGCCAATGGAATTTGAGAGCATTGGTAAAGCCGGAAGCCGTCTGGGTACCGCGCTGGCGATGGCGGTTGACCACGAGATCGGTATGGTGCCGCTGGTGCGTAACCTGGAAGAATTCTTTGCCCGTGAATCCTGCGGATGGTGTACGCCATGCCGTGACGGTCTGCCGTGGAGCGTAAAAATTCTGCGCGCGCTGGAGCGTGGTGAAGGCCAACCGGGGGATATCGAGACGCTTGAGCAACTGTGTCGTTTCCTCGGTCCGGGCAAAACCTTCTGTGCACACGCACCGGGTGCGGTTGAGCCGCTACAGAGCGCCATTAAATATTTCCGCGAAGAATTCGAAGCTGGCATCAAGCAGTCGTTCAGCAATACCCATGCGATTGGTGGTATTCAGCCGAACCTGCTTAAAGAGCGCTGGTAATTTCAGGGTTAACCCTGAATCGCGATATGAATTTCGATTAACGCTCAGTCTCCGACTGAGCCAACTGGAAGCATGCTGACTATGGCTACGATTCATGTAGACGGCAAAGAATATGAGGTCAACGGTGCGGACAACCTGCTGGAAGCTTGTCTGTCTCTCGGCCTTGATATTCCGTACTTTTGCTGGCATCCGGCGCTGGGAAGCGTTGGTGCTTGCCGCCAGTGTGCGGTGAAGCAATACCAAAACGCGGAAGACACGCGTGGTCGCCTGGTGATGTCTTGTATGACACCGGCCACCGAAGGCACGTTTATTTCGATTGACGACGAAGAAGCGAAACAGTTCCGCGAAAGCGTGGTGGAGTGGTTAATGACCAACCACCCGCACGACTGTCCGGTCTGTGAAGAGGGCGGCAACTGCCATCTTCAGGATATGACCGTGATGACCGGCCACAGTTTCCGTCGTTATCGTTTCACCAAACGTACTCACCGCAATCAGGACCTTGGGCCGTTCATCTCTCATGAAATGAACCGCTGTATCGCCTGTTATCGCTGTGTGCGTTACTACAAAGATTACGCCGACGGCCAGGATCTGGGCGTGTATGGCGCGCACGATAACGTCTACTTCGGTCGTCCGGAAGACGGTACGCTTGAAAGCGAGTTCTCCGGTAACCTGGTGGAAATCTGCCCGACCGGCGTGTTCACCGATAAAACGCACTCCGAGCGTTATAACCGTAAGTGGGACATGCAGTTTGCGCCGAGCATCTGCCAGCAGTGTTCCATCGGCTGTAACATCAGTCCGGGTGAGCGCTACGGTGAGCTGCGTCGTATCGAAAACCGCTACAACGGGACCGTTAACCATTACTTCCTCTGCGACCGCGGTCGTTTTGGCTATGGTTACGTCAACCTGAAAGACCGTCCGCGTCAGCCGGTACAGCGTCGTGGTGATGATCTGATCACCCTCAACGCAGAGCAGGCGATGCAGGGCGCGGCAGATATTCTGCGTCAGTCTAAAAAAGTCATTGGCATCGGTTCTCCGCGCGCCAGCGTCGAGAGCAACTTCGCGCTGCGTGAACTGGTCGGGGCGGAAAACTTCTATACCGGGATTGCGCATTCCGAGCAGGAACGTCTGCAACTGGCACTGAAAGTGCTGCGTGAGGGCGGAGTGCATACCCCTGCGCTGCGTGATATCGAATCTTACGATGCGGTGCTGGTGCTGGGCGAAGATATCACCCAGACCGGGGCCCGCGTTGCGCTGGCCGTGCGCCAGGCGGTGAAAGGCAAAGCGCGCGAAATGGCGGCGGCCCAGAAAGTGGCTGACTGGCAGATTGCGGCGATCCTCAACATCGGTCAACGCGCGAAGCATCCGCTGTTCGTGACCAACGTGGACAACACCCGCCTGGATGATATTGCGGCGTGGACTTACCGTGCGCCGGTTGAAGATCAGGCGCGCTTAGGCTTCGCCATCGCCCACGCGCTGGACAACACGGCGCCAGCGGTTGACGGTATCAGCAGCGATCTGCAAAACAAAATCGACGTGATCGTTCAGGCGCTGGCCGGGGCGAAAAAACCGCTGATCATTTCCGGCACCAACGCCGGTAGCGCTGAAGTGATTCAGGCGGCTGCCAACGTGGCGAAGGCGCTGAAAGGTCGCGGCGCTGACGTCGGTATCACGATGATTGCCCGCTCGGTTAACAGTATGGGGCTGGGCATTATGGGCGGCGGTTCGCTTGATGATGCGTTAACGGAGCTGGAAACCGGTCGTGCGGACGCGGTGGTGGTGCTGGAAAACGATCTGCATCGTCACGCGTCGGCAACGCGCGTCAATGCCGCACTGGCAAAAGCGCCGCTGGTAATGGTGGTTGACCATCAGCGTACGGCGATCATGGAAAACGCTCACCTGGTGCTTTCTGCGGCAAGCTTTGCAGAAAGCGATGGTACGGTCATCAACAACGAAGGCCGGGCTCAGCGTTTCTTCCAGGTTTACGATCCGGCGTACTACGACAGCAACACCATTATGCTGGAAAGCTGGCGCTGGCTGCATTCGCTGCACAGCACCGTGCAAAACCGCGAAGTAGACTGGACGCAACTTGACCACGTGATCGACGCTGTGGTTGCCGCAATGCCTGAACTGGCCGGTATTAAAGACGCTGCGCCGGATGCAACCTTCCGCATTCGTGGACAGAAACTGGCGCGTGAGCCGCACCGTTACAGCGGTCGTACAGCTATGCGCGCGAACATCAGCGTTCACGAACCTCGTCAGCCGCAGGACAAAGACACGATGTTTGCCTTCTCTATGGAAGGGAACAACCAGCCGTCTGCGCCGCGTTCACAGATTCCATTTGCCTGGGCTCCGGGCTGGAACTCCCCGCAGGCGTGGAACAAGTTCCAGGATGAAGTGGGCGGTAAACTGCGTCATGGCGATCCAGGTGTGCGTCTGATCGAAGCGTCAGAAAGTGGTCTGGACTACTTCACCTCTGTTCCGGCGAGCTTCCAGGCGCAGGACGGACAGTGGCGTATTGCGCCGTACTACCATCTGTTTGGTAGCGATGAATTGTCTCAGCGTGCGCCGGTCTTCCAGAGCCGCATGCCGCAACCGTACATCAAACTCAACCCGGCCGATGCCGCGAAGTTGGGGGTGAATGCCGGTACCCGCGTCTCCTTTAGCTACGACGGCAACACGGTTACGCTGCCGGTTGAAATCGCTGAAGGGTTGACGGCAGGGCAGGTCGGTTTGCCGATGGGCATGTCGGGCATTGCGCCTGTTCTGGCGGGTGCGCGTCTTGAGGATCTGCAGGAGGCACAACAATGAGTTGGATTACACCGGATCTTGTCGATATCCTGCTGACCATCCTCAAAGCGGTGGTGATCCTGCTGGTGGTGGTCACCTGCGGGGCATTCATGAGCTTTGGCGAACGTCGTCTGCTGGGGCTGTTCCAGAACCGTTACGGACCGAACCGTGTAGGCTGGGGCGGTTCGCTCCAGTTGGTCGCGGACATGATTAAGATGTTCTTTAAAGAAGACTGGATCCCGAAATTCTCGGATCGCGTCATCTTTACGCTTGCGCCAATGATTGCCTTTACCTCACTGCTGTTGGCGTTTGCCATCGTGCCGGTGAGTCCGGGTTGGGTGGTCGCAGATCTGAACATCGGGATCCTGTTCTTCCTGATGATGGCGGGTCTGGCGGTGTACGCGGTGCTGTTTGCCGGTTGGTCGAGCAACAACAAATACTCGCTGTTGGGTGCAATGCGTGCGTCTGCGCAAACGCTCAGCTACGAAGTGTTCCTCGGGCTCTCCCTGATGGGCGTGGTGGCGCAGGCCGGTTCATTTAACATGACCGACATCGTCAACAACCAGGCGGATATCTGGAACGTTATTCCGCAGTTCTTTGGTTTTGTCACCTTCGCTATCGCGGGCGTGGCGGTGTGCCACCGTCACCCGTTTGACCAGCCGGAAGCCGAACAGGAACTGGCGGATGGTTATCACATTGAATACTCCGGCATGAAGTTCGGTCTGTTCTTTGTGGGGGAATACATCGGTATTGTTACCATTTCTGCGCTGATGGTTACCCTGTTCTTCGGTGGCTGGCATGGCCCGTTCTTACCACCATTCATCTGGTTCGCGTTGAAAACTGCGTTCTTCATGATGATGTTCATTTTGATTCGTGCGTCGTTACCGCGTCCTCGTTATGACCAGGTAATGTCCTTCGGCTGGAAGATCTGCCTGCCGTTGACGCTCATCAACTTGCTGGTAACGGCGGCTGTCATTCTCTGGCAGGCGCAATAAGGGGCACAAAGACCATGACCTTAAAAGAATTGTTAGTAGGTTTCGGCACCCAGGTACGCAGTATCTGGATGATCGGCCTGCATGCGTTCGCGAAACGCGAAACGCAGATGTACCCGGAAGAGCCGGTCTATCTACCGCCCCGTTTCCGTGGTCGTATCGTTCTGACGCGCGACCCGGACGGCGAGGAGCGTTGCGTTGCCTGTAACCTGTGTGCGGTAGCGTGTCCGGTAGGCTGTATTTCTCTGCAAAAAGCGGAGACCAAAGACGGTCGCTGGTATCCGGAGTTTTTCCGCATCAACTTCTCACGCTGCATTTTCTGTGGTCTGTGCGAAGAAGCCTGTCCGACAACCGCGATTCAACTTACGCCAGATTTCGAACTGGGTGAGTATAAGCGCCAGGATCTGGTTTACGAGAAAGAGGATCTGCTGATCTCCGGTCCGGGTAAATATCCGGAATATAACTTCTACCGGATGGCAGGTATGGCAATCGACGGCAAAGATAAGGGCGAAGCAGAGAACGAAGCCAAGCCTATCGACGTCAAGAGCCTGTTACCGTAAGGAGAGGGGCAATGGAGTTCGCTTTTTATATCTGTGGCCTGATCGCCATTCTCGCTACCTTGCGGGTGATCACCCATACCAATCCGGTGCACGCGCTGCTGTACCTGATTATTTCGCTACTGGCGATTTCTGGGGTGTTCTTCTCGCTGGGCGCTTACTTCGCGGGTGCGCTGGAAATTATCGTTTATGCAGGCGCCATTATGGTGCTGTTCGTGTTCGTGGTGATGATGCTCAACCTGGGCGGCTCTGAAATTGAACAGGAGCGCCAATGGCTGAAACCGCAGGTGTGGATTGGTCCGGCAATTCTGTCGGCTATCATGCTGGTGGTGATTGTTTACGCCATTCTGGGTGTTAACGATCAGGGTATCGACGGTACGCCAATCAGCGCGAAAGCGGTGGGTATTACACTGTTCGGACCTTACGTACTGGCGGTTGAGCTGGCGTCCATGCTGCTGCTGGCAGGTCTGGTCGTCGCCTTCCACGTCGGCCGCGAAGAGCGTTCGGGCGAGGTGCTGAGTAATCGTAAAGACGACAGCGCGAAAAGAAAAACGGAGGAGCACGCATGATCCCCTTACAACATGGATTGATCCTCGCTGCGATTTTATTCGTTCTGGGCTTAACCGGTCTGGTTATCCGCCGTAATCTGCTGTTCATGCTGATTGGTCTGGAAATCATGATCAACGCTTCCGCGCTGGCCTTTGTGGTCGCCGGGAGCTACTGGGGCCAGACCGATGGTCAGGTGATGTACATTCTCGCCATCAGCCTTGCGGCTGCCGAAGCGAGTATTGGACTTGCGCTGTTGCTGCAACTTCATCGCCGTCGCCAGAACCTGAACATCGATTCAGTAAGTGAGATGCGTGGATGAACATGCTTGCCTTAACCATCATTCTGCCATTGATTGGCTTTGTCCTGCTGGCGTTCTCTCGTGGACGCTGGTCAGAAAATCTCTCCGCAACCGTGGGCGTCGGCTCCATCGGTCTGGCGGCGCTGGTCACTGCCTTTGTCGGTGTCGATTTCTTCGCGAACGGCAAACAGGCGTTCAGCCAGCCGCTGTGGACGTGGATGTCTGTCGGTGACTTCAACATTGGTTTCAGCCTGGTTCTGGACGGTCTGTCGCTGACCATGCTGTCGGTGGTCACCGGTGTCGGCTTCCTGATCCACATGTTCGCGTCCTGGTATATGCGCGGTGAAGAAGGGTACTCCCGCTTCTTCGCCTACACGAACCTGTTTATTGCCAGCATGGTTGTTCTGGTGCTGTCCGATAACCTGCTGTTGATGTACCTCGGCTGGGAAGGCGTGGGTCTGTGTTCCTATCTGCTGATCGGTTTCTACTACACCGATCCGAAGAATGGCGCGGCGGCCATGAAAGCGTTTGTCGTGACCCGTGTGGGTGACGTATTCCTCGCGTTCGCCCTGTTCATTCTGTACAACGAGCTGGGCACCCTGAACTTCCGCGAAATGGTGGAACTGGCACCGGCACACTTCGCAGCAGGCAACAATATGCTGACGTGGGCGACGCTGATGCTGCTGGGTGGCGCGGTCGGTAAATCGGCACAGCTGCCGTTGCAGACATGGCTGGCTGACGCGATGGCGGGCCCGACGCCTGTCTCCGCGTTAATCCACGCCGCAACGATGGTCACCGCCGGTGTCTACCTGATTGCGCGTACGCATGGCCTGTTCCTGATGACCCCGGAAATTCTGCATCTGGTCGGTATCGTGGGTGCGGTGACGCTGGTGATGGCCGGTTTTGCCGCGCTGGTGCAGACCGACATCAAACGCGTACTCGCCTATTCCACCATGAGCCAGATAGGCTATATGTTCCTGGCGCTGGGCGTTCAGGCATGGGATGCGGCGATTTTCCACCTGATGACGCACGCCTTCTTTAAAGCGCTGCTGTTCCTGGCGTCCGGTTCCGTCATTCTGGCGTGCCATCACGAACAGAACATCTTCAAGATGGGCGGTCTGCGTAAGTCCATTCCGTTGGTATATCTCTGCTTCCTGGTGGGCGGCGCGGCGTTGTCGGCGCTGCCATTGATTACTGCCGGCTTCTTCAGTAAGGATGAGATTCTGGCGGGGGCCATGGCAAATGGTCATATCAATCTGATGGTGGCAGGTCTGGTCGGGGCGTTCATGACCTCCCTGTATACCTTCCGTATGATTTTCATCGTGTTCCACGGTAAAGAGCAAATTCACGCTCATGCAGGGAAGGGGATTACTCACCACCTGCCGTTAATTGTCCTGATGATCCTGTCCACCTTCGTTGGCGCACTGATTGTGCCGCCGTTGCAGGGTGTACTGCCGCAGACAACCGAACTTGAGCATGGCCGCGTGATGACCCTGGAAATTACCTCTGGCGTGGTGGCGATTGCCGGTATTTTGATTGCCGCATGGCTGTGGCTGGGTAAACGTACGCTTGTCACGTCGATTGCCAACAGTGCGCCTGGCCGTCTGCTGGGGACCTGGTGGTATAACGCCTGGGGCTTCGACTGGCTGTACGACAAAGTGTTCGTTAAGCCGTTCCTTGGCGTCGCCTGGCTGCTTAAACGCGATCCGCTCAATGCCCTGATGAACGTACCGGCAATCCTTTCTCGCTTCGCAGGTAAAGGCCTGCTGTTCAGTGAGAACGGTTATCTGCGCTGGTATGTCGCTTCAATGAGCATTGGCGCCGTCGTGGTGCTGGCACTGCTGATGGTATTGCGTTGAGTTTGAGGATTGGGGTGTTTTGCGCCGGTGGCGCAGGGCTTACCGGGCCTACGAAACGTAGGTCGGATAAGCGCTAGCGCCATCCGACAGTACCCAAAAGAATTTTCGAAATTCGTTGAAAATCAGGTCCTTTAGAGGACTTTTACAAGGAATAAAGATCACCATGTTATTACCCTGGTTGATACTAATCCCCTTTATCGGTGGCTTTCTGTGCTGGCAGACCGAACGCTTTGGCGTGAAGGTGCCGCGCTGGATAGCGCTGGTAACCATGGGACTGACGCTCGCGCTTGGCCTGCAGCTGTGGCTACAGGGCGGCTATTCGCTGACGCAATCTGCTGGCATTCCGCAGTGGCAGTCTGAATTTGTCCTGCCGTGGATCCCGCGCTTTGGCATCTCGATTCACCTGGCGATCGACGGCTTGTCGCTGCTGATGGTGGTGCTGACCGGCCTGCTCGGCGTTCTGGCGGTACTCTGCTCCTGGCGAGAAATCGAAAAATACCAGGGCTTTTTCCACCTGAACCTGATGTGGATCCTCGGCGGCGTTATCGGCGTGTTCCTTGCCATCGACATGTTCCTGTTCTTCTTCTTCTGGGAAATGATGCTGGTGCCGATGTACTTCCTGATCGCGCTGTGGGGCCATAAGGCGTCTGACGGTAAAACGCGTATCACGGCGGCAACCAAGTTCTTCATTTACACCCAGGCGAGTGGTCTGGTGATGCTGATTGCCATCCTGGCGCTGGTGTTCGTTCACCACAATGCGACCGGCGTGTGGACCTTCAACTATGAAGACCTGCTAAAAACCCCGATGTCGCACGGCGTTGAGTATCTGCTGATGCTGGGCTTCTTCATCGCATTTGCGGTGAAAATGCCGGTGGTTCCGCTGCACGGCTGGCTGCCGGATGCGCACTCCCAGGCACCGACCGCAGGTTCCGTTGACCTCGCCGGTATTTTGCTGAAAACCGCCGCTTACGGTCTGCTCCGCTTCTCCCTGCCGCTGTTCCCGAACGCGTCGGCGGAATTTGCGCCGATTGCGATGTGGCTGGGCGTCATCGGTATCTTCTACGGTGCGTGGATGGCGTTCACGCAGTACGACATCAAACGTCTGATCGCTTACACCTCGGTTTCACACATGGGCTTCGTGCTGATTGCCATCTACACCGGCAGTCAACTGGCGTATCAGGGGGCAGTGATTCAGATGATCGCGCACGGCCTGTCCGCGGCGGGTCTGTTCATTCTGTGTGGTCAGTTGTACGAACGTCTGCATACCCGCGACATGCGCATGATGGGCGGATTGTGGGGCAAAATGAAATGGTTGCCTGCGCTGTCTATGTTCTTCGCGGTGGCGACGCTGGGTATGCCGGGTACCGGTAACTTCGTTGGCGAATTCATGATCCTGTTCGGCAGCTACCAGGTGGTTCCGGCGATCACGGTGATTTCGACCTTTGGTCTGGTGTTTGCCTCTGTTTACTCGCTGGCGATGCTGCATCGCGCTTACTTCGGTAAAGCAAAGAGTCAGATTGCACAACAAGAACTGCCAGGGATGTCGCTGCGTGAGCTGTTTATCATCCTGTTGCTGGTCGTGCTTCTGGTACTGCTTGGCTTCTATCCGCAGCCGATTCTGGATACCTCGCATTCTGCGATGAGCAACATCCAGCAGTGGTTTGTTAATTCCGTTACTACTACAAGGCCGTAAATCGCCATGACAATAACTCCACAACACCTGATTGCGCTGCTACCGCTGCTGATCGTCGGCTTGACGGTGGTGGTTGTGATGCTCTCCATTGCGTGGCGACGCAATCACTTCCTCAATGCCACGCTGTCGGTCATTGGGCTTAACGCCGCGCTGGTTTCGCTCTGGTTTGTTGGCCAGGCTGGCGCGATGGATGTCACCCCGCTGATGCGGGTTGACGGTTTCGCGATGCTCTACACCGGACTGGTTCTGTTGGCGAGTCTGGCGACCTGTACCTTTGCCTACCCGTGGCTGGAAGGCTATGACGACAACCGGGAAGAGTTCTACCTGCTGGTGCTGATTGCCGCGCTGGGCGGTATTCTGCTGGCGAATGCGAATCATCTGGCGGCGCTGTTCCTCGGTATTGAGCTTATCTCCCTGCCGCTGTTTGGTCTGGTGGGTTATGCGTTCCGTCAGAAACGCTCGCTGGAAGCCAGTATCAAATACACCATCCTGTCTGCTGCCGCCTCTTCATTCCTGCTGTTCGGTATGGCGCTGGTGTACGCACAGTCTGGCAATCTGTCGTTTGTAGCGCTCGGTAAGAGCCTCGGCGATGGTATGCTGAACGAGCCGCTGCTGCTGGCGGGCTTCGGGATGATGATTGTGGGTCTGGGCTTTAAACTCTCTCTGGTTCCGTTCCACCTCTGGACGCCAGACGTGTACCAGGGTGCACCGGCTCCGGTTTCCACCTTCCTGGCGACGGCGAGCAAAATCGCTATCTTCGGCGTGGTGATGCGTCTGTTCCTGTACGCGCCGGTTGGCGACAGTGAAGCGGTTCGCGTGGTGCTGGGCGTGATTGCCTTTGCCTCCATCATCTTTGGTAACCTGATGGCGCTGAGCCAGACCAACATCAAGCGTCTGCTCGGTTACTCGTCTATCTCTCACCTCGGCTACCTGCTGGTGGCGCTGATTGCCTTGCAGAGCGGCGAGATGTCAATGGAAGCGGTGGGCGTTTATCTCGCCGGTTATCTGTTCAGCAGCCTCGGCGCATTCGGCGTGGTCAGTCTGATGTCCAGCCCGTACCGTGGCCCGGATGCTGATTCTCTGTTCTCCTACCGCGGTCTGTTCTGGCATCGTCCGATCCTCGCGGCAGTGATGACGGTGATGATGCTGTCTCTGGCCGGTATCCCAATGACGCTGGGCTTTATCGGTAAGTTCTACGTGCTGGCAGTTGGTGTGCAGGCGCACCTGTGGTGGCTGGTTGCCGCTGTGGTGGTAGGTTCCGCAATTGGTTTGTACTACTACCTGCGCGTTGCCGTGAGTCTGTACCTGAGCGCGCCGCAGCAGCTTAACCGTGATGCGCCGTCTAACTGGCAGTACAGCGCAGGCGGTATTGTGGTCCTGATCTCCGCACTGCTGGTGCTGGTACTGGGTATCTACCCGCAGCCGCTGATCAGCATCGTGCAGTTGGCCGCCCCGCTGATGTAAGCAAAAAGCAGAAACGAAAAAACCGCCGATTCGGCGGTTTTTTTATGGGTGGTAATATTCAGGCAATCAACTGACGGCTGACCAGCGGACCAGTGATGTTTTGCGCCGCCCGGTCCATCACCTCCTGAATAACGGATGACAGCTCATTGACCTCAAACTTCGCCACATAGCCATCGGCTTTCACTTTGCGGACGTGATCTTCGTTGGCGCTGCCGGAGAGGGAAGAGTGAATCACCACCGGGATCTTCTTCAGTCGCTCATCGGTTTTGATTTTTCGGGTCAGAGTGAAGCCATCCATCTCTGGCATTTCAAGATCGGTCAGCACCAGCGCGATCTTCTCGCTGATCGCTTTGCCTTCCGCTTCTGCTTCCTGCGCCAGTTGCTGGATTTTGTCCCACGCATCCTTACCGGTGACATGCATCTGATGGGGGATCTCCATCGCCGTCAGACCTTTCTCCAGCATCGCGCGCGCCACGCGGGAATCTTCCGCGACAATGGCAACAGCACCTGGGGTGATGTTGAACTTATTGGTTTTCAGTTCCGTTGCGCGCAGGTCGTGATTCGACGGTACGATGTCATACAGGATCTGCTCCACGTCGAGGACCAGCGCCAGGTTGTTGGTCTCTTTGTCCTCGTCCAGACAGGCGATACTGGTGATATAGCGGCCGTTCACCGCTTTTTCTGCAGTGTGTACCTGCTTCCAGTCCAGGCGCATGATGTTTTCTACTGATTCGACGGCGAAGGCCTGCACGCTGCGGGCGTATTCGGTGATCAGCAGAATGTTGAGCCCATTCTCTGGCTTGCAACCGGCAACGGCAGGGAGGTCAATGACCGGAATAACCTGGTCGCGGATGTTGACCATTCCCAGCAGCGGGGCTTTCATCCCGGCCGGACGGGTAAAGGCGGGCATGGGGACAATTTCGCGCAATTTGAACACGTTAATGCCAAATAGCTCAGATTTCTGTTCGTGCAGAGAGTTTCCCAGACGAAACAGCAGCAGTTCAAAGCGGTTGGACAGGGTCAGATTCGCCCTGTCATCAATATCTTTCTGGAAATTATCCATTCTGTCCTCAGTGTGAATACAGCGTTTTTACTGTTATCGGCACTGAGCGCAAAAAATGGAGCACTAAACCGTGAAAACGGCGAAATCGTCGGCAAGTTCCGTGGCGGGAAAGATGGCCTGACACTCTGCCAGCAGCCGCTGGCAGCCCGCGCCGTCATAGCGCGAACTGACGTGCGTCATGATGAGTTTCCCGACAGCGGCCTCCCGTGCCAGCAGCGCCGACTGGCGGGTAGAACTGTGTCCACGGCTGTTGGCCTTTTCTTCCATCGACGCATCCAGCGTGGTTTCGTGAATCATCACGTCAACCCCTTTCGCCAGCTCAAACGCGGATGCACAGGGGGCGGTGTCGCCAAAAATCGCCACCGCTTTGCCGGGGATTGCCGGAGCAAGAAAATCAGCACCGCGTATCACGCTGCCATCTTCCAGGGTGACCGTTTTGCCGGCTTTCAGATCCTGAAACCAGGGACCGGCTTTCACTCCCGCCGCTTTCAGCGCTCTGGCGTTCAGCGCACCGGGTTTGTCATGCTCTTCAACGCGGTAGCCGTAGCATTCCAGCGGGTGCTCAAGCGGGTAAGCCGTCACTTTTCTTAGCCCGTCATCAAGAATATCCCCGGCGGTGATTTCGACGATTTCCAACGGGTAGTCGGTCCAGGAACCGCTCAGGCGCAGCGCGGTTTCCGTAAACTCGCGCAGCCCCTTTGGACCGTAAAGCGTCAGCGGGTGAGCATTGCCCGCCATCGAACGGCTGCATAACAAACCCGGTAAACCGAACAGATGATCGCCGTGCAGATGGCTGATGAAAATCCGCTCAATCTTGCCAGGATGATATGCCGTGCTCAACATCTGATGCTGTGTGCCTTCCCCACAGTCAAACAGCCACAGCGCCGGCTGCGTAGGGTGTTGATGATGCAGCAGAATGGCCGTCACGTTACGTGTCCGCGTGGGAACGCCAGCCGAGGTGCCTAAAAAGAGAAATTCCATTATTTCATTACACTTTTGAAAAATAATCTGGCTAGTATAAATCGTTTACGGAAAAAGGAGCGCACGATGATTACCTGGCAAGACCTGCATCATTCGGAATTAACCGTCCCTCAGCTTTATGCGCTGTTAAAACTACGCTGTGCGGTGTTTGTTGTGGAGCAGAACTGTCCCTATCTTGACGTAGACGGCGACGATCTGGTGGGTGAAAACCGCCATATCCTCGGCTGGCATGACGGCGAACTGGTGGCATATGCGAGGATTCTGAAAAGCGCTGAAGATCTGGAGCCGGTAGTGATCGGGCGGGTAATTGTCAGTGAGGCGTTACGCGGTGAAAAACTGGGGCAAAATCTGATGGCGCAGGCGCTGGCATCTTGCCAACGACACTGGCCGGAGAAGGCGCTGTATCTGGGGGCGCAGGCGCATTTGCAGGCATTCTATGCGCGATTTGGTTTTACGCCGGTCACTGACGTATACGATGAAGATGGTATCCCTCATGTGGGGATGGCACGCGAAGCGATTCGGGCGTGATCCTGAGTCATTGTCTATAGTTAGGGGCAGGTTTTACTAACATGGAGAACGAGAATGTCATATCAATTTGGTGATTCGCGTATTGATGACGACCTGACGTTGCTGAGCGAAACGCTGGAAGAGGTGCTGCGTTCCTCAGGGGATCCTGCCGATCAAAAGTACATTGAGCTGAAAGCGCGGGCGGAACAGGCGCTGGACGAGGTCAAAAAGCGCGTTAGTCAGGCTTCAGATAGCTACTATTATCGTGCCAGGCAGGCGGTTTATCGCGCAGATGACTATGTACACGAAAAACCCTGGCAGGGGATTGGCGTTGGCGCAACGGTCGGACTGGTGCTCGGCTTACTGCTGGCACGACGCTAACCTGTAACCGGGATCGCATTTACTCCCTAAACTGGGGTACTGCTTTTTTTCCGCAGTACCCCGTATAATGTGAGGTTTTTAACAGGGAGAGGTCCGCGTGCATTCACTCACTACTGCGCTGGAAGGTCTGACGCGTCTTTTGTCTCAGGCGATCCCGGCGGCACCAGGCATTCGGGTTCTCGATGTTCCTTTTCCCTTAAATGACGCCTTCGATGCGTTAAGCTGGCTGGCAAGCCAGTCCATTTATCCGCAATTTTACTGGCAGCAGCGCAACGGCGATGAAGAAGCCGCCGTGCTGGGCGTTGTTGCCCCATTTTCCTCGCTTGATGAGGCGCAACGCTTTCTTCGTCAACATCCGCAGCAAACCGATCTGCGTATCTGGGGGCTGAACGCGTTCGACCCTCAGCAGGGCAACCTGGTGTTACCGCGCCTTGAGTGGCGGCGCTGTGCGGGGGTGGCGGTACTGCGTCTGCATTTGTGGAGTGATTTTTCTCTGCGTGAGGATGCCGATCGGGCGCTGACCTTCCTGGCTTCGCTGACGAGCGTAAAGCCGTTGCCGACGCTGCGTCTGAGCAAAACCGGTGAACAGCACTGGCCTGAAAAAGCAGGTTGGATAAACCTGATTGAGCAGGCCACTCAGACGATTGCCGAAGGCGAACTGGATAAAGTGGTGCTGGCGCGCGCCAGCGATCTGCAATTTTCTCGCCCGGTGAATGCCGCAGCCGTCATGGCCTCGAGTCGCCGTTTGAATCTGAACTGCTACCATTTTTACATGGCCTTTTGCGCCGAGCGCGCGTTTCTGGGGTCGTCCCCGGAACGTCTCTGGCGTCGTCGTGATACCGCGCTACGTACCGAGGCGCTTGCCGGGACGGTGGCGAATCATCCTGATGATTATAAGGCCTGGCAACTGGGCGAATGGCTGATGAAGGACGACAAAAACCAGCGCGAAAACATGCTGGTGGTCGAGGATATCTGTCAGCGCCTGCAGGACTACACGCATTCGCTGGACGTTTTGCCGCCGCAGGTACTGCGGTTGCGAAAAGTGCAGCACCTGCGACGCTGCATCTGGACGGCGCTAAATCAGGCGGATGACACGCTGTGTTTACTGCAGTTGCAGCCGACGGCGGCCGTCGCCGGGATCCCCCGCGAGCGGGCGCGGGCGTTTATTCAGCAGCATGAACCTTTTGCACGGGAATGGTACGCCGGCTCGGCGGGCTATCTGTCATTGCAGCAAAGCGAGTTTTGTGTCTCGCTGCGGTCGGCGAAAATCAGCGGTAACGTGGTTCGACTGTATGCCGGCGCGGGTATTGTTCGCGGGTCAGATCCTGAGCAGGAGTGGCAGGAAATCGATAATAAAGCCGCCGGCCTGCGATCTTTGTTACAGATTGATGGATAATGAGTCACATATTCCCGATTCATATCAATAATCCCTTTTTTCCGTTCTTTATACTGAGTCGCAATATTGATACCGGACAATCTCATGTCAGTAAGCGCATTTAACCGACGCTGGGCGGCGGTCATTCTGGAAGCATTAACTCGCCACGGTGTCAGGCATGTTTGCATTGCCCCTGGCTCTCGTTCCACGCCACTCACTCTGGCGGCGGCGGAAAATTCGGCCTTTATTCACCACACCCATTTTGATGAGCGTGGTCTTGGTCATCTGGCGCTGGGACTGGCGAAGGTGAGTAAACAGCCGGTTGCCGTGATCGTAACCTCAGGCACGGCGGTTGCTAACCTTTATCCGGCACTGATTGAAGCGGGGCTGACCGGTGAAAAACTGATCCTCCTGACAGCCGATCGTCCCCCTGAACTGATTGACTGCGGCGCGAACCAGGCGATTCGCCAGGCGGGTATGTTTGCGTCACATCCGTCACAAACGCTTTCCCTCCCGCGTCCGACGCAGGACATTCCGGCTCGCTGGCTGGTGTCGACTATCGACAATGCGCTGGCCTCGCTGCATGCCGGCGCGGTGCACATCAACTGTCCGTTTGCCGAACCGCTGTATGGCGAGATGGATGAAACCGGTCTGGCCTGGCAGCAGCGCCTCGGCGACTGGTGGCAGGATGACAAGCCCTGGCTGCGTGAAGCGCGTCGGCTGGAGAGTGACAAACAGCGCGACTGGTTCTTCTGGCGTCAAAAACGCGGCGTTGTCATCGCCGGGCGAATGAGCGCGGAAGAGGGCAAAAAAGTTGCGCAGTGGGCGCAGACGTTAGGCTGGCCGCTGATTGGCGATGTGCTGTCGCAAACCGGACAGCCGCTTCCCTGCGCCGATCTCTGGCTCGGTAATGCGAAGGCCGTGACGGAACTCCAGCAGGCGCAGATTGTGGTGCAACTGGGGAGCAGTCTGACCGGAAAGCGCTTACTGCAATGGCAGGCAAGCTGTACGCCAGAAGAGTACTGGATTGTCGATAACCTCGAAGGACGGCTGGATCCGGCGCACCATCGCGGTCGCCGTCTGGTCGCAAAAATTGGCGACTGGCTGGAGCTGCATCCAGCGGAAAAACGTCAGCCGTGGTGTGAAGACATTCCACGTCTGGCGGAGCAGGCCTGGCAGGCCGTGGTGGCACGTCGGGATGCCTTTGGCGAGGCGCAACTGGCGCATCGCATTCGCGACTATCTTCCTGAACAGGGGCAGCTTTTTGTCGGCAACAGCCTGGTGGTACGCCTGATTGATGCGCTGTCAAAACTCCCGGCAGGATACCCGGTTTACAGTAATCGTGGGGCCAGCGGTATTGATGGTCTGTTATCGACAGCCGCGGGTGTGCAGCGCGCCAGTGCAAAATCGACGCTGGCGATCGTGGGCGATTTGTCGGCGTTGTATGACCTCAATGCGTTAGCCTTGCTGCGACAGGTTTCCGCGCCGTTCGTACTGATTGTCGTGAACAATAACGGCGGACAGATTTTCTCGCTGCTGCCCACACCGCAGAGCGAACGTGAACGCTTCTATCTGATGCCGCAGAATGTCCATTTTGAACACGCTGCCGCGATGTTCAACCTCAAGTACCATCGCCCGGAAAGCTGGGATGAACTGGAGGCGGCGCTGGCGGGCGCATGGCGTACTCCTGCGACCACGGTGATTGAACTGGTGGTCAACGACACCGACGGCGCGCAAACCCTGCAACAGCTCCTGGCGCAGGTAAGCCATCTATGATCCTGCACGCGCAGGCAAGAGATGCACAGCCAGATTCTCCCTGGCTGGTTTTTCTTCACGGCTTTTCGGGTGACGGCCAGGAGTGGCTGACGGTCGGCGAGCAGCTTACGCGTTTTTCCCGGCTGTATGTCGACTTACCCGGTCACGGCGGATCGGCGGATATTCGCGTCAGCGGATTTGCCGATGTCATTGCCTTACTGCGCAATACTCTTCTTAGTTACAACATACTAAACTACTGGCTGGTGGGATATTCTCTCGGCGGTAGAGTGGCGATGATGGCGGCCTGTCAGGCGATGCCGGGGCTTTGTGGCCTGGTGGTTGAAGGCGGTCATCCTGGATTGCAAAGCGACGCGGAACGCGACGCGCGCCGACGTTCTGACCATCACTGGGCGGAACGTTTTCGCCATGACGCGCTGGCTGACGTGTTTACTGACTGGTATCAGCAGCCGGTGTTTGCCTCGCTGGACGCGCAGCAACGAGAGGCTCTGGTTGTACTGCGTAGCCGGAATAACGGTGAAACGCTGGCGGCAATGCTGGAGGCCACCTCGCTGGCGGTCCAGCCCGATTTGCGCGATGCGCTCAACGCGCGCGCATTTCCGTTTTATTATTTATGTGGTGAACGTGACAGCAAATTCTGCGCCCTCGCGACGGAGTTAGCGGCGGCCCGCCATGTGATTCGTAACGCCGGACACAACGCCCACCGGGAAAATCCCGCGGGCGTGGTGGCGTGTCTGGCTCAGATTCTGCGTCTCTGACTAAAGGACACACTATGATCTATCCTGATGAAACAATGCTTTATGCACCGGTAGAATGGCAAGATTGCTCCGAAGGCTACACCGACATTCGCTATGAGAAATCTACCGACGGTATTGCAAAAATCACCATTAATCGTCCGCAGGTGCGCAACGCATTCCGTCCTCTGACCGTCAAAGAGATGATCCAGGCGCTGGCGGATGCCCGCTACGACGATAACGTGGGTGTAATTATTCTGACTGGCGCAGGCGATAAAGCCTTCTGTGCCGGCGGCGACCAGAAGGTTCGCGGCGACTACGGCGGCTATCAGGATGACTCCGGCGTACATCACCTGAACGTGCTGGACTTCCAGCGCCAGATCCGTACCTGTCCGAAGCCGGTAGTGGCGATGGTGGCGGGCTACTCCATCGGCGGCGGCCATGTGCTGCATATGATGTGTGACCTGACGATCGCGGCGGAAAATGCCATCTTCGGCCAGACCGGCCCGAAAGTGGGCTCCTTTGACGGTGGTTGGGGAGCATCTTACATGGCGCGGATTGTTGGGCAGAAGAAAGCGCGTGAAATCTGGTTCCTGTGCCGTCAGTACGACGCCAAACAGGCGCTGGATATGGGCCTGGTCAACACCGTCGTTCCGCTGGCCGAACTGGAAAAAGAGACCGTGCGCTGGTGTCGTGAAATGCTGCAAAACAGCCCGATGGCGCTGCGTTGTCTGAAAGCTGCACTGAATGCTGACTGTGATGGTCAGGCCGGGCTGCAGGAACTGGCGGGTAACGCCACCATGCTGTTCTACATGACGGAAGAAGGTCAGGAAGGTCGTAACGCCTTCAACCAGAAACGTCAGCCTGATTTCAGCAAATTCAAACGGAATCCATAATGCGTAGCGCGCAGGTATACCGCTGGCAGATCCCCATGGACGCGGGGGTGGTTCTGCGCGACAGGCGGTTAAAAACGCGTGACGGACTGTATGTCCGGCTGTACGACGGCGAGCGTCAGGGATGGGGAGAGATCTCCCCCCTGCCGGGCTTCAGTCAGGAAACCTGGGAAGAGGCGCAGACTGCGCTGCTGGCCTGGGTTGACGGCTGGCTGCAGGGAGAAGATGCATTGCCGACAATGCCTTCTGTGGCCTTCGGCGTCAGCTGCGCGCAGGCGGAACTGGAGGGTGCCTTGCCAGAGGAGGCGGATTATCGTGCCGCGCCGCTGTGTACCGGGGATCCCGACGATCTGGTGTTACAGCTGGCTGACATGCCTGGTGAAAAAGTGGCGAAGGTGAAGGTCGGGCTGTATGAAGCGGTTCGCGACGGCATGGTGGTCAACTTGTTGCTGGAAGCCATACCGGAACTGCAGTTACGGCTGGATGCTAACCGTGCCTGGACGCCGCTGAAGGCCCAGCAGTTCGCGAAGTATGTGAACCCGGACTACCGCAACCGCATCGCTTTCCTCGAAGAACCGTGCAAAACGCGTGATGACTCACGTGCCTTTAGCCGGGAAACCGGTATTGCCATCGCCTGGGACGAGAGTTTGCGTGAAGCGGATTTTGCCTTTGAGGCAGAAGAGGGCGTCCGTGCGGTGGTGATCAAACCGACGCTGACCGGTTCGCTGGAGAAAGTACGCGAGCAGGTGCAGGCGGCGCATGCGCTGGGGCTGACGGCGGTGATCAGTTCGTCTATTGAGTCGAGCCTGGGCCTGACGCAACTGGCGCGCATTGCCGCATGGCTGACGCCAGATACCATTCCTGGACTGGATACGCTGAGTCTGATGCAGGCACAGCAGATTCGTCGCTGGCCGGGCAGCACGTTGCCGCTGATTAGCGACGACGCACTGGAACGCCTGCGATGACCTTTCCTGACTGGCCGTGGCGTTACTGGCGGCAGGTTCAGGGAGATGCGCCAGCCTTACGCCTGAATGATGACGTACTGAGCTGGCGCGCACTCTGTAACCGGATCGATGCCCTGGCGAGCGGTTTTGCCGCACAGGGCGTCACCGAAGGCAGCGGTGTTATGCTGCGCGCATGGAATCATCCGCAGACCCTGCTGGCATGGCTGGCGCTGTTGCAGTGTGGGGCAAGGATCCTGCCGGTCAATCCACAGCTTCCCCAGTCCTTGCTGGCGACCCTGTTGCCCGATCTCACGTTGCAGTTTGCGCTGGACCTTGAGGGCGAAAATCCCTTTCCCTTTCTGGTCTCGCTGGATTGTCAGGACGCTGATGGCCAACATGCCGTCGACTGGCAACCGCAGCGTCTTAGCTCCATGACGCTGACCTCCGGTTCTACGGGGCTACCGAAAGCGGCGGTCCATACCTGTCTGGCGCACCTTGCCAGTGCTGAGGGTGTGCTGTCGCTAATACCGCTGGCAAAAGAGGATGACTGGCTGCTTTCTCTGCCGCTGTTTCATGTCTCCGGGCAGGGGATTCTGTGGCGCTGGTTAGTGGCCGGTGCGCGGATGACCGTACGGGATAAACAGCCTCTGGAACAGATGCTGGCCGGGTGTACTCATGCTTCGCTGGTGCCGACGCAACTCTGGCGACTATTGGTAAACCAGACCCCGGTGGCGCTGAAAGCGGTTTTGCTGGGCGGTGCAGCGATTCCGGTAGCGTTAACCGAGCAGGCGCGCGCACAGGGTATTCGCTGCTGGTGCGGTTACGGCCTGACGGAATTTGCTTCGACGGTGTGTGCGAAAGAGGCGGATGGTCTGGCTGACGTCGGTACGCCCTTACCGGGACGCGAGGTCAGAATCGTGAATGACGAAGTCTGGCTGCGCGCGGCCAGTATGGCGGAAGGCTACTGGCGAAACGGTAAACTGGTTCCGCTGGTCAACGACGAAGGCTGGTTTGCCACACGCGATCGCGGTGGGCTGAATGATGGCAAACTGACCATCGTCGGGCGTCTGGATAATCTCTTTTTCAGTGGCGGAGAGGGTATTCAGCCGGAAGAGGTGGAACGGGTAATCGTGACTCATCCTCATGTGCTACAGGCATTTATCGTCCCGATTGAGGATGCTGAGTTTGGTCATCGTCCGGTGGCGGTGGTTGAATATGACGCTGATGTTTCACAGACCGATCTCAGTGATTGGGTGAAAGACAAACTGGCGCGCTTCCAGCAGCCGGTATGCTGGCTCTCTCTGCCCGCAGAACTGAAAAGTGGGGGGATCAAAATTTCCCGACGGGCAATTGTTGATTGGGTGAATGAAATATTAGGAAAACATTAATTTCACTTCGCAATTTTACCAACTGACGGCCATTGCTATTTTGTTTACCTGCGACTGTGTAACGTTATGTGAACGACCCCGATAAGTAAAGGTAAGCAATGGAATGGCAGGTGAAGAAGTCATGCTATGACAAAACGTCAGGGAAGCATGCATTAGTGTTGAGTGATGCCGGCGGTTCACTGAAAATGATCGCTGAAGTTCAGTCTGACATTGTTGTGAATGCTGGTGACATCCTTTCCCCGCAGAAGGATGCCCTATATTCCGTCAACCGTGATAATGGGCGGACGGTGAAGATTCTGGATGCCAGGAGCTATACCTGCGATGAGTGGGAGCGCCTGAAGACGATGCTGGTAAAAAAATGAGTTTCAGCCTGTTTTCCGCTGTGCGGGCAGAAAGATGAACATCAGTCCGGCCATGATACACAATACGCCCAGTAACGCTTTCAGGGAGAATGCGCCCTGCCAGCCGGGTAAGGTAATCGACGCCACCCACACCAGCACATAACTCAGACTGAGCAGCGCGTAAGCCTTGCTCAGCGCGAGGTAATGCAGCGCGTTATGCCAGCAGAAAACCGACAGCAAATAGCCCATTAAGCCCGCGAATAACGCGAGTGTACCGGTATGAACAGAGAACAACGCCGGGATAAACGTCTGCCACTGCGTCATCGACGGCAGGTTTGCCATCGCAAAGCCCAGACCCAGTTGCGCGACGGACGTGATGATCACGCTGCACAGTCCCCACAGTAACCCCATTACGCCGCGCTCCCCAGAATAAAAATACCGCAGATGATTAAAGCGATACCCAGCCAGTGACGAAGTGTCACCGGTTCGCGCCAGATTTTCCATGCCAGCAATGTGACCCAGACAAAATTCAGGCTGAGCATCGGGTAAGCAATACCCACAGGAATGCTCTGCAATACCAGCAGCCACAGCACCATCGCCAGGCCGAGGCAGGCGAGTGCCAGCCCCAGCCACAGGGTAAGATGGCGTCTTCGCGTACTGGTTGGCACGCGGAGTGTCGCCTGCTTCTGGCATAACTGCCCCGCAACGCTGAGCAGGCTGGCCATCACTAAAACCAGCCAGATCATTTGGGATGATACTGAATCAGCACCAGACGCCCCTGGTTGTCTATTGTGTCGGCAGGCGGAATGGCAAGGCGGTTGATGTCTTCATCTTTCGCGATGGTGAGCACGAGCGTAATAATCCCCTCCTGACGGTGTTGGCTGAGCCAGTCCGCAAAATCGGCATAGGGAATGAACCGGCCTTTGGCATCGGGATAGTTAAGGCCATATTTCAGTTCACCTGTTTGTCCATACATTAAGATATCGTCCCGCTTCAGACTCCAGGCCAGACCGGCGGCGACCCCCACGCTATCGGTAAGAATGTAGCGGCTTGGCGCCAGGTTTTCTCGGGTCATCTCGACAAAAAACTGCGGCTGCTTGGATTCCATCACCCGATCGGGAACCGAAAAACCAAACAATAACGCCAGCGCCAGCGGGCACAGCGCGGCGTAAACCCAGCGTTTCCCCGTGTTACTCAGCGTATACCAGCCGAAAAAGGTCCACAGGGAAAAAATACCCAGCGAGCAGAAGACTTTGTATACCTCGATGTGCCCCCAGACCGGCGATTTCAGCGGCCCCCACGGCGAGACGATCAGCGTGGCGATGATCCCGACGACACCGAACAGAATATTGATCCAGCTATTGATGCGCAGTGCGGCATAGCCTTTTTCCGCAGCATTCAACCCATATCTTGCCATCAGTATCGCGAGCGGGGCGAAACAGGACAGGATATAAGTGGGTAATTTGCCTTTGGCGATACTGAAGAACACCAGCGGCATCACTACCCAACCGAGCAGATAGAGGGCGCCGCGCGACTCATCGCGCGCCTGCCAGCCGGTTTTTAATGCTCCCGGAAGCAGAGCAAGCCACGGCAGGCTGCCGGCGATCAGCACCGGCAGATAGTACCAGAACGGCGCTTTGTGTTGGGCGTCATCCATCGCGAAACGCTGGATATGTTCGACCCAGAAAAAGTAGTGCCAGAAATCGGGTTCACGCTGGGCGATCGCCAGCCCCCACGGCAGGATGACGGCGACACAACTGATGACCGCTAATCCGCCAAAGAGAAACAGGTCTTTCCAGCGTTTTTGCGCGGCGACCCACGGCAGGACACTGAGCACGGGTACGGCAAGCGCCAGAAAGCCCTTGGTCATGACGCCCATCCCGCAGGTCACGCCCAGCAGCAGGAATCCCACGCTTTTCCCGTGCCAGGTGGTGGCCTGCATCGCCAGCCAGAAACAGCACAGTCCCGCCATCAGCCAGAGCGCGATCAGCGGATCGAGTACCGCGTAAGTGCCGATACCGTAAACAATGAACAACGACAAGAAGATGATGACAGACAACAGCGCGGTACGCGTATCCCGCCATAAGCGCATGGCGAGCCATCCCACCAGCACGGCGGTTACCAGCGTCGCAAAAATCGCGCCAGCGCGAACGCCGAAATTGTTCGCACCAAACAGCCATTGCCCGATGCTGTTGATCCAGTATCCGGCTATTGGTTTTTCAAAGTAACGCACGCCCAAAAAATGGGGGACGAGCCAGTCACCGGATGCCAGCATCTCGCGACTGATCTCGGCATAGCGCGTTTCATCAGGCTGCCACAGCAGGCGCAGGTTGATGGGGATGATGTACCAGAACGCGATAACTGCGATCAGTATCTGGTAATAACGGGTGTTCTTCATGGTATGACACTCATTGCTTGCTGGCAGCCTAACCATCCCTCTCTTCCCGCGATGTTACCGCGTACAATCGCTCCCGACGGTAAGGTATTGAGATCGGCAGGCAGCAGATCCCCAAGCGGACAGAAGGTGATGCCCGCCTCTGCGGCACGCTGGAGCAAATCCTCAAACTGGCTATGCCAGGCGCCGCCTTCGACTTCGGCATGGATGGTATACACAGGGGTACCGGTGTCCTGCTGCATCCGGGAGAGGATCCAGTCGTTGAAATCCTCTGCCTGAACCTCGCGGCCCACCGCTTCGTCCCATGTGGGCAGCGTGACCGGGATTTGCGGTGTTCCGGGCGAATCAGCCCCGAGAACCGGGCGGAACGGCGTCCTGCCCCGGCAATCGCTGTTGTAACGCAGAGGGAATGCCTCTTTGGCGAGAACCACACGCTGGTCAGCGCGCCAGCCTGCGACGGCGGAACAGGTTACCGGCTGACCGGTAATGGCCTCCAGGGCGGTGATCCCGTGTGAAATATCGGCGATCAGCTGCTGTTCGCTCCACTGAGGGCTCCGGGACTGCCAGGCATGGTGATCCCAGGCGTGCAGCCCCGTTTCATGCAGGCGCGCCGTTTCACGGATAATCTCCGCATTTGCGCGGCCGATTTCCTTCCCAGGCCAGGCGGTACCGGCCAGAAGAATATCCCAGCCGTAAAGGGAAACCGCGTTTGAACGCAGCATCTTCCACAGAAACTGGGGTTTGATCAGGCGCCAGAGATGGCGCCCCATGTTGTCTGGTCCGACACTGAAGAAAAAACTTGCCCGAATGTGGTATCGGCTCAATGACGCTAACAGGCGTGGCACACCGTCGCGGGTACCACGGAAGGTATCGACATCAATTCGCAAGCCGACTTTTGTCATGATGAATGTTCCGTGAGATCCACACTGCGCAGGAAGAAATCCAGCGTCTCGTCGACCGTTTCGCGCATATCGATGGTCGGTTTCCAGTCCAGGCAACGTTTTGCATTACGGATGTTGGGCTTACGGTGCTCCACATCCTGATAGCCTTTGCCATAATAGCTGCTGCTTTCAACTACCCGTAACCCGGCAAACGGAGGGAAGTGATTGCGCAGTGGATGTTTGTCGAAACTCTCCAGCAGCATTTCCGCCAGTTCCTTGATGCTGGCTTCGTTTTCCGGGTTACCGATGTTGATAATTTCACCATCACAGCGGCCCCCAGCGTTTTCGATAATCCGGTATAACGCTTCGATGCCGTCACGGATATCCGTAAAGCAGCGCTTCTGTTTACCCCCTTCAATCAGCTTGATCGGCGAGCCCTCGACCAGATTGAGGATCAACTGCGTAATGGCGCGCGAGCTGCCAATTCGCGCGGAATTCAGGCTGTCCAGTCGCGGTCCCATCCAGTTGAACGGACGGAAGAGGGTAAAGCGCAGCCCTTCTTTTTCGCCGTATGCCCAAATGACGCGATCGAGAAGCTGTTTTGACACCGAATAAATCCAGCGCGGTTTGTTGACCGGCCCGACAATCAGATTCGAACTGTCCTCATCGAACACGTTGTCGGTACACATTCCGTAAACTTCGGAGGTTGACGGGAAAATAATGCGCTTACGGTATTTCACGCAGTAGCGAATGATTTTCAGGTTTTCTTCAAAATCCAGCTCAAAAACGCGCAGCGGGTTGCGGGTATACTCAATGGGGGTGGCAATGGCTACCAGCGGCAGCACCACGTCGCATTTTTTTACGTGATACTCGATCCATTCAGAATGAATGCTGATGTCGCCTTCCACAAAATGAAAACGCGGGTGGTTGAGGAAGCGACCAATTGCGTCGCTGCCGATGTCCAGACCATAGATTTCATAATGGTCTTCGCGTAACAGACGTTCGGTAAGATGGTTGCCAATGAAACCATTTACGCCGAGGATCAGCACGCGGGTGCGGCGTTTGCTGGCAGCCAGCGATGGGGTGTTTAAACGAGAACCCGCAACCAGACCGAGGATTTGTGCTAACTGCGCGCCTTGCACCGTGATGCCGTTGCCAGCCTGTCCTGTCACCACTTCCAGCGCGCCTTCGGAACAGGCGATCAACAGCGGAGAGACGGAGATGACAGTACCCGGTTGCGCGGTCTGGTTCTGAGCGTGGACGCGGGATGACCAGATGGTGAATTTCTGCGTACCGGAATAGCTAAACGCTCCCGGCCAGGGCGCCGCCACCGCCCGCACCATGTTGTGCAGCGTCGTTGCCGGTCTGTTCCAGGTCAGGAAGCTGTCTTCGGGCGTGCGGCGACCAAAGTACGTCGCTTCGCTCTCGTTTTGTTGAACGTCGTGTGTCTCTTTTCGTTCGATGGCCGGTAATGCTTGTTCCAGCACCCGCCGTGCAGTCTGGCAAAGCTTATGATGTAACGTAAAGGCCGTGTCGTCAGACGAGATGGCGACGCGCTGTTGCGCGACAATAGCACCCGCATCGGCGCGTTTCACCATGCGATGCAGCGTCACGCCGGTTTCGCTTTCGCCATTCACCAGCACCCAGTTCAGCGGGGCGCGACCGCGATATTTCGGCAGTAGCGAACCGTGCAGATTGAACGCACCTGCCGGTGCCAGCGCCAGAATCGCATCGCTAAGCAGATGGCGATAGTAGAAAGAGAAAATAACGTCGGGAGCGAGTTGACTGATGCGCTCGGCCCAGATCGGATGATTGACGTCATCGGGGGCATAGACCGGGATCCCTGCGTCAGCCGCCAGGCGAGAAACGGATCCAAAAAACGCGTTTTCTCCCGGATTATCCGCATGCGTAAAAATGGCGGCAATGTCATAGCCGGCGTCGAGCACGGCCTGAACGCCCAAACATCCCATATCGTGATACGCGAAGACGACGGCTTTCATTGTTGGTTTTCCTTTGTTGAATGCAGGCTTTCCGGATGAATAACTTGCTGGACGAAATAGCGGGGACGGGCGCGTACATCGTTGTAAATTCGACCGATATACTCGCCGAGTAATCCCATGCCGATGAACTGTGCGCCGATAAAGGTAAACAGAACGGCAAACAGCATGAATACCCCTTCTGCCGCCCATTGTGGCCCCAGCGTCAGGCGGAGGATGACGAGGAGAATCGACAGGGTAAAGCCGGTGACGGCAATGACACTGCCCAGCAGGCTCAGCATGCGCAGAGGCGTTGTTGTCAGACAGGTCACCAGGTCGTACATCAGGTTAATCAGCCGCATAAAGCTGTATTTGGAGTCGCCAAATTCACGTTCAGCGTGATGAACGGGGATCTCCGTGGCGCGTCGGGCAAAGATATTCGCCAGAATCGGGATAAAGGTGCTGCGCTCATGGCAATGCAGCATGGCATCAATAATGTGACGGCGGTAAGCGCGAAGCATGCAGCCATAGTCACCCATCGCTTTGCCCGTGGTTCTCTGAATCAGATGGTTAATCATCTTCGAGGCTGTCTTGCGAAACAGACTGTCCTGACGATTCTGGCGCACGGTGCCGACCACGTCATATCCTTCGTCGGCTTTTGCCACCAGACGCGGGATCTCTTCCGGCGGGTTTTGCAGATCGGCATCAAGCGTAATAATCAGGTCGCCGGTGACGTGGCTGAATCCTGCCATGATGGCGGAATGCTGCCCGTAGTTGCGATTCAGTAAAATCGACACGACGTGGCTGCCTTGCGCTTCGGATGCGTCGATCAACAACTGTGCTGAGCTGTCGCTGCTGCCATCATCAATCAACAGGATCTCGTAATCTTTTCCCAGACTCTCGCAGGCCGCGGTGGTTCGCCTGAGCAGTTCCGGCAGGCTTTCCTGTTCGTTGTAGACAGGGATCACCACCGATACTTTCGTAATCGGAAGGGCTTCAAACATGGTTATTTTCCTGCAATCTGGCGAAGGGCGGTAATAACGCGAGCGGTATCCGCTGGGGTCATATCGGGAAACAGCGGTAGCGAGCAAATACGCGCGCTGTTCCATTCGGTATTGGGGAGCGACAGGGCGTTAAAGCGTTCGCGGTAATATTTCTGCGTGTGTGCCGCGCGGAAATGCAAACCGGTGCCGATCCCCTGGGCTTTGAGCGCCTCCATCAGCCCGTCGCGACTGATGCCGCACCGCTCTTCGTCGGTACGAATGATAAACAGATGCCAGGCATGAACGTGGGGCCACGACGGCAGACTCAGCGGCTGAAACGGAAGATCGGTCAGCGCGCGCTGGTACTCTTGAGCGATGGCGGCCCGACGATGGTTGAATGTCTCAAGCTTATTCAACTGAACCAGGGCCATCGCCGCGTTAATGTCGGTCAGATTGTATTTGTACCCCGGCGTCAGAACCTCTGCCTGGGGCGCACGACCCCAGGTCTGGCGGTCATAGGCATCCACGCCGAGTCCGTGGAATTTCAGCATACGCAACTGCCGGGCGAGTTGATCATCATCGGTGACGATGAGTCCTCCCTCTGCGCAGGTGATATTCTTGATGGCATGAAAGGAGAAGATGGCGGTGCCCCGTGCGCCGACGTGGCGATCCTGATAATAAGTACCGACCGCGTGAGCGGCGTCTTCAATAACAGCAATACCGTGACGTTCCGCGAGGGCGTAAATGGCATCCAGATCGGCGGGGGCCCCCGCGTAATGGACGGGAATGATGGCTTTAGTGCGCGGGGTAATGGCGGCTTCAATGTGTTCAGCGGTGACCATCAGCGTGTCGCGGTCGACATCCACCATCACCGGGGTTGCCCCCAACAGCACAATCATGTTCAGTGTGGAAACCCAGGTCATTGACGGAGTGATGACTTCATCACCTGCACCGATTCCCAGCGCCATGAGAGCAATATGCATTCCTGCTGTGGCAGAACTAACGGCAATGGCGTGGTGGTTTCCCGTCAACTGGCAGAACGCCTCTTCCAGTTGCTGATTTTTCGGGCCGGTCGTAATCCATCCAGAATCGAGAACCGCTTTGATAGCGGCAAGTTCTTCCGTACCTACCGCCGGACGAGAGAAAGGCAGAAAATCAGACATTATATTTCCTTCAGCCATTTGGATACTGCAAACCTCTTATTTATTGCGTTATAAACAAGAGGCTAAATGAGGATTATCCAGTGATAACCGAATAGTAGTATCTGAATATTAAATTAACCTTAAGAATTTAACGTTAAGGAAATATATGCTTTTTTAACCACGTTGCATTTGCAATGGCCGAGGTTTTCGGGCATTTTCCCCCATAAACGATCATGCCTTTCATTAAGCGGTACGCCGCAAGGTTATATTTATTTTTGCCGGTATCAAGTGGGGTTTAATGTGTTCGTATTGTCCCAATATTTCGTTAAATACAAAAAATATACGGTTATTCTGTTATCGGCATTAGCGATCATGGTGGGGCTGGGCAGTCATTTCGCCTGGAGTAGCAACGGTCTACCGAGAATCGATACGCGTACCCTGGAGGTATTGGCAAAACAGCATCCGGTGGTGGTGCTGTTTCGTCATGCTGAGCGCTGTGACCGGTCAGATAATGCCTGTCTGTCGGACAAAACCGGCATCACCGAGTATGGGGCGAAACAGGCTCGCGCGCTGGGTACCTCGTTTAGTAAAGAGATTAAAGACTACGATCTGTATGCCAGCGATACGGTGCGCACCATTCAGTCAGCAACCTGGTTTTCTGCGGGTAAAAAACTGACGGTTGATAAAGGCATGCATGCCTGTGGGCGGGGAACGGGGCAGGCCATTGAGCGCTTAGTAAATAAGTCGGAAAATAAAGACGTGGTTATTTTTACTCACAATCATTGTCTGACCTATCTGGCCAAAAATATGCGTGGCGTAAAATTGACGCCAGATTATCTGGACGGTCTGGTGATGCATGTTGATAAGGGAAAACTCTATCTTGACGGTAAACTGGTATCGCCTTAATCGACATCATGAATAAAAGATGACAGCCGCTGTAGCTGTCATCAGACTTTATAATAACCCTTTCAGGGCTAAGGTTTTCACTGTCGCAACGTTTAAATCGTATTTCGGTAAATCTTCCGGCTTGACCCAGGCAAACGCCTTGAACTCTTCATTGATATGCACTTCGCGATTGGCGGCGGTGCAGTCAAAAATCAGGTAAATCATATAAATTTCTTCCTGACTGCCATCGGGGTAGGTTTTAGTGCGGATATCGTCACTGAAGGTCCAGGGTTTGATGTCAGTCAGAACCAGCGCTGTGCCCAGTTCTTCGCGAATCTCACGGCGCAGGGCCTCTTCAATACGTTCTCCCGGCTCAACGCCACCGCCAGACAGCGCCCATTGACCCGGGAAAACCCCTCGATCGTCGGCCATCTGACACAGGAGATAACTTCCCGCATTCTGTATTAAGGGGCAAACAATAGTCCTTTGACGCACGGTAATGTTCCTTGAAGCAGAGATAGAGTTAGCAGGGAAAAGTTTATCCCCTGGGAACATCAGATAACATGTTTATTTTATATTCATATGAGAAATGCACTGTGAGGGACAGTAATGAATAATAAATGATTCCCGGACGTTCCCAGGGGCGGTAAAGAGGATTAGTGATTCTCTTCTCGCTCTCTGTCGGTATTATTTGCTTACAAAACGTCAGGCGATCGCTTTTTTAGCTCATTGATTCCTTTGGTGCGGGCAGTACAATTCCGCAGCTTTGGGAAACTTTATGTATTTGCTTGCTGGAAAGGGTAAAAATGAAGAAAAGCGTATTATTTGGAATAGCTGGAATGCTGTTCGTTTCTGCTTCCGCGAGTGCAATAAGCGTCAGCGGTCAGGCGGGTAAAGAATATACCAACATTGGCGTCGGGTTAGGTACGGAGTCTACCGGACTGGCCGTGAGCGGTAACTGGATGCATAGCGATGATGACGGTGACGCTGCGGGTCTGGGACTGGGTCTGAATATTCCACTTGGTCCGCTGCTGGCGACCGTAGGCGGTAAAGGGATCTATACCAACCCGAACGACAGTGATGAAGGTTATGCGGCAGCTGTTGGTGGTGGATTGCAGTGGCCGATAGGCGACAGCGTTCGCCTGTTCGGTGAGTATTACTACTCTCCGGACTCATTATCCAGCGGCATCCAGAGCTATGAAGAGGCGAATGCTGGCGCACGTTTGACGATCATGCGTCCGCTTAGCGTGGAAGCCGGGTATCGCTACCTGAATCTGGCGGGTAAAGACGGCAATCGCGATAACGCCATTGCGGACGGCCCATACGTTGGGGTCAACGCCAGCTTCTGACTCCGGTGGCGCGATCTCCTGTCGCGCCACTTTTATTCCCTTCAGGATATTTCTCTGCCACGTCACTTCCCCCTTTGCGTTATAGTATTTTCATCATAAAAGCAGGAGAACACGATGTTAAACGTGGAGATGTTATCCACCGGGGATGAAGTGTTGCACGGGCAAATCGTCGACACGAATGCTGCCTGGCTGGCCGATTTTTTCTTTAATCAGGGATTGCCCTTATCGCGCCGAAATACGGTGGGCGATAACCTCGACGACCTGGTCGCTATTTTGCGCGAGCGAAGTCAACATGCTGACGTTTTGATCGTCAACGGTGGCCTGGGTCCGACCAGCGACGATCTCAGCGCGCTGGCTGCGGCGACGGCGAAAGGGGAAGGACTGGTTCTGCACGAGGCCTGGCTTGCCGGGATGGAGCGATTCTTCCGGGAACGCGGCAGGGTGATGGCCCCCAGTAACCGTAAACAGGCTGAACTGCCCGCCAGCGCCGAATTTATCAATAACCCTGTTGGCACCGCCTGTGGTTTTGCCGTACAGCTTAATCGTTGTCTGATGTTCTTTACGCCAGGCGTACCGTCAGAATTTAAAGTGATGGTGGAACATGAGATCCTGCCGCGTTTGCGTGAGCGTTTCTCTCTCACCGAGCCGCCGCTGTGTCTGCGTCTGACCACCTTTGGTCGTTCGGAAAGCGATCTGGCGCAGAGCCTCGACTCGCTTTCATTACCGGAAGGGGTGACCCTGGGTTATCGCTCATCGATGCCGATTATCGAGCTTAAACTGACCGGACCGTACGCTCAGCGTGAGGCGATGCGCAGTCTGTGGCTGGAGGTTAAGCGTGTTGCCGGGCAAAGTCTGATTTTTGAGGGCACCGAAGGACTTCCTTTGCAAATAGCGCGTGAGTTGCAGAAAAGGCAGCTTAGCCTGACGTTGAGCGAGCAGTTCACCGGCGGGCTGCTGGCATTGCAGCTTTCCCGCGTGGGGGCGCCGCTGTTGGCCAGTGAAGTGGTGCCTTCGCAGGAAGAGACGCTCGCGCAGACCGCGCACTGGACGTCGGAACGGCGCGGCAAACATTACGCCGGACTGGCGCTGGCGATCTCCGGGCTGGAAAACGATCACCTGAACTTTGCGCTGGCGACCCCGGATGGGACATTTGCTCTGCGCGTCCATTTCAGCGTGACCCGTCACAGCCTGGCGGTACGTCAGGAGGTTTGCGCGATGATGGCGCTTAACATGCTGCGTCGCTGGTTTAACGAACAGGATATTGCCAGCGAGCATGGCTGGATTGACGTGGTTGAATCCCTGACGCTGTAGTCTTCAATCGCCCGATGGCGCTGTGCTTCTCGGGCTGATTCTCTTTTTGTCCAACCTGTTGTACTCCCCACGAAAAAATCCGTGACTCACCTCGCATTTTTGCACGTAATTTCTCCATTCTGTTGGAAGAAAGACGCGACATGACGCGCTTCACAAATTTACCCGCCATGAGCGATCACACTGATTCCAGTATCTCAGACTGGAGTCCAGTATGTTGGAATCAAGCAAAGTCCCGGCGCTCACTCGCGCCATTGATATTCTGAATCTGATTGCACGGATTGGCCCTTGCAGCGCCGCCACGATCATTGAAACGCTGGGCATTCCCAAAAGCACGGCTTACCTGCTGTTGAGTGAACTGAAGCGTCAGCGGTTTATCAGCGTCGATCATCAGGAGAACTTTTGTCTGTGGACCAAGCTGGTGGAACTTTCCGGTCATGCGCTGAGCAAAATGGATCTGCGTGAACTGGCGCGCCCACGCCTGACGCAACTGATGGATGAAACCGGACTGCTCTGTCATCTGGGGATTCTCGACCATGAAAGCGCGTATTACATCCTGAAGGTGGAATCGTCTTCGACCATCAGCGTGCGCTCCCATGAAGGGAAAAGCCTTTCGCTGTATCGCTCTGGCATTGGTAAATGTCTGCTGGCGTGGCAGCCTGCCGCCGTGCGCAACGCTATCATTGAGCAACTGGTGTGGGAGCAGGCGACCCCCACCACGATCACCCAACCTCAGCAACTCAGTGATGAACTGGAGCGCATCCGCCAGCGTGGCTGGAGCTTTGATAACGGAGAAGATTATCCGGATGTGCGCTGCGTTGCGGCCCCCATTTTTAATGCTAATAACGAACCCGCCGCTGCCATCTCGGTGGTCGGCACCCGCTTAGAAATCAACGAAGAGAATCGTGATTATCTTGCCGGCAAAGCCATTGCCTGCGCGAAGGATATTTCACGTCTGTTGGGATGGAAAAGTCCCTTCGATTCACTCGCATCATAATAAAGGAGAACATCATGACCCTACCCAAAATTAAACATATCCGCGCCTGGTTTACCGGTGGAGCAACGGCAGAAAAAGGTGCAGGCGGCGGTGATTACCATGACCAGGGGGCTAACCACTGGATTGACGATCATATCGCCACGCCGATGAGTAAATATCGTGAGTACGAACAGTCGCGTCAGTCTTTTGGGATTAACGTGCTGGGTACGCTGATTGTTGAGGTTGAAGCCGAAAACGGACAGACGGGCTTTGCGGTCTCTACGGCAGGGGAGATGGGCTGCTTTATCGTTGAAAAACATCTCAACCGTTTTATCGAAGGCAAATGCGTCAGCGATATCAAACTCATTCACGATCAGATGCTCGGTGCGACCATGTATTACTCGGGTTCCGGCGGTCTGGTGATGAACACCATCTCCTGTGTCGATTTGGCGCTATGGGATCTGTTTGGCAAGGTGGTAGGCCTGCCGGTTTACAAACTGCTGGGCGGCGCGGTACGGGATGAAATTCAGTTCTATGCCACCGGGGCGCGTCCGGACCTGGCAAAAGAGATGGGCTTCATTGGCGGCAAAATGCCGACCCACTGGGGGCCGCACGATGGCGATGCGGGGATCCGCAAAGATGCCGCCATGGTGGCGGAAATGCGTGAGAAGTGTGGCCCGGATTTCTGGCTGATGCTGGACTGCTGGATGAGTCAGGACGTGAATTACGCCACGAAACTGGCCCACGCCTGCGCGCCATCTAATCTGAAGTGGATCGAAGAGTGTTTACCGCCGCAGCAGTATGAAGGCTATCGTGAACTGAAACGCAATGCGCCGGCAGGAATGATGGTCACCAGCGGTGAGCACCACGGTACGTTGCAGTCTTTCCGCACGCTGGCGGAAACCGGCATCGATATCATGCAGCCGGATGTCGGCTGGTGCGGCGGCCTGACCACGCTGGTTGAGATTGCGGCGATTGCGAAATCACGCGGACAACTGGTGGTGCCGCACGGTTCGTCGGTCTATTCGCACCATGCGGTGATTACCTTCACCAACACGCCGTTCAGTGAGTTCCTGATGACCAGTCCGGACTGCTCAACGATGCGTCCACAGTTTGACCCGATTCTGCTTGATGAACCGGTACCGGTGAAGGGGCGTATTCATAAGTCCGTGCTGGATAAACCGGGATTCGGCGTCGAGCTTAATCGCGACTGCAACCTGAAACGCCCTTATAGCCACTAATGACCTGTGCGTTGCCGCAGAGGCGGCAACGCCCTCATTTCTTTGAGGATCTTGCTATGAGTACCACTCTTCTTGACGGCGTAGTGAAGAAAAACCGCGCACGTTTGATCCCGTTCATGCTGGCACTGTATGTACTGGCGTTTCTGGACCGTTCGAACATTGGCTTTGCCAAAGAGACCTATCAGATTGATACCGGGCTGAGCAATGAGGCCTACGCGCTTGGCGCGGGGATCTTCTTTGTGGTTTATGCCTTTCTCGGTGTGCCCGCTAACCTGCTGATGCGCAAACTGGGGGCCAGAACGTGGATTGGCACCACCACGCTGCTGTGGGGATTTCTGTCTGCCGCGATGGCGTGGGCGGACACCGAGGCGAAATTCCTGATTATCCGTACCCTGCTGGGGGCGGCTGAAGCCGGTTTCTTCCCCGGTATGATCTATCTCACCTCGCAATGGTTCCCGCAGCGTAACCGCGCCAGCATTATGGGACTGTTTTACATGGGGGCGCCGCTGGCGTTGACGCTGGGATCGCCGCTGTCCGGCGCACTGCTGGAGATGCACGGCTTTATGGGCCATCCTGGCTGGTTCTGGATGTTCGTTATCGAAGGTTTGCTGGCGGTAGGCGCCGGGGTCTTCACCTTCTTCTGGCTGGATGACACCCCGCAACAGGCGCGTTTCCTGAGCGCAGAAGAGAAAGCGGCGCTTATTAGCCAACTGGCGAGCGAAGAAGAGAAGAAGACCACATCAAAACTCTCAGATGCCCTGCGTAACGGACGCGTCTGGCAACTGGCGATTATCTATCTGACGATTCAGGTGGCGGTGTACGGGCTGATTTTCTTTCTGCCGACCCAGGTCGCTGCGCTGCTGGGCACCAAAGTGGGTTTCACGGCGTCGGTGGTTACCGCCATTCCGTGGGTTGCCGCCCTGTTCGGGACCTGGCTTATCCCTCGCTACTCCGATCGTACTGGTGAACGTCGTAATGTCGCCGCGCTAACGTTGCTGGCTGCGGGGATTGGTATTGGTGTATCCGGCCTGGCATCACCGATGGTGGCGATTCTGGCGCTTTGCGTGGCGGCTGTTGGTTTTATCGCCGTACAGCCGGTGTTCTGGACAATGCCGACCCAACTGCTTTCCGGCACAGCGCTGGCCGCGGGGATCGGTTTCGTGAACCTGTTTGGCGCTGTAGGTGGGTTTATTGCGCCAATCCTGCGCGTTAAGGCGGAAACGATGTTTGCGAGCGATGCCGCAGGACTGCTGACGCTGGCAGGTGTCGCCATTATCGGTTCATTGATTATCTTCACGCTGAGCGTGAACCGTCCCGCGTCGCAACCGGGTGCTGCACATCAATAGTTTTATCCACGTTGTAAGGATCATTATGAACGCATTGTTAGCAAACCCTTTTAAGGACGCGCTCCGCAAAGGGGAAGTACAGATCGGGCTGTGGCTGAGTTCGACGACCTCTTACATGGCGGAAATTGCCGCGACGTCAGGTTATGACTGGCTGTTGATCGACGGCGAACACGCGCCAAACACGGTACAGGATCTCTATCATCAGCTGCAGGCGATTGCTCCCTACGCCAGTCAGCCGGTGATCCGTCCGGTAGAAGGTACTAAGGCGCTGATCAAACAGGTTCTGGATATTGGCGCGCAGACGCTGTTGATTCCGATGGTTGATAGCGCAGAACAGGCGCGGCAGGTGGTTGCGGCAACCCGTTACCCGCCAGTGGGCGAGCGTGGCGTTGGGGCCAGCGTGGCGCGGGCGGCGCGCTGGGGACGTATTGACAACTATATGGCACAGGCCAATGAGTCACTCTGTCTGCTGGTGCAGGTCGAAAGTAAAGCCGCTCTGGATAATCTGGACGCGATTCTGGACGTGGACGGTATTGACGGTGTGTTTATTGGTCCTGCCGATCTGTCGGCTTCTTTAGGGTATCCGGACAACAGCGGACACCCGGAGGTGCAGCGGATTATCAAAGAGAGCATTCAGCGCATTCGCGCGGCCGGAAAAGCCGCGGGCTTTCTCGCGGTCGATCCGCTCATGGCGCAGAAATGTCTGGAGTGGGGGGCGAACTTTGTCGCCGTCGGCGTTGATACCATGCTGTATACCGAAGCGCTGGACCAGCGACTGGCGATGTTCAAGCCCGGTCAGGCGACGCAGAAACTGAAACAGAGTTACTAAAACGATAGCCCGGTGGCGCAATGCCACCGGGCTATCTGTCAGGCTTTACGGACTGTTTGCCATGATATCGTCGAGTGACAGTCCGGTTATCACCAGTACCTTGTCGCGTTCGATCCCGCTTTTCAGCATCATCCGCGCGATACGTAATGCCTCCTCCCTGGCGCCTTTTTGTAATCCTTTCTGCAGCCCCGTGCGGTGGCCTTCCTGCCGAAGCCTTTCTGCAATTGTCATCAATTTCTCCTTGTGATGGGGAACGCGTCTGGCGACATCATGGATAAAGTCACTGAAGCGGGACGCATCGCCGTACTGCACCAGATAATTAAACAGCGTATGCAACTGGCTGTCATTAGCTGCACCGGTTATTAAAAGCGAAACCAGTCGGTCAACCAGCCCCATCAAATCACGATCGCGGATATGTTTTTGCATCAGTTCCAGCAGGGCTATGCGCTTATGCTGCATGATTTCGTCGTCAGAGATGACCGTGATATCGACCAGCGGAAAGGCTTCTGTGTAGAGTTGCTGCGCCAGCTGTGGGTCGTTAAATTCGTCCAGCCAGTTCAGTGAAAAAGGGTATGGGCTTTGTTCGCCATGATAAAACAGCATCGGGATCACCAGCGGCAGGGTCTTATTTCCGCGATCAAGATGGTGTTGCATAGCGGCAGTGGCATAACGCATCAAACGAAATGCCATGTGCGGTACGGCGGTACTCTGATGTTCGATAACGCAGTAAATGTAACCCTCACCCTCGCGTGTTTTCAGCGACCACAAAACATCGGAATAGTAGGTTCTCAGGTCGTTTTCAATGAAGGAGGTGGATTCCAGTTTGAGCGTGGTTAAATCGCAGAGTTTGCATAATGGCTCAGGAAGATGAATCTTAAGAAAATCCTGCGCAATTTCAGGATGGGTCATCATCTTTTTAAACACGGCATCGTGCGGTGTTGACGTCGTTGATTTCGTCATGGTTATCCGTCACCAAAGAATCCAGTGACGTGACGATACGAGGTTATAGTAAGGGCTGCATGCGCGAAATTCCGTCTTTGCGAAGAGGGGCGGGAGATAAATACGTACGACGGTAACGTATTCAATATTGTGGAATGCTAAACGCAAAAATGCCCGGGGCGCAGTGCCGCCGGGCGCTCAGTTAACCTAATGCTTTCGCCAGCAGGGTAATCGGATGTTCACAGCGTTTGCTGGTGGACATCTCGATTTGCCATTTGCAGGTCTCGCAGTCGGTAACCACGAGATCCGCACCGCTCTCTTCAATCTGTTTAAACAGTGGCGTGCCGATGGCTTGCGAGGTGGGGTAATTCTCCTTCTTAAAGCCGTAGGTACCGGCAATCCCGCAGCACTGCGAGTCCAGCACCGTGAGTTCCAGCCCCGGAATGCGGCGCAGCAGTTCAAGGGTGTACAGCGTCCAGCCCATTTTTTCCATATGGCAGGGAGTGTGGTAAACCACTTTCAGCGGCAGCGTTTTCAGCGGCAGCGTTTTTCCTTCATCCAGTTTGCGCCACAGCCAGCGGGTCGCCAGTTCGATATGTTCCCGCAGACCGCTGTTGTCGACATCCAGCACTTCCGGGTACTCGTCGCGCAGGGCAAAAGTACAGGTTGAAGAGGTGGCAATCACCGGAATCCCCTTCACACTAATTGCTTCCCGTAGCGATTCGACGTTGGATACCGCTTGTTTACGGGCTTTATCGGTAAACCCGTTGGCAATCAGCGGTACGCCGCAGCACTTCTCTTTACTCAATAACTGGACGCCTGTGCCCATCGCATTCAGCACGTTGATCAAATCTTTGCCGAGCTGCGGGTGGTTGTAATTCACAAAGCAGCCGTGGAAGAAGGCAACCTGATCGCTGTACTGCGCCTGCTGGGCCGCCACGCTGCGATACCAGCGGCGGAAGGTGCCAAAAGAGTATTTTGGCAATGTGCGACGATGATCGATTTTAAGCGCGTAATCGAGCAACTGGCGCACAGGTTTCAGTGAGGTTGCCGTGTTGACCACAGGCGCGAACGGCGTGGAGACGCTGCCCATCAGGTCAGTATGACTTAAAATAAAGTTACGCAGCGACGGGCGTGAAGTGTCATATTTTGCCCGTGCGCGTTGAATGATATCGCCAATTTTCACATCAGATGGACAGGCCACTTCGCAGCGTTTGCAGTTAATGCAATATTTCAGTGCGTCATCGTACAGCGCGCCATCTTTCAGGCGCAGGCGCTCACCGTCGGGACCGGCCTGTTTGGGACCCGGATAGCCGGGATTAACGCGGCTGACCGGACATGCGGTGGTGCACACCGTGCATTTGATGCAACTTTCAAAACGTGTATCGCTCATTGCTCACCTCCTGCACGTGCTGCAATGTGATGGGCGGCATGTAATGCGGTGACTGCACAGACGCCGCCTCCGCATCCCTGGGCAATCGGGTCGAATCCGCCGAGAACAGAGCCTATGGCATACAGATTGTCTACAGTTTGTCCCGCCAGCGACGGGCGCAGCGTCTCATCGGTAGTGACGCCAAACTGCTGCCAGGGTTGCGCATCAAAGAAATCGCGTTGATACCAGTCGGCGCGGGTTGCCGCTTGCTGAACATCCAGCCCCAGAATCGGCTCGCGGATACCTTCACGCTCGGCGAGCAGGCCGCTGCTAAAGAAACTTCCGCTGGCGAGTACGGCAAAGCGCGGACGCAGGGGGATATCTGCATGATTGCGCGTCCAGATCTCGCTCACCACGCCATTTTTACAGGTGACTTTCTTCACTTCATCGCCGGGCATCCAGATCCCGCCCTGGCGGACGAACTGACGCTGTAACTGGTTATGCAGTCGGATCCCCAGCACCGACGGCGGTAAGGTCGGCAGTAACGTGAGCGAGCAGGGCAGGCGATCGTTGAGCCAGCGCCAGAGGCGGTCATCTGCCAGACCAAAGCAGGCGGGCATAATAATCATTTCGCACGTTTTTGCTATCGGCAACAGCGCATCGTACAGCAGTGACCATTTGTCTTCGTTATCCAGAAAACGGGCAATATTCACCGCCCGAAATTCGGTGGCGTTGTCGCGCAAAACGTCCAGTTCCGGCAGATCAATCTCGGCGGTTTCGACCTCCAGGTCGCGTTGACGCAGAGAGGCGGCAGCCAGGTGTGCCTGAAAATCGAGTAAACCGCTAATGCCCACTACGCAGATACGTTTAGCGTCCAGCGGCCAGACAGGGACTTCCGGTGAGCTAAGCCAGGTCGAACGCAACGTACCCAGCGGGGTGACCCGCTGATGCGACTGCTGAACGTCGCCCTGTAGATGGGCCCCGGATGCGTTCAGCAGCGCCTGCGCTTGCTCGGCGAGTGTCAACACCTGTTGTGTACCGAGCGTCGTGTAAGGATGTGCAGGAGCCTGTTCACGCAAGGCGTTCAGGCCCGCAGCGATATCCTTCACCGGTTGCCCATCCGGCAGTGCACTCAGCAGATCCAGCGAGCCGGAGGAGAAGTGCAGCGCGCTCTGCCCACGGGTCACCACCGCGCAGCGTAAGCCGCTTTTTTGCAATTGTAGAGCGCACAGGAGTCCGGCGAGACCGCCGCCCATAATGACCGTATCAAATCTCATCGCGCGGCTCCTTTTCCAGACCACATAATCCCTGGTATACCCAGCGGGTAAATTCGCTTTCGCGCAGCGCATCGCCCCAGGCAATGGGTTGTACGCCTTTCCAGCGTTCGTTGAGGAAGTCCGACAGCTGGGTAATGGACTGCGCGGCGGTAGTGATGTTAAAGCGTTGCAGTAATCCGGCAGCACGGCAGGCGCAAAGTTCGCCCTGACAGGTACCCATCCCCACGCGGGTACGACGACGGAGATCCAGCAGGCTGTTAACGTTTAAATTTTCGACGGCATACTGTACTTCACCTGCGGTGACGGCTTCGCATTCACAGACCAGACTGCGGTGCTGACGGCCATGGCTCAGCCACGCCGGCGTACGGTCGCCGTGGCGATACACAGCTGAACCTCTCAGTGGGGCGGGCAGAGAGATCACGCGCTTCAGTGTGTTTTCCGTTGGCTCCTGCGAACCCGGTAGTGGAGTGTCTGCAGTGATGCATGGGCGAGAGTTGCCCAGTTTACGGCATACCGCATCGGTGGCCCACTCGGCCATCAGGCGGTAGGTCATCAGTTTGCCGCCCGTGATAGTGATAAACCCGTCCAGACCGTCACGTTTCGCGTGATCGAACAGCACAATGCCGCGGCTGACGTTACGACCACTGGGATCGTCATCACTCGCCACCAGCGGGCGAACTCCGGAGTAAGCGCGCAGAATGCGGGTTTTCGCCATAACTGGCGCCAGTTTTTCACCTTCGCGCAGCAGAATATCAACCTCATCGGCGGTGACGCGGTTGCTGTCGATATCGTTGTAATCAATGTGGGTTGATGTCGTGCCAATCAGCGAGATCGTGTCGCCAGGCACCAGAATATCGGCGTCAGACGGCTTACGGCAGCGGTTAATCACGTGCTGGTTGATGCGGTGGTCCATGATCAACAGTGACCCTTTTGCCGGGAACATACGGATGCTCAAATCGGCATATTCCGCGATTCGCTGTCCCCAGATCCCGGCAGCGTTAACGACCACCGGCGCATGCAGGGTTTGCGTTTCACCATTGAGATGGTTACGTACATGGACGCCGCTGACGGTTGCGCCTTCGCGGATCAACCCGGTCACTTCGTGGGCGGTCAGGATAATGGCACCGTGCTCTTTCGCATCGAGCATGTTGGCTGCGGTCAGGCGGAACGGGTCAACGGTGCCGTCCGGCACTTTGACCGCACCGATCAGGTGTGGATTCACCGACGGTTCGATAATCCGCGCCTGTTGCGGATCGATCGCTTCTGCACGAATACCTGCCTCTTCGCAGGCGCGGATAAAGGTGGCCTGAAAGGAAAGCTCATCCTCAGGCAGGGTAATAAACAGACCGTCCGTTGGCTCAACGCAGTGGCGGGCGATACGTTTCAGAATTTGGTTTTCGCTGATGCATTCACGGGCAGATTCCGCGTCAGTCACCGCATAGCGCGCTCCGCTGTGCAGCAGTCCGTGGTTACGGCCGGTCGCACCGGTCGCGATATCGTGACGTTCAACTAAGATGACACGCAGACCGCGCAGCGCGCAGTCGCGGGCAATCCCTGCACCTGTGGCACCGCCCCCAATGATAATCACGTCACTTGTTTGCGAGTCGCGAGTTTTCATTGTTTTCCCTCACAGTTCGTTTTTTATCATTTAGCCACATAAAAAACATGGTTTGTTTGATTTCGCGCATATTCGCTCATGATTCGAAAATGAAACGTGATTTCGTGCGCCTTTCTGAACATTTGTCATAAATCTGTAACAATATGTGCTGTAATTCACATTAACGGCAGGTATCTTTACCTAACATCGCCGCCATGCGGGAATCTGCGGGCGGCGCTCGAACGACCTGCGATGTTATCACTACTAAAAGATGGGCCACGGAGGCTAGATTATGTTGAGTATTTTTAAACCAGCGGCGCATAGAGCTCGCTTGCCAGCAGCGGAGATCGATCCGACTTACCGTCGGCTTCGTTGGCAAATATTCCTGGGGATATTTTTTGGCTATGCCGCGTACTATCTGGTGCGCAAGAACTTTGCGCTGGCGATGCCGTATCTGGTTGAGCAGGGATTTTCTCGGGGTGATTTAGGTTTTGCGTTGTCGGGGATCTCTATTGCCTACGGATTTTCGAAATTTATCATGGGGTCGGTTTCGGATCGCTCGAATCCGCGCGTTTTCCTGCCAGCCGGTCTGATTCTGGCGGCAGCGGTGATGTTGTTCATGGGCTTTGTGCCGTGGGCGACATCGAGCATCGCGATAATGTTTGTGCTGCTGTTCCTCTGCGGATGGTTCCAGGGAATGGGCTGGCCGCCGTGCGGACGTACCATGGTTCACTGGTGGTCGCAGAAAGAGCGTGGCGGGATCGTCTCCGTCTGGAACTGCGCGCATAACGTCGGGGGCGGGATCCCTCCACTGCTGTTTCTGCTTGGGATGGCCTGGTTTAACGACTGGAAAGCTGCGCTGTATATGCCGGCATTCGGCGCCATTCTGGTGGCGATTTTCGCTTTCGCGCTAATGCGTGATACTCCGCAATCCTGTGGTCTGCCGCCAATCGAAGAGTACAAAAACGATTATCCGGATGACTACAACGAAAAAGCGGAAGAAGAACTGACGGCGAAACAGATCTTCATGCAATACATTCTGCCGAACAAATTGCTGTGGTACATCGCAATTGCCAACGTGTTCGTCTATCTGCTGCGCTATGGCATTCTCGACTGGTCTCCGACGTATCTGAAAGAAGTGAAGCACTTTGCGCTGGATAAATCCTCCTGGGCCTACTTCTTCTATGAATACGCAGGGATCCCGGGGACGCTGCTGTGTGGCTGGATGTCGGACAAAGTGTTCCGTGGTAACCGCGGCGCGACCGGCGTGTTCTTTATGACGCTGGTGACTATTGCCACCATCATTTACTGGATGAACCCGGCAGGTAACCCGACTGTCGATATGATTTGTATGATTGTGATCGGCTTCCTGATTTACGGCCCGGTGATGCTGATTGGTCTGCATGCACTGGAACTGGCACCGAAAAAAGCCGCAGGGACAGCAGCGGGCTTTACTGGCCTGTTTGGTTACCTCGGCGGATCCGTGGCGGCCAGCGCGATAGTGGGTTACACCGTTGACTTCTTCGGCTGGGACGGCGGTTTCATGGTGATGATCGGCGGCAGCATCCTGGCGGTGATTCTGTTGATTGTGGTGATGATCGGCGAGAAACGCCACCATGCTGAGATGCAACTGAAACGCAACGGGGGCTAAGTGAATGAAGACAGCACTGAAAAACCTGAGTCTGACGCTGATGATGGCGGGGGCGGTAATGGGAAGTCACGCTCTGGCGGCCAGCACTACGGATAAAGTCGTGATTGCCCACCGTGGCGCAAGCGGATATCTGCCGGAACATACGCTCCCCGCGAAAGCGATGGCCTATGCGCAGGGTGCCGATTACCTGGAACAGGATTTGGTCATGACCAAAGACGACCAACTGGTTGTTCTGCATGACCACTATCTGGATCGCGTGACGGATGTCGCTGAGCGTTTTCCGGATCGTGCACGCAAAGACGGTCGCTACTACGCCATCGACTTTACTCTGGACGAAATCAAATCCCTGAAGTTTACCGAAGGGTTTGATCTGGAAAACGGCAAGAAGGTGCAGACCTACCCGGGTCGCTTCCCGATGGGGAAATCGGACTTCCGTGTGCATACCTTTGCCGAAGAGATCGAGTTTATTCAGGGGCTGAACCATTCCACCGGCAAGAACATCGGTATCTATCCGGAGATCAAAGCGCCGTGGTTCCATCATCAGGAAGGGAAGGATATCGCGGCTAAGACGCTGGAAATACTGAAAAAGTACGGTTACAGCGACAAGCAGGACAAGGTCTGGCTGCAAAGTTTTGATGTAGCAGAACTTAAGCGCATCAAAAATGAGCTGGAACCTGAAATGGGGATGAACCTGAACCTGGTACAGTTGATCGCTTATACCGACTGGAATGAAACCCAGGAGAAGCAGCCGGACGGCAGTTGGGTCAATTACAACTACGACTGGATGTTCAAACCCGGCGCGATGAAACAGGTGGCGGAGTATGCGGACGGCATTGGTCCGGACTACCACATGCTGATTGATGAGAAGTCGACGAAAGGCAATATCGTGCTGACGGGTATGGTGCAGGACGCCCATCAAAATAAGATGACGGTTCATCCTTATACGGTGCGCGCCGATCAGTTGCCGGACTACACGACGGATGTGAATCAGCTGTACGATATTCTGTACAACCAGGCGGGTGTGGACGGACTGTTCACTGACTTCCCCGACAAAGCGGTGATGTTCTTACGTAAAGAGTAAAAACCGCGTTATCCCTCTCTACTGCACCCCAAAAGCGGGAAACTGCTAAGTAAGGTGCAGTTTTTTTATCTCATTTTTCGTCAAAGCATAAAAAGCGTACACCAGATCAAGAATTCCACCGCATAGCATAAATATCTTAAGAAATTCTTAAGCAGACGATTTATATTACCAGTCTGAATAGTTTATGTCGTTATTGTAACGGATGAGGCCGATATGGTGCAGGACGAGTTTAATCACTGGTGGGCAACGGAAGGCGATTGGGTCGAAGAACCGAATTATCGACGCAAAGGGATGAGCGGTGTGCAATGCATCGAACGTGACGGGAAGAAACTGTATGTGAAACGCATGACTCAGCACCTGTTTCACTCGGTACGCTATCCCTTCGGACGTCCGACGATTGTGCGCGAAATCGAGGTGATCAATGAGCTGGCCCGTGCGGGCGTTATTGTGCCGAAAATTGTCTATGGCAAAGCGACAAAAATTGACGGTGAGTGGCGTGCGCTGCTGATCACTGAAGATATGAAAGGCTTTGTGAGCATCGAAGAGTGGTATAAGCAACACGCGGTGACGCCGTATCCGGATGAGGTGCGCGAGGCAATGTTAAAAGCAGTCGCGCTGGCGTTTAAAAAGATGCACAGCGTCAATCGTCAGCACGGTTGCTGCTACGTACGACATATCTATGTGAAAACGGAAGGAACGGTTGAAGCCGGGTTCTTAGATCTGGAAAAAAGCCGCCGTCGTTTTCGTCGCCATAAAGCGGCACAGCATGACTTCTCCCAGCTTGAGAAGTACCTGAGTCCCATCCCGAGAGCGGACTGGGAACAAGTGAAAGCCTGTTACTACGCGCTGTAACTCGCGCTACATCTCAATTTCGATGTCGCCTTTTGCCCTGCAACAGCAGGGCAAAATTTCGCCCGGCTGAATGAACGCTAACGGCTCGGCGATCCAGTCGACCTGACCGGCGATCAGTCGGGTGCGACATGAACCGCAGTAGCCTTCGCGGCACTGGTATTCCACTTCAACGTTATGTGACTCAAGCGCGGCGAGCAGGGAAGGGTGTTCATCCTGGCACAGCAGCTGTGTGCCAGTGATGCGCAGCGTGACGCGTCCCATCAGAGCTGGAAATTACTCAGATCGTCGGTATCGACTTCGGAGTCGATCTGGCCGACCAGATAAGAGCTCACTTCCACTTCCTGCGGGGCCACCTGAACGTTATCGGACACCAGCCAGGTGTTGATCCACGGAATCGGATTTGAACGGGTCTGGAACGGCAGATCCAGCCCGACCGCCTGCATACGAATGTTGGTGATGTATTCGACGTACTGGCAAAGAATATCTTTGTTCAGGCCGATCATCGAACCGTCGCGGAACAGGTAGTCCGCCCACTCTTTTTCCTGCAGGGCGGCCTGCACGAACAGGTCATAGCACTCCTGCTTACACTCTTCAGCGATTTCCGCCATTTCCGGATCGTCAACGCCGCTGCGCAGCAGGTTCAGCATGTGCTGAGTGCCGGTCAGGTGCAACGCTTCGTCACGGGCAATCAGACGAATGATTTTAGCGTTGCCTTCCATCAGTTCGCGTTCGGCGAAAGCAAAGGAGCAGGCGAAGCTGACGTAGAAGCGGATGGCTTCCAGCGCGTTGACGCTCATGAGGCACAGATACAGTTTTTTCTTCAGCGAGCGCAGGTTCACGGTGACGGTTTTGCCATTCACGGTGTGCGTCCCTTCACCCAGCAGATGCCAGTAGCTGGTCATCTCAATCAGCTCATCGTAATAGCTGGAAATGCCTTCCGCACGTTTCTGGATCTGCTCGTTGGTGACGATGTCATCAAACACGATTGCCGGATCGTTAACGATATTACGGATGATATGAGTGTAAGAACGCGAGTGAATGGTCTCGGAGAAGGCCCAGGTTTCGACCCAGGTTTCCAGTTCCGGAATGGAGATCAGCGGCAGCAGCGCCACGTTCGGGCTACGTCCCTGAATGGAGTCCAGCAGCGTCTGGTACTTCAGGTTACTGATAAAAATGTGTTTTTCATGCTCTGGCAGCGCCTGGTAGTCGATGCGGTCGCGGGAAACGTCAACCTCTTCAGGACGCCAGAAGAACGAGAGTTGCTTTTCGATCAGCTTTTCGAAGATGTCGTATTTTTGCTGATCGTAGCGGGCCACGTTGACCGGCTGACCAAAAAACATCGGTTCCAGAAGCTGGTCATTTTTCGTCTGTGAAAAAGTGGTGTATGCCATGAATATGTCCTGTTTGGAGTTTAATGCCGGATGGCGCTACGCTTATCCGGCCTACAACGCGATGCATGTGTAGGCCGGATAAGGCGTTTACGCCGCCATCCGGCATCACAATATCAGATCTTACATGCGCCGCTTTCGCAGCCATCGTCCTGAATGGATGGCACCAGATCGTCCTGGGCATCTTCCGCGCCGTCACGGGTGTTCTGATAATACAGCGTTTTGACCCCGAACTTATAGGCGGTAAGCAGGTCTTTGAGCAACTGCTGCATCGGCACTTTTCCTGACGGGAAGCGCGACGGATCGTAGTTGGTGTTAGCCGAAATCGACTGATCGATAAACTTCTGCATGATGCCAACCAGTTGCAGATAACCGTCGTTACCCGGCATTTCCCACAGCAGTTCATAGGCGTTGCCAAGGTGCTCGTAGTCCGGCACCACCTGACGCAGAATACCGTCTTTCGACGCTTTAATGCTGACGTAACCACGCGGCGGCTCGATACCATTAGTGGCGTTCGAGATCTGCGAAGAGGTTTCGGACGGCATCAGGGCAGAGAGCGTTGAGTTACGCAGACCAAAGGTCTTGATAGACTCGCGAAGCGCTTCCCAGTCGTGATGCAGCGGTTCGTTGGTGATAGCATCCAGATCTTTCTTGTAAGTATCGATCGGCAGAATGCCCTGCGCGTAGGTGGTTTCGGTAAACCACGGGCAGGCGCCTTGTTCGATCGCCAGTTCGTTAGAGGCCTTCAGCAGATAGTACTGAATGGCTTCAAACGTCTTGTGCGTCAGGTTGTTGGCGCTGCCATCGGAGTAGCGCTTACCATTTTTCGCCAGCCAGTAAGCAAAGTTAATCACGCCAATACCCAGCGTACGACGGCCCATCGCTCCGCGTTTGGCAGCCGGGATCGGGTAGTCCTGATAATCTAACAGCGCATCGAGGGCGCGAACGGCCAGTACCGCCAGCTCTTCCAGTTCCTCGAGGCCGTTGATCGCCCCCAGGTTGAACGCGGAAAGCGTACACAGGGCGATTTCACCGTTTTCGTCGTTCACATCCATCAGCGGTTTAGTGGGCAGAGCGATTTCCAGGCACAGGTTGGACTGGCGTACCGGCGCGACCTGCGGATCGAACGGGCTGTGGGTATTGCAGTGATCAACGTTCTGAATGTAGATACGACCAGTAGAGGCGCGTTCCTGCATCATCAGAGAGAACAGTTCAACCGCTTTGACACGCTGTTTACGGATGCTGTCGTCGTTTTCGTATTTCACGTACAGGCGTTCGAATTCATCCTGATCGGCGAAAAACGCGTCATACAGCCCCGGAACATCGGATGGGCTGAAGAGCGTAATGTCGCCGCCTTTCAGCAGACGCGTGTACATGAGCTTGTTGATCTGTACGCCGTAGTCCATGTGACGCACGCGGTTGCCTTCTACGCCACGGTTGTTTTTCAGCACCAGCAGGCTTTCGACTTCCAGATGCCACATTGGGTAGAACAGCGTGGCGGCACCGCCGCGTACGCCGCCCTGAGAGCAGGATTTCACGGCGGTCTGGAAATGTTTGTAGAACGGGATACAGCCAGTGTGGAACGCTTCGCCGCCACGAATCGGGCTGCCCAGCGCACGGATACGACCCGCATTGATACCGATACCGGCACGCTGGGAGACGTATTTTACAATCGCGCTGGAGGTGGCATTGATCGAGTCCAGGCTGTCGCCACACTCGATCAGTACACAGGAGCTGAACTGACGCGTCGGAGTACGAACGCCGGACATAATCGGCGTCGGCAGCGAAATTTTGAACGTCGACACCGCGTCATAAAAACGTTTTACGTATTCCAGACGGGTATCACGCGGGTAATTAGAGAACAGGCAAGCTGCCACCAGAATATAGAGGAACTGGGCGCTTTCGTAGATTTCACCGGTGACACGGTTCTGGACCAGATATTTCCCTTCCAGCTGCTTAACGGCGGCGTAGGAGAAGGTCATATCACGGTCGTGTACGATGAACGAGTCCATCTGCTTGAACTCTTCTTCCGTGTAGTCTTCCAGCAGATGATTGTCGTATTTGCCCATTTCAACCATTTTCACCACATGGTCAAACAGTTTCGGCGGTTCGAACTCGCCGTAGGCTTTTTTACGCAGATGGAAAATCGCCAGGCGCGCAGCCAGGTACTGGTAATCCGGCGCATCGCGAGAGATCAGATCCGCAGCCGCTTTAATGATGGTTTCATGGATATCGGAGGTTTTGATACCGTCATAAAACTGGATATGGGAGCGCAGTTCGACCTGAGAAATCGATACGTTATTCAGTCCTTCTGCCGCCCAATCCAGAACCCGATGGATTTTGTCGAGATTGATGCGCTCTGTACTACCATCACGCTTTGTCACCAGCAGACTCTGATTCATGTGGTTTTTTACCTGTCCGTGAAAGAAAAAATATCCCCTGCATTATCCACAATGCCACCTTGTGACTAACTCTGTGGATAAATACTATATGTAGGGGTTGAGTGTTAAAGTAAACGCTATATGGTGAGTATTCTAGTAGGGATTCTTTTCAGCACAAGAGTTGATTTTGAGGTTAAATTGAGGTTGCAAAAGGGTAAGAAAGGCTAAGTGCACGTCTTATAAGGCCTGGCGGGGATGTCAATAATTTATAAAAAAAATAGATAATTTGATCGAGTGCTGATTTCTTCAACGAAGGTATAGAAACTTCTTATGACCTGGCGCAAGTTTTGTAACCTGGATACCGGCGAGAGATGCCGGATGACGACGTAAACGTCTTATCTGGCCTACAGGACATTTTTCCGTAGGCCGGATAAGCGTAGCGCCATCGGCAAGTGGATTATTCCGCGTTAGCCGTGGTGTGCACCATATAATTCACATCGACACCGGGGCCAAGCTTGAAGGTGTTAGTGATAGGGTTGAAATGCAACCCGGTCATATGGCGTTCCCGCAATACTGTCTGATCCACCCAGCCTAACAGCTCCGCAGGCTTAATAAATTTTTTAACATCATGAGTCCCTTTGGGCACCATGCGCAGAATGTATTCCGCGCCGACAACGGCCATCAGCCAGGATTTGCCGTTGCGGTTAAGGGTTGAAAAGAACACCTCGCCACCGGGTTTGACCAATTGCGCACAGGCTCTGACCACCGATTGCGGATCGGGCACATGCTCCAGCATTTCCATGCAGGTCACCACGTCATACTCGTGGGCATGTTTCGCGGCGTGTTCTTCCACGGTCTCCTGCACATAATTCACCTGAATACCGCTTTCCAGCGCATGCAGTTTTGCTACCTGCAAAGGTTCAAAGCCCATGTCCAGACCGGTCACGGTGGCACCTTCACGGGCCATACTTTCTGCCAGAATGCCGCCGCCGCAGCCAACGTCGAGCACCTTCTTACCAAACAGGCCGCCTGCGCGTTCGGCAATGTAACCCAGTCGCAGCGGGTTAATGCGATGCAACGGCTTAAATTCGCCTTCCAGATCCCACCAGCGCGACGCGACTGCTTCAAACTTGGCAATTTCTTCGTGGTCAACATTGTGGTTTACCGGTGGTTTTACGGCATTCATCGGGGCTTTTACTCCTTCTATGGCTTGTTACAGGAGTATATCAGTCAACGCGGGTGAATAAAGCTTATTGGTTTACCTCAATCTCTGCGGTTGTGTTATAATTTGCGACCTTTGAATCCGGGATACAGTAGAGGGATAGCGGTTAGATGAGCGACCTTGCGAGAGAAATTACACCGGTCAACATTGAGGAAGAGCTGAAGAACTCTTATCTGGATTATGCGATGTCGGTCATTGTTGGCCGTGCGCTGCCAGATGTCCGAGATGGCCTGAAGCCGGTACACCGTCGCGTACTTTACGCCATGAACGTATTGGGCAATGACTGGAACAAAGCCTATAAGAAATCAGCCCGTGTCGTTGGCGACGTCATCGGTAAATACCACCCGCACGGCGACTCTGCGGTATATGACACCATTGTTCGTATGGCTCAGCCGTTCTCGCTGCGATATATGCTGGTGGATGGCCAGGGGAACTTTGGTTCCATCGATGGTGACTCTGCGGCGGCGATGCGTTATACGGAAATCCGTCTGGCGAAGATTGCCCATGAGTTGATGGCCGATCTGGAAAAAGAGACGGTTGATTTTGTCGACAACTATGACGGCACGGAAAAAATCCCTGACGTTATGCCGACCAAAATCCCTAACCTGTTAGTGAACGGCTCCTCCGGTATCGCGGTTGGGATGGCGACTAACATTCCGCCGCACAACCTGACGGAAGTGGTCAACGGTTGTCTGGCGTATATCGACGATGAAGACATCAGCATTGAAGGGCTGATGGAATACATCCCGGGTCCGGATTTCCCGACGGCGGCGATCATCAATGGTCGTCGCGGTATTGAAGAAGCCTATCGTACCGGTCGCGGTAAAGTGTACATTCGCGCCCGCGCGGAAGTAGAAGTTGACGCGAAAACCGGTCGTGAAACCATTATCGTGCATGAAATCCCGTATCAGGTGAACAAAGCGCGTCTGATCGAGAAAATCGCGGAACTGGTTAAAGACAAACGCGTTGAAGGCATCAGCGCGCTGCGTGATGAGTCTGACAAAGACGGCATGCGCATCGTGATTGAAGTTAAACGCGACGCGGTCGGGGAAGTGGTACTGAACAACCTCTACTCCCAGACTCAACTGCAGGTCTCTTTCGGTATCAACATGGTGGCACTGCACCATGGTCAGCCGAAAATCATGAACCTGAAAGACATCATTTCAGCGTTTGTGCGCCACCGTCGTGAAGTGGTGACCCGCCGTACCATTTTCGAACTGCGTAAAGCTCGCGATCGTGCCCATATCCTTGAGGCGCTGGCAATTGCGCTGGCGAATATCGATCCGATCATTGAACTGATCCGTCGCGCGCCGACCCCGGCAGAAGCGAAAGCGGGGCTGATTGCGCGTCCATGGGATCTGGGCAACGTGGCGGCGATGCTGGAACGTGCCGGTGACGATGCCGCGCGTCCGGAGTGGCTGGAGCCTGAATTCGGTGTGCGTGATGGTCAGTACTACCTGACGGAACAGCAGGCCCAGGCGATTCTGGATCTGCGTTTGCAGAAACTGACCGGCCTTGAGCACGAAAAACTGCTCGACGAATACAAAGAGTTGCTGGAACAGATCGCGGAACTGCTGCACATTCTGGGCAGCGCCGATCGCTTGATGGAAGTCATTCGCGAAGAGCTGGAACTGATCCGCGATCAGTTTGGCGATGAGCGCCGTACCGAAATCACCGCCAACAGCGCCGATATCAATATCGAAGATCTGATCAACCAGGAAGATGTGGTTGTCACCCTGTCTCACCAGGGCTACGTGAAGTATCAGCCGCTGACCGACTACGAAGCACAACGCCGTGGTGGGAAAGGCAAGTCGGCTGCACGTATTAAAGAAGAAGACTTTATTGACCGCCTGCTGGTGGCCAACACCCATGACACGATCCTCTGCTTCTCCAGCCGTGGTCGTCTGTACTGGATGAAGGTCTATCAGTTACCAGAAGCGAGCCGTGGCGCGCGTGGTCGTCCGATCGTCAACCTGCTGCCGCTGGAAGCCGATGAGCGTATTACCGCCATCCTGCCGGTTCGCGAGTACGAAGAGGGCGTGAACGTCTTTATGGCGACCGCCAGCGGTACGGTGAAGAAAACGGCGCTGACCGAGTTCAGCCGTCCGCGTTCTGCCGGTATCATCGCGGTAAACCTGAACGACGGCGACGAACTGATTGGTGTGGATCTGACCGCAGGTAAAGACGAAGTCATGCTGTTCTCGGCTGCCGGTAAAGTGGTGCGCTTCAAAGAGGACGCCGTCCGTGCGATGGGTCGTACTGCGACCGGCGTACGTGGTATCAAGCTGGCGGGCGAAGACAAAGTCGTCTCCCTGATTATCCCGCGCGGCGAAGGCGCGATCCTGACCGTGACGCAAAATGGTTACGGTAAGCGTACAGCGGCGGAAGAGTATCCGACCAAGTCTCGTGCGACGCAGGGCGTTATCTCTATCAAAGTGACCGAGCGTAACGGCTCCGTTGTTGGCGCAGTGCAGGTCGATGACTGTGACCAGATCATGATGATCACCGATGCAGGTACGTTGGTACGTACACGCGTGTCGGAAATCAGCGTGGTAGGACGTAACACTCAGGGCGTGATCCTCATCCGTACCGCGGAAGATGAAAACGTGGTGGGTCTGCAACGTGTGGCTGAACCGGTGGATGACGAAGACCTCGACGCCATCGACGGTAGTGCGGCGGAAGGGGATGATGATATCGCTCCAGAAGCGGAAACCGACGACGATGTTGCTGATGACGCTGACGAGTAATCAGCGGCTTTAAATACTGCACAAAAGGGAGGCGCTGCCTCCCTTTTTTACGTTCTGAATATCGACCTTTCCCTTCATTAAACGTTCTGTCGTGGAACCCCCTATTTCTTGTATAAAAATACATAAATTAATGAATAATTATAACTCTGTGAAGGTGCTCACTGTTTGTGCAGCCATTTACCGTTAACTTTCTCCTGACCGAACAGAGATATTTACGATCCCTTACTGGCAGGAGAACTGAAAAATTATTTAGTAAAAACATCTGAAGTTTTTTAAGACAAAAGCGTTGGCTGCCTTCATCTGTTAGTTCACTTCTGACGGATGAATATACTTATACCTACACGTTGGGAGTTAACTATGATAGTTGAAATAGCAGAGGGTTTTATCCATCTTTTCCAGAGCGCAGGAAAGATATTTTCCGGGATGATCGTCAGTACCATTCCTATGCTAATAACCTTAATTTTGACCGTTAATTTCATTATGAAGTTAATTGGTCAACAGCGGATGGAAAAAGTCGCCACGTTGATGGGTAAATCAAAAATATTAACTTATGGAATTTTGCCCAGCTTTGCCTGGTTCTTCCTCAGCAGTCCTGGGGCGTTGACGATGGGTAAATTTTTACCAGAACGCTGTAAACCCGCTTATCAGGATGCGCTGGGCAGTACCGTGCATCCGCTAACGTCTCTGTTCCCACATATTGTGCCATCAGAGCTCTTTATCTGGCTGGGGGTGGCCGCGGGTCTCACCCGACTCGACCTACCCGTCGCCGATCTGGCATTGCGCTATATCGCCGCAGGTATTCTACTCGGTTTTATCCGTGGTTTTCTTACGGAGTATATCTTCACCCGACTGGAGAAACGCGAACTTAATCAGGAATAAGGGAAAACAATGAAAGTACTATTTTCGGCTGACGTCGTAAGGGCTGGAAGAAAAGTGGAAGAGGGGCTGCTGAATGGCATGTTGATCACTTTTAATGACTGCGCTCCGGAAGATTATCTCGATTATGTCCTGGTTATAAAGAATATTGTTTGTGATGTTACCCCATTACAAAAAACAGTGGACTATGTTTTACAGATGAATAATCAGACCTGGAATATAACCTGCTGGGGAGAGGCCGCATGGCAAAATTTATGCGAGCTAGGTCATGTGACGGTGGTATTTGATGGAGCTGAAAAACCAATAGCCTATGGTTCATTACACGTAAACAGTCATTGTTCTCCATCCGTAAATGAATTGATTGGCCCATTGAAAATAATGAGGAAAACCAATGAAAACTGTACTGATTAAAAAAGGTCATTCAGGGATTGGCGACGATATGTATTTATATCGAGATACCCGCATGGTGATCCTGTCGCTAACCGGAAAAACCATTGACCCGGTCGCGAAGAAGCTGGGCGAAATGCTGGAGATGACCGTGGTTAACGGCTTTGATGCCATGCCGGATGATAAAAAAATCCTCTGCGTGGTCATCAACTGTGGCGGTTCACTGCGTTGTGGTATCTATCCACAGAAAAGAATAAAGACGATCAATGTGTTACCAACCGGGGCAATGGGGCCGCTGGCAAAATATATCACCGAAGATATCTACATATCGGATGTCAGCCTTGAGTCGCTTTCGTTGATTGAGACCATTAATCAACCGAACAACAGGGATGAAAACGTTGAGCTCGTCGAGCCGCTCCCCGCGGGCGATGCTTCCGCTGTTGCCCGTGATTACGTGGAGGCAAAACCGCGTGGTTCAGCGACCAACACCGCACTGGAATTGATGACGCGTTTCGCGACGGGGATCGGTAACTTTGTTAGCCTCCTCTACTCCTCGGCGCGTGAATCCGTTGAGCTGTGTATTAAGAACGTTATCCCCTTTATGGCCTTTATCTCGGTTCTGATCGCCCTGGTACAGGAGACAGCGATTGGTCAGTGGACCGGGAATGCGCTATCACCACTCGCCGGCTCGCTAACCGGTCTGTTCGTGATTGCGATTATCTGCGGTCTGCCCTTTATCTCTCCCATTCTGGCTCCCGGCGCGGCGATTGCGCAGGTCGTTGGCGTGCTGGTGGGAACGCTAATCGGTAGCGGTGTGGTTTCGCCTCTGATGGCGCTGCCGGCACTGTTTGCGATTAACGTCCAGGTGGGGGCCGATTTTATTCCCGTTGGACTCTCCATGCAGGAGGCGAAAGAGAAGACTATTCGTCTTGGTGTTCCCTCTTTCTTGTTATCACGGATGATTACCGCGCCTCTGGCGGTTGCCATCGGTTATCTGTTTTCGTTTGGCTTGTTTAACTGAGGAGTCGTGTAATGAACAAAATCAATGCCGCGGTGGTTGGGGCCGGTATTTATGGCAAACACCATATCAATGCGTATCACTATAATCCGTGGGTGAACCTGGTCGGATTTTGCGAGATCAATCCGGATATCCGCGCCAGAGTTGCGCAGGAGTTCCAGGTTCCAGGTTATGCCACGCTGGCAGAGTTGTTTTCCGCGACGGAGGTTGATCTGGTGTCAATCGCTACTCCGGATCCGTTTCACTTTGATGCCACGATTGAGGCCATCAAAGCAGGCAAACATGTGTTGATTGAAAAACCGATGGCGACAACGTCAGCGGAATGCCGGGAAATCATCCGTTATGCGCAGCAGCAGGGGGTGAAGATCGGCGTCGATTATCACAAGCGTTGGGACGGGATGGCGCAGCATATTCATCATGAACTATTGAAACCCGAAACAGGCCAGGTCCTGCGTGGCTACATGAGCATGGACGATATTATCGATGTGCCAAAAAACTGGCTGTCATGGGCGAATGAGAGCTCTCCCGTTCATTTCCTTGGCACACATTGTTTTGATTTAATTCGATATTATATGAACGGCGCCAATGCAGTGAGCGTTTATGCAATAGGACAGAAGAAGAAACTGGTTGCGGAAGGCATTGATTCCTGGGACACCATTCAGTCTTTCGTTACGTTTGATAATGGCGCGCAATGGACGGTTGAAGTCGGGTGGTGTTTACCTGCTTCCTTTCCTAAGGCAAATGATGGTCGTAGTTTTGTTATCACCGAGAATAACTATTACCGTGCCGATGCGCAGTTGCGTGGCTATGAAATGTTCACCCCACAGCGTAGTGCAACGCCAAATTACAATTTTATTAATTACGTTAATAATAAAGCCAGCGGCTACGGGATTCAGCCAATACATGATTTTGTTGAACACATATTATTTGATACCCCTTATCTGGCAACCGCAGATGATGGGTTGCAGGCGACATTAATTTGCGAGGCCGTACATCACTCGTTATCGACAGGAAGTATTGTGCAGTTATAATTAATCTGCTGTTTACGCCTTATAAACAATCTTTTCTGGCTTTAATTTCTCTGATTAAGGCAGGGTTCTTTATTCCCCCGCAACCCGGTCGATGATCATCGTTTATGAGGCGTTTTTTCATTACTCATATTTAGATAGCAATATTGCAGAGCATGGAAAAAAAGCGTGTGTAATGACATTTTCAGCGCGGCGAAACTAAGGGGGCTGATGCTGGACTGAGGTGTATATAAGGTCACATCGGCCAGTGCCGCACCGCTCTGATGACAGGCAACTGCCAGTGAGGCTGCCTCGTGTTCACGAATCAGGGTAATCAATTGATTATCCGGCTCCTCTTTGAGTCCTGGCAGCAGAATCACGGAATCACAATCCGTCAGGGTGTTTGTCAGCAGTGAATGGGCATTCTGGTACTCCACGGGAATACAGACTTTACCAATATCGTTATAGTCCTGAATGATATTGCTAAGCAACGAGCTCAGTTCACGCGGATGACAGAAATAGAGATTGCGACTGGAGTTAATAATTTCAAAGAAGGTATTGAGTGCTGCAGGGTTATTATTATTAATAAACTCGCTGAGGATAACATTGTTCTTCGTTGCCTGGGCCGGAAGGAGTGCCTCAGGTTCACTGCGCAGACACTTAATTAAATCATATTTAAATGAAGTAAAACCCGTATAACCGAGGGATTGAGCGAAACGAACGATGGACGGTTGGCTGGTTTGCGTCTTTTTTGAAATTGCCGTCGACGTCAGTTTTTCCGCGCCAGATAATGTAGCCAGAATGTAACGGCTAATTGTTTGTTCCGCGTGTGTCCCTGTTTTTACCAGTAACTGAAGTTGTTCGATAATGTTCATTAAGGTCCCTCGGTTTTGTTTATTATGACAGATACACTTTATCCTTCAAGTTGCCTCTTTGTTGGCGGCGGAGTTATTCGGCTCGTCCATGAGCCTTGCCCTTACGGGCCGTCGCTTTGCGACGTTCAAATTCGTTCCCGACGAATTTATCACTCCCTTGCCGCCTTGATGTATCCTGAATGATGCTGTGTATAACCAAAGGGACCGCAGGGGTTAATTCATCCTTTCCACAATCATCGCAATACCCTGACCGCCGCCGATGCACAGCGTTGCCAGTCCCAGCGTTTTATCCCTCGCTGAAAGCGCATGCAGCAATGTCACCAGAATTCGCGCGCCGCTGGCTCCGATCGGATGACCAAGCGCAATCGCCCCCCCGTTAACGTTCACCTTCTCTGGGTCGAAACCCAGCGTCTTGCCGACGGCAAGGAACTGCGCGGCAAACGCCTCATTGGCTTCAATCAGATCGATATCTGAAAGCTGCAATCCGCAGTATTGTAGCGCTTTCTGCGTAGCAGGCACCGGCCCCATCCCCATCAGTGCCGGCGCGACGCCGCCGCTGGCGTACCCTTTAATACGTGCCAGCGGTTTCAGTCCTGCCGCCAGTGCGGCCGATTCTTCCATGACCACCAACGCTGCCGCGCCATCGTTGATCCCTGAGGCATTACCGGCAGTGACAGTACCGGCTTTATCAAATGCCGGACGCAGTGCGGCAAGGCCTTCCGCTGTTGAATCGGCTTTAGGAAATTCATCGCGTTCAAAAACGATAGTTTTCTTACGTGACGTAACGTTGACCGGCACAATTTCAGCCTGAAATGCACCGGAATTGATGGCTGCCACCGCTTTTTGCTGAGAGAGCAGCGCGAGTTCGTCCTGCATTTCACGGCTGATACCGTATTCGCGGGCGACGTTTTCGGCGGTGATCCCCATGTGATAGCCGTGGGTGGCGCAGAGCAGGCCATCGCGCAGAATCACATCTGATAACTGGCCGTCGCCAAGGCGATAGCCCCAGCGGGCTTTCGCATCCAGCAGATACGGTGCCAGACTCATGTTTTCCATGCCGCCGGCGACCAACGCCTGTGCTTGTCCCGCCTGAATCGCCTGGGCCGCCAGCGCGACGCTTTTAAGCCCTGAACCGCAAACCTTGTTGACGGTAAAACCGCAGACCGTCTCGCTAAGTCCGCTTTTTAGCAACGCCTGGCGTGCCGGGTTTTGACCCAGACCGGCCTGCAGCACGTTGCCCATGATTACTTCATCCACGCGCTGCGGATCGAGTTGCGCGCGTTCCAGCGCGGCGTGAATCACGGTCGCGCCAAGATCGATGGCGCTGGTAGTTGCCAGCGCGCCGTTGAAGCTGCCGATGGCGGTACGTGCTGCGCTGACGATGACACAATTTTTCATCTTCTGTTCCTTAAAAGTGAGTGGCTGCCGTCAGAAAAAAGTCAGGCCGACAACAAAAATGACGCCGGAGAAAAGCAGGGCGGTGATGCAATACCCCATGATGTCGCGAACCCCCAGTCCGGCGATGGCCAGTGCGGGAAGCGCCCAGAAGGGTTGCGCCATATTCATCCACTGTTCGCCGTAGGCGATCGCCATGACGGATTTACCGAGGTCGGCCCCTAACGCCTGCGCGGCTGGCATCACGAACGGCCCCTGAATAACCCAGTGACCGCCGCCTGACGGCACGGCAAAGTTGATCAGCGCGGAGCTGAAGAAGGTCATAACGGGGAAGGTGTCTTTATTGGCGACGTTGATGAAGAATTCGGTGATCAAACCGCCGAGACCGGAGTGTTCCATCATTAACTGGATCCCCGCATAGAAGGGGAACTGCACCAGGATCCCGGCGGTGCTGCGCGCGGCGGCGCTAATGGCACGCATATAGGCCATTGGCGTTTTGTGCAGCAGCAGACCGGCAATCATAAACATCAGGTTGACGGTGTTGATGGTGATGTTGAACCCTTTTTCGGCGAAGTAGATCCCGAGATAGGCGATGCCTAATGCGCCAATGATCAGCGCCAGGATACGGCTCTCTTCCAGTTTTTCTGACGGAGGCGCATCTGCCGGCAAGGTCTTCTGGAAATCAGGCTCTTCCATCAACAGTTTCGGATCGACGCTGACAACATCTGACGGTTTTGGCGTCATCATGCGGGTAATAAACGGCATGACCACAATCAATCCGACGGTGATGAAAATGTTGAAGCCGGTGAACAGGGTATCGCTGACCGGAATCAAGCCCGCAATGTGTTCGACCGGGTTACCCGGCGTTGCCGCCAGCAGGGGCATCGAGCCGGAGAAGCCGCCGCCCCAGGTCAGAAAACCGATATAGGCGCAGGCAATCAGCAGCGGATAATCGGAACCCGGCACGCGACGGGCAACCTCACGGGCAAACATCGCCCCTACCACCAGGCCGAAACCCCAGTTGATAACGCAGGCGACGGAGCCAAAGAAGGTCACCAGCATTACGCCCTGAGCGGGCGTTTTAGCGGCAGATGCGGCGGTGCGCAGCAGGTTTTTCACCGGGCCAGAACTGGCCAGCGCGTGGCCTGTTACGATGATCAACGCCATCTGCATCCCGAAGGCCAGCAGGTTCCAGAAGCCGTCCCCCCAGAAACGCACCATACTGATCGGCGTTTGCGGCGTTAACCACAGCGCGATGCCGAACGTCAGCAGCGTCAGCAGCATGGCGAAAATCAGGGGATCGGGCAGCCAGCGACTGACGAAGCGCGTCATGAAACGCGAGATACGGCCAATCATGCGTCACCTCGCTGAACGACCAGATCGGCGGCAACGTCAAAATGGGCTTCGGTTTTCGCGCGCAGGGTATCAAGATCGCACCCGTCGACGATTTCTGTCAGCCACATTTTGCCGTCGATAAAGCGGAACACCGCCAGTTCGGTGACCAGCACATGCACCGCATGCTGGGCCGTCAGCGGCATGGTGCACTGGTGGAGGATTTTCGCTGAGCCGTCTTTCGCGCAGTGTTCCATCGCGATGATGACTTTGCGCGCCCCGGTCACCAGATCCATTGCGCCGCCCATACCTGGGACCATTTTGCCGGGCACCACCCAGTTCGCGAGGTTGGCCTGTTCATCGACCTGCAACCCACCCAGAACGCAGGCGTCCACATGACCGCCACGGATCAGGGCAAATGACATCGCGCTATCGAACATCGCCGCACCCGGCAAAATCCCGCAGGGTTGTCCGCCAGCGTTCACCAGATCGGGATGCGCGGTGGTGACCGGCCCCAGTCCGAGAAAGCCGTTTTCTGATTGCAAAGTGATATGAATGTCATCCGGCAGGTAGTTGGCGACCATCGTCGGCAGGCCAATACCTAAGTTCACGACGTCACCATCACGAAGTTCCTGCGCCACGCGGCGCGCAATACGTTGTTTCGCATCCATTATTTGCTCTCCTGTGGAATGACGATATGGTCGATAACCGCGCCGGGGGTGACGATCTGGTCAGGCAGCAGATCGCCTGTCTCAACGAGTTCGTCAGGTTCCACCAGGGTGATATCGGCGGCGAGGGCAATAAGAGGGTTAAAGTTGCGGGCACTGAGTTGGTAGGTCAGGTTGCCGAGAGGGTCAGCACGGTGCGCGCGGATGAGCGCCAGATCGGCGCGCAACGGGCGTTCCAGTAGCCAGGTTTTGCCATCGAGCGTCAGGGTTTGTTTGCCATCTTCCACGATGGTGCCGACGCCGGTAGGGGTCAGGAACCCACCGAGTCCTGCGCCGCCGCAGCGGATCTGTTCAATCAACGTACCTTGCGGCACCAGTTGAACCTCCATCTCCCTGGCAATCATCCGACGCCCGGTTTCCGGGTTGGTGCCGATATGGGACGCAATGACTTTGTTCACCCGGCCATTGACGATCAGTGGGCCGATGCCGGTATCGACAAAGGCGGTATCGTTGGCGATCAGTGTCAGGTCTCTGACGCCAGATTCAAGTAAGGCTTCGACAAGACGGGGCGGGGTCCCTACCCCCATAAAACCGCCAACCATGATGGTCATGCCGTCACGAAAGAAGTCGGCTGCGTTTTGTAAGGTAATCAGTTTTGTTTTCATTATGTTTCCCTTTTGCATACTCCATTTTGGGTACGTAAAGGGAATAGCAAGCGGGATGCCAGAATAGCTAACGGGTGGGGGAATTAATTAAACTATTGAATATAATGATTTATTTATTCTGGCATTGTGTGATCTGAGTGCGGATGCTATGCAGAATTTTGCGCACTGTGCAAAATTCTGCATAGCAGATTCTGGTCTACAACCCTGCCGTATCGATACCGTATTCCTGCAGTTTGTACATCAGAGCGCGTCGACTGATCCCTAACATGAGCGCGGCGCGGGTGCGGTTTCCTTCATGCTGTTCGAGCACCTCAATAATGATTCGCTTCTCCTCACGTTTAATCTCTTCTTTCAGATTGCGTTCACCGGGCTGCGTGGCTTTTATCTCGCTGCTGCCAGTGACCGGTTGGCGGAGCGGGGCGGGCAGATCTTCAGCGAAAATGACCGCACCGGTATTCATCACTACCGCCCGCTCAATGACGTTCGAGAGCTCCCGGATGTTGCCGGGCCAGGGCCAACTGGTGAGCATCGACATGGCCGCAGGATCGATCTCAATAATATCGCGCTGATTTTCCGAACTGAATTTCTGCAAGAAGTGGTTAGCGAGCAGCGCAATATCTTCCCGTCGTTCACGTAGCGGGGGAAGCTGCAGATGAATGACATTCAGACGGTAAAACAGGTCTTCACGGAAGGTGCCTTCTTTCACCATGGCATGGAGATCCCGGTTAGTGGCGGCGACAATGCGAATATCCACCTGAATAGTCTGGTGTCCACCGACGCGTTCGAACTCTCTTTCCTGCAGGATACGCAGCAGTTTCGCCTGTAGTACCAGTGGCATTTCGCCAATTTCATCGAGTAGCAGGGTCCCCTGATGCGCGCGTTCAAACAGCCCCTGACGCTGAGTTTGTGCCCCGGTGAAGGCACCCTTTTCATGACCAAACAGCTCGCTTTCCAGTAGCGACTCCGGCAGCGCGGCACAGTTGATTTTGATAAACGGGCCGTTTGCCCGGCGCGAGTTGTAATGAATGGCACGCGCAATCAACTCTTTACCAGTACCGCTTTCTCCACTGATCAAGACGTTGGCTTGCGATAGCGCCATTTTCGCCGTGTCTTTGCAGATATCCATCATTCGCGGACTGTTGGTCAGTATATGCCCCCACTGCCAACTGGTGCTCAGCGCCTGATGCAGACTGCGGATCTCCTGTTTCATCGCCTGGAGTTGCAGTGCGCGCTGGATCAGTAAATTGGGCTCATCAAGATCGAAGGGCTTGATCACGTAATCAAACGCGCCGCTGCGCAGCGCTTCGACGGCGGTTTCGACTTCGGCGTAAGCGGTCATCAGGATTACGGGAATGCGCGGCTGCCGGGTGCGCATGATTTTCAGTGCGTCAATCCCGTTCATTTCCGGCATACGGATATCCATCAGCACCACATCCGGCGGGGCGTCGGAAAAGCGCTGCAAGGCTTCTTCACCGTTACTGGCACAGTGTGTTTCATGTCCCTGTAGCGAGAATGCGGTAGTGAGCATGCGACGAACGTTGTCTTCGTCATCCACGATGAGAATACGATAGCGGGTTTTCATACTGACAAGTTTCCCTGCGGGTTAATCGGTAAAATAAGGGTAAACGTCGCGCCGCATCCGGGCATGCTGGCGACGTGAATATCGCCCTGATGGGCATTAATGATGCGCTGGCTGAGCGCGAGCCCAAGTCCCGTACCTGAGGCTTTGGTAGTAAAGAAGGGGTCAAAGATCTTTTTCTGTAGCGCAATATCGATCCCGCAGCCGTTATCTTCGATTATTACGGCTTGTTGCGTCGTCGAATATGACAGGGTGCGAATGCGAATTTCGCCGCATGTGCTGATGGCCTGCACGGCATTAATCAGAATATTGAGGATCACCTGTTTCAACAGCTCGCGATCGGCAACGATGGCAGGCAGTTCCTTATCCTGTTCGAAGTTGAAGGCGATCCGTGCCTGAACACCGGAGGTTTGTACCAGAATCAGCGTCTCTTCGATCAGCGAATTGAGCAGCACTTGCTGCCATTGGCTTTGGCGCGGGCGGGAAAAATCCAGCAACTGCTGAATGACTCTGTTGATGGAGTCAATTTCTTTCAGTACCACGGACAGATATTCCTGGTGTACCGGCAGGCTGGTTTGCTGACGGATGATCTGTACATAGCCGCGGATCGCGGTAAGTGGATTACGCACCTCATGCGCCACCCCGGCCATCAGTTCACCCAGCGTGGCAAGTCGCTCCGTCTGGGCCAGGCGACGCTGGGTTTCTTTCCGGGCGGTCAGGTCGGAGAAAATCACCAACGCGCCGATCAATTCACCATTGGGGTTATGAATGCGGCTGGTGGTGACGCTGAGTTCAATAGTGCGGTCGCGCGCCGGGAAACTGACTTCTTGCGCCAGATGCTCTGTACCGTGTGCCAGGGTATCGAGAACCGGGCTGGCAAAATGGGGGTCGGAAAACAGTGTGGCATAAGGCTGGCCGACCAGTTCATTCAATGTATAACCGGTAATCATTTCCGCCGCGGGGTTCATCGTGGTGACGTCACCCTGTCTGTCGATCGCAATCACGCCGTCGGCGGCGTTTTCAATGATCAGATCGTTAAGCGTTTTGGTTTCACGCAGCGTTTGCGCTAGGGCGTTGACGCTCCGGCTGATTTGCCCCAGTTCACCGGGGAGATTGGGAAGCTGTGCCGGCGTTTTCTGCGCCAGCGTCGACAAACCGTCGGTGATAATGTCGATATTGGCACCAAGGCGTCGTGAAAACAGTACGATCAGTAGCAGACTACAGAGCAGGCCTGCCGCCAGCACTGCAATGATGCGCATGTCCATCTTCCAGGCCTGACGTTGAATGTCTTCCGTCAGCTCATTCGCCCAGATGTAACCTGTCACATCGCCATCACGGGTGATGGGGATCATCGAGTTGAGAATATCACCGCGCACCTGTCGACCGGAAAAGACCACCGGAGCATTACTGCGCATTACTTCACGTCCAGGGTGATCGGCGGCAATCGTCACGCCGACGTTATTTTGATACAGCGCGGAAGGCGCGTAGGTAATAATCGCATCCAGCGCTTTGTTATAGTAGCCCGCGCCAACGCCCGGAAACGCCTGGGTGATCTGTTCGGTGATAGGGCCGAGTTCGGCATTTAGCGCCCGGATACGCTCCTCCCGCGGCAATGCCGTAAAATCGTCAAAGCGTGCGCCCAGCGCCTGATCGAGCAGGTGTACGACAGCAGATAATTTTTTCTCTTTTTCGGATAAGACTGCTGACCGACCTTCGGTTTCTACGATATAACCAATCGACAGCGTCGGTACGATGACCATCAGGAGCGCCATCAGTATCATTTGATTGCGTAAGCGTCGCGGATATAACCCTCTCAAAAAGCGCATGCTGGCATCCCTGTGGCCCTGGTACGACAAAGAATGATTATCGATGGTTGCGGCAAGGGTTTCTCAGCGGTGTATCATATTCCCGCAAACAGAGGCGCGGGCATTGCGACGTCGCGCATTTACCGCTACCTTAACCACACTCCATTTATCGCCTGAGGCGGAGCTTCGCCCTTTTGAAATACCTTGCTTCCTTTCGCACGACCCTGAAAATCTCGCGCTACCTGTTCAGAGCGTTGGCGTTGTTGATTTGGCTGCTCATTGCCTTTGCCTCGGTGTTCTACATCGTGAACGCCCTGCATCAGCGGGAGTCTGAGATTCGCCAGGAGTTTAATCTCAGTTCCGATCAGGCCCAGCGCTATATTCAACGCACGTCGGATGTGATGAAAGAGCTCAAATATATCGCTGAGAATCGCCTGACGGCGGAGAACGGCGTACTGGCTTCGCGGGCGCGTGACGATAAAACAGTGGTCCCAACCTTTCAGCCGCTGTTTGCCGATTCAGACTGTGCGGCGATGGGCAATGCATGGCGGGGATCGCTGGAGTCGCTGGCATGGTTTATGCGCTACTGGCGCGACAACTTCTCTGCCGCATACGACCTGAATCGCGTATTTCTCATTGGCAGCGATAATCTCTGCATGGCGAATTTTGGCCTGCGCGATATGCCCGTCGAGCGCGACAACGCGCTGAAAGCGCTGCACGAGCGGCTTATGAAGTACCGCAATGCGCCGAAGGATGAGTCCGGAAACAATCTTTACTGGGTGGGGCAGGGGCCGCGTCCGGGGATCGGTTATTTCTACGCGCTGACGCCGGTCTATCTGGCAAATCGTCTCCAGGCATTGTTAGGCGTCGAACAGTCCATTCGGGTGGAAAACTTCTTTACGCCGGGCAGCCTGCCGATGGGAGTGTCTATTCTGGATGAAAATGGCCATGAGCTGATTTCACTGACCGGACCAGAAGGCACCGTTAAGGCGGAGCCTCGCTGGATGCAGGAGCGCTCCTGGTTTGGCTATACGCAGGGCTTTCGTGAGCTGGTGCTGAAGAAAAACCTGCCGCCGTCCTCGCTGAGCATTGTCTATTCCATCCCGGTTGATCTGGTGCTGGAACGGATCCGGATGCTGATTCTGAATGCCATTCTGCTGAACGTGCTGGTGGGGGCGGCGCTGTTTACCCTCGCGCGAATGTATGAACGGCGGATCTTTATTCCGGCGGAAAGCGACGCCCAGCGTCTGGAAGAGCATGAGCAGTTTAACCGTAAGATTGTCGCTTCCGCGCCGGTCGGGATCTGTATTCTGCGTACCGTTGACGGTGTTAACATTCTCAGTAACGAGCTGGCGCACACGTATCTGAACATGCTCACCCATGAGGATCGACAGAGGCTAACGCAAATCATCTGCGGACAGCAGGTGAACTTTGTCGATGTGCTGACCAGTAATAACACCAACCTGCAGATTAGCTTCGTCCATTCCCGCTATCGCAATGAAAACGTGGCGATCTGCGTGCTGGTGGATGTTTCTGCCCGCGTCAAAATGGAGGAGTCGTTGCAGGAGATGGCGCAGGCGGCTGAGCAGGCGAGTCAGTCGAAATCGATGTTCCTGGCGACCGTCAGCCACGAGCTGCGCACTCCGCTGTATGGCATTATCGGTAACCTCGATCTGCTGCAAACTAAAGCGTTACCAAAAGGGGTCGATCGCCTGGTGACAGCGATGAATAACTCCTCCAGTCTGCTACTGAAAATCATCAGCGACATTCTCGACTTCTCGAAAATTGAATCTGAGCAGTTGAAAATTGAACCGCGCGAATTTTCGCCGCGAGAGGTGATGAGTCACATTACGGCGAACTATTTGCCGCTGGTGGTGCGCAAGCAGATCGGATTGTACTGCTTTATTGAACCGAATGTGCCGGTTGCGCTCAATGGCGATCCGATGCGCCTGCAGCAGGTGATTTCTAACCTGCTGAGCAATGCGATTAAATTTACCGACATCGGCTGCATTGTACTGCATGTCAGCCGCGATGAGGATTATCTCAGCATTCGGGTGCGGGATACCGGCGTCGGGATACCGGCGAAAGAGGTGGTACGCCTGTTCGACCCGTTCTTCCAGGTCGGTACTGGCGTGCAGCGCAATTTCCAGGGAACGGGGCTGGGACTGGCGATTTGCGAAAAGCTGATCAGTATGATGGACGGCGATATTTCGGTCGATTCCGAGCCCGGGATGGGCAGCCAGTTTACGGTGCGTATTCCGCTGTATGGCGCGCAATATCCGGCGAAAAAAGGTCTCGATGGACTGGCCAGAACACGCTGCTGGCTGGCGGTGCGTAATGCCTCGCTGTGTCAATTTGTTGAAAACAGCCTGACGCGCAACGGCGTCGAGGTGAGGCGTTATGAAGGCCAGCCCCCGGCGAGTGACGATGTATTGATTACTGACGATGCACTGGAACAGCCGTGGTCAGGGCGTGCGGCGGTCATTTTCTGTCGTCGTCACATCGGTATTCCACTGGAAAGAGTACCGGGGGAATGGGTGCACAGCGTTGCGTCGCCGCATGAACTGCCGGCGCTGCTGGCCCGGATCTACAGTATTGAACTGGACGATGAAGAGCTCGCCTCCGCGTTACCGACCCCGGAAAAAGCGGCAGCCACCAATGATGACATGATGATCCTGGTGGTTGACGATCATCCGATTAACCGTCGTTTGCTGGCCGATCAGCTGGGATCGCTGGGGTATCAGTGCAAGACCGCTAATGATGGTGTGGATGCTCTGAACGTGCTAAGCAAAAACCACATCGATATCGTATTGAGCGATGTCAACATGCCTAATATGGACGGTTATCGTCTGACGCAGCGTATTCGTCAGTTGGGACTGACGCTACCGGTAGTTGGAGTGACAGCAAACGCCTTAGCTGAAGAGAAGCAGCGTTGTCTGGAGTCGGGGATGGACAGCTGTCTGTCGAAGCCGGTCACGCTGGACATTCTCAAGCAGACGCTGGCGGTGTATGCGGAGCGGGTCAGGAAAACGCGGGGTTAAAAATGCCGGATGGCGGCTTTGCCTTATCCGGCCTACAGAACGGGGATGTTTTCCGTAATGAGTAGGCCTGATAAGCGGAGCGCCATCAGGCATTTTGCAACGGAAAGAAAAATTAGTCTTTGTCTGCCGGGCTCAGGGTCACGGAAGAGAGATAGTTCAGCAGGGCGATATCGTTCTCAACGCCCAGTTTCATCATGGCTGATTTCTTCTGGCTGCTGATGGTTTTGATACTGCGGTTCAGTTTCTTGGCGATCTCAGTGACCAGGAAACCCTCGGCAAACAGGCGCAGGACTTCACTCTCTTTCGGAGAGAGACGTTTGTCGCCGTAGCCACCCGCACTGATTTTTTCCAGCAGGCGAGAGACGCTTTCCGGGGTGAACTTTTTGCCTTTTTGCAGCGCCGCGAGCGCTTTCGGCAGATCGGTAGGCGCGCCCTGTTTCAGGACAATCCCTTCGATATCCAGATCAAGAACCGCGCTCAGGATTGCCGGGTTATTGTTCATGGTCAGAACAATGATCGACAGGCTCGGGAAATGGCGCTTGATATATTTGATCAGAGTGATCCCATCGCCGTACTTGTCGCCCGGCATGGAGAGATCGGTAATCAACACGTGCGCATCTAATTTTGGCAGGTTGTTGATCAGTGCTGTGGAGTCTTCAAATTCGCCGACAACATTCACCCACTCGATTTGTTCAAGTGATTTGCGAATACCGAACAGTACAATCGGATGGTCATCGGCAATAATTACGTTCATATTGTTCATGTAAAGGCTACCTTGCTACAGCAAGCTCTTGACGTAGGCGTCAATGTCGCTGATGTATTTTTCTATTCCTGGAGCATCTTTCTCGCGAATCAGATGTTCCAGCGTTTCACATAACTGCTTGCCGGGTACCAGATTTAGCATGGCAAACACGCCTTTCAGGCGGTGAGCCGTTTGGGCTAGCGCAGCAAAATCGCTGATTGCTGCCTCAGTATACAACCTCTTAACATCATCCGGTACTGTGTCTACAAATAGTGCGTAATAGCCGCTGGCATGAAGTTCGGCGTTTTCATCACCGCCCAGAGGGGATTCCGGGATCGCTTCCTGCGCCAGTTGCTCTTCAATTAGTTGTAGTACAGCTTCCTGCATAGCGTTGCTCATATTAAAGTTGACGCGAAGCTGGCCAGGGCCAATTTTCCGCACGCCTGACTCATCATCGCTTAAAAGCAAGCCGGAGGCAGTAAGATTAGACGGATTATCAGTTAAAAAGAGATCATATTCTTGACTTATGAGTCTCTCATCCGGAGTGATGCAGGTCGCTCCCCAGTTTTCCAGCTGACGAAGCACGATGTTGCGAACCTCGTTAGAGGTCACGTCGATCATGACGCTGACATCATCCAGCAGACGTTCCTCGTCTTCGCTATGCTGGTCGAGCGGAGTCATTTTAACATGGACTGTATAGCGTGTACCCAGCGCATCTCGCGCTTTTATGTTCAAATGGCCGCCGAGTTTACGCGCCAGCTGATCGCATAACCAGAAGGCCAACGGATTAGCTTTGCCGTAGCGATCTTTCTGCGTCTCGCTGATGAACGGGAAATGCAGGTTGTCAATTTCGCTTAACGTCACACCTTCACCGGTATCCAGAATGCGGAACGTCAGGCGCTCGGCCACCGACTCATCCTGATCCACCTCAAGCGTGATTTTCCCAATCTGGGTGGTTGTCACCGCGTACTGCATCAACAGCAGTAAGATTCGCCGCAGCGCATTGCGATCGCCACGCCGCTCGTCGTTTGCCTTCAGATGATTGTTGATGAGCAACTGAAGCCCTTTGCGCTTCATGGCGGGCAGCACTTCAGGTACGACTTCGTCAATCAGCGCCTGAATCGAGAAAAGGGTGGGTTCACTCTTCCAGGTGTCGCTTTCCAGCATATTTGCCAGTTGAATTTCATCGATCATACGGACCAATACGTCAGCATGATTCGCCAGTTGTGGTGCATCAGGCGTTTGCACCTGTGCAACCTCTGCCGCCAGCGCTTTGAGCGGGTCTTTTAACGTCTCGCTAATGTTTTGCATAAAGGCCGCGCGGCCCTGCTGATTTTTTTCGTATAACCGCTGTGCCTGTTTGAGCTTTTTGTTCACCAGCACTTCACGATCCTGGTCGCGGATAATAAAGATCTGGGTGCGCGGAGCGACCTGGCTGCGGAACAGGCGTATCTCATACAACTCATTATTGACGGTCGCCTGGATCACGCCCTGATGCTGTTCCGCCATGCTGGTGATGTTTTGCAGATTCAGATGCGGCAACAGATGGTCGGCAATTTTATTGCTCATCACCGTGCGGTTCGCCTCCTGGTCATGTACCAGCAGACCCAGCGGCAGCAGGGAGACAATCTCTTCATTAATCGCCCGCAAAATACGCAGCTCATTATTGGCTGCGGTATTCGGCGCGAGCTCTGTCGTGCGACCCGGCTGGTTACGGAAGGTGGTATAGCCAAACAGCGCGAGAGCCAGCAGCCCGATATTCAACAACAGCGGTAACAGGATGTTTTGCAGCGTATCAAGCAGCAGCGTACCGAACGGCACCTGCCAGACCAGTCGCATCCCCGTCGAGTTCAGCGCCGAAGAGATCTCAATTTTCGAACTGTTAAAGCTGATGCTAACGCTGTCAGGTGATTCTTTATCCGTATTGCGCGTACTGACAGGCGTGGCGTCCGGTTCAAGGCGGAAACTATCCAATGGCATGCCGGGTGGAATGAGATCATTGATGGGCAAATCAAAGGCGACAACGGTCGCCAGATGTCCCGGCTGATTAAAGGTGGTCCGCAGGGTAAAGTAGTGACCATTTTGCCAGGCAAGACGACGCAGCGATGAAAAGCTTTCCCGTTCGTCCAGCGCATTGGCCTGCTGAAGCATCTCTGCCCGGCGTGAATCGACAATACTGCCGATGGTGGATTCTTTAAATCCCGAAGAGAGATCTTTCAACGGCAGCGTCGAGATAAGGGTCAGACTGTTGTCCTGGCCGTTGAGATAATACATGGACCACGGCACCGTTTCGGCACCCCACAGGGTGTCGAGGTAGGTCGAGATACGCTGCGTCATTTCCAGCGTTGAACTGTCATGGGAGCCAAAGATCAGCGCTTCGGTTTTACGACGCGGTTTTTCGAGATAGTAAACGTCCTGTTTCAGGCGGGTTTCCTGCAATCCTTCGCTGCTCGACGGATTCGCGGTCGCCGCGATGTTGTCATAGATTTGCCAGGTTGCGTAGCGCCAGGTATCGACACGTTTATGGATAGCATGGGTGATATCGACGATTTGATAGCTCTTATCTTTCAACCACGCGTTAACCGCGCTTTGCACCATCACACCCATCGTCACCAGCAACACAATGATCAGCAATAAAAAGAAACGGGTAATGCTTCCCGGCAGAAGGGAGAATCGGGACGTAGCCGTTGTATCAGACTGACTCATTCGTGGTTATGACCTGTAAAACAACGCAGAAGGTGAAAGGGCAGTATAAAGGGTACGGTGCGAATTTCCACATTCTCTACTCATTGATGTTCTGCATTTTTTGCCAAAAAGAATTCATCAGTTGGATGACGTAAAAGTGTACAGCGCCGCCTGCTACGTACAAATATTACCCGACGCGTGAGGACAAATAGCACGAAATAACAAGAAATTGGTTTCTGATATCAGTCGGTGACTGAATGAAGGGAAATAGTTAATAGTTGTTATTATTTTTGTGCGGTAGCACAAAAAGAGAAATAAAGTGTAAAGAAGGGTAAAAAAAAGCCGGACGCATCGCATCCGGTTGAAATAGGGGTAAACAGACATTCAGAAATGAATGACGGTAATAAATAAAGTTAATGATGATAGCGAGAGATATTTTAGTGATGCGTGACGATTTTGTTTTGTCATTCAGTGCTATGAAAATTATTTATTTAAATATTTGTTTTTGTTTGTGTTTTTATATTTCTTGAGTGATCGTGCTTATTTTATGTCTTTTTTAAGCCAAAAAAAAGTTCCCTGGGATTTACATTTTGAAACACCTATATGGATAAATGAAACATCTTAAAAGTTTTAGTATCATATTCGTGTTGGATTATTCTGCAATTTTGAGGAGAATGAACTTGCCGACTGGTTAATGAGGGTTAATCAGTATGCAGTGGCATAAAAAAGCAAATAAAGGCATATAACAGAGGGTTAATAACATGAAAGTTAAAGTACTGTCCCTCCTGGTACCAGCACTGCTGGTAGCAGGCGCAGCAAATGCGGCTGAAATTTACAACAAAGACGGCAACAAATTAGACCTGTTCGGTAAAGTCGACGGTCTGCATTATTTCTCCGATGACAAGAGCGCTGATGGCGATCAGACCTATATGCGTATCGGTTTCAAAGGCGAAACCCAGGTTAACGATCAGATCACCGGTTACGGCCAGTGGGAGTATCAGATCCAGGGTAACGCGCCTGAATCCGAAAACAACTCCTGGACTCGTGTTGCATTCGCGGGTCTGAAATTCGGCGATGCGGGTTCTTTCGACTACGGTCGTAACTACGGCGTAGTTTATGACGTAACCTCCTGGACCGACGTCCTGCCAGAATTCGGTGGCGACACCTACGGTTCTGACAACTTCATGCAGCAGCGTGGTAATGGCTTCGCGACTTACCGTAACGCTGATTTCTTCGGTCTGGTTGATGGCCTGAACTTTGCCCTGCAGTATCAGGGTAAAAACGGCAGCCCATCAGGCGAAGGTGCTGATGGCTTAGCTTACACCGGCGTAACGAACAACGGTCGTGAAGCACTGCGTCAGAACGGCGACGGTGTTGGCGGTTCCGTGACTTATGACATCGGTGAAGGCTTCGGTCTGGGTGCGGCAGTGAGCAGCTCCAAACGTACTGATGAGCAGAACAAAGCGGCTTATCTTGGTAACGGCGACCGTGCTGAAACCTACACCGGCGGCCTGAAATACGACGCTAACAACGTTTATCTGGCAGCACAGTACACCCAGACCTATAACGCAACGCGCGTAGGCGGCCAGGGTTGGGCAAACAAAGCGCAGAACTTCGAAGTGGTTGCTCAGTACCAGTTCGACTTCGGTCTGCGTCCGTCCGTTGCTTACCTGCAGTCCAAAGGTAAAAACCTGGGGACTCTCAACGGTCGTAACTACGACGACGAAGATCTGCTGAAATATGTTGATGTTGGCGCAACCTACTACTTCAACAAAAACATGTCCACCTACGTTGATTACAAAATCAACCTGCTGGATGACAACAGCTTCACTCGTGATGCCGGTATCAGCACCGACGACATCGTTGCACTGGGCCTGGTTTACCAGTTCTAAGTTTGCTTAATGTCGATAAAAGGCCCTTCGGGGCCTTTTTTTGTGCGGTTTTACGGCGTACAACCGTCGGTTTTTGGTGTACTCTTGCGCCTCTTTCCCAGGAGGACAATCACGTATGGAAATGAACGTTGCTCGTGCGATCATACTGGCTGCGACACTCTTTTTTACCGGGTGCGATAACTCGCCAGACACGGCGCAAACGCCTGCTATGGCTCCGGTTGTGCTGGAAGGGAAAACAATGGGCACCTTCTGGCGCGTGAGCGTGGTCGGGCTCGATGCAAAATCGGCAGCGTCGCTGCAAACGAAAATTCAGACGCAACTGGATGCCGACGATCAACTGCTCTCAACCTATAAAAATGATTCGGCGCTGATGCGCTTTAACCTGTCGAAAAGTCTTTCTCCCTGGCCTGTCAGCGAGGCGATGGCGGATATTGTGACCTCAGCGCTGCGTATTGGACAAAAAACGCAGGGCGCGATGGACATCACCGTCGGGCCGTTGGTGAATTTATGGGGATTTGGTCCCGACAAGCAGCCGATCCAGATCCCGACACAGGCGCAAATTGATGCGGCAAAAGCCCACAGCGGGTTGCAGCATCTGACGGTGATCAACCAGGCGAAACAGCAGTATCTGCAAAAAGATCTGCCGGATTTGTTTGTCGATCTCTCCACCGTCGGTGAAGGTTACGCTGCCGATCACCTGGCACAGTTGATGGAGCGGGAAGGTATCGCCCGCTATCTGGTCTCCGTCGGTGGGGCGCTGAACAGCCGCGGGATGAACGCCGAAGGGCATCCGTGGCGGGTGGCGATCCAGAAACCCACTGACCGCGAGAACGCCGTTCAGGCGGTGGTGGATATTAACGGGCACGGTATCAGTACCTCCGGCAGTTACCGCAACTATTACGAGCTGAACGGCAAACGCCTCACCCATGTTATCGATCCGCAAACGGGCCGCCCGATTGAACACAACCTGGTGTCGGTGACGGTGATTGCGCCAACGGCGCTGGAGGCGGATGGCTGGGATACCGGGCTGATGGTGCTCGGTATGGAGAAAGCCAAAGAGGTCGTACGCCAGGAAGGACTGGCGGTGTATATGATCATCAAAGAGGGGGAGGGATTCAAAACCTGGATGTCTCCACAGTTTGAAAGTTTCCTCATCCGTGAACAAAATTAAAAAGCAAGATTGCGGGTTTTCGTGTGATGGGTTTCGGACACACTGCAGCTAAGCAGGCACTAAGCTTAACGAAGGAGTCCAGAATGAAAAATTATCAACGCGTCAATGACGAGCAGCGCTGGCAATCGGTGTTAGAGCGCGATGCTGATGCCGACGGTCAGTTTGTTTTTGCAGTGCAAACGACCGGGATCTTTTGTCGACCTTCCTGTACGGCAAAACATGCGCTGCGAAAAAACGTCCGCTTCTTTCCCGATGCGCAGGCCGCGCTGATGGCAGGGTTTCGCCCGTGTAAACGCTGTCAGCCGGATAAAGCCAACGCCCGGCAGCACCGGCTGGATAAAATTACGCATGCCTGCCAGCTTCTGGAGCAGGAGAGCCCAATAACGCTCAATGTTCTGGCTGAGAAGGTGGCGATGAGCCCGTATCATCTGCATCGCTTGTTCAAAGCCACAACCGGGATGACGCCCAAAGCCTGGCAACAGTCGTATCGCGCCCGCCGCCTGCGCGACGCCCTGAGTCACGGCGAAAGCGTGACCCAGGCGATTCTGAATGCCGGTTTTCCAGACAGCAGCAGCTACTATCGTAACGCCGATGCAGCGCTTGGGATGACGGCAAAACAGTTCCGCCGCGGCGGTGACAAACTGGCCGTACGCTATGCGCTGGCTGATTGCTCACTCGGACGCTGTCTGGTGGCGGAAAGCGAGCGGGGGATTTGCGCCATCTTGTTAGGGGATGACGATGCGGCGCTGATGGCTGATTTGCTGACGTTGTTCCCGGCTGCTCAGGCTCAACCCGCCGACCGTCATTTTCAGCGGCGCATTCACCGCGTCATTGCCAGTATTGACGGGCGTGACGCCGCGTTGTCGTTGCCGCTGGATATTCAGGGTACCGCGTTTCAACAGCAGGTCTGGCAGGCGCTGCGTACGATTCCTTACGGGGAGACCGTAAGCTATCAGCAACTGGCAAAAGCGATCGGCAAGCCGAAAGCGGTTCGTGCCGTCGCCAGCGCCTGTGGCGCAAACAAACTGGCGATCGTGATCCCCTGTCACCGCGTTGTACGGGGCGACGGCTCACTTTCCGGTTATCGTTGGGGTGTGTCGCGTAAGGCGCAGATCCTGCGGCGCGAATCGTCTGATGAGGGGGCATAATGCTCGATCTGTTTGCCGATTCGCAACCCTGGCAGGAACCGTTGGCACCCGGTGCGGTCATTTTGCGCCGCTTTGCCTTCAGCGCAGCGCCGCAACTGGTACAGGAGATTGAGACGATCGCCCACCAGTCACCGTTTCGTCAGATGATCACCCCCGGCGGTTATACGATGTCGGTGGCGATGACCAACTGTGGACGGCTGGGCTGGACGACCGACAGCCACGGCTACCTCTATTCGCCTGTCGATCCGTTGACGGGGCTCGCCTGGCCTGACTTCCCTCCGTCCTTCCTGCGTCTGAGCCAGCAGGCGGCTGCGGCGGCGGGCTACGCGGATTATCAGCCGGACGCCTGCCTGATCAACCGCTATGTGCCTGGCGCAAAGCTTTCGCTGCATCAGGATAAAGACGAGCCGGATCGGCGCGCACCAATTGTGTCGGTTTCGCTGGGCTTACCGGCTGTCTTTCAGTTTGGCGGTCTGAAACGTAGCGACCCGCTGACGCGCATTCTGCTGGAACACGGTGATGTGGTGGTCTGGGGCGGAGAATCTCGTCTGTTCTACCACGGTATTCAGCCGCTGAAGGCCGGGTTTCATCCGGCAACCGCTGACCGCCGTTACAATCTGACTTTTCGCCAGGCAGGTAAAAAAGAATAAAAATAAGAATTATTATTGCTGAACGCGGTGAGATGTTTAAACTGCGGGCTGTTATTCCTTGTCCAGGTTGTATGAATGGAACTACTTCTTCTTGTCTGGCGGCAGTATCGCTGGCCATTTATTAGCGTGATGGCGCTCAGCCTCGTCAGCGCGGCGCTGGGGATTGGCCTTATTGCTTTTATCAATCAGCGTCTTATTGAAACCGCCGATCCCTCTCTGCTGGTCTTACCGGAATTTCTGGGCTTACTGTTGCTGCTGATGGCGGTGACGCTGGGCTCACAACTGGCGCTCACCACGCTGGGACACCACTTTGTCTTCCGACTGCGCAGTGAATTCATCAAACGTATTCTCGATACGCACGTTGAACGTATTGAGCAACTGGGCAGCGCCTCTCTGCTGGCCGGGTTGACCAGCGATGTGCGCAACATCACCATTGCCTTTGTCCGTCTGCCCGAACTGGTACAGGGGATCATTCTGACCGTCGGCTCGGCGGCGTATCTGGCGATGCTGTCGACCAAAATGCTGTTGGTGACGGCTATCTGGATGGTGATTACCATCTGGGGCGGTTTTATGCTGGTGTCGCGGGTTTACCGGCATATGGCGACGCTGCGTGAAACCGAAGATAAGCTGTATAACGATTATCAGACGGTGCTGGAAGGACGCAAAGAACTGACGCTCAACCGCGAGCGGGCGGAGTATATCTTTAACAACCTCTATATTCCGGATGCCAAAGCGTATCGCCACCACATTATACGCGCCGATACTTTCCACCTCAGCGCCGTAAACTGGTCGAATATCATGATGCTCGGCGCGATTGGTCTGGTGTTCTGGATGGCTAACAGCCTCGGCTGGGCGGATACCAACGTTGCGGCGACCTACTCATTAACGCTGCTGTTCCTGCGTACGCCGCTGCTGTCGGCGGTGGGGGCATTACCCACGCTGCTGACGGCGCAGGTCGCTTTCAACAAGCTGAACAAATTCGCACTGGCGCCATTTAAGGCTGAGTTCCCGCGCCCGCAGGCGTTCCCGGGATGGAAAACCCTCGAACTGCGTAACGTTATGTTTCACTATCAGGACAACGCGTTCTCCGTGGGACCGGTGAATCTGACGATTAACCGCGGTGAGCTGCTGTTCTTAATCGGCGGCAATGGCAGCGGTAAATCGACGCTGGCGATGTTGCTGACGGGGCTATACCAGCCGCAGTCCGGGGAAATTCTGCTGGACGGAAAACCTGTCAGCGCCGGAACGCCGGAAGATTATCGCAAGCTCTTTTCGGCTGTGTTTACCGACGTCTGGCTGTTTGACCGACTGCTGGGACCGGAAGGTAAACCGGCCGATCCTGCGCTGGTTGAGAAGTGGCTGGAGCACCTGAAAATGGCGCACAAGCTGGAACTGAGCGATGGCCGGATCCTGAATCTGAAGCTGTCGAAAGGGCAGAAAAAACGCGTGGCGCTGCTGCTGGCACTGGCGGAAGATCGCGACATTATTCTGCTTGATGAGTGGGCGGCCGATCAGGATCCGCACTTCCGCCGCGAGTTTTACCAGGTGCTGCTGCCGCTGATGCAGGAGATGGGGAAAACCATTTTCGCCATCAGCCACGATGACCACTATTTTATTCATGCCGACCGTTTGCTGGAAATGCGTAACGGACAGCTGAGTGAACTGGTGGGCGATGAGCGTGACGCCGCGTCACGCGATGCGGTCGCGCGTACGGCCTGATCTCTCTGACCGTTGTCCCGATGGCGCAAGGCTTTTCGGGGCGGCGGTTCTTTTTTTATCCATCTGACGCCCCCGTTTATTGTTATTTACATAACCTCGCGCCATGCTTAATGGCATCTCATATCATGGATTTATGATTAATGTTCGCAAAACACAAAAACAGCGCAAGGCTGCGTGATGAAGAGCGTGCGCGGCTGATCTGGCTGCTCACCACCGATAAAGCCATCGTTTCCACTCTGTTAGGCAAGCTCACCCTGGCTGAGCAATATGATGTCGGAACGTTATCCGACGATATTGCTGAGGTAGGCGCGCTGGTCGAGCATCTTCCGCCGCCCGACCTCGCGGATACCCTTGAAGCACTCCCGTCAGAAGAACGTCACGCCCTCTGGCGGCTGATCGAAAACGAAAAGCGCGGCTACGTGCTGCTCGAAGCTTCAGAAAACGTCTGGGACGACCTGATCGACGAAATGACCGATCGGGAGTTGCTTGAGGCGCTGCAATATCTCGACATCGACGAACAGATTTACCTGGTTCAGCACCTGCCGCGTAACCTCACTGGCCGGTTGCTGGCGACGCTGCCACCCGAAGAACGGGCTCGCGTGCGTCAGGTTATGCATTACGAAAAGAATCGCGTCGGCGCGATCATGGAATTCGAGGTCATTACCGTTCGCCCGGACGTGACGCTGGAAGTGGTGCAGCGCTACCTGCGTCGTTTGGGCAAAATGCCGGAAAACACCGATAAGCTGTTCGTCACCCGCCGCGACAAAACGCTGGTCGGGGAACTGACCCTGACCTGTATTTTGCTCAACGACGTGCAGAGCAAAGTCAGCGAAGTGATGGATGACGATCCGCTGACCTTCGCCCCGGAAGACAAAGCGGAAAACGCGGCGCGCACCTTCGAACGTGACAACCTGGTCAGTGCAGCAGTGGTCGATCCTTCCGGCAAACTGATGGGACGTTTAACGATCGACGAGATCGTCGACGTGGTGTACGAAGAGACGGATACCGATCTGCGTCGGATGGGCGGGTTGAGCGCTGAAGAGGACGTTTTTGCGCCCGTTCCCAAAGCGGTGAAAACGCGCTGGGCGTGGCTGGCTATCAACCTGTGTACCGCGTTTGTTGCCTCCCGCGTGATTGATGGCTTTGAGCACACCATCTCACAACTGGTGGCGCTGGCGTCGCTGATGCCCATTGTCGCCGGGATCGGCGGGAATACCGGTAATCAGACCATCACCATGATTGTCCGGGCGCTGGCGTTACAAAACATTCAGCCGGGTAACCTGACGTTTCTTATTCTGCGCGAGATGGGCGTGGCGCTGGTGAATGGCCTGGTCTGGGGCGGGATCATGGGCGGGATCACTTGGTGGCTGTACGACGACATGGCTCTCGGCGGGGTGATGACTCTGGCAATGATGCTGAACCTCTTAATGGCGGCGCTGATGGGGGTGATTATCCCGATGACGATGGTGAAGCTCGGGCGCGACCCGGCGGTCGGCTCGAGCGTGATGATCACCGCGATTACCGATACCGGCGGGTTCTTTATTTTTCTGGGGCTGGCGACGCTGTTTCTGATGTAGCGCGCCGTTTACGCGTCATAACGCGGGGCAGTAACCCCATAGCCCCCACGCCGGCAACCACGCCAATTGCCAGGTTGCCGGTGAAGACCGTTGCGCCAACGGTAATGACCATCACCAGCGTTTCCACCATGGGCAATGTTGTCAGGGTGGCAGGCTGGATGCTGTGCCAACTGAACGTTTTCACCGCCACAATCACCATGATTCCGGCCAGAACCGACATCGGGATTTTCGCCATCACGTCGCTCAGGGCGGTCACCAGCAGCAGTAAAACCAGTCCGGCGGCGATCGTCGACACGCGACTGCGGCCTTTACCCATCTCCACATTCACGATGGTCTGCCCGATCATCGCGCAGCCGGCAATGCCGCCGTAAAAACCCGCCAGAATGTTGGCCAATCCCAGCCCCGCGCTTTCACGATTTTTATTCGACGGCGTGACCGTCAGGTCATCAACCAGCTTCGCCGTCAGCAGCGATTCCATCAGCCCGACGAAAGCGATACTCAGTGCACAGGGCCAGATAATCGTCAGCGTCTGCAGGTCCAGTGGGACCAGCAGTTGCCTCAGTCCCGGCAGGCCACCGCTCATTGCGCCTTCGTCACCGACGGTCGGTAGCAATTGCCCGGTGGTCGCGGTAAACAGCGTCAGCAAGACAATCGCAATCAGCGGCGCAGGAATGCTTTTAATCACCCGCGGTACCCACAGCACAATCAGTAGCGTTAAGGCAAATAGTCCCCAGATGAGTGGGCTTTTGCTCCAGAAATGGGGAACCTGGGCGAAGAAAATCAGAATACCGAGGGCATTTACAAAACCGGTCATGACGGCGGTGGGAATAAAACGCATCAGCCGCGCCATTCCGGTGACACCAAACAGTATCTGAATGAGTCCGGCCAGCACCACCGCAGGCAGGATGTATTGTACGCCGTGCTGGTGCACCATCGGGCCAATCACCAGCGCAACAGAACCCGCTGCCGCTGTGACCATTGCCGGACGACCGCCCATGAAAGACATGGCCAGACAGAGAACCACCGAGGCGATCAGGCTAACTTTCGGGTCAACGCCAGCGATCACTGAAAAGGAAATCACTTCCGGGATTAGCGCCAGCGCGGTGATGACTCCCGCCAGCGTTTCGCGTACCAGCAGACGTGGGGCGCGAAGAACACCAGTGACGGTGTGTTCCGCTGCCAGGGCAGGAGTTGAAGGGGTTACAGACATAGTTACTCTCAGGGCGGAAAGGGCCTGATAACAGCAGACCGACAGGCGTCCGTGCGGTGAATAATAAAGCGCCGCATAGTACCTTTCTGGAGCGTCTGTTTCCAGAAAATATTGCGAATAACCCTATAAAGATTCAACGTATTTTTAACGTTTTTAAAATCTAAATATAATTTATAAACAATATTTAAATATTTTTACTGAAATGTTAACGTTGATGCCGCTTGATTTTCACCTGCAAAAAGCAAAAAAAACGATACTAAAAGTAAGGCATTAACCATATGAAAAAAGTGACTGCCATGCTCTTCTCGATGGCCGTAGGGCTGAATGCTGTCTCGATGGCGGCAAAAGCGAAAGCGACGGAAGAGCAGGAGACGGATGTACTGTTGATCGGCGGCGGCATCATGAGCGCTACATTGGGAACGTATTTACAGGAACTGGAACCCGGCTGGTCGATGACCATGGTGGAGCGTCTGGACGGTGTTGCGCAAGAGAGTTCAAACGGCTGGAACAACGCCGGTACAGGGCACTCCGCGCTGATGGAATTGAACTATACGCCGAAGAAAGCCGACGGGAGTATCAGTACCGAAAAGGCAGTCGAGATTAACGAAGCTTTCCAGATTTCCCGCCAGTTCTGGGCGCATCAGGTCAAGAGCGGCGTCATGCATGACCCACGCTCTTTTATCACCACCGTTCCGCACATGAGCTTTGTCTGGGGTGATGAGAACGTCAACTTCCTGCGCGCCCGCTATGCGGCACTACAGCAGAGCACGCTATTCCGTGGTATGCGCTATTCCGAAGACCACGCGCAAATCAAAGAGTGGGCACCGCTGGTGATGGAAGGGCGCGATCCGAAACAGAAAGTCGCCGCCACGCGGACTGAAATGGGAACGGACGTGAACTACGGCGAAATTACGCGCCAGTTGATTGCCTCATTGCAGAAAAAGCCTAACTTTGCGCTGGAGTTGAGCACCGAAGTCCGCGGTTTTAAACGCAACGACGATAACACCTGGACAGTGACCGTCGCCGATCTGAAAAACGGCGAGGCGGAACATAACATCAAAGCCAAATTTGTCTTTATCGGCGCGGGTGGCGCAGCGTTGAAACTGTTGCAGGAGACCGGTATTCCTGAAGCCAAAGAATATGCGGGCTTCCCGGTCGGCGGTCAGTTCCTGGTCGCAGAAAACCCGGACGTGGTGAATCGCCATCTGGCGAAAGTGTACGGACAGGCTTCCGTGGGCGCACCGCCGATGTCGGTCCCGCATATTGATACCCGCATTCTGGACGGCAAACGCGTCGTGTTGTTTGGGCCGTTTGCCACTTTCTCCACCAAATTCCTGAAAAACGGTTCGCTGTGGGATTTGCTGAGCTCCACCACACCTTCCAACTTCATGCCGATGGTCAACGTGGGGCTGGATAACTTCGATCTGGTGAAATACCTGATTAGCCAGGTGATGCTGAGTGATGACGACCGCTTCGACGCGCTGAAAGCGTACTATCCGCAGGCGAAGAAAGCGGACTGGCGTCTGTGGCAGGCGGGTCAGCGCGTACAGATCATCAAGCGTGATGAAGACAAAGGGGGCGTACTGCGTCTGGGGACGGAAGTGGTGAGCGACAAAGAAGGGACTGTTGCTGCGCTGTTGGGCGCCTCACCGGGTGCATCCACCGCGGCACCGATCATGCTCCACCTGATGGAAACGGTCTTCAAAGATAAAGTGAGTACGCCGCAATGGCAGGCGAAGCTGAAAACGATTATTCCGTCTTACGGTACAAAACTGAACGGCAACGTTGAGGCGACGCAGCAGGAGCTGCAATACACCAGTGAAGTGCTGGGGTTGAAATATGACCAGCCGCAGGCGGCAGATACGCTGCCAACACCGCAACTGAAGCCTCAGGCGCAAGCACAGCCAGAGCGCAAGGAAGTCGCGGACATCGCGCTGTAACCCCATTGCCGGATAGGGCGCTCAGGCCGCTATCCGGCAATGTTCTCTTAGCGCGTTACCGCGTTCTGCACGTTATCTTCCGCTTTCCAGATGCGGAATTTCACATCAACATTTGCCGGCGTATACACCACGATCGGCAACTTGCTGTTGTAGCGCAGCATACCGTCATCGCCCAGATACGCGGTGACAAACTTCTGCTCTTTTTTGCCATCCGGGCAGGCCATCATGGTCGATACCGGGGAGGTAACTTTGTCAAAGACGTAGTAGTCATAGCCCCAGCCTTCCAGCGTTTTGCTTTCCAGTTTGCCGCCCAGACGATGCTGATTGCAGTCGACTTCCAGCGTCTGGCCGATCATCAGTTCCACTTTCAGAGTAGATTCATCTTCCTGATGGGGTAACTGAATGACCTGGCGTTTCATCCCTTTTTCCGCCTGCGGCCAGGGGGCGATTTTTTCCAGCGGTTGCGGGGATGTCTCAGCGGATGCCGCCCACGCAGAGGTGCTGGCGAAGGCAGCGAACAAAACGGCAGGGACTATTGTCTTCATTTTAGAGTTCACAGGTTTTCCTTTTTTATCTTATGAACGACTTCACGGCAGATTAGCACATCCACCAGAGTTAATGATCTGTCTTTACGTATTTTTTAAGTGCATTAATTGAGTGTTTATTCTGTGTGTGGTTGTTTGTACTGTAAATTGTCTTTTGTTTCGAGTAATTATCCTGATAGCTATTTCGATATATAAATAATTACATAACCCTTTGATATGTGCGGAGAAGCACATTCTGACAAGCTTCATTAACTCTCTTTTGATCCAACCACTGGTTTTACCCCAATTGGGGTATGCACCTGGAACTCATCCTTTACTATCTTACCGATCATAATAATGACTTAGTAGTAACACGGTTTTTTTATTGTCGTTCACCCAGCCGGGGGAGCGTCGTTTTATGGAAGGGCGATGCCATGGTTGATTTATCCCGTCGAGGCATACTGACTGGCAGTTGGCGTAATGCTAACCGTGGGATACGTCCGCCATGGAGCATGGAAGCCTCTCAGTTTCTGTCTCAGTGCACCCGTTGCGACGCCTGTATTCAGGCTTGTGAACACGATGTTTTGCAGCGTGGCCCGGGTGGCTATCCGAGCGTTAATTTCCAACAAAGCGAATGCACCTTCTGCTACGCCTGTGCGCAGGCTTGCCCCGAATCTCTTTTTTCTCCGCGCCACACCAGGGCATGGGAGCTGATTTTTACCATTGGGCAAGCGTGTCTGGCGTATCAGTCCGTAGAGTGCCGCCGCTGTCAGGATAGTTGTGAACCTCAGGCGATTAGGTTTCGCCCCACGCTGTCCGGCATTTATCAGCCACAACTCGATAACCAGAACTGTAACGGATGCGGCGCGTGTGTCGCCAGTTGCCCGGTGTCAGCCATTACCGCGGAGTATAACCATGCACATTAACTGGCAGGTCTGCAGCCTGATTGTTCAGGCCAAAGGCGAACATGTACAGGATATCAGCGCGCAGTTAAACGCATTGCCGGGTTGCGAAGTGGCCGTAAGTGACCCGCAAAGCGGTCAGATGATTGCTGTGGTTGAAGCAGAACACAGCGAAACGCTGATGCAAACAATTGAGTCGGTACGCAACGTTGCGGGCGTGCTGGCGGTGTCGCTGGTTTATCACCAGCAGGAAGAACAAGGTGAGGAAACACCATGAAACTCAGTCGTCGTAGCTTTATGAAAGCTAACGCCGTTGCGGCCGCTGCGGCGGCTGCCGGGCTAAGCGTGCCGGGCGTTGCCCGCGCAGTGGTTGGTCAACAGGAAGCCATCAAGTGGGATAAAGCGCCGTGCCGTTTTTGTGGTACGGGCTGTGGTGTCCTGGTCGGGACGCAACAGGGACGTATTGTCGCCTGTCAGGGCGATCCGGAAGCCCCGGTTAACCGTGGCCTGAACTGCATCAAGGGCTACTTCCTGCCCAAAATTATGTACGGAGAGGACCGTTTAACGCAGCCGCTGTTGCGTATGAGAGACGGTAAGTACAGCAAGGACGGCGAATTTACGCCGATCAGTTGGGAGCAGGCCTTCGACGTGATGGAAGAGAAATTCAAAACCTCACTGAAAGAGAAAGGCCCGGAGTCTGTCGGCATGTTTGGTTCCGGTCAGTGGACCATCTGGGAAGGTTATGCCGCCTCCAAACTGTTTAAAGCCGGTTTCCGCTCGAACAACCTCGATCCCAACGCGCGTCACTGCATGGCGTCAGCGGTAGTCGGTTTCATGCGAACCTTTGGTATGGACGAACCGATGGGCTGCTACGACGATATCGAGCATACCGATGCGTTTGTCCTGTGGGGCGCCAATATGGCGGAAATGCACCCGATCCTCTGGTCGCGCATCACCAACCGTCGCCTCTCCGATCCGAATGTTAATGTCTCCGTGCTGTCCACTTTCCAGCACCGTAGCTTTGAGCTGGCGGACAACGGGATGGTCTTTACGCCGCAGTCTGACCTGGTGATCCTCAACTACATCGCTAACTACATCATTCAGAATAACGCGATTAACCAGGACTTCTTCAGCAAGCACGTCAACGTGCGCAAAGGGGCAACAGACATCGGCTATGGTCTGCGTCCGACGCATCCGTTGGAAAAAGCAGCGAAAAACCCAGGTTCTGACGCCTCTGAGCCGATGAGCTTTGAAGATTACAAAGCGTTTGTGGCCGAGTACACGCTGGAAAAAACTGCTGAAATGACCGGCGTGCCAAAAGATCAACTGGAACAACTGGCGAAGCTGTATGCCGACCCGAATAAGAAAGTCATCTCTTACTGGACGATGGGCTTTAACCAGCATACCCGCGGCGTGTGGGCCAACAACCTGATCTACAACATCCACCTGCTCACCGGCAAGATTGCGCAGCCGGGCTGCGGACCGTTCTCGCTGACCGGCCAGCCTTCAGCCTGTGGTACCGCACGTGAAGTGGGCACCTTTGCTCACCGCCTGCCGGCGGACATGGTGGTCACCAACGAAAAACACCGTGAGATCTGCGAAAAACACTGGAATATCCCGGCAGGGACTATTCCGGCGAAAATCGGTCTTCACGCGGTTGCCCAGGACCGGGCACTGAAAGACGGCAAGCTGAACGTCTACTGGACGATGTGTACCAACAACATGCAGGCCGGTCCGAACATCAATGAAGATCGTCTGCCGGGTTGGCGCGATCCGCGCAACTTCATCATTGTCTCCGATCCGTACCCGACCGTCAGCGCGCTGGCGGCGGACCTGATTCTGCCAACCGCGATGTGGGTGGAGAAGGAAGGGGCTTACGGTAACGCCGAGCGTCGTACCCAGTTCTGGCGTCAGCAGATTAAAGCTCCGGGTGAGTCAAAATCCGACCTGTGGCAACTGGTTCAATTCTCTCGCCGTTTCAAAACGGAAGAGGTCTGGCCTGAAGAACTGCTGGCGCAGAAACCGGAACTGCGCGGCAAGACGCTGTACGACGTGCTGTTTGCCACTCCTGCCGTGAGCAAGTTCCCGCTGACGGAGTTGAAAGAGGATCAGCTTAACGACGAATCCCGCGATCTGGGCTTCTACCTGCAAAAAGGGCTGTTTGAAGAGTACGCCTGGTTTGGGCGCGGACACGGTCACGATCTCGCCCCGTTCGATGACTACCACAAGGCGCGCGGTCTGCGCTGGCCGGTGGTGGACGGGAAAGAGACGCAGTGGCGCTACAGCGAAGGTAACGATCCGTACGTTAAAGCGGGCGAAGGTTATAAGTTCTACGGTAAACCAGACGGTAAAGCGGTGATCTTCGCGCTGCCGTTTGAACCGGCCGCAGAAGCGCCGGATGCCGAGTACGATCTGTGGCTTTCCACGGGGCGTGTGCTGGAGCACTGGCATACCGGCAGTATGACGCGCCGCGTGCCTGAACTGCACCGTGCGTTCCCGGAAGGGGTTCTGTTTATCCATCCGCTGGATGCGAAAAAACGGGATATGCGACGTGGTGACAAGGTCAAAGTGATCTCTCGTCGCGGCGAAGTGATTTCCATTGTTGAAACCCGTGGGCGTAACCGTCCACCACAGGGGCTGGTATACATGGCGTTCTTCGATGCCGCACAGCTGGTGAATAACCTGACGCTGGATGCGACGGATCCGCTCTCTAAAGAGACGGATTTCAAGAAGTGCGCCGTGAAACTGGCGAAGGTGTAACACGCCATGTCCCGGTCAGCGAAACCCCAAAACGGCCGCCGCCGCTTTCTGCGCGATGTTGTACGCACAGCGGGTGGACTGGCTGCCGTTGGCGTGGCGCTGGGGTTACAACAGCAAACCGCACGTGCTACGGGCGTGCGGTTGCGCCCGCCTGGGGCCGTGAACGAGAACGCCTTTGCCAGCGCCTGCGTGCGCTGCGGGCAGTGCGTTCAGGCATGTCCGTATGACACGTTGAAACTGGCGACGCTCGCATCAGGGTTGTCGGCGGGTACGCCGTATTTTGTTGCCCGCGATATCCCTTGCGAGATGTGCGAAGACATTCCGTGCGCCAAAGTTTGTCCCAGCGGGGCACTGGATCGGGAGATTGCCTCCATTGACGATTCGCGGATGGGGCTGGCGGTTCTGTTGGATCAGGAAAACTGCCTGAACTTTCAGGGATTACGCTGTGACGTCTGCTACCGCGAGTGCCCAAAAATTGATGAGGCCATCACGCTGGAGCTGGATCGCAACATGCGAACCGGCAAACATGCGCGATTTATCCCCACCGTTCACAGTGACGCCTGCACGGGTTGCGGTAAATGTGAAAAAGTCTGCGTGCTGGAACAGCCGGCAATAAAAGTGTTGCCGCTGGCGCTGGCAAAAGGGGAGTTGGGTCACCATTACCGCTTCGGCTGGCTGGAGGGGAACGATGGCAAATCGTAAACGTGACGCCGGGCGCGAAGCGCAGGCGAAAAAAGGCGTGTGGCGGAGCCATCGTTGGCTGATCTTCCGCCGTCTCAGCCAGTTTATTGTGCTGGGAATGTTTCTGAGCGGTCCGTGGTTTGGCGTGTGGATCCTGCACGGGAATTACACCAGCAGCCTGCTGCTGGATACGGTCCCGCTGACAGATCCGTTGATTACCCTGCAAAGCCTGGCGAGCGGTCATTTGCCCGCAGCGGTGGGGCTCACGGGGGCGGCGATTATTACCGTGCTGTACGCCCTGGCAGGAAAGCGATTGTTTTGCAGTTGGGTCTGCCCGCTGAACCCGATTACCGATTTTGCGGCCTGGCTACGTAGAAGGTTTGACCTGAATCAGTCCGCAACCATTCCACGTCATATACGGTACGTACTTCTGGTTGTGGTGCTTGTGGGTTCAGCGCTGACCGGGACGCTACTGTGGGAATGGATTAACCCTGTTTCACTGCTGGGGCGTAGCCTGGTGATGGGATTCGGTAGCGGCGCACTGCTGATTATCGCTCTGTTTTTATTTGATTTGCTGGTCGTTGAACACGGCTGGTGCGGGCATCTTTGTCCTTTAGGCGCACTGTATGGCGTGCTGGGTAGCCAGGGCGTGTTAACCGTTGCGGCAAAAGACCGACAGAAATGTAACCGCTGTATGGACTGTTTTCATGTTTGCCCGGAACCGCATGTACTACGTGCCCCGGTGCTGGATGAGCAAAGCCCGGTGCAGGTCACCAGCCGCGATTGCATGGCCTGCGGTCGCTGCGTGGATGTCTGTTCTGAGGACGTATTTACAATAACTACACGATGGAGTTCGGGAGCGAAATCATGAAAAGCCATGACCTGAAGAAAGCGCTGTGTCAATGGACAGCCCTGCTGGCCCTGGTGGTGAGCGGTGCGGTTTGGGCGGCAAACGGAGTGGACCTTAGCCAGTCTCCGGAAGTATCGGGGACACAGGAAGGGGCGATTCGCATGCATAAAGAGCAGGAGCGTATGCCGCTGAACTACGTGAATCAGCCGCCGATGATTCCCCATAGCGTCGATGGTTACCAGGTGACCACCAACACCAACCGCTGTCTGCAATGTCACGGTGTCGAAAGCTATCGTACCACCGGTGCGCCGCGCATTAGTCCAACTCACTTTATGGACAGCGATGGCAAAGTGCTGGCCGAAGTGGCGCCGCGTCGTTACTTCTGTCTGCAGTGTCATGTACCGCAGACTGACGCTCCGCCGATTGTGGGTAACACCTTTACCCCATCGAAAGGTTACGGGAAATAAGAGGTCATTATGGAAAATGCTAACCGTAAACCAGGCCGGATTAAGCGCCTCTGGCAATGGTGGCGTCGCCCCAGTCGCCTGGCGCTGGGGACGCTGCTGTTAATCGGGTTCGTCGGCGGGATTATTTTCTGGGGTGGATTTAACACCGGGATGGAAAAGGCCAACACCGAAGAGTTCTGCATCAGCTGCCACGAAATGCGCAATACCGTGTATCAGGAATACATGGAAACCGTGCACTACAACAACCGTAGCGGTGTGCGTGCGACCTGTCCTGACTGCCACGTACCGCACGAGTTTGTGCCGAAAATGATCCGTAAGATCAAAGCCAGTAAAGAGTTATATGCCAAAGCGTTGGGTCTGATTGATACACCGCAGAAGTTCGAAGCGCATCGTCTGACGATGGCGCAGAATGAATGGCGAAGAATGAAAGACAACAATTCTCAGGAGTGTCGTAACTGCCACAACTTTGAGTTCATGGACTTAACTGCCCAGAAGAGTGTCGCCGCAAAAATGCACGATCAGGCGGTGAAAGACGGGCAAACCTGCATTGACTGCCATAAAGGGATTGCGCACAAGCTCCCCGATATGCGCGACGTCAAACCGGGCTTCTGATGGGATGATAATGAGTGGGTAGTATGCTTGAAGCCAGAAAGCTCCTCTGTGAGCGGGATGAACGAGTCCTGTTTAGTGATTTGTCGTTCCAGGTCAACGCAGGGGAGTGGATACAGGTCACCGGCGGCAACGGCGCAGGGAAAACGACCCTGTTGCGATTGCTGACAGGACTTTCTCGTCCTGATGCCGGGGAGGTGTGCTGGCAGGAGCAACCGCTGCATCGTGTGCGGGACAGCTACCATCAAAATTTGTTGTGGATTGGACATCAGCCGGGGATCAAAACCCGGCTGACGGCGTTGGAGAACCTGCGTTTTTTCCACCAGGATGGCGATATCGCGAAATGTCTCGCGGCGCTGGCCCAGGCCGGCCTCGCCGGATACGAAGATATTCCTGTCAACCAACTTTCTGCCGGACAGCAACGCCGGGTGGCATTAGCGCGCCTCTGGCTGACTCGCGCCACGCTCTGGATCCTTGACGAACCCTTTACCGCCATTGATGTGAACGGCGTTGAACGCCTGACGCAGCGGATGGCGCAACATACCGAAGAGGGGGGGATTGTCATCCTCACCACCCACCAGCCGATGAACGTCGCCACGGACCGTATTCGCCGCATTGCGCTGACTCACGAGAGGGCCGGGCAATGATGTGGCGCATCTTTCGTCTTGAACTGCGCGTTGCCTTTCGCCACAGCGCAGAAATTGCCAACCCGCTGTGGTTCTTCCTGATTGTCATTACGCTGTTCCCGCTGAGCATTGGGCCGGAACCGCAACTGCTGGCGCGCATTGCGCCGGGCATTATTTGGGTCGCTGCGCTGTTGGCCTCGCTGCTGGCGCTGGAGCGACTGTTTCGCGATGACTTACAGGACGGCAGCCTTGAGCAACTGATGCTGCTGCCGATCCCACTGCCAATGGTGGTACTGGCAAAAGTCATGGCCCACTGGATGGTCACCGGTTTGCCGCTGTTGATCCTCTCTCCGCTGGTGGCGCTGCTGCTGGGGATGGACATCTACGGCTGGAAAATTATGGCGCTGACCTTGCTGCTGGGAACGCCGACGCTGAGTTTTCTCGGCGCACCGGGGGTGGGTTTAACGGTTGGGCTTAAGCGCGGTGGCGTGTTGCTGAGCGTACTGGTGCTGCCGTTGACGATCCCCTTGTTGATTTTTGCTACCGCCGCGATGGATGCGGCATCCATGCATCTTCCTGTGGATGGATACATGGCGATTTTAGGCGCGTTACTGGCGGGTAGCGCGACGTTGAGTCCTTTTGCGACGGCGGCAGCGTTACGCATTAGTTTGCAGTAGCGCGTTTTCATTCATTCGTTTGAGTCTGGTGACGGAATTATGTGGAAAACACTTCATCAACTGGCTATGCCCCCACGGTTGTATCAGCTTTGTGGCTATTTCGTGCCGTGGCTGGCCGTCGCCTGCGTACTGGTTCTGGCTACGGGCTGGATCTGGGGATTCGGTTTTGCCCCCGCGGATTACCAGCAAGGGCAGAGCTACCGCATTATTTATCTGCACGTTCCGGCGGCGATCTGGTCAATGGGAATTTATGCCTCGATGGCGGTAGCAGCGTTTATCGGGCTGGTCTGGCAGATGAAGATGGCGAACCTGGCGCTGGCCGCGATGGCACCGATTGGCGCGGTGTTTACGTTTATTGCGCTGGTTACCGGCTCCGCCTGGGGAAAACCGATGTGGGGCACCTGGTGGGTGTGGGATGCGCGGCTGACCTCGGAACTGGTGCTGCTGTTTCTCTACGTTGGCGCGATTGCCCTGTGGCATGCCTTTGATGATCGTAAGATGGCGGGGCGCGCCGCGGGGATTCTGGTGCTGATTGGCGTGGTGAACCTGCCGATCATTCACTATTCGGTGGAGTGGTGGAACACGCTGCATCAGGGCTCGACCCGCATGCAGCAAAGTATCGATCCGGCCATGCGCACGCCGCTGCGGCTGGCAATTATCGGCTACCTGCTGCTGTTTATTACGCTGTCGCTGATGCGCATGCGTAACCTGATTCTGATGATGGAAAAACGTCGCCCGTGGGTGAGTGAACTGATTTTAAAAAGGGGCCGCCAATGACCACTGCATTTGCATCCTGGAGTGAATTTTTTGCGATGGGCGGCTACGCCTTTTATGTCTGGCTGGCTGTGGCGCTGAGCGTCATCCCGCTGGCAGTGCTGGTTATTCATACTGTGACGCAGCATCGCGCTATTTTGCGTGATGTGTCCCGACAACGGGCACGGGAAGCCCGCCTGCGTGCGGCGCAAACACAACGGGAGGCGGCGTGAATATTCGACGTAAAAACCGTTTATGGATTGCCTGCGGCGTGCTCATCGGGTTAGCACTGACGATTACGCTGGTGCTGTACGCGCTGCGCGCCAACATCGACCTATTCTATACGCCAGGTGAGATTATCTATGGGAAACGCGAAACGCAGCAAATGCCGGAAGTGGGGCAGCGGCTGCGGGTGGGCGGCATGGTCATGCCTGGCAGCGTGAAGCGCGATCCCAACTCGCTGAAGGTGAGTTTCAGCATCTATGACGCCGAAGGCGTGGTAGATGTCACCTACGAAGGCATCCTGCCGGACCTGTTCCGCGAAGGGCAGGGCGTGGTGGTACAGGGGGAACTTGGCGAGAAAAACCATATCCTCGCGAAAGAAGTTCTTGCCAAGCACGATGAAAACTACACGCCGCCGGAAGTCGAAAAAGCGATGCAGGAAAACCATCGTCGTCCGGAGAGCGTCTATAAGGATAAGACATCATGATGCCTGAAATTGGCAATGCGTTGTTATGCCTGGCACTGGGCGTTGCGTTGTTACTCTCAGTCTATCCGCTGTGGGGCGTTGGGCGTGGCGACGCGCGGATGATGGCGTCGGCAAGACCGTTTTCCTGGCTGCTGTTTATCCTCGTCATGGGCGCCTTTCTGGTGCTGGTCAACGCCTTTGTAGTGAATGATTTTACCGTGATTTATGTCGCCAGTAACTCCAACACGCAGTTGCCGGTCTGGTATCGCGTCGCCGCCACCTGGGGGGCGCATGAAGGCTCGCTACTGCTCTGGGTGTTGCTGATGAGTGGCTGGACGTTTGCCGTCGCGCTGTTTTCTCAGCGGATGCCGCTGGATATCGTTGCCCGCGTGCTCGCGGTGATGGGGATGGTCAGCGTCGGTTTCCTGTTATTTATTCTGTTTACTTCCAATCCCTTTGCCCGCACGCTGCCGGATTTCCCGATTGAAGGGCGCGATTTGAATCCGTTGTTGCAGGATCCGGGACTGATCTTCCACCCGCCGCTGTTGTATATGGGGTATGTCGGCTTCTCGGTCGCGTTCGCGTTCGCTATCGCGGCGCTGATGAGCGGTCGTCTGGACAGCACCTTCGCCCGCTTTTCGCGTCCATGGACGCTGGCTGCGTGGGTTTTCCTGACGTTAGGGATCGTGCTGGGCTCGGCATGGGCTTACTATGAACTCGGCTGGGGCGGCTGGTGGTTCTGGGATCCGGTAGAAAACGCCTCGTTTATGCCGTGGCTGGTAGGTACTGCGCTGATGCACTCGCTGGCGGTCACTGAACAGCGCGGCAGTTTTAAAGCGTGGACGCTGTTGCTCTCCATCTGCGCGTTCTCGCTCTGTCTGTTGGGGACGTTCCTTGTGCGTTCGGGCGTGCTGGTATCAGTACATGCGTTTGCTTCGGACCCGTCCCGCGGGATGTTTATTCTGGCCTTCATGGTGCTGGTCATCGGCGGCTCACTGCTGCTGTTTGCCACGCGCGGGCATAAGGTCCGCTCCAGGGTGAATAACGCCCTCTGGTCACGCGAATCGCTGCTGCTCGGTAACAACGTGCTGCTGATTGCCGCCATGCTGGTGGTGCTGCTGGGAACGTTGCTACCGCTGGTGCATAAACAGCTCGGGCTGGGCAGTATTTCCATCGGCGAACCGTTCTTTAATACCATGTTTACCTGGCTAATGGCGCCATTTGCCCTGCTGCTGGGTATTGGCCCATTAGTACGCTGGGGACGCGATCGACCGCGTAAATTGCAACGGTTGCTGTTTATCGCGCTGGTCAGCACTTTTGTGCTCTCTGTGCTGCTGCCGTGGCTGTTTGAGAACAAGATTGTCGCTATGACGGTTGTCGGGCTGGCCATGGCCTGCTGGGTGTTTGTGCTGGCGATGGCAGAGCTTGCGCAGCGAATTTCTCGTGGCGCAAAAACAACGCTCAGCTACTGGGGAATGGTGGCCGGGCACGTCGGCCTGGCGGTGACGATTGTCGGCATTGCCTTCAGTCAGAACTACAGCGTCGAGCGCGATGTCCGCATGAAAGCCGGTGATAGCGTCGATATTCATGAATATCGCTTCACCTTCCGTGAAGTGAAGGATATCACTGGCCCCAACTATCGCGGTGGCGTGGCGATTATCGGCGTGACCCGTGATGGCAAGGCCGAAGCGACGCTGCACGCCGAAAAACGGTTTTATAACAGCACCAGTTCAATGATGACAGAGGCGGCGATCGACGGCGGGATCACCCGCGATCTGTACGCGGCGCTCGGTGAAGAACTGGATAACGGCGCGTGGGCCGTTCGTCTGTATTACAAACCGTTTATTCGCTGGATCTGGGCGGGTGGAATATTGATGGCGCTGGGAGGGCTATTGTGCCTGTTTGACCCGCGTTATCGCAAACGCGTACAACCGCAAAAATCGGTGTCGGAGGCGGTATGAAGCGCAACGTACTTTTGATTCCCTTTGTGATTTTCCTCGTGATTGCCGCAGCGCTGCTGTGGCAACTGGCGCGTAATGCAGAAGGCGACACGCCGACTAATCTGGAGTCGGCGCTGATTGGTAAACCGGTACCGACCTTTCGACTCGAATCGCTGGAGAATCCCGGTAAGCACTACGAGGCGGACGTGCTCACCCAGGGCAAACCGGTCTTACTTAACGTCTGGGCGACGTGGTGCCCGACCTGCCGCGCTGAGCATCAGTATCTGAACCAGTTGTCGGCACAGGGGATCCGCGTGGTGGGACTGAACTACAAGGACGACCGCCAAAAAGCCATCGTCTGGCTGAAAGAATTGGGTAATCCCTACGCGCTGAGCCTGTTTGATGGCGATGGCATGCTTGGCCTGGACCTGGGGGTCTATGGCGCGCCGGAAACGTTCCTGATTGACGGGAAAGGTATTATTCGCTATCGCCATGCCGGGGATCTGAATGCCCGCGTCTGGGAGAGTGAAATCAAGCCGCTATGGGAGAAATACAGCAGGGAGGCCGCGCAATGAGAATTCTGTTGAGTGTGCTGATGTTGCTGATTTCTGCCAACGCGCTGGCCACTATTGATGTCATGCAGTTTAAGGATGAAACCCAGGAACAACAGTTCCGCCAGTTAACCGAACAACTGCGCTGTCCGAAATGCCAGAACAACAGCATTGCGGATTCCAATTCGATGATTGCGACCGACCTGCGGCAGAAAGTCTATGAGCTTATGCAGGAAGGGAAAAGCCAGAAAGAGATCGTCGATTATATGGTGGCGCGCTACGGCAACTTCGTCACTTATGATCCGCCCCTGACACCGCTGACTATCCTGTTGTGGGTGCTTCCCGCGGCGGCAATTGGCGCGGGGGGCTGGATTATCGTTGCCCGTTCGCGTCGGCGGGTACGCCTGAAACAGGAGGTGTTCCCGGATGAGATGTCGTTACCGGAGGGGAAACGTGCCGGTCTGGCGGTTTATCTGCCAGGTATTGTGATTGCCGTCATCGTGGGGGCTGTCAGTTATTACCAGACCGGGAGCTATAAGCAGGTGGCAATCTGGCAGCAGGCGACGGCACAAAGTCCGGCCTTGCTGGAGCGCGCGCTGGATCCCAAAGCGCAGCCGCTGGATGAGGAAGAGATGACGCGTCTGGCGCTGGGATTGCGTACCCGTTTGCAAAGTGACGCAACGAACGTGGAAGGCTGGATCATGCTGGGGCGGATCGGCATGGTGCTCGGCAATGCCAGTACCGCGACTGAAGCGTATGCCAACGCCTATCGACTCGATCCGAAGAACAGCGATGCCGCGCTGGGCTATGCCGAGGCGCTGACCCGCTCTTCCGATCCTGATGATAACCGTCGCGGAGGGGAGTTGCTGCGAGAACTGGTCCGGAGCGATCACGCCAATGTGCGGGTCCTGAGCATGTACGCCTTCAATGCCTTTGAGCAGGAACGTTTTGGCGAGGCGGTCGCCGCCTGGGAGATGATGCTGAAGATGCTGCCAGCGAACGATACGCGTCGAGCGGTGATTGAGCGCAGTATCGCGCAGGCAATGCAGCACTTATCACCAAAGAGTGAATAACCCTGCGGCCGGAGCATTCAATCCGGCCGCGTGTCGCGGATTTACTGTAGTCCGCGGGTTTGTAAAAACAGAATGGTGGCGGCAACGCGCGAGCGTACGTTTAGCTTGCGCAACAGGTTGCGGATATGCACCTTCACGGTTTGTTCGGAGATATTGAGTACCGAGGCAATCTGCTTGTTGGACAGTCCCTGAGCCAGTTCGTGCAGCACATCCAGTTCACGCTCGGTCAGCATACTGAACGGATCGTCTTCCTCTCCAAACATTTCGCGCTCGCGCAGATAATCACTGACGCGTTCGCTGAAAACCTTACCGCCGTTGGCACCCGTGCGGATAGCTTCCAGCAGGACTTCAGGATCGCTGTCTTTCAACAGATAGCCATCTGCGCCGGCGTCAATCAGCGCGTAGATGTCGCTGGCCGAATCCGAAACGGTGAGAATGATGATCTGCGCCGTGATTCCATCGCGACGCAGGGCGTTCAACGTATCCAGACCGCTCAGCCCTTTCATATTCAGATCAAGCAGGATCAAATCCAGATCGAGACGGTTTGCCAGATCAATCGCCGTTGCGCCATCGCCCGCTTCGGCAACCACCTCAAATGTCGGATCCAGTTCCAGTAATTGACGGATACCACGACGCATAAGAGGGTGGTCATCTACCACCAGCACCTGAAAAGGCGTTGCTTCAGGCATAGTTAGCTCCCGAGATTTTATTAGAATCATTATTGGTATTCGATCAGGAATCGTCCAGATTCACCGCATCGATAAGAGGAAGAAATATTACCCCAGATTACGCATGGGTAAGAAGTAAAACCTGCCGGGAAAAGGGGAGGGAAAGAGCCTCTCATCGTCATGAGAGGCTCTGCGGTTAGGGCAGTAGCGCGAGGTGAGTTACGTCTTCCTTGGGTATCGCGCTGAAATACCAGTATTCATCGTTAATTTTTGCGGCGGTAAAGCGCGCAAGCGAGATCGACGCGTCGGATGAAGCGGTCTTCACCTGCACGGTACCGGTTAACGGACGTTTGCTCACCAGCATTAAATCGCCGCGATTATTGAACCAGGCTGTGCTATCGCCGCCGAGCGCTTGTTGCTTGCCGTTTGCCAACACGGAGTAATCGAAGTTAACCTTTTCTTTTGCCACATTCTCTGCGCCAAAATAACGACCATAGACCTGCGGATCGTGAAAGAAACCGAAATGTCCCCCGCTGTTTTGCATTTTCAAAAAGTGGAAATCGGGCACGGTAAAGTCCTTGTGCCCCTGACTGAGTTGGCTCTTAACGATGCTTACACGAACAAAATCCTGCTGATAAACGCGCGTATAAGCGGCATACATTAAAGTGTATGACCAGATGAATACCGCGGCCATCAGGCCCGTAATGGCATAAAACCCATTCATGACACGCGGGCTGGCTACCGTGACGACTTCCCGTGCGAGGAACGAGAGGGCAAGCAGGAAGAATAAAAATGTCGACAGCATGACCCGGTCAGGATAAGACGGGGAAGCCACCATGATAAAAGAGGTGCCCAGCCCCACCAGCAGCATTAGCCCGACCATGCAGGGATTGGCACTTTTAATGCGATGTCCCTGCCGCTTCGCCACGAACAAAAGCACCGCCAGTAAAACCAGCACCACATAAGAAATCCATACCAGCGCCAGGTGGTTAAAGAAGCGTTCACTCAGGTGAATGGTGATTCTTTCAACGATCGATTTATCGTACCAGACGGTATGGGCGCCCTGAGCACGAATAAAATTGCCCGGGGAAAAAATCAAAATGCTGGCGCCCACCAGCGCCGACAAAAAGTACGCGATCTTATTCGCAATGATGCGTTTCTCTTGCCAGTAATCGTACACGATAGCCAGCAGTGCGAGACCAACGACAAATGGCGCGACGCTTTCATTGGAACAGCCCGCCAGCAGTCCGAGCAACAGCATACCAATGTGCGTACGCTCTTCGCGCTGGAGCTGTATGCGGTACAGATTCCAGATCCATGCGGCGACGAACAGATTCGTCCACAGGTAGTTTGCGCTGCCAACGATCCAGAAAACCGTTTGTCCAATATTCGGGTTGGCGACCCAAAAGGTCAGAAAAATAAGGGTAAAAATCAGCGCATCATGTTTTTTCCATTTCAGCGTGCCCGTCGGGGTTTTCACAATGAAATAGCAGAACGCGACGACGACAAGACCCGTCATGGTTGAGACAAACCAACGAGACTCGGTGGCGAGCAACAGCGTGCTGACATAGTCAGCGACTACGCGCCCGCTCCAGGTCAGGTAGTGATTCAGGTGCGCGTCAAATGAGACGCCAAGCAGGGCATAGCGGTAATCGTCGGAGTGAATAGGGGTGAACCACTCCAGGACAAATACGGCAAAAAAGGCAATTAAAAGAATGCTTTTATCAACATGCTTTAACATCAGTTATCCTTGTCTGAATCGAGATCCATTGTTTTACGCTTTTTCAGGATGTATCGGGGCCGCTTCTTGGTTTCTACATAGATTCGCCCGATATACTCACCCAGTACGCCAATGCCAATAAGCTGAACGCCTCCCAGGAACAGGATTGACACAATCAGGGAGGAATAGCCACGCACAGGATTTCCCCACAGAAGCGTATCTATTACCATTCCCGCGCCGTAGGTGAAAGAAAGCAGGGCAACCGCGAGACCAATGTAGGTCCAGATCCGCAGCGGGAAGGTGGAAAAAGAGGTGATCCCTTCCAGTGCAAGGTTCCACAGCTTCCAGCCGTTAAATTTGCTCTTCCCTGCACAACGAGTGGCGCGCGCGTAGAGAACGATCTCCGTTTTACCGCCAACCCAGGACAAAATCCCTTTCATAAACAGATTTCGTTCTGGCATTTGCTTAATGTTGTCCACCACTTCACGACTCATCAGCCGGAAATCGCCGACGTTTTCTTCAATATGCGGCGTACTGATTTTATTGTGCAGTTTATAGAACCACTCGGCGGTTTTACGCTTCAGGCGACTATCGACAGAGCGATCGGAGCGTTTAGCCAGCACAATGTCCGCTCCTTCCTGCCATTTTTTGATCAGGTGAGGGAGGACTTCGACGGGATCCTGGAGATCGACATCCATCGGAATAACGGCGTCGCCACTGGCATTATCGAGTCCGGCAAGCAGCGCCGGCTCTTTGCCAAAATTTCGCGTAAACGAGAGCGCGACGACAAGGGGGTCGGCAACGGCGAGAGCGTTAATGATGGATTCTGTCGCATCGGTACTGCCATCATTGATGAACACAATTTCGATATCATGCTCTTTCAGCGCGTCGTATTCGCGCACCGTCTTGTAAAAGAGACCAATGGTTTCTTCTTCGTTGAAAACAGGAACGACCAGTGAAACTTTCATTGTGCGCCCTTGAATACAATGAATCTGGAATAGATAAATCCGCAGACAAGGCTAATGGCTGAGAACGCGACCAGCGTCACCAGCGGCGGGAAACCACACTGTTCTGCCCCCCAGCCCGTCAGGATACTGAGCAGGCCCATAAAACCGACATACAGCAGATAACGACGCGTTGTGGTCGATTGCCTGAAGGTAAACCGGGCATTGGCATAAAAAGAGAAACTAACAGCAACGCCGAACCCCAGGAAATTAGCCAGCGCCTGATGGGCATGAAAAGCGTAGATGCAGATAGCAAAAACTATCCAGTGAAGCAACGTGTTGATCACACCTACGGAAGTGTACTTAATGAAGTGATGCCACATAAGCAATAAGATCGGCTGTGCAAAACCGGAAGTGTAACATTATTTCCGTCCATAACTCGAATCGAATTCAATTCCAGTGGCGGACATAATAAAAAAAACCAGCCGTAAAAGGCTGGTTCTTAAGGAGTAATTTGGTCGGCACGAGAGGATTTGAACCTCCGACCTCCGACACCCCATGACGCCGCTTGAAAATCACTGTGGGCCGCGTAGTCTCTGGCTTAATGCCTTGAATATATGTATAAACAAACAGTGCTTTTTTAGCAAAATCTGCTCTATACACATCAATGATTTAGGTGGTGGTTTCTCCCCATAATCAATATTGCACAGAGTTAAATTGGTATGTGTTTTTTGGAGTTGACAGCACTTCCGTGTGCGGTTCATTAATTGTTACCTAAATCATCATGCAGACGTTCTGCCTCACATTCTGCTAAGTGTAACAGGTGCCCTAACGAGACGAGTCTTGATGCGCTTGTGCCATGCCCATGTTCAACATTCTGCTGTAGTCGTGTTTTTTCATAGAGTTTATGAGATAAACTTCGCCAAATTTCATTTAATTGGGAGTAGATCTGAATTTCAACATGAACGCCATCGTTGTAAACTACATCAACGTGATAGGCGAAATATCCGCTTGCCATTTTGGCTTCTTGCTCAACTATAATTTCTGATATATCTTGGTAATCATCAGGAGCAATGGAATTTATCTCAAAAACTCTCCTCCAATCGTTCAATGTTCTGCTGAAATCTTTAGCATAACTATGAGTGCTTACTATCACTGAACTCCTAATTAAATCCTTTATTCTACTGTTTATGTTCTCAACTGTAATATAGTCAGTAGTGTCTTTGTTTTTTCTCCATAACTTATCAACAATAGATTCTATTGACTTGAAAATCTCATGATATCTATATGGTAATATTTGTGCTTGCAGTAATATATTGCAATTAAATAATTCAATGTCTTCACCGTTTGTTTGCTTTGCTCTTAATAAAACAGTGTTTATTTTGTCAAGTAATTGTGAAAGATAAAGAAGCCTATCAGTATTTTGTTTCAGTAACTCCATGTGCTGATTTAATTTTTGGACTAAGTCATTATCAGATTCAATAGTATTCTCATGCCAGTCAACATAGCTATTGAAGCTATATGTATTAGGATAATTCATTCTAATACCCCTCAATATTGAAAGCTATTGAAAACCTCTTAGCAAGTCCTTTAACCTCTAAACTACACCAACTTAACTCAAAAGCCCTACTGATAGTATATGCATAATTATTGTCTGAATCCGAATTATTATCGAAAAAAGTTAACGCAGATATAACAAAGACTTCTTGCTTTTCCCAGCGCTCTAGATGATAGTCTGATAGTTTGTATTCAAATATATTTTGAAAATCGGAGAGTTTATCAGATAATTCTTTTATGTGTAATTTGTATGTGAATATATCTGTCCATATGGCATTGGCGGTTTTATATATGTCAATTACCTTGCGGTCACCTTGATGAAGCAATTTAAATGTTATCATTATTCCTCCTAAGTAACTTTATTTAATTCTTTCAAAGTTTAAAGTATAGTGTGTGGATATTTTTACTGACTGCATATAATAAAGTATTATATCAGGAATTTAATATTTTCATACTGTCTCATATACTATTTCTCCATGAGGTACGACAACCCAATCAATATGGTTTTGCGTGTAAATCTTGGTCGACTTGGCATCGCTATGCGCCATTCGTCCTTGCGGATCGATACCCTGCTGATCGAAAAGATATGCGGCCAATGCTCTGATTTCGTGAAAGGTCGGTCTTTCGTTCACCGGTAGATGGTCGCATAAACCTAGCTTGTCACGCGTGGCTGAAAACGACCGACTCAAATAGTCCGGTGCAACTTGAGTGGGGTGTGAAACCTCTTTGCTGCGTTTAACTTGCCGCCTGGAATCCTGTGAACGACAAACGGACTGGCCACATTATCACGGCTATCGTCAATTATCCGTTTCAACTCTTCACCAATCGGTATAGCAACGTGTGATGTCTCTTTTTTTTTGCACTTTCTGCCTGTGGATGTATAGCGTTCCATATATGCCATTTTGTGGTTGTTCGAACCAAACACATCCGCATATACCGTCTTTAGGTTCACGAATTGAATACCGGATCCGCGATACTTCGAGCCTTGCATGTGTCGTCTGTAACGCCAGGTCCATTGCCGTTCTTAACCATGGTGCTGCAGCGCGCCGGATAGCCATGAAATGATCGAGAGACAGGCGTCGTCTTTTCTTCTCTTCGGTCCTGCGCATTTTCTTACGGGTTGCCGGGTTATCAAGCATCAGGGATTCATCGACCGCATACGAAAACAGTTTTTTAAGGAAGCTGACTTTTCTGTTTTGCACGTTCGCAGACGCGCCAGCATGGTATTGATTGATGTATGCGTTAACGTGCTCCAGATCAATATCGCAGGCCGGAACATTAACGAAAAACTCTTTCACGCGTAGCGCGTCATTATTCCAGTCATCTAGGGTGCTCTGAGAATGGCGCTCGTCCTCAATAGCTCGCTCCATAATGCGATCCACATGTTCAGCAAATGGTTTGGCTTCTCCAGTAACCCCGCCAGATTCTCTAATGAGATTATCAACCGACGGGGAAAGCTCTGGTCTCATCTTCAGGTTGTACTCTCGGGCGATAGATATTGCTATAGCCCGATCCTTTCCTATATTTTTCTTCTTTCCAGTAATAAGCGTAAATTTATAAACACCGCGATCTACATCAAATAGCAGATAGTCTGGCAGATGTCGGTATTCTCTTTTTCTTGGCCTTGCCGCCATGGTCAGCCCTCATTAATTAACTGGCGAACTGCTTGACTAACCATTGAGTCGACACCCCATTTTTCCGTTTCGCAGACAGAAACAGAACCGTCCACGATACGCCCCATGAGTAAACCATTTTCGACCCAACGTTTAATAGTTCGATTGTCAGGAACTGAGTCATTGGTGAATTCACGACGCCCCCATTGACTCGCCTTCATTAGCTTTGCCATGGCTGTTTCTCCACTTAGCCCGGCTGCACCCGGGCTGTAACATCAAGTATCAGTGCTGGTGGTATTGTGATGAGCCAGGACGTGTTCGAATACGGTCATTGCACATTACCTTCACGTTGTTGATCCAGCCGAGCCAGTGACTCGGTTAACCGGGAAAACCACATCCGGTTATGAGCGTAGCCATCGCATTGCTTTGCCGCAGGCAGGAACAACATGGACCGTGCGACTTCGCAAAATCACCGCCGATGCCAACAGTGCAAAAATTGGCGATGCGATGACGCTGCAAAGCTACACCGAGGTGATCGATGCCAAGTTGCGCTATCCGAACACCGCTTTGCTCTACATTGAATTTGACTCCAGTCAGTTTAATGGCTCTATTCAGCTGATTTCCTGCGAGCCGCGCGGGCGCGTAATTCGTGTTCCGGATAATTACAACCCCGAAACCCGGACCTATGGTGGTACATGGACCGGCGCGTTTAAATGGGCGTGGACAGACAACCCGGCATGGGTTTTTTACGATCTGGTTGTGACGGATCGTTTTGGTCTGGGTAATCGCCTGACGGCGGCAAACATTGATAAATGGACGTTGTATCAGGTTGCACAGTATTGCGATCAGCCGGTGTCGGATGGAAAGGGAGGCAGTGGTACCGAACCCCGTTATATCTGCAACGTCTATGTGCAGAACCGGAATGAGGCATACACCGTGCTGCGGGATTTCGCAGCCATATTCCGCGGAATGACTTACTGGGGCGGCGATCAGATAGTGGCGCTGGCTGACATGCCCCGCGATATCGATTACACCTATACGCGCGCCAACGTCATTGACGGGCAGTTTGTCTATTCAAGCAGCACAACCAAGATCTGATGTTTGCCCTGGTTGATGTAAATTCATTTTATGCGAGCTGCGAGACGGTGTTTCGGCCCGAGCTGAAAGGAAAACCAGTTGTTGTGCTGTCGAACAATGACGGGTGCGTGATTGCGCGTTCTGCTGAAGTAAAACTTCTCGGTGTCAAAATGGGTGACCCGTACTTCAAACAGAAAGATCTGTTCCGGCGATGTGGTGTTGTCTGCTTCAGCAGCAATTACGAGCTTTATGCGGATATGTCCAACCGGGTGATGACCACGCTCGAAGAGATGTCGCCGCGCTGCGAAATATATTCAATAGACGAGGCTTTCTGTGACCTTAGCGGCGTGCGGAACTGCCGTGTACTGGAGGACTTTGGTAGGGAACTGCAGGATGCGGTGTATCGCAATACGCGACTTGCTGTTGGTGTGGGAATAGGGCAGACCAAGACGCTGGCGAAACTGGCAAATCACGCTGCGAAAAGATGGCAGCGACAGACTGGCTGAGTTGTTGACCTGTCTAACGTTGATCGGCAGCGCAAGTTGATGGCGGCACTTCCTGTTGATGAGACCTGGGGCGTCGGGCGCCGCATTACCAAAAAGCTCGAGGCTATGGGGATCAAGACGGTTCTCGACCTGGCTGATACCGACATCCGGTTTATCCGGAAGCACTTCAATGTGGTTCTGGAGAGGACTGTGCGCGAGTTGCGCGGTGAACCGTGTCTTGAACTGGAAGAGTTTGCGCCAGTAAAGCAAGAGATTGTATGCAGTCGGTCTTTCGGTGAACGTGTCACTGATTACGATGCAATGCGGCAGGCTATCTGTAGCTACGCGTCACGAGCAGCGGAGAAGTTGCGTGGAGAACACCAGTATTGTCGGTTCATCTCCGCGTTCGTCAAAACATCGCCATTTGCGCTTAATGAGCCATATTACGGTAACAGCGCATCGGTTAAACTGCTGACACCGACGCAAGACAGCCGGGACATCATAGCAGCGGCCACACGATGCCTTGATGCCATCTGGAAAGACGGACACCGATACCAGAAAGCAGGAGTAATGTTGGGAGACTTCTTCAGCCAGGGTGTCGCACAGCTTAACCTGTTTGATGACAATGCACCGCGCGCCGGCAGCGAGAAGTTGATGGAAGTGCTGGATCAACTCAATGCCAAAGGCGGGAGGGGGACGCTGTATTTTGCAGGACAGGGCATCCAGCAGCAGTGGGCGATGAAACGAGAAATGCTTTCACCGCGGTATACAACAAGGTTTTCAGATCTGCTGCGTGTTAAGTGACCGGCTCGATCAACTCCGGCCCCTGATTTTTCACATTGCCAACGGCGTGCGACACGGCGTGCCAGATAAATTTGTCTGCCGACACTGCCCCGTCTGCTGCTATCTCTCCGGCTTCCTTCTCACCAACATCTCGGCGCATCCAATCGCGTGCAGCTTCCGGTGACAAGACAAGCGACTGGCGGTCGTGAATGTCTACCAGTCCCTTATCAGCTGCTGCAGTCACAATCAGGAATCCTTCGGCATCATCACCGCGTTCGAACGGTATGCTGCCGATCGCCGCCATGAATATCGGCTGTCCGTCAGCCCGGTGGATAAAGTATGGCTGCTTCTTGTCGTCTTCCTTCTTCCACTCAAACCAACCATCAGCAAACACGATAGCCCGACCATGTTGCCATAGCGGTTTAAACATTCTGCTGGTGGATGCAGTATCAACTCGTGCATTAATCAGCGGCGGTTTATCCCACCATCCGGGGGCGTATCCCCAGAACACCGGTTCGAGATGGAGTTGCTCGTCGCGTTCACTGAGCAGCAGAACTTTGGTACCGGGTGCCACGTTATACCGGCCTATAGGTTCAGGGTCATAAGCGATATCGCGATCGGCTTCATCGGCCAGATATGCCAGGTATTCTTCGCGGGTTTGTGCTTGTGCAAAGCGTCCACACATATGAAACCTCCAGTCGGTCAGACTGAAAGTTTAGAGTATAGGGCAGTAGAAAAAGTAGCGCGGGCTGGTTAAATCTCAAAAGAAAAAAGCCCGCTTAGCGGGCTATTTCTCATCATCATCAACTGGTGGTTGTGCCTGTTCTTCTTTATTATCTCGAGTATTGTTTGGTCGACGATTCAAAATGAACGTAACTAAGATCGTACCAATAGTAGTTGTTGCGATTGTACCAGCAAGGAAATCGTGTCCGAAGACCCCAAGTATCACACTTGCAATGAGTGCTAGACATGTCAATGCAAATCCGTACCTACGGTTCTCCTGATCTCGTGTAATGGTTGCAGATACAGCCAGTTTTTCCATTTCATGCTGATGCTTTTGGTTAGCTTCCAACTGCCCAATAAAACGCTCAGTTGCTCCCGGGCAAAACGCTTCATAGCCAGAAAGCAATTCACTAGGAGGTAGAGGACCACGATAGCTCTTTTGTTGAACCATAACCATGTGACGAACCTGTTCGTCTTGCATGATCCGTTCAAGAACTTCTGGCTCTTTTTTAATGACATCAGTTACGATTTCGGCAATTGCTTCATCACCGCTATCAACATCATCCTCCAAGTCGGTGTGCGAATTGTTGAAGGATTCCGAGTTGGAGTTCGTCTTCTCGGCTTCTGCATCTATTGAGGGATCGATAATCTCTGCCTCTTCGATAACTGTGTCGTTTGCACTCAGCACCAGTGATTTCGTTCCACTCGGAATCGTGGAACTTAAAGTCATTTGCTTCATTAATGTAGATTCTGAGGAGCCGCTCTGTGTCACCGATTTCATCCTTTCCGATAGACTGCTTGATCTCATCACTCAGTTGAAGAAGTGCTCTTTTTGACTCTTCGTTCAACTCTACGACAGCATCAAACAATCGTTCATTGTTAGACTTGTGTACAATCAGAGCGAAATAATCTGTAGTTGGGAACGGGTCAAAAAAGTTAAATTTTTTAATAGTATCCGCTATTTTTTTCATTTTTTTCATCGTGCAACCCTCCGTTACAAAGCGCAAGGTATGCGAACTGAAACTACCTAGGCCTACGAGTATGAGATAGCGAAGAAATTTTATCAATCCCATTAGCGGTTTTTTACTCAATAACCACATACCTTCACATCTTTATCACTACATTACTTACTTCTTACATTTAATATTGTTGCTTTCGTGCGGAAATCAAGTAATGAAGATTATCTCTGATTTATCGTTGTCTTCATTCAATGATACTAGGGATATAGTCTCGAGATACCCTTGAGAGCTTTTGCCACAACACAAAGAGTAAAATGTTGGTAGTTATTCCCTTATTCCCCCATTTCACCCCGTACAAATTTCAGGCATAAAAAAACCAGCCGTAAAAGGCTGGTTCTTAAGGGGAATTTTGGTCGGCACGAGAGGATTTGAACCTCCGACCCCCGACACCCCATGACGGTGCGCTACCAGGCTGCGCTACGTGCCGACTCGTGGGAGGTAATACTACCGCTTTCCGCACCGAATGCAAGGGGACATCCGGCTAACTGATTAATAATAAATCAGTTAGCGATAAAACGCTTCTCGTCCGTCAACACCTGCAACAGCAGGCTCAACTGCGGCTTCTGATCTTTAATCTTCTCGCCGCGTAAATCGTAAGTCTGGTACTTGCCGTTGTTGTTCAGCACCAGCGTCATTTCAGGCGTGGTGATCGCCAGTGTACTGAGATCGGCTGCCGTCACCCAGTAATGGCGACGATTGGCATTGAACAGATCCTGTCCCTGCGAATACTCATTGGCAGGGGTGCTGACATGGAGCAGACGCTGCATTAGCGTAGTCATGACATCAGTATGATCGGTCAGGCTGTTGATCCGCTGCGCAGGGGTTCCCGGCCAGTGAATGATAAGCGGAACCTGCAGGTGGCCGCGCGACCAGGCGAAGCTTTTCTCTTCATCACTCAACGCGACACCGCGGCCGGCTGTGATAATCACAACCGTGTTATCCAGTTTGCCTGACTCGCGCAGCGCGCCAAGCACGCGGTTGATCTGTTTATCTACATCTCCCGCTGCGCGGGCGTAGCGGCGGACGAAAGTCGTCTGGTTGCTGTCGTCGACGTTGGTGCCGTTAAACGACACCCACGAGAACCAGCGGTTATCTTCCTGCGCATAGCGGCTCAGCCAGTTAATCCACTGGCTGGCGGTCTGCTCGTCAGACTGCGTTTGTACGCTTGGCATCGAGAAGTCAGACAGCAGTGCCTGACGATACAGCGGGCTGGTAAAGCCGTCGGAGGAGAACAGCCCCAACTGATAGCCTTGTTGGTTCAGCGCCGAAATCAGTGCAGCGGGCGTCCGGGTGGACAAAATACCGTCCATATAGCTCGGCGACACGCCGTAGAACAGACCAAAAATGCCGTTGTCGGTAGCGTTGCCGGAACTCATGTGGCGCGTGAAGGCAATGTTCTGCTCGGCAAATCCGGCGAGAGCAGGCATCTGTTTTTCATAGCGCGAATAGTTCAGGCCATCAACCGTGATCAGCAGGACGTTTTGTCCGGTGCCCATATCGCGATAACGCAACTCGCTCAACGGATACTGCACGGATACGGCTTCCGGATTTCCTTGCTCAACCAGACGGCGCTGATACTCCTGCGCATCCAGCAGGCCATGTTTCTCCAGAAACCGGCGTGCGGTCATCGGATAGGAGAGCGGCAGGTTGGCGCGCTGCATGGTGATTGGGCGATAGAAATTGGCATCCGCCCAGATATAGACCACATGTGAAGTAATAAATGAGACAAAGAAAAAGGCGGCCAGCGGCTTGGCGAAGTGGCGACGACGCGTCAGGCTGCGCAGTTTTTGCCAGCTCCAGGTCGCAAACAGCATTTCAATCAGCAGGATTACCGGCACGCTGATGAACATCAGCTGCCAGTCACGCGCCATCTCGTTCTGGTCGGGGTTAATCACCAGTTCCCAGACGATGGGATTAAGATGCAGGTGGAACCGGGTAAACACTTCGCTGTCGATCAGCAGAAGCGTCATTCCTGCCGTCGCCAGAATGGCTGACAGGAAACGCATCAGCCTCTGGGACATCACAATGAACGTCAGCGGGAACAGGATCAACAGATAAGTGGCAAACACCAGAAAGCTGAAATGGCCGACGATACTCAGATAAGAGTAAACGCGACCAGCCAGCGTTGTCGGCCAGTCGGCGACAAACAGGTAACGGCTGCCGAGCACAATGGCCAGCAGGATGTTGAACAGTGCAAACCAGTGCCCCCAGCTAACCATCTGGGAGACTTTTTCACGGTAGCGCTGACGATGAGTTACCATAACTTGTCGTTCGTTTCCCCGAAGTCGGCTTTTAGTGCGCTTTGTCGTCGTTTACCGAGGACTGCAACGCGCGGGCAAAAGAGTTCGCAATCGCCTGGCGCTGAGCCGGGGCAATGCTGGTATTAATAAGGTTGGTGACCATATTTCCCAGCACCATCAGGGAAAGGTCAGTCGGCGCCTTATGTTTTTCCAGTACGTTGAGCATCTCGGTGAGCAGTTGTTCAACGTGTTCGTCACTATAGCGGGAGATTTGTGGCATAAATCGAAATCAGTTTATTCATGAAAGGGCAACATATTACCGTAGCAACAGTTTTTTTTCCGCTTTTTTATCCTCATTAATTCGCGTGAGCGTGCGGCAGGCAAAATGGCGCTGCATCTTCTGTTGCGTCGCCTCGCCGGTGGTGGTTGAATACCGCCCGGTCTTTAAGGAGAGTTTATCATGAGTCTGGATATCAACCAGATTGCCCTGCACCAGCTTATCAAGCGTGATGAGCAAAACCTTGAGCTGGTCCTGCGCGATTCATTACTGGAACCGACAAACACCGTTGTCGATATGATGGCTGAACTGCATCGGGTCTATAGCGCGAAAAATAAAGCGTATGGCCTGTTCAGCGAAGAGAGTGAACTGGCGCAAGCGCTGCGCTTGCAGCGTCAGGGTGAGGAAGATTTTCTCGCCTTTAGCCGCGCGGCAACCGGACGTTTGCGTGATGAGCTTGCCAAATACCCGTTTGCCGATGGCGGCATTGTGCTGTTCTGTCATTATCGCTATCTGGCGGTAGAGTATTTACTGGTGGCGGTGCTGAACAACTTAAGCAGCATGCGTGTTAATGAGAATCTGGATATCAACCCAACGCACTATCTGGATATTAACCATGCAGATATCGTCGCACGTATCGATCTGACTGAGTGGGAAACCAATCCGGAATCCACTCGCTATCTGACCTTCCTGAAAGGCCGGGTAGGGCGCAAAGTGGCTGACTTCTTTATGGATTTCCTCGGGGCCAGCGAAGGCCTCAACGCCAAAGCGCAGAATCGTGGGCTGCTGCAAGCGGTCGATGACTTCACCGCCGAAGCGCAACTGGATAAGGCTGAGCGCCAGAACGTGCGCCAGCAGGTGTACAGCTACTGCAACGAGCAGCTTCAGGCCGGTGAAGAGATTGAACTGGAGTCGTTGTCGAAAGAGCTTTCCGGCGTCAGTGAAGTGAGCTTTAGCGAGTTTACGGCGGAGAAGGGCTATGAGCTGGAAGAGAGTTTTCCGGCCGATCGCAGCACGCTGCGTCAACTGACCAAATATGCCGGTAGCGGCGGTGGGTTAACCATTAACTTCGACGCAATGCTGTTGGGCGAGCGTATTTTCTGGGATCCGGCCACCGATACATTGACCATTAAAGGCACGCCGCCGAACCTGCGCGATCAGCTTCAGCGTCGTACGTCAGGCGGTAACTAAACGCCATAAAAAAACCCCGCCGGAGCGGGGTTTTTCTTCAACTTGTTGGCGATTACGCGCGAACGAAGTCGATGTGAGTCAGCTTCGGCTTGAACGCGTGACGCTGTACAGCCTGGGCTTTAACTTTAACTTCTTTACCGTCAACAACGATAGTCAGAACGTCGCTATAGAAACCTTCTTTAGCTTGCATGTTCATGATGGCATCGTGGTCCAGTTCGATAGCAATCGGGGCTTCTTTGCCACCGTAGATGATTGCCGGGAACTTGTTAGCGGCACGCAGGCGGCGGCTCGCACCCTTACCCTGCTCTTTACGTACTTCAGCGTTGATAGTAAACATTTAAATCTCTCTTTAATAATTCCTGCTACAGGCGACCCAGCAACAGGTAAGTGATCTGCTTTGCGTATGCAAAAGCGGGCGAGATTCTATACTCAAACGCCCGTTACATCAATCAAAAGTACCATTAACCGCGTAATTCATGTGCCCGACGGAAACGCCCCTCGTAATCGAACACCTTTTCCCGTACTTGCCAGTATTGACCTTTCAGCCGCGCCACCACAAAGTCGGGATGACGTAACAACGGCTGCTGTGCGAGGATATCCGCCGCCGTGATCCAGCGTAGGGGCACGCCTGGCGTGCGGGTATGCGGGCGGATAAACAGTTGTTCAAACGCCATACGCTGGGCCGGAGTTTGTAAGCGAAAGCGTTCGCTGACGTCTGCGCCATCTTCATCGTAGTAGGTGATTTTCAACCATTCGCCTTTCTCGTCATGGCCGTGCTGCAACGTCATACCACTACAGCGGAGCACCAGTGCGTCTTTTAGCTTCAGCGCCGCTTTCAGCATGTCGTCCGGATCGACGAGGATCGCATCGCATTCCCGGCAGCGACGGGCGGCAATGTCGTTTTCGGCATTGCACTGTGGGCAATTTTTAAAGCGAAAGCGAAAATCGCACTGTTCGCGGTGTCCCTCATCATCTTCAAACCAGCCCTGGCAGCGGCGGCCGAAATGTTCTGTCAGGGTACCGTCAGCGGTGGTTTTCCCCCAGAAGGTGTTGGCGAAACCACAGGCCGGGCAAAACACCTGTACCGGCACGTTGTCACTTTTGCCTTTCGGGCTGCCCACTTCCGGGGAGTAGAGGTCGTGCGGATTGCCGGCGTAATCGAGAATTAAACAGTCCGTTTTTCCCGGCGCGAGGCGCAGGCCGCGGCCCACAATTTGTTGGTACAGGCTGACCGACTCGGTGGGACGCAGGATGGCGATAAGATCGACGTGCGGGGCATCGAAGCCGGTGGTTAAGACGGAGACGTTGACCAGATAGCGAAAACGCTGGGCTTTGAACGCCTCTATCAGTTCGTCGCGTTCAGGGCCGGGGGTATCGCCAGTAATCAGTGCGGAATCCTCTTTGGGCAGCAGTCCGGTAATCTCTTTCGCATGATCGACGGTGGCGGCAAAAATCATCACCCCTTTGCGGGCCTGGGCAAATTCAACAATCTGGCTGATGATGTGCGGCGTGATGCGCTGCTGTTTTTTCAGCTCCCGGTTCAGATCGGCTTCGCTAAACAGACCATTATTCTGCGCCTGCAGGCGGCTGAAATCGTACTGTACCACCGGCATATCGAGTCGTTCCGGCGGTGTGAGATAGCCGTGTTTAATCATATAGCGCAGCGGTAGCTCATAAATGCAGTCGCGAAACAGCGCCTTGTCATCGCCGCGTACCATCCCGTGGTAGTGGAAATGATAGATCCAGCCTTTACCGAGACGAAAAGGGGTGGCGGTCAGCCCCAGCAGACGAATGTGGGGGTTGGCATTACTCAGGTGCGTGAGGATCTGCTGATACTGGCTCTCTTCATCATCGCCGATGCGATGGCATTCATCGACAATCAGCAGCGAAAACTCGCTCTGGAAGGCATCCAGATTACGGGCCACGGACTGAACGCTGCCGAAAACCACTTTACCGTGGCTCTCTTTGCGTTTGAGTCCGGCGGCAAAAATATCCGCTTCCAGCCCCAGCGCGCAGTATTTGGCATGGTTTTGCGCCACCAGCTCTTTTACGTGCGCCAGCACCAGTACACGCCCCCTGGCGACGCGCGCCAGTTCGGCAATCACCAGGCTTTTACCGGCGCCGGTGGGGAGAACAATCACCGCAGGCGTGCGATGGCGGCGGAAATGGTTGAGCGTGGCATCCACAGCTTCTTGCTGGTAGGGGCGAAGTGTAAAAATCATGGTCTCACAATACGTAACGAACTCGGGTATAGTATGCCACGAATCGTTTTCCCTTGAGGGATGTTGTTAGCCCGCTATACTGGGCGGATAACGGCTCCACTTTTCGGGCAACGCGCCCGATTCCCGTATTTTTACAGGCAAAATCACACTCATGCGACTTGATAAATTTATCGCTCAGCAACTCGGCGTCAGCCGCGCTATTGCCGGGCGTGAGATCCGCGGTAGCCGTGTTACCGTGGACGGTGAAATCATCCGAAATACCGCGTTCAAACTGCTGCCAGAACACGACGTAGAATATGATGGCAACACGCTGGTTCAGCAAAACGGCCCACGTTACTTTATGCTTAATAAACCCCAGGGCTACGTGTGTTCGACCGATGACCCGGATCACCCGACGATCCTTTACTTCCTGGATGAGCCTGTCGCGCATAAATTACACGCTGCGGGTCGCCTGGATATCGACACCACCGGTCTGGTGCTGATGACCGACGACGGGCAGTGGTCGCATCGCATCACTTCGCCACGTCATCACTGTGAGAAAACCTATCTGGTTACGCTGGAATCGCCGGTTACCGATGATACCGCTGAGCAGTTTGCAAAGGGTGTGCAACTACATAACGAGAAAGATCTCACAAAGCCGGCGGTGCTTGAAGTTATCACTCCCACGCAGGTGCGTTTGACCATCAGCGAAGGGCGTTATCACCAGGTGAAACGGATGTTTGCCGCCGTGGGCAACCACGTTGTCGGACTGCACCGCGAGCGGATCGGCGCCATTATCCTCGATGCTGACCTTGAACCGGGTGAGTATCGTCCATTGACCGACGCAGAAATTGCCAGCGTTGGCTAAGCCAGAAAGGTCAGGTTTTTAACCTCCCTCTGACAAATTCAGGAGTTTTTTGTGACCACCCGGCAGCACTCGTCCTTTGCCATTGTTTTTATCCTCGGTCTGCTGGCTATGCTGATGCCACTGTCGATCGATATGTATCTTCCGGCGCTACCAGTGATCTCCGGGCAGTTTGGCGTGCCGGCGGGCAGTGCGCAGATGACGCTCAGCACCTATATTCTGGGCTTCGCCGTCGGGCAACTGCTGTATGGGCCGATGGCGGATAGCCTCGGGCGAAAGCCGGTGATCCTCGGCGGCACGCTGGTGTTCGCCGCTGCTGCGGTGGCCTGTGCGCTGGCGCAAACCATCGATCAACTGATTGTCATGCGATTCTTTCACGGTCTGGCAGCCGCCGCGGCCAGCGTGGTGATCAATGCGCTGATGCGCGATATGTATCCTAAAGAAGAGTTCTCCCGCATGATGTCATTCGTCATGCTGGTGACCACGATTGCGCCGCTGATGGCGCCGATTATCGGCGGCTGGGTGCTGGTGTGGCTGAGCTGGCACTATATCTTCTGGATCCTGGCGATCGCGGCGGTGCTGGCCTCTGTCATGATCGCGACGCTCATTAAAGAGACGTTGCCGGTGGAAAAGCGCCAGCCGTTTCATATCCGCACGACGATAGGTAACTTTGCCTCGCTGTTTCGCCATAAGCGGGTGCTGAGCTATATGCTGGCAAGTGGCTTTAGCTTCGCCGGGATGTTCTCATTTCTCAGCGCCGGGCCTTTCGTGTATATCGAAATCAACCACGTATCGCCGCAGGATTTTGGTTACTACTTCGCTCTGAACATCGTCTTTCTGTTCATTATGACGATTTTTAACAGTCGCTTCGTGCGTCGGATCGGTGCGCTAAACATGTTCCGTACCGGATTGTGGATCCAACTGGCGATGGCGGTGTGGATGGTGCTCAGCGCGCTGTTTGGCGTCGGTTTCTGGGCGCTGGTACTGGGGGTGGCGGTCTTTGTCGGCTGCGTGTCGATGATCTCCTCCAACGCGATGGCGGTGATCCTTGATGAGTTCCCACATATGGCGGGAACGGCTTCGTCACTGGCGGGTACCTTCCGCTTTGGCATTGGCGCGCTTGTCGGCGCGTTGCTCTCTCTGGCGACGTTTAATTCGGCCTGGCCGATGATTTGGTCTATTGCTTTCTGTGCAAGCTGTTCAATTTTGTTCTATCTCTATGCGAGCCGTCCGAAAAAACGGTGATCAAATACACAACATGGAAGCCATTCGGCTTCCTTTGTTGATGTACGTCAACGACAATTCCATCATTTCCCCGATATATGTTTATTTTATGTAAAATCAATTTATGTAAAAAGTCACATCATTGTAGTTAAAAAGGTTGAGTTAGATCGCAGAAACGGGTACATATACCCCGCACTCCTGTCCCGACTGGAAACATCTATTTTAATAAAGGCCATACCGACCATACTGGCCGCGCGGGATAAGGATCGTCACGTTATGCAACCGTTTAAGGACGGATTGTCAATGATGTGTTAATATGGATGTAAATATATTGTGAAGTGATTGTGCTTCCGGGGAAAGAAAGTGACAACATTACAGCTCTCAATCGTTCATCGCTTACCACAGAACTATCGTTGGTCAGCGGGTTTCGCAGGTTCGAAAGTTGAACCGATTCCGCAAAATGGCCAAAGCATAGAAAACAGTCTGGTGGCACTTAAACTGCTGAGTCCGGATGGCGATAGCGCCTGGCCGGTGATGCATAAACTCAGCCAGGCGCTCAGCGATATCGAGGTGCCATGCTCCGTTCTGGAGTGTGAAGGCGAACCGTGCCTGTTTGTGAATCGCCAGGATGAGTTTGCTGCGACCTGTCGCCTGAAGAATTTTGGCGTGGCCATTGCCGAACCGTTTTCTAACAACAATCCATTTTGAGCGTCAGCTTAGCGTGAGAAGTTGACGCGTATACGCCTGCTGCGGTGCGCTAAAGACGTGCTCGCATTGCCCCTGCTCGATTACCTCTCCCTGTCTCAGCACAATCACCTGATGGCATAACGCGCGTACTACGTGCAGATCGTGGCTTATGAAGATATAAGCCAGACGGTGCTTTTGTTGTAACGATTTCAATAGCGCGAGGATTTGTGCCTGCACGGTTCGATCGAGAGATGACGTGGGTTCATCAAGAACAATCAGTGACGGTTTGAGGATCAGCGCTCTGGCAATCGCGATACGCTGGCGCTGACCGCCGGAAAACTCCGCCGGATAGCGATGGCGCGTATCGGCATCCAGTCCCACTTCCGCCATAACGGCCATGACCTGCTGCTCACGCTGCTCGGCTGAGAGCGTTGGCTGGTGAACGCGCAGTCCCTCTTCAATGATTTGCAGTACGCTCAGTCGCGGATTCAGCGAGGAGTTGGGATCCTGAAAGACCACCTGGATACGATGGCGTACGGGCAACAACTGTCGGCGCTTAAGATGTTGTAACTGCTGCCCGTCAAATTCTATGCTGCCCTCGGAGGTAATAAGCCGCAGAAGTGCCAGCCCGGTCGTACTTTTCCCTGAGCCTGACTCGCCCACCAGCCCCAGCGTTTCACCGGGTTGCAGGCTGAAACTGATGCCTTTCACCACCTCATTGTTCGCCACCACGCGCTTGAGGATACCTTTGCGAATAGGGAAAGCGACGCGTAAATCCTCGACCCTGAGGAGGGGAGACAACCCCATCGGCAACGGTACCGGGTCGCCTGCTGGCTCGCTGTTGAGCAACTTCTGCGTGTAGGGATGTGCGGGTGCCTGGAGAAGAGGGGCGGCACGGTTTTGTTCAACGCATTGCCCATTTTGCATCACCGCCACGCTGTCGGCGAGTTTCCTGACAATACTGAGGTTATGGGTAATGAACAGCATCCCCATATTTAGCTCATGCTGGAGTTCACGCAGCAGTTGCAGGATCTGCGCCTGTACTGAGACATCCAGTGCAGTGGTCGGCTCATCGGCAATGAGCAATTCAGGTCGCGTTAACAGCGCCATCGCAATCATCACTCGCTGACGCTCGCCCCCGGAAAGTTGGTGCGGATAATCGCCCAGCCGTTTTGCCGCCTGACGAATGCCGACCCGATCAAGACAGCTTAATATCTCCGCGCGTGCCGCTTCCTGACGCATTCCCCGGTGCAGTGAAAGCACTTCATAGAGCTGTTTTTCAAGATTGTGGAGCGGGTTCAGCGACACCATCGGCTCCTGGAAAATCATGGCAATCTTGTTGCCGCGTACGCCGCGCAAGGTCTGCTCACTGGCGTGCAGTAAGGACTCACCGTGAAAACGGATATCGCCGCCGAGATACACTGCGGGCGGGGTAGGTAACAGGCGCAGAATCGACAGCGCGGTAACGCTCTTGCCGGAGCCGGATTCTCCCACCAGCGCCAACGTTTCGCCGGCCTCCACGCGTAACGAAATCGCGTTAACCACCGAGCGGACCGTTTCCTGCTTGCGAAATCCCAGTGTCAGATTGTCAATGGCGAGCAAAGGTTGCGTCATATTACACCGCCTTGTTGGGATCGAATGCGTCACGGACGGCCTCGCCGATAAAGATCAGCAGCGAGAGTAAAATGGCCACGGACAGGAAGGCGGTAATGCCCAGCCACGGCGCTTGCAGGTTATTTTTGCCTTGCAGGAGCAACTCGCCCAGCGAAGGAGAGCCTAACGGCAAACCAAAACCGAGGAAATCCAGTGATGTCAGGGTAGTAATGGAACTGCATAAAATGAACGGTAAGAAAGTCAGGGTGGCAACCATCGCGTTGGGTAACATGTGGCGAAAGATGATACTGCGGTCGCTAACGCCGAGCGCCTGGGCGGCCCGGATATAGTCAAAATTTCGCGTGCGTAAGAACTCTGCACGCACTACGCCCACCAGACTCATCCAGCCAAACAGCACCGTAATCGCCAGCAGCCACCAGAAGTTGGGTTGTACGACGCTGGAGAGCAGAATGATCAGGAACAGCGTCGGCATGCCCGACCAGACCTCGATAAAACGCTGGCCCCAGAGATCCACTTTGCCACCGTAATAGCCCTGCAACGCCCCGGCCAGCACGCCCATCACGCTTGAACACAGGGTTAGCATCAGGCCGAAAAGAATGGAGATACGCGTGCCGTAAAGCACTCGAGCCAGCACGTCGCCACCGTTGGCATCGGTACCCAGCCAGTTTTGCGCCGAAGGGGGCGAGGGAAAGGGGGTATCGGTTGCAAAGTTGATGCTGTTCGCCCCAAAGCGCACCGGTGCCCAGAGGACCCAGCCGCGGTCTTCCAGTTGTTGTTTCAGCCACGGATCCTGGTAATCCGCTCTTGTTGCCAGCGGGCCGCCAAAATCGCTCTCACTGTAGTTTTTGACCAGCGGGAAGTACCAGCTTCCGTCGTAGCGCACCAGCAGCGGCTTATCATTAGCAATCAGCTCAGAACACAGGCTCAGACCAAACAGGACGAGAAAAATCCACAGCGACCAGAAACCACGACGATTATGGCGAAAACGTGCCCAGCGGGCCTGATTGACGGGGCTTAAATGGGCCATTAACGTCCCTCAAAATCAATACGCGGATCGACCAGCGTATAGCTGATATCACTGAGAATATTCAGCAGCAGTCCGATCAGGGTGAAGATGTACAGCGTGCCAAACATTACCGGGTAGTCTCGAGAAACCGTCGCCTCATAACCCAACAATCCCAGACCATTGAGTGAGAACATGACTTCAATCAGCAGTGAGCCGGTGAAAAACATACTGATGAAGGTGGCAGGAAAACCGGCGATCACCAGCAGCATGGCGTTGCGAAAAACGTGCTTCCACAAAATATTCCCTTCACTTACCCCTTTGGCACGGGCGGTGACGACGTACTGTTTACGGACCTCATCGAGAAAGGAATTTTTGGTTAGCATGGTCAACGCGGCAAACCCGCCAATCACTGTCGCCAGGACGGGTAAAGTGATGTGCCACAGATAGTCGGTGATCTTCTGATACCAGGGCAGAGAGTCAAAATTCGCCGAGACCAGACCACGCAGCGGGAAGAGATCGTAATAGCTGCCGCCGGCAAAGAAGACAATCAACAGTATTGCGAACAGAAACGCCGGGATAGCATAGCCGATGATAATAAACGCGCTGCTCCAGACGTCGAACCGGCTGCCGTTATGCACGGCCTTGCGGATCCCTAACGGAATCGACACCAGATAGATGATGAGCGTACTCCACAGCCCCAGAGTGACCGACACCGGCAGACTCTCTTTGATGAGCGTCAGCACCGAAGCGCTACGAAACAGGCTATCACCGAAATCGAAGCGAATGTAATTCCACAGCATGGTGAAATAGCGCTCGTGCAGTGGCTTATCAAAACCGTAACGTTGGGTGATTTCGGCAATGACTTCCGGATCGAGGCCGCGTCCCCCGCGATAGTTGCTGTCGCTGATGTTGCCTACTCCGGTCCGGGCGTGGCTGGCGCGAACGCCTTCACTTCCGGCACCGGGCAGTGCGCTCGTCTGACCAAATTCAATGGCGGCAATCGCCTGATCGACCGGGCCGCCAGGGGCAATTTGCACGATGAAAAAGTTGATGGTGATGATCGCCCAGAGCGTCGGGATAACCAGCAACAAACGGCGAATCAGGTACGCGCTCATTCAGTCTCCCTGTCGTCTGGCAGCAGGCAACTTCGCGGCCCGGTTTACGTCATACCACCAGTTATCCAGGCCGATGGTATAAATCGGACGAATGGCCGGACGGGAGAATTTATCCCACCATGCCAGTCGATCTTCAGCCATGTACCACATCGGCAGCATGTAGTAATTCCAGGTCAGTACGCGGTCCAGCGCGCGGCCAAGCGGCAGTAGTTTGTTTTTATCACCCTGCGCGGCGATGATTTGATTAATCAGTTTGTCGACCACCGGACTTTTAACACCCGGAGAATTATAACTTGAGTCGATGTATTCGGACGCCCAGGAAATTTGCAGATCGGAACTGGGCCACGGCGTCGCGCGCCACAGGGTTGGCATCATGTCGTAGTCCCGACTGCGTAAGCGGTTGGTGAGCTGTGAGTTATCAACCTGGCGAATGGTCATCGTGATACCCAGACGCTGAAGATTGTGCTGGAAGGGCAGGACCCACTGGCTGTTACTGGCGGCGGAAATAAGCAGTTCAAAGCTCAACGGTTTACCGGTGGCCGTGTTAATCCGCTGCTGGCCTTTCAGTTCCCAACCTGCGTCTTTCAGTAACTTATCGGCTTTTAGCAGGTTTTCCCGATCGTAACCGTCGCCCTTAGACACGGGAGGCTGATAAATCTGGCTGAAGACTTCCGGCGGCAGATCCTGTTTCATGGGGGCCAGCAGTATCAGTTCAGCCGCATCAGGGTAGTTTCTGGCGGCGTATTCGGTGTTCTGGAAATAGCTGTTTGCCCGGCTCCAGGCGTTGTAGAACAGCGCTTTATTCATCCACTCAAAATCAAACGCCAGCGTAACGGCTTCACGGACGCGTCGGTCACTGAAAACGGGGCGTTGGATGTTGAAAGCCAACCAGCGCGTATCCTGCGCCGATTCATTTTTCTGTTCATCTTTGATGATGTACTGATTATCAAAGTTTTTGCCGACATAGCGCGTCGCCCAGTTTTTGGCGTCGCTCTCCAGACGCAAATCAAACGCACCGGCCTTGAAGGCCTCAAAGGCCACGTTGTCGTCGAGATAGTAGTCGTAGCGAATGACATCAAAATTCCAGCGACCACGATTGACCGGCAGATTGGCCGCCCAGTAATCCTTCACGCGCGAATAGACAATATACTGGCCCATTTTCCACTGACTGATGCGGTACGGGCCGCCACCCAGCGGTGGTCTGGATAATGGGTCGCTGAGCTTGTGATCTTTCCAGTACGCTTGCGGCATCACGGGCAGGGAGAACAGACTGAGCATATCCTCTTTACCTGGCTTCGCGAGCTCCATGCGCACGGTCAGTGGGGCAATGGCTTTGACCGTGGTGCCTTTGTAGACCAGACGAAATTGGGGCACACCTTCGGTCATAAATTTGTTGAAGGTGAAGGCAACATCTTTTGCCATGACGGGTGAACCATCATGAAAACGGGCGCGAGGGTTGATCGTGATTTCAACCCACGAATAATCCTCCGCATAACGCGCGCTCTCGGCGATCAGCGGATAATAGCTGCCGGGCTCGTCATCAGAAGTGGTAAAAAGGGTGTCGTAGAGTTGTTCGGTTCGGGCGGCCGGATTACCGCGCAGCGCATAGCGGTTGAAATTGTCAAATGTGCCAAGGGCGGAAAGCGTGATCTGGCCGCCTTTGGGGGCCGCGGGATTGGCGTAATCGAAATGATCAAAATTGAACGCGTATTTAGGCTCTCCCAATACAGCGAAGGCATAACTCTCTTTGATCGCCTGCGCCTGGACGCCCGCGCTCATCAACATGACAAACAGCAGCAATATGCGAACGATTATCTGCAAAGGGATTCCTTCTCTTGCTTACCTGCCAGCGCAGGTCACACTTATGTCTGAATAATAGGGCAGGTGGCGTCTGTTGTGAATCCACGCGTTGGCGCTTTACCATTTCAGCGTGTGTGGCTGCGAAACCCACTGGACAAATTCGTCGAGCGGCATGGGGCGGCTAACCCAGTAGCCCTGAAGGAAGCGAACCCCGTGTTCATGCAGCCATTTCGCCTGCTCCGGCGTTTCCACCCCTTCGGCCACCGTCATCATGTCGAGGCGTTTAGCGAGAGTCAGCACCGCGTCCAGCACCGGCGAGGTGACGGTTTCTGTACCAATGGCGTGAATAAAACCGCGATCGATTTTCAGATAATCCAGGGTATAGCGCTCAAGATAAATCAGCGCGCTGTGGCCAGTACCGAAGTCATCTATTGCAATTTCGAAGCCTGCGGCATGCAACCATTCAAACAACTGGGAGGCTTCATGCTGTTGGATCATGTCGCGTTCGGTAATTTCCAGCACAATCTGGAAGTGGTTGGGAGGCATCGCGGCGATTAACTGGCGAACGTCGTCTTTAAAACTACTGCTATGCAGATGGTCGGGCGCAATATTGATACCGTACTTTGCGCCAACAGGCAGGACTTTTTGCAGCGTAGGGGCATCTCGCGCCACCAGTTTAAACAGATGCTGGGTCAATGGCACAATCATGTGCTGGGCTTCAGCGTAATGAATAAACGCATCAGGCGGGATCTCTCCCGCCGTTGGATGTCTCCAGCGTAACAGCACCTCCAGTCCGGTGACCTTCAGTGACCGCGTATCCACAACGGGTTGATAGACTACGTAGAATTGATCGCGTTTGATCCCAGTGAGGATTTCTTTTCCGGGTCGTAGACGGATGCACATGATGTAGTAGCAGAGTAAACCTGCAATGATGCCCCCCATCCCGCCGAGAAGCAGGGCATACCATAAGTCGGACCAGGTCCAGTTAGTTGCGTATAGCCTGATCGTTACCGGAACACCGTCAATTTTTGCTTCGCGCTCCGGCGAACTGTCGAGTTCATCAACGCCGAGCAGATGGTCCGAAAAAGTCGACAACGCGGTTTTTCCGACAATAATGGCGATCCCATCAAAGTCTTCTTGTCGGGCGGTATACAGCAGATACGGTGTGAGGTTGATATTCAGGGAGGTGAAAACGCCGCTATTCACCAGCAGGGGATTGCGATACCAAATCACCATCGCAGGTTTATCGGGCATCATTGGCGTTCCCGGAATAATCGCCATATCGATATCTTTACTTATATCAAGGCTGGGGACCAGTTCGACCAGCAGTGAATCCATTCCACCGGTTGCCGATGAGCAAAACGCTTTCTTATCCTTAACCAGCAAAAACGCGCGCACGTTCAGACTAAACGCGGCACGGGAAGTGAGTTCCGCGCCGACTTGTTCGCAGGTATTTAATGTCAATGGCTGCAGGATATCGGTGGTACTTTTGAGATCGGCGAAATAGCTGACCAGGTAATGTTGAATGTCGGAAACCAGTGTGTCGTATTTGACTTCCCGCTTATGCCACGCCATCACGAACTGTAGACTACTGATAACAATAGCAACGGCAACCCCTGTAATCAGGCAGGTAAGCACGATTTTTCGACCAGTCGTTAAGGCGTGTGTGAACATGATACCTGGTTTTACCCTGAGGTTGTCGGGATGATAAATGTGATGGAATAACAAGACTATAGCCTGGTTTGATTCGGCGAGTCATGCTTTTCCACAGTGAGTAAAGGGGAAACCAAAAAAAAGCACCGCCGAAGCGATGCTTTTCTTCTGTCTCGTCAAGGAAGCCAAGGGATAGCAACCAAACGATTAACTGCGACTCAGAACCCGACGCGCTTCGTTATAGCGCTTTTTCCAGTATGGCTCGTTCATGCTGGAGATGATGACACCGCTGCTGGTAGAGGCATGAACAAACTGGTTGTTGCCAATGTAGATACCAACATGACGACCCGTCGAACCTGCACGGAACAGAACCAGATCACCGGTACGCAAATTCGTGCGCGAAACCGATTTACCCGTTTCCTGTTGTTCGTAGGTGGAGCGTGGGAGTTCTAAACCAAATTGTTCGCGGAATGTACGTTGTACAAAGCTGGAACAATCAATACCTTTTTTAGAGTTGCCGCCGAGACGATAGCGCACGCCTTTCCAGTCAGCATACTGATCCATAATCCGCGATTTAACATCGAGGTTACGCACCATACTCTCAAATTCATCCTGAGAAGCTTGCAGTGAAGAAGCTTCCTGGCCCACACCAAGCGTCTCAGAATGCGTGTTCTTTGCGGTGTTAGTGGTAGTGCTACATGCAGAAAGCAGTACCGCAACTGCTATCGCGGGGATCCCGCGCAAGATATATCTCAAGATCGGTTGAGATTTGACCATTTTGTTTGTTTTCCCTTGAAGTCCTTAACGATAAATATCGTTATAAAAAATGCCAAACGTGACGAGACTAATTACCTGCGCACAATGAGACAATTCTTTAAGCGCAAAACTGTGGCTGAACGCACAAATTTATTCGCGAAGAGAATAATAACCCAGCGAGGCAAAACGAGTTCGAGGTTACCCGATTGCTACAGGCTTGGCGAGTGATTTTATCTGAATTTTAATAAGAAAATGTGATACAGAAAGTGAATAAGTGGGATTGGTTAATTTAAGCGCAAAACGGTGGGAAAATAGACAACTCATTCATTCTCAAAGAAAATGTTATGACTAAATAATGACAATACGATGAATAATTTATCTTAACGCATCATCAGGGCTTAAGAATAAACCCTGATGATGTTAATAACTGTGCGTTATTTGTTTAAAATTTGTTTGTTTTTTCCGGGCAGATAATTGTCGAAAAGCGTGATAAGGCGATCGCTTAGTGGGGTCAGAAGACACCAGGGCAGGCCAATTAAGACCACGGTTAATGAGCCTACGGTGATATCAGTAAACCAGTGGGCACCGATCATGACGCGTGGAAAAGCAAAAACCACAACGATAATAAGGCCGATAATCCCTGCGGTTTTTCCGAAATAACGCAGCATAAAAGCGGCGAAAATAAGCAGCATCATCCCGTGATCGCCAGGGAAACTGTCTCTGGACGCATCCTTCGTCGGGATATGCAGCAATTCACTGACGCGGTAAATATTGTCAAAACTGAGCGTGGGGCTTGCGCGTTTTACGGGCAGTAGCGCCTGACCAGCCTGGTTCAGAACCACGGCGGTGAGTAGCATCACCAGACCGATGATGACAATACGACGGCGGCCTGCAGGCGTTTCCTTCAGCCAGAAACTCAGCATCAGACAGCCCATCGCCAACAGGGAACAGGCGTCAAACGCCCGGTTATTGGTGATGGCGACCAGCCACAGGAAGGCCTTGCTTTCTACCAGTTTGTGGTTGAAAAAGTGGAAAATGCTGGCGTCAATGGGAAACCAGAATCCATGCCTGGCAGGGATATACCAGCTCATGAACAAAGCCAGACCGGCAACATTCAGCAGGAGTATCAGTGGTAACCGGATTTTCATATTTAAAGAGTTCACTGTTCAATAAATCGCAGGCAACCTTACGCGTGTACAGCTAAACGAAGCTTCAACAATGCGCTCTGTAATGTATTCCAGTCTGCCTCAGTACTGGAAATCAGTTCTATACGGCTGTCTGGCGGCGCGACGTTCTGCGTTTCAATGTGCAGATCCTCACCCTGGCGGTTAATGCGCACGAGGCCTTCAGGGATACGCATGACCCCCTTCACCCGGCCAACGGGCGCCAGACGAGCCCATTCCAGCAGTCCGATGGTGTCAAAGATGGTATCAGCATCGAAAATCCAGCCGCAGGCCTGATGCCCCTGGCCGCTGTTCAGGCTACGACGCCAGCGCTGCTGCGTCGGCAGGCTCAGTGCCGCCAGCCCTCGCGTTTCTGAGTGGCTGTGCGAATGCGCTGCGCTGGCGGGCAGTTCAGTCAGATTCAGGCGCGGTAAGTCCAGCAACTGCCCATCAATCTGACCGTGTTCGGCCTGCACTAACTGACGATTACCGCCAAACTGCTGCCACCAGGTCTGCAGAGCGCGTTCACTCTCTGCCGTTGCGCGATCGGTTTTATTCGCCACGATGATATCTGCCGCAGCCAGTTGGTCACGGAAGTTCTCATTGGCAACGATTTTTTCATCCAGCAACCCGCGCGGATCAAGAATGCACAGCGTGGCGCGAAGGTCTATCCAGGGCTCATACACTGGCGCGGTGAGGAGGGAGAGGATCTGTTTCGGGTGCCCGAGTCCTGTCGGTTCGATCAGCAGGCGGTCTGGTTTTCCCTGACGCAACAAGGTATTCAATCCAACCTGCATGGGCAGGCCGTTCACGCAACACATACAGCCGCCAGGGATCTCCTTGAGCAACGCGCCGCTGTCTGCAAGCAGGGCGCCGTCGATGCCAACCTCACCGAACTCATTGACCAGTACCGCCCATTTTTCGGCAGGATCTTTGTGCGTTAACAGATGAAGAATTGAAGTGGTTTTTCCACTGCCGAGGAAACCAGTAATAAGGTTAGTTTTGGTCACGCCTGCTCCAGAATGATGTGCCGTAACGATTACCATTAATCCTGGCGAAAAAAAGCGAAAAAGAGAAGGGCGGGACGAACGAAGACAGGCCCCGTTCGCCTTAATGGCAGAAATTGCTAATTTTTTAGCGTATCAATCACCGCCTGATGCGCGCCGCGTTGCGCGATACGCTGCCAGGCTGCTTCAATCGCCTGGACAAAATCAGGATTATGCGGGAGGTCATTGCCAAAGACTTCCTGTAAGGTGAGTAGAGCCACGACGCGTTGCTCCTCACGACTGGCGGCGACTATTGCGCGGATTTTATCGCTCAGCGGGTCGCGAACGTCGATGGTCGCGCCGGCATCATCGATGCCACTGACGTAGCGCATCCATCCCGCCACACCGAGCGCCAGTAAAGGCCATGCGCTCTCACGCGCCAGATGGAGACGAATACCCGCCAGCATTCGTTGCGGGAGTTTCTGGCTACCGTCCATCGCGATTTGCCAGGTCTTATGCTTCAGCGCCGGATTGGCAAAGCGTTCAATCAGGCTTTGCGCGTAGCCGGTTAAATCCACGTCTGTAATAGTGAGCGTCGGCGCCTGTTCATTCATCATCAGTCGGTACGCGGCTTCGCGAAAGGCGTTGTCCTGCATACACTCGTTAATATGCTGAAACCCTGAAAGATAACCGAGATAGGCGAGAAACGAGTGGCTGCCATTAAGCATGCGCAGTTTCATCTCTTCCCAGGGGCGAACATCGCTGACCATCTGCACGCCTGCGGCTTCCCACGCGGGACGACCGGCGACAAAGTTGTCTTCGATCACCCATTGAATGAACGGTTCACAACTGATGGCGCAAGGATCGGCGACGCCCAGCTCGCGGGTGATTTCAGCCAGAGATTCCTCTGTAGCGGCCGGAACAATACGATCGACCATGGTAGCGGGAAAACTGACGTGTTCACGGATCCAGCTTGCCAGCGCGGGAGCGCGTTTTTCCGCCATCCCCAGTACGGCATTCTTCACTACGTGGCCGTTATCAGGAATGTTGTCGCAGGAGAGCACCGAGAATGGCGCCAGCCCGCGCGCCTGTCGACGTGACAGCGCCTCTACCAGAATACCGGGCGCGGAATGGGGTTCGTCAGGCGACTGCAGGTCGTGAATAATGCGCGGATTCGTCAGGTCCAGCGTACCGGTGGCCGGATCGATGCAATACCCTTTTTCGGTAATGGTCAGTGAGACAATCGCCACCTGGGGTTCGCAGAATTTTTCGATGATCGTGGCGAGCGAGTCGAGCTTTGCGTTCAGGCATTCGTTGACGGCACCGACGATAATCGCCTGATTGCCGTCTGCGCCTTTTTCCAGCACGGTGTATAAATGATCCTGTTCGCGGAGTTGACTCATCAACGTGTCACCGCTGAACAGGCTGATTTCACAAATTCCCCAATCTCCGCCCTGGGCGTTCAGCACCCGATCGGTCAGTAATGCCTGATGCGCACGATGAAAGGCGCCAAAACCGAAATGCACCATGCGCGTTTTAAGCTGCTGGCGGTCATAGTGAGGCATTTGTACGCCATCCGGCAGTCGTGCTGAGGCAATTGTAGTCATTTATTACACACCTGATTAACCATAAATTAACAACGCCAGTGTAAAGTTATATGACAGAAAATTGAATTGGTAAGCCGAATTTATCCAGAGAATGTGAGCTGGATCAATCAATCATGCCCCTTTTATTGATCACTTCGCCGAAGCCTGTATGGTAGTCGTCATTCAGGTAAGGTAATTTGGTATAACAACTTTGTGAGGTAAAGCAATGGAACAAACCTGGCGTTGGTACGGACCTAACGATCCGGTATCACTTGATGATGTGCGTCAGGCTGGCGCGACGGGCGTTGTGACGGCATTGCACCACATTCCGAACGGCGAAGTATGGCCGATTGAAGAGATTACAAAACGTCAGGCTATTCTGGCAGAAAAAGGGTTAACCTGGTCGGTTGTTGAAAGTATTCCGGTTCATGAAGAGATCAAGACCCGCTCCGGTCAGTATCAAACATGGATAGCGAATTATCAGCAGAGCATACGCAACCTCGCGGCCTGCGGCATCGACACTGTCTGCTACAACTTCATGCCGATTCTGGACTGGACGCGTACCGACCTTGAGTACGAATTGCCGGACGGCTCGAAAGCGCTACGTTTCGATCAGATAGCCTTCGCCGCTTTTGAGTTGCATATCCTCAAGCGTGCGGGAGCTGAAGCGGACTACAGCGACGAAGAACAACGTCAGGCATCGGCGTATTTCACTGCGATGAGCGAGGCGGAGATCGAAAAATTGACCCGCAATATCATTGCCGGTTTACCTGGTGCGGAAGAGGGGTATACCCTCGATCAATTCCGTGCGCGTCTGGCCGAGTACGACGGTATCAGCAAAGACGATCTGCGCGACAATATGGCAGTGTTCCTGCGTGCGATTGTGCCGGTGGCGGAAGAAGTGGGCGTACGTCTGGCAGTGCATCCGGACGATCCGCCGCGTCCGATTCTCGGGTTACCGCGCATTGTTTCTACCATTGAAGATATGCAGTGGCTGAAAGAGACGGTCGACAGCATCTATAACGGCTTTACTATGTGCACGGGTTCATACGGCGTTCGCGCGGATAACGATCTGGTGAAAATGATCGAAACCTTTGGCGATCGTATCCACTTTACCCACTTGCGTTCGACGTGCCGCGAAGAGAACCCGAAAACCTTCCATGAAGGCGCGCACCTGCAGGGTGATGTGAACATGGTGGCGGTGGTGACGGCGATTCTGACCGAAGAGCAGCGCCGTAAGAAGGCGGGCGATTTACGTCCAATTCCGATGCGTCCCGATCACGGTCATCAGATGCTGGACGATCTGCACAAGAAAACCAATCCGGGCTATTCTGCGATTGGGCGTCTGAAAGGGCTGGCGGAAGTACGCGGTGTTGAACTGGCGCTGAAAATGACCCAGTTCCGCGACCTGCTGTAAGATCGCAAATGACAAAAAAGGACAGTTCAGGCTGTCCTTTTTACGTATACGCAAAACTTAATCCGCACGGCCCATATAACGGCGCTCTTCAATATGAATGCGGATTTTTTCACCGGCGCTCAGGTATTCAGGAACCTGAATGACCAGACCGGTGCTCAGCGTCGCGGGTTTGTTGCGTGCGCTGGCGGAAGCCCCTTTAATGCCAGGAGCGGTTTCCACGATTTCCAGATCCACCGTCTGCGGCAGTTCGAGAGCCAGCAGCTGGCCGTCCCAGGTCAATACCTGCATATCCGGCATTCCGCCTTCCGGGATAAACAGCAGTTCTTCTTCGATCTGATCTTTGGTGAAGGTGTAGGGCGTGTAATCTTCTTTATCCATGAACACATATTCGTTGCCATCGACATAGGAGAAGTCGACGCCACGGCGGCTCAGAGTGACGGTATCCACAATATCGTCACCCTTAAAACGTTCTTCCACTTTCAGACCGGTACGGACATCGGAGAAACGCATTTTGTACAGCGTCGCTGCGCCACGGGCGGTCGGGGACTGAATATCGATATCTTTCACAATCAGCAGCTTGCCGTTGTAATTCAGTACCATACCTTTTTTGATTTCGTTCGCTCTTGGCATCGAAAAGATCCTGTTATAGAGATTAGCTAAATTATCGCGTCAAACTACTCGCGCCGGGTCATTCAGGCAAGCGGAATTCGCACTTTTGCGGGTGCAAAAAAGGTGCTACTGTGCGCGTCTGTCCGGTGGTCACAATAAAGAGAGTCAGACTATGGAATGCCGTCCGGATTGTGGGGCGTGTTGCACCGCGCCATCAATTTCCAGCCCCATCCCCGGCATGCCCGAGGGCAAGCCTGCCAACACGCGGTGTATCCAGCTTGATGAACACCAGCGATGTAAAATTTTCACGTCTCCGCTGCGGCCAAAGGTGTGCTCGGGATTGCTGCCAAGTACCGAAATGTGTGGCGAATCGTCCCATCAGGCAATGACCTGGCTTATTGAACTGGAGGCGCTGACAGCGCCTTAAACATCCTTAATGCGCGTCAGGCAGACCATGGTGGCGATAATCATTACCAGCGCAAACCAGAAAACCGCATGGTAGTTCCAGATTTCAGCGGCAATACCCGCCAGCGATCCGGCGATAATCCAGCCGACGCGGATGGTATTCGTGTAAAGCGTTGTCGCTGAACCTGCCTGACCCGGCATCAGATCCTGAAAATAGAGCATGCCGATCCCACCGAGAATACCGATGTAAATCGCGTTCAGCAGTTGTAAACCCAGCAGCACAGCAGGGGAGTGCGCGACCAGCATGCCTGCATAAAAGCAAAAGCCAGCGGCGACTGCGATGCACATCAGCAGGCGTTTACCCAGACGTTTTGCGAAGTAGCCGGCAATCAGCATCGTCGGGATTTCCAGTCCGGCCGCCGTCCCCATCATCACGCCCGCCAGTTTCTCCGGCAGATGTAGCTCATTAATGATAAACAGCGGCATATTAATGATATACAGGCTATTGGTACCCCACATTAATGTGCAAATCGCAAACAGCAGCAGGGTATCCCGGCGGTTTCGACGCGGCGCTTCCAGCGTACCGGTTGCCAGAGCGGTTTCTTTACGCATAGACGGTAAGAAAAACCACACCATCGCGCCGCAAACTACAAATGCCACTGCGGCGCTGAGGTACATCACGGTAAAGCTGAAACCCATCGCCAGTGCGTAAGCCAGCGGCGGACCTATCACCCACGCGAGTGAAACCTGGGCACGCAGGATGGAGCTGAACATCACCGCTTCGCGGCCTGTACGATCAGCATGTTCACGGGCCAGAGCAAACATTTGCGGGTTGGCGGTCGAGCCAAAGCTGCTGAGAAATACCCCGATAAACAACAGAATAAAGTAGTTACGATTCCAGGCAAATAACACGCACGCCAGCATGCCCAGCACACAACAGAAGACGATCAGATGTTTGCGATCGCCCTTTTTATCTGAACGCCCCGCCAGAAACTGGCTCACCAGGATGCCTATCACAGCACTACCGGTAAAAAAGAAACCGACCATTCCCGGACGCGCGTGGACTTCATCGGTCAGAAAAAGACTCAGCGTGGGGGTTTGTAGTGCGCCAGCAATACCGGTGAGAAAGGCGACAATAAGGAAGGCCGTAGACGTCAGGTCAAACGTTTTTGGCGAGGCGGCAGCGGGGGTGTTGTGCATGTTCTGGTATCAATAGTGTGATGAGACGCGGAGTTTACGCCGCTTAGTTGAAAATAAACAGATGACTAAATCAAAATCGCCACGAAAAATCAAAATGGCATTTCACTCTGCTAGTGTGCCTGGCTGACGCTGCTGAACCTTAAGCGAAATAGCGCTGTATTTGCTTCAGCACCTTTTCGCTAATGAGGCAAAAATGTGCATTGCTTCTAAATTTTGCGATCAAAAATGCAACTTTCCTTGCGTGCTGAAGCAGAAAGAGCAAGACTTCTTGAAACGTTTCAGCGCTGTCGAGTTTCAGTTGAGGGAACCGTATAGCGTCTTTTTTCTCATGTAAGCTGAATCGTTTCAATTCAGCAGGAGAGGAGAACCATGTTTCAGTTATCCGTTCAGGACATTCATCCGGGCGAGCAGGCCGGAGATAAACAAGAAGCCATCCGCCAGGTTGCCGCTGCGTTAGTGCAGGCCGGTAACGTAGCGGACGGTTACGTAGACGGCATGCTCGCTCGCGAGCAGCAGACTTCCACTTTTCTCGGTAACGGGATTGCTATTCCACACGGCACCACCGACACCCGCGATCAGGTGCTGAAAACCGGCGTTCAGGTTTTTCAGTTTCCGCAGGGGGTAACCTGGGGGGAAGGTCAGGTGGCATACGTGGCGATTGGTATTGCCGCCAGCTCCGATGAACACCTTGGCTTGCTACGTCAGCTGACGCACGTGCTGAGTGATGATTCCGTGGCTGAACAGCTTAAGTCAGCAACTACTGCTGAAGAACTGCGTGCATTGCTGATGGGTGAAAAGCAGAGTGAACAACTGAAGCTCGACAACGACACGCTGATGCTGGATGTTGCGGCAACTGACTTAGTGACGTTGCAGGCGTTGAACGCGGCGCGGCTGAAAGAGGCGGGTGCGGTCGATGCGACGTTTGTCGCGAAAGTGATTAACGAACGGCCAATGAACCTGGGTCAGGGGATCTGGCTGAGCGACAGTGCTGAAGGCAACCTGTGCAGCGCTATCGCGGTGAGTCGCGCAGCGAATGCCTTTGATGCCCAGGGTGAAAAGGCGGCACTGCTGGTGACCGTCGCCATGGCTGACGATCAACCCGTTGCGGTGCTGAAGCGTCTGGGCGATCTGCTGCTGGACATGAAAGCTGACCGCCTGCTGAACGCTGACGCAGCCACCGTCCTGGCGCTGCTGACCAGCGATGATGCATTGACTGATGATGTGCTGAACGCCGAGTTTGTCGTTCGTAATGAGCACGGCCTGCATGCCCGTCCGGGGACCATGCTGGTCAATACGATTAAACAATTTAACAGTGAAATTACCGTGGCAAACCTTGATGGAACCGGCAAACCGGCCAATGGACGTAGTCTGATGAAAGTAGTGGCGCTGGGCGTGAAGAAAGGACATCGCCTGCGCTTTACGGCACAGGGGGCTGATGCTGAACAGGCGCTGAAAGCGATTGGTGAGGCTATCGCTGCCGGTCTCGGGGAGGGCGCATAATGAGCAGACGTGTTGCTACCATCACGCTAAACCCGGCCTACGATCTGGTTGGCTTTTGTCCAGAAATCGAACGCGGTGAAGTTAACCTGGTGAAAACCACCGGTCTGCACGCTGCGGGAAAAGGGATCAACGTAGCCAAAGTGCTGAAGGATCTCGGGATCGACGTGACGGTCGGCGGCTTCCTGGGCAAAGATAACCAGGATGGCTTTCAGCAACTGTTCAGCGAACTGGGCATTGCTAATCGTTTTCAGGTGGTGCAAGGACGTACTCGCATCAACGTCAAGCTGACGGAAAAAGATGGCGAAGTCACTGATTTCAACTTCTCTGGTTTTGAGGTCACCCCCGCCGACTGGGAGCGTTTTGTTAATGATTCCCTGAGTTGGTTGGGTCAGTTCGACATGGTCTGCGTTAGCGGCAGTCTGCCGTCCGGCGTAAGCCCGGAAGCCTTTACGGACTGGATGACGCGTCTGCGTAGTCAGTGTCCATGCATTATCTTTGATAGTAGCCGTGAAGCACTGGTTGCGGGACTGAAAGCCGCGCCGTGGTTGGTGAAACCAAACCGCCGCGAACTGGAAATCTGGGCCGGTCGCAAGCTGCCGGAAATGAAAGATGTCATTGAGGCGGCGCACGCATTACGTGAACAAGGTATCGCGCATGTGGTGATCTCCCTGGGCGCTGAAGGTGCGCTGTGGGTGAACGCCTCAGGAGAATGGCTCGCCAAACCACCTTCGGTGGATGTGGTCAGCACCGTGGGGGCCGGGGATTCGATGGTTGGCGGCCTGATTTACGGTCTGCTGATGCGCGAATCCAGCGAACATACGCTGCGTCTGGCGACAGCCGTCGCTGCGTTGGCGGTCAGTCAGAGCAATGTCGGTATTACCGATCGTCCGCAGTTGGCCGCAATGATGGCGCGTGTCGACTTACAACCGTTTAACTGACAGCTGGAGAGGCATAATGAAAACGCTGCTGATTATTGACGCTAATCTCGGGCAGGCCCGCGCTTACATGGCGAAAACTCTGCTCGGTGCGGCGGCGCATAAAGCAAATCTGGATATCATCGACAATCCAAATGACGCTGAACTGGCGATCGTTCTGGCCGATGCCATTCCTAATGACAACGCGTTGAACGGCAAGAAAGTCTGGCTGGGCGATATTGCCAGGGCAGTTGCGCACCCTGAACTGTTTCTTAGCGAAGCCAAAGGTCACGCTAAGCCTTACAGCGCACCGGTTGCCGCAGCGCCCGTAGCCACGACCAATGGTCCGAAACGTGTCGTGGCCGTGACGGCGTGCCCGACAGGCGTCGCGCATACCTTCATGGCAGCGGAAGCGATTGAAACCGAAGCGAAAAAACGTGGCTGGTGGGTAAAAGTCGAAACCCGTGGTTCTGTGGGCGCAGGCAATGCCATTACGCCGGAAGAAGTGGCGCAGGCGGATCTGGTCATTGTGGCGGCAGACATTGAAGTGGATCTGGCAAAATTTGCCGGTAAGCCAATGTATCGTACGTCTACCGGTCTGGCGCTGAAGAAAACCGCGCAGGAACTGGACAACGCCGTAGCACAAGCCGTGGTGTATGAGCCAACCGGCAAAGCGCAGGCGGCGGCGAATGAAGGGAAAAAAGAGAGTGCAGGCGCGTATCGTCACCTGCTGACGGGCGTTTCCTACATGTTGCCGATGGTGGTTGCCGGTGGTTTGTGCATCGCGCTCTCCTTTGCTTTTGGTATCGAAGCGTTCAAAGTTGAAGGGACGCTGGCGGCGGCGCTGATGCAGATTGGCGGCGGTTCAGCCTTTGCGCTGATGGTGCCGGTTCTGGCGGGGTATATTGCCTTCTCGATTGCTGACCGTCCGGGTCTGACGCCGGGTCTCATTGGCGGTATGTTAGCTGTTAGCACCGGTTCTGGCTTTATTGGCGGGATCATAGCGGGTTTCCTCGCAGGCTATGTGGCGAAGGCTATCAGTACGAAGCTGAAGCTGCCGCAGAGTATGGAAGCGTTGAAACCGATCCTTATCATTCCGCTGATCTCAAGTCTCGTGGTCGGTCTGGCCATGATCTACCTCATCGGCAAACCGGTCGCCGGGATCCTTGAAGGGTTAACGCACTGGCTGCAAACCATGGGGACGGCGAACGCGGTACTGCTGGGCGCGATCCTTGGTGGGATGATGTGTACCGACATGGGTGGCCCGGTTAACAAAGCGGCATATGCGTTTGGTGTGGGTCTGTTGAGTACACAAACGTATGCGCCAATGGCGGCCATTATGGCGGCAGGTATGGTGCCACCGCTGGCGCTGGGTCTGGCAACGATTGTTGCGCGTCGTAAGTTCGACAAGGCGCAACAGGAAGGGGGTAAAGCGGCGCTGGTACTCGGTCTGTGCTTTATCACTGAAGGGGCCATTCCTTTCGCCGCGCGCGATCCGATGCGTGTTCTGCCGTGCTGTATCGTTGGTGGTGCGCTGACGGGCGCTATCTCAATGGCGGTTGGTGCAAAACTGATGGCACCACATGGCGGTCTGTTTGTTCTGCTGATTCCTGGGGCGATTACCCCGGTGTTGGGATATCTGATTGCCATTGTTGCCGGTACGCTGGTGGCGGGTCTGGCTTATGCCTTCCTGAAACGTCCGGAAGAGGATGCTGTCGCCAAAGCAGCATAATGTCATCGCTTCATACAAGGGCAGAGGGTTCTCTGTCCTTTTTTTATCTTCGTTCTGTGTCCTTCCTCGCAAATTTTTTCTCGCTTACAAACTGTATCTATAAAAAATTGTGATTCTGTTCATATCTGGCGGTTTTTATCCTTGTCAGTGCGTTTACTTTCATAAAAACAAGCTTACTATGAACACATGTTTGAATATAAACATGTGCTCTAATAAGTTGTTTGAGCCGTGAATAGTCTTAACGATCTCATTGTCATGGTGTTTTCATACCAGGAGATGTGCTATGCGAGAAAAGGAATACATCATTACGATTGGTTCCGCCAATATGGACGTTGCAGGATATTCGCATGCTTCTTTAAATTATGCGGACTCAAATCCAGGAAAAATTAAATTTACGCCGGGCGGAGTCGGTCGCAATATCGCCCATAATCTTGCCCTCCTCGGGAAAAACTCCTGGCTAATGACAGCGGTTGGCAATGACTTCTATGGCCAATCATTATTGGCGCAGACGAATCAGTCTGGTGTGCATGTTGATAATTGCCTGATTGTCGCCGGTGAGAATACTTCAAGTTATTTATCGCTTCTCGATAATACCGGTGAAATGCTGGTGGCAATCAATGACATGAGCATTACCGAACATATTTCGGCGGCGTTTCTGGCTCAGCATCTCGATTTCATCCGGGGGGCCAGTGTGATTGTGGCGGACTGTAACATCAGTGAACAGACGCTGGCCTGGTTACTGGATAACGTGGGGAATGTGCCGGTATTTGTTGATCCGGTATCGGCGTGGAAATGTGTGAAAATCCGCGAGCGTTTAGCCCAAATCCACACGCTTAAACCAAACCGTCTTGAGGCGGAAACCCTCAGCGGCATTGCGCTCTCAGGGCGTGAAGATGTCGCAAAAGTCGCCACCTGGTTCCACGAGCGTGGCCTGAATCGCCTGGTGCTGAGTATGGGCGGTGATGGGGTCTATTACAGTGAAAGAGGCGGTGATAGCGGCTGGTCGCTACCAATAAAAACCCATGTAGTTAACGTCACCGGAGCGGGAGATGCCATGATGGCGGGACTTGCTTCCTGCTGGGTTGACGGCATGCCTTTCATTGATTCTATCCGATTTGCACAGGGTTGTTCTTCGATGGCGCTGGCCAGTGAATATACCAACAACCCTGAATTATCTGTTGCGAACGTTAAAACCCTTGTGGAGAACACAGAATGTCTGAATTAACGCTTTCCTCTGAATTACTGCATATTTCGCCAGAAGTCCAGGACGCTATTAATAGTAAAAAACCGATTGTTGCGCTTGAGTCGACGATTATTTCTCATGGTATGCCTTTTCCACAAAATGCGCAGACGGCAATTGAAGTTGAAGAAACAATCCGTAAACATGGAGCCGTGCCGGCAACGATTGCCATTATTGGTGGAGTCATGAAAGTCGGGTTGAGTAAAGAAGAAATTGAATTATTAGGTCGCGAAGGACATAGCGTCACTAAAGTCAGTCGTCGTGATTTACCGTTTGTAGTGGCTGCAGGAAAAAATGGCGCGACTACCGTTGCCTCGACCATGATTATTGCCGCCCTTGCCGGTATTCACGTTTTTGCTACCGGGGGTATTGGCGGTGTTCATCGCGGTGCTGAACATACATTTGATATTTCCGCCGATCTACAGGAACTGGCCCATACCAATGTGACCGTGGTTTGTGCTGGCGCGAAATCTATTCTCGATTTAGGTTTAACCACGGAATATTTAGAAACGTTCGGTGTGCCACTCATTGGCTATCAGACCACCGCGTTACCGGCATTTTTCTGCCGCACCAGTCCGTTTGAAGTCAGTATTCGTCTCGACAGCGCGAAGGAAATTGCCCGTGCGATGGCGGTGAAATGGCAAACCGGCCTGAACGGCGGTCTGGTGGTTGCCAATCCAATCCCGGAAACCTATGCCATGGCGGAAGAGAAAATCAACGCGGCGATTGACCAGGCCGTTCGGGAAGCGGAAGAGCAGGGCGTTGTCGGCAAAGAAAGCACGCCGTTCCTGCTGGCGCGCGTTGCTGAATTAACCGGCGGCGACAGCCTGAAGTCCAACATTCAACTGGTGTTTAACAACGCCGTACTGGCCTGCGAGATCGCGAAGGAATATCAACGCCTCGCCTGATCATAACGAACGGGCAGCTCGCGGTCGCCCGAAACCACCAAAACCTGGCTTCGCGCCGGGTTTCCTGGCATGAAGGGAAATCATTATGGATATAATGAGAAGTGTTGTGGGTATGGCGGTATTGCTGGTGATCGCATACTTACTGTCGGTGAATAAAAAGCACATCAGCTTACGTACCGTGGGCGCTGCGCTGGTACTGCAAATCGCGATTGGCGGGATCATGCTCTATTTCCCGCCGGGCAAATGGCTGGTCGAGCAGGCCGCGCTGGGCGTGCATAAGGTCATGTCTTACAGCGACGCGGGCAGCGCCTTTATCTTTGGTTCTCTGGTTGGGCCAAAAATGGACGTGCTGTTTGATGGCGCCGGGTTCATCTTCGCCTTCCGCGTGCTCCCCGCCATTATTTTCGTTACCGCGTTGATCAGCCTGCTGTACTACATCGGCGTGATGGGGCTGCTGATTCGCATTCTGGGCGGGATTTTCCAGAAAGCCCTGAACATCAGCAAAATTGAATCATTTGTTGCGGTCACGACGATTTTCCTCGGCCAGAACGAGATCCCGGCAATCGTGAAGCCGTTTATTGACCGTCTGAATCGCAATGAATTGTTTACCGCGATTTGTAGCGGGATGGCCTCGATTGCGGGCTCGATGATGATTGGTTACGCCGGCATGGGCGTGCCGATTGATTATCTGCTGGCTGCCTCGCTGATGGCGATTCCGGGCGGGATCCTCTTTGCCCGTATTCTGAGTCCGGCAACGGAAGCGTCAAAAGTCACTTTCGAAAACCTCTCTTTCACCGAGACACCACCCAAAAGCATCATTGAAGCCGCAGCAAGCGGAGCGATGACCGGGCTGAAGATTGCCGCTGGCGTGGCGACGGTGGTCATGGCGTTTGTTGCGATTATCGCGCTAATCAACGGTATTATCGGTGGTGTTGGCGGCTGGTTCGGCTATGGCCATGCGACGCTTGAAGGGATCTTTGGCTGGGTGTTAGCCCCGCTGGCGTGGATCATGGGCGTTGACTGGAGTGATGCCACCCTGGCAGGGAGCCTGATTGGGCAGAAACTGGCGATCAACGAATTTGTCGCTTACCTCAATCTCTCGCCTTACCTGCAGGATGGCGGCACTCTGGATGTGAAAACTATTGCCATTATCTCTTTTGCGCTGTGTGGGTTTGCCAACTTTGGTTCTATTGGCGTGGTGGTCGGGGCATTTTCTGCCATCTCCCCTCAGCGCGCGCCGGAAATCGCCCAGTTGGGTATGCGTGCGCTGGCCGCGGCCACGCTCTCTAACCTGATGAGTGCGACCATTGCCGGGTTCTTTATTGGACTGGCATAGCGTGAGTTTGCCGAACGGCGGTTGATGCCTTATCCGGCCTGGAGACACACTTCCTGGCCGGATAAGTCGTTTTTACTGGCTTGTTTTTAACAAATACAGCGCGTTGTCAGCGGAAAGGGTGGGGTTGTTGATACTGACGCTGGCACGTGACAACGCCGCACAGGCCATCGCAAAATTCGCGCTTTCGCGAAAATCGCTCCCTTCCAGGAAGCTGTAGATAAGCCCCGCCATGAAACCATCGTCGGCGCCGAAGCTGTCGACCACCGTATGAGCGGGCGGCGTGAGTAAGAATTGCTCACCGTCTTTCTCACTACAAAATACCGACTCATCTTCCAGACAGACAAAAATCTGCTGAACGCCCTGCTGATGGAGAGCATTGATCGCGTTGAGTCGATCGGCATCGCTATTGATGGGATGGCCCCATAAGATTTCCAGCTCTTTTTGCGTCGGTTTCAGCGTATGAATGCGCGTAAACCAAGTTTTCACCTTCGTTGCTTTGAACTCAGAAACGGTATCAATAAACACCGGAATGTCATCCGCCACCGTAAAGACCCACTCGATGGCTTCCGGCGTCAGGTTACAGTCCGCCAGCACCACGCCAGCGTGGCGGATTAAATCCCGCGAGCTGTTCAGTAACTGCGGCGACAGTTGTTGCAGGATGTGGGTATCGTTAATCGCCAGCACCGTCTCTTCCTGCTGATTGGCGATAGAGAGGTAGGTTGAGGTGTTATGTCCGTGCAGGCGAATGCAACTGGAGATATTGACGCCCGCCTGACGCGTTTGTTCCAGGAGCGTCTCACCATAAAAATCGCTGCCGACAGCGGAAATCAGATGGACATCGCGGCCCAACAGGGCGAGGTTATGGGCAATATTGCGGCCCACGCCGCCCGCAGAACAGTGAATACTGCCCGGGTTGGACGCGGCCTGTGGGTAGTGGATATCCGCCATACCGCGAATATCCATGTTGATCGCCCCCACGACCACGCAATACGCCTGTTCGGTGAGGATGTAACCTTTTCCTTTGATCGCCCCTTTACGCATCAGGTCCATAATGTGCGCGGCAACGCGAGAACGGCTGATTTGCAAAATGTCGGCGATTTCGTTTTGCTGAATTAACGGGTTGCGGCGCAGAATTTTGAGTATCTGTTTTTCCCTGTCGTTCATGATTACGCAACCGCCTTTTCAGTCTGCTGCGCTTTCAGCCAGGCGATCTCTTCTGCCCAGATGTCGGGGTTGATGGTTTCCAGCACCAGCGGAATACCGTCGAAACGTGCGTCCTGCATGATCCAACGGAACGCGTCGTGACCGATGTTGCCTTCCCCCAGGCTGTGGTGGCGGTCGACCCGGCTGCCGAAGGTGCTCTTGGCATCATTCAGGTGCATGCCGCGCAGATACTGAAAGCCGACGATACGCTCAAACTCGTCAAAGGTTTTTTCGCATTCGGCGGCAGAGCGTAAGTCATATCCAGCGGCGAAAGCATGACAGGTGTCGATGCACACGCCGACGCGCGATTTGTCTTCCACGCCATCGATGATCGCGGCAAGATGCTCAAATTTGAATCCGAGATTGCTGCCCTGACCGGCGGTATTTTCAATTACTGCAGTGACGCCTTCGGTGCGGGCGAGGGCGATGTTGATTGACTCGGCAATCTTCGCCAGACACTCCTCTTCCGATATTTGCATCAGGTGGCTGCCCGGGTGGAAGTTAAGCAGGGATAAACCGAGTTGCTCGCAGCGCTGCATTTCATCGAGAAAAGCGTCGCGGGATTTTTCCAGCGCGTCGCTGACCGGGTGGCCCAGATTGATCAGATAGCTGTCGTGCGGCAGAATCTGGGCGGAAGTGAAGCGGTATTTCTCACAGGCGGCTTTAAAGTCATCGATGATTTGCGTGGTGAGAGGGGCTGCACGCCATTGACGCTGATTTTTGGTGAAGAGCGCAAACGCGGTTGCCTCGATTTCAGCGGCGCGAATTGCGGCATTTGCCAGCCCACCCGCTGCGCTGACGTGTGCTCCGATGTATTTCATTAAAGACTCCTGTTAACCCGCCAGATATGGCCTGGAGGATTTGTGTATCCGGAAATTGAATCTTGCCAATCATAGCGGGTTAACAGGGGCAGGATGTAGCGAATTATGCAATAAGGTGCTGGACCAGGACGTTAATCACGCCACCGCCGACAATCAGCCAGATGAACAACACCAGCGCCATTAACAGCGGTTTCGCCCCGGCTTTCTTCAGCGCGCTCACATGCGTTGTCAACCCCAGGGCCGCCATCGCCATTGCCAGCAGTACCGTATCCAGCGTGACCAGCATGTTCACCGCCGCCTGCGGTAACAGGTGGAACGAGTTGAAAATGGCCACCACGATGAACAGGATGGCAAACCACGGAATAGTGATTTTGCTTTTTTCCCCACCGCTGGCCGGTGACAGTTGTTTCACTCGTGCGGCCATAAAGATGAGGAACGGAGCCAGCATCATGACGCGCAGCATTTTGGCAATCACCGCCGCGTTTTCCGCATCCGGATTGATCGCGTGTCCTGCCGCCACAACCTGTGCAACTTCATGCATGGTGGAGCCAATAAAAATACCGTACGTTTCCGGGCTAAACCAGTGCGCCAGTAGCGGATACATCGCTGGATAGAGGAAAATCGCCATCGTCCCGAAGATCACCACCGTCGCGACGGCGACCGTGACTTTGCTGGCCTCGGCTTTCACCACCGGTTCCGTTGCCAGTACTGCCGCCGCACCGCAAATACTGCTGCCCGCACCGATCAACCAACTGGTCTGGCGATCCAACCCAAACACTTTCTGTCCCAGAAAACAGGCCAACATAAAGGTACTGGACAGCGTCAAAATGTCGATCAGAATGCCGCTGACCCCCACATCAGCAATCTGTGCGAAGGTGAGGCGAAAACCGTAGAGGATAATCCCCAGTCGTAATAAATGTTGCTTTGCAAACAGGACACCGCCGTCACAGCTTTTCCAGATCTGCGGATAGACGGTGTTACCGATCACCATCCCCAACAAAATTGCTAAGGTGAGGGCGCTGAACCCGGCACCTGCCACCGCGGGAATGGAACCACCCCACAAGGCAACCCCGGTAATTACTGCACTCAGGGCAAGCCCCGGAATAAAATGCCACATTGTTCGATGATGATTCGTTAAGGTGAGTTCTGTCATTGCCTTCTCCTCTTTTATGGGCAAAAGGTTACGGCGAACTGGCTTAAAAATAAAATTGATTATATATTTATAATTAATCTTTATAAGTGGTAAGCGACCATGCACATCACCCTGCGGCAACTTGAAGTATTCACTGAAGTTTTGAAAAGCGGCTCAACGACGCAAGCGTCGGTGATGCTGGCGCTGTCGCAGTCGGCGGTCAGTGCGGCGCTGACCGATCTGGAAGGTCAGCTCGGCGTTCAGCTTTTCGACCGCGTAGGCAAGCGACTGGTGGTGAATGAACACGGGCGCTTGCTCTATCCGCGGGCCCTGGCGTTACTGGAGCAGGCGGTGGAGATTGAGCAGTTGTTCCGTGAAGACAATGGTGCAATCCGTGTGTATGCCAGTAGCACTATCGGCAACTATATCCTTCCGGGGGTGATCGCCCGTTATCGGCGTGATTTTCCGGCACTTCCGCTGGAACTCAGCGTCGGTAATAGTCAGGACGTCATTACCGCGGTGCTTGATTTTCGGGTCGACATTGGGCTTATCGAAGGGCCGTGCCACAATACGGAAATCATCTCGGAGCCGTGGCTGGAAGATGAACTGGTGGTGTTCGCTGCGCCATCTTCGCCGCTGGCGCAGGGACCGGTAACGCTTGAGCAACTCGCTTGCGCCCCCTGGATCCTGCGCGAGCGTGGTTCCGGCACACGGGAAATTGTGGATTACCTGCTGCTGTCGCACTTACCCAAATTTGAAATGGCGATGGAACTGGGAAACTCAGAAGCCATCAAGCATGCCGTGCGCCATGGGCTGGGAATTAGCTGTCTGTCACGCCGGGTGATTGAGGAACAACTCCAGGCGGGAACGCTCAGCGAAGTCGCGGTACCGCTTCCGCGTCTGGTGCGTACGCTCTGGCGGATCCATCATCGCCAGAAACACCTCTCCAACGCACTTCAGCGCTTCCTCAGTTATTGCGAATAACGCCTCGCAGGGACCGATCGTCTGCCGGGATACGTCCAGGGAGCTATCGGTTCACGATTCTCTGCTATTACTTATAATCCGCGGCCAGTCATGAAGGTCTCTTATAACAGCGCATTTGTGCCAGAAGCACGGCGTTTCGTCTGCTACAATCGCGCCTCATTTTTTGGATGGATAGCATTTTCACATGGTTTCCGAAACTAAAACCACAGAAGCGCCCGCGTTACGTCGCGAACTGAAGGCGCGCCACCTGACGATGATCGCCATCGGCGGCTCCATCGGTACCGGCCTTTTTGTTGCGTCAGGTGCCACCATTTCCGCTGCGGGTCCTGGCGGTGCGCTGTTTTCGTATATTCTGATTGGCCTGATGGTGTACTTCCTGATGACCAGTCTTGGCGAACTGGCGGCGTATATGCCGGTGTCCGGTTCATTTGCGACCTACGGTCAGAACTATGTTGAAGAAGGCTTTGGCTTCGCGCTGGGCTGGAACTACTGGTACAACTGGGCGGTGACCATCGCCGTTGACCTTGTGGCGGCGCAACTGGTGATGAGCTGGTGGTTCCCCGATACCCCAGGCTGGATCTGGAGTGCGCTGTTCCTCGGCGTGATCTTCCTGCTGAACTACATCTCTGTCAGAGGTTTTGGTGAGGCGGAATACTGGTTCTCGCTGATCAAAGTGGCAACCGTGATTATCTTCATCATCGTTGGCGTGATGATGATCGTCGGTATCTTCAAAGGTACCCAGCCGGTGGGCTGGAGCAACTGGACGACGGGCGACGCACCGTTTGCCGGTGGTTTTGCGGCGATGATTGGCGTGGCGATGATTGTCGGCTTCTCCTTCCAGGGTACGGAGTTGATTGGTATTGCTGCCGGTGAATCGGAAGATCCGGAGAAGAACATTCCGCGCGCGGTGCGTCAGGTGTTCTGGCGAATCCTGCTGTTCTATGTCTTCGCCATTCTGATCATCAGTCTGATCATCCCGTATACCGATCCGAGCCTGTTGCGTAATGACGTGAAAGATATCAGCGTCAGCCCGTTCACGCTGGTCTTCCAGCATGCCGGTCTGCTCTCTGCGGCGGCGGTGATGAATGCGGTGATCCTGACGGCGGTTCTGTCGGCGGGTAACTCCGGAATGTACGCCTCAACCCGTATGCTTTACACCCTGGCCTGCGATGGCAAAGCGCCACGTATTTTCGCGAAGCTGTCTCGCGGCGGTGTCCCGCGTAATGCGTTGTATGCTACGACGGTGATTGCCGGTCTGTGCTTCCTGACCTCGATGTTCGGTAACCAGACGGTTTACCTGTGGCTGCTGAACACCTCCGGGATGACGGGCTTTATCGCCTGGCTGGGAATTGCTATCAGTCACTACCGTTTCCGTCGTGGCTATGTCATGCAGGGACATGACGTGAAGGATCTGCCGTATCGTTCTGGTTTCTTCCCACTGGGTCCGATCTTCGCGTTTGTCCTGTGTCTGATCATCACGCTGGGCCAGAACTACGAAGCATTCCTGAAAGATACCATTGACTGGGGCGGCGTAGCGGCAACTTATATCGGTATCCCGCTGTTCCTGATTATCTGGTTCGGCTATAAGCTGACCCGAGGGACTCGCTTTGTTCGCTACAGCGAAATGCACTTCCCGGAACGAGTGAAGAAATAACAGTAACCGCACAAGTGAAACGATAAAAAACCCCGACATGTCGGGGTTTTTTGTTGGGAGAGACTCAGAAGTTGTACGTCAGGCCCACCGTATAGCGACGGCCATCGAGGATGGTGTCGTAGGTATCATAATCAATCTGTTTATCCAGCGCGTTATACACCCCAGCCGTCACCAGCAGGTTCTTGTTCGCGTTGTAACGCAGACCGACATCAACCTGGGTATAGGATGGCGTGCCCTGCGACATTGAGGTACGGCTCAGGTATTCAGAGGTTTTACCGCGGAAGTTCAGACGACTCCAGAAGCCCACGGTTTCAGTCGCCTGCCAGTCCAGCGTAGTGTTAAACATATGCTTTGGCATTTTGTTTAATGGCTTGCCTTCGAATTGACCGCTTTTCTGTTCTGACTCGGTAAAGGTGTAGTTGGCCGTCCAGTTGAGGTCGCGGGTTATCTTCCAGCCGAACGTCGATTCCACACCGCGCATGTTGGCCTTATCAACGTTCACGCGATCGCTGATAAAATCATAGCTTTCACTGCCAATCGTACAGGCCGGATCGGCGCTGCTGTTACAGCGGCGAACTTCGGTAATCTTATCTTTGAAATCGGTATTGAACAGGGTGATGCCGGCGTTGAGATTGTTGCCGTTATCCCACAGCAGACCCAGTTCTTCGCTCAGGCTCTTCTCTGGTTTCAGATCCGGGTTACCAACGATAATGCCATTCAGGCGACCGCCACCGGTGACCTGACCCCAGTTTGCGGAGGACTGACGCAGATCCGGTGCGCGGTAGCCTGCGGAGACGCCGCCTTTTAAGGTCCATTGATCGCTCAGATGCCAGACGCCATAACCGCGCGGTGTCCAGTTGTCACCGTAGTTTTCGTCTTTATCCATGCGGATCCCGCCGGTCAGAGTAAAGCTGTCGGTCATCGCCCATTCATCTTCCGCAAACAGTGCCCAGCTCCAGCGAGTCAGTTTATCCAGACCATCTGCCGCTTTCAGTTGGTTGCCGGTATCGCGCAGTTTTTCATAACGATACTGACCGCCCAGCGTCAGGGTATGGGCGCCGAGGAAGATCTGGTTCTGGTTATTGAAGATCGTGTTGTACGACTTCATTTCGCGACCCGGGTTGTTGGTCTCTTCCTGCTGGATATAGCTGGTGGTGTTGAACTCATCGTAATAGCCGCTGTGGGTTAATGAGTAGGTTGTGTGCTCATAGCGGCTTTCACTTTTTGTGTTTGGCTTACAGGTGCCGTTACGGCAGCTCTCTGCAGCCATTGATTTACCCGGCGTACTGTCGCGATCCTGCAATTCACGGGCGATATCAAAATCGATATCGTTTTTATCATCCGGCGTAAAGTTGAGAGTCAGACCGCCATTACGCAGGCGTTGCTCATTGTAGCCATTGACAATTTGGTCCTCCGCGCGGCGAGACAGCAGTCCGGTGACTTTTGCACCCAACAGGCCGTCGATCAGTGGACCTGAAGCATAGGCGTTGGTCTGGAATAAATCACCGGAATCGCTGTTTTCCTGGAAGGTGGCGTCGCCGTGCAGAGAGCCGGTCCAGCCTTTGGTGTTAGAGACTTTTTTGGTGATCACGTTAATCACGCCGCCCATCGCATCGGATCCGTACAGCGATGACATCGGTCCGCGGATGACCTCAATACGTTCGATGGACTCCAGCGGCGGCAGCCAGCCCTGTTCGATCCCAGAGTTATCGCTGTTCGGACGCGTACCGCGAGTGCTGATGCGTTTGCCGTTCACCAGGAACAGTGTGTACTGCGACGCCATCCCGCGGATGCTGATATCACTGCTGCTGCCCCCGCCGGTGACGACAACGCCGGGCACATCTTTCAGCGCATCGGTAACGTCCCGGTAAGCTTTGTCTTCAATTTGCTGCTTTGTGATAACCGAAATTGAAGCCGGGGCATTCTGGATTTTCTGCTCAAATCCCGTCGCGGTAACAACAACGGTATCCTGATCGGCAGCATGAACGAGCGATGGGAGGCATGCCGCGCTGACTACGACAGCAATAGCCTTAACGTGAGGTATGGTCATTTTGTCATTCCATTAAACGAGTAAAAAACCGCGTGTCATGTAAAAGGCCATGACAACTGTATGTGTTTGTCTTTTAAGAACTCTTTGCGGTAAAGAAGCGGGGGGAATTGTACAAAATAATGAATATTTGTAAATACTAATGATAATTGAAATCATTTGCGTTTGTTTGATTTATAAAGGAAATTCTTTTAAGTCAACGAGATAGAGGAACGTAAATGTGAGGAGAAAATGAAGAAATCATGGAGAAGTCGAGAAGAAAAAAGGAGGGCGCATTGCCCTCCTGCGATTATTTCATTAAATATTCTGAATGGAAGCGCAGATGATCCTCAATGAATGAGGCAATAAAGTAATAGCTGTGATCGTAGCCGGGCTGAATGCGCAGCGTCATCGGCCAGGCTTTCTGACGTGCGGCTTCCGCAAGTACGGCCGGTTGTAGCTGGTCGGCCAGAAACTGATCGCTATCACCCTGGTCAATCAGCGTTGGGATGGCATCTTCCGGCCGGCTGGCGTACATCAGTGCGCAACTGTCCCATTCCGTCCACGCGGCCTGGTCCTCGCCCAGATAGGCGCGAAACGCTTTCTCTCCCCATGGGACGCGGCATGGATTAACAATTGGCGCAAAAGCGGAAACGCTGGTGTATTTACCCGGATTTTTCAATGCCATGATCAGCGCGCCGTGCCCCCCCATTGAGTGCCCTGCGATCGCGCAGCGCTCGCTGACGTTAAAATGCGCCTGAATCAGGGCCGGAAGTTCATCACGCACGTAGTCATACATGCGGAAATGGGCAGCCCAGGGTTGTTGTGTCGCATTGAGATAAAAACCGGCCCCCTGGCCCAGGTCATAACCCTCATCGTTGGCGACCTGTTCGCCACGCGGGCTGGTATCCGGCATGACTAATACGATACCCAATTCAGCCGCGATACGCTGCGCCCCCGCTTTGGTGGTAAAGTTTTCATCATTACAGGTTAACCCGGACAACCAGTACAAAACCGGCGGAGGGGTGGTGTCGCGAGGGGGAGGGAGAAAAATGCTGAACGTCATTGCACAGTTCAGCGTGGTGGAGTCGTGTCGCCAGCGTTGCTGCCAGCCTTCAAAACAGCGGTGCTCTTCGAGCATTTCCATGCGTGGCTCCTTGTTGTGTTGAACCTGAATGTGTTCGCAAACTCCCCATAATACAGATAATTCATGGCACTGTGAGTAACTTTCACTTCCGCATTCAGCAAACTTACTTCATCATCGTTACAACGTTGATTTAACACTTTCTGTTGCCTTGCCCAAAACAGCGCTTGAAAGGCTGCGGCAATTTCAATAATTATCGTTGCGAATACTGGATTATGTGCGCGGCCTCACGCACAATAATCAAGCTGTCTACAGCTTACAAACTTTGCCCCACGTAGGGCAGAGGCGCCACACCTGCAGGAGAAAAATAAATGTCATCACTCAGTAAAGAAGCGGCCCTGGTTCATGAAGCGCTGGTTGCGCGAGGGCTGGAAACGCCGCTGCGCCCACCCGTGCATGAGATGGATAACGAAACGCGTAAACGTCTTATCTCAGGCCATATGACCGAGATCATGCAGTTGCTGAACCTCGATCTGAGCGATGACAGCCTGATGGAAACGCCGCATCGCATCGCCAAAATGTATGTCGATGAGATTTTCTCCGGTCTGGATTACGCCAATTTCCCGAAAATCACCGTCATTGAAAACAAAATGAAGGTCGATGAGATGGTGACGGTACGCGACATCACGCTGACCAGTACCTGCGAGCATCACTTTGTGACCATCGATGGCAAAGCCACCGTGGCCTATATCCCGAAAGATTCAGTGATTGGTCTGTCGAAGATCAACCGCATCGTCCAGTTCTTTGCACAACGTCCGCAGGTACAGGAGCGTTTAACGCAGCAAATTCTGACCGCGCTGCAAACCCTGCTGGGGACCAACAACGTGGCAGTGTCGATTGATGCTGTGCATTACTGTGTGAAAGCGCGCGGTATTCGTGATGCCACGAGTGCGACCACCACCACCTCGCTTGGTGGCCTGTTCAAATCGAGCCAGAATACGCGTCAGGAATTTTTGCGCGCGGTACGTCATCACAACTGATTAAGGCAGGGGCTATGGAGCGTAATGTCACGCTGGATTTTGTTCGTGGCGTCGCCATCCTTGGCATCCTGCTATTGAATATCAGCGCCTTTGGTCTGCCAAAGGCGGCTTATCTCAATCCCGCCTGGTACGGAAATATTACCGCTTCAGATGCCTGGACCTGGGCCATTCTGGATCTGTTCGCCCAGGTAAAATTCCTCACCCTTTTTGCACTGCTGTTTGGAGCAGGCCTGCAAATGCTGCTGCCACGCGGCAAGCGCTGGATTCAGTCACGTCTGACCCTGTTGGTGCTACTCGGTTTTATTCATGCTTTGCTGTTCTGGGATGGCGATATTCTGCTGGCCTATGGGCTGGTGGGGTTGATCTGTTGGCGACTGGTACGCGACGCACCGTCCGTGAAAAGCCTGTTTAACACCGGGGTGGTACTTTATCTGGCTGGTATTGGCGTTTTGCTGCTGCTTGGCGCGATTTCTGGTACTGCCTCTAATCGCGCCTGGACACCGGATGCTTCAGCGTTATTATATGAAAAATTCTGGAAAGTTAACGGCGGCGTCGACGCCATCAGCAATCGGGTTGAAGGATTATCAAACAGCCTGTTGGCGCTCGGCGCTCAGTACGGCTGGCAACTGGCGGGCATGATGTTGCTCGGTGCGGCACTGATGCGCAGCGGCTGGTTGAAAGGGCAGTTTCGCCTTTCACATTACCGGCGCAGCGGCTTTTTACTGATTGCTGTGGGGCTGCTGATTAACCTGCCTGCCGTGATTGCGCAGTGGCAACTGGACTGGAACTATCGCTGGTGCGCCTTCCTGTTACAGGCTCCGCGTGAACTCAGCGCGCCGTTTCAGACGCTCGGCTATACCGCGCTGATGTTTGGCTACTGGCCGCAGCTTAGCCGCAGTAAAATTGTTCTCGCGATTGCTTGTGTCGGACGAATGGCGCTGACGAATTACCTGTTGCAAACCCTGATTTGCACCACACTGTTTTATCAATTCGGCTTATTTATGAAATATGACCGTCTTGAGCTGCTGCTGTTTGTTTTCCCGGTGTGGCTGGCAAACCTGCTTTTCTCCGTGATTTGGCTGCGATTCCTGCCTCAGGGGCCGGTGGAGTGGCTCTGGCGGCAATTAACCCTGCGTGCGTCAGGGATGTCATTGCCCTATACATCCAGATAACGATCTGGATCACAATCATTAACAAAATGGATGTAAGCGCTTTCATCGCTGTGACCGCACTCACGTAGTCCTTTTCTCTCCGCTGACAAAATAGCCGCCAGTTATGCAGTGAGTGACTGCAATCCCAGACAAGGTAGTGAATATGATCACCATTCGTGATGTGGCGCGTCAGGCGGGCGTATCCGTGGCGACGGTTTCCCGCGTATTAAACAACAGCGCGCTGGTCAGTCCCGATACGCGCGAGGCGGTAATGAAGGCGGTGACGCTGCTGGGCTATCGGCCAAATGCTAATGCCCAGGCGCTGGCCACGCAGGTCAGTGAGACGATTGGCGTGGTGGTAATGGACGTTTCCGATGCCTTTTTTGGCGCGCTGGTGAAAGCAGTGGATATGGTCGCTCAGCAACATCAGAAATACGTGCTGATCGGCAACAGCTATCATGAAGCCGAAAAGGAGCGCCACGCTATTGAGGTATTGATCCGCCAGCGGTGTAATGCCTTGATTGTTCACTCGAAAGCGTTAAGCGATCGGGAACTGGGCGAGTTTATGGATCAGATCCCCGGCATGGTGCTGATCAACCGTATTGTCCCTGGCTACGCCCATCGCTGCGTCTGCCTGGACAATATCAGCGGCGCGAAAATGGCGACCCGCATGCTATTGAATAACGGTCATCAGCGCATTGGTTACCTGGCCTCCAGTCATCGCATTGAAGATGACGTCATGCGCCGGGAAGGATGGAGCAGCGCGCTCAAAGAGCAGGGTATTGTCCCGCCGGAAAGTTGGATCGGCACCGGTTCGCCGGATATGCAGGGCGGTGAGGCGGCGATGGTGGAGTTGCTGGGGCGTAACCTGCAGCTAACCGCCGTCTTCGCCTATAACGACAACATGGCTGCCGGGGCGCTGACGGCGCTGAAGGACAACGGCATTTCCATCCCCTTACACCTTTCAATCATTGGTTTTGACGATATTCCCATCGCCCGTTACACCGATCCTCAACTGACAACGGTGCGCTATCCTATTGCTTCTATGGCAAAACTGGCGACAGAACTTGCCTTGCAGGGCGCGGCTGGAACGTTGGATTTATCCGCGACACATTGCTTTATGCCGACCCTCGTACGGCGTCATTCGGTTGCTGTGCGACAGAATGCGGCGGCGATCACTAACTGATGATTTCGCCAGATGTAACCGCTTTCAATATGTGAGTAAATTCACAGTATCTTAACATTGTCGTCGCTATGATGGCACCGCTTGTCGCACTGTAACTACGATGTAACTGTGAGTAATCACTTTTACCGAGGTAAAGGCGCTTTAAGCGAAATTAAAGCCTATTTCTGGAGCGTTACCGGGCAAGGAAGAGAGATTTTTTTAAAATGAGCCTCGGCGTCTACATAACACTTCATTAACGTTTGTCCCGCCGGGCATTTATCTTACGTACTACCCTGCATAATAGAACCGGAGTTACCATGAATAAGAAGGTGTTGACCCTTTCTGCCGTTATGGCAAGCATGTTATTCGGCGCGGCTGCGCACGCTGCTGATACTCGCATCGGTGTGACAATCTATAAATATGACGATAACTTTATGTCCGTGGTGCGTAAGGCTATCGAAGCAGACGCGAAAGCGGCGCCAGATGTTCAACTGCTGATGAACGACTCGCAGAACGACCAGTCCAAACAGAACGATCAGATCGACGTGCTGCTGGCAAAAGGCGTGAAAGCGCTGGCTATCAACCTGGTTGACCCGGCGGCTGCGGGTACTGTTATTGAGAAAGCGCGCGGTCAGAACGTTCCAGTGGTCTTCTTCAACAAAGAACCTTCGCGTAAAGCTCTGGACAGCTATGACAAGGCTTACTACGTCGGTACTGACTCCAAAGAATCCGGTATTATCCAGGGCGATCTGATTGCCAAACACTGGGCGGCAAACCAGGGCTGGGATCTGAACAAAGACGGTCAGATTCAGTTCGTTCTGCTGAAAGGCGAGCCGGGTCATCCGGATGCAGAAGCACGTACGACTTACGTCATTAAAGAGCTGAACGACAAAGGCATCAAAACCGAGCAGTTGCAGTTAGATACCGCGATGTGGGACACCGCAATGGCGAAAGACAAAATGGACGCGTGGCTCTCCGGTCCGAACGCGAACAAAATTGAAGTGGTTATCGCCAACAACGATGCAATGGCAATGGGTGCGGTTGAAGCGCTGAAAGCGCACAACAAAACCAGCGTGCCGGTATTTGGCGTCGATGCCCTGCCAGAAGCGCTGGCGCTGGTGAAATCCGGTGCGCTGGCCGGTACTGTGCTGAACGATGCGAACAACCAGGCAAAAGCGACCTTTGATCTGGCGAAAAACCTCGCTGACGGCAAGGGCGCCGCCGATGGCACTGAGTGGAAAATCGAAAATAAAATCGTCCGCGTTCCTTACGTAGGCGTTGATAAAGATAACCTGGCCGAGTTCACCAAGAAGTAAGTTTGTGGGGCGCGATAATTATCGCGCCCTTTCATCACGCACTCTGCGAGGCCAACAAGGTATAATTATGGTCAGCACAACTACTCAGCCGTCAGGCGAATTCTTGTTGGAAATGAGCGGCATCAACAAGTCTTTTCCCGGCGTTAAGGCACTTGATAATGTTAATTTAAAAGTCCGCCCGCATTCGATTCATGCCTTAATGGGAGAGAATGGCGCAGGAAAGTCGACACTATTAAAATGTCTTTTTGGGATCTATCAGAAAGATTCTGGCAGCATATTATTTCAGGGTAAAGAAATCGATTTTCATTCAGCCAAAGAAGCGCTGGAGAATGGTATTTCAATGGTACACCAGGAGTTAAACCTGGTATTACAGCGTTCTGTAATGGACAACATGTGGCTGGGACGTTATCCCACCAAAGGCATGTTTGTCGATCAGGAGAAAATGTACCGTGATACCAAAGCTATTTTTGACGAGCTGGATATTGATATCGATCCGCGTGCGCGCGTCGGAACATTGTCCGTATCGCAAATGCAGATGATCGAAATTGCCAAAGCGTTTTCGTATAACGCGAAAATTGTGATTATGGATGAACCAACCTCTTCGTTAACGGAGAAAGAGGTCAACCATCTTTTTACTATTATTCGTAAGCTGAAAGAGCGTGGCTGCGGTATTGTCTATATCTCCCACAAAATGGAAGAAATTTTCCAGTTATGCGATGAGATCACCGTTCTGCGTGACGGACAATGGATTGCGACGCAACCTTTAGAAGGGCTGGACATGGACAAGATCATCGCCATGATGGTCGGTCGCTCCCTGAACCAGCGATTCCCGGATAAAGTCAACAAGCCAGGAGAAGTCATTCTGGAAGTGCGTAACCTGACCTCGCTGCGCCAACCGTCGATCCGTGATGTCTCCTTTGATTTACATAAAGGCGAGATCCTCGGCATCGCAGGACTGGTCGGCGCCAAACGCACTGACATTGTTGAAACGCTGTTTGGTATCCGTGAGAAATCTTCGGGCACCATTACACTGCACGGTAAAAAGATTAATAACCATAGTGCGAATGAAGCCATTAACCACGGTTTTGCGCTGGTCACAGAAGAGCGTCGTTCCACCGGTATATATGCTTATCTGGATATTGGTTTCAACTCCTTAATTTCCAATATTCAGAATTACAAAAATAAGGTCGGTCTGTTAGATAACTCGCGAATGAAAAGCGATACCCAATGGGTTATTGACTCCATGCGGGTAAAAACGCCAGGTCACAAGACGCAAATTGGTTCGCTTTCGGGTGGTAACCAGCAGAAGGTGGTTATTGGTCGCTGGCTGCTGACGCAACCGGAAATTTTAATGCTCGACGAACCCACTCGTGGGATAGACGTCGGTGCGAAGTTTGAAATTTATCAGTTAATTGCGGAACTGGCGAAAAAAGGTAAGGGGATCATTATCATCTCCTCCGAAATGCCGGAATTGTTAGGGATAACAGATCGTATTCTGGTCATGAGCAACGGCCTCGTTTCTGGAATTGTTGATACAAAAACGACAACGCAAAACGAAATTCTGCGTCTTGCGTCTTTGCACCTTTAAGATCAGGGGCTCCTCATGAGTGCGTTAAATAAGAAAAGTTTTCTTACTTATCTGAAAGAGGGCGGTATTTACGTCGTTCTTTTAGTCTTGCTGGCCATTATTATTTTCCAGGATCCCACGTTCTTAAGTCTGCTTAACTTAAGTAATATTCTGACCCAGTCTTCTGTGCGCATTATTATTGCGTTGGGGGTCGCGGGTTTGATTGTCACCCAGGGGACTGACCTGTCCGCGGGGCGTCAGGTTGGTCTGGCGGCGGTGGTGGCGGCAACGCTGCTGCAATCGATGGAGAACGCCAATAAAGTGTTCCCCGAAATGGCAACCATGCCGATTGCGCTGGTGATCCTGATCGTTTGCGCCATTGGCGCCATCATTGGTCTGGTGAACGGGATTATCATCGCTTACCTGAACGTGACGCCGTTTATTACGACGCTTGGCACGATGATTATCGTCTACGGGATCAACTCCCTGTATTACGATTTCGTGGGTGCCTCACCGATTTCGGGTTTTGACAGCGGCTTCTCGACCTTTGCGCAGGGCTTTATCGCGCTGGGCAGCTTCCGGCTTTCGTATATCACGTTCTATGCGCTGATCGCCGTCGCGTTTGTCTGGGTGCTGTGGAATAAAACCCGCTTCGGTAAAAACATTTTCGCCATTGGCGGTAACCCGGAAGCGGCGAAAGTGTCTGGCGTGAATGTGGCGTTGAACCTGCTGATGATTTATGCGCTGTCCGGTGTGTTCTATGCCTTCGGCGGTCTGCTGGAAGCGGGGCGTATCGGTTCTGCAACCAACAACCTGGGCTTTATGTACGAACTGGATGCGATTGCGGCCTGCGTGGTCGGCGGCGTGTCGTTTAGCGGCGGGGTGGGAACCGTATTCGGCGTGGTGACCGGTGTGATTATCTTTACCGTCATCAACTACGGCCTGACTTACATCGGCGTTAACCCGTACTGGCAGTACATCATCAAAGGCGGCATTATCATCTTCGCGGTCGCGCTGGATTCACTGAAATACGCACGTAAGAAATAAGCCTTCAATACAGAATCAAACCGGTGCAGACCTGTCCTGCGCCGGTTTTTTTATTTGATAAAAACCAACCAGATGCCTACCAGTAGCGCGCCGACCGAAAGGCCAAAGTAGACGCCAATGTAGCTCCAGTAAGCGCCAGGCTCCGCGGAACGTTGAATTAAGCGTGGCGTTTGCGAGCCTTTGACGGTTTTCTCAACAACGCCGGAGCGTAACCCTTTAATGCCTTCCCGCAGCGTCCAGGCGACGATCATCAGTACGCCAATCACGATAAAAAGGGTTTTGTCTTCCATGCTTATTTTCCTTGTTTCTTTTGCAGTTCAAGCAGTTGCTCTGGCGTCACGGCCGGATATCCCTGGGCATCGTCAGGAACCTGATGCAGGGTGGGGATCGGCACTAACGGGCCGAGGAACCGGGGTTCACGTTTAAACAAATAGAGATCGATCAGCGCCCCAAAGCGCGCGCCAAACTCGCGAACCCGAACCGTCAACATATCCTTTGGCGAAGGCACGGCGTAGCACTGCGCCTGAATGCCCATATGCAGGGCGATAAACAGCGCGCGCTCACAGTGGAAGCGCTGGGTAATGATGATGAAGTCATTGGTATCGAAGACTTTTCGGGTGCGGACAATCGAATCGAGCGTGCGGAATCCGGCGTAATCTAACACAATGTCGGCAGGATCCACACCGGCGGCAATCAGGTCTTTGCGCATCGTCATCGGTTCGTTGTAGCTTTGTAGCGCGTTGTCGCCGCTGAGCAGCAGGTAGTTAACTTTGCCGCTGTTATAAGCATTGAGTGCGCCCTGAATACGATAGCGGTAATACTGGTTGATGACCCCGGTGCGATAATATTTTGCCGTACCGAGTACCACGCCAACCTGGCGGTAGGGCAGGTCCTGAAGCTCATCGTAAATATAGGGAGCGGTTTTCCAGCTCATCCAGCGGTCAAGACCCAGCACGACCAACAGCAGCAAGCCGATCAGGACCAACAGGCTGTAGAGTACGCGCTTTAACATGAAGAAAACTCTGTCACTGGATGAAATTTCAATCAGGCTACTGTACCCGGTGTCGAAGCGCAAGAAACAGCAGTCTGATTGGGGGGATTTTCAGCAATACGCAGTCATCCCGAACGAAGTGAGTATCGACCCGATAAGCGTAGCGCTATCAGACGATTAGGCCGGACAGCGGTTAAACCGCCTGCTCCGGCCTACGGACTGATGTCATCAGACAATTAACTCAGCAGCACACGATCGATGCTGCTGCAGCCCAGCGCTTTCAGCGTGGCGGCGGTGGCATCCCACTGGATCAGCGGCGCATCGGCTTTTTCCGCCAGAACCGCACGCTGAATATCGGCATAACCGTAGCCGTTAAGGTTCAGCATGATCAGCGCCCCCTGCAACGGCGGCAGTGTCGGGTTAAACGCGGCATTCTCGCCATAGCTTCCGCTAAAGATGCGCCCGTCTTTACACTCCAGCGCCACACCGCTCGGTGACTGGCTGTACGGCATATGACTGCGGCTCGCGGCGGTGATGGCGGCTTGCGTCAGCGCATCGCCCTGAGGGGCAAAACCGTGATCCTGTTCGTCCATCAGCAGCGTCTTGATATCGAGATCTTTTGGCCCAAACGCGTCTGGTAAATAGTCGCGCAGCGTGTGCGGTTCGCGGCCAGGCAGATGAATGCGCAGATCCAGTCCGCTATTCAGTTCGTTCATAAACTGACGGCAGTGGCCGCATGGAGTGTAGTTTACGGTGATCGCCGCGAGGCCTTTCTCGCCGCGCAGCCAGGCATGGCTGATGGCGCTTTGTTCAGCATGAACCGTTTGCTGCATGGTCGCGCCGAGGAATTCCATGTTGGCACCGAAGTACCACGTTCCGCTCACGCCGCGTGCAATCGCGCCGACGTTGAAGTTCGACAACGGCGTACAGGCGCAGGCTGCAGCCAGCGGTAGCAGCGCGAATGCCAGCGCGTCTTCGTCCAGTCCAGTTGCGCTTTTAAGCATTGATACCTGCTCAGCCGTCAGCGAAGCGGGGAAATGCGTATCCGCCAGGATGGGCGCCATCGCTGATTGCAGATCATCCGCAAGTTGGCTAAAGGCAGTTTGAAAACGTGGGTGCATGGCGTTGCCTCATAACAATGTATTGGGATCGTAGTGTACGGGCCTGCTACCGCTATATGTGTGATCGAAATCTCATTGTGTATGCAACTTATGAAACTTAAATGAAAAATGCGCGACGTATCGCAAATTTTAGCCCATGACGGCGAGAATAATCGGAAACAGGAACGGGGCGATCAGTGAGGTAATAATCCCGCAAATCACCAGCGCCAGCGAACTGAATGCGCCTTCCTGATAATCCAGTTCCGCGCAGCGGGCAGTGCCGAGGGCGTGAGACGCGGTCCCCATCGCCAGTCCGCGTGCGGCTTTGGTCTTAATACGCATGGCGTTTAACAGCGTATGGCCAAAGACGGCACCAAGAATACCGACGAAAATCACGCACACGGCGCTGACCGCCGGAATGCCGCCGATGCTGCCGCCAACGGCCATCGCAATCGGCGTGGTGACGGATTTCGGTAAGACAGAGGCGGCGATTTCAGGCGTAGCGCCCATCAGCAGCGCTACCGAGGTGCCGGTCACCATCGCGACAATGCTGCCGACAAAGCAGATAGTAATGATCGACTTCCAGCGAGCACGGATCTGATGCAGTTGTTCATACAGCGGGTAGGCCAGTGCCACAACTGCCGGTTGCAGCAGATCGTTTAAGACCTCGCTGCCTTTAAAATAGCTGTCGTAAGAAATACCGGTCAGCAGGAGAAACGGGATAATCACCACCATCGCCACCAGCAGCGGATTCAGTAACGGAAATTTGAAACGTGCAGCCAGTTTGCGCGCGCCGAAAAAAACCGCCAGCGTCAGCGGCAGAGACCACCAGATTGACGACATCATTCTTTAGACCCTTTCTGACCAACCACTTTGCGTTCACCGTGGACCAGGTGTGAACTCCAGCTCACCACCAGAAAAACCACCAGCGTACTGACGGCACACGACACCACCACCGGACCGAACTGCGCGCGCAGCAGATCGAAGTACTGCATCACGCCGACGCCAATCGGTACAAACAACAGCGCCATGTAGCGAATCAGCACATAGCAGCCAGGATTAACCCATTTCGCCGGAATGATTTGCAGCGCCAGCAGTACGAACAGGATTAGCATCCCGATGATACTGCCTGAAATGGCGACGGGTAGCAGGGACGCAATAAAAATGCCTGCATACAGACAGGCATAGATCAGCACGAAAGCGCGTAAGTATTGCCAGATGATATTCAGTGTCTTGCTCATGTTGTAATTCCTTGAAGCGACGGATTCATCATACAATTAAACTTTAAAACGTGCTATCGATCACATCATGAATTCTTAGCATACTGGAGATAGATAACAGGAACATTGGGCAATGCCCCCAATACGTGACGTTAAACTTGTGCCAGCAGTTGTAAGAAACGACTCAGCGCACTGGACGGCGTCTCATTGTTGCGCCAGAACACACCCACGCTGCCTTTTTGTTCGATCTTCGGCAGGTTCAGGATCACCAGTTGTCCCTGGCTGGCATAGCGTTGTGCCAGCCGTAAAGAAAGGATAGAGATCATATCGCTGCTTTGCAGCAGGTTGGTACTGACGTTCATTGATGCTGATTCGATAGTGTTTTCCGGCAGCATCACCCCGTTATCGACCAGTGCGTTATCAATACTCAGGCGAATGGGCGTTCCTGTCGGCCAGACAATCCAGCGCCAGTGCGCGAGATCGGCCCAGCTCAGGGTGTCAAACTTCGCCAGAGGATGGTGGGGACGAGCGACAAAGCAGACGGGTTCGGTATACAGCACCTGGTAATTGAGCGGGAGTTGCAGCGCTCGTCCACCGACGCGACCTACCACCACATCCACGGAACCGGCAAGCAGGTCGTGAAGCAGCGGCGTCATGACCTTTTCTTCAATATTGAGATGTAGCGTCGGCATCTCAACGAGCAGATTGAGGATCGCCTGCGACACACAGTCAGTCGCCACCGGCGAGCAGCCGATTTTCAGGCTTCCTACCAGACCGCCTTCTTTAAAGCGTGCCATTTCATACTGTGAACGTTCCATGTCATTGATTAAACGCTGAGCATGTTGCAGCAGCAACTTGCCGCCTTCCGAGGGGCGCAGGCCTTTACTGTGACGTTCAAAGAGCGTGATCCCCATCTCATCTTCGAGCTGTGACAGCCATTTCGACAGGGCAGGCTGGGTGATATTCATCATCCGCGCGACGTGCGTGAGATTCCCTTGTTCGCCCAGCGCCACCAGCATTTGCAAATGATGCAGCTTCAGTTTTTGCGCCCAGTTTGCCATCAGCGATAACCTCCAGGTTATGTCTCTGCATGAAATGCCATTGTACATTTTATCGCCCAATCTACAAACTCGTAACATACAAAAAACAAAACGACATCTTTCCCTACCTGCACCGAGGCATTCACTATGACTCAACGACGTGAACTACAAGCCCTTATTGATGCTGCTCCTGTCAGCAAGACTCAGTGGCGGGTGATCATCTGCTGCTTTCTGGTCGTCATGCTTGATGGTTTTGATACGGCAGCCATTGGCTTTATTGCACCCGATATTCGTACCCACTGGCAGTTAACTGCCGGAGATCTGGCTCCGCTGTTCGGCGCGGGTCTGTTAGGACTTACCGCTGGCGCCTTACTTTGCGGACCGCTGTCTGACCGCTTCGGTCGCAAACGGGTGATTGAGCTTTGCGTGGCGCTGTTTGGCGCGCTGAGCCTGATTTCCGCCTTTTCACCGGATCTGCAAACGCTGGTCATCCTGCGCTTTCTGACCGGTCTGGGTCTGGGCGGCGCCATGCCGAATACCATCACAATGACCTCTGAATACCTGCCTGCCCGCCGCCGTGGTGCGCTGGTTACCCTGATGTTCTGCGGCTTTACGCTCGGTTCCGCCATGGGCGGGATTGTCAGCGCGCAGTTGGTGCCGGTCATCGGCTGGCATGGGATCCTGGTACTCGGCGGCGTGTTACCGCTGATGCTGTTCTTCGTGCTGCTCGCGGTCTTGCCGGAATCTCCGCGCTGGCAGGTACGCCGCCAGTTACCGCAGGCAACCATTGCCAGAACGGTCAGCGCGATCACTGGCGAACGTTATGACAATACGCAGTTTTACCTCCAGGAGGCGGCGGCGATCGCCAAAGGCAGCATTCGGCAGCTGTTTGTTGGTCGCCAGTTGCCCATTACCCTGATGTTATGGGTGGTGTTTTTCATGAGTCTGTTAATCATCTACCTCCTGTCGAGCTGGATGCCGACGCTGTTGCACCATCGCGGAATTGACCTGCAACAGGCTTCCTGGGTGACGGCGGCGTTTCAGGTTGGCGGGACACTCGGCGCGCTGGCACTGGGCGTGCTGATGGATAAACACAATCCGTTCCGGGTGCTGGCGGTGAGTTACGCGCTGGGAGCGGTATGCATCATCATGATTGGTCTGAGCGAAAATGGTTTATGGCTGATGGCGCTGGCGATCTTCGGTACCGGGGTGGGTATCAGCGGATCGCAGGTGGGCCTCAACGCCTTAACCGCCACGCTCTATCCCACACAGAGTCGGGCGACGGGCGTGAGCTGGTCGAACGCGGTGGGGCGCTGCGGAGCGATTGTTGGTTCGCTTTCCGGCGGCGTGATGATGGCGATGAATTTCTCTTTTGACACCTTGTTTTTCATTATCGCTGTTCCGGCGGCCATTAGCGCGGTGATGTTAGCCGTACTGACGGTAGTTGTCCGCCAGTCAGCCTCTGTCCCGGATAGCTTGCCGCACGCAAGCGTCGCAAACGAATAAGGAGAATCCCTATGTCAGAACAAAATCAGGATGTTAAAAACAGCCGTCAACAGTTTTACCAGCATATTTCGGGGCAGAACCTGACCCCGCTGTGGGAATCACTGCACCACCTGGTTCCGCAAACGCCGAATCCGACCTGTGCGCCAGCCTACTGGAACTATCAGGAAATTCGCCCGCTGCTGCTGGAAAGCGGCAATCTGATTGGCGCGAAAGAGGCGATTCGTCGTGTGCTGGTACTGGAAAACCCAATGTTACGCGGGCAATCCTCCATCACGTCAACGCTTTACGCGGGCTTGCAGTTGATCCTGCCGGGCGAAGTCGCACCCAGCCATCGTCATAACCAGTCGGCATTACGCTTTATTGTGGAAGGGAAAGGCGCGTTCACTGCCGTGGACGGCGAGCGTACCCAGATGCACACCGGCGACTTTATTCTGACCCCGCAGTGGCAATGGCACGATCACGGTAACCCGGGCGATGAGCCGGTGGTCTGGCTGGACGGTCTGGATCTGCCACTGGTTAATATTCTGGGCTGTGGCTTTGCTGAAGATTACCCGGAAGATCAGCAGCCGGTATCGCGCAAAGAGGGGGACTACCTGCCGCGCTATGCCGCCAACATGCTGCCGCTGCGCCATCAGAAAGGCAACTCATCGCCGATTTTCAACTACCGCTATGACCGTAGTCGCGAAGCGCTGGATGACCTGACTCGTCTGGGCGATGCCGATGAGTGGGATGGTTACAAAATGCGCTATGTCAACCCGGTGACCGGCGGCTACCCGATGCCATCGATGGGCACGTTCCTGCAACTGTTGCCAAAAGGCTTTACCTCGCGGGTGGCGCGTACCACTGACAGCACCATTTACCACGTCGTTGAAGGGGCGGGCGAGGTCACCGTCGGCAACGAGACCTTCCATTTTTCAGCCAAAGATATTTTTGTGGTTCCGACCTGGCACGGCGTGTCGTTCAAAACCACCGATGAGACCGTTTTATTCAGTTTTTCGGACCGACCGGTTCAGGAAGCCCTCGGGTTGTTCCGCGAAGCCCGCTATTAATTTGGGAGAGATCCATGACTCAGTATGTATTTGCACCACAAGCCCCTGTGACCGTCCCGGTTGTCGGTAGCGATGCGCAGTTCCCCGTTCGTCGTGTGTACTGCGTGGGGCGCAACTATGCCGCCCATGCTCGTGAAATGGGTTTCGACCCCGATCGTGAACCGCCGTTTTTCTTCTGTAAGCCTGCCGATGCGGTTGTGCCAGTTGCCGCCGGTGAAACGTTAGCGCTGCCATACCCGGCACAGACGGATAACTATCACTATGAAATTGAGCTGGTGGTCGCCATTGGCAAAAAGGGTAGCGATATCCCGTTAGATAAAGCCCATGAGTATATCTGGGGTTACGCCACCGGACTGGATATGACCCGTCGCGATCGCCAGATGGAGATGCGTCAAATGGGACGTCCGTGGGAAATCGGCAAAGCGTTTGATCTCTCTGCGCCCATCGCGCCGCTGCATAAAGCGGACGACATTGCGGATATCACCTCTGCGCCTATCTGGTTACAGGTTAACGGTGACGATCACCAGCGCAGCGACATTCGCCATCTGATCTGGTCGGTGAATGAAACGATCAGCTATCTGTCCGGTTTCTTCGAACTGCAGCCGGGCGACCTGATCTTCACCGGTACGCCGGAAGGCGTTGGAGCGGTGGTGAAAGGGGATGTGATCACCGGCGGCGTGGACGGGTTAACGCCTATTGCTGTGAAGATTGTCTGAGGTGATGTATGAAGCTGTACAGTTTTTTTAACAGTTCGGCGTCGTACCGCGTTCGTATCGCGCTGGCGTTAAAGGGCATCGACTACCAGACGGTGGGCGTCAATATTCGTATCGGTCAACAAAACGAACTGGCTTACCGGCGGATGAATCCGGTGGGCCTGGTGCCGACGCTGGTGACCGATGACGGCGAAGCGCTTGGTCAGTCGCTGGCCATCATCGACTGGCTGGATCGGCATTTTCCGCAGTCACGCCTGCTGCCCGTCAGCGATCCGGCGCGCACGCAGGTGCTGGAAATCGTCTATGCCATTGCTTGCGATATTCATCCGGTGAACAACCTGCGAGTGCTGCGCTATCTGAGCGAGGAACTGAAGGTCAGTGAAGAAGAGAAAAAACGCTGGTATGCGCACTGGATCCAACAGGGGTTGAGCGCCGTCGAACAGCTGTTGCGTCAGAGCCAGTCGCAGAACTATTGCGTGGGCAATGCGCCGACGCTTGCCGACTGCTGCCTGGTTCCACAATGGGCGAATGCGTTAAGAATGGGGTGCGATCTGAGCGGCTTTCCGCGTTGCCAGGCCGTGTATGATGCCTGTACACAGCTACCGGCGTTCATCGCTGCCGCTCCCGAAAATCAACAAGATAAAATCTCAGCCTGAGAAGGAGAATGACAATGGCTAAAGTAATGAGAGCAATTATTGTCGGCGGCGGAATTGGCGGGGCAGCCACCGCGCTTTCGCTGGCGCGCCAGGGCATCAAAGTCATGCTGCTGGAAAAAGCCCATGAAATTGGCGAGATCGGGGCGGGCATTCAGCTCGGTCCAAACGCCTTCTCTGCGCTGGACAGCCTTGGTGTCGGCGAAGTGGCGCGCCAGCGTGCGGTGTTTACCGATCACATCACTATGATGGACGCCGTGAACGCAGAAGAAGTGGTGCGCATCGAGACTGGACAGGCCTTTCGCGACCACTTTGGCGGTCCGTATGCGGTCATCCACCGGGTTGACATCCATGCCTCCGTCTGGGAATCGGTACTGACTCATCCGAATGTTGAGTACCGGACCTCGACCAACGTGGTCGATATTCGCCAGACGGCGGACGATGTGACGGTATTCGATGAGCAGGGCAACAGTTGGACCGCCGATATTCTGGTTGGCTGTGACGGCGTGAAGTCGGTAGTGCGTCAGAGTCTGCTGGGGGATTCCCCGCGCGTGACCGGACACGTGGTTTATCGCGCGGTGATTGACTGTCAAGATATGCCGGAAGACCTGCGCATCAACGCGCCGGTACTCTGGGCGGGGCCGCACTGCCACCTTGTGCACTACCCGCTGCGTGGCGGTAAACAGTACAACCTGGTCGTGACCTTCCACAGTCGTCATCAGGAGGAGTGGGGCGTTAAAGATGGCAGTAAAGAAGAGGTGCTGTCGTATTTTGCCGGCATCCATCCGCGCCCCCGGCAGATGCTGGATAAACCCACGACCTGGCGTCGCTGGTCTACTGCCGATCGCGAACCGGTAGAAAAATGGGGTACTGAGCGCATCACGCTGGTTGGCGATGCCGCGCATCCGGTGGCGCAATACATGGCACAGGGGGCTTGTATGGCGCTGGAAGATGCCGTCACGCTGGGTAAAGCGCTGGCGCAATGCGAGGGTGATGCGGCAAAAGCCTTCGCGCTGTACGAGTCGGTGCGCATTCCACGCACAGCGCGCATCGTCTGGTCTACCCGAGAGATGGGACGCGTGTATCATGCGGCGGGCGTGGAGCGTCAGGTGCGTAATCTGCTGTGGAAAGGCAAATCGCAGGCGGAATTTTATCGCGGCATGGAATGGCTGTACGGCTGGAAAGAAGATAACTGTCTTCTGCCGCGCTGAGACGCTTTAATCCGTGACACAGAGGCGCTACCATAGCGCCTCTTTTTTTGCGGATGACGATATGCGTGTTTTACTGGCGCCGATGGAAGGCGTGCTCGATTCACTGGTGCGCGAACTTCTGACGGAAGTGAATGATTATGATCTCTGCATCACCGAGTTTGTCCGCGTGGTGGATCAGCTCCTGCCAGTAAAAGTCTTCCATCGTCTCTGCCCTGAACTCCTCAACGGTAGTCGGACGCCTTCCGGTACCCTGGTGCGCGTGCAACTGTTGGGGCAGTACCCTCAGTGGCTGGCGGAAAATGCGGCCCGCGCCGTGGAGCTTGGCTCATACGGCGTTGATCTCAACTGCGGCTGTCCGTCTAAAATGGTGAACGGCAGCGGCGGCGGCGCGACGCTACTGAAGGATCCCGAGCTTATCTATCAGGGTGCAAAAGCAATGCGTGAAGCGGTGCCCGCGCATCTGCCGGTGACGGTAAAGATACGTCTGGGCTGGGACAGCGGTGACAAGAAGTTTGAGATCGCAGATGCCGTCCAGCAGGCCGGAGCGAACGAACTGGTCGTGCACGGACGAACCAAAGAGCAGGGTTATAAGGCGGAGCATATTAACTGGCAGGCGATAGGCGAAATTCGCGAGCGGCTGTCTATTCCGGTGATTGCCAACGGTGAAATCTGGGACTGGCAAAGCGCTCAGGAATGTCTGACCGTCAGCGGTTGTGATGCGGTCATGATAGGGCGCGGGGCATTAAACATTCCCAACCTCAGCCGGGTGGTGAAATACAACGAGCCGCGTATGCCGTGGCCACAGGTGGTCGCGCTACTGAAAAAGTATACCCGTCTGGAAAAACAGGGCGACACCGGGTTGTATCATGTCGCACGTATTAAGCAGTGGCTGGGTTATTTGCGTAAGGAGTACCGTGAGGCGACGGACGTCTTTCAGGATATCCGCGCGTTAAATAATTCAGCGGATATTGCCCGCGCGATTCAGTTGATTGAAATTTAGTATTATTGGAGTTTTTATATTCTGCTGGAATATATTTTTCCAGGTGTGACTTTTCATTGCCGAAGTTGCTATGCCACGCGTAACTAAAAAACCGGTCACAACAGCGGGTAAGCTCCGCGCACCTTTTCTCATCAGAACATCTTCATGACTCGTCACTCTTTTCACGCCCTGAAAGCGTACTATCCGCTGGCTATTTTGCTCACGGGATGAGCTCCCATGCATGACATCCAAAAGACGCTGACTCAACAACCTCCCGCCTCTTACGTGGATTCAGCGCTGGCCGAGCGTGAGCAGGATAACGGACTGGTTTTACAAGGGCAGTGGCTGGATGCGTCCATCCAGCTCACCAGTGCGCTCGGCGGTGGCTATCATCACTCCTGAGGCATCTTCGTTTTACTGCGGCGCTTCAGCCACCAGCGAGCGCCGATCACCAGCACCACCGCCAGAATCAGCCAGATCCAATGTTTGAGATGCTGATCGAGGTGATGTAACCACGGCGCGACCACTTCACCTCCCACGTAGCCCAGGGTGGTGAAGATCAGCGCCCAGATCAGAGCGCCGAGAATATTCAGGGGTAAAAAAATCTTTGGCGGCAGGTGGCTGGCACCAATCAGCAATGGGCCGATCACGCGGAATCCGTACATAAAGCGGGTGCCGATCACGAACAGATAGGGGCGGCGCTGGATCATCTTCTGCGCCTGACGGATTTTGTTACGGTGACGGGCGAAACGGCGCAATATTTTGCCGCCATAACGGCGTCCCAGCAGATACAGCAGCTGATCGCCTATCATGCCGCCTAAGGCCACGGCCACCACGACAAGGGGAAATTTGAGTAATCCCTGATGTGCAGCAACGCCGCCCAGCAAAGTGATGGTTTCGCCTTCAGCCAGACTCCCGATCACCAGCGCGGCATAACCGTATTGTGCAATAAGACTGTTTATATCCATACGTCAGTATGACCTCCACGACTGTAAGCATACACCCTCTGAATTGGGGATGCTCAAAAAGGGTCACCACACGCAGCGGCATTTCTTTGTCTGTACAATAAATAATCGAAAAGCTGAATTATACTTGAAGTGTTAAGTCCACAGCTGACAACAAGGGGGCGGTATGAACCATGTCTGGGGGCTGTTTTCCCATCCCAATCGTGAAATGCAGGTGATCAACAGCGAGAACGAAACGGTTTCGCATCACTACACCCACCATGTGCTTTTGATGGCGGCCATTCCGGTCATTTGCGCCTTCATCGGTACGACACAAATCGGCTGGAATTTTGGCGACGGCACTATCCTGAAGCTTTCTCTGTTTACGGGCCTTGTGCTGGCTATCCTGTTCTATGCCGTGATGCTGGCAGGCGTGGCGATCATGGGGCGCGTGATCTGGTGGATGGCGCGGAGTTATCCGCAGCGTCCGTCCTTAACGCACTGTATGGTGTTTGCTGGCTATGTTGCGACGCCGCTGTTTCTGAGCGGTCTGGTGGCGCTGTATCCGCTGGTGTGGCTTTGCGCATTTGTCGGCACAGTCGCGCTGTTCTATACCGGCTATCTGCTCTACCTGGGTATTCCGACATTCCTGAATATCAATAAGGAAGAGGGGCTAAGTTTCTCCAGTTCGACGCTGGCGATCGGTGTGCTGGTACTGGAAGTCCTGCTCGCCCTGACCGTCATCCTCTGGGGATACGGCTACCGCTTGTTCTGATTAACGTGCTGCATTGTTGGTGCAAAAGCCAGCAATGCAGCATTTCCTGACGATTCTCTTATGGCGGCAAGGTCATTAGCTCGCTATGATTCCTCTGCTAGCCTGAGCCACCCTGACTCCGGCGGTGCGTGTCAACACGCGTGAATCATTTTCTGAAATCTCATCATGCTGAAATTCCGAGTTTCCATACTGAGCCTGGCGCTGATGCTGGCTGTGCCTTTTGCGCCGCAAGCGCTGGCAAAAACGGCAACGACTGCCGCGGCGTCTCAACCTGAGATCGCCTCCGGTAGTGCGATGATCGTGGATCTGAACACCAATAAGGTGATCTATTCGAACCATCCGGACCTGGTGCGTCCGATTGCGTCGATAACCAAATTAATGACGGCGATGGTGGTGCTTGATGCACGACTGCCGCTGAACGAAAAACTGAAAGTGGATATCAGCCAGACGCCGGAGATGAAAGGGATCTACTCTCGCGTGAGACTGAACAGTGAAATCAGCCGTAAAGATATGTTGCTGCTGGCACTGATGTCCTCGGAAAACCGGGCAGCGGCAAGCCTGGCGCACCATTATCCGGGGGGGTATAACGCGTTTATTAAAGCAATGAACGCGAAGGCAAAAGCGCTGGGTATGACCCAGACGCGTTTTGTGGAACCGACCGGTTTGTCGATTCACAACGTGTCGACCGCGCGCGACCTCACTAAAATGCTGATTGCCAGCAAGCAGTATCCGCTAATCGGTCAACTCAGCACTACGCGTGAAGACATGGCGACCTTCGCCAACCCGGCGTATACGCTGCCGTTCCGCAATACTAACCATCTGGTGTATCGCGATAACTGGAATATTCAGCTCACTAAAACCGGCTTTACCAACGCTGCTGGTCATTGTCTGGTGATGCGTACGGTAATCAATAACAAACCGGTGGCGCTGGTGGTGATGGATGCGTTCGGCAAGTACACCCATTTCGCTGACGCCAGTCGTTTACGCACGTGGATTGAAACCGGGAAAGTGATGCCGGTTCCAGCGGCGGCGTTAAGCTATAAAAAGCAGAAGGCCGCACAGATGGCCGCGACGGGCGGCAGTGCGGGTGAGCAGACCGCGCAAAACGACTGATGCCGCTTCGCTTATCAGGCCTACGAAACGACGAAACCGTAGGCCGGATAAGGCATTTATGCCGTCATCCGGCATGGATAACAAAACCTTACTCTGGCAGCGTCCAGTCACCTTCGTTGAGTGGGCGCTGCATAATCAACGTATCTCGCCAGTCTCCCTTCTTATACCCGACGCTACGCAACTGTCCGGCAATCTCGAAACCGTGCTTTTTGTGCAGTCGCAGCGACCCCGGATTGTTATGTCCGTCACCAATCACCGCCACCATCTGCCGCCACGGACCTTCTTCACAGCGGGTGATTAACGTATGCATCAGCAGGCTGCCGACGCCGCGTCCGGTCATGCTGGCATCGACATAAATCGACTCTTCCAGGGTATAACGATAGGCCGGACGAGGGCGATACTGCGTGGCGTAACAATAACCAACGACCACGCCGCGATAGAGCGCCACCAGCCACGGCAGACCATACTGCGCCACCGTGCGCATACGTCGGCGCATTTCATCGACCGTTGGAGGCGTTTCTTCAAAAGAGGCGCGGCCATTCAACACGTGCCACGCATATAACGAGGAGATCGCCTCTACGTCGTCAGGCAGCGCGTCGCGCACCGCGATATCGTTATCAGAAAGCGTATCGGCAACAGACATGGTTTTCACCTTTGAGAAGAAAAACCGGAATCATCGCGACTCCGGCACATCTCATTACTTTTGCACGATATTTCGTGCAAATCCAGCCTGTGCATCAGACACATTAACTGGAGTTAATCAGAAGAGGGGACTTTCCAGAATTTTTGCTTACTGGTCTTGCCAATTCCGGGATTCATACTGTTGGTTGGGTCATTTTCGCGATAAAAACGGGTCAGGGTCGCCGGTGCTTCATACAGATGCCCGACGTTATGCTCTGCCGGGTATTGCGCACCGCGCTGTTTCAGCAATTCCAGCATTTGCTCTTTCAACGCGTGAGCATCCACGCCTTTCTTCACAATGTAATCCTGGTGGAAGACGTAGCACATAAAGTGACCATAATAGAGTTTATGCACCAGTTGGTTATCAATTTCCGCCGGCAGATGCTCGTACCATTCGGTGTCATTGCGGCGCAGAGCGATGTCCAGGGCCAGAATATCCTCCACTTCATCCGCATGAACGGCCTGATAGCGAATGGCTGCGCCAGCGGCTGCGAAGCGGTGCAGGAAGGCTTTGCTACCTTCTTCCGGCGTGCAGGCGAAGAAATCGCCTTCTGCCGTTTTAAAGAATTCGGTAAGCCAGCTTTGTGCTTCAGCGACGCCATCGCCCGCCATTTTTAACAGCAGATGATGTTCATATTTATCGCGCCAGCTTTTCATGCGTGGTGGCAGGTGGCTCGGGAACAGATGACCAAACTTCTGCATCGCGCGGTCGGTAAAGTGCGGACGGAAGAGTTTCACCTTTTCCAGCATCGCGTCGGTGCGCCCTTTGAGGGTGAAGAAGAACGGCATTTTGTCGGTGCCAAGCTTATCAATCATCAGGAAGGTGTCTTTGCCGTACTGTTCGGCAATGTCGTAAATGTCGCGGTGCATGTATTCACCTGCCACCGGCAAATTGTCGAACTTCGCCAGAATATGGCGGCGGATTTCCGTCAGCACCTCGGGTTGATTGGTGCCAATGTAAAACACCTGCTGATTTTTTTCCGCCTCGAAGGTGTCGAGACGCACCGCAAAGACCGCCAGTTTCCCGGCACAGCCAGAAGATTCGAACAGGCGATCCGGATCGGCGTTATAGCGTGCGGGCGTGTCGGCGTCGATGTCTCTGACGCGGGTGACGTAGTCATGATCGTGGGCGTGTCGCCCGTCGTGGCGGACATTTTCTTCTTTGATCCGCTCATCGTCCAGTTGACTCAGGATCTGCTCTGGCGTTTGTCCCAGATCGATCCCCAGATGGTTGACCAGTTGCAGCTTGCCGTTTTCATCAATGCGGGCGAAAAGGGACATTTCGGTGTACGCCGGGCCTCTCTGCACCAGCGATCCTCCGGAGTTATTACAGATCCCACCAATGACCGACGCGCCGATGCACGACGAACCAATCACCGAGTGCGGCTCACGCCCCAGCGGCTTCAGCGCTTTTTCAAGCGAATACAACGTCGTACCGGGATAGGCCAGCACCTGCTCACCTTTGCCCAGCACGTGGAGCTTGTCGAGGCGCAGAGTGCTGATGATGACAATCTCGCGGTCATAATCATTGCCGTTCGGCGTGGAGCCTTCGGTCAGACCGGTATTGGCAGCCTGCATCAGGATAATTTTATCGGCGTTGACGCAGGCGTTCAGTACGCGCCAGAGTTCCTGTAGCGAGCCGGGAAAGACCACCGCCAGGGCGTCGCCCTGACCGGAACGGAAACCCTTGCGATAGCGGGCGGTTTTAGCAGGATCGGTCAGCAGGTGTGAATGTCCCACCAGGCGGGCGAGCTCATTCAGGAAGGTTTTATTATCAGTTGTTGTAATGGAAGACATTTTCCACTCCTTGTGGTGGGACAAAATATCAGGTTCAAGCATAGCGCTTTGTATGACAATACGCTTTCTCATTCACGCTGTCTTTGAATTGGCGACGTTGAAAATTAAGAGAATAACCTTAGCTTTCTGCCGCGCTGCCGTTTAGGCTTATGGCAAAATGCGGTTTTTGTTATATTTTCGCTGCCACGTCGGGCTTTAGAGAAAGAGAGAATCAACATGAAATGGCTATGTTCTGTAGGTGTCGCAGTTAGTCTGGCATTGCAACCCGCGCTGGCGGAGGAGCTGTTCGGTAACCATCCGCTGACGCCGGAAGCGCGGGATGCGTTTGTCACCCAACTGCTGACGAAAATGACCGTCGATGAAAAGATTGGTCAGCTACGTTTGATCAGCGTCGGTCCGGATAACCCGAAAGAAGCAATCCGCGAGATGATCAAAGACGGTCAGGTGGGGGCAATTTTTAACACCGTCACCCGTCAGGACATCCGTAAAATGCAGGATCAGGTGATGGAGCTGAGTCGCCTGAAAATCCCTCTCTTTTTTGCCTACGACGTGCTGCACGGCCAGCGTACCGTCTTCCCGATTAGTCTCGGGCTGGCGTCCTCTTTTAACCTCGACGCAGTGAAAACCGTCGGACGCATCTCGGCGTATGAAGCCGCCGACGACGGCCTGAACATGACCTGGGCACCGATGGTCGATGTCTCCCGCGATCCGCGCTGGGGACGCGCCTCTGAAGGTTTTGGCGAAGATACGTATCTGACCTCCATCATGGGCAAAACGATGGTGGAAGCGATGCAGGGCAAAAGCCCGGCGGACCGCTATTCGGTGATGACCAGCGTGAAGCACTTTGCCGCCTATGGTGCCGTGGAGGGGGGGAAAGAGTACAACACCGTGGACATGAGTCCGCAGCGACTGTTTAACGACTACATGCCGCCGTACAAAGCCGGTCTGGATGCGGGTAGCGGCGCGGTGATGGTGGCGCTGAACTCGCTGAACGGCACGCCAGCGACGTCTGATGCCTGGCTGCTGAAGGACATTCTGCGCGACAAGTGGGGCTTTAAAGGCATTACCGTATCTGATCACGGCGCCATTAAAGAACTGATTAAGCACGGCACGGCTTCCGATCCGGAAGATGCTGTGCGCGTAGCGCTCAAGTCCGGCATTAACATGAGTATGAGCGACGAGTATTACAGCAAGTACCTGCCGGGACTGATCAAATCCGGCAAAGTGACGATGGCGGAGCTGGATGACGCGACGCGTCACGTACTGAACGTGAAATATGATATGGGGTTGTTTAACGATCCCTATAGCCATCTGGGGGCGAAAGAGTCGGATCCGGTGGATACCAATGCCGAAAGTCGTCTGCACCGGAAAGAGGCGCGTGAAGTCGCGCGCGAGAGCCTGGTGCTGCTGAAAAACCGCCTCGAAACGTTGCCGCTGAAAAAATCGGGGACGATTGCGGTTGTTGGCCCGCTGGCTGACAGCAAACGCGACGTGATGGGCAGTTGGTCTGCCGCAGGCGTAGCTGGCCAGTCCGTCACGGTCCTGACCGGCATTAAAAATGCCCTCGGCGCGAACGGTAAGGTGGTATACGCCCACGGGGCCAACGTCACTAACGATAAAGACATTGTCACCTTCCTCAATCAGTATGAAGAGGCGGTGAAAGTGGACACGCGTTCCCCTCAGGAGATGATTGATGAGGCCGTCGCGGCGGCGAAGCAGTCAGATGTGGTGGTTGCCGTGGTGGGTGAGGCGCAGGGCATGGCGCATGAAGCGTCCAGCCGTACCGATATTACCCTGCCGCAGAGCCAGCGCGATTTGATCGCGGCGCTGAAAGCGACCGGAAAACCGCTGGTGCTGGTGCTGATGAACGGTCGTCCGCTGGCGCTGGTGAAAGAAGATCAACAGGCCGACGCGATTCTGGAAACCTGGTTTGCCGGTACGGAAGGGGGGAACGCGATTGCCGACGTCCTGTTTGGCGACTACAACCCGTCAGGCAAACTGCCGATGTCTTTCCCGCGCTCGGTAGGGCAGATCCCGACCTATTACAGCCACCTCAACACCGGTCGTCCCTATAACGCCGACAAGCCGAACAAGTATACTTCTCGCTACTTTGACGAAGCTAACGGCCCGCTCTATCCATTTGGTTATGGCCTGAGCTACACCACGTTTAATGTCTCTGATGTGACGCTCTCCGCGCCGACCATGAAACGCGACGGCAGCGTGACGGCAAGCGTGAAGGTGAGCAATACGGGCAAGCGTGAAGGTGAGACGGTGATTCAGCTGTACGTGCAGGACGTCACGGCTTCCCTGAGTCGACCGGTGAAAGAGCTGAAAGGCTTTAAGAAAGTGAACCTGAAACCCGGCGAAACGCAGACTGTCAGCTTCCCGATTGATATCAATGCGTTGAAGTTCTGGAATCAGCAGATGAAATTCGAGGCTGAACCTGGCAAGTTCAACATCTTTATCGGCGTCGATTCTGCCCGCGTGAAACAGGGATCGTTTGAATTGCTGTGATCGGCATAAGGGGGAGCTCGCAAGTGGGTTCCTCCTGCATTCCCCCCGAAAAAACCGAAATGTCAGGTTAACAGAGCACTTTTCGACTATGCTTTTCCCTCAAGTCGCTGAAAAAGTCGACAAAAAGATGAGGAAAGCATCATGACAATCTCAAAGGTCTGGACCCGTTCGCTGGCGTTGTTAGCGGCAGTGAGCTTACCCTTGCAGGCGGCATCGCCGGTAAAGGTTGGGTCGAAAATTGACACCGAAGGTGCGCTGCTTGGCAACATCATTTTGCAGGTGCTGGAAAGTCACGGCGTCAAAACGGTCAATAAAGTCCAGCTAGGTACTACGCCGGTCGTGCGCGGTGCGATCGCCTCGGGCGAGCTGGATATCTACCCTGAATACACCGGCAACGGCGCGTTCTTCTTCAAAGATGAAAACGATCCGGCATGGAAAAATGCGCAAGCGGGCTTTGAGAAAGTCAAAAAACTCGATGCAGAGCAGAATAAGCTGGTCTGGTTAACGCCGGCACCAGCCAATAATACCTGGACTATCGCGGTACGCAGCGATGTCGCTGAAAAAAATAAACTCACCTCACTGGCCGATCTCGGACGCTATCTGAAAGAGGGCGGAACTTTCAAACTGGCCGCCTCCGCCGAATTTATCGAGCGTGCCGACGCGCTGCCGGCGTTCGAAAAAGCTTACGATTTTAAGCTCGGCCAGGCGCAACTGCTTTCACTGGCGGGCGGTGACACGGCGGTGACCATCAAGGCCGCCGCGCAGCAAACGTCAGGCGTCAACGCCGCGATGGCCTACGGTACGGATGGCCCGGTAGCCGCGCTGGGTTTACAGACCTTAAGCGATCCCAAAGGCGTTCAACCCATTTATGCGCCAGCCCCTGTGGTGCGTGAGGATGTGTTGAAGGCGTACCCGCAGATGGCGGAATGGCTGCAGCCGGTGTTTGCCAGTCTGGATGAAAAAACGCTGCAACAACTCAATGCCAGCATTGCCGTTGAAGGGTTAGATGCCAAAAAAGTGGCGGCAGACTACCTGAAGCAAAAGGGATGGGTGAAGTAAAAGGACTGAAAAAGGTTGGGTGACGTGTCAAAAGTCAGTATTCAGCGCGTACTGTTGCTGCTGGTCATTCTTTCAGCCGCCGCCGTTGCGCTGCCGTTTGTGAACTATGCCCCGAATCGCCTGGTATCGGGAGAGGGACGTCAGCTCTGGACGCTCTGGCCCGGTTCGGTGTCGATGCTCACCGGCGCGGGTTGTGTCTTGCTGACATTGTGCTTTGTGCCGGGAAGAAAAGGGGCGCTGTGTACGCTGGTGGTCGTACAACTGCTGGTCATTTTGATGCTGTGGAGCGTGGGTAAGGCGGCGACACAGCTGGCAGAAACGGGGACGCCGCTGGCGCGAACCAGTGTGGGAAGCGGTCTCTGGCTGGGGCTTGCGCTGGGATTGCTGGCCTGCAGCGATGCCATCCGACGTATTACCGCGCAGCCACTCTGGCGCTGGGTTTTACATGCGCAGATGGCGATTATTCCCGTCGCACTCTTGTTGATGGGGACGTTCGATGACCTCTCTTTACTCAAAGAGTATGTTAATCGCCAGGATGTCTTTGATGATGCCCTGGCTCAACACCTGACGTTGCTGTTGGGTACCGTGCTGCCCGCGCTGGCGATCGGCATTCCCCTCGGTATCTGGTGTTATTTTTCCACCTCCCGCCAGGGACCGGTGTTTACCGTTCTCAATGTGATCCAAACCATTCCTTCTGTCGCGCTGTTCGGCCTGCTGATTGCACCGCTTGCCGGACTGGTAAACGCGTTCCCCTGGCTTGCGACGGTGGGCGTGGCGGGAACGGGGTTGACCCCGGCGCTGATTGCGCTGGTGCTGTACGCGCTCTTGCCGCTGGTTCGCGGTGTGGTAGCCGGACTGAATCAGGTTCCCCGCGATGTCCTGGAGAGTGCGCGTGCGATGGGGATGAGCACCGCACAGCGCTTTCTACACGTTCAGCTTCCGCTGGCGTTGCCTGTCTTTTTACGTAGCCTGCGGGTAGTGATGGTGCAAACTGTTGGCATGGCTGTCATCGCCGCGTTGATTGGTGCTGGCGGCTTTGGTGCGTTGGTGTTTCAGGGGCTGCTCAGCAGTGCTGTGGATCTGGTGCTGCTGGGCGTGATCCCGGTTATCGCACTGGCGGTACTGATTGATGCGCTGTTTGACTTAGGGATCGCTCTGCTGAAGGTAACCCACCATGATTGAATTTAGCCACGTGAATAAAGCCTTTGGCGAGCAGAAAGCGGTTAGCGACCTGAATCTGCACGTTAAGGAAGGCAGTTTCTCGGTACTGATTGGCACCTCAGGTTCGGGGAAATCCACAACCCTGAAAATGATTAACCGACTGGTGGAGCATGACAGCGGCAGGATCCGCTTTGCTGGCGAGGAAATTCGCAGTCTGCCGGTGCTGGAGCTGCGTCGGCGGATGGGCTATGCAATTCAGTCGATTGGCCTGTTTCCACACTGGACGGTGGCGCAGAACATCGCCACTGTGCCGCACTTGCTGAAGTGGCCGCGCAGGAAAATTGATGAGCGAGTGGAAGAATTAATGACGCTGCTCGGGCTGGAAGTCGGGCTGCGCGAACGCTATCCGCATCAGCTTTCCGGTGGGCAGCAGCAGCGCGTGGGCGTGGCGCGAGCGTTAGCTGCCGATCCGCAAGTACTGTTGATGGATGAACCTTTCGGCGCGCTGGATCCGGTCACCCGTGGGGCGTTACAGCAGGAGATGACCCGCATCCATCGTCTGTTGGGGCGAACCATTGTACTGGTGACGCATGATATTGATGAAGCGCTGCGCCTGGCGGAGCATCTGGTGCTGATGGACGGCGGAGAAGTTGTTCAGCAGGGGACACCGCTGGCGATGCTGACGTCACCGGCGAATGACTTTGTGCAACAGTTTTTCGGTCGCAGCGAGCTGGGGGTGCGGTTGCTGTCACTGCGAACCGTGGCTGACTATGTTCGCCGGGATGAACAGATGGCCGGGGAGGCGCTGACCGAAGAGATGACGCTGCGCGACGCGCTTTCCGCGTTTGTCGCACGCGGGTGCGAGGTGTTACCGGTGGTCAACCAGCAGGGGATTATCTGCGGGACGCTCCATTTTCGCGATCTGCTACTGGAGACGCTGACGCATGAAACGACTGTCTGACCCGTTGCTTTGGCTAATCGCGCTCTTCCTGCTGATGCTTCTGGGTTTACCGCACAGCCAGGCGATTTTCGCCAGTCTGTTTCCTGAACTTCCGCGTCCGGTTTACCAGCAGGAGAGCTTTCTCGCGCTGGCGCTGGCCCATTTCTGGCTGGTCGCGGTGTCGAGCCTGTTTGCCGTGGTAATTGGCGTGGGGGCCGGAATTATGGTGACACGGCCAAAGGGGCGGGAGTTTCGCCCGCTGGTGGAAACTATTGCTGCCGTTGGACAAACGTTTCCGCCTGTCGCGGTGCTGGCGATTGCCGTGCCGGTGATGGGGTTTGGTCAGCAACCGGCCATTATCGCGCTGATCCTGTACGGTGTGCTACCCATCCTGCAGGCGACGCTGGCGGGGCTGGGGTCGATTGCGGACAGCGTGCGCAACATTGCCAGCGGCATGGGGATGAGTCCGGGACAGCAGTTGCGTAAGGTTGAGTTGCCGCTGGCGGCACCGGTGATTCTGGCAGGCGTACGGACATCGGTGATTATTAATATTGGGACTGCGACTATCGCGTCGACGGTGGGGGCCAGCACGCTCGGCACGCCGATTATCATCGGGCTGAGCGGATTCAACACGGCGTATGTTATTCAGGGCGCACTGCTGGTCGCGCTGGCGGCGATCATCGTAGACCGCCTGTTCGAGCGGTTAGTGCAGCACCTTAGCCGGCACGCAAAATGAAGGTATAACCTGCGAGCATCACACCGCCAATACCGCCAATGGCCATGAGTAAAAAGAGGGTGATGACACCGATTTTCGCTACGCTCATGATGTTCTCCTTATGTTAACCCGGAGATTATACAGAGAAGCGTAGCTGTTAATGAATCATTAAATGCCAAGTGGATAAATATCGTGTCCTTCCGCGCGCCAGGCATTCAGTTGCTGCTGCTGTGCCGATGTCTGATTTTCACCACACCATACCAGTAAGGTTCGCCCCTCGAACAGATCCGGGCGAAACTGACTCAGCGAATGTGCCAGTACGTCAACCCGCCATCCCTGCTGACTGGCGACCCAGCCTTCCAGCCACAGACGCGTGGTATCGTGAATATTCCAGCCCACGACCAGCGCGTCTTTGCCCTGTTTTTTTCTGGCCGAGGCGAGGCAAATAGCGATGTAGTTGATCAACACGCCGTCAAGGATCCCCAATAATGCCAGTAGGGTGGGCTGTTGGCATTGCAACCGCCGACGTAGCGGAAGAAAAAGGTGGGTGGTTAGCGTCTGCGCGGGGTAATCCTGCCCGCGCTCTTTCAGCCAGACCCGGAGACTGTGCAGATTGTTATTTTGCAGATAATGCAGCAGCGTTTCCTGTTGCTCACGCCATCCGTTTTGCAGGTCCACGTTCTCATTGCTCAACAGCATCTTGACCTTGCTGACCTGCACCCCGTTATCTATCCAGCGCTTGATTTCGCGGATCCTGTCGATATCTGAATCATTGAACAGGCGATGCCCGCCGTCGGTGCGCTGCGGTTTTAATAATCCATAACGCCGCTGCCACGCGCGGAGCGTAACGGGGTTAATATCACAAAGCAAAGCCACTTCACCTATGGTGTAAAGCGCCATCTTTTTATCCTTGCTCGCGAGGTCCCAGTATAACTTTAGACGCTCTTTTTCGAACCAGGTAGTTTTGTCTGTTTTTTAATCAATTGAGGGGTGATATTGTATTCGCACGAACACATTTGAGTGATCGTTCTCACGAATTCATCTTTTTTTGCAACAGTTCAAAGAAAGATCAACGTAGTCGATGTATGTTACGCGGTTTTAAACGAAGTGTGGTTTGCGGGTATGTACGATTTCAATCTGGTGTTGCTGCTGCTTCAGCAGATGTGCGTGTTCCTGGTTATCGCATGGTTGATGAGTAAAACGCGTTTATTCATACCGTTGATGCAGGTTACCGTTCGCTTACCACATAAGTTGCTGTGTTACGTCACCTTCTCTATTTTCTGTATTCTCGGCACCTATTTTGGCCTGCACATTGACGATTCTATCGCCAACACGCGCGCGATTGGCGCGGTGATGGGCGGTCTGCTCGGCGGACCGGTCGTCGGTGGGCTGGTGGGGCTTACCGGGGGCCTGCATCGCTACTCGATGGGCGGGATGACTGCGCTCAGTTGTATGATCTCCACTATCGTCGAAGGATTGCTGGGTGGCCTGGTGCACAGCGTGCTGACTCGGCGGGGACGCACCGATAAAGTCTTTAATCCGCTGACGGCGGGGGCCATTACGTTTGTCGCCGAAATGGTACAGATGCTGATCATTTTGCTGATCGCCCGGCCGTTTGACGATGCTTACCGGCTTGTCAGTAATATTGCCGCCCCTATGATGGTTACCAACACCGTTGGCGCGGCGTTGTTTATGCGTATTTTGCTCGACAAGCGCGCGATGTTTGAAAAATACACCTCTGCGTTTTCTTCCACTGCGCTGAAAGTGGCGGCCTCCACCGAGGGTATCCTGCGTCAGGGATTCAACGAAGTGAACAGCATGAAGGTGGCGCAGGTGCTGTATCAGGAACTCGATATTGGTGCGGTGGCGATTACTGATCGGGAGAAGCTGCTGGCCTTTACCGGGATTGGCGACGATCATCATTTGCCGGGCAGGCCGATCTCTTCCCGCTACACGCTACGGGCCATTGAGACGGGCGAGGTGGTTTATGCTGACGGTAATGAAGTGCCATACCGCTGTTCGTTGCATCCGCAGTGTAAACTCGGCTCTACGCTGGTCATCCCCTTGCGCGGTGAAAATCAACGGGTAATGGGCACCATCAAGCTGTATGAAGCGAAAAACCGACTCTTTAGTTCCATTAACCGAACGCTGGGCGAGGGGATTGCTCAGCTACTCTCCGCGCAGATCCTCGCCGGACAATATGAACGTCAGAAAGCGATGCTGACTCAGTCAGAAATCAAGCTGTTGCATGCGCAGGTCAATCCGCATTTTCTGTTTAATGCGCTCAACACCATTAAGGCAGTGGTGCGCCGCGACAGTGAACAGGCGAGTCAACTGGTTCAGGATCTCTCCACTTTCTTTCGCAAGAACTTAAAGCGCCCGTCGGAGATCGTCACGCTTGCCGACGAAATTGAGCATGTGAATGCCTATCTGCAAATTGAGAAAGCGCGATTCCAGGCGCGGCTGCAAGTGAGCCTGAATGTGCCGGATGCGTTGGCGCATCAACAGTTGCCGGCCTTCACCCTGCAACCCATCGTCGAAAACGCCATTAAGCACGGAACATCACAGCTGCTGGGAACGGGTGAAGTGTCCATCACCGCCCGTCAGGAAGGGCAGTACCTGATGCTGGATATTGAAGATAATGCCGGGTTGTACCAGCCCACCACGAATGTCAGCGGTCTGGGCATGAATCTGGTGGATAAACGCCTGCGCGAACGGTTTGGTGATGATTATGGTATTAGCGTGGTCTGTGAACCGGATTGCTTTACCCGAATAACCCTACGACTGCCCCTGGAGGAGACGCATGATTAAGGTGCTGATTGTGGATGATGAGCCGTTAGCGCGGGAAAATCTGCGGATCTTGTTACAGGAACAAAGTGATATTGAGATCGTAGGCGAGTGCGCCAACGCCGTTGAAGCGATTGGCGCGGTGCATAGATTGCATCCGGACGTGCTGTTTCTGGATATTCAAATGCCGCGTATCAGCGGGCTGGAAATGGTCGGTATGCTTGACCCTGAGCATCGTCCGTATATTGTTTTTCTGACCGCTTTTGACGAATACGCGATTAAGGCCTTTGAAGAGCATGCCTTTGATTATCTTCTGAAACCGATAGAAGAGGCGAGGCTGGAGAAAACCCTCAGCCGTTTGCGCCAGGAGCGTAGCAAGCAGGACGTGTCGGTGCTGCCGGAAAACCAGCAGTCGCTGAAGTTTATCCCCTGTAGCGGCCATAGCAGGATCTATCTGCTGCAAATGGATGATGTCGCTTTTGTCAGCAGCCGCATGAGCGGCGTGTACGTGACCAGCAGCGAAGGCAAAGAAGGTTTTACGGAACTGACGCTCAGAACACTGGAGAGTCGCACGCCACTGCTGCGCTGCCATCGACAGTATCTGGTCAACATGGCGCAGTTACAGGAAATTCGCCTGGAAGATAACGGTCAGGCAGAGCTGATACTCCGCAACGGGTTAACCGTTCCGGTCAGCCGCCGCTATCTGAAAAGTTTGAAAGAGGCGATTGGCCTGTAAAACTGGTACACTGCGCGCCATTGCATCATCGACAGTTGAAGGCTCTATGCTTAGTAACGATATTCTTCGTAGCCTGCGCTACACCCTGAAAGCCAATAATAACGACATGGTGCGCATTCTTGCGCTCGCCGACATGGAATCCACCTCAGCGAATTTCGATACCTGGATGACCAAAGAAGATGAAGAGGGATTTGTCCGCTGCCCGGATATCATCCTCTCCGGATTCCTGAACGGCCTGATCTACGAGAAGCGTGGCAAAGATGATTCCGCGCCTGAACTGGCACTGGAGCGTCGGGTGAACAACAATACGGTGCTGAAAAAGCTGCGTATCGCCTTTTCGCTGAAAACGGATGACATTCAGGCGATCATGACCCAGCAGAACGTGCGCGTTTCAATGCCGGAAATCACGGCCATGATGCGTTCTGTTGATCATAAAAACTACCGCGAGTGCGGCGACCAGTTTTTGCGTTATTTCCTGCGTGGATTGGCTGTACGTCTGCACGGTAATAAAGGCTAAAAGAAAAGCGACAACCCGGCATGATGTCGGGTTGTCGTTGTTTGATTATTTCACTTCTTTAAAGCCAGAGGCTTCCAGCATTTTCTGGCTCTGCTTCATGCTGATACCGTTGCTCGGATCACCCGAGAATTGAGTACCCATCACCCCTTGCAGTTTTTTAAAGTCAACCTTCTCCATGTCAACAGAGACGGTTTCTTCAGCGTAGCCATCCTTATAGGTCAGCTTCTCTTCCACACCGGGAATGTTTTGATATTTTGCACTGATTGGATCAAGGATTTTCGCCGCGTCTTCTTTGGTTTTTACCCCGATTGAGGCAAAGTTAATTTTGTTCTGTGAGGTCTGCTTAATGACTTTGTCACCTTTGTAGGTGTAGGTCATTACGATCTCAGTACCATTGACATCCGCTTTGAATGTTTTGCTTTCTTCCTTGTCGCCACATCCTGCCAGAGAGAAAACGAGAACTGACGCGAAAACTACCGAAAAAAACGTATTTAATGCTTTCATGTAAACTCCATTTTATTAAACGTCTGGTGCTCAAAAAAGTCGTACCTGGTATGTATACCAGAAGAGGGCAGTATAGGGGAAAGATGTTATTTGAGATGTCCGAAAATGAAGTATGAAAAATCTGAAAATCAGGCGATCTGGTGGCTGATGACTCTATCGATCGCGAAAAAAGCGCCGCGTGAGCGGCGCCTGAGGGGGAACTTATTTAACCTGATGTCCAGGCTTCGCGCCTTCATCCGGGCTCAGCAGGAAGATATCTTTTCCGCCAGGACCGGCAGCCATCACCATCCCTTCTGAGATACCGAAGCGCATTTTACGCGGCGCCAGGTTCGCCACCATGATGGTATGACGACCAATCAGCACCTGCGGATCCGGATAAGCAGAGCGAATACCGGAGAAGACGTTACGCTTCTCGCCGCCCAGGTCCAGCGTCAGGCGCAGCAACTTATCGGAGCCGTCAACGAACTCGGCGTTTTCAATCAGCGCCACGCGCAGATCGACTTTGGCGAAATCGTCAAAAGAGATCGTTTCCTGAATCGGATCGTCTGCCAGCGGACCGGTCACTGGCGCGGCCATGGCTTTGACCTCTTCCTTAGACGCTTCAACCAGCGCGTCAACCTGTTTCATGTCGATACGGTTATACAAGGCTTTGAAGGTGTTCACCTTGTGGCCCAGCAGTGGTTGTGCAATTGCATCCCAGCTCAGTTCCGTGTTGAGGAACGCTTCGACGCGCTCGCTCAGCGTCGGCAGAACCGGCTTCAGGTAAGTCATCAGCACGCGGAACAGGTTGATACCCATTGAGCAAATCGCCTGAAGGTCCGCGTCGCGACCTTCCTGTTTCGCCACGACCCACGGGGCCTGCTCGTCCACATAACGGTTTGCGACATCCGCCAGCGCCATGATTTCACGAATCGCTTTGTTGAATTCACGGCTTTCCCACGCTTCGCCAATGACAGTCGCTGCGTCGGTAAACGTTTTATAAAGCGCTGGATCGGCCAGCTCTGCCGCCAGCACGCCATCAAAACGCTTGCTGATAAAGCCAGCGTTACGGGATGCGAGGTTAACGACCTTGTTGACAATATCGGTGTTCACGCGCTGGACGAAATCTTCCAGATTCAGGTCAATATCATCAATGCGTGAAGAGAGTTTCGCGGTGTAGTAGTAGCGCAGGCTATCAGCGTCAAAATGGTTCAGCCAGGTGCTGGCCTTAATAAAGGTGCCGCGGGATTTGGACATCTTCGCGCCGTTGACCGTGACATAACCATGAACGAACAGGTTCGTCGGCTTGCGGAAGTTGCTGCCTTCCAGCATCGCCGGCCAGAACAGGCTGTGGAAGTAAACGATGTCTTTGCCGATGAAGTGATACAGCTCGGCAGTAGAATCTTTCTTCCAGTATTCGTCGAAGCTGACGGTATCACCGCGCTTGTCGCACAGGTTTTTGAAGGAGCCCATGTAGCCGATTGGCGCATCCAGCCAGACATAGAAATATTTGCCTGGTGCATTCGGGATTTCAAAACCGAAGTAAGGCGCATCGCGGGAGATATCCCACTGTTGCAGGCCAGATTCAAACCATTCCTGCATTTTGTTTGCAACCTGCTCCTGCAACGCGCCGCTACGGGTCCACGCCTGTAGCATTTCGCTGAAAGAGGGCAGGTCAAAGAAGAAGTGTTCAGAGTCACGCATCACCGGCGTTGCGCCAGACACCACGGATTTCGGCTCGATCAGCTCAGTCGGGCTGTAGGTCGCGCCGCACACTTCGCAGTTGTCACCGTATTGATCCGGTGATTTACATTTCGGGCAGGTGCCTTTTACAAAACGATCTGGCAGGAACATGCCTTTTTCCGGATCGTAAAGCTGAGAGATTGTGCGGTTCTTAATAAAACCGTTTTCTTTCAGGCGGGTATAGATAAGCTCAGACAGCTCCCGATTCTCTTCGCTGTGCGTGGAATGGTAGTTGTCATAGCTGATGTTGAACCCGGCGAAATCCGTCTGGTGCTCCTGACTCATTTCACCAATCATCTGCTCCGGAGTGATACCCAACTGTTGCGCTTTCAGCATGATTGGGGTGCCGTGGGCGTCGTCGGCGCAGATGAAGTTGACCTCGTGGCCGCGCATTCGCTGGTAACGGACCCAGACATCAGCCTGGATGTGCTCCAGCATATGGCCGAGGTGGATTGAGCCGTTGGCGTACGGGAGTGCGCACGTTACCAGAATTTTCTTCGCGACTTGAGTCATAGTAGGTATTACTTCTTCTCTGTTGAAAGGGGGTTCTGATGTTACCTGAAAGGGAATAACTACGCCAAGAATTAAGGGCATTAAACCATAAATGATTAATTGTTACCGCTGGAGTAAACTACCTCGCTACAATTGACCTTTTCAGAACAACAAAAAGGAGTCGGGATGAACGCACAATCCCAGGCTAAATCACCAGAGACCCTGCGCGCGATGGTCGCCGGGACGCTGGCGAATTTTCAGCACCCCACCCTGAAGCATAATCTGACGACGCTTAAGGCGTTACACCATGTCGCCTGGATGGATGACACGCTGCACGTTGAACTGGTCATGCCGTTCGTCTGGCACAGTGCATTTGAGGTGTTAAAAGAGCAATGTAGCGCTGATCTGCTGCGCATCACCGGGGCGAAAGCGATCGACTGGAAGCTTTCTCACACGATAGCCACCCTGAAGCGTGTGAAAAATCAGCCGGGTGTGAATGGCGTGAAGAACATTATCGCCGTCAGTTCCGGTAAAGGCGGCGTTGGGAAATCGTCGACTGCGGTCAATCTGGCGCTGGCGCTGGCGGCAGAAGGGGCGAAAGTGGGGATTCTGGACGCCGATATTTATGGGCCGTCGATCCCGACCATGCTGGGCGCGGAAAATCAGCGTCCAACCTCGCCGGATGGCACCCATATGGCGCCGATCATGTCCCACGGACTGGCGACGAACTCCATCGGCTATCTGGTCACTGATGATAACGCGATGGTCTGGCGTGGGCCGATGGCCAGCAAAGCGCTGATGCAGATGCTGCAGGAGACGCTGTGGCCGGATCTGGATTACCTCGTGCTGGATATGCCCCCGGGCACCGGTGACATCCAACTGACCCTGGCGCAAAACATTCCGGTCACAGGTGCTGTCGTGGTCACCACGCCGCAGGACATCGCGCTGATCGACGCCAAAAAAGGTATCGTCATGTTTGAAAAAGTCGAAGTGCCGGTATTGGGCATTGTCGAAAATATGAGCATGCATATCTGCAGCAATTGCGGCCATCATGAGCCGATCTTTGGCACTGGCGGCGCGCAGAAACTGGCTGAGCAGTATCACACGCAACTGCTGGGGCAGATGCCGCTGCATATCAGTCTGCGTGAAGATCTCGATCGCGGAACGCCGACCGTCATCAGTCGTCCGGCCAGTGATTTTACCGTAATGTATCGAGAACTGGCGGGACGTGTGGCCGCGCAGCTTTACTGGCAGGGTGAAGTCATCCCCGGTGAAATTGCCTTTCGCGCCGTCTGATTTCTGCTGAACGGTTTCGTTATCTCCATTCACCGCATCTGTTTAATATTGATGCGGTGAATGTCTAATTTAAATAATGCTGTCTGAATTATGTAGCGCCACTGAACAGGACAGCTATTTTTCTTAAAAAAGAAGTGTTATCCACCATTTAAATGGCTCATTCCCGCGCGATTAATTTATTCTTTCTATTGGTATGGCAATGGAGTCATGACCATACTTTACAGGCAGACGTACTGTGCTGTAACTATTTTGACTACAGGGATTACACTAAAGTAAGTGTTTGAATTCCCCCTCAGTCCGAGGGGGCGAATCTCAGCGGTGGTAAAAAATCTCGCCATCGTAGGCTTTAATAATTTTACCGTCAGCGTCATTGATCAACACGTACGCACCGCCCATATAGGTCCAGTGAGTCCCTGCATCCGGAGCGGGTAAATTTCGTAACTGCCACTGTTTGATACTGTATTCGTCTGTACGATACATCGCTGGCACCGTATCGCCCGGTTTGAAATGGGTGAAGTCAGCGATGAAACCGCTAAGTTCGTACTGATCAATCCCCTTCGCGGCGACGGTTGTAGCAGGTGCGGCCCAGACCGCGCTGGATGCGAGCAGCAGCACGCCCATCACCAATTTGTTCTTCATACGTCTACGCTCCACTGTTAAGACCCTCTAAATCAGTCGGGTATCTTTCCCGGTCTACATGATAACTGACAAGCGCTGGTTTGTTAGATTCCCGAAAATTTCGTAAAAAATGTAAATACATTTTTTCGTCTGACAACTGCACTATAGAAGAATTCGGCCAAAAATGATGGTGGAAGACAGCGTTTTCGGACCACTGGCTAGCCATGCCACGATCCCCAGATGCAAAAGTGTAGCCGCTCGGCATACATCACACCTGCGATGAAGCCCATAGAGATCAGCAGTGAATACAGAAAAAGAGAGAGGATTATCAACGTTAACGAATTCGGTTTCATATTGAAATATATTTCATAAACAGAGACGCCTGGAATGTTTTTATAGATAACAATTAATCAATGTCAGCATATAAATTATCTTACGCGATACTATGGCGTAGTGAGCATTTTTTGATCTTGATAAATATCATAAGGTTTAACGTATTTAATAGTATGGATGGAATGGTATTTGATGACATTGTATCTTTGTGTTTTCTTAGTTAATTAATTGCTAATTTAATAAATCAGAATGAAAAAACAGCCAGGAGTGCTCTTATAATCGCGACACCACATGAATTATATTGACAGGAAAGAACGACAAAAATATCCTGCACGTGATCTGTTGATATCAAATTCGCGGCTGGCCAGCTGCATTATTTTTTTTGTTAACTAATAATGGTGACGGTAGTTATGAAAGCGTTAAGCATAAAAAAGACAATTTATGTTCTGGTTATCGCAAGCGTATTATCTGGTTGCGTTTCGGAAGAAGAACGCCTCGCGCGCTGTGAAGCTAAAGGGGTAAGCCGTGATGTTTGCTACCAGGTCGATCGTGCCAATCAGCAAATGATTGCCAGCAATGCGCAGCAGAACGCTTATGCCAATGCTCGCGCTGCGGTAAAACAGCATGCGCAGGCCGCAAAGAAAAAAAGCGTCTATTACTATGAAGGACTGGAAATCAAAAAGGTCAGTACCGGTTTGAATATTAATGGTTTGCCTGCGGCGGTCGTGGAGAAAGAGGAAAGCGCCACCGTTTATCAGCAAGGTTTACATTATTTTATCGTGTACAGCACGGGACGGTTAGCGGTACTTAATGACCAGCGCCAGATGCTGGGCTGGGCAAAATAAAAAATCATCGTTTGCTGTCCGTGCGGCGGGTCAGATAAAAATTATTTTTGGCCAGAAAGGCGGCGCTTCAACATGAAGCGCCGCCGTTTTAACAGATACCTTAGCGTCGTTTCACTCTGTTCTTACCAGCCTAATGAAGCCGACGCCGCCACGACGGAATCACCGTCAGACGTTCCGGCATAGCTAACCGTTGCGGCGACATTTTCCGCGAATTTATGACGATAACCCATGGCATAACCTTGTTCACTTTTAAAATCAGCAGCGCCAACAGCAATAGCATTATCGGTATCAACATAGTGAAGTCCGGCGATAGAAGCGGCTCCAGCAATACCACTACGGTATTCTTTACGATCGTCGTTTTGCTGTTTTTCCATTGAAGAGAAGCGTGAATTATTTTGATTTTCCAGGGTTGTAATACGCGTTTCATGGTTAGCTAACTGGCCGGTGTGTGTCTGAATGGCGCTATCTTGCGCTTTTTGTTTAGTTTGCACGTCAGACACCGCGACCTGGTTAGTCGCCACACGCTGTAATGCAGTGTCAGCTTTACCACCATTTGTGTTAATTAACACGTTTTGATCGTTATCGACAATTTTCTGGTTAGCTTTGTTCGTGGCAATATCATCGCGATTCTTAATGATTGCCTGGCCGTCATGTTGTTCATCCTGAGTGACACGTTGCACCAGGTTATCATGATCGGTGCGAATTTGTTGTGCATAAGTGGCAACATTATTCACCTGAGTCACATCCGCTTTACCCGCTTCCAGGGCGGATATTTGTCCTTCGTGTTTTTGCAGATCATATGTTGCACTATCAACTCCGGAAATGATAAATCCTCCATTCGTATTTTGATTGACGACCGCAACATCAACGTTAGCCGCCTGGGCTGCAGGGGCAAGGGAAGTGAACAGAGCAGAGAAAACGACAACAGCAATAATGGATTTATTTACAGATTTCATTTGAAATTCTCACATTCAAAACACGATATAAAAACAGTTATTCCCACTCTTTTTAATTACGAGTGTGATTCAAAAGTTGTTAATAAAAATGGATGTCAACATTAATAATACGTTTGGAGTATCTTAATTCAGAATCTCCTTAATTCGTGAGGCGAACTATCCACTAATGCAAGGCTAATAATCTTGACCTGGATCACATTTGAATTTAATAAATAAGGAGGTATTTCTAGTTATGGTTGGATTATTTTAATGTAAACATTAATAAGCCAGTCAGCATAAGGTGTTGCCAGGGGGAATATATTTCTGAAGTGGCGAAAATAATGATTTTCTGCATTAGTAAATATTTTATTGCTTATAAGCGTTGACCACGTTTTGTCCTGATGATGCTGTTGTTGCTACGCACAGAAAAACTCCTTGCACCTGCTCGGTACAGGCGGTTACACTTAATATCGATATTTTGATATGTAATTAATTGTTTTATCAGTAATTTGACTCGGGGTGCCCCTTTTTATTAAGGGCTGAGAAATACCCGTACCACCTGATCTGGATAATGCCAGCGTAGGGAAGTCAGACACCACTCGTGTCCCTTCTTCGCGCGGGCAGGAGCGTAATCATGCAGCCTGACCTGCACAGCCGCGAACATGCGGTTCGTACCTTAAAACAATTTCGTACCCTTTCTCCGTTAACACACTGTATGACCAATGACGTCGTACAGAGTTTTACCGCCAATACGCTACTGGCGCTGGGCGCTTCTCCGGCGATGGTGATCGAGCCGGAAGAGGCTCGCCAGTTCGCTGCCCTTGCCAGCGCCTTGCTTATTAACGTGGGTACGCTGACCCAGCCGCGCGCGCGGGCAATGCGCGCGGCGGTTGAGCAGGCGAACAGCGCAAAAACACCCTGGACACTGGACCCCGTCGCCGTGGGCGCGCTCGAGTTTCGCCGCCGTTTCTGCCTTGAACTCCTTGCCTTAAAACCTGCAGCCGTTCGCGGTAATGCCTCTGAGATCCTGACGTTAGCGGGTGAAAGCGCCGGGGGACGCGGTGTGGATGCCACCGATGCGGTCACAACGGCTCTGCCAGCGGCGCAGGTTCTGGCACGCCAGACCGGCGCTATTGTGGTGGTTACCGGTGAAGTGGATTACATCACAGATGGTGAGCGCACTCTGCGCGTCACCGGTGGTGACCCGTTGATGACGAAGGTCGTGGGCACCGGGTGCGCGCTTTCTGCCGTGGTGGCCGCCAGTTGTGCGCTGCCCGGAAACCGAATCGAAAATATCGCTTCTGCCTGTGGGTGGATGAAACAGGCGGGGCTGATTGCCAGTAAAACCTGTCACGGCCCCGGCAGTTTCATTCCGGCATTTCTCGATGCGCTCTACACCCTGGATACGGAGGTCGCAGCATGAAGCGGATTAACGCCTTGACGATTGCCGGCACCGATCCCAGCGGTGGCGCGGGCATTCAGGCCGATCTGAAAACCTTTTCGGCGCTTGGCGCTTACGGCTGTTCGGTGATTACCGCGCTGGTGGCGCAGAATACGCGTGGCGTACAGTCGGTATATCCCATTGAACCCGATTTTGTTGCCGCGCAGCTCGATTCGGTGTTCAGCGATGTGCGCATCGATACCACCAAAATCGGCATGCTGGCGGAAACTGACATTATCGAGGCGGTGGCTGAGCGCTTGCAGTGTTATCGGGTGCAGAACGTGGTGCTCGACACAGTCATGCTGGCGAAAAGCGGCGATCCGTTGCTTTCGCCTTCTGCCGTTGAGACATTGCGCAAGCGACTGCTGCCGCAGGTTTCGCTGATTACGCCTAACCTGCCTGAAGCGGCAGCGTTGCTGGATTGTTCACATGCGCGTTCAGAAAAAGAGATGCTTGAACAGGGACGGGCGCTGCTGGCGATGGGCTGTGGCGCGGTGTTAATGAAAGGCGGTCATCTGGATGATAAGCAAAGCCCTGACTGGCTTTTTACGGCTGACGGTGAGCAGCGTTTTACCGCACCGCGGGTGATGACCAAAAACACGCACGGCACCGGTTGCACGCTTTCTGCGGCGCTGGCCGCACTGCGTCCCCGACATGCTGACTGGGCAGGGGCGGTGCAGGAGGCGAAAGTCTGGCTGTCGGCGGCGTTGGCGCAGGCGGATACGCTGGAGGTCGGGCACGGCATTGGGCCTGTTCATCATTTCCACGCGTACTGGTAGCGTATATACTGGCAGCAGACTGGCTGTCAGGAAAAAGACTCATGGAACAAGCGCATACTCAACTTATCGCGCAACTGAACGAACGTATTTCAGCGGCGGATAACACGCCGCTCTATATCAAGTTTGCCGAGACGGTGAAAAATGCCGTGCGCAGTGGAGTGCTTGAACACGGCAATATTTTGCCAGGCGAGCGGGATCTCAGCCAGTTGACTGGTGTGTCACGCATCACGGTGCGTAAAGCGATGCAGGCACTGGAAGAAGAGGGCGTGGTGACACGTGCGCGCGGCTACGGTACCCAGATCAACAATATCTTTGAGTATTCGCTGAAAGAGGCGCGTGGTTTCTCTCAGCAGGTTGTCCTGCGTGGGAAAAAACCAGACACCTTATGGGTTAACAAGCGAGTCGTGAAGTGCCCGGAAGAGGTGGCGCAACAGTTAGCGATTGCTGCCGGTAGCGATGTTTTTCTGCTTAAACGCATTCGCTACGTCGATGAAGATGCCGTGTCTATCGAAGAGTCGTGGGTGCCCGCGCATCTCATTCATGATGCCGATGAGATAGGCATATCGCTGTATGACTATTTCCGTAGCCAACACATCCACCCACAGCGTACCCGCTCGCGGGTGAGCGCAAAAATGCCGGATGCCGAGTTCCAGTCACATATCCAGATGGACAGTAAAGTGCCGGTGCTGGTGATCAAACAAGTGGCGCTTGATCAGCAGCAGCGTCCTATTGAGTACAGCATCAGCTACTGCCGAAGCGATTTATACGTTTTTGTGTGCGAGGAGTAACGCCTCGCGAAACGGCGCACAGTCACCGCCGCGATGTCCGACGACCCAGGAGGCCACGGCGTTGCCGAGCAGCACCGCGTCCGCCAGCGACCAGCCCGATGCCAGTCCGGCCAACATCCCGCCCGCGTGGCTGTCACCCGCACCAATCGTATCAACGACCTGTGTCGGAAACGCGGGAACATGACCAGAGGATGGCTTACTGAAAAACCAGGCGCCCTCTTTGTCATGGCGAACGATTAATGGTGCCGCAAATCGCTCCACCCATTCTGCGCCTAAATCTTCCACATCCTGGCTCAGATCGAACCGCTGGGCCGCAATTTCAGCTTCCTGACGATTGAGCGACACCAGCGGACGACAGGAGAGAATGCGCGCCATGAGCGCATCAGGAATATCGCCAATGCGCGGACCGAAATCGATAAACGGCATCACCTGATCCTGACCTTCCAGCCACTGTACCAGCAGTTCGCCGCAGGGCGAGGCCAGCTGATAGCCCGAGAGATAAATCAGGCTATTACGCGGGATGGTTAGCTGAGCCAGCCAGTCGGCGTTCCACTGATTCTCAACGCCGCTGAATGACATGAACGTGCGCTCGCCATCCGGCTCAACCAGTGCCAGGCACCAGCCGTTGTCGCCTTCTGCGGTCTCAATGAGGCTGTGTAATCCTTCTTTCGCCATCCGGTTACGAATAATATCAGCCCACACGCCCTGGCCCAGCGGCAGGGCGTTACCGGCATCAATGCCCAGCCGTTTCAACGCGACGGCGATGTTCAGCGCGCAGCCGCCAACGTTAACACCTTGCTGTTTCAGCTCAATGTCACAGCCGCGCCAGGGCAGAGCATAGGCATCGGCAATGACATCAATGACCGCCGCGCCGATGACCGTGACCGGCTGGCGAGTCGTTAAAACTGGCAGCAGTTCAGCTAAACGTGAAGCGTTCATGACTCCTCCCGACGTTGGCGCAGACGTGCAAGCGCCGTTGCATAACGGTTGAAATCGAGCTGATTGACCGTATCCAGCTCCTGTTTCCATGCCGGATTGATGGCGCTGATGCCCTGCAACGCACCGCAAATGGCCGTTGCCATCGCCCCAATAGTATCGGTGTCGCCACCGAGATTCGCGCACAGAATAGCGCAACGATTGGGATCCGTTTGCGCCAGTTCGACCATCGCAATGGCACACGCGACCGATTCGATAGTGCTGGTTCCGGCGCCGATCACCTGATACAGCTGTTCGCTGGCCGCTTCGGCACCGTCCGCATTACGCACAATTTTTAGCGCCATCTCCAGCCGCGCAGAGAGCGACGCGCTAAAGGTGGTGATCCGCTTCTGTTGGGCGTGTAACGCGATGGCGGGAAGCGACTCAACGATGTCAGCCCATGCTTCACCTTCAATCGCCCGCGAAATCGCCCATGCCACCACTACCGCGCCGGCGATAGCCAGATCCGATTTGTGCGTCGGACTGGAGGCCAGGGCGACGTCGTCGATAAACGCATCCAGATCGCGCGCTGGCAGCAGGCATCCTAACGGCGACACGCGCATAGCTGCGCCATTGGTAACGCCGTTGTTCTCCAGTTCCGCCACCGGTTTCCCGTCACGAATGGCGTTCAGGGCGATTTTTGATGTCGGCCCGAGGACGTTTTTGTTGAAGGCGTCAAAGCGCAGCGCCCAGTCGAGAATGTTACGGCCAATCTGATCCGGATCGATCTCGCCGTCGCGCGCCAGCAGGGCATCTGCCAGACAGAGCGCCATTGAGGTATCGTCGGTAAATTCTGCGCGGCCAAAATAGCAGGCCGCATTATTCTCTTGTGGGCCCGGCAGAAAGCGGTCAATCCAGCCAAAGTGCGCTTTAACGCGGGCTCTGGGCCACAGTTCTGACGGCATACCCATCGCATCCCCTAACGCCTGCCCGTAAAGAGCACCGAGAATACGTTCTGCTTTCATTTTACTTCCCCTTGTGTCAACGCAGTCTCGCGAACCTCAATAGCGGTAATTTCTTTGTCCGATTCGCGAAAGAAAATCATAAACAGCACGGCAATCACGGCGATCATCACCGCGCCGAATGTCCACATGCCGGCCCAGTTGAAAGTGAGACCGTTGACAGGTTCCTGATAGGCAAACATTTTTTCCATCATCACGCCGCCGAGACGGTAACCCAGCAGGCTGCCGAATCCCTGACAGCAGAGCGTAATCAACCCTTGCGCGGCGGTACGCATATGCACCGGCGCTTTTTTATCGACGTAGATATACGCCGTTACGTAGTAGAAGTCATAGCTCACACCGTGCAGCAAAATACCGAGGAACAGCAGAGCATAGGTGAAGTATTCGTCCGCGCTACCGTAAATAAAGAAGCCATAGCGGATCGCGGCGGTGATAAGACCAAGAAGCAATACCTTCTTAATACCAAAGCGCTTGGTAAAGAAGGGCAGCGCCAGCATAAAGAAGATTTCGGAGAACTGACCGAGGGTCATCCAGCCGGTGGCGTTTTTCATCCCGACTTCCGTCAGATATCCATTGGCGAAGATGTAATAGAACGCCAGCGGCATTGCGAACAGGAACGAACAGAAGAAAAAGACGAGGAAGTTTTTATCGCGCAGCAGGGTAATCGCATCCAGGCCAAGCATGACTTTGAAGTCCATCTTGCCAGTGCTTTTCGGCGGCGTATCTGGCAGGAAGAAGGCAAACACGCCCAGCAGCGCAGAGCTGGCAGCCGTCACCAGCAGCGGGATGTTGGTTGGTGAGATATCGTTATAGCCTAACATCTGTGGCAGGAATCCACAGGCAAGACCGGAGGCGATCCAGCCGATGGTGCCCATCACACGGATGCGCGGGAAGTCGCGCTCCACGTCCGGTACGTTGGCAAACGCGATACTGTTGGTCAGCGCGATAGTCGGCATATAGGTCAGCGAGTAGGCCAGCAGCAGCGGGAAGAATCCACCGAACGTCGTCTGCTGAGCGGCAAAATACATCAGCACCGCACCGGCGAACATCAACACTGCCAGCACTTTTTGCGCCGAGAAAAATCTGTCAGTCAAAGAGCCCACGAGGATCGGCGACAGAATTGCGGCGATTGCGGTACAGGCATAAGACCAGCCAATCTCACCGGCGGTAAAACCACTTTTACTTAACCAGAGCCAGAGCGGAACAAACCAGGCTCCCCAGATAAACCATTCAACAAACATCATGAACGACAGCTTCACTGTAGTTTTCATCTTTAAATCCTTCATGACAGGTAAGGTACGTCATGACAGTACCATTTAATAATACCTTTTAAATACCTTTGAGGCGAAAGCTTGACCGTCTTAACACTTTTTCGTCAGTGAATCGTGCCAGCGGATAACGCTGAAAAATGCCCGAAAGATGGAAAAAATGGCCGGTCAGTACCAGACTTATGGCTGCCCGCAAAACGCGGGTCAGGACAATTCACATTCCGACACCTTCGGAACTTACGGGAGCATAGCTATGACTGATATTGCGCAGTTGCTTGGCAAAGACGCCGACAGCCTCTTACAGCATCGTTGCATGACCATACCCTCTGACCAACTCTATCTGCCCGGACATGACTACGTCGACCGCGTGATGGTGGATAACAACCGACCGCCCGCGGTACTGCGTAATATGCAGACGTTGTATAACACCGGACGTCTGGGCAAAACGGGTTATTTGTCGATTTTACCGGTTGATCAGGGTGTGGAACACTCGGCCGGTGCCTCGTTTGCCGCTAACCCGCTCTATTTCGACCCGAAAAACATTGTCGAACTGGCGATCGAAGCCGGATGTAACTGTGTGGCCTCGACCTATGGTGTACTGGCTTCCGTATCGCGTCGTTACGCGCATCGCATTCCGTTTCTGGTGAAACTCAACCATAACGAAACCCTTAGTTATCCGAATACCTATGACCAGACGCTGTACGCCAGCGTGGAGCAGGCGTTCAATCTGGGGGCGGTGGCTGTAGGCGCAACCATCTACTTTGGTTCTGAAGAGTCACGTCGGCAGATTGAAGAGATTTCCGCCGCCTTTGAACGGGCGCATGAGCTCGGTATGGTCACCGTACTGTGGGCCTATCTGCGAAATTCTGCGTTTAAAAAAGATGGCGTCGATTACCACGTCTCCGCCGACTTAACCGGGCAGGCGAACCATCTGGCGGCAACCATTGGCGCGGATATCGTCAAACAAAAAATGGCGGAAAATAACGGCGGATACAAAGCCGTGAACTATGGCTATACCGACGATCGTGTCTACAGCAAGCTGACCACGGAGAACCCGATCGATCTGGTGCGCTATCAACTGGCAAATTGCTACATGGGGCGCGCCGGGCTAATCAACTCCGGTGGCGCAGCGGGCGGCGAGTCCGACCTGAGCGATGCGGTGCGTACTGCGGTGATCAACAAACGTGCAGGGGGGATGGGGCTGATCCTCGGTCGCAAAGCCTTCAAGAAATCGATGGCTGACGGCGTAAAACTGATCAACGCCGTGCAGGATGTTTATCTCGACAACAAAGTGACGATTGCTTAACGCAGTAGCGGGCAATCCGGCGGCAACCGGCACCGCAATGCGGCGGGCAGGATTTCGATATGAAATTCCTGTCCGCTCAACGGTTCGCCGTCCAGATTAAAGGTAATGTCATGCGGCGCCTGGATAGTAAACCAGGCGGAGGCGCCGTCAATAATATTGGGATTCTCTTCCTGCGGTTTCAGGGTCGAAAACAGCGCGGGCAGGATCTCTTCCCCGGTGAATATCCGCAGTTGCAGCAGACCGTCGTTGATCAACGCATTCGGGCACAATTGCTGTCCGCCGCCAGCCTGACGCCCATTACCAATTCCAATTACCAGCGCGTCACCCTGCCAGTGGAAGTTTTCGCCACGGATTTCGCAGCGGTCCGGCTTAAGCGTATCCATGCGCATCAGGCCGTGAATGATATATGACACGCCGCCCAGCGCGGCTTTCAGCTTTTCCGGCGTCTCGGTGGTGATACGTGTGCCAAAACCGCCGGTCGCCATATTGATAAAACAGGTCTTATCGTTGACCTGCGCCATATCAATCTCAATGGCGTTGCCGACAATCGCCAGCTTCAGCGCCTTATCCAGCTCAACAGGGATCCCGACGCTGGTGGCAAAATCATTGGCAGTGCCCAGCGGCAGGATGCCGAGCGCTGGAATATCGGAGCCTTCACAGTGAATCAGGGCTGTCGACACCTCATTAATCGTGCCATCACCGCCGCCGGCGATCACCGTTTCAACGCCCAGACGGCGGGCCTCTTCGACATAGCGTCCGGCATCGCCTTTTTCCCAGGTGACGCGAACGTGAATCTCGACCCCTTCGTCGCGGAGCAGCCCAATGGCTTCCCGTAGTACGGGGTTATCTGCACTTTTACCATTCAGAATCAATACGCTGGAGGGAAAATGATCCATTCCTTTTTTGCCTGTTTGTTTTTGAAAGCCCTGAAGAAAGTGTATAGCAGAAACGAAAAGAGGAGGTCAGAACAGGCTTAAAATACGCCCACAATATACGATTCAGGCCGCAAAAAAATAAGCCTGCGTAAGGGAGATTACGCAGGCTAAGGAGGTGGTTCCTGGTACAGCTAGCATTTATGGGTTATGTTTTTCAGCGAAATGGATAATACCCTTAAAGAACGAAGCGGTATGTGATCGGTTTCTAAGATTCCTCCTGGCGTGAAAAAATAACCCTGATTAACTATTTAGCGTGCGGATTACGCGTCGATTCGCCGGAAAAATTACGCATTAGCAGCGCATAATCCAGCGTCAGATCCTGCGGAACAGGGATCCATACGGTATAACCATCTCCCGGGGCCACCGGCATCGGCTCGCCTTTGGCGTTTTCCATCTGCGCTAACGTAAAGTTAACGTTGCCCTGTGGGGTCATCAGTTCCAGGCTGTCACCAACGGAGAATTTGTTTTTCACCGCCACGGCAGCGAGGTCGCCTTTGCGTTCACCGGTAAACTCGCCCACGAACTGCTGACGTTCGGAAACCGAATAACCGTATTCGTAGTTCTGATAATCGTCATGGGTGTGGCGACGCAGGAAACCTTCGGTGTAGCCACGGTGCGCCAGGCCTTCCAGCGTTTCCAGCAGCTGTGGGTCAAACGGCTTGCCAGCCGCAGCGTCGTCAATCGCTTTACGATAAACCTGCGCGGTACGCGCGCAGTAGTAGAAGGATTTGGTTCGGCCTTCGATTTTCAGCGAGTGCACGCCCATCTGCGTCAGGCGCTCAACGTGCGCGATGGCGCGCAGATCTTTCGAGTTCATGATGTAAGTGCCGTGCTCGTCTTCAAACGCGGTCATGTATTCACCCGGACGCTGGGCCTCTTCAATCATAAACACTTTATCGGTTGGCGCGCCGATACCCAGCGTCGGCTCCACATTTTGTACCGGGATCGGCTCGTATTTGTGAACGATATTGCCGACGACATCTTCTTTGCCTTCCTGCACGTTGTATTCCCAACGGCAGGCATTGGTGCAGGTGCCCTGGTTCGGGTCGCGTTTATTGATGTAGCCAGAGAGCAGGCAGCGGCCAGAGTAGGCCATACACAGCGCGCCGTGAACGAAGATCTCAATCTCCATCTCCGGTACCTGATTGCGGATCTCTTCAATCTCTTCCAGCGACAGCTCGCGAGACAGAATCACGCGGGTCAGTCCCATCGAGTGCCAGAATTTTACCGTGGCCCAGTTAACGGCGTTGGCCTGGACGGAGAGATGAATCGGCATCTCCGGGAAGTTTTCACGCACCAGCATGATGAGCCCCGGGTCAGACATGATCAGAGCATCCGGACCCATTTCCACCACCGGCTTCAAATCGCGAATAAAGGTTTTCAGCTTCGCGTTATGCGGCGCGATATTCACTACCACGTAGAATTTTTTCCCCAGCTCATGGGCTTCATTAATGCCGAGCTGCAGATTCTCGTGATTAAATTCGTTATTGCGCACGCGCAGAGAGTAACGCGGCTGGCCCGCATAGACGGCATCTGCGCCATAGGCGAAAGCGTAACGCATGTTTTTCAGCGTTCCCGCCGGGGAAAGGAGTTCCGGTTTAAACATAATGTTCTCGTTCTGATGACAGGTCAGATCCGCTTCACCTGATGAAGCGGCTAGAGGAGAGTCCTCACTTTAAGGGCGGGCATTGTAGCGCTGCGGGGCAGGGAGGTAAAGGAAAACGCCTGGCCCGATAAAGGCTTCGTTATCGGGCCACCGGTTGCGCTACAGCGTCAGGCAGTTCGGTAGGCATCCGCTTCCCAGCGATACCCGACGCCATACACCGCGCGGATAAAAGACTGCTCTTCGTCGAGTGCTTCCAGTTTGCGACGCAGGTTTTTGATGTGACTGTCGATGGTGCGATCGGTCACCACACGGTAATCATCGTAGAGATGATTCAGCAACTGTTCGCGGGAAAACACTTTCCCTGGCTCATGAGACAGGGTTTTGAGCAGGCGAAATTCAGCCGGCGTGAGGTCCAGAATTTTACCGCGCCAGGAGGCCTGGAAGCGGCTTTCATCAACGACTAATGGGCTTTCGGCGTCCAGTTGCTGCAGTTCACGCTGCGGCCTGCAGCGGCGTAGAATGGTCTTCACGCGAGCGACCACTTCACGCGGGCTATAAGGCTTGCAGATGTAATCATCCGCACCAATTTCCAGCCCCAGCAGACGGTCGATCTCCTCAATTTTGGCGGTGACCATCACAATGGGCACCTCGGAGAAGCGACGGATTTCGCGGCACAGGGTCAGGCCGTCGGTACCCGGCAGCATCAGATCCAACAGGATGAGATCCGGCGGCGTCTGACGCACATAGGGCAGCACCCGATCGCCATGGTTAATCAGCGTCGGGGCATAGCTCGCAGCGCGCAGATAGTCGATAAGTAACTGTCCCAGCTTGGGTTCATCTTCCACAATCAGGATGCGTGGTGTGTTTTCATCAATGGGTAACTCAGTCATACGTCTCTCTGTAAATCGCGTTCCAGCGGTAACTCTACTGTAATGCTAACCCCGCCAAAAGGCGAATGAGCAGCGTGGATGTGACCATTATGTGCGTCGACGATGTTGACGCAAATCGCCAGTCCCAGCCCGGAACCACCGCTGGCGCGGTTGCGTGAACCTTCGGTGCGGTAAAACCGCTCGAACAGTTTTTGTAACTGGGCGTCACTGACTCCCGGCGCGGAGTCGGCAAAGGTGATCAGGACGCGTTTGTCGCGCTGCTCTGCGCTGATACGCAATCCGCCGCCGCTGTCAGTGTAACGAAGGCTGTTTTCCAGCAGGTTGTTGAACAACTGCATCAGGCGATCGCGATCGCCGAACACGGTCACGCTATCGGGCAGGGAATACTGTAACGACAACCCGCGACTGGCGAAACGTTCGCGGAATGCGCCGCCTGCCACTTCCAGTAGCGGGATCAAATCAACAGCGGTTTTTTGATAGGCCAGGGCGCCTTCGTCAGACATTGAAAGCTGGTGCAGATCGTCGACCAGTTTGGTCAGCGTCCCCACTTCCGCCTGTAACGAGGCCACGGACTCCGGCGTGAATTTTCGCACGCCATCCTGAATCGCCTCCAGCTCGCCACGCAGTACTGCCAGCGGTGTGCGTAGCTCGTGCGAAATATCGGCCATAAAGTCCCGGCGCATCTGCTGATTCTTTTCCAGCGTACTGGCAAGCTGGTTGAAGTCCTGCGCCAGTTTCCCCAGTTCATCGGCACTGGTGGCGGTGACACGGGTGGTGAAATCTCCCGCAGCCAGTTTGTGCGTGCCTTCGACCAGACGTTTGACCGGAGCCAGCAGTCCGCGGGCGAGGGGAAAAGTCGCCAGCGCCGCCAGCAGGGTTGAGAGCGCGACAATCAGCCAACTGGTGCGCCGCTGCTGTTTATCAAAATTGATGTCGGTATTGCGCGTCAGGCGTTCGACAGGCGAGGCGATCACCGCGCCGACCTCAAGGCCGTTTACCAGAATGGGACGCCGCGTGCCGTCTTTGGGAACCGGGCCGCGCGGACCGACCATCACATGTGCATCCTGATCCACCACCCAGAACTGTGTGCGCCAGCCGTGGGGCGGCATGCCGGGACCTGATTTGTCATCGTCTTTATCATGCTCAAATGAACGGAGGATCTGGAACACAAAGCGTTCGTTATTGCGCAGAAAACGCCAGTTGCCGTGCAACTGGTACTGTTCGCCTAACGCGTCACTGAGCATGGTCAGGCGCTGTTCGTTGCCATTCTTAATGTAATCAATGAACCCTCGCTCAAAGCTGATGCGCACCGCCCAATGCATACTGATCAACAGTACGATGCAGGTGGCGAAAATCGCCAGAAACAGTTTGCCGGTAATACCGGGTCGCCAGAGCTTCATCAGGTTCTCCTTTTACGTCGCGCAATGACGACATTTTTGTGGGTATCATTCGGGACGCGGGCAAAGATCACTGCGGGCAAGGCGATGATAAAAGCCATACACAGCCAGGTGTACATAAAGACGATATGGGATGTTCCGCTATCGACCATTATGTGCTGCTGCCCGAACATTCCGAGAAGCAACCCGGCGACGGTGACGCCGATACTCATCGACAGTTGCATAATCATCGACAACAGGCTGTTCCCGCTGCTGGCTAACTCATCCGGGAGATCTTTCAGGGTCAGGGTGTTCATGGAGGAGAAGCGTGTCGAGTTGACCATGCCCTGAACAAACAGAACCAACGGCAGCAGGTAATACCAGCCAAGCAGGGCGGTGGACATAAACAGCAGGGTCACCACCGATAGCCCAAGCGTGGTGGTCACCAGCACCCGCCGATAGCCAAAACGGTTAACCACCTGTACGACAATGCGTTTCATGCCCATACTGCCGAGCACCATGGGGATCATCATCAGCCCGGCGTGAAACGGGGAGAAGCCAAGGCCGATTTGCAAAAAGACCGGCGTCATGAAGGGCAACATACCGCTGCCGACGCGCCCGGCGAAACTGCCGAACAGCCCCAGCGAGAAGGTCGGCGTGCGAAACAGGTGGAGGCCGAACAGTGCCCGTGGGTTCCCTCTGGCGTGTTTCAGATAGAGTAAAATGGCCGTCACACCACACACCGCCAGCGCGCCAAGGGCGAATGGCGAAATCCCCATTCCTTTGCTGCCGTCCAGCGCGATGGTCAGGACCGCCATCCCCGTCGCCAACAGCAGAAAACCCGACAGATCAAAGCGCCGGGTTTGCATGGTGTAATTGGGCATCAGCATTAGCGTGGCGATAGCGCCAATAATACCGACCGGGAGATTGATCAGGAAAATCCAATGCCAGGAGGCATATTCCACGAGGATCCCGCCCAGTGCCGGGCCAAGCAACGGACCAATCTGACCGGGCAGTGTGACAAACGTCATCGCCGCCATGTACTGCTCGCGCGGGACAATCTTCATCACCGTCAGCCTGCCGACCGGCACCATCATGGCACCGCCGACGCCTTGCAACACTCGCGCCATAACCAGCTCATTCAGCGTGCTGGAACCAGCACAAAACAGCGAGCCCAGCGTGAACAGCACGATGGCGGTGAAGAAGATATTCCGCACGCCGATTTTATCCGCCAGCCAACCGCTGGCAGGTAGCATGACCGCCACGGTCAGCACATACGACACCACGACCATGTGCATATGCAGCGGGCTTTCCCCGAGGCTTTTCGCCATCGAGGGAAGCGCGGTGTTGACGATGGTGGTATCCAGCGACTGCATGAAGAAGCCGAAGGCCACAATCCACAGTTGCCAGCGGGTGCTGTTGGGAAGTTCTGTCATGTCTCGGTTATCGGTTTACGGTGTTTACGCGAAAAGCGCAGCCGCAGACGGTCAAAAAAGAGGTACACCACCGGGGTGGTGTAGAGCGTTAACAACTGGCTCATCACCAGACCGCCGACGATGGTAATCCCCAGCGGTTGGCGCAGTTCAGAGCCGTCGCCCCCCGAAATCACCAGTGGCAGCGCGCCAAACAGCGCCGCCAGCGTGGTCATCATAATCGGACGAAAACGTAACAGGCAGGCCTGGAAAATCGCCTGTTCGGGGGTGAGGTTGCCATGCCTCTGCGCTTCCAGCGCAAAATCGACCATCATGATGGCGTTTTTCTTCACGATGCCAATTAATAGCATGATCCCTATCAGGGCAATCAGGCTGAACGGAGCATCGAAAATCTCCAGCGCCAGCAGCGCGCCCACCCCTGCAGAGGGAAGGGTGGAAAGGATGGTCAGTGGATGAACGTAACTTTCGTACAGCATGCCGAGCACAATATAAACCGTGGCGATCGCGGCAATAATCAGGATCACCTGGGAATTCATCGTTTCCTGGAAGACCTGCGCGGTACCGGCAAAGCTCCCGCGCACGGTAGACGGCACGCCAAGCTGAGTCATTGCCCGTTGAATGGCGTCACTGGCTTCAGACAGTGAGGATCCCGTCGGCAGGTTAAAGGAGACGGTGGACGCTGCCGACAGGCCCTGATGATTCACCGACAGCGGCGCGTTTGCCGGTTGCCATTTGGCAAACCAGGAGAGCGGAATCGCTTTGCCGTCGCTGTTAATCACATACATTTTCTCCAGCGCGCTGATGTCCTGGGTGTAGCGCGGATCAACTTCCATCACCACTTTATACTGGTTCATCGGCTGATAGATGGTGGAGATCTGCCGCTGACCAAAGGCGTTGTTCAACAGGCTGTTAGCCGCTTGTACGTCAATGCCCAGTCGCGACATGGTTTCACGGTCGTAGATGAGATTCATCTCCGCGCCGTTGTCCTGTTGATCGGAATTGACGTCCGCCAGTTGGGGGAGTGCCGCTAAGGCTTTGCGGATCTTCGGTTCCCATTCGCGCAGCGCAGCCAGATCGTCTGACAGCAGCGTATATTGATAGCTGGCGTTGGACTGACGACCACCGACGCGAATATCCTGTACCGCCATCAGGAACAGATTGGCGCCAGGCTCTTTTGCCAGTTTCACCCGCAGGCGGTCGATCACCTGTTGTGCGGTTTCCCGCCGTTCGTCGCGGGGCTTAAGGGTGATGAACATCATCCCGCTGTTAACCCGTGAACCGCCGGTAAATCCGGTGACATTATCCACTGCCGGGTCGTCGCGGATGATCTTCATAAAGTCCTGAAGCTTACCGCGCATCGCCTGGAAAGAGATACTCTGATCGGCCTGAATTCCGCCCATCAGTACGCCGGTATCCTGCTCCGGGAAGAAGGTTTTCGGGATCGAAATATAGAGCCAGATATTCAGCGCAATAGTGCCGAGCAGCACCACGCCGACCAGTCGCGTATGGTTGAGCACCCATTTCAGCGACTTACCGTAACCCTGTTGTAGCGCGACCAGCATGCGGCCAAATCCGCGCAGCCGCTTCTGCTCCCGCGGCTGGCTGGATTTCAGCATCCAGCCGCACATCATCGGGGTAAGCGTGAGCGACACCAGCAATGAGATACCGATTGCCACCGACAGCGTGACGGCGAATTCACGCAGTAATCGCCCCGGCAATCCCCCCATCAGCAGTAGCGGCAGGAACACGGCAACCAGCGACAGGCTCATGGACAGCACGGTAAAGCCGACTTCGCGCGTACCCTGAAGTGCTGCCTGCAAGGGTTTCATTCCGGCTTCCAGATGGCGCGAGATATTTTCCAGCACCACGATGGCGTCATCGACCACAAACCCGGTGGCGATGGTCAGCGCCATCAGCGACAGGTTATTGAGGCTGAACCCACACAGATACATCGCGGCAAAGGTGCCAATCAACGAAACCGGAACCGCCACGGCAGGGATCAGCGTGGCGCGTGTGGAGCGCAGGAATAAAAAGACCACCAGAATGACCAGCGCCACAGAAATGATCAGCGTCTGTTCAACTTCTTCCAGTGACGCGCGAATGGTTGGCGAGCGGTCCTGGGCGATTTGCATATCAATCGAGGCCGGGATGGTGGACTGTAATTCCGGGAGTCTGACCCGGATGCTGTCGACCGTCTGGATAATATTGGCTTCCGGCAGTTTACGGATCATCAGCAAAATCGCCGGTTTGGCGTTGGTCATCCCGGCGTTACGCACATCCTGCACTGAGTCCGTCACCGTGGCGACATCGCCCAGTCGCACGGCACCACCATTGTTATAGTGAATAATCAGAGGCTGATATTCCGCCGCCGTTTTGAGTTCGTCATTGGTCTGGATCTGCCAGCGATGCGTGGTATCTTCCAGCGCTCCCTGCGGTTTGCGCACGTTAGCGTTACTGATGGCGGTGCGCACGTCATCCAGCGAGACGCCCTGGTTAAACAGCGCCTGAGGATTCAACCCAACGCGTACCGCGGGCAGCGAGCTGCCGCCCACGTCGACATCGCCGACACCGTCGATTTGCGCAATGGTTTGCGCCAGTTGGGTCGAGGCGAAGTCGTACAGCTCTCCCTGCGAGTAAGTCTCCGAGGTCAGCGTCAGAATCATGATCGGCGCGTCGGACGGGTTGGCCTTGCGATAAGTGGGACGGCTCGGCATTCCACTTGGCAGCAAACTTTGCGCCGCGTTAATCGCCGCTTGTACATCCCGCGCCGCGCCGTTGATATCGCGATCGAAGTTAAACTGCAGAATGATGCGCGTGCTGCCCAGCGAACTGCTTGAGGTCATCTCACTGACCCCGGCAATGCGCCCCAGCGAACGTTCCAGCGGCGTCGCGACGGATGACGCCATCGTCTCCGGCGAGGCACCCGGCAGCGACGCGCTGACCATGATCACCGGAAAATCAACCTGTGGCAGCGGGGCGACAGGCAACAGTCTAAAGCCCAACACGCCGCACAGGGTGATGGCGAGAGAGATTAAAATCGTCGCTACCGGGCGGTAAATGAAGAGGGCGAAAAACTTCATTTACACCTCCTCTTCGCGGCGAGAGAAGCGGTTTTTCATATACAGCGACAGGCGGTCAAACAGTAGATAAATAACCGGGGTGGTGAAAAGCGTCAGAACCTGGCTGACCAGTAAGCCACCCACCATGCCGATCCCCAGCGGACGGCGCAGCTCTGCGCCCACGCCAGTACTCAACATCAGCGGCAGTGCGCCCAGCAGCGCCGCCAGTGTGGTCATCAGGATTGGCCGAAAACGCAGCAGACAGGCCTGGAAAATCGCCTCGCGCGGTGCCATCCCCTGTTCGCGCTCAGCGGCAAGGGCAAAGTCGATCATCATGATGGCGTTCTTTTTCACGATGCCGATCAGCAAAATAATGCCGATGATGGCGATCACGCCCAGTTCGCTACCGGCAATCATCAGCGCCAGCAGCGCCCCGACCCCAGCCGTGGGCAGTGTAGAGAGAATGGTGATCGGATGAATAAAGCTTTCATATAGCACGCCGAGCACGATATACATCGCCACTACCGCCGCAACAATCAGCCAGATGGTGCTGCTTAGCGCCGCCTGGAAGGCGAGAGTGCTGCCCTGGAACTGGGTAGTGATATCAACCGGTAGATTAAGCGTTTTTTCGGCATCCAGAATCGACTGGACCGCATCGCCCAACGAATAACCGTCCGGGACGTTAAACGATATGGTGGTGACCGGGAACTGATCCAGATGATTGATCGAGAGCGGTGCAAAACGCTGCTCCACTTTAGCGATGGCGCTGAGCGGTACCATACCGCCATCGCTGCTGGTCAGACGGATCGTATCCAGCGCCGCCAGCCCAGGCGTGTTTTCGGTATTGTGTTCCAGTACCACGCGATACTGATTCGCCTGAGTATAGATCGTGGAAATCAGGCGCTGGCCGAAGGCGTTATACAGCGCATTATCAACATCAGCCATGCTGATCCCCAACCGACTGGCGCTGTCGCGATCCACATTTACATACGCCACCAGCCCCTGGTCCTGCCAGTCGCTGCTGACGTCAGAAAGCTGCGGCAACGCCTGCAATTTTTCCATCAACTGCGGCACCCATGTGCTGAGGGCATCCAGCGAGGTGGCTTGTAGCGTGAACTGATACTGCGTCCGACTCACCTGGGTATCAATCGTCAGATCCTGCGTCGGTTGCAGATACAGGTTGACGCCCGGCACGCTTGCCACCGTGTCCTGCAAACGGGCGATCACTTTCTGAACGCGGTCGTCACGCTTGTCGAGCGGCTTCAGGTTGATTTGCAGACGCGCACTGTTCAGCGACGGGTTGGTGCCATCGACACCAACAAAGGACGTCAGACTTTCAACCGCCGGATCTTTCAAAATCACGTCAGACACCTGGCGCTGGCGCTGGGCCATGTTGGTAAAGGAACTGGACTGCGGCGCCTGTAGCGTGCCCTGAATGATGCCGTTATCCTGGACAGGGAAGAAGCCCTTTGGAATAAACACCCACAGCATGATGCTTAACAGTAGGGTGCCCAGCGCCACGCTCAGCGTCAGCCACGGATGGTTCAGCACTTTAGCCAGCCAGTGTCCGTAGCCGGCAATCACGCGGTCAAACATTTTCTCCGAGGCGCGGGAGAAGCGGTTTTGCTTACGTAACGACTCCTGGCTCAGCATCCTGGCGCACATCATTGGCGTCAGGGTTAACGACACCACGGCGGAGATTAAAATCGCCACCGCCAGCGTCACGGCAAATTCGCGGAACAGGCGTCCCACAATATCGCCCATAAACAGCAGTGGGATCAGAACCGCAATCAGCGAGAAGGTTAACGAGATAATGGTAAAGCCGATTTCGCCAGCCCCTTTCAGCGCGGCTGCCAGCGGCTTTTCCCCTTTTTCGATGTAACGCGAAATGTTTTCGATCACCACAATCGCATCATCCACCACAAAGCCAGTGGCGATGGTCAGCGCCATTAGCGTCAGGTTGTTGATGGAGAAATCGAGAAACACCATCACCGCAAAGGTCCCGATCAGCGACAGCGGGACGGCGACACCAGGAATAATGGTGGCGGGAATATTGCGCAGGAACAAATAGATGATCATCACGACCAGCGCGATGGCCAGCATTAACTCGAACTGGGTGTCGCTCACCGAGGCGCGGATATTGGTGGTGCGGTCTGACAGTACCGTTACGTTCACCGACTTCGGCAGGCTTTCTTTGAGCTGTGGCAGCATCTGATGAATACTGTCTGCCGTTGAGATGATGTTAGCGCCTGGCTGGCGCTGGACGTTCATCACTATGGCTTGTTCTTTGTTTGCCCAGGCGCCGAGCCAGCTGTTTTCCGCCCCTTGTTCAACGGTAGCGACATCGCCCAGACGAACGGGCGCGCCATTCTGGTAGGCAATGATGAGCTGGCGATATTCGTCAGCAGACTGCATCTGATCGTTGGCTGAGAGCGTAACCGCGCGGGTGGGGCCATCAAGGCTACCTTTGGCGGAGTTGACGTTCGCCCCGGTAATCGCCGTACGAACGGTTTCACTGGTCAGACCCAGCGCGGCAATGGCCTGCGCATTGAGCTTCACGCGGACCGCCGGGCGTTGACCGCCCGAGAGCGTCACTAACCCGACGCCGGAGACCTGAGAGATCTTCTGCGCCACACGGGTTTCAACCATGTCCTCCACCTGCGTCATTGGCATGGCGGTAGAGGTCACCGCCAGCGTCATGATCGGCGGATCGGCAGGGTTGACCTTACTGTAAACCGGTGGGTTTGGCAGATCGCCCGGCAGCAGGTTGGTGGCCGCGTTAATGGCCGCCTGAACTTCCTGTTCGGCAACATCCAGCGGCAGAGTCAACTGGAACTGGAGCGTCACCACCGACGCACCGCCGGAACTTTGCGATGACATCTGTTTCAGACCAGACATCTGGCCAAACTGCCGTTCCAGCGGCGCGGTGACCGCAGAGGTCATCACATCCGGGCTGGCGCCTGGATACAGCGTCACCACCTGAATAGTGGGGTAGTCCACCTCCGGTAGCGCGGAGACGGGCAGGAAACGATAACCGATGATCCCGGCAAGGAGGATCGCCACCATCAGCAGCGTGGTGGCGACAGGACGCATAATAAACAGGCGCGACGGACCGCCTGTGCTGCTCGGAGGTAACACCTGCATCAGGAGCGTGCTCCTTTTTTACCGTAGTCGCGGCTGGTGGCTTTTGTCCCGGCTGGCGTGTCAGCTTGCGCTTCCACTACTTCCACTTTTGCCCCTTCCGTCAGGCGGTCAATCCCATCGGTAACGACGCGGTCTCCTGCTGAAATCCCGGCGCTGATTACCACCCTCTGGCTGTCCTGAATGCCCGTCTTAACCAGATGTTTGCTGACTTTATTCTCATCGCTCAGCACCCAGACGAAGTGACCCTCATTACCCATTTGCAGGGCGGCAGTCGGGATCACCACGGCGTTTTGTTCGGTGTCGACCAGCATCCGGGCATTCACAAACTGGTTCGGGAAGAGCGCGTCGTTCTGATTATCAAAGCGAGCCTTCACTTTAATCGTTCCGGTGGTGGCATCGATCTGGTTGTCCAGACTTAGCAGAGCACCCGCGCTGAGCTTTTTCGAGTTGGTCCGATCCCAGGCTTCAACAACCAGCGGCTGTCCACTTTTTTGTGCCTGCACCACGGTGGCGATATCGCTTTCCGGCAGGGTGAAAACCAGATCGATGGGGTGTGTCTGGGTGATCACCACAATACCGGTGGTATCGCCGCTGGAAATCTGATTGCCGATATCGACCTGTTTCAGGCCGACGCGACCATCGATCGGTGCGGTGATGCGGCTCCAGTCGAGTTGCAGTTGTGCGCTGGCCACACTGGCCTCATCGGCCTTAATTGTGCCTTCGGATTCGCTCACCAGTGCCTGCTGGGCATCCAGCTCCTGACGGGAGACTAAATTGCTTTTGACCAGTTGTTGGTAACGGGCCAGATCGCGCCGCGCGTTGGCAAGGGTGGCTTTGTCTTTCGCCAGGACTCCCTGCGCCTGCGCAAGGGCCACTTTAAACTGGCTGGGATCGATCTCCGCCAGCAGATCACCGGCTTTAACCTGTTGGCCTTCCTGGAAATGAAGCGCCAGCAGTTGTCCATCCACGCGGCTACGTACGGTGACGGTGTTGGCTGCGGTAATCGTACCCAGTCCGGTGAGATAGCGTGGAACAGCTTGCTCCGTGGCAGTCGCAGCCTGAACCGGCGCGAGTGGACCCGAGCGCATGCCGCGACGACCTGCGCCAGCGGTCGGCTTTGCTTGCCCGGTAGCGCCGGGCGCGGTGCTCTGCGGTTCGCTCCGGTTCTGCCAGAACCAGAATGCGGCAATGGCGGCGATGACCACCACGATGGCTATCACCCAGCGGGATTTGTTACTGCCTTTCATCGTTATAAGTTTCTCATCCTGAAACGTTTCGCGGAATGATACTAGTTTAGTCAGCCATCAAGGGAGAAAAATGGAGGAATTATGAAACCCGGTACGGATTCATCCGAATGGCGGCGCGCTTTGCGAGGCGTTACGCAACAATCATCGTCGAATAAAACGCATGAGAAATTGTGCGCTACAGTGGCGGCACGGCAAAAAGGAGGTAAGCCACGGATTTCAGCAGGACGCTGAAACGGGAAAGCCCCTCCCGAGGAAGGGGCCAAAATAAGGAAAGGGTTATGATGAGGCCAGTCATCATACTGGTGATACTCTTAGTCATTAGCTTACCGGCTTACTAAGACACCAGGGGGAGGGGTAACCCTCCCTTGCCCTCACTCCTGACGTTAAGCCACACAAACAGGAATGTCAATCCATCCGCGTTCAGCTTGCGAGGCGTTTAGCGGAATACCACCTCAGCCCAGCGGGCAAGCCCCGCGGTGACGGAGCCGAAGTCATCGCCACCGGCAATGGGAATGCCAGGCAGTTTGGCGGCCAGCGCTTTTTTGATCAGCGGCGAGCGAGCGCTGCCGCCGGTCAGATAGATGACCTCCGGTTTTTCCTGGGCGTTGTCCAGTGCCAACTGCACCTGCTCGAGTATCCGGGAAAGCGGCTGATCCAGCGCGCTCTCCAGCCCCTGTTGGCTAATAACCGTCGCCAGATCGTCGCGGATAAACGGAAGCATGGCGTTAACTTCTGGCTGTGCTGACAGCGCAATTTTGCCCTCTTCAGCGCTGCGTACCAGGCGATAACCGAGGCGCTGACGCCACACTTTCAGCAGCAATGCCACCTGCTCTGGCTCGCGGGCATCGCGTACCAGATCGTTCAGCAGACGACCCGTGGCGCTGCTGTAGAAATCACTTTGCGCCGGAACATCGTTGATCGCCACCGCGTTCCACCATGGCAGTACCGGCAGCGCGATTCCTTTCTCAGTTTCGCCCCCCATACCGAGCAGCGGCATCAGGTGTTTAAATGCCAGGGCGATATCCAGATCGTTCCCGCCAACACGACAGCCGCTGTGCCCGAGCAGGCTGGATTCGCGGTCGGCGCGATGATGCCATTGTGGCCCCATCAACAGTAACGAACAGTCGGTGGTACCACCGCCGATGTCCACGACCAGAACGCGTTTTTCCTCCTGCAATGTCGCTTCGTAATCCAGCCCCGCCGCAACAGGCTCGTACTGGAAAACGACATCCTGGAAGCCCGCTCGTTTTGCCGCCCGCTCCAGAATACCCTGCGCCTGGCTGTTCGCTTCATCACCGCCGAGTCCCTGGAAGTTAATGGGACGTCCAATGACGGCCTGGGTGATAGCGTCGGGGAGCTGGTTTTGTGCCTGTTGACGGATGTGCAGCATCATTGCGCAGACTAAATCTTCAAACAGCGCGACCTGCTGTGGCTTCAACCCGCTGGCACCGAGGAACGATTTCGGCGATTTAACGAAGTACACCTCTTCCGGGTCGTCAATATAGTGCCCAAGCGATGACAGGCCAAACTGTACGCTGTTGGCGTGTACGTCAATGTCCTCGTCGCGATTGAAGCGAATAGCCCGACGCAGCAGCGCCTGCGTTTCATCGTCTGGTGTCGGAACATCATGATGGCGGTAGAGCCATTCGCTCACCGATTCACGCGTCGGCGCGCAAAGCATGGAAGGCAGCAGCGTGCTACCGTTTTCCATTTTCAGCAGTTGCGGCTTGCCGTCGCGCATGACGGCGACAGAACAGTTAGCGGTACCGTAATCAAATCCAATAAACACCTTAATAATCCCCATGCCAGTGAAGAAGGGGCGTGACTTTAGCGAAATGTTGTCGTCGCGACAACTGGAATATGAAAGCAAAGCACAACGTCTGAATAGCGTTTATGCTGAAGGTTTGCAGAAAAAGGAGAAGATGATGTTTACCCTGAGCTGGCAACCGCCATATGACTGGCCATGGATTTTAGGTTTTCTTGCCGCGCGTGCGGTCAGCGGCGTGGAAACCGTAGAGGCGTTACGTTACACGCGGAGTCTGGCAATCGGTCAACATGCGGGAATCATCATCGTCTCTCCCGACACCATAACTAACACGCTTCAGGTGACACTGAGCGAAGGGCTGTTGCCAGTTGCGGATATCTGTCTTGAAAAGATAGAGCGACTGTTCGATCTGCGCTGTAAACCGCAGCAGATCGGCCATGTTTTAGGTGAACTCGGCGCGGCGCGTCCGGGGCTGCGCCTGCCGGGGTCGGTGGACGCCTTTGAGCAGGGTGTTCGCGCGATTCTGGGCCAACTGGTGAGTGTGGCAATGGCGGCAAAGCTGACGTCGAAAGTCGCACGATTGTATGGCGACGTGTTAGCGGACGCACCGGAGTACGTCTGCTTTCCGACCCCTGAACAGTTAGCCGCAGCCGATCCGCAGGCGCTGAAAATGTTGGGTATGCCGCTGATGCGCGCCAACGCGCTCATCCATCTGGCGCAGGCCGCGCGGGATGGAACCCTGATAACCCAGCCACCGGAAGATATCGAACAGGGGATTAAAACACTGCAGGGATTTCCGGGGATCGGTCGCTGGACGGCAAACTACTTTGCGCTGCGCGGCTGGCAGGCGAAGGATGTGTTTTTGCCTGACGACTATCTGATCAAACAGCGTTTTCCGGGGATGACCCCAGCGCAGATCCGTCGTTATGCGGAGCGCTGGAAACCCTGGCGCTCCTACGCGTTATTACATATCTGGTATACCGAGGGATGGCTGCCGTCAGTTGATTGCGAAATAACTGGTATTGAGTAACAGATCCAGCGGCTGCGCCTCGGCGATGATGTCGCCATAAATCTGATCGATGCCAATACCCGATAGCGTATCCATGACGATTGGCGTTTGCACCGGCCCGGCAATGGTTTTAATGCCCAAACGCTGGGCGTGCCCCTGAATAATCGACACCAGCATTTCATCCATCATGTTGCCGTGAATGCTGGCGCTCAGTTCACTGTCGAGCAGCAGGTAATCCGCCATGTTTTTGGTCATCAGATTGAAAATTTGCAGATCGCGGCCAATCTGGCTCACGATGATGTGACAACCTGCCTGACGTAATTTCTGGAGTGCCGCGGTGCTCTCCTGCGGATGCAGCAATAGCGCTTGCGCAGGCACAATCAGATGCAACAGGCGTCCCGGCAGGGGGCTCTGTTCCAGTTGATTCAGGATTTCATCGATTAGCGTTGCGCTGGCCAACCCGGCAGCGGAAAGGGGCAGGGCGACGCTGAGTCCTTTACTGGCAACCGCCGGGGCCGCATGATGGAAAAACTCATGGAGTACACGACGATCCAGCGCATGGTTGAGCGCCGGATCGGCTAAGCTGTCACGGAAGGCCTGCTCTTCCATAACTTCGCCTTCGCTGGTCCACAGGCGCAGCGAGATCAGCCAGAAACTACGCGCTTCGGGAATGCGTGGAGACGCTACGCCGCGGGCGACCATCAGCAAATGGTTATCTTTAATCATCCGCCACTGTTCATCCAGCGACATCATCGCGCGCTCGTGATGCGCCAACTCCTGCTGCGGTTCATACACAGTAACCTGACCACGTCCGCCATTTTTAGAGGCATAGCAGGCAATATCCGCCTGCGACATCACCTCAACGACCTGACAGTTGTTTTCGTCGATAAGCGTGATCCCGGCGCTGGCGCCAATGCGGTGCAGGCGGCCCTCCCACATAAAGTGGTAATCGTTGACCGCGTTAATGATCCGCGTGGCGATAAAGCGAGCGCTTTCAATATTACATTCCGGCAGCAGCAGACCGAACTCATCGCCACCCAGGCGCGCCAGCACGTCGCTGGAGCGCAGCATGCCAAGCATCAGTTGCGCCAGTTCACGCAGCAGCGCATCGCCCGCCGCGTGACCGGCACTGTCATTCACCGCTTTAAAACGATCAAGATCGATGAAGACCAGCGCGTGACGCTGATGCGAACTGCTTACGGTTTGCAGCAGCAGCTTCAGTTTGTTTTCAAAACTTGCCCGGTTGGTCAGGTGGGTGAGGGCGTCGTGGGTGGCGCTGTAGCTCAGTTGGCGCAGCATCTTGCGCGATTCGGTGACATCCTGAATCACCAGCACCGAACCAATATTGCCGCCATCCAGGGTGCTGAGTGGCGTAATGCTGTAGTGAATATCGTAACTGCCGCCGTTGCGACAATGGAGAACCACATCCTGTTCAATGGCGGAACGGGACATATCGGCGCTGTAGATGTTTTCCATCAACGGGCCATTATCGCCAAAGGTGATCCGCAGTACTGTCAACAGCGGTACGCCAATGGCATTCTCCTGCTGCCAGCCGCTCATCTTCTCGGCGACCGGGTTCATAAAGGTAACCTTCATATCGACATCGATACACACCACCGCTTCTCCGATGGAGTCCAGCGTGATGTGCAGTCGCTCTTTTTCCTGAAACAGCGCTTCATTCAGCTGCTTCACTTCAGTCATGTCCATATTGATGCCGAGTAGTCGTTCGACTTCGCCATCTTTATTTAACACCCGATTCGCCAGCGAGCGGATATGGCGGACGCCATCTTTCACCGCAATCCGGAATTCCATCTTAAACGGCAGGCGTGCGGCTAATGAGTCGCGAACCACCTTTTCCGCATACTCGCGGTCTTCCGGGATAACGCAGTCGTACCAGACCGACCAGGAGGGCTTAACATGGGCAGGAACTTCATACAGTTCGAACATACGCTTATCCCAACTGATCACGTCGGGTTGCAGTTCCCACTCCCAGATACCAATGCCGCCAGCTTCATTTGCCAGCGTGATGCGTTCCATCAGCCGTTTGTTGACCCATTCGGTATGTTTGAGATCGTTGATGTCTTCGATTTGTGCAATGAAGTAAAGCGGCGTGCCATCAGGATGGCGGACCAGCGAGACGGCCAGCAGCGCCCAGACGACCTCGCCTGCGCGGGTGTAATAGCGTTTCTCCATTGAATAGCTATTAATATCGCCGCTCACCAGTAGGGTGAGTTGTTCCAGATCGTTATTCAGATCTTCCGGCCAGGTGAGTTGTTGAAAGGTCAATGCGCGTAACTCATCCTGGCTATAACCAAGAAACTGGCATAACGCTTTGTTGGCCTGCAGCCATTGCCCTTCCGTACCAACCAGCGCCATGCCGATCGCCGAATATTCCATTGCGTTGCGAAAACGCTCTTCGCTTTCCGTAATGTGCTTACGCTCTGCGCGAAAAGCGTACATCACCATCGTCATGATATTCGCCGGCAAGAGAATCATTAAGAACGGTAGCCACGGCAGGTTGTTCATGACATGCACTTTGGGAGTCACCAACAGTGACGGGTCGGATGCCATCATCAGCGACACCATCATGACGGTGGCGAGGAAGATAAGAAAGGCTTCCATCCGGGGCAGCCGCACAGCGCTCCACATCAGTAACACGATCACTAATGTGAAAGGCCACGGAACATACTTCATGGCGAACCAGCTCAACACTAAGGTCACCGTCAGCGTCAGCAGCGTTTCCAGGAGCAGGCGCGGATCGCGGTGGCGCAACAGGTAGTGCGGTTTGAACAATAAGCCCAACGGCACCAGCGCCAGGGCACCAATGGATTCCGACAGTACCCAAATCAGAAACGCTTTCAGCGGCGTCTCTTGTGGTGACAATATCCAGACCAGAATACCGCCCAACAGCGGCGGGATAACCGCACTGCCGAAGGCGAGACGCATCCAGTCATTAAGATTCTGTAGTGGGTTGTACCAGGGTAACAGCTTACGTAACAGCATTGCACCAGCGGCGGCTTCAATGATGTTGATCGCGGTGTAGGTAAAATTCAGCGCGCCGGGTGGAAACAGAACCAGCGATGCGCCAACACTCCCCAGTGAGCAGGCGAGTGCAATCCCAGGCCACATTCGCCCGGCATGACGGTAAAAGGCCACCATCATGATCGATGTCGGGAACCAGAGCGGAGCGAGCTGGGTACCAAACTGGGATAATTCCAGCGAGAAAAGGGTAAAAATAAAAGCCGTCAGTCCTAAACTGACGAAGCGCAGCAGAGGATGCGGCAAGGTAACTAAAACATGTTGGGATGGTTTACTCATTACCCTGTTTCCGAGTGGCCGGAACGTCGCGGAACGCCCGGACGCATCGTAGGAATCTCTGTTTATGCTAGTACAAACAATTTACAATTTATATCCCGGTTGCTCATAATTTGACATTATAAGGCGATTAATTACTGCGAAATCGGGTTAATTCGGCGGGTTGCTCCAAATATGAACAAATAAATTTGCGTCAGGGAATCATTGGGCGCCAAATACACTCCCTGCTATCTCGACTGGTATCGTCCGACTGAAATCCCTATAATTGCCGCGTTTGACGCCCGTGCGGCGTCGTCCTTCCTAACCAGGTTATTCAGGTCGCTAAATTTATGACTGATCAGTCTCATCAGTGCGTCATTATCGGTATTGCTGGCGCATCGGCTTCCGGCAAGAGTCTTATTGCCAGTACTCTTTATCGCGAATTGCGTGAACAAGTCGGTGACGAACATATCGGCGTTATTCCCGAAGACAGCTATTACAAAGATCAAAGCCATCTGTCGATGGAAGAACGTGTCAAAACCAACTACGACCATCCGAATGCGATGGATCACAGTCTGCTGTTTCAGCACCTGCAGGCCCTCAAGCGGGGTTCGGCGATTGAGTTGCCGGTTTACAGCTACGTCGAACACACCCGCATGAAAGAGACCGTTCGCGTTGAACCAAAGAAAGTCATCATTCTTGAAGGGATTTTGCTACTGACCGACGCGCGTCTTCGCGAGGAGATGAACTTCTCCATTTTTGTCGATACTCCGCTGGATATCTGCCTTATGCGCCGTATCAAACGTGATGTTAATGAACGCGGCCGATCGATGGATTCCGTGATGGCGCAGTATCAGAAGACGGTGCGTCCGATGTTCCTGCAATTTATTGAACCGTCTAAACAGTACGCTGATATTATCGTGCCGCGTGGTGGGAAAAATCGCATTGCCATCGATATTCTGAAAGCGAAAATCAGTCAGTTCTTTGAATAAGCTTTGCGAATTGTGTACCGTTCAGTGATAACCTGGTTTGCCCTTAATGCACAATGTGTTAAGCGCCCGATGCACGAAAGGAGAAAGTGCCATGCGTCTGTGTGACCGAGATATTGAAGCCTGGCTTGATGAAGGCCGTTTGTCGATCAACCCGCGTCCGCCCGTTGAGCGCATTAATGGTGCGACGGTGGATGTGCGCCTGGGCAATAAATTTCGTACATTTAGTGGACATACTGCTGCCTTTATCGATCTCAGCGGGCCGAAAGCAGAAGTCAGTGCCGCGCTGGATCGCGTGATGAGCGACGAGATCGTACTGGCTGACGGTGATGCATTTTACCTGCATCCGGGCGAACTTGCCCTGGCGGTGACCTATGAGTCGGTGACCTTGCCGGCGGACCTGGTGGGGTGGCTGGACGGACGCTCTTCACTGGCGCGCCTCGGTCTGATGGTTCACGTGACCGCGCACCGTATCGATCCGGGCTGGTCTGGCTGTATCGTGCTGGAATTCTATAATTCCGGTAAATTACCGCTGGCTCTGCGCCCGGGAATGCTAATCGGCGCGTTGAGCTTCGAACCGCTTTCTGGACCTGCGCTTCGACCTTACAACCGTCGTGAAGATGCGAAGTATCGCGATCAGCAGGGTGCTGTCGCCAGCCGGATTGATAAAGACTGAGTCTAATCCATTGAGGATAGCATGAGACGATTTCTGACGACGCTGATGATTTTGCTGGTCGTGCTGGTGGCCGGCTTTTCTGCGTTAGTATTGCTAGTCAATCCGAATGATTTTCGTGCCTATATGGTGCAGCAGGTGGCCGCGAGGAGCGGTTATCAACTGCAACTGGACGGTCCGCTGCGCTGGCACGTCTGGCCGCAGCTCAGCATCCTTTCCGGGCGCATGGTGTTAACGGCGCAAGGGGCGAGTGATCCGTTGATTCGCGCGGATAACATGCGCCTTGATGTTGCACTGTGGCCGCTGCTGAGCCATCAGCTTAGCGTCAAACAGGTGATGCTCAAAGGCGCGGTGATTCAACTGACGCCGCAAACGGAAGCGGTACGCCGTGAAAACGCCCCGGTAGCCCCGAAAGACAACACTCTGCCGGATATCGCCGAAGATCGCGGCTGGTCGTTTGATGTTGCCAGTCTGCGTGTGACGGACAGCGTGCTGGTCTTCCAGCATGAAAATGATGAACAGGTAACCGTTCGCGATATTCGTCTGGAGATGGAGCAGGACGCGCAGCATCGCGGTTCCTTTGAATTTTCCGGACGTGTGAATCGCGACCAGCGCGATCTTACCCTTTCCTTCAATGGCACCGTTGACGCCTCCGACTATCCCCATAATTTAACCGCCGGCATTCAGCAGTTAAGCTGGCAATTGCAGGGTGCCGATCTGCCGAAACAGGGCATCCAGGGGCAGGGACAACTGCAGGCGCAGTGGCAGGAAGAGAAAAAAACGCTCACCTTCAGCCAGCTCAACCTGACGGCGAACGACAGCTCGCTGACCGGAAACGTGCAGGTGACGCTGAGTGAACAACCGGCGTGGCTCGTTGATCTGCAATTTGCCAGGTTGAATCTGGATAATCTGTTAGCGCCGCCCGAAAACGCCAGTAGTAGCAACGCTGCGGCGGAGCCTGGGGGAAGTCAGCCGCCGCTGGCGCGTCCGGTGATTTCAAGTCGTGTGGATGAACCTGCTTATCAGGGGCTGAAAGGCTTTAGTGCGGATATCGCGCTGAAGGCGAATACCGTTATCTGGCGAGGGATGAATTTTACCGACGTCAGCAGCCGTATGACGAATCAGTCTGATGTGCTGACGATCGCCGAACTGCAAGGTAAGCTTGACGGCGGAACAATATCGCTGCCAGGGACGCTGGATACGCGTGCGCAACCCACCCGTGTAGTGTTCCAGCCGCGTCTTGACGAGGTTGAAATCGGCACGTTCCTCAAGGCATTCAACTATCCGATTGCTCTGACCGGTAAGATGTCCCTGGCGGGTGATTTCTCCGGTGCGGATATCGATGCGCAGTCGTTCCGCCATAGCTGGCAGGGGAAAGCCCATGTTGACATGCGCGATACGCGGATGGACGGCATGAACTTCCAGCAGTTGATTCAGCAGGCCGTAGAACGCAGCGGCGGTGACGTCCAGTCGATGCAAAACTTCGATAACGCGACTCGTCTGGCGCGCTTTGTGACAGATCTGACGCTGGATAGCGGTAAGCTGATGCTGGATAACATGGAAGGGGAGTCCACGATGCTGAGTCTGACGGGGCAGGGGACGCTTGACCTGGTCGGACAAACCTGTGACACGCAGTTTAACGTGCGGGTGCTGGACGGCTGGAAGGGCGAGGGCAAGCTGATCGATTTCCTGAAGGCGACTCCGGTTCCGCTGCGGGTCTACGGCAACTGGCAGGCGCTGAATTACAATCTGCAGGTTGATCAACTACTGCGTAAGCATATGCAGGATGAAGTGAAGCGTCGTCTGAACGACTGGGCGGATCGTAATAAAGACTCCCGTGACGGCAAAGATGTGAAGAAACTGCTGGATAAACTCTGATTCGGCAGGGCGTGTGTGCCGGATGGCGACGCTCAGCGTCTTATCCGGCCTACAAACTGATTCGGCAGGAAATGCCGGACAGGGCTGACGCTCATCCGGCCTCGCTTAACGTTAAACCTCGTAATCCATCTCATCCTCGTTGCGCAACGGAATTAACTGCACTTTCTGTACGCGATGGCTTTCTACCTGTAACGTTTTGAGCAGGAAATCACCCACCTGAACTTCTTCCCCCGGCTTCGGCACGCGCTGCAATTCTTCCATCAGCAGACCGGCAATGGTGTGATACTCCCGTTTGTCATCGAGTGGTAGCGGGACATACTGCACCAGGTCTTCCAGCGGCATATGGCCGTTTGCCGTCCATGACCCATCCGGGTTTTTCTGGATATCATGGCGGGCATCGATCTCCTGTGCCTCGTTCGGCAGATTCCCGGCGATGGTTTCCGTGACGTCACTCAGCGTCACGATCCCTTCCACCGAACCAAACTCATCGACAACAAAAGCGAAGTGCGTCCGCGCATTGCGGAACTGTTCCAGCGCCGGAAGCAGCGGCAGTGTCTCCGGGAACACCAGCGGTTGGCGAATCAGCACCCGCAGGTTAAGCGGTTCACCGCGCAGCGACTGCTGCAGCAGGTCAATGACGTGTACCACGCCGAGCAGATCTTCTTCATCGTGACCGCCGGTCACCACCAGACGCGTGTGCTGGTTTTTTTCCAGTAGTGCGCGAATCTCTTCTTCCGGTGCGGTGAGGTCGATATGTTCGATGTCGTGACGCGAGGTCATAATACTGCTGACGGTGCGCTGATTGAGGTTGAGTACGCGCTCAATCATCCGACGTTCCTGCGGGTTGAAAATTTGGCTGTCGTCATGGTCAACCAGCAGCGAAGCAGTTTCCGCATCCAGTTCGGCTTCTTCTTTTTGCCCGCTCAACAGGCGCATTACCGCCTCGGTTGTACGCTGGCGCAGGGTGTGATTGGCCGACAGGAAACGACGACGGTTAAAGATAGCCAACTGGTTCAGCGCTTCGATCATCACCGAGAAGCCAATTGCGGCGTACAGATACCCTTTCGGGATGTGGAAGCCAAAGCCTTCCGCCACCAGACTGAAGCCGATCATCAGCAGGAAGCTGAGACAGAGGATGACGATGGTCGGGTGGCTGTTCACAAAGCGCGTGAGCGACTTACTCGCCAGCAGCATCAGGCTGATGGCAATAATCACCGCCGCCATCATGACCGCAAGGTGATCCACCATACCGACGGCGGTAATCACGGAGTCGAGCGAGAAGATGGCGTCCAGCACCACAATTTGCGCCACCACACCCCAGAATTTCGCCCCTTTGCGCTGAGTGGGATTGTCGCTGTCCTTCCCCTCGAGTCGTTCGTTCAACTCCATCGTGGCTTTAAACAGCAAGAAGAAACCACCAAACAGCATGATTAAATCCCGGGCGCTGAAGCTCAACCCCTGCACGCTAAACAGCGGTTTTGTCAGCGTGACCAACCACGAGATCGATGCCAGCAGTAGCAGGCGCATCAGCATTGCCAGGATAAGGCCGGTGACGCGCGCGCGGTCGCGCTGCGCAGGTGGCAGTTTTTCTGCGAGGATGGCTATAAAGACTAAATTATCAATGCCGAGGACTAATTCGATCACGACCAGCGTGACCAGCCCCGCCCAGATTGACGGATCGGCGATCCATTCCATAGTAAACGTAAAACCTTTCGTTATATGACAATTGTCACAATTCGATCATGGATAAAGCGGACGGAAAATGCAATGGCGAGAAGGGATTTCTCGCGTTTTCATCGTTCTGGCTGCATTGAAAATAACCATAAAGTTTATGCCGGGAATAATTAAATAAGGCAAAAGTTATTTAGGAAATATCGCAGGGTGAATTGAGTAAATAGATTATGTCAACATCAAGTAATTCCTAAAAACAGGTCAATATATCGCTTAATATTAATCTTAAAAACAGAGAATAGCAGGCATGTTACCTTGCCTGCAATTACGTTAGCTGTAACAATTCTTCCAGCGTTAATGATGGAAGAGTAAATATATAAAGTGGGCTCCCGTTTCATTAATGGCTGACATTCAGAATGCCTTAAGTATTTCTCTGCTGCGGCAAAGAATGAAATGACAAGGCTTACAAAAACATAACCTAATCAGTGTATTGGTAGCTAAAAAGCCAGGGGCGGTAGCGTGCCTGAACGCCTGATGACGAGTCTGCATTATTCTGTCAATAGCTTACGGATGAATCCAATTTTTTTAGGACTGATGCCAGTTAAATTTCTTTTCAATTAACTGCAATGTAAATGTGTACGGCGAAGTCGCTATTTAAATTGCACAGGATAATTACTCTGCCAAAGTGATAAATAATCAATGATGAAATCCAAAATGAAATTGATGCCATTATTGGTGTCGGTAACCTTGATAAGCGGTTGCACAGTACTTCCGGGCAGCAATATGTCTACGATGGGTAAAGACGTGATTAAACAGCAAGACGCTGATTTTGATCTCGACCGGATGGTGAATGTGTATCCACTCACGCCACGACTGGTTGAGCAATTACGTCCTCGTCCGAATGTCGCTCAACCGAACAGGTCGCTGGACCAGGAGCTCGCCAGCTATCAGTACCGCGTCGGCGCGGGGGATGTGTTGAGCGTGACCGTCTGGGATCACCCGGAGCTCACTACGCCTGCCGGGCAATATCGTAGCTCCAGCGATACCGGCAACTGGGTTCAGCCCGATGGCACCATGTTTTATCCCTACATCGGTAAGGTCAGTGTGGTCGGAAAAACGTTGGCAGAAATCCGCAGTGATATTACCGGGCGCTTAGCTAAGTACATTGCTGACCCGCAGGTGGACGTTAATATCGCCGCTTTCCGTTCGCAAAAAGCCTACATCTCCGGACAGGTGAATAAATCCGGACAGCAGGCGATCACTAACGTGCCGCTGACCGTACTGGACGCCATTAACGCCGCCGGTGGCCTGACGGAAGTGGCCGACTGGCGCAACGTGGTGTTGACGCACGAGGGCAAAGAACAGCGTATCTCGCTGCAGGCGCTGATGCAGAACGGCGATCTTAGCCAGAATCGTCTGCTCTATCCGGGTGACATCCTCTATGTGCCACGCAATGACGACCTGAAAGTGTTCGTGATGGGGGAAGTGAAAAAACAGAGCACCCTCAAGATGGACTTCAGCGGTATGACGCTGACCGAAGCTCTCGGCAACGCCGAAGGTATCGACCTGACCACCTCCAACGCCAGCGGCATCTTCGTGATCCGTCCGCTGAAAGGCAAAGGCCCGGGCGGCAAGATTGCCAACATCTATCAGCTCGATATGTCTGATGCGACCTCTCTGGTCATGGCGACGGAATTCCGCCTACAACCCTATGACGTGGTGTATGTCACCACCGCACCGGTTGCGCGCTGGAACCGTCTGATCAATCAGTTGCTGCCGACCATCAGCGGTGTCCGTTACATGACGGATACGGCCAGCGACCTTCATAACTGGTAATCGTCATGTTCAACAAAATCTTAGTGGTTTGCGTGGGGAACATTTGCCGTTCCCCAACGGCAGAACGCCTGCTCAAACAGTATCACCCGCAGATTACGGTGGAATCCGCCGGTCTGGGGGCGCTGGTGGGAAAAGGGGCTGACGCGGCAGCGATGAGTGTCGCCGTGGGCCATCAGCTTTCTCTGGAAGGACACTGCGCACGGCAGGTTACCGGACGGCTGTGCCGGGACTATGACCTGATCCTGGCGATGGAAAAAAGGCATATCGCCTCTCTGCACGAACTGGCGCCCGAGATGCGTGGCAAGGTCATGCTTTTCGGTCACTGGGACAACGAGCGCGAAATTCCCGACCCTTATCGCAAAAGCCGCGAGGCGTTTGAAGCGGTGTACGCATTACTTGAACGGTCTGCTCGCCAGTGGGCGCAGGCATTGAACGCAGAGCAGGTAAAATAATGACAGAAAAAGTAAAACAGTCTGCCGCTCCGGTAACGGGCAACGATGAGATCGATATCGGTCGCCTGGTGGGAACCGTCATTGAAGCTCGCTGGTGGGTGCTGGGCATTACGGCGGTCTTTGCGCTCTGCGCGGTGATTTACACGCTCTTTGCCACGCCTATCTACAGTGCGGATGCGCTGGTCCAGATTGAACAAAACACTGGCAACTCGCTGGTGCAGGATATCGGCTCTGCGCTATCCAATAAACCGCCCGCCTCCGAAGCGGAAATTCAGCTGATCCAGTCGCGTCTGGTATTAGGCAAAACGGTGGACGATCTGGATCTGGATATTTCGGTCACAAAGAACACTTTCCCACTGTTTGGCGCAGGCTGGGAACGGCTGATGGGACGCCAGAATGAATCGGCGAAAGTGACCACCTTTACGCTGCCGAAAGGGATGAACGAGCAGATCTTCACTCTTAAGGTGCTGAACGATAAACGCTATGAGCTTAGCAGCGACGGCGGTTTCAGCGCGCGCGGTGAACTCGGTCAGCCCCTGAGTAAAGACGGCGTTACCATGGTGGTCAGTGAAATTCATGCCCGCCCGGATACCGAATTTACCGTCACCAAATTCTCTACTTTGGGGATGATTAATAATCTGCAAAACAACCTGACAGTGACGGAAAACGGCAAGGATACCGGGGTGCTGAGTCTGAGTTTTACCGGTGAAGACCGCAATCAGATCCGCGACATTCTCAACAGCATTACCCGCAACTACCTGGAACAGAACGTTGAGCGTAAATCGGAAGAGGCGGCGAAAAGCCTGGCCTTCCTGGCGAAACAGTTGCCGGAGGTGCGAAATCGTCTGGACGTGGCGGAAAACAAACTCAATGCCTTCCGCCAGGATAAAGATTCCGTCGACTTACCGCTGGAAGCCAAAGCGGTGCTGGACTCGATGGTGAATATCGATGCGCAGCTCAACGAACTGACTTTTAAAGAAGCGGAAATTTCCAAGCTCTTCACCAAAGCACACCCGGCGTACCGCACGTTGCTGGAAAAACGTCAGGCGCTGGAAGATGAAAAAGCCAAACTGAACGGTCGTGTGACGGCGATGCCGAAAACGCAACAGGAGATTGTGCGTCTGACGCGTGACGTTGAGTCTGGTCAGCAGGTCTACATGCAGTTGCTGAACAAACAGCAGGAGCTGAAGATAACCGAGGCCAGCACCGTGGGTGACGTGCGGATCGTTGACCCGGCGATAGCCCAGCCCGGCGTACTGAAGCCAAAGAAAGCGTTGATTATTCTCGGCAGCATTATTCTGGGGCTGATGCTCTCTATTGTTGGCGTGCTACTGCGTTCACTGCTCAACCGCGGTATCGAAAGTCCGCAGGTGCTGGAAGAGAATGGCATCAGCGTATACGCCAGTATTCCGCTGTCGGAATGGCAGAAATCGCGCGATAACGTCAAAACGGTGAAGGGTGTCAAACGTTATAAACAGAGCCAACTGTTGGCGGTGGGCAACCCGACCGATCTGGCGATCGAAGCGGTGCGCAGCCTGCGTACCAGCCTCCATTTCGCCATGATGCAGGCGCAAAATAATGTATTGATGCTTACCGGGGTCAGTCCGTCCATCGGGAAAACCTTTGTCTGTGCCAACCTTGCGGCAGTGATCAGCCAGACCAACAAGCGTGTGCTGCTGATCGACTGCGACATGCGTAAAGGCTATACCCACGAATTGCTCGGCACCAACAACGTCAATGGCCTGTCTGAGATTCTGGCCGGCAAAGGAGATATTGCTTCCTGCGCAAAACCCACTTCCATTGCCAATTTTGACCTCGTTCCACGAGGGCAGGTGCCGCCAAATCCGTCTGAACTGCTCATGAGCGAGCGCTTAGGCGAGCTGTTGCGTTGGGCGAGTAGCCACTACGACCTGGTGCTGATCGATACACCGCCAATCCTGGCCGTCACCGACGCCGCGATTGTTGGACGCCATGCGGGTACGACGCTGATGGTCGCCCGCTATGCGGTCAATACCCTGAAAGAGGTGGAAACCAGCCTGGGTCGCTTTGAGCAAAATGGCATTCAGGTGAAAGGGGTGATCCTTAACTCCATCTTCCGTCGCGCCACCGGGTATCAGGATTACGGGTACTACGAGTACGAATACAAGTCAGACTCAAAATAAAAAATCGTGAATGGCCTGCTAATTGAGTAGGCCTGATAAGCAAAGCGTCATCAGGCATCGCTGCCGGATGACGGCGTAAACGCCTTATCCGGCCTACACCTTCGGCCATCCGGCAAGACTTCCTGGGAAATAAATATGAAGACAGACAATCCATTGATTTCCATTTATATGCCGACCTGGAACCGGCAGCAGCTCGCCATTCGGGCGATTAAATCGGTACTGCGTCAGGACTATCCCCACTGGGAGATGATCATCGTTGATGATTGCTCCTCTTCCTATGAACAGCTCCAACAGTTTGTTGAGGGATTAAACGACCCGCGCGTGCGCTACACCCATAATGAGATCAACTCTGGTGCTTGCGCTGTGCGCAATCAGGCCATCATGCAGGCGCAAGGGCATTACATCACCGGCATTGATGATGATGATGAGTGGACGCCAAACCGCCTGAGCGTATTCCTTGCGCACAAGCATCAACTGGTGACCCACGCGTTTTTGTACGCCAATGATTATGTCTGCGAAGGTGAAGTCTATTCGCAACCGGCGAGCCTGCCGCTGTATCCGAAATCCCCTTACTCGCGTCACTTGTTCTACAAGCGCAACATCATTGGTAATCAGGTTTTTACCTGGGCGTGGCGTTTCAAAGAGTGCCTGTTCGATACCGAATTGAAAGCCGCGCAGGATTACGACATCTTTCTGCGAATGGTGGTGGAGTATGGCGAACCGTGGAAGGTGGAGGAGGCGACGCAGATCCTGCACATTAATCACGGTGAAATGCAGATTACCTCGTCGCCGAAGAAATTCTCCGGCTACTTCCATTTTTACCGCAAGCACAAAGACAAATTCGACCGCGCCAGCAAGAAATATCAGCTGTTTACGCTCTATCAGATCCGCAATAAGCGCATGACCTGGCGCACGCTGCTGACGCTGTTTTCACTGCGCAACGGCAAGCGTCTGGCAGACGGGCTGCGAGGACGTTAAGCATGCTGGAAGATATCCGCGCAAACAGCTGGAGTCTGCGCCCGTGCTGCATGGTGCTGGCCTATCGGATGGCCCATTTCTGCTCCGTCTGGCGTAAAAAAAACGTGCTGAACAATCTGTGGGCCGCGCCGATGCTGGTGCTGTATCGGCTCATTACCGAATGCCTGTTTGGCTATGAAATTCAGGCGGCGGCCACCATCGGACGACGCTTCACCATTCATCACGGTTACGCCGTGGTGATCAACAAAAACGTGGTGGCCGGGGATGATTTCACTCTGCGTCATGGCGTCACTATCGGCAATCGTGGAGCAGACAGCCTGGCCTGTCCGGTGATTGGCAACTGCGTGGAGTTGGGGGCCAACGTGGTCCTGCTGGGTGACATCCGCATCGGTAATAACGTGACCATTGGCGCAGGCAGCGTGGTGCTCGACAGCATTCCGGACAATGCGCTGGTGGTGGGGGAGAAGGCCCGGGTTAAGGTAATAAAATGAACATTCTGCAATTTAATGTGCGACTGGCGGAAGGCGGTGCGGCTGGAGTGGCATTAGATCTGCATCAGCGCGCGCTGCAAAAAGGGCTGGCTTCGCAATTTATCTACGGCTACGGCAAAGGTGGGAAAAAGAGCGTCAGCCATAACCACTATTCCCACGTCATCAAACAAACGCCCCGTTTGACGTCGGTAGCCAATATCGCCCTGTTTCGTCTGTTCAATCGCGATCTGTTTGGCAATCTGAACAATCTCTACCGTACCGTGACCCGCACACCGGGTCCGCTGGTGCTGCACTTTCACGTTCTGCACAGCTACTGGTTGAATCTGGCTGATGTGGTGACGTTCTGCGAAAAAGTGAAAAATCACAAGCCGGACGTCACGCTGGTCTGGACGCTACACGATCACTGGAGTGTGACCGGGCGCTGCGCCTTTACCGACGGCTGTGAGGGGTGGAAATCCGGTTGTCAGAAATGCCCGACGCTGAATAACTACCCGCCGGTGAACGTTGACCGTGCGCATGAGCTGGTCGACGGAAAACGCCAACTTTTCCGCCAGATGCTGGCGCTGGGCTGCCAGTTTATCTCTCCGAGTCAACACGTTGCCGACGCCTTTAACAGTCTGTACGGCGCGGGGCGCTGCCGCATTATCAACAACGGTATCGACGTGGCGACCGAAGCGATTCTGGCGGAGCTGTCCCCGGTCAATGAGACCCAGGGGAAACCGAAAATTGCCATTGTCGCTCATGACCTGCGCTACGACGGTAAAACCAATCAGCGGCTGGTGCGCGACATAATGGCATTGGGCGATAAGGTTGAGCTGCATACCTTTGGCAAGTTCTCGCCGTTTGACGGGGCGAACGTGGTGAATCACGGTTTTGAAACCGACAAGCGCAAGCTGATGAGCGCGCTCAACCAGATGGATGCGCTGGTGTTCAGCTCCCGCGTGGACAATTACCCGCTGATTCTGTGCGAAGCGTTGTCGATCGGCGTACCGGTGATCGCCACCCACAGCGACGCGGCGCAGGAAGTGCTGCACAAGTCGGGCGGAAAAACCTTTGCCGCCGAAGAGGTGCTACAACTGGTGCAGATGAGTAAAGCCGGGATCGCACAGACCGTTTTTGGCACCTCGCTCAGCGCGTTTCGCGAGCGCAGTCGTGCGGCATACAGTGGTCAACAGATGCTGGAGGAATATGTCTCGTTCTATCAGAATCTGTAGCTATCTGCTGCTGCCGCTGATCTACCTGCTGGTCAACGTCAAAATTGCTCAACTGGGCGAAAGCTTCCCTATCACCATTGTCACTTTTTTACCTGTTTTATTGCTGCTGTTCGTTGAACGAATCAGCATTAAAAAGCTGATGATTGCGTTAGGAATTGGGGCAGGGCTTACCGCATTTAACTATATGTTCGGTCAGTCGCTGGACGCCAGCAAGTATGTCACGTCGACAATGCTGTTTGTCTATATTGTGATCATCATTGGTATGGTCTGGAGCATTCGCTTCAAAACCATTTCCCCGCATAACTACCGCAAGATCCTGCGTTTTTTCTATCTGGTCGTCGCGCTGGTGGTAATGCTGGCCGCGGCAGAAATGGCGCAAATTATCCTGACCGGGGGCAGCAGCCTGATGGAAGGAATTTCGAAGTATCTTATTTACAGTAATAGCTATGTACTGAACTTTATTAAATTTGGCGGCAAGCGAACGACCGCGCTCTATTTCGAACCGGCATTTTTTGCTCTGGCGTTAATCTCAATTTGGCTCAGTATCAAACAGTTTGGTATCAAAACGCCTAAAACCGATGCTATGATTCTGGCAGGGATAATATTATCAGGATCGTTTTCAGGGGTAATGACATTTATCCTGTTCTACCTGCTGGAATGGGCGTTTCAGTATCTGAATAAGGATGCGATAAAGAAAAAATTACCGCTGGCGATAATCTCATTAGCCGTGTTTTTAGTAGGGGTGATATTCGCATTCCCTTATATCTCTACACGTCTGGGAGATTTAGGTACGGAAGGTTCATCCTCTTATTATCGTATCGTGGGCCCGTTAGTGATGGTCGGTTATTCTTTGACCCATATTGATGGCGTAGTCAGATTTGGCTCACTTTATGAATATGTCGCATCATTCGGAATCTTTAACGGTGCGGATGTCGGGAAAACAATAGACAATGGTTTGTATCTGCTGATTATTTATTTTTCCTGGTTCGCGGTGTTAATGACGCTGTGGTACATGTGGAAAATTTTTAAAATGACGCTAAACGCATTTGGCGATAATCGGAATTTTCGGGTGCAGCTTTATCTTTTTACACCGGTGTCGCTGTTTTTTACCGGTTCGATATTTAGCCCGGAATATGCTTTTTTAATTGTTTGTCCGTTTATTTTGCGCAAAGCGCTGAATATTACAAAAGTATGATGAGGTTAATCCTATGCTGCTAAGTATTATCACCGTTGCATTTCGCAATCTGGACGGCATCGTCAAAACCCATGCGTCACTGGCGCATCTGGCGAAAGCGAGCGACATCCCCTTTGAGTGGATCGTGGTGGATGGCGGTTCAAAAGATGGTACAGAGGAATTTCTGGAAAACCTCTGTGGTAACTATCATTTACGCTTTGTCAGCGAACCGGATAACGGCATCTATGATGCGATGAACAAGGGGATTGAGATGGCGCGCGGGAAATTCGCGCTGTTTCTCAACTCCGGTGATATTTTCCATCCCGACGCCGCCAGGTTTGTCCGCCAGTTGCAGACCCAAAAAGATGACGTGATGATTACCGGCGACGCGCTGCTTAATTTTGGCGATGGTCGGAAAACAAAACGCAGCGCGAAACCCGGTTGGTATATATATCACAGCCTGCCGGCAAGTCATCAGGCCATTTTTTTTCCGGTGGCGGGACTGAAAGTCTGGCGCTATGACCTGCAATATAAAGTGTCATCGGATTATGCGCTGGCCGCCAGATTGTATAAAGAAGGCTATGACTTTAAAAAGCTGGACGGACTGGTGTCTGAATTTTCAATGGGCGGTGTGTCAACAACGAATAATCTGGAATTATGCGAAGACGCCAAAAAAGTGCAGCGCCAGATATTACGTGTGCCGGGATTTTGGGCTGAATTATCGAAGTTATTACGTTTACGTACCACGGGTAAAACGAAAGCCTTATATAACAAAGTTTAAAATATAAGGATGTAATATGCAGGATTTAAGTCGTTTCTCCGTACCGAAAGGATTTCGGGGCGGTAATGCAATCAAAGTCCAGGTATGGTGGGCGGTACAGGCAACATTATTTTCCTGGTCGCCGCAGGTATTGTACCGCTGGCGCGCTTTTTTGCTTCGTCTGTTTGGCGCAAAAATAGGAAAAAACGTAGTGATTCGACCGTCAGTGAAAATTACCTATCCATGGAAATTAACCATTGGTGATTATGCCTGGGTAGGGGATGACGTCAATTTATATACGCTCGGCGATATTACGATTGGCGCCCATGCGGTGGTTTCGCAGAAAAGTTATTTGTGTACCGGCAGTCACGATCACGCAAGTGCGCATTTTGATATTAATGCCACCCCGATTGTGATTGGCGAGAAATGCTGGCTGGCAACCGATGTGTTTGTGGCGCCAGGCGTCACGATAGGCGATGGCACCGTCGTCGGTGCGCGCAGCAGTGTTTTTAAATCGCTACCGGCAAATATGATTTGCCGTGGCAATCCCGCAGTAGTAATACGCGAACGCGTTACAACGTTACACCCTAATGGGATCAATTAAGAGGTAATAAAATGTCAAAAGTCGCTCTCATCACCGGTGTAACCGGGCAGGACGGTTCTTACCTGGCAGAACTTCTGCTGGAAAAAGGTTATGAAGTTCACGGTATTAAGCGTCGCGCTTCTTCATTTAACACCGAGCGTGTGGATCATATCTATCAGGATCCTCATGCGAGCAACCCGAAATTCCATCTACACTACGGTGACCTGACGGATTCCTCTAACCTCACGCGTATCCTGCAAGAAGTACAGCCGGATGAGGTCTACAACCTGGGCGCCATGAGCCACGTGGCGGTCTCTTTCGAATCGCCGGAATATACGGCCGATGTTGATGCGATGGGGACGCTGCGCCTGCTGGAAGCCATTCGTTTCCTCGGTCTGGAAAAGAAAACCCGCTTCTATCAGGCGTCGACCTCTGAACTGTACGGTCTGGTGCAGGAAATCCCGCAGAAAGAGACCACGCCGTTCTACCCGCGCTCGCCGTATGCGGTCGCTAAACTTTACGCCTACTGGATAACCGTTAACTACCGTGAATCCTACGGTATCTACGCCTGCAACGGCATCCTGTTTAACCACGAATCGCCGCGTCGTGGCGAAACCTTCGTCACCCGTAAAATCACCCGCGCGATTGCCAATATCGCTCAGGGTCTCGAGTCCTGCCTGTACCTCGGCAACATGGATTCCCTGCGTGACTGGGGCCATGCGAAAGACTACGTCAAAATGCAGTGGATGATGTTGCAACAGGAACAACCGGAAGACTTCGTGATCGCCACCGGCGTGCAGTACTCCGTGCGCCAGTTCGTCGAAATGGCGGCGGCTCAACTGGGGATCAAACTGCGCTTTGAAGGGGAAGGCGTGGAAGAGAAAGGAATTGTGGTTTCTGTTACCGGTCATGACGCGCCAGGCGTGAAGCCGGGTGACATCATGGTTGCCGTTGATCCGCGCTACTTCCGTCCGGCGGAAGTAGAAACCCTGCTGGGCGACCCAACCAAAGCACATGAGAAGCTGGGCTGGAAGCCGGAAATTACGTTGCAGGAGATGGTCAGCGAAATGGTTGCCAAAGATCTGGAAGCCGCGAAGAAACACTCCCTACTGAAATCTCACGGCTACGAGGTTGCCATCGCGCTGGAGTCCTGAGAATGAGCAAACAACGTATCTTTATTGCCGGTCATCGCGGAATGGTGGGTTCCGCGATTGCCCGCCAGCTTGAACAGCGCGGTGATGTGGAACTGGTATTGCGCACCCGCGATGAACTGAATCTGCTGGACAGCCGTGCGGTGCAGGATTTCTTTGCCACAGAACGGATCGACCAGGTTTATCTGGCTGCGGCAAAAGTGGGCGGTATTGTCGCCAACAACACGTATCCGGCAGATTTCATCTTTGAAAATATGATGATGGAAAGCAACATCATTCACGCCGCGCATCTGCATAACGTGAATAAGCTGCTGTTTCTCGGCTCTTCCTGTATCTATCCCAAACTGGCGAAACAGCCAATGGCGGAGAGTGAACTGTTGCAGGGCACGCTTGAGCCGACCAATGAGCCGTATGCGATTGCCAAGATTGCCGGCATTAAGCTGTGCGAGTCTTATAACCGCCAGTATGGACGCGACTATCGTTCCGTAATGCCGACCAACCTGTATGGCCCGCATGACAACTTCCACCCGAGCAACTCGCACGTGATCCCGGCCCTGCTGCGTCGTTTCCATGAAGCGACTGCACAGAATGCGCCGGACGTGGTGGTATGGGGCAGCGGGACGCCGATGCGTGAATTCCTGCACGTCGACGATATGGCTGCGGCCAGCATCCACGTGATGGAGCTGGACAGCGAAGTCTGGCAGGAGAATACCCAGCCGATGCTGTCACACATTAACGTCGGCACAGGCGTGGATTGCACCATTCGCGAACTGGCGCAAACCATCGCTAAGGTCGTGGGCTACAAAGGCCGCGTGGTGTTTGACGCCACGAAGCCGGACGGCACGCCGCGTAAATTACTGGATGTGACGCGTCTGCATCAGTTGGGCTGGTATCACGAGATCCCACTGGAAGCTGGCCTTGCCAGTACTTACGAGTGGTTCCTTGAGAATCAACATCGCTTCCGGGGGTAAACATGTTTTTACGTCAGGAAGATTTTGCCACCGTCGTGCGTTCCACGCCGCTTATCTCCATCGATTTGATTGTGGAAAACGCGCACGGGGAATTTCTGTTGGGTAAACGACTGAACCGACCGGCGCAGGGCTATTGGTTTGTGCCCGGCGGGCGGGTGCAAAAAGATGAGCCGCTGAGTGCGGCCTTCGAACGCCTGACCGAAGCCGAACTGGGGCAACGTTTACCGCTGTCCGCCGGGGAATTTTATGGCGTCTGGCAGCATTTTTATGACGACAACTTTTCCGGGGAAGACTTCTCGACGCATTACATCGTGCTCGCTTTCCGTTTGCGGGTGCAGGAGAGCAATTTGCCTCTGCCTGACGCACAGCACAACGCTTATCGCTGGCTAAAGCCTGCGGCGTTGCTGGCGAGCGACAATGTCCATGACAACAGCCGGGCGTATTTTTTGCCGGAATGTCAGGCTAAGGCGCCGGGATTATGAAAATCCTCGTTTATGGCATCAACTACTCGCCAGAACTGACCGGCATCGGCAAATACACCGGTGAGATGGTGGAGTGGATGGCGCGTGAAGGCCATGAAGTGCGGGTGATCACCGCGCCGCCGTACTACCCGCAGTGGAAAGTAGGCGAGCGTTACTCGGCCTGGCGCTATCGCCGGGAAGAGGGCGACGCCACCGTCTGGCGCTGCCCGCTGTATGTGCCAAAGCAGCCGTCAACACTGAAACGATTACTGCATCTGGGCAGCTTTGCTCTTAGCAGCTTTTTTCCGCTGATGGCACAGCGGCGCTGGAAGCCGGATCGCATTATTGGCGTGGTACCCACGCTGTTTTGTACGCCGGGGATGCGCCTGCTGGCAAAACTCTCCGGCGCCCGCACCTTGCTGCACATTCAGGATTACGAAGTCGATGCGATGCTGGGCCTCGGTCTGGCAGGCAACGGTAAAGCCGGCAAAGTGGCGCAACTGGCGACCGCTTTCGAACGCAGCGGCCTGCATAACGTCGACAATGTTTCCACCATCTCCCGCTCAATGATGAATAAAGCGCAGGAGAAAGGGGTGGCGGCAGAGAAGGTGATTTTTTTCCCCAACTGGTCAGAAGTCGCCCGTTTTCAAAATGTTAACGATGAAGAGGTCACTACTCTTCGCCAGCAGCTTGGATTGCCGGATGACAAAAAAATCATTCTTTACTCCGGCAATATCGGCGAGAAGCAGGGGCTGGAAAACGTGATTGCGGCAGCGGAACAACTGCGTGAACAGCCGCTGATTTTCGTCATCGTCGGTCAGGGGGGCGGCAAAGCGCGCCTGGAAAAAATGGCCCGCGAGCGCGGTTTGCATAACGTTTTGTTTTTCCCGCTACAGCCTTACGAGGCGTTACCAGCACTATTGAAGATGGGCGATTGCCATCTGGTGGTACAAAAACGCGGCGCGGCGGATGCCGTTTTGCCCTCCAAACTGACCAATATTCTGGCGGTGGGCGGCAATGCGGTGATTACTGCTGAACCTGAGACAGAACTGGGCCAGCTCTGCGAGAGCTACCCGGACATCGCCGTTTGCGTAGCGCCGGAATCAGTCGACGCGCTGGTGGCAGGGATCGTCCAGGCGCTCGCTATGCCAAAAAACAACACGGTGGCACGTGAATATGCCGAACGCACGCTCGATAAAGAGAACGTGTTACGTCAATTTATTACTGATATTCGGGATTAAATTATGAGTCAGACGAAACTCTATCCAGTCGTGATGGCTGGTGGCTCCGGTAGCCGGCTATGGCCGCTTTCCCGCGTACTTTATCCTAAGCAGTTCCTGTGCCTGAAAGGCGATCTCACCATGCTGCAAACGACCATCTGTCGTCTGAATGGCGTGGAGTGTGAAAGTCCGGTGGTGATCTGCAACGAGCAGCACCGTTTTATCGTCGCTGAGCAGCTGCGCCAGCTCAACAAACTCACTGAGAACATTATTCTCGAACCCGCGGGACGCAATACCGCACCGGCAATTGCCTTAGCGGCGCTGGCGGCAAGACGTCACAGTCCGGACAGCGATCCCCTGATGCTGGTACTGGCCGCTGACCACGTGATTGCCAACGAAGACGCCTTTCGTGATGCGGTGCGAAACGCAATGCCGTACGCCGAAGCCGGAAAGCTGGTCACGTTTGGTATCGTTCCGGATCTGCCGGAAACCGGCTACGGCTATATCCGTCGCGGCGATGTTACGCCCGGTGAGAAAGATGCCGTGGCGTTTGACGTTGCGCAGTTTGTGGAAAAACCGAATCTGGAAACCGCTCAGGCTTATGTCGCCAGCGGTGATTATTACTGGAACAGCGGGATGTTCCTGTTCCGCGCCGGACGCTATCTGGAAGAGCTGAAAAAATACCGTCCCGATATCCTGGAAGCCTGCGAAAACGCGATGAGCGCGGTCGATCCGGATCTCGATTTCATCCGCGTGGATGAAGCCTCATTCCTCGCCTGCCCGGAAGAATCTGTCGATTACGCGGTGATGGAACGCACGGCGGATGCGGTGGTCATGCCGATGGACGCGGGCTGGAGCGATGTCGGTTCCTGGTCCTCACTGTGGGAAATCAGCGCCCATACCGCCGAGGGAAACGTCCACCACGGCGATGTCATCAGCCATAAAACCGAGAACAGTTACGTCTATGCTGAGTCGGGTCTGGTGACCACCGTCGGTGTCAAAGATCTGGTGGTCGTGCAAACCAAAGATGCAGTGCTGATCGCCGATCGTAATGCGGTGCAGGACGTGAAAAAAGTGGTTGAACAGATCAAAGCCGATGGCCGCCACGAGCACCATATTCACCGTGAAGTGTACCGCCCGTGGGGTAAATATGACTCTATCGACGCCGGTGACCGCTATCAGGTGAAACGTATCACCGTGAAACCGGGGGAAGGGCTGTCGGTGCAGATGCACCATCACCGCGCTGAACACTGGGTGGTGGTGGCCGGTACAGCCAAAGTCACCATTGACGGTGATATCAAACTGCTCGGTGAAAACGAGTCTGTCTACATTCCGCTGGGGGCGACCCACTGTCTGGAAAACCCCGGAAAAATTCCACTCGATCTGATCGAAGTGCGCTCGGGTTCTTACCTCGAAGAGGATGACGTGGTGCGGTTTAAGGATCGCTACGGCCGGGTGTAACGCCTTTATTGCGCCCGGTGGCGCTGCGCTTACCGGGCCTGCGATTCTGTAGGTCGGATAAGCGAAGCGCCATCCGACAACGATAAAAAAACAATTTTGGCCATTTACGGGTCAGGGCTAACTGTTGCCTGAAAAAGGGTAAAAACATGACGAAATTAACCTGTTTCAAAGCCTACGACATTCGCGGCAGGCTGGGCGAAGAGCTGAACGAAGAGATTGCGTGGCGGATTGGCCGCGCGTACGGCGAGTTTCTCAAGCCGAAAACTATTGTGCTGGGCGGCGACGTGCGTCTCACCAGCGAGGCGCTGAAACGGGCGCTGGCGAAAGGGTTGCAGGACGCAGGCGTTGACGTGCTGGATATCGGCCTGTCGGGGACCGAAGAGATCTATTTCGCCACCTTCCACCTCGGCGTGGATGGCGGGATTGAAGTGACCGCCAGCCATAACCCGATGGACTACAACGGGATGAAACTGGTGCGCGAAGGTGCGCGCCCGATCAGCGGCGATACCGGTCTGCGCGACGTGCAGCGTCTGGCGGAAGCCAACGACTTCCCGCCCGTAAACGACGCACAGCGCGGGAGTTATCAACAGATAACCCTGCGTGACGCCTATATTGACCACCTGCTCGGCTACATCAACGTTAAAAATCTCACGCCGCTGAAGCTGGTGATTAACTCCGGCAACGGTGCGGCAGGCCCGGTGGTGGACGCCATCGAAGCGCGCTTTAAGGTGCAGGGCGTGCCGGTGGAATTTATCAAAGTGCATAACGTGCCAGACGGCAATTTTCCGAACGGTATTCCTAACCCGTTGCTGCCGGAATGTCGTGCCGACACCCGTAATGCGGTGATTGAACACGGTGCCGATATGGGGATCGCGTTTGACGGCGATTTCGACCGCTGCTTCCTGTTCGACGAGAAAGGCCAGTTTATCGAAGGTTACTACATCGTCGGCCTGCTGGCGGAAGCGTTTCTCGAAAAGCACCCGGGCTCCAGAATCATCCATGACCCGCGTCTGTCCTGGAACACGGTGGATGTGGTGAAAGCCGCGGGCGGCACGCCGGTGATGTCGAAAACCGGGCATGCCTTCATCAAGGAACGGATGCGTCGCGAAGACGCCATCTACGGCGGGGAAATGAGCGCTCACCACTACTTCCGGGATTTTGCTTATTGCGACAGCGGGATGATCCCGTGGCTGCTGGTGGCGGAACTGGTGTGTCTGAAGGGCCAGTCGTTGGGTGAACTGGTGCGTGACCGGATGGCAGCGTTCCCGGCGAGCGGCGAAATCAACAGCACGCTGGACGAACCGGCGGCAGCGATTTCACGGGTGGAACAGCACTTCGCCAGCGAGGCGCTGGCGGTGGACAGAACAGACGGCATCAGCATGTCGTTCGTCGACTGGCGCTTTAACCTGCGCGCTTCCAACACCGAAGCGGTGGTGCGCCTGAACGTGGAGTCACGCGGTGATATCCCGCTGATGGAAGCGCGAACGCGCACTCTGCTGACGCTGCTGAATCAGTAAGATCAGATCTTCCCTTACCCGCTGGCGGGTAAGGGGCTAATAACAGGAACAACGATGACAAATCTAAAAAAGCGCGAACGGGCCAAAACCAATGCATCGTTAATCTCTATGGTGCAACGCTTTTCAGATATCACCATCATGTTTGGCGGGCTGTGGGTTGTCTGCGAAGTCAGTGGACTACCTTTCCTGTATATGCACCTGTTGGTGGCGCTGATCACGTTGGTTGTTTTTCAGATGTTGGGCGGCATAACCGATTTCTATCGCTCATGGCGCGGCGTCAAAATTTTTACTGAACTGACCCTCTTGCTACAAAACTGGACGCTGAGTCTCGTCTTTAGCGCCGGTCTGGTCGCGTTTAATGCCGATTTTGATAACCGTCTCGCTATCTGGCTGGCGTGGTATCTGCTGACCAGCGTCGGGCTTGTCTTATGCCGATCGTTTATCCGCTATGGAGCAGGCTGGCTGCGTCATCGTGGCTATAACAAGCGCCGGGTGGCCGTCGCGGGCGATCTGCCTGCCGGACAGTCGCTGCTAGACAGCTTTCGTAATGAACCATGGCTGGGCTTTGAGGTGGTCGGCGTCTATCACGACCCGAAACCGGGTGGCGTCACATCAGACTGGGCAGGGAACTTAGAACAACTGGTGGAAGATGCTAAGGCGTCGCGCATTCATAACGTCTATATCGCCATGTCGATGTGTGACGGCGAGCGGGTGAAAAAACTGGTGCGTGAACTGGCGGATACCACCTGTTCAGTGATCCTCATTCCGGACGTGTTTACCTTTAACATTCTGCATTCCCGTATCGAAGAAGTGAGCGGTGTACCGGTGGTGCCGCTGTATGACACACCGCTGTCGGGCATTAATCGTCTGCTTAAGCGTGCGGAAGATATTGTACTGGCATCGCTGATCCTGCTGCTCATCTCCCCGGTGCTGTGCTGCATTGCGCTGGCGGTGAAGCTGAGTTCGCCAGGGCCAATTATCTTCCGTCAGACGCGTTATGGTATGGACGGTAAACCGATCAACGTGTGGAAGTTCCGCTCGATGAAGGTAATGGAGAACGACAAGGTGGTTACGCAGGCGACGCAAAACGATCCGCGCGTCACCCGAGTGGGGAACTTCCTGCGTCGTACCTCGCTGGATGAATTACCGCAGTTTATCAATGTGCTGACCGGCGGAATGTCCATCGTCGGGCCGCGCCCGCATGCGGTGGCGCATAACGAACAGTATCGTCAATTGATTGAAGGCTACATGCTGCGACATAAAGTCAAGCCGGGGATCACCGGTTGGGCGCAAATCAACGGCTGGCGCGGCGAGACCGATACGCTGGAGAAAATGGAAAAACGCGTGGAGTACGATCTCGAGTACATCCGCGAGTGGAGCGTATGGTTCGACATCAAGATCGTTTTTCTGACGGTGTTCAAGGGCTTTGTCAACAAAGCGGCGTACTGAGGAACGGTCATGAGCTTACGTGAAAAAACCATCAGCGGCGCGAAATGGTCGGCTATCGCCACGGTGATCATCATCAGCCTTGGACTGATTCAGATGACGGTGCTGGCACGGATCGTCGATAACCACCAGTTTGGCCTGCTGACCGTGTCGCTGGTGATTATTGCCCTGGCCGATACGCTGTCTGACTTTGGTATCGCCAACTCCATTATTCAGCGCAAGGAGATAAGCCACCTTGAACTGACCACGCTGTACTGGCTGAACGTTGGGCTGGGGATTGTTGTCTGTGTGGCGGTCTTCCTGCTTAGTGATGTGATTGGCAATGTGCTGCATAACCCGGATCTGGCGCCGTTGATTAAAACGCTGTCGCTGGCGTTCGTGGTGATCCCGCACGGACAGCAGTTTCGCGCCCTGATGCAGAAAGAACTGGAGTTCAACAAGATTGGGATGATTGAAACCAGCGCCGTACTGGCGGGCTTTACGTTTACCGTCGTCAGCGCCCATTTCTGGCCGCTGGCCATGACCGCCATTCTCGGTTACCTGGTAAATAGCGCGGTGCGCACGCTGTTGTTTGGCTATTTTGGTCGCAAGATCTATCGTCCTGGCCTGCACTTTTCGCTGGCATCCGTTTCGTCGAATTTGCGCTTTGGCGCGTGGCTGACGGCGGACAGCATCATCAACTACGTCAATACCAACCTTTCCACGCTGGTGCTGGCGCGTATTCTCGGGGCCGGCGTCGCTGGGGGATATAACCTGGCGTACAACGTGGCGGTGGTGCCGCCGATGAAGCTCAACCCGATCATTACTCGCGTGCTGTTTCCTGCATTCGCCAAAATTCAGGACGACACACAGAAGCTGCGGGTGAACTTTTACAAGCTGCTTTCCGTGGTGGGGATCATTAACTTCCCGGCGCTGCTCGGCCTGATGGTGGTTGCCAATAACGTCGTGCCGCTGGTCTTTGGCGAGAAGTGGAACAGCATCATTCCTGTGCTGCAACTGCTGTGCGTGGTGGGGCTGCTGCGCTCGGTCGGCAATCCGATTGGCTCGCTGTTGATGGCGAAAGCGCGCGTGGACATCAGCTTTAAATTCAATGTGTTTAAAACGTTCCTGTTCATCCCGGCGATTATTGTTGGCGGGCATCTGGCGGGCGCAATCGGCGTGACGCTGGGCTTCCTGTTGGTGCAAATCATCAACACCATTCTGAGCTACTTCGTGATGATCAAACCGGTTCTGGGTTCCAGCTATCGTCAGTACATTCTGAGCCTGTGGCTGCCGTTCTATCTTTCGCTGCCAACGCTGGCGGTGAGTTATGGGCTGGGTATTGCGCTACAGGGGCATTTGTCACTGGGCGTGCTGTTGGCGACACAGATCACTGCCGGTGTCCTGGCGTTCGCGGTGATGATCGTGCTCTCGCGCCACCCGCTGGTTGTAGAGATGAAGCGCCAGTTTTGTCGCAGTGAAAAAATGAAAACCTTGCTTCGTGCAGGATAAGTTTTGCCGGATGGCGACGTTCACACGTCTTATCCGGCCTACGAAGTTAATGACCTGTAGGCCGGATAAGACGATAGCCGCCATCCGGCAACGATTTTAAGAGGGTGAAATGAAATTATTGATTCTGGGCAACCATACCTGCGGCAACCGTGGTGATAGCGCGATTTTACGCGGCCTGCTGGACGCCATTCACCGCCTCGAACCTGACGCGGAAGTGGACGTCATGAGCCGCTACCCGGTGAGTTCTTCCTGGCTTTTGAATCGTCCGGTGATGGGCGATCCGCTTTTTTTACAGATGAAACAACATAACAGCGCGGCAGGCGTGGTGGGGCGGGTGAAAAAAGTCCTCCGCCGCCGCTACCAGCACCAGGTGCTGCTTTCCCGCGTGACCGATACCGGCAAGCTGCGAAATATCGCGATTGCACAGGGGTTTACCGACTTCGTGCGTCTGCTCTCGGGCTATGACGCCATCATTCAGGTGGGCGGTTCGTTCTTCGTCGATCTGTACGGTGTGCCACAGTTTGAGCACGCGCTGTGTACCTTTATGGCGAAAAAACCGCTGTACATGGTGGGTCACAGCGTCGGCCCGTTCCAGGATCCACAATTTAATCAACTGGCCGATTATGTTTTCGGTCATTGTGATGCGCTGATCCTGCGCGAATCCGTCAGTCTGGATCTACTGAAACGCAGTGAAATCACCACCGAAAAAGTTGAGCACGGTGTGGATACCGCGTGGCTGGTGGATCATCACGATGCGGATTTTGCCCCGGGCTATGCCGTTCAGCACTGGCTGACGGTGGCGGCACGGCAGAAAACGGTGGCGATCACCCTGCGTGAACTGGCACCGTTTGATAAACGTCTGGGCACCACTCAGCAGGCTTATGAGAAGGCCTTTGCCGGCGTGGTCAACCGCATTCTGGATGAGGGGTATCAGGTTATCGCACTGTCCACCTGTACCGGCATTGACAGCTATAACAAAGACGATCGCATGGTGGCGCTGAATCTGCGCCAGTACGTCAGCGATCCGACGCGTTATCACGTGGTGATGGATGAACTCAATGACCTGGAGATGGGTAAGATCCTCGGCGCATGCGACCTGACGGTTGGCACACGCCTGCATTCCGCCATTATCTCAATGAACTTCGCGACCCCTGCGATTGCCATTAACTACGAACACAAATCGGCGGGCATCATGCAGCAACTGGGGATGCCGGAGATGGCGATAGATATCCGTCACCTGCTGGATGGGACTCTGCAAGCGATGGTGGCCGATACGTTGGGGCAATTACCGCAGATTAATGAGCGCCTTGCACAGGCCGTTCGTCGCGAACGCGAGCAGGGATACCGCATGGTGGAATCGGTATTAGCGCGCATCGGGGAGGGGAAATGAAGGTCAGCTTCTTTTTACTGAAATTTCCGCTGTCGTCGGAAACCTTCGTTCTCAACCAAATTACCGCATTTATCGATATGGGCTTCGACGTTGAGATCGTCGCCCTGCAAAAAGGTGACACGCAAAATACGCATGCCGCCTGGGAAAAATATGGCCTGGCGTCCAGAACGCGCTGGTTGCAGGATGAACCGCAGGGACGCCTGGCGAAACTGCGCTCTCGGGCAATAAAAACGCTGCCAGGATTGCACCGGGCGGCAACGTGGAGATCGCTCAATTTCACCCGCTATGGCGATGAGTCACGCAATCTGATCCTCTCGTCGATCTGTGCGCAGGTGAGTAAACCGCTGCGTGCGGATGTCTTTATCGCTCACTTTGGTCCGGCTGGCGTGACGGCGGCGAAATTGCGCGAGCTGGGGGTTATTCAGGGCAAAATTGCGACGATTTTCCACGGTATCGATATTTCCAGTCGGGACGTCCTCAATCATTACACGCCGGAATACCAGCAACTGTTCCGCCGTGGTGACCTGATGCTGCCGATTAGCGATCTCTGGGCTGGACGGCTGAGAAACATGGGCTGTCCTCCCGAGAAGATTGCCGTCTCGCGAATGGGCGTGGATATGACGCGTTTTACACACCGGCCAGTGAAAGTACCCGGTACGCCGCTGGAGATTATCTCCGTTGCTCGACTGACTGAGAAAAAAGGCCTGCATGTGGCGATAGAGGCCTGCCGGCAGTTGAAGGAACAGGGCGTGGCGTTTCGTTATCGCATTCTGGGCATGGGACCCTGGGAGCGACGATTGCGCACGCTTATTGAACAGTATCAGCTTGACGATGTGATTGATATGCCGGGTTTTAAGCCCAGCCATGAAGTGAAAACGATGCTGGATAACGCGGATGTCTTTCTTCTGCCGTCGATTACCGGCGCGGATGGCGACATGGAAGGGATCCCGGTGGCGCTGATGGAAGCGATGGCGGTGGGGATCCCGGTGGTTTCTACCGTTCATAGCGGGATCCCGGAACTGGTGGATGCAGGAAAATCCGGTTGGCTGGTGCCGGAAAATGATGCCAGGGCGCTGGCGCAACAGCTCGTCTCGTTCAGCCAGATCGACCACCGCACGCTGGAACCTGTCATTCAGCGTGCGCGTGAAAAAGTTGAACATGATTTTAATCAGCAGGTGATCAATCGTCAGTTGGCCAGCCTGCTGCAAACGATGTAAACCGAGGTTGTATGCCAGAGAAAACCCTCTCCCGACGTACCTTCCTGACGGCAAGCTCCGCGCTTGCCGTATTTCCTGTCCTCCATTCTCCCTTTGCCCTGGCCATTGCGTCCCGTAAAACCGTCAATATTCAGGATTATGATGCGAAAGACTGGATTGCCTCGTTTAAGAAGGCTTTCAGCGACGCAGAGACCGTCGTAGTGCCGGCCGGTCTGGTATGTGAGAACATCAATACCGGTATTGTTATCCCACAGGGCAAAACGCTGCGTGTGCTGGGCCGCCTGAGCGGCAACGGGCGTGGCCGCTTTGTGCTCCAGGATGCCTGTCAGGTGACTGGCGAGAAGGGCGGCAGCCTGCACAATATCACGCTGGATGTCCGTGGTTCCGACTGCGCAATTACCGGTCTTACGATGAGTGGTTTTGGGCCGGTGACACAAATTTATATCGGTGGAAAAAAGCCGCGGGTGATGCGCAATCTGGTTATCGATAATCTCACCGTGACCCAGGCCAACTACGCGATACTGCGCCAGGGGTTCCACAATCAGGTCGACGGCGCGCGTATTACCCACTGTCGTTTCAGCGATTTACAGGGGGACGCCATCGAATGGAACGTTGCCATTAACGATCGCAATATCCTGATTTCCGACCACGTTATTGAACGGATCAACTGTACCAACGGCAAGATTAACTGGGGGATAGGCATTGGGCTCGCGGGGAGCACTTACGACAACACCTATCCCGAACAGCAGACGGTCAAAAACTTTGTCGTCGCTAACATAACCGGATCAGATTGTCGGCAACTGGTGCATGTCGAAAACGGCAAACATTTTGTGATTCGCAATGTTAAGGCAAAGAACATCACCCCGGATTTCAGCAAGAAAGCGGGCATCGACAATGCGACGGTCGCCATTTACGGCTGCGATAATTTCGTGATCGATAATATCGACATGGTCAACAGTGCCGGGATGCTCATTGGCTATGGTGTGGTCAAAGGGAAATATCTCTCCATCCCACAAAATTTCAAACTCAACAATATCTCTCTCGATAACACACAGCTTGAATATAAATTGCGCGGCATTCAAATTTCGTCGGGTAATGCGACCTCTTTCGTTGCACTGACCAACATCGGGATGAAGCGGGCGACACTGGAGTTGCATAATCAGCCCCAGCATCTCTTTCTGCGCAATATCAGGGTGATGCAGGAGTCGTCAACCGGCCCGGCGCTGAAGATGCACTTTGACCTGCGTAAAGATGTGCGCGGTAAGTTCATGGCGAAAGAGGACACGCTGCTGTCGCTGGCAAACGTACACGCGGTGAATGAGAACGGGCAAAGCTCAGTGGATATCGACCGCATAAACCACCATGTGGTGAATGTCGATGCGATCAACTTCCGGTTACCGGAGGGGAGAGGGTGAATTTGCGACCATTCCTGGCAAAACCGGTCCATACTTAAGATTATGGCTACTGCAATCTGTCACCGACCGGCGTAGCATCATAACCAAAGCAGCGATGATTTCTTCTGACTAATTCATGCTGGCTAAAATGAGTCAAAAGACTATAATTCAGCAACCATTTTACAGGTGGATGAAATAATGAGTAATTTGAAAGCAGTTATACCGGTAGCGGGTCTGGGTATGCACATGTTGCCTGCCACCAAGGCAATTCCCAAAGAGATGCTACCGATCGTCGACAAGCCAATGATTCAATACATCGTTGACGAAATTGTAGCTGCCGGTATTAAAGAGATTCTTCTGGTGACTCACGCGTCTAAAAACGCTGTTGAGAACCACTTCGACACCTCCTATGAGCTGGAGTCACTCCTTGAGCAGCGCGTGAAGCGTCAGTTGCTGGCGGAAGTGCAGTCGATTTGTCCTCCGGGCGTGACCATCATGAACGTGCGACAGGCGCAGCCGCTGGGGCTGGGTCACTCCATCCTTTGCGCGCGTCCGGCGATTGGCGATAATCCTTTTGTGGTCGTACTGCCTGATATCGTTATTGATAGCGCCAGTGCCGATCCGCTGCGTTACAACCTTGCCGCGATGGTTGCGCGTTTTGAAGAGACGGGGCGTAGCCAGGTCCTGGCGAAACGTATGCCGGGTGACCTTTCCGAGTACTCTGTTATCCAGACGAAAGATCCGCTGGATAATGAAGGCAAGGTAAGCCGCATCATCGAATTTATTGAGAAACCGGACCAGCCGCAGACGCTGGATTCTGATCTCATGGCGGTAGGGCGTTATGTCCTCTCCGCGGATATCTGGGCCGAACTGGAAAGAACCGAACCGGGCGCCTGGGGCCGTATCCAGTTGACCGATGCGATTGCAGAACTGGCGAAAAAACAGTCTGTTGACGCCATGTTGATGACCGGCGATAGCTATGACTGCGGTAAAAAGTTGGGCTACATGCAGGCGTTTGTGAAGTACGGACTGCGTAACCTGAAAGAAGGGCCGAAGTTCCGCAAAAGCATTGAGAAGTTGCTTAGCGAGTAAGTTTAAAAAATAGACGCCCCGACGGGCGTAATAACAAATAACGGTAGTCAACATTCGACGCGGTGATGCAGATATGCCCGGAATGTTGCTACCGTTTTTTCATTCTAAAAAAAGCTCATCATTTCATTGAGTTAACTACAAAATTTAGCACTGCTTTTTATAATATTTCTTCTTGTTTCTGACATCAATTGGTAAGACAATTAGTGTTTGAGTTTAGAGGCTTTGCGGCAGAGAAGCGGAGCTTAACACGTCTGTGAGAGTACGCAGTGCACTGGTAGCTGTAAAGCCAGGGGCGGTAGCGTGTCTGTTAGAAATAATACAACTAAATTAGCTACTTTCGATTCGCACAAACATCATATTGAGTTCTTAATGATAAAGTCAGCGGTAAAAATCCTTTCTCAGTCTCTGGTCAGACTGTTTTGTTCAATTGTGTCTCTAAAAGTTATAGCATTTTACGCCGGTCCTGCTGGAATGTTGATGTATGGGCAATTGCAGTCGTTCATGCAAATATCAAGTACTGTCGTATCTTCTGTAACATCTACAGGTGTTGTTAAATATACAGCTTCAAAAGAATATAGCGAAAAAGAGATCTTAACAACCGCATTTTATATGTCGCTGCTATATTCTCTTATACTGTTTTTTGTTTTTTGGGGAGCATCGTATTTTTTTGTCGATTCACTCATTGATAAAAAATGGATTTACATATTCTTAATAATACCAATATCGTCTTTTTTCTATTCCGTTACTAATTTGATTTTATCATTATTCAATGGCCGAACCAATTATACTCAGTATCTTTATTATTCTATATGCAATACAGTGTTGGTTTTTATTGCGACGGTCGCACTAGCATACATTTTTTCACTCAACGGTGTTATGCTAAGTATTGTCCTGGCCCCTGTGGTGGCCTTTTTTTTATGTGTGCCATTTCTTGGTTTATTTAAAATTGACTCTTTCCTGTTTCCAGGAGAGGGAAATCGTAATCTGGCAAGATTGCTTTCTCAATATTCTTTAATGGCACTAACTTCAGCAATTCTTGTATATGGTGTGCAAATATATTTACGCCATCTTATCAGCATTGAAGTTAATGATTCAAGTGCAGGTATATGGTTTTCTGCTACAAAACTGTCTGAAGTATACATGGGGATAATTAGTCTTCTTTTTTCAACATTAATTGTACCTCGTTATTCGGGGGCCAACGGTCAAAAGCAAATTAGCAAGGAAGTCAGCCTCTGCTTAAAAATTGCATTACCACTAGTCACTTCAATGATATTGGCTGTTTATCTACTGGCACCACTTGTAATTAACATAATATATGGTGAATCCTTCGCTGAAGCCGCAAGTATACTAAGAGTCTATGTTGTTGGAGATGCCCTGAAAGTTCTCACATGGGTTTATCTCTATGTGGCCTTAACTAAGAAAAGAACAGCAATATACATCGTATACGAAACGCTTAGTTCAATATTATATTTGATCTCATGCTCCTATTTCCTTTTGGCAAAAGGAATGCAATATATGGCCTATGGGTATTTAATCCAGGGCGTTGTATCTTTAATTATCATCTCAATTTGGTTTTATAACGGCAAAGAAAAAAAGAATCATGGTCATATATAATGTTATGTATATATTTCTTTGGGGGATGGCAGTTTTATCGTACTCTAAAGATGTTAGAATAAATAAAATATTTTCTGTTCAGGTTTTGATTCTCTTATTATTTACTGCTCTTAGGTTTCAGACTGGTTATGATTGGCCCGTTTACCAGAGTTATTATAATTCACCAGAAAGTTCAGCTATTTCGTTCGAGATTGGTTTTGTAACTCTGGTGTATTTATTCAATTTTCTCGGTTTAAATTTTAATGCTTTTGTGTTTTTTGTGAGCGTTGTTCAGGTAATATTAATTGCAAAAGTGGTCAAGTATTTTTTTCCGAGACAATGTGTACTAATTTTAGCAATAATGTTCTCATTGGCTGATTTTTATCTGATCCCTATGTTTGCATTAATGCGGCAGGGATTAGCGGTAAGTATATTTTTGTATGGCCTGATGCTTTATGATAAGGGATGTTTTACAAAAGCAAAAATATTATTTGTTGTAAGTGTTCTTTTTCACATGTCTTCTATTATTATTATCGCCAGCACTTATCTGATCATTAAAATAAAATTTAGTAAAAAAACACTGTTAGCTATTTTTGTATTGTCTCTACTGGCATACCTGTTTGCATTTGATTTGATAGGTTATATTATTTCACTTATTCTTCCATATATTGGTCAGAAATATGAAATGTATATGCAGAGAGACACATATAATGCATCCGGATTTTATCGAGTTGCATTTTCAATGGTGTCAGTGTTTGCATGTTTTCTAGTATATAAATATGGTAGTCTGAATTCACTTGTATTGAAAAATAATAATATTTTAAAGTATGCTCTGTTAGCAGTAATATTTCCGCTTCTGTTCTACGCATATCCTACTATATCAACGCGATATCAATATTTTTATGCAATATTCATGATTGGTTTAGGTTTGACTTTATTAGACTATGTTAAGTCTAACAATTTATTAATAGTTATACTAATGATGGCATTATTGTTTTACGTACCATTTTATCGTTTTTTGACAAATCCACTCTCTATAGTATTTGTACCCTATCAAAATATGATTACATATGACGAATCCAATTCAACAGGCACGGCACGGACTGATGAACTGATGTCTCAACTTTACCAACTTTGGAACAAATAATAGTTTTATTATGAAAAATATCGTATTAATGACAACCAAATATAATGATAATAAAAAAGATGCATGGCTGACAAATGAACTAGCATATTCAATCAGAGACAGTGGCCATAATATGACTGTTGTGGTTTTTTCATGGATGCCTAATGATCCCGAGACTAGTGTCTCTAATATTGATGGAGTACAAGTTGTCAGGCTTAAGTTGCCAAAATGGATATACAAAAAAAATATTATTAATACCGCTCTTAAGATATTTGCATTTCCATTTATGGCGAGAAGTTTTATAAAGAAAAATGTCAAAGAATGTGATTTGCTAATCGCAAATACACCGTGTGTGACAATTCTGGGGTTGTCCGGTCTTTTTAAAAGACGGTATAATGCCTATACCTACCTTGTCCTATGGGATTTTTTCCCCTTTTATCTAAAAGATTTAGGGTTGATGAGAAATAAGTTTAACTTTAAATTCTTTCATTTCCTGGAAGAATGGATGTATCGGTCATTCGATAAAATTGGATGCATGACGAAGGGCAATGAAGATTTTCTTAAAAATAACTTCAAGACAATAAAAAAAGAAAATATTGAAATATTGCCGCTCTGGGCAAAAACCAAGAAACTGAAAGAAATTGACCGACAGGCTGTTAGAAGTAAATTTAATTTGCCATGTGATGATGTCATCATTATTTATGGTGGAGCCATGTCGGTCGTGCAAGAGTTGGAAAACTATCTTGAACTTGCGAAAAAATTCCAGGGCGGAAATGTCTCTTTTATCATGGTTGGCACTGGTACTGAGAAAGAGAAGTTAAAAGAAATTGCTGAGAAAGACGAAATTAAAAATTTAACATTCATTGATTATGTGCCGAGAGATGAATACGAAGAACTTGTTGGAAGTTGCGATATTGGTTTTATATCCTTATCCCGTAAACTAACTGTACCGAGTTTCCCATCGAAAAGCCTTGATTATTTCAAAGTGGCCATTCCTATTTTGGCTTCATTAGATCCAATTACTGACTTTGGAGATATTCTTGAAAATAGGATTGGCGCAGGATATTCAGTCGTTGCAGGTAATCTGGATGAACTGGAGTCTAAAGCAACTTTGTTAATTAATGATAGTGATCTTAGAGAAAATATGGGTAAGGCCGGTCGAAAATATTATGAAGAGTTTCTTACGGTAGAAAATGCAAAAAATATCATCATGAGCAAAATTTAAATTTTACTAGAAAATTAAATTGATCGAAGAAAGAGAAAGTGGAGGGTATATGTTCAAGAATAAAACGTTATTAATCACCGGCGGAACTGGTTCATTCGGTAATGCGGTGCTCCGACGTTTCCTGGATACTGACATCGCTGAAATCCGTATTTTCAGCCGCGATGAGAAAAAACAAGATGACATGCGAAAGAAGTATAATAGCAGCAAGTTAAAGTTTTATATTGGAGATGTCCGCGACTATCAATCCATTTTAAATGCAACTCGTGGTGTCGATTTCCTTTATCATGCAGCGGCACTTAAGCAGGTACCTTCCTGCGAGTTCCATCCTATGGAAGCTGTGAAAACGAACGTATTAGGTACAGAGAATGTGCTTGAAGCAGCGATTGCAAACGGCGTTAAACGTGTCGTTTGCCTGAGTACTGATAAAGCCGTATACCCAATCAATGCTATGGGCATTTCGAAAGCAATGATGGAAAAGGTCATTGTTGCTAAGTCTCGTAATGTCGATAAATCCAAAACAGTGATTTGCGGTACTCGCTATGGCAATGTTATGGCTTCACGAGGCTCTGTGATTCCATTATTTGTCGATTTGATTAAAGAAGGTAAAGCACTGACAATCACTGACCCAAATATGACGCGCTTCATGATGACTCTTGATGACGCTGTTGATCTTGTTTTGTATGCTTTTGAGCATGGAAATAATGGTGATATTTTTGTTCAGAAGGCTCCTGCTGCGACAATTAAGACCCTGGCGATTGCCCTCAAAGAGCTGCTGGGGCTGCCAGAACATCCCGTTAATATCATTGGCACACGTCACGGCGAAAAATTGTATGAAGCGTTGCTGAGCCGCGAGGAAATGGTCGCTGCTGAGGATATGGGGGACTATTATCGTGTACCTCCTGATCTTCGTGACCTGAACTATGGAAAATATGTTGAGCAGGGTGACCAGCGGATTTCACAGGTCGAAGATTATAACTCTCATAATACTGAACGTCTTGATGTCGAAGGCATGAAAAAATTACTCCTGAAACTGGCGTTCATCAGAGCTATCTGCGATAAAAAAGAATATCAACTGGATGAATAATATGAAACTTGTGATTACGGGTTCTAATGGTTTCATCGGCAAAAATCTGCGTGTCCATCTGAGAGAAAATGGATATGACGATATTATTTGTATCGATCGGGACAATTCTGTTGAGCAGCTTGATAACGCTTTGCAAACTGCTGATTTCGTATTTCATCTGGCTGGTATTAACCGTCCCACAAACGATTCAGAGTTCTACGAGGGGAATGCCAATCTGACGGAATACATTGTGAAGAAGTTGGAAGAGGCTGGCAACAAGACACCTTTACTCATTACCTCTTCAATTCAGGCAGAATTAGATAATCACTATGGCAAAAGTAAGGCTGCTGCTGAACTCTCAGTAAGTAAATACGCCGAGCATTGTAAGGCGAAAACTTATATTTACCGTCTCCCTAATGTATTTGGTAAATGGTGCAGACCGAACTATAACTCAGCTGTAGCAACATTTTGCTATAATATACTCAATGGCCTTGAGGTTACCGTGAATAACCCCGATGCCGTTTTGAGTCTGGTCTATATAGATGATGTTTGTAAGTCATTCATCGATTGCTTAAAAGGCAATATCGATAGCGACAGTGCTACAGTTTCCCCAGTCTATCATACGAGCGTTGGTGAAGTTGTTTCTATTATCAGGTCATTCAAAGATAAACAGCATGGCTTACTGATCGATCATGTGGGCACTGGGTTGACCAGAGCGTTGTACGCAACTTATCTTAGCTATTATTCGCCATCGGATTTCGCATATTCTGTTAAACGTCACAGCGATCCGCGTGGGACATTTGTAGAAATGCTGAAAACGAAAGAGTCTGGGCAATTCTCATTTTTTACAGCACATCCTGGCATCACGCGGGGTGGGCACTATCATCATACGAAAAATGAGAAATTTCTTGTCATTAAAGGTAAAGCGAAATTTGCATTTAGACATATAGATTCTAATGACTATTATGAATTTTTCGTTGACGGTGATGAATCCAAAATAGTCGAAACTGTTCCGGGATGGTCGCATGACATCACGAATATTGGCGATGATGAAATGATAGTCATGCTGTGGGCAAATGAAATTTTTGATCCTGAGAACCCAGATACGGTTAACTACAAAATTTCCGAAGAGTAGAAAATGAAAAAAATGCATGTTATGACCGTCGTTGGTACGCGACCTGAAATTATTCGTCTGTCACGCGTTATGGCGAAAATTGATGACTGTTATGAGCACACTATTGTCCATACTGGTCAAAACTACGATTATGAACTTAACCAGATTTTTTTCGACGATCTCGGTGTTCGTAAGCCTGACCACTTCCTGAATGCGGCAGGAAAAAATGCCGCTGAGACTATCGGTCAGATCATCATCAAAATAGATGAAGTCCTGGAAGCGACAAAACCGGATGCTCTTCTGGTTCTGGGGGATACAAACAGCTGTCTGGCTGCTATTCCCGCCAAACGTCGCAAAATACCTATCTTCCATATGGAAGCAGGGAATCGCTGTTTTGACATGCGAGTACCTGAAGAGATAAATCGTCGTATTGTTGATCACACGGCTGATATTAATCTTACATACAGTGACATTGCCCGTGAATATCTTCTTGCAGAAGGATTGCCTGCGGATCGCATCATCAAGACCGGTAGTCCTATGTTTGAAGTGTTAACCCATTATGCCGATGGTATTGAACACTCAAATGTACTTGAGCGTCTACATTTAAAATCTGGTGAATACTTTGTTGTAAGTGCTCATCGTGAAGAGAATATTGATTCAGATAAGAATTTGATGAATCTTGTCGACGCGTTGAACAAAGTTGCCGAAACTTATCAGTTACCCGTGATTGTCTCTACGCATCCGAGAACGCAAAAAAGAATCGATGCAAAAGGCGTTGTTTTTAATTCACATGTGCAATTATTAAAACCTCTTGGCTTCAAAGATTATGTGAAATTGCAGAAAGAGGCTCGGGCAGTACTTTCTGATAGCGGTACAATTACCGAAGAATCCTCCATTCTCAATTTTCCAGCCATTAATATTCGAGAGGCTCATGAACGTCCAGAAGGTATGGAAGAGGGGACGGTAATGATGACCGGCGTTGATCCGGAGCGTATTCTGCAGGCTCTTGATATGATAAAAGATCAACCGCGCAACGAGAACAGACTCTTGCGCCGGGTAAATGATTACTCCATGCCAAATGTCTCTGATAAAGTTGCAAGAATTATCCTTTCTTATACAGATTATGTTAAGCGAGTTGTTTGGCGTAATTACTAGTACCTTTGTCACTCTGGCATGCCAGAGTGACCTTTTTATGGTGTGTAGAACATAGTGAAAGTCTTATTGTTGACGCAGTGGTTTGATCCCGAGCCTACTTTCAAAGGTCTTGCTTTTGCTAAAGAATTAAAAAAGCAGAATGTTGAAGTTGATGTGATTACTGGTTTCCCCAATTATCCAGGCGGAAAGGTATATAATGGATATAAAATAAGTTTCTTTCAGCGGGAAGAGTACGAGGGCATCACCGTTAACCGTGTGCCACTCTATCCACATCATGGGCGTTCTGCGTTAAAGAGAATAGCGAATTATATTTCATTCTTTTCAACCAGCATGATTTATGGATTATTTCGCCGTAATAAAGCCGATGTTATATATGCTTACCATCCGCCGCTGACCACAGCTCTTTCTGCTGCCATTATTTCAATTTTCCGACGGACGCCATTTGTTGTTGATATTCAGGACTTATGGCCTGATACGTTAGCTTCCACAGGGATGCTGACGAATAAAAAAATACTTAATATTGTCAATAGTGTATGTAACTTTGTCTATCGCCGCGCGGCAAAGATTGTGGTTCTCTCTCCTGGGTTTAAGCAGCGATTGATATCTCGAGGTGTTCCTGCAGATAACATTGAAGTTATCTATAACTGGAGTGATGAAGAAAACCTCAGAAATTATCAAAAGAGCAGTGTTGTTTTACCTGCTGAAAAATTTAATGTCGTCTTTGCTGGTAATCTTGGTCTCGCGCAAGGGTTGCCGGCTATTATTGCTGCTGCCAGATTGCTGCAGGAATCTGGCACCGATGCTAATGTAATACTCGTTGGTTCTGGTTTAGCGAGATCCGAGGCAGAGAGAATTGTCGCAGAACAAAAAATAGATAATGTCATTTTCATTCCTCGCGTTCCTCCTGCAGAAATTGGCGATATTCTACAACAGGCTGATGCATTACTTGTTCATCTGATTAATGATGAGCTGTTTTCCATCACAATACCTTCAAGAACTCAGGCCTATTTAGCATGCGGTAAGCCTATTGTTATGGCTGTTAATGGAGATGCAGCGGAGTTAGTCAGGAATGCGGATGCTGGGGTAATATGTGAATCTGATAATCCAGAATCTATTGCTGCAGGAATTAAGCACCTTGCATCATTAACAACGGAAGAACTGCATATTATGGGATGTAATGGTTCTAGTTATTATAATGAAAAACTGTGTCTCCATGAAGGTGTAAAAAAATTCATTGCCATTTTTAATCAGGTCGCAAAGTGATATGCTGAAACGTGCATTTGATATTATCGTATCTTCAATACTTCTGATCTGTTTATCACCCATAATCGGTGTGACATATATCCTTGTCAGAAATAAACTAGGAAAACCAGCATTTTTCAGGCAACTCCGCCCGGGCAAGAATGGGGTTTCCTTTGAAATGATAAAATTTCGAAGTATGAAAGATGCTGTAGATAACCAAGGGAATCCACTCTCTGATGAAGAGCGCTTAACCTCCTTTGGGAGAAAAATTAGAGCACTGAGTCTCGATGAGCTGCCTGAATTATGGAATGTGCTTAAAGGAGACATGAGTCTTGTTGGGCCCAGGCCTTTGCTGATGAGCTATCTGGAACTCTACGACGATGAACAAAAGCGTCGTCATGAAGTGCAACCAGGTATTACGGGTTGGGCGCAAGTGAATGGACGTAATGCCTTAAGCTGGGAGGAGAAATTTAAGCTGGATGTCTGGTATGTTGATAACCATTCTTTATGGCTTGATATAAAAATACTCATTCTTACCGTTAAGAAAGTATTCATAAAGGAAGGGATCTCTTCTGAAGGACATGCAACTATGCCTGTTTTTAAAGGAAAAAAATCTGATGAATAATGTTCTTATCCTGTCCGCAGGGCGACGAGTTGAGTTAGTCATAGCATTTCGTGAGGCAATGGATAAGCTCAATATCCAGGGTAAAATCATGTGTACGGATATGGTCCCCGAATTATCGTCAGCTTGCCTTGTTGCTGACGAATTTTTCACTGTACCTCGTGCTACTGATAGTTCATATGTTGATGTGCTTAGAGATATTTGTCAGGAAAATTCGATTAAACTCGTCATTCCTACAATTGACACAGATTTAGAAAAACTGAGTTATGCTAAAGATAGTTTTAATAAATTCGGCTGTCACATTTCTGTCCCCGACCCCAAATTTGTTGCTGCGTGTCGTGATAAGCGTAAAACTGCAGATCTTTTTCAATCATTACAAATAGCCTCACCTGTAATTTACGATAGTAATTCAATGGCCTTTCCTTGTTTCTGCAAGCCCTACAACGGTAGCAGCAGCATTGGTGCTTTTGTGATACAGAGTGCAACTGATCTTACAAATGAAATACTCACAAATAAAAATAATATGTTTATGGAGCTTATTGGTAAGGATTACATTGAAGTAACTGTTGACTGTTATTTCTCAAAAGACCATGAGTTGAAGTGTCTTGTTCCCCGTGAGCGCATCGAAGTTCGTAGCGGCGAGGTGAGTAAAGGGGTGACAAGAAAAGGTCTGGTGTATGATTATTTATTTAAACGCTTGAGAAAAATTCCTGGCGTCGTAGGGTGTATCACCGTACAACTTTTTTATAATAAAATGTCAGGTGATATCAAAGGACTTGAAATCAACCCGCGGTTTGGTGGTGGATATCCTTTGTCGTATGCTGCTGGCGCAGATTATCCTCTGTATCTTATAAATGAGTATATCAATCATGAAACTGTCGGTTTTTTTGATAACTGGGAGCCGAATCTTTTGATGTTACGATATGATGCTAAGGTATTATCTCATGAATATCCAGATATCAACTAATAGCTTCTGGGTATTTGATTTAGACGACACTTTATTTAAAGAAGTAGATTTCAGAGATTCCGGGTTCGAGTTTGTACGACAAGAGATCATAAAACTGTACCAGCGAGATATTATCGATTTGGTTATCCGTTATCGTGAAGGATATTCAGCTGATCTCTTCTCTGATATCTGCTGTTTCCTGAATCTTCCTGAGACATCAAAGAATCAGTTTCTCTGGATGTACAGAAATCATTTCCCATCAATCGATATTGAAAGGGAGATTTTGTCTATTCTTAACAGTTTGAAAGATACAACACTTGGCGTAGCCATTCTAACGGATGGACGGAGTGTCACGCAAAGAAATAAAATTAACGCCCTAAGCTTAAATACCTTTCCTGTCTTTATTTCAGAGGAATTTGATAACTCAGAAAAACCTGAGTCAAAGCGATTTGAGCTAATACAGTCTTTTCATCAGAACTGCACATATGTTTATGTAGGGGATAATGTCAAAAAAGATTTTATTACTCCTAATCAGATGGGGTGGACAACAATAGGTATTAAAGATGATGGGCGTAATATCCATAAGCAAAACCATATTCTTTCAGAAAAATATCTCCCACATATTTGGTTGCAATCAATTTCAGAACTTAAAGGAATTTTACCATGTTAAACACTAAGTTCTCACCGTGGCCTTCGTTTACAAAAGAAGAAGCCGATGCGGTGTCCTCCGTTCTGCTGTCAAACAAAGTAAACTATTGGACAGGGAATGAGTGCCGCCTGTTTGAACAGGAATTTGCTGAATGGGTGGGTACTAAATATGCAGTTGCATTAAGCAATGGCACATTGGCGCTAGACGTTGCTCTCAAAGCGTTAAATATCGGTCATGGAGATGATGTTATTGTCACTTCCCGTACTTTTTTAGCGTCAGCATCATGCATTGTTACTGCAGGAGCCAATCCGGTCTTTGCCGATGTGGATTTGAATAGCCAGTGTATTACTGCGGAGACTATTTCCGCGGTTTTAACACCGCATACAAAAGCCATTATCGTTGTGCATCTGGCCGGTATGCCTGCTGAGATGGATCCCATTATGGCTCTGGCAGAGAAGCATAACCTTTACGTCATTGAGGATTGTGCCCAGGCACATGGTGCAAGCTATAAAGGAAAACGAGTAGGTAGTATTGGTCATATTGCCGCATGGTCCTTCTGTCAGGATAAAATTATGACAACTGGTGGGGAAGGCGGGATGGTGACGACAAATGATAAATCTCTGTGGTCCTCGATGTGGAGTTATAAGGATCATGGGAAAAGCTATGATGCCGTATACAATCGTGAGCATAAGCCTGGTTTCAGGTGGCTCCATGAATCATTTGGCACTAACTGGCGTATGCTTGAAATGCAAGGTGCAATCGGGCGTATTCAGTTAAAGCGTATGGCGGAATGGACTCAACGTCGTCAGGAAAACGGCAGGGCAATAGATGAAGCATTGGCCGATCTGAACGGCGTCAGAATAGTGAATGTTCCTGACTATATTGAGCATGCGGAATATAAACACTATCTGTTCATTAAGCCATCAGCATTAAAAGCGGGTTGGACTCGAGACCGCATTATTGATGAAATTAACGATGCTGGAGTACCTTGCTATCAGGGGAGCTGTTCAGAAATTTATCGTGAAAAGGCGTTCGAGAACACCGGATGGCGTCCGGCAATATCCCTGCCTAATGCAGTCGAGCTTGGCGAGACCAGCCTGATGTTCCTGGTTCATCCAACATTAACGCCATCAGAAATTAAATTAACATGTGAAGTTGCTCGTAAGGTTTTGATGAGTGCTCTTATTTAACAACCACTGTAAATGATAAGTATCAACTAACCTTGCTTGAGGTGGCAGAGCATGCCACCTCCTCTATAAAGAATGTGGTAAAGAATGTTAACGCAATTACTCAGTTTGCCTCGTAATATAAAACGCATAATCATGGTGGCAATAGATTTTGTCCTATTGCTTATCGCTTTTTGGGGGGCTTTTTGGGTCCGAATGGATGTTTCTGCACCTTATACTAGCTACGAGCACTGGAAGTTACTTGCTTGCCTTATCCTTGTTACGGTCTGTATCTTTATCAAAATGGGACTGTATCGTACCGTGCTACGGTATGTTACCGCGAAGATTTTTGTTACTGCGCTGCTTGGTCTTTCTGTCTCAACATTATTATTGATCACGTTATCTTATTTTTTTGACATCTTTCTACCACGTACGATTCCTATTATTTATTTTGCGTTCTCGCTGTTATTCATCTGTGGGTCACGATTACTGTTCAGAATGATGCTGACTTATGCTGTACGGGGACGAACGCCTGTTATAATTTATGGCGCTGGCGCGTCTGGACGACAACTACTGACTGCGCTAAGACAGGTTGATGAATATTTCCCTGTTGCATTTATTGATGATAACCCGTTACTGAACAAAGTCGTCATTCATGGGGTGACAGTTTACTCTCGGAAGAATATCGAAAGGTTGGTTTCTCGCTATGGTATCAAAAAGATATTACTGGCGATGCCATCGATATCAATAGAGAAAAGAAAAGAAGTGATCACCTATCTGGAAGATTTTCCTTGCGAGGTTCTGTCTATACCTGGCATGGTCGATCTTGTTGAAGGTAAAGCTCAAATTATGGCTTTGAAAAAAGTTTCTATTGATGACCTTTTGGGGCGAGAGCCTGTTTCTCCTGATGCAGAACTGTTGGCTAAAAATATCCGTGGTAAAGTAGTGATGGTCACCGGCGCAGGAGGTTCTATCGGTTCTGAAATCTGTCGTCAGATTATTTCTCAGACACCCAAAATACTTATTTTGTTTGAGGTTTCAGAATTCGCGCTTTATTCTATTGAAAAAGAATTAGTGATGCTTGCTCAGAATAGTCAAAGCAACGTTGTAATAATTCCGCTAATGGGGTCAGTACAAAAATTGCACCGACTGGAAACCATTATGCGAGCTTTCAATGTCAATACTGTCTATCATGCTGCGGCGTATAAACACGTTCCATTAGTTGAGTATAATGTTGTGGAGGGTGTGAGAAACAATATATTTGGCACTCTTTATTGTGCTCAGGCTGCAATATCCTCAGGTGTTGAAACCTTTATTCTTGTTTCCACAGATAAAGCGGTGAGACCGACAAATACCATGGGCGCGACGAAGCGCGTAGCCGAACTTGTGCTACAAGCTTTAGCGCTTGAGCAATCGACAACCTGTTTTAGCATGGTTCGATTCGGTAACGTTTTAGGCTCATCGGGCTCTGTCGTTCCATTATTTGAAAAACAAATCGAACAAGGCGGTCCGGTCACTCTGACACATAAAGACATCATCCGCTATTTCATGACAATCCCCGAAGCCTCTCAGCTTGTTATTCAGGCTGGCGCTATGGCCAAAGGAGGGGATGTTTTTGTCCTGGATATGGGGGATCCTGTCAGGATTTATGATCTTGCAACGCGGATGATTAAGCTTTGCGGTTTGAAAATTAAGGATGAATCAAATCCGGATGGCGATATAGAGATTAGTATTACTGGTCTACGTCCAGGGGAAAAATTGTATGAAGAACTGCTGATTGGTGAACAGGTTCTTGGTACATCACATCCGAGGATTATGACGGCCCACGAGGATATGCTCAGTTGGACAGAACTTGAAAATTACCTTGAGCAGATGGATGCGGCGTGTACCAATTTTGAGCACGATGTCATCCGTAATCTCTTGCTTGAAATACCGACAGGTTTTCAACCCACTGATGGCATTTGCGACCTGGTCTGGTATGCAAAGCATAATGTCGCTGGGTACAATCTGAATGTGACATGCTGAGTAAGCGCATCAACTGCTATCAACTTTTAGCTATCCTGAGTTAACATCTGCAATACATTTCAAGCCGCGCATACGTCGCGCGGTGACCACACCTGACAGGAGTATGTAATGTCCAAGCAACAGATCGGCGTCGTCGGTATGGCAGTGATGGGGCGCAACCTGGCGCTCAACATCGAGAGCCGTGGTTATACCGTCTCCGTGTTCAACCGCTCCCGTGAAAAGACCGAAGAAGTGATTGCCGAGAACCCGGGCAAGAAACTGGTGCCTTACTACACGGTGAAAGAGTTTGTTGAATCTCTCGAAACGCCTCGTCGTATCCTGTTAATGGTGAAAGCGGGCGCGGGTACCGATGCTGCCATTGATTCTCTGAAACCGTATCTGGATAAAGGCGACATCATCATTGATGGCGGTAATACTTTCTTCCAGGACACCATTCGCCGTAACCGCGAACTTTCTGCTGAAGGTTTCAATTTTATCGGCACTGGTGTTTCCGGTGGCGAAGAGGGTGCGCTGAAAGGGCCGTCTATCATGCCTGGCGGACAGAAAGAAGCCTACGAACTGGTTGCGCCGATTCTGACTAAGATCGCAGCGGTGGCTGAAGACGGCGAGCCTTGTGTGACTTACATCGGTGCTGATGGCGCAGGCCATTATGTGAAGATGGTTCACAATGGTATTGAATATGGTGACATGCAGCTTATCGCCGAAGCCTATTCTCTGCTGAAAGGCGGCCTGAATCTTTCTAATGAAGAGCTGGCCAGCACCTTTACTGAGTGGAACAATGGTGAGTTGAGCAGCTACCTGATTGATATCACTAAAGACATCTTCACCAAAAAAGACGAAGAGGGTAAATACCTCGTTGATGTCATTCTGGATGAAGCGGCTAACAAAGGTACCGGTAAGTGGACCAGCCAGAGTTCTTTGGATCTCGGCGAACCGCTATCTCTGATTACCGAATCGGTCTTTGCGCGTTACATCTCCTCACTGAAAGATCAGCGCGTTGCTGCCTCTAAGGTCCTGACAGGTCCGAAAGCGCAACCTGCTGGTGATAAAGTTGAGTTTATTGAGAAAGTACGCCGTGCGTTGTACCTCGGTAAAATTGTTTCCTATGCGCAGGGCTTCTCTCAATTACGCGCAGCGTCTGACGAGTACAACTGGGATCTGAATTACGGTGAAATCGCGAAGATTTTCCGCGCAGGCTGCATTATTCGTGCGCAGTTCCTGCAGAAAATTACCGATGCCTATGCGAAGAATGCAGGCATTGCCAATCTTCTGCTGGATCCGTATTTCAAAAACATCGCTGACGAGTATCAGCAGGCGCTGCGTGATGTCGTCGCCTACGCCGTTCAGAATGGCATTCCGGTACCGACTTTCTCTTCAGCCGTTGCCTACTACGACAGCTACCGTGCAGAGGTGTTGCCGGCAAACCTGATCCAGGCGCAGCGTGACTACTTTGGCGCGCATACCTATAAGCGTACTGATAAAGAAGGTGTTTTCCATACCGAATGGATGGATTAAGCACTTTATTTGTCAAAAAGCCCGGTTTAACCGGGCTTTTTTTTATCCTGATTCTTATTGCATAATCTCCATTGCTTAATATTAACTTAATATTATCTATTTAGGATGATAAAGAAAATCCTAATTGTATTAGGCTTCGTTGACACGTTATTCGCACAGACGCTAAAACAATAATAACGTGTCAGGATGCGAATACATCATGATGTCTTATTAAGTTAATTCTGAGAGTAAGCAATGAAAATTACCATCTCCGGTACCGGGTATGTTGGTCTGTCCAATGGTTTGCTAATCGCACAGCATCATGATGTTGTTGCGCTAGACATCATCCCTTCTCGTGTCGAAATGTTGAATGATCGGATATCTCCGATTGTTGATAAAGAAATTCAACAGTTCTTAACGTCGGAGAAAATTAAGTTTAAGGCTACGTTGGATAAACAAGATGCTTATAGAAACGCGGATTACGTTATTATTGCCACGCCGACTGATTATGATCCAAAAACAAATTACTTCAATACTTCCAGCGTAGAATCAGTGATTCAGGATGTAACCGCGATTAATCCAGATGCCGTGATGATAATTAAATCCACCGTCCCGGTTGGATTTACCGCAGCGATGAAGAAGAAGTTTAATACGCAAAATATCATTTTTTCTCCCGAGTTTTTGCGTGAAGGTAAGGCGCTTTATGACAACTTATATCCGTCGCGTATTGTCATTGGCGAACGCTCTGAACGAGCTGAGCGGTTTGCCGCCCTGCTTCAGGAAGGGGCGGTGAAGCAAGACATCCCAACGCTGTTTACGGATTCTACCGAAGCGGAAGCGATCAAACTCTTTGCCAACACCTATCTGGCGATGCGTGTTGCCTATTTTAACGAACTCGATAGCTACGCTGAAAGTTTAGGTTTAAATACCCGGCAGATCATCGAGGGGGTTTGTCTGGATCCACGTATTGGCAACCACTACAACAATCCCTCGTTTGGCTACGGTGGTTATTGCCTGCCAAAGGATACCAAGCAGCTTCTGGCGAATTATCACTCAGTACCGAACAATATTATTTCCGCTATCGTTGATGCCAATCGCACCCGCAAAGACTTTATCGCCGATGCTGTTCTTGCCAGAAAGCCAAAAGTCGTGGGGATTTATCGTCTGATTATGAAGAGCGGCTCGGATAACTTCCGCGCATCTTCTATTCAGGGGATTATGAAACGTATAAAAGCCAAAGGGGTGGAAGTGGTGATTTATGAACCGGTGATGCAGGACGAGACGTTTTTCAACTCGCGAATCGAACGTGACTTGACGCAGTTTAAACAACAGGCTGACGTCATTATCTCGAACCGCATGGCTGAAGAGCTCAAAGATGTGTCCGAAAAAGTCTATACCCGGGACCTTTTTGGCAGTGATTGATTAGTCAACTGAGGGGAAGGGAGTCCCTGATAATGGGGTAAAACCTACCAGAATTTTCGCAATCTTATTAAATTTCTTATGGCATAAATTGTGTTAATCGCTAAACTGTGGCGAGCTCAAGCTTTTTCTTATCTAGGGTAGTGATGACAGTGGAAAATAACAACATGTCCGGGCGTAGCAACGAACCGGGACAGATTGATTTAATTGATATTGTAGCTCAATTATGGCGTGGTAAGGTGACCATCATTGTTTGTGCCGTGTTCACGATTTTGCTTGCGGCACTCTATCTGGTTCAGGCAACAGAGAGGTGGACGTCAAGCGCAATCATCACGCAGCCCGATGCAGGGCAAATCGGCAGTTATACTAATGCGATAAGCGTACTGTATGGCAAAGATGCACCGAAAATTAACGATGTACAGTCAGAGGTTATTGGCCGTTTCAGTTCCGCTTTTTCTGCACTTGCCGAAACGCTTTCCAATCAGGAAAAGCCCGAAAAACTGACTATCGACTCATATGTTAAAGGTCAGCCTTTACCGTTGAAAATCGCTTATCAGGACAATAGCGCAGAGGCTGCGCAAAGAGCCGTTGCAAAATATATCCAACAGGTGGACGAGGTGGTTTCGAAGGAGATCAATGCCGACCTGTCAATGAGTATAGCCACCCGTATTTCCGATTTAGAGCAATCGCTGGAAGCGCAGGAAAAAGTGGCGAGAGAGCAAAAATCACAACGTCTTGCGCAAATTAATCAGGCACTTGCTGTCGCTAAACAGGCCAACATCAAACTGCCTCAAGTTCAGCAGGCCGACCAGCTCTCCCAGGACACTATGTTTATGCTGGGGAGCGAGGCGCTTTCTTCCATGGTCAACAACGAAGCGACTCGCCCGTTAACCTTTTCCGATGACTACTACCAGACCCGTCAGAACCTGCTAGCGGTTAAGGCTCTGAAAATTGACCCGGAAAGCATTCATGCTTACCGTTATGTGATGAAGCCGACGTTGCCGATTCGTCGCGACAGTCCGAAAAGGGCTATCACTCTGATACTGGCGGCACTGCTCGGTGGAATGATTGGTGCTGGCGTGGTGCTGGGACGTAACGCGCTGCGCGACTACAAACCCAAAGCGCAGTAACCTGATTCATGCAATAAAAAACCGGGCCTGGAATGACCACGCCCGGTTTTTTTACGCCTTAAGATCACTGATGCCGCTTGCGCAGATTCTCAATGACCGTCGTCAGGTCGAGATCCTGATCCTGCAGCAGAACCAACAGGTGATACATCAAATCCGACGCTTCATTGGTCAGTTCGAAACGGTCATGCACTGTGGCTGCCAGCGCGGCTTCAACACCTTCTTCACCCACTTTTTGAGCGATGCGCTTGGTACCACTGGCATACAGCTTTGCGGTATAGGAACTCGCCGGATCGGCCGTTTTGCGCCCGGCTAACAGCTGTTCAAGTTGATACAGGAACAGCCACTGGTGGCTGGTTTCACCGAAACAACTGCTGGTACCTTTATGGCAGGTGGGGCCGATCGGATCCACCAGTACCAACAGGGTATCGTTATCACAGTCTGGCGCAATGCTGACGACGTTCAGAAAGTTTCCCGACGTCTCGCCTTTGGTCCACAGGCGTTGTTTGGTGCGCGAAAAGAAAGTGACTTTGCCGGTTGCAAGGGTTTTATCCAGCGCGTCTGGGTTCATATATCCCAGCATCAACACTTCACCGGACACCGCGTGCTGCACGACGACAGGCATCAGTCCGTCGGTTTTTTCCCAGTCCAGTTGGCTGCGTTGTTGCTCTGTTAACATATCCTGATCTCCACGCCCTGCGTTGCCAGGTACGCTTTTAATTCACCAATATTAATGATTTGTTTGTGGAAGACGGAGGCGGCAAGCGCACCATCGACATCTGCATCGCGGAAGGCCTCAAGGAAGTGTTCCATGGTGCCAGCACCACCGGATGCAATCAGCGGCACATGGCACACTGCGCGCACTTTTTTCAACTGTTCCAGGTCGTAGCCATTACGCACGCCGTCCTGGTTCATCATGTTAAGGACGATTTCTCCGGCACCGCGTTTTTGCACTTCCTGTACCCAGTCGAGGGTTTCCCAGGTGGTGACGCGGGTGCGGCTTTCGTCGCCGGTATACTGATTAACATGATATTTGCCGGTTTGCGCGTCAAACCAGGTATCAATACCGACCACGATACATTGCACGCCAAAGCGGTCAGCCAGACGGGTAATCAGCGTCGGGTCAGCCAGCGCCGGCGAGTTGATAGAGATTTTATCTGCGCCAAACGAGAGAATTTTGGCGGCATCGTCGACCGACTTAATCCCGCCCGCCACGCAGAAAGGAATGTCGATCACTTCCGCGACGCGCGAAACCCAGCTTTTATCGACTACCCGCCCATCGCTGGAGGCCGTGATGTCGTAGAACACAAGCTCATCGGCACCTTCATCGGCATAGCGTTTCGCCAGCGGGACGATGTCGCCGATGATTTCGTGATTGCGAAACTGCACACCTTTTACGACCTGACCGTCGCGAACATCGAGGCACGGGATTATACGTTTTGCCAGCATTGGATCGCCTCCTTAACGGTGAATTTACCTTCCAGCAGCGCACGTCCGACGATCACGCCGCGCACGCCAGTTCCGCGCAGTGCAGCGACATCATTGATATCACCGATCCCCCCGGAGGACTGAAAGGCCACCTGTGGATATTTTTTGCATACCTCTTCATACAAAGAGACGTTTGAGCCCGCCAGCGTGCCGTCGCGAGAAATATCCGTACAGAGCACATGTTTCAGGCCTACGGGTAGATAGGTTTCCACCAGTTCTTCGAGCGAAACGCCGGAGTTCTCCTGCCAACCGCTCACGGCTACCTGCTTGTTTCCCTGCTCATCAATGCGTACATCCAGCGCGAGAACCAGCGCGTCGGCGCCAAAACGCTCGAACCAGCCCTTCACCTTTTCCGGCGACTTTACCGCCGTGGAGCCAATCACCACGCGAGCGACACCCGCCGCCAGCAGCGCCGCGACGTCGTCTTCGGTGCGTACGCCACCGCCCACCTGAACCGGCACGTTCACGCCCGCGACCAGGGTTTTAATCAGTGGGATCTGCCGTTTCGCCGGATCTTTCGCGCCGGTTAAATCAACCAGATGTAGCACCTCAGCACCTTGCGCCGCGTAATCCTGCAGGCGCGGTAGTGGATCGCTGCCGTAATCACGCTGTTGCGCATAATCGCCCTGATGGAGACGTACGACGGTGCCGTCGATCAAATCTAAAGCCGGAATAATCATCACATCTCCAGAAAGTTTTTCAGCAATTGCGCGCCAGCGGCACCCGAGCGCTCCGGGTGGAACTGCACGCCGAAGAAGTTATCTTTTTGCACGGCGGCAGTGAACGGTTCGCCGTAGTGACACTGGGCGATGGTCCACGGATTGACCGGCATTGCATAGCTGTGCACAAAGTAGAAATATGCGCCGTCCTCGATGCCCCGAAAAAGACGATTCCCGGCCTGAGGATAAACGCGGTTCCAGCCCATGTGCGGCAGCGGCAGGCCCACGTCAGTCATCTTTGGAACATCCTGATCGATAATGCCCAGCATATCGACGCCCTGTGTCTCTTCACTACGCCGTCCGAGGATCTGCATGCCGAGACAGATACCCAGTACCGGTTGGGTACAGGCTTTAATCAGATCAATCAGTTCACGCTCGCGTAACTGGTCCATTGCCGCCTGCGCCGTGCCGACGCCGGGTAGAAACAGTTTATCCGCACGTAAGACCACATCCGGGTCGCGACTGACCACGGGAGCATAACCATGGCGCGCGACGGCGGATTTCACCGAGTTCAGGTTGGCGCAGCCGGTGTCGAGGATCACCACGTTCATCACAGCACTCCTTTGGAGGAGGGAAGGGTATCACCTTCAACACGGATGGCCTGGCGCAGGGTACGACCGAAGGCTTTGAACAGGCTTTCAACACGGTGATGGTCGTTTTTACCTTTGGTCTTCAGATGCAGCGTCACGCCCATGGTGTAGGAGAGTGAACGGAAAAAGTGTTCGATCATTTCGGTACTGAGATCGCCGACACGCTGATAGGTAAACTCGGCACGGTATTCGAGGTGCGGACGCCCGGAGATATCCAGCGCACAGCGCGCAAGGCATTCGTCCATTGGCAGCACGAAGCCAAATCGGCTGATACCACGTTTATCACCAAGCGCCAGTTTTAACGCTTCACCCAGCGCCAGGCCCGTGTCTTCCACGGTGTGGTGGTCGTCGATATAGAGATCGCCCTTGACGGTGATCTCCATACGGAACCCGCCGTGCGTCGCAATCTGATCGAGCATATGATCGAAGAAGCCGACGCCGGTGTTAATTTTGCTGCCGCCTTCGCGGTCCAGCCACACTTTGACGTCAATCTGCGTCTCTTTAGTTACGCGCTCAACGTGGGCGTAGCGGTCGTGTTTTGTCAGTTGCTCGCCAATTGCCGCCCAGTTCAGTGTCTCGCGATGGTAACGGAGCCCGGTAATCCCCATGTTTTCTGCCAACTGGATATCGGTAGCGCGATCGCCAATGACGTAGCTGTTGGCGCTGTCCATCGCCTGTTCAGCGAGATAACGTTCGACCAGCTTCACTTTCGGCTTACGACAGTCGCACTCCTCTGTGGGCAGGTGCGGGCAGATCAGCACGTCATCGAACAGCACGCCCTGCGAGGTAAAGATTTGCATCATCAGATTGTGCGGGCCGTCGAAATCCACCTGCGGGAAACTCTGTGTTCCCAGCCCATCCTGATTGGTGATCATCACCAGCCTGAAGCCCGCTTTTTGCAACTTCAGCAGCACCGGCACAACGTCTGGTTCGAAGGCGAGCTTGTCAAAACGATCCACCTGGAAATCGCTCGGCGGTTCGGAAATCAGGGTTCCATCACGATCGATAAAGAGATACTTCTGGCTCATACTTGCTCCGCACGTAAAGCGTCGATGACGCGCTGGCTTTCTTCACGGGTACCAACAGTAATACGCAGACAGCCGCTTAAAGAAGGTTGTTTGTTCTGGTCTCGTAAGATAATGCCCTGATCCCACAAAGATTTAAATACGCTGCTGGAGGCGGTGAAGCGCGCCAGAATGTAGTTGGTCTCGGAGTCAAAAACCTGTTCGACGCAGGCAATCTTGTTGAGCTCGCTCACCAGGTACTGGCGCTCAAGCAGGATCTGCGCCACGCGCTCACGCATCGCATTGATGCCCTGGGGACTGAGCGCTTGCGCGGCGATGTCGGCGACGGGCGTGGATAGCGGGTAAGGGGCGATTACCTTCAGCAACAGGTTAATCACCTCCTCATTCGCCAGCGTAAAGCCACAACGCAGACCGGCAAGAGCAAACGCTTTAGACAGCGTGCGCAGAACGACCAGGTTGGGGTACTCGGAAAGCCAACCCGCCAGCGTAGCCTGTGGGCAGAACTCGATATAGGCTTCGTCGGCGACCACAATGGCTTTGTCGCGCGTCAGTTCCAGCAGCGTGCGCAGATCCTGTGGATTAATCAGTTGCCCGGTTGGGTTATTGGGGCTGCACACGTAAACAACCTTCACGCCGTCCAGGTTGTCAGAAATACCCTGCATATCCAGTTGCCAGTCGGCGAGTGCGGGGACGGTGCGACATTCGACGCCAATGGTTTCGGCGCTGACGCTATACATTCCATAGGTGGGCGGGCAGAAGAGAATCGCGTCTTTCTCCGGTTCGCAGAAGGCGCGGATAAGCAGCTCAATACCTTCATCTGCGCCACGGCTGACCAGCACCTGTTCCGGTTTAACCCCGGCGTACTGTGCATAATTTTCAATCACCGCTTTCGGCTGGCATTCCGGGTAGCGGTTAAGCGTTTGCTGAGTGAGCTGATAGTCGACCGCCGTCGGGAATTCGTTGGCATTGAGCCAGACGTCGCCGTTGCCGCCCAGACGACGAGCAGATTGATACGGCGTCAGATTACGGACGTTTTCACGGGCTAATTCGTTGACGCTGAACGTGTTTTCAGTGCTCATGCTTGCTCCTTCAGGGCGTTGACACGCAGGGTGACGGCATTTTTGTGAGCGGTCAGGCGTTCAGCCGCCGCCAGAGTCTCAATAGTTGAAGCGAGCGCAGAGAATCCCGCTTTTGACAGTTCCTGAACCGTCATACGCTTCTGGAAATCCGCCAGTCCGAGGCTGGAACAGGTGGCCGTATACCCGTAGGTCGGCAGCACATGGTTAGTCCCGGAGGCGTAATCGCCCGCTGATTCCGGCGACCAGTCGCCGAGGAACACCGAACCGGCGCTGGTGATGTCATCAACCAGTTCGCGGGCGTTGCGGGTCTGGATAATTAAGTGCTCAGGACCATACAGGTTCGAAATGGCAATACACTGCGCCACATCTTTTGTCACAATCAATCGACTGGCGCTGAGCGCCTGACGCGCCGTTTCCGCACGCGGGAGTTCAGCCAGTTGGCGTTCAACGGCCAGCGCAACGCGACCGGCGATATCGGCATCCGGGGTCAGCAGAATCACCTGTGAGTCCGGACCGTGTTCCGCCTGCGAAAGCAGATCGGAGGCGACGAAATCCGGCGTGGCGCCGCTGTCAGCAATCACCAGCACTTCAGAAGGACCGGCTGGCATATCAATCGCTGCGCCGTCGAGACGCTGGCTAACCTGGCGCTTCGCTTCGGTCACAAACGCGTTTCCGGGGCCAAAAATTTTGTCCACTTTCGGTACGGATTCGCTGCCAAATGCCAGAGCGGCAATGGCCTGCGCGCCGCCAACGTTAAAGATCTCCTGCACACCGCACAGTTGCGCCGCATAGAGAATTTCATCGGCAATTGGCGGCGGGGAACACAGCACAACCTTTTTACATCCCGCAATGCGTGCTGGCGTGGCAAGCATCAGTACGGTAGAAAAGAGTGGAGCGGAACCCCCTGGAATATATAAACCGACGGATGCCACCGGACGCGTCACCTGCTGACAGCGTACACCTGGCTGGGTTTCTACATCGACGGTCTGTATTTTTTGCGCGTTGTGGAAGGTCTCAATATTTTGCACCGCGACGGCCATCGCTTGCTTGAGATCGTCGCTCAGTCGTGCGCTGGCGGCGGTTATCTCTTCTGCGGTTACCCTCAGCGCCGCAACCTCGGTTTTATCAAACTTTGCGCTGTATTCGCGCAGGGCGTCATCACCACGGGCTTTGACATTATCCAGAATCTCACTCACGGTACGAGTGATGCTGTCAGACGCAGAAATCGCCGGGCGCATCAGTAATTCACGCTGCTGCTCGGGGGAACAGGTGTTCCAGTTAATGATTGTGCTAAAGCTCATGGCTATCACTCCATCATCTTCTCAATCGGCAGCACCAGAATCGAGCTGGCGCCGAGCGCTTTCAGTTTTTCCATTGTCTCCCAGAACAGGGTTTCGCTGCTGACCATGTGCATCGCCACGCGCTGTTGATCGCCAGCCAGCGGCAGAATGGTCGGGCGTTCTGCGCCCGGCAGCAGGGCGATCACTTCTTCCAGACGCTCGCTTGGCGCGTGCATCATGATGTACTTCGATTCGCGCGCCTGGATAACGCCCTGAATACGGGTCAGCAGTTTATCAACCAGCTGCTGCTTGGCATCGGTCATCTCGCCGTCACGCTGGATCAGGCAGGCTTTAGAGCGATAAATCACTTCCACTTCGCGAAGACCGTTGGCTTCCAGCGTCGCACCGGTCGAGACCAGATCGCAGATGGCATCGGCGAGGCCCGCGCGCGGAGCCACTTCCACAGAACCGTTCAGCAGACAGGATTTAAAGGAGACGCCTTTCTGGTCGAGATAACGTTTGAGCAGGTGGGGATAAGAGGTAGCGATGCGTTTACCATCCAGCGCGGCGGGGCCATTCCAGGTTTCATCGACCGGCGTTGCCAGAGAAAGGCGACAACCGCCGAAGTCGAGGCGACGCAGCGTAAAGTAGCGCGGGTCTTCGCCCTGGGCACGGCGGTTCAGCAGTTCCTCTTCCAGAACGTTTTCGCCGATGATGCCCAGGTCAACGACGCCGTCCATCACCAGACCGGGGATATCGTCGTCACGCACGCGCAGAATATCAATTGGCATATTCTCTGCCATCGCAATCAGGCGCTGGGTGTGTAAGTTAATTTTAATCCCACAGCGGGCGAGTAATTCGCGTGAGTCATCGCTCAAACGACCTGATTTCTGAATAGCTATGCGTAAACGGGTGTTATCTAACATTCTCTTTTCCTCTTTATCCTGTCTGAACCTGTCTGAATTTCGCACCAAAAAAAAGCCCCCGGAAGAAATCTTCCGGGGGCTTTCTCATACGTTCATGCACCACTGGAAGATCTGAATGTCTCCCAGCACACATCGCCTGAAAGACTAGTCAGGATGATGGTGATGATGGTGGTGTTTAAATTGAACGCGTGTCATAAAATTCTCGATGAATGCTTATTCATTTGATGCCTTTTAACCTAAACCACTTTAACGCCTTAAAGCAAGCGCTTTTTTTAATTCCTATTTATAGTATGAATTGTCAGTCTTAAAACGCTGGCGTAGCCTTGTAAACATAGTGCTGGAGTCAGGAGAAAACGGATGAAAAAGGTCGCAGTTGTCGGTTTAGGATGGTTAGGCATGCCGCTGGCGATGTCACTTACTGCCAGAGGCTGGCAGGTGACGGGGAGCAAAACCACCCAGGATGGCGTGGAAGCGGCCAGAATGAGCGGGATCGAAGGGTATCCGCTACGGCTCGAGCCAGAGCTGGTGTGTGAAACAGATGACCTGGATGCGCTGATGGATGTTGATGCGCTGGTGATTACATTACCGGCTCGTCGCAGCGGTCCGGGAGAAGACTTCTATTTGCAGGCGATGCAGGAACTGGTGGACAGCGCGCTGGCGTATCGTATTCCGCGCATTATCTTTACCAGTTCGACCTCCGTCTATGGCGACGTGCAGGGGACGGTGAAAGAGGGAACGGCGCGTAATCCAGTCACCGCCAGTGGTCGCGTGTTAAAAGAACTGGAAGACTGGTTGCATAATTTACCGGGTACGTCGGTCGATATCCTGCGTCTGGCCGGGCTGGTAGGGCCTGGACGTCACCCGGGCCGCTTCTTCGCCGGTAAAACTGCCCCTGACGGTGAACACGGCGTCAATCTGGTCCATCTGGAAGATGTTATCGCCGCCATCACGCTGCTGTTACAGGCACCGAAAGGGGGACACATCTATAATATATGTGCGCCTTCGCATCCTGCCCGAAATGTATTTTATCCGCAGATGGCGCGTCTGCTGGGAATGGAGCCGCCGCAGTTCCGTGATTCTGCGGATAACGGTAAAGGTAAAATTATAGATGGCAGCCGGATCTGTAATGAGCTTGGGTTTGAATACCAGTATCCCGATCCGCTGGTGATGCCGTTGGAGTAATGCATACCGCCAGCAGTTAGTCGCCATACACCGCAAGGGGGCGTGTATGAAACCACTGCTGGATGTGCTCATTATTCTCGATGCCCTTGAAAAAGAGGGCAGCTTTGCGGCGGCGTCGGCCAAACTGTATAAGACGCCGTCGGCACTCAGTTATACCGTCCACCGCCTGGAAAGCGATCTCAACATTCAGATCCTCGATCGCAGCGGTCATCGCGCCAGGTTCACGCGTACCGGACAAATGCTGCTGGAAAAAGGCCGGGAAGTCTTGCATACCGTGCGGGAGCTGGAAAAGCAGGCGATTAAACTCCACGAAGGTTGGGAAAATGAGCTGGTCATTGGCGTAGACGATACGTTCCCTTTTTCTCTGCTTGCCCCACTGATTGAATCCTTTTATCAACATCACAGCGTAACGCGTCTGAAGTTCATTAACGGCGTGCTGGGGGGATCGTGGGATGCGCTGACCCAGGGCAGGGCGGACATTATTGTCGGCGCGATGCATGAACCGCCCTCATCCAGCGACGTTAGCGTTGCGCGTCTGGGTGAACTGGAACAGGTTTTTGCTGTCGCGCCGCACCATCCTCTGGCTCAGGAGGTGGAGCCGTTGAGCCGCAGTACCATCAAACGCTATCGCGCAATTGTGGTTGGTGACAGTTCGTCTCTCTCTTCTGCAACCGCGACGCAACTGCTTGATGACCAGGAGGCGATCACCGTCTTCGATTTTAAAACCAAACTGGAACTGCAAATCAGCGGTCTGGGATGCGGCTATCTGCCACGCTATCTGGCGCAACGCTTCCTGGAAAGTGGGGCGCTGATCGAGAAAAAAGTGGCGGCACAAATGCTCTTTGAACCAGTGTGGATGGGGTGGAATGAGCAGACGGCAGGTCTCGCCAGCGTCTGGTGGCGGGATGCAATTTTAGCAAATAGTGCTATTGCCGGCGTCTACACAAAAGGCGAGACAAACAAATCAAACATTTAAGAAAAAATAGTTCGCGACAAGCCTCTCATTCTCTTGTCTTTTCGCCTCATTTTAGTGCACAATGCGCCGCTTGCAAAAAATGACATTAACCGACGTTTTCATACGCGTCGGTTATTTTTTTGCATCAAACCAATCATTCATACAAAGAGGCCGGGCTTCGTACCGGATAGATATTTACTAAAAACCGACAGTTGTTGTCGCTGAGGAATCCAGAAAATGGGGCAATTTTTTGCTTACGCGACGGCATTCGCCGTAAAGGGGAATGACCATGTCGCATAACGCTACTCCAAAAACCTCTCGCGTGGAATTGCGTAAAACGCTTACGCTGATTCCGGTTGTCATGATGGGTCTTGCCTATATGCAGCCAATGACGCTGTTCGATACGTTTGGTATCGTTTCAGGCCTCACTGACGGTCACGTTGCAACGGCTTACGCCTTTGCGCTGATCGCAATTCTTTTTACTGCGTTGAGCTACGGTAAACTGGTTCGCCGTTTCCCGTCTGCAGGCTCGGCGTATACCTATGCCCAGAAATCCATTAGCCCGACCGTTGGCTTTATGGTGGGCTGGTCATCCCTGCTGGACTATCTGTTCATGCCGATGATCAACATTCTGCTGGCTAAAATTTACTTTGAAGCGCTGGTGCCGTCCGTACCGTCGTGGATCTTCGTTGTTGCGCTGGTGGCCTTTATGACCATTTCTAACCTGCGTAGCATCAAGACCGTGGCGAACTTCAATACCCTGATTGTGATCCTGCAGATGGGTATTGTGGCGGTAATCGTTGGCCTGATCATCTACGGTGTCTCCAACGGCGAAGGGGCCGGTACGCTGACCAGCACCCGTCCGTTCTGGTCGGAAGGTGCACACGTTGTGCCGATGATTACCGGGGCAACGATTCTGTGCTTCTCGTTCCTGGGCTTCGACGGTATCTCCTCGCTGTCTGAAGAGACTAAAGATGCAGAGCGCGTGATCCCGAAAGCTATTTTCCTTACGGCGCTGATTGGCGGTCTGGTGTTCATCGGTGCCTCTTACTTCCTGCAACTGTACTTCCCGGATATTTCTCGCTTTAAGGATCCGGATGCGTCTCAGCCGGAAATCATGCTCTATGTGGCGGGTAAAACCTTCCAGTGGGGCGTGCTGATTTTCTCCAGCGTGACCGTTCTGGCTTCCGGTATGGCGGCACATGCAGGCGTCTCTCGTCTGATGTACGTGATGGGTCGTGACGGTGTATTCCCGACGCGTTTCTTCGGCTACATTCATCCGAAGTGGCGTACCCCGGCATGGAACGTGCTGCTGGTAGGCGCGATTGCCCTGATGGCGATTAAATTTGACCTGGTGACGGCGACGGCGCTGATCAACTTCGGCGCGCTGGTGGCGTTTACCTTCGTGAACCTGTCTGTGATTTCACAGTTCTGGATCCGCGAAAAACGCAACAAGACGCTGAAAGACCATTTCAACTATCTGGTGTTGCCGGTCTGTGGCGCGCTGACCGTTGGCGCTCTGTGGATCAACCTGGAAGAGAGTTCTATGGTTCTGGGCCTGATCTGGGCCGGTATCGGTCTGGTGTATCTGGCTTGCGTGACCAAAAGCTTCCGCAACCCGGTTCCGCAGTACGAAGATATCGCACAGTAATTCATAAGGTCTGTAGGCCCGGTAAGCGAAGCGCCACCGGGCAGGAAGCCGGAGTTAACCACTCCGGCTTTTTTTATGTCGTTGGTTTATTTCCAGTCATTATTCATAACCATTTGTTCTAAATTAGAGAATTTGGTTATTGGTTCCCCGCCGCGTGGTCAGGAATAATTTCCTGATTGATATTCTTCAGGCTAACTAATTTATGTTTTCAATGATTTTGAGCGGGGTTATCTGCGGCGCGCTGCTGGGTTTTGTGATGCAACGCGGTCGATTCTGTCTGACCGGTGGTTTTCGCGATATGTATATCGCCAAAAACAACCGCATGTTCTATGCGCTGCTGATCGCGATTTCCATACAGAGCGTCGGCGCCTTTGCCCTGATTCAGGCGGGGGTGATCCGCTATGATGCAGGCGCGTTCCCGTGGCTTGGCACCGTTGTCGGTGGCTACATCTTTGGGATTGGGATTGTTTATGCAGGCGGATGCGCCACCGGAACCTGGTATCGTGCGGGTGAGGGGCTAATCGGCAGCTGGATAGCACTGGTGACCTACATGGTGATGAGCGCGGTGATGCGTTCGCCTCATGCCAGCGGTTTAAACCAGACGCTCAAGACGTACAGCACGGAGCACAACTCCATTGCCGACACCCTGAACCTCTCGGTCTGGCCGCTGATTGCGGTTCTGCTGGTGGTAACGCTCTGGGTGGTCAGCAAAGAGCTGAAAAAGCCAAAACTGAAAGTGGCTTCTTTGCCGCCGCGCCGTACCGGGATTGCACATATTTTGTTTGAAAAACGCTGGCATCCGTTCGTGACGGCAGTGCTGATTGGTCTTATCGCACTGCTGGCATGGCCCTTGAGCGAAGCCACGGGGCGTATGTTTGGGCTCGGGATCACTTCACCGACGGCAAACATTCTGCAGTTCCTGGTGGCGGGAGACAGTAAATTCCTCAACTGGGGCGTTTTCCTGGTGCTGGGGATTTTCCTCGGTTCGTTCATTGCAGCAAAAGCCAGTCGCGAATTCCGCGTGCGGGCTGCCGATGCGGCAACCACGCTGCGCAGTGGTTTCGGTGGGATCCTGATGGGCTTTGGCGCCAGCATTGCCGGCGGTTGCTCTATCGGTAACGGTCTGGTAATGACAGCGATGATGACCTGGCAGGGCTGGGTTGGCCTGGTATTTATGATCCTTGGCGTCTGGACCGCGTCGTGGATTGTGTTTGTACGACCGCAGCGTAAAGCCCGTCTGGCAACCGCTGCGGCAAATTAAGCGTAAGGATTAATGATGGCGATTAAAAAACTGGACGTGGTCACGCAGGTTTGCCCGTTCCCACTGATTGAAGCAAAAGCTGCGCTGGCCGAGATGGCGAGCGGTGATCAACTGGTAATTGAATTTGATTGCACCCAGGCAACCGAAGCGATCCCTCAGTGGGCGGCGGAAGAGGGGCATGCGATTACGGATTATCAGCAGGTTGGCGATGCCGCCTGGAGCATCACCGTACAGAAAGCGTGATAGCAGGCCCTCCGCCGCGTCGCGGAGGGCGAATCTCAGACGATCTCCTCCGCGTACTGCCACAGCGCCTTCAGCAGTGCCTGCTTCTCTTTATCATCCGCATATTCCTGATACAACACCTGCAACTCATCGGCGTAGCGCTGTAAGTATTCCGGCGTAAAGACCTGGCGACGGTGTTCCAGCCAGCGCTGCTGTTCTGCTTCATCCAGCGTACCGGGGAAGTTACGCGCCCGGTAGTTGAACAACAGTTTCTCAATCCGCGGGTCGACAAAGGTGATATCGAGCGCCGGCAGGTTCTGCGGGTCAGTTTCCAGCACAATCTTCATCGCCGCCCGGTCAGCATCGCTGAAGAAGCCGTTATAGAGCTGGGCATCCACGTTGTCAGACGGCGTGAACGGTTCCGCTTGCGCAAAGACAGCGACCACGTTGTCACGCACCTGCGGATTTTCACGCAGTATTTTCAGATTATCGAGACAGTGCTGACGATTAATCCCCAGACGATCGGCATCTTCGGGACGCAGCGTGTTAGCCTGCGCCAGCACCGGGCATTTATTGATGTGTACCAGCTTCAGCGGCACGGCGGCGTTATCGCCCAGATCGGCTTTGGCGGTGTACAGACGTTCGCGCAGGGTGTCGCTGTCCAGTTCCAGCAATGGCGAAATATCACCGGCCAGATCAACCATAATCACTGCATTACGGTTATCCGGATGCCAGGCCAGCGGCGCAACCCAGCTGGTGTTGCCGCGCCATGCGCCAAACATGCCAGAAACATGCACCAGCGGCTTCATTTGCGGCACATCAATCAGCGCGGCAAGCTTGTGCTTGTTGCGGTGCGTATAGAGATACTCAAACAGACGCGGCTGACGTGACTTCACCAGTTGCGCCATGGCAATGGTGGCATAGACGTCCGCCATCGCATCGTGCGCGTTGCTGTGTTCAATACCATTCGCTTTCGTCAGATGCTCCAGGCGAAAACTGGGAAGCCCGTCGTCGTTTTCCGGCCAGTTGATGCCTTCCGGGCGCAGGGCGTAGCAGGCGCGCATAACGTCCAGCAGATCCCAGCGTGAATTATCATGCTGCCAGCTCCAGGCGTAGGGATCGTAGAAGTTGCGGTACAGCACGTTACGTGTGACCTCGTCGTCGAAACGCACGTTGTTGTAGCCAATAATGCAGGTTTTCGGCACCGTAAACAGCGCGTGGATCCGCGCGGCAAACGCCGCTTCATTGTCACCTTTCTCCCGCGCTTCCTGAGGGGTGATCCCGGTGACCATTACGGCGCCAGGCTGAGGCAAGTAGTCATCCGCAGGTTTGCAGTAAAACACCTCTGGCTCGCCGATGACATTGAATTCGCTATCGGTACGCAGGGCGGCAAATTGCGCAGGTCTGTCGAGCGCCGGGTGAACGCCAAAGGTTTCGTAATCGTGAAAAAGAAAGGTGGGTTGCTGCTTGCCGTCATTCATAAATAAGTGGATTCCGTGACATCTGGTTGCGCACTGCCTGAACTGCACAGAGTACCAAAGTTCGACGCGGTAATCAGCCGGACTCGCCGCGAAGACATGAAGAAACTCGCGATCGGGAACGCGCTCAGAGGGACTCAAGAGAGAAAACTCTGCGATAAGTCACATTTTCTTGCAATTAATCCCTGTTTGTTTCGCCAGTTTTCCGTAAAAAGGACGGCTATTTTGGAACACCTGAGGACATGCTGTTGAAACCCCGTCTGTTTATTGCCGCTTCTTTACTTGTGATGAATCTCTCTTCTGCGTTTGCCGCTACTTCGGCCAATTTTGCTCCCCCTCCGCCCAGCATCGAGGCCGGTTCGTGGGTGCTTATGGATTACACCACGGGGCAAATTCTCACGGCGGGTAATGAACATCAGCAGCGCAATCCTGCCAGCCTGACCAAACTGATGACCGGCTATGTGGTCGACCGCGCCATTGACAGCCAGCGCATTACGCCGGATGACATAGTCACGGTGGGACGCGACGCGTGGGCGAAGGACAATCCGGTCTTTGTTGGATCCTCGTTGATGTTCCTTAAAGAAGGTGATCGGGTATCCGTGCGCGATTTAAGCCGTGGACTGATTGTTGATTCCGGTAACGACGCCTGCGTTGCGCTGGCTGACTATATCGCCGGTGGGCAGCCGCAGTTTGTCGCCATGATGAATAATTACGTTAAGAAGCTTAATTTGCAGGATACCCATTTTGAGACGGTTCACGGACTGGATGCTCCCGGTCAGCACAGCTCGGCTTACGATCTGGCGGTGTTGTCCCGGGCTATCATTCATGGCGAGCCTGAGTTCTATCATATGTACAGTGAGAAAAGCCTCACCTGGAACGGTATTACACAACAGAACCGTAACGGGCTGCTGTGGGACAAAACCATGAACGTCGATGGGCTGAAAACCGGGCACACTTCGGGCGCGGGCTTCAACCTGATTGCCTCAGCGGTGGATGGCCAGCGGCGACTGATTGCCGTAGTGATGGGGGCGAATAGCCCGAAAGGGCGTGAGGAGCAGGCGCGCAAACTGCTGCACTGGGGGCAACAACATTTCGACACGGTGCAGATCCTGCGCAGCGGTAAGCAGGTTGGAACGGAGCGCATCTGGTACGGCGATAAAGAGAACATCGCGTTGGGCACCGAGCACGATTTCTGGATGGCGCTGCCGAAGGCAGAAATCCCGAACATCAAAGCGAAGTACATCCTCGATAAGAAGGAACTGGAAGCACCGCTCGCCGCGCATCAACGGGTCGGCGAAATTGAACTCTACGACCGTGACAAACTGGTTGCTCACTGGCCTCTGGTGACGCTGGAAGCCGTTGGGAAGGGGGGCGTTTTCTCCCGCCTGAGCGACTACTTTCACCATAAAGTCTGAGTCGTACTGACAACAAACTGGCAGGAGTTCGGCTCCGCTCACATAATAACCACAAAGTGCTTGTGATGGCTGTTTAGTCTTCGTTACACTGTATATAAATACAGTGTAATAATGGAGGCAACATGAACTACGAGATCAGAAATGTTGATAAACGCACCGTTGCAGGTTTCCACCTGGTGGGGCCGTGGGATCAGAAGGTGAAACAGGGCTTTGACCAACTAATGGTGTGGGTGGATGGCAAGCAGGTTGTCGCGCAGGAATGGATCGCCGTTTACTTCGACAATCCGGATGAAGTGCCCGCCGAAAAACTGCGCTGTAGTACGGTTGTTTCTGTGCCCGCCGATTTTGTTATACCGGAAAACAGTGAAGGCGTGACGCTCAGCGAAATCGACGGCGGTTACTACGCCACGGCGGTTGCGCGCGTTGATAATGGTGACTTTGCGACGCCATGGCATCAGTTATTTAATAGCCTGATGCAGGATAAAACGTATGAAATGACGTGCAAACCCTGCTTTGAAGTCTATCTGAACAACGGTTGCGAAGACGGTTACTGGGATATTGAGATGTATATATCGGTGCAACCTACCACGAAGTAAGCATAAAACCAGGCGGACCGGCGCTGAGCGACTACGCTTAGCGTGATGTCCTGTCCGCCGTGGCAATCTTCTGCGCGTAAAAACAGGTACAATCTGTTTTTTTATTCTTGCCTGACGGAGTGCCTGAGTGCGTGCCGACAAGTCACTAAGCCCATTTGAAATACGCCTGTATCGCCATTACCGCATCGTGCATGGTATTCGCATCGCGCTGGCCTTCATTCTGACCTTTCTGCTCGTTCGTTTATTTAACATTCCGGAAGGAACATGGCCCTTGATTACGCTGGTGGTGATCATGGGGCCAATCTCGTTCTGGGGAAACGTGGTTCCCCGCGCGTATGAGCGGATTGGCGGCACGATCCTCGGGTCGGTACTGGGTCTGGTGGCGCTGCGTCTGGAGCTTTTTTCATTGCCGTTGATGCTGCTCTGGTGTGCGGCGGCGATGTACCTCTGCGGATGGCTCGCACTAGGAAAAAAACCGTATCAGGCGCTTTTAATTGGCATAACCTTAGCCGTAGTGGTGGGCGCACCCGCAGGCGACATGGAGACCGCGCTCTGGCGCGGCGGGGATGTTATTCTCGGGTCGCTCCTCGCCATGCTGTTCACTGGAATCTGGCCGCAGCGCGCCTTCATCCACTGGCGCATCCAACTGGCACACTGCGTAACGGCCTATAACCGTGTGTATCAGGCTGCGCTATCGCCTAATCTGTTAGAACGTCCCCGGCTGGATAAACATCTGCAACAGCTCCTGGCTGACGTGGTAAAAATGCGCGGACTGATAACTCCTGCAAGCAAAGAAACGCGCATCCAGAAATCCATTTTTGAAGCCATTCAGACCGTCAACCGTAATCTGGTTTGCATGCTCGAATTGCAGATCAATGCCCTGTGGGCGACCCGTGAGAGCCATTTCGTCATGCTCAACGCCCATACGCTGCGGGAAACGCAGCAAATGACCCAGCAGGCGTTACTGACGATTGCTCATGCGTTGTTTGAAGGCAATCCGCAACCGATTCTCGCGAACAGTGAAAAATTAAATGAGACCGTTAACGAACTGCGCACGCTGATACGTCAACATGATGAGCACAATGTGGCCGAAATACCGATTCATGGTTATGTCTGGCTAAGCCTGGAAACGGCCCGTCAACTGGAGCTGCTGTCGCATCTTATCTGCCGCGCACTGCGCAAATAAAAAACAGGTAAGGGGGAATACTGCCCCTGCTGCTTCGATTCAGCAAGGAATAAGGGTATGATGGAAACCAGAATGAAGCCATTGTCATTTGTGGCTGCGAAAAGTAATGTTAGCCCTATCGTTTAAACGAATCCGACTCTCACATTATCAGGGGTGTAAAAATGGAAACTACCAAGCCATCTTTCCAGGACGTGCTGGAATTTGTCCGTCTGTTCCGTCGTAAAAACAAACTGCAGCGTGAAATCCAGGACGTTGAGAAAAAGATCCGTGACAACCAGAAACGTGTTCTGCTGCTGGACAACCTGAGTGATTACATCAAACCGGGTATGAGCGTTGAAGCTATTCAGGGCATCATCGCCAGCATGAAGAGCGACTATGAAGATCGCGTTGATGACTACATCATCAAAAATGCAGAGATCTCCAAAGAACGTCGCGACATTTCCAAGAAACTGAAAGCGATGGGCGAAATGAAAAACGGCGACGCGAAAGCGGAGTAACGTTTGTATGCAGTGAGGATCCGCAGTGCGATCCTCACTGATGTTTTACGCCGCCGCTGACCATCCGCAATAAGTGCTGTTCCGGCCAGTGTTCGGTCAGTCTGTTCTTTGCCAGTAGCCACTTAACGTAGTCCACATCGTGTCGCTGCCTGTCGAGCATCAGTCCGACGACGCTGCCACTGTGCGCCACGTTCACACCGTATAAATCGCACTCTTCAACCAGCGACAATAGCGCATCGAAATCGGGCTTCGGCAACAACATCTGGCTGGCAATAGCGCTCAGCGTCGCCGCTTCTCCCATCCGATAAGGATTCTGCTCCGCGCAGGCTTCTTGTACTTTTTCCCATGCCCGCTTCAGCGCAGGCGCGCCAGCATGCAAGCCAGCCTGCCGCGGAATGCGATGATAGTCAGCAGTACGTAAAGTTTGCGGGCTTTCCAGCACGAGGAGATCAAGCGTTGGTTGAGAATCGCAGGAGATTTGCGTCGATGCGTCGTTGTGGTCAAACAGAGTGAGTTGATGAAAAACGGTGCTGTCGGTCGGTTCCAGTGAGACGCAAAGCTGCGCGAGCGTGGATTCATCCAGTTGATGACCGAGGTGCTGCGCTGTGGCGACGGCTGTGGCGGCGATATCCGCCGTACTGCTGGCCATGCCTTTTGCAACTGGGATGGTTGAATGGATCGAAATACGGATATCCTGGCTCAGGTGCGCGGGGTAATTCCAGTGTTCAAGGAGTGTGTTAACCATCGCCCGGGAAAGAGGGCGCTCATCTGCTAAAGGGGAACCGGTACTGACCTCGACGGTGCTGTACCAGTCAACCGGGCAGGAGACCAGTTTCTCGCTGCCCATAATCCAGCCCTGAATAAGCTCTCCGCATGACGCGGGGCACTGCGCAACAGCCACGTTATCACCTTTCCGCTCTGCAATCCTCGGCGCATAGTGTCATGGCGATTGCGCTATTACCATGATTTGCCGCAATTTGTGCGGCGCGAACTCAGGCCGACACGACGAAAGATTCTGATTCTGCGAGAGCAATCCGCATCACGTCCTGGGCTATCATCAGCTCTTCGTTGGTGTTGATGACCGCGACCTTAACGATCGCGTTTTCCGCCTGAATAAAGGTCGCATTCCGTTGGTTCTTCTCTTCATCTATGGCAAGACCCAGGAAGTGCAGATTCTGACAGACTGCCGCTCTCGCGCGCGCCGAGTTTTCTCCGATACCACCGGTAAACACCAGCGCATCCAGTCCCCCCATCTGCATAATATAGCTGCCAATCGTGGCACGAATACGCTCCGCAAATAGCGACAGGGCGAGCGTGGCGCGAGGGTTCCCGCCGTCGGCGGCCTGTTCAACGTCACGATAGTCATGCGAGATACCTGAAACGCCAAGCAGCCCGGATTCATTGTTCAGCAGGTGGTTGAGTTGCTGCGGGGTCATGTTTTCACGCTGGGCAACCCACGGCAAGATAGACGGGTCGATATCTCCACTACGGGTTCCCATCATGACGCCAGACTGCGGGGTGAAACCCATCGATGTATTCACCGACTTCCCGCCCTTAATCGCACAAATACTGCTGCCGTTGCCCAGATGACAACACACAACGCGCAGCGCGCTGAGTGGAACGCCAAGCTTTTCGGCGAGTGTTGCACTGACATACTTATGGCTGGTCCCGTGAAAACCATAGCGGCGGATACCAAACTCCGCGTAATACCGCCACGGAAGCGGATAGATATAGGCGGGTTCTTCCAGCGTTTGATGAAACGCGGTATCAAAAACGGCCACGGAAGGCACATCGGGCAACAACTGGCGAAACACGTTAATGCCGAGTAGGTTAACCGGGTTGTGCAAGGGAGCCAGTTCGGCAAGGCGTTCAATTTCCGCCAGCGATTGATCGGTTACACGCACTGAGTCCTTAAACGATTCTCCGCCATGCGCCACGCGGTGGCCGACCCCCTCAATATCCTGCAGGCTGCTGATAACACCGTGGCTAATCAGCATTTCGAGAAGCAGGGTCACCGCTTCGCGATGATCGGCAACCGGCGTGGTCTGCTGCCACTTTTGATCCTGCGCTTTTAGAGTGATCCGGGCATCCGGCAGGCCGATACGCTCAATGAGCCCCTGACACAGTAAATCGCCCTGCGGCATCTCCAGCAACTGAAATTTAAGGGACGAGCTGCCCGCATTGATCGCCATTATTTTGTGAGACATGAAGATTCCTTTTGGTTCAGAAAGGCAAACAGTTCATCGAGTCCGGAATGGTTGACGGCGCTGGTCACGAAGACGCGCTGTGCCCCGGCCTGCTCCAGCCAGCCGGTGACCTGCGCAATTTTTTGCGCGTCCGCTAAATCTGATTTGGTCACCACGCCAAACGCAGGTCTGTTCATCGGTGCGGTAAAGCCGGGGGAGAACGGTGACCACTGCGCATCGCTATTGAGTACCAGCGCAATGACATCCGCCTCGCAGGCACTTGCCAGCAGTGCGCTGTACAGACATCGGTTTTCCAGGTATTCGCCGGGGGTGTCGATAGTTTCGGCTGACCAGACAATTGCCTGCGTTTTCTGATACTCGAGAGCCTCGCCGCGCAGACACTGTGTCAGCGAGGTCTTACCGCACTGGCTGGGGCCAATTAACATCATGCGCTGCATAATGCTATGTCCGCGTGATTGAACAGGTTGTAAAACGCATCATTTCGCCGAGCGTGCGCGTTACCTGTTTCAGGGCGTATTCCACTGCCGACACGTCGCCGGTTAACACCACTGCACCGGTAAAACGGTCGAGAAAGCCGATCTCTACTGCGCCGGATTTCGTCGCGATATCGCAGGCAATGATGGAGGCTTCACTTGGCGTGATGGTGAGAATGCCAATCGCCGAGACGCTGTCCTGTAATCCCAGTTTCTTGAACAGATCTTTACCTGGGTTCGCAATCAGATGCGCCAGCGTGACCTGTTTGCCCGGTACGTACTCCTGGATCATGCGATCCGTGGTCGGTTGTCTTTCCATTACCCCTCCACCATCTGACGCCACATCGCTTCGTGTGGGCGTGGGATCACCGAACGATAAACCAGCAAACCTTTTTCACCCGCGCTCTCACTGGCAACCGCGACCGCGTTGTTGACATCGGAAACGTCGCCTGCGACGACCATGTAACATTTGCCACCGATGCCGAATGCCATATGCACGCGAACGAGAGTAACGTTAGACGCCTTCACCGCCCGGTCAGCCGCACTGATACAGGCCGCTACGCTCCAGGTTTCGACTATCCCCACCGCCTGACGTTTATCCACGCTGTTCAGGCCGCTGATTGCGGGAAGCACGCTGGCGTGAATGTTGGGTAATACCAGACTATCGACCAGCATCTCGCCAGCGAGCGCGTTTCCGGTTTCGATGGCCTGTTGTACTGCGCCGACATCGCCGCCCAGCATGAGCAAAAATTTGCCCGGACAAATGGTTTTGCTGACCAGCAGATCCACATTGGCGCTTTTCAGCATGGCATCACCCGCTTCCATCCCTTTGGCGATGCTGGTGAGTTCTAAAATACCTATGGCCTGAGACATGGTTAACCTCTTACAACGATAATGGCCTGATCTGTTACCTCACAGACAATGCCGTCAATACTGGCGTGAACAGGCGCACCGAGCGCACCTTGCGGAATAGTTGCGACGCACTGACCACGCGCGACGCGCTCACCTTTCTGAACGCACGGCACCGCGCTGGCACCGATATGCTGGCGCAGCAGTAGCGTGGTTCTCTCAACAACGGGCTCGTTGTCGACTAACGGTGCTTCCTGATACCACGGCGTTAATCCCAGTTTGGCGATGAGTCGCTTTACCGGTACCAGACGGTATTTCGCCATCTCATCAGCCGGATTGAGCGGGCCTTCGTAACGCTGATTCTGTGCGCGCAGTTCACGCTTCAGCATGCGGTTAATCCGCATGGGGGAAATTCCTACCGGACAGGCCACACTTTCGCAGACGTTACATTCGGAACAGGTGAGGGCACTGAGCAGCAGTTGTGGTGTGGCGGCCTGGTGGAAATTGACCGCACGAACCAGCAGATGCGGAGAGAGTTCGTGACCGATGAGATGTCTTGGACAGAGATCGGTACACAGGCGGCACTGTTCACAGACGGTTCTCGCCACTGACAGTACGGTGCGCTCATCCTGCATACGTCGCTGAATCAACGGGTGCGATTTTGGCAGCACCAGCAGTCCACCGGTGGTTTTCGTGACCGGTGCGTCCAGCGACGTCACCAGGCTTCCCATCATCGGCCCACCGTTGATAAAACCCGGATCGTCGATGGTTGCGCCACCCGCCATTTCCAGCACGTCGCGTAAGGACATGCCGATGGGAACGGTCACGGTTTGCGGACGGGCAACGGCACCGTTAATGGTGAGCGTGCGGCGCGTCACGGGATACTGCTGCTCGACCGCACGAGCGATATTCAGCACGGTCTGTACGTTGTTGACCACCACTCCCACGCTGACCGGCAGAGCGGCCGGGGGAACGCGACGACCCGTTGCCATCCAGATCGTCAACACTTCATCGCCTGCCGGATAGACGTCGGGCAGAATGTGCAGTCTGATCGTCGGGGGCAACAGCGGCGTCAGCGCGGCAATCGCTGGCTGATACTTTTCTTTCAGGGCTATAATCCCTTCGCGGGCGCCCGTAGCTTTCATCGTATACTGAACGCCGCGAATCAGACGTGCCGCCTGTTGCGCCATGAGTTGTTGATCGACTTTCAGCATCGGCTCGCATTCAGCGGCATTGACCAGGAATATTTCTACCTGAGCCTGCAGTTTGACATGCGTCGGAAAGCCAGCTCCGCCCGCCCCCACGATGCCTGCCGCGCGAACGCGTTCAACGAGAGTCAGCGCATCCAGGGTGTCCAGTTCATCATGCAGGGCGGTATTCATAGCAACTCCTCAAGCAGTTCCTGAATGGCCCCGGCATCTGCTGCTCTGGGGCTGGTCTTCAGCGTTACGTCCGCCAGCGCGGCCTGAACCATTGCTGGAATACGCTGTGACCAGTCCTGTTTTTGTTCTTTAAGCGCTGCGGCGAGGGTGGGGATGGCGCATGCTTTTTTCAGTTGCTCAATGTGCTGCACCAGCGCATTTACGCTCGTCGTATCATTGGCACTGTCAGGACATAAATGACAGGTTTTCGCGAATCGGGCGTAACGTTTAGCCGCCCGCGGATCGTGCGCGTTGAAGCGGATCACCGACGTCAGCAGCAGGGCGTTCGCCAGACCGTGGGGCAGATGGAACTGGCCGCCTAACTGGTGGGCGATGGCGTGGTTCAACCCTAGTCCTGCCTGGCTGAATGCCATCCCTGCCAGCGTAGAGGCGTTGTGCATTTTGCCTCGGGTGGCAAGACAGTCGCCTTTGCGGACGGCAACAGGCAGGTACTGAAAGACGATCTGGGCTGCTTTTTCAGCAAGTGCATCGGTGAAGTCGTTGGCGCGTGTGGACACATAGGCTTCCAGCGCGTGGGTCAGAACATCCATCCCGGTATTAGCGGTAATAGCGGGCGGGACGCTGACGACCAGCATCGGATCCAGGATCGCCATATCCGGATAGAGCGCGTTGTTGAACAACGGATACTTAATGCCTTTCTCCGGATCGCTAATCACGCAGGCGCTGGTGACTTCCGACCCGGTTCCGCTGGTGGTCGGAATCGCCACGCAGGTTTCGATGTCAATATCGAACTGACGACTGAACCAGACAATGGCCTTCGCCGCATCCAGCGCGGAGCCGCCGCCGAAACCGATCACCACGTCAGGGCGCAGGGACTGCATTTGCGCGATGCCCTGAACGACGGTTCCGATGGTCGGATCGGGCGTGATCTCACTGAAGACGCTGATCCGGTTATCCGCCGGTATCGCCTCGCGTAGTGAATCAATCAGCGGCGAACGAGCGAGAAAACCATCGCAGATAATCCAGATGTGCTTGTTCGTAAAACGACCAAGCACCTTCAGGCTTCCAGGGCCGCTGTACAAACGGGTTTGCAGTGAAAAGGTATTCATCACAACCTCATTAGCGGATTGAGAAACCGTTAGTCAGCACACAGCGACGGGAGCGAGCAAACGTGCGCGCCGACGTTGTCCCTTCACCGGTAGGCGTGGCGATAGTGAAGGTGGTAAATCCTTCGCCGCCGACGCCAATTCCCGCATAGGAGGGGCCATTTTTAACGAAAATGGAGGTCTGCAGGGTCCGCGCTGCGAGGTTCAGGCGGGACACATTTTGTGAGTGCATGATAGCGGTATGATGCAGCCCATCTTCCACTTTCAGTGCCAGCGACAGCGCGGCGTCAAAATCTTTTACCTTCACCACTGGCAGCATTGGCATCAACTGCTCACTGGTGACCCAAGTGTCATCCGTGCTGACGACGCCAATCAACAGGCGCGGCGCTTTTGCCGGGACCGGAATGCCGGCGGCGTCGAGCATGGCAGAAGGACTTTTACCGACCAGTTTTTTATTGGCTATGCCATCTGGCAAGCAGGTCGCGCGCAGTTTCTCGATATCGGCCGGACTGAGCAACAGAGCGCCGAAACTTTGCATTTGCTGGATCAGTTGTTCCGCAACGGACTCCACCACAATCAGGCTCTTCTCTGAGATACAGGGCAGGTTGTAGTCAAAGGCCGCGCCGTTGATGATATCTTCTGCGGCCTTCACCAGGTCCGCGGTCTCATCGACGATGCAAGGGGGATTCCCCGCGCCGGCGCCAATCACTTTCTTCCCGCTCTTCATGCCCATTGCCACAATGCCCGGACCACCGGTTATTGCCAGTACGGCAATTTTTGGATGCGCCATCATCTGCTGGGTGGCTTCAAATGTCGGTTCGGCAACGGTCACCACCAGATTGCGAATACCACAGGTGCGAAACGCAATATCCTCAATCATGGCAATAAGCTTCAGCGATACCGCTTTGGCGCCCGGATGCGGACTGAAATAGACGCTGTTGCCCGCTGCCAGCATGCTGATGCTATTGTTGATAATGGTTTCCGTCGGGTTGGTGCTGGGGGCGACGGAGCCAATCACGCCAAACGGTGAATATTCAAACAGCACCATGCCGCCATCACCGGTGAGCGCGGTGGTGGTCAGGTCTTCGATACCCGGTGTGTTGTCCAGCGCAGCTTTGTTTTTGAGGAATTTATCTTCTTTGTTCCCCATTCCGGTTTCCGCTGCGCTTTCTGCTGCCAGGGTAGCCAGCTGTGGTGCCAGTTCTTCCCGGATGGCGCTGATAATGGCGCTGCGTGTTTTCAGGGGTGACTGCTGATAACGCAAGAACGCCTGGTGGGCGGCATTGACTGCTTCATCAACAGACTGAAAGATTCCGTTCCCTTTGATTTCAGTTTTCGCGGGAGCCAGTTGCTCGCTCAAAATGGTGCGGATGAGGGTTTCCAGTTCAGTAGTATTCATTGATGTGTTCTCACGTTTATTGCTGCAATGGCAGCCTGTGCAATGTCCATGTCCTGTTCAACGCTTCCTCCGCTGATACCAAGACCCCCAATAAGCAATCCATCACGCCATAGTGCGTAGCCGCCGCCAAATGTGACGACTTTTCCCTGCATATGACTTTCCAGTCCGTACAACGGTGCGCCGGGCTGAACCACCGACGAGAGTTCATGAGTCGCGGTTTTCATCGCCACGGCGGTCCAGGCTTTTTTCGGTGCCAGTTCACTGCTAACCAGCAGAGCGTCCGGCATCCGCCAGGTGACAGCTTCTGTGCCGTGGGCGTCAACAATACTGACGACCACCGGGACGTTTAAGGCTTGCGCCCGCTCGACGGCGGCGCGGGTTAACTGATGGAGATCGCCAAAAGAAAGCGACATCGCAGATTCCTTTTTGACAGGGGCGTGACCGGTCGCCAGATAGCGTTTCGTCACTTCCCGGATAATCGTGTCCTGATGAGCGTCGTGATCTTCCGCGCGCGCCAGCGCATACAAGCAGTCTGACAGGCGATTGATATAACGCATCAGCACATGCCTTACGCTGACATCGGCAGCGAGTTCCACCAGACGTCGTTCAGCCCGGCGCGCCAGCGTACGGGCAAAATGCAGGCGGCTTGCGGCTTCACTGCGGCCTGGCAGAATAAAACTGCGCAAGGGCGCGACGCGTCCCATCGCGGTATCGATGGCCGCTTCCAGCGCGGCAATTTCCTCAGAGCTGATATAGCGTTGGTCCGCTGAAGGCTGCTCGCTTTCACTGGCAAGCTCAGCGCTGAACCAGAAAATTTGCAGTTGAATGGCCTCCAGCAGCGCGCGATGTTGCGTGTTGCGGGTGGCGCAGACACACAGGCTCAGCGCGGCGTTAAGCTCATCGAGCGTGCCGTATGCTTCCACTCGGGGGTGCGTTTTACTGACGCGCTGTCCGGTAAAGAGCGCCGTGGTACCAGCGTCGCCTGTGCGGGTATAAATCGCCATAACTCCCCCTTAACGAGAAAGCGTGTCGACAATGCCGACAACGGCCAGATCGATGGCCTCATTCGGCCCGGAAAAAACATGCCTGGCGCTGGAGCCGCTGCTCAGGAGCACCAGTTCGCCAACGCCTGCGCCAACAGAATCAACGGCGACTTCATCGCCTGCCGTCGGATTCGCCGGCAGTTCACCGTCGGCACTGACCCGGCGTACCAGCAGAAGTTTTTTACCGACCAACGAGGGCGATTTTTGCGTGGATACCACCGCGCCTGTAACACGTGCCAGATGCATGGTTCACTCCTGCTTAATCAAGTGGATGTGGCGTGAACTCGCGGTCTCGCGAGCCAGCGCGGTAACAACACATTTGCGATGCAGCACCAGTAATCCTGAGGGTAACCGGGCAACATCGGCATAACTTAACAGTCGGGTAGGGTGCAACATGATCGGCTGACCCTGTTCATCGCAGAGAACCAGCGGCAGTCGGGCCAGTTTCTTCACCGGCAATGCGGGCAACAACCGACGTTGCACTGAGAGTTGCACCCGAAGACCAAATGTCAGTGCCTCATGGATCATGACGGCACTGACATGCGACGAATCGTTGTCGGCAATCTGTTCCAGCAGAGGCAGATCGACCTGCAAAATATGCAGAGAGGCGTACTGACAAAACAGGGTGCGGGAAGGGGTTTCCCGCAGTTGCGCGACGCTCAGCGTGACGGTACTTTGCGCACGTCGTTGCAGGCGGGAGACCACCTCTTCGACGATTCGCTGCAACAGATCGCCGTTCATCGCGGCGTCACCAGTGTGACAAAAGCATTGGCGTCATCAGCCCCGGCAGCATTGGCTTCGTCGGTATCAATATGCATTTCCAGACGCATATCAGGGGAAACGCGAACCGCAACGTTATCGAAGATTAGCCGACGATCGGTTCCCTCAATGGCGACACTGACGCTATCGCCGTGGGCAACACGCAGGATCAGCGCATCCAGCGGTGACATGTGAATGTGGCGCTGGGCGACGATCACGCCAGAGGGAAGCTCCACTTCGCCAAAGGGACTCACGAGGCGAATACCCGGCGTTCCTTTGAGATTACCGGACATCCGCAATGGCGCGGCGATGCCCAGCGTTCTGGCATCCGTGCGCGAAATCTCCACCTGGCTGGTGCTACGCAGCGGCCCCAGCAGGCGGACATTTTTCAGTTGACCTTTTGGACCCACTAACGTGACGGTCTGCTCAGCCGCGTACTGTCCCGGTTGCAGGAGTCCTTTTTTCTCACTAATCGGATGTCCCGGAAAAAGACGGGAATAATCCTCAGCGCTAAGGTGGATATGACGGTTGGAAACGCCCAGGGGAATAGGGCGATCCCGTAATTCATTCAGCACTTTGCTGACCGTCGTCTCCAGAAGTTGCTTATCCATTACGCTTAACCTCGTTTACCTGAATGCAGGCAGAGCGACCGGGGTTCGCCTTTCTGGCGCTTACAGGCCGGGTCCAGACACAAATTGCAGCTGATAATCCCGTCTTCAGGCGCCGCTTCCGGTGCTGACTCTTCTACAACGACTTCAGTTTCAGGTTCTTTGATGGGGGCTGGTACGGGCTCCGGTGCAGACACCGTTGCGGGTGTTGGTACAGGTGCCGGGGTGGCAGCCATCGCACGGGAGAGAATGCCCTCGCCGGGTCTGGCGATCACTTTGTGCGCGACCAGGCCATCTTGCTGTTCGGCGAGATGAGCACCGGTGATGATGGCAGACTGTACTGATGCCACATCACCGGCGATCTTGATCACCGTCCAGCCTGAACCGTTGGTTTTTTCAAGGCCAACCAGCGTGATGGAAGCCGCTTTCGCCATGGCATCTGCGCAACAAATGGCTAATGCCAGACCACTAACTTCGAGTAATCCCAGTGATTGCTTCACGCTGTGCTCCTTTTCGATAATGCTCAGGCCGATTTCGGTAAAATAGCCTCAACGTCGCTGTGCGGACGCGGGATAACGTGGCTGGATTTCACCTCACCCACGACGCTTGCTGCCGCGCAGCCCGCATCAACAGCGGCTTTAACGGCGCCGACGTCACCGCGAACCATGACGGTCACCAGACCGGAGCCGATTTTTTCGTAACCGACCAGTTGCACGTTGGCGGATTTCACCATGGCATCTGCGGCTTCAATCGCGCCGACCAACCCTTTTGTTTCAACCAGACCCAGTGCGTTATTCATACTGCAATTCTCCTGTGGATTAAGCATTGAGATCCCGGAAGGGGATCCCTTTGACTAACCTTGCCGCGTTGTTTCCAGTACTTCGCCGGTCAAGGCTGTTTTGGCGATACGTCAGCGTAAAAAGCGGCGCTGAAGTGGGTAAATTTTTGTAGTGCACCACCAGGGTTTCTTCGTTGCAGGCGATACCAACCAGCAGCGGTGACATGCGGGCTGCCTGCCATGCGCTCTGAGCGACTTCTCCCGCCGCCTGGTGTTGAATCACAAACGGGATGCCTTCTTCTTCGATGCCGAGCAACACTTCTTTCCAGACTGAAAGACAGTCGCCGATAGTCGAAATCACAATGGCGGGCGTGGTGACGCTACTGTCCATGGACAAACTCCTTATGCCAGGAGAGGATGAGCCCCGTCGCCACTGCGTTTCGCGGACCTTCGGTGCCGCGAATATTTCCGCGTCCGGCAACCAGTCGGTAATGCGCCAGGGCATCCGTCACCAGTTGCGGCACTTCAAAGTCCAGCGAGGAGCCGCCCACCAGAACGACAAACGGAATGTCGCGGATATTGCCCGTCGGGCTGACCTGTCGCAGTGCGCGCAGAGCATTAGTGACAAACACACGCTCTTTGGCGCTGCGGCGAATAGCGCGAACTTTTTCCAGCGCGAGATCGCCGGGCAGAGGCACCAGTTCATCCGGCTTGACCACGCAGACGCGGGCAAACACCGCAGGAGGAAGCGGAGTCGGGAAGAACTGAACGCTGCCGTCTTCGTGACGCAAATGGAACAGGCTTTCGACCTTGGCTAACGGATACTTTTTGATCTCCTCCGCCAGATAGCGGTCATCGAGTCCCAGTTCCCGGGCGATGATCATGGTGACCATGTCGCCAGCCCCGGCGAGGTGCGTGGCGATAATTTCGCCTTTAGGATTAATGATGGAGGCGTCTGTCGAGCCAGCACCTAAATCCAGAATCGCCAGCGGACGTGTGGTCCCGGGCGTAGTGAGTGCGCCCAAAATCGCCGCTTCAGCTTCTGCGCCGCCGACCTGGACGTCCACGTTCAGCTTTTCTTTAATTTCGCTGGCGATCATTGCCATCTGTAGGCGGTCTGATTTCACCATCGATGCGATACCGACGGCCTGTTCCAGCGAAAACTCACCGGCCAGTCCGCCGGTGACGCTGACCGGAACGGAAGTATCGACGGCCAGCAAATCCTGGATAAAAATTTCGTTGCTTGGCTTGTTGGTCAGTTCCGCCATTGTCTGGCGAACGTGTTCCAGCATGCCGCCAATATTGGTGCCTGCTTCCCCGGTGACGTTGTCCAGTTTCGGGCATTCGCCTACCGCCTTCATAATGGCGTCGGCACCAGCAGCGACATCAACGCGTAGCGTACGCCCCTGCGACTGCAGCTCGATGTTTCCGGCAGGAATAGCGCGCGCTTTAACATCTCCCGAAGGCGTTTTCACCACCACGGCGGAGCGGTTGCCAATCAGCGCTCGCGCCATCGGAACAATGTTTTTGGTCTCGTCCGCATTGAGATTAAACACCGTCGCGATGCCATAAGGGTTTGACAGCGTTTCGATAACCTTACCGGGTACGGCGACCTCAATGGCGGCCAGCATGCCGAGCGGAATGCGGTCGATGTACAGCACTTCGTCAACGATGGGCAGGGGTTTTTCCAGTCGGTTACTGACCAGAACGCCATCGTCCTGTTGTAAAATGACACCGGTTAACTGGTAACCGGCACGGACAGAGGCGTTAATCATGGTGGCGACATCAGCGAAATCGAAGGCCGATGACACCACCAGAATTAACGGGGTATCCGCCGGTCGGGTGAGTAACTCTTCCGGCGTAATCGTGATCCCCACACCCAGACCGACACCGCCCGGCGTTTTCGGGTTATGACCGATCATGGTGGATTCGGTGATGATGGTTTCCGTGATGGTTTCCATCGCGACATCACCAATCACCGGGGTGGCTTCATTGATACGGATAAGCGAGATATCGCTGACATTGATGCCCGCATTGTTAGCCGCAAGCGTAAGCGCCTCCTGAATCCCAAACACATTACGCAATGTGCCTTTTATCCCGGTGGTTTCCGCCAGCGCGCTACCGGTAATGGTGAGCACGCCAGTGCCATCCAGCGTCGCCAGCGCGACTTCTGTGGATGAGTTGCCGATATCAATGCCAGCTATATATCTCATGACCTTTCCTTAGTCGTCGCCTTTCAGTTTCTTACGCTCGACATACAACACCGCAGCTTCACGAACAAACGCGGCGCAGATTTTGGCCTGATAGCGATTTTCAAGATCGTCCGCAATCGCGAGCAGTTCTTCTTTCGTTGAACGGTAAGGACGCAGGGCGTTATAGATCTCAAGAATGCGATCGTCCGGTACAGCCGTCAGTTCTGCGGCGCGCTCAAAGTTCATTGCCAGGCGGTCACGTCCGGCATCTTTGGCGATAGCCGCCTGAATGCGCAGCGTTTCCGGTGTGATACGCATATCCTGCGCGGTCACTTTGTTGCTCAGAACGTTTTCGAGAGTGAACTCATCCAGCGTTTTGTTGGTAGCCGTTTTGACCCACTCAGGATGCTTACTGGCGAGCGGATAGTCGGTCACTTTTGCGGTCTGGGTCGTACTGCTCGAACCAGTTGCCGGGGCAGATGTGTCGCCCTGTAGACTGTTCATGCGGCTCAACACATCCCGTACCATCGATTCAATTGCATCGGTATTCATAAAGGGATCCTTATTAAAGCGCCACGCGCAGTTCCTGCGGATTTTTGCCCGTCACGACGTACTTCGTCTCTTTAATGTGCAAAATGGCGGATTTAGCCTGATATTTCGGGCGCGCCATCTGATCGTTCAGCGTCGGAACCGGCTGCGGTGATTCACGCTTGGCATAACGCGCAGCGTTTTTACCAATCTGGCGATAGGTTTCCAGCGTCAGCAGCGGTGCCTGCGGGAACAGCTCCAGGTTGGACAGCGGAGGCAGCCCCTGTTGGTGGATGACCGTCGTGCCTTTTGACTGGATGCCGATAGAGATGCCGGAGCCACTCAGACGGTTACCCTCCACGGCAACGAAGGCCACGTCGGACGATTTAAAGCAGCGAATTACACGCGCTTTGATGCCTTCTTCTTCAATACCGGCAATCACTTCACGCAGAATGTTCTTGTGCGGCAAACCGACGATGTTAACGGTCTGAGAAAGGCCAAACGCCGGGCCGACAGCAATGATCACTTCATCCTGCTGCGTACCTTGTTTTGCCTCGCCAATTTCCGTCAGAAAACTGTCACCGGCCGGAGCAGCAGGCGCGGCTGACGTTCCCGGCGCGCGAAACGAGACGGGTTTATCGCTGGTCTGCATTTCGGACAGAACGTCTTCGATAATCTGGCGCAGCAATTTTTCATTAATTTCCATTGTTCACCCCTTAGCCAAGCTCGTTGGGATCAAGTGCGCCAGGGATGTTCTTAATTTCTTCCCAGCGTTCGCCTTGCAGGCGATAACCTGTTGCCGGACCGGCATAATCGTTGACATCATTGACTGCAGAGAGCACTTGTCCGTCGCCGACGATAATGGCGGAGGTATGCAGATAGTCCCCGGTTAACTTGGCTTTCTGGATGTTGAGCATGTCCTGCGCGACATCGGTAAAGCCGCCCTGAGCCAGCGCTTTCACCACTTCCAGACCGTTGCGGTTTTTGTTGATGATTTCCTGCGCAAACTTAATGTCCTCAACGATGTTACGTTCAGGCATATCTTTTGAACCGTGTGCGTAGGTTGCGGCTTCGACTTCTTCATCCGTAATCGGCGGCAGACCCATACCGGCGAAAACCGCCTGCAGAGCACGTGCTGCTTTGTTACGGATAGCGATAACGTCCTCTTCACGCACCGGACGCAGACCGCCGTCCACTTTCAGGTCACGCTGGATAACGTTGTAGTCATCGAAGTCTTCTGCATCTTCGTTGGAGCCCGCAAACATGTTGTCGTAGTTCGGTACGGCGGAATAACCAGAGGAGATAAAGTCGGTACCCGGCAGGAACTGCATCAGCAGACGTGCGGTACGACGCATATCGGAGTGGGTGAAGGTCTGGTCGTTACTGGAAGCGCATTCCAGATCCAGTGATGAACAGATCAGGTTTTCTGCCAGCACCGCACGGATCCCTGATGGCACCGCGGACGGAACGCCGATGCAGCTCACGGAGCCGTTCTGCAGACCCTGCACACCTGCCGCTTTGGTGATGTAAATGCAACGGGCTTCCAGATACAGCATGGATTTGCCTTCGGCATAGCCCATCTGCACCTCGGAACCTGAACCGGAGGTGAAACGCATTTTCAAACCACGGGAAGCGTAAGAAGACGCGAGGAAACCTTTTGACCACGGCGTATCATCGCCATCAGTAAAGACCGGTTCAGTACCGTAGACGGAAATGGTTTCGGCGTAGCAGGTATGGCCCAGCATGCCGAGTTTCAGTTCAGTGGCTTCTTCCAGCGAACATTGCGTCAACACGCCCGGACGACCGACCTGAGAACCAACGAGCAGAGCAATGGCGTTGAACGGGGCATAACGCGCCACGGCCACGGTAGTCTCTTGCTCATCAAAACCGCGCCATGCGCCTTCTGCTGCGTCGGCAGCAATCTGTACCGGGTTATCTTTGACGTTGGTGACGTGTGCCTGTTGAGAAGGCGTACGACGAGCGCGCATTTTTTGCATCGCCATCATCATCTCAACCACGTTCATGTGCGAAACCACTTCGACAATTTTTGCCGGGGTCATCGCCGTTGTCAGTGGCACAATGTCGCGACGCTTCACGTTAGGATCGCACAGCATGTTGGCGAGCTTAACGGAGTCCATTGCCATCACTTCTTCTGCACGCGCCAGGTTGATGCCGTAGCGGGCAATAAAATGGTCAATCAGGTCAAACTGGCTGACTGATTTTCCGTCGAGTTCGGTGACTGCGCCGTTAACGATTTTAATCGACGGTTTAGGATCGTTCGGGCTTTCCATCGCAATGAAGCCTTCTTCGATCCACTCCTTAACGAATCCGTCCTGATTGACAGGGCGTTTCGCCAGTGCTTCAAATCTTTTCGATCTCATGAATGAGCCTCACGGATATCAGATGTAGGACGGGCGATCGTTTTTCGGTTCAGAACCGAGGGTCGCAAGGACGGTTTTGCCGATTTCTCGCGCTGAGATAACCGCCTGACGCACTGCGCCGGAATCGCCGGAAATCACCAGGATCGCTTCGTTACTGAAGCTGGTGCCATGCGCCGGAGAACTGTAAGCCACGACTTCAACGTTCGCGGCTTTCAGCGCGGTATCCGCCATCAGCACGCCGACGGAGGCTGGGGCACCAACAATCACGCCGCAGGCACGGCCAACCGGAGCGCCAAAGGCTTTTTCCAGCGCGTAACTGGCGCGTGCGGTGTACTGCAGTTCGATGTGTCCGGCTTCATTGCCATAAACATCACCGAAGGTGCGGTCGAGCTCTTTCAGCGCCACTTCAATCCCGCGCTTAACGTCGGAAACGTCATTACCGCCGATAATGATTAGCGAACCGTGACCCGCGCCGCCTTTGGTATCGCGGGGGAGTTCAATGCTCACCACTTCGGTATTGGTGGCTTTGACTGCTTCGTCAGCCGCCATAATGTGTGGACCCGCGCCGGTACGCGCGCCCAGGATGCCAATGGAGCGATAGCGCTTCTCAAGCTTCATTGCTTCCAACAGTGCACTGTCTACGTTTGCAATCACCAGACCTACGGTGTCACCAATCGCAGTGCCAACAAATTCCGTTAAACTGCAGCTCTTCTCTGCCATAGCCGTCTCTCGTTTTGGATGGGTTTTATCAGGGATGCCCGCTTGATCAGGCGTTGCCACACGGGCAATGACCTGCGCCATGATCTGTTCAACCAGTTCATTGCTGCTCATGGGTTAATTCCCTTCGGTAAGATTTTTTCAACATCGGTATGAGGGCGTGGAATCACGTGTACGGCTTTCACTTCTCCCACGTTGCGCGCAGCAGCAGCACCGGCATCGGTTGCCGCTTTTACGGCACCGACATCACCGCGAACGATGACGGTTACCAGCCCTGAGCCAATTTTTTCGTAGCCGACCAACATGACATTGGCTGACTTCACCATTGCATCTGCGGCCTCTATGGCTGCAGTTAAGCCTTTGGTTTCTACCATTCCTAATGCTTCTTGTTGCATAAAGACCTCGCCTGGGTTTGTCCCGATAATCATGACTATAAAAAGAAGCGAGGAAAAAGAATGGCTGACTTGAAGGTTAGGGTGAAAAATTAGTGGGGCGTGAATGTGACAAACTTGCTTGATTATATTTTATATAATTGTTTTTGTTGATTTTGTTAATTTTTTTAAATGTGATATTTTGGCTTTTGCTATTCCATATTTACATTTTTGATAGTGACAGTATTAATTTAATTTGTTATGTGGAAAAGCCGATTTGTGACGTTGATTGGAAAAAGGGAATCTTCAAATAACCAAATTTTATTATTCTGAATTGTCCTGGTTAATTACATTCAGGCACTCTACACGCCGCCCATGAATAAATGGATGACAAGAAATTGCTATAACAACACGATTTTTCCAGGCCTCAGTGTGCTCAGTTTGCCAACAATTTTCAGTAGCCTCTTCCTATAGTAGGTGCTGTTGTACTCTACGACCAGCAAGGGTCCGCTGGTAAGGACACGAACGCTTCTAAGAAGGTGTCACAATGAATGATTCACTGAAAGCGCAATGCATTGCCGAGTTTTTGGGTACCGGATTGTTTTTATTTTTTGGTATCGGCTGCCTTAGCGCACTGAAAGTCGCAGGTGCCAGTCTGGGCCTCTGGGAAATTTGTATCATTTGGGGCCTGGGAATTTCGCTTGCGGTTTATCTGACAGCGGGAATTTCCGGGGCACATCTGAACCCGGCGATCACGGTTGCACTCTGGTTGTTTGCCTGTTTCCCTGGACGCAAAGTCCTGCCTTACACCATCGCGCAGGTTGCGGGGGCGTTTGGCGGCGCGGTACTGGCTTATCTGCTTTACGGCAATTTATTCACCGAGTACGAAACTGCCCATAATATGGTTCGCGGCAGCGTCGATAGCCTCTATCTGGCCAGCATTTTTAGTACGTATCCGGCGGCCGCGCTTAGCGTGTGGCAGGCGGCAGGGGTCGAAATCGTCATTACCTCTATCCTGATGGGGCTGATCATGGCGCTGACGGATGATGGCAACGGCGTGCCTAAGGGACCACTGGCACCGCTGTTGATCGGTATTCTGGTCGCGGTGATTGGTGCATCCACAGGGCCGTTGACAGGGTTTGCGATGAACCCGGCCCGTGATTTTGGTCCTAAACTGTTCGCCTGGATGGCGGGCTGGGGGGATATTGCGATGACTGGCGGACGTGACATTCCGTACTTTATTGTACCGATTATTGCGCCAGTGATTGGTGCATGTTTGGGGGCTGCTGTCTACAAGTACCTCATCGGTAAAAATTTGCCCTGTAATACCTGTAAAATTGAAGAGACAGACGCGTAATTCGGACACGCACCGCTATTATCACGTCTTTAATTTCTATTTCGTGATCTGCTTTCACGAACTGACTAAAAAGTCTCCCCACCCGGGGAGACTTTTGTTATTGTCCCTTGTACTTTCTATCATTTACATACAAGGATAGGGGATGATAAAAAGTAAATGTAAAATTTATGTTTTTATTATAACAATGGATTAACTGAGGGATTTTATCATGATTTCTGCGAGTACCCTGAACTCAGAACTCATTAATAAAATCGCACAGGATTTTGCGCAAGCGACCAGCCTGGCTGTTGTGGTTGTCAATATTCATGGTGATGAGATTTCTGAGCTGTTTAATTTCACGCCTTTTTGTCAACTGATGCGTCAGCATCCACAACACAGTACCCGGTGTCGTATGAGCGATCGCTGTGGAGGACTGGAAGCGTCAAAATCGGATCAACCCTGTATCTATCGCTGTCATGCCGGGCTTACCGATTTCTCTATTCCTCTCGTGATTGCAGGCCATCTTGTTGGGTTCGTCTTGTGCGGCCAGGTGCGTTTACGTAACGATGATGGTGCCGATCTGCTCGATATCATGAAGGTTGACGATCGCTGGCAGGCCGATCCTGAACTGCTCAATGAGTTCAGTAACGTCCCGGAAATGGACTATTCACGCGTGATGGCCTCGGCGGATCTGCTTAAACTCATTGTTGAAAACTGCCTCAAAAAGCAACTTAATTTCGTGGTGATCAAAGACAGTGCGCAGCCTGCAGAACCTGCACGTCCGGCCCGCGTCGCCAGCCCCCATGACAGCAAGATGAAAAAAGCGTTGCGTTATATTGATGCACATCTGTCTGACGATCTTCGTCTTGAAGATGTGGCGTCGCACGTTTATCTGAGCCCGTACTATTTCAGCAAATTGTTCAAAAAATATCAGGGCATTGGTTTTAACGCGTGGGTCAATCAACAGCGTATGGCCAGTGCCAGAGAGCTGCTTTGCCATAGTGACTGGAGCATCGCCAGTATTGCCCGCAATTTAGGTTTTTCGCAAACCAGCTATTTTTGCAAAGTGTTCCGTCAGACTTATCAGGTTACGCCGCAGGCCTATCGACAAAAAATAAATGAAAATTTGCCTGCTGAATCGGCGTAAATAGCAATATTTTGCTATTGCCGATTTTTGATATTCCCGCGTAATCCGGTCATTTATAATGGTTAAGTGTTTTTAGTACAGCAATAAATTGTCATAGCGCAATAAAATATCGCTCTTTACGGAATAAACTTCACCAGTTTTTATTTCTGTGATGAGATACAGTGTCATTGTTAAGAGGTTTCATTATTCTCTTGCATGACATTTCATTCAGAATCGTTTTATTGCGGCATTTTATGTTGATAAAAAATGCGCAACGAATAAGTAACGAAAAAGTATTGTTGTGATGAGGAGAATTCATTCTGCTCATCATTTAAGCTGACAGGTTTGACACATTTGTGTCTGGGAAGGGGGTGAAAATCCCCCGCAGCCCCCGCTGCTGTGATGCTGACAACCCCGTGAGGACCACTGATCGCAAGATTGGGAAGGACGGGCGAGGACGACGCTAAGCCAGAAGACCAGCCTGTCGGACACTACCAACAACTTCGGTGGGAAGTGGGTTGCTCAGATGCGTACAGTCGAAAGACTGGGTGTCAGTACATCCCTACCACCCTGAACAGGATCAGGGTCATGGCGGCGAAGCAGTACACGTTTGTTCTGGCAGGTACCGGTAGTGGCTGTGGTAAAACCACGGTGACGCTGGGCTTGCTGAACGTATTGAAACAACGTGGTTTACGCGTTCAGCCCTGCAAAGTCGGCCCTGACTATCTGGATACCGCCTGGCATACGGCCATCAGCGGCACCGCTTCCCGTAATCTCGACAGCTTTATGCTTCCCGAATCGATCCTTAATGCCCTGTTCCGCGAGCAGATGCAGGACGCAGATATTGCGGTGATTGAAGGGGTGATGGGGCTGTATGACGGCTATGGCACTGACCCTGACTACTGCAGTACCGCCGCGATGGCAAAACAGTTAGGCTGTCCGGTGATCCTGCTGGTTGACGGGAAAGCCGTTTCAACCTCCATTGCCGCTACGGTGATGGGCTTCCAGCATTTTGACCCGACGCTGAACATTGCCGGCGTTATCGTTAATCGCGTTAACAGCGAGTCCCATTTTCAGTTGCTGAAAACTGCCATTGAGCACTACTGCGCGGTGCCAGTGCTGGGTTACGTCCCGCGTGTTGATGGCGTCGCGCTACCCGAAAGGCACCTGGGGCTGGTGACCGCGCGCGAATCAGTTGTAAATCAACAGTCGTGGCAGGATTTCTCCGCCCAACTGGAAAACACGCTGAATATCGACCAGCTACTGGCGTTAAGCCATCTTGAGGCGTTACCGCAGGGTGACTGGCCAGAGGTTCCTGCGGCGAACGCCGGGGAGGGGCTGACGCTGGCGATGGCCGATGACGAAGCCTTTAACTTTTATTATCCCGATAACGTGAAGCTCCTGGCGCGTACTGGTGTCAACATTGTGCGTTTTAGTCCGATCCACGATCGCGCGTTGCCTGATTGCCAGATGGTCTGGTTGGGCGGCGGTTATCCGGAACTGCATGCGGCTGCGCTGGCGGCTAATACCACGATGCTGGCAAGCCTGCGCCAGGCGCATCAGCGTGGCGTCGCGATCTACGCCGAGTGCGGCGGATTGATGTACCTCGGCAGCGTGCTGGAAGAGGCTGACGGGGTTGAGCATCGCATGGCCGATATCATCCCAGGCCGTAGCAAAATGGGTAAACGACTGACCCGCTTCGGCTATTGCGAAGCGCAAGCTCTACAGCCCACGCTGTTGGCCGCAGAAGGTGATGTGCTGCGTGGCCATGAATTTCATTACTCCGATTTTTCTCCCGAAACGCCTGCCGTGTTGGCATGTCGCAAAGTCCGTGACGGTCAGACGGTGCAAGCGTGGTCCGGCGGCTGGCGAATCGGCAATACCTTTGCCAGCTATCTGCACGTTCACTTTGCTCAGCGTCCATTAATGCTAAATCACTGGCTGAACGCCGCACGGGAGGCGTTATGACGCTACTGGCATGGTGCGTGGCCTGGATTCTCGACATTGTGATTGGCGACCCGCCAGAGTGGCCGCACCCGGTGCGCTGGATAGGCAATTTGATCAATGTCGTGCAACGGATTGTTCGCCGCTACTGCCGCAGCGACCGGGCATTACGTATCGGCGGCGGAGTGATGTGGCTGGTGGTTGTGGGGCTGACGTGGGCGGTTGCCTGGGGTGTGTTGTGGCTGGCGGCAGTGATTCATCCCTGGCTCGGTTGGGTTGTTGAAGTCTGGATGATCTTCACCGTGCTGGCGGGGCGCTGTCTGGCGACGGCGGCGCAGGAGGTTGAGCGTCCGCTACGTGAAGGTAATCTTGCGGAAAGTCGCGAAAAACTCTCGTGGATTGTGGGGCGTGACACGTCGCAACTACACCCGGAACAGATCAACCGGGCGGTCGTGGAAACCGTCGCGGAGAATACGGTTGACGGTATTATCGCCCCGCTGTTCTTCCTGTTAATCGGCGGTGCGCCGCTGGCGATGGCCTACAAAGCGGTGAACACCCTGGATTCCATGGTGGGCTATAAGCACGAAAAATATCGGGCGATCGGCATGGTAAGCGCTCGCCTTGACGACGTCGCGAACTACATTCCTGCTCGGCTGAGTTGGCTGTTGCTGAGCGCGGCGGCGGTGTTGTGTCGGCGTGACGGCTCCCGGGCGCTCTGCGTGGGGTGGCGGGATCGTTATAACCACAGCAGTCCAAACTGCGCATGGGCGGAAGCCTCCGTTGCTGGCGCGCTGGGTATCAGGCTGGGCGGCCCCAACGATTACTTTGGTGAGCGTGTTGAAAAACCATGGATCGGCGACGCGCAGCGCACTATTTCCGTAGACGACATTTCCCAAACGATTCGACTGATGTGGGTAGCCTCCACGCTGGCTCTGGCGCTGTTCCTCGTGACGCGCTGGCTGGTGGTTGGGGTGGCCTGAGGATAAATGACAATGCAATACATCCAGCAACCCCAGGCGATTGAAGCCAAAAGTTTTGACATCATTGGCGAGATCATTAATGAAACGCGCCCGGAGTACCAGTTTGCCAGTCCGCTGCATGAAGCGATCGTCAAACGGGTGATTCATACCACTGCCGACTTTGACTGGCTGGACATTCTCTGGTTTTCGGGCGACGCGCTGGAAAAGCTCTGCGCGGCGCTAAGTCGTCCGACGGTTATTTATACCGATACCACGATGGCACTTTCGGGGATCAACAAAACCTTGCTGGCGAAGATGGGGGGCGAGTGCCGCTGCTACATCAGCGATCCGCGCGTGGTGGCACAAGCGAAAGCGCAGGGGATCACCCGTTCAATGGCGGCGGTGGATATTGCTGTGACGGAAGAGAGTGAAAAAGTGTTTGTCTTTGGCAACGCACCGACCGCGCTGTTTCGCCTGCTGGAGCATGATGTGGCGGTAAGTGGCGTAGTGGGGGTGCCAGTGGGGTTTGTCGGCGCGGCGGAGTCTAAAGAGGCGCTGACGCACAGTCAACTGCCCGCCATTGCGGCTCTTGGGCGTAAAGGTGGCAGCAACGTTGCTGCGGCGATCGTTAACGCCATGCTGTATCACCTGCAGGGGGCGCGATGAGCGATCAGACTTTCGACGCGCCCGTCTGGCATAACGGTAAAGCGTTGCGCAAAGGTTACACCACCGGATCGTGCGCCACGGCGGCGGCAAAAGTCGCCGCGCTGATGGTTCTGCGCCAGCATCTGATCCACCAGGTGTCGATTGTCACGCCGTCCGGCGTCACGCTGTGCCTGAACGTGGAGTCGCCGCACATTGAAGGACAGCAGGCCATCGCCGCCATCCGCAAAGACGGCGGCGATGATGTGGACGCCACTCACGGCATGTTGATATTCGCCCGCGTCACGCTGAACGATAGCGGCGAAATTGTCCTGCTCGGCGGCGAAGGAGTCGGCACCGTCACCCGCAAGGGGATTGGTTTACCCGTTGGCAGTGCGGCAATTAATCGCACCCCGCGTCACACCATCGAGTCCGCCGTGCGTGAGGCAATAGGTCCGGCACGTGGGGCGGAGATTGAAATTTTTGCGCCGGAAGGCGAAGAGCGGGCGCAAAAAACCTACAACTCGCGACTGGGCATTCTTGGCGGCATTTCCATCATTGGCACGACCGGCATCGTGACCCCAATGTCCGAAGAGAGCTGGAAGCGGTCATTATCGCTGGAGCTGGAAATTAAACGCGCCGAAGGGCTGGAGCGAGTGGTTCTGGTGCCGGGGAACCACGGTGAGCGTTTCGTCCGCGAACAGATGGGCATCGACAGCAACGTGGTAGTTACCATGAGCAATTTTGTCGGCTACATGATTGAAGAGGCGGTGCGGCTGGGATTTCGCCAGGTTGTACTCGTTGGTCATCCTGGAAAACTGATCAAAATTGCCGCCGGGATTTTCCATACTCACAGCCACATTGCCGATGCGCGGATGGAAACGCTGGTGGCACATCTGGCGCTGCTCGGTGCGCCGCTGGAGTTGCTCACGCTGGTGAGCGATTGCGATACCACCGAGGCGGCAATGGAGCACATTGATGCGTACGGTTTTCAGCATATCTATAACCACCTTGCCGAACGCATCTGCCTGCGCGTGATGCAGATGCTGCGTTTTACCAAAACGCCACCGACCTGCGACGCTGTCATGTTTTCGTTTGATAACCAGGTGCTGGGGAGTAACCGGCCCGTCGACGCTATCGCCCGGGAGATGCAATGCTGACGGTGGTCGGGATGGGGCCCGCCGGTCTGCAACTGATGACGCCGGCGGCGCGCGCGGCGATTGACGAGGCCGATGTACTGGTTGGGGGGCGGCGCCATTTGCAGCAGTTCCCGGACTTTCGCGGCGAGCAGTTTGCGCTGGGCGCCAACATTCCCGAGCTGCTGGCGTGGATTGAAGCGCATCAGGATAAGCAGGTGGTGGTTCTGGCTTCCGGCGATCCGCTGTTTTACGGCATCGGTACGCGGATGGTGGCGCATTTTGGCATTGCGCAGGTACGCATCATTCCTGGTATTAGCGCAGTGCAGTATCTGTGTGCGCAGTCGGGGATCGACATGAATGATATGTGGCTCACCAGTAGTCACGGGCGCAGCGTCTGTTTCGATACGCTGGCCGAACATAGCAAAGTGGCAATGGTCACCGACGGTCAGTGCGGACCGCGTGAAATTGCCGCCCAACTGGTTGCGCGAGGAAAAGGCCATCGCTGGATGGTGATTGGCGAAAACCTGGCAATGGAAAACGAACGGATCCACTGGCTGCGCGTCAGCGAGGTCCATGCCGAATACGAGATGAATGCAGTGGTGATCCTTGATGAAAGATGAGCTTTTCCTGCGCGGTGAGAAGGTGCCGATGACCAAAGAAGCGGTACGTGCACTTGCTCTCGCAAAACTTGAGCTGCACCGGGCCAGTCACCTGATTGATATCGGGGCGGGAACGGGCAGTGTGTCCATCGAAGCCGCGCTGCAGTTTCCGTCGCTGCACATCACAGCTATCGAGCGAAATCCGGCGGCGCTGCGTTTGCTCGACGAAAACCGGCAGCATTTCGCCTGCGCGAATATCGACATTCTGCCGGGTGAAGCGCCGATGACGATGACCGAGAAAGCCGATGCCGTCTTTATGGGCGGCAGCGGGGGACATCTCACGGAACTGATCGACTGGTCCATGCGCCAGTTGCACGTCGGTGGGCGTCTGGTGATGACTTTTATTTTACAGGAAAACCTCAACACCGCGCTGGCGCATCTGCAACAACTCGGCATGCAGGAGGTGGACTGCCTGCAAATGCAGGTTTCGTCACTGACTACGCTGGGTGCTGGTCACTATTTCAAACCGAATAATCCCGTTTTTGTTATCGCCTGTCAGAAGGAAGAACACCATGTCTGAGACATTTGATCCCCGTTGTGTGTGGTTTGTCGGCGCAGGTCCCGGTGACCGGGAACTGATTACCCTCAAAGGGTACCGGCTGCTGCAACAGGCGCAGGTGGTGATTTACGCCGGATCGCTTATCAACACCGAACTGCTGGAGTATTGCCCGGCGGGCGCGGAGTGCCACGACAGTGCGGAACTGCACCTGGAGCAAATTCTCTCCCTGATGGAAGAGGGGGTGAAGGCCGGGAAAACCGTGGTGCGCCTGCAAACCGGCGACGTGTCGCTGTATGGCTCGGTGCGCGAACAGGGGGAAGAGCTGACCAAACGCGGTATCAACTGGCAGGTAGTGCCGGGCGTCAGCGCATTCCTCGGCGCTGCGGCGGAGCTGGGTGTTGAATACACCGTGCCGGAAGTCTCGCAGAGCCTGATTATCACGCGGCTTGAAGGCCGTACACCGGTGCCGGAACGCGAACAACTGGAATCCTTCGCCAGCCACCAGACATCAATGGCGATTTATCTCTCCGTTCAGCGCATCAATCGGGTGGCGGAACGCCTGATTGAGGGGGGGTATCCGGCGACCACGCCGGTGGCTGTTATCTATAAAGCGACCTGGCCGGAAAGCCAGACCGTGCGCGGCACGCTGGCGGATATCGCTGATAAAGTGCGCGATGCAGGGATCCGCAAAACGGCGCTCATCCTGGTCGGGAATTTCCTCGGAGATGAGTATCACTACTCCAGACTCTATGCCGCGGACTTTAGCCATGAATACCGTAAAGCCTGAATCTATCGCACTGTTTTGCCTGACGCCGGGCGGCGTTCAACTGGCAAAACGGCTGGCAGCGATGTTGCCGCTGACCTGTTTTACCAGTGAAAAGCTACTGGAGGACGGTTTTTTGCCGTTCGACGGCGGATTCGCCCACGCCGCGCGCGACGCGTTCTCTAATTATTCCGCGCTGATTTTCATCGGGGCGACCGGCATTGCGGTGCGCGTGCTGGCTCCGCTGGTGAATGACAAGTTCAGCGATCCGGCGGTGGTGGTGATCGACGAACGCGGGCAGCATGTCATCAGCCTGCTTTCCGGTCACGCAGGGGGGGCGAACGCGCTGACCCGTTATCTCGCCGGCATGTTGGGGGCCGATCCGGTGATTACCACTGCGACCGATGTCAATGAAATGGCGGCGCTGGATACCCTCGCGTTTCAGCTCAATGCCCGCATGACCGACTTCCGCGCGGCGGTAAAAGTGGTGAATCAGATGCTGGTGAGCAATCAGCGAGTGGGGTTGTGGTGGGATGAAGAGCTGGATGAAGACGTCCGCCACTGCGATCGCCGGGGGTTTATCACCGTCACCGATCTCCAGCAACTGCCTGAACTGGATGCGCTGGTATGCGTCACGTTACGTAACGAACTGCCGGATATCCCGATTCAGCACTGGAAACTGGTGCCACAGCGGGTGGTTGCCGGAATTGGTTGCCGCCGCGATACCCCGTTCCCGCTACTGGCGGCACTGCTGGCCCGTCAGCTTGAAGCGCAGCGCTTTGATCCGTTGGCGTTGAAAGCCATCGGCAGCGTGTCGCTCAAGAAAGACGAGGAGGGGCTGATTCAGCTTGCCTCCTGCTGGCGCGTGCCCTTTGAAACTTTTACCGCTGACGCGCTGCGTGAGCATGAACATCACTTTCCGGCCTCACCGTTTGTTCGCCAGACGGTCGGCGTCGGAAGCGTCTCGGGTCCGGCAGCGTGGCTGCTGAGTCATGGGCAATTGACCGGCGAAACCCTGCGCGAGCAGGGCGTCACTATCACTTTGGGAGTTTCACACTGATGTTAACCGTAATCGGAATCGGCCCCGGCTCGCAGGCCATGATGACCATGGAAGCCGTTGAAGCACTGCAGGCGGCTGAAATCATTGTGGGTTACAAAACCTACACCCACCTTGTCAAAGCGTTTACCGGTGACAAACAGGTGATCAAAACCGGCATGTGCAAAGAGATCGAGCGCTGTCATGCGGCGATTGAACTGGCGCAGGCCGGACACAACGTGGCGCTGATCAGCAGCGGTGACGCCGGTATTTACGGCATGGCAGGACTGGTGCTGGAACTGGTCAGCAAGCAGAAACTGGACGTTGAAGTGCGTCTGATCCCAGGGATGACGGCCAGCATCGCCGCCGCGTCGCTGCTCGGTGCGCCGCTGATGCATGATTTTTGCCACATCAGCCTGAGCGATCTGCTGACACCGTGGCCGGTGATCGAAAAACGCATTATTGCTGCCGGGGAAGCCGATTTCGTGATCTGCTTCTACAACCCGCGTAGCCGGGGTCGTGAAGGACATCTGGCGCGGGCATTTGAACTGCTTTCCGCCAGCAAAAGCGGGCAAACGCCGGTGGGGGTGGTGAAATCTGCCGGACGTAAAAAACAGGAGAAATGGCTGACCACGCTGGGTGAGATGGATTTTGAACCGGTGGACATGACCAGTCTGGTGATCGTCGGTAACAAAGCGACTTATGTACAGGACGGTCTGATGATCACGCCACGAGGTTACGTGCTGTGAATTTTGGTGAAGTTCTGGTCATGGGGGGCACCAGCGATGCCCGCGCGCTGTGCCAGCAACTGGATGCCGCCAGGGTGGCCTACACCTTGTCGGTAGCGACGCCGACAGGAAAACAACTGGCTGGCGACATCAAAGGTCAGGTGCGCTGCGGACGGCTGGAGCAGGATCAGATGGTGAACTGGCTTACGGAGAACGGGACGCGTTGGGTGATCGACGCCTCGCACCCGTATGCCGAAGTGGTGAGTCGCAACATTATGCACGCGTGCGAACGGGCAGGCGTACTGCTCAGTCGTTACCAGCGCCCGGAACAGCTCAGTAATCTGACGCATCCGCTGCTCTTCGCCGTGCAGAGCATTGAAGAGGCGTGTGGCGTTGCGCGGCGTTTCGGCGAACGGGTACTGCTGACCACCGGGAGTAAAGATTTGGCAACGTGGCGTGCGGGTTTACCGGAAAAAACTCTGCTTGCCCGCGTGTTGCCCGTACCCGAAGTGATTCAGCAATGTGTCGATCTTGGCTTTGGCGTTGGCGAAACGTTCGCGCTGTGCGGACCGTTTAGCGCCGAGTTTAACGCCGCGTTTTATCGTCAGTGTCAGGCTGACGTCGTGATAACCAAGTCTTCTGGTGCAGAGGGCGGTTATCAGGAAAAGGTTCAACCCTGTCTGGATGCAGGCATTCCCTGCATCGTGATTACCCGCCCGGCGCCGCTGGTGACGGGAGATGAGTTACTGGAAAGTCAGGCCGCATTTGCGCAGCGTTTGGCGCGCTGGCTGGCCGCTGCTTAAGGAGTCAGAAAATGAAAAAAGCGCTTCTGGTGATAAGCTTTGGCACCAGCTATCACGATACCTGCGAGAAGAACATTGTGGCCTGCGAGCGCGATCTGGCCGCCAGCTGTCCTGACCGCGATTTGTTCCGTGCTTTTACCTCTGGGATGATAATTCGCAAACTCAAACAGCGTGACGGCATTGAGATCGACACCCCTCTGCAGGCCCTGCAAAAGCTTGCTGAGCAGGGATATCAGGATGTGGCGATTCAGTCACTGCACATCATTAACGGTGACGAATACGAAAAAATTGTCCGTGAAGTGCAGAGTCTGCGTCCACTGTTTGTCCGTCTGACGCTGGGCGTGCCGCTGCTGAGCAGCCATGACGATTACGCGCAGTTAATGCTGGCACTGAAACAGCAGATGCCTGTGCCTGCCGACAATGAAAAAGTGGTGTTCATGGGCCATGGTGCCAGCCATCACGCGTTTGCCGCCTATGCCTGCCTCGATCACATGATGATGGCGCAGGGCTTCCCGGCGCGCGTCGGCGCGGTGGAGAGCTATCCGGAAGTCGACATTCTGATTGAGAGCCTGAGCAAAGAGGGCGTCAAAGCCGTCCATCTCATGCCGCTGATGCTGGTGGCGGGGGATCACGCCATTAACGATATGGCTTCTGACGAAGAAGACTCGTGGAAAACGTTGTTTACTGCGGCGGGGATCACGGCAACGCCGTGGCTGAGCGGTCTTGGTGAGAATCCGGCGGTACGAGCGATGTTCGTTGCGCATCTGCAACAGGCGCTGAGCGTGACGATGGAGGAAGCGGCATGAGCGGCAAACTGTACGCCCTGAGCACCGGCCCAGGCGCGGCCGATCTGATTACCGTTCGCGCCTCACGCATTCTGGGGACGCTCGATATTCTCTATGCCCCTGCGGGACGTAAGGGCGGCGACAGCCTCGCGCATTCCATCGTGCGGGAATACATCGGCAAAAATACCGAGGTACGCTGTTGCCATTTTCCGATGAGCGCGGACAGCGCGGAAAAAGAGGCGGTCTGGGATGAAGTGGCCGCCGCGCTGGTTAAGGAAGTGAAGGCGGGCAAACAGGTGGGGTTTATCACCCTGGGCGACGCCATGTTGTTCAGCACCTGGGTCTTTTTACTCCAGCGCATCGGTTGTCCTGACTGGCTGGAGATCGTTCCGGGTGTGACGTCGTTTGCCGCCATTGCCGCACGATCCAAAACGCCACTGGCGATGGAACAACAGTCGCTGGCGGTGATCTCCTGTACCGCGCCGGAAGCGGAAATCACTCAGGCGCTCCGCCAACACGATAGCCTGGTACTGATGAAGGTCTATGGTCGTTTTGCGCGCATCAAAGCGCTGCTGGATCAGGCCGGATTACTGGACTGTGCACTGATGATGTCAGAGGCCACGCTGCCTGGTGAGCAGTGCTGGCGGCATCTCAACGAGGTCAGCGACGATCAGCCGTTGCCTTATTTCTCGACCATCCTGGTCAACAAACAGTGGGAGTATGCAGAATGAAACTCGAACAACAGCTGAAACAGCTGTCATTCAGTGGGCTGGCTGCGGCGCTATTGCTGATGATTGTGCCGGAGCAGGCGTTTGCCATGCACATCATGGAAGGGTTTTTACCACCGATGTGGGCGCTGGCCTGGTGGCTGCTGTTTTTGCCGTGTCTGTGGTACGGACTGGTGCGCCTGCGACATATCGTGATGGACGACAGTCATCAGAAAGTGCTGCTGGCGCTGTGCGGGGCGTTTATTTTTGTGCTGTCGGCACTGAAGATCCCGTCGGTCACCGGTAGCTGCTCGCATCCGACAGGCGTAGGGCTGGCGGTGATCCTGTTTGGACCGGGCGTCGTGGCGGTTCTCGGCGCTATCGTACTGCTGTTCCAGGCGCTGTTGCTGGCGCACGGTGGCTTAACTACCCTGGGTGCGAACGGTATGTCGATGGCGGTGATTGGCCCAGTTGTCGGCTATATGGTGTGGAAGATGGCCTGCCGCGCCGGGATCCGCCGGGATGTCGGCGTCTTCCTCTGCGCCATGCTGGCGGATCTGGTGACCTACTTTGTCACGTCGGTGCAACTGGGCGTGGCCTTCCCGGATCCCGAAGCGGGTGCGACAGGGTCTGTCGTCAAGTTTATGGGGATTTTCTGCCTGACGCAGATCCCGATTGCTATCGCCGAAGGATTGCTGACCGTAATGATCTACGACCAGTTGACGAAACGGCAACTGATTACCGCGCAAGGACATTAAGATGAAAAAGACGCTGATATTGTTAGCCATGGTGATTGCCCTGGTCATTTTGCCGTTTTTTATTGACCATGGCGGAGAGTTTGGTGGCTCAGACGGTGAGGCGGAAAGCCAGATTCAGGTAGTCGCCCCGCACTATGAGCCGTGGTTCCAACCGCTGTACGAACCGGCGAGTGGGGAAATTGAAAGCCTGCTGTTTACGTTGCAGGGCTCGATTGGCGCGGCGGTGATTTTCTACATTCTAGGTTATACCAAAGGCAGACAACGCCGTGATGACCGGGCTTGATCGACTGAGCTATCAGAGCCGCTGGTTTCACGTCGCACCAGAGCGTAAGTTTCTGTTCTGGCTGCTGTTGATGATTCTGGCCTTCACCCTGCCAGCCTGGGGGCAGGGGATTGAACTGGCGCTGATCGCCGGGCTGACCTGCTGGCCGCTGCGCATCTCTCTGCGCCGCTGGTGCCGCTGGATGGCGCTGCCGTTTGGCTTCTTACTGGTCGGCGTGGTGACGATCCTGTTCAGCGTCAGCCGTGACCCGCAAACGCTGCTGGTAAGTTTTCCAGTTGGCAGTTACTGGCTGGGGGTGACGGCGTCAGGGCTTCACACCGCTAACGAGACGTTCTGGCGCAGCCTGGCTGCGCTGGCTGCTACCTTCTGGCTGGTGCTCAACCTGCCGTTTCCGCAGCTGATTTTACTGCTTAAACGGGCGCGGGTGCCGCGATTGCTGACGGAGCAGATCCTGCTCACCTGGCGCTTTATTTTTATTCTGTTAGATGAAGCGATGGCAATTCATCGCGCGCAGACGCTGCGTTTTGGCTATCGTAGTTTGCCGATTGGCTATCGCTCACTGGCGATGCTGGTAGGCGTTCTGTTTACCCGGGTGCTGATTCGCTATCAGCAAATGGCGGCGACGTTAGATATCAAATTGTATCAGGGTGATTTTCACCTGTAAGGAAAAGCATGCTTGCCACCACCGAACTCTGGTTTCGTTATCAGGATGCGCAGGTACTTAAAGGGTTGACGCTGGATTTTTCGCAGCACGCTGTCACCGGACTGGTGGGGGCCAACGGCTGTGGGAAATCTACCCTGTTTATGAATCTGAGCGGCTTACTGCGACCGCAGCAGGGCGCGGTACTGTGGCAGGGAAAACCACTGGACTACAGCAAACGCGGGCTGTTGGCGCTGCGTCAGCAGGTTGCAACGGTGTTTCAGGATCCCGATCAGCAAATTTTCTACACCGATATCGACAGCGATATCGCCTTCAGCCTGCGCAACCTTGGCGTGGAGGAGACGGAAATTGCCCGACGAGTCGACGAAGCGTTAACGCTGGTGGACGCCCAGCATTTTCGCCAGCAGCCGATTCAATGCTTAAGCCACGGACAGAAAAAGCGAGTGGCCATCGCCGGTGCGCTGGTGTTACGGGCGAAATATCTGTTACTGGATGAACCCACGGCGGGTCTTGATCCCTCGGGGCGCAGCCAGATGATAGACATCATCAAGCGGATTGTGGCGCAGGGCAACCACGTGGTGATCTCCAGCCATGATATCGATCTGATTTATGAAGTCAGCAACGCCGTTTACGTTTTGCGTCAGGGCGAAGTGCTGGCGCACGGTGAACCAGGCGAGGTCTTTGCCCGCACGGCGCTGATTGAAGAAGCCGGGTTAACGCAGCCCTGGCTGGTGAAATTGCACGCAGAGTTAGGCATGCCGCTGTGCAAAACAGAAGATGAATTTTTCAGTTGTATGCGACAACGCGCAATCAAGGAGGCGTCATGACGCAGGCCATTATGTTGCAGGGAACGGCGTCAGACGTCGGCAAGAGTGTTCTGGTGGCGGGACTGTGCCGCATTTTTTATCAGGATGGTCTGCGAACCGCACCGTTCAAATCGCAGAATATGGCGCTCAACTCCGGTATTACCCCGGAGGGGAAAGAGATGGGGCGTGCGCAGATATTCCAGGCTGAAGCCGCGGGGATTGTGCCAGATGTCCGCATGAATCCGGTGCTGTTGAAACCGACCAGCGATCGCAAAGCGCAGGTGGTGCTAATGGGTCAGGTGGCGACCGATATGGACGCGGTCAGCTATCACGAATACAAACCGCGCTTGCGCGAGCAAATTCTCTCTGTTTACACCAGTCTGGCGCAGGAGTTTGATGTACTGGTACTGGAAGGCGCGGGCAGTCCGGCGGAGATCAACCTGCGTGACCGGGACATTGTCAACATGGGGATGGCCGAGATGGCGCAGTGCCCGGTGATTCTGGTCGCCGATATCGATCGCGGTGGAGTGTTTGCGTCTATCTATGGGACGCTGGCGCTGCTGCATGAACACGAGCGTGCGCGTGTGAAAGGGGTGATCATCAATAAATTTCGCGGTGATGTGGCGCTGCTTAACCCCGGCATCGAACAGATTGAAAGTCTGACCGGTGTTCCCGTGCTGGGGGTGATGCCGTGGCTGGATGTCGATCTCGAAGATGAAGATGGCGTGGCGCTGCAAAAGGGGAAATACCTGCGCACGGAAAAACGCGATATCAACATTGCCGTTGTGCAGATCCCGCATATCTCTAATTTCACCGATTTTAACGCGCTGGCAGCGCAACCGGATGTGCGCGTACGTTACGTGCGCCATCCGCAAGAGCTGGCGGACGTTGATCTGGTGATCTTGCCGGGCAGCAAAAATACGCTTGGCGATCTGGTATGGCTACGTGAAAGCGGCATGGCTCACGCAGTGTTACAGGCGCACCAGCAAAACATCCCCGTCGTTGGGATCTGCGGTGGCTATCAGATGCTTGGCGAGACCATCATTGATGAGGTTGAATCGGGACTGGGAACGCTGCCGGGGCTGGGGCTGCTCGATACCGTGACCCATTTTGCCCAGCGGAAAACCACCACCCAGGTGACGGCGACGATGTCGTCAACACTGCCGGACTGGCTGTCTGCGGCGTCCGGGTTACCGGTACGTGGCTATGAAATTCACATGGGGGAAACGACGCTAAACGGTGACTGTCTGCCGGTGATGGAACTCCAGAAGCATGGCGAAAACGTCGCGGATGGTGCCGTCACGGCAGACGGGCGGGCGTTTGGCACCTATCTGCACGGCCTGTTCGATAGTGATGACTTTACGCGAGCGTTGGTCAACGGCCTGCGCGTGCGTAAAGGGCTGGTTCCCCTGGATCCCACCTTCCAATACGCGCAATATAAATCGCAGCAGTTTGATCTGCTGGCAGATGCGATGCGGCAACACATCGATATTGAGAAAATTTATACCATCATGCAGCAACACCGGGAGTCCGTATGATGATTCTGGTCACTGGCGGCGCGCGCAGCGGTAAGAGTCGTCATGCCGAAGCGTTAATCGCTGATTTCCCGCAGGTGCTGTACATCGCGACATCGCAGATTTTTGATGACGAGATGGCAGCGCGTATTCAGCATCATCGCGAGGGGCGTCCTGCGCACTGGCGTACCGCCGAGCGCTGGCAACATCTTGATACGCTGATTACTGCGGATAATACGCCGGATGAAGCCATTCTGCTGGAGTGCATCACCACGATGGTCACTAACCTGCTGTTTGCCTTTGGCGGTGACAGCGATCCGGATAACTGGGACTACGCGGCGCTGGAAACGGCGATTGAGGCGGAGATCCAGACGTTGATTGCGGCCTGCCAGCGATGTCCGGCAAAGGTGGTGCTGGTGACCAACGAAGTCGGGATGGGCATAGTGCCGGAAAATCGTCTGGCGCGGCACTTTCGGGATATCGCCGGGCGCATTAATCAGCGTCTGGCGGCGGCGGCGGATGAGGTCTGGCTGGTGGTATCCGGTATTGGAGTCAAAATTAAATGAGTAAGCTGTTCTGGGCAATGCTCTCTTTTATTACGCGCTTGCCTGTTCCCGGTCGCTGGTCCCAGGGACTGGAGTTCGATCAGTATTCACGCGGTATTGTGACTTTCCCGCTCATTGGCCTGTTGCTTGGCGCCTTGAGTGGGCTGGTGTTTATGCTCTTTCAGCCCTGGTGCGGTGCACCGCTGGCGGCGCTTTTCACCGTGCTTGCGCTGGCGCTGATGACTGGCGGCTTTCACCTCGATGGTCTGGCCGATACCTGCGACGGCGTTTTCTCGGCTCGCAGCCGGGAACGCATGCTGGAAATCATGCGCGACAGCCGGCTGGGAACACACGGCGGCCTGGCGCTTATTTTTGTTCTGCTGGCGAAAGTACTGGTGGTCAGCGAACTGGCGCTACGAGGCACTCCCATGCTGGCGGCGCTGGCGGCCGCCGGTGCGGTCGGACGCGGGACGGCCGTGCTATTGATGTATCGCCATCGCTATGCCCGTGAAGAGGGGTTAGGCAATGTATTTATTGGTCATGTCACCGGGACACAAACCTGCTTTACCCTGGGTCTGGCGGCGATTCTGGCGGCGGTCCTGCTGCCCGGAATGCAGGGAGTAGCGGCGCTGGTCGTGACGATGGTGGCGATCTTCCTGCTGGGACAACTGCTAAAACGGACGTTGGGTGGGCAAACCGGCGATACGCTGGGTGCGGCAATAGAACTTGGTGAGTTGATCTTCCTGCTGGCTCTGCTGTGAGTCAGCCAACACAATGAGAACCCTTATGCAAACGTTAACCTCTTTACTCCGCGAAATACCGCCACCAGACCGTGGTGCCATGACACGAGCTCAGCAGCATATTGATGGCCTGCTTAAGCCTCCGGGTAGTCTTGGGCGACTGGAGGCGCTGGCGGTACAACTGGCGGGTATGCCGGGTTTGAACGGTGTACCGCACGTCGGGGAAAAAGCGATACTGGTGATGTGTGCCGATCACGGTGTCTGGGATGAAGGGGTTGCCGTTTCACCTAAAGTGGTGACCGCTATTCAGGCAGCAAATATGACGCGCGGTACGACAGGCGTCTGCGTGCTTGCGGCCCACGCCGGTGCAAAGGTTCATGTGATCGACGTCGGGATAGATGCTGAGCTCATCCCCGGCGTGGTGAACATGCGCGTGGCGAGAGGGTGCGGGAATATCGCTACCGGTCCGGCAATGCGCCGTACACAGGCGGAAGAACTGCTGTTGGAGGTGATTCGCTACACGCGCGAACAGGCACAGCGCGGCGTGACGCTGTTTGGTGTCGGTGAGTTGGGGATGGCGAATACCACGCCTGCCGCGGCGATTGTCAGCGTGCTGACAGGCAGCGAGGCGGAGGCAGTGGTAGGGATTGGCGCCAATCTGCCGCTTTCCCGCGTGGGCAATAAAGTGGAAGTGGTTCGTCGCGCGATTGCCGTCAACCAACCTAATCCACAAGATGGAGTGGATGTGCTGGCGAAAGTCGGTGGTTTTGATCTGGTGGGCATGGCGGGGGTAATACTGGGCGCAGCCTCCTGCGGCTTACCGGTACTGCTGGACGGTTTCTTGTCCTATTCCGCTGCGCTGGCAGCCTGCCAGATTGCACCTGAGATCAAGCCGTATCTGATTCCTTCGCACTTCTCAGCCGAAAAAGGGGCGCGGATTGCGCTGGAGCATCTGGAACTCGAACCCTATCTCAATATGGGAATGCGTCTGGGTGAGGGCAGCGGTGCCGCACTGGCTATGCCGATCGTGGAGGCCGCTTGCGCGATGTACAGCAACATGGGGCTGCTTGCTGCCAGCAATATCGTACTGCCGGATGGTAAAGAAACCGCCTGATGCAGCTATATTCTGGCCTGCGCGCTGTATTGTTCGTCGGCCAGATTCTGAAGACGGCAGAAGGGATAGGTTTACACCTGCTAAAAAAGCTATAATTTCCCTACATCTGCCGCGACTGAGGAAAGGGAAATGTTGCCTCGTGTAAAATTGTTCTGTTCATTATTCATGCTGTTTGCAAGCCAGAGCGCGCTGGCTGTCAGCTACCCGCTCCCCCCTGAAGGAAGTCGTCTGGTCGGCAATCCGCTGACGATGATTGTCCCTGACAAAAATACTCAACCGCTTGAAGCTTTTGCCGCTCAATACGGGCAAGGACTGAGCAATATGCTGGAAGCGAATCCAGATGTGGATGTGTTCCTGCCGAAGTCGGGGTCAACGTTGGTTGTGCCGCAGCAAATCATTTTGCCGGCTACAGTTCGTCAGGGCATTGTCGTGAATGTGGCGGAGATGCGTCTCTACTATTATCCGAACGGCAGTAATACCGTTGAGGTCTTTCCCATTGGCATTGGCCAGGCAGGGCGAGAAACGCCGCGTAACTGGGTGACGAGGGTTGAACGTAAGCAAGAGGCACCGAGTTGGACGCCGACGGCAAATACCCGTCGGGAATACGCGAGAAGGGGAGAAAGCCTGCCGGCCTTCGTTCCTGCCGGCCCGGATAATCCAATGGGTCTGTATGCCATCTATATTGGCAAGCTGTACGCTATTCATGGCACCAATGCTAATTTCGGTATTGGTCTGCGCGTGAGCCAGGGCTGTATCCGTTTACGCAACGATGATATTGAACATCTGTTCCAGAACGTGCCAGTCGGAACCCGCGTACAGATCATCGATCAGCCAGTGAAAGCCACCACGGAACCGGATGGAAGTCGCTGGATAGAAGTGCATGAACCTCTGTCCCGTAATCGCGCGGAATATGAATCTGACAGAAAAGTTCCGCTGCCGATCACGCCCGTGATGCGTAGCTTTATGAGCGGTGAGGGTGTGGATGTTCATCGAGTCAGCGAAGCGCTCGAGCGCCGTTCAGGGATGCCCGTCAACATCAGCCGTGGTCAAACCCGCATTTAATGGCGTAGAGGTTGTTGTCAGAAAAGCAAAAAGCCCGCTAAAAAGCGGGCTTTTCAAAATCTGGCTCCTCTGACTGGACTCGAACCAGTGACATACGGATTAACAGTCCGCCGTTCTACCGACTGAACTACAGAGGAATCGTTGTGGAGGCTTATCTTAGCGGCGAAAAAACTTTTGTCAAACCTCATTTCCGACATTAGCGGTTAATTGGCGCTTCTCTCAACAATTTGTTGCAATTGCAGAGATTTTATCGGGAAAAAACTTTGCAGCTTTTCCGTTTCTCCCTCATCATTTGAAATGTGGTTTCAACTTTCTTCTCTAAGGTCCATTTTGAACGTCTCCGCAGCCCTACGCCAGGCCGTCGCCCGCACGCCCTGGTATGCCAAACGCAAGCGTTATAAGGTTCTTTTCTGGCGAGAAATTACCCCGCTTGCTGTGCCTATATTTCTGGAGAATACCTGTGTTTTGCTGATGGGCGTACTCAGTACGTTTCTGGTCAGTTGGTTGGGGAAGGAGGCAATGGCGGGCGTCGGTCTGGCCGACAGTTTCAATATGGTGATTATGGCCTTTTTTGCTGCTATCGATCTGGGAACGACGGTCGTGGTGGCCTTTAGCCTCGGTAAGCGCGATCGCAGACGCGCCCGTGCGGCGGCCCGGCAATCTCTGGTAATTATGACGCTGTTTGCCGTGATTCTGGCGGCGGTGATTCACTACTTTGGCGAGCAGATTATCAATGTTGTGGCTGGAGAAGCGACAGCGGAAGTGAAGGCGCTGGCGCTGACTTACCTGGAATTAACGGTCCTTAGCTATCCTGCTGCGGCGATTGCGTTGATTGGCAGCGGTGCGTTGCGCGGCGCGGGCAATACGAAGATTCCGCTGCTGATAAATGGTGGGATGAATATCCTTAATATTATCATCAGCAGCATCCTGATTTACGGGATCTTTTCCTGGCAAGGGCTCGGCTTTGTCGGTGCCGGACTGGGCTTGACCATTTCGCGTTATATCGGTGCGGTTGCCATTATCTGGGTGCTGATGATTGGGTTTAATCCTGCGCTCCGCATATCGCTGAAAAGTTATTTTAAACCGCTGAACTTCGCCATCATCTGGGAAGTGATGGGGATTGGTATTCCGGCCAGTATTGAATCGGTACTGTTCAACGGCGGTAAATTGTTAACGCAGATGTTCGTCGCCGGGATGGGTACCAGCGTCATTGCGGGTAATTTCATTGCGTTCTCCATTGCCGCGCTGATTAACCTACCGGGGAACGCGCTGGGGTCGGCATCCACCATCATTACCGGAAGACGTCTGGGGAACGGACAGATTGCCCAGGCGGAGATTCAACTACGCCACGTGTTCTGGCTCTCTACTATTGGCCTGACCGCCATTGCCTGGTTGAGCGCACCGTTTGCCGGGCTGATGGCATCGTTTTACACCCACGATCAGGAGGTAAAAGACGTTGTTGTCATCCTGATTTGGCTCAACGCGGCATTTATGCCGATCTGGGCAGCTTCCTGGGTTTTACCTTCAGGGTTTAAAGGCGCGCGCGATGCCCGTTTCGCCATGTGGGTATCGATGCTGGGAATGTGGGGCTGCCGCGTGGTTGCTGGCTACACGCTAGGGATTGTACTTGGCTGGGGTGTCGTGGGGGTCTGGATGGGGATGTTCTTCGACTGGGCAGTACGCGCAGTGTTGTTTTACTGGCGTATGGTCAGTGGTCGTTGGCTGTGGAAATACCCTCGACCGGAACATGAAAAGGTGGCAAAAGCCCCCGTTGTGTCTGAATAAACGACGAAATGAAGAAAATTTCGGCAAACAGTTGCCACAGTGCATTCAGGCTTTGACAACGGCAATGGGCATCGCTAATATGCGCCCCGTTCACACAATTCCTCTGTAGTTCAGTCGGTAGAACGGCGGACTGTTAATCCGTATGTCACTGGTTCGAGTCCAGTCAGAGGAGCCAAATTTAAAAAGCCTGCTTTCGAGCAGGCTTTTTGCATTTTCGTTCCCGGACCGTTCTTAACGGAACGGCGGCTCGTTGAAGGTACGCAGTTTGCGGGAGTGCAGACGGTCGCCTTCTGCACGTAGCAGGTCAATAGCGCGAATACCAATCTGCAGGTGTTCGGAAATTGCCCCCTCGTAGAAACGGTTTGCCTGACCGGGCAATTTGATCTCGCCATGTAATGGCTTATCAGAAACGCACAGCAAGGTGCCATACGGCACACGGAAACGGTAACCCTGCGCGGCAATGGTGGCGCTTTCCATATCAATCGCCACGGCGCGACTCAGGTTAAAGCGCAGCGCCGAGGCAGAGTAGCGCAGCTCCCAGTTGCGATCGGAGGTGGTTACCACGGTCCCGGTACGCAGACGTTGTTTGACCTCTTCACCGGGCATGCCGCTGACCATCTTCGTTGCATCATACAGGGCGCGCTGTACCTCTGCGATGCTCGGTATCGGGATATCCGGCGGCAACACCGCATCGAGCACCTGATCGTCACGCAGATAGGCATGCGCAAGGACGTAGTCGCCAATCGTCTGGCTTTCACGTAGACCGCCGCAGTGACCAATCATCAACCAAACATCCGGGCGCAATACCGCCAGGTGATCGCAGATCGTTTTGGCGTTGGACGGGCCTACACCAATATTCACCAGCGTGATCCCCTGACCGTCGGCTGTGATCAAATGCCATGCTGGCATCTGATGTTTTTTCCATGCCAGATCGGAAATCGCTTCTTCGGGTGCCTCCGTTTCCGCGGTGATCCAGATACCGCCGGCGCAGGAGAGAGCAATATACGGACTGTCCGGATCCAGAATCTGACTGCATCCCCAGCGCACAAACTCATCCACATAGCGGGTGTAGTTAGTGAACAACACGAACGGCTGAAAATGTTCCACCGGCGTCCCGGTATAGTGGCGCAACCGCGCGAGCGAGAAATCGACCCGGCGCGCGTCAAAGTGCGACAGGGGAGAATACTCAACTGGATGATAGATGCCATCTGCGGTTTCATCGCCAATTTGCGCCAGCTCAGTGGTTGGGAAATGGCGGGTTAACCCGGCGCTCATGGAGCGATCAAGTGTTAGCTCGGAACCGTCAATCACATAGGGATAGGGGATTTCATGTTGTGAAGGTTCTACGATGATCTGTGCGTCGTAATCCTGATACAGCAGCGTGAGTTGCTCTTCCAGATAGGGACGAAACAGTCCAGGACGGGTGATGGTGGTGGTATAACAACCCGCATGTGTGAAGCGTCCGTATGCGCGAGTTTTGGGAGGATTGGTGGCATTGCCATCCCAGGTAACAGAAAGCGATGGGTAAACAAAAAGACCTTTACTCCGGGCGGCGAGATCGGGAAGTTCCCCCGTTTCAATGTACTTGCCAATGGCACTGCGAAGCGCCTGAACGGACTGCTCGTAGAGTGCATCAAGTTTTTCCAGCGCTTGCGCAGGTGTCAGGCTGGAGCCCTTACTCTTCATCTGTGTCTCCTTGTTCTACAGGTGTACTGCTCACCCGATAGTATGTCAGCAGAATGTGAAACAAAAGTCAGAGTTTTAACGACGAGGCGAGAGCCGAACGGCTCTCGCAGAGAACTCAGGCGTGTTGCTTATCTTTCATCAACAGTGCGGTGGCAGCCGAGATCAGGCAGCCAGCCAGGAGATAGATCGCCACGCTGTGCCAGTCGCCGCCAGAAAAGGTGACCAGCGCCGCAGCGATGAAGGGGGTGAATCCACCGCCCACCACGCTGGCAACCTGATAACCCACGCCAGCTCCGCTGTAACGATATCCCGCGCCAAACATGCCGGTGAACATGGGTTGTTGCACGCAGACCACCATGTCATGGGCGATATTGGCAAGCATGATCGAGAAGAACACAATCCAGAAGAGCGACTGTGATTCGAGTGCCATAAAGAACGGAAATGCGCTCAGCGTGCCAATCAATGCGCCGGTAATATAAACGCGTCGACGACCAAAGCGGTCTGCCAGCCAGGCAAAGCAGGGAATGGTCAGACAGCTAAGTCCGCCGACCAGCAGACCGATATTCAGAAAGAGCTCACGCGGCAGACCGAGGTTTTGCGTCGAGTAGTTCAGGGCGAAAGCGGTAACGATGTACATAGTCAGCAGTTCGCACAGGCGAAGCGCAATAATCTTTAAAAATGCCCCCGGATGGCGGATGAGTGCTTCCATCACCGGCAGGCGTTTTTTTTCTTCGGGTGACTGCGGTTTCTGTTGCTCAAATTCAGCGGATTCTTCCATCCTGTTTCTCACCCACAGCGCGCCGAGCACCAGGACGATGCTGAACAGGAACGGAATACGCCAGCCCCAGCTCAGAAACTGCTCGTCGGTCGTCAGATAACTGATCAGTGACACGAGACCAGTAGAAAGCAGCAGGCCGACGCCGTAGCCCACCTGTACACCGCTGCTATAGAACGCTTTTTTGTTTTCCGGCGCGCTTTCGACAGAGAGCAACGCGGCACCGCCCCATTCACCGCCAACGGCAAATCCCTGAATCGCGCGCAGCAGAACCAACAGTACCGGCGCCCACCAACCAATAGCGGCGAATGAAGGAAGAATGCCAATCAATGCGGTGGCAATACCCATCATCCAGACGGTGAGCATCAGCATCCGTTTACGGCCTAAGCGATCGCCGAAGTGGCCGAAGATCACGCCTCCCAGCGGCCGGAACAGGAATCCGACGCCAAAAGTGGCAAACGCGGCAAGTGTGCCCATTGCCGGACTGACCTGCGGGAAAAACTCACGGTTGAAGACCAGCGCGGCGGTAATGCCATAAAGCAGAAAATCGTACCAGTCGACGACGGCACCAGCAAAGCTGCCCAGCGCGGCGCGTCGGGCGCGATCAAGCGATGGGGTTTCCTCCGCGGAGGGGGTGGAAATGAGGGTGGAATCCATAGTAATCCTGTCTGTACTGATTTTATTATTAGTATGGGAATGAGAGTCACACACATTGCGGCCAACCTATAAGCGGCTGTTATGAGACTACCGCGACAGACAGGAAGTGAAAACGATTTTTAATCCGATGAGAGCAGAATAGGAAAATTAAGCCGGTATGGCGTCCAGAAAAGCAAAAAGCCCGCTAAAAAGCGGGCTTTTTTAAATTTGGCTCCTCTGACTGGACTCGAACCAGTGACATACGGATTAACAGTCCGCCGTTCTACCGACTGAACTACAGAGGAATCGTGTGAACGAGGCGCATATTAACGACGACAATTGGGGTTGTCAAAGGGGGAAATGCGATTGTGAGTCTGTTTGCTGACAAAACCAGCAAAGCGGCGAACTTTCGATCGCCGACAGCTTTGCCCCATTCTGGTGCGAGCCTACCCCGGATGGGGCAGATCGGAAAACACTGGCTGGAATCGATATTACCGATAACAATCATAAATGCTTATTTTACGGTAGGTTAACGCGAGTTTGTTTCTTTATTCGAAACTGGCAAGCATCTTGCAATTCCCTCCTGACATCACTGCCAGCATGGGTTCTGGCATTCCGGACAGGAGGCAAAATGAACTTCAGACGATTGAAATATTTCGTAAAAATTGTCGATATTGGTAGCCTGACGCAGGCCGCTGAAGTATTGCATATCGCACAGCCCGCGCTGAGTCAGCAGGTTGCCACCCTGGAAGGTGAGCTCAATCAGCAACTCTTAATACGTACCAAAAGGGGAGTGACGCCCACCGAAGCGGGAAAAATCCTCTACACCCATGCGCGGACGATCCTCCGTCAGTGCGAACAGGCGCAGTTAGCTGTCTGTAACGTCGGACAAACCTTAACGGGACAGGTGTCGATCGGTCTTGCACCGGGGACTGCTGCGTCGTCAGTTACAATGCCGTTATTGCAGGCGGTGCGCGCAGAATTGCCCGAGGTGCTGGTGTATCTGCATGAAAACAGCGGGGCAGTGCTAAACGATAAACTGCTGAATGGTTACCTGGATATGGCGGTGCTCTATGAGCGCTCCCCGCTGGCAGGTATTACCAGTCAACCCCTGCTGAAAGAAGATCTCTTCCTTGTGGGTACTCGCGACTGTCCCGGGCAGAGCGTGGATCTCACCGCTGTCGCGCAGATGAATCTTTTTCTCCCTCGCGACTACAGCGCGGTCCGTTTGCGGGTCGATGAAGCTTTCTCGCTGCGTCGCTTAACGGCGAAAGTCATCGGCGAAATTGAATCGATAGCCACGCTGACCGCGGCGATTGCCAGCGGTATGGGCGTGACGGTGTTGCCGGAATCCGCTGCGCGTTCCCTGTGTGGGGCGGCAAATGGCTGGATGGCACGCATTACCTCGCCATCGATGAGTCTGTCGCTGTCATTGAATATGTCGGCAAGAGGAAGTTTGTCTCCCCAGGCGCAGGCAGTGAAAGAGATCCTGATGTCGCTGGTCAGCAGTCCGGCTTTGGATAACCGCGAGTTGCAGTTGGTAAGCTAAGCGTTATTCCATGACGGAATAAGATGCAGGTTTTTATTATTTGTTATGCCGGACATCAGACTCTAACAATAGCAATATGTCTGATGTAACCGGAGCAACGAGTGAATTTCCAGCAGCTAAAAATTATCCGTGAAGCAGCACGTCAGGATTACAACCTGACAGAAGTTGCCAATATGCTCTTTACCTCGCAATCAGGGGTAAGCCGGCATATTCGTGAGTTAGAAGATGAGCTTGGGATAGAGATTTTTATCCGCCGGGGGAAGCGTCTGCTTGGAATGACCGAACCTGGCAAGGCGCTGTTGGTTATCGCCGAGCGCATTTTAAATGAAGCCAGTAACGTCCGCCGACTGGCGGATTTGTTCACCAATGACACCTCGGGCGTGTTAACCATCGCCACGACGCATACGCAGGCACGCTACAGCCTGCCGGGTGTGATTAAAGCCTTCCGCGAATTGTTTCCGGAAGTCCGTCTGGAATTGATCCAGGGGACGCCGCAGGAAATAGAGACGTTACTGCAAAATGGTGGGGCGGATATCGGTATCGCCAGTGAACGGCTGAGCAACGATCCTCTGTTGGTCGCGTTCCCCTGGTTCCGCTGGCATCATAGCTTGTTAGTGCCGCACAATCATCCGTTGATCCAGGTATCGCCTGTTACGCTGGAGTCGATCGCCCACTGGCCGCTAATCACCTATCGACAAGGGATCACCGGGCGCTCACGCATTGATGAAGCTTTTGCCCGCAAAGGGTTGCTGCCTGATATTGTCCTTAGCGCGCAGGATTCTGATGTGATTAAAACCTATGTCGCGTTAGGACTGGGGATTGGTCTGGTGGCGGAGCAGTCCAGTGGTGAGCTGGAAGAGGGGACGCTGACGCGTCTGGACACGCGCCATCTGTTTGACGCCAACACGGTCTGGTTGGGACTGAAACGTGGCCAACTTCAGCGCAACTATGTCTGGCGGTTTATCGAACTCTGTAATGCTGGATTGTCCGTGGAGGATATTAAACGGCAGGTGATGGAACCTGATGACGTCGCGATTGATTATCAGATATAAAGCAAAAAACCCGCTAAAAAGCGGGTTTCTTTAAATTTGGCTCCTCTGACTGGACTCGAACCAGTGACATACGGATTAACAGTCCGCCGTTCTACCGACTGAACTACAGAGGAATCGTGTGAACGAGGCGCATGATACTGACCTCTCCACTGCGTGTCAACAGTAAAATTAGCACGCTTTTTCAAGTGGTTAATTAATCCCCAACGCGAGGGATCAGTGAACCTGCCCGGTGGGGGATGGGTCATCGTCTTCGCTATCACGAAGGCGTTGCAGAGGGTCCTGCTGATAAAACTGGCAGAAGCGTTGCCACAGCGCGGGGAACCGTGGCGCAAAAAGTTCTGGAGCGCTGAAGAAATACTCGGACAGGACGGCAAAACATTCCGCCGGATCGCTTGCCGCATAGGCGTCAATGCTCGACGCGGTTTCCCCCACAAGATCAATTTCATCCTGAATATTGTTCATTGCGGCGTGCAGGTCATGTTCCCAACTCGCTACCTCCCGTAAGGGAATTAGCGGGATGCCGCTGGCACGGTCGCCATTGCGCATGTCCAGTTTATGTGCAACCTCATGAATAATAAGGTTAAATCCAGAGGCGTCAAAGGAGTCCTGAATATCCAGCCAGTTCAGAATGATCGGCCCTTGCTGCCAGCTTTGTCCGGACTGAACGACGCGCTGGTTATGGACCAGGCCAATATCATCTTCCCATTCGTCATCAACAACAAAGGGCGCAGGGTAGATCAGCACCTCGTGGAAGCCATCCAGCCATTCGATACCCAGTTCCAGAACCGGCAGACAGAAAAGCAGAGCGATGCGCGCGCTTTTCAGCGAGTCGAGTTCGAAACCCTGAAGGGCGACCAGCCTTTTTTGTTGCAGGAATCGCTCAGCCAGCGCAATGAGTCTGGCTTGTTCTTGCGCAGTCAAGGTCACAAGCAGGGGGATCGCAAGGGCTTCCTCCCACTGAGCTGAGTCACTTTGCGCGGTGTCTTGTGCTTTCCAGGGCCACTTAATCATCGTTTTGCTCGCAAACTCGTCACTTGAACAAAATTGAAGGGACAGGGTCTGTTAAAATGCCAAATTACCTGGCATGATGGCAACCATCAAAACGGAGAGATGCCGGAGCGGCTGAACGGACCGGTCTCGAAAACCGGAGTAGGGGCAACTCTACCGGGGGTTCAAATCCCCCTCTCTCCGCCACTATTCAAGCACTTAGATCACTTCCATTCAACGACGCACGTCACACTTGGTACCGTGTTGGTATACTTACCTGGTGTTATTCGCGCCATCATCATCTTCTGATTTACCCAAAACAGGAAGAGCCTGGGCTGTGAATATTCTTACTTTGCGATCCTGAACATGCACCTGACGTTTCAGCTTATGGTCTGCTTCCGCTCTCGCTCATGATGTGCAAACCGACGAGTTAGACTATTTTCTGGTTGCATTTATGCTCGTCAGGGCGCTTTTAAGGGTGTCCAGACCTCTCGGGAGAGAAGAGGGAAGTGAGCTAACGAAATGAGATGATGTGCTTCAGTTACATTATGATGAAAGATGCAGAGGTGTTGGCGCACCTCTGCCTGATGTTGGTTACCTGAAGGTTGATACGGCACATTCTAATTAATGTTTTTCAACTTGTTCTAAGGCAATGTTTCCACTGCCCGTCCGGCGCTTAAAAGCTGAAACGATATCCGCCGCTGACTTGCTTCTGATCAAAGGCATTACCCTGCGTATAATCCGCTTCGAGGTAGAGTGTGTGCTGTTTGTTGAACTGTGCACTCACTCCCACGCCGTTGTTCCAGCCATTACCTTTGAAACTGTGCTTTTCCCGGGAGCGGTTCAGGCGATACTCGGTATCCCCGGAAAACTCGCGAATACCGCCAGTCTTCACATACATATTCAACTGGCTGTTACCTGCGACGACGTCATATCCCAGTATTATGCTGGCACGTCCCAGCATTGATTTGTACTGACTCAGATGGATGTTGAGGCCATTACTCGCCTTCATATCCATGTCATTTTGGTGGCTGTATGTGAACTGAGCCTGAGGTTCAATATAGAACCCATGACCTGGTTGGTTCAGGCTGAACTTCTGTCCGGCCTCCAGAGAGGCGCTGAATCCATTGGCGCTGCCGCTGGCGCTAACGCCGTTGTTCTGACTGTCCAGCACATGGAAACTATTTTTCTGGCGTGAGGCTTTTACAACCAGATCGCTGTAAAAGCCGCCTTCTGCCATGTAACTGGTGTACATTCCCATATAGTCTGAACGTGCAGTACCATCGCCTCCGCGATAGTCCGGCGACGCGTGTGTTGAACCAATAAACAGTCCTACATACAACGGTATTTCATCAGAGAGACGTTTATCCCCGCCAAACTGTATACCGCTGTAACCCATATCAAAGCCGCTCAGTTTGCCACTGGCGAAGGAGTCCAGGTTTCCCCCATAGCCGCGAAGCCAGATATTACCTTCCTTGCTCTGATTTCTCAGGTCGCCCATTCGCTGCATCAGCGTACGGTTTTCGACATAGTTCATAAGATAACCAACGTTGAGATAATTGCCGCCAGCATCTGCGGTCGTGGTTGGTTTAGGTGCAGGAACTGGCGAGGGATCGGGTTTTATGACAGGAGGCTGAGCGGGATCCGGTATGGGATCAGGAATCGGCTCTGGAGCCGTTCCGGAAGCGTATAGCTCCCAGTTGGTCCCATTTTTACGCACATCGTACAGATATCCTCCCAGCTCAACCTGAGAAGAGGCGGTGAATGAGGCAGCACCGTCAGGGGTTTGTACAACGGTCAGCACTTCATTGCCCGTTGTCGCCTCGCTGCCCTGGTTGCGGATGGTCAATACGTGATTACCGGCGCTACTTCCGCTGATGTTCAGTAAATCACCTGCGTTATTAACGCCATCTCCCTCGCCGACGACATCGGCACGCATAATAAAGGTACTGTTACCGCTCAGGTTCGCGACATTTAATGTGGTAAATGTGCTGGCAGTTGAGGCGCGGCTGGCAAAATCGACGGTTGAATGCGTCAGCGCCAGCGTGTCGAGACTGGAATGACTCGTCACATTCCAGACGCTATTATTTAGTGCGACGTCCAGTTTCCCGCCATTGATATTGTCGCTGAAGGAGGAACCCGTCCAGACGGATCCGGAATGCATATCCAGATTGATCAATCCACCTTTGGCAAGGACGCTACCGTTGATTAGCATATGCCCCGAAGCGTTGATTCGGCTGGCGGCATAACCATCGTTATGTTGCGTCGCGATGGCCACCTGATCGGGTGTGCTCATATTAATAACCAGATCGTTCGTCAGATCGATCTGGCTGTTGGTCATGGCATAAACTCCCCGGGTTCCTGCCGCGCCAGTGATAGTCAGATTATCACCGGCTATTTTACCGCCACTCAGTGTCCACAAACCCAGCGCCAGGCTGCCATTACGATCAACCGTAATGTCGGTGTTTTGCATGTTGATAACGGCCGTTGCGCTCTGGGCAGAGGCACCGTAAGAACCGCCGGAGAATATGCTGTTCCGTTGCGTTGGCGTGCCAGAAAAATGGATCGTTGCGCCTGTGCCATTGGTCACCAGTCCACCCCCCTGGTTGGAAGAAATATGGCTGCCCGCACCGATAGTGGTTATTCCGCCACGGACTTCGATGCCATTGGCGTCAGTTCCATTTACCTCAACAGCGAGTGCATTCGCGCTAAGCTGGCCAAAGCTCCAGATGCCGTGCGCATAGCTGCCATTGGTTTTAATGGTACTGTTTGTTCCCAGGTCGACAACAGAGTTTCTCTGTACGTTTATGCCTAAGGCGCTGTAACCCTGCACATCGATCGTCAGGTCTGTCGCCGTAAAACGCGCAACACCGTTGGCGGAATTGCCGTTGAGACCACCGATGTAAACTCCTGGGCCACCGTTGGTTTTGATTTGGCTTCCGCTGCCAAGATCGGCACTGCTGCCATAGTCGTTGATTTTTAAGCCTGTGCCGTTCGAATTTTCAATGGAAAGTTGGCTGGCTAATAGCGCTGAGCTATGCCCAACAATAACGCCGTCACCGTTACTTTTAATGGTGCTGCCTGTGCCTAAGTCAGCATGCGTATCGTCACCATTTAAATTAATGCCGACCGCAGCGGTTTGACCGACAACGTCGACTGTCAGTCGGTTAGCTGTCAGGGTACTGTTGTTGCCCTGAAGAATGATTCCCTTTGCATACCCGGTGGGGGCGTTGACATTGACGGTAACATTATTACCCAGGTTGATGTTGCCGGCAGTATTACCTGTTGGGGTCATTACGCCATAGAGGCTCCCAGAGGAATCGACGCTATCTCCTGTAATTCTGTCACCATCATTAATGGTAATATTGGTACCAGTTTGACTGCCTAAATCAGCCGCTGCTATTAATGGCGAAAAGACAATTGCATTCAAACCAATAGCGCCGATCGTCGCCAGTTGAATTGAGGCAGAACGTATTTTTAATTCAGCGAGGCGATCGATCCCAGTATTTCCATTGTGTTGTTTAATGCCCATACCACTCCTGTATAGTTCCCGTACACGGGGACTATGAATTCTGTTATTTTGTATAAGCGGGGGAATGATGTTCTCTTACATCACCATCATGTTATTTGTATGATGTTGTAAAAACGAGAGATTAGAGATTGATTTTCTATTGTCAGGCTCAAATCAGAAGGGGTGAAAATCAAAGGGTATTTAGCTTCTCTCTTGCGAGGGTATGTTAAGAATAAACTGTTCTCTCACCTGTCGTCCCTTATCCCACTTAATGACTATAAATAGACCGAAAAATATTGTCAAAAGATTCATTTATATCATTGGGGAAGTGTTTTGGTAAGAATCTCATTTAGCTGTGAAATTTTCTTATCTATTTTTTTTGCTTTAACTGAAACATGAGAACGGTGGCTATTATTACATTATTAATAATGAGAAAATGCAAAAAAACATCAGCAGTCTTTTTGGGGGAGTAGAATTTCTACGCAGGCGTTTTACGAACCATACTCAGGTGTGGTTTCACGTACAGTCTATGCGGAAAATCCATCGCGGATTGAGTCTCAGAGGCACAAAAAAGCCCGCCAGAAGCGGGCCTGAAATCATTCTGGAAATTAGAACTGATACACTAAGCCCAGAGCAACGATGTCATCGGTCGCGATGCCGTTGTCTGTATAGAAATGGTCATCGTTATCCAGCAGGTTGATTTTGTAATCAACGTAGGTGGACATGTTTTTGTTGAAGTAGTAAGTCATACCGACCTCAACATATTTCACCAGATCTTTGTCGGTATAACGTGGGTTACCGTCGCCATCGTGATCCTGACCACCCAGGTCCTTACCTTTAGAGACCAGGTAGGCGATGGAGGGGCGCAGGCCGAAATCGAACTGGTATTGCGCGACGGCTTCAAAGTTCTGAGTCTGGTTAGCGATACCGCCAGTTGCTTCACCTTTACCACTGCCGTAATAGGTCATATTGCGGGTTTCGGCATACATGGTGGCCAGATAGATATTGTTTGCGTCATATTTTGCGCCAATAGTCCACGCTTCGGCCGTTTCGCCGCCAGCATAGTTGTTGGCATGGGAGCGATCGCCATAACCACGAGTAACCTGATTATCAGTGCGATCGGAATTTGAGTAGGCCGCGCCCAGGCTCAGACCGAAGTCAAAGTCATAGGAGGTGGACATACCGAAACCGTCGCCGTTTTCTTTCGCCATGCTACGGGCACCGTTACCGTTACTCGTACCTTCCTGCCCAGCCAGACCGCCGTTCTCGTTATTACCCTGATACTGCAGCGCAAAGTTCAGGCCATCAACCTGACCGAAGAAGCCTTTATTACGATAGGTGGCGACGCCGTTAGTACGACCCAGCATATACACGTCGGTCTGGGTGTAGGTATCGCCACCAAATTCTGGCAGCATATCGGTCCACGCTTCAACGTCATAAACCACGCCGTAGTTACGACCATAATCAAAGGTGCCGTTCTGGCCAAAGCCTAAACCGGCAAAGCCCAGACGCGTCCAGGAGTTACCGTGGTCGCTTTCCGTTGTGTTTGCCTGGATATTGTATTCCCACTGGCCGTAACCGGTCAGTTGATCCATGATCTGAGTTTCGCCTTTGAAGCCAAGACGCGCATAGGACATGTCGCCATCGCTGCCAGCATCTTCAGAGAAGTAATGCAGACCATCCACTTTCCCATAGATATCTACTTTATTGCCGTCTTTATTATAAACTTCAGCGGCATTCGCCACGCCAGAAATAAGTAATGCTGGAACAAGCATTGCCAATACTTTTCTTTTCATTATGTTTTCCCTTATGATGATAATTCTCATGAATGAGTTCTTCTTTCCAGAAGAACACGCTGGATACTATTCCATAGAGTTCATTTTATTTTAAAAGTAACATGTAACAATTATATTTTAAATATTTCTAAATGTTTCTGTTTTGGGTTTTTATAATTAATTTCATATGATTTATTTAAATATCATTCATATTTTTAGTTTGTTATATCAAATGATTATGATTTTTATGGTTATATCATAAATTTGAATGGTTTCTGAATAAAAGCGTATCTATGAGTCGTGAATAATAAATAATTGACGTGAATGTTGTTTGTAAAAACAACTTAATTTAACGATGAGAAGTCTGGTGATACAACATAATGATATGAACACTCTAAAAAAGACGGCGGGGTAGCGGGAGAATTTTTTATTTGTTTGCAATATACGCAAATAAAGGAAAACCCGGAGATTCTTCGTTTTAGTGGAAGGGGTTTGTGGATTTTGTGACATAACTAAAATTGCCCTGGATCAATACATATGCAAAATCAATGAATGTCAGTCATCTTGTGACACACAGAACATAAAAATGTGACTATAATCACAAAAATAAGCAATAATTACTGTTGAGTTACATCACCAAAATGGAGTTTCCTTTGAGCACTATGGAAGAAAGAGCAACACGGAGTCTGGGCGGAAAACTGGCATTGTGGGTGTTTTATGCTTTTTGCGTCTACTTTGCCTGGGCCATGCTTCGCTACGCGTGGGTGATTAGCCATGTCCAGTCAATCCCGGTTGCCGGATTCGAAAGTTCGCTTGGCTCCACCAGCGGGAAATGGATGGGCGCACTGCTGGGTTTCCTGGTCCTCGGACTGGTGGGACTGATTCTCGGTGGCATCGCCTGGTATACGCGCCCGCGTCGTCAGCCAACGTGAAGACGCACGAGAAACTTGCTACTGTATTGCTTCTTAACGTACGGGAGGCAATGTGGATCTTCAGCTCTGGCAATCACAATTTGAAGCGTGGTTATGTAACCATCATACCCGGCAGGATGCCGCACATGATATCTTTCACTTCCGCCGCGTCTGGGCGACATCACGGCAACTGATGAAAGGGCAGGAAGTGGATGGACTGGTCGTGCTGACCGCCTGTTATTTTCATGACATTGTCAGCCTTGCCAAAAATCATCCGGATCGTCATCGCTCGTCGGTTCTGGCTGCCGCTGAAACCCGCCGTATCCTCATTCAGGATTTCCCTACCTTCCCTGAGCCACAGCTGGCGTCGGTTTGCCATGCGATCGAGGCACATAGTTTTAGCGCGAACATTGCTCCCCTCACTCTGGAAGCAAAAATCGTTCAGGATGCTGACAGACTTGAGGCGCTGGGCGCGATAGGGCTGGCGCGCGTTTTTGCGGTTTCAGGCGCGTTAGGCGTGGCGCTTTTTGACGGTGAAGATCCCTTTGCAGAACGGCGTGCGCTCAACGATAAACAGTTTGCTCTCGATCACTTCCAGACCAAATTGCTGGCGTTGCCTGGCACAATGCAAACCGAGCGTGGACGTGAACTGGCCCGTCATAACGCTGATTTCCTGGTAAACTACATGGCAAAGTTGAGCGCTGAGCTAAATGGGGAGTATGAATCTGTCGATCCGGCGGTGATCCACGCATTTCGCCCCAGCCACTCGTGAAGCCAATTTTATGTTAACCTGACGACACTCTTTTTTGGCCGGTTGAAGATATGCAGCAAAATCTTTCAGTAACAGGTTCGCTGGTTACCGCAGCGGACAGCAATGTCGACGTTGCGCAGGAGGTATTGGCGAAATTGTTGGCAATTTATGATGTTAAAACGCTGGTGGCTCACCTGAATGGAATTGGCGAGAATCACTGGAGTCCGGCTATTTTAAAACGCGTGGCGGCGAATGCCTCGGCATGGCATCGATTGAGCGAACGTGAGTTGGCATCTTTGTGCTCGCTGTTGCCCACACCGCCTGCACACCATCCTCACTATGCTTTTCGGTTTATTGATCTCTTTGCCGGTATTGGCGGTATTCGTCGTGGATTTGAGGCGATAGGTGGACAGTGCGTGTTTACCAGCGAGTGGAACAAGCATGCGGTGCGTACCTATAAAGCCAACTATTACTGCGACCCGGCGAGCCACCACTTTAATGAAGACATTCGCGATATCACGCTCAGCCATCACGAAGGTGTAAGCGACAGTCAGGCAGCAGATCATATTCGCCAGCATGTGCCGCAGCACGATGTCCTGTTGGCAGGCTTCCCGTGTCAGCCATTTTCCCTTGCCGGCGTGTCAAAGAAAAATGCGCTGGGACGCGCCCACGGTTTTGCCTGCGATACTCAGGGGACACTGTTCTTTGACGTCGTGCGCATCATTGACGCCCGCCGCCCGCCGATTTTTGTCCTGGAAAACGTGAAAAACCTGAAGAGTCACGATCAGGGCAAAACGTTCCGCATCATTATGCAAACGCTGGATGAGCTGGGCTATGACGTCGCCGATGCGGAGGATAACGGGCCGGACGATCCGAAAATTATCGATGGCAAACATTTCTTGCCGCAGCACCGGGAACGCATTGTGTTAGTCGGCTTTCGTCGCGATCTGAATCTGAAGCGCGATTTTACCCTGCGTGATATCAGTACGCGTTACCCGCAGCGGCGCACTACTCTGGCGGAACTGCTGGAACCGGTAGTGGAAGCCAAATATGTACTGACGCCGGTGCTGTGGAAATATCTCTACCGCTATGCGAAAAAGCATCAGGCGAAGGGCAACGGTTTTGGCTACGGCATGGTCTATCCCACGAATCCGAATAGTGTGACGCGCACGCTATCCGCGAGATATTACAAAGACGGCGCAGAAATCCTGATCGACCGTGGCTGGGATTTTGCTGCCGGAGAAGTGAACTTCGACGATCCGACAAATCAGCAGCATCGTCCTCGTCGCTTAACGCCGAGAGAGTGTGCGCGACTGATGGGTTTTGAGTCGCCGCAGGGATATCAGTTCCGTATCCCCGTTTCTGATACCCAGGCCTATCGTCAGTTTGGTAACTCTGTCGTGGTGCCCGCGTTTGCCGCCGTGGCGACGTTGCTGGAAGAGAAAATTAAAATGGCTGTCGCGTTACGTCAGCAAGAGAGCGCGGATGGCGGACGTTCACGATAAGGCAACGCGCAGTAAAAACATGCGGGCCATCGCGACCCGCGATACCGCCATCGAAAAGCGGCTTGCGGGACTGCTGGCGGAGCAGGGACTCGACTATCGCGTTCAGGATGATTCGTTGCCAGGACGTCCCGATTTTGTACTGGATGAATACCGCTGCGTGATTTTTACCCACGGTTGTTTCTGGCATCACCATCATTGCTACCTGTTTAAGGTGCCGGCCACGCGCACAGAATTCTGGCTGGATAAGATCGGTAAAAACGTCGAGCGCGATCGCCGGGATACCCAGCGTTTGGCGGGACTGGGCTGGAGGGTGCTGATCGTCTGGGAATGCGCGTTGCGGGGGCGGGAGAAGCTCGGTGACGTCGCGCTGTCTGAACGTCTTGAAGAGTGGATCTGCGGCGGTGGCGCATCCGCGCAGATCGATACTCTGGGGATACATTTACTGTAACGTTTTTTCGTTTTCCATGGGGTTGAGCGTCGGTTTGGCCGGGAAAAGATATTTCCCCAGCGTCACCAGAACCACCGCAAAGACGATGACTCCTAACGCCAGCCATTCAATCAGTGCCAGACGTTCACCTCCCAGTCCTGTCCCCAGTAGCACAGCAACAACCGGGTTCACGTAGGCGTAACTGGTTGCCAGTGCAGGGCTAACGTTACGGATCAAATACATATAGGCGTTGATGGCGATGATGGATCCAAACACCGCCAGATAGCCGACTGCCAGAAAGCCTGACAGCGACGGCAGCGTGGTCAGTTTTTCACCGCTGATGAGCGAGGCACACATCAGCACGATCCCGGCGGCGAGCATCTCAATGGCGCCAGCCATCATTCCTGTCGGCAGTGTAATGCGGGAACCGTAGACGGAACCAAACGCCCAACTGATTGAACCAATCAGAATCAATATTGCTCCCCACGGATTGCCGCTCAGGTTGCCTCCGCTGTTGAGCATCACGATCCCCGCCAGCCCAATGGCAATCCCCATCCACTCCAGCCTGCGGGTTTTGATGCCAAAGAAATGGCTGAAGCACAGGGTGAACAGGGGGACCGTCGCGACCACTACCGCTGCGATGCCGGAGGGAACGTCCTGATGTTCTGCCACCGTGACCAAACCATTACCGACGGCCAGCAGCAAAATGCCAATCAACGCCGCGTTAAGCAGCGGGCGAAGCGGCGGCAATTTGTGACCGCGCAGTAGCAAAAAGGCGGTTAACAACCCCCCGGCAGCGAGAAAACGGACGCCAGCCATCATCAGCGGCGGCCAACTCTCCACGCCGATACGGATGACGAAATAGGTAGAACCCCAGATGATATACAGCGCGAACAGTGCGCTGAAAAGCGGTAACAACTGCCTGAAACGCATAATCCCTCACGTGCGAAACGCTAACAAGCGATATAGTAAACGCGAAAACGACCAGACTGGCGAGCGATATAATTCACGCATCTTGTTAGAAAAATGTTGACGAATAACGTCAGTTTCAGCCTCGCGTGTTTTACTCCATACTTAACGCTTCAAGAAGAAAAAAATGAGGGAATAATTTTGGCAGGAAGTAGCTTACTGACCTTACTCGATGATATTGCCACGCTGCTGGATGATATCTCGATGATGGGCAAACTGGCCGCGAAGAAAACCGCTGGTGTATTGGGGGACGACCTGTCGCTAAACGCGCAGCAGGTGACGGGGGTAAGAGCGAATCGCGAGCTGCCGGTGGTCTGGAGCGTGGCGAAAGGCTCGCTCGTCAACAAAGTGATCCTGGTGCCGCTGGCATTGCTCATCAGCGCCTTTATTCCCTGGGCCATTACGCCGTTGTTGATGATTGGCGGTGCCTTCCTCTGTTTTGAAGGTGTGGAGAAAGTTCTGCATACCCTCGAATCGCGAAAACAGAAAGAGGATCCGGCTGAGCGACAGCGGCGGCTGGAAGCGCTGGCGGCACAGGATCCGCTGGCGTTTGAAAAAGATAAAATCAAAGGCGCAGTGCGAACCGACTTTATTCTCTCTGCGGAGATTGTGGCGATCACGCTGGGGATTGTGGCTGAAGCGCCGCTGCTCAATCAGGTGCTGGTCCTGTCGGGGATCGCGCTGGTGGTGACGATTGGCGTTTATGGTCTGGTCGGACTCATTGTTAAGCTGGATGATATGGGCTACTGGCTGGCAGAAAAAACCAGCGTGCTGGCGCAGGCGTTAGGTAAAGGATTGCTGGTTGTCGCGCCGTGGCTGATGAAATCGCTGTCGGTGATTGGCACGCTGGCGATGTTCCTGGTGGGCGGAGGGATTGTCGTGCACGGCGTTGCACCGTTACATCATGCCATTGAGCGGTTCGCCCAACAGCAAAGCGCCGTAGTGGCGTTGATTTTGCCGACGCTTCTTAATCTGGTGCTGGGCTTTATCATCGGCGCGATCGTTGTGCTGCTGGTAAAAGCGGTGGCCAAAGTGCGCGGGGGGGCGCACTAAAAGTGTTCCCCTGAATGAGGCAAAACCAGACATCCTCGTCTAAGGTGAAAACGTTCACTGTATACAGGAGGTAACATGGTTTTTTCGGTCAGTGAGGAAGTGACTGTGAAAGAGGGCGGCCCACGCATGATTGTCACCGGCTATTCCAGCGGTATGGTGGAATGTCGGTGGTATGATGGGTTTGGCGTCAAGCGAGAAGCATTCCATGAGAATGAACTCGTTTCCGGTGATGCCAGACAACGGTGTGAATAAGCCTGATGCCTGAACGCCCGGCGACCGTCGGGCGTTTTTTTAAATTCAAAAAATACGTGACGGTCATAATACGTAACGTACTGAGTTATGCCAGGATTAGGAAAGCAATCGCGAGTAGGGAGTGGTCAGAGTGCCGCACGAAACAACGATGGAAAACTGGGGCTGGCTGAAAACGCTGGCGCGGCGACTCGGCCCTGGCCATGTCGTGAATCTCTGTTTTCTGACCGTCATGCTCTTTTCTACCCTGCTGACCTGGCGGGAAGTGGTCGTCCTGGAAGACGCTTATATCTCAAGCCAGCGCAATCATCTGGAAAATGTCGCCAACGCCCTCGACAAGCAGCTGCAATTCAATGTGGATAAACTGCTGTTTCTGCGTGACGGGATGCACGAGGCGCTGATCACCCCTCTGGGATTTTCCGTCTTAAAAGATGCGGTTACCCATTTTGAACAGTTACGCCATTCGCGCGTCTGGCAGCTTGAACTGGATAAGCGACGGACGCTGCCGCTGAATGGCGTTTCTGATTCGTTTGTGAATCAAACTCAGTTGCTCTCGCGTGACAACGAATCGCTGGATAACGAACTGACAGCCGCGCTGGAGCTGGGTTATCTGCTGCGCCTGGCGGTCACCCGCGCGTCCCTGTCACTCCAGGCGATGTACGTCTCGCGCGCGGGATTTTACGTCTCCACGCTGCCGACATCGCTCTCGAGCGAAATTACCGCCCGCTACTACGACTACGTAATTCAACCCTGGTTTACCGGGCAGTCGCAGCGAAAAAACCGGACGCGCGGCGTGCGCTGGTTTACCTCGCCGTCATCCGAATTCAGCTATGCGCAGCAGCGCGTAACCGTCAGTGTGCCGCTGGATAGCAACCATTACTGGCTCGGGGTGCTGGCGATGAGCATCCCCGTTTCAGCAGTAGAACGGTTTATGGATGAGGCTATCGACAAAGATGTGGAAGGGGAGTACCAACTCTACGACAGTAAACTGAAACTGCTGGCAGCCTCAACGCCGGAACTGAGAAATGCTAAGACCTTTGATGAGCGCGAACTGGCGTTGCTGGCGCATGATATTGAGCAGGATACCGTAGGCGGCTTGCGCATGGGCAGTCGTTACGTTAGCTGGCAACGGCTGGACCATTTCGATGGCGTGCTGGTACGGGTACATACCTTAAGCGAAGGGGTACATGGCGATTTCGGCAGCATCAGTATTGCGCTGGCGCTACTGTGGGCGCTGTTTACCGCGATGTTGATCATCTCCTGGGTCGTTATTCGCCATATGGTCAGCAATATGTTTGTGTTGCAAAGTTCACTTCAATGGCAGGCCTGGCACGATACGCTGACCCGCTTATATAACCGCGGCGCGCTGTTTGAAAAAGCCAAACAGCTGACCCAGCGTTGTCGAATGCAAAAACAACCTCTGTCGGTTATTCAGATCGATCTTGACCACTTCAAAAGTATCAATGACCGTTTTGGTCATCAGGCCGGGGATCGCGTGTTAACGCATGCCGCAGGCTTAATCAGCGGCACATTGCGTACCTATGATGTTGCCGGGCGTGTGGGCGGGGAGGAGTTCTGCGTGGTCCTGCCGGAAACGTCTCTGGCGCAGGCGGAGCAGATAGCTGAACGCATCCGCCAGCGACTGAATGAGAAAGAGATTCTGGTGGCGAAAAGCGCCACGCTGCGGATCAGCGCCTCACTCGGGGTGAGTAGTACCCAGGAAACCGGAGACTACGACTTCGAGCAACTTCAGTCGCTCGCGGATCGCAGACTCTACAAGGCAAAACAGGCCGGACGGAACCGCGTTTGCGCGGTGGATCGGGGCTAAGGCGCGGCGAACAGCCAGGTCATGCCTTCCTGCCAGCCCTCGGGGCCTTCATGCTGCGTGCGGTAAACCTGCGCTGTGCTGTCGGAGCGTAAAACCACCCCTTCGCGATTCAGTCCTTTGACGATCACCGCGTAATCCATTGCCTCAAGCAGTGGGGCGTCGTTCGGGCCATCGCCCAGACCGACGGTGATCGGGCGCTTTTTCCCCTGGCGCCGATAGAGATCAATCAGCCCGTTTGCCGCGTGGTTTTTCCCTGACGTGGCGTCCAGGACATGCCAGAAGCGGGCGCCATGGACAAACTGCAGTCCCAGATCGTTTAGCTGCCGGGCGAACTCGGCCATGCGTTCATCGCTGTCGCGCCAGATCAGGGTGACAGAGGCTTCATGCAGTCGCGTTAAGCTGGCCTGAGCATGTGACAGACCGGTCCACTCGGCGATCGTGGACTCATCGACATCATCAAACGTCGTAAATTTAAACGCGGATCGGGCACGAAGTTTATCCAGCACAGCGCTAATTTCAGCATGCGAAGCGCCGAAGATCTGGCGCGGAAAGTCAGGATGCGTCTGCCAGCGGCTGTCCAGTTCAACCACTGCGCCATTTTCAGCAATCAACGGCAGTCCTTGTAAGCCCAGCAATTTCTGGATGTGCAGCATTTCTGCGGCAGTTTTACTGCTGCACAGGATCACGGGAATATTTTTTTCACGCAGACGAGCCAGCCAGGCTGCGGCAGGTTGCCAGTCATAGGTATGACTGTCCAGTAGCGTGCCATCCAGATCGGTAAAAATCAGCAGTGGGGCGTCGAGTGATAGCATTTTTATTCCCGTCACGTAAGTCGCGGTATTCTGGATAAATCCTAAAAACAGGGCATTTTATCTGACAGGGAATTGGGATCGATCCCGTCAGCACGCGTGCTGACAGCCTGTCCGCCTTAACCATTAGAAGGATTAATCATTTGTCTGAAAAATATTTGCTTGTCATGCAAAAAAATTGCGGATAAGGTTTAGCGTACATCAGATTTCCTGGTGTAACGAATTTTCAAGTGCTTCTTGCATAAGCAAGTTTCATCCCGACCCGTTAGGGTCGGGATTTTTTTCGCTGTGGGTCAGCGATTAATTTCCGTCACGCTAAAGTCATGGATATCCAGCTCAAACGCCTCGGCTAATTCATGCCATGTATGATACTCACGACCATCCACGCTGACTCTGTCCGGGTCGTTTCCGCTGCGATGAATCTCGCTTTCGCTGATTTCATTAATCGCCGCCAGCAGCGCGTCAACATCGACGCTGACTTCACGTTTTGCGGTATCGCTATACTCTTTCGCGGTCTTCATTTCAACCTCGTCATTAACCGTGCCACAGACTAAGTATAGACCGTTGAGAAAACCCGCAATCAAACCGGTCAGACGCTGTCAGGCGGCGGTTTTTGTTCTACACTGGCACAAAGCCACAGGAGGATAATGATGAAGGTGAATGATCGGGTCACAGTCAAAACGGACGGCGGTTCTCGTCGGCCTGGCGTGGTACTGGCAGTAGAAGAGTTTAGTGAAGGCACAATGTACCTGGTTTCGCTGGAAGACTACCCGCTCGGCATCTGGTTCTTTAACGAGTCAGGGCATCAGGATGGTATCTTTGTGGAGAAGGCAGAGTAGGCATTACAATGCCCAATGTAAGCCCGGCTGGTGGGACAGCCACCAGTCGGGGCGTCTCATCGCATGTTAACAAATATACCGTTGGTCACGTTATCGGTGAGTCTGACAACATGATAGATAACCTGTTTGTTATGCGTCTTTATCTTTCGTTTTATATTCCCCTTATGGGATGACACCGTTTTCGCCTTGATATTCATTTGATCTGAAATTTGAATTGTTCCCTGGCCTTCCATCCACATGCGCAGCATGCTGGACTCAGTGCGACTTAATGATAACGTCGGTAAATTTATTACCCCGGCGATGTCCGTCTCTTTTTTCAGAATATCGCCAAGGAGATCGTCCAGTGATTCTGGCTTAATTGACTTTGAGCTGATCAATAAGTTTTTTCTGACTAATAGATATTCATCAAAATGGACATTGGCAATTGCCATAAAAACAATAAATAGCGTATTGGGATGCTGATTAATGATTTGCTTTATATGCTGACTGCTGGCTGGATCATGGATAAAACAGTCTTCATTAATAAACACCACAGACGGCTGGTGTGTGTCACAAGCGATGTCGAGTTCGTCAACGGTTTCGATGTCGTTGATTTCCCTTTTTTTCACCCCTCTGCTTACCAGATACCCGGTCAAACCCAGCCGGGTGTAACTGCATAAATCCATAATAATCGTTGACATGGCTTACCCTCACTCAATGCGTAACGATAATTCCCCTTACCTGAATATCTCATCACAACTTAACGGAATCGAATGCTTCACCTAATGAGACGCATATGCGGTTTTCAGGCGGACTTACTATCCCGTAAAGTTACGTATAATTTGCCTGGAATTGTCTTAAAGTAAAGTAAATGTTGCGTTATGTGAGAGAGATAAAAACAAATAAAGCGCGTGAGAGTTATCCTGGTAGATGTTTTTACTGAATGACTTTAGGATAATCCTTAGAAAAACAGGATAAACATTATGGACTATTATTAACGGGCAATTCACTAACAATATCAGCTAATAGATTGAAGATTTCACTAAATAGATGTTCACAAAACGGCGCAATCAATGGCATTAATGCCGCGATTAACGAGATACCCACGGTCAGGGTGAGCGGAAAGCCAATCACAAATACAGATAATTGCGGTGCCATACGATTTAATAATCCCAGCGCCAGGTTCAGCGTTAGCAGCATGGTGATCACCGGCAGCGCCAGCATCATCCCGTTAAGGAAGATCAGGCTGCCCGCTCTGGCCAACGCCAGAAACGCGTTGCTGTTCACCGGATTGCCGCCAACAGGCAGGGTGTGGAACGTGTCGACCAGCAGTGAAATCAGCCACAGGTGACCGTCAAAGGTCAGGAACAGCAGCATTGCCAGCATATCAATAATTCTGGCAAGCACTGGCATATTCAGGTGGCTGGCCGGATCGACAAAGGTGGCAAAGGAGAGGCCCATCTGCAAACCGATGATCTCACCCGCCGTACGTACCGCCGCGAAGGCAAATTGCATGGTAAAGCCCAATGCGATGCCGATCAGGATTTGCTGCATTGCCAGCCATAACGCGTTAAACGAAAAAATAGGCACATCGTTGGGCGGCAAAGAAGGGGCAATGACAAAGGTGATGATGAGCCCCAGCCCCAGTTTCACCCGTTTAGGAACCGCGCGTTCACTGAGGATCGGGGCGGTGCTGATCAGCGCCAGTACGCGCAGTAGCGGCCAGAAATAGAGGCTCAGCCACTGCAGCCATTGATCGCTGGTTACCTGCAACATCCGTCATCTTACCCGATGATGTACGGCAGATTGGTGAACAGCGTGCGCACGTAATCCAGCAGCAAATTCAGCATCCACGGCCCGGCCACGATAATCGCCGTAAACACCGCCACGATTTTCGGGATAAACGACAGCGTCATTTCGTTAATCTGCGTGGCGGCCTGCAAAATACTGATGATAAGCCCCGTCACCAGTGCAACCAGCAGCAGGGGGGCGGCAAGGGCGAGGGCAACTCTCATGGCCTCGGTGCCAATCATCATGACCGATTCAGGTGTCATTTTTCGCCTCTAACTGTAGAAACTTTGTGCAAGCGAACCCACCAGCAGTTGCCAGCCATCCACCAGCACGAACAGCATCAGTTTGAACGGTAGGGCAATGGTTGCCGGCGGAACCATCATCATCCCCAGCGCCATCAGCACGCTGGCAATCACCAGGTCGATAATCAGGAAAGGGATGAAGATCGTAAAGCCGATCTGGAAAGCCGTTTTCAGCTCGCTGGTCACATAGGCGGGCAGCAAAATACGCATCGGTACGGCTTCAGGCCCCTGAAGCGGACCGCTGTTTGCCAGACGGGCAAACAGGGCCAGATCGGCCTCGCGGGTCTGGCGCAGCATAAATTCACGCAGTGGTTGCGCACCTTTGTCCAGCGCTTCCTGCATTGAGATTTTCTCTTCGCTGAAAGGCTGATACGCCTCGACATAGATCTTGTCGATGACCGGCGACATGATGAAAAAGGTCAAGAACAGCGCCAGCCCCAGCAGCACCTGGTTTGGTGGGGCGGATGGCGTACCAAGCGCATTACGCAGCAGGCCAAAGACGATGATGATGCGGGTAAAACTGGTCATCATCAGCAAAATGGCCGGAATAAAGGTCAGCGAGGTGATGAAGACCAGCGTCTGCACGGGCAGCGACCAGCTTTGTCCGCCCCCGGGCAGGGGTTGGCTCACAAGACCTGGCAGTTGCGCCAGTGCGGCGGGGCTGATAAGCCATAAACTGGTCAGCGTAAGGGATAACAAACGGCGCATCAGGATCTCCCGGAACGCTTAAGCAAACTCTTCATCATGGCCTGAAAATCGGCAGGAGCAGACGACGTCTCTTCTGGCACAACAGGGGCCGGGGGGAGGGTATGTAGCACACTGATGTTTGACGCCGTGACGCCAAGCACCAGTCGCGCGTCCTCAACGTCGACAATCACCACGCGCTCGCGTGGACCCAGCGAGGTACTGGCGGAGACTTTCAGTCCGCGCGTATGGCTGCCTTTCGGCGAAAAGCCCAGATGTTTGATGACCCAGGCAGCCGCCAGGATCAGCAGGATGATCCCCAACAGCGCGCCGCTAACCTGCATCAGGGGCGAGCCCGGAACGGCAGAAGGCTGTTGAACGGTGGCCTGGGTTTTCATGATTAGCGACTCAGACGACGCATACGCTCGGACGGGGTGATGATATCGGTAATACGTACACCGTATTTATCGGCCACGACCACAACTTCACCCTGGGCGATCAGATAGCCGTTGATCAGGATATCCAGCGGTTCACCCGCCAGGCCGTCCAGCGCCACCACGGAACCCTGCGTCAGGCGCAGCAGCTCTTTAATGGTCATGCGCGTGCGACCCAATTCGACGGTCAGTTTGACCGGAATATCCATGATCAGGTCGATATCCTGCAGCGTACCGCTGACATCGCCACCGCCAAGCTGCTGGAAAACGGCATCGGCAGCACTTTTGCTGGTGGTCGTTTTTTGCTCGTTCAACGCGTCAGCCCACAGATCGTCCAATGCACCAGTGTTCTCATCAGACGGATTATTCATGTCACTCATTTGGGCTGTTCCTCATTCAGCGAATTCAAAATCGGGTTAATCAAATGTTCCACGCGTAACGCGTACTGACCGTTAACCGTGCCGTATTGGCTGGTCAGTACAGGCACACCGTCCACATGAGCAATAATGCGGTCTGGTTTTTCAATCGGCAGCACATCGCCGGGTTGTAGTTTTAATATCTGAGAAAGGCGCAGCGGAATATCGGCAAAGTTCGCCACCAGCTCCAGCTCGGAGTGCTGAACCTGACGCACCAGATTGTCGCGCCAGTTCTGATCTTCATTACGGGAGTTTTCCAGCGGCGGATTCACCAACAGTTCGCGTAGCGGTTCAATCATGCTGAACGGCAAACAGATGTTGAACTCACCGGTCAGGTTGCCAATCTCGACGTGGAAAGGGGTGTTGACCACAATATCGTTCGGCGATGTGGTGATGTTGGTAAATTTTACCTGCATCTCAGATCGCACGTACTCCACTTCCAGCGGATTGATGGCCTTCCACGCGTCGCTATAGCCTTCCAGCGCCAGTTTCAGCATGCGGTTGATGACGCGCTGTTCGGTGTGAGTAAACTCGCGACCCTCTACTTTCGTCGGGAAGCGTCCGTCCCCCCCAAACAGGTTATCGACGGCGATAAACACCAGACTTGGCGAGAACACCACCAGACCCGTACCGCGCAGCGGCTTGAGGTGGATCAGGTTCAGGTTGGTCGGCACCGGCAGGTTGCGGGCAAACTCGTGATACGGCTGAATGCGGATCGCGCCCACGGTAATATCCGGACTGCGACGCAACAGGTTAAACAGCCCCATCCGGAACTGACGGGCAAAACGTTCGTTGATGATCTCCAGCGCCTGCAGACGCTCACGCACCACGCGACGCTGAGTATTGGGATCGTACGGGCGAATTTCACTTTCGCCCGCGATACCCGGAGTCGGCTCGTCTTTCGTGTCGCTGTCGCCATTCAACAGCGCATCGATTTCAGCCTGAGAGAGAATACTGTCGCCCATGTCTTTACCGCAGAATGAAAGCTGTATACAGCACGTCGGTGACGTCCTGTTTGGGTTGTCCGGCAACGAGCGGAGGGGAAAGCGTCTCTTTGATTGCCGCGATCAATTTTTGCTTACCTTCTTCGGTAGACAGTGCGTTGGCGTCCTGACGAGAGAACAGCAGCAGCAAACGGCTACGGACTTCTGGCAGATATTCGTTCAGGCGCGTACGCGTGGCTTCATCTTTCAGACGCAGCGTCACGCCGATATACAGTACGCGATCCGCATCGCCCAGATTGACGGTAAACGTATCCAGGGCGAAGAACACCGGTGCAGGCGGTGGCGGTGGTTCACTCGCCGCCGGAGTGGGATGCTGCTGCATACGCCAGTAGCTATAGCCTGCGGTTGCGCAGGCGGCAAGGGTAATGATTACCAGCAGCGGGATCCAAATTGAGCGTTTGCTCTTTTTGCTAATCGCGGAATCAGTCATCTGATACGGGCTTCCTGTTTCGGTACAGCTTATCGGCTGATTATCCCGTGTCCTGACCACGGCAAAGCGTGGAAAAGACGCGGATAATCATGCTACCTCTGGCGTTAGGCGAAGATATCGACGGCGCCGTTACCGCGAGCAGCGGACTGGAGCGAAGCGGGCACCGCCAGCTCACTCTCGTCATCGGCCATGTGCAGATCCTGTCCCTGCGTGCGAGCCGTCTGCTGCTGTTGAGAAGACGACTGCTGCTGGCCGGCGAAACTCTCGCTGCTGATGCTGCTTTGTCCCAACTGAATACCGCTTTCTGCCAGCTGCGTGCGCAGCGTCGGCAGAGCGGCTTCCAGCGCCGCGCGAACATGGCTATGGGCTGAAACCATCTGCAGTTGCGCCTGGTTATCATCAAGCTTAAGTGAGATCTGTACCTGACCGAGATCCTCCGGGTGCAGACGCAGTTCCGCACTTTGCTGACCCTGGCGGGTAAACAGCGTGATGTGCTGACTCAGGGATTGCTGCCATTCATGGCTACCCAGCGGTGCGCTCAGAACCGGTGCCGCGCTGGTGGTCGGCGGCTGCGATGCGGAGTGTGTGGAGGTGGTCATGGCAATACCCTGTGTCACCGCGGAAGGCGTACTGTCGATCTCCGCGTTTGCGGCGGCGGCAGCCACCACAGGCGGGGTGACCGCCTGTCCTTTCGCGCTTTCCGCGGCGATAATCGGCGATGTGCTATCCACTTTGTCCTTTTTCACGTCGTCACGGGTCAATGGACCGCCCGCGCTCTGTGCGAGCGAGCGGGTCGCGGCGCTAAGCGAGGTGCTTAGTGCACTCACTTTTTCACCGGCGGCCACCGGCGGTGTCGTCATTCCCGGTTGACCAGGCAACATGGCGAAAAGGGCGCTAAGGTTGGCGAGATCGTCATCGCTCAGGGCAGAGGTATTTTCATCCTTTTGCGCAGTCTGGCGCAGGGCTGCCAGCGCGCTGTTTTTTTGTGTGGGTGTCAGCGCGGACAGCAGGGCCTGCGCATCGCTCAACCCTTTTTGTATCTCGTCAGACTGTCCTTCTTTGGCGGCTAGCAGGTCGGCCAGCTTAATGGCCTGCGATGAGTCGCCGTCCTGCGCCAACAGGCCCTTTTGCAGCTTGCCGCTGGCGGCCTGCAAATCGGCTAACGTCAGCGGCGCGTCTTTACCCTGTGCGTCGCCTGCGCCCAACGCGCCTGCCAGCAGCGCCAGAAAATCCTGGGCGGAGTCCGCCGTTTTCCCGGACGACAAGCCGGTGATAAGGTCTGAGTCAGTTGTGACCAGTTGGGGCAAAGTGATCATTCTGGTTTCCTCATTGCTGCACGCTGCGCAAATTCATCCATTTTTTTCTGATCCAGGCGGTTTTCAGCCAGTAAGGCTGCCGCGTTCTGTCTGTCTTGTAAGGTCTGCCAGGCCTGAAGTCGCTGTTTTTTTTCACGCCAGCTGTTCAGCGCCACATCCACTTTTTGCGTCCACTGCGTTAACTGCTGGCGATGCTGTTCCACCGCTTTTTCCAGGGTTTGAATGAACTGCTGGTAGTTAATCCAGCGATTACTGGCAATCCCCTGGCTCATATCGTTGTTGAGGTTGCTGCGGTATTCGTTCTGGTAGTCGAGCAGCATCGTGAGCTGCTCTTCTGCTTGCTGAAAACCGCGGCGCATTTCACCTAACAGCAGCGCAGCATCGTCCACCTCTTTTTCGGCGAGATCTTTGAGCGTTGCCAGTGCACCATGTTCAGCCATGACCCTTATCCTCCTGCTTTATCACACCGCCGGGAAAATCAGATCGAGCGCCGCCAGGGAATCCTCCCAGTCAGCGCGTTCGAAAATACCTTGCTGTAAAAACGCCTCCAGCTGTGGCCATAACGTGATGGCTTTATCGAGCATTGGATCGCTGCCTTTGGCATAAGCGCCGACGCTAACGAGATCGCGGTTGCGCTGGAAGCTGGACAGTAACTGCTTGAAGTGACGCACTTTGGCGTAGTGTTGTTCCGTAATCAGCGCCGTCATGGCACGGCTGATCGATGCTTCAATGTCGATAGCGGGGTAGTGCCCGGCTTCCGCCAGACGACGCGACAGCACAATGTGACCGTCAAGAATGGCTCGTGCCGAATCGGCAATCGGGTCCTGCTGATCGTCGCCTTCGGTCAGCACCGTATAAAAGGCGGTGATAGACCCGCCGCCGTGGATCCCGTTCCCCGCGCGTTCAACCAGCGCCGGAAGTTTGGCGAACACCGAAGGCGGATAGCCTTTGGTGGCTGGCGGTTCACCGATCGCCAGTGCGATTTCACGCTGGGCCATGGCATAACGGGTCAGAGAGTCCATGATCAGCAGCACGTGCTGACCGCGATCGCGAAAATCTTCGGCAATACGGGTGGCATAAGCGGCACCCTGCATGCGCAGTAATGGCGAAACGTCCGCCGGAGCAGCAATCACCACCGAGCGTGCACGACCGTCGGCGCCGAGAATGTTCTCGATAAAATCTTTCACTTCGCGGCCACGTTCGCCAATCAGTCCAACGACGATGACGTCAGCGCGGGTATAGCGCGCCATCATGCCGAGCAGGACGCTTTTCCCGACGCCGGAACCGGCGAACAGCCCCATACGCTGGCCGCGACCAACGGTTAACAGGGCGTTGATCGGGCGCACGCCGGTATCCAGCACATGCTCAATCGGCGTACGTTGTAACGGGTTAAACGGCTGGGTAATCAGCGCCCCTGTTTCCGTGGTATCAGGGGAGGGCAGACCGTCGAGCGGTTTGCCGCTGCCGTCGAGCACGCGACCTAACAGCGCCGGTCCCAGCGGCAGTTGCTTGCTGCTTTGCAGCCCTTCACTGGCGATATTTTTGGCGTAGACGCGTGCGCCGGGCAGAATGCCTTCAACCTCTTCGAGCGGCATGAGGAACAGCCGCTGGCCGTTAAAGCCCACCACTTCACTTTCCACTTCGCGGGTTTCAGTGCCCTCCTGACGCTCAATCACGCAGGTCGCGCCAAGCGGTAACTGCAATCCCGTTGCTTCCAGAACCAGACCAGTGGCGCGTGTCAGTCGCCCATAGCGGCGAACAGCCGGAAGTTGCGCTATTTTGGCTTCGAAGTTATCCAGCGTCGTCAACCAGCGGGTCAGGCGTGAAGTCATTAGATCACTCCCGGTGCGGCCAGACGGCACAGTTCTTGCCAGCGGGTCGCGACGCTGGCGTCGAGATCGCCTTCATCCGCAGAGACTTTACAGCCGCCGTGGTGCAGGGTCGGATCGCCACGCAAACGCCAGCCGTGCAGGCTGAGGGTGGCACCGAGCATCTCTTCGACGCGCTGCAAATCATCCGGGTGGACGCGAAGTTGCGGTTTGCCGCTGAACAACGGCTCCTGCTGTAAGAGTTGCTGGATCTGCTTGATTAACGCCGAGTTATCCACCGCGGGCGTCTGACCAATTACCTGACGCGCGGCCTCCAGCGCCATCTGCATCAGGCGCGAGGCAATCACGCTGTCCAGCGCGTCCAGCGTGTGCTGAAACTCGCTGACCAGCTGCTGCATCCGCGCATGAAGCGGTGCCTGCTGGGCACGCGCCTGCGCCTGGCCCTGTTCCAGCCCCTGCGCCAGCCCTTCCTGATAGCCCTGTTCATGACCGGACTTTCGACCTTCCGCAAGGCCCGCATTGTAGCCTTGTTCATGGGCCTGAATTTTCAGCTGCGCTAACTGCTGCTCAAGCTGCTGTTCCTCACTGATCTCCGGCTCACCCTCTTCTGGCGCGGGCTCATCGCTGTGCTCCATGGGCACAAACTCAGCCAAAGGCGGGGCGAGATCGTCCGGGGTCCAGATTTTCCACGGCAGCTCGTTAGACATAGGTATCCTCGCCGCTGCCAATCATCATCTCGCCGGTCTCGGCCAGACGACGCACAATCAACAGAATGGCCTTCTGCTCGTTTTCCACCTGCGACAAACGCACCGGGCCACGGTTGGCGAGGTCGTCGCGCAGGATATCTGCCGCACGTTGCGACATATTGCGCAGGAACTTCTCGCGCAGCGGCTGTTCCGCGCCTTTCAGGGCGATCAGCAGCGACTCGGAATCCACTTCCTGCAACAAACGCTGGATGCTGCGGTCGTCCACATCCACCAGGTTTTCGAACAGGAACATCTCGTCGATAATTTTTTGCGCCAGCTCGCCGTCGAATTCGCGCACTGCGGTAATAACCGCTTCTTCCTGCTGCGTTTTCATCAGGTTGATAATTTCTGCCGCCGTTCTTACGCCGCCCATTTTGCTGCGCTTGAGGTTCTGACCGTCGAGCAGACCGTTGAGCACTTCGGTTAGTTCAGCCAGCGCGGCAGGCTGTACGCCGCCAAAGGTGGCGATACGCAGCATGACATCGTGACGCAGACGTTCGTCGAAGAGCGCCAGAATATCTGCCGCCTGACCGCGTTTGAGGTGCACGAGGATGGTGGCGATAATCTGCGGGTGTTCGTCGCGGATAAGGTCGGCGGCGCTTTGCGGCTCCATAAAGTTGAGCGTTTCAATGCCGCTGGCGGTATCGCGGGTTTCGAGGATATCTTCCAGCAGGCTGGAGGCGCGCTCTTCGCCCAGCGCTTTTACCAGTACCGAACGCAGATATTCGTTGGCGTTGATGTTCAGGGCGGCGAACTGCTCGGCTTCCTGTTCAAACTCCGCCAGCACGTCGGTCAGTTGTTTGTTAGAGATCTGACGGACGTTTGCCATTGCCGCACTCAGCGTTTGTACTTCGCGCTGGGAGAGGTGTTTGAACACCTCCGCCGCGCGGTCTTCGCCAATGGTCATCAGCAGGATGACGCTTTTATCGGTACCGGAAAGAGCATTACTCATGATCGTTATTCATCCACTGGCGAATGACCAGCGCCACGACGCGCGGATCGTTATCTGACATTTCGCGAATACGCTGGCTCATCACTTCTGCACCCAGACGCTGATTCGCCCGGCGCTGCTGAGTCTGCTCATCTTTACTGAGGCGTACCTCAACGGCTTCTTCGGTCTCCTGACGGATCTGTTCGCGTTCCTGCTGGGCTTTTGCCTCTTCAGCACGACGTGTCAGTTGCGGACGAACCGCTTTACGCCACAGGATCCACGCCACCAACAGCACCAGCAGCCAGCGACCGGCAGAGATCAATTGTTCGATAAACAGCTGCTGTTTCCAGAACGGCAGTTCGCCCGCGCTGTCATCCGTGGCGCTGAACGGTGAGTTGACTACGTTCAGGGTATCGCCGCGCTTGTCCGAGAAGCCCATGGCTTCACGGGTCAAATCTTCAATCTGTTTCATTTGATCGGCGGTGAGCGGCAGCGGTTTGCCATCCGGCAACGTTTTGTAGTTCACGACCACCGCGACGGACAAACGCTGTACGTCGCCGACGTTCATTTTGGTGTGGCGGATGGTGCGATCAACTTCATAGTTACTGGTTTCGTTGCGCTGAGTATTTCGCGGGCCGGCACTGGCGCCGGCGGCAGCCTGCTGCTGTGCATTCTGTCCGTTCTGCCCGTTTTGCGCGTTCTGTGCATTTTGCTGGTTCGCCGGCGGCGTGGTGATGGGAGCCGTATTAGCCGGCGCAGGCTGGTTGGACAGCGCGCCCGGCACGCCACCCGGCAGACCTGAACCAATTTGCTCGCTTTCGTTCAGTTGGCGCGAACGCAACACGGCCTGAGAGGCATCGCCGTTGGGTCGATACTGCTCTTCTGTCTGCTCTTTATTGGCGAAATCCAACTGCGCGGTGACCTGCGCATGGACATTCCCGTTACCGACTATCGGTGACAGGATCGATTCGATACGGCGCTGGACGCGGCCTTCCACGTCGCTGGCGTATTTCAACTGCGCGTCGTTCAGATCACGACTGCTGGTGTTTGACTGGGTGAGCAGATGACCAGCCTGATCGACCAGCGTCACGTTACCCGGTGGCAGACCCGCTACCGCGCTGGAAACCAGATGCACAACAGCGCTGATTTGCCCTTCATCCAGCGCACGGCCCGGTTCCAGATTGACGGTAACTGAGGCTGAAGGGGATTTCTGTTCACGCACGAACAGAGACGGCTTTGGCATCGCCAGATGCACGCGAGCGCGTTTAACCGGGCCAAGCGTTTCGATAGTACGCGCCAGTTCGCCTTCCAGCGCCCGCTGGTAGTTTACCTGCTCGCTAAACTGGCTGATGCCGAACTTTTCCTGATCCAACAGTTCAAAGCCCACCGCACCGCCTTTCGGCAGCCCTTGTTGCGCCAGACGCAGGCGCAGTTCATGGACTTTTTCTGCCGGAACTTCAATCGCACCACTGCCTTCAGAGAAGCGGTACGGGATATTCATCTGGGTCAACTGGGTGACGATCGCGCCGCCATCCTGATCCGATAAATTGCTGAACAACGTACGGTAGTCTGGCGCTTTGGCCCACAGCACCATCGCCACAATAATGGCGATGGCCGCAGAGCCCGCAACAACCAGAGGAATTTTGGGATTCGCACGCAGGCGATTAAGCCACTCGAGAGGTTTAGATTGGGTTGCAGCCGATGCAGTCGCGTTCATCTCGCACCTCGTGACTGTTCGTGGACGGCTTTATTTGCAAAGTGGAACAAGACTCACTCCCGGGTCAGCAAAATCGAAAAATTGACGGTCTCATTATTTGCGGTTTCGTTTTTTTCTATGCGGTAAAAACCGGGGTTTTATAGCGTTATTTAGCGCCTTTATCTTATTGACAAACTGGTAATCTCTGCTGCGTAGAAAACCATCCAGAGGATTATCATGTCAGCGATACAGGGGATTGAAGGGGTCATCAGCCAGCTCCAGGCCACGGCGATGAGTGCCCGTGCGCAGGAGACAATGCCGCAGCCGACCGTGAGTTTTGCCGGTCAACTGCACGCGGCGCTGGACCGCATCAGCGATACGCAAACTGCCGCCCGCACCCAGGCGGAAAAATTCACGTTGGGTGAGCCGGGAATTGCGCTCAACGATGTGATGACCGATATGCAAAAAGCCTCTGTCTCTATGCAGATGGGGATCCAGGTGCGTAACAAACTGGTGTCGGCTTATCAGGAAGTGATGTCAATGCAGGTGTAGGTTTTCTTGCCGGATGGCGCTTACGCTTATCCGGCCTACGATTCATACTTCTTGTAGACCGGATAAGGTTTAGTTGCCTTCCGGCAACCTGTTATTTCTGAATCAGATAGCGGATCGTCGGTCCATCCTGCTGAATATCCAGCACGGTGTAGCCGTGATTGCGGGCATCCAGCGGAATGTTGTTGATGGACTGCGGACAGTCGCTGACCACTTCCAGTATTTCCCCTTTCTGCAGTTGCGGCATCGCTTCCAGCGTTGCCACGGCAGGGTAAGGGCAGGGTTCACCGACCATATCAAGGCGATAATCAGGAATAATTTTTTTCATGCGGATTCCTTAGCTGGGGTTAGCCCGGCACGACGGAAGAAACGTTTTTCCCAGCCGATGATGAACATCAACGCGGCAAACAGCAGCAGATAGGTCACCAGCAGGCCGCCGAGCGGACCGAAGGTGTTGAGCAGGTTGATTTTGTCCCAGTTGGTGGCGAGCGCAGGGGCGAAATCATCCCAGTAATAGGCCAGAATCGTTGAGCCGATGACGTTACCGAGTCCCACCCACCAGTAGTGTACCTGGCCTTCCACTGCGCGATACATCCAGCCGGTTTCACACCCGCCAGCCAGCACGATACCAAAACCAAACAGCAGTCCGCCGATCACCGCATTCGGGCCCGCCCACATGATTTTGGCTTCCACACCAAGCTGTACGTAGCTGAAAATCCCGATCGCACTGACGCCCATCCCAAAGATAATTGCCTTTGCCATATGGGTGCGTCCGGTGATCCACAGATCGCGAAAGGCGGAAGTGAAGCAAATCTGCGCGCGTTCGATTAACAGACCAAAACCAACGCCGAACAGCATCGCCAGGCCCAGTTTCGGCTGGTTCATGGCGGTCAGCAGCGCCCAGCCGATCATGCCAATAAACACCAGCATGCCGAGACGGAAACGACGACGCGCCTGTTCCGGCTTTTGCGTCAGCGGTGACGCGGCGGAGACTTTCTGCATTTTGACCGGAATGCGGAACATCGGCAGCAGGGTGAATCGCGCGCCGAACCAGGAACCGATAGCCGTTGCCACGGCAAAGAACCAGGCGTGCAGGGAGAACTGAGGGATACCGGTAAAGAACGCCGCCAGGTTGCAGCCCATCGCCAGACGCGCGCCGAACCCGGCAATGATCCCACCCAACACCGCCTGCATGATGCGGATGCGACTGCGCGGGATTCGTAGTTTGACGTTGTTGGCCCACAATGCTGCCGCGAAACAACCGCCGAACATTCCGAGGATCATCATCCCGTCGATGCGGGTGAGCGGAGTGCCTTCCAGATGGATTAGCTTGTAGTAGCCCCATTCTTCCGCATGGACGCCAAACAGTTGCAGGATTTGTCCGCCCCAGCGGGTAAATTCACCCGTGACGGCCCAGAAGGTGCCGGTGATGCCGAAATAGTAAGTAGAGAGAATACCTGCTGCGATGACCGCAGGGACAGGTGCCCAGAATTTAATTAACCAGGCTTGTTTGAATTGTTGCCATGACATGTGTTTTGCCTCTGAACTCAGAAGGTGTGATACAAGAATGCGGATAGTACACCACTGCGGTAATTTTGCCTGGTACTATTAAGCGGTAATCCCAAATGGATCAAAGTTCTGCTGACACCGCGAAAGGCTGGCGACCGCAGGGCTTTAATGCCACAATCCTCTTTTCTTCGCATGCAGGATGAATGATGAAAAAATGTGCAATCATTGGGGCGTTACTGATGCTAGCGGGATGCGCCGAGGTAGAAAATTATCATGATGTCGTCAAAACGCCAGCGCCCGCCGGACTGGAAGGGTACTGGCAGACTAACGGACCGCAACGCAAACTGGTAAGCCCGGAAGCCATTGCCAGCCTGGTGGTGACCAAAGAGGGGGATACTCTTGACTGTCGCCAGTGGCAGAGGGTGATTGCGCTGCCAGGTAAGCTGACTATGCTGTCCGGAGATTTAACCAACGTGACGGTTAAACGTGAACTTTACGAGATCGAGCGGGAAGGGAATACCCTGGAGTATGACGGGATGACCTTGCAACGCGTGGATCGTCCAACGGTGGAATGCGCTGCCGCGCTGGAGAAATCGCCTCTGCCCACGCCACTGCCGTAATGTTTTATCCCCGACAGCCATTCCTGTCGGGGCGTTTCCCTAGATCACCTCTTCAATCACCCATACGCTTACGCTGCCAGCGTTGCAGTAAAACGTGGCATCACCGTTCTCATCCGTGACCACGCTTTCGCTCCGGTTGCCGAGAAAATCTCGCCACGCTTTATTACCGTAGTTTGCGCCCAGCGCGAGTGTTTTCTCGCCGTCGTCGCCATTGGATAACACCACTACGCAACCGGGATCGTCATCCGTACCGCTGCGGCTGAACGCAATGCAGTTGGGATGATCAAACCAGAGCGTCTGAATGCCGTGGGCGAAACGCTGGCGGGCAAGAATGAGTTCATCGAGTTGCTCGATGATCGGCATGTCAATGGTATAGGTTTCCCCGTCGCCTCCGGTATCTTCATAATGTGCGCCATAGAGATCGGGATAGAAAACTGACGGCACGCCGTTTTCCCGTAGCAGGATGAGCGCATAGGCCAGGGGTTTAAACCATGCTTCAACCGGCGCTTCCAGCGCCTGCAACGGCTGGGTGTCATGATTGGCGACCAGCGTCACCGCGTGAAACGGATCGGCTTCCACCAGCGTTCCGCTGAAGATCTGGCTCATGTCGTAATCACGGCCCTGGCGCGACGCTTCATGAAAATTGAGCTGTAATGGGGCATCGAACAGCATCGTTTTGCCTTGCACCTGGTCGATATAGGTTTGTAGCTTATCTACTTCATGCGACCAGTATTCGGCGACGATAAACAACGGTTTCGGTGCCACCTCCTGGACATGTTCAATCCACTCTTTATAGAACCAGGCTGGAATGTGCTTGACCGCATCGAGGCGAAAGCCGTCACACTGGGTTTGTTCCATCACCCAGCGCGCCCAGTATTTAATCTCCTCGGTGACGGCGTGATTACGAAAGTCGATATTTTCGCCCATCAGGTAATCGAAATTACCCAGTTCGTCATCGACCTGATCGTTCCAGCCCTCGCCAGTGTAGTCATTGACGATCTTAAAGATGCCGTCTTCGTCAGGATTTTCGATGTGGTCGATACCGCTGAAACATTTGAAATCCCAGATGAACTGAGAGTACTGGCCGCCTCGCGCTGGAAAGGTGTAACGCGTCCAGCCTTCACAGTCGATGATCTCATCCGCAATCTGCGTGCGATCCTCTTCGTTGACGCGCTGTACGCGGATGGGTTCTTTCTCGTCTGCTCCCATTTTGTGATTCACCACCACATCGAGCAGCACCGCGATGTCGTTTTTTTTCAGCGCATCGACAGCCGCCAGCAGCTGCGCCTTATCACCATATTTGGTGGCAATGGTGCCTTTTTGATCGAACTCGCCGAGATCGAACAGATCGTAAGAGTCATAGCCGACGGAATAGCCGCCTGACGCGCCTTTATAGGCGGGCGGCAGCCAGACCATATTGATACCGATATCGTTGAGGCTGTCGGCGCGCTCTGTCACTTCCTGCCAGAGTTTGCCGCCGTCGGGGTAATACCAGTGGAAGAACTGCAGTAACGTGGGATTTTTCATCTTCCGTGCTCCAGAAGTCTTTTAGACGACCTCTGGAGTATGGAAGATTTTTGCCAACGTAGCGGGAATTATTGTGGGGCAGTGGGGGCGTCGGGCACCAGCAGCATGCCAGAAAGCCGACCATAAGCATTATTGAGCGACTGCTGACGCGTTGACTGACCGATCAGACCGCTGAGTTCATCGAGCCGTTGGCGCAGCAAAACTTTCAGGTGTTCTTCGTTATCCAGCGTCTGTTTGATATGGCTGGCCACGATATCCTGAATACTGCGTGTCATGCCCGGTGGAGTTTGCGTTTCAACGACCGCTTCAATACTTTGCAGATAGGAGACTTCCTGCTCCAGTAAAAGGTCCCATTCACCCCGCTGCGCAAATTCGAGCAGCGACTGACTGAGCAGCGCAATGCGCTGCCAACGGTTGATAAACTCCACGGCTGAGGTCATTAACGAGACTCCTGGGAAGATGCTTTCGGTGAGATCTGTTTCCAGGCTTCCGCAATGTTGCCGAGTAACCCTTCCACTTCTTCAATGGCTTGACTGTCATTGCGCAAATTAGCGAGTAATAAACGACGGATCATATAGTCATACAGCGAGGAGAGATGGTCGGCGATTTCGCCGCCATTCTCCTGGTCCAGTCCCGCTTTCAGACCGTTATCAATGATGTTGATAGCCTTACTGAGCGCTTCCCCTTTGGCGACAATATCACCTTGCGCTAGAAACAGGCGAGCGCGCACCAGGGCACTGTTTGCGCCATCAAACAACATTTCGATCAACTGGTGCGGACTCGCACTCATCACGCCGCTTTCCACGCTGACTTGCGCATAAGCTTTGGTACCGCTCGCGGTATACATGTTTACCTCTGGTTATCAGGAACTGGTCATCGCAGTAAATTGCTGGTTTAAATAGCTACTGGTGTTATTCAACTTGCTCATCATGGTATCCAGTTGGGTGAACTGGGCCTTATAACGTGCGATGGTGTCGTCGATACTGGCACTGACGGAAAGATACTGCTTAGTCAGTTTTTTCAGGGTGGCATTGATGCTGTCCTGGGCGCTGTCGATAATACCGTCATCAGCCAGGTAGCCTTTCACCAGCGAAGCCACTTTGGTGGTAATCCCGGTTTCTTTTCCATCACCGACTAACAACTGCTGAACATCCACAGAATTATCGGTCAGCGCTTTTTTCAGTTTTTCATCATCAATTTTCAGCTTGCCGGTGGTGCCATCCTGGGTAATACCCATCTGTGATAACGTCTGGAATTTGCCATCGTTAGCACTGGAGGAGAATTGACCCCGGATCCCGGTCTGGATGGTACGGACGGTGCTGTCGCCGAGTAGCGCGCCGTTGCTGGCGTTTTGCTCTTCAGCGCCCGGATCGACAGAAGTATATTTCGTCAGAGTACCAATGGTATCGACTAAGGCGTTATAGGCATCCACCCAGGCCTTGATGGCTGTTGTGGATTTTTCATTGCTGTTTGACACGGTGACGGTGACATCTTTGACTTCTTTCGTCAGGTTCAGCGTCAGGCCCTGTGGCGCATCGGTCACGGTATTGCTGCTGCGAACAATATTGATCCCGTTAACGGTAAGCTCCGCGTCTTTTGCTTCAACAATTTGTTCAACATTACTATTCGAGCTGTTGGGATTATTGAAACTGATGAATTGATTGAGTTTCTCATCTCCTGAGACGGAAACACTCATTTGATTGGTCAGACCCGTGTTAGAGGAGGTCAGAACCAGTTGGAAATCGTTATCTTTAACTTTAACAATGCTGGCCGTCACCCCGCCGTTGGCGTTGTTAATCGCATCGCGCATCCCTTCCAGAGAAGTTTGGTCTTTGGTCAGTTTTATTTCTAAAGGCTTCTCTTTGCCATCCTGCTTAATGATCAGCGTCCGTGAAGCATTGTCATTACCTTGCGCGGCTTTGCTGTCCGTTACCGTTGAGGTGGTACGAATAGATTGCGCCTGCGCTAATTGTGTCACGTTAATTTTGTAGATCCCGGCAGCCGCGCCTGCAGTTGTACTCACCGTGAGATCCGTTGAGTTGCTTACCGCCGTGGTGCTTTTAAAAAGAGTCGCATCATTTAATGCCGTGTTGGCGGTCTGGAATTTTTCCAGCGAGCTTTTTAACGTTCCGAATGCCGTCAGTCTTGCCGTAAAGCTGCTCTGCTGCTGGGTGATAGGTTTCAGACGTCCCTTCTCCGCAGTGCTCAGGTTCGTCAGTAACGTATCCAGCGGCAGGTTAGAACCCACGCCTAATGAAGTAAAAGAAGCCATGCGTAATCCCTTTTAATTGCAAACAGTGGTTAGCCACCTTATCGGCAATCTGGCGGCAAAGTTTAATAATAAATTTGGAGAAATAATGGCCGGAATAGTGCGCAAGAAAACCGGTTATTCAAAGGCTAAGAAAAAGAGGGGGGAAACTAAAAATTTTCTAAAGTTCGAAATTCAGGTGCCGATACAAGGGTTACGGTGAGAAACCGTGGGCAACAGCCCAATAACATCAAGTTGTAATTGATAAGGAAAAGATCATGGCACAAGTCATTAATACAAACAGCCTGTCGCTGTTGACCCAAAATAACCTGAATAAATCTCAGTCTTCTCTGAGCTCTGCTATTGAGCGTCTGTCTTCTGGCCTGCGTATCAACAGTGCAAAAGACGATGCTGCTGGTCAGGCGATTGCTAACCGCTTTACGTCTAACATCAAAGGTCTGACTCAGGCTTCTCGTAACGCCAACGACGGTATTTCTGTTGCCCAGACGACGGAAGGCGCGCTGTCTGAAATCAACAACAACCTGCAGCGTATCCGTGAACTGTCTGTACAGGCAACGAACGGTACGAACTCCGATTCTGACCTGAACTCCATCCAGGACGAAATCACTCAGCGTCTGAACGAAATTGACCGCGTTTCCGGTCAGACTCAGTTTAACGGCGTGAAAGTGCTGGCCTCTGACCAGACCATGAAGATCCAGGTAGGTGCTAACGATGGCGAAACCATCGAAATCGCGCTGGATAAAATCGATGCGAAAACCTTAGGTCTGGATAGCTTCAGCGTTGCGCCGGGTAAAGTTCCGACCTCTGCTTCTGTGAGCCTGAAAAGCGAAGCCGCACCGACATTGACCAATGTTGCTGCTGCTACTGGTAACGTTAACGGTGCTGCAGGCGCTGCGTTTGGTGCTGACTTCCGCGATGGTACCAACGGTGCTATCGCGACCTATTTTGGTGCTTCAGCTGTTGATACCGGTGATACCACTGATGCAACAGGTACCGCTGACTCTAAAGTTTACAAAATTGAAGTTGATGGTCAGACGCATTTTGTTGCTCAGGACAATAATGCTGCAACGGGTGCTTATACGCTACTGCAACAGGATGGCACGGGTTATAAGAAAGTTCAGACTCAGGTTAGCGATGGTGCTGGCGGTACTGTCGCGGCAGATGTTCAACTGGCCAAATTTGGTGGTCGCGTGACTGCATTCGCAGCAGACGCTTCCGGCAATGCTGTATCTGTTGATGTATCTACCAACAAAGCTGGTAAAGCACTGGCATTCAACGACTCCCCAATGTCTGTTTACTCTGACGGGAAAAACCTCGATGTTCGTCAGGTTCTCGACAAAGATGGCAATGCTATCGCGAATACCTATGCTGCGAAAACTGCTGATGGTAAATACCTGGCTGTAAACGTTGATACAACAACTGGTAATACCTCCGTCATCAAAGATGCAGATGGTAAGGCTGTTGAGTTCGCTTTAGGTTCAGATGGCAGCGCGAGAGCGATTGTTCGTGATGGCGAAAAAACCTACGGTGTAACGTTGGGTGCTCTGGGTACTAACGCTCCGACTGCAACTGTTGATAAGACGAAAGAGCTGACTGCCAGCGACCTGAAATCCATCAGCACCAATAATCCGCTTGAAAAACTGGACGCTGCTCTGGCAAAAGTTGACAAACTGCGTAGCTCCCTGGGTGCGGTACAGAACCGTTTCGATTCTGCTATCACCAACCTGGGTAACACCGTTAACAACCTGTCTTCTGCTCGTAGCCGTATCGAAGACGCTGACTATGCGACCGAAGTGTCTAACATGTCTCGTGCGCAGATCCTGCAACAAGCAGGTACTTCTGTACTGGCACAGGCTAACCAGACGACGCAGAACGTCCTGTCTCTGCTGCGTTAATTTACGCTTCTCTTACAAACCCCGCTCAGGCGGGGTTTTTTCGTTCTGGCTTTACCGGTAACCCCTAAATAACCCCTCATTTCACCCACTATTCACCCGATTAAAACCCCTGCAGAAACGGATAATCATGCCGATAACTCATTTAACGCAGGGCTGTTTATCGTGAATTCACTGTATACCGCTGAAGGTGTAATGGATAAACACTCGCTGTGGCAGCGTTATGTACCGCTGGTGCGTCACGAAGCGTTGCGCCTGCAGGTGCGTTTGCCCGCGAGCGTAGAACTGGACGATCTGCTACAGGCGGGCGGTATCGGGTTATTGAATGCAGTTGACCGATATGACGCTCTGCAAGGAACGGCATTTACCACTTACGCAGTGCAGCGTATTCGTGGGGCGATGCTGGATGAACTACGCAGCCGTGACTGGGTGCCGCGTAGTGTCCGGCGTAATGCCCGCGAAGTGGCACAGGCGATGGGGCAACTGGAACAGGAATTAGGGCGCAATGCGACGGAAACCGAGGTCGCGGAGCGGCTGGCGATTCCTGTAGAAGAATATCGTCAGATGTTGCTTGATACCAACAACAGCCAACTCTTCTCCTATGACGAGTGGCGGGAAGAGCATGGCGATAGTATCGAGCTGGTGACGGAAGAGCACCAGCAGGAAAACCCGTTACAACAGCTCCTTGAGAGCAATTTGCGCCAGCGCGTGATGGATGCCATTGAAGCACTTCCGGAACGCGAACAACTGGTGCTCACGCTCTATTACCAGGAAGAACTCAATCTCAAAGAGATTGGCGCGGTTCTGGATGTCGGGGAGTCACGGGTCAGCCAGTTGCACAGTCAGGCCATTAAACGGTTACGCACGAAGCTGGGTAAGTTATAGCGAACGACGTTGTCGGCGCTGAAAAATGCCGCACAACGTATTGACTACCAGGAGTTCTCATGACGGTGCAGCAATCAAAAAGACGGCCTCTAAGCCGCTACCTCAAAGACTTTAAACACAGCCAGACGCATTGCGCCCATTGCCACAAGTTACTGGATCGCATCACGCTGGTGCGCAAAGGGCAGATCGTTAACAAAATCGCCATCTCCCGCCTCGACACCCTTATGGATGAAGCCGCCTGGCAGCAGGAGCAGAAAGAGTGGGTGGCGCTATGCCGTTTCTGCGGCGATCTGCACTGCAAGACGCAGAGCGATTTCTTCGACATCATCGGTTTTAAACAATTCCTGTTTGAACAGACCGAAATGAGCCACGGGACCGTACGCGAGTATGTCGTTCGTTTACGTCGTCTCGGCAATCATCTTAGCGAGCAAAAAATTTCTCACGATCTGCTCCAGGACGGTTACCTTGATGAAAATCTGGCGCCGTGGCTGCCAGAAACCAGCACGAACAATTATCGCATCGCGCTGCGTAAGTACGCGCAATATAAAGCGCATGCCCGCCCCGAACTGCAACAGAAATCCTCCCTCCGGATGACTTCTGATATATATTAAAAATGAATAAGATGTAGCAGAGTGGTTTATGTCGTTACCGATAAACGCTCTACACTACGGGCATTCATAACAACATTCGGGGTAAATATGAAATTAGCACTTCTGGGACGCCAGGCGCTGATGGGCGTGATGGCTGTGGCTCTTGTCGCGGGAATGAGCGCAAAAACGTTTGCAGATGAAGGTCTGCTGAAGAAGGTCAAAGATCGCGGCACGCTGCTGGTGGGGCTGGAAGGCACCTATCCGCCGTTCAGTTTCCAGGGCGATGACGGTAAATTGACCGGCTTTGAAGTGGAATTTGCCGAAGAGCTGGCAAAGCATCTGGGCGTGAAAGCCACGCTGAAACCGACCAAATGGGACGGGATGCTGGCCTCTCTGGATTCTAAACGCATTGATGTGGTGATCAATCAGGTCACCATCTCCGATGAACGTAAGAAGAAATATGATTTCTCTACCCCTTATACCGTTTCCGGTATCCAGGCGCTGGTGAAAAAAGGCAATGAAGGCGCGATTAAAACAGCGGCCGATCTGAAAGATAAGAAAGTTGGCGTGGGTCTGGGAACCAACTATGAAGAGTGGCTGCGTCAGGACGTACAGGGCGTCGACATTCGGACTTATGATGATGACCCGACGAAATATCAGGATCTGCGCGTAGGCCGTATCGATGCGATTCTGGTGGATCGTCTGGCGGCGCTGGATCTGGTTAAAAAGACCAAAGATACGCTGGCGGTTGCTGGTGAAGCTTTCTCCCGTCAGGAGGCTGGCGTTGCGCTGCGTAAAGGCAACGACGATCTGCTGAAAGCGGTGGACGCCGCCATTGCCGAAATGCAGAAGGACGGCTCGCTGAAGGCGCTTTCTGAGAAGTGGTTTGGTGCGGATGTAACGAAATAATCTGATAGTGACAAAAAAAGGCGCTTTAATCAGCGCCTTTTTTATTTCATGCGTTTGAACGTGCATAATAAAAAGAACATCACAACAACAAATACCTGGAGGCTTTATGCCACTGCACAACCTGACACGCTTTCCGCATCTGGAATTTATCGGCGCGCCGACGCCGCTTGAATACCTGCCGCGTTTTTCTGACTATCTGGGACGGGATATTTTCATCAAACGCGATGATGTGACGCCGATGGCGATGGGGGGAAATAAGCTACGCAAACTGGAGTTTCTGGCCGCAGATGCGTTACGTGAAGGCGCAGACACCCTGATCACGGCAGGCGCGATTCAGTCTAACCACGTCCGCCAGACGGCGGCAGTCGCCGCGAAGCTGGGACTGCACTGTGTGGCGCTGCTGGAAAATCCCATTGGCACGACGGCGGAAAACTACCTTACTAACGGCAATCGGCTGCTGCTGGATCTGTTCAATGTCCAGGTCGAAATGTGTGATGCGTTAAACCAGCCGGACGCTCAGTTGCAGGAGTTGGCTACCCGGATCGAAGCGCAGGGCTTTCGTCCCTATATCATTCCGGTCGGCGGTTCAAATGCGCTGGGGGCTTTAGGCTATGTTGAAAGTGCGCTGGAGATCGCTCAACAGTGTGAAGGCGCGGTACAACTCTCTTCGGTGGTGGTGGCTTCTGGCAGTGCGGGAACGCACGCCGGGCTGGCGATTGGTCTGGAACAACTGATGCCGGACGTGGATCTAATAGGCGTGACGGTCTCGCGTAGCGTAGCCGATCAAAAGCCGAAGGTGGTGGCGCTGCAACAGGCTATCGCCAGCGAACTGGAACTGACGGCGACGGCGGAGATTTTGCTGTGGGATGATTACTATGCGCCGGGTTATGGCACGCCAAATGAAGAGGGGATGGAAGCCGTGAAGTTGCTGGCGCGTCTGGAAGGGATCCTTCTCGATCCGGTTTATACCGGTAAAGCAATGGCTGGGCTGATTGACGGAATCAGCCAGAAACGCTTTAAAGACGAAGGTCCGATCCTCTTTATTCATACTGGTGGGGCACCCGCGCTGTTTGCCTACCATCCACACGTGTAATTTTCGGATAAGCTCATGCAAGAAAGTATCCAACTGGTTATTGATTCCCTGCCGTATCTGCTCAAAGGGGCGGTGTTTACGCTGCAGCTAAGTATTGGCGGGATGTTCTTCGGCCTGCTACTGGGGTTTATCCTTGCGCTGATGCGCCTGTCGCCGCTGCTTCCTCTGCGCTGGCTGGCACGTTTTTATATCTCCATTTTTCGCGGTACGCCATTGATTGCTCAACTGTTTATGATCTACTACGGTCTGCCACAGTTTGGCATTGAGCTGGATCCGGTTCCGTCTGCAATGATTGGCCTGTCGCTCAATACGGCGGCCTATGCCGCTGAAACCCTGCGTGCGGCGATTTCGTCGATTGACAAAGGGCAGTGGGAAGCGGCTGCCAGTATCGGGATGACGCCATGGCAGACGATGCGTCGCGCCATTTTACCGCAGGCTGCCCGGGTGGCGCTGCCGCCGCTGAGTAACAGCTTTATCAGTCTGGTGAAAGACACTTCGCTTGCGGCAACCATCCAGGTGCCAGAACTGTTCCGCCAGGCGCAGTTGATCACGTCGCGTACGCTGGAGGTATTCACCATGTATCTGGCGGCATCGCTGATCTACTGGATTATGGCAACCGTATTGTCTTCATTGCAGAACTACTTTGAAAATCAACTGAACCGCCAGGAGAGAGAGCCGAAATGAGTGCGATCGACGTGAAAAACCTGGTTAAAAAATTCCATGGTCAGACGGTGCTGCACGGTATCGATCTGCAGGTGCAGGCGGGAGAGGTCGTCGCGATCATCGGTCCAAGCGGGTCGGGAAAAACGACACTGTTGCGCAGTATTAATCTGTTGGAACAACCGGAAGCGGGCACGATCACCGTGGGTGATATCACCATTGATACGGCGCGTTCGCTGAGTCAGCAAAGAACGCTCATTCGCCAGTTGCGTCAGCATGTCGGCTTCGTATTCCAGAGTTTTAATCTCTTCCCACACCGGACGGTGCTGGAGAACATCATTGAAGGTCCGGTGATTGTGAAGGGGGAAGGCAAAGAAGAGGCGATGGCGCGAGCGCGGGAACTGCTGGCGAAAGTGGGGCTGGCAGGGAAGGAGACGAGCTATCCGCGGCGTTTGTCTGGTGGGCAGCAGCAGCGTGTAGCGATTGCCCGGGCGCTGGCGATGCGCCCGGAGGTGATTCTGTTCGATGAACCGACCTCTGCGCTCGACCCTGAGCTGGTGGGTGAGGTGCTGAGCACTATCCGCCAACTGGCGCAGGAAAAACGCACGATGGTGATTGTGACACATGAAATGAGCTTTGCCCGCGATGTCGCGGACCGGGCGATATTTATGGACCAGGGGCGAATAGTGGAACAGGGGCCAGCCAAAGCGTTATTTGCCAATCCGCAGCAGCCGAGAACACGTCAGTTTCTTGAGAAGTTTCTGCTGCAATAATCGGTTTGCTTGCCCTCGTCCGGGATTATCCCATTTCGGGCGAGGGGGCATGCATAAATAGTAATTTCATACGCATGACTATGAGTTCATTTCCCTGGGCAAAATACGCGTATTGAAACAACACTCAAGTAATTGGCTTCCTGACCGATATTTTATACATCTACTTTATGTTTATGTGATAGGTTATTTCTCACATTTAAAATGATTATCACTCTCAAGGGCGCGAATACTGAGTATGCAGGATCTCGATTTCTTTACCTGGCGACGGACGATGTTGCTACGCTTTCACGAAATGACAAGCGCAGAGGACGTCTACAGCGAATTACAGCAGCAGACACAATCGCTGGAATTTGATTATTACGCGCTGTGTGTCAGACATCCGGTTCCGTTTACCCGTCCTAAAATTTCCCTTCATACCACTTATCCCGATGCGTGGGTTTCGCAATATCAGGCGGAAAATTATTTCGCGATCGATCCGGTTCTGAAGCCGGAAAACTTCATTCAGGGACATCTTCCCTGGAGTGATGCGTTATTCAGTGACGCGCAGACCATGTGGGATGCCGCCCGTGCTCACGGGCTACGCAAAGGGGTCACGCAGTGTCTGATGTTACCGAACCGCGCGTTAGGTTTTCTCTCGGTTTCGCGGTCGAGTTTGCGTAATACGCCGTTTGCGAGTGATGAGGTGGAGTTGAAACTGCAGTTACTGGTGCGCGAAAGCTTAACGGTACTTTCCCGACTCGAAGATGAGATGGTGATGGCACCGGAAATGCGCTTTAGCAAACGGGAAAAAGAGATTCTGAAGTGGACGGCGGAAGGAAAGACGTCTTCTGAAATCGCGATGATTTTGTCGATATCAGAAAACACCGTTAACTTTCACCAGAAGAATATGCAGAAGAAGTTCAATGCGCCCAATAAGACGCAGATTGCGTGTTATGCTGCGGCGACGGGTCTTATCTGAAATAATGAGCGTTCTGCGTGGCAGACGATAAACCGGCTGAAAGCGCTGCTCTCAGCCGGTTTTTTCTTTACTGACGGTAAGCTTGTTTAATTTGCTTAACGGTGCTGGAAAATACTGCGGCCTGCGCGTCGTCTTCGACCAGCGCGATCTGTTTTTCCATTTTAAGAATCACGCGGCCTGCGTCTGCCTGGCCCATAGCTTGCAGCATCAGCGTTAACAGCGCCTTCAGGCAGGTGACTTCGTTAGCCAGTTCTTGATTATTCTCGGCAGTGGAAAAGTCAGGCGTACTCATTTATTTTCCTCGTAATGTTTCAGTAAAAATGTGCGATGGTAAATGTTAAGGCCGCGGAGTATACCATAAGCTGAGGAAAAAATAGCGATGGTTGTTTTTTGATCGGAAATCACACCAGAGCAGTTAAATTAAACAACAGCATGAGAAGTCTCTATTTTCTACACTTGTTGTTTATTCCGAGTATTTTACTCGTTAATTATTGTAACAAACTTGTCCGTCTATTTAGCATTTAGGCAGGGGATTGCGAGTTTTTGTCACTATTATGAAACCTTGTTCCTGAAATAGCCTGAGCAACTGGCTGTTCTTAGTGAAAGTTTCCACAAAACGTACAGACTAATTTCCAAAAACGAGAGCAAAATCTGGCACCGGACGTTTTTTACGTTTCAAAGTTGAGATAAAACCCGCTAATATAGTGGCGATCCACTATCAGTAGCGTTATCCCTATTCTGGAGATATTCCTTTGATCAACGTTCTTCTTGTTGATGACCACGAACTGGTGCGCGCAGGGATACGACGCATTCTTGAAGATATAAAGGGCATAAAAGTTGTTGGTGAAGCCGGTTGCGGTGAGGATGCCGTGAAATGGTGTCGCGCTAACGCTGTCGATGTTGTGTTGATGGACATGAACATGCCCGGTATTGGTGGCCTTGAAGCCACGCGCAAAATTGCGCGTTCAACTGCCGATATTAAAGTGATTATGTTGACCGTTCACACGGAAAACCCATTGCCGGCAAAAGTGATGCAGGCTGGCGCTGCAGGTTACCTGAGTAAGGGCGCTGCGCCTCAGGAAGTGGTGAATGCCATCCGTTCGGTTTATTCCGGGCAGCGATACATTGCTTCTGACATCGCACAGCAAATGGCATTAAGTCAGATTGAACCAGAAAAAACGGAAACTCCGTTTGCCAGTTTGTCTGAGCGCGAATTGCAGATTATGCTGATGATCACCAAAGGTCAGAAGGTTAATGAGATTTCAGAGCAGTTGAATCTCAGTCCTAAAACGGTGAACAGCTATCGCTATCGTATGTTCAGTAAACTAAACATTCATGGTGATGTTGAGCTGACTCACCTGGCAATTCGCCATGGCCTGTGTAATGCGGAGACGTTAACAAGCCAGTGAGCAATCAGTTTGACGCGAAAGCGTTTCTAAAAACCGTAACCAGTCAACCCGGCGTTTATCGTATGTATGATGCCGGTGGTACGGTCATCTATGTGGGTAAAGCGAAAGACCTGAAAAAACGGCTTTCCAGCTATTTCCGCAGCAATCTGGCTTCGCGTAAAACCGAAGTGCTGGTTGCGCTCATTCAGCAAATCGATGTGACGGTGACGCACACCGAAACGGAAGCGTTGCTGCTCGAGCACAACTACATCAAGCTGTACCAGCCGCGTTACAACGTGCTGCTGCGTGATGACAAATCCTATCCCTTTATCTTTCTCAGCGCGGATACCCATCCCCGACTGGCGATGCACCGTGGGGCGAAACATACCCGGGGTGAATATTTTGGCCCGTTTCCTAACGGCTATGCCGTCCGTGAAACGCTGGCGCTATTGCAGAAAATTTTCCCGATCCGCCAGTGTGAAAACAGCGTTTATCGCAACCGCTCACGTCCGTGTCTGCAATATCAGATCGGTCGTTGCCTCGGCCCCTGCGTCGAAGGCCTGGTGAGTGAAGAAGAGTATACGCAACAGGTTGACTATGTCCGGCTGTTTTTGTCGGGTAAAGATGACCAGGTTTTAACCCAACTGATCGCGCGGATGGAGAAGGCCAGTCAAAATCTGGCGTTCGAAGAGGCTGCGCGTATACGCGATCAGATCCAGGCCGTGCGACGGGTAACGGAGAAGCAGTTCGTCTCCAATGCAGGCGACGATCTGGATGTGATCGGCGTCGCGTTCGATGCCGGAATGGCGTGTGTGCACGTGCTCTTTATCCGCCAGGGGAAAGTGCTGGGGAGCCGCAGTTATTTCCCGAAAGTTCCAGGAGGGACTGAACTGGGCGAAGTGGTTGAAACCTTCGTCGGGCAATTTTACCTCCAGGGCAGCCAGATGCGCACATTGCCTGGCGAGATCCTACTGGATTTCAACCTGGACGACAAAGCGCTGCTGGCGGATTCTCTCTCTGAACTGGCAGGACGCCGTATCAATGTGCAGACTAAACCCCGCGGCGATCGCGCACGTTATCTGAAACTGGCGCGGACCAATGCCGCCACGGCGCTAACCACGAAACTCTCTCAGCAGTCGACCATTACTCAACGTCTGACGGCGCTGGCGACCGTATTGAAGTTGCCGGCGGTAAAACGGATGGAATGTTTCGACATCAGTCACACGATGGGCGAACAGACGGTCGCATCCTGCGTGGTCTTTGATGCAAACGGGCCGCTGCGTGCGGAATACCGTCGCTACAATATTTCTGGCATCACGCCGGGCGATGACTATGCGGCAATGAATCAGGTACTTCGTCGACGTTATGGCAAAGCCATCGAAGAAAGTAAGATTCCGGATGTGATCCTGATCGACGGTGGAAAAGGGCAACTGGGACAGGCGAAGGCCGTTTTCGCCGAACTGGATGTCCCCTGGGATAAAAATCGCCCCTTGCTGTTAGGGGTTGCGAAAGGTGCTGACCGTAAAGCCGGTCTGGAAACCTTGTTCTTTGAACCAGAAGGCGAGGGATTCAGCCTGCCGCCAGACTCGCCGGCGCTGCATGTGATCCAGCATATCCGCGATGAGTCACACGATCATGCTATCGGCGGCCACCGTAAAAAACGGGCAAAGGTGAAAAACACCAGTACGCTGGAGACCATCGAAGGCGTCGGGCCGAAGCGGCGTCAAATGTTGTTGAAATATATGGGGGGTTTGCAAGGATTACGTAACGCCAGCGTTGAGGAAATTGCAAAAGTGCCAGGTATTTCGCAAGGTCTGGCAGAAAAGATCTTCTGGTCGTTGAAACATTGAGTCCGCTGTAGCAACATAGGGGTAAATTCTCTGACAACAGATAGTTACCCGTCACTATGCAATTTAATATTCCAACGTTGCTTACGCTGTTTCGCGTCATACTTATTCCATTCTTTGTCGTGGTGTTTTATCTGCCATTCACCTGGGCACCGTTCGTTGCTGCACTGATCTTCTGCATCGCTGCCGTCACCGACTGGTTTGATGGTTTTCTGGCGCGTCGCTGGAATCAGAGTACGCGTTTTGGTGCGTTCCTCGACCCGGTCGCGGATAAAGTGCTGGTGGCGATTGCGATGGTGCTGGTAACCGAGCACTATCACAGTTGGTGGGTGACCCTGCCAGCGGCCACCATGATCGCGCGTGAAATTATCATCTCTGCGCTGCGTGAATGGATGGCGGAACTGGGTAAGCGCAGCAGCGTGGCGGTCTCCTGGATCGGTAAAGTCAAAACCACCTCGCAAATGGCGGCGTTGGCCTGGCTGCTATGGCGTCCGAATATCTGGGTGGAGTACGCGGGTATCGCGCTGTTCTTTGTCGCGGCAGTCCTGACACTGTGGTCAATGTTCCAGTATCTGAACGCCGCACGCGGTGATTTGCTTGATCAGTGATCGTTTCGCCGTAAATTTCAGCAAACGAGCTTATGTGGCGAAAAATATCGTTGACTCATTGCGTCAGGTAAGTAGAATGCAACGCATCGAACGGCGGCACAGATTGCCAGACGATAGTAAAATCAAGTGATTAACGATTTACTTGATAATGCGGGAATAGCTCAGTTGGTAGAGCACGACCTTGCCAAGGTCGGGGTCGCGAGTTCGAGTCTCGTTTCCCGCTCCAGTTTAAGACATCGGCCGTTGCGGGTGTCAGTCGCAAGACAAAGATTTAAGGCGCGTTAGCAAAGCGGTTATGTAGCGGATTGCAAATCCGTCTAGTCCGGTTCGACTCCGGAACGCGCCTCCACTTTCTTCCCGAGCCCGGATGGTGGAATCGGTAGACACAAGGGATTTAAAATCCCTCGGCGTTCGCGCTGTGCGGGTTCAAGTCCCGCTCCGGGTACCATGGGAAAATCAGAATAATCAAAGCAATAAGCAGTGTCGTGAAACCACCTACGGGTGGTTTTTTTGTGCCTGAAATTCACGCCCTGTGCATATCCTGTGCTCACGGGGTGCAATGAGCTGCAATCTCCAGCCTGGCAATGCCGAATCGAACGTATCGCCTCCAGCATAGAGAACCAGGCCGCTTTGACTGTTTTCCGGTACTCCTCCGGGAAGGGGGGCCTGCTGAGCAAGCTGTAATGTTCTAGCCACCCTGAGTGCAAAGTTGCTTAATTCGTGCAATCACCTCATCTCTGTACTTCTGGTGTCCGCGCATAGCCCTTGGATGGGCAATTCTGAAACAGATTGTATTACCTGTTTTGAACTCCCATAGCTTCCCCGGAATGACTGAAGAAGTCTCATAGCCGCCTAGCTCAGTAAGCACCTGTTTTATGATGTAGTCTGTTCTCCGGGCTCCGGATGCAAAGATGATGAAATCAGGCTCAAGGTGTTTAATTTGTACTGCCAGCAGTTTTAGCGAGGCTAATATGACTTCCTGCACTTCATTTTTAGGGCGATTGAGAGGGGGCAGTCCGTCGTAATCCCACGCCAGTAGATTGGCATACACGATTGCCTGGGGAGGAATATTAAGCTCCCGGGCCAGCCGGAAATGATATTGCGTGAAGCGGCTACGTGATTTGAGGTTGGTGGTGCCATCATTTTGTACCGGAAGATGATTCCTGTAACGAGCTACAGCCTCTTCAACCACCTGCCCGATGGTGACGTCAGGTATAAGTCCCAGCACCCGTGACATCGTATTCTTACCATTCAGCGTATTCCAGCTAGCGGTTTCACGTCCAACCAGCATGATTTTTACCGGTGAATGCCAGTATTCTTCAAAGGGTACAGGTAAAAAGACGCCTGAGTATTTATCCTCACTCAGGTTAAATGACCGGGCGTCAACCTCCTGTAATATCCGTTTGTACGCGTCTAATAGCCTTTCCATTCTCCAATCCCACCCCGTAATAAATACACCTTCATATATATATTATTTTCATAATATCAGTAAGATACATGAGGGTAATTATGCAAAAATCCTTCCGATTCACCAATTCATCCATCAAAGCCCTTACGGCAAACACAGATACCCGATCTACAGAGCTTGAGGTTTCTGATACCGAAGTCATTGGCCTTAAATGTCTCTCAGGCCGAACGGGTAACAAACGTTTTCTCCTGCGTTACACATTCCGCGGTACCAAAAAAAGTATCAGTATTGGCAGATTCCCCGAAATTGACGTAGGGACAGCCCGCCAGATAGCCCGTCGTCACAAAGAGTCAATTGAACTGGGTAATGACCCGAAAGCGGAGCGCGATAACTACCGTGCGATGCCCACACTTAGTGAGTTTTTCCATCAGACCTATGTTCCGTTCATCAAGCGCCATAAAAAGTCCTGGGATAAGGATGTGCAGCGTTTCACGCAATACATTGAATCCCGTCTGGGGAAGATTCGTTACGGCGACCTTCGGGCCCGAGAGATCCAGCAGGTGCTTTTCGACATAGTAGGTTATTTACCCCAGCGGCAGTTTTACACCATAGCTTACATTGAGTCTATCCTACTAATATTATTAGAATTTATTAACTTGTAAACCTGAGAGCATCCGTAAGTCATCTGTTGGTAGCAGGTGGACAATTCTCGTAAAGATACTGCGATTCAGGTGTGTCCAGGGGCGTTTCTTGAGGTATCATTTACCACAATTTTTTACGATGCAAAGCCCTGCATCGCTAGCTTTTTCTTCAGACCAGGATGATTCATGAACGACAAAATCAGTCAGGATACGATCAACAAAGCCCTGTGGGCCGCTTGTGATACGTTCCGTGGCACCATCAGTGCTGATACCTATAAAGACTTTATCCTTACCATGCTGTTCCTCAAGTACATTTCAGATGTCTGGCAGGATCATTATGACGAATATAAAGAACAGTATGGTGATGCGCCGGAGCTGATTGAAGCCATGATGGCGAACGAGCGTTTTGTGCTGCCGAAAAGCGCTAGTTTCTATGCGTTGTACGAGCGACGTCATGAGCCGGGCAACGGTGAGCGTATCGATCAGGCGCTGCATGCGATTGAAGAAGCCAACGGCACCAAACTGAAAGATGCCGGGAAAAGCGTGTTCCAGGATATTTCGTTTAACACTGACCGTTTGGGGGAAGAAAAACAGAAGAACACCATCCTGCGTCAGTTGCTGGAAGACTTTGCCGGTGAAGATCTCAACCTGAAGCCGAGCCGTGTAGGTACGCTGGACGTTATCGGTAATGCCTACGAATATCTGATCAAAAACTTTGCTGCCAGCGGTGGGCAGAAAGCCGGGGAATTCTATACCCCGCCGGAAGTTTCGGATCTCATCGCTGAACTGCTTGATCCGCAACCCGGTGATACCATCTGCGATCCGGCCTGTGGTTCGGGTTCATTGTTGATGAAGTGCGGGCGTAAAATCGTCTCCGGGCATGACAGCCGTAACTATGCGTTGTTTGGTCAGGAAGCGATTGGCTCCACGTGGTCGCTGGCGAAAATGAACATGTTCCTGCACGGCGAAGACAACCACAAAATCGAGTGGGGCGATACCATTCGTAACCCGAAGTTGTTGGATAAAAACGGCGACCTGATGCTGTTTGATATCTTGACCGCTAACCCACCATTCAGCCTGGATAAGTGGGGCCATGACGAGGCCGAGAACGATAAATTTGGTCGTTTCCGTCGCGGTGTACCACCGAAAACCAAAGGCGATTACGCCTTTATCACGCATATGATCGAAACCCTGAAACCGGGAACAGGACGTATGGGCGTGGTCGTGCCACACGGTGTGCTGTTCCGTGGTTCCAGTGAAGGTAAGATTCGCCAGAAACTGATCGATGAAAATTTGCTGGATGCGGTGATTGGATTACCAGAGAAGTTGTTCTACGGTACGGGGATTCCGGCTGCGATTCTGATTTTTAAAAAGCAGAAAGTGGATGACAAGGTGCTGTTTATCGATGCCAGCCGTGAATTTAAGGCGGGTAAAAACCAGAACCAGCTCAGCGCAGAAAATATCCAGAAGATCGTAAACACCTATCGTGAAGGGGATAACGTCGAGAAATATGCTTATCTCGCCAGCCTGAAGGAGATTCAGGACAACGATTACAACCTTAATATTCCGCGCTATGTCGATACCTTTGAAGAAGAAGACGAGATTGATTTGCTGGCCGTGCGTGCTGAGCGTGAGCAACTGAAAGCGGAACTGGCGAAATTGGAAATGCAGATGGCGGGTTATCTGGAGGAGTTGGGTTATGGTGAAAGAGAAAACTTCAGTATGCAAGAGGATAGCTTATGATGCTCAAACCTGGCTGGAGACATGTCAAATTATCGGACATAGCAAAAATTAAATCTGGATCTACTCCGCTGAGGGCTGAGGGAGAGCGTTATTTTTCTACTGCTGGTACTCCATGGGTAAAGACATTAGACCTAAATAACGGTGAAATTATCTCAACTGATGAGAAAATTACTGACACAGCCCTTTTAGAAACATCTTGCTCTGTATTTCCTGTTGGTACTGTTTTAGTAGCGATGTATGGAGGCTTTAACCAGATCGGAAGAACTGGACTTCTCACTATACCGGCAGCAATAAACCAAGCATTATCCGGTCTTATACTCGACCGTGATACAGCAGAACCAGCATATATCCTGAATTACTTAAACGGGAATGTAAAATTATGGAAGAAATTTGCGGCAAGTAGTCGTAAAGACCCTAATATTACACGTGATGATGTTTGCTGTTTTCCTGTATTACTCCCCCCACTGGCGGAACAAAAAAAAATTACGGAAATCCTGTCAACCTGGGATAAGGCAATTTCGGTGACGGAAAATCTTCTCGCCAACAGTCAACAGCAGAAAAAAGCCCTGATGCAGCAATTGGTTACCGGGAAGAAACGCTTGCTGGATGAAAATGGGGTGAGGTTTAGTGAAGAGTGGATATATTCAACGTTTGATAATGCTTTCATTGTCGCAAATAAAAAGTCGGCACAGGTGAAATCTTCCGATTACTTACAGACAGGTTCTGTCCCTATAATCGATCAAGGCCAAAATCGAATTGCCGGATACTGTAATAATGTAGAGGTTTATTCGGATGTGCCTGTGATTATTTTTGGCGATCATACAAGATGTATCAAATGGATTGAGTTTGTGTTTTGTCCTGGTGCTGATGGAACGCAAGTAATAAAAACTAGCCAAAGACTTGAACCAAAATTCGGATACTATCTTCTCTCAAATACAGACATTCCGAATTTAGGTTACAGCAGACATATGCGGGAACTTAAAGAGAGAGACTTTAGGTTGCCATTAGATATCAAAGAACAACAAAAAATCGCCGATGTTCTTTCCGCTGCCGATGCCGAAATCTCCATCCTGGAGAAAAAACTCTCCTTCCTGAAAGATGAGAAAAAAGCTCTGATGCAGCAGTTGCTGACCGGCAAACGTCGTGTCTCCGTGCCAGTAAAAGTGGAAGAAAAAGATGCCGTTAACGCATAACGCGAAGAACAAGGAAAGCCAATGAACCAGACGTACACACCAAAATTCCAGGAAGAATACAGCGCCAAAATTCCGGCACTGACGTTACTGACCAGCCTCGGCTGGACGTTTTTACCCCCGAAACAGATTATGGATTACCGGGGCTATAAACAGGATGAGGTGGTGCTGCGTCCGGTTCTTCGTGAGGCGTTGTCTAAGCGTTCCTTTATGGCGGGTGGTAAAGTCTGCCAGTTATCGGAAAAAGCGCTGGATAACCTGATATCACAGGTCTGTTCACCGGCACTGAATGAAGGGCTGCTGAAAGCTAACGAGCGAATGTATAACCATCTGCTCTACGGTATCGCGGTTACTGAGTTTGTCGATGGCAAGAAGGTGAATCCCACTATTGCGCTGATTGACTGGGAACATCCGGAAAATAACCAGTTCCACTTTACTGAAGAATTTACGGTATTGCGGTCAGGCGGTGTTGAAACCCGCAGACCGGATATTGTCTGTTTTGTTAATGGTATTCCGCTGGCTGTCATTGAAGCGAAAAACCCGGCAGGTCACGGTAGGAAAGGGCCAACCATTGATGAAGGGATATCCCAGAGTATCCGCAACCAGTTCAACGATGAAATCCCGCACTTGTTTGCCTACAGCCAGTTATTACTGTCGGTTAACGGGCATGACGGGCGCTACGGTACCTGCCATACGCCAATGAAATTCTGGGCGGCATGGCGCGAAGAAGATATTACCGATCCGCAGATGTATGCGCTGCGCAACCATCAGTTATCGACTGAACAAATTCATGCGTTGTTTGATCATCGCCCTTCAGCCGATCTCGACTGGTACCAACAGTTAATCGCCGCTGGTGAACTGGCCGTCAGTGGACAGGATAAGCTGCTTATCAGCCTGCTTTCGCCGGAACGTCTACTGGAGATGACCCGCTTCTTCACCCTGTTTGATAAAAAGACCGGGAAGATAGTCGCTCGCTATCAGCAGGTGTTCGGCATTAAAAGACTGCTGGAACGCATCAGTACTCGCAGACCTGATGGGGGCAGGGAAGGTGGGGTGATCTGGCATACCACGGGGTCAGGTAAATCTTACACCATGGTGTTCCTCAGCAAGGCGCTGATTCTTCATGACAGCCTGAAGCAGTGTCGTATTGTGGTGGTGACGGACCGTGTGGACCTTGAAGGGCAGCTCAGCGGCACTTTTGCCTCAGGTGGCGAACTGGCAGGGAAGGATGATAAGGCCAAAGCGATGGCGACCTCAGGTCAGAAGCTGGCACAGCAGATTGGCTCTGGTAAAGAACGTATAATCTTTACCCTTATCCAGAAATTTAATTCAGCGACAAAACTTCCTGAATGCGTCAACACCAGCCCCGACATCATCGTTCTGATTGATGAAGGACACCGCAGCCAGGGTGGTGAGAACCATGTGCGAATGAAACTGGCACTGCCTAACGCCGCCTTTGTGGCATTTACTGGTACGCCATTGCTAAAAGAAGATAAGACCACCAATAAATTCGGGCCGATTGTCCACGCTTATACCATGCAGCGAGCGGTAGAAGATAAAGCCGTTACACCTTTGCTGTATGAAGAACGTATTCCCGACCTTGAGGTTAACGCTCGGGCAATAGATGCCTGGTTTGACCGTATTACCGATGGATTAAGCGAAGCGCAAAAAGCCGACCTTAAACGTAAATATGCCCGTAAAGGTGAGGTCTACAGTGCAGATGACCGCATCCGTCTGATTGCTCTCGATATTGCCACACACTTCTCGAAAAACATTGATGAGGGACTGAAAGGGCAACTTGCCTGCGACAGTAAAATCTCTGCAATTAAGTATAAAAAGTATCTGGATGAAGCGGGATTATTTGAATCAGCTGTAGTTATCAGTCCGCCGGATACCCGGGAAGGGAACACCGAGGTGGATGAAAGCAAACTGCCGGAAGTGACGAAATGGTGGAAGGATAATGTCGGCACGCAGGATGAGTCTGTGTATACCCGCAATATCATCAGTCGTTTCGATACTGATGATAAGCTCAAATTACTGATCGTCGTTGATAAACTGCTCACCGGATTTGATGAACCGAAGAATACCGTGCTGTATATCGACAAGCCGCTTAAGTCCCACAACCTTATCCAGGCGATTGCAAGGGTAAACCGTCTGCATCCACTGAAAAAATTTGGCCTGCTGATTGATTATCGCGGCATTCTGGCTGAACTGGACACGACGATCGGTAAATATCAGGATCTCGCCTCCCGAACCCAGGGAGGATACGACATCAAGGATATTGACGGGTTGTACAGCGCCATGAGTTCTGAATATAAACGTCTGCCGCATCTGTATAACCAGTTGTGGGCCATATTTGCCGGTGTTAAAAACAAGAATGATACTGAGCAATTACGTGCAGTTCTGGTGCCTAAAATGGAAGAACGTGACGGAGAGATGGCCGATATCCATCAGAAAACCCGTGATGATTTTTTCGAGGCGTTAACGGCCTTTGCCGGATGCCTGAAAGTGGCACTGCAGTCCGCCACCTTCTTCACCGACAAGAGCTTTACGGAACAAGACCGAAATCTCTACAAAGAAACCGTAAAGCAGATGTCCAGCCTGCGCCAGTGGGCGATGCAGGTCAGCGGAGAGCAGGTCAATTATGACGACTACGCTGAGCAGGTGAAAAAACTACTGGATAAGCATGTCACCGGCGTTGAGGTTCGTGAACCGGATGGTGTGTATGAAGTCGGTAAAATGGGCAAGAGCGAAAAGCCCGAAGAGTGGGACAACAATAAAACCCGCAATGAAACCGACATCATTAAAACCCGCGTGACGAAGATGATTGAGCAGGAGCTGCGTGATGACCCGTATGCTCAGGAGGCATTTTCCAAACTCCTGCGTATGGCTATCGAAGAAGCAGAAAAACTGTTCGACCATCCACTGAAACAGTATCTCTTGTTCCGTGAATTTGAGGAAAAAGTGGAAGCCCGTAAACTCAGCGATATCCCGGAGGCACTGGCGGTAAACAAGCATGCGCAGGCGTATTACGGTGTATTTAAAAAAGAACTACCTGAGGTTTTTGCGGTAAACGACGTTCAGGTGCAGGATAAGTGGACGAAGCTGGCTTTTGAAGTGGACAGCATTATCGTCAAAGCGGTGGCAGAAAACTCCCTGAACCCCCAGGACATTGAGAAAGTCGTTAAGACAAGTCTGTTACCGCTGCTGTTTACGGCCTGCCGGGAAATTGGTGCCGGAATGAATCAGGTTAACCGTATTGTGGAAACCATCATCCAGATACTGCGCGTTGGTTTGATGAAATCATGAGTGAAAAAGAATCGCCAGCAATGAAAGCGTTACGCATTGTTTATGGTGATGAGGTCATCGTCGTACAGTGTGTTCCGCGTCAGGTCGTTAAGGGCAGTGTGCTCATCAAGGTGCATCCGGACTGCCGGGTTGTGGCCTCTGTATCGCCAGAAACACCGGAGCACGAGGTGTTGTCTGCGCTGAAAAAACGAGGGCGCTGGATATACCAGCAACTCCGTGATTTCAGGGAGCAACAGACACACATTGTCCCGCGTCAGTATGTCAGCGGAGAAAGCCATTACTATCTTGGTAAGCAGTATCAGTTGAAAGTGACTGAAGACGCTACTGTTCCGCAACGAGTGAAAATGTTGCGTGGGCGTCTGGAAGTGACGGTCAGACACAAATCGGTAGAAAAAGTAAAAGCGTTGCTGGCCGAATGGTATCGGGAACGCGCCAGAGATGTCTTTCAACGCAGGCTTGATTTATTGATACCCCAGACCCTTTGGGTGAGTGAGCGTCCGCCGATACGTTTGCGGGCGATGCAAACGCAATGGGGTAACTGTTCTGCAAAAGGCTGCCTGACCCTGAATCCATGGCTGGTGAAAGCGTCCTCAGAATGTATCGATTATGTCTTGCTACATGAGTTATGCCATGTTGCTGAGCACAACCACAGCGAGGAGTTTTACCGCTTGATGGGGCAGGTCATGCCGGGGTGGGAAAAGGTCAAGAAACGGCTCGACGGAATGGCGGGGATGTTGTTGGCTGATATGTAGTAAGAGCCCAGCTAAATTAAAATATTACAGAACTATATAAGAAGGGGTTTTATGTTTTTCAAAATTGTTAGAAACTTTAAAGCCAAGATTGGACTGTTATCATTAACCCTGTTTTTAGCTCCAGGTTATGTTCATGCCAATACGTGGGAAATAAATGTCACAAGAAAGGATAGTAATTTATATCAAATTATTGGGAAGGATGCTTTTGTTAATACTAAATATTGTTATGTTTATGCTTATTCTGAAGACGCATATCTCAGGGTTGATGGCTATGATAAAAAAATAATTTTTACAGATAGCAAGGACTCATGTGATGTAGATAATGTATTTAGCATGGTTAATATTGACTCAGGAAAGTATGAGGTAGAGGTTTCTAAAAAAGAAGATAACTGGTATGAGGTTTATGGTACAGATAATATGATAAAAACATCAATGTGCCTTAGTCTGGCTCTCAATGAAAAGGCTATTTTGTCCATGAATGGTTATAGTGCAGGAGAGTTGATTTTTGATGACGGAGATAGCTGTAATGTAGAAGGAGTCTATTCTCCTATCCGTTTGTGAATTGGATCTGGGATCAGTATGACCTGTGGTATTCATCCAGCTATGTAAGGATATAAAATGAAAATAGAAGCTGATGTAAAAAATATATCAAAATTAAGCGATTATTACTTTTTAGTTCCCGATTATCAACGTGAGTATGTATGGAAGGTTGATGATCAGGTTGAACAGTTTATCATGGATTTAGACAATGAATACCAACCAGAGCAGAAAGATCAAAATGGTTATTTTCTCGGTTCGGTTATTATCGTAAAGAATGGGGAAAAGCATGATGTTATTGACGGGCAGCAGCGATTGACCACTATTGTCATCACTATGTGTGCCTTACGGGATCTATTAAAAGATCGATTGGATACACTTGACAAAAAAGGGCTGGAATATCTGAAAACTATTGAGGAATGGCTCTCTAGTTATGATATTAATAGCGAGGAAAATCTAATTAGACTAGATCTTCAATATGAAGAAAGTCGAGGATTTATTTCGCGGTTAATTGAAGGGCAGACCAATACCTTTGCGGAAACAGCTTCAGTAAAAAAAATGGCTGACGCGTATGATCACATTCGTGATTATCTTAAATACCAATTGCAAGATAACTTGAGTGGATTAATCTCCTTCGCTCGCTTTTTTTTAACAAAAGTTGAGCTGGTTGTCATCGAATCAGAGAACTTAAGTAGCGCATTAAAGATCTTCGAAACGATCAATCAGCGTGGTGCCAGCCTTAATGCTATGGACCTTGTTAAAAATTTGATTTTCAGTCAGATAAAAGAAGAACAGTTTTCGGCAATAAAGACAACATGGAAATCAATCACTAATAACCTTGAATCTTGCGGCGAAAGTGATAACCCGCTTCGTTTTTTACGTTACTTTCTGATGGCACGATATCATCACGGGATTTTGCGTGAAGATGATATATATAAATGGATCATTTCAGCTGAGGGGGAACTGTCGTTGCAGTATAAGACACACCCTATGGTTCTCGTCAAAGAATTGGAAAAATTATCAGAACGATACGCTAACCTGGTCAATGCAACAAATGAAGCAGCCTACTGGCGTGAAAATGCCCGTTTTCCAAATGTAAGTAACATTGGATATATTAATAAATATCGCTCACGTCAGCATTTGGTTTTACTAATGGCATTGGACATTAGTTGTTCTGATGATGTAATGGATTTCTTAGGTGCTCAACTTGAGAGCTTTTTATTTTTTACAAATACAATGGCTATTCAATCGAAGACATATGAGCAACGCTTTACTCAATGGGCTGTGAAGCTTCGGGAAGTGAAAACGAAAGCAGAGGTTGCAAATGTTGTTTCAGCAACACTTATACCTTTTGTTGCGGAGCGTTTAGATGAATTTAAAGAGCGGTTCTCAATTATTAATGACTATAATTTTACCCCTCAGTATCGCCAACGTTATGTATTGGGCAGATTAGAGAATCACATCCGCCATCTTTGTAGTTTTCCGGAAAAGAGCCAACAGGCTATTCAGCAGATGCAAATTGAGCATATTCTTCCTCAGACGGTACGAAACGCCCCTGAAAACGGGGAGTTCTCTGATGTAAATCGAACAAGTTATCTCTACAAACTTGGTAATGTAACATTATTAGAGGGTACAATTAACCAGTCTGTCAATAACTGCAATGATTTGAGTGAAGACTGGTTTTTGAAAAAACAAACAGAATATTTAAACTCTGAAATCATCATGACTCGATTACTCCACTCCCAGTACTCAATTGGTGATAACACTGCATTAAATCGCTTTAAGCTGAAATATGGATATGAATATCAAGACTGGTCCGCGGAAAGCATCACATCAAGGCAACGCCTGCTGATGGATCTTGCCATTGACTGCTGGCGATTTAATGATCAGAGAATAGATGCTTATATAGTAAATAACCTGGGCACTGGACCCGGAAACGAATTTACGTTGTAAAAATATCCTTCATCGCAAAGTCCCCCCTGGAACGTTATGTTTACCAGGGGCTGGGTATTCAACCTCTAAAGGTAGCGCTGATTATGAATGGATCACATTCAGAGAGCGGTTCACAGAACAGATATTACTAACTGACAGTTGTACCGAATACTGGGGGCAGGTCAAGCGCTTTAGCTTGTGTGGCAACAACCTCCTTTACAGGACCAGGTAGACGATTACCCTGTGCTGTTTCTGTGCTCAACGCAATCTACGGCTATCCATTTTCTGCCAGTGGTTGCAAAGACGACCATTCAACGTCAGCAAAGTTTCGCAATGCACTGCTATGTAACTCATTGATCCTGCGTAGGATTTAAAATCCCTCGGCGTTCGCGCTGTGCGGGTTCAAGTCCCGCTCCGGGTACCATGGGAAAATCAGAATAATCAAAGCAATAAGCAGTGTCGTGAAACCACCTACGGGTGGTTTTTTTGTGCCTGAAAAACGCCTCCAGATTGTCTGGTAACCGTTTGTGAATCGCTATTCTATGGGCGGCAAGTGTGCCGGGTACGTTGTCCTGAAACAAATCGGTTTTTCGGTATACTGTCTCTTGTCTGCCAATTCGCAGTGAGGCGAAATCATGTTAAGCAATGAAGCAAAGCGCAAGAGAGAAGCACTTTTCAGAGACTACTCGAGCAATGTAGATTTTGTGCTTAATACGCCTCTTCTTGAGCAAAGAAGAATATGGGAAGAAGGGGCAATGAATGCACCGTTACCCGAAAATATCAGCATAGAAACGATCGCGGAAGAGGGGATTTCTGCGGAGTGGGTGAGACATTCGCAGGCAGATAAGCGTAAAGTTATCCTGTATCTTCATGGTGGGGGTAACAATCAGGGATCAAGTATTACGCACAGGAAGCTGGTTGCACATATTGTTCATGATTCAAAAGTGAATGCTCTCACGCTCAATTATTCATTAGCCCCTGAACATCCATTTCCTGCCGGTCTGTTGGATGCAAAAAATGCCTGGTTGTGGTTGTTAAAGCAGGCATATCAGCCTGATGATATCATTCCTGGCGGTGACTCAAGTGGCGGTGGGCTGGTTTTATCTCTGCTCCTGTTGCTGAAAAACGAGCATTATCCGATGCCACACTCCGCTTTCCTGCTATCTCCTATGCTTGATTACACCTTATCGGGTGGCAGTATTTCTTCTTGTGCAGAGAAGGACCCGATGATCTTTATCGAGGATTTGCGGCAAACCGTCGCGTACTACTGCTCTGATGCTGAAACATCGAATCCCCTGGTTTCACCCCTTTATGGCGATCTGACAGGTCTTCCCCCTCTCCTGATACAAACGGGAAGCGATGAATTACTTCTCGATGACTCGACCCGTCTGGCGAAACAGGCGACAGAGGCTGGCGTTGACGTTCAAATTGAAATCTGGAATGGGTTGTGGCACGTATTCCAGTCATCCGCAGGGAAAATACCGGAAGCAAGCCGCGCGATAAGTCGAATCGCATCATTTATTCATTCACAGCCGCTTGAGATGTTGTAGCGCGCAGGGGCGGCTTAATGCAATCAGAATCAATATTATACTAAGTAAGTATTAATTTAAGCGCTGTAAAGATATAGGAATTATCCCCGCCTTATTTAACAAGTAAAATATAAAAACAACATGGTGCGTTTACAAATAAAAAAATATATACATTTTTATTTTTTCTGACTATATTGAGCAAGAGTGGTTTCTACCTCTCTTGCATTCATAATGAATTAATTTACTGCTTTGGCAGTATTTTCACCTTTAAGCGTATGGCTATCACTCTGAATCTTAAAGATTCAGTGGTTGTTTGCGCATTTGATTTTATATTCCACCGGCTTTTGTATGACGTGGAAAGATAATATTTCTTTTGAAAACAAAGGGGGCGCGTCAGACGAGGTGATTTCTTCATTAATAGGAATAATGGGAATTAAGTGCCAATTATCTTAATTAGCAAGGCGATGCTCCATTTATAATGGTTAGCATTTGTGAGTTATTGCTTAATAAAAATATTGTAATGGTTCTATCTGGAACCATTCGCAGGGAAATGTTTTTTCCAGGGGCCTCGAAAAGAATACCGCAGAGACACCAGGAGTGAGCATGCTTGAACTGGAGGACTGACAAGTGACTCAAAGGAAATTGAAAAAATTATTATTAGCGGCATCAGGTTGTATTGCAATATGCGTATTCCCTGTCGGCTCGACGGAACTCGTGGACCGGGAGTTCATCACCGGCGTCTCCCCCATTAATTCCGGGAGTCACACCGTAAATGGAGACGATGACAACGTTACGTTAGATGCCAGTGGGTTAACCGCATCAGTTGCATACCAGCGTGCGATTATCAGCACCCTGAATGGCACGGTAAGAATTGCTATCTCTCAGGGTAAAACCTTAACGGTTATAGGACACAATAATAATTCTACTGTCGAAAACAGTTCAGCGTTATATGCCTGGCAAAGAGACACATATCCCGGTAGCTCTATAATTTTTACTGGGGGCAATGTCGTTGTCAGCAATTCTGTTCCGGGATCTTCTTCTGATATCTACGCCATCTACGCCGGTCCTGGTGGAAAATTGGATTTCCTCAGTGATGGCGATAACAAGATCAATCTCAAAGTGGATATGTCAGCGGAAGAAGGGGCCGGAACCCATCGAACGGGCATTGCGCTTCATAATGGTGAACTGAATTTTGATGGTGGTCGGTTTGAGGTTTACGTAGATGGCGCGCCTGGAAGCCATTCCATTGACGGACGCAATGGAATAACCATCGCGGCGGAGAGCAAGATGAATGTCAAGGCAGATAGCATTCATATTGAAACGAATCAAACGGCTATTGGGGTAACGGGGAGCACGGGCTCGAGTCGTCCTGCCGCTCCCTATGGTGTTTTCAATGAAGTGAACTTCGAGGCAGATTCAATTTATCTGAAAGGTTCTCAGGGAATTATATCCATGTTGAACGACAACCTCCGAAGCCACACCCGTTTCACGTTCACCGGCAGGACGGCTATAGAGGCAATAGCCAATACGGGCCCGTGGGGGTTATCCGGTGATTATGTCGGGGGGCATATTATTGCTGGCAACGCGACAGACTTCGAATTCAATGGTGATGTGACATTGACGGGTGAAGACCTGACGTCACTTGGCACGAGTCCTGGTCATGAACTCAAAGGCGTTACGCTTGTTAATGGATCAAGCCTGGTTGCGAATGATAATTTTAGTCTCCGGAGCAACGGTGGTTATCAGAACACGGGTTTACGGATATTGGAAAGTCAGGCCCAGTTCAGTGGGCAAACGCAGATCGCCGTGTTAAATGGTGTCGAATCGGCTACCGGGATCCACATCGATGGTCACCCCGGAATAACCACTCACGCTGAATTTCAGGATGACCTGACAATTTCAACGGCGGGTTCTCATGCGGCTAAAGTTACCGGCATCGAAGTTCTCTCGGCGGGCACAGCAGATATTCAAAGAGGGTTGTTTATTAATGATAACCCCTCAATTGACTGGTCTCTTTTTTCAACAGGCGCCAACAGTCGGATCGATGCAAACTCGTCGGGAACCGGGACCGTACAAGTTCAGGGCAATATTGGCGCGGCTGACAGCGGTACGCTGGAGATGACACTCAACAATGCAAACTCGTGGTTAAAGGCAACCAGTTATACCGCCCGTGATACGGCCAGGGGCGGCACCCTGAACATGAATATCTCCAACGGTGCGGTGTGGGAAGTGACCGGTAATTCGTACGTCACTAACCTGCTGTTGCAGGGAGGGCGCGTGAATATGCTTGCGCCGGGCAACGCTGGCACGTTCAAGACATTGACTGTCGAAGGCAACTATACCGGCGGTGGAACCCTGACATTGAATACGGTGCTCGGAAGTGATAGCTCAGCGACGGACAAACTCATCGTCGAGGGAAATACTTCCGGCCATACCCGGGTGGCCATCAACAATATTGGTGGTATGGGGGCGCAGACGGTTGAAGGGATTGAAATTGTCAATGTTGCAGGAACCTCCGACGGAACTTTCGAGAAAGAGAGTCGCATTGTTGCCGGGGCGTACGATTACGATGTGGTCAGGCGCGGCAGCAACTGGTATTTAAGCAGCGCAATGGAGCCTGTTGATCCGACGGACCCGGTCGACTCCACTGACCCGAACTATCCTACAGACCCGGGTGTGCCTGCCTCGCCAGAAACCCCGCAAACGCCAGTGCACCCAGGCGGCCCATCACAAATTCGCCCGGAATTCGGCAGCTATCTGGCAAACGACCTGGCTGCAAATACCTTGTTCATCTCGCGACTGCACGATCGTTCTGGCGAAACGCAGTACACCGATGTGCTAACCGGTGAGAAAAAAAGCACCAGCCTGTGGATGCGTAACATCGGAGGCCATATCCGGTTTAACGACAGCAGTGAACAGTTAAAAACCCGGAGCAATAACTATGTGCTACAGATGGGGGGCGATGTGGCGCAGTGGAGTACGGATGGTCTGGATCGCTGGCATCTTGGTCTCATGGCGGGCTATGCCAACAGCCATAGCCGCACCACGTCGACGTTAAATAACCATGATTCCCGTGGTAAGGTCGACGGCTACAGTGTAGGGCTATATGGCACGTGGTATGCTAATGAGCTTGATAAATCAGGTGGTTATATAGACACCTGGATGCTCTATAACTGGTTTGATAACACTGTCAATGGTCAGTATCAGGCAAGTGAAGTGTATAAATCCAAAGGTATCACGGCTGCGGTTGAGGCGGATTACAGTCTGAAGGTCGGTGAAAGCCAGCAATTGACCTACTGGATCCAGCCCAAAGCTCAGGTCATCTGGATGGATGTGCAGGCGGACGATCATCGGGAACGTAGCGGCACCCAGGTGAAGGGAGATAGCACCGGTAATCTGATGACCAGTCTGGGCGCCAGAGCATATTTCAAACGTAAACCCACCGGTCAAGAAGACAGAGTGACAGGCATTCAGCCATTTGTTGAGGTGAACTGGATCCACACCTCACACAATCCGCGAGTGACAATGGGTGAGGTACACAATGACGTTCAGGGCGTGAAAGACCTGGCTGAACTGAAAGTGGGTGTGGAAGGACAACTCACTTCTCGATTGACCGTCTGGGGAAATGTCTCCGGGCAAATGGGTCGCGACAGCTATCGCAATGCGCAGGGAATGGTGGGCGTGAAATACAACTGGTAAATGGAAGGGAGAGGGGCAGGGGAAACCTGCTCCTTATTCATTCGGGATTAACTGGGCTCTGTTCCGGCAAATAGCAAAAGATCGGTCGTCTATCTCAGTTTCAAAGGGTATCTTTAGCATGAGTCGCGAATTCCCTGCATCCGTTGCCACGAGAGAACGACCATGAAGAAAGACGTTCACCAGGTAAAGCAGCACCGCTGCGTGATCCCTGATATTGAAATCCTGTCGTTATATTCAGAGCGTGCTTTCCCGCGCCATTCACACGATCAATTCGGTATTGGGGTTTTTATCCAGGGTAGCCATCGCTCATGGAGCAATATCGGCAATGTGAACGCGGTGACAGGGGATATTATTATGGTCAACCCCGGCGAAATTCACGACGGGATCCCAGCGTCAGGCCCCCGCGGCTGGCATATGCTCTATATCAATCCCGACGCCTTTATAAAAGAATGGAATACTGACTTACCGGCAGACGATTTAACCCTGAAGCCGGTAGCTAACGATCCTGCTCTTGGCTTGATGATTCGGCAACTTTTTAGCCAATCGGCAGCCGGAGATCCTGACACTATGGCTATTGAAGAGACGATCATGCGTTGTCTGATGCAGGCAGGACAAAACCACACGTTGTCTGCTACACAGCGTGTTCTGCATTCTCCGACGGTACGGCTTGTTAAAGAGTTCATCGATGATGCGCCGGAAGGAAATATTACATTGACCGGGTTAGCCAGCCTGTGTGATATCACCCGGTTCCAGCTCATTCGCCGTTTTTCCCGGGAGGTGGGGATTACGCCGCATGCTTATCTTTTACAGTCCCGGGTTCGTCTGGCAAAAAAACTCTTATCACAGGGCAAGAGAACGGTTGATGTTGCGATGATGGCGGGTTTTTCCGATCAGAGCCATCTTACGCGTGCGTTTCAGAAACAGACTGGAATAACACCGGGGCAATACCGCTCCGCCGTGGTGGATTAACACGACTGACATTGAGGAGCAGTACTACCATGAGGAACATTATCGACAGGCAATGGCGTCAAGTTGAAACAGCATTCCCGATGTCCCACCGCGATGGGCAAATTCAGTCTGAATAGATTTTCTCGCAGGAAATTGCCCGTTAAATCGCTGTTTCATGACGTTTTCCATGACCGGAATATCCCACACATCGCGGAACAGGGCGTCAATTTTAACGACTGACTCCAGTGTCAGGCCGATAGTACTGAGTCTTTCACTCAGATTATCAAAAGCACCATTGATCTGTGCCTCAATGGGTTGTCCGATATTTCCGATACAATAGCTGACAAAAACAAAACCGCCAGCTTCAACCATTCCGGCAAGTGCCCAGTCTTCATTTATTTCATGCCTTGTTATTGTCGTCATAATGCACCTCGTTATCCCTTTTCCTGACATGGTTATTGTCTGGCTTCATTGTATCTTCAGCCATTGTAGCAATAAAGGAATATTTCAGGCGGGAGAAATAAGAAAGCCAGGCGCCTGAAAGTACGTCATTGCAATGTTTTGCATATATCCCAACACGCGCATTAACAACGTCGCCAGACCTCTGCCATTTCGCGAATTCTGATTTTTTATTACTCGATTTTAGTAATAAATCAACATTATTTTCTGTAAGCAAATTCAATGTTAATTAAAAGTAACGCATTTAAGTTTCTTATTGCCGATAGCGATGCCCGGGATCTTATCCTGACGGTACGGTAGAGGAAATAATATCTCAACTTCAAATACTCATGTTCTGCAATCTAACCGTCTGGTTTCTATTATGACATGTAATGATAGCCATTATTAAAATGGAGTGAGTATGAGGATTAGCGTGTAACAAAGGTCATAGAGTCAAATGATATTGGTATCATATGATTAAACCAGGGTTAATGATTATGCTCTTTTCGTGTTATCATTTTGTGTTGGAAGAAGATATTCAACGCGTAAAGTGTTAAATATCTCCTCGATTTTGCTTAAATGAGTGCTCAGGAAAGCTTTACAGTCCTGGGTTTGTCGTAATTTTGTGCATTAATTACTTAATGTTGCAAGGATATATTCTTGTAAATCATAAGGTTGAAGAAGTTCATTTTTTCATAAGATCACAGATACCTCTCATTTAAGGTCGTTTAAGGCTATTTAAAATGACAATTTAAGATATTTACAGCAATAATCAATGTAACAAGAGTCGAAAGTGTCTCTGTTGCCTGGCTATTCTATTCTCATAATAAACTTTTGAAATTATTGCTTTATGCGAAAGGAGTCGACGATGCATGCGAAAACGGTAATAAATAAAATCTTGCTGAGTCAGGTTTCCTGAAAGGTCAATATCTGGGTGATTTGCAATTAATATATTTAATATGTCCTTTTAAACATTGAGATGTCGTTATCACGGATGGGGTGGAGCAAAATGCATATATTTTCATATGACCAGTATTTTATTACCGGGTTACAGCAGTTACTATTCTTTACCGGTCTTGAGCAATCACCCGACGTTGTTGTTTTTGATCCGGGAGGAGGGACTGTGTATATTACCAATAGTGCTGAATGTCTCCGCGCCGGGTCATCAGATACGTTAACGCATTTTACACAAATACGATGTTATTCATTGACCAGGAACGCACCTTTGACGGAGTATTTTTACGTGCTGGACCAGGTCAAGCAGAATAAACGTATCCCGTTGCATACCCGATCATTGTCGAACAGAGAGCGGATAATCATTGAACACTATCTGGCGGGCCTGGGAAAAAGTGCGATTGCACGAACCATGCTGCTCAGTGAGGGGGCCGTCAGCAATAGCCAGTTAAGAGCATTGCGAAAAATGAATATGAAAAATATTCCATTGTTTCTACAGGTTATGCGCAACTGGTGTGTATTCAGAGCAAAATACATCTGTGAATCTAATATCACCTTTCTGTCCTAGATGTTAAGAGGTAATGATTATCCTGAACGAATAACAAAATGAATTAAATCGTACCTTGAAAAACTGAAGCCTTGATCGTGTGAACGGTATTTATGATTAAGAACCGTTTTTGTGGGGATATCCAAAGGATATGGTGATGACATTGTACTTAATAAATGGAGTGGTAGAGTTCAATCCACAGACTCGAGGCCTGAAAAATCAATTGACGGGAGATGTTGTTTACCTACAGCAGCCCGCTGCAACCTGTTTTCTTTATCTTATCCTGAATCAGGGTGTAGTTATCGCGCAGAAAGAACTGGTTGAACAAGGCTGGAAAGAGCGTGATGTTGTGACGATGCCAAATACGTTTTATCAGACTATTTTAACACTGCGTAAGGCACTCGAAGAGGTAGGTTTACCGAGAAACATGGTAAAAACCATTTCCCGACAAGGATTAACCTTATCATCAACAATTCTGATTGAGTCGTTTGATCTTCATAACGTTGCTATTTCTGAACGTCCATCAATCAAGCCGGTGGTGAGCGATAATGTATTGTCCGAAAAGATGCTAAAAAGAAAATCCTGTGGGGTAAATATTGGAATATCTTTTTTCTTTATCGTGACGGTAATAAATTGCATATTTATTTATCAGAATCGATTGACTATGCCATTTCAGAGTTTTGTGACGATGCCCATGGATAAAAAGACAGACCTTGCCTGTAATGTCTATTATGAGGTGACGCAGCCAGTCACTGAGAATTACTATGAGCTAATAAAAAAGCATCCGCTTTTTTGCCGGGATAATAATTATATCTTTCTTACGGGCTACTCTAAAACGGGACGTACTGCGGCATTTGTCTGTAACAAAGATGTTCGGTTTGACACCGAGGCATTTTGTTCATCTCATTTTTTCTGGAGTCGGAGCCTATGAGTAAAAATAGGGCCGTGCTACTCCTTATCATGTTTTTCAGTACGACAATTCTTTCCGGCGCTTTTCTGTTTTACTTGCTCTTCAAACCTTCATATCTGGACTGCATTGGTGATGCAGACTGGAATGTTGACGATGCGCGTTTTGTTGGCGCAGTTTCCTTTCAAATGCATAAGAAAGGAGGACTGGCTGTCATTACGGGTAAAATTGGTGGGGAGCGCATTAACGTGAATCGACTGGTCTATTTTAATTATACCCAACAGTTCAGAACGCGGATTTTACATGCGGTCCGCATTGTCAAAACCTTTTCCGATACCGTTAATGATGCAGAACTCGAAAAGATATTATCCCGGTTTTATCTTAATACCGGGGGGGAATTAACCCTGACCGTGGATGAATATCAATCAGCATATGTCTTTTCAAATGCCAATGTGCCATATCTGTTTTGTAGGAAGAAATGATCGCGCGGCATTCAGTATCCGTTTCCTCGTTCGCCATGTAAGATAGCCGCTGGCGAGAGTGTTTACCGAGGACAAGCATGATGAAAACGGGACCGTTGAACGAAAGTGAACTGGAATGGCTGGATGATGTACTGACCAAGTACAACACCGAGCATGCCATTCTGGACGTGGCCGAACTGGATGGGCTGCTGACGGCTGTTCTCAGTTCACCACGTGAAATTGAACCAGAGCAGTGGCTGGTTGCCGTATGGGGTGGAGCGCAATATGTGCCGCGCTGGTCCTCTGAAAAAGAGATGACGCGCTTTATGAATCTCGCTTTCCAGCATATGGCGGACACCGCTGACCGGCTGAATGATTTCCCGGAGCAGTTTGAACCGCTATTTGGTCTGCGCGAAATTGAAGGGCGTGAGATTACCATTGTGGAAGAGTGGTGCTTTGGCTACATGCGTGGCGTCGCGCTTTCTGACTGGTCTGCATTACCAGACACCCTGAAACCGGCTCTGGACGCTATTGCGCTGCACGGCACAGAAGAGAATTTCGCGGTGGTTGAGAAACTGACCCCGGAAGCGTTTGAAGAGAGCGTTGAGGCGATTCGTCTCGCTGCGCTGGATCTTCACGCTTACTGGATGGCACACCCGCAGGAAACGCCAGTGCAGATGCCGGTGAAAGCGGAGGTGAAAGTGGGTCGAAACGATCCGTGTCCGTGTGGAAGCGGCAAAAAATATAAGCAGTGTTGTCTGCACTAGCACAAACAGAGAGGGGCTAACGCCCCTTTCTGTTCACTCAATGTTGTTATCCCACCTCGGGCAGTAGTCCGGCAGCAATCAAAAACTGCACGCCAATCACCACAATGCCACACGTAAACACCAGTACTAAGGCCGGGCGTCCGCCCCGTACGCGGTAGCCTGCCTGAGGATTCTGTTTGCGGCTGTGCCATGCCAGTAGTGAAGGGATAATCAGCGCCAGTACCGCCAGTGCGACCCCGGCATAGCCCAACGCCATCACAAATCCACGCGGATAGAAGAGGGCGAAGGCCAGCGGCGGCAGAAAGGTAATTGCGCCCGTTTGCATCCGGCCTGACGCCGTATTGCGGCGTTGAAACAGATCGGCCAGATAATCGAACAGCCCCAGCGCAACGCCGAGGAAGGACGTCGCCAGTGCTAAGTCAGCAAAAAGATGCACCGCCAGTTCAACGTGCGGCGAGGCAACAACTTCCCGTAGCGCCTGCAGCAAACCATTCAGTCCGGCATGATTTGCCAGTAGCCCCATAAACGTCGTGGAGTCGATGCTGCCCAGCGTTGCCAACTGCCAGAAGATATAGGCCACTAATGGAATCGCGCTACCTGTGATAAATACCCAACGCAGTTTGCGGATGTTGCCTTCCATGTAGCTCACGATACTGGGTACACTGCCGTGGAAGCCGAAAGAGGTAAAGATGACAGGGATAGCTGAAAGCGCAAGCCCTTGCTCAAGCGGCAGGGTCAGGAGATTGACCTTATGAATGTGCGGCATCAACAGCGCCAACATCACCACCAGGAAGATGATCTTGGCGCTGAACAAAAAACGGTTAAACAGATCGACCAGCGAGGTGCCTACACACACGACGCCACCGGCAACAAAGGTGAACAGCAGCACGCCAGTGGTGGGCGACATCTGCGTCCCGGTCCAGTCGCTGATACTGGAGGCGAGCAATTCCCCCGCACCGCTGATATAGGCTGCCGTCAGCGCGTACATCAGGAACATCATACTGAAGCCGGTTATCCACTGGCCATAGCGTCCCAGGTAGCGTTTTGCCAGCGAGCCCAGTCCGGTGTCTGCCGGGACGTGCTGATACACTTCAAGCAGCAACAGCGCGGTGTAACACATCAACGCCCACAGCCCAATCAATAACGCAAAAGTGACGCCAAAACCGACCCCGGCAGCAGCCAGAGGCATCGCCAACATCCCTGCGCCAATCGTGGTGCCCGCCACGATAAAAACACTTCCCAGAGTTCTATTCTTCACGCTTTACACTATCCCGGAGATAAACAACAGTTAGATCTGCGGCGCAGGGTAAGGCAAAACGTTATTTTCGTCAAATGACCGTTACATGGGCTGTACAAAAATATTTACATCATTGAATGCCCGCAACCTGCGTTAGCGCAAAACAGCCGATTTCATATCGTCGTAGGCTACGCACTTTATTGAGGAGGAATGATGGATTCTGTTCACGGTCACGAAGTGTTGAATATGATGCTTGAGTCAGGCGAGCAATATTCAACGGCAAGTCTGGAAGCTGCGATTAAGACCCGGTTTGGTGAAGCGGCGCGTTTTCATACCTGTTCAGCGTCGGACATGACGGCCGGAGAACTGGTGGCATTTCTGGCAGCGAAAGGGAAGTTTATTGCTCAGGATGACGGTTTCTCTACGCACGAAAGTAAAATCTGCCGTCATTAAGAAAACGGTGAGGAAGGTTCCTCACCGTTTACAATTAATTTGCAGTATCAAGCGTCGACAATTCTTTATCGATAAAATACAAACCTTCGCCGCTTTTCCCTGCCAGCGTTAATTTATCAATCACCGATTTAAACAATTTCTCTTCTTCATGCTGTTCGGCAACATACCATTGCAGGAAATTAAAGGTCGGATAATCCTGACTGGTCATCGCGGCATGCGCCAGTTCGTTAATTTTCTGGGTGATCAACTGCTCGTGTTCGTAGGTCACGCGGAATAATTCGTCCAGCGAAGCATATTCTGCAAAAGGCGATGAAACGGTATTAATACGTGGCAAGCTGCCGGTATCGGTCAGATAGTCGAACAGGCGCTGCATATGGGTCATCTCTTCCTGCGCATGGCGACGCAGGAACGCGGCGGCCCCTTCAAAGCTGTGGTAGCTGCACCAGGCACTCATCTGCTGATAGAGCAGGGAGGAATATAATTCCAGGTTCATTTGCTCATTCAGTTTGTCGATCATTTCTGTTTTCAGCATGACTTCGCTCCACAAAATTCATAAATATGTTGATGTGGCGTCACTATAATTTGTTATTTAAATATTTGCAAAAGGTAAAATAATAAATTTAATTATTAAAAATAAGAATGGGAATAAAACGCATTTGCGGTTTAAGATAATCAGCGCCTGATAAATCAGGCCAGCCAATCCTGGCCCATAAATTAATAATAATGAGGAACCGTTTGCGAAATGGCGACGCCCTGACATTGCCAGGAGAGTGTGATTTTTGTGTTCATACACAGCGATCCGGCATAAACGCTACAGGTGCTGACGGGTTGACCGAATGGCATGGCGCTGGCATAGCCTAACTGCTGACACGCACGCGTGGCAGTACCCTGGGCGATATAGTTATCGGTATGGGCATTTTGCAGCATCGCCTGATCGTAACTCAACCGTACCACGCCGGTTGTCGCGCTGGCATCACTCACCTGCGCCTGTCTGTTGATCGTGCATCCGGTCAGGAGTATCAGTGAGAGGGCAATAAAAAGAGTCTTCATGGTATCGCTCTGAATGTTCGGTGATACGCTATCCTAATTCACGCAGCGGCGTTTCAATGGCCTGAATAACTTATAGATCAGCAGCGACTAATCCACACGACGAAGGGTGTTTTGCGGTCAGTGGACGAAAATGTGAAACTGCTCTTCATTTTTAAAACTATCTTTCATAAAATTTGAAAGTATGTTTGCTAAGTAGTACTGTGCGGTATCGTGATTGATTCAAGACGGGACTTCCCGCATCGCATTCAGGAGAAGACAGAATGAAAATTGCATTGATGATGGAAAACAGCCAGGCGGGCAAAAACGCCATCATTTACCGCGAACTTAAAGCGGTTGCCGATGAAAAGGGCTTTCCGGTGTTCAACGTCGGGATGAGCGACGAGAATGACCACCATTTGACCTACATCCATCTCGGCATCATGGCCAGCATTCTGCTAAATTCAAAAGCGGTTGATTTCGTCGTGACCGGTTGTGGTACAGGCCAGGGGGCGCTGATGTCGCTGAACATCCATCCGGGGGTGGTGTGCGGTTATTGCATCGATCCGGCGGATGCGTTCCTGTTTGCGCAGATTAACAATGGTAATGCGCTGTCTCTGCCATTTGCGAAAGGATTTGGCTGGGGAGCAGAACTGAACGTGCGCTTTATCTTTGAGAAAGCCTTTACCGGCCGTAATGGCGAAGGTTATCCGCCAGAGCGTAAAGAACCGCAGGTGCGTAACGCCGGAATTCTCAATCAGGTTAAAGCGGCAGTCGTTAAAGACAACTATCTTGATACGCTGCGCGCGATCGATCCGGAACTGGTGAAGACAGCGGTTTCCGGTCAGCGTTTCCAGCAGTGTTTCTTTGAAAATGGTCAGAGTAAAGAGATTGAAGCGTTTGTTCGCGAAATCCTCGGGTAATTTTTGCTGAAAAGCCGGATGGCGCAATGCGCTTCCGGCTTCACACATTACTGTCTTACAGACACCGCGCTCCCCGCATCTTTCGCCAGCCGCAACGTATCCACCATGCCAATCAGGCAAATAAGCGCGATGGCCACAAATGCCAGACGAAAGCTGATGCCAGGAACTGCGTTTATTCCCAGCCATTCACTCACATTCGCGCCAATACGAATACCGATTGCACCCAGTGAAATCCCCAGTCCAACGGCCAGCTGTGTGGCGGTGCTGAACAAGGTATTCGCATAACTCATCTGGGCGGAAGGAACGTCTGCGAAAGCCAGCGTGCTGATACCGGTAAACTGAATCGAACGGAAGACGCCACCAAGGTACAGTATCAGCAGAATAAGCCAGACGGGAGTCGTGGGGGTGAGTAGCGCGCAGGCGAGTAGCGCCAGCACATTGAGCGCGCCGTTAATCAACAGTAGCTTTTTAAAGCCTAACCAGCGGATAAGCGGCGTGGTCGCGGGCTTAATCGTCAGATTGCCGACAAATACCGCCAGAACCAGTGAACCGGCCTGAAAGGCATTCATGCCAAAACCCACCTGAAACATGAGCGGCAAAAGAAAAGGCACAGCGCTGATTGAGGCGCGGAACAGCGAGCCTCCGTACATGGTGACGCGAAACGTTGGCACCTGCAGGGCGTCGAGGCGAATCATGGGATAGTCTGCTCGACGGAAATGGCGCAGAGAAAAGGCAAATGTTCCCACGCCAAGCGCCAGCAGAGCTATCGTCAACCCTCCTTCGGGATGTTGGGCGCCCAGTAACTCCATCGCATAGACCAGGCTGACCATCGCGATGGCGGTGGCGATGAAACCAGCAAGATCGAAAGGACGCCGATCGTCATCGCGGATAGTGGGAATAAATCGCAGCGCCAGTGCGATCGCCAGCAGCCCAAGCGGCACGTTAATAAAAAAAATCCAGCGCCAGTTGGCATAGCTGGTGATAAAGCCGCCGAGTGGTGGGCCAATAATGGGGGCAACCAGTGCAGGCCAGGTTAAGGTGGCGATAGCCGTAATTAACTGATGTTTTGGCGTGGTGCGCAATACCGCTAAGCGACCCACCGGAACCATGAGTGCGCCACCCATACCCTGCAGGATACGCATTGCCAGGAAACTCTCCAGCGTCGTGGAAAGGCCGCACAGCACTGACGCGAGGGTGAAAATAGCGAGGGCAAGCGTAAAGATTTTGCGCGCGCCAAAACGGTCAGCTATCCAACCGCTGGCCGGGATGAGTACCGCGAGGGTAATCAGATAGGCGCTGATACCAATATTTAAATCAACCGCCTGAACACCGAAACTTTTGGCCATATCGGGCAGGGCGGTCGCGATCACCGTGCCGTCAATAAACTCCATGAAAAACGCCCCGGCGACGAGCAGAGCGGCAGGGGAGATACCGCGTTTGCTTTCTACATTTCGATCTTCTTGCATCTTGTTCTTGCCACTATAAACATTTACCGGAACGGATGATGACGTAGATGACTGATTTACCAGCTAAACAGGCAAAAATGGAAAAATACATAAGTTTAAAAGTGTGATTCGCATCACAAATTAGTTGATTTTTGTGATGGTGATCATATTATATGCGCATAGACAGTAACACCTGCATAACAACATAGTTGGAGCCATGCCATGAAATTGCGCAAAATCCTGAAAAGCATGTTTGAAAATTATTGCAAAACTTTCAAAGACGTACCGCCAGGCGCTATGTTCTGATGAAAAAACCTGCTTCGGCAGGTTTTTTTATGCCTGTTTCATGCGGTGGCAGGTCTGGCTATCGTTTCGGCGTCTGAATCGGTACTATGACGGCCTTTCAACATTATCAGGAACGCATACTATGTCCCAACCGCTGAATGCCGATCAGGAACTGGTCTCTGACGTTGTTGCCTGCCAGCTCGTCATCAAACAAATTCTCGATGTTCTCGACGTGATTGCTCCCGTCGAAGTTCGCGAAAAAATGACCAGTCAACTGAAAAATATTGATTTTTCAACGCATCCCGCTGCTGCCGATCCCGTCACGTTACGCGCTATCCAGAAAGCGATCGCGCTGATTGAACTGAAATTCACGCCGCAGGGCGAAGCCCACTAAAATAAACCGTTGTTTTAGATTTTAGAAATACTTTTTGCGATACCTCCCCAAAGTGGGAGGCATCAGGCTGAAAGGACTTTGCTAATTGGCCTGCAGGGGAGTGAAATGCAGGCCAATGACAGGGTCAATTAATGCTGTTGGTAATTGACGACGTTGAGTACGTGCTGATCGGTCTGTGCCGGACACAGTCCTGCGCGTTTGGCGCTACGCACTTCATCAAGAATAGTTTGCAACAACAGTCCATCTTGCTGCTGTTCTTTTTCCAGATCGTGGAGAAAATCGAGGGTTGGAGCATCATTCAGCGCTTCAGCTTCGTTGGTCAGTTGCGAAAGCGTGCTGGCCCGTTGTTCATAATCATCTATCGTTTTCTGAAACAGCTCTTCCAGCGAATGTAAATCCTCACCCTGAACGTCGATGGCCTGAACGACGGGATTTGCCCCCGCATTTTTCATGAAGTTAAACATGCGCATCATTTGGGTGACGTTACTCTGAGCCTGAGTACGTAAAAAAGTCGCAGTACCCATCAGACGGTGTTCGGAACACCACTCACTCAGATGGAGGTAGAGATTGGAAGCATAAAACTCAAGATTCATTTGATTGTTGAGTTTGTGTACCATTCCAACTGCAGCCATATCAATATCCTTATTTCCTGATAGAAGGGGTGTGCAAAGCCAAGGTGCACAACTTACTGTTAGCAGAATAAATCCATTCCGCCGGTCCATTATGTGATCGAAGAGTCAATTTCGTTGCGAATCGAAAATAAGCTTACCCTCATCAAAGGAATAAGAAAATCCTTAAATGGCGTTATTTATGATTTTTTACATATTACTGAAGCTAATACATCATGTTGCCACGGGTAAACATAATGTGAATTTATATATCTATTTGATTTAATAGGTAAATGATTTATTTGTTAGTTTTGAAATGGTGTTTCAAGTCACAAAACGGAATGATTTCGCATGGTAATATCAGATTATTGATAATTTCTTCCGTCCCTGCCGCGATAATAATCCTGTGAAACGGTTTTGGCCGAAATAACCCAGCTTATCTCTTGCGGAAATCAGGGCGGCGACAGCGTGTTTAATTATAACCGAATGATTAATTCGTCATTTTCGGTGTTATCAGCATGTAATAAATGAGGGATGGTGAATGAAAAGAGTGGCAGTCTTGCTGGCATCAGGTTTCGAAGAAGCGGAAGCGATCGTCACGATTGATATCTTGCGTCGTCTGAATATCGACGTTGACACACTGGCCTGCGCGGAGTCTCGCGCCGTGGTGAGTTATCACGATGTTCCAATGGTGGCCGATTACACCCTGGCGGGGCAGCGGGAGAACCTGTATGACGCGGTGGTGCTTCCGGGTGGACCTCAGGGTAGCGTGAATCTTGCGGCGAATCCGCAGGTTGTTGAGTTCATCTCGCGTCATGATGCGGCCGGGAAATTGATTTGCCCCATTTGCTCAGCGGCCGCACGTGTATTGGGTGGCAATGGCTTACTGAAAGGGCGTCGCTATGTCTGTTCAGGCGATCTCTATGAAACGGTGACCGACGGGATCTATGTTGATGCGCCTGTGGTGCTGGATGGTCATCTCCTGAGCGGTAAAGGCTTAGGCCATATTTTTGATTTTGCCCTGACGTTGTCAGCCCGTTTATTAGGCGATGACAAACCGGTCCGCGATCACGCCGAGCATATCTATTATCCGTGGTAATCCGTTTGTTCCCGAATGCAGACGTATTCGGGAACAAGGATTTGTGAGCTGACCTTATGGACTAATGTGCTACGTCACTTTTTATTTGTCTGACAAATCCCCCCTTTCTTATGTCATTTTCCGCTGAATTTATGTACGCAATTACTGTAATTCTGCGGTGTGATGCCGCTCTCCTATGGAGAATCAATTTCCCGCTACAACTATTCCAGAACCGGCATTTATCTTAAGTCTGTTTAGTAATGCCTTGTTTTTCGTCTGAATTACACAAAGCCGTTAAATATTACCCTACATAAAATGACGCTAAAGCTGGAGTTAACCATGCACAAATTCACTAAAGCGCTGGCAGCCATCGGTCTTGCTGCCGTTATGTCACAATCCGCTATCGCAGAATCGATGAAGCTGGGTTTTCTGGTGAAACAACCGGAAGAGCCCTGGTTCCAGACAGAGTGGAAATTTGCCGATAAAGCCGGGAAAGATCTGGGCTTTGAAGTCATTAAAATTGCAGTGCCAGACGGTGAAAAGACCCTGAATGCGATCGACAGTCTGGCGGCAAGTGGAGCGAAGGGGTTTGTTATTTGCACCCCTGACCCGAAACTGGGCTCCGCTATTGTTGCTAAAGCGCGCGGCTACGATATGAAAGTCATCGCCGTGGACGATCAGTTCGTTAACGCCAAAGGCAAACCGATGGATACGGTCCCGCTGGTGATGATGGCCGCGACCAAAATCGGCGAACGTCAGGGCCAGGAACTGTATAAAGAGATGCAAAAGCGTGGCTGGGACGTCAAAGAGAGCGCGGTGATGGCGATTACGGCTAACGAACTGGATACCGCACGTCGTCGTACGTCGGGTTCCATGGAAGCGCTGAAAGCCGCGGGTTTCCCGGAAAAACAGATCTACCAGGTTCCAACCAAATCTAACGATATCCCTGGCGCATTTGATGCCGCCAACTCCATGCTGGTTCAGCACCCTGAAGTGAAACATTGGCTGATTGTCGGCATGAACGATAACACCGTACTGGGCGGCGTGCGCGCCACTGAAGGCCAGGGTTTCAAAGCCGCGGACGTGATCGGCATTGGCATCAACGGCGTTGACGCGGTGAGCGAACTGTCAAAAGCGCAGGCGACCGGTTTCTTCGGCTCACTGCTGCCAAGCCCGGACGTTCACGGTTATAAATCCAGTGAAATGCTCTACAACTGGGTGACCAAAGGTGCTGAGCCACCAGCATTTACCGAAGTGACCGATGTCGTGCTGATCACTCGTGAAAACTTTAAAGAGGAACTGGCGAAAAAAGGGTTAGGCGGTAAGTAATACGACAGCAAGTGAAAAGCCGGATGGCATTGTTCATGCTGCCATCCGGCAACCGGTTAGAACGATACTGACTCACGGAGACGTTATGCAACAGTCTACCCCGTATCTCTCATTTCGCGGCATTGGTAAAACCTTCCCCGGCGTTAAAGCACTTACGGATATCAGTTTTGACTGTTACGCCGGTCAGGTGCATGCGCTGATGGGTGAAAATGGCGCCGGGAAATCCACACTCTTAAAAATTCTCAGCGGTAACTATGCGCCAACCACGGGCTCTTTGGCGATTCGCGGGCAGGAAATGAGCTTCGCGGATACCACCGCCGCGCTGAATGCCGGCGTTGCCATTATTTACCAGGAATTACATCTCGTGCCGGAGATGACCGTTGCCGAGAATATCTATCTTGGTCAGCTTCCGCATAAAGGCGGCATTGTGAACCGCACTCTGCTCAATTATGAAGCGGGGCTGCAACTTAAACATCTGGGGATGGATATCGACCCCGCAACCCCTCTGAAGTATCTCTCAATCGGCCAGTGGCAGATGGTGGAAATCGCCAAAGCGCTGGCGCGTAACGCCAAGATCATCGCCTTCGACGAGCCGACCAGCTCGCTCTCCGCAAGGGAGATAGAGAACCTGTTCCGGGTGATCCGCGAACTGCGTAAAGAGGGGCGGGTCATTCTGTATGTCTCGCACCGCATGGAGGAAATCTTCGCCCTCAGCGATGCGATTACCGTGTTTAAAGATGGTCGCTACGTGAAGACTTTTACCGATATGCAGCAGGTCAACCACGATGCGCTGGTGCAGGCGATGGTAGGGCGCGATCTGGGCGATATTTACGGCTGGCAATCACGGCCTTATGGCGCAGAACGCCTGCGTCTGCATGAGGTAAAAGCGCAGGGCGTGCGTACGCCCATCAGCCTCACGGTACGCAGCGGCGAAATCGTCGGGCTGTTTGGCCTGGTGGGGGCGGGTCGCAGCGAGTTGATGAAGGGATTATTTGGTGGCACCCGCATCAGCAAAGGGCAGGTGTATATCGACGAAAAACCGATTGATATCCGCAAGCCAGCGAATGCTATCGCGGCAGGAATGATGCTGTGTCCGGAAGACCGGAAGGCAGAGGGGATCATCCCTGTGCATTCGGTACGCGACAACATCAACATCAGCGCCCGGCGCAAGCATGTGCTTGGCGGATGCGTGATCAACAAAGGATGGGAAGAGACCAATGCCGACCATCACATTCGCTCGCTGAACATTAAAACGCCCGGTGCGGAGCAGTTAATCATGAACCTCTCCGGGGGTAACCAGCAAAAGGCAATTCTCGGTCGCTGGCTGTCGGAAGAGATGAAGGTAATTTTGCTCGACGAACCGACGCGCGGGATTGACGTCGGTGCGAAGCACGAAATTTATAACGTTATTTATGCCCTGGCCGCGCGCGGCGTTGCCGTGCTGTTCGCCTCCAGTGACCTGCCGGAAGTCCTCGGCGTGGCAGACCGCATTGTGGTGATGCGGGAAGGGGAGATCGCCGGGGAATTACTTCATGAACAGGCGGATGAACGCCAGGCGCTGAGCCTCGCTATGCCTAAAGTCAGCCAGGCTGTCGCCTGAGAAAGGAGAGAATGATGTCTTCCGTAACTACTTCCGGATCGGGCGCGCCAAAGTCGCCATCACCCTTTAGCCTGGGACGTATCTGGGACCAGTATGGCATGTTGGTGGTGTTCGCCGTCCTGTTCCTGGCCTGCGCCATTTTTGTGCCGAACTTCGCGACATTCATCAATATGAAAGGGCTGGGGCTGGCGATCTCCATGTCGGGCATGGTGGCCTGCGGCATGTTGTTCTGCCTGGCGTCAGGAGATTTCGACCTGTCGGTGGCGTCGGTGATCGCCTGTGCCGGCGTGACCACGGCGGTGGTCATCAATATGACCGAAAGCCTGTGGATTGGCGTGGGGGCGGGCCTGTTGTTGGGGGTACTGTGTGGTCTGGTCAACGGCTTCGTAATTGCGCGGTTGAAGATCAACGCCCTGATCACCACGCTGGCAACGATGCAAATTGTCCGTGGCCTGGCGTATATCATTTCCGACGGTAAAGCGGTGGGAATTGAAGATGAGCGCTTCTTTACCCTTGGCTACGCCAACTGGTTTGGCTTACCGGCACCAATCTGGCTCACGGTGGGCTGCCTGATTATCTTTGGCTTGTTGTTAAACAAAACCACTTTTGGGCGTAACACGCTGGCGATTGGGGGCAACGAAGAAGCGGCGCGTCTGGCTGGGGTTCCGGTGGTGCGCACTAAGATCATTATTTTCGTACTTTCCGGTCTGGTCTCTGCGGCCGCCGGGATTATCCTTGCCTCGCGTATGACAAGCGGACAGCCGATGACTTCCATTGGCTATGAACTGATAGTCATCTCTGCCTGCGTGTTAGGTGGCGTTTCCCTGAAGGGCGGCATCGGAAAAATCTCATATGTGGTGGCGGGCGTCCTGATCCTGGGCACCGTTGAGAATGCGATGAACCTGCTGAATATTTCGCCTTTTGCCCAGTACGTTGTACGCGGCCTGATCCTACTGGCTGCGGTGATCTTCGACCGTTACAAACAAAAAGCGAAGCGTACGGTCTGATAAAAAACGCCTAACTTTTTAGTCTAGTTCCCCACCTTTGCCAGCCGCTAGCCCGGCTGGCAATTGTCTTCTGAAATGGCGAGCATTGTCACACTGTCTATACTTACCTTTGCTTATGAGGCGCGATCCGCGCGGCTCCGACATGACATTAAGGAGGAGTATTGGGTGGCAGAACCGTTAACCGTAATCCCTGAACCGTCCGCACAATATGCTTATTTTTTTGATCTCGATGGAACGCTTGCGGAGCTCAAACCGCACCCGGACCAGGTGGTGATACCTCCCACGATCCTTCAGATGCTTCACTATCTTGCAGAGTGCAACGCAGGGGCTCTGGCATTGATTTCAGGGCGCTCAATGGTTGAGCTTGACGCGTTGGCTACCCCCTGGCGCTTTCCGCTGGCAGGCGTGCATGGGGCTGAGCGCCGTGACATCAATGGGAAAATGCATATCGTGCATCTCCCTTCGGCAATAGAACGCGATATCAGCGTTCAGTTACATACGGCGCTGTCGCATCTACCGGGAACGGAGATTGAGACGAAAGGAATGGCGTTTGCGCTGCATTACCGACAGGCGCCGGAGCATGAAGCCGCACTGCAGGCGCTGGCGCTGCGTATTACGCAGACCTGGCCGCAGCTTGCGCTTCAGCAAGGGAAGTGCGTTGTCGAAATTAAACCCAAAGGCACCAACAAAGGTGAAGCAATAGCCGCGTTTATGCGGGAAGCTCCCTTTGCCGGGCGGGTCCCTGTTTTTCTGGGGGACGATCTGACCGATGAATCGGGGTTTCATGTGGTGAACAAGGCGGGGGGTATTTCTGTGAAGGTAGGAGAGGGGGAGACGCAGGCGCAATGGCGTTTAGCCGGGGTGCCAGATGTCTGGCGCTGGCTGGAGTCTGTTTACACTGCACAACAAGAAAAAAACACGAATGACAGGAGAAATGGTAATGAGTCGTTTAGTCGTAGTATCTAATCGAATAGCGCCTCCGGATAATAAAACCAGTGCAGGCGGCCTGGCCGTTGGGATACTGGGCGCATTGAAAGCGGCTGGAGGACTTTGGTTCGGTTGGAGTGGCGAACTGGGTAACGAGGATGAGCCATTAAAAAAGGTCACCAAGGGCAACATCACCTGGGCATCGTTTAACCTGAGCGAGAAGGATCATGAAGAGTATTACAACCAGTTCTCTAACGCGGTGTTATGGCCAGCCTTTCACTATCGGTTAGATCTGGTGAACTTTCAGCGAACGGCCTGGGAAGGCTACCAGCGTGTAAATGCGCAACTGGCAGACAAACTCCTGCCGCTACTAAAAGACGATGATATCCTCTGGATCCATGATTACCACCTGCTGCCGTTTGCCAGCGAACTACGTAAGCGCGGCGTGAACAATCGGGTCGGTTTCTTTCTGCATATTCCTTTCCCCACACCGGAAATTTTTAATGCGCTGCCGTCGTCAGAGATCCTCCTTGAGCAGATGTGCGATTTTGATCTGCTGGGTTTTCAAACTGAAAACGACCGCCAGGCATTCCTTGAGAGTCTCTCCAGCCTGACAAGGGTCAGTTCCAGCGATACGCAGAACCACACGGCATGGGGGAAACACTTTCACACCGCGGTCTATCCTATCGGCATTGAACCGGAGGAGATTACCCGCCAGGCGTCAGGGCCGCTGCCGCCGAAACTGGCTCAGCTAAAGGCTGAGTTGAAGAATCTGAAGAATATCTTTTCTGTTGAGCGACTTGATTACTCAAAAGGGCTTCCGGAGCGTTTTCAGGCCTATGAGGCGCTGCTGGAGAAATTCCCTCAACATCATGGAAAAATTCGTTATACGCAGATTGCGCCCACTTCGCGTGGCGATGTGCAGGCCTATCAGGACATCCGTCATCAGCTTGAGACGGAAGCCGGACGCATTAACGGCAAATACGGGCAATTGGGCTGGACGCCGCTGTATTATCTTAACCAGCATTTTGAACGTAAATTGTTGATGAAGGTATTTCGTGCGTCGGATGTAGGGCTGGTTACGCCGCTGCGCGACGGCATGAATCTGGTGGCGAAGGAGTTCGTTGCCGCCCAGGATCCCGCCAATCCTGGCGTTCTGGTGCTATCACAGTTTGCTGGTGCGGCAAATGAGCTGACCTCAGCGCTGATCGTCAATCCTTACGACCGCGATGAAGTGGCGGCGGCGCTGGATCGCGCGCTCACCATGCCACTTGCCGAGCGTATTTCGCGTCATGCTGAGATGCTGGAAGTGATTGTGAAAAACGATATCAATCACTGGCAGGAGCAGTTTATCTGCGATCTAAAGGCGATCACCCCTCGCAGTGCTGAAAGTCTTCAGGCACGTAAAGTCGCGACGTTTCCTAAGCTGGCCTGAATGACGTTCCAGGGAGATTAATCGCCTTCAAGCGGGACCAGCAGGACATCTACCAGGCTTGAACTCACCACACTTTTCGCCGAGCAGGAGGCTCGCGAAAAGAAGCTATGGTTGTGGTTGCCGCAGATGACCAGATCCACATCATGCTTGCGGCATACGTCCAGAATATGCTCGCTTAACTCACCGTAGGTAATGAAGGTCTGGGCGATCGGGTAACCTGCTTCCCTTCCCAGTTTTTCAAGAAAATCCGTTGTCTCCTCATGCATCACCGCGCGTAAATCTTCCAGCATGGGGGCGGCAAATTGATTGTATAACTCTGGGTCGGAGGCGAGGGTGATAAGGCTTATCCGTGCGTTGACGGGGCGGGCAATGGAGACGGCTTTTGCCAGGAGTTGTTGGCTTTCCGGCGTCACTGCCACGGCAACCAGAATGTGGGTATAGCTCATAACTCGCTCCTTATTGCAAGAATATGAGATGGTTCTTCAGCATTACTCCGATTCGCTGATAACTGCAATGCTTCAATATGACATTAATGTGAAGGCTATCATAATTATTCATTAATATTCCTTATAAGTGGATCTAAGGAATAACCAAAAGTGTTAACCAAATCTACTGACTTAAATCAAATCACGGAGTCAATCAATATTTGGTTTAACAAATTCATTCTTGTGATTAATCGCAATAAAATCATAAGCGCAGTGTATTGATAAAAAATAAATGACAATTAACCTATTGTTTGGTAAGGATAAAAATTAGTTTCCGTTTGGGATTAGATCAATTCACATTACTTGTTTTCATTAAGTGACTTTAACGGTGGTGACATAATATCTTCTGCCGTATCCGGCGTTTGATTTAATACCAATGAGAATAAAATGAGGTTTTACTGGTTAATTTCCCAGCAAAATAAAAGCCCAACTGATGGATTTATGTTAACGATTAAGTTAATTTATGTGATGTTCATCACATATTTTCCAAATTCGCAGCGTGGCTTTGTTGTATGTCTCGGGTGTGACGAGTACAGTTGCGTCGATTTAGGAAAAATCTTAGGCATTTGTAAGAAATCATGTGCTCGTGTTTCAACCTGAGAAGGGGATCAGTGTGACGCGTGCGTCCATGCTTCAGCGCCTGAGTAAAGGTATGTGTTTGACCTATTTGTTTTTTTTACCGGGAATTCCCGGCGACATCACGGGGTGCGGTTTTACCGCATAAAAATAAAAGTTGGTTATTCTGGATGGGAATAATGCATACATCCGAGTTGCTGAAACACATTTATGACATTAACTTGTCATATTTACTCCTTGCACAGCGTCTAATCGTTCAGGACAAAGCGTCCGCCATGTTTCGTCTCGGGATCAATGAGGAAATGGCGGTCTCACTGGGGGCGCTGACCCTTCCACAAATGGTAAAACTGGCAGAAACGAATCAGCTTGTATGTCACTTCCGTTTCGACAGTCATCAGACCATTACTCGTCTGACTCAGGATTCCAGAGTCGACGATCTCCAGCAAATTCACACCGGTATCATGTTGTCTACTCGTCTGTTAAGTGATGTCAATCAGGCTGATGAAACTGCGCGTAAGAAAAGGGCCTGATGATGAGTGAAAAAAGCATTGTTCAGGAAGCTCGTGATATCCAGTTAGCGATGGAATTGATCACTCTGGGTGCCCGGTTGCAAATGCTGGAAAGCGAAACGCAGTTAAGCCGCGGTCGCCTCATCAAGCTCTACAAAGAACTTCGTGGTAGCCCGCCGCCGAAAGGGATGCTGCCGTTTTCCACTGACTGGTTTATGACATGGGAGCAAAATATTCATGCGTCCATGTTCTGTAATGCCTGGCAGTTCTTGCTTAAAACGGGTTTGTGTAGTGGCGTTGATGCGGTAATTAAGGCGTATCGGTTGTACCTCGAGCAGTGTCCGCAGGGTGAAGACGGGCCACTGCTGGCGTTGACTCGCGCCTGGACGCTGGTGCGCTTTGTAGAAAGTGGACTGCTTCAGTTATCGAGCTGTAACTGCTGTGGCGGCAATTTCATTACCCATGCACATCAACCTGCGGGCAGTTTTGCCTGTAGTTTATGCCAGCCGCCTTCCCGTGCGGTAAAAAGACGTAAACTTTCCCAGGATGCTGCCGATATTATTCCACAACTGCTGGATGAACAGATCGAACAGGCTGTTTAACCGATACGGTGTGGACGGAACACTCCAGCAGCGGTAATTCATTACCGCTGCTTTTTTTTGCCTCGCCAACGTGTTAACGCCCCGACTGCACGTCCTGTCATAGTCAACAGCGGAAGGATGATGTCGTGCTTATCTTATTAGGTTACCTGGTGGTTATTGGTACAGTTTTCGGTGGTTACATGATGACCGGCGGAAACCTGGGGGCACTCTATCAACCGGCTGAATTTGTGATCATCGGTGGCGCGGGAATAGGGGCATTTATCGTGGGCAACAACGGTAAAGCCATCAAGGGGACGCTGAAAGCGCTGCCGTTACTGTTTCGCCGTTCGAAATACACCAAAGCGATGTATATGGATCTGCTGGCGTTGCTCTATCGCCTGATGGCCAAGTCTCGCCAGCAGGGGATGTTCTCGCTTGAACGCGATATCGAGAATCCGAAAGAGAGCGAAATTTTTGCCAGCTACCCGCGCATTCTGGCCGACTCGGTGATGCTGGAATTCATTGTCGATTACCTGCGCCTGATCATCAGCGGCAACATGAATACCTTCGAGATCGAAGCGCTGATGGACGAAGAGATTGAAACGCACGAAAGCGAATCGGAAGTGCCGGCCAACAGCCTGGCGCTGATGGGCGATTCACTGCCGGCGTTTGGTATCGTTGCGGCAGTGATGGGGGTGGTACATGCGCTCGCGTCCGCTGACCGACCCGCCGCAGAGCTGGGTTCGCTGATTGCTCACGCGATGGTCGGTACATTCCTCGGTATTCTGCTGGCCTATGGTTTTATTTCCCCGCTTGCCAGTGTCCTGCGCCAGAAGAGCGCGGAAACCAGCAAAATGATGCAGTGCGTGAAGATCACCTTACTGTCGAATCTGAACGGTTACGCCCCGCCGATCGCCGTCGAGTTTGGACGTAAAACGCTGTATTCCAGCGAGCGTCCGTCGTTCATTGAGCTGGAAGAGCATGTTCGTGCAGTGAAAAATCCGAACCAGCAGCAGACGACTGAGGGCGCATGAAGAATCGGTCTCATCCTATCGTCGTCGTTAAGCGACGCAAACATAAGGGGCATGGCGGCGGCGCTCACGGATCGTGGAAGATTGCTTACGCCGATTTTATGACCGCCATGATGGCCTTTTTTCTGGTGATGTGGCTCATTTCCATCTCCAGCCCTAAAGAACTGATTCAGATTGCCGAATACTTTCGTACTCCGTTGGCGACGGCGGTAACGGGAGGGAATCGAATTTCAAATAGCCAGAGTCCGATTCCCGGCGGTGGCGACGACTTTACCCAGCAGCAGGGCGAAGTGAACAAGCAGCCGAACATCGATGAACTGAAAAAGCGCATGGAACAAAATCGCCTGAGCAAACTGCGTGGCGACCTCGATCAGCTCATCGAATCGGATCCCAAACTACGTGCACTGCGCCCGCATCTGAAGATTGATCTGGTACAGGAAGGGCTGCGTATCCAGATTATCGACAGCCAGAATCGCCCGATGTTTAAGACCGGCAGCGCCGAGGTCGAGCCCTACATGCGTGACATTCTGCGCGCAATCGCGCCAGTGCTGAACGGTATTCCAAACCGTGTCAGCTTGTCCGGGCATACCGATGACTTCCCTTACGCGAACGGCGAAAAAGGCTACAGCAACTGGGAACTCTCTGCCGATCGCGCCAATGCGTCACGGCGCGAACTGGTGCAGGGGGGATTGGATGATGGAAAAGTATTACGAGTGGTCGGCATGGCCGCCACGATGCGTATGAGCGATCGCGGTCCGGATGACGCCATCAACCGCCGAATCAGTCTGTTGGTACTGAATAAACAGTCCGAACAGGCCATTTTGCATGAAAACGCTGAAAGCCAGAACGAGCCGGTAAGTGTATTACAACAGCCTGAGGCCAGTCCGCAGGTAAGCGTTCCCACATCGCCACCAGCCAATCCGAGGTGATAGCGTGAGCATGGATATAAGCGATTTTTATCAGACCTTTTTTGATGAAGCTGACGAGTTGTTGGCTGACATGGAGCAACATCTGCTCGATCTGGTGCCCGAAGCGCCGGATGCCGAGCAACTGAATGCCATTTTTCGTGCAGCGCACTCCATCAAAGGGGGAGCCGGCACGTTCGGCTTTACCATTTTGCAGGAAACCACCCATCTGATGGAGAACCTGCTGGATGAGGCGCGTCGCGGTGAGATGCAGCTCAATACCGCCATTATCAACCTGTTTTTGGAAACGAAAGATATTATGCAGGAACAGCTCGATGCCTATAAAAGTTCGGAAGAGCCGGATGCCGCCAGTTTCGAATACATCTGCACGGCATTACGCCAGTTAGCGCTGGAAGCGAAAGGCGAAACCACACCGGTCGTGGTGGCGAATGCCCGACTGAGCGTGGTCGACAACACGACGCCTGAAGAAGTTGTTGCAGCCCAGGAAGAGAAGTTGCGCATCGTCCTCTCACGTCTGAAGCCCAGTGAAGTGGCTTTGCTGGAAGAAGAACTGGGCAATCTGACCACCTTATCTGATGTGGTTAAAGGCGCAGACAGCCTTGCGGCAACGCTTGAAGGTGATGTTGCAGAGGACGACGTTGTCGCCGTGCTGTGCTTTGTAATTGAAGCCGACCAGATTGCCTTTGAGAAAGTGGCGACCGTGACGGCACCTGTGGTGCAGGCGGAAGCGGCTGATCTGGTTGCCGTCGAACAACCTGTCGTTGCAGTTCCTGCGGTGAAGGCCGTTGCAGGTGAACCGCAAAACGGGCGCACAGAGCGGGAAAAACCGGCGCGCGTCAGTGAATCCACCAGCATTCGTGTCGCGGTGGAGAAGGTCGATCAGTTGATCAACCTGGTCGGTGAGCTGGTGATCACCCAGTCAATGCTGGCGCAGCGTTCAAACGAACTCGACCCGGTGAATCACGGCGATCTCATCACCAGCATGGGTCAGTTACAACGTAACGCCCGCGATCTACAGGAATCGGTGATGTCGATTCGTATGATGCCGATGGAGTACGTGTTTAGCCGTTTCCCGCGTCTGGTGCGTGACCTGGCGGGCAAACTCGGCAAGCAGGTTGAACTGACGCTGGTCGGTAGCTCGACAGAACTCGACAAAAGCCTGATTGAACGCATCATCGATCCGTTAACTCACCTGGTGCGTAACAGCCTTGACCACGGTATCGAACTGCCGGAAAAACGCATGGAATCCGGTAAGAATGTGGTGGGTAATCTGATCCTGTCGGCAGAGCATCAGGGCGGTAATATCTGTATCGAAGTGACCGATGACGGGGCTGGGCTGAACCGCGAACGCATTCTGGCGAAGGCGCTCTCCCAGGGGATGGCGGTCAATGAAAATATGACCGATGACGAAGTGGGGATGCTGATTTTTGCTCCTGGCTTCTCGACCGCCGAGCAGGTTACCGACGTTTCCGGGCGCGGCGTGGGCATGGACGTGGTGAAACGTAACATCCAGGAAATGGGTGGCCATGTTGAAATCCAGTCGAAACAGGGGGCTGGCACCACTATTCGTATTTTGCTGCCGCTGACGCTGGCGATCCTCGACGGCATGTCCGTGCGCGTCGCCGACGAAGTCTTTATTCTGCCGCTGAATGCGGTGATGGAATCCCTGCAGCCGCGTGACGATGATCTGCATCCGTTGGCCGGGGGCGAACGCGTGCTGGAAGTGCGCGGCGAATATTTGCCGTTGGTCGAGTTGTGGAAAGTCTTCGAAGTGGAAGGGGCGAAAACCGAGGCCACCCAGGGCATTGTGGTGATCCTGCAAAGCGGCGGGCGCCGTTACGCACTGTTGGTCGATCAACTGATTGGTCAGCACCAGGTGGTGGTGAAAAACCTGGAGAGCAATTATCGCAAAGTGCCGGGGATCTCAGCGGCCACAATTCTGGGCGATGGCAGCGTCGCACTGATTGTGGATGTCTCCGCCCTGCAAGGTTTAAATCGCGAACAACGTATGGCGATCACCGCCGCCTGATTGAGTGAGAAAGGGTAAAATATGACCGGTATGACTAATGTAAGTAAACTGGCCGGCGAGCCGTCAGGTCAGGAATTCCTGGTGTTTACGCTGGGAGAGGAAGAGTACGGCATCGACATCCTGAAAGTGCAGGAGATCCGTGGTTACGATCAGGTCACGCGCATTGCCAACACGCCTTCCTTTATCAAAGGGGTAACGAACCTGCGCGGCGTGATCGTGCCGATCGTCGATTTGCGCGTGAAGTTCTGTCAGGGCGATGTCGACTATAACGATAACACCGTGGTGATTGTGCTTAATCTGGGACAGCGCGTGGTGGGGATCGTGGTGGACGGTGTGTCTGATGTGCTGTCGCTGACCGCGGAGCAAATCCGCCCGGCACCGGAATTTGCCGTGACGCTGTCAACAGAATATCTGACCGGACTCGGCGCGCTGGGCGACCGGATGCTGATCCTGGTGAACATTGAGAAACTGCTGAACAGTGACGAAATGGCGCTGTTGGATATGGCCGCCTCTCACGTTGCCTAATCGCGTTACCCGATGCCGGTAACGCCTTATCCGGCCTACACTCTCAACGTAGGCCGGATAAGCGAAGCGCCATCCGGCATAATCAACCGTTATGCTTCGACCTTCTGCGACACTTCTTCCTCATCACGCTCTTCCAGCAACCCTTCGTTTTGCGCCAGCATCGCCGTGGCAATGCCGTTGCCTAACACGTTAATGGCGGAACGGCCCATATCGAGAAAATGGTCGATGCCCATCAGTAACAAAATGCCAGCGACCGGAATATTGAAGCTAGGAATGGTTGCCGCCAGCACGACTAACGCAGAGCGTGGAACACCGGCAATGCCTTTTGACGCCAGCATCAGCGTGAGCATCAGGACGCTAATCTCAGCAAACGACAAGTGGATATTGTAGGCCTGAGCGATAAACATCGAGGCAAAAGAACAGTAGACCATTGAGCCGACCAGGTTGAAGGAGTAGCCAATGGGCAGCACGAAAGAGACGATATTACGTGAGCAGCCGAACGTCGTGAGCTGCTCCAGGGTTTTCGGATAGGCGGCTTCAGAACTGCTGGTGGTAAAGGCCACCAGCACCGGATCTTTAAGCATACTGACCAGGCGAAAAACCTCTTTTTTCAATACCAGATACCCCACCGCCAGCAATACCAGACAGGTCATCAAAATCGCGAGGTAATAGCCGCCAATAAACGAGGCGTAGTTGAGCAAAATACCTAACCCCTCGGTGGCGATTACCGAGGAGATGGCGGCAAAAATCGCCAGCGGCGCGACGTACATCACGTAGCCAGTGACTTTCAGCATGATGTGGGACACCACGTCCAGCGCGGCGACCAGCGGGGCATTGAATTTCTCGCCCAGCGAGGCGCCGCCAATCCCGAAGAACATCGAGAACACCACGATCTGCAAAATTTCGTTATTTGCCATCGCACCGGCGATGCTGGTGGGAATGGTATGCGACAGGAAGCCTTTAAGGCTCATCCCGCCGACGGCGAGACCGGTATCCACCGCTTCTTTCGGGATAGCCAGATTGAGCCCACTGCCGGGCTGTTCCAGGGTAACAATAAACAGGCCCACCAGAATGGAGAGAATGGAGGAGCTGATGAACCAGATCATCGCTTTGCCGCCTACACGTCCGATGGTGGACGTCTCACCGAGACGCATAATGCCCACGGTGAGGGTGCTGAACACCAGGGGAGCGATAACCATTTTAATCAGACGTAAGAAGATGTCGGTGAGAAGGGTGATGTTATCCGACCAGGCGGCAATGACGCTTTCGGAAGTATACGAGTGAATAACTGCACCTGACACAATGCCTGCCAGCATGAAAATCACGATACATATCGTGAGCTTATTTGCATTTGCCACTAAAAATCCCTCGGGCTGAATTTAACAATTTATTATCAGGGACATATACGTTTTATGTATTTATTGTCGCTGAATCATTTACTACCTAACCTGGAGTAATCTGCCGGGGGTTACAACTATTTTTTATTATTTGCTCATTTTGTTGTGTTATAACCAGGGCGATTTTGTGAACTGGATCGCATAAGAAGGAATATATCCTCTCAAAAAGCGAGGAAAACAGAATGCTAATGATGTTAATGAATTGATGTATAAGCGCTTTCGTTGTCAATCACCCGTTCGTATGACGAAGCCTGACGGCAGTGGTTGTTTTCTCATCCGTAAACTAAATTTCTGATTATCGGTTTGTTTTACAGGTCTGCGTGACCTTTCTCGCCATGCGAGTTGTGACTTTCGTTAATCGTGGCGATTTTTCGGAGGTGTTTGATGAACAGTTTATTCCGGTTCCTGGGTATGGCTGGCATTTTCCTTCTGCCACTGCCTTATGCATTGGCGGTGACCAGCAGCGGGACAGTCGGGGCGACGTTGACCTTAACCAACGGTTGTCTGATCAATGGTTCACCCAGCCAGAACGGTATTAACTTTGGTACGCTGGATTTTGGTACTCATCCTGCCACGTTCTCAGAATTAACGACCCAGTTGACGGGGGCTGCGGGCGGAAACAGTTTTGGCATTCAGTGCACCACCGCGGATTACACCGTGCAAATCACCGGCAATACCAACTCATCTGCTCCCGGCACCGTCGTCGGTACACCGGGTACGCCCGCCCGTTACCTGGTGAATGCTGCCAATACCACCCAGGGCGTGGCCTACAGCCTCTACAGCGACAGCGGTTTTAATAACGTTATCAGTAATAACACCCCAATACCGAAAGCCTCAACGACGGCCGGGGTCGACAACTACACGTTGTATGGCCGGATTCAGGGCGGCGGAAACAGCGTCACCGTGGTGCCGGGGACTTACACCGATACGATTAACGTCAGCGTCATCTACTGATCGCCCCAGGTAATGAGGATCCTCAGCGTGAGCTTCCCGTGGGGAGGCAGGGGACGGCTACGCCTTTTTCTGGCGATAATCGGTCTGACTGTGGTGCCGGTCATGGCTGTGACTACGCAGTCCTTTCAACTGAACGCCACCATCACGCCGGGCTGCTCGGTGACAACCGGCAGCGGCGCGGCGCTGGGAACTCTCAACTTCGGTACCTATAGCGGCGTGGAAAAACGACAGGCGAGTGCGCAATTTGTCCCTAATGCCGCGCTGGCTCTGGCCTGCACACCGGGCGTGGCGCTGAGCATGACGATTGACAGCGGACGCAACTATACCTCGGTGCGCAATATGCAACGTTCCGGGGGAACGGACCGGGTGGCCTATCGGCTCTACAGTTCGTCATCGCTGGCGGCGAACAGTGAGATCGGCGTGAATCAGCCGGTCTCAGTCGTCTACACCGACAGCAATAATATCGCGTTACCGCTGTTTGGCGCGGCAACGCTGACGGGGTTTAGCCCCGCAGGTAACTATTCAGATCAGCTTACGGTGACCCTGTCATGGTAGCGAAGGGAGAGGTGATATGCACATACGAGCGTCTTTGGGACTGCTGTTTGGCTTCACGACAGCGCTGGCTTCCGCAGGGGCAAACAGCGCTGCGACGATCCTGCTGTGGCCGATTGATCCCTGGCTGGCGGCGGAGAGCAACGCAACGGAGTTGTGGATCCAGAATCAGGGCGACACCCCAACGACGATGCAGGTGCGAATTGTCCGCTGGCGGCAGGATGACGGTTTCGAACGCTATCAGCCGCAGCAGGATGTGGTTGCCAGCCCGCCGATTGTCCGGATTGAAAAGGGCAGCAAGCAGCTGATTCGTCTGATTAAACAGTCTACGGTTCCCGCTGGGGTTGAGCAGGCTTACCGTATTATCGTCGATGAGATCCCACAGCCTGACAGCGGCGATAAACCGCAAATGGGGTTGAAGGTGCAAATGCGCTATTCGTTGCCGCTGTTTGTCTACGGTCAGGGGATCCAGACCTGGGCGCAGGGAGAACATCATGCGCGGGTGGATACCGCGAAGCTGCGCTGGCGGGTGGTCCGCACCAACGGACAGCCCGAGCTGGAAGTGCGCAATGATAACGACGTACATGTCCGGTTAAGCAAAGTGACGCTGCGTCAGGGCGGCGTGCAGCACACGATGGCGCAAGGCTTATTGGGATATGTTTTGCCTGGCAGCATTCGCCGCTTCCCGCTTCCCGCCGGTGCTACCCATCCGGACAACATTAGTGCGGCAATCAACGCGCAGGGTGGCAAATGGTTGTCTGGTCCCGCCCTCTAAGCGGCTTACTGATGACGACCTTTCTTATCACCAGCGGGATCTGTCGCGCGGAGTCGGGGGATGATGCGCTCCCGCCGCCGCCCGATGCCCGCGCTATCGATCAGCAAGCGGTTTTTCATCTGGCGCTGATCGTCAACCATTACGACACGCAGCGAGTGGTGCCAGTGACGCAGCGGGCAGGTGAGTTCTATGTCAGCCATGACGATCTGCTCCAGGCCGGGCTTCCCGCCGAACACCTTCCGCAGGGCGAGGTCAATGTCTCGCGCTTATCGCAGGTCAAAACGCAATACGACAGCAGCGGGCAGCGCCTGATGCTGAGCGTACCGCAGGACTGGCTGCCGGAACGTGCAACGCCATTCGGCGGTGAAACCCCAGTTAATGAGGCGCGCAACGGCAGCGGGGCGCTGCTCAACTACGATTTCTACAGTAGTCACTCGCAAAAGGGCGACAGCCAGGCCTCTGTCTGGCACGAATTGCGTTTTTTTAACGATGTGGGGTCGCTCTCGTCAACGGGCTACGTGCGGCAAGAACTGGCCGGGGAGGGCGATCGGCAGGACGGATACGTGCGCTACGATACCGTGTTCACGGCGACTCATGAGGCAGATGCGACGCAATGGCGGGTGGGCGATGTGGTAAGCGACGCACTGAGCTGGAGCAACAGCGTGCGGGTGGGGGGCGTGTCGTGGGGGCGCGACTTTTCGTTGCGCCCGGACCTGGTGACCTGGCCCTTACCGGAGTTTTCCGGTGAGGCGGCGGTGCCCACGGCGGTGGATCTGTTTATCAACGGCTATCGGGCCGGTTCAACGGAACTCCAGCCTGGGCCGTTTACCCTCACTAATCTGCCCTACATTAATGGCGCCGGCGACGCGGTGCTGGTGACCCGTGACGCGCTGGGTCGCCAGGTAAGTACGACCTTACCGTTTTATGTCGCCAGTCATTTGCTCAAAACAGGCGTCAGCGACGGCGCAGTCACGCTGGGCAGCCTGCGCCGCAATTATGGTATCGACAACTTTGACTACGGTCCGGCAGTCGGTAGCGCCAGCTACCGATACGGCGTGAATGATTATCTGACCCTTGAGGGCCACGCCGAGGGGGCGGAAGAACTGGCGCTGGGTGGCGTGGGTTCGCTGGTCAAGCTTGGGCGACTTGGCGTGGTTAATGGCGCATGGACGGAAAGCCGGATGCGGGGCAACAGCGGCAATCAGGTTAACTGGGGTTATCAATACAGTACCGCTGAATTTAGCGTGGCCACCCAACATTCCCGTCGCGAGCGCGGTTTTGGCAACCTGGCACTGTACGATCAGACTCCGCTGGCGGATAACGACAATCAGCCGCTGGCCTCGTTAAGCCAGCGCAGCGATCAGTATTCGCTGACGTTGAATATGGGGGAATTGGGCAATATCGGCGCGGCCTGGATTGGGATCCGCAGTTTTGACTCACAGAAAACAGAACTGCTGAATCTCTCCTGGAGCCGGAACCTGTGGGGAAGCAGCAGCCTTTATCTGTCCGCAAGCCGTGACAATCAGCAGGGCGACTGGACGCTGGCAATGTCGGTGCAGATCCCACTGGGCGAGCGGGACAGCGCGGCGGTGTCGATGGAGAAAACGCCGGACGCCGGTCAGACCCAGCGCGTCAATTACAATCACTCAATGCCGACCGACGGCGGGTTTAGCTGGAACCTGGCATGGGCGCGACAGTCTCAGGCGCGGGATTACCAGCAGGCAACGCTGGGCTGGCGTAATCGAAATATCGAATTACAGGGCGGAACCTACGGCGAAAGCAATGCCATGACCTGGTGGGGGGAGGCGATGGGATCGCTGGTCTTTATGGAAAACCAGCTGTTTGCCGCCAATAAAATCAACGATGCCTTTGTGGTGGTCAGCACCGACGGGCATCCTGATGTTCCGGTCAATTATGAAAATCAGCCGGTTGGTCATACCAACGATCGGGGTTATTTGCTGATAAGCGGCGTCTCCGCCTACTACCCGGCGAGTTACAGTATTAATACGCTCAATTTGCCTGCCGATACCCGCCTGAGGGAGACAGAACGTAAAGTAGCGCTGCGTCGCCAGAGCGGATATCTGGTGGATTTCCCGATGGAGCAAGAGCGAGTGGCAAGCGTCATTTTGCATGATGAAAACGGACATGCGCTGCCGGTGGCAAGTCAGGTTATGCGGGATAATAAAGCGCCCGCCGTGGTGGGCTACGACGGCATCGTCTGGCTGGAAAATCTCGACGGGGTGAATCCACTTCGGGTTGTCACGCCAGAGGGGACGCGCTGCGAAACCCGCTTTGCGCTGACCGCTAATCCTGAACATAAACTCCAGACCTACGGGCCGCTGATCTGTCGTCTGGGGGGCGGATGACCGTACGCGCGCTGCTGTTGTTGCTGTTATTCACGACGGCGTCGGGGGCCTGGGCGGCCTGTACCGTAAGCACGACGGCGGGGGCGTTTGGCAGCGTCTCCTCGTTTACCGTCAACAGCACAGAGCAGGCGACCAGCGCCAATCTGCTGGTGCAATGTGACGTGGTGCTGGGGCTATTAAATAACGATACGGTGACATTGACATATACCGGGGCAACGGTGTCGGCAGGTACCCGCGCCAGTCTCAAACGCACGGATAATACCGCTGTGGCGGACGTGGTACCGGTTCGTTTGTGCGGCCAGTCCGGTTGCGCCAGCAACAGCGAGGTTGCCATCGGCAGCAGCTATACCTGGAGCGGGAATACACTATTAGCGCTGTTAGGTTCCACCCGCTTTACTCTGCCGCTCTTCTTTCGTACCAGCACTGGACAGAACGTCAGCGCCGGACCGTATCAGGTAACGCTCAATTTCAATGTTTATTACAACATCTGTCAGGTGGGGGCTCTGGGACTGTGCGCCACCACGCAAACCAATACGGTCGCGACCACAATGCAGCTTAACCTGACGGTGACTAATGACTGCATCACTATCAATGCGCCGAACGTCAATTTCGGCAGTGCCCCGCTGGTAAACAATTTCCCGACGATTTCGCAGGCGGTTTCCATTACCTGCACCAAAGGCAGCAACTACACGGTAGGGATTAATAACGGCAGCTATGCCAACGGTAATGTGCGCAATATGGCGAGCGGCAACAATCGCCTGAGCTACGAAATTTACAAAGCAAGTACCTCCAACCGCTGGGGCAGTGTGGGTACGGAACGCTGGGCCAGCAGCGCCTCTTCTTCTACCAGTAGCGACGGTCTGCTGCGCACCTACAACTACACCGCCAGAGTGTTGCCCACCCAATCCACGCCTCCTGCCGGAACTTACACCGACACGGTGGTGGTGGATATCGCCTTCTGACCTGGATTTCCCTTTCGCAAACGTAAAGTTCTTATCAAGGGTGCCGATAACGTTGATAACTCGTTTTCAGGAAGGTGCCTTATGTTTAACCGTATCCGCGTTGTCACAATGCTGATGATGGTGCTGGGGGTTTTCGCACTGCTACAGCTTGTATCTGGTGGTTTGCTGTTTTCGTCTTTACAGCAGAATCAAAAAAGTTTTGTTATTTCCAACGATCTACGCCAACAGCAGAGTGAACTGACCTCGACATGGGATCTGATGCTGCAAACGCGTATCAACCTCAGCCGTTCCTCTGCGCGCATGATGATGGATGCGAACAATCAGCAAAGCAGTGCCAAGAACGATCTGTTGAAGAGCGCGAAAAATTCACTTGCTCAGGCGGCGGAGCACTACGCCAGGTTTAAATCTATCGATCCTCTGCCAGAGATGGCGGAGGTCAGCAACAATGTGGATGAAAAATACCAGAAATATCATGCCGGTTTAACTGAACTGGTGCAGTTCCTGGAAAACGGCAATATGGATGCCTTCTTCGCACAGCCCACGCAGGGGATGCAAAACGGTCTTGGCGACGCGAAGAGCAAGTACGCCAGCGTCAGCGAAAAACTCTATCGCCAGGCGTTTGATGAAAGCGCGCGCGATTACCAGTTTGCGAAGTGGCAACTCGCCATCCTGGCAGTGGTGCTGGTGCTGATCCTGGTGGTGGTGTGGTACGGCATTCGTCATACCCTGCTCAACCCACTTTCCAGCGTGATCGCCCATATTCGTGAAATTGCTGGCGGTAATCTGACTAACACCCTGACCGTCGCCGGACGTAATGAGATTGGCGAACTGGCCGGCAGCGTCGATCACATGCAGCGCTCGCTGGTGGAGACCGTGACTCAGGTGCGCGAAGGATCTGATGCTATCTACTCCGGCACAACAGAAATCGCCACCGGTAACACCGATCTCTCATCGAGAACCGAGCAACAGGCGTCGGCGCTGGAAGAGACGGCTGCCAGTATGGAAGAGTTGACCGCGACAGTGAAACAGAACGCCGATAATGCCCGCCAGGCGTCGCAACTGGCGCAGAGTGCGTCGGAAACCGCGCAGCACGGTGGCAAAGTCGTGGATAACGTCGTCAAAACCATGCACGAAATCGCCGGTAGCTCGAAAAAGATCGCCGACATCATTAGTGTCATCGACGGTATTGCTTTCCAGACCAACATCCTGGCGCTGAACGCGGCAGTGGAAGCCGCGCGAGCCGGCGAGCAGGGGCGTGGCTTTGCGGTGGTGGCGGGCGAGGTACGTAACCTGGCCAGCCGCAGTGCGCAGGCGGCAAAAGAGATCAAAGCACTGATTGAAGATTCTGTTTCACGCGTGGATACCGGCTCCGTGCTGGTCGAGAGCGCGGGCGAGACCATGAACGATATTGTCAATGCGGTGACCCGCGTAACCGACATTATGGGTGAAATCGCCTCGGCCTCTGATGAACAAAGCCGTGGCATCGATCAGGTGGCGCTGGCGGTTTCTGAAATGGACCGCGTAACGCAGCAAAACGCCTCGTTGGTGCAGGAATCTGCTGCTGCCGCGGCCGCGCTGGAGGAGCAGGCCAGCCGTCTGACGATGGCGGTGTCTGCATTTCGTCTTGCCGCACGTCCTTATGCGGTAAAAACAAAAGAAGAACGGACTTCGGCGGACGTGCCCCGCACGGCGCAGAAGTCCTCGTTAAGCATGGAGCACGATACTAACTGGGAAACATTTTGACTGAATTTTAACACTGCGGCCGTTGCCGCCTGATGGGAGCGTTGATGTTTAATCGTATTCGAATCTCGACCACGCTGTTTTTGATTTTGATCCTCTGCGGTGTATTGCAGATTGGCAGTAATGGCTTGTCTTTCTGGGCATTTCGGGACGGTTTTCAAAGCCTGAATCAGGTCGAGCAGAGTAATCAGCAACGTGCGGCGCTGGCACAAACGCGCGCCGTTTTATTACAGGCGAGTACCGCCCTGAACAAGGCCGGGACATTAACGGCGCTGAGCTATCCGCCCGATGACATCAAAAGTCTGATGGTTATCGCGCGCGAAAGTCTGGCGCAATCCGGCACGCTGTTTAACAGCTTCATGGCGATAGAGGCGAATACCCCGGAGGGAAAAGCCTTACAGGACGCAACGCAGAAAAGTTTCACTCAGTGGCACAGCGATCTGGAACACCAGGCTACCTGGCTTGAGAACAACCAGTTGTCAGACTTTCTGACCGCACCGGTACAGGCTTCGCAGGACGCCTTTGACGTTAACTTTAGCGCCTGGCAGCAGAACATTAATCATGTGCTGGAGGTGGCGGGGCAACAGAGCAAAAACAACTATCACATGTCGGCAGCGATCTTTATCAGCATGGTGATTATTGCCGCACTGTTAACCACCGGGGCACTGTTCTGGTCGCGCAAAATGATTGTCCAGCCGCTGGCGATTATTGGCAGTCATTTTGACAGCATTGCCGAAGGGAATCTGGCGCGGCCGATCGCGGTCTACGGTCGTAACGAGATTTCAGCGATTTTTGCCAGCCTGAAGGCGATGCAACTGGCGCTACGGGAAACCGTCAGTGACGTGCGTCAGGGCAGTCTGGCGATGCATACCGGGATTTCCGAAATCGCGATGGGCAATAACGATCTCTCCTCTCGCACCGAGCAGCAGGCGGCGTCGCTGGCACAGACGGCGGCCAGCATGGAGCAGTTAACCGCCACCGTTGGTCAGAACGCCGACAATGCGCGTCAGGCTTCTGGTCTGGCGAAAAGCGCGGCTGACACCGCGAAAACCGGCGGCGATCAGGCCACGAAAGTCGCCAGTACGATGCAGGCGATTGCCGCCAGTTCGCAAAAGATTGGCGACATTATCGGGGTGATTGACGGCATCGCTTTCCAGACCAATATTCTGGCGCTGAATGCGGCGGTAGAAGCGGCGCGGGCCGGTGAGCAGGGGCGTGGATTTGCCGTGGTTGCCGGAGAAGTGCGTAACCTGGCGAGCCGCAGTGCTCAGGCAGCGAAAGAGATAAAAGGGCTGATTGAAGAGTCGGTGAATCGCGTCCATCAGGGATCGCAACTCGTTAATACCGCAGCACACACCATGACGGAAATTGTGAGTTCGGTAACGCGTGTCAACGACATCATGGGCGAGATTGCTTCGGCGTCAGATGAACAGCGCAGAGGGATTGAGCAGGTAGCGCAGGCGGTCACGCAGATGGATCAGGTGACGCAACAGAACGCCGCGCTGGTGGAAGAAGCCGCCGCTGCGACTGAGCAACTTGCGCATCAGGCCGACACGCTGTCAGCTCGCGTGGCGGTATTCAAACTGGAAGAACACGTTGTAACACACCAAGAATCGGCACCGCTGCAGGCAGTGCCCGTTGTATCCTGAATGTGATTGAGAAGGCGCTATGACATCATCTCTGCCCAACGGGCAAACGTCATTATTGTTACAGATGACCCAGCGCCTTGCGCTGTCTGACGCGCACTTTCGTCGGATATGTCAATTAATCTACCAGCGCGCGGGGATCGTGCTGGCGGACCACAAGCGGGATATGGTTTATAACCGCCTGGTTCGTCGACTGCGTACGCTGGGGCTGGATGATTTTGGCGACTATCTCAGCGTGCTGGAAGCAAATCAAAGCAGCGCAGAGTGGCAGGCTTTTATCAACTCGCTGACCACCAACCTGACGGCCTTCTTCCGCGAAGGGCACCATTTTCCGGTATTGGCGGAAAGTGCACGTCGTCACAGCGGCGAATATCGGGTCTGGAGCGCCGCGGCATCGACCGGCGAAGAGCCGTACAGTATCGCCATTACGCTGGCCGATACGCTGGGTACGGCGCCGGGGCGCTGGAAAGTGTTTGCCAGCGACATCGATACCGAAGTGCTGGAGAAGGCCCGCAGCGGGATCTATCGCCTGGACGAACTGAAGACCCTGTCGCCGCAGCAACTCCAGCGCTATTTCATGCGCGGAACGGGCCCTCATGATGGGCTGGTTCGCGTGCGTCAGGAACTGGCCAGTCATGTCGAGTTTTCCGTGATTAACCTGCTCGATAAGCAGTACAACGTGCCGGGGCCGTTTGACGCCATCTTTTGTCGTAATGTGATGATCTATTTCGATAAAACGACGCAGCAGGACATCCTGCGCCGTTTTGTTCCTCTCCTTAAGCCTGATGGCCTGCTGTTTGCCGGGCATTCAGAGAACTTTAGCAACCTTGTGCGCGACTTTAGCCTGCGCGGGCAAACGGTTTATGCGCTAAGTAAGGGTAAAGCATGAGTAAAATCAGGGTGTTGTCGGTCGATGATTCTGCATTGATGCGTCAAATCATGACTGAAATTATTAACAGCCATAGCGATATGGAGATGGTGGCAACCGCGCCCGATCCGCTCGTCGCCCGGGACTTAATCAAGAAATATAACCCTGACGTGTTGACGCTGGACGTCGAAATGCCGCGGATGGACGGCCTCGATTTTCTTGAAAAGCTGATGCGACTGCGTCCGATGCCGGTGGTGATGGTGTCGTCGTTGACGGGGAAAGGATCGGAAGTGACGCTACGGGCGCTGGAACTGGGTGCGATCGATTTTGTTACTAAGCCACAGTTGGGGATCCGCGAAGGGATGCTGGCCTACAGCGAGATGATTGCGGAGAAAGTACGTACGGCGTCGCGCGCCCGGCTGACGGCTCATAAGCCGCTCGCAGCACCGGTAACCTTAAAGGCGGGACCGCTGCTCAGTTCGGAAAAGCTTATTGCGATTGGTGCCTCAACGGGCGGGACTGAGGCTATTCGCCATGTGCTGCAACCGCTGCCGCTCTCCAGCCCTGCGGTCATTATCACGCAGCATATGCCGCCCGGTTTTACCCGCTCCTTCGCCGAGCGCCTGAACAAACTGTGTCAGATTGCCGTGAAAGAGGCGGAGGACGGGGAGCGCGTTCTTCCGGGTCATGCCTACATTGCGCCGGGCGACAAGCATATGGAGCTGGCGCGCAGCGGAGCAAACTATCAGATAAAAATTCATGACGGTCCGCCGGTTAACCGGCACCGACCATCGGTGGATGTACTGTTTCATTCGGTAGCGATTCATGCGGGGCGCAATGCCGTCGGAGTGATCCTGACGGGGATGGGCAACGACGGCGCCGCCGGAATGTTAGCGATGCACCAGGCGGGCGCCTGGACGATTGCGCAAAATGAAGCAAGTTGTGTGGTGTTCGGCATGCCGCGCGAAGCTATCAACATGGGTGGCGTCAGCGAAGTGGTCGATCTTAGTCAGGTAAGCCAGCAGATGCTGGCGAAAATCAGTGCCGGACAGGCAATACGTATTTGAATCAGGAGTAATTTTTTATGGCGGATAAAGAGCTTAAATTTTTGGTTGTGGATGACTTTTCCACCATGCGTCGCATTGTGCGTAACCTGCTTAAAGAACTGGGCTTTAACAACGTGGAAGAAGCTGAAGATGGCGCGGACGCGTTGAATAAACTGCAGGCAGGTGGGTTTGGCTTTGTCATTTCCGACTGGAACATGCCGAACATCGACGGTCTCGAGTTACTGAAAACCATTCGTGCGGACGGCGGGATGTCCTCTCTGCCGGTGCTGATGGTGACGGCAGAAGCGAAGAAAGAGAATATCATCGCCGCGGCGCAGGCTGGAGCCAGCGGCTACGTGGTGAAACCGTTCACCGCCGCGACGCTGGAAGAAAAGCTCAATAAAATCTTTGAGAAACTGGGCATGTAAGGGGCTGACCATGATGCAACCATCGATTAAACCCGTAGATGAACATTCTGCCGGGGATATCATTGCCCGCATTGGTAGCCTGACCCGTATGCTGCGTGACAGTCTGCGCGAACTGGGACTGGACCAGGCCATTGCCGAAGCGGCAGAAGCCATTCCCGATGCCCGCGACCGTCTGGACTACGTGGTACAGATGACCGCGCAGGCGGCAGAGCGCGCCCTGAACAGCGTTGAGGCCTCTCAGCCGCACCAGGATGAAATGGAGAAAGGGGCGAAAGCGCTGAGCAAGCGCTGGGATGAGTGGTTCGAAAACCCGATTGAGCTCTCTGACGCCCGCGAACTGGTGACGGATACGCGCAAATACCTTGGTGATGTGCCTGGACACACCAGCTTTACCAACGCGCAATTGCTCGACATCATGATGGCGCAGGATTTCCAGGACCTGACCGGTCAGGTGATCAAGCGCATGATGGATGTGATTCAGGAGATTGAACGTCAGTTGCTGATGGTGCTGCTGGAAAACATTCCGGAGCAGGGCGCTCGACCTAAACGCGAAAGCGACAGTTTGTTGAATGGCCCTCAGGTCGATACCACCCGGGCGGGTGTTGTCGCCAGCCAGGACCAGGTGGACGATTTGTTGGATAGCTTAGGGTTCTAATGTTTATTGCCGCCCAGCTAAGACCGGGCGGCCTCCCTCCTAGCGGAGATCCATTTTCACGGTGACGTTGCCTTCAAATTTACCCGGCTCCGGTTTTTTCGAGGTGGTGCTGACCGGGGCGGCTTTCAGGGCGATACTGCCGTTTCCCTGCTCATCCATCGTCACCGGTAAGTCCAACGAACCGTCCAGCGTAATGTTACCGTTTTGTTGATCAAACATCCGCACGCCAACGTCATCCCGGTCCAGCATTTTGGCAATCAGACTGTTACTGCCCAGGGCGACCCCCTGATCGGCACTGAGTGTCAGTTTAATTTTCCCGCTGTTAGCCGCCGCCGGATCGTCGCAATGGTAAGCGATATTAACATCTCTGAGCGTATAGCTTGCCGGGGGCTCACCTTGCGCAACGAACTGTGAAGTAACAATATTCCCAAGTTCAATCTCAATGGTGCTGCCTGCGTTAATCGTACAACTAAGCGGAGCACTTAGTCTGCCAGTCAAGCGGAAATTGGAGACCTGGAGTGTGTCGGTGACGGCACAATAGTTTCCGGTTGAGAGGCAAGAGTAGTGTTGCGCGATAACGGTCGAAGGGATGATTTCTTCGCCAAAAATGGCTTGTTTAACATAAAGGGTGATAACGGCGACATTCCATTTAAACTCTCGCTTAACGGCGCTCCCACCGGCAGGGCGTGTTGCATCACTGCAGACATCGTTGGTTCCCTCACTCAGTTTTATCGCTTCATTGATTCTCTTCATGCTTGCAAACGGTGTGGGGTAGCTATCAATGTAGATTGGCGATAGGCCAGTTCCATCCGGTGAATTGATGGCATCGCTGTAGGCTGTGACATCGATATCTAAATGATCGGTCAGGTAGCCATAGTTGGTTGTGCCAGGACTTAACGGGCTTCCGGCGGCGGTGGTTTCATAGACGTAAGCGGATGAGGTCGTGCTCATCCCTTTCGGGCAGGCGCAGTTAGCGACTACCGATGGCCCAGTGGCGATAAAATGGTAATCCGACTTGCTGATCGTTTGCCCGCTTTTATTATTTTCGGAGGAGAGTTCCGTGTCGATGGTGGTGGTGTATTCCACCGGTGGCGGAAAACAATTGGTTAATACGGAGGTGGCAGCCTGAGCGACGAGCGGTAAGGCTAAAAGCACCAATATGAGGGCGGATTGTAGCCCGACATTGTTGAGTAAGCGGATGAATTGCTTATTTCGCATTATTTGTCCCCGGCTTGCAGAGCGCGCTGGCCTGGTGGATACCACCGTGGGCCGTGTCAGAAGAAGGTGAGAGCACGATGTCAGCATGGCAGCGCTGTTCTGTTGAATTTCCCCACGTTACTGTCAGAGGTATGGTTTCGCCCACGCCGGTGAGATACAGCACGCCACGATCGTCGACAATGCCGCTGAGAGACAGATTATCGACGCTGGCCACGGCGCCAAAGGGAATGACCCGGCCATCAGGACGGCTGAGAGAAACCAGGACGCGATAGCCGACATGTGCCGAAAATTCCGTGCTGACGGCGGCGTTGCGGCTTGGCACTACGGTCATCGCGGTGGCATCCGTGTCCACATCCGACGGTAAACTGGTGGTATCGATGCGGATAATGTTTTCCTGATAGGGCGTCAGTGAAGGGATGACAGCGTTACCGAATAAATCGGTTTGAATACCGCGCTGGTTGGCAAAACGCACACCAGACGCACCTTTGGCGCTGACAATGGCGAACTGTTCGCCTAAGGGTTGGGAGAGTGTCACGCCTGCTGGATGAGCCACAACGCCACCGCTTATCCCATAGCTCAACTGTTGCGAGTTATCGGATGCATAAGCGTACCCGGCGTTGAGATTGGCATATTGCGAACGATAGCTGCTATAGAGGCTACTGCTCTCTTCGCCGCCATGGTTAGTCTGGCTCTGTTGGAGGGAATAACTGAGTCTGTCATCATCCAGTAACGTGCCATTTAGCCCGACGTTATGCGTGGTGCTCCCCTGCTTTTTGGTACTGAGATTGTAACTGGCCCAGCTTTTCGGCAACCATTGGGATAGCGGCAGATTAAAACCTAGCGATAGCATCTGATCGCCTGGTTCATCGCTGGTTTTACTATAGGTATAAGCCAGATTGACACTGATGCCGCCAATCATCCGATTGATACCTGACGTGATGCTTCGTTCTTTGCGGCTGGTTTGCCAGTAGTCTTGTTGATAACCAGAAATGTACACGCTGCTGTTCAGCAGGCTCTGGGTAAGGTTAAGCTGGATTCTGCTGCGCTTGTTATAGCTGTAAGACCAGTCGCTATCGTTCGCATCATGCTTTTCGTTAGCATCGGCAAACGTGTAATAACCGCCGGTCGAATAGCGGTAGCTCGCCAGGGTGAAGTTAGTGTCTGTTGCTTCTATTTGTTTCGAATACATCAAACGCCATGACTGTCCGTTATGCTGCTCGTTGTTATCCAACTGCGCGCGTGCCAGGGTCACATCGGTTGAGATGGTGCCGAGCTCACCTAACATCACGCCTGTACCGACGTCAAACGCCTGGTAGTCAGCCGAAGTGGTGACACCGCCGAAAAATGTCAGAAAGTTATTCAGACCATAAATGGCGCTACCCTGGGCGAAAAGGGGCTCATGGGTTGCCTGCGTATCGTCTGCGCGAAAACGGGCGACGGTCACTTCGTAGCGAATATTGCCTGGGCGCTGCATGATAGCGACGCTTGAATAGGGTTGGGTGAAACGATGCTCGGATCCGTCGGCTTCCTTAATGGTAACTTCAAGATCGCCGCTATTACTGGTGGAATAAAGATCGGAAATTTCAAAAGCACCCGGTGCGACGTTGGCCTGGTAGATAACATATCCGTTTTGCCGTACCGAGACTTCGGCATTAGAACTGGCGATGCCGCGGATAATCGGGGCAAACCCCCGCTGGTTATAGGGCAACATTTGCTCGTCAGAAGCCACGTTAATGCCGCGATATTGCAGGCTGTCAAAGACTTCGCCGCGGGTGCTGTTTTCGCCTGCAATGAACTGGGCTTTTAAAAAACGGATATCGTGTTGCAGCCAGGTGTTGATGGTTTGCCAGGATTGCGTGTCATTGGACTGGTTCCAGGTTGAATAGTTGCGTAACCGCCAGCCGCCGAGATTGGCGCCGCTGCGCAGGTTGAGATACTGACTGGAGCTGCGGGTTTGATTCCCGCCGCTACGCGTTGAGCCAGAGAACGCATAGTTTGCAAAGAGTACCGACACGCCGTCGTTCCAGGATGACGCTGCAACCTCATCGCCATAATGCGCATCGATAGCCGCTTGCGGCATACTGATATGCAACGTCATGGTATTAAAGTCAAATGCCATGGTTGCAAAGGGAATGTAATCGCCAAGCGGTTTACTAAGTGGCTTATTGGCAGGCAACTGTGCCAGTTCTGCGTAAGCATCGACACGAATCCCCCATTGCCGCAACTGGTCTGGGGTTAACTGTGGCTGTAACGTCTTCGTTTGATCATTGATAAAGGTAATTGATTTATCATCGATATACCGTTTATTCATGATCACTTTGGTTTGATAGGTGCCGGGTAACTGTCCGTTTTCTTTGGAAAACAGAGTGAGATCGATATCCTGCTGCGATAGACCGTCTCCCTCAAGTGATGAAGGGGCAAAGTAATATTCCCGTGCATTGACGCTGCTCACCGCGATGAGGAGCAAACTACTCAAACCTTTCAGAATAAGATTGAGTTGTCTCAAAGGGCGGAACGGGTGCAGGCGCAATCCATTAGCAGTCATTGAGCACCACTATTTCTGAGTTAAACTGGCAGTAAACTCAGCTGTTGCATTGCCATAATCTGTAATGCAGCGCCAGGCCACCTTAGAACCCGTCGCGTTAGCAAAGGGAAATGTGTTACTTGTTCCAGGGGCCACCATGTCGATATTGGTTATTGACTTACCGTTTACCCGCAGGGTATCAAAAACGCTGTAATAATCGCCGTTATTGGTAATGGATACCTGTCCCTCATGCTGGCTAAAACGAAGGTTTTTACAGGCATCCAGTGGGGTGTCTTTTAGCCCTTCCGGACGCCAGAACAGTTTCAACCGGGTTTTGTAGATAAGACGTAAAACGTTTTTTTGATTATTGTCTTTTTCAATGGCTGGGATAGTGCGCACGTTCAAATAAAATAGGGATTCACGATTGGTTGGCAGCGCCTGTCCGGACCAGGTAATACGCAGACTTTGTTCCTTTTGCGGGTCGAGTCGAAAGAGCGGAGGGGTGACAATAAATGGCCCTCGGGTTTTTCCATCGCCGATATCCGTCCATGACTGAATAAGCCAGGGGAGTTCTTTTTCTGTATTGGTTAAGGCCAGCGCCGTTTCTTTTTTGCTGGCATCATAAATTACACGTGTGCGCCCTACCTGGATCCCTGCCGCATAGCTGAGTGCAGTACTAGCACAAGTCGTGATACAGATGATGAACAGAGAAAGGCGCATATAAAAACCTTTGATAAATAAATTGAGATGTTATGAAAATAAAATCTTCGTGTTATTAGCGTTATCGTTAATAACACGAAGATATGGGTTCTGCATTTACTTATAAAGAATATTAATTGTTAAATCGGCATTGGCGGCCCCCGCGGTAACCGTAGAAGCGGTGGATTTATAGCGAGCGTCCAGACTGGTGCTAATGACGTCTACTGCCGTTGTTGGCAATGGGATAAAAACTTGATTGCTCGACGCATCAAATTTGATCAGCGTCTCATCATGTCCTGCTTCGCTGAGGACGATGCCCACTCCACCGGCCTCAGAAACAGCCAGTTTGTCTGTTGAACCCGCGATCGTTGTACCACTAAAGGTGAGCTGAATCGCAGCAAGCCCATCGCTTTTTACCGGGCAGTCCTTTAGTGAAATGGTTACCGGCGCGGCATCTGTTTCTGTTCCGACCGCTTTGAAATACGACGTAGGGTAAGTCCCCAACGGCACGTTATACGTTGTGCCTTCATCGCCGACAATTACGCAGCTTGGTTCAATGATTTGCCCAGTAAAGTGGATTGTCCCTGCATTATTTTCTGGAGCAGCGACGGCGGTTGAAGTTGACATGGCCATAAGCAAGTAAACGAATATATTCCTTTTCACTATATTATTCTCCAGGGCGATGAAACTAGCGTGTATAATAAATAAAAATATGATTTTGTGACACTATGTTTAAAAACAGCATTAGTATACACGGAATTTTTTTATTCGGAAGTCACTGTTATTTTTTTTCTGAAGCGAGATCGTAGATTTATATACTTATTTTCTCTATTTATTCTTAATCCGTATATGTGACCGTTAATTTATTTTTGAGATGATGAAATAAAGGTATTTTAGAGTGATTATGTATGATGGAGTAGGTGGTACAGTTATTATTTATTGTAACTCTGTTACGTTTTTAAATATTTTGCAGGGTAGGTGATGCATTCTTTATTTTTATAAAACGAGTGTAAATATATTTATTTTTAATCAGTAAGCGCTGGAAATTAATGGCGACACTCTGTAATAACGCCGCATCTCCGCGCTGAAAACCGCATATTAAACGTAAATCAATGGGCTAAAAAGCCCTGTTTACGGGGTCTTTTCGCGGCATTGGCAGGGAAGTGTTCTGTCATCATAATGCAGAGATAACCTGGCTTGAGCACGTGCCGTGGCAGAAGAAAGCGATAACGACGACAAAACAGAAGCCCCCACCCCCCACCGACTTGAAAAAGCGCGGGAAGAGGGACAGATCCCCCGTTCCAGAGAACTGACGTCACTGCTGATTTTGCTGGTGGGCGTCTGCATTATCTGGATTGGCGGTGAGTCACTGGCCAGGCGGCTATCCGGCATGCTGTCAGCGGGACTGCGCTTTGATCACAGCATGGTCAATGACCCCAATCTGATCCTCGGGCAAATTATACTGTTGATTAAAGAAGCGATGATCGCGCTGTTGCCGCTGATCGCGGGCGTCGTGCTGGTAGCGCTTGTCTCGCCGGTTCTGCTCGGCGGTCTGGTCTTTAGCGGTAAATCGCTGCAACCCAAATTTTCCAAACTCAACCCATTGCCAGGGATCAAACGTATGTTCTCGGCGCAGACGGGGGCGGAACTGCTGAAGGCGATTCTGAAATCCACGCTGGTGGGCAGCGTGACGGCGCTGTATCTGTGGCACAACTGGCCGGAGATGATGCGTTTGATGGCGGAGTCCCCGCGTACAGCGATGGGGAACGCGCTGGATCTCGTTGGCTTGTGTGCGCTGTTGGTGGTGCTGGGCGTGATCCCGATGGTCGGATTCGATGTGATTTTCCAGATCATGAGCCATCTGAAAAAATTGCGCATGTCACGCCAGGATATCCGCGATGAATTTAAACAAAACGAAGGCGACCCTCACGTGAAGGGACGTATCCGACAGATGCAGCGCCAGGCGGCGCGTCGACGCATGATGAACGACGTCCCCAATGCTGATGTCATCGTCACCAACCCCACGCACTATTCGGTGGCGCTTCAGTATGACGAAAACAAAATGAGCGCACCGAAAGTGGTGGCGAAAGGCGCTGGACTCGTGGCGTTGCGCATTCGTGAGATCGGTGCCGAAAACAAAATTCCCACGCTTGAAGCGCCGCCTCTGGCGCGTGCGCTCTATCGCCACGCCGAGATTGGTCAGCAGATCCCAGGGCAACTGTACGCCGCCGTTGCGGAAGTACTGGCCTGGGTCTGGCAGCTTAAACGCTGGCGACTTGCCGGTGGGGAACGTCCACCACAACCTGCTAATCTTCCGGTGCCTGAGGCCCTGGACTTTATGAACGAGAAGACTACCGATGGCTAATCTGGTCGCGATGCTGCGCCTGCCCAACAACATGAAAACCACGCAGTGGCAGATCCTTGCCGGGCCGATCCTCATTCTGCTGATCCTGTCGATGATGGTTCTGCCGCTACCGGCGTTTATCCTCGATCTGCTGTTTACCTTTAATATCGCGCTGTCAATTATGGTGCTGCTGGTGGCGATGTTCACTCAGCGTACGCTGGAATTCGCCGCGTTTCCGACCATTCTGCTGTTCACCACGCTGCTGCGTCTGGCGCTGAACGTGGCCTCAACCCGTATCATTTTGATGGAAGGACACACCGGTGCGGCAGCGGCAGGGAAGGTCGTTGAAGCGTTCGGTCACTTCCTGGTCGGTGGTAATTTCGCTATCGGTATCGTGGTGTTCGTTATCCTCGTCATCATCAACTTTATGGTCATCACCAAAGGTGCCGGACGTATTGCCGAAGTGGGCGCGCGCTTTGTCCTTGACGGAATGCCGGGTAAACAGATGGCGATTGACGCCGACCTTAACGCCGGTCTTATCGGCGAAGATGAAGCGAAAAAGCGTCGCTCAGAGGTGACTCAGGAAGCCGACTTCTACGGTTCGATGGACGGTGCGAGTAAGTTTGTTCGCGGTGACGCCATCGCCGGTATTTTGATTATGGTGATCAACGTCGTGGGCGGTCTGCTGGTGGGCGTGCTGCAACACGGTATGACCATGGGACATGCTGCGGAAAGCTATACCCTGCTGACCATTGGTGATGGTCTGGTGGCGCAGATCCCGGCGCTGGTGATCTCAACCGCGGCGGGCGTTATCGTCACCCGCGTGAGTACCGATCAGGACGTCGGCGAGCAGATGGTCGGTCAGCTATTCAGTAACCCCAGAGTGATGTTGCTCAGTGCAGCGGTACTGGGTCTGCTGGGGCTGGTTCCGGGTATGCCGAACCTCGTCTTCCTGATGTTTACCGCTGCGCTGTTGGGGCTGGCCTGGTGGATCCGGGGCCGTGAACAGAAGGCGCCAGCCGAACCGCAGCCGACTAAAGTTCCGGAAAATAACTCGGTGGTGGAAGCGACCTGGAATGATGTGCAACTGGAAGACTCTCTCGGCATGGAAGTGGGCTATCGCCTGATCCCAATGGTCGATTTTCAGCAGGATGGCGAGCTGTTGGGGCGTATCCGCAGTATTCGTAAAAAGTTCGCCCAGGACATGGGCTTTCTGCCGCCGGTGGTACACATCCGCGACAATATGGATCTCCAGCCAGCGCATTACCGCATTCTGATGAAAGGTGTTGAAATTGGCAGCGGAGATGCCTATCCGGGACGCTGGCTGGCGATCAACCCTGGCACTGCCGCCGGCACTTTACCGGGCGAGCAGACGGTGGACCCGGCATTTGGTCTGGATGCGATCTGGATCGAAAGCGCATTAAAAGAACAGGCACAGATTCAGGGCTTCACCGTGGTGGAGGCCAGTACCGTGGTCGCCACACATCTCAACCACCTGATTGGCCAGTACGCATCTGAACTGTTCGGCCGCCAGGAAGCGCAGCAACTGCTGGATCGCGTGTCGCAGGAGATGCCGAAGCTGACTGAAGATCTCGTGCCTGGCGTGGTGACCCTGACCACGCTGCATAAAGTGTTGCAGAATCTGCTGGACGAAAAAGTGCCGATTCGCGATATGCGTACCATTCTGGAAACGCTGGCAGAACATGCGCCGTTGCAGAGCGATCCGCATGAGCTCACTGCGGTGGTTCGCGTGGCGCTGGGGCGCGCCATCACCCAGCAGTGGTTCCCGGGTAACCATGAAGTCAGTGTGATTGGTCTTGATACCGCGCTGGAACGTCTGCTGTTGCAGGCGCTACAGGGCGGCGGTGGACTGGAGCCGGGTCTTGCCGACCGTCTGTTAGCGCAAACTCAGGAGGCGCTGTCCCGCCAGGAGATGCTGGGTGCGCCGCCAGTACTGCTGGTTAACCATGCGTTGCGTCCATTGCTGTCGCGCTTCCTGCGCCGCAGTCTGCCGCAACTGGTGGTGCTGTCGAACATGGAGTTGTCCGATAACCGTAACATTCGCATGACGGCGACCATTGGAGGTAAATAATGCGCATACTTTTTTGGCTGTTACTCTTCCCGCTGACAGTAGAGGCTGCCGGGGAAGGGGCGTGGCAGGCCAGTAGTATCGGAATTACCCTGAATCATCGCGGAGTATCCGCTTCGTCGGCACCGCTTTCATCCAGCCAGCCCGTCTCTGGCCTGATGACGCTGGTCGCCTGGCGTTATGAACTGAATGGCCCGACGCCTGCCGGTTTACGGGTGCGCTTATGCTCGCAATCCCGCTGTGTAGAGATAGAGGGGCAGAGCGGAACAACGCTGGCATTTAGCAACGTCCCCGCCGTTGAGCCGTTACGTTTTATCTGGGAAGTTCCCGGCGGCGGCCGTTTAATTCCCGCACTGAAAGTCCAGAGCAATCAGGTGATAGTGAACTACCATTAACAGTTAAACTCCTCATCAGGCAGCGGAATAAACTGCTGCCTGACCCGAATTTTTGACCTCGTCTTTTGATCTAAAAGAAACGCTGTTTTATAAATCGGTGACACGCGTTGCCGGTCTCTTTGCGTTTTTGCCATTTCACTCCTGCAGGTGGCAAAAACGAAAAGGTATCCAGGTTTGTAAGCTTTTACTGTAGCCGTGTAAGAACTCCCCCTGGCGCCGCCAACTGGCCGGGAGTCCGTCCCCCAACCATTTGCAGGGTTAACGGTAATGAAAACACGTAAAATTGGATTGGTGAATTATTTCGCCTATGGCTCAGGCGATTTCCTGGGTGCAGGCACCACGGCGCTCACGGCAGCCTGGCTGCTCTATTTCTATACAACCTTCTGCGGGCTTTCTCCCATCGAAGCGACTTTCATCTTTGCTGCTGCAAGGGTGCTGGACGCGGTTGTCAGTCCGCTGATGGGCTTTTTGACCGATAACTTCGGTTCCACCTGGTTTGGCAAACGCTTTGGCCGGCGTAAATTCTTTATCTTGCTGGGGATCCCGTGCGTATTCAGCTACTCGCTGATGTGGGTAGGGGATATGAGCTTCTGGTATTACCTGCTGACCTATTTGCTGTTTGATATCGTCTATACCATGATCCTGGTGCCTTACGAGACGCTGGTACCGGAAATGACCGATGATTTTAAACAGAAAACGAAGTTTTCCGGCGCGCGTATCGGTATGGCGCAAATGTCCGCGATTCTGGCCTCTTTCTTGCCCGGCATTTTGTTAACCGCTTTCGGCAAGGACAACCCGATCTCCTTCTTTTATGCCAGCCTGGTGTTCTCAGTGCTGTGCGCATTAATGCTGACCTTCGTCTGGTTCTTTACCTGGGAGCGCCCACGTGAAGAGTGGACGGAAGCCGCGCTGCGTGCGGAAGAGGAGAAAAAGAGCCTGACGTTTAGCCAGAGCATGAACCGCCTGTTCGTGGAGTTAAGCTCCACGCTGCGGATTAAGATATTCCGTCAGCATCTGGGGATGTACCTCGGCGGCTATATTGCGCAGGATGTGTTCAACGCTGTCTTTACCTATTACGTAGTATTTGTCCTGATGCAGGAAGCGTCAATGGCATCGAATCTGCTTGGCACGATGGCGATCTTCCAGTTTATTGCGGTCATCGCCATGATCCCGTTATGTATCCGTTTTGGACCCGCGCCGTCCTACCGGATGGTCGTGATACTGTTCGGTCTGAGTTCACTCTCCTATGCGGTGCTTTACTATGCCGGATTGAGCGATATTTACTCCCTGCTGCTACTGGTTTCTGCGGTGGCTGGTCTGGGGCGCGGCGGCATCAACTATGTACCATGGAATACCTACACCTACATTGCGGATGTGGATGAAGTCATCACCGGTCAGCGCCGCGAAGGGATCTTCGCCGGGATCATGACCCTGACGCGTAAAGCATCACAGGCAGGGGCGGTGATGCTGGTCGGGATTGTCATGCAAATGTCGGGCTTTGTTTCAGGACAGAGCACGCAGCCCGAAGCGGTCAGTCATACCATTCTGCTGATCCTCAGCTGCGGTACGCTGCTGGTGCTGGCCTGCGGCTTCCTGGTTTCCCTGCGCTTCAAACTGAATTTGCAAACCCACAGTACGCTACGCGAAGAGACGGCGAAAATGCGCGAATCCGGTCGCGCAATGCCTGAGAGTGTTACTCCGCAGGCGCGCGCCACCGTCGAGATGCTTGCCGGACTGCCGTATGAATCACTTTGGGGTAACAACAATATTGGTTACCTGAATCGTAATAAACCCGCGGCTCCTTCGCTGAAGCAGGCTGCGATATTGAATTCGACTTATCACAGAGGTTAAAGATATGAAGGTTTGGCCTGTCAAACATAGCTCGTTACTGCGTCAGCCGGAACGGTTTATCTCACGGGAAGAGCTGAAAGCGTTAATTCAGACGGTGACGACCAATCTGGTGAACATCAAGGACGAGACGGGTCAATTTCTGCTGCGCCTGGACGACGGACGTGTGATTGACACCAAGGGCTGGGCAGGGTGGGAATGGACGCATGGAATCGGGCTGTATGGGATGTATCAGTACTACCAACAGACCGGCGACGAGACGATGCGCGATATCATCGACAACTGGTTCGCAGACCGTTTTGCCGAAGGGACTACCACCAAAAACGTCAACACGATGGCGCCGTTCCTGACGCTGGCGTATCGCTATGAGGAGACGCGTAATCCGGCTTATCTGCCGTGGCTCGACGCGTGGGCGGAATGGGCGATGTATGAGATGCCGCGTACCGATCACGGCGGCATGCAGCACATCACGCTGGCGGAAGAGAACCATCAGCAGATGTGGGACGACACCCTGATGATGACGGTGCTGCCGCTGGCGAAAATCGGCAAGTTGCTTAACCGGCCTGAATACGTGGAAGAGGCGACCTATCAGTTTCTGCTGCACGTACAGAATCTGATGGATCGGGAGACCGGCCTGTGGTTCCACGGCTGGAATTATGATGGGCATCATAACTTTGCCAATGCCCGCTGGGCGCGCGGCAATAGCTGGCTGACCATCGTGATCCCGGACTTCCTTGAACTGGTGGATTTGCCGGAAAACAGCGCAGTGCGCCGCTATCTGGTCCAGGTACTGAATGCGCAGATTGCCGCGCTGGCGAACTGTCAGGATGAGAGCGGGCTTTGGCATACGCTGCTTGACGATCCGCATTCCTACCTGGAAGCCTCCGCCACCGCAGGGTTCGCCTACGGGATTTTAAAAGCCGTGCGTAAGCGCTATGTCAGTGCAAACTATGCCGACGTGGCGGAAAAAGCAATTCGTGGAATTGTGCGGAACATTTCACCGCAAGGGGAGTTATTACAAACTTCATTCGGTACAGGAATGGGGCACGATCTTGACTTCTATCGGGCGATACCGCTGACGTCCATGCCCTACGGCCAGGCAATGGCGATGTTGTGTCTGACGGAGTATTTGCGGAAGTATTTCTGATAGCCTGATAGCAAAAACCCGGCGCTTGCCGGGTTTTTTCTGTAACTTACATCCGCTCTACGGTTTCGATCCCCAGAGTATCCAGACCGAGCTTCAATGTTTTCGCCGTCAGCAGAGCCAGTTTCAGGCGGCTGTTACGAACCTCTTCGTTCTCTGCGCTCAGAATTGGGCAGTGCTCGTAGAAGCCAGAGAACAGACCGGCGACATCATACAGATAGGCACACATCACGTGCGGGGTCCCTTCACGTGCGACAACGGTCAGCGTCTCTTCGAACTGCAGCAGACGGGCAGCCAGCTGTGCTTCGCGATCTTCGCTGAGCATAACCTTAGCATTCGCCAGGTCATTTTCATCCAGTCCGGACTTACGGAATACCGACAGCACGCGGGTGTAGGCGTATTGCATGTATGGCGCGGTGTTACCTTCGAACGCCAGCATGTTGTCCCAGTCGAAGATGTAGTCGGTGGTACGGTTTTTGGACAGATCGGCGTATTTCACCGCGCCAATACCGACAGCGTTAGCCAGTTTTTCCAGCTCGTCTGCTGGCATATCCGGATTCTTCTCACTCACCAGACGGCGTGCGCGTTCCAGCGCTTCGTCCAGCAGGTCAGCCAGTTTCACGGTGCCGCCTGCGCGGGTTTTGAACGGTTTACCGTCTTTACCCAGCATCATGCCAAACATATGGTGTTCCAGCGGCACGGAGTCCGGTACATAACCGGCTTTACGCACGATGGTCCATGCCTGCATCAGGTGCTGATGCTGACGGGAGTCGATGTAATAGAGCACGCGATCGGCATGCAGCGTCTCATAACGGTATTTGGCGCAGGCAATATCGGTGGTGGTATACAGATAACCGCCATCTTTCTTCTGAATGATGACGCCCATCGGTTCGCCTTCCTTGTTTTTATACTCATCAAGGAATACCACCGTTGCGCCTTCGCTCTCGACGGCCAGACCTTTGGCTTTCAGATCGGCTACGATCCCCGGCAGCATCGGGTTGTACAGGCTTTCACCCATCACATCGTCGCGAGTCAGGGTCACATTCAGACGGTCATAGGTGATCTGGTTCTGGGACATGGTGATGTCGACCAGCTTGCGCCACATTTGCAGGAAGTACTCGTCGCCACCTTGCAGTTTAACCACATAGCTACGTGCGCGCTCGGCGAAGGCTTCGTCTTCGTCGTAGTGTTTTTTGGCTTCACGGTAGAAACCTTCGAGATCGGCCAGCGCCATTTCACCGGCGTTTTCCTGTTGCTGTTTTTCCAGGTAAGCGATCAGCATACCGAACTGGGTGCCCCAGTCGCCGACGTGGTTGGCGCGAATAACGTGGTGGCCGAGGAACTCAAGGGTACGCACGGCGGCATCACCAATAATGGTGGAACGCAGATGCCCGACGTGCATCTCTTTCGCCACGTTCGGCGCGGAGTAATCTATCACCACCGTCTGCTTCGCGGGTTTTGCCACGCCGAGACGATCGGAGGTCAGTGCCTGTTCCACGTGTTCTGCCAGGAACGCCGGGTCGAGGAAAATGTTGATAAAGCCAGGGCCCGCGATTTCAACTTTACTGGCGATACCGTTCAGATCCAGATGAGTCAGCACCTGCTCAGCCAGTTGTCGCGGAGCCATACCCAGTTTTTTAGCAACTGCCATCATGCCATTGGCCTGATAGTCGCCGAACTGTACTTTTGCTGACTGACGAACCTGCGGTTCGCAATCTGCAGGCGCGCCTGCAGCAATCATGGCCTGACTGACTTTTTCTGAGAGAAGAGCCTGAATATTCACCGGAATACCTTACGTTGATGAAGCGGGATGTTGTTTACCGCACCAGTTTAAGAATTAAGGGCGGGAGTATACTGCAAATGCCCCCCTGCGTCAGCACCGCACAGCCGTAAGCGCGTACAGAAAATAAGCGTTAAAGGAGTGCATAAGCATGCATACCGCAAAACCTGCAATCTGCAGTTGGTTGCAAGAGGCCAACAGAGTAAATTAGCGGCTTTGAACACCGATAAGAGCTCTCATTATGGCGAACTGGCAGACTATTGACGAACTGCATGATATTTCCGCAGATTTACCGCGATTCACTCAGGCGTTCACAGAACTTTCCACTCGCCTCGGTCTGGATGTTGCACCGCTTGAGGCCGATCACATTTCTTTGCGCTGTCATCAGGATGCCACTGCTGAACGCTGGCGTCGTGGATTTGAACAATGCGGCAAGTTGCTGTCGGAAAATACTATCAACGGCAGACCGATTTGCCTGTTTAAATTGCATGAGCCGGTGTGCGTCGCGCACTGGCTTTTCTACATTGTGGAACTGCCGTGGCCCGGAGAAAAGCGGTATCCTCATGAAGGGTGGGAGCATATTGAAATCGTCCTGCCGGGCTCCCCTGAAACCCTGAATGCCCGCGCGCTGGCGCTGCTTTCGGACGACGGATTAAGCCAGCCGGGTATGTTTGTGAAAACCAGTTCACCGAAAGGGGAACACGAACGTCTGCCAAACCCGACGCTGGCGGTCACTGACGGGAAGGTAACCGTCAAATTCCACCCATGGTCGATTGAGGCGATTGTCGCCAGTGAACAGCAACAGGAGTGAATATGGCATTGTTGGAAATCTGTTGTTACAGCATGGAGTGCGCGCTCACGGCGCAGCAAAACAGTGCGGACCGCATTGAACTGTGTGCCGCGCCAAAGGAGGGGGGCTTAACGCCGTCACTGGGCGTATTGCGCTCGGTCCGTCAGGCGGTGACGATTCCGGTGCATCCCATTATCCGTCCGCGCGGTGGCGATTTCTGTTATACCGACGGTGAGTTCGCTGCGATGCTGGACGATGTGCGAACCGTGCGCGAACTGGGTTTTCCCGGACTGGTAACCGGTATTCTTGATCCTGATGGTCACGTTGATATGCCGCGTATGCAGCAGATTATGGATGCAGCGGGCCCACTGGCGGTGACCTTCCATCGCGCCTTTGACATGTGTGCGAATCCGTTAAATGCGCTGGAGAATCTTGCAGAATTGGGGATTGTCAGAGTGCTGACGTCGGGGCAAAAATCTGACGCAGTGCAAGGTTTAGCAAATATTTTGGAACTTATTGCTCAACCCGGTGCTCCAATCATTATGGCCGGAGCGGGGGTTCGCGCAGAAAATTTGTCGCGTTTCCTGGATGCCGGGGTACGGGAAGTACACAGCTCTGCCGGAACCTTGAGGGTGTCACCGATGCGTTATCGCAATCAGGGTTTGTCAATGTCGACAGACAAGCAAGCGGATGAATATTCCCGCTATGCAGTAGACGGCAAGGCGGTTGCTGAGATGAAAGGAATCATCGTTCGCCATCAGGCCAAATGATTTTACCGTTGCATCATGTCGCCCAATATGATGCTTGCTCGTACCAGGCCCCTGCCCATTCAACAGGGGCCTTTTTTTACGCTAAATTCAGCTGATGAATGAAACCGTAGGCCGGATGCGCTTCGCTTATCCGGCCTACGACCCACAACATCAGGGTTTACGTGCGATCAATACCGCGCGTAACGGGGCAGGGTAGCCTTCGATGGTTTTGCTGCGATCGTTCGGGTCGAGGAAGTCGGCCAGCGACTCCGTGACCATCCATTCGGTACGACGCTGCTCTTCGGTTGAAGTGATGCAGACGTCAGCGATGCGCACATCGACAAAGCCGCATTTCTCCAGCCAGTTTTTCAGCGCCAGAGCTGAAGGGATGAAATAGACGTTGCGCATTTGCGCGTAGCGGTCGCCCGGTACCAGCACGGTGTTTTCGTCGCCTTCCACCACCAGGGTTTCAAGCACCAGTTCTCCGTCGTTCACCAACTGATCTTTCAACTGCCAGAGATGCTCCAGCGGTGAGCGGCGATGGTAAAGCACACCCATCGAAAAGACGGTATCAAACGCATTCAGCGCTGGCAGTTGTTCTATGCCCAGCGGCAGCAGATGCGCACGCTGATCGTTACCCAACAGTTTACGTACCGCTTCAAACTGGCACAGGAACAGTTGCGTTGGGTCAATGCCGACGGCCAGATGTGCCCCTGCGCCAATCATCCGCCACATGTGGTAGCCACTACCGCAGCCGACATCCAGGATCGTGCGACCGGTCAGATCCGACAGATGCGGCAACACACGATCCCATTTCCAGTCGGAGCGCCACTCGGTATCAATGTTCACGCCATACAGCGAGTACGGACCTTTACGCCACGGCATCAGATTTCGCATCAGCGTATCGATACGCTTGATTTGCCCGGGACTCAGCGGCTCTTCACTTTCTGCCGTCACGCTGTGCAATAAATCCAGACGATACGGGGTCAGTTCTGGTAGAAATTCCACCGCGTTGGACCATTGTTTAAAGAGACCGTGCTGATCGCGCTGCCAGGCGGCAATCTGCGCGGGCAGTGTTTCCAGCCAGTGGGCAAGATGATTTTTGGCAATCAGCTGATAGAAGTTACCAAAGTCGATCATGCGCTCGCCCCGGCTTTCAGCGCCACCAGAGATCCAAAGTTAAAACACTGGAACCACAGTTCGCTGTGCTCAAAACCGGCCTGACGCAGGCGTGTTTTGTGGGTTTCAACGGAATCGGTCAGCATCACGTTTTCCAGCATGCTGCGCTTCTGGCTGATCTCCAGTTCGCTATAGCCGTTAGCTCGCTTGAAGTCGTGATGCATGTTGAACAGCAGTTCGCCGACTTTCGCATCCTCAAAGCTGAATTTTTCCGACAGCACCAGCGCACCGCCTGGATTCAGCCCCTGATAAATCTTATCCAACAACGCCTGGCGCTCCGGCGGCTCAAGGAATTGCAGGGTAAAATTCAGTACCACCAGTGAGGCGTTCTCGATGGTAATCGTGCGGATGTCACCTTCCACGACCTCAACCGGTGTCGGTGCCTTGTAAGCGTCGATATGACGGCGGCAACGTTCGATCATCGCCGGGGAGTTATCAATGGCGATAATTTTGCAGTTTTCATGATGAATATTGCGACGCACTGAGAGCGTCGCCGCACCCAACGAACAACCCAGGTCGTAAACCTGCGTATCCGGCTGCACAAAGCGCTCGGCAAGCATGCCAATCATCGAAATGATATTGGAATAGCCGGGGACAGAACGCTGGATCATATCCGGGAAGACTTCGGCTACCCGTTCATCGAAAGTCCAGTCGCCCAGGCTGGCGATAGGCGCAGAAAAAAGCGTGTCGCGGTGAGACATAACGTAAAAATCCGGGAAAAATAAAGTGGCGTATTGTGCGCTAATGCAGGGAGAAAACCAACTCCCACGGCATATACCAAAGGTTCGCCAACACCATCAGCAACAATGCACACCAGGTGGCGCTCATACCAGAGCGACGCCAGCGGAACAGACGGTGGTGGAAACCGTAATAATGCATCAGCCGACCCACGAGCAGAATAATGCCGCAAATATGCACCATCCAGGTTTCTGCGCCATTCATTTCCATAAACAGCAACAGCACTAACGCGACGGGAATGTATTCCACCGCATTACCATGAATGCGAATGGCGGTCTGGAGTTCACTGAAGCCGCCGTCGCCATAGGCAACGCGGTATTGCATCCGCAGGCGGACAACGTCAAAAGAAAACTTCATCAACAACAACGCACCCAAAACGGCATACAGCGCGCTTACCATACAAACTCCCTTTAAAATGGCTGATGGCACTGTCTATGATAGGTGGCAATTTCAGAAAAGAGAAGATTGCTGTGGAATGGACGGAGCAGTTCCAATGTCTGGCAAGACGTTGTGTAGGTCCTGCCACAAGGTATCAACCAGCTCCGGAGCCTGCGCGATATCGGGGGTATGCAAAAAAAGATACGGCGTGGCGGTCTGCGCCCAGAGTGGTAATTTTTGTAGCCATGCGGCAAAGAATTCCCGATTTTGCTGCATGTCATCGCTGCCGATAAAGCGCACCAGCGGATGGTTCGCGGTGACGACCGCATGCACCGGCAGCTTCGGTTTCTTGCGCTGAGCATCACGGATGACTTCATTGTGTGCGCGGGCCGCGTGTACCGGACGACTGTCGAGGATCACCCGATTCACCCCGCGCTGATGCAAACCACTGTTGAGCTGCTGTTCAGCGCTACCTTTGGCGAAAAACTCTGGGTGACGCACTTCGACGCCGTAGGTAAACGTCTGCGGCAAGGAATCGAGAAAATGCCAGAGGGCAGGGAGATCGCGTGGACCAAAGCTGGCGGGTAATTGCAGCCAGTACTGACCGATGCGGGTTTCCAGCGGTGACAGTCGGGTCAGAAACTCGTGGAGCAAATCATCGCAGTTGCGTAAAGCCGCCTGATGGGAAATGGTCGCCGGAAATTTAAAACAGAAACGGAACGCATCCGTCGTTTGCGCGTGCCAGCGTGCAACAATCTCTGCTTTTGGCAACGCGTACAGGGTAGTGTTGCCCTCCACGCAGTTAAAGTGGCGGGCATACTCTTCAAGACCGGTGATGCCAAGACGTACCCATTTCGGGTGCGACCATTGTGGCAGGCCAATATAGATCATAAGGCGTTGACGATCTCTTCTGTACTGCGCACGCGCGCGATGCGAGGGAAAATGTGCGACAGGCTGTTCTGATGTTGATCGGCGCTGGCGGCGCTACAGGCGTCTTCGGCAATCACCAGACTAAAGCCCAGTTCCCAGGCGTTTCGCGCGGTGGACTCGACGCCAATGTTGGTCGAAATCCCGCACAGCACGAGGGTGTCGATACCACGACGGCGTAACTGAAGCTCCAGGTCTGTGCCATAGAATGCGCCCCACTGGCGTTTGGTGACTTCCAGGTCGCTGTCGGCTTTGCCCAGCGCTTTTGGATACGTCCACCAGTTTTCCGGCAGCGCTTTAGCCGGTGCCTGTGCGTCAACAGGCTGTTTGAGCGCTTCAGCGTAATCTTCAGACCAGCCTACGCGGACCATCACTACCGTTGAGCCTTTAGCACGAAATGTCTGCGCCAGTTGCGCCGCACGTGCCACCACGTCATTGGCTGAATGAGGGCCGCCGGCAAAGGGCAGGATCCCTTCCTGCAGGTCAATAATGACCAGGGCTGTCGTTTTAGCGTTCAGTTGTAACATGGTAACTCCCGTCAAAAATCAAAATTCCGTTACACCTTAATCGCGATTGCGTGTGTAAGGAGCGACAATTTTTGTTATTTTTTGTGAGAATTCGCAAGGCTCGTCCAGGAAACAGGCGTACAGTCAGTACCAGACTTATCGTGCGGCAGAATTTCCAGTATAATAGCCGCCTTTTTCATTCAGTTGTGACATACAGTTAAAGCTGCGACATCGTGGCCTGCAAGACAGGCGACAATCCGCCTGCGGCTAATTAAGGGATATCTCATGCGTACAGAATATTGCGGACAGCTCCGTTTGTCCCACGTGGGGCAGCAGGTGACTCTGTGTGGTTGGGTCAACCGTCGTCGTGATCTTGGTAGTCTGATCTTCATCGACATGCGCGATCGCGAAGGTATCGTGCAGGTGTTTTTCGATCCGGATCGGGCGGACGCGTTAAAGCTGGCCTCTGAACTGCGTAATGAGTTCTGCATCCAGGTGACGGGCACCGTGCGTGCGCGTGACGAGAAAAACGTCAATAGCGAGATGGCAACGGGCGAAATCGAAGTGCTGGCCTCTTCGCTGACGATCATCAACCGGGCAGAATCACTGCCGCTTGACTCCAACCACGTGAACACCGAAGAAGCGCGTCTGAAGTACCGCTATCTGGATCTGCGTCGCCCGGAAATGGCGCAGCGCCTGAAAACCCGCGCGAAGATCACCAGCCTGGTGCGCCGCTTTATGGACGATCACGGTTTCCTTGATATCGAAACCCCGATGCTGACCAAAGCCACGCCGGAAGGTGCGCGTGACTATCTGGTTCCTTCCCGCGTACATAAAGGTAAATTCTACGCGCTGCCGCAGTCTCCTCAATTGTTCAAACAATTGCTGATGATGTCCGGTTTTGACCGCTACTATCAGATCGTCAAGTGCTTCCGCGACGAAGACCTTCGTGCTGACCGTCAGCCAGAATTTACCCAGATCGATGTGGAAACCTCCTTCATGACCGCCGAACAGGTGCGTGAAGTGATGGAAGCGCTGGTGCGTAGCCTGTGGCAGGACGTGAAAGGTGTGGATCTGGGCGACTTCCCTGTCATGACTTTTGCTGAAGCTGAACGTCGGTACGGTTCCGACAAACCGGATTTGCGTAACCCAATGGAGCTGGTGGACGTTGCCGATCTGCTGAAGGCCGTTGAGTTCGCCGTGTTCTCTGGTCCGGCGAACGATCCGAAAGGACGCGTTGCTGCGCTGCGCGTTCCGGGCGGCGCTGCACTGAGCCGTAAGCAGATCGACGACTACGGTAATTTCATTAAGATCTACGGCGCGAAAGGTTTGGCTTACATTAAAGTCACCGAGCGTGCGAAAGGTCTGGAAGGCATCAACAGTCCGGTGGCGAAATTCCTCAATGCGGAAATCGTGGACGCGATCCTTGAGCGCACTGGCGCACAAGACGGCGATATGATTTTCTTCGGCGCGGACAACAAGAAAGTGGTTGCCGATGCGCTGGGCGCGCTACGTCTGAAACTGGGCAAAGACCTGAGCCTGACTGACGAAACGAAATGGGCGCCGCTGTGGGTTATCGATTTCCCGATGTTCGAAGATGACGGTGAAGGCGGTCTGACCGCAATGCACCATCCGTTCACCTCACCGAAAGACATGACGGCTGCGCAACTGAAAGCTGCACCGGAAGATGCGGTGGCGAACGCCTATGATATGGTCATCAACGGCTACGAAGTGGGCGGCGGTTCCGTGCGTATTCACAGCGGTGAAATGCAGCAGACCGTGTTTGGCATTCTGGGTATCAATGAACAGGAACAGCGTGAGAAATTTGGCTTCCTGCTGGACGCGCTGAAATACGGTACGCCGCCGCACGCTGGTCTGGCATTCGGCCTTGACCGTTTGACCATGCTGCTGACCGGTACCGATAATATCCGCGATGTTATTGCCTTCCCGAAAACCACCGCCGCGGCCTGCCTGATGACCGAAGCGCCGAGCGTTGCTAACCCAACAGCACTGGCTGAACTGGGTATTCAGGTCGTTAAGAAAGACAATAAAGAGTCGTTGGAGAACGAATAATATGACATTTAAGCGTCCTGTTTCTGTCCTGGTCGTGATTTTTGCCCAAGAGACGAAACGGGTGCTGATGTTGCAGCGACGCGATGACCCTGAATTCTGGCAGTCGGTTACCGGCAGTGTGGAAGAAGGGGAGACCGCGTCGCAGGCCGCCATGCGTGAAGTAAAGGAAGAGGTCGCCATCGACGTTGCGTCTGAGCAACTGACCTTAATTGACTGTCAGCGCACGGTGGAGTTTGAGATTTTTTCACATTTACGTCATCGCTATGCACCGGGTGTGGTGCGCAACACAGAATCCTGGTTCTGCCTTGCGCTGCCGCGCGAGCGGCAGATCGTTTTTAGCGAACACCTGACCTACCAGTGGCTTGATGCGCCAGCTGCGGCGGCGCTCACCAAGTCATGGAGCAACCGGCAGGCGATTGAAGAATTTGTAATTAACATCGCCTGAGAAGGCATGCTTTTTGAGGAAATATTTATGGCAGGTCATAGTAAATGGGCCAACACCAGACATCGTAAAGCGGCGCAGGATGCTAAGCGCGGCAAAATTTTCACCAAGATCATTCGTGAACTGGTGACGGCGGCTAAACTTGGCGGCGGCGATCCGGATGCGAACCCGCGTCTGCGTGCAGCTGTGGACAAAGCGCTGGCAAACAACATGACCCGTGACACCCTGAACCGTGCAATCGCCCGTGGCGTGGGCGGTGATGATGATGCGAACATGGAAACCATCATCTATGAAGGTTACGGTCCTGGCGGCACGGCGGTTATGATTGAATGCCTGTCTGATAACCGTAACCGTACGGTGGCAGAAGTGCGTCACGCGTTCAGCAAATGCGGCGGTAACCTGGGGACGGATGGTTCTGTCTCCTATCTGTTCAGCAAGAAGGGCGTGATCTCCTTCGAAAAAGGGGATGAAGATGCGATCATGGAAGCGGCGCTGGAAGCCGGTGCGGAAGACGTTGTGACCTTCGATGACGGGGCTATTGACGTCTACACGGCATGGGAAGAGATGGGCAAAGTCCGTGACGCGCTGGAAGCGGCGGGTCTGAAAGCCGACAGCGCTGAAGTCTCAATGATCCCGTCAACCAAGGCGGACATGGATGCGGAAACCGCGCCGAAACTGATGCGTCTGATCGACATGCTGGAAGATTGTGACGACGTGCAGGAAGTCTACCACAACGGTGAAATCTCTGATGAGGTTGCCGCTACATTAGAATGATGTGGCTTAATCCCGTTACAACCGGAGGCGCGTGATGTCCATCATTCTCGGTATTGATCCGGGCTCCCGCGTCACCGGTTACGGCGTGATTCGTCAGGTAGGCAGGCAACTGACGTATCTCGGCAGCGGCTGTATTCGCACCAAAGTCGACGATCTTCCGTCACGCCTTAAGCTGATTTATGCCGGTGTGACGGAAATCATCACCCAGTTTCAGCCCGACTACTTTGCCATCGAGCAGGTGTTTATGGCGAAGAACGCCGATTCTGCGCTCAAACTGGGGCAGGCGCGCGGGGTGGCGATTGTCGCGGCAGTGAACCAGGAACTGCCGGTATTTGAGTACGCGGCGCGTCAGGTGAAGCAGACGGTAGTCGGCATAGGTAGCGCAGAGAAAAGCCAGGTGCAGCACATGGTGCGAACCTTGCTGAAACTGCAGGCTAATCCGCAGGCGGATGCGGCAGATGCGCTGGCCATCGCCATTACCCACTGCCATGTCAGTCAGAATGCGATGCAAGTGAGTGAGTCGCGCCTCAATCTCGCGCGAGGTCGCTTGCGATAATGACAAATGAGGCTGGATATCTATCCAGCCTTTTTTTATGATACAGCTTTACTTTCGGCCCAACGCAGGAGCGTAACGTGATAGGCAGACTCAGAGGCATCATTCTGGAAAAACAACCCCCGCTGGTGTTACTCGAAGTGGGCGGCGTCGGCTATGAAGTGCATATGCCAATGACCTGTTTTTATGAGCTCCCGGAATCCGGAAAAGAAGCCGTTGTCTTTACCCACTTCGTGGTGCGCGAAGACGCACAGCTGCTGTACGGCTTTAACAATAAACAAGAGCGCACGTTGTTCAAAGAGCTCATCAAAACTAACGGCGTCGGGCCAAAACTGGCGCTGGCGATCCTGTCCGGGATGTCCGCACAGCAGTTCGTTAACGCTGTCGAACGTGAAGATCCTGCCGCGCTGGTGAAACTGCCAGGTATCGGCAAAAAGACGGCGGAACGACTGATTGTTGAAATGAAAGACCGCTTCAAAGGTCTGCATGGCGATCTCTTTACGCCAGCTGCCGATCTGGTGCTGACCTCGCCGGCGAGTCCGGCTACGGACGATGCCGAACAGGAAGCGGTTGCGGCGCTGGTGGCGCTGGGCTATAAACCACAGGAAGCCAGCCGCATGGTGAGCAAAATCGCTCGCCCGGATGCCAGCAGCGAAACATTGATCCGCGAAGCCCTGCGCGCCGCGTTATGAGGTAAAGGATGATAGAAGCAGATCGCCTGATTTCGGCAGGTGCCACCCTCACAGAAGAGGTAGCCGATCGCGCCATTCGCCCGAAATTACTCGAAGAGTACATCGGTCAACCGCAGGTGCGCTCGCAGATGGAGATTTTCATCCAGGCGGCAAAACTGCGTGGCGATGCGCTCGACCACCTGCTGATTTTTGGTCCTCCCGGTCTGGGAAAAACCACGCTTGCCAACATTGTTGCCAATGAAATGGGCGTCAATCTGCGCACCACGTCCGGCCCGGTGCTGGAAAAAGCGGGCGATCTGGCCGCGATGCTGACCAACCTTGAACCCCACGACGTGCTGTTCATCGATGAGATTCATCGACTGTCTCCGGTGGTGGAAGAGGTGCTCTATCCGGCGATGGAAGATTATCAGCTGGATATTATGATCGGCGAAGGGCCGGCCGCGCGTTCGATTAAAATCGATCTGCCACCCTTTACCCTGATCGGCGCGACGACTCGCGCGGGGTCACTGACCTCACCGCTGCGCGATCGTTTTGGCATTGTGCAGCGTCTGGAGTTCTATCAGGTGCCGGATCTCCAGTATATCGTTGGGCGCAGTGCGCGCTTTATGGGGCTGGAGATGAGCGATGAGGGGGCGCTGGAGGTGGCGCGTCGCGCGCGAGGAACGCCGCGTATCGCTAACCGTCTGCTCAGACGCGTACGGGACTTCGCCGAAGTGAAGCATGACGGTACCATTTCCGCTGCTATTGCCGCGCAGGCGCTGGATATGCTGAACGTTGATGCCGAAGGCTTCGATTATATGGACCGCAAGCTACTGCTGGCGGTGATCGACAAATTCTTTGGTGGGCCGGTCGGGCTGGATAACCTGGCAGCGGCCATCGGTGAAGAGCGTGAAACGATTGAGGATGTGCTGGAGCCGTATCTGATCCAGCAAGGCTTTTTGCAGCGCACGCCGCGCGGAAGAATGGCGACAGTACGCGCCTGGAATCACTTTGGTATCACGCCGCCGGAAATGCCGTAATTCCTCGAGCCTGATGGCGCTTCGCTTATCAGGCCTACTCGATGTTGTAGGCCCGGCAAGCGAAGCGCCATCAGGCAAATCAGGCCGCTGCCTTCTTCGACATACTCAGAATAAACAGCAGTGCGGCGCACAGCACGACTGACGGACCCGCAGGGGTATCGTAAAAGGCCGAGAAGGTCAGCCCGCCTGTAACCGCTATCATCCCAACCCCTACCGCAACGCCCGCCATCTGTTCTGGCGTACGGGCAAAACGCCGCGCCGTGGCCGCAGGGATAATCAACAACGAGGTAATGATCAGCGCCCCGACGAACTTCATCGCCACGCCAATGGTTAAGGCGGTAACCAGCATCAACAGCAGCTTCACGCGCTGCAACTTCACGCCGTCAACAAACGCCAGATCGGGGCTGATGGTCATCGACAGCAGATTGCGCCATTGCCAGAAGAGGATCGCCAGAACGACAACCACGCCAATGGCGATAGAAATTAAATCGTCCGGTGTAACGGCCAGCAGATCGCCAAACAGGTAGGCCATCAGATCCACACGGATATTTGACATCAGGCTGACCACCACCAGACCCAGCGACAGCGCACTGTGCGCCATAATGCCTAGCAGCGTATCAATGGCGAGGTGAGGGCGTTTCTCCAGCCACACCAGGCCTGCCGCGAGCATCAGCGTGACGGCAATCACGGCATAGAAAGGGTTGACATCCAGCAACAGTCCAAAGGCGACGCCAAGCAGCGACGCATGCGCCAGCGTATCGCCAAAATAGGACATCCGACGCCAGACGACGAACGAACCCAGCGGGCCTGCCGCACAGGCCAGCATGATCCCGGCTAACCAGCCGGGCAATAATAATTCAATCATGAGTGACCATTTCCCCGACGCAGCACAATACGACCCTGCAGATCGTGGCGATGATTATGATGATGACGATAAATTCCCAATTGTTCCGCGCCGCGAGGACCGAACATTGAGATAAATTCCGGGTGCATGGAAACGATTTCAGGGGTGCCAGAACAACAAATATGATGGTTCAGACACAGCACTTCGTCGGTTTTTGCCATTACCAGATGCAGGTCATGGGACACCATCAGCACGGCGCAGTCCAGTTCGCGACGTAGCTGATCGATAAGGTCATACAGCGCGACCTGGCCATTGACATCCACACCCTGGGTGGGCTCGTCAAGCACCAGAAGCTGTGGCTGGTTGAGGAGCGCGCGTGCTAACAGTACGCGCTGAGTTTCTCCTCCGGAGAGCTTTTGCATCGGCGCGTCAATCAGATGCCCGGCCTGCACGCGCTTCAGGGCCGGCAGGATGTCATCTTTCTTCGTTCCGGGGCGCAGGCGCAAGAAACGACTGACAGTGAGCGGCAGTGTGGTATCGAGATACAATTTCTGCGGGACGTAGCCAATTCGCAGCTTGCCGTCACGCTTGATCACCCCTTCATCCGGGGCTACCAGCCCGAGGACGGCCCGAACAAGAGTTGACTTCCCGGCACCATTTGGGCCGAGCAGCGTTAAAATTTTTCCAGGTCTCAGTTCGAGCGAAACGTCAGAAAGGACGCGGCGCTGACCGAAAGAGACCGAGACATTTTCCAGTGAAACCAAAGTCGTCATGTCAATTTTAGTCTTGCAGAAGTTATAGAATGTTATAATATCACATTTCTCACATTCATTACGATGATTGGTCGCATTATGTTACATAAAAATACGCTTCTTTTCGCTGCATTATCCGCCGCTCTTTGGGGCAGTGCAACACAGGCGGCAAATGCCGCTGTGGTCGCCTCCCTGAAACCTTTAGGGTTCATAGCTTCTGCCATTGCTGATGGCGTTACGGATACACAAGTCTTACTTCCGGATGGGGCATCCGAACATGACTATTCATTGCGTCCATCTGACGTAAAACGCTTACAGGGCGCGGACTTAGTTGTCTGGATTGGACCTGAGATGGAGGCGTTCATGGAAAAATCCGTCAGTAACATTCCCGAGGCTAAGCAGGTAACGATTGCGCAGCTCAATGACGTGAAACCGTTGCTCATGAAAGGAGCAGACGATGATGATGATGACCACGGTCACGATCATGGGCACGCCGAAAAAGGTGACGCACATCACCATCATGGTGATTACAACATGCATCTTTGGCTCTCCCCAGAGATAGCGCGGGCCTCAGCGGTTGCAATCCATGAAAAATTAGTGGAACTTATGCCGCAAAGTCGAGCCAAACTTGACGCCAACCTGAAGGATTTTGAGGCACAATTAGCCACAACCGATAAGCAGGTTGGTAACGAGCTCGCACCACTCAAGGGTAAAGGTTATTTCGTTTTTCACGACGCCTATGGCTATTACGAAAAACACTACGGACTCACTCCGCTGGGTCATTTCACCGTCAACCCTGAGATACAACCTGGTGCGCAGCGTTTACATGAAATAAGAACACAGTTGGTTGAGCAAAAAGCAACCTGCGTTTTTGCTGAGCCACAGTTCAGGCCAGCGGTCGTTGAAGCCGTTGCGAGAGGGACATCCGTTCGAATGGGAACGTTGGATCCCCTCGGGACAAATATCAAACTGGGTAAAACGAGCTATTCAGCGTTCTTGAACCAACTAGCGAACCAGTATGCGAGCTGCCTGAAAGGAGATTAATGAGGAAGTGAATACGTGCAACAGATAGCCCGCTCTGTCGCCCTGGCATTTAATAATCTGCCAAGACCCCATCGCGTTATGTTGGGGTCGCTTACTGTTCTGACACTGGCCGTCGCTGTCTGGCGGCCTTATGTTTATCACCCGGAATCCACCCCCATTGTTAAAACGATCGAACTGGAGAAGAGCGAAATTCGTTCACTGCTCCCGGAGGCCAGCGAGCCTATCGATCAGGCAGCGCAGGAAGATGAAGCGATTCCTCAGGATGAACTGGACGACAAAACCTCAGGGGAAGCTGGCGTTCATGAATATGTGGTTTCGACGGGCGATACGCTCAGCAGTATTCTGAACCAGTACGGCATTGATATGGGAGATATCACACAGCTTGCCGCCTCCGATAAAGAACTGCGTAATCTGAAGATTGGTCAACAACTCTCCTGGACACTGACGGCGGACGGCGATTTACAACGACTGACGTGGGAAATGTCGCGTCGCGAAACCCGTACCTATGACCGTACTGCGGCGAACGGCTTTAAGATGAGCGCTGAAACGCAGCAGGGCGACTGGGTAAACAGCCTGATGAAAGGTACTGTCGGCAACAGCTTCGTGGCCAGCGCGAAAAATGCCGGGCTGACCAGCGCGGAAATCAGTGCGGTGATTAAAGCGATGCAGTGGCAGATGGACTTCCGCAAATTGAAAAAAGGCGATGAGTTCTCTGTACTGATGTCCCGCGAAATGCTGGACGGCAAGCGTGAGCAGAGCCAGCTGCTGGGCGTGCGTCTGCGTTCAGAAGGTAAAGATTACTACGCTATCCGTGCCGAAGACGGTAAGTTCTACGACCGCAACGGTACCGGGCTGGCGAAAGGTTTCCTGCGTTTCCCGACGGCGAAACAGTTCCGCATTTCGTCTAACTTTAATCCGCGCCGTACTAACCCGGTTACCGGGCGTGTCGCACCGCACAGAGGTGTGGACTTCGCGATGCCGCAGGGGACACCGGTGCTGTCTGTTGGTGATGGTGAAGTCGTTGTCGCGAAGCGCAGTGGGGCCGCCGGGTATTATGTGGCGGTGCGTCACGGTCGTACCTATACCACGCGCTATATGCACCTGCGTAAGCTGCTGGTGAAACCAGGACAAAAGGTTAAACGTGGCGACCGTATCGCGCTTTCTGGTAACACCGGGCGTTCTACCGGCCCGCACCTGCACTATGAAGTGTGGATCAACCAGCAGGCGGTTAACCCGTTGACCGCGAAACTGCCGCGTACCGAAGGGCTGACCGGTAAAGATCGTACCGATTACCTGGCGCAGGTCAAAGAGGTTCTGCCGCAGTTACGCTTCGATTAATCATTCATGACATCAAAGCCGGTACGCAGCGCGTGTGCCGGCTTTTTTATTTTGTGCGCGGCAGGGTGCGCCGCTACACTATCATCAGATTTACTTTTGCGTCATCAGGCACTGGATAAGCATGGAAACAAAAAAAAATAATAGTGAGTACATCCCTGAGTTTGAGAAATCCTTTCGCCATCCGCGCTACTGGGGCGCATGGCTGGGCGTCGCGGCGATGGCGGGCATTGCCTTAACGCCTGCGTCTTTTCGCGATCCGCTGCTGGCGAAACTGGGCCGTTTTGCGGGACGTCTTGGCAAAAGCTCGCGTCGTCGGGCGCGGATTAACCTGTCCTTATGCTTTCCTGAGCGCAGTGAAGCTGAGCGTGAAGCAATCGTTGATGCAATGTTTTCTACTGCGCCGCAGGCCATGGTGATGATGGCGGAACTGGCGATCCGCGGCCCGGAAAAAATACAGTCGCGCGTTGACTGGGAAGGGCTTGAAATCATTGAGGAGATGCGCCGTAACAACGAGAAAGTGATCTTCCTGGTGCCGCACGGCTGGGGCGTGGATATTCCGGCGATGCTGATGGCGTCACAGGGCCAGAAGATGGCGGCGATGTTCCATAATCAGGGAAACCCAGTGTTTGATTACGTCTGGAACACGGTTCGTCGCCGTTTCGGCGGCCGGCTGCATGCGCGTAATGACGGCATTAAACCGTTTATTCAGTCCGTTCGTCAGGGCTATTGGGGATATTATTTGCCCGATCAGGATCATGGCCCTGAACACAGCGAATTTGTTGATTTCTTTGCCACCTATAAAGCGACATTACCCGCCATTGGCAGACTGATGAAGGTGTGCCGGGCGCGAGTGATCCCGCTGTTCCCGGTGTACAACGGTGACACCCACCGGTTGACGATTCAGGTGCGCCCGCCAATGGACGATCTGTTGACCGCAGATGACAACACCATCGCCCGCCGAATGAACGAAGAGGTGGAAATTTTTGTGGGTCCGCATCCCGAGCAATATACCTGGATACTGAAGCTGCTGAAGACCCGCAAACCAGGCGAGATCCAGCCGTATAAGCGCAAAGATCTCTACCCCCTCAAATAAGAAAAAGGCCTCTCGAAAGAGAGGCCTTTTTGCATCAGGAGCCGATCACTCGACGGTCAGAATACGTGTAGTATTGGTCGAACCGATGGTGCTCATCACGTCACCCTGAGTCACGATAACCAGATCGCCGGACACCAGGTAGCCTTTATCACGCAGCAGATTTACCGCTTCGCTTGCCGCGACAACGCCATCCGCGGCGCTGTCGAAATAGACTGGCGTAACGCCACGGTACAGCGATGTCAGGTTCAGCGTACGCTCATGTCGGGACATGGCGAAAATCGGCAGGCCGGAACTGATGCGAGAGGTCATCAGCGCAGTACGACCGGATTCTGTCATGGTAATGATCGCGGTCACTCCTTTCAGGTGGTTCGCCGCGTACATAGCAGACATCGCGATCGCTTCTTCAACATTGTCGAATTGAATATCCAGACGGTGTTTAGAGACATTGATGCTGGGGATCTTTTCTGCGCCCAGGCAGACGCGTGCCATTGCTGCGACGGTTTCCGCCGGATACTGGCCTGCGGCCGTCTCGGCTGAGAGCATGACCGCATCGGTACCATCCAGCACGGCGTTTGCGACATCCATTACTTCCGCACGGGTTGGCATTGGGTTGGTGATCATCGACTCCATCATCTGGGTCGCGGTAATCACCGCGCGGTTCAACTTACGTGCACGACGAATCAACGTCTTCTGGATGCCGACCAGTTCCGGATCGCCAATCTCAACGCCGAGGTCGCCACGTGCGACCATCACCACGTCAGAAGCCAGAATGATGTCATCCATCGCATTCTGATCGCAGACTGCTTCAGCACGTTCAACTTTTGCCACAATCTTGGCATCGCAACCTGCATCACGCGCCAGTCGGCGAGCGTAGTTCAGGTCTTCCCCGCAGCGCGGGAAGGAGACCGCCAGATAGTCAACGCCAATCAGAGCGGCAGTAACGATGTCAGCTTTGTCTTTTTCGGTCAGGGCTTCTGCGGAGAGACCGCCGCCCAGTTTGTTAATGCCTTTGTTGTTGGAGAGCGGGCCGCCCACGGTCACTTCCGTGAACACTTTCATGCCCTGAACCTCCAGCACTTTTAACTGCACGCGTCCATCGTCGAGCAGCAGAATGTCGCCTGGTACTACATCTGCCGGCAGACCTTTATAGTCAATGCCGACTTTTTCTTTGTCGCCTTCACCTTTACCCAGGTTGGCATCCAGGAGAAATTTGTCACCGATGTTGAGGAATACTTTGCCTTCTTTAAAGGTAGAGACGCGAATTTTTGGCCCCTGGAGGTCACCCAGAATGGCCACGTGGCGTCCCAGTTTGGCAGCGATCTCACGAACTTTATCCGCGCGCATTTTATGATCTTCTGGCGAACCGTGAGAGAAATTCATTCGCACGACGTTAGCGCCTGCGGCGATAATCTTCTCAAGATTGTTATCGCGGTCAGTAGCCGGGCCTAATGTCGTAACGATTTTGGTTCTGCGAAGCCTTCTGGACATGTAATACTCCGTTGACTGAAACAACTAGGTGTTGCGTGAACAATAAACCGGTAGTTCTGAAAACCTTTACAAAGCATAGCGAACAAAACCGGATGATGAATTTAAGTAGAACTTATTATTGCTGTTAGCGGTCATTACTCTTGATGAGCAGTTCTTTATCAAAACGCGATTCCCTGAGCGCTTCTTTGACACGCTTCAAGTTATCTCTGAATTTTGCTCCACGACGCAAAGTAAATCCCGTAGCCAGCACATCTATCACGGTCAACTGCGCAAGTCGAGAGACCATGGGCATATAAATGTCAGTATCTTCCGGCACATCGAGGGTAATTGCCAGCGTTGCTTCACGCGCCAGCGGCGTATTGGCGGAGGTTAACGCAATCACCATGGCATCGTTTTCACGCGCAAGCTGCGCCAGCTCGACCAGACTCTTGGTGCGACCGGTATGCGAAATCAACACCACTACGTCATCGTCACTACAATTCATACAGCTCATCCGTTGCAAAACGACGTCGTCGGAGTAGACAACCGGGACATTGAAACGGAAAAACTTGTTCATGGCGTCATGGGCGACGGCGGCGGACGACCCCAGCCCAAAGAAAGCGATTTTCTTGGCCTGCGTCAGCAGATCCACGGCGCGGTTGATCGCTGATTTGTCCAGCGACTGGCGAACGTGGTCAAGACTGGCCATCGCCGATTCGAAAATCTTGCCCGTATAGGACTCGACGCTGTCATCTTCATCCACATTACGATTAACATAAGGGGTACCATTTGCCAGACTTTGTGCCAGATGCAGTTTAAAATCAGGGAAGCCACGGGTTTCCATGCTGCGACAAAAGCGATTCACCGTCGGTTCGCTGACGTTGGCTTCCTGTGCAAGCGTGGCAATACTGCAATGGATGGCTCGTTCGGGCGAGGCAATGATGACGTCGGCGACTTTGCGTTCAGATTTGCTCAAATGTTCCAGTTGAGACTGGATCTTTTCCAGCATATTCATGATGTAGACTCAAAGATATGACGATTTCAGCGATACAAGAAATCGAGAGGCAATTTTGGTAGATAGTACCCCTGCGAACCTGAGAAGGGGGCAAAATGGTCAGAATAGTTGTTGTTTTTTTTCATAACATGATCAGCATCGTGTTTTGACTCAACGTAGAGCGTCGCAAATCGACGACGTTTTTGACCATTTTGCGCCGTTAAGCGCCAACCGCACGGTGGGTTAAGCGTTTACGGTTTCCGGAATCACGTAAAAGCAGTACAGTGCACTGTAATAAAATTACAAGTAATGCCTGGCAAAGTACCAGGATAGCTAACTAAGGAGAATGACATGGCGGTAACGCAAACAGCCCAGGCATGTGACCTGGTCATTTTCGGCGCGAAAGGCGACCTTGCGCGTCGTAAATTGCTGCCTTCCCTGTATCAACTGGAAAAAGCCGGTCAGCTCAACCCGGATACCCGCATTATCGGGGTTGGCCGTGCGGACTGGGACAAAGATGCCTACACGAAGGTCGTGCGCGAAGCGCTCGAAACCTTCATGAAAGAGAAGATCGATGAAGCGCTGTGGGACACCCTGAGCGCGCGCCTGGATTTCTGCAATCTGGATGTGAACGACACTGCGGCATTTACCCGTCTGGGAGAGATGCTTGATCAGAAAAACCGTACCACGATCAACTATTTCGCCATGCCGCCAAGCACCTTCGGCGCAATCTGTAAGGGGCTGGGCGAAGCGAAACTGAATGCCAAACCGGCGCGCGTAGTCATGGAAAAACCGCTGGGTACCTCACTGGCGACCTCCCGCGAGATCAACGATCAGGTTGGCGAGTATTTTGAAGAGTGCCAGGTTTATCGTATCGACCACTATCTGGGTAAAGAGACGGTTCTGAACCTGTTGGCGCTGCGTTTTGCCAACTCCCTGTTCGTGAATAACTGGGATAACCGCACGATCGATCATGTGGAAATCACCGTGGCAGAAGAGGTGGGCATTGAAGGGCGCTGGGGCTATTTCGACCAGGCCGGCCAGATGCGTGACATGATCCAGAATCACCTGCTGCAAATTCTGTGCATGATTGCAATGTCGCCGCCGTCGGATCTAACCGCTGACGCCATCCGTGATGAAAAAGTGAAGGTGTTGAAGTCACTACGTCGTATCGATCGCTCAAATGTACGTGAAAAAACCGTTCGCGGTCAGTACACCACGGGTTTTGCTCAGGGTAAAAAAGTGCCGGGTTACCTGGAAGAAGAGGGCGCGAACAAGAGTAGTAACACCGAAACGTTTGTGGCGATTCGCGTTGACATTGATAACTGGCGCTGGGCGGGCGTACCGTTCTACCTGCGCACCGGTAAGCGTCTGCCAACGAAATGCTCTGAGGTTGTGGTGTACTTTAAAACGCCTGAGCTTAACCTGTTTAAAGAGTCCTGGCAGGATCTGCCGCAGAACAAACTGACCATTCGTCTGCAGCCGGATGAAGGCGTGGATATCCAGGTTCTGAACAAAGTCCCGGGTCTTGACCACAAGCATAACCTGCAAATTACCAAGCTGGATCTGAGCTACTCCGAAACCTTCAATCAGACACATCTGGCAGATGCTTACGAGCGCCTGCTGCTGGAGACCATGCGCGGTATTCAGGCGCTGTTTGTGCGCCGTGATGAAGTGGAAGAGGCGTGGAAGTGGGTCGACTCCATTACCGAAGCGTGGGCGATGGACAACGATGCGCCAAAACCATATCAGGCAGGGACATGGGGACCGGTCGCCTCCGTGGCGATGATTACCCGTGATGGCCGTTCCTGGAACGAATTTGAGTAAAAAAACGGCTAACCCTTCCGTGTTATTTTACCGGTAACATGATCTAACACAGATTGTTGAACAATTTTTGCACTTTTAAGCCTCGTGTGGATTCACCCACGAGGTTTTTTTTATTACACTGCCTGAAACGATTTTGCCCCTGAGCTCCGGCGAACAAGCGTTTCCTGTGTTTATAACCATAGTAAATGAACTTGCCAAACCTACAGCTCTGACAGATAAATTTCAGGAGCCTCTATGAATCCGAATTTGTTACGCGTAACACAGCGTATTGTTGAACGTTCCCGTGAAACCCGTTCTGCCTACCTCTCTCGTATCGAACAGGCTAAATCCTCGACCGTTCACCGGTCACAACTGGCATGCGGGAATCTGGCGCACGGATTCGCGGCCTGCCAGCCAGACGATAAAGCCTCTCTGAAAAGCATGTTGCGTAACAATATCGCGATCATCACCTCCTACAACGATATGCTCTCCGCACATCAACCCTACGAACATTACCCGGACATCATTCGCAAAGCGTTGCATAAAGCGAACGCAGTCGGACAGGTTGCCGGCGGCGTTCCGGCAATGTGTGACGGCGTGACTCAAGGGCAGGACGGTATGGAGCTTTCGCTGCTGAGCCGCGAAGTGATCGCCATGTCCGCCGCGATAGGGCTGTCTCATAACATGTTTGACGGCGCATTGTTCCTTGGTGTGTGTGACAAAATTGTCCCGGGGCTGGTGATGGCGGCGCTGTCATTCGGTCATCTGCCTTCTATCTTCGTGCCGTCAGGTCCGATGGCGAGCGGCCTGGCGAACAAAGAGAAAGTCCGCATTCGTCAACTCTATGCCGAAGGTAAAGTTGATCGCATGGCGCTGCTGGAATCTGAAGCGGCCTCCTATCATGCACCGGGTACCTGCACGTTCTACGGCACTGCTAACACCAACCAGATGGTGGTCGAGTTCATGGGGATGCAACTGCCGGGCTCTTCATTTGTTCACCCGGATGCCCCGCTGCGTGAAGCGCTGACGGCGGCAGCGGCGCGCCAGGTGACACGCCTGACCGGTAACGGCAATGAATGGATGCCGATCGGTAAAATGATTGATGAGAAAGTGGTGGTAAACGGAATTGTCGCGCTGTTGGCGACCGGTGGCTCAACGAACCACACCATGCACCTGGTGGCGATGGCACGCGCTGCCGGTATCCAGATTAACTGGGATGACTTCTCTGATCTCTCCGACGTCGTGCCGCTGATGGCGCGTCTCTATCCTAACGGCCCGGCGGATATTAACCATTTCCAGGCTGCGGGCGGCGTTCCGGTCCTGATGCGCGAACTGCTGAATGCGGGCCTGTTGCATGAAGACGTCAACACCGTGGCCGGTTTCGGTCTGAAACGCTATACCCTGGAGCCGTGGCTGAACAAGGGCGAACTCGACTGGCGTGAAGGCGCTGCCAAATCGCTGGACAGCAATGTGATTGCCTCTTTTGATCAGCCGTTCTCCCACCATGGCGGCACCAAAGTGCTGAGCGGTAACCTCGGTCGCGCGGTCATGAAAACGTCCGCTGTGCCGGTCGAGAATCAGGTAATTGAAGCGCCAGCCGTTGTTTTTGAAAGTCAGCATGATGTTTTACCGGCCTTTGAAGCGGGCCTTCTGGACCGTGACTGCGTGGTGGTTGTACGTCATCAGGGACCAAAAGCGAACGGAATGCCAGAATTACATAAACTCATGCCGCCACTTGGTGTATTATTGGACCGTCGTTTCAAAATTGCGTTGGTTACCGATGGCCGACTTTCTGGTGCTTCCGGTAAAGTGCCTTCCGCCATCCATGTCACTCCGGAGGCGTATGATGGCGGCCTGCTGGCGAAAGTGCGCGATGGCGACATTATTCGGGTGAACGGACAGACAGGTGAATTGACGCTGCTGGTTGATGAGGCGGAGCTTGCCGCTCGCCAGGCACACATCCCGGATCTGAGCGCCTCGCGCATTGGAACGGGGCGTGAAATGTTCAGCGCGCTGCGGGAGAAGTTATCCGGCGCAGAACAGGGCGCAACCTGTATTCATTTTTAAGGCATATTTTGTAATCAGTCGAGAGAAAAGCTCTGATGAAAAACTGGAAAACAAGTGCAGAAGCAATCCTGACCACCGGCCCGGTAGTCCCGGTGATCGTAGTGAATAAACTGGAACACGCTGTGCCGATGGCAAAAGCGCTGGTTGCGGGTGGGGTACGCGTACTGGAAGTAACCTTGCGTACCGCCTGCGCGATGGATGCTATCCGTGCTATCGCCAAAGAAGTCCCGGAAGCCATAGTGGGAGCCGGTACGGTGCTGAATCCGCAGCAGTTGGCAGAGGTCACCGCAGCGGGGGCGCAGTTCGCTATCAGCCCGGGTCTGACCGAGCCACTGCTGAAAGCGGCAACTGAAGGCACAATCCCGCTGATCCCGGGAATCAGCACCGTTTCTGAACTGATGCTGGGCATGGACTACGGTTTGAAAGAGTTCAAATTCTTCCCGGCAGAAGCCAACGGCGGTACCAAAGCGCTGCAGGCCATTGCAGGTCCATTCTCTCAGGTGCGTTTCTGTCCGACGGGCGGTATCTCTCCGGCCAACTACCGTGATTACCTGGCACTGAAAAGCGTGCTGTGCATCGGCGGCTCCTGGCTGGTGCCGAATGACGCGCTGGAAGCCGGTGATTACGATCGCATCACCAAACTGGCGCGCGAAGCGGTTGAAGGCGCGAAGCAGTAAGCTATCAATGTGTAAACCGTAGGCCTGATAAAACGTATTAGCGTCACCATCGGGTCTTGCCGGATAGCGGCTTTACTGCCTTATCCGGCCTACGGTTTCTGTTTTTTAACCAGCCACTTTTACCTGCGCAGCGGCGTTCTTCGCGCGTTCAATTGCCTCATCAACATTATTAGCTGTTGCCAGCGTGACACCGAGGCGACGTGTTCCATCAATTTCCGGCTTACCGAAGAAACGGACCTGCAAACCGGCACCGACGGCACGCTGAACATTGTCAAACGTTACGTCCTGACTGGTCAGTCGCGGCAAAATCACCGCCGAGGCGGCCGGACCATACTGACGAATAGCGCCGACGGGCAGGCCAAGAAAGGCGCGCACGTGCAGGGCAAACTCCGACAGATCCTGAGAAATCAGCGTCACCATGCCGGTATCGTGTGGACGAGGGGAGACTTCGCTGAAAATGACCTCATCCCCGCAGACAAACAGTTCCACGCCAAACAGACCGTGGCCACCCAGGGCTAACACCACTTTACGGGCAATCTCCTGGGCGCGTTCCAGCGCCAGCGCGCTCATCTGCTGCGGCTGCCAGGATTCACGATAATCCCCTTCTTCCTGGCGATGCCCCACCGGAGCACAGAAATGGACGCCATCGACGGCGCTGACGGTGAGCAGGGTGATTTCAAAATCAAATTTCACGACCCCTTCGACGATTACCCGTCCGGCACCCGCCCGACCACCCTGCTGGGCGTAGTCCCAGGCTTGCGCCAGCTGTGTTTCAGTCCGAATAAAACTCTGACCTTTGCCGGAAGAACTCATCACCGGTTTGACAATGCAAGGAAAACCGATTTCAGCCACGGCGTCGCGGAAGGTGGCTTCGCTGTCGGCAAACCGGAAGGTCGAGGTGGGCAGCGCCAGCTCTTCCGCCGCCAGACGGCGAATGCCTTCACGGTTCATCGTCAGCTTTGTTGCGCGTGCGCAGGGTACGACGTTCAATCCTTCCTGTTCCAGCGTCACCAGCATGTCTGTGGCGATGGCTTCAATCTCCGGTACGATATAGTGTGGTTTTTCTAACTCAACCACGCGGCGAAGCGCGGCGCCATCCAGCATATTAATGACGTGCGAACGATGTGCGACATGCATTGCTGGCGCGTCGGCATATCGGTCCACCGCGATGACTTCCACCCCGAGGCGTTGGCACTCGATAGCCACTTCTTTACCCAGTTCGCCTGAACCCAATAACATCACCCGAGTTGCTGCCGGACGCAGCGCTGTGCCTAATAACGTCATGAATATCTCCCCCAACAAATTTGGCCGCAGTATATACGAAAACGTTTGCGTCTGTCTTTATTGCCAGGTTGATTTCGGCCGTAAAATAGAATATACTGTACATAAACACAGTAATATTGAGAGGCTGCAATATGGCGGTTGAAGTTAAATACGTAGTCATTCGGGAAGGTGAGGAAAAAATGTCATTTACCAGCAAAAAGGAAGCCGATGCGTATGACAAGATGCTGGATACGGCGGATCTGCTCGATACCTGGCTTGAGCAGTCACCGTTAACGCTGGAAGACGAACAGCGTGAAGCGCTGTCGCTGTGGCTGGCAGAACAAAAAGAGGTGCTGAGCACCATCCTCAAAACCGGTAAATTGCCTTCTCCGCAGGCGGTTGAGAATGACGCTTCTGCCGAAGATGATACTCAGGCAGCCTGAATCTGACTTGCGCTCCTGACGTTTTGTACCATGCTTTTTCCTGAATCAATGTGCTACTGGGTAAAGGAAAAGTATGAAAAGAAAAGGTGCGTTAATCAGCCTGCTGTTGCTGGGGGCCAGTCTGTCGGTGTCTGCTGCGGACACTGACAGTAAAACTGTCAAATTCCCTCAGTGTGATGGGCTTGATGCGGCAGGCATTGCCGCAAGTGTAAAACGTGATTACCAGCAAAATCGTGTGGTGCGCTGGGCTGACGACCAAAAACGGGTGGGGCAGGCTGACCCGGTTGCCTGGGTCAATCCGAAAGAGATTACCGGGCAGGACGGGAAATGGACGGTGCCGCTAACCGTGCGCGGGAAAAGCGCGGACATTCATTATCAGGTGAAAGTCGACTGCAAGGCAGGCACAGCGGAATATCGCCCGCAATAGCGCGAACATTTGCGCATCTTTAGCGCGGGCAGACATTTCCTGACATCCCCTCGGGTACGCTTTGAAAATTCATTGTCAGTACTTGAGGGATAAAATGGCTAACTGGCTTAATCAATTACACTCTCTTCTCGGGCAAAACGGATCGTCTTCATCCTCTTCGGGTGAACAGGGATTAAGTAAGCTGCTGGTACCCGGTGCGCTGGGTGGTCTGGCAGGCTTACTGGTCGCCAACAAATCCTCCCGCAAATTACTCAGCAAATACGGCACCAGTGCGCTGTTGGTCGGGGGCGGCGCGGTGGCAGGTACTGTGCTGTGGAACAAGTACAAGGATAAAGTCCGCGCGGCGCATCAGGATGAACCGCAGTTTGGCACGCAAAGCACACCCCTGGATGTGCGCACTGAACGGCTGATCCTGGCGCTGGTCTTCGCCGCGAAAAGCGACGGTCATATCGACGCCAAAGAGCGGGCGGCAATCGAACAACAACTGCGTGAAGCGGGCGTTGAAGAGCAGGGCCGCGTTTTTATCGAGCAGGCGATTGAACAACCGCTGGATCCACAGCGCCTGGCGCAGGGGATCCGCAATGAGGAAGAAGCGCTGGAGATCTACTTTCTCAGCTGTGCCGCCATTGATATCGACCACTTTATGGAACGTAGCTACCTGAACGCGCTGGGCGATGCGCTGAAGATCCCGCAGGATGTCCGTGACGGCATTGAGCAGGATCTGAAACAGCAAAAACAGGCGTTACCCGGTTAACAGAATACTTCCGGCGGCATGTTTCGCTTGCATCATTCGTCAGTTTTGCCACCCTTAGAGGGTGTATAAAGACGAAAGAACAATGACATGCTGCCGAAAGCCAATCGCAATCCCCACGCCATGACGCTCCATGGCGACACACGTATTGATAATTATTACTGGCTGCGGGACGACACCCGTTCGCAGCCGGATGTGCTGGACTACCTGAAACAGGAAAACCGCTACGGGCATCAGGTTATGTCTACGCAGCAGGCGTTGCAGGAGCGTGTGCTGAAAGAAATTATCGATCGCATTCCTCCCCGTGATACTTCTGCATCGTATGTGAAGAACGGTTATCGCTATCGCCATCTCTATGAACCTGGATGCGAATACGCTATTTATCAACGCCAGTCGGCGTTGAGCGAAGAGTGGGATGACTGGGAAACGCTGCTTGATGGTAACAAGCGGGCGGCACACAGCGAGTTTTATACCCTGGGGGGACTGGCGATAACGCCGGATAACACCATCATGGCGCTGGCGGAAGATTACCTTTCGCGCCGTCAGTACGGGATCCGTTTCCGCAATCTGGAAAACGGTAACTGGTATCCGGAGATGCTGGATAACGTCGAACCTGAGCTTGTCTGGGCGAATGACTCGCTGACCTTTTACTATGTGCGTAAGCATGCGACGACGCTGCTGCCCTGGCAGGTCTGGCGTCACACTGTCGGCACATCGTCGATGCAGGACGAACTGATTTACGAAGAAAAAGACGACACCTTCTACGTCAGCCTGCACAAAACGACGTCCCAACATTACATCGTCATTCATCTGGCTAGCGCGACGACCAGCGAGGTTTTACTGCTGGATGCCGAACTGGCCGATGCCGAGCCCTTCATCTTCCTGCCGCGCCGTAAGGATCACGAATACAGCCTCGATCACTATCAGCATACGTTTTACCTGCGCTCGAATCGCGAGGGTAAAAATTTCGGCCTCTATCGCACCCGTGTGCGCGATGAGAAACAGTGGGAAACGCTGATCCCGGCACGTGAAGCCATCATGCTGGAAGGGTTTACCCTCTTTACCGACTGGCTGGTGGTGGAAGAGCGCCAGCGCGGCTTAACCAGCCTGCGGCAGATCAATCGTAAAACCGGCGAGGTCGTGGGGATTGCCTTTGACGATCCGGCTTATGTCACCTGGATTGCTTATAACCCGGAACCGGAAACTTCACGCCTGCGTTATGGCTACTCCTCGATGACCACGCCGGATACGCTGTTTGAACTGGATATGGACACCGGCGAACGACGGGTGATTAAACAGACGGAGGTGTCGGGATTTGACGCCGCGAATTATCGCAGCGAACACCTGTGGATCACCGCGCGTGATGGCGTCGAGGTGCCTGTCTCACTGGTTTATCATCAAAAGCACTTCCGCAAAGGGCAAAATTCTCTCCTGGTCTACGGCTACGGCTCCTACGGAGCCAGTATGGATGCCGATTTCAGCAGCAGTCGCTTAAGTTTGCTGGATCGCGGATTCGTTTATGCCATCGTCCACGTGCGGGGTGGTGGCGAACTGGGGCAGCAGTGGTATGAAGACGGTAAATTCCTGAAAAAGCGCAATACCTTTAACGACTATCTCGATGCCTGCGATGCGCTGATCGCCCAGGGCTACGGCTCTCCCTCCCTGTGCTATGGCATGGGCGGTAGCGCAGGAGGAATGCTTATGGGCGTGGCAATCAATGAACGTCCTGAACGTTTCCATGGCGTGGTTGCCCAGGTACCGTTTGTGGATGTGGTGACGACGATGCTTGATGAATCGATCCCCCTGACAACCGGCGAGTTTGAAGAGTGGGGGAATCCGAAAGATCCGCAGTATTACACCTACATGAAAAGCTACAGTCCGTACGATAACGTCAGAGCGCAGGCTTATCCGCATCTGTTGGTCACCACCGGACTGCATGACTCGCAGGTCCAGTACTGGGAACCGGCAAAATGGGTGGCGAAACTGCGCGAGCTGAAAACGGATGACCATCTGCTGCTGCTGTGTACCGACATGGATTCCGGACACGGCGGAAAATCAGGCCGCTTTAAATCCTGGGAGGGGGTTGCACTGGAATTTGCTTTCCTGATTAGTCTGGCGCAGGGAACACTGCCCGGCAACGGCGCGGCTTAAGCGTTATCCAGATAGTGCTTGAGAGTTAAACGCAGTTCCGGGCTCATGCTGTCAAGGTTGTTAAACAGCCAGCGCAGATAGCCCGGATCGCGTTCAGCGACATCCGAGACGGCTTTGCCGCGATACTTGCCAAAGGTAAAGGTGGTCAGCAACCCCGGTCGCCCGGTGATGTCAGCCATTTGTTCCGCCGTCCAGCCTGAGGTATTCATAATATCGATTAGCAGCGCGGCGGTGATATAGCAGTCATAAAGTGCGCGGTGGTGGTGCAGTCCCACAGGGGTTTGCACGTTCAGTTTACGAGATTTGTAGAGCGCCATATTGCTGTACTTAATACCCGGCCAGAGGCGGCGGGAAAGCTTCATGGTGCAAATCCATTCTCCCGGCATGTCTGGCAGCACGCGACGGTCAAAGCTGGCGTTATGCGCCACATACCATTCACTACCGTAATAGTGGGGGATGACGTCTTCAATCCAGGGTTTATCCGCCACCATTGCTTCAGTAATGCGATGAATCGCCATGGCCTGGGGCGAGATCGGTCGGTCGGGGCGCACCAGGTGGCTCATAGGGTTCACAATCTTACCGTCAACCACGTCGACAGAGGCGATTTCTACAATCCCGCCCTGCAGGCCGCAGGTCTCAGTATCGATGATGCGCAGCATGTAAAACTCCTGACCGAAAACGATTAGCGTAATGGAATGATATCACCTTGCCAACCCTGCGCGGTACGCTGCCCCGTTAATAACAGCGAACCGCGGTCGGCGCGGACAATTAATTGCCCGCTTTCATCCCATAATGCGCTGCTTCCCCGCGCATTGGCCATCAGTACGGCAATTGAGAATTTATGCGAGAAATATTGTAATCGCGACGTTGAGGTCAATAATTCGGATTCGCTGACGCTTTGACTGGTGGTGAACAGAGAACACGCCGGATCCATATCGACCCCCTCTGGCTGTTCATCCACCACGCTGATCGTTTTCAGGTCTTCACACAGACACGCGCCGTGGCTTTGATGAAACATGCGCGGTGAGGTCATCCACGGGGCGAAGACGGCAATCCCTTTGACAAAACGGTTGTTATGTTTGACCGGAAGACCGGCAATGATCGTCATACGGTGCGCGTGGGCGGCCTGTGAGAGTGGGTTTAGCAGACTGATATCCGGCGGCGCAGGCAGCGACTGCGATCCGTCCACACAGCCGAGTAATGAAAGAGAGGGAAAAACCAACAGCTCGCACTGTTGTCGGGCTGCTGCGTCGATGAATTTCAGATGATGAACGATATGTTCGCGAACAGAGGTTTTTAGTGGTTCATACTGTGCAGCAGCTATTTTCCAGCGTGACATAATGACTTCCTTTTCATAGTGTCTACAATCATCCTTAAATCATAGAATAAGAATGTACTTATACTGTAGCAGGCAATATGTAAGGATATGTAACTTCGAAACGAAAATTATTTAGGCTTGGGCTCGTAGGGCAATCGGGACAACGAAACGGACGCCAGACGATGGGCGATCAGGCGCTCGCGAAACCAGTCACGCAGATGCGCGGGCTGCTCACGTTCGACCACTTCGGCGACGACGGGCATATTGTAACGCTCTTTAAACGCGACGCCGGCAGCGGCCAGATCGACGTTTACCTTGTCCATTTCTGCCTGTTCAAGCTGAGCCAGATTTTTGTGCATGGGCTTCTCCTTCGGTGTTGCGCGCAAAAGTTACTAAGAGTCTGCCTGAATGGCAAGCCATAATTTAACTAGGTGCCAATCATAGCCAGGTGTAAACTGTCTACTTCTCAGGCAGACAGAGCAAATCATCATGGCGCGATTATACAGTTATATCCGGTGGAGTAGTGCAAAACAAACGGCGGGAACGTCACTATCCAGACAGACCGCAAAGGCGCGGGAATATGCCATCCAGAACGGGCTGGATTACGTTGAAATACTAGACGCTGGGGTATCAGGCTTTAGAGGTAAAAACACCACACATGGCGCTCTGGGTGACTTTATAGAGGCTGTGAAAGCGGGGGTTATCCCGTCTGATTCATGGCTATACGTTGAAAACTTGGACCGACTAACCCGCCAGGATATCGATCAGGCGCTGGAGTTGTTACTCAGCTTGTTACGTCTGGGGTTGACCGTAGTCACGGGCAAAGATGGCAGGGTGTACAACTCGCAATCAATAAATGCTAACCCGATGGAGTTAATGTTTTCTGTGATGGTGCTAGCCCGTGCTAACGAGGAATCAAAAACCAAACAGACGCGAGCAAACGAGACCGCCAGAACATTAGTCGAACGTTTCAAACAGGGACACCCAACAAATATAAAAGTCATGGGCAACGATCCTTTCTGGTTCGATAACAGCATGTCAAAATATGAAGCTGTTAAACCTCACCCGGTCCACTGGGCCGCAGCACAAAAGATCGTGGAATTGTTTTTGAAAGGTTGGGGAAGTAACAAGATCGCCAGCTATCTAAATTCAAATCTGGATGTCTACCCAGCACCAAAACCAACAAAGCGACGCCTGATCACAAAGTGGAGCGTCCCCAATCTGGTGACGATGAGAAAAAACCTCGCTTTGATGGGGACCAGAAAATTGACCATTCAGGGAACAGAGCACACGTTGGAAAACTACTATCCGGCGTTGTGTTCTCCAGAACAATTTGCACGTATCCAGGATATTCGATTGTCGAACAGATCCCGCCAGGGTGAGCAACGCAATATGATCAGCCTCCTGTCTGGTATCGGCGTTCTGAGATGTGGGCTATGTGGTGGTCCTATGATCTTTTACAACAAAGAAGGGTCCCTCCGCTATGTTTGCTCTGATGGAAAAATGCATCGATCAACCTGTAAATGCTGGAGCGTCAGAGGTGACCTTCTGGAGAATCTCACAGCACGGGCGTTGATTTATGGATATACACACAGTTTGCTGTCTGGAAATACACAGACGGAAGATCTGGTGCCTGTTATAGCGAATAAGCAAGGCGAATTGGAGACCGTAAAAAGCCAGCTTGCCAACGTTACCACTGCGATTACTACAACCGGACCGTTGCCCGTTCTCCTGGAACAGATAACAGCACTGTCAGAACGTGAACGGGCGATTCTGTTAGAACTGGATAGTCTGAAACAGCGGCTTGCACTTCAGGGGTCAGAATCAGACCTTGAAGAACAAATTAAAAATACCCTGGGCCGGTTAACAGGTGAGTTAATAAAAGACACAACCCATATTGACCGGATTCAGATCCGTGAGGTGATCAGAAAGTGCATATCACGGGTTACCGTCACCAAATCGCCAGATCTAACACTGAAATTTGATTTCCTGTTCCCAGACGATAGCCATCTGATTTATCAGGGTGTTATGAAGGACGGAGAAAAATCTTATATGGTCACCAGGACACCCCAGGATCAAATTTATTCGAAAATTGCGGGTGTACTATCTGACGCTCTGGGAAGCGATTTAAGCCCCTCAAAAGTGGATAGGTACGCAGATGCATCAGACAAGATGATCGCCGTTCTGGGACTGTCTGAGTTGTCAGGAGGCGATTTTTTCGGGAAGCGTTAGCCCCTGAGGGGTTTGACTACGTCAAATCGCGTAGCGACTGGAGAGGTAATCCTATGACAAGGAACAAAAAAATAGTCTTATTGGTTGTGTTGGGGTTGGCTGGCTGGATGTATTACAACCATGTTCAGTATGAGGCATACATGCGAACACCTGAAGGGATGGACGACACAGCGCGGAGAGAATCGCGCAGACTTTACAGTAGTGAGGTGATGTCTGAAACGGGGCGACGGTTTTTTGGTGGTTATGATTGCCTTGGCAACTGTGACGGACACAAAGCGGGGCATGAATGGGCTGAACAATTCGAAGTAACACGGGAATATTGTTTCTCACTCGATGCACCGCGATCATTTCGGGAAGGTTGTGCCGCTCAGGCCGATGACCAACAACAAGCCAGAGATGATTATGAAGGTGAACGGAATGAGGCTATGGCTGGCGGTGAGGGAAGGTGGTGATATGTACATTAGCTGGTGGGTTATTGGCGGTCTAATTATTCTGATCCTTTGTTTGTATCGGAGTTACAGCACTGTAGAGCGTCAATTGAATTTGTATAGAAAAGAATATTATTTCAACAACAATGAATTCATGATATGGGTTAACGATAATCTGAGGAATCTGGAACAGTTACAGAATATCGATATTGACAAACTAGAAGAGGCTCACCGGATATTGACACAGGAATGTCGGGATATGGGTATAGATGTTTCGTATTCGGTTGAAACAGCCTTCGAACAAGCAATGTACGCCGTTAAGGGGTCTAATAAATACCTCCGGCAACTCAGGGATCTGTCTGTGTATAAAACACGTCATTTTGACTAATAATAAGGCCCCTAATATGGGGCCTGTTTAATAATTAAGAAAATTAACGATTTCGGGTTTGATGCCCTGTAGCGGTTAAGCCATAATGCCCCCGTGAAGATCTTACTTTGCGTTTGGCCTTCGCACGGTTGCGGCTGTCTGCCTGAGAACGTTCAGCCGCTTCCGTTTCTGCCAATATGCTGTAAGTGTGCCTAATCTCTGCCAGTGCGATCCGTGTTCTGAGTGGTTCCCTAACTAATGTCATGGGGATACGTTCACCCGCCAACAACACATGATCCCTGTACACTCTGCATATGGCCCCGTTGTAATCGAACGTGAACCTTTCAAACGTATCTATCATTTATTCCTCCATTGCATCTTCAGTATTGAATGTTTTTGTGTATGGGCATTTTTGCGATCTGGTTGTGATTTCATAGGTGTCTCCGTTTCCGGCGTAGTAAATACAGATGCGGTGATGACCTGCGTCGATTTCTTCGGGGTTACTCAGCGTGATCCGTCCCGCTTGTGCGTCACAGCTTGCCAGCAATAGCAGAATGACCGCACACACAAGCAATGCCTCTCTGAAGAGTGACGGTTGCAAAAAGTTTTTCATATTCATCCCTCATTTAATAGTCGATACCGCTGAACACATCAGCAACGTCAGATTCCATAATCCCCACATACGCCAGCGTTATCGACTGGCTAGAGTGACCATACAATTTCGTCAGAGTCGGAAGACTCACTCCACGTTTGAGAGCGTGATAGCCGAGATTTTTACGTGGAGTATGCGCCGCTACATGAAGCCCCAGACGATCACCGGCTTCCTTAAATTTGGTTGAGACCGTCACCCTGGAAATGGGCTTGCCCTTCGCACGGTTGCTATCAACTTCGAACAGATACACATGACCAGGGTTTGCAGCCCTACGTTCTGCGACCAGTTCCAGGGCCTTAGCAGTTAACAGGATGGAACGTGTCTTACCTGTCTTTTTCTCTCTGAGTGATAACACGTTGCTATCCAGATTCTGAAAGTCGCTGTAACGCAGACTCAGAGCGTCACTGATACGCGCCGCTGTTTGGTTCAAGAAAACCCAGAGATCCCCATAAATAGGGGAAGTATTAAAGCGACGTAGTAATTTCTCTATCTCTGCGATCTGGGCCTTGTCTTTGACTGGGTTGACCGTCTTCATTCTCTTCTCCTTGCCCCCGTGGGGCTTGTTCATGTTGTGTTACTTAGGATCTCTACTGTTGATCATAAATCGATCATTGTAAAGGGTTTTCTATCTAACATAGTTGTCTGATTATGTAAGAAAGAAGAACTAACCCGCCCCCCGACCAGATGTCTTTACAGGGTCGGGATATCTATATCCTCACGAAAAAAAAAATCTGCGTACTCTTTGATCTGCTAGACCGACCATTCACACTCGAATAATTCGCAAGCGATCATTTCAAAATATCATAGTTCGACTGATCATCATTCGACTGATCATTATTCACACACAGGTTGTAGGCTATGCACATACATGCATAACCACTCACATCTATTGATTTTTTATTCACACACATATGAATAAAGTAAGTAGTGCATAGCTGGCTAGGTGATACATCACCACACATCAGACACTTAGCATCTAACAGTTCGTGGTTCTGTTAGTTAGAGGGTAGTCATACCACACACAGGGCTAGTGCATAGCTGGCTAGCCATACACATATGAATGATTCAACATTCATACAGATAGCACGCGCATGATTCATATTGTGAATGCATAGCACGATCATTAGCTTGCTATGCAAAGTGTGATCTTTTGGGGTAATCTGCATACGATTGAGGGGAGGAGATGAGGTGTTTAGTAAACACACAGATGTGCATATTCACACACATTTATTGCCTATTCGCTATACCTCAGGCTATGCCTGGCTAAACCCCACAGATTGACAGATATTTTCACACACAGAGTAGAGATCCCTGAAGAGGTAGCACACTACGCTGTAAGCGCACAGAGTGCCGATGAAGGGTATAATAGGACTATTAGTTGCATATTAAATGCTATTTATTTTGATTTGATCTGGATCATTGTTCTTCTCTATAGAAGAGAGTAGAACTGTTCGTTTGAATGAGATTTATTATCGCTTAGGCGATTAGCTAATAGCACCGGAGGTGTCTCGCTTATTGCGAGAGTGCTTCGCACCGTAAGCCAGGGGCTAACCCGATGACGGGTAAATATTCTCATGGATATGAGTTAGCATATACTAACTTTGTACATAGGGTATGGGTGCAGATTGCACGGATGAATATGAATCACGAAGTGCAATAACATGAGTACTCATATCAGAGAGGCTAACGTGAGTCTGATATGTGACCTCAGGTCACACGTTATGATCACGACATGTGACCTCAGGTCACATATTAGAGACATTGATATGTGACCTCAGGTCACACGTCAGGGGTTGGATATGTGATCTCAGGTCACACTAATAAGATCAATATCCAAGTTATTCGTATTCACTCATAACTTGTTAAAACCCTAATAAGATCAGTTAAAACCTTAAACCAATAAGATCATTGAAAAGCCAGTCCCACAAAAACCGGTCCTGTCTTTTCAAGAAGAAGATCAAAGACAAAACCCAGGGCAAGGGCAGGTAAGAGACTGGGTGTCTCTTTTTAGGTTGTAAAAGAGTGAAGGTCAAAACCTTTACTCTCTCTGAAGAGGCTCCGCCTCTTTAGATATCTGTGTGGAGACAAACAAGCACCAGCTTGTGCGTCAGCTACTGTGTATCGAGCACGGCGCAGAGGAGCTTGAAACGCGACGTCCAACCCCCTGCTGGGGCGGCGCGGGTGTGTAATACCTCTCAGGCTTCACCAGAGCCATTCTAAGCGGTTTTCTATCATCATGTGTGTAGTTGGGTTACCTAACCTCTAATAACGCCTCACAGGCGCTTACAGACGATTAAAAAGAACTTGACATACCTAGATAGAAAATGGTATAACCATGGTTCAGTTAGTAACGTGCGTTATTATATAAATCGTAACAATAACTATTGACAATGATAACGAAAGGGTATAGAATAGATAATAGAAACAATATTCATAATCATTCGCATTTAGAAATAGACTTAATAAAAAGGAGTACACACGAAATGTCCAGACAATCCGCTTTCGAATTCAGAACGGCGACCGCCGAACAAATTGTTGAGGCAGTCCTCACACGTCAAACAACCTATGATGCTTTGATCGCGTTCCGTCAGAGAATCGGTACACGTAAGGCTGATAAGGTATATCCACAGACCAGAGATGCACTTAACCTGATGCGTGAGCACAGAGCGCAAATCAAACGCAAACGACTGATCACCGATACCCTTGCACCATTCAACGAACGATTAGCCGATGGGGCTGATGTTCTGGATATCATCCAGCCGATGGTTGATGACTGGAAGGAGTTTTTCTTCAATCGTGAGGGTGTCGGTCTGATGGATGATCAAGCGCTGATTATGGCGATGTTGCTAAGCGCCGATTATCTGAATCAACTGAAGGGGGGCAAGTGACGACAGAAGAGACGACAACGACGTTCTACCCGCAGCGCCCTCTAGTAAACCAAATCACTCACCTTGTCAGTAATTCCGGTTCAGTCCTGATATTCAATTCCAATATGAAACTGGTTTATGAGTACCTGTATGCGTGGTTCACCAATGCACCGCACATCCCCAGATACAACTCAAAACAGGACAATATTGAATTTACAGCCTGGGTGACCGGACTGTCAGTGTCAGCGGTGAAACGGGCAACAGTACGATTACAGAAGGCCGATGTGCTGAGGTATAGCTCAGAACGTAGAGCAAAATTTAAATACCCCGATCAGCTGATCGCGGAAAGCATTACACCACAACCGCCAAGGAGAATTAGAAAGTAAATGATGCAAACGATAATTAAACCCGCCCGTCGCGTAGTGCCTGACTACGTTGTCCAGTACGAACAAAACAAACGCATTGCGGAGATCCTGGAACCACACCGCCAACAACTAGAGGCTGGCCTAACCGTTCAGGAAATCCTGATGCCGTTGATCGAACGTTGGCAAGCTGCCTATGCAAAGGAAGGAATCCGGTTATCAACTGATGACGTGATCATTTTCCTGATGCGTGGAACATATCCCCAACTTTTGAAAATGGAGGGTAAACAATGAATATTACTTTCCCTGATGAGACTTATTACACCCTACTGAATGAGGCTAATCGCCGCGACCTTTCAATGGCGAGGCTTTGCAGTCAGTTACTCCAGACAGCGGCCAGGATCATCGATAAACAAAACCTAACCGAAAACCATAGCGAACAAACCCAGCGAGGAAACCATGAGCACTACCGCGATCCGAACAGCACCACAGCGCAGAACTAAAAAAGAAAACGTAAGGCCTTTTTACATGGGTGATAAGGCGCTCTGTGATGCGATGTCGATCACTGTGAAAGCCACGGGTGAGGTGATCGATCTGCCTACAAACAATCTCTATATCGTTTATTGCTACCTCTGGGATCAATATCGCGGTTATCAGGCCATCGGGGCTGACTTCTTTGAATCTCAGGACAATATTGCAAAGAAGAAAAAAGTTTCCCGCGAATGGATCATCAGAAAATGCTTCCCACAACTTGAGGCTATGGGCCTTCTGAAGCGCATCAAAAAGGGAAGAGGATATTCCTATGTGGTATACGACGTTTCAGACGTTGCCGACAACTTAGAATTCAACTTCGACCTTTTAGAGGATGGCATCACGCCGACATACGAACCGGATCGCGTTTCTGGAAAAACTAAAAAATCCAAGGAGAAAAAACAAAATGAACAAGCAAAACCTTGTGGAGGTCCTTCCGATATTCAGACCGTTTCTAACGTTGTCCCGCTACCTAATCAGCCAACCAGAGACCTACGCCCTGATCCTGTTCCTGAACGCTCTGGCAGTGTGGTCGATGTTCCGTTAAGGCCCTATCAGGTCCTTAAGAAATGGTATGAAGGCGCGGATGATCATTCCGCAACACTTTACGCAAAACAATTCGGTGTTGATCCTGAGGACTACACCGCAGTGATGGCGCTCGTTGGTGATCATATGCATATCCAGCTTCAGGCCAGGATAGAAAAAGAACAGGCAACAGAAAGAAAACTGAAGGGTTTAGAGTAAGGAGGATAATTGATAACACCGAAAGAGTGGGGAAACTTGCCCCAGGCAAAAGCGGAACAACTAGCCGGACTTCTTAAATTCCTTCCTCAGGAAGATATCCAGATCCGAAAAGCTAAAAAATTGCTTGTTAATGGTTTTGATTGTGAACTAGTTGCAAAACTAACCAAAATCCCCCTGGAGAAGATCCGGAAGTTTTATTCCGAATCCTGGAACCCCAGATCGAGACATCCGACACAGCCGCAGTCACAGAACTGGAGAAACCGAAATTTATCGGTGCAATGGAAAGCGGGAAAGACCTGTAGTCAACTCTGCGAATATTTCAAATTGCCTCTTTACACAATTATCAGAATCCTGGATGAACTGGATGTTCCAGCGGATGAAATTAAATCCCGACTGCCTGAAAAATCTGATCCTCTTTATATCGAATACAGAAAACTTGTCAAAATCCGCAAGGCAAGAAAGGCAAAGCTTGAAAAACGTAGGCTGCGAACTATTCAAAAACAGATAGATCGAGAAGCCAAACGGATAGATCGGGAAAATACCCCGACTAAAAAAGAATTGATGATGGCTGAACAGGCCGAACGTGTAAAAAAGCGCAAGGCACAAAAGCAAGAAGAAATCAAGCAACAATTGCAGGGACTGTAAATATATACATACCCCTGAGACGCTCTAGAATCGATTCTGAGACGTTTTGTGTGTAAGCAGTACACCACATCATAAAAAAATACTTCTCGCGAAATCGCATAAATAGCATTAAATGATCAAATAGCCACTTGACAAGATAATCAATGTTAACTCCTTAAAAGTTATCAAGTTGATCTATAACTCATTGAAAAAGATCATTAAATTAACAAACAAAAATTACATAAAACTCTAAAAATTAGGGAGGATAACAATGATCAGTCTATATTTTTTAGCCTTGTTCCTTGTTTGGTGTATGCATTAATCGTTATTTATAACATCTGCAAAGGCCTTGCCCCCGCAATAATTCAACTCTTCAAGAATTCACTCTTCGAATTAAAACAATTCAAACAATACAAATCTGGAGCACTTCACATGCAAATTAATCAACTTCAAATCGTTAAACAGGCGCTTCTAGAGGCGATGAAAGCTAATCAGGAACCAACCCCCGACGATATCAATAAAAGCGCTCAGAGCGTGTTAGACGACGCTATAGACGCATATCTGACAGTCCCACAGAAGACAGCGACGATTAAGCTAAAAGGCATCGCCTTAACCCATAAGGAACAAGGCTATTCTGCAAACTTACGTCCGGTCAGTTTGCTAATGAAAGCCGATGTAAACGAACTCACCGACGAACAGAAAGAAGCGCTTGCCCGTCTGGGATATGTGATCAACGGGGGTGAATAATGGCGTCTAATGTCATAGTCACTCAGACAGTCAATAAGGTTGTCTGGAAAGTCGATAACGGGTCTTATCAGGCAGCGCTGAAAAAGATCAGGGCGATGAAAACTGCATGGACTGATGCAAGCGGATCAGCACTTAAAGCATCCAAGCAATTCGAACAGGCGGGAAGGACTTTCCGTAAGTCGCAGGAGTTGACACAACGCGCCTACAATCCCCAGGAACGAAAAGCACAGGCTGAACGACTGAAGCAACAGAAAGCTGAACTTGCGATCGCCAGACGAACAAACCAGATCAGAGCGGCGGGTGTCAGATTCAACACAAAGAATACATCTTACAATCTCACCTCCGCACAACGTGCTCAGGCGATCAGCGACTTCTCCAGTCTAAGCAAGCAATATCATCAGGGGACGTTAGCACTGGGTGAGTACAACGCCAGGTTAGCGCAACTGCATCAGCGTATGCGTAATGTTGGGGGACTGGCTAGGAAGCCTGCCGTATTACCAGTCAAAGCTAAAATAACTGCTATAGACACGTCTATGATGCAAGCTGGCATTGCTGGACTTGCGGCTTATGGTATGGGCAGATCTGTGATGGATACCGGACAGCAATTCGAAGCGGCCCAAAACGGTCTGACAGCGGTTATGGGGTCAGCACAAGCAGCGGCTAAAGAGTTTGAGTATCTCAGAGGCGAGTCTAATCGCCTGGGCCTGGACCTGATACAGACAGCGAAGGACTACACCCGCTTTGCAGCCTCAGCGAATGGCAAGATCGATAATAGCCAGATTCATAATCTCTTTGAGGGTGTTAGCGAATATGGGCGTGTTGTTGGTGCAACCAGTGAGGAACAGTCACGTTCTATCAGAGCATTACAGCAAATGCTTTCCAAGGGGACTATTCAATCTGAAGAACTGAAAGGCCAGTTGGCTGAAGGTATCCCAGGATCCGTGGGAATATTCACAAAAGCCCTGAACACCATGAAAGGGACAACCGATCTGACTGATGCGGATCTGTTTAAACTGATGGAGGATGGCAAGTTATTTGCCAAGGATATTCTTCCTTACGTCGCAGATGAGATGAAAAAGACAGCACGGTCCGGTGGGGCGCTTGATAAGGCTGTTAAATCTAACGCTGCATCAATGGCAAGGATGAAAACCGCTTTCCAGAACAGCATGAACACCATATTCAAATCCAGTTTTGGTGATGAGTTAACCAATACGTTTGACCGTATCACTGATGCACTCAACAACAACCAGGGCGCATTCGAATTGTTTGGTGATATCGCTGGCGGGGTGTTAGACGGTTTCACTGATGCACTGGCGACCGTTCACGATACATTCATATTGCTGCAAGCAGTCCTACAGGCACATTTCCCAGGCCTCACTAGCATGTTCGAGGGTATGGGGAAAACCGTGGGACAGGTTGCAGGATATGTTCTGTTTACTGGGGCCATATGGAAACTTGGCGGTGCTCTTAAATTCCTTGTTGGTATGGCTGTTCCTCTCAAAGGCCTACTGACCACACTGACCGCGATCAATGCGCTAGGGGGTGGCGGGGCTATTGGCAAGGATGGTAAACCGACTGGACAGACGACAGGCCCAGCTAAACCGAAAGGAAAAATGCCAGGACTGAAGGGAATAGGCAAGCTGGGTGCTCTGGGGATCCTGGGTGAATTGTTCATGGCAGGTAATGAGATTAACGATTTAGTTAACCCCAACTCTGAGAACAATCAGCGTAAAGCGGCAATCATGGACGATGTAAGGAAGCAATTACAGGATAACCCAGAAGCGGCGAATAGCTTCCCAGCCCTTAGCAAGTGGTTATCGTCACTGACTGGCAACCCGCTACCGACTAACCCAGACTATGCAAAGCCAGCGGATAAAACCGGATGGAGTCCTTCATACGCTCAACCGATGATTGCACCACTGCCAGCACAAGCACCAGCACCCGCAACACTGCCAGCGTGGGCTATGCAACCAATCAAAGGAGAAGCAGAGATTACCATCAAACCTATTGAATTGAATATCAATGATGGGGCTGTCAAAGGTCTGGTATCTCAGGCGATAGACGACTATGAAGCGCAGCAGGTGAACTTGTTCATGGGTGTCCCAGAGTAAACCCAGAGTAAGCGAATAGCGATAACGCAGTGAATAATTTGACTTGAATCAATAACAAGTTTGATTATTGCGTTTTCGCTATAAGCCTTGCTATATCTAGTTGCAAATGATTATCATTCGTGATACCATATATAAATGGGAATAGCAAACCATAGTCAGTTATAAAGCGGGCTGAGTTGTGCCAGCCCCTTTTCTTATGCGTTCCGTCGAACAGCTTTTATTCTCCGGTTGTTCGTTTAGGGGTGGTGCCTGTGGAATGCATAGTAAAAGATTTCCGACGGCGGTCGGATTAGCCAAAACGCCCGTTTACGGGTTTACCGAAAGGTAAAGTGCTCTGCACCGTAAAAAATCCTGGACTCTCAACCAGGTCATGATCACGGCAATTTAGCGGTTGTTGGTGATCCTCAGACATCTGGAACAGTGAGCTAACCGTGAGGCGCTCAGGTGACTAGTTACCACCAACGTGCTGTTTCAGGGTCTCCTCCTTCAAGTGAAACTCCAACACCAGAAGACTCTGCCTACCTAATGGGCAATTTGCCCGATCCCCAGTCTTCTCCCGTTGAGGGGCTGGGGTGATTTTTCTTCTGCCTGGATTCACAACCAATTAGCCCGTTACGGGTTAGCTATTTCAAAAATATTGCTAAGAGCAATTCCCTAAAAATTATCCATAAGATAATGATTTTAAATAAAAATATGGAGTATTCACAATATGGCTTCTTTCGCAACAGAACAGAAAAGCTATACCGATCTTGTGGTTTACCACGCTGATCCGGTTATGGCTAAACGCACTATCTCAGGTATATCCCTGGCCGCCGATCTAAACGTTGGTGACGTTATTGACGCATCTGGAAATTTATTTGTCGCTAACGACAGCGCCGCTTATGTGGTTGCCGTTCCAGCCTCAGCAGGTGACAGCTATGTAATTGTTATCGGTTCCGGCTGTGTCCTGAATCCGGCAGCGATCAACGTGACCGATCCGACTGGGTACACAGGTGCAATCAATTTCATCACAGCAGCGGGTAACCGTATTGCTGATGCTAACACCGTGATCACTGAATAATAAGGAAATTAATAATATGTCTATTATTGGAAAAGAGTTTGATTTCGTTGATCTGTCTGGTGTTTTCGTTAAGTCACCTCTAGAGGGGTTCCTACTTCAGGACCTGGGACTGTTCCACACCAAAACCAACAACAACATTACTATCAGTGTTGACACACTAGACGACAGTCAGCGTGAACTGACAAAAGCTGTAGCGCGTTTTGGTAGCGATATGAGCGCAATCAACACGCCTAAAGCTAAAAATTACAGCTTGCCGTCCATCCTGCGTGTTTATAGCTCTACGGTAACGTCGCAGGACATACAGGGCCGTCGCCAGCCAGGGACCGACCTGCAACAGACGATTCAGAACGTTGTTTCTGATAAAGCCCTACGTCACCACACACAAGCACGTCGTGACCGTGAGGCAATTCTAGCCAATGCATTGTTCCGTAACGTTGTCGAACGTGAGGGCGGTGTGACTCTGGATTATCAGGATTACTGGGATCAGGAAGCCAGCGGTGCAATCCTTCAGCAAACTGCAACCATTGCGGCGGGTGTCTCTGATGACGCGATTATGAGCATCAACCAGGCTAAGCAGACTCTACGTCTGAAGTGTGGAGGATGGGCTTCTAATATCGCTGGATTCTATCTGTTCTGTGGTGCAGATGCGTTCTGGACACTGCTATCTAACCCGTCTATTCAACAGCAACAGCTATACAACAATATCGGGTCTGATGTTCTGTTCCCGCCAGCACTACACGGTGCATTTGAGCATTTCCGTCTGGGTAACCTGACTGTGATTTGTGTTACTGATCCGCTATACCAGATCGACACAACAGATGCGTACCTAGTACCACGTTTTACCAACGTGTTAGCTGATGAGGTAGCGCCTGTGATGCTGTTCAATTGCCCAGCGTCCCGACACCTGGAATTCGCCGTTAACAGTCCGGTGTTAGCTGAATATCACTACACTCTGAGGGATAAATTTACCCAGATCGAGATTGTGTCAGAAATGTCACAAATGCCGGTGATCATGCGTCCAGATATGGCGGCTATGCATTGTGCTGTGACTGGTGATTAATCCCTCTGGGATAGATTGACGGATAAAGGGGCCGATATGGCCCCCCGTTCACTTAAGGAACCCAGGAGGGGTCAATGAAACTAGAGTTAAAAGGTAAATTCAATAACACCTTGTTAGCCTTCATCTTAGACGGTGGCGACAATGACGCATTATTGAATCTCACAGAACTATCCAGACGTCTCGATACATCACGCCAGGCACTACGCCAACGTGCTGATGAATATGGTCTGGAGAGTGCGATCATGTATTATCTAAAAAGAAAGCAGAAAAAAGACGCTGCAAGAAGAACCCGCCCATAAAGCGGGTTTTTTATTGCCTAAATCTTGCTATAGTTCAATAAGTTAGGTGATTTTTTAGTTATTGGAATCTAAATAAATTGTGGCAAGCCGCAATTGAAGATTGTCGACGCGAACATTATTGAAGGTTATCCTCTCAGGATAAGGTATTACAAAAGGGAATAGTTGATATGGTCTCTCCTGCACGTACTTTCCGCTATACGCTCCTTGTTCTGGCTTCTGCCCTGACAGCCCCGACCGTATGGGCCCATGCCCATCTGACCCACCAGTATCCGGCTGCGGATGCCGAGGTTGTTGCCGCGCCGCAGGCGCTGACCCTCAATTTTTCCGAAGGTATCGAGCCCGGATTCAGCGGGGCGACGATTACCGGTCCAAAGCATGAGGGAATCAAAACCCGTCCGGCAAAGCGTAATGAACAGGATAAGAAACAGCTGATCGTCCCTCTCGATGAAACGCTTAAGCCGGGTCAATACACGGTGAACTGGCACGTCGTGTCCGTCGATGGACATAAAACCAAAGGACAGTACACTTTTAGCGTGAAATAAACATGCTGACGCTGACCTGGGTTGCACTCCGCTTTATCCATTTTACCGCCCTGATGCTGGTGTTTGGCTCTGCACTCTACGGCGCGTGGCTGGCACCGCTTTCTATCCGCCGTCTGATGAGCCGACGCTTCTTACGTCTGCAACAGCACGCTGCGTTGTGGTGTTTTCTGAGCGCGTTATTGATGCTGGCGATCCAGGGGGGATTAATGGGCTCCGGCTGGCAGGATGTTATCTCCGTTTCGATCTGGGTTGCCGTATTGCACACTCAGTTTGGCGGGGTGTGGCTCTGGCAGATCGTTCTGGCGCTGGTCACGCTGGTTGCCTCGCTGATCGTGCCGCGTAATTTACCGCGACTATTACTGCTCTTAACCCTCGCGCAGTTTGCACTGCTGACAGGAGTGGGGCACGCCACACTGCACTCGGGGGTCGTTGGCGCGCTCCAGCAGACAAACCATGCTCTGCATCTGATTTGCGCCGCGGCCTGGTTTGGCGGTCTGTTGCCGGTGATCTACTGTATGCACATGGCAAGAGGACGCTGGCAGCAGCAGGCGGTTTACACCATGATGCGTTTTTCCCGCTATGGGCATCTTGCCGTGGCAGGCGTGTTACTCACCGGCATCGCCAATGTGCTGTTTATTCAGGGCTTTTCACTCCCATGGCGGGCCGCGTGGGGGCAACTGCTTTTGCTAAAATGTGCACTTGTCCTGCTAATGGTGGCAATCGCACTGGCGAATCGGTATCTTCTCGTACCACGAATGCGCCAGGATAATCGACGCATCAATCTGTACTTTATTTGGATGACGAAGATCGAATGGGGAATCGGCGCTGTTGTGCTGGCAATCGTCAGTTTCTTTGCGACGCTGGAACCGTTCTGAGGGACAGGCAATATTCATGAAAAAAGTGATTCTCTCTTTGCTGCTTCTGACCAGTTCAGGGGTTGCGCTGGCGGCACCGCAGGTCATTACCGTGAGCCGCTTTGAAATTGGTAAAGATAAGTGGGCATTCAACCGCGAAGAGGTAATGCTGACCTGCCGGCCTGGAAACGCATTGTATGTGATTAACCCCAGCACGCTCGTGCAGTATCCGCTGAACAATATCGCGCAAGAGCAGGTGGCAAGCGGCAAAACGAATGCGCAACCTCTGTCGGTGATTCAGATAGACGATCCGGCGAAACCGGGTGAAAAAATGAGCCTGGCACCGTTTATCGAACGAGCGGAAAAGCTCTGTTAGTTACCAAAAGCATCTTTCTGATTTCCAATAAAAAACCGCAAGCCTTCTTAAGAGAAGCTTGCGGTTTTTACATTTCAGGCAGTGACCATCACCGTTTTTTTCAGGCCGCGTAAGCCGCGGACTGGAAAACCTGGCGTCGTCATCTATTCTTAAAGGGCAAGGCGACTTAGCCTGCATTAATGCCAACTTTTAGCGCACGGCTCTCTCCCAAGAGCCATTTCCCTGGACCGAATACAGGAATCGTATTCGGTCTCTTTTTATCTGTAGAACGAGTGCTTTCCTGAACCAAACGGCATTTCGCACTTATCATTCTGAGTAAACCATACCTACACCCAGGCATAAACGTCCAGCGTTTTTTGCTGCTATTGTTAAATTTGTGTTAGGGCGTGACTGAGGGCAAAAACGCTCATGAAACAGCCTGAAAATAGTTACCAAATGATCGAAGGGACACATTGGCGGCACATCTGGGTGGTCGGGGATCTCCATGGCTGTTTTGCGTTATTGATGGCGAAATTGCGAGCCTGTCACTTTGATCCCTGGCAGGATTTGTTGGTCTCGGTAGGCGACCTCATCGATCGCGGCCCTGACAGTCTACGCTGCCTGCAACTGCTGCATAAGCGCTGGATGGTGGCGGTCAGAGGGAATCATGAGCAAATGGCGATTGATGCCATGCGCACGTCTCAGTGGTCGTTGTGGACAATGAATGGCGGTGGCTGGTTTACGATGTTGCCTGCGCAGAAGCGTCATCAGGCCACGCTGGCGCTGGCGTATTGTCAGCAATTGCCGTGGATCCTGGAGCTGCATTGCCGCGAAGGGAAGCATGTGATTGCCCACGCCGATTACCCGGGCGAGATTTATCAGTGGCAAAAGCCGGTTAACCTCGAGGAAGTGCTGTGGCGACGTGCACGACTGAGCGCGCATCTTGCGGGAGAAGGCGCTGCTATCGCCGGTGCCGACAATTTCTGGTTTGGTCATACGCCGCTGCGTCAACGTTTTGATAGCTACAATCTGCACTACATTGATACGGGGGCGGTATTCGGCGGGGAGTTAACGCTGGTACAGCTACAGTGATTAAAAGTCACTGTATTGCTGCGCGGGCGCCCAAAAGCCATCGATAAAATCCTCTACCGGGAAGCAACCACCCTGGCGAATTCGTTGATCGTCCATATAATACAGGCACTGCTGCTCTGTATCGTAAACATCCACTACGATATCTTCGCAACCGCCATCCAGATAACAGACAAACAGAACCAGTGCGAACATCCTATCCTCATTTTGTACAACCCTAACAAAAGTGTAGGAGGAATTAACGCAAGCGGGAAGGGGGGAAATAAATAACCCGCCGGCAGACGGGTTCTTTTGAATCAGGCAAGACGCATGATCCAGGCATCAGACTTACGATCGTAATGGTTGCGGAAGAGGACCGAATGTTCTCCGTTAAGAAGGGCAGGAATGCTGGTTTCATCGTCCCAGGCATCCAACTGCATGCATAAATCCGGATCGGATTTACACGGAATGGTTAACGTTCGGTCTCCCGGCGATTCGCCGTGTAACTCGGCATCGTCAATTTCAAAGGCGCCAATGCGCACACTGGTTTTCATCATCGTGCTCTCCGTTGATTCGCTGATTGTGGTACGACCAGTTAGGCCGTCCAGTTTTCAGCGTAGTCAACGCAGGAAAAAGCGCCAGTCAAAAAATGCGCAAATTTTCCGATTTCAGACGTTACCGGTAAACAATTTGCCATCGCGAACGAGTTCGCGCGGGTAGCTGTTTTTCAGTCGCGAACCGATTCGTTTAGCAAGCCCGATCGGTTGATGCTGGAAGGTTACCAGCGCTTCGTCAGTGGTGGGGGTGGTCTGCGGATAGACATCGCGACCTCGATACCACTCTTCCGCTTCCTGGCGAGACAGCTCAAACGCGCAACGGTGATGCATATCAGCGAGCGCGATGACCGCTTCATGCTGCCAGCGATAACCTTTATTATGAATTTCTGCCAGCTTAATGCCGAGGCGGGAGAAGCGGACTTTACCGATCAGCGGTTCAATCTCCGCCGGGAAAAGCCAGACTTCTTTATCACGCTGCCAGAGGTGCAGGTTTTCATTCCATTGCAGACCCAGGGCGTTAGCCGCCTGGACTATGCTTGTGGCGTCGCGACCTTTGACGGGGCTAAAAGGGAAATTCCCCACTTTGTACTTCGGCGCAGGCAGCGCGGGAATGGATGCCGTTTTACGCAGACGGGCGACGAAGAATCCTTCGCAGTCATAAATCTGGGGGAAAACATGCAGGAAACCTTCTGCTGTCAGCGCCTGAGTCGCCTCAGGGAAAAGATCGTTTAACGGTAAAAACTCCACAGCCTCAGGCCAGGTCTCCTTCAGCCAGGCAACCACCGATTCGTTTTCTTCACGGTTCAACGTACAGGTTGAATAGACCAGCGTACCACCAGGGCGCAGGGCGTGAAACGCGCTTTCGATCAGTTCGCGTTGGGTCGCGGCAATCTCAAGATTGCTCTCAATGGACCAGTTTTTCAGCGCATCCGGATCTTTTCGTACGACCCCTTCGCCTGAGCAGGGAGCATCAAGCAAAATCGCGTCGAATGTTTCCGGCAGTGCCGCTCCGAATACGCGACCGTCAAAATGAGTCAGCGCCACGTTACTGATCCCACAGCGACTGATATTGGCGTGCAGCACTTTCACCCGACTGGCGGAGTATTCATTGGCGAGAATTGCCCCGCGGTTGCCCATGCGCGCTGCGATTTGTGTGGTTTTTGAACCCGGTGCCGCGGCGACGTCCATTACGCGGTTCGGTAAATTATCGTCGGCAAACAGCGCGGCAACCGGCAGCATGGAACTGGCTTCCTGAATATAAAACAGACCGCTCAGATGTTCGGCAGTACTGCCGAGCGGCAAGGCTTCTTCATCGTCACGCTCAATCCAGAAACCTTCTTCGCACCAGGGAACCGGCGTCAGCGACCAGCCATACGGGGCGGTTAAGGTGAGAAAATCGGCAACCGAAATCTTAAGCGTATTAACGCGGATGCTGCGGCGTAACGGGCGCTGGCAGGCGGCGAGAAAATCATCAAAAGAGAGGTGCGCAGGCATTGCCTCGCGCATTTGCGTCAAAAAGGCGTCAGGGAAATAAACAGCGTGTTGAGTCACGGGGGAGCACCACCGGCAGTAAAACAAGCGCGCAGTGTAGCATAAAGGCTCCGGCGCGAGCACGCCGGAGCCTGATATTAACGTGGCAGAGCCGTACCCCATTCACGCCATTCTTTCGGCTCACTTTCCAGCAGCAGGAAGTGTTTTCCCGCCTGCGCTTTCGGTGCCAGCGGGGTGCCTGGCGGCGTGGCGAACGCAATGCCGCCGCGAATGAACTGATTAAAGGTACCGGTCTTCACTACGCCGCCCGTCAGGCCAAAATCCAGACTGTATCCGGAGGCTAGCCAGAAGACGGAGTTGTTGCGAACCAGGTGCTGATAGCGTTGACTGATACGCAAGGCGATCATCACGCGGTCAGACAATGTTCCAAGCGTCATGCCGGTGACGGTACCGACTTCAATCCCACGGAACAGCACCGGCGTACCGATCGCCAGCGAGCCCGCTTCGGGGACTTCGAGCACAATACTCAGCCCGTCAAGATAGCGCGAGTCAGTAATGGTTGCTTCCTGTAGCTCGAAATCTCGACGAGGATTACCCCGGCCCGGCTCGACGTTGATGTAGGGTTGCAGGATCGTGTCGAGGTGCTCCACGCCAGCGGCCGAGATTTGCGGTGTAATTACGGAGAAGCGCGTCCCGCCACGCGCGAAGGTCTGCATATATTCTGGATACAACACCGCCTTTGCCTGTACTTCGTTGCGTGAGGTGAGCAGTTCCAGCGTCTGAATCTGTCCGATATCAATGCCGAGGTAGCGAATGGGCATCCCGGCAGCCAGTTTCCCGGCATCAAAGGCGTGGAGCGTAATCTGTCCACCAACCGCACGCGCGGCGGTTTCAGAGGCATACAAAATACGTTTATCGCCTTTGCGCTGACTGGCGCTGGCACCGCTCAGGTTATCAAAGCTGATAGCCCCCTTAAGTGCACGTGACAGAGGAGAGGCCTGTACGGTCAGACCGCTGCCGTTGAGTTGCACTTTGGCGCCGCCTTCCGCCCAGAATACGCTGTTGCTGGTCAGCAGGTTGCGGTACTCCGGCTTAATGTGAAGGTCGATATCAAAGGCGTCGGCGCGTGGGCGAACGGTGATCACTTCGCCCACCTCAAATTTACGATACAGCACCACAGAACCGGCCTGCACGTCCGGCAGCGTTTCCGCTCGTAGACTCAGGGTAGTGGTCGGCAGATCGCTCAGGCTATTCTCTACCGCTTTTTCCAGGTTAGCATACAGCGGATAACTGGACTTCATTTCCCCTTTGCTGCCAGGCAATATGCGGATACCGCCGCTGATCCATTCGCTGGCGCTGGCCCCAAGGAACTCAACACCATCCAGACCCACTTTGACATCCACACGACTGTTGACCACGAATTTACTGTCACCCTGAACCAGGTCGCGATGCTGTGGATCGACAGCCACGGTGAACTCGACCCCTTTGCTGGTCAGCCTGCGTTCGATCACCTGGCCTACCTGGACACCGTGGAGGATCAGCGGTTGACCTGCATCGATGCCGTAGCTTTCGGGGGCGGTCAGGGTAAACGTCAGAACGTCCGGTTCGTGAAGTAGCGCTTTTTCACCAGGGACAACCACGAACTCACTGCGCGGTTCACCGGTACCAGGCACCAGTTCAAAGGTTTTTCCTGTCAACAACGAGCTGATATTGGCGTCACTTAACGAGAGTTTGGGACTGCGCAGTTCAATGCGCGTGCCGTCACGCAACAGCGTCACGACGCTGGGGTCAACGGTCATTTCGCCAGTGACTTTACCGCCCGGCTGCAAATCCAGTTTGGTGAGCTGGCCGACTTCCAGACCCTGATACATCAAGGAGGTGGAATCTGCTTTCAGCCCTTCGCCGCTGGGCAGCTCAAGCTTAATAATGACCCCGCGCTGGCTGTGAGCCAGATCTTTATACAGGCCAAAGGTATCATCTTGTTCTGCGGATTTTGAGTCATCGGGCGAGTCAAAAGCGATTGCACCATTCACCAGGGCTGCCAGGCTTTCCAGTTTAACTTTCGCGCCGCTCAGGCTGACGTCAGCGTCCACGCCGGAAACGTTCCAGAAGCGACTGCCTTTCTTCACCAGGTTAGTGAAGCGGCGTTCCACCAGGACATCGATAGTGACACCCTGTTTGTTTGGGTTAATGCTGTAATCGTAAACCTTGCCGACCGGGATCTTACGGAAGTAAACCAGCGAACCACTGTTCAGTGACCCCAGATCGGGCGCATTGAGATGAATCATCAGATCGCCATTATCCAGGCGATATTTCGGCTGGGTATCGAGGGCGACGAAATGATCTTGCTCTTTGCCTTTGCCAGGCATCATGCCGATATAGTTACCGCCAACCAGCGCATCAAGGCCAGAGACCCCCGCAAGCGACGCTTTGGGCGTCACCAGCCAGAACTGCGTGTCTTCGCGCAGGGCATCTTTCATGTCGGACTTTATGCTGACGCGCACCTCAATTTTACGCAGATCCTTGCTCAGGCTGATGTCCTGAACCGTACCCACCTCAACGCCCTGATAGCGAACGGGTGTACGGCCCGGTACGATGCCATCCGCAGACATAAAGTCGATGGTTACGGTGTTACCGCGATCTTCATAGCTGTTCCATATCAGCCATCCCGCAATCATTAATGCAATCAGCGGGAGTAACCAGAATGGTGAGATACGGCGTTTCGTTTTAATCTGCGCTTCAGTCTGCGAAGCGGGCGTTTCCTGACTCATGTGCATCCCAAAGTAAGCGGCTGTCCAGCCATTCCACTGCAAGAATAGTCAAAATGACCGCTGAGCCGAAATAAAACGCAGCCGGTCCCATAGTAAAAGCAAGAATCTGGTCGCGGTTAATTAGCGACATGGTTAAAGCGATAACAAAAAGATCCAGCATCGACCAGCGACCAATCCACGTGACCAGGCGCAAGAGTTGCATACGCGTGCGTAGACCCTGTTCACATTTGAACTGAATACTGAGCAACAGCGTAAACATGACGATCACTTTGGTAAATGGCACCAGAATACTGGCGATAAAGACCACGGCGGCCACGGCGACATTGCTGTTTGCCAGCGACAGGATACCGGACATGATCGTGTCTTCCTGCCGCCCACCGTTCACGTAGATAACCGAGATAGGCATCAGGTTAGCAGGCAGCAGTAAAACAATCGATGCCAACAACGCCGCCCAGCATTTTTGGATACTCTGATTTCGGCGCACGCGCAGGGGAATATGGCAGCGCGGGCAGCGTCCACGTGGATCCGGATAGCCGGTAAAATGACAGCCGAGACAAATACGCAACTGTTCATCCGGGCGTTTGGCGGGTCGCTGTGGATAAAAGCGTTCCCACAACTGTTCAATGTTCAGGTGCGATAGCGTCAGGATACTGAGGATCACCAGCGCGATAAAAGCGTAAAGCCCAACGCCAGGCTGCAAGAAGGCATAATCCTGAACTTTGATCGATGCCACGCCAATGCCCACCAGATAGATGTCCAGCATTACCCACTCTTTGAGCTTCTCCAGCATCAGCAGCACCGGGCGCAAATTCATGCCGAGAATATTGCCGAACCACAGGTATGCAATCGAGGTCACGAGGATCAGCGGCGCGCCCGCGACGCAAAACAGCACCATTGCGGCGGTAATCGGATCGCCTTGTCGCGTCATCTGCCAGATCCCCTGCATCACGTTGGCGTCAATGCGGATACCCAGCAGATAGATATGTAGCAGCGGTTCGCCCCAGGCGAAGGGCATCAACAACAGCATGGTGACGGCCATCGCCCCCAGGCGCGTCAGCGACCAGTCACGGCCATCACGAATTTTCGCCTGGCAGCGGGGGCAGTAGGCGCTCTGGTGAGAGCGCATCTTCGGCAGACTAAACAGCAGATCACACTGAGGGCAACGCTGATAGTGCGCACGAGGCAGTGCTTCGCTGATGGATCGGATCGCTATCTTTTTTGTCGGCGTGATCTGGGGTGTCTTGAGAGCCATGTATCGCGAATCAAAGTGTTAGAATTATGTAATCTTAACTCATGACGGGAATGATCTTGAGCATTAACGCATTTAATGCTTATTTTAATAGGCTGGCAGTATCAGAGTAAGACAACTAAGTGATTATATAATGAACAAGACAGAGCTATACGCGGATCTGAACCGCGATTTTCAGGCATTAATGGCAGGAGAGACCAGTTTTCTGGCCACGCTGGCGAACACCTGCGCACTGTTGTACGAACGTCTTTCGCAAGTGAACTGGGCGGGTTTTTACCTGCTTGAGGGCGATACGCTGGTATTAGGTCCGTTTCAGGGCAAAATTGCCTGCGTGCGGATCCCGGTGGGGCGTGGCGTATGCGGCACAGCTGTTGCCAACAACCAGGTGCAGCGGATTGACGACGTTCACGCCTTTGATGGTCACATCGCCTGCGATGCGGCCAGTAATGCGGAAATTGTCCTGCCATTAACCGTCAAGGGACATATTATTGGCGTGCTGGACATCGACAGTACGGCGTTTGGACGCTTCACCGCTGAGGATGAAGAGGGGCTTCGCCAGCTCGTCGCGCAACTTGAAACCGTGCTTGCAATGACGGATTACACAAAATTCTTTGCGAGCGTCGCAGGATAATCAACGGATAACGTAGCAATTACTGATGGCGTCATTATAATGTCGCCTGTTCATGCCTGCTGCTTGTTGGCTACGTCCGTTGTAATCAGGAAATTTCATGGAAAATCAACCTAAGTTGAATAGCAGTAAAGAAGTCATCGCGTTTTTGGCCGAGCGTTTTCCGCAGTGTTTTAGTGCGGAAGGCGAAGCGCGCCCACTGAAAATTGGCATTTTTCAGGATCTGGTAGAGCGTATTGAGGGCGAAATGAACCTCAGCAAAACGCAACTTCGTTCCGCTTTACGTCTTTATACTTCAAGCTGGCGTTACCTGTACGGCGTTAAGCCGGGCGCAACGCGTGTCGATCTCGACGGCAACCCATGTGGTGAGCTGGATGAGCAGCACGTTGAACATGCGCGTAAGCAGCTTGAAGAAGCGAAAGCTCGCGTTCAGGCGCAGCGTGCAGAGCAGCAAGCGAAAAAACGCGAAGCTGCCGCCGCCGCAGGGGAAACCGAAGACGCCCCTCGTCGTGAACGTAAGCCGCGTCCTGCAGCACCGCGCCGCAAAGAAGCGACTGAGCGTAAACCGCGTGCTGAAAAACCGGCCGTGAAAGCGCCACGCGCACCTCGTGAAGAGAAATTGACTCCGGTTTCGGATATTTCAGCGCTGAGCGTTGGACAGTCTCTGAAGGTGAAAGCTGGCAACGATGCGATGGATGCCACCGTATTAGAAATCACCAAAGATGGCGTCCGTGTACAGCTGAATTCGGGTATGTCTTTGATTGTACGCGCAGAACACCTGGTGTTCTGAAACGGAGGCCAGGCCTGGCATGAACACATTTTTTAGGCTTACCGCGTTAGCTGGCCTGCTTGCAATAGCAGGCCAGACCTTCGCTGTGGACGACATTACGCGTGCCGATCAGATTCCTGTTCTTAAGGAAGAGACCCAGCACGCCACGGTGAGTGAACGCGTTACGTCGCGTTTTACACGTTCTCATTATCGTCAGTTCGATCTCGATTCAGCCTTTTCCGCCAAAATTTTCGACCGCTATCTGAATTTACTCGACTACAGCCACAACGTGCTGTTGGCGGGAGATGTCGAGCAGTTTGCGAAGAAGAAAGGGCAGTTGGGGGATGAATTGCGTTCGGGTAAGCTCGACGTTTTTTACGATCTCTATAATCTGGCGCAAAAGCGTCGCTTCGAACGTTTTCAGTACGCGCTGAAAGTGCTGGAACGTCCGATGGATTTCACCGGCACTGATACCTTTAATCTCGATCGCAGCAAAGCGCCCTGGCCGAAAGACGAGGCCGAGTTGAATGCGCTGTGGGACGGCAAGGTGAAGTTCGATGAGTTAAGTCTGAAACTGACCGGCAAAGACGATAAAGAAATTCGCGAGACGTTGACGCGTCGCTATAAATCCGCGATCCGTCGTCTGACGCAAACCAACAGTGAAGACGTTTTCTCACTGGCGATGACGGCGTTTGCCCGCGAAATTGATCCGCACACCAACTACCTTTCGCCACGCAATACCGAACAGTTTAATACCGAGATGAGCCTGTCCCTGGAAGGGATTGGTGCCGTATTGCAGATGGACGATGACTATACGGTTATCAACTCCATGGTCGCAGGCGGCCCGGCGGCGAAGAGCAAAGCGATTAGCGTTGGCGATCGCATCGTCGGCGTGGGGCAGACGGGAAAAAGCATGGTCGATGTGATCGGCTGGCGCCTGGATGACGTTGTTGCGCTCATCAAAGGGCCAAAAGGCAGTAAAGTTCGTCTTGAAGTTCTGCCCGCCGGCAAAGGAACAAAAACCCGAACGGTTACACTGACGCGGGAACGCATCCGTCTGGAAGACCGCGCGGTTAAGATGTCAGTGAAAACGGTGGGTAAAGAGAAAGTCGGCGTGCTGGATATCCCTGGCTTCTATGTTGGCCTGACTGACGATGTCAAAGTTCAGTTGCAGAAACTGGAAAAACAAAATGTCAGCAGCATCGTCATCGATCTGCGGACCAATGGTGGCGGCGCGCTGACTGAGGCGGTTTCGCTGTCTGGTCTGTTTATTCCTTCTGGACCGGTGGTTCAGGTTCGCGACAATAATGGCAAAGTCCGTGAGGACAGCGATACCGATGGCGTTGTTTACTACAAAGGTCCGCTGGTGGTGCTGGTCGATCGCTTCAGTGCGTCGGCATCGGAAATTTTTGCGGCAGCCATGCAGGATTACGGTCGTGCGCTGATCGTCGGCGAACCGACCTTCGGTAAAGGTACCGTACAGCAGTATCGTTCGCTGAACCGTATTTACGATCAGATGCTGCGTCCGGAATGGCCTGCACTGGGCTCTGTACAGTATACGATCCAGAAGTTTTATCGTGTGAATGGCGGTAGTACCCAACGTAAAGGCGTCACGCCGGATATCATCATGCCGACGGGGAATGAAGAGACAGAAACCGGCGAGAAGTTTGAAGATAATGCGTTGCCGTGGGATAGCATCGACGCCGCAACGTATGTGAAATCAGACGATCTGACACCGTTCGGTCCTGAATTACTCAAAGAGCACAATGCGCGTATCGCGCAGGATCCTGAGTTCCAGTACATCATGAAGGATATCGCTCGTTTCAATGCGATGAAGGACAAACGTAACATCGCGTCTCTGAATTACGCGCAGCGTGAAAAAGAGAATAACGAGGATGATGCGATGCGTCTGGCGAGAATCAACGACCGGTTTAAACGTGAAGGGAAACCGGTTCTGAAGAAACTGGATGATCTGCCAAAAGATTACCAGGAGCCGGATCCGTATCTTGATGAAACGGTGAAGATAGCGCTGGATTTGGCGACGCTTGAGAAAGCGAAGCCAGCGGAACAACCCACCGCGGCGAAGTAACTTCATACAGGCACAAGAAATTGTGCCTGTTTTTTTTAACAAGCGCATGAAGTCGTCAGCCTGGTGCAACAAAATGTAAAGTTGTGTCTTTCTGGTGACTTACCGGGCATTGATGCTTGAAAATAGCGGTACGACCCATACGATGTGGGTAATCGCATAGTGCGTTTTGTTAAGTTGAGGTTAAAAGAAGATTATGATGCGAATCGCGCTTTTCCTGTTGACGAACCTTGCCGTTATGGTCGTTTTCGGGCTGGTGCTGAGCCTGACAGGGATTCAGTCGAGCAGCGTCCAGGGCCTGATGATTATGGCGTTGCTGTTCGGTTTTGGTGGTTCCTTCGTTTCACTGCTGATGTCCAAATGGATGGCGTTACGTTCCGTCGGTGGGGAAGTGATCGAGCAACCGCGTAACGAAAGAGAACGCTGGCTAATGAATACGGTTGCCACGCAGGCGCGTCAGGCCGGTATCGCCATGCCGCAGGTCGCTATTTACCATGCGCCGGACATTAACGCGTTTGCCACCGGGGCGCGCCGTGATGCGTCTCTGGTCGCAGTCAGTACCGGCTTGCTGCAAAACATGAGCCCGGATGAAGCTGAAGCGGTTATTGCCCATGAAATTAGCCATATTGCGAACGGTGACATGGTCACCATGACGCTGATTCAGGGCGTTGTGAACACCTTTGTTATCTTTATCTCGCGTATTCTGGCGCAGATCGCCGCCGGTTTTCTCGGTGGCAACCGTGATGAAGGTGAAGGCAGCAACGGTAACCCGATGATCTATTTTGCGGTTGCGATGGTACTGGAACTGGTCTTCGGTATCCTGGCGAGCATCATTACCATGTGGTTCTCTCGTCACCGTGAATTCCACGCCGATGCAGGTTCCGCCAAACTGGTAGGGCGTGAAAAGATGATAGCTGCGCTACAGCGTCTGAAAACCAGCTACGAACCGCAGGAAGCCTCCAGCATGATGGCTTTCTGCATTAATGGTAAAGGTAAATCGCTGAGCGAGCTGTTTATGACTCACCCGCCGCTGGATAAACGTATCGAAGCGCTGCGCAGTGGGGAATACCTGAAGTAAGCCTGTCAGCATGAAGAGAAAGCGCGTCCGGGGACGCGCTTTTTTTACGCTTGCGCCCGGGGTTGTGTAATGCGTAAACCACTCACCACCGCCGCCACGGTCGCCAGAATCCCCGCAGCCAGCAGAGAAACATGCGTGCCGTTATCCCCGAACTGGTTCAGCAACAGCGCGACCAGCGCCGCGCCCGAGCTTTGTCCCAGCAAACGAGCGGTTCCCAGCATGCCGCTTGCGCCACCGCTGCGTTCACGCGGTGCTGACGTGATGATCGTGTGATTATTGGGTGACTGAAATAAACCAAACCCGGCACCGCAGAGGATCATCGGCCAGATGATATTCAGATCGGACGGCACGTCAGGAAGCAACACCAGGGCAAACAGCCCGCTTGCCATCACCAGCAGACCCAGCGCCCCCAGCAAACCAGCATGGACGCGTTCGATCAGATAGCCGGCCAGTGGTGCCATGACCATCGTCGCCAGCGGCCAGGGGGTGAGCAGCAACCCCGTCTCAACTTCACTGCGTCCCAGTACCGTTTGCAGGTAGAAGGGGAGGGAGACCATCGCCAGCATTTGAGCGCAGAAGGAGCAGATCGAGGTACCAATCGACAGTGAAAAGAGCGGAATACGCAGCAGGTCAACCGGTAATAACGGCACCGGCAATGCGAGCTGACGGCGAATAAAGAAGTAGCCCACCACGACCATCGCCATGAGTTCAGCACTGACCAGCGTCAGGGACTGACCTTGCGCAAAGCTGCTCAGGGCGGTGATCAACAGGCCAAACGTCAGGGCATTCATCACGGCGCTGGGGATATCAAAACGCGGTTTATTGTTGCGTGAACCATTGGGCGGGAGAAAGCGTATCGCCAGAATTAGCGCAATAATCCCTAACGGCACGTTGATCAGAAACAGCCATTTCCAGGAAGCGATCGAAAGGATTGCCGCGGCAATGGTTGGGCCTGCGGCCGCAGAGACGGCGACAATAAAGGAGTTGATGCCCATCCCGCGCCCCAAATGGCGCTGAGGATAAATCAGACGGATCAGCGCGGTGTTGACGCTCATCAGCGCCGCGCCACCAAATCCCTGCACGACACGCGCCATCGTTAACATCTGTAGCGAGTCTGCGAGTGCGCAGAACAGTGAAGCCAGCAGAAAGACGACCAGCCCGCATTTGTAGATGCGGCGATAGCCAAACATATCGCCAAGAAATGACAGCGACAGTAACGAAACGACAATGGCGATCTGATAAGCGTTAACGACCCAGATTGAGCTGGCGGCTGAGGCGCGTAAATCAGCGGCAATGGTGGGGAGAGCCACGTTGGCAATGGCACCGTCCAGTACGGCCATCGAAATACCAATAACAATGGTTAAAATGGCGCCATATCGCTGCGGAAGCGGCAGGCCATCGGCCTGGGATTTATTCATGTGATTGATAGTTTCTGCGAAGAATATGATCAGGGTAGTGATTCTAGCATTGATATTCAGGCTTTATGTCGCAGATTTGTAACGGAGTTAGCAAAGATGGATTGCGGGCGCCTGACCATGAAATTATAATAAAAAATCGTTCTGATTTTTATAAAACACTCGTAATGAGGTGATAGATGGCTAACGCAGATCTGGATAAACAACCCGATTCTGTATCTTCCGTGCTGAAAGTTTTTGGCATTTTGCAGGCGCTGGGTGAAGAGCGCGAAATAGGGATTACCGAGTTATCACAACGCGTCATGATGTCAAAAAGCACCGTTTATCGCTTTTTACAGACCATGAAAACACTGGGTTATGTGTCACAGGAAGGTGAGTCCGAGAAGTATTCTCTGACGCTGAAACTGTTTGAACTGGGCGCGCGTGCGCTACAGAATGTTGACCTTATCCGCAGTGCGGACATCCAGATGCGCGAACTCTCTCGTCTGACTAAAGAGACGGTGCACCTCGGAGCGCTGGATGAAGATAGCATCGTATACATCCATAAGATTGATTCGATGTACAATCTGCGCATGTATTCGCGCGTAGGACGTCGTAACCCGCTTTACAGCACCGCAATTGGTAAAGTGCTGCTGGCCTGGCGCGATCGTGATGAGGTGAAGCAGATTCTGGACGGTGTTGAGTACAAACGCAGCACCGGACGCACCATCACCACCACAGAAGCATTGCTGCCAGTGCTGGATAAAGTCCGCGAGCAGGGCTACGGTGAAGACAACGAAGAGCAAGAAGAAGGTTTACGTTGCATCGGTGTACCGGTATTCGATCGTTTTGGTGTCGTGATCGCTGGCCTGAGCATCTCCTTCCCGACGCTGCGTTTTTCCGAAGAAAACCTGCATGACTACGTTTCGATGCTGCATACCGCGGCGCGTAAAATCTCTGAGCAGATGGGTTACAACAATTATCCCTTCTGATGACGTCATGATATTGATAATAAACTGCCGGCTTTTGCGCCGGCAGTTTTTACCCAGATGACAGCCTGCTTAAGAGATATGCATTATGGACATCAGAGTGGCGGAAGATTAACCGTTATCGACGACCACGGTGCTTTTACGCAATAGCGGGCAATCCGTTAACCCAATGATACCGCTATCGGTATGAACATATTGCGCGGTGGCGGTTCCTCGCGCGGTAAGATATTTGCACTGCAATCCCAGTCCGGCCGCATTCTCCTGACTACCTATCAGAACACCATACCCACTGAGTAATAATCCAATCCAGACAAGCGCAAACAGCACGATAGCGCGAATAATCAAACGCATTATGACCTCTTTTCTTCTATACGTTAGACTGAGCTTAGCGCTTACGCACATTGATACAAGTAAAGGATTCTTAAAAAACGCTAATGTCTCCTGTAGTTAGTCCTGGTTTAAGATAGACATGATAATTTGGAGGCATAAGATGTTGATGCGGAGAGTGGAGTGAAAAAGTTTCGATGGATAATTCTGGTGGTGGTGGTGCTTGTGTGCCTGTTGCTGTGGGCCCAGGTGTTCAACATCATGTGTGACCAGGATGTACAATTTTTCAGCGGAATTTGCGCCATCAATAAATTTATCCCCTGGTGAGATCATTTTTTCATCTGTTGATTTCCTTCCTGTGGCGCGGTGGTAAAATGGCGCGTCTACATTGAGGTGGTGAAATGAATGAAGTAGTGAATTCCGGCGTGCTTAATTTTGCGTCGTTGATTGTATCGGTGGGGGTTCTGATTGTTGGGCTGGTGCTGTGGTTCTTTATCAACCGAGCCAGCTCGCGGACCAATGAGCAGATTGAGCTGCTGGAAGCGTTGTTAGATCAGCAGAAGCGACAAAATGCCTTACTGCGTCGTCTCTGTGAAGCGAACGAGCCGGAAAAAGTGGCTGAGGCGTCGCCGAAGGCCAATGAGCCGCAAGAGGACGACGACATCATCCGTCTGGTTGCAGAGCGTTAATCTCCTTGTAAACAGGAAGCGAATGGACTGACGTCCCGTCGGTCTTTCCTTCCTGGTCATTATCCTGCACGCAATTAGTGCAGTTGCACATCCCCATCGCTATATCCGTTCCTTCCTGATGCATTTCGTCGGTTATTGTCTGCACACACTTAATTATATTTTTCCATACGTTAATAATGTGATCTTCCCCGTTTTGTGAGAATGATCGGCTTTATAAAAAGCGAAACGTTTCTTTCCCTATTTTTGTGCGTTGTCATCATTCTTTCATTAAATGAGTGCATAAGAACAGTGGATATCAAGATAGGGCGAAATGTGTCGTTATTATGATAAGGGGTCATTTTGTGTTGAGACAAATTATGCATAACAAAGCAGAATTTGTGATAACGACCTGACTCCGCATTTCACCATCGCGATGATCTGGAAGTCGTGAAGTTATTGGGCTATGGTTGAAAAGTCCCCGCTGCGATGCTGGTCTGACAAGGGCTCAGCAAGAAAGCGGGAATATATCGGCTTGAGAATTGACGCATAACTGTGCAGATACTCTGTGTCGACTGGTGAGATTTGTGCGACCGATCGAGACACGTTTAAAAATGGCTTGCCATAATTAACGTTGTATGTGATAACACGTTTTGGGTTAAACGAGGTACAGTTCTGTTTATGTGTGGCATTTTCAGTAAAGAAGTCCTGAGTAAACACGTTGTCGTTGAATACCGCTTCTCTGCCGAACCTTATATTAGTGCCTCAAGCAGTAATGTCTCAGTTTTATCTATGTTAGGCCTGCGGGCTAAGAAAACACTCTAAGGAATTTTGCAAATGGCAAAGATTAAAGGTCAAGTTAAGTGGTTCAACGAGTCTAAAGGTTTTGGCTTTATTACTCCGGCTGATGGCAGCAAAGATGTGTTCGTACACTTCTCCGCTATCCAGGGTAATGGCTTCAAAACTCTGGCTGAAGGCCAGAACGTTGAGTTCGAAATTCAGGACGGCCAGAAAGGTCCGGCTGCTGTTAACGTAACAGCTATCTGATCGACACCACTGATTTGAAGCGCGTCTGCGCATCAACCTCAGATTTAAAGCCTCGCTGATGCGGGGCTTTTTCATGCATCTTCCTTCAAAGTATGTCTGAACGCCTCCTTCGTTAGCGCTTTGTTGCAAAGCCGTGATGTTATTAGCACAGTTCTCACCGCTTTCCCGCCGTTATTCCCGTTAAATCAGTCACCTGAATATTATGTTTGCCGGAGAACAGGTGAAAAAGAAAAGTGATGGTACAGGGCGAAGTTTCACACCGCTACGCTTTGCTCTGCTTTGTATAGCCATATTGCTGAGTCTGGGGGTGTTACTGGGGCGCGTCGCATGGTTGCAGATTGTCGAACCCGATCCCCTGGTCAGGCAAGAAAACATGCGTTCGTTACGCGAAGTCACCACGGCATCGCCGCGCGGAATGATTACTGACCGGCAGGGACGACCGCTGGCGGTGAGCGTGCCGGTGAATGCGGTCTGGGCGGACCCGCAAACCGTGCTGAGCAAAGGCGGTGTCGGCATCAGTGAGCGCTGGCAAGCGCTGGCGAATACGCTGCATCTCTCGCTCACAACCCTGGCGGCACGCGTTAATCACGATCCTTCTGCACGGTTTATCTATCTTGCGCGTCAGGTTTCTCCTCAACAGGCGAAGTGGATCGACAAGTTGCATCTTCCCGGGATCAACTTGCGAGAGGAGTCCCGGCGATTTTACCCGGCAGGACATGTGGCGGCGAACCTGATTGGTTTTACCAACATCGATGGACAGGGCATTGAAGGCGTTGAGAAAAGCTTTAACGCGCAATTAATGGGTAAGCCGGGTTCCCGTCTGGTCCGCAAGGATAAGTTCGGGCATGTGATTGAAAACATCACGGAAGTCAATCCTGTACCGGCGCATGAACTTCAGCTCAGCATTGATGAGCGACTACAGACGGTCACCGAGGATGCACTGGACAATGCGGTTAGCTGGAACAAAGCGGAATCCGGCGCTGCCGTGCTGGTCAACATCGCCACCGGTGAGATTCTGGCGATGGCCAGCTTCCCCGATTTTAACCCGAATAACCGTGACGGGGCGGTACTCGACGATTTTCGCAACCGTGCGATTAGTGACACCTTTGAACCGGGGTCAACGGTGAAACCACTGGTCATCATGACGGCGCTTGAGCAGGGGATTGTGCAGCCTGACAGCGTCATTGATACCCATCCGTTTTTCCTCGACGGACATCGCATTCGTGATGTGGGTTTTTATCCGGAACTGACGCTGACCGGTATTTTGCAGAAATCGAGTGACACCGGCGTATCGCATCTTTCGTTAGCGATGCCCATTCAGCGATTAGAAGATACCTATCAACGATTTGGCTTCGGTCAGCCTACGGGGCTGGGACTCACCGGGGAGAGTCAGGGACTGATGCCACAGCGCCGCTACTGGAGCGATCTGGACCGCGCAACCTTTGCCTTTGGTTACGGCCTGATGGTGACGCCGCTACAACTGGCGCACGTCTATGCCACGATTGGTAGTTTTGGCCTGTACCGTCCGCTCTCCATCACGCGTATCGATCCGCCCGTCATCGGCAAACGGGTCATGTCGGAAACATTGGTCAGACAGGTAGAACATATGATGGAGAGTGTCGCTCTGCCGGGTGGCGGTGGGACGAAGGCGGCGGTCCGGGATTATCGTGTGGCGGTTAAAACTGGGACGGCGAAGAAAATCGGTGATGACGGCAAATACGTGGATAAGTATGTGGCCTACACCGCAGGTGTGGCACCGGCAAGCAACCCGCGGTTTGCGCTGGTGGTGGTGATCAACGATCCGCAGAACGGTGCCTATTATGGCGGCGCGGTATCAGCACCGGTTTTTAGCCAGATTATGGGGGATGTGTTGCGACTGGAAAACGTCAAACCGGATGGCATGCCCGCCGACTCCCGTCATCTGCTGGTGATGCACAGCGATCCGCAGCCACTCCCTGCGCGCTAAGTGATTCTCCCTGGGCGTAAATCGCGTTACACTTGCGCCCTGAATTCACCTGCCGGAGTTGTTATGTTGTTTTCCTGCCCACTTTGTCACCAGCCTCTTGCGCACATCAATAACAGTTTTATCTGTCCGCAGCGGCATCAGTTTGATGTGGCAAAAGAGGGATACGTCAATTTGTTGCCGGTGCAGCATAAGCGCTCGCGCGATCCGGGTGACAGTGCGGAGATGATGCAGGCGCGGCGTGCATTTCTCGATGCCGGACACTATCAGCCGCTGCGTGATGCCATCGTTGAACAACTTTCCAGGCGCCTCGACGCGTCGGCGACCTCGATTCTTGATATCGGTTGTGGGGAAGGGTATTACACTCACGCCTTTGCAGATGCGCTGCCGACGGCGACCACGTATGGACTGGACGTGGCGAAGGTCGCCATCAAAGCGGCGGCCAGGCGCTATTCGCAGGTGACATTCTGCGTCGCATCGAGCCATCGTCTGCCGTTTGCTGACGCCAGCCAGGATGCGATTGTGCGAATTTACGCGCCGTGTAAAGCGCAGGAGTTGGCGCGCGTGGTCAAGCCGCACGGCTGGGTTTTCACCGCAACACCGGGACCGCGCCATTTAATGGAGCTGAAAGGGCTGATTTACGATGAAGTTCGACTCCATGCGCCGCATGCTGAGGAACTGGCAGGGTTCAACCTGCTGGAAGATATCGCGCTGGCGTACCCGATGCGCCTGAGCGGAAAGGAAGCGGTGGCGCTATTGCAGATGACACCTTTTGCCTGGCGTGCGAAGCCGGAGGTCTGGGAACAGCTGGCGAGTCGAGAAACGTTTGACTGCCAGACGGATTTTCGTCTTCACCTCTGGCAGCGCGCGGATTAACCGTGAAAGTGCGTCCAGAGGATCTGGACGCCGATGCCGATCAGCACCACTCCCCCCAGAATTTCAGCCCGTTTACCAAGCAGCGGGCCAATGAAACGACCGACCATCATCCCCAGCGTGGACATCATCAGCGTGGCGCAACCGATAGCCAGTGCGGTAGCGATAATGTTGACCTGCAGGAACGCCAGCCCCACGCCGACAGCCATTGCATCGAGACTGGTGGCGATGGCGGTAGTGACCAGTAACCAGAAACCGTGACGGCGCAGCGGTTCATCGTCTTCATCATCCGCGCCACGAAATCCTTCTATAATCATTCGTCCGCCCAGAAAGGCCAGCAGAATGAAGGCAATCCAGTGATTCCATTCCAGCACGAATTTGCTGGCTAACATGCCCAGCGCCCAGCCGATCAGCGGCGTCAATGTTTCAACTGCGCCGAAGATCAAACCGGTGCGCAGCGCTTCAGAGAATTTGGGTTTATGCAGGGTGGCACCTTTGCCAATTGACGCCGCGAAAGCATCCATCGACATGCCGAAAGCGAGAATAATAGTGGCGGTGATATTCATGACAGCGTCCTGACCGGGGTTTCCATAAAACACACCACTGCCCCCAGTAAACATGCGCACCTGAACACGGGAGTTCATACAGTACGCATAGCAGTTGATGTGCCTATGGTCTCGCCTGACTGAAAGAGGTTTCAGTCCGTACGTGCCACGTTTTGCAACGAGTATGTTGACACGTACATTTCCGGAGTCTGGAAATCGGCTACTCCCCAAATGACGGCGCAACCTTAACATATTTTTTGAATATAAAACAACTGTGGGGAAATATTATTTAATTCCTGATTGAAAACGATTTTCATTTAGATTTATTGGTAGATAGAACGTTAAGATAAATAACATTTTTACGACTTGGGTATAGCCTTAGCTATGTTTTTAACTGTTATAAATTTTGAAAAACAAAGCACAGGCTATGTTTGTAACTTACTGAGAAGAAACGAGAAGCTTATATATCTTTTCCAGATCGTCGATATTTCGTACGCGAATAAGCAGACGCCGTTGTTCTAATTGCATCACCAGAACGCCATCTTCTGATAAATTCATCTCTTTAATACGGTTATATTCTATCCACACATTGGCGAAGAAAAATCCACCCTGTTTGAAGAGGATCTTCGGTACCCGGATCCAGAAAATGTAAAACCCCATCAATGCGAGTGCGCATAATAACCATGTGGTTACGACAGCCCCATGGCTGGTGACATTGTTGTAGATAAGAATCGCAATGAGGCCAATGAAGATGACGCTGTCCACGCGGCTTCGGCGTAAGAGGGGGATGGCAAGCAAAGTCGGGCCATTGCGGCGTGGCATGATGAACTGATCGTAAATAGCGTAAGCCAGCAGCGCAGCAATAAAGATAACCAGCACCAGGTCCGTAATAGTCATTAATCCTTGTTCCTCCAGATAAAAAACGGGGCCTTAGCGGCCCCGTAGTGTACTACAGTCTTACAGACCTAACAGGCCGACCGCGTAACCCGCGATACCGATGACGAAGAAGCCAACGATAATCCACAGCGGGTTTACTTTCTTACGCAGTAGCCACATACAGGCGAAGGTAAGCAGCAACGGAACCAGACCCGGCATCAACTGGTCGAGAATGGTTTGTACGGTGGTAACGCGCGTCTGACCATCCTGACCGGTGATGGTTGAGACCACCAGCGGAATGTTCACGTGCGTCCACTTGTTAACCAACGCCCCCATGACAAACAGGCCGAGGATTGACGCCCCCTCGGTCAGTTTTTGCAGGAAGCCGCCGCCCATATCTTTAACAATATCGACGCCTTTGCGGTAGCCGTAGGCGACGCCGTAATAACGGGTCAGCAGACGAACTGCGTTAAACAGAATGAAGAACAGCAGCGGACCGAGCAGGCTACCGCTCATCGCAATACCCGCACCTAACGCAGCGAATACCGGACGCACAGTACCCCAGAAAATCGGGTCGCCTACGCCTGCCAGCGGCCCCATCAGACCGACTTTGATACCGTTGATGGCACCATCGTCAATCTCTGCGCCGTTAGCACGCTGTTCTTCCATCGCCAGCGTTACGCCGAGAACCGGCGCCGCAACGTACGGATGGGTGTTAAAGAATTCCAGGTGACGCTTGATGGCTTGCTTACGCGCATCGTTGTTCTCCGGATACAGGCGACGAATAGCCGGTACCATAGAGAAGCAGAAACCCAGCGCCTGCATACGTTCGAAGTTCCATGAACCCTGAAACAGGTTAGAACGAATGAACACGCCACGAATGTCACTCTGTGTGAGTTTTTTCTCAGTGGTAGTTTTAGTCATATCAACCATTTCGCTCACCTGTTAGTCCAGTTCGTTATCGAGGGAGTTGTCACCAGCAGCCTGCGCGGGTGCACCCGCCACGCGGTTATATTTCGGGCTCAGTTGGATGTAGAGGATGGCCATTACCGCACCAATCACACCCAGAGCAACCAGGTTGAAGTTAGTAAATGCTGCAGTCACGAAGCCGAGATAGAAGAACGGCATCAGATAGCCTGCACGCATCATGTTGATAACCATCGCGTAACCGACCACAACGATCATGCCACCGGCGATGTTCAGACCGCCCGTTACCACTTCCGGAATCGCATTGAGCATGCCCTGAACTTCGCTGGTACCTACGGAAATCGCCACGATTACCGCCGGGATAGCGATACGCATCGCCTGCAGGAACAGGGAAGAGACATGCAGCCAGGAGAGCGCCGTCAGGTTACCGTTTTCCGCCGCTTTATCCGCCGCGTGCTGGAATGCCACGGTGATAGTACGAACGATAATGGTCAGAACCTGACCTGCTGCGGCCAGCGGAATAGCCAGCGCGATACCGGCACCGATACTTTGGTGGCCCGCAATAACCAGAACGGTAGAGATAATGGACGCCAGTGCGGCATCTGGTGCAACGGCAGCACCGATGTTCATCCAGCCCAGGGCGATCATTTCCAGGGTACCACCGATGATAATACCGGTTTTCATATCCCCGAGAACGGCGCCAATCAGCGTACAGGCCACCAGTGGGCGGTGGAACTGAAATTCATCGAGTACCGACTCCATACCCGCGATACATGCGACGATGAACACCAGCACAATCTGAAGAGTGGTAATCTCCATTGTACTTCTCCTATTGCTATAACAGCCTTAAGTGTGAAAGCTCATTCAATGCCAGGGGTTACTTACCCACTTTGGCAATCAAATCCATCATTTTCAGTTTCTGATCGGTCGACACTTTACGCGCCTCAAGCTCAATACCGCGGGCATTGAGTTTGTTAAAGGCTTCGATGTCTTTCTCATCGACAGAAATGGCGTTGTTGACCTGCGTTTTGCCCTGACGGAAAGCCATACCGCCAATGTTAACGGAGGTGATTTTCACGCCGCCTTCGACAATGCGCTCAACATCAGTCGGGTTGGTGAACAGCAGCATCACACGTTCGCCAGCGTATTTCGGGTTGTTGTAAACGCGAATCATCTTGGCTACATCCACCACGTGAGCGGTCACGCCAGGAGGCGCTACCTGCGTCAACAGCGTTTTACGCACGGTGTCTGCAGCCACTTCATCGCTGACAACGATAATGCGGGTAACGTTGGTTTCTTTGGTCCAGCGGGTAGCCACCTGACCGTGGATTAAACGGTCATCAATACGGGCCAGACCGATTTGCATATAATCGTTCGGTCCCATCGGTTTTGCCGGGGCCGCCGCTTTGGGGGCTGCGGCGACGGGGGCAGGGGCGGCTTTTTCCACCGGTTTCGCTTTCAGCGCTTTCACGCCTTCGCGGCCGGTTTCAACAGCCAATGCCACCAGTTCGTCGAAGCTCGGGTTGTCGTCACGCGCCATCAGCGTTTCGACCAGCATGGGGATGTTCACCCCGGCAATGACTTCATACTGTTCTTTGTCGACGACAATGCGGCTGGCAGCGTTGAACGGACTGCCTCCCCATGTATCGACGAGAAACAGCGCGCCGTTACTGGTGTCGAGTTTTGCCAACTGAGCGTTGTACTTTTCAATCAGCGTTTCAGCATTCTCGCCGGGCACGAAATCGATCCAGCCGACGTTTTCCTGCTCGCCTAACAGCATTTCTGCTGTCTTGAGTAACTGCTCTGCAGCCCAACCATGTGTGCCTATAACAATAGCAATGGTCACTTGCTACCTCCTTTATTATCGTTAACACATCAACGTGAGAGATGTATTTGAATCGCCGTCCGCAACAGAATCGATTCAGATAAGGGTTACAATGAAAAACATATGATGTCCGCGAATTATTTTAGATATCGAAAAAAATATTTTATGTGATGAAGATCCGTAATTTAGCTTTCGCCAATGAGAAATTTCGTAGAGTAAAATATCCCTGTGACACTCTTTGCAAAGGAAGGTAAATCTTTGCCAAAAACACGTTGCCTCTGTTATGTTTACGTTCTGTTTAACTTACCAGGAGTATAGGGCACTAGCCCGCTGTATGGATCGTCACCGACGTCATTTCACCTTCAGGCCGCATCGCGCCTGCCAGTCTGGCATTTCTTGCCACACGTTTTGTCTGCATCGTGTTTTATCGCCTGTTAACCATTCCTTAAGCAGGAGCTTGTCATGGAATTCTTAATGGACCCCTCGATTTGGGCGGGTTTGCTCACGCTTGTCGTCCTGGAAATTGTCCTGGGTATCGATAACCTGGTCTTCATTGCGATTCTTGCGGATAAGCTGCCGCCGAAGCAGCGTGACAAAGCGCGCCTGATTGGTTTATCCCTGGCGCTCGTGATGCGTCTGGCCTTGCTGTCCATTATTTCGTGGATGGTCACCCTGACAAAGCCGCTGTTTTCCGTCATGGATTTCACCTTCTCCGGTCGCGATCTGATCATGTTGCTGGGGGGTATTTTCCTGTTGTTCAAAGCCACGACGGAACTTCATGAACGGCTGGAAAACCGTGAGCATGACTCCGGGCATGGCAAAGGGTATGCCAGCTTCTGGGTGGTTGTGACGCAGATCGTTATCCTGGATGCCGTGTTCTCGCTGGATGCGGTCATTACGGCCGTCGGCATGGTGAACCACCTGCCCGTGATGATGGCGGCGGTGGTCATTGCGATGGCGGTGATGCTGTTGGCGTCCAAGCCGCTGACGCGTTTCGTCAACCAACATCCGACGGTGGTGGTGCTCTGCCTGAGCTTCCTGCTGATGATTGGTCTGAGCCTGGTCGCCGAAGGTTTTGGTTTCCATATTCCGAAGGGCTATCTGTACGCCGCGATTGGCTTCTCGATCATTATCGAAGTGTTTAACCAGATTGCGCGTCGTAACTTTATCCGCCATCAGTCAACGTTGCCGCTGCGTGCGCGTACGGCTGACGCGATCCTGCGCCTGATGGGCGGGAAACGTCAGGCGGCGGTGTCACATGAATCCGACAGCCAGGCTGCCGTCCCGATCCCTGAAGGGGCTTTTGCGGAAGAAGAGCGTTACATGATTAACGGCGTTCTGACGCTTGCACAGCGCTCGTTGCGCGGCATTATGACCCCGCGCGGTGAAATTAGCTGGGTGGATGCCAATCTGAGTGTCGATGAGATCCGCGAGCAGTTGCTCTCCTCCCCACATAGCCTGTTCCCGGTATGTCGTGGCGAACTGGATGAGATCATCGGTATTGTACGGGCGAAAGAGTTGCTGGTGGCGCTGGAAGAAGGTGTCGACGTGGCGGCTATCGCGTCTGCGTCACCGGCAATTGTGGTGCCGGAAACCCTGGATCCTATCAACCTGCTGGGCGTTCTGCGTCGTGCACGCGGTAGTTTTGTTATCGTCACCAACGAGTTTGGCGTGGTACAGGGGCTGGTTACGCCGCTGGATGTCCTCGAAGCCATTGCCGGTGAGTTCCCGGATGCGGATGAAACCCCAGAAATTACCGCTGACGGCGATGGCTGGTTAGTCAAAGGCGGTACCGATCTGCATGCCCTGCAACAGGCGCTGGCGGTGGATAATTTGGTCGATGAAGACGAAGATATCGCGACGGTCGCGGGGCTGGTGATTGCGGCTAATGGTCACATTCCCCGTACGGGCGATGTGATCGAGGTTCCTCCGCTGAGTATTACTATTATCGACGCCAATGATTACCGCGTGGATCTGGTACGAATTGTTAAAGAGCAACCTGCGCAAGAAGAAGAGGAGTAATCTTTTCTAACGCAGAGGCATAACGGGCGTCATGCGTCCGTTATGCCTGGGCGGCGGCGGAAGACTTCCCGCCAGCCACTGCGGAAAGTCGCGCAGCGGCATCGGCTTTGCGAATAAAAAACCTTGTAATAAATCCACACCATGACGGCGCAGATACTGCGCCTGTTCCTGTGTTTCAACCCCTTCCGCAACCAGTTCGATATGCAGACGCTGCCCAAGGGCGATGATGATGTCGGTCACCGTTGAATTGACCGCATCAGTACCAATCGCATTGGTAAAGGACTTATCAATTTTCAAAATGTCAGGACGCAACTTTTCCAGCCATGACAACGAACTGTTGCCGGTACCAAAATCATCGATCGCCAGTTTAATGTTTTGCCGTTGCAACTCGCGAACGATGCGATAATCGACATCCCGCAGCGCATCCCGCTCGGTGAGTTCAATCACCAGTTGCTGAATGGGTTGCTGACTGAACCAGTACTGTTCGAGATCTTTCAATAATTCCCCTTGTTGAAAATGGCTGGCGGCAACGTTAATGCCAATATGGAACTGGTTGCTCATGGGGAAAAAATGACGTTGCCGAATGGTTTCTGCTATCACATAGCGCGTCAGCGGTGCGATCTGGTGATGCTCTTCGGCAATCGGGATAAACACATCCGGTGAAATCCACCCCTGACGAGGATTATTCCAGCGCAACAGGATCTCCACCCCCATGCACTGTTTCGTCCGCGCGTTCAGCAGCGGCTGGCAAAAAAGCTCAAATTCGCGTTGTGCCAGCGCGAGATTGATCTCCCAGGAAAAGCTCATCCGATTGGCAGTGGCCAGCCACGCCAGATACCCCACCAGCAGACTGAGCATCAGTGCCAGCGGCAGTTGCGTGGGTAAGGTTTTGAGCGCCAGTTCTTCTGCGGCAGGTCCGGTCACGCTAATGGTAAAAGGATAGTGTTGCGACGTGAGTTGATAACGCTGCTCATTTTTAAGCGTGGGGAGTGTTTCCACCACGCCGTTCCCGTAAATCAAATGTCGGTTGCCGACCGTCAGGCTGGCTCCGGTAATCAATGGCTTACGTGGTTCCAGTAGCAGGGTGGTCAGTAGATCAATATTAACAATTTCCAGCACACCGTCCTTACCATCGGGAGAGGACGGATACCACTGGATGAGAATCGGGCTGCCTTTGATGAGCAGCGGATCGGTGGATAACAGCAGTTGCGCATTTGTAGTGGGGAGCTCGGGCTGAAGCTGGTGAATCGGGATATTACGATAACCAAAGACGCTCGAGCAGTAGAGTATGCCGCGCTGGACCAGGGCGATTGCGCGTACCGTTTGCAGTCTGGCGGCCTGTTTGCGTAGCGGGAGATGCGTAACGGAACAAGGAAGGCCAATCAGCGGTAACAGAATATCCCGGCCGTTTTGCAACGGACGCAATACTTCATCAAGCGTGGCGACCGCCCGGGAGGCAAAGGTAACCGTGTGGTGGTGATTTAAATTCCGCTGTGAAATAAATCGGATGCTCAGTGTCAGGATGAGCGTAGCAAGCGCGCAAAATGCACAGAGAATAAAGCGATTGCGACGATACTTTTTTATGATCCGTTGTGCTGTCTGCATGCGGGCCACCTGAAAACCGTCAGCCACAAAAGCCGACCGTAACAGAGCAAGTGTAGTGGGGAAACGGCGAACAGACGAGTAAGGGGACAAATTTCGCCCATCCGTTGCAGATGGGCGAGGAAAAAGTATTAGTCTTGCTGGTTGATTGGTTTAGTCACACTGAACTTTAATGGCCAGACCGCCGCGCGAGGTTTCGCGGTATTTGGCATTCATATCCTTACCGGTTTCGTACATCGTTTCGATGACCTTATCCAGTGAGACGCGCGGCGCGCTGGTACGACGCATCGCCATCCGGGCGGCGTTGATCGCTTTAACAGAGGCAATCGCATTACGTTCAATGCACGGCACCTGCACCTGACCAGCAACCGGATCGCAGGTCAGTCCCAGGTTATGTTCCATGCCGATTTCAGCGGCAACGCACACCTGCTCCGGGCTCGCGCCCAGCAGTTCTGCAAGACCGGCCGCTGCCATTGAACAGGCCACACCGACTTCGCCCTGACAGCCGACTTCCGCACCCGAAATCGAGGCATTCATCTTATACAACGCGCCGATAGCGCCTGCCGCCAGGAAGTAGCGGGTATAAATATCCGGGCTGACGGATTCAATGAAGTGATCGTAGTAGGCCAGCACGGCAGGCACGATACCGCATGCACCGTTGGTTGGCGCAGTGACTACACGACCACCCGCCGCGTTCTCTTCGTTGACGGCGAGGGCGAACATGTTCACCCAGTCGATCACGTTCATCGGGTCGTTAGAGAGCTTATCGCTGGAAACCAGCATCCGACGCAGCGCAGAGGCGCGACGCGGGACGCGCAGCGGACCTGGCAACACGCCTTCGGTATTCATGCCGCGATCGATACAGGCCTGCATGGTCTGCCAGACGTGACCGAAATACTCTTCAATCTCTTTCTTGTCGTGTAAGGCCAGCTCGTTCTGCATCGCCAGCCCGGAAAGGGACAGGCCAGTGCTGTTACAGTACTCCAGCAGCTCGGTTGCGGATTTGAACGGATAAGGGACACTCACCTCATTCGCTGCATCCTGGCCGAAATGCTCTTCATCGACGATAAAACCGCCGCCGATGGAGTAGTAGGTTTTGCTGTAAACGACGGCATCGCCGTTATACGCATGGATCTGCATACCGTTTTCATGCAGCGGCAGATTGCCGTTATGAAAACGCATGCCGTCATTCTGTGGAAAATCCACTTCGTGCTGACCGCATGCCAGCAGGAGGCGACCGCGCGTCTCTACGTCGCGGATGAAGCCTGGGATACTATCAATATCCACGGTAGCAGGTTCATTACCTGCCAGACCCATAATAATGGCGATATCGGTGTGGTGACCTTTACCCGTAAGCGACAGTGAACCATACACGTCGACGGCAACACGGGTAACGCTATCCAGTAATCCTTTTTCGACCAGGTCATCGACGAACTGTTTACCCGCCTTCATAGGCCCTACAGTATGGGAGGATGAGGGACCAATCCCCACCTTAAACATGTCGAATAGACTAATCACGATAATACTCCTGACAGGGTGACTGGAAACTTCCAGAAACGATGTAATAACTGCGCATAGTGTAAGAGGGAACGCGGGGATCGGCTTAACTATTCACATGAATTAAACTAATGAGTAACCGCGTTTTTACTAATGTTGTGATGGGAGTTTCAGATTGTGTCTTCCGCGCGTAAAGATAAGTATAGTCAGGGTTTCACGCCAATCTGTAGCGCCAGCTCACGAATAATTCCCGCAGTCATGCCCCAGACGAAATAATGTTCATACCACGAAAGCCACACGCGATGCGAATCACCACGACGCCAGACATCCAGAGGGTGATAGCGACCTAAACGCAGCGCCTGCGCCAGCGGCATTTCAAAGACCGCAGAGACCTCGTCTTCGCTGGCACGCCAGGGCAAATTGGGCGGGATGATGCCAACCACTGGCGTCACCTGGAACCCGGTCACGCTGTCAACTGGCGGCAGGACGCCGATTACCTCAACGGCTTCTGGTGGGATCGCGACTTCTTCCTCTGCTTCGCGCAGCGCGGCGGCGATGAGCGAGGCATCGGTGCTGTCAACCGCGCCGCCCGGGAAGGCCACCTGTCCGGCATGTTTGCGTAAATGTACTGAACGCTGGGTCAGCAGCAGTCCCGGTTGGGGGCGGCGAACCACGGGAACGAGCACGGCGGCCTGGCGCAGGTTCAGCGACTCGCGATTAATCTGCGGGCGCAAAAGTTGGAATCGCGATAAAAAATCATCCAGCGTCAGGCTCTTGTTATCCACGTTTTAGTTCTCCAGTTGTTGCAGGATACGATTAACTTTATCAAAGGTTTCCTGATATTCCGCCTGTTCCTCGCTATCAGCCACGATGCCGCCGCCGGCGGAGCAGTACAGTTGACCGTTCACGGCGGTCAGGGTGCGGATGGTAATGCTGGTATCCATATTGCCGCAGACGCTCAGATAACCAATGCTGCCGCACCAGGCATTGCGACGATGCGGTTCCAGTTCATCAATGATTTCCATCGCGCGTACCTTTGGTGCGCCGGTAATCGAGCCGCCCGGAAACGCGGCGCGGAGCAGGTCGCTGGCATGTCGTGTGGTCGGTAAGCGCGCGGTGACGGTGCTGACCAGATGATGCACCGCCGGGAAGGGCTCGACCACGAACAACTCTGGTACTTTCACCGAGCCCGGCACTGCCACGCGACCAATGTCGTTGCGCATCAGATCGACAATCATTAAATTTTCCGCCCGATCTTTCGCTGAGTTCGCCAGTTTCTGCGCCTGCTTTCGGTCTGCCTCTTCTTGTGGAAGACGTGGCAGAGTGCCTTTAATCGGGCGGGTCTGAATCTCGCCGTCGGCCAGAAGAATAAACCGTTCGGGCGACAGGCTCAGAATAGCGCCTTCATCCAGGCGTAAAAATGCGCTGAACGGGGCGCGGTTCTCCCTGTTCAGCCGCTCGAAGGCCAGCCACTCATCGCCCTGATAAGACGCCTGAAAACGCTGGGCCAGATTGACCTGATAGCAGTCGCCGCTGTGCAGATACGCCTGCACCTGGCGGAATTTCTCTCCATACTGCTCGCGCGTCATATTCGAGCGCCAGTTTGCGGTTAACCTGAACGGCGCACGCTCAGGGGATTGCTGGCTTTCCAGCCAGGCGAGTCTGGCCTGGACGTCCGAATGGCTGAGCAGGGTTACGGTCTGGCGCGAGTGGTCGACAACGAATGCCCAGTCGTAGAGGCCGATCGCCATGTCTGCCAGCGCGATATCCTGCCGGGCGTGACTGGGCAGAATTTCGAATCGACGCCCCAGATCGTAGCCGAATAACCCCAGCGCACCGCCCTGGAACGGTAAGTCGGCGTTCACCGGCGGCTGGAGGTTCAGCGCCGTCAGCGTCTTTTGCAGCACCGTCAGAGGGTCGTCGTGAGTAAGACGAGCGCCCTGTGCATCGCGGATCTGCGTCGTCTCGCCGTGCGTTTTCACGGTGCAAACGGGATCGGCCACTACGATGTCAAAGCGGCTATGCGGGTGATCCGCATGACCAGAGTGCAACAGCATCGCCCACGGCAGATGGCTTATTGGCGCGAAATACTGTTCGGCGGCGTCCTGGCGCCAGGGGAGCGTGATAATAGCGGGAGATAACGTCTTCATTGATCCTGACTGTACTGGCTATGTTCCGGGTTGCATGAAATAATTAGCGCTGACAATTTAGCAGGAGTTAACGATGTTTGCAGGTTTACCTTCACTCAGTCACGAGCAGCAACAGAAAGCGGTTGAGCGTATTCAGGAACTCATGTCACAGGGAATGAGCAGCGGTCAGGCGATTATGCTAGTGGCAGAAGAACTGCGCGCCACTCATACCGGCGAGCGGATTGTGGCGCGTTTTGAAGATGACGAAGATGAGTAATCCCGGCTTACACCGCGGCGATTATCTTAATCTCAACCTTGTATTTTGGATTCATTAACCCAGCCTGAACCGTGCAGCGTACCGGCGCATGACCGGCCACGACCCAGGCATCCCAGGCCTTATTCATCGCCGCGAAGTCGTTCTTATCGGCGAGAAAAATAGTGGCGTCAAGAATACGTGACTTGCTGCTGCCTTGCTGTTCCAGCGCGGCGTCAATCTGCGCCAGCGTATTAGCGGTCTGCTCAAAGGCGTCGGCATTGAGGTTTGCCGGTACGCCAGTGTAGTAGAGCGTATTGTTGTGGATCACCACGTCAGACCAACGATCTTCGGCATCGATACGGATGATAGTCATAAACCCTTCCTCTTTAACTTAACGTTCTGCATCAAATGGCAAGACTGCCATATTGTCAGGGCGTCGTCATCTCTTCAACTGGCGTAACCCCCTTCAGCCTGACATAATCCCTGTTCAAATCAACAGGGGGTAGTGTGACGGACGATTTTGCACCAGACGGTCAACTGGCTAAAGCGATACCAGGATTTAAACCGCGCGAACCACAGCGGCAGATGGCGGTGGCCGTCGCTCAGTCCATTCAAAAATCACAGCCTCTGGTGGTCGAAGCCGGAACGGGGACGGGGAAAACCTACGCCTATCTGGCACCGGCGCTGCGCGCAAAAAAGAAAGTGATTATCTCGACCGGTTCGAAGGCGCTGCAGGATCAGCTCTACAGCCGCGATCTTCCGACGGTCGCCAACGCGCTGAAGTACACCGGAAGACTGGCCCTGTTGAAAGGACGTTCAAACTATTTATGCCTGGAACGCCTCGAACAACAGGCGCTGGCGGGCGGCGATCTGCCCGTTCAGACCTTAAGCGATGTGATCCTGCTGCGGTCGTGGTCGAATCAGACCGAAGATGGCGACATCAGCACCTGCGTCAGCGTGGCTGAGGATTCTCAGGCCTGGCCGCTGGTCACCAGCACCAACGACAACTGCCTCGGCAGCGACTGCCCGCTGTATAAAGACTGCTTTGTCGTGAAAGCGCGTAAAAAGGCGATGGACGCAGATGTGGTGGTGGTGAACCATCACCTGTTTCTGGCCGATATGGTGGTCAAAGAGAGCGGTTTCGGCGAACTGATCCCGGAAGCGGAAGTGATGATTTTCGATGAAGCCCATCAGCTACCGGATATCGCCAGCCAGTATTTTGGTCAGTCGCTCTCCAGCCGTCAGCTTATGGATCTGGCGAAGGATATCACCATTGCCTATCGTACCGAGCTGAAAGATACCCAACAATTACAGAAATGTGCCGACCGTCTGGCGCAAAGCGCGCAGGACTTTCGTCTGCAACTGGGCGAACCGGGGTATCGCGGCAACCTGCGTGAACTGCTGGCCGACCAGCGTGTGCAACGCGCTTTTTTACTGCTCGATGATACGCTGGAGCTGTGCTACGACGTGGCGAAATTGTCCCTCGGACGTTCAGCGTTGCTTGATGCCGCGTTTGAGCGCGCTACGCTGTATCGTGCACGTCTCAAGCGGCTGAAAGAGATCAACCAGCCCGGCTATAGCTACTGGTACGAATGCACCTCGCGCAATTTTACCCTCGCGCTGACGCCGCTGACGGTGGCGGATAAGTTCAAAGAGGTGATGGCGCAGAAGCCGGGAAGCTGGATTTTCACCTCCGCAACGCTGTCGGTGAATGACGATCTCCATCATTTTACAGCGCGTCTGGGGATCGAAGAGGCAGAATCGATGCTGCTGCCGAGTCCGTTTGATTACACCCGCCAGGCGCTGCTCTGTGTGCCGCGCAATCTGCCGCAAACTAATCAGCCGGGCGCGGCGCGACAGTTGGCGGCAATGTTAAGACCGATTATCGAAGCGAATAACGGACGCTGCTTTATGCTCTGTACCTCGCACGCGATGATGCGCGATCTGGCGGAGCAGTTTCGCGCCACCATGACGCTTCCGGTATTGCTGCAAGGGGAAACCAGCAAAGGCCAACTGCTGCAACAGTTCGTCAGCGCGGGTAACGCCTTGCTGGTGGCGACCAGTAGCTTCTGGGAAGGGGTGGACGTACGCGGTGATACGCTGTCGCTGGTGATCATCGACAAACTACCGTTTACGTCGCCGGACGATCCGCTGTTGAAGGCGCGGATGGAAGACTGTCGCTTACGCGGTGGCGACCCGTTTGATGAGGTGCAACTGCCCGACGCGGTGATTACGCTGAAGCAGGGAGTTGGGCGTTTGATCCGTGATGCTGACGATCGCGGCGTGCTGGTGATTTGTGATAACCGACTGGTGATGCGACCTTACGGCGCCACGTTTCTTGCCAGTCTGCCACCGGCGCCGCGCACCCGGGATATCGCCCGGGCCGTGCGATTTCTCGCGATACCATCCTCCGGGTAATCTGCTACGGAGTATGGTAAGATGCGGGCCATTTTATTGATCTAAGCACGAAGACTCATGCGAATTCTGGCTATCGATACCGCCACAGAAGCCTGTTCTGTGGCTCTGTGGAACGACGGTACTCACTCTGCTCATTTTGAGCTTTGCCCACGAGAACATACTCAACGCATCCTGCCGATGGTGCAGGATATCCTTGCCGCTAACGGCACCTCTCTGACGGAACTTAATGCGCTGGCCTACGGGCGTGGCCCCGGCAGTTTCACCGGTGTGCGCATTGGGATTGGTATTGCCCAGGGGCTGGCGTTAGGCGCAGATCTGCCGATGATCGGCGTCTCCACGCTGATGACGATGGCACAGGGCGCGTGGCGCAAAACCGGCGCGACTCGCGTCCTGGCCGCCATTGACGCGCGCATGGGCGAAGTCTACTGGGCCGAATATCAGCGCGATGAAAATGGCGTCTGGCACGGTGAAGAGACGGAGGCTGTGCTGAAACCTGAGCAGGTGACCGAGCGTTTACAACAGCTTTCTGGTGACTGGGTGACCGTCGGGACGGGCTGGCCTGCCTGGCCTGAACTCGGTAAAGAGAGCGGGCTGACGCTGCGCGATGGCGATGTCCTGCTGCCAGCGGCGGAGGATATGCTGCCGATCGCCTGTCAGATGTTAACCGATGGCAAAACCGTGACGGTCGAACATGCTGAGCCGGTTTATTTACGTAACAACGTGGCCTGGAAGAAACTTCCCGGAAAAGAATGAATCTCAGTAGTATGACCAGTAAATGCCGGGTCAATGCGCTGAGAAAAGGAGTCGCAACATGGCGGTTCAAAAACAAGTGGTTAAAGGTTTGCTCGCAGGGGCTATTGCGATCATGCTGAGCGGCTGCGTCACGGTTCCGGATGCAATTAAGGGCTCAAGCCCCACGCCACAAGACGATCTGGTGCGCGTGATGAATGCCCCGCAACTGTATGTGGGGCAGGAAGCGCGCTTTGGCGGCAAAGTGGTGGACATTCAAAATCAGCAGGGGAAAACGCGTCTGGAAATTGCTACCGTTTCGCTCGATAGCGGTGCGCGCCCCATTCTGGGCGAACCATCACGCGGACGTATTTACGCTAACGTGAATGGGTTCCTTGATCCGGTCGATTTCCGGGGGCAACTGGTGACCGTCGTTGGGCCGATTACCGGTACTGCCGAAGGCAAAGTGGGCAATACGCCGTATAAGTTCATGACCATGGACGTATCGGGTTATAAGCGCTGGCGACTCGCCCAGCAGGTAGTGATGCCTCCGCAACCGATCGACCCGTGGTTCTACGGCGGAAGAAGAGGCTGGCCGTACGGCTATGGCGGCTGGGGGTGGTATAACCCGGGGCCCGCACAGGTACAAACGATAGTCACAGAGTAACGCGTTGTATTATCAGTAAAAGAAACAGCGGCTGGTCCGCTGTTTCTGTTTTATTAATGTCATAACAAAAATAAATAGTGACGCGCTTCGCAACCTTTCAGTTGAGTGATTAATAAACTGGTACGCTGAGTTAATATTATGTTAACAGCTTGTTTATTACCTGAGGTTGCGATGACGACGAACACTCATTTTAGAGGTGATGCAGTGAAGAAGGTTTGGTTAAACCGTTATCCCGCGGATGTGCCTGCGGAGATCAATCCTGACCGTTATCAATCCCTGGTGGAACTGTTTGAACATGCTGTTGCGCGCTATGCCGATCAGCCCGCGTTTATGAACATGGGGGAGGTGATGACCTTCCGCAAGCTGGAGGAGCGCAGCCGCGCCTTCTCTGCTTACCTACAGCAGGGGCTGGGGCTGAAAAAAGGCGACCGCGTCGCGCTGATGATGCCAAACCTGCTGCAATATCCGGTGGCGCTGTTTGGCATTCTGCGTGCCGGGATGATCGTGGTGAACGTCAATCCACTTTATACCCCGCGCGAACTGGAGCATCAGCTAAACGACAGCGGCGCGGCGGCGATTGTGATTGTCTCCAACTTCGCCCATACCCTGGAAAAGGTGGTTGATAAAACCAGCGTTAAGCACGTCATTCTGACCCGTATGGGCGACCAGCTCTCCACGGCCAAAGGCACGCTGGTGAACTTCGTTGTGAAATACATCAAACGACTGGTACCGAAATATCATCTGCCGGATGCGATCTCTTTTCGCCGTGCGCTGCATGCCGGTTACCGTATGCAGTATGTGAAGCCGGAAGTGGTTTCTGCGGATCTGGCGTTTTTACAGTACACCGGCGGGACCACCGGGGTGGCGAAAGGGGCGATGCTGACACATCGCAACATGCTGGCCAATCTGGAGCAGGTGAAAGCCACTTACGGGCCGCTTTTGCACCCGGGTAAAGAACTGGTGGTGACCGCGCTGCCGCTGTACCACATTTTTGCCCTGACCATGAACTGCCTGCTGTTTATCGAGTTGGGGGGGCAGAACCTGCTTATCACCAACCCGCGCGATATTCCGGGTCTGGTGAAAGAGCTGGCGAAGTATCCGTTTACCGCCATGACCGGCGTGAATACCTTGTTTAACGCCTTATTGAACAATAAAGAGTTCCAGCAGTTGGATTTCTCCTCTTTGCATCTTTCTGCGGGCGGCGGCATGCCGGTGCAACAGGCGGTGGCTGAACGATGGGTAAAGCTGACCGGACAGTATCTGCTTGAAGGGTACGGGCTGACCGAATGTGCGCCGTTGGTCAGCGTTAACCCGCACGATATTGATTATCACAGCGGCAGCATCGGTTTGCCGGTGCCGTCGACCGAAGCCAAACTGGTGGATGACGACGACAACGAAGTGTCCCCCGATCAGCCAGGCGAACTGTGCGTGAAAGGACCGCAGGTGATGCTGGGCTACTGGCAGCGTCCAGACGCGACGGATGAGATCATTAAAGATGGCTGGCTGCATACGGGCGATATCGCGGTCATGGATGATGAAGGCTTCCTGCGCATTGTCGACCGCAAGAAAGATATGATTCTGGTCTCTGGTTTTAACGTTTATCCGAATGAGATCGAGGATGTGGTGATGCAGCATCCGGGGGTGCTGGAAGTGGCTGCCGTCGGCGTCCCGTCCGGCAGCAGCGGCGAAGCGGTGAAGATTTTTGTGGTGAAAAAAGAGGCTTCGCTCACTGAAGAAGCGCTGGTCACCTTCTGCCGCCGTCAGCTCACGGGCTATAAAGTCCCGAAACTGGTTGAATTCCGCGATGAACTGCCGAAATCAAACGTCGGCAAAATTTTACGTCGAGAATTGCGTGACGAAGCCCGCGCCAAAGTGGACAATAAGGGCTGAGCGTTAAGCAACACGTCAAACGCCGGGTGAATCCGGCGTTTTTTTTGGCGTAAACCGAAGAGAATGTAATTTGAATTACCAAATGATCACCACTGACGACGCGCTGGCGACCCTGTGCGAAGCGGTCCGTGCGTTTCCTGCAATTGCTCTGGATACTGAGTTTGTTCGTACCCGTACCTATTATCCGCAGTTGGGCCTGATCCAACTGTTTGACGGCGAACATGTCGCACTGATCGATCCGCACGGTATTAGCGACTGGTCGCCGCTGAAGGCAATTCTGCGCGATACCGCCATCACCAAGTTTCTGCATGCGGGCAGTGAAGATCTGGAAGTCTTTCTGAATGCGTTCGGCGAGCTGCCGCAACCGCTGATTGATACGCAAATCCTGGCGGCATTTTGCGGTCGTCCGCTGTCGTGGGGTTTTGCATCGATGGTGGAAGAATACACTGGCGTGGCGCTGGACAAGAGTGAGTCGCGTACTGACTGGCTGGCGCGGCCGCTAACTGAGCGCCAGTGCGAATACGCCGCGGCGGACGTCTGGTATCTGTTACCAATAGCCGGAAAACTGATGGCGGAAACCGAGGCGGCGGGCTGGTTGTCTGCAGCACTGGATGAGTGTCGCCTGATGCAAACCCGTCGTCAGGAGATCCTGGCACCCGAGGATGCCTGGCGCGACATCACCAACGCCTGGCAGCTACGTACGCGCCAACTGGCTTGTCTGCAACTGCTCGCCGACTGGCGTCTGCGTAAAGCGCGTGAGCGCGATCTGGCGGTTAACTTTGTGGTTCGCGAAGAGCATCTGTGGTCCGTGGCGCGCTATATGCCCGGCAGCATGGGCGAACTCGACAGCCTGGGGCTTTCTGGCAGTGAAATTCGCTTCCACGGCAAGACGCTGCTTTCACTGGTAGCCAAAGCGCAGGCGTTACCGGAAGAAGCCCTGCCGGAACCACTGCTGAATCTGATGGATATGCCTGGTTATCGCAAAGCGTTTAAGGCGATTAAGGCGCTGGTAACGGAAGTGAGCGCGGAACATAACGTCAGCGCAGAGCTGCTGGCGTCGCGTCGTCAGATCAACCAACTGCTCAACTGGCACTGGAAGTTAAAGCCGCAGAGTATGGAGCCTGAATTGATTTCTGGCTGGCGGGCGGCGTTGATGGCGACGAAGCTCAACGCGTTGCTGGCAGAGTATCCGCTTTAATGTTTTTGCCGGATGGCGGCTACGCCTGATCCGGCCTACAGAGTCTCAACCGTAGGCCTGATAAGCGCAGCGCCATCAGGCATTGAACCATTATATCCTCGCGCAGATCGCTTCACCGACCTGTTGTGTTGAGGCACTCCCCTGCAAATCCGGTGTTTTAGGTCCGCTGGCTATCACCTGCTCAATCGCCGCCAGAATCCCGTCGTGTGCGGCGGTGTACTTCGCCTCTCCAGCGCCGAGGAAATCGAGCATCATCGCTCCAGCCCAGATGGTCGCAATCGGATTGGCGAGGTTTTTGCCATAAATATCCGGAGCGGAACCATGTACCGGTTCGAACAACGACGGGAAGGTACGCTCAGGGTTCAGGTTAGCCGAGGGGGCAATGCCGATGGTGCCGGTACACGCCGGGCCGAGATCGGAAAGGATGTCGCCAAACAGGTTTGAGGCGACCACCACATCGAAGCGCTCCGGTTGCATTACAAAGCGGGCGCAAAGAATATCAATGTGCTGCTTGTCCCAGCGGATATCGGGATAGTGTTGCGCCATGACCTCCACGCGTTCATCCCAGAACGGCATACTGATCGCCAGACCGTTGGATTTGGTCGCTGACGTCAACGTTTTGCGCGGACGGCTTTGGGCTAATTCAAACGCATAACGCAGAATACGATCCACGCCCCGGCGGGTGAAAACAGACTCCTGGATGACCACCTCATGCTCGGTGCCAGGATTAATATGTCCGCCCAGCGATGAGTATTCCCCTTCGGTGTTTTCACGCACAACATAGAAATCAATGTCGCCCGGCTTCTTGCCGGCCAGCGGGCAGGGCACGCCGGGGAAGAGACGGACCGGGCGCAGATTTACATACTGATCAAATTCCCGACGGAATTTCAGTAGCGAACCCCACAGGGAAATGTGGTCCGGAACCGTGTCCGGCCAGCCGACGGCACCAAAGTAAATGGCATCAAAAGAGGATAGCTGTTCGCGCCAGTCATCCGGCATCATTTTCCCGTGCTCAAGGTAATAATCACAGCTGGCCCATTCGAACGTCTCAATGCTGAGGGACAGGTCCCAACGTCTGGCGGCAGCCTGCAACACGCGAATGCCTTCTGGCAGCACTTCCTTACCAATACCATCCCCGGCAATGGCGGCAATACGACAGGTTTTCTTCATACCAGTTCTCACTTGTAGGGTAGCGAAATTGACTTCCTCCTTATCCTATAATTGACTGTTCGGCAGTTAATCTCTCCAACTGGTGAAACATAAAACACAGATCATGAACAATCCTCCTTTGCTGACTGATTTACGCGTCTTTATTCTGGTCGCCCGACGGGCGGGATTCGCCGTCGTCGCCCAGGAACTGGGTGTTTCGCCAGCCTATATCAGTAAACGCATTGCGCTGCTTGAGCAGAACCTGAATGTGGTTTTGCTGCACCGCACCACGCGTCGCGTCACCATTACCGAAGAGGGCGAGCGCATCTATGAATGGGCGCAGCGCATTCTGCATGATGTCGATCAGATGATGGATGAACTCTCGGATGTCCGTCAGGTTCCGCAAGGGATGCTGCGCATCATCAGTAGCTTTGGCTTTGGCCGGCAGGTTGTGGCACCCGCGCTGTCCGCCCTGGCAAGACAGTATCCGCAACTGGAGTTGCGCTTTGACGTGGAGGACCGGCTGGTGGATTTAGCCAATGAAGGTGTCGATCTTGATATCCGCATTGGCGATGATATTGCGCCTAATTTGATCGCCAGAAAGCTGGGGACGAACTACCGAATCCTCTGCGCGTCTCCGTCGTTCCTGGCCCAGCACGGTACGCCAAAACAGCTTGCCGATCTTGCCACCTGTTCCTGCCTGGTGATCAAAGAGCGCGATCACCCCTTTGGGATCTGGCAGTTGCAAAATAAAGAGGGGGAGCATGTCATTAAGGTGACCGGACCGTTGTCATCAAATCATGGCGAAATTGTGCATCAATGGTGTCTGGACGGACAGGGAATTGCGCTGCGCTCCTGGTGGGATGTCTGCGATAACATCGCCAGCGGTCATCTGGTACATGTTCTGCCGGAGTATTACCAACCGGCCAATATCTGGGCGGTGTACGTTTCACGACTGGCGACCTCGGCTAAAGTGCGTATTACGGTGGAATTCTTACGCCGCTATTTTGCCGAGCGCTACCCGACGTTCTCACTGAAATAAAGGTGTCGGTATAAGCGCTTCCCTTGAGCAGGTGCATCCGTTAGCATATTGTTTCGCAGTTAAGCGTAAACGTGGTGTCAGGAAGAGGTTAACGTGTTTGCAGAGTATGGTGTACTGAATTATTGGACTTATCTGGTCGGGGCTATTTTTATCGTCCTGGTTCCGGGACCGAACACGATATTTGTGCTGAAAAATAGCGTCGGACGTGGAATGAAAGGCGGTTACCTTGCAGCAGGCGGCGTATTTATTGGTGATGCGGTGCTCATGTTTCTGGCGTATGCCGGGGTGGCAACGCTGATTAAAACGACGCCAGTATTGTTTAATATCGTCCGCTATCTCGGTGCCTTTTACCTGCTTTATCTGGGCGCGAAAATCCTTTATGCCACGCTTAAAGCAAAAGGCGGCGACGCGGCTGAAGAGGCGGTCCCTTTTGGTGCCATTTTTAAACGTGCGTTGGTGCTGAGCCTGACGAACCCGAAAGCCATTCTGTTCTACGTCTCCTTCTTTGTGCAGTTCATTGATGTGAATGCCCCGCATGCGGGACTGTCGTTTTTCATCTTAGCGACCACGCTTGAAGTGGTGAGCTTCTGCTACCTGAGTTTCCTGATTATCTCGGGGGCGTTTGTCACGCAGTACATTCGTACCAAAAAGAAACTGGCGAAGGTCGGAAACTCGCTGATCGGCCTGATTTTTGTCGGTTTCGCCGCGCGGCTGGCGACGTTGCAGTCGTAAGCCAGAAGGCCCGCTCATCGGCGGGCTTTTTGTTGGGGAAAACCACCATAAAACAGAGTGTCACTGACGGTTCACTTTTGAATAATCTCGTGTAAAATCCGCACTTTATATTTTATTAGCAGGATAATCGATGAAGTATCGTTCTGATATTGACGGCATAAGGGCGATTGCCGTATTGCTGGTGGTGCTCTTTCACGCCGGATTTTCGCTATTTGCATCCGGTTTCATCGGAGTCGATATTTTCTTCGTCATTTCAGGCTTTCTCATCGCATCGATAATTAAAGATCGAATGGATGCGGGTAATTTTAGTTTCAGCGATTTTTATTTGCGCAGAATATGGCGATTGCAGCCCGCAATGCTGACCATGATGTTGCTGTGCGTTGTTATTGCGTCGGTATTCTGGCTGCCGGAAGATTACGCGCCTTTTCTCAAAAGCATAAAGCAGACGCTGCTGATCGTCTCAAACCGCTATTTTGGCGATGAAACAACCGCCTATGCAGCGCCTGATTCAAACGCCATGCTGTTGCTTCATACCTGGTCTTTATCCATCGAGTGGCAGTGGTATGTCTTTTTCCCGGTTATCTATTACCTCATCCGTAAGAAAACGCACGAGCGGGTGCATAATTATCTGGCACCACTGCTGACGGTTGCAGGCATTTATATCGCCTGGCACTATTCAGGCGCGCATCCGACAAAAACGTACTATTTCTTCGCCTCCCGACTCTTTGAATTTATGCTTGGTGTCTGCGCATGTGTTTATCTCCCGATGGCGCAGAAAATAAATAAGGCCGCGCTTAATAGCCTTTCGCTCGTTGCGGTGGCGGCAATATTTTTTGTTAGCGTCAGAAGTGATGTCATTCTGGGGTATCCCAATGCTTACACTCTGGTCGTTTGCGTCAGTACTGCAGCGTTGATATTCACCGGTAGCCAGCAAAATATTCTGACTAATAAGTTACTGTCATTCCCGCCGCTGGTCTGGCTCGGTACGATCTCTTATTCGCTTTATCTTTTCCATTGGCCGATTTTTGCGACTCTGCACTACATTGGCATTACCAGTGTCTATGCCAGAATTACCGGTCTGGGAGTGGCTGTCCTGCTGGCGATAGGGTCATATTATTTCATTGAGAAACCTTACCGAAAACCTCGTCAGTCGTTGAAAAAAACGTTGGCTCTGCTGGTAGTGATACCGCTGATCGTCATTATTACCCTGATGTCGGTCAGCAAGCGCTTTGACGGGTTTAGCTATCTGCGGTTTGGCGAGACGTTAAATCATATCAATAGCGTGCTCGAAAAAACGAAGATAAAACAGCGTCAGGAGTGCATGAACGAAAACGTCACAGGAACCGATATGGCTTGTGTCGTGGGGGATAAAACCGCTTCGGAAAAAGCGCTCCTGATGGGGGATTCGCATTCTAACCAGTACTGGAATTTCTTCGATGTGATGGGGAAAAATGCGCATGTTGCTGTTGATATGAAAGCGACTTCACTGTGTCTGGCTATCCCTCGCGTGTATCACGCCGATCTCTATACCTATAAAGGGAATTATTACCAGACCTGTCACGAGAACGTCAAAAAATACTATGAGGCGATCCGAAGCCACAAATATAAATATGTGATCATTTCCCAGGTCTGGGAAAACTATGCGGCATTCCAGGTCAGATCGAAGATCGAGGATTCTCCATCGCCTGCGGAATCTATCGATATCCTCACCCGTGCCACTGAACAGGCAATACAGGATATTATCGATGCCGGGGCGCAGCCGATACTGGTGAAAACGATGTTCCCGATGCCAAAGCATTTCCTGACCTGTTTTTATGAGCATTTTAAAACGCGGGGAGAGTATGAACATCAGAGATGTAACCCGGACCCGCAGATGAATAAAAATGTCTGGACGGAACCGTTTTTTGCCTCGTTACAGGCCCGATTCCCCTCGTTAATCATTGTTGATCCCAAAAACGTGCAATGTCCTGGCGGACTGTGCAGGACAGACATTGAGGGCATTCCGCTGTATCGCGACGTTGGCCATTTAAATGACTACGCCACGAAAACGTTGGGGGAGGCGTATCTGGAGCAATTTGGTAATCCGCTCAAAACACCAGGTCGGTGAGATAACAGAAGGAAAGCCTGGGCTCAGGCTTTCCTCTGCCAGATAAAACCGGTGGTGAATATTACTTGCCCCTTTTGGTGTATTTAAAATGCCAGTTATGAAGCGTAATCTTTCCGGAACAGCGGTTTACTCACAATCGCATCCTACCGACTGGAAGAGGGAAGGACATGCTTCAGATTCCACAACATTATATCCACACACGTGCCACGCCGTTCTGGAACAAAGAAACGGCACCTGCCGGAATTTTCGAACGCCATCTTGATAAAGGAACCCGACCGGGAGTGTATCCCCGTCTGTCGGTGATGCAGGGGGCGGTCAAATATCTCGGATATGCGGATGAACACAGTCCAGAAGCCGAAACAGTGATGATCATCGAAGCGGGTCAGTTTGGTGTTTTCCCACCGGAAAAGTGGCACAACATCGAAGTGATGAGCGATGACACTTATTTCAATATCGACTTTTTCGTCGCGCCAGAGGTTCTGATGGAAAGTGCGAATCAACGAAAAGTCATTCATACCGGGAAGAAATAATCATGGGCAAAGCAACCTATACCGTCACCGTGACAAATAACAGCAATGGCGTCTCTGTTGATTACGAAACCGAAGCGCCAATGACCTTACTGGTGCCCGACGTCGCCGCCGAAGTGGTGAAAGATCTCGTCAATACTGTGCGTTCCTATGATACGGAAAATGAGCACGATGTCTGCGGCTGGTAAGTGACGACACGCAGAGGAAACCGGCTGCCATCAGCCGGTTTTTTTATGCTTCCCGGAACCGCTCTTGTACAATGCCCGCCCTAAAACGACCAGAGGTCGTCATTCTGTGCAAAAATTTACAAATCGCATATTTGCAGGATCTATAAATGCTTACACGCAATACGGCGAAGCTTTGCGCCGTAACGTTTTACCAATGACTTGATCCCTGACGCGGTTGAAATTACTGTATATAAAAACAGTACTCAAGGTGTGCATTATGATGTTGTACAGACCTGCGGAAGGGCGTGACGTTATCGCAGTCCCTCTTTTCAGCGATCGGGTTCCATGTGGTTTCCCCAGTCCGGCGACCGATTATGTTGAGCAACGTATCGATCTCAATGAGTTACTTGTTCAGCACCCCAGTTCGACCTATTTTGTGAAAACGGCTGGCGACTCGATGATCGACGCAGGGATTAGCGACGGCGATCTGCTGGTGGTGGACAGTTCACACACTGCCCGCCACGGCGATATTGTGATTGCGGTGGTGGAGGGGGAGTTTACGGTTAAGCGGTTGCAGTTACGGCCTACGGTTCAGCTTAATCCTATGAATAGCGCTTATTCGCCCATTATCATTGGCAGTGAGGGTGCCCTGGATATCTTTGGCGTCGTGACATTTATTGTGAAGGCGGTGAATTAACCCGGATTGTGTGCATCCAAATAGCGCCCCTGATGTCCGGGGATAATATCTGGATGCACGGTAATATCAGATAATTTATGGTCTGTTAACGATCTCTGCCGGAACAGGTTCGCCATGATATTTTTCGTAAATGGCATTCAGCTTCCCGTTTTTGAGATTAGTGACAATCCACTGATCGAGTTTTTCTTTTAGCTCTGGCTCATTCTTTTTCAGGCCAATGGCTAAATCAAATACGGTAAGCGTCATTTTTGGTTCAAATGCCAGCTTAGGGTTTTGTTTCTTAATCTGATTAACCAGTGTGGCTGAGGTGGCGACAGCGTAAGCCTGACCACTCACCGCCGCCGTAACCAGCGTGGCATCATCATCGTAACGTTGAATAGTTACCCCATTTTTCATCGCATCTTTGGTCAGCATTGAATCCTGAGTCGTGCCCCGGGTGACGGTAATAGCATGTCCTTTTAAATCGCCCCAGTCGCTTATTTTCGTGGCCGCCGGTGCGCCAATGACCGATCGTAATCCCGCATAGGCTCGGCTAAAGTCAATGACCTGTGCACGCTGTGGCGTGACGGAAAGGGTTGATATGATGATATCGGCCTTTCCGGTCTGTAAATTAGGTATCCGCGTCGGACCTGTTGTTTCAATGAATTTCAGTTTTACTCCCCAGTCTTTAGCCAATAATTCCGCGGTTTCAACATCGGATCCAACCGGTTTCATTGAGGCATCTAACATTCCTGAAGGTGGAATGGATAAATCGGTGGCAACGCGTATCTCACCTCGTTTTTGTATTTCTTCCAGGACATTTGCCGACGCGGGAAGGGTGATAACGGGGGACAGTAACGACGCGAGCAGTAAGATTTTTTTTGCAGGGCTCATATTATTTTCCTTCGTAGGGATATTTCGCTGGGGGAGTGGTTCACAAATCGTTAGAAATAAATTCCTGTAATGCCGCCGTGCCCGGCGTTTTCAGGATGTCTACCGTGCCGCTTTCATGGACGGTACCCTGATGCATAAAGATAATTTTGTCGGCGACCCGGCGGGCGAAATTCATTTCGTGAGTGACCATAATCATGGTCATGCCGCTTCCCGCCAGTCGCTCAATGACGCGCAGGACTTCGCCGGTGAGTTTTGGGTCTAATGCCGATGTCACTTCATCAAACAACATCACTTTGGGTTTCATTGCCAGGGAGCGAGCGATGGCGGCGCGCTGTTGCTGCCCGCCCGAGAGTTGTTCCGGATAGCTGTCTGCCTTATCGGCCAGACCCACCTGGTCGAGTACGGACAGCGCCAGCCTTTTGGCTTCAGCTTTAGCCATTTTTTGGACGGAGACGGGACCTAATGTAATGTTCTGCTCTATCGTCAAATGGGGAAACAGATTGTAACTCTGGAACACAATCCCAACGTCCTGCCGTAACTTGCGCAGATTGAGGTGTGGATCTTCAACGCGGTGTCCACAGACTTCAATGCTGCCGCCATTGATGGTTTCCAGTCGATCAATACAGCGCAGGGCAGTACTTTTACCTGAACCGCTGGCGCCAATCAGTGCCACAACCTGCCCCTGATTTACGGAAAAAGAGACGTTTTTCAGCACGGGGTTGTCGCCAAAGCTTTTTTGTACGTTTCTGAGTGTAATAATGGACATAGTATCAACCTTCAGCACTTAATTGATTCGTGGGCTTATCGTGGGTACAGGCTTAACTTTTTTCTCTGGCGCGCCCTGTTCAAGTCGGCGACTTAATACCGACACGGGAAAACACAGGCAAAAATACAATGCAGCAACAATGAGATAGATAATAAAGGGTTCAAAAATCGAGTTATTAATTAACTGTCCGGCACGGGCCAGTTCGACAAATCCTACGACAGAAGCCAGTGACGTGTTTTTGATGATTTGAACCGAAAATCCCACGGTTGGCGGTGTCGCAAGCTTGATGGCTTGCGGCAGGATGACGTTAAACATGCGCTGCGTGCTGGAGAGTGCCAGGCATTCCGCCGCCTCCCATTGCGCGCGGGGAACGGCCTGAATGCAACCTCGCCAGATTTCGCCCAGATAGGCGCTCGCATAAATGGTGAGAGACAGTCCGGCAGCCAATAACGGAGAAATCGTCATGCCCAGTTGCGGCAATCCGAAATAGACCATAAACATGATAATCAGCAGAGGCGTTCCCTGAATGAACTGCACCCAGGCTGAAATGACCAGGCGTATTGCACGAACCGGCGCGATGCGGCCAAGTGCGATCAGAAAGCCCATTATGCCACCGCCGCCGAACGCCATGAGTGACAGGACTATTGTCCACAGCGTGCCTTCCAGTAGAAATTGAATATGGGCGAAATTGAGGGGAAAATTCATCGTCATGACTCCCTAAATCATGGTGCCAAGCCGGCGACGGCGAGGGAAAATAGCCTGCCCAAACAACCAGAATATCAGCCGCATTAACAGCGAGAGTGCGATATAAATCCCCGCCACAATCACGAAAGTTTCAAAGGGGCGGTAGGTTTCTGATTGAATAAAGTTAGCGGTCGCGGTGAGTTCTTCCGTGGATATTTGCGAGGTCACCGATGAGGCCAGCATTAATAAAATAAACTGGCTGGTCAGCGAAGGATAAACGCGCTCGATCGCAGGTCGTAATGCAACATGCCAGTATTGCTGCCATTTGGTTAATCCCAGGGTTTCAGCGGCCTCCCATTGCCCTTTATGCACAGATTCAAATCCGGCACGCATAATTTCTGCGGTATAAGCGCCCACATTAATCGTCAGTGCAATCACCGAGACGGTGAAGGCGGTAAAGGAAAACCCCATGCTCGACAGGCCGAAATAAACCAGAAAGATCTGGACCAGAAACGGCGTATTGCGAATAGATTCAACATAGATTGCCGCGACTCTCGCAAACACTCTGGACTGAGAGCGCCGGGCAATGGCACAGAGCGTACCGATGAGAAAACCCGTCACTGTTGTCACTAAGGCCAGTTTGGCGGTCAGTTCCGCACCGTCCAGCAAGAGCTGCCATTGTGAAAGTATTGCTGTGAAATCGAGCATCATGACTTTCGCCCCGGTTAATTTGTGTTTGCGGTCCGTTGACCGGTTAACCGGTCATAGACTTTGAACAGCGCCTGATTGCCGTTTGCACCTTCACCATAGGCCTGCGCATTCTGGTACTGGCTTGCCACAAGGGCGGTTGCGGGCAGGGGAACGGGATGTTTTTGCGCGGCTTCTAAAACCAGGCGAAGATCTTTCATCATCAGATCGATGCGGAAACCGGCTGAGGTATCGCCTTCGATCATGGCTGGCCCCAGTTTGTCGAGCATCCACGAGGCTGCAGAACCGCCCAGCAACACTTCCCGCATTTGTGGCAAGTTGATGTCCCAGGCGCGCGCCAGTGCCAGTGCTTCGCAAATCGCCTGAATATTGATCCCGCAAATCAGTTGATTACACAGCTTCACGGTCTGTCCGGCCCCGGATGCGCCGACATGATTTAACGTCGTCCCCATCGCGCGCAGATAAGGCGCGGCCCGCTCAAAACCATCCGCGTCACCGCCAACCATGATGGTCAACGTGCCATTTTTAGCGCCAATCGGCCCGCCGGAGACGGGGGCATCAAGCATGGTTACGCCGATGGCCTGGAGCGCCTGGCTCAGCCTGCGGGTGGCTTCAGGCGCAATGGTGCTCATGTCGACATACAGTTTTCCGCGTGGCGGCACAGACAGCAGTCCCTGCGGGCCCCGCACGATCTCTTCTACCTGAGGCGTGTCCGGCAGCATTGAAATAACAATATCGGCATCGCGGACGGCAGAGGGGATATCGCTAACAATTTCAATACCAAACGGACGTAACGCATCGCCTGCGCTGCTGACGATATCAAACGCGCGTACGGTATATCCTGCCTGCGCAAGATTGCGTGCCATCTCGCGCCCCATCACACCTAAGCCAAGAAAACCAACAACACCGGATCGAGTCGTTTTCATTATGATTTCCTTCAGATTTATCAGTTATGTTGCTCAAGCAATGCCAGTTTCTCGACGCGGCGGACGAAGTCAGCGTCCTGAACAAATGTCGCCTGCAAAAAGGCGTCAATGAGATCGCGCGCCAGCCAGGGGCCAACGATCTGTGCGCCGATACACATCACATTCACGTCATCGTGCTCAACAGCCTGGTGCGCGGAATGCACGTCATGACAAACGGCAGCGCGGATGCCTTTTACTTTATTCGCGGCAATCACCGCGCCTACGCCAGTACCGCAAACCAGGATCCCACGCAGACCGTTTTCCTCGCGCACCTTGCTGCATACGGCATAAGCAATGTCAGGAAAATCCACCGGATCGGGGGTGTAACTCCCGATATCGTTGAGCTGGTGGCCTGCCTGTTGTAGCCACTGAATGAGTTCTTGTTTGAGGTGGAATCCGGCGTGGTCACTGCCAATGACGATTTGCATCTGTTTATCCTTTTACGGGGTGTGGGGAATGGACTGGGAACCAACCATGCGAATAGTGGCGCGACGACGAAAATCCGCACCAATTTCAAAATGGCGACTTAATAATTCATCGGCCTTGTCCTCGTCACGTTCGACGATGGCGGCAAAAATGGCGCGATGATGGTCAATGAGAAACGCTTCAATGCCTTCCACCTGCATAATCTGTTCACGCCTGTCGAGGTGAGAGCGCTGCATCAGTACGCTAATGGACTGATAAATGCTGATAAGCGTTGGTGAGCCTGACGCGCTGACAATGGTTTCATGGAAGCGAAAGTCGGCGCGTCCACCTGTCTCCGGGACATGGATCGTTTCGCTAATTTCACGCAGGCAGTTTGCTAACCGATCGTAGTCACTCTGCGTTCCCCGGCGGCAGGCCAGGCGGATCGCCTGACGTTCAATGGCGATCCGGGCTTGCATAACGTCATCAACCACATTGGGTTGATGAGCCAAAACGAAGGTGAAAAATTCGCCAAAAAGCGAAACGTCCGGTTTTGTGACAACCGTACCGACCCCGTGACGGATCTCTACTGCACCTATCATGGCCAGCGCTCTCAGCGCTTCTCGCAATACCGGACGGCTGACTCCTAATTTTGCAGACAGTTCGCGCTCAGGTAGCAGGCTGTCGCCAGCTTTTAATACCCCGCTGAGTAGCTGTTCGCGTAAAAATTTAACAACGCGGTCATGCCCGCTACAGTTCTCCGTTACTTCACGCTTGATTTCCATGCGATTCACCAGTGGTCTTAAGTGGTAATACCAATGGTAGATATGTTAATTAAATATTAATGTGATGTTGATCGATAATTAACCTGCTTGTTTTGTGAGCAAACTTGCAAGTTTTGATTTGATCCATTGGGAAGGGGGTGGAGCTGTCCGGCTAACGTGCGGGAACGGCATGCGGACGAACGTGATTAACAACGTCATGCCACTCACCCACAGAGTTATGCACCGTTTCTGTGGATAACCGACGACTTTTTCAGGCAGAACAATCCACTAAGAAAACGCGCCAGAATTTTGCTTGCAAGTTAAAAAATATCTTAAATAATACTGTATATAAATACAGTTATTGTGAGGTGTGCCATGTTTGCCCTATGCGATGTGAATTCATTTTATGCGTCCTGTGAGACGGTGTTCCGCCCCGATCTGAAAGGCAAACCGGTCGTTGTGCTGTCGAATAACGATGGCTGTGTGATTTCCCGCAGCCCCGAAGCGAAACCGTGGGTGGTCATGGGGGCACCTTATTTCAGGCAAAAAGAAGCGTTCCGGCGTCATGGGGTGGTGTGTTTCAGTTCGAATTATGAACTCTACGGCGACATGAGTAATCGGGTCATGACGACGCTCGAAACGCTATCGCCGCGCGTTGAAATTTACAGTATCGACGAGGCTTTTTGCGATCTAACAGGCGTTCGGAACTGCCGGGATCTCACGGATTTTGGCAAAGAGATCCGCAACACGGTCCTGCAGCAGACACATCTGACGGTCGGCGTGGGAATTGCGCAGACAAAAACCCTGGCCAAACTGGCTAATCACGCGGCGAAAAAGTGGCCGCAGCAGACGGGTGGGGTCGTGGATCTGTCGAATCTTGAACGGCAGCGAAAATTGATGGCGGCTTTGCCGGTTGATGAGGTGTGGGGCGTTGGCCGTCGTATCAGTAAAAAGCTGACGGCGATGGGCATAAAAACGGTACTCGATCTGGCAGATACGCACATTGCGGTGATACGAAAGCACTTCAATGTTGTACTGGAAAGGACGGTGCGGGAGTTACGCGGCGAGCCCTGTCTGGCGCTTGAGGAGTTTGCGCCTGTGAAGCAGGAGATCGTTTTCAGTCGGTCATTTGGTGAGCGCATTACGGAATACGAGCAGATGCGCCAGGCGATTTGCGCTTACGCAAGCCGGGCGGCAGAGAGACTCCGGAGTGAGCATCAGTATTGCCGGTTTGTCTCAACATTCGTGAAGACGTCGCCGTTTGTGCCGAATGAACCCTTTTACAGCAATAGCGCGTCCGTGAAACTGCTGACACCGACGCAGGACAGTCGGGACATCATCAGCGCGGCCACGCGATGCCTGGATGCGGTCTGGAAAGAGGGGCATCGTTATCAAAAGGCAGGGGTTATGCTCGGCGATTTTTTCAGTCAGGGCGTGGCACAACTCAATCTGTTTGATGATAACGCACCGCGTCCCGGCAGCGAGAAGTTGATGGAAGTCCTTGATACGCTCAATGCCAAACAGGGGAGAGGAACGCTGTACTTTGTCGGGCAGGGGATTCAGCAACCGTGGCAACTGAAACGGCAGATGCTTTCTCCGCGTTATACTACGCGTTTTTCCGATCTGCTGGTGGTCAGATGATCGTCACATTCGGCATCTGTCTCTCTCCTGGGGCCGGTGGAATAAAAGGCGCCATATATGAACAACCGGGAGACAGAAAACACGGTCTCCCTTCACACGACCCGATGCTCTATTACATGGGGAAGTTCAGCGTGAGTCCTACCCCCGTTTCTTTGAGATCCACATAACGGGACAGATAAATTTTTGCAGCGAGATCGGTGCAATGACTGGGGTAAAGCGTATCAGCAGACAATGTGCTGAGATATTTTCCCGTTTCAGAAAGTAACGATTCATCGGCGTTAAGGAGATGAAAACCGCCTATTACGGAGGCGATTCGCGATTCTCCAGTAACAGATTTTGCGTACTCGATAATATTACAAATCCCGGCATGTGAGCACCCGGTGACAATGACCAGCCCGTCCTTTGTTTTGATTGCTATTGCGCTGTCGTCAATCACGTAATCAGCCGTTAACTCACCCTCGTTACTGTGCGTGTGGCCTACCGGATGTTGCGCTTCATAATGATTAAGACGGGGGATTTGCCCTAAAAAAGTGATGTCTTCTGATAATTTCAGCGGGTGTGTGGAATTAACGACATTGAAGAAGTAGTCAAAGCAGGAGGCATTATGGTTCATCCCAATGGGTTTTGAATGATAAAACTTAGGCATAAATGCGGCGGGATGGGCAATGATATCGACTTTATTTGCGGGTGGTGACGGAATTCGGTCGTAATGCTGGAACAAATGGTTTAACCCCCAGGTGTGATCGTTATGACCATGTGATAATACAATTTTATCAATACGCGTAAGGTCAATACCCAGGATCTGTGCATTTTTTAAAAAAACATCAGAGTAGCCAACATCAAAAAGAAGTTTTAGCCCTGAGCACTCAATGAAATAGCAAACGCCAGGTTCTCCAGTCAAATATCTGTCAATGTAAGTATTGTTATCTACCAGTATTGTTAATTTCATCACGCCGCATCCCATTCGGATTCAATATGTCGATTAGCGCCATTATCGAACCTTTTAATTTCCTGAAGCAAATCATAACCGGGATCTCTGTCACATAAGAGAGGGACAGACACGGTGGGCGTCAACACAGGGGGTGGCTGCACAGTGCAATGTGGTGTATAAACAAGCCATACAGAAAGTATAATTTAATACATATTGTATTAAACATGGCACACAGGAGAGTTGCACATGCATCCGGCTATCACATTAAACTCAGCGTCCCATGGGCTTCCCCCCGCCGGCCACTACTCGGCGAGTGTGACTGCAGGGGGATTTGTTTTCATCTCAGGACAACTGCCAGTCACCCGGCACGGTGAGAAAAAGGCGGGGGCGTCTTTTGAGGAACAGACCAGACAAGTTCTGGAAAATGTCGATGCCTGCCTGAAGGGGGCCGGCGTATCCCGTCAGCATTTGGTTTCGGTTCGTGTCTATGTGACAGATATCAATCAATGGCCGACGTTTAATGAAATCTACGCCGAATGGATTGGTGATTTCCGTCCATCTCGTGTCGTGGCTGGGGTTGCAGAACTGCATTATGGTTCTGCCTTAGAAGTGGAAGCGATCGCGCTGGCACAATAAGCCCGACGCTTAATAATAGACAGGTGAAAAAATGACTGAAACTACACGTCCTGAATATGCTGATGTTGCCGCCGCCGCAGAGCGCATTGAAGGATACGCAAACAAGACGCCCGTAATGACCTCCCGGACCGTCAATGAAGAATTTGGCGCTGACGTTTTCTTTAAATGCGAAAACCTCCAGCGTATGGGGGCCTTTAAGTTTCGTGGGGCGATGAATGCATTACGCCAGTTTACGCCGGAACAGCGTGCAGCTGGCGTGGTGACATTTTCTTCCGGAAATCATGCCCAGGCGATAGCGCTGTCAGCAAAGCTACTGGGTATTCCGGCGACAATCATCATGCCGCATGATGCGCCGGCCGCGAAAGTGGCGGCGACCAAAGGGTATGGCGGCAATGTCGTCATGTACGATCGCTATACGGAAGATCGTGAACAGATTGGTCGTGAATTGGCTGAAAAACAAGGATTGACGCTCATTCCTCCCTACGATCATCCCCATGTCATCGCCGGTCAGGGCACCGCAACCAAAGAGTTGATTGAGGAGGTCGGCCCACTGGATGTGCTTTTTGTCTGTCTGGGGGGCGGGGGATTGCTTTCAGGTTCAGCACTGGCAGCCCGGCAGCTCTCGCCAGATTGCACAATTTATGGCGTGGAGCCGGAAGCCGGTAACGACGGACAGCAGTCGTTTCGAAGTGGTAAAATCGTTCACATCGATACGCCAAAAACGATCGCTGATGGCGCACAGACGCAACATCTGGGGCACTATACGTTCCCTCTGATTCAAAAATACGTTAATGATATTCTGACCGTTTCAGACGATGAATTAATTGCCTCAATGAAGTTTATGGCGGAGCGAATGAAAATTGTCGCAGAACCTACCGGTTGTCTTGGCTTTGCGGCGGCAAGGGCGAGAAAAGCGGAACTCAGCGGGAAAAAAGTCGGCATTATCATCAGCGGCGGCAATGTGGATATCGCGCGCTACGGTGAGTTTCTGGCCGGGAAATCCGTCTCATGAGGCTGTAAACGGATAGCAATAATTATAACGGGCATCACTGTGGGAGACCGGCATGCCAAAAAACGACGAAAATTCGCTTCTCAGCCAACTTGACACTATCGCGAAGGGATTAAGCGAAACGTTTTCCCCCTTTTGCGAAGTGGTTGTTCATGACCTGAAGGATCCTGAGCATGCGATTATGTCCATACATAACAATTTATCCGGACGAGAGGCTGGACAACCGGCTACCGAGCTCGGACTGGCAAGGATTGCGTCTGCGGATTTTCCCGAAATTATTGCGAACTACGGCAATCAGTTTGCCGACGGCCGTCCGGTAAAAAGTACGTCTATTGGCATTAAGGATGAAGAGGGCAAATACGTTGCGGCATTATGCCTTAATGTCGATATGACGCTTTTCCGGGGGATGCAGAGCGCACTGGCGCGTTTTACTGAAACAGAGAGTTCTCCGGTGCGTGAACATCTTGATCCCGGTAGTACGGAAGTTATTCGCCAGCGAATCGATGATTTTGCTGCGAAACGCGCCACCACGGCTCGCGCGCTTAAAACGGAAGACAGAAAGATGTTGATCCAACAGTTACGAAAGGAGGGATTGTTAAACGTACGCAAATCCATGGATACGGTGGCACAGCATTTAGGGGTATCAAGAGCAACAGCCTACCTCTATGCGCGCCAGTCCGGGTGAATCCGACCCGGTGTGCTATAGTTTTTGGTTTCTCTTTTGGTGAGTAGACGTTTTATCAATCACTAGCCACAACAGGAACTGAAATGTGTCTCAACGCCCACCACTGACTACACGCAGGACAGCATTTTTCGCCGACACCACTGCGCTGCTCCTGTTCTTCACGACAACAGGCATTATTAATGAACGCGTGATAGCGGGTATGACGTGGGAACAGGTGCTACATGCTCGCCTCCTGGGCGCGATTCTGATGGTGCCGGTGGCCAGACCTTACGGCATATGGCGGGACTGGTTGATGAAGCGAGCCGGAGAGAGTCGGATTTCCCAACTGCTATGGGACAGTATGGCGCTGGTCAGTTTCCAGGTGCCGCTTTATGCTGCGATCATTGCGTTTAGCGGAGCTTCGGGGAGCGGCTTGATCCAGGGGACGCTGGGCGCAGCCTTAATGATGCTCTTGCTGGGGCGGCCTTATGGGGCGTTTCTTAACGGGGTACGTAAACTGTTCGGTTTACCGCCGGGGGGTGACAAACCCATGTCCCTGAATAGCTGAACCCGCTCCAGACCAGGGTTGTCTCAGTCAGTTGGAAAAGGAAATTACGGTATTGCGCAATATATCATCTTTGAAACATTGCGTTGTCTGAATAATAAGCAAATGAGCGGTAATCATAATAGAAAAACGCCCACAGCTATTGCAGGGGTAATTTGAGTTATGTATTATCCCCGCCCGGTTCTGATGATGAGTAGATTCTCAATCAGAAATAATAACCAGCAGACCGCCATTAGCTCATCTGGAAGAGCGAACGACTTTTGTTGTAGGGAACGGGGTTCGAGGCCTCGATGGCGGCCCAAATTTGAAGGCCCAGACGTTTGTCTGGGCCTTTTTACTTTCTCCACGTGCTTGCCGGGATCAAAGCCCTTCCGTCACAATTTTTGCGGCGGCGGCCAGAATATCTTTGCGTCCTTTGGCATCCTGCTGCGGCTGGGTAAAGTAAGTCACGAGGATCAGCGGCGCACGGTCTTCGGGCCAGATCACTGCGATATCATTCGTGGTGCCATAATCGCCGCCCCCGGTTTTATCGCCAACCACCCAGCTTTCAGGCAGTCCGGCACGAATGCTCTGGCCGCCGGTTGTATTCCCTTTCAACCATGCGACCAGCTGTGCGCGCTGCATATCTGCCAGCGCATTACCCAGCGTCAGCTTGTGCAGACTTTTTGCCATCGCCAGTGGCGATGTGGTATCGCGTTCGTCACCCGGAATGGCAGTATTCAGTTCGGGTTCTGTCCGATCCAGACGAAACGTGGCGTCGCCAATTGAACGGGCAAAGGCCGTGACGTTGCCGGTACCGCCCAGATGCTCAAGCAATTTATTCATTGCCGTATTATCGCTGTATTGCAGAGTGGCAGCACTTAGCTCCGCTAATGTCATCTCTTTATTGACCTGTTTTTCCGTCACCGGATTCCAGTTCGTCAGATCGGTTTTTTTGATGGTCATTTTTTGCTGCAAAATATCGTGTTGAGTTTCGCTTTGTTTCAATACTGCGGCGACGACAATTGTCTTACTGGTACTGCACATCGCAAAACGCTCGTCAGCGCGATAAAGAATTTGTGAACGATCGGCGGTATTAATCAGCGCAACACCGAGTCGACCACCTGATTGTTTTTCTAATGCAGCCAGTTTTTGTTGAACCTGGGGGGGAGTCGCCTGCGCACGGGCCGAAAGCAGCGAACTGCTGGCAAAGAAAACGAATGCGGCGGTGATAAGTAACGTCTGATGGAATCGTTTTTTTAGCATAAATAACGTCCTTGATAATCAGTGAATTGGATCGATAAGTGCGCATTTATTTTTTCCACTCAGGCAGACGAATTAAAGGCGCAGGATATCTTTGCGGTGCCAGGACTATCCGCTATCAGCGCTTGCTTAACAAGCGAGAAGAATTTACCCTGGAATAAAGAAAATCTTATGAGTCTGTATTATGCGTTCTAATCTTCCACTCAATGCGCTACGCGCCTTTGAAGCTTCGGCTCGCCACTTGAGTTTTACACGTGCGGCAATGGAACTCTGTGTCACGCAGGCAGCCGTCAGCCAGCAGGTGCGTATTCTGGAAGATCGCCTGAACAGAGAACTTTTTAAACGTCTGCCCAGAGGGCTGGAGATGACGGATGAGGCGCAGGCGCTGTTTGCCGTCCTGACCGACGCCTTTGGCCAAATCGATACCATTTTCCGTCAGTTTGAGGGTGGAGAGTATCGTGAAGTGCTCTCGGTTGCCGCGGTCGGTACCTTTGCCGTTGGCTGGTTATTGCCGCGCCTTGAGCAATTCCGACAGGCGCATCCGTTCGTTGAATTGCGCTTGCGCACAAATAACAACGTCGTCAATCTGGCGGCTGAGGGGCTGGATTTTGCTATCCGCTTTGGTAGCGGTCAGTGGCCCGCCACTCATAACGAAAGGCTGTGTGAAGCTCCGCTGACCGTCCTGTGCAGGCCCGAAACCGCGCAACGACTTAGCCAACCTGCCGATCTGTTGCACGAGAATCTTCTGCGTTCATACCGGGCAGATGAATGGGAAAACTGGTTTGCTGCGGCAGGCGTGACGGCGGAACGGATCAATGGCGCCGTTTTTGACTCCTCGCGCCTGATGATTGAAACGGTCATCCATACCGGCGGCGTGGCCCTGGTTCCGGCAATGATGTTCACCAGAGAACTGGCTGCCGGACAACTCGTTCGCCCCTTTGCGATAGAGATCAATATGGGCGGCTACTGGCTTACTCATCTGAAGTCGAAACCGATGACGCCCGCGATGGAGATATTCCGCGACTGGATCGTGAAAATGGAATAAACGGGAGCCAACAGACAGACTCCCGTTTGCGGCTCAGCGGACTACCAGCACAGGGCAGTGCGCATGGCGCACGACGGCTGCGGCGGTAGAACCCAACAGATACGTTGAGATACCGGGGCGATGTGAAGCGATGATCACCAGGTCAGCACTGACGGCATCCGCCAGTTTCAGGATTTGATCCTTCGGGGGACCGTATACCACATGTTTTTCTATCCGGCCTTCGGGGATATCGAATTGCTTCACAATCTCGTCGAGTTTCTGTGATGCTTTCGTCTGCAGTCCATTTTTATCCGGGAGTTCGCCAGAGTAGGCGAGCCCCAGGGAAGCATAAAAGGGGACCGAGGGAATGACCGACAGAAAATGGACTTTCGCCGTTTTGGCGTGAATTTGGACCTGAGGAATAAGTTGCCGGGTGAGATCGGCTTCTGAAATATCAATGGGCACCAGAACAGAACGATACATAGTCATTACCTCCTGTTTTTTGTCTCCAGGTGCAGTATATCGAATCTACGTTTTGCATAAAAAGTGACCAGATCAAGTTTCCATCATTTACGCGCAACGGTGTTGAATAAACTGAATTGTTATATTATAACATTTCATCTTATTCACATGATTGAGGGTACGACGTTGGCGATTCATTGGAAAAAATTATCAGTCTCTCTGGGAATGCTGTGGGTCAGCAGCTATGCCTTTGCCCACGGCGATCACGCGCATGGCTTGCCGTTGACAGAAATGGAACAGAAGGCGGCGGAAGGCGAATTTGCCGACAGCAATGTCAAGGACAGGGCGCTCACCGACTGGGACGGTATGTGGCAATCCGTTTATCCTTATCTGGTCAGCGGTGAACTGGATCCGGTTTTTAAACAGAAAGCGGAAAAGGATAAGGGTAAAACGGCGGAAGAGGTGAAATCCTACTACCGGAAAGGCTATGCGACGAAGGTCGATACGATTGGTATCGAAAATGGCGTGATGGAGTTCCATACCGGTAAGCAGGTTGCTTCCTGTCGGTATGACTACGCCGGATATAAGATCCTGACCTATACATCAGGTAAAAAAGGGGTTCGCTATCTGTTTGAATGTAAGGACGAAAACAGCAAGGCGCCGAAGTTCGTGCAGTTCAGCGATCATATCATCGCGCCGCGCGCGTCGAACCATTTCCACCTTTTCATGGGCAATACCTCACAGCAGGCGCTGCTGGAAGAGATGGATAACTGGCCAACCTACTATCCTTATCAACTCAAGGCGCAGGCCGTGGTGGATGAAATGCTGCACCACTAAATTCAGGTTCAGCCCGCTGCTTGTCGGCGGGTTTTCCATCACGTTAAAGTGGGGCTGTGCAAAAATGACACGATAACGGATGGGACGATGACACTGATGATGCCGGATACGCTCCGGGAACAACTGGAAAAGACGAAGGCCATTATTGCGCGGATTCTGGAAAGCGACCTGCTCGCCATTCATCTGTACGGATCTGCCGTTGAGGGTGGGCTAAAACCCTACAGCGATATTGATTTGCTGGTTACCACACGCGCGCCGCTCACGACGGTACAACGAGAAGCGCTTATGCAGGAACTACTGTTGGTATCCGCCCCGCTAGGCACGTCAATGCTCTGGCGGGCGCTTGAGGTAACGGTTGTGGTATATGTCGATGTGGTTCCCTGGCGTTTTCCTCCCCGGCGGGAGATGCAGTTTGGCGAGTGGCTGCGCGAGGATATTCACGCGGGGAAGTATGAACCTGCGCAGCAGGATGGCGATCTGGCGATTTTATTAACCCAGGCGCGCAATGCCAGCATTGCCTTAACCGGCGAGCGTGCGGATCGGCTTTTTGAGCCTGTACCGGAAAATGACATTCGGGAGACGTTCCGCCAGACGTTGACGCTCTGGCAGGACAGTAGCGATTTGCAAGGCGATGAACGCAATATCATTTTGACCCTGGCGCGGATCTGGTACAGCGTGGCGACGGGGGGCTTTACCGCGAAAGACGGCGCGGCAAACTGGTTACTGCCTCATCTGCCAGGTGAACACGCATCTCTCCTTACGACAGCGCGGCTCGACTATCTGGGCCAGGTAAGCGTTGACTGGGCAGAGGCTATGCCTGCTGTCTTGCGTTTTGTTTGTTATGCAAAAGCGAAAATAACCGAACAGTTATCACTCGTGGATAAATGATTGCCGTATTTCACGCACCATTATTGTCGAGGCAGAAGAATCGCTGATAATAAAAAAGGCAGATCGCTCTGCCTTTTTTCCAGGAGTCTTCTTAGTGAAGCGTTTACTTCGACTCTTCAGCTTCCGGTAATGTGACGTTAAGTTCGAGAATGGAAATATCGCCGTCTTTTTGTTCAAGCTGAACGGTGACCATTTCCGGATCAATTTGTACATACTTACAAATGACCTCAAGAATATCTTTACGTAACTGCGGTAAATAATGCGGCTCGGCGTCACTACGACGACGCTCGGCGACAATAATCTGTAATCGCTCTTTCGCGATGTTCGCTGTACTCTTTTTCCGCGAGAGAAAAAAATCCAGTAATGCCATAACTTATCCTCCGAACAGGCGTTTGAGGAAACCTTTCTTCTCTTCGTCAATGAAGCGGAAAGGACGTTCTTCTCCCAACAGACGGTCTACCGTATCGGCATACGCTTTACCTGCGTCTGCATTGATGTCCAGAATGACCGGTTCACCCTGGTTAGAGGCGCGCAGAACAGACTGATCTTCCGGGATAACTCCGACGAGTTTGATGCGCAGGATTTCCAGTACATCTTCCATACTGAGCATGTCGCCCCGGTTGACACGGCCTGGGTTGTAGCGCGTCAACAGCAGATGTTCTTTAATCGGATCTTCACCGTTCTCGGCGCGGCGAGATTTAGACGCCAGAATGCCCAGAATACGATCGGAGTCGCGCACCGAGGAGACTTCCGGGTTAGTGGTGATGATCGCTTCGTCAGCGAAATAAAGCGCCATCAGCGCGCCGGTTTCGATCCCCGCAGGGGAGTCGCAGACGATAAAATCGAAATCCATCGCTTTCAGATCGTCGAGGACTTTTGCAACGCCTTCACGCGTTAACGCGTCTTTATCGCGAGTCTGGGAGGCTGGAAGAATGAAGAGATTTTCAGTGCGCTTGTCCTTGATGAGCGCCTGATTGAGCGAAGCATCGCCCTGAATGACGTTGACGAAATCATAAACAACCCGACGCTCACACCCCATAATCAGATCGAGGTTACGCAGGCCGATATCAAAATCAATAACGACAGTTTTCTTTCCCTTCTGGGCCAAACCAGTAGCGATGGCCGCGCTGGAGGTGGTTTTGCCAACGCCCCCTTTACCCGAAGTAACTACAATAATGCGTGCCATAGAAATTCCTTGTTAAAAAGGGATCAATTCAACGGTTGAACTGTCAAAGCGTTATCTGCCAACTGTAGACGTGCCGCTTTGCCATAAAATTCTGCTGGGATTTTATCACTCAGCCAGTAAACACCTGCGATAGACACCAGTTCTGCCGTCAGGTGGGTACAGAAAATTTGCGCTTCCCGGTCACCACTTGCCCCTGCCAGCGCGCGACCTCTCATCATGCCATAGACATGGATATTGCCATCGGCGATCAGCTCAGCGCCAGCGCTGACGTGACTTGTAACAATCAGATCACATTGTGGTGCATAAATGCGTTGACCGGAACGAACCGGTATATCAATAAATCGCGTTTTTGTGACGGGAGTAGCGTTTTGCACTACAGCGGCGGGAGCAACGGGTTCTGCCGGCGCGGAACGCGCCACTTTCTCTTTACCTTCAGTGAGTAAAGGAAGGCCCATTTGGTCGATTTCGGCTTTCAGCCGGGCATCTTTGCAACCGCTGACGCCAACAATACGTAACCCCGTCGACGCCACGACCTTCTGCAACTGCGGCCAGTTCACCGGCGTATCAAGGCTACTGACATTCACCACCACAGGAGCGTGTTTTAAAAAAGCTGGAGCCTGAGCGATTTTGTCTTCTAACGCCTGACGAATAACCTCGGGTTCTGCTTCATGTAAATGAACCACTGATAAGGTGAAGCTACTGCCTTTAAGTTCGATGGGCGTGTTTGACATCCTGGCCTTACTCAATTTGCTATTTATCATCCCCGATGTGGAGTGATATTCCGAAGTCCAGAAGGCATGTTATAGTCACTATTATATTGAGGCAAGTCGCCATCCGTTTAATTCAGAGTAAAATGTATGTTTTGTGTGATCTACAGAAGTGCTAAGCGTGACCAGACCTATTTGTATGTCGAAAAAAAAGACGATTTCTCACGCGTGCCTGAAGAACTGATGAAAGGATTTGGTCAGCCACAGCTGGCAATGATATTGCCGCTGGACGGAAGCAAAAAGTTAGTCAATGCCTCGCTGGATAAAGTAAAACAAGCCTTAACGGAGCAGGGATATTATTTACAACTGCCTCCACCGCCCGAAGATTTATTGAAACAACATCGTTTCAATGCCACACAAAAAAATCCAGAAGTCGATAAATAAACGGTACCCGGCGTCATGTCTGTCGGTGCCATTCCTGAAGTCAACGATGACAAATTAGGGGAAAATGAATGTATCAACATCATAACTGGCAGGGTGCGCTGCTTGACTACCCGGTAAGCAAAGTGGTGTGTGTGGGCAGTAACTACGCCAACCACATTAAAGAAATGGGTAGCGTCACACCGGATGAGCCGGTGCTGTTTATCAAGCCGGAAACCGCTCTGTGCGATTTGCGCCAGCCGCTGGTCATTCCGACGGACATGGGCTCAGTACACCATGAGGTCGAGCTGGCGGTATTAATTGGCGCGACGCTGCGTCAGGCGACCGAAGAACATGTTCGTAAGGCGATCGCCGGATATGGCGTGGCGCTCGATCTGACGTTACGTGATATTCAGGGCAAAATGAAGAAGGCTGGGCAACCCTGGGAGAAGGCAAAAGGATTCGATAACTCGTGCCCGCTGTCCGGGTTCATTCCTGCTGCGGAATTTAATGGCGATCCGCAGGCGACACCGCTGGGCCTGACCGTCAATGGCGACGTTCGCCAGCAGGGCACGACGGCGGATATGATCCACAAAATCGTTCCCTTAATCGCCTATATGAGCAAATTCTTTACCCTCAAAGCCGGCGATGTCGTGCTGACCGGCACTCCGGAAGGCGTCGGGCCACTCACCAGCGGCGATGAGCTGGTGGTCAATTTTAACGGTCATTCCCTGACGACCCGCGTCCTGTAACACCGGCTTGCCGCCTTTTTGGGCGGCAAAACTTGCATCAGCGTGCCAGACTGGTTATAAGGTGCAGCTTTATAGCAATGGCGGATACCCTGATGAGCGATTTACCTTTCTGGCAACGTAAAACCCTGGATGAAATGACCGATGCCGAATGGGAGTCGTTATGTGATGGCTGCGGTCAGTGCTGCCTGCATAAGCTGATGGACGAGGATACCGACGAGATCTATTTCACCAACGTTGCCTGTCGTCAGCTCAATATTAAAACCTGCCAGTGCCGCAACTACGAACGTCGCTTCGAGTACGAGCCTGACTGCATCAAGTTAACGCGTGATAATCTGCCAACCTTTGAATGGTTGCCGATGACTTGCGCCTATCGACTGCTGGCGGAAGGGAAAGGGCTGCCGGAGTGGCATCCGTTGCTGACGGGATCGAAAGCGGCAATGCACGGCGAACGAATTTCGGTACGCCACATTGCTGTAAGAGAGTCAGAAGTGCATGACTGGCAGGATCACATCCTGAACAAACCTTCATGGGCGGATTAAAGTTTACGCGACAGATAAAAAAACGCTCCCGGCCGGGAGCGTTTGAGATTAACGACCGAACAGATCGCGTCTTTTCGGTTTAAGCGGCTGGACAAGCAGGACCAGAACCGCGATGACCAGATAGGCCGCAAAAATGCCCAGTAACCATTGCGGCATTTCCAGCGATAAAAATTCCCACTGACGCTCAGCGCAATCCCCGGAGGCAACAAACACCTGCGGCAACCATTTATCCAATGGCAACCAACTGGGGAAGCGCGCCATGAAATCACAGGTCATGAAGGGAGAAGGGTGCAACTGGATCATGGTGTGTTCCCAGGTCAACTGCACACCACGCCAGGCACTGTAGATCCAGATGATCAGCGCCACGTAGCGCAACGGCGTTTTAGGCGCAATAGCCCCGACCAGTCCGGCCCCCATGATGCCGAACAGTGCGCAGCGCTCATAGATACACAGCACACAGGGCTTAAGCAGCATAACATGCTGGAACCACAGCGCGACCAGTTCAAGCGCCAGGGCAGTAAAAGCCATTAATAACCAGGCACCCCGACCCCGTGAGCACTGGTTTAAATATCGCAACATAATAATTTCCCTGCAACATGCGTAGACACGGCAGTGTAAACCAATTCGATCACCGCGCCACCAGGAGAAACTTAAATATTGTGTAATCGGATAAATATCATGCAAAAAGGCAAACCGGGCAGTGAAATGCCCGGTAAGTTGTTACGAAAGTGTAGCTAACCAGCCGCTTTGCGTCATCCACTCGGTCAGCGGCGTCAGGGTAAACTCAACACACAGCAGACCGACCAACGTCAGCACGATCGTATACGGCAGCGCCATCCAGACCATCCGACCATAGGAGAGGCGAATCAGCGGGGCCAGTGCGGAGGTGAGCAGGAAGAGGAACGCCGCCTGACCATTTGGTGTCGCCACGGACGGCAGGTTAGTCCCGGTGTTGATCGCCACTGCCAGCAGTTCGTACTGTTGCAGAGTGATAGCGCCGCTTTCCATCGCCGCTTTGGCCTCGTTAATGTAGATCGTACCGACGAAGACATTATCGGAGATCGACGAGAGCAGGCCGTTGAAGAGATAGAACAGGGTCAGTTGCGCGTGCTCCGAGGCCTGCAACACAAACTGAATAATCGGTGAGAAAAGGTGTTGGTCGATGATCACTGCCACAATCGAGAAAAAGACGGTCAGCAGCGCGGTGAAAGGCAGAGATTCGGTGAACGCCTTGCCAATCGCATGTTCATCTGTCACGCCGGTCAGCGAGGTGGCGAGGATAATGACGCTCAGACCGATCAGCCCCACTTCCGCCAGATGCAGCGCCAGGGCGATAACCAGCCAGACGCCGATAATGGCCTGAACGATCAGCTTTAAACGCTCCTGACGGCTGCGCTGCTGGCGGCTTTGGTCGTCAAACTGCTGCAATACGTCACGCACTTTTTCCGGCAGCGTTTCGCCATAGCCAAACCAGCGCAACTTCTCAACCAGTACGCAGGTGAGCAGGCCGCAAATCAGTACCGGAACGGTGACCGGCGACATTCGCAGGAAGAAGTCGCCAAAATGCCAGCCGGCGGCTTTGGCGATAATCAGGTTCTGCGGTTCGCCCACCATCGTCATCACGCCGCCCAACGCGGTTCCCACTCCGGCATGCATCATCAGACTGCGCAGGAAGCCACGGAACTGTTCGAGTACCATTTTATAGTGCTGATCGATATGGCTGTCATCAAGAATGTCATGATCGTCAGCGCGGGAAGAGGCTACGCGGTGATAAATGCCATAGAACCCGACGGCGACGCTTATCACCACCGCCACAACGGTCAGCGCATCAAGGAAGGCGGAGAGGAAGGCCGCCGCCACACAAAACGCAAGTGACAGCAGCGTTTTGGAGCGAATAGTCAGCAGCAGGCGGGTAAAAATGAACAGCAGCAACTGCTTCATAAAATAGATGCCAGCAACCATGAACATCAGCAGCAGCAGGACTTCCAGGTTATTTGCCACCTCTTCACGAACATGCGCGGCGCTGGTCATTCCAATCATAACGGCTTCAATTGCCAGCAAACCGCCTGGCAGCAACGGGTAACACTTCAGGGCCATCGCCAGTGTGAAGATGAATTCCGCCACCAGCAACCAGCCCGCAACAAATGGATTGATGATGAAAATCAGTGGATTAACTATCAGGAAGGTCAGTAGTGCGAGCTTGTACCAGTCTGGCGACTGGCCTAAAAAGTTGCGCCAGAACGCGCGGCCCCATGAGAGTTCCATTATGGTTTCCCTTACCTTATTTATTGAAATGATGTTTTTATGGTTAGCCACAAAGAGTAACGGTCAGCCGGAAAGCAGGCAAGCCTTTAACCCCCGACCGCCCGTGTTATCAAGAAAATGAAGCCTTGATCCACTTTTTCTTCACTGTGTCTGCTATCAGGTGTGTACCCCGTCTGGTATGATGAGTGTAACTATGTTTTGCTGTGTAATGGAAATCTCACTATGGTCATAAAGGCGCAGAGCCCGGCGGGTTTCGCGGAAGAGTACATCATTGAAAGTATCTGGAATAACCGCTTCCCCCCTGGCACTATCTTGCCTGCAGAACGAGAACTCTCGGAACTTATCGGGGTGACTCGTACCACGTTACGTGAAGTGCTGCAGCGTCTGGCGCGAGACGGTTGGTTGACCATTCAGCATGGCAAACCGACAAAGGTGAATAATTTCTGGGAAACCTCCGGACTGAATATTCTTGAAACGCTGGCGCGTCTCGATCACGAAAGCGTCCCGCAGTTGATCGACAATTTGCTGTCGGTCCGGACCAACATCTCCACCATCTTCATTCGCACCGCGTTTCGTCAGCATCCTGACAAAGCGCAGGAAGTGCTGGCGACCGCACAGGAAGTGGCCGATCACGCCGATGCGTTTGCCGATCTCGATTACAACATTTTTCGCGGTCTGGCGTTTGCCTCAGGCAACCCGATTTATGGCCTGATCCTGAACGGGATGAAAGGGCTGTATACCCGCATTGGCCGTCACTACTTTGCCAATCCGGAAGCGCGTAGCCTGGCGCTCGGTTTCTATCATAAGCTGTCGCAACTGTGCTTACAGGGCGCGCACGATCAGGTGTACGAAACGGTGCGTCGTTATGGCCATGACAGCGGCGAGATCTGGCACCGGATGCAGAAAAACCTGCCCGGCGATTTAGCCATTCAGGGCCGTTAAACGCGAACCCCCTCATGATGAGGGGGTTTTTGTTTACAGGCTGTTCATTCTGGGTGGACAGCGCTCCAGCAGTTCCACGCTCCCGTCCTCGTTTTGCTGTTCCAGCATCACATCAAATCCCCACAGCCGATGCACATGCTTGAGCACTTCTTTGCGTCCTTTATCCAGCGGCGCGCGATTATGCGGGATATAGCGCAGGGTGAGGGAGCGATCGCCCCGCAGATCCACGTTCCAGACCTGAATATTCGGCTCCACGTTGCTCAGATTATATTGCGACGAGAGGCGGTTGCGGATTTCACGATAGCCTTCTTCGTTGTGAATGGCGGAGATCTCCAGATAGTTATGCCGATCGTCATCCAGCACCGTAAAGAGGCGGAAATCGCGCATCACTTTCGGTGACAGGAACTGGCTGATGAAGCTCTCATCTTTGAAATCACGCATGGCAAAATGCAGCGTTTCCAGCCAATCGGAACCGGCGATATCCGGGAACCAGTACTTATCTTCTTCCGTCGGCGACTGACAGATACGCTTGATGTCCTGGAACATGGCGAACCCCAGGGCGTAAGGGTTTATTCCGCTGTACCACGGGCTGTTATAAGGCGGCTGGAATACGACGTTGGTGTGGCTGTGTAAAAATTCCAGCATAAAACGTTCGGTGACTTTTCCCTCGTCGTACAGGTGGTTCAGAATGGTGTAATGCCAGAAGGTAGCCCAACCTTCGTTCATCACCTGGGTCTGTTTTTGCGGATAAAAATACTGGCTGACCTTGCGTACAATACGCAGGATTTCGCGTTGCCATGACTCCAGCAGCGGGGCATTTTTTTCCATAAAGTAGAGCAGGTTCTCCTGCGGCTCTGAAGGATAGCGCCGCGCTTCGGCGACCGTCTTCTCTTCCTCTTTCTTCGGCAGGGTACGCCACAACATATTCACCTGGCTTTGCAGATACTCTTCGCGACTCTGCTGGCGGGCCTTCTCCTCCTGGAGGGAGATTTTCTGTGGGCGCTTATAGCGGTCAACGCCGTAATTCATCAGTGCGTGGCAGGAGTCGAGTAATCGCTCAACTTCGTCCACGCCGTATCGTTCTTCGCACTGGGTAATGTAATTACGCGCGAAGATCAGGTAATCGACAATAGAGCTGGCGTCCGTCCAACTGCGAAACAGATAGTTATTTTTGAAGAAGGAGTTATGTCCATAGCAGGCGTGCGCCATCACCAGCGCCTGCATGGTAATGGTGTTCTCCTCCATCAGATAGGCGATACACGGGTTGGAGTTAATCACAATCTCGTAGGCCAACCCTTGCTGACCGTGCTTGTACAGTCGTTCGGTCTCGATAAATTTTTTGCCAAACGACCAGTGAGGATAGTTAATCGGCATCCCGACGCTGGAGTAAGCATCCATCATCTGCTCGGAGGTGATGACCTCAATCTGGTGCGGGTAGGTATCCAGTCTGTAGAGTTTCGCCACCCGGTCTATCTCTGCCAGATAGACATCCAGCAGATCAAACGTCCAGTCTGGTCCATCGCTCAGCCGTGTGGTGTCCTTGTTCATGGAATCAATCGTAGCCATTCGCGCACCCTCATTGTTGGCGGCGCTCTCTGTGTGGAGCACCTCATTTCAAGCATAGAACACCCTGTTAAAAACCGTGTCAGTGGAGAAATATTTTCTTTGCGATTTCCGCTGGTCGACCCGCCATATTTTGCATACATGACAACATTTTATGCTGGATAAAAATAACCCACAGCAGGAGATCCCAAAGCAGTGAGTTCAATGTTTCCCGTGCCATATGTGAGATGTGTCACCATAAAAAAGCCATATGTTGAATAATATTTTCATCTGAGTTATCAAGATGTAATTAGATGATTGTTCTTTTACTGTTACTGTTAACGGAGTGGCTATGCGAGTTGTCATACTGGGAAGTGGTGTCGTTGGCGTGACCAGCGCCTGGTATCTGAGTCAGGCTGGACATGATGTCACCGTCATCGATCGTGAACCTGGCCCGGCGCTGGAAACCAGCGCGGCGAATGCGGGGCAGATCTCTCCGGGCTACGCTGCGCCCTGGGCGGCACCGGGTGTACCGCTGAAGGCGATTAAATGGATGTTTCAGCGCCATGCGCCGCTGGCGGTTCGCCTGGACGGGACGCAGTTCCAGTTGAAATGGATGTGGCAGATGCTGCGTAATTGCGATACCAGCCATTACATGGAAAACAAAGGGCGGATGGTGCGTCTCGCGGAATACAGTCGTGACTGCCTGAAAGCTCTGCGTGCATCGACCGGTATCCAGTATGAAGGGCGGCAGGGCGGCACGCTGCAACTGTTCCGTACCGCACAGCAGTATGAGAACGCCACCCGGGATATCGCCGTGCTGGAAGACGCGGGCGTGCCGTATCAGTTGCTGGAAGCCAGTCGACTGGCAGAAGTCGAGCCGGCACTGGCTGAAGTGGCGCACAAACTGACCGGTGGCTTACGTTTGCCGAATGACGAAACCGGCGACTGCCAACTCTTTACCCAACGTCTGGCGCAGATGGCCGAACAGGCAGGGGTTACGTTTCGCTTCAATACGCCCGTGGATAAATTGCTTTGCGAAGGCGAGCAGATATACGGCGTGAAATGTGGTGATGAGATTGTTAAAGCCGATGCGTACGTTATGGCGATGGGATCTTACTCCACGGCGATGCTGAAAGGGATTGTCGATATCCCGGTCTATCCGCTGAAAGGCTATTCGCTGACGATTCCGGTGGCGGAAGAGGACGGCGCACCGGTTTCGACTATTCTTGATGAAACCTACAAAATCGCCATTACCCGTTTTGACCAGCGTATCCGCGTGGGCGGCATGGCAGAAATTGTCGGCTTCAATACCGAATTACTTCAGCCGCGTCGGGAAACGCTTGAGATGGTGGTTCGCGATCTCTACCCGCGCGGAGGGCATATTGAACAGGCGACATTCTGGACCGGACTGCGCCCGATGACGCCAGACGGTACGCCGGTAGTGGGGCGTACCCGTTTCAAAAATCTGTTGCTGAATACCGGGCACGGTACGCTGGGATGGACGATGGCCTGTGGTTCAGGGCAGTTGCTGAGCGACATCCTGTCGGGGCGTACGCCTGCCATTCCGTATGACGATCTGAGCGTGGCGCGCTACCACGCTGGCTTTACGCCTTCACGTCCCCAACATCTGCACGGCGCACATAACTAAGAAGGACGCGAGATGACCCGCCCAATATTGGCCAGCCTTGACCTACAGGCGATGAAACAGAACCTGAGCATTGTGCGTCAGGCCGCACCGGACGTGCGCGTCTGGTCGGTGGTGAAAGCCAATGCGTATGGACATGGCATTGAACGTATCTGGAATGCGCTGGGCAACACCGACGGTTTTGCCCTTCTGAATCTTGAGGAGGCGGTAACCCTGCGCGAACGCGGCTGGAAAGGGCCGATCCTCATGCTGGAAGGGTTTTTCCATGCGGAAGATTTGGCGCTGTACGACACCTGGCGTTTGACCACCTGCGTTCACAGCAACTGGCAGCTTAAAGCGATTCAGAATGCAAAGCTGAAGGCACCGCTGGATGTCTACGTGAAGGTTAACAGCGGCATGAACCGTCTGGGCTTCCTGCCGGAACGGCTGCAAACCGTCTGGCAGCAATTGCGCGCGATGCCGAACGTCGGAGAGATGACGCTAATGTCGCACTTTGCTGACGCTGAGCACCCTGACGGGATCCGCAATGCGATGGAACGTATCGCGCTGGCAACGGAAGGGCTGGAATGCCGCCGTTCACTGTCAAACTCTGCGGCCACGCTGTGGCATCCCGATGCACATTTTGACTGGGTGCGACCGGGCATCATTCTTTACGGCGCTTCGCCGTCAGGCCAGTGGCGCGATATCGCCAATACCGGCCTGAAGCCGGTGATGACGCTCAGCAGCGAAATCATTGGTGTGCAAACGCTGAAGGCGGGGGATCGCGTCGGCTATGGTGGGCGCTATACCGCCAGAGGCGAACAGCGCATTGGTATCGTGGCGACAGGTTATGCTGACGGCTATCCGCGCCATGCGCCGAGCGGAACGCCGGTACTGGTAGACGGTGTCAGGACCACGACCGTGGGAACCGTGTCAATGGATATGCTGGCGGTGGATTTAACGCCATGCCCACAGGCGGGGATCGGAACGCCGGTGGAACTGTGGGGCAAGGAGATCAAAATTGATGACGTGGCAAAATCCGCGGGAACGGTGGGGTATGAACTGATGTGTTCCCTGGCGCTGCGCGTTCCGGTTGTGACGGTGTAACTTATTATGTTGCCGGATGGCGGCGCGATGCACCTTATCCGGCCTACAGCAAACGTTATGCGGAGTCGTCAGTAGGCCGGATAAGCGCAGCGCCATCCGGCATGGTCACTACTCTTCGTCGTCATCCCCGGCGACGCGTACCCCGACTTTTCGAACCTGATTGTCCTCTTTTTCTGCAACCGTCCAGATCATCCCGGCGAATTCGACCTGGTCCCCGACAACCGGGGCTGCACCCAGCAGTTGTTGAACAATGTCGCCCAGCGTTTGCTGCTTATCGCGATACTCCGTTCCGTCATCCAGACCATAAATCAGTGCCACATCGGCATACTTGGCGCTGGCTTCGAGAATAAAGTCGCCGAAGAAGCGCTGATCCAGCGCCACCGGTGGCGACTGGCTGAACAGTTTGCCCAGCGCCGGGAGATCGCGTTCGCGGCCGATGACGCATAGCACGTCGCCTTCGCGCAGACGGGTACTGCCGGTGGGGTGAAACAACACGTTGTCGCGAAACAGCGCCGCGATGCGCGTTTCCTGGGGCATATGCAGATCGCGCAGCGCTGCGCCGACACACCATTTATCGGCGCTGAGTTGATAAACAAACTGCTCCCACGGATTGTCCGGATGAATATCCAGCCCCACGCGTGAGACCGGCCAGCCGACGGGCGGTACCACCACTTTCGCTTTTTTCGCCGCCCAGGAGAGGGAGGTTCCCTGAAAAACCAGTGACACCAACACCACGAAGAAGGCGACATTGAAGAACAGGCGGGCATTTTCCAGACCTGCCATCATCGGAAAGACGGCAAGGATGATAGGCACCGCGCCGCGCAGACCCACCCAGCTAATAAACACGCGTTCACGCAGATTAAACCCGCGGAATGGCAGCAGTCCGACAAAGACGGAGAGCGGACGGGCGATGAAAATCATCCCGGCGGAAAGGATCAGCGCTGGAATAGCAATTGGCAGCAGGTCGGAAGGATTTACCAGCAATCCGAGCACAAGGAACATACCGATTTGTGCCAGCCAGGCCAGACCGTCGAAGTTTTGCAGAATGCCAAAACGGTTGCGAATCGGGCGATTGCCCAGCAAAAAACCGCACAGATAGACCGCCAGAATCCCGCTGCCTTCCAGCGCGGTGGTCAGCGCAAACACCAGAATCCCGCCACTCAGGGCCAACAGCGGGTAGAGCCCGGCGGGCAGGGAAATACGATTAATCATCTGCTGTAACAGATAACCGCCACCCAGCCCAAGCAAGATACCCAGACCAAACTGCTGAATAATATGGACCGCGAACATCCAGCTTAAACCGGTTTCGTGCTGCTGAATCATCTCGATCAGCGTAATGGTCAGAAACACCGCCATCGGGTCATTACTGCCGGATTCAATTTCCAGCGTCGCGCCGACGCGCTCGTTCAGCCCTTTGCCGCCAAGCAGGGAAAAGACCGCCGCTGCATCCGTTGAACCAACAATGGCGCCAATCAACAGCCCCTGGATCAGATCGAGATTAAACAGCCAGGCGGCGATCATACCGGTTAAACCGGAGGTGATCAGGACACCAACGGTTGCCAGAGAAAGCGCCGGGCCCAGCGCGACGCGAAACGAACTGGCCTGCGTGCGCATCCCGCCATCAAGCAGAATAATCGCCAGCGCAAGGTTACTGACCATATAAGCAAAGGGGTAGTTATCGAACGGGATACCGCCGACGCCATCGACGCCAGCCAGCATGCCAATAGCCAGGAAGATAACCAGAATCGGAATGCCAAGACGTGATGAAAATGAACTGAGTAAGATACTGCTGGTAACGAGGACGGACCCCAAAATGAAAAGACTGATTATTGCCGCGGCGTCCAACGTTCGGTTACTCCTCAATTAGCCATTTTTTTCAGCACTGACATTATCATATTAACGGCTGCAACCGGGCGTTACTTAGCCCTGCAACCGTTTTTTTTTATGATTTCAGAAAGGGATGACCCGAGATCGTAAGCTGTGTGCCTTTTTGGCTATTTCTCAACACGGCATGCGCGCCTAACGCCAGCGTAACGGTTCGCGGTTCATGACCAAAATCGAGCCCGGCAATCAGCGGAATAGAGAGGCGTTCACGTAAAAACGCAGACACCGTGTTGAGATCGTAACCGGCATCGTACTCATTCGGGGCGCTGCCGCTAAAACTGCCCAGTACAATGGCGCTCTGACGATTTAAAATACCGGCGTCAAACAGTTGCAACAGCATGCGCTCGACGCGAAAAGGGTGCTCATTAATGTCTTCCAGTACCAGAATACCGCCTTCAATTTTTGGCATCCACGGGGTGCCAATGAGCGAAATCAGCATCGCCAGATTGCCGCCCCATAGCGTCCCTTCGGTATGACAGTCTGGACCTTCACCTTGCCATTCCACCGTGTACTGCGCGTGACGCACTGCTTGCCAGAAATGGGTTTGCGTAAAGGTATTCAGCTCCGGCGCGCCAAAGTTCGCCGCCAGCATAGGACCGCTGAAAGTGATGACATTGCCCAGCGCCAGCAGACCGCACTGAATCGCCGTAAAATCGCTGTGCCCGCAAATGAGCAGCGGATCCTGTTGTTGTCGGGCGGCAAGGGCCTGCCAGTCGATGTGTTCCAGCAGTCGGCTCGCGCCATAACCGCCGCGCACTGGCATAACGATAGTGTCCGGCTCGGTGAGATACACAAGGCTGTTCACATCCGCCAGACGCTCCGATTCCGTACCCGCAAAGCGCTGATGGCGACGGCTGACCACCGCCGTATTGTCGACCTGATGCCCCGCCTCCTTAAGACGCTGGATGCCAAGCAAAGCCGCGTGTTGATTAATGCAGTAGCCCGAAGGGGCAATTAAGTGAAACCGGGACATGGCAATTCCTTGCTACAACAGAAACCAAATGTATATCATGCCGCCTATAGTAGAACGTTTTGCCGGATGGTGCTTTGCTTATCCGGCTTACAACGGTGATTTTAGTAACGAAGCGTTCCGGCGATAAGGACAGAAGACGTGAAATTGAGATGGTTTGCTTTTTTGATTGTGTTGCTTGCGGGTTGTAGTTCAAAACAGGATTATAAAAATCCCCCCTGGAACGCGGAAGTGCCCGTGAAACGCGCCATGCAATGGATGCCAATCAGCGAAAAAGCAGGGGCGGCCTGGGGCGTTAGTCCACAATTGATTACGGCGATCATTGCGATTGAGTCAGGCGGGAATCCCAATGCGGTCAGCAAGTCGAATGCGATAGGGCTGATGCAACTGAAAGCGTCGACCTCCGGGCGTGATGTCTATCGTCGGATGGGCTGGAGCGGGGAGCCTACGACCAGTGAACTGAAAAACCCGGAGCGGAATATCTCAATGGGTGCCGCCTACCTGAGTATTCTGGAGACAGGCCCGCTCGCAGGCATTGAAGATCCGCAGGTGATGCAGTACGCGCTGGTGGTCTCTTACGCCAACGGTGCGGGGGCGCTGCTACGCACATTCTCCTCTGACCGGAAAAAGGCTATTAACAAAATCAACGATCTCAGTGCCGATGAGTTCGTTGAGCATGTCGCGGATAACCATCCTGCACCCCAGGCACCACGCTACATCTATAAATTGCAGCGCGCGCTGGATGTGATGTAATTAGTCGCGCACTTTATTTGATTTCTGCCGTGCCTCGCGCTCGAGGGAAAAGATAATCCGCTGAAGTTCCCGCTCCACCGCCGGGCCGACGTTGAGAAAACGAAAGCTCAGGCGGGGAGTGGAAATCGTCTCATTTTTCCCATCAATCACTTTGCGTTCGGTTACGGAGATCAATTGCGCATCAAAGTGAAACATCCCCCATTCCCCCATGTCCAACGCAATCTGCGAAAAACGCATCCCTTCCGCGAGTCCTGAGGGTTTTGGACCTTCCAGCAGTGCGCCCATTCCGCCGAGAGAAAGATCGTACAGACGAAAACGCAGGGTGCTGTTATCTGGCATCTGCGCGGTACAACCGTAGGGCGGATGGAGCGGCGCGCCAATACGAAAATATTCTCGTCGTTGGACAAACCACAGCGCCGGAGGAAGTGGGGTAATAAAGGCCGGAAGTTGCTGATACTCACCACTATGTAACTGCTCAAGGGTAAACTCGACCTTCGCGCCCTGGGTTTCCGCGGTAAAGGTAATATTGCGCGCCTTCTGCACGGCGAGGTTTTCGTTTTGCTGACTGCCAAAGTCCATCACCAGCCTTTCAGCCGAGACGTCAAGGATCTTGCTGATAAATTGTCCGCCGCGCCAGGAGACGCGCAAAGGCACCTGATTGCTGTTTAAATCGCGAAGAACGCCCAATACCGCCAACGGATTTTGCTTCAGAAACTGCTCATTATAATGACTCACGCGGAATAACCCCTGGATGCCTGACAGTCTATCGAACGGTTATCGGCAAGACGCAGGAGAACTTAATACAAACGCGTGATTTTTTTTACCAAAGACAAATAATTCAGTCCCGCGGAGACAGCGAAGATCAAGGGGTTGCCTATACTTAACGAACAAGCGCAAGAAGTTGTTGCGTGTGGTTTCCCTGAAAAGAGGGTCTGAACATGGGAATTATTGCCTGGATTGTATTTGGTTTGATTGCTGGTGTTATCGCCAAATTTATCATGCCGGGACGTGACGGCGGCGGATTCATCCTGACCTGTATTCTCGGCATAATTGGTGCCGTAGTGGGCGGATGGCTGGCGACCATGTTTGGTATTGGCGGCACGATCAGTGGCTTTAACCTTCACAGTTTCCTGGTCGCCGTGGTGGGCGCCATTGTGGTGCTGGGGGTATTCCGACTCGTGCGTCGCGATTAACAACACGGCTCCTGCGGGAGCCGCGTTTTTATCATATTCCCCTTCAATTCCTCTCTTGATTTACCTATTGAAATGAGAATAATTGGCATTCCAATTTAAACTGATAATTATTCTCACTATGACAACTTCCTGCTTCCGACTTTGTGCGCTCTCTGGCTGTATCTCACTGGCTCTGGCCACGCCGTCTTATGCGGCAGATTCTGGCGAATCCACCATCGTGGTATCCGCAACGGGACAGGAGAGCCTGCTGCCTGCCTGGACCAACAGCGCCACCAAATCGGCTGTACCTGAAAGTAAAACGCCGCAGGTGATTAACACTATCGATAATCACGAGATAGCCTTACGTCATGCGAATTCCGTCAATGAGATCCTGCGCTATGCGCCGGGTGTGTCGACGGAAGTGCGCGGCAACACCTCTTATATGAGTGAGTATAAGATTCGCGGTTTCTCCGTCGATCAGGAGTACTACAACGGTTTGCAGTTGCCGTACAACGTCACCGGCAATACCAAAGCACGTATCGACCCACTGCTGGTGGAAAGCGTGGATATCCTGAAAGGGCCTGCGTCTGTGTTGTATGGCAACGGTTCGCCGGGTGGTCTGGTGAATATTCAGGGCAAAAAACCGCAGGCTGAGCAAAAAACGGAGATCGGCTTTAATACCGGTACGCGTAATCTGAAAGAGGGCTATCTGGATTCCACGGGTAAAATCAGCGACAGCGACTGGAATTACCGTCTGTTGGGTAAGGCGACCGAGGGCGACGATCAACCGCATACCACCCGTTATGAAGACTATCTCCTGGCTCCTTCCGTTACCTGGCAACCGGACGGCAAAACGCGTCTGACGCTGGATGCGCTGGTGCAAAATACACCATCGTTGTCACCGTCGAACCCGTTACCGATTGCTTATTTGCGCTCGGGTTACGCCGATCGTCGTGATTATGCCGGGGATGAGTGGAGTGGCTTTAAGCAGCGTCAGTGGATGGTGGGTTATCATTTCGAGCACGAGTTTGACAGTGGTTGGGGATTTAGTCAGCAGGCGCGCTATTTTGATGTCGATACACACCAGCGCAGCGTCTATTCAACCGGGAATGGTTCGAACCCGGTCTGGATGCTTGACCGCTTTGCCTATACCACTGATGAAGACCTGAAAAGTTTCAACATCGATAATCAGGTCACGAAAACGGTCGCGCTGGGCGACTGGCAGCACCATTTGCTGGCTGGTTTTGACTATCAGAAACTCGACAGCCATTACTTCTACCGCTATGCCAGCGCCACGCCGGGAATCGATATGCGCGACCCGGATTACCATCAGGTGCATACCGCCGATCTGGGGCTGTACACTGCGCAGAAAAACCGCCTTTCTTATCAGCAAAATGGCTACTATCTGCAGGATCAGGTTGCGTTTGGTGGCTTAAATCTGCTGGCCAGTCTTCGTTATGACGATTACCGCTCGACGACTACCGACGCGATGCAAAACGACGAGAAAACCTGGATCTCGCAGGACCGGGTGACCAAACGGTTTGGCGCGCTCTATGCCTTTGAAAACGGTATTTCACCGTTTATCAGCTATTCCGAAGGTTTCAAACCGATTTCACCGCAGGGCACGCTGACGGTGAAAGACGTGAAGCCGACGACCAGCAAACAACTGGAAGGCGGGGTGAAATACCTGCTGGCCGATTACGCGACCACGCTGACGGCCTCGGTATTTAATATTCGTCAAAAGAACGTCCTGTCCGCCACGCCGACCTGGGACTATCGGCAGACCGGAGAGATTGAATCAAAAGGGGCAGAGTTTTCGGTGATAAGTCGACCAGGTGACAACGTCACGTTAATTGCTAACTACGCTTACACCCATGCGATCAATACCAAAGATGAAACCTGGGAAGGCAAACGCCCGACGCAGGTGCCGGAGAACGCGTTTAATCTGTGGGGCGATTACACCTTCGATGCAACCGCACTGCGTGGGCTGACGATGGGGGCTGGGGCGCGCTATACCGGGCCAATGGAAATCTCGCCGGATAACCAGGGCGGTAAACTGGGAGGCACGACACAATACGATCTTGCCGTGTCGTATCGCGTAGGTGAGGTGCTGCCTTCACTGAGCGGCGTGACGTTAAAAGCCAGTGCCCAGAACATCACCAACAAAGAGACCTTCAGTTGCTACGACAGCACCAACTGCTGGATTGGCCGTGACCGGACGATCCAGGTTGGCGCAAGCTACCGTTTCTGATTGCGTGAAGCGAAAACCGGCCTGGCATCCCCAGGCCGGTAATGCATTGAGTATTATGGCGTTGCCTGTTTTTGTGGCGGTTCAGTGGACGTCTGGCCGGCGACAGGGCGTTTTTCCGGCACACTATCGCACGGTTTTTCCTTCGGACAGATCAGATCAAGCATCTTCAGCGTGACGCCATTGCTCCAGCCAAAGCCATCCTGCAACGGATATTCACCGCCGCCACCGCCGGTGCCGGTACTGCTGACATCATATTTTTCCACCAGCTTTTGCTCGCGATCGTAGGTGTGCTGCACATTGGTCAGAAAACGCCAGCTTACTTCCATCGCCACGTCATTCTGCCCATAGTTCTGTAAGCCTTCGGTGGCGACCCACTGCAGCGGTGCCCAGCCGTTTGGCGCATCCCATTGTTGTCCGCTTTTCACCGAGGTGGTGGCAAGCCCGCCCGGTTGCAGCAGATGCGCGCGGGTAGCTGCGGCCATTTTGCTGGCGCGATCTTTCGAGGCGGCATTGACATACAGCGGGAACAGGGCGGCGGCGGTCAACTGATTACGCACCCGCTTGCTCTTCAGATCGTAATCCGCATACCAGCCTTCTTTGTCATTCCACAGGTAGTGTTCAATGGCTTTCTGTCGGGCACTTGCCAGCGTGTCGTACTGACTGGCCTTTGCCTCATCCCCCGCGGCTTTACTGGCACGCGCGAGGATTTTTTCCATCTTGTACAGCAGGGCGTTGAGATCGACCGGAACAATGCTGGTGGTCCGCAGTGTGCCAAGTTGCTGCGGATTATCCATCCAGCGTGAACTGAAATCCCAGCCGGAAGCCGCAGCCGACCGTAAATCGCGATAAATTTCAGTCGCCGGACGGTTCGGATTGCTTTTCGCCGTGGCGATATCCTCAACCCAGGATTCCGGGCGCGGCGTGTCCCGTTCATCCCAGTAGCGGTTCAGAATGGTGCCATCGTCCAGTTTCACCACCCGCTTGTTCTGTTGACCTGCCTGCAGCGTTTCAACGCCTTCCATCCAGTATGTGTACTCTTTTTGCAACTGAGGCAGGTATTTTTTCAGCGCATCGTCGCCGTCATGCTGCGCCAGCAGCTCTACCATTAGCGAGAAAAACGGCGGTTGCGAACGGCTCAGATAATAGGTGCGGTTACCGTTCGGGATATGGCCGAAGGTATCAATCTCCCAGGCGAAATTCGCCACCATATCGGCAATTTTGTCCCAGCGATCGCTTTCGGCAAGTCCCAGCATAGTGAAGTAACTGTCCCAGTAATAGACTTCCCGAAAGCGCCCACCAGGAACCACGTAAGGTTCAGGTAATGGCAGCAGTGAATCCCATTTTCCTGCGCTTTCGGCAGAGCGGGTTAACACTGGCCACAGCCCGTCGATATGTTCACGCAGGGATTGCCCTTTCGGAGGAACATACTTTTCCCCTTCCTTCGGCAGCGTAAAGTTGACGCTCACGAAGTGGCGTAAATCGAAACTGAACTGATTCTTTTGCATCCGATAATCCGCGAGGATCATCAGTGGATCGCTGTTAGGCACGGCATCGGCAAAGGTTTTCTGATCGGGAAACAGTCTGGCATTTTGCACATCGTTAAACAGGGGACCGAGCAGAATATCCGGTGGTTGTGGAGGAGAGTCCGGCATCTCTTCGGCGTTAACCGACAGAGAAGAGAAGGTCAGAAGCGTACCGGAAACCGCTAATGTTATGGCCAATGACAGCGAAGCAGACGCGCGAAAAACAGGGGTAGGCATTGATTAATCTCCTTAGTGCGTACCGAATAACGGTATCTACCATGAGAAAATCGTAGTCCAGGATCGCTCCGGGCGCGTGATTAGCCCCTGTTTTTTGCGACGTTACAGCGGTTTCCTTTCCCTGACGACGCGATTCTGCGCCACATCAAGGGTGAGCCGCTCGCCCGTTTGTACCTCGTTAAGCGCGTCGCCCTGTTGGCATACCCAGGCGATGCCCATCTCCCGGGCGATCAAGGCGCCATGCGCGAGTGGACTGCCTTCCCGTAGACAGATGCCCTTCACCACATTCGGGTCGAGCTCCGGTACCGTTGACGGAAACAGATCGTCGGCGACCAGTATGGCCGGCGCGATAAACTCAGGCAGTACCCGTGGGCTTTGTAGCAAATGACGCAGCGTACGCTGCAGGAGATCGTCAATATCGATGTAGCGCGCCTGCAAATAGGCGTCATCCAGTTGACGATACTGCGTGCTGAGGCCGCTCAACACCTGCTGCCAGGCATATTCCGCTGTACAGTGTTCACTACGCAGCAGGCCGCAGGCGGTATCAAACAGTTCCGGATCGTCCAGCAACATATGGTGACCGGAGAAAATGGCCGCCAGGTCCCCTGGCCAGTTATCTTCCACGCGGGTAATGAGCGTCATCAGATCGAGCAGCGTGAGATCCAGCGCGTTACGCAGTCGTGCCTGCTCTGCGCCAGGACTGAGATCTGACGCTTGCCGAACCGGCGGCAGCGCTGGGGCGTAACAGAATGCGTTGCCCGCAATGTCCTCCGTCGACGTTGCGGCAACCGCCGTATCCTCCAGCGATTCGCCGAAATTCTCCGCGGCGAGGCGACTAAACGCGGCCAGCGCGTCATCTGCCTGCTCTCCACTTGCCAGCAGACGTACCGTGTCATGACAGCGAACCTGCAACAGTGAAATCTGATTAAGGCTGTCCGGCGTGACGCACTTGCCGTTTTTTTCCAGCAGCAGATCGGCGTTAAAGGCTGACAGTGTGGCCACAAGCCGGGACGCCGGACGCACGTGCAGACCGTTGGGGTTTTTGATCACCACGGAGACCGATTTTGCTGATGCATCCTGTGCGCTAAAGGACGGGGTAATGCGGGGCTCAGAGGCAGAAGAGGGTAAACCCAGTTGCTCACGCTTGGCTTCGAGGGCGTTCATTGCGTCGGCGATGACCTTGTCGATATCTGCGCCAGCAGCGGCGCTCACCGTTGCCGCCAGCGTCCCTTCCACCAACGGCGCGGCGCACAGTCGTACTTTCGCCGCGATCGTCGGGTCGAGGAGATCCAGGGCCGTCTCTGCGCTGAGCAGGGCGCTGCCGATGTCCATCATCACCAGCACATGGTCGGTGTCGGCAACAGACTCGATCGCCTCCATCACCTTAATGGGGTCGGTACCGATGGGATTTTGCGGATCGTCGATTCCGGCGGCAATGGCTATCTTACAGCCACCGCCCATTAGCATCTGTTGCGCCAGTTCACCCACCCCTTCACCGAGGCGGGCGCTGTGAGAGACTATGACCAGGTTTACCATCTTAACTGTCCTTACTCTTTTGCCGCGGCTGCCAGCATCTGGATCATAAACATCACCGAGGTCGCACCCGGATCCTGATGTCCGATACTGCGCTCGCCCAGGTAGCTGGCGCGACCTTTACGGGCCTGCATCGTAATCGTGCTTTGTGCGGCGGCTTCAGCCTGAGAGGCGGCCGCGTCCAGCGCGGCGGTGACGGAGAGATTCTGCTCACTGGACTGGCGCAATGACTCCGCCACCGGCACCCAGACATCGCACATCGTTTTGTCACCCGGCTCAGCTTTACCCCGGCCGATCACGCCCTCAGCACCTTCACGCATCATTTGATAGAGCTCATTAAGCGACAAACTTTGATGCGCCTGCGTGACCTGCGCGGCACGGATGAAAAAGGTGCCAAACAGCGGGCCGCTGGCCCCTCCGACGTTTGACAGCAGCGTCATCCCGGTGTTTTTTAGAATAAAACCGATATCTTTATCCGCAATCGCCGGTAATTTTTCGACCACTTTGCTGAAGCCGCGATGCATATTCAAACCGTGATCGGCATCGCCAATCTCGCGATCCAGACCGGTGAGATAATCACTCTCTTTGCTGAAAATCTCCCCGCAGCGATAAAGCCAACTGACAATCTGCGCTCTGGTAAGTGACATGACTCTCTCCTTAGTTGCCCCAGTTCAGGCCTGGGGTGTGAACCGGTGCGTCCCAGAGCGCCAGCGTCTCGTCATCCACTTTAAGAAGCGTGATGGAAAAGCCGGTCATATCCAGTGACGTACAATATGAACCAATCAGATTGCGTTCGATGACGATACCCGCCTGCTGGCAGCGCGCATCGAGACGGTTATAGACGCCGTACAGTTCAGAAAGTGGCGTGGCGCCGAGGTTATTGACCAGCGCGATGACGCGATCGCCACGTTGCAACGGCTGTTTGCCCTGCTTATCTTCCTGCCAGACACCCTGGGCGGGATCCCAGTGGCGCAGCGTGCGGCTATAGGTGCCATTTTCCAGCAGGGTATCGAACATCTCGTCAACGGTCTGATCGAGTGAGACGAAGGCGCGACGGTCGATGCCGGGCTCACCGTGGATCCCTACGCCGAACTCCATTTCATTATCTGCGAGGGTGAAAGAGGGCTGACCGGCAGCCGGAACCGTACAGGCGGCGAGAGCAATACCGATTGAATGACCATGATTATTAAGTTTGCGACCGAGTTCGGCGCAGGCTTCCAGGGAATCGCCGCGTTCTGCCGCCGCTCCGACCAGTTTTTCAATCAGCACCGTATTGGCAACGCCGCGTCGCCCGGCAGTATAGAGGCTATCTTTGACCGCCACGTCGTCATCCACCACGACGGTGGTGACCTTCACGCCGCTTTCGTGTAGCAGTTCAGTTGCGGTTTCGAAGTTGAGAATATCGCCGGTGTAGTTTTTCACGATCAGCAGTACACCTTCGCCGCCGTCAATCTGCATGGCGCATTCGAACATTTTATCGGGGGTCGGGGAGGTGAATATTTCTCCGGGGCAAGCACCTGACAGCATGCCCTGGCCGATGTAGCCGCAGTGCATCGGCTCATGACCGCTACCGCCGCCGGAAAGCAGCGCAACTTTGCCCTGTACAGGGGCATCTGAACGGGTTACATACACCGGATCCTGATGCAGGGTCAGTGACGGATGCGCTTTTGCGAGGCCAGCCAGTTGTTCACTCAATACGTCTTCCACACGGTTAATCAGCTTTTTCATTCTCTTGCTCCGGGTCTTAGGCTCCAGGGGATCGGTTGTGTTCAACGCCACGGCGACCGCTCGCTGCCGATAACGTAATTGTGCCCCAGCGCGCGAAAAAGAAAATTCATCAGTGTTATGTTTCATAAAGAAACGTTAATTCTGATAAATGTTCCAAAGCGGAACGTCGACGTGCGAAATAGGGCAAAATTGCGAGCAACCGCACCCGGAATCGCGGAGAAACCCACAGTGAAGAGCAGCGAGATGGCAATTGCCGCAGCGGACGTCCCGGAATATATTCGCGCCTCATGGCTGCGTTGCGGAAAAATTATGCAGCGCGAGTTCTGGGCGCTGCCGCACCGGGCGCAGGGGCTGACGTTTGATTCTATTTGTCGGCGCAAGACGGCGATGCTCACGCTCGGGCAGGCGGCGCTGGAGGATGCGTGGGAATACATGACGCCACGAAAGTGTGCGCTGTTTATTCTTGATGAAAGCGCTTGTGTGCTCAGCCGCTGCGGCGATCCGGAGACGCTCCAGCGGCTGGCGCGTCTCGGCTTTACTGAGGGCACCTATTGCGCGGAAAGCATCATTGGCAGCTGTGCGCTGTCGCTGGCCTCCATGCTGGGACAGCCGGTAAAAACGCTACCCGATCACCATTTTAAACAGGCGCTCGGGGCGTGGAGTTTTAGCTCGACGCCCATTTTCGACAACCACGGACGCCTGTCTGGATCTATCGCGCTGGGCTGTCCGGCAGACGATGCCTCACCGGCCGATCTGTCATTGACGCTGGCGATCGCGCGAGAGGTAGGGAACTCGCTGCTCACTGACAGCCTGCTTGCCGAATCGAACCGCCATCTCAATCAACTGTATGGTTTGCTGGAAAGTATGGATGACGGCGTGATGACCTGGAACGCGCAGGGAAGTCTGCAATTTATCAATGCGCAGGCGGCGCGGTTACTGCATCTTGACGTGACGGCTGCCCACGGCAAAAACCTCAGTGAACTCCTGACGCTGCCCAGCGTTCTGCTGCGCGCGATCCGCCATCAGCGCCCCCTTCATCATGTTGAAACGACGTTTGAAAGCCAGCATCAGTTCGTCGATACGGTGATTACCCTCAAGCCGATTGTCGAAGCGCAGGGCACCAGTTTTATCCTGCTGCTGCATCCAATGGAGAAGATGCGTCAGTTGATGACCAGCCAGTTGGGTAAAGTGAGTCATACCTTCGCGCAGATGGCGCAGGACGATCCGCAAACTCAGCGTATCGTCCATTTTGGCCGTCAGGCGGCGCGGGGCAGTTTCCCGGTATTGTTATGTGGTGAAGAAGGGGTCGGCAAGGAGTTGCTCAGTCAGGCAATCCATAACGCCAGCGAACGGGCAGAGGGCCCCTATATTGCGGTGAACTGTCAACTGTATGCCGATCAGGTGCGGGATTTTATCGCCAGCACGGCGGATGACGACAGAGAAGGGCGATTAAGCCGCCTGGAACTGGCGCACGGCGGCACGCTGTATCTGGAGAAAATTGAGTATCTGGCACCCGAGCTACAGTCGGCGTTATTACAAGTGATCAAACAAGGGGTCATCACCCGTCTTGACGCGCGCCGCGTGGTGCCAGTCGACGTGAAGGTGATTGCCGCCACGACGGTGGATTTGGCGCGGCTGGTGGAACAAAACCGCTTTAGCCGCCAGCTCTATTATGCATTGCACGCCTTTGAAATTATGATTCCACCGCTGCGACAGCGACGTAACAGTATCCCTTCCCTGGTGAATCACCGTTTGCGTCGCCTGGAAAAACGCTTTTCGACTCGTCTGGCTATGGATGATGATGTACTGACCCCGCTGATTGCCTGCGACTGGCCCGGTAATGATTTCGAGCTCAACAGTGTCATCGACAATACGGCGCTGAGAAGTGAAAACGGACGTATTCACCTGAACCATCTGCCGGAATATCTCTTTAACGAGCACCGGGCCTCAGAATCCGCGACCGATCGCTTCTCTGCCAGCGTCGCGTTCAGCGACATTGAGAAAGATGCCATTATTCATGCGGCAAGGGTGACCGGAGGGCGTATTCAGGAGATGGCCAGCCTGCTGAAAATTGGCCGTACCACGTTATGGCGAAAAATGAAGCAATACAATATTAACGCGGCGCATTTTAAGTTGAGCTCCTGATAAACGGGATTTTTGCCGATTATGTTAAGCGATTTCCGTCAGGTGTCGGTTAAATCCAGACAATGACAAAACTGCCATTTTCCCGGCGTCGGATTGATGCGGTTTTGCCTTTACGTGTCAGTTCAGCGATACGCTGCCTGGCGACGTCAATATCCTCTTCATGCAGTTGGCTGAGTGAAACTTCAGGTGTCTCCATAAGTTTGCGCATCTGCGTGGGATTCAGGCGTTTCTGCATTTGAAGACGTCCGCGCTGAAAACGATCGATGTGCTTTTGTATTTCCAGACTGACTTCATCGTAGCTGTTTTTAATCATGGAGGCGGTCGGTAGCTTGAGGTTGTGCCGGTTTTTTTTATCATGATTCTTGTTTAAAACGGCGGTTTCTATTTCCTCAGCGACTTTCTCCGCCAGCATATCCAGCCTCTGGCCAGAGCGCTTTTTCCAGCTGCACCATGAGAGTTCGCACGATTTCTCATGGTGCCATTCAAGATAGGCTTCCTGCAAAAGAGCCAGCCCAGAAACATATTTAATTCCCTGAGCCAGGTTATCAATTTTTATCAGGCGCGCACTCTCGAGCAGTCGACGATCCGCAAAGTCGGGTTCTTTAAGTGTTGAGGCCGATGAGGCGCATATAAAAGCATTCTGGTCACAAGCTAATTGTTTTTCTGCGTCGAGATTGGCGTTAAGCCCTCGGCTTAACTGATACCGGACGTGTTCCACAATTTCATCGACATGCGCTTGTGTCATGTCCGGATATAGACGTATGGAGAAATCGAGTTCAGTTTTTATTTCAACATGGCTTTGGGGTGAGAAATGATCCTGCATTTTCAGTGTAATGAGTTCATCCCTTACTTCCCCAGGAACATCAGGAGAATAGGGGGCGGCATTACGGTACCAGGCGTTTTCAGGTATCGCAACCTGCTCGGTGACGTAATGAAAGGAGATGGGTAAATAGCTGTCATAAGACCGGATATGATCGGTAACAGAAACCGGAGGCGTAATTTGGGTGACATGTCCCTCGTCAAAAATATCGTCCCACACTCTGCAAATGCCACTGTTTTCCTCCCACCGTCGTAGCTCACGATAGAGGGGAATATAGTCATGCCAGTGGATCAGCAGTGCGGGGGGATAGCGATAAGGGATTCTGGACTGAAAGGCTTTCCGGCTATTAAAGATGCCGTTAACGCCTTTCTTTAGTTGAGAACTCAATTTATCGTCTGGCTCTTCTATTGAACGCTTAAGGCAGTCTACACAGTTTTGCAGCCGGGTTCTGAGTTCAGGCATCGGTGGGCGGATTATGACGTAGTCAAAAATGTCTTCTTTGAATCGATTGATGGTCTCGCTATCCGTGTAATCACCGAGAAACTGGAATGTCCGCGAGATGTCTGCGTAAATTTCGATGATACGAGTGAACTCCTCCGGGTACTGTTTAATCACCGCCAGCTTATAGACCTCTTTTGCCAGAAGATCCCGGATGGCAGTGAGCGCATTCTTTTTGTTGTCTTCCAGTATTTTTGTCATTCGACACTCACCTTGTTCTCTGCGCCCTAAACCGTAAAACGTAGCCTAAGTGAATATGCAATAAAAGGTGTCATTCTGTCGATAAAATCAGGATTTATTGCAGTATTGGCATTGTTATATTTGCCTGCGAAAAGCGCGGAACATCCTGGTCGAAAGGCTGGCATACCCGCTGCGCTTCAGATGACAACCACTATAAAGAGGTAATACTCAATGAGTAACAATACCAATATCCATGTCTTCACCAATGAGACGCTGGCCGAACATGACTTTGAAATTGCGGTAAAAGTGAATCAGGCGACCACTAAACATGTTGCGAGAAAAATGGTGCGGATGACCGCACCGCAACAGATGCGCGCCCAGTCACGCTCGGGCATCAAGGAGTTGATGTTTGATGAACAAACCCTGGACGCGATTCTGGCACATATTCCCCGCTGAACGCTTAAGCGCGGTTTGCGATGGATATCTGTGTCGGTCAGACTGACTCTGAGAACCATTACGAAGGGTGTCCAGGACGGGTACCCTTTTTTCTCTGCGTTTCCCAATGCGCTTTCAACGTAAACCCGGACAGCTTTCCGTTGTTTCATCATAACGGGGAGTTTTCTGCCCGTTATGATGAACAGGCGATTTGGCATCCGGTTTTCATCTTAAGCATCCAGGCCCAGAACGACGGGAGTGGAGCGATAACCAATTCCCATACGGTCAATTCCCATGTCAATCAATTGCAGGAAGTGTTCACGCGTACGAATGCATCCAGAACCTTTTACTTTGCAGCGTCCCTTTGCCGCATCGAGCATCACCTGAATCACTTCTGGTGTTGCGCCTTTACTTTCGCCGCCGGTATAGAACCCGGTGGATGTTTTGACGAAATCCGCCCCGGCGCGGCATGCATATTCCGTCGCTGTTGCAACCTGTTCCAGCGTTAGCGCATCGGTTTCAAAAATCACCTTCAACAGGGTGCCGTAACGATGAGCGACGGTTGCTACCGCCTGAATATCTTCTTCAAATTCCTGCCATTGTCCACTGCGGATAAAGCCATAGTTAGCGACGATATCGAGATCTTCAACGTCACCGTTTTGACAGATAATTTCGGCCTGCTTAACTTTGGATGCCGTTGATGACGCGCCAAAGGGGAAATCACAGACAACGCAAATGCCGGTGTTTGTCCCCTTGCACATCTTTCTGGCGATGTCGAGATATGCCGGGTTGATGCACACGGTTTTACAATTAAAATCAATACCTTCCTGAATATATTTCTTAACTTCCGCCAGGGTAAATTCTGGTTTGAGAACCGACTGATCAATGTACCGACCCAGTTCCTGAGATGACATCTCTGCGGCTTTCTTTTGCGGCTTCATACGCGATCTCCATCTATTGTTTCATTTGTATGATACATATTAAATAATGGAAACAGGTTGTCAATATCTGAACGAATGCTGATTTTTCGACAAGCTTGAGGTGTTATCGCTAATGCGCTGATAGTTAAGTAAGATAATCAATCGCTAACGTAGTTCAGAAGAGCCGGGCGCATCAACCGGTGTCGTTAAACAGTGTGCCCGGGACTGGGGAGTATTACTGTTGTCTGCGTTGCGGAAGTAGGGAAAAGAATATCAGCGTTTTAACTGGCGGGAAAAATCGACCCTGGCTTTAGCTGAATTCTGCCCGGCATTAAACAGGTCAATTTTAAAATTGCATTTATCCGCTCTGGTCACCGACGTCGTATATTCAAAGACAAAACCATTCTCCAGGAATGAAACACGTTCAATATGATAACCGGCCATAACTTTTTCCGCACACTGCAGGTAATGTGCAGCCGATTTACTGATGATCACCGCTTCAATATGTTCGGTGGCATGCGTGATAGTCAGTCCAAATTCATTTTTCAGGACATCATAAAGCGAGAGGGTCGCAAAGTCGTAAAGCTCAATTCCCTGGCATAAATTCCAGGGAATACAGGTCGTTTCCAGAAGCAGGGGAGTATCATCACCTAGTCGAACCCGTTTCAGGATGAAAACTTTACGCTGCGTTTGTGTCAGGTTCAGTTTGTCAGCAACGATCTCATCGGCATCGATCACTTCTGATTGCAGCACCAACGAACGGGGTTTTATTCCCTGCTCCCGCATACTCTCGGTGAAGTTATAGAGCGAATTGAGCCGGCGATTAATTTTCTTATCGGCAATAAAGGTGCCTTTACGGCGCTGGCGAACAATAAGACCTTCCTCAAGAAGTTCATTGAACGCCAGTCGAACGGTGGTTCGGCTGATATTAAGGATGTCACACAACGCATTTTCGGTGACGATTTTGTCATGGGGCCTGAATACGCCGAGTTTAATTTGATGGCGAATAAACGCGGCAAGTTGCGAATACATAGAAGCACTGGTGCCTTCGGTGAAACGGAAGTTATCTTTAATAAAGCGCGCTGTGTCCATCGTATTCTCTTCTGACCGATTGTATCACTCAAAAGTATCATACCATTAAATGTCCAGCCATGACTGTCGCGCAGTATGGTGCGTAATGAAGTTCAAGGCTTGTTATAGCGTGATGAAGCGGTTATCGGTATTTCAATGCAAACAGGCGAGAGTTGGCTCAGTTATCACAATTTGCAGCAAGGAGACGGCCAGTCAATTCATCGGGCAACCGGCATTGCGGCGCCATGCGCCGGGGGCAAGGCCATACTGACGCTTGAAACTGCGGTTAAAGGACTGCTGTGAGTCAAAGCCCAACGCGATTGCCACGTTTAAAATCGGTTCGTCGCTGTGGGTTAAGCGCTCAACCGATTTTCGCAGCTTCTGTGCGCGAATGTACCCGGCGAGGGGATGACCCGTATGTTCCTTGAAGATGCGCTGGAGGTGCCATTTCGAATAACCGGCTCGCCGGGAAACGGTGTCGATGTCCAGGCGGTTATCGAGGTTGTTGTCGATCCAGTCGAGTAAATCGTGAATAAATGCGTCAGTGTTCATCTTGTTTCCCCCACGCCGCTTATTTAAAAGCATCTTTATCTGTTGCATTTAAAGGTGGCTCGTTTTCGCATTAATTGCAAGTTTTATTGTTGCATTTAAAACCTTGCTGAAAACGCGCCTTTTTGCACTGACGGCAACAGCACATAAAGTGTATCAATTATTCTTGCACTAAATTTTATGCCTCCCTACAATCGCCGAAATAGTGTATTCGCAACTGTTACAATTTTGTGGCGATGAACGACACAAATGTCCCTGAGCCAGCCCGGACAAAGGAAGTGGCGCGGTGTCTCCTGCTGCGTCTTGCCCGGCGGCTACCATTACCGGAATAAAAATAATGAGCCTGCAAAAAACCTGGGTTAACTTTCATCTGCATGCGTTGGGCGCAATGCTGCTCTCCGTACTGCTGGTCGGCTGCGATGAGGGTGTCGCCCAAAACGTCGCGCCACAAGCTCCCGCAGTCAGCGTCGCTGACGTGGTTATGAAATCCATTAATCAGTGGGATAGCTTTAATGGCAGGATCGACGCGGTGGAAAGTGTTCAGCTACGCCCCCGCGTGTCTGGCTACATTGATAAGGTGAATTACACCGATGGTCAGGAGGTGAAAAAGGGGGAGGTGCTGTTCACCATCGATGACAGAACCTATCGCGCCGCGCTGGAACAGGCGCAGGCGACGTTAGCGAGAGCCAAAACGCAGGCAAGCCTTGCGCGAAGTGAGGCGAACCGTACCGATAAATTAGTCAATACCAATGTCGTTTCCCGCGAAGAATGGGAGCAGCGCCGTTCGGCTGCCACCCAGGCGCAGGCTGACATCCGTGCAGCTCAGGCGGCCGTTGACGCTGCGCAACTTAACCTGGATTTTACCAAAGTGACCGCGCCTATCGATGGGCGTGCCAGCCGCGCGTTGATCACCCAGGGGAATCTGGTCACCGCAGGGGACAGCGCCAGCGTGCTCACCACACTGGTATCGCAGAAGACGGTTTACGTTTACTTTGATGTGGACGAGTCGACCTACCTTCACTATCAAAATCTCTCCCGCAGCGGGCAGGGCGCGTCCGGTAATCATCTGGCGCTACCGGTTGAAATTGGCCTTGTTGGCGAGGATGGCTATCCCCATCAGGGAAAAGTCGATTTTCTTGATAACCAGTTAACGCCGAGTACCGGCACAATCCGTATGCGTGCGCTATTAGATAACGCGCAGCGTCAGTTCACCCCGGGACTCTTTGCCCGCGTGCGTCTGCCGGGCAGTGCGAAGTTCAACGCCATGTTGATCGACGATAAAGCGGTGCTGACCGATCAGGATCGCAAATATGTTTATATCGTTGATAAAGAGGGTAAAGCGCAGCGTCGCGATATTACGCCGGGGCGTCTGGCTGCCGGATTACGCATTGTGCAGCAGGGACTGAACCCTGGCGACAAAGTCATCGTCGAGGGTTTACAAAAAGTGTTTATGCCGGGTATGCCGGTTAACGCGAAAACCGTTGCCATGACCGCCAGCGCCACCCTCAACTGATCCCCTACCTGAGAATCCAACACATGGACTTTTCCCGCTTTTTTATCGACAGGCCGATCTTCGCCGCAGTGCTGTCGATTCTGATTTTTATCACAGGATTAATCGCCATCCCGCTGTTGCCGGTCAGCGAATATCCTGATGTCGTACCGCCAAGCGTACAGGTGCGTGCGGAGTATCCTGGCGCCAACCCGAAAGTGATTGCAGAGACCGTGGCAACGCCGCTGGAAGAAGCGATCAACGGGGTTGAAAACATGATGTACATGAAATCCGTCGCAGGCTCAGACGGTGTGCTGGTGACCACCGTCACGTTCCGTCCAGGCACCGATCCCGATCAGGCGCAGGTTCAGGTGCAAAACCGGGTATCCCAGGCCGAAGCGCGTCTGCCGGAAGATGTGCGCCGTCTGGGGATCACTACCCAGAAACAGTCGCCGACGCTCACGCTGGTGGTGCATCTGTTTTCGCCTGGCGGTAAGTACGATTCACTGTATATGCGTAACTATGCCACGCTAAAAGTGAAGGATGAACTGGCGCGTCTGCCTGGCGTTGGTCAGATACAGATTTTTGGCTCGGGCGAATACGCAATGCGTATCTGGCTGGATCCAAACAAGGTGGCGGCTCGCGGATTAACGGCTTCGGATGTCGTAACGGCGATGCAGGAGCAAAACGTACAGGTTTCCGCCGGACAGCTCGGTGCCGAGCCGCTGCCAAAAGAGAGCGATTTCCTGATCTCCATTAACGCTCAGGGGCGTCTGCACACGGAAGAAGAGTTTGGCAATATCATTCTGAAAACGGCGCAGGATGGTTCGCTGGTACGCCTGCGCGACGTAGCACGCATAGAAATGGGGTCCGGAAGTTATGCGCTGCGTTCACAGCTTAACAATAAAGACGCGGTTGGGATTGGGATCTTCCAGTCTCCCGGGGCGAACGCCATTGATTTGTCTGACGCGGTGCGCGCCAAAATGAACGAACTGTCCACGCGTTTCCCGGAAGATATGAAATGGGCGGCACCTTACGATCCTACGGTTTTCGTTCGCGATTCCATTCGCGCGGTGGTGCAAACGCTGCTGGAAGCGGTGGTACTGGTTGTACTGGTGGTCATTCTGTTCCTGCAAACCTGGCGCGCATCGATTATTCCGCTGATCGCGGTGCCGGTATCGGTCGTGGGCACGTTCAGCATTCTCTACCTGCTTGGTTTTTCGCTTAATACCCTAAGTTTGTTCGGGCTGGTATTGGCTATCGGTATCGTCGTGGATGACGCCATCGTCGTGGTGGAAAACGTCGAGCGAAACATAGAGGAGGGGCTTGCTCCACTTGAGGCGGCGCATCAGGCGATGCGCGAGGTTTCCGGGCCGATTATCGCGATTGCGCTGGTGTTGTGCGCGGTGTTCGTACCGATGGCGTTTCTCTCCGGGGTAACCGGTCAGTTCTACAAACAGTTTGCGGTGACTATCGCAATTTCAACGGTGATCTCTGCTATCAACTCGCTGACGCTCTCTCCGGCTCTGGCTGCCCTGTTATTAAAGCCGCATGGCGCACCGAAAGACTTCCCGACCAGGCTTATTGATCGTCTGTTCAGTTGGCTTTTCCGTCCATTTAACCGCTTTTTCCATCGCAGCTCGAACCGCTATCAAGGGCTGGTTGGCAAAACGCTCGGACGAAGGGGGGCGGTATTTGCCGTTTATGTGCTGCTGCTCTGTGCTGCTGGCGTTATGTTTAAAGCCGTACCCGGCGGATTTATTCCAACGCAGGATAAGCTGTATTTAATTGGCGGCGTGAAAATGCCGGAAGGGGCTTCGCTGGCGCGCACCGATTCTGTGATCCGCCAAATGAGCGAAATCGGTATGAATACCGAAGGGGTGGATTATGCGGTTGCCTTCCCGGGGCTTAATGCGCTGCAGTTCACCAACACGCCGAATACCGGGACAGTCTTTTTTGGTCTGAAACCGTTCGATCAGCGTAAACATTCTGCGGCGGAAATTAACGCGGAGATCAATGCTAAAATCGCGCAAATCCAGCAGGGCTTTGGATTCTCCATTTTGCCACCGCCGATATTAGGGTTGGGTCAGGGCTCTGGGTATTCGCTGTACATCCAGGATCGCGCAGGTCTTGGTTATGGCGCGCTGCAAAACGCGGTGAACATCATGTCCGGTGCGATTATGCAGACACCGGGGATGCATTTCCCAATCTCAACCTACCAGGCTAACGTTCCGCAACTGGAGGTACAGGTTGATCGTGATAAGGCAAAAGCGCAGGGCGTGTTGCTGACCGACCTTTTTGGTACGCTGCAAACCTATCTGGGATCGTCTTATGTGAATGATTTTAACCAGTTTGGGCGTACCTGGCGCGTGATGGCGCAAGCCGACGGGCCGTTCCGCGACAGCGTTGAAGATATTGCTAATTTACGCACCCGTAATAATCAGGGCGAAATGGTGCCGATCGGCAGTATGGTGAATATCAGCACCACCTACGGACCGGATCCGGTCATTCGCTACAATGGTTATCCGGCGGCGGATCTCATTGGTGATGCCGATCCTCGCATACTCTCTTCCGCACAGGCGATGACGCAGCTTGACGAGATGTCTAAGCAGATACTACCAAATGGGATGAATATTGAATGGACGGATCTAAGCTTCCAGCAGGCCACTCAGGGCAATACGGCGCTGATTGTCTTCCCGGTTGCGGTTCTGTTGGCTTTCCTGGTGCTGGCGGCACTGTATGAAAGCTGGACGCTGCCGCTGGCGGTGATCCTTATCGTCCCGATGACAATGCTGTCCGCTCTGTTTGGCGTCTGGCTGACCGGTGGCGATAACAACGTGTTCGTTCAGGTTGGTCTGGTTGTACTGATGGGGCTGGCCTGTAAAAACGCTATTCTGATCGTTGAGTTCGCCCGCGAACTGGAAATCCAGGGGAAAGGCATCATGGACGCGGCGCTGGAAGCCTGTCGCTTGCGTTTACGCCCGATTGTGATGACGTCCATCGCCTTTATTGCCGGGACGATTCCTCTGATCCTCGGTCATGGTGCAGGTGCAGAAGTGCGTGGCGTCACCGGCATCACGGTGTTTTCCGGTATGCTGGGAGTGACGCTGTTTGGTCTGTTCCTGACACCGGTGTTTTACGTTACGTTGCGAAAATTCGTTACGCGTCATAAACCGGTAAGGGATGTTTTGTCTGCGTCTTAAGGTATTGCACATAAAAAAACCGCCTTCACAGTAAAGGCGGTTTTTTGCAATAAGGAAAACTAATGTGCTTTTTTAGACCGGGCATCAATCTCAGGGACCGGATCGCAGCCGCTGGTATCGGCTTTTTTGACCTCTTCCAGCGCGCTTGCCACGGTATGGCGCGCTAATACCTCTAACGAAGCCTGTTCAGCTTCATCGGCGATAGATTTGAAGTACCAGCAGGCGTTGGCGCTGACCACACAGCGAGCAGGTATGTCCGGACGCGACGCCCACAGTTTTTTATCTTCTATTACGGAAATGTAGATATCGCGCAGGGTGATCTTGTCCGCCGGGCGGCCAAGGTGAATAGAACCGTTGCGGCCAAGCGTTGAGACAATGATACCGTCACGTGTGAGCGGAACCATTAATTTGCGAATAAAGCTCGGATTCGCTTCCAGACCATAGGCCAGAATTGCACTGGTCGAACGTTCACCCGATTGCTCCGCCATTGCTACGCTGAGAACCATCTGCAAAGCAGTCGGGAAGCGGTAATCTAACATTTTATTGTCCTGGGTTGCGGTGAATCTTGTTCTTTTTGGCACCGCGGAGGTGAATAATCAGTAAGTATCAATATAACAAAAACGGTAATTTTTTTGAAGCGGCCAACGATTGATCTGACAGGCAAAAAAAGCGTTTCCGGTACGCGCCGGAAGAGAGCAGAGCATCAATCCGCGCACACTTTATTGATCCCAAATGCAACGATAGCTGATGGTGATGCCATCCGGGCGGTAGTCAATGTTTCATTTAAATCTTTATCTGAAAACAATGCGAAACTAATCGACAAACTTTCATTACAAACAGTAATTGAGGGCTATCATGGTGTTGTTCGTGAATCGGGTATTTACTGAGACCATTCGGTTTTACCTCGCCCTGTATTTTTTGCTTTATACAAAGCTTCATCGACGCGCTTTATAAATGCACTGTTTTTTTCGTCTTTGTTTTTAATGCCCAGCCCGATACTTATTGATAAAGCGTTCTCTTCATCAATAACGATTTTTGATGTGTCATGCATAATAATGCTGGCATAGGTTGACAGTGTTTTAGGGTTCGCATTTTTTACCATAACGGCAAATTCCTCCCCACCAATTCTTGTAGGTATACAACTTTCTGAGGAGCAGGCAGAAAGCAGCAGTCCAAATTTTCTGAGTATTTCGTCGCCTTTTACATGACCATATGTATCATTAATATTTTTAAAATGATCGATGTCAATTAAAATTAGGCCCAGCGACGTATATGACAGGTCATGGATGGTGTTGATAAAAAAACGTCTGTTCGGCAGTCGCGTCAAATCATCATATTTTGAAATTGTATTGGCCAGGGCATATAGTTTTTCCAGGTCGCGTATTTTTTTATACCCCGAAATACAGACGAGAAATATCCCGGCTAAACTTAAAAAGTTTTTCAGAAAGCTGAGCCAGTCAGGCTGGAAGATGAGATGTTCCGAAAATTCGAGCGTGGCTCCTGCCAGCCAGATGAGCAGGCCAAACCTCAGCGGTACGCTGTGTTTGGTGTACGCAGAAAATTTTCCGGTAAGATAAAGTGCCATCAACAGCAACAGAACAAGTGTTAAATCAAAATAAGTTTGTGGGTGTTGCAGGGCGTAATCAAAATAAAGACCTGGATAATTCCACCAGCTGACATAGAGAATAACAGCAATAATTAATATTCCCAACGCTAAGAGTATTAATGAGCGCGTTGAGCCGTGACTCCCTTTTGGTTCGCCTGGATAGTGTAAAGAAAAATTCATTAACATGCCTGCTGAAGCGTCTTTTTATGGCTATTGAGTGCGAACATTTTGATTTCTCCTGAGATCACTTTTCTCGTTTGCAACAAGCATTTGTATAAAAGATCAATGATAGCATTTGGCTATTGGAAGGTAAATATCGATCGTTGTTATCAATTAATAATAACGATCAATTGCTTATTTTTAATTGCTGGATTCTATCGATGCGTGAAACTCCTGTTATTTTATATTTATACTCTCATTTTTCGTCCTGTCACTGGAGTAAAATATCAACATAACAGAAATTGCAGGATTTAAATTTTAGTGCTGTTGTGAAGGGGGCTTGTAAATATGACTATTGAAGAGTGCCTGTCCAGAAGTCGGGTTAAGTTGTTAATCGTTGTCTTCACGATAACTGCCAGGGGCTGATTGACTGGAGGCAGGATTCTTGGATAATCACATGCCAATGCCGTATTAAACCTGAGAGTGGTGCCTCAGGTGGTAAACCTCTTTAACCTCTGAAATCAGAAATTCCCCAGGAGTTGAGGCCTTTTCAACGAGTCCCGTCTTGTTTACAACATAGATAAAAATCCCCTTCACGGACACGGCTCCCGAAAGGGCAGAGTTCCATCCATCTTTTGTGAAACTTTCAATTGATTAAGTCCTGTCATTTAATAATGGTGGTGATTTATTTTTATCGAATTGTATTAATATCAATGTTAATGATTTTTTATGCAACTAACAGATATCGGTTAAGTGATTATCGTTAGATTAATATGGAATCGGTTGTTGTTTTTTCATTCTTTTGTTTCCGATTTGTAAATTATGAGATAAACATAAAGTTGTTTTTTCTAATTAAAAAACAACATGATGCAGTTTTTTTTGTAAGCGGTGTTTCGTCTTGTTTTAAAATGTCAATACGTTTTAAGAGAATTAACACGTTAAAGTCCTCTCCCTTTCTGCCGATAGATACGCTGGCACATGCTTAAAACATGATCAATTTCAATGTGTTAGCTTAACTTCGCCCCTAAGTGGAACGTTCCTGGCATTGTTCTGATTTTTTCAACGGGTGGCAGGGAAAAGGTGACTTTTTTTGTATGAGACAGCAGATGAAAATAAATAATTTTGGTGTTGGTACCCGAATGGGGGCAGGCTTTAGTATTGTTCTCACCCTTGTCGTAATTATGGCGGTAACGGGTATCGTTAAATTAAACGGCATATTAAAAGAGACCCATACTATTACGGACAGGTTGCTGGTTCTGGAGCGACTCACGGGAGCGTGGGGGGCGGCAATTGACTATAACGGCGCGATGGGGCTGTCTGTGCTGACTTCCTCTGATGAGGGAATTAAAAAATTTGCCCAGTCAAAAATGAAAGTGGTGACAGAGCGCGTGAGTGCCATTCAGAAGGAACTGACAGAATTAATTGTCTCTGATACGGGTAAGTCACTCCTGGCGACCGTGGGTGATAAAAGAAAACTGTACATTGATATTCGCAATGAGGCGATTCGCATCAGCGAACAAGGGGATGGTGACGCCACCAATGCATTTATTCGCCAGAAACTCATTCCCGCCATGGAGGTTTATTCTGCTAGCGTAAAAGCACTGGAAGATTACGATAAAACGCAAATTGATGAAGCCGCTGATTCCATTCAAGGGAATGGCTCGGCAGCAATTCAGGCTTTGATGGTTCTTGGTGTCATCGCTATTCTCGTCGGCAGCCTGTTGGCGTGGTTTATCACTCGCGGGATAACTCGTCCATTGTTGTCTGCCGTTCATGTGGCCCGGGAAGTAGCGTCCGGTAATCTGGGCATCGAAGTTAACGTGGAATCCCGGGACCAGCTCGGACAACTGATGCTCTCCCTGAGGGAAATGACGGAGAGTCTGCGTAATACGGTACGTAAGGTCCGCGAAGGGGCTGACAGTATAGCCTTGGCCGCGGCTGAAATTAATAGTGGTAACACCGATCTGGCATCTCGTACGGAAGAGCAGGCCGCAGGGGTGGAAGAGACCGCTTCGACTCTGGAAGAGCTGACGGCAACGATTAACAATACTGCAGCAAACACGGCGCAGGCACACCGCTACGTGAGTGAGACAGCCTCTGTTGTAAAACAAAATGGCGTCGTTATGAGTGAAGTATCTTCTCAAATGCAGGAAATTTACGACTCCTCATCAAAAATGGCTGACATCATCCAGGTTATTGATGGTATTGCCTTCCAGACCAACATTCTGGCGCTCAATGCCGCAGTGGAAGCTGCGCGAGCGGGGGAGTCCGGGCGTGGTTTTGCTGTGGTGGCTGGAGAAGTCCGTACACTGGCGCAACGCAGCGCGTCCGCTGCTCGTGAAATTAAGGCGTTAATCGATGACACTGTCTCCCGTATTGCCTCTGGTCGTAACCTCGTTGAAAAAGCAGATGGCGGCATGACGGGAATTGTTACCAACGTCCAGAACATGACTCAACTGATTGAGGAAATCGCGCAGGCTAGCCGAGAACAGAGCGATGGGATTGCCCAAATCAACAGTGCTATGGGGCAGATTGATACCACCACACAGCAAAATGCTGCGCTTGTTGAAGAGTCAGCTGCGGCGGCAGCGTCAATGCAGGAACAGTCTCGGGTACTTCAGGATATGGTTAGCGTGTTCAGCCTGAACGAGGAAGGAAAGCAAGCTGTAAACATGGCCTCAGAAAAACGTGTTAGTCACCTGGGGACGAGGAATAATGCTGAAAAATATGTGGTGTCCAAAAAGATAGCTTCAGAAACAGACAACTGGGAAACTTTCTGAGCACCATCAAACGAAAAATCCACGCAACTGCGTGGATTTTATAGGGTTTTTTGCGATTCTTATGAGATTCGATGAAACCTCACGAGACGGCAAATTTTATTTAGATGTTGAACGGTGATTGATAATTTATTTGTTTGTTATTTAATGTTTTTATTGTGTGAATTTAATCTTATACATCATAAATGTACTCACTTTTGTTGATGTTGTTATCTGTGGCGAGTTACCGTTGCTATTCATTTGATTTTCAATGACTCTGGCAGCAGTAAATTGATCTCATGTATTTTCGCAAATCTACTAGATAGTGGGACAGTATCAACAGCATGCTGGACTGACCCACTCCCTGGACGTTCCTGCCTATAGTTTTAGCATAAGAGGAGAGACTGGGCCGCGTAACCGTTCATGAAATAACAAGGTCAGAGGGGCGTCAGCCTTGGTGGTAACTGTCACGAAAACGCTGTTGCAGAAAGCTTTTGCCTGCTACTGAAACGGAAGAAGAAGCCTGCTGCAGTTCATTTTTTATGATATACCCTTCAAATCGCGACATAATTTTGTCATTGAAATAATTAAGGAGCTCCACATCTCCCCTTAACACGTGCAATAATCTCCCATAGAACGATAAGAAGAAATTGGGGAGTATTGTTCATGTCACTAATCGGGAATGTGTTGCGCGCGAGTCAGGGGAATTCAATTCTTATCCGCGCTGACGCCAACTCAACCAGACCATTTCTGATTCTGGTTGACGGAAGACAGCCTGATTGCTTCCAGAAAAAGCAGGAGCCCAAAATTATCACCGGCCCATTGCTGGAATACCTCGGCACCCTTGCAGAGAACAATATCGTACTAGATCTTGTTGTAATGACTCATGTGGATGACGATCACATAGTGGATTGCTCAGAGCCATTCAAGCAGAAACGTATCAAAAGGTTCGACTGTGATGCAGAACAAGTGTCACCACACGGATTAGTCGTGGCGTGTTTTAAATTTAATATATAATTCTTAAATTTCATCTATTCAAAAAAAGGTTGATTAAATGGCTAAGGAGTTCATATATTTACCAAATTTCCTCAGGTACGATGGGGAGAGTAGTTTTGATGATGTTTGGGAAGCATTCTGTTGCAAGCTTCTCAATTTAGAGTATATAACAAATGATATTTACAGGCGGACTCCCCCTGAGAGTGGCGTAGACCTTCATTACAAGAATATAAATACTGCTTATCAATGCAAAAGTGTTATTTCAGGCCAGGCTAGTGGTTTTAATACAACACATGCAAAAAAATCATTTGATGATGCTCTCAGTGTACAAGCAGAACTTGGTTGGAAGGAGTATGTTATTTGTACAAATGTAGATCTTACTGGGCCCAAATTAACTACACTGACCTCATATAGTCCCTTAATCAAAGTTTATGGAAAAAGTTACTGGGATAGATTATGTCAGAAACACACATCGAATATTTTGGATAACTTCAATGAAGTGATAAAAGTTCCTGGAAACGATATCATCGAAATGGATTCTAGATACGTTTTAGAACAATATTCCGAAGAGCAAAAAAAAATGTTAATAGCTGATTCCTCGGTTCTACTTTATTGGAGGGGGGTAAACAAAATTATTAAATTTCCAATATTTGAAGGGATGTTTGTTTATGAACTACTCAATATTATCTCCAGGCACTTTAAAATACCAGTGAATACAAAAATTAAAATTGATGATTCACTGTATACGGAAGTGAATAATTATATATACAATGGTAGTACGAGAGTATTAAGTACTCAAAAAATTGAAGAAATAAATAATCTGGGTGTTTTGACATGTTGGACAGATGTAAAGATAATCTCTGTTGGAGCTGAACGGCGCGATTACGTTATGAATATGATGGTTGCAGGACAGGAAATGGAGACGAATAAACCTAAAAGGAATGTTGAGGCAGAAAAAATTGTATTGGGAGTGTTGTTAGATCAATACAGTGAAGCCTTTTTGAATGTTGGTAAGGATTTCTGATTACTTCAAATAATGAGCTGGAAGAGGTCTTCTGAAAGCTCATTAAAAATATAATAATTTATTTAATAAATGCCATTTTCATAGGTTATTTTCGTCTAATATACCCTATAAGCTAAAAGGGTTGATATTGTAAGTTAAGTAAAAAATTGATTTTCTAGTATTTCGTGTAAATGAAAAATAGACAAAAAAGAAATACATCGCCAATCAATCGCCATTTTAACCCTTAATGTTATGATTTCAGGGTTAAACATGAATTACTTCACCTAAAAGGAAGCCTAATATAAGCTAAGATCATTATAACCCAGAAACAGTTATATAGAACTGGTCTTTACCCTCATCTATTTTTGTATCCGGTAGGTGATTGGCCGAGAATTTTGCAGATCAGGTTTTGTGAGCGTTAAATCAGCCGCTCACTGATGTGAGCATAACGGGGCCTTGTTTATTTATTTTACCGTTGTTGCACTCACTTAAAATGAGGATGGAAGAATGTTGTACTCATCCTGGTACTCGTTTTTGACAGCGTTGTTACGAGATGAATTGAGATCTTATGAAATAAAAAAACCACGCAACTGCGTGGATTTTATGGTTTTTTGCGATTCTTATGAGATTCGATGAAACCTCACGAGATGGCAAATTTTATTTAGACGTTAAACAGGAAGTTCATCACATCGCCATCTTTAACGATGTAGTCTTTCCCTTCAGCGCGCATCTTACCGGCTTCTTTCGCGCCCTGTTCACCTTTGTAAGTGATGAAGTCGTCAAACGCGATGGTCTGTGCGCGGATAAAGCCTTTTTCGAAGTCAGTATGGATTTTACCCGCCGCCTGCGGAGCCGTTGCGCCGACAGGAATGGTCCAGGCACGCACTTCTTTCACGCCAGCGGTGAAATAGGTTTGCAGGTTCAGCAGCTTATAACCCGCACGGATCACGCGGTTGAGGCCCGGTTCTTCCAGCCCCAGTTCCTGCATAAACTCGTCGCGCTCGTCATCGTCCAGCTCGGCAATGTCTGCTTCAACAGCCGCACATACCGGAACCACAACGGAACCTTCTTTCGCCGCAATTTCACGCACCTGATCGAGGTACGGGTTGTTCTCGAAGCCGTCTTCGTTGACGTTAGCGATATACATCGTCGGCTTCAGGGTCAGGAAGCTCAGGTAGCGGATCGCTGCCTTGTCTTCGTCCGTCAGGTCCAGAGAACGCAGCATGCCAGCTTCAGAAAGCTGTGGCAGACATTTTTCCAGGGCCGCCAGTTCGGCTTTCGCGTCTTTATCGCCGCCTTTGGCTTTCTTCTGCACGCGGTGAATTGCACGTTCGCAGGTATCGAGATCCGCCAGAGCCAGCTCGGTGTTGATCACGTCAATATCTTCCGCCGGGTTCACTTTGCCCGAAACGTGAATAATGTTGTCGTTTTCGAAGCAGCGAACCACGTGCCCAATCGCTTCGGTTTCACGGATGTTGGTCAGGAACTGGTTACCCAGACCTTCACCTTTGGATGCACCTTTAACCAGACCGGCGATATCAACAAATTCCATTGTGGTCGGCAGGATACGCTGCGGTTTGACGATCTCAGCCAACTGGTCCAGACGCGGGTCGGGCATCGGTACGACGCCGGTATTCGGCTCAATCGTACAGAATGGGAAGTTTGCCGCTTCAATACCGGCTTTGGTCAGCGCGTTGAACAGGGTGGATTTCCCGACGTTGGGCAAACCGACGATACCGCATTTGAATCCCATGATTTAAATCACCTTAATATCTTGATAATCAACCTGTTGTAGAAAACAGATTGTAGAAATGGAAATAACTTCGCCTATTATACACGGCGTACGGCAAAAATGCCGCACATCACTGCTTATTGCGCTTTAAAGGCGTGCAATCGGTTCGTTGCCCTGGTCAAACCTTCTTTGAACCACAACTCAGTACAACGCGCCGCTTCGTCAATTGCATCGTCAATTAACTTCTGTTCAGAAACAGGGGGTTTGCCTAACACAAAGCCGACAACTTTATTTTTATCGCCCGGATGGCCAATTCCGACACGTAAGCGATGAAAGTTAGGGTTATTGCCGAGCTTGCTGATAATGTCTTTCAGCCCGTTGTGTCCACCATGACCCCCGCCAAGTTTAAATTTCGCCACGCCGGGCGGAAGATCCAGTTCATCGTGGGCCACTAAAATTTCATCAGGATTGATGCGATAGAAACTCGCCATCGCGCCAACCGCTTTGCCGCTCAGATTCATAAACGTGGTGGGAACTAACAAGCGGACATCTTCACCTTCCAGACTCACTCTGGAGGTGTAGCCAAAGAATTTCGGCTCTTCGCGCAGGGGGGCGCGCAACCGCTCTGCCAGTAAATCGACGTACCATGCGCCGGCATTATGTCGGGTGGCTGCATATTCAGCGCCGGGGTTCGCCAGGCCGACAATCAGTTTAATCGTCACGTTTTCTATCCTGAGTGTTTCAATAACTGGCGCGTAGTTTACTGTCTGTCGTCGCGCTTGACAAAGAACCGTGTCACTTCACCCGGAAACTGAATAATTGCTCATATTGATTATTGGAAAGTCAAGGTGTTCATAGGCTTATTTGTAAAGTTTTGTTGAATAATGGGTTGTAATTGTGATCGCAGACGCACTACCAAAGCGGTGTGTTGTCTATACTTTACACATAAGGATTAGGGGTATTCCCTGAAGCAACCCAAAAGTTCCGGAGGTGACATATGAAACGCAAAAACGCTTCGTTACTCGGTAATGTGCTCATGGGTTTGGGGTTAGTGGTCATGGTGGGTGGCGTGGGTTACTCCATTTTAAACCAGTTGCCGCAATTTAACCTGCCACAATTTTTCGCACATGGTGCAGTGCTCAGTATCTTCGTCGGTGCCATTCTGTGGCTGGCGGGTGCCCGAGTAGGGGGCCATGAGCAGGTCAGCGATCGTTACTGGTGGGTGCGCCACTACGACAAACGTTGCCGTCGTAACGATAATCGTCGTCACAGTTAACGTTTCGTCGCCATAGAATGACCAGCCAGCATGAGGCTGACTGGTCAGAGTGCGGTTTCTTTCTCGCGCTTAGCTATGTGCGCGTCTTTTCATTCGTCGCAACATCCACAATAGCGCCAGTACCATGGCGAGATAACCCATCACGTAAATTCCCAGTTGTGTTCTCGTCTGTCGTTCAGGATCCGCGGCCCAGACCAGAAAGGCGGTAACATCCCGAGCGTATTGTTCTTCAGTTTGCGCGACATGCGCTTCTGCCTGCCATTCGATTTCGCCATCCACCAGCGGCTTTGGCATGTTAATCACGCCACCGGGATAGTAGCGATTGGCTTTCATTTCCGGGTCGTCGGGCAGGTAACCGGTTAAGAGGGCGAAGAGGTAGTCCGCGCCTTGCTCAGAATAGGGTATAAACGCGTCCAGCAGAAATTGCGGAAAGCCGCGATCGTACGTACGGGCGCGAACGATATAACTCAAATCCACGGGTAGCGCGCCGTTATTCAGGTATCTCGCTTCCTGCTCATTCAGGTAAGGCGAAATAAAGCTGTCATTCAGGGTGCCGTCCCGTTCGCCGGGTTGACCGTCATCCTGGATAGTCGGGAATACATAGCCGCTGGCGAGGCTTTTCGCCTCTTCTGTCGTCAGTTCCGGGCCGCCGGGTTTCGTCAGTGTGCGGAACGTAAGGTATTTCATGCTGTGACAGGCTCTGCATTTTTCTTCATAAACCTGCAAACCGCGCCGCAGTTGCTCTTTATCATAGTCACCGGCGAGACCGCTGAAGCTCCAGTCCTGTCGTGTCGGAACGGCGTCTTGCGCGAATGCTGACCCTATTGCGAAGAAGACTATCCATAGCATGCGGTAGCTGAGTACTTGTCTCATCATCTTTAATCCTGCTTTTCCAGAAAGCGCCGACAGGGCAGCACCAGTAAAAACCAGGCGAAATAACCGAGCGTCGACAATTGCGATGCCGCGCGGATCCAGCCCTCTTCATTGCGAATGCCTTCCGTCAGGTCGGGGCCAACCAGCGCTTTCGAACCCAGCCACCCCAGAAAACAGACGTTCAGCACCCATAGCCAGAAACCCACTTTCACCCATTTGTTGTAGTGGCGAAAACGAGCGCGAGAGGTATCCAGCCAGGGGAGAAAGTAGAAGACCAGTACCGCACCACACATTGCCGTCAGCCCGACGAGTTCATTTGGAAAGCAGCGCAGAATGGAAAAGAAAGGGAGAAAGTACCACTCCGGGGCGACAGCCGCCGGAGTGACCGTGGGATCCGCCGGGATGAAGTTATCCGCACTACTCAGATAATGAGGTGCGAAAAATAAAAACCAGGCGAACAGCATCATAAAGAGCGTGATTTTGATGGCATCAGAATCCGTGATTCGGTAATCAAAGAGCAAACTACGGGATGCCTTTTCGCTGAAGGTCCGTTTCATCGCGTGGGCAAATGCCGACTGTACCGTGCGGACGTGGACAATCGTCATTACCACGACAGCAAAGGGAAGGATAAAGTGCAGTACGTAAAAGCGCCCCAGCGTGGGGGTACCTGGGGCATATCCGCCCACCAGGAAAGTGTACAGCCCATCGCCCACCACCGGGATGGCGCGGGCGAAACTGGTGATGACCGTCGCCGCCCAGTAGCTTTTTTGTCCCCAAATCAGGCTGTAGCCGAGAAACGCAGTGATCATCAGCAGCACGTACAGCGTGACGCTAATCATCCACATCGTGATGTACGGTCTGCGGTAGACGCTGTAATACATGCCCCGGAAAATATGCAGATAGCAGGCGAAGAAAAATAGCGATGCGCCGATGGCGTGCATATTACGCAGCAGTTCTCCGTGGCTCACGGCCCGGACGATGTGGATGATAGAATCAAATGCCTGTTCTGCCGTTGGAACGTAAAACATCGCCAGCACGATGCCGGTTAGTATCTGTATCCCGAGCATCACCAGCAGGATCGCGCCAATGGCGAATAGCCATACACCGGCGAGGGAGCGGGGGAAAGGAATGCGCCAACGGATCATTTCACGTGTCCTTAGCGCCAATACGCACGGTCTGACCATCAGGGTAAAAGGCGTAATCTGGAACTGCCAGATTGGCGGTCGCGGGTCCACGCGTCACCCGTCCGGAAGCATCAAACTCCGAACCGTGACACGGGCAAATCCAGCCCTGTCCACCGGGTCTGGCATTGGGGACACAACCGGCATGCGGACAATACCCCTGAACAATCAGCCACTGTGGATGGCCTGACGCGACCCGTTCGCTGTCCGATTGGGGATCGATAAGTGTGCTGTGGTCAACGGTGCGGGCAGAGGCTACCTCTTCCGGCGTGCGGTGATGGATGAGGATTAACTTTCCTTGCCAGATACGTCTGACGGTTTGTCCCGCGGCGACACCCACCAGCGAGACGTCTATCGGCTCGTTTTCCCCGCGGGCCGTTTCGTCAGGCCCCAATGCGGAAATCAACGGCCAGACGGCGGCGGTCACTCCCGCAGCGCCAACGAATTTTGTCAATTTACACAGGCAGCTGCGTCGTTGCTCCTGAATATCATCACCCGACGGTTTGTTTTCCACCACCGCAGCTCTCCCTTACTGTTTTTCAATGCGCGAATAGATCTCCTGGAAGCGCTTATCAGCGATCCCTGGCGCCTTAAATGCCCGGTAGGTGTCCGGCAGGGTGGCGTCGCCGACTTTGATGAGCATCACCATCCCTTGTGCATAGTGCGGGGTACATTTAATGCCGTAGAATCCCGCGTCGTCATATTTCACCGCGATCTCTTCATCAATTTTGCCGATAAATCCCGGGTAGCCCGCAGGCGACAGCTCAGCAATTGAGGCGGCATTATGGCTTTTATGCTTGCGGATAAATTTCACCGTGTCGCCAGGTTGAATCTCCAGATAGTCCGGCTCATAGACCATGGGTCCCGCTGAGCCTCGATTCTTCATCAGCACTTCGTGGGTTTGCGCGAAAGCGGAGGTGGTGAGGGCCAGCAGACACAACGCTTTCAGACTTTGTTTGACATATTTCATGGGATCTTCCTTATGCTCCTTCAGGTCTTTGATAACGAATAAAACAGGTCGCACCCTGCGGGTCGTGCTCAACGATAGCGTCAATACCAAACCAGGCGCGGAGATTGTCGCGGGTGAAAATGGCGCAGGGACGGCCCTGCATTTCCAGACGACCGGCGTTCATCACGATGATGCGATCGCAGAACATGGCGGCATGATTGAGATCGTGGAGGGCGGCGACAACCGTCAGCTTTTCGCGTTTCACCAGGCTGAGAAGACCAATCTGATGCTGAATATCGAGATGGTTAGTAGGCTCGTCCATCAGTAACAGTTGCGGCTGTTGCGCGAGGGCGCGGGCAATATGCAGGCGTTGCTTTTCGCCGCCGGAAAAGGTGTGCCAGCAGCGGTGGCGAAGATGCTGAAGATCGACTTTCTCCAGCATGGTCTGGACGATGTCGTCATCGTTGCCCGACCACGGGTTCAGCAGGCTCAGCCACGGCGTTCGCCCCAGCGAGACGGCCTGAAGCGCGGTCAGGCGTTCACTGGTTTCCGCCTGCTGCTCGACCAGCGCGACCTGCTGTGCCAGTTGGCGGCGAGAATAACGGTGCAGCGATTTTTGTTGCAACAGGATGTGACCGGCGGTGGGCTTCAGCAGACCGGCCAGCAGAGAAATCAGCGATGTTTTACCGGATCCATTGGGGCCAATAATGCCAACAAACTCACCCGCCGCCACGCTGAGTGAGACATCATTGACAATCATTTTGCCTTTCACCTGCCAGTGCAGGCGCTGTGCCTGAATGATGGCGTCCCTGGCGGCAACGGGAGTCGGTACAGGATTGACGGTCATTTAGCCTGGTTTCCTCTGATCAGGATGATGGAAAACGCGGGCGCACCGACCAGCGCCGTGATAACGCCTATTGGCAGAACTTGTCCTGGGAGCAGCGTACGGGAAATAACATCGGCGACGATCAGAAATATCGCGCCGATCAGCGCGCTGACGGGCAGCAGTCGATGATGCTGATTGCCTACCAACAGGCGGGCGGCATGGGGGATCACCAGCCCGACAAAGCCAATGGCGCCGACGATGGAAACCATGACGGCCGTCATACCGGTCACGGCGGCAATCAGCACGCCACGGGTTCGTTTCACCGGAATACCCAGCGATGCCGCGGATTCCGCGCCAAAGGAGAAGGCATCCAGATGACGGGCATAACAGAAACAAATCGCGACGCCAGCCAGCGCGGTGGGGATCGCCAGTACCACGTCCGGCCAGCGGACGCCGCTCAGATTCCCGAGTAACCAGAACATAATGCCGCGCGCCTGTTCCGCGTTGGCGGAGCGGGTGATGATCAGTGAGGTCAGGGCATTGAATAACTGAGAGCTGGCAATACCGGCAAGAATGATTTGCGTGGTAATGCCGCCGCCCTGCCTGCCGCCTGCGGCAACGGCCAGCAAGGCCACAAACAGAAAGGCGGTCAGGGCACCAATAAAGGCGCCGAACGACATGGTTATCATGCCAGCGCCCAGTCCGGTCAGCGCAACCAGCACGGCTCCGGTAGACGCCCCGGCTGAAATGCCCAGCAGATAGGGCTCGGCAAGCGCATTACGCAGTAAGGACTGTAAAACCACGCCCGACACGGCCAGGCAGGCACCACAACTGGCGGAGACTAACGCACGGGTCAGGCGATAGTTCCAGACGATCCCGGCGTCCAGCGCATCAACCGGATAATGGGTATCAAACAGACGGTTCGCCAGCGTATTGAGCACGTGCTGCCAGGGAATAAATGTCTCGCCAATGGCGATCCCTGCCAGCAGAACAGCGCACATCAGCACGCTAACCCAGAGGGCATGACCGCAAACATTAACCGCTAACCGACTGACGGCGTGACGCGTCCTGCGTAAATCGCTCATAGTAACCTGTGTTTCGGAGTGCATAAAACGCGCCGGACCCGGCAGGATCTGGCGCGAAACGAGGATTACTTCGCGGCCTGAGGATGCGCTAAGCCATACTCAACCAGGGCATCCGCCAGCTTTTCAACACCGTCAATGGTTCTGATACCAGCATTCATGGTCTGTACGTCAATCACGGGCAGATGATTGGCTTTTACGGCGGGGATCAGTTGGGTGACTGGATCGGATTTCAGGTAATCCATTTTCACCTGCCAGTCATCAGCAGGGAAACGACGGCGACTCATTTCCCCCAGCACAATCACCGAGGGTTGGGCTTTGGCAATGGTTTCCCAACCCACTGTCGGCCACTCTTCGGCAGAGTCTATGACGTTTTTGACGCCCAGCGTTTGCGCAATCCAGGCCGCGGGACCTAATTTCCCGGCAACGTAAGGATCAAGTTGCAGGTCGGCGCTTGAGAACCAGAAGACAGCGGAGACATTGCTCTCCATCCCGGCGATTTTATTTTTCGCGGCGGCTTCGCGCGCCTTAAGGCTGGCAATCAGTTCTTCACCTTTATCCTGAACGTCGAAAATTGTCGCTAAGTCGGCGACTTCCTGATAGACCATCGCGATATCAAACATGCCTTTGCGGACGCCGTCACCGCCATCTTCGTTATCTTTCGCGCAGTCTGCCGGTGCGGTATACACCGGCACTTTCAATTCGCTGAATTGTTCGTAAGACGCCACGGTACCGGCAGGACCGATTTGCCATTCGAACTGGCTGGCGACCAGATCCGGTTTTTTGGCAATGATGCCTTCGAAGCTGGGGATGTTCTGCGCAATAACGGCAATCTTGTCATTTGCCGCCTTATACGCGTCGGGTACTGGCCCGAACCATAGCGACGTGCCCACCACACGGTCAGCCAGACCCAGTGCATACAGGATCTCTGTACTATTTTGTCCCACGGTGGCAACACGTTTTGGTGCCGCGTTAAAGGTGATATCCCGACCACAGTTTTTTATCGTCAAGGGATATTCCGTTTTTGCTGCATGAGAAAGACCTGAGGTGAGAAACAGTGCGGTACCTGCAACAACCAGAAGCGTTTTTTTATAAGATAAAGAGGTAAAATTAGCGTGCATTATTATCATCCCGTTCATGCCAGAATCTGAACGTCTGGTCATGGATTATGTCGTTCCATATATCGGGAGAGTTCATGACGATAGATGACATGACATCGTGAAATTTGCGCATGACCTTATGCAAATAATAGAAGTATGCAGTTCAGTCAGAAAACCGGTTCACCCTTTCACGGTGGCTGATGTCAAATAAATCATCCCATGGACCATCCCGTCCACTCAATGGGTATAAATTTGACAGCAGGTCTCCTGACTCACGGTAATCAGAATATCGGCCTTCCCATAAAGATTCGCTTTACAGTGGCCTGCAACAAAATATGCTGCACGAGGATATTCTGCATCCGCCTACAGTTGCGGGGGCAGTCATGGCATGGGATTAGAATAATCCGCACCATGTTCCTATTCACTACAATGTTGGTGTAATGAAATGCTGTCGGAAAAGACTGTATCGGCAATTGTTAACAAGATCAATCACAGGGATAAATGAGACTAAAATGGTGGGGTTGAGTATTTAATTGTTAAATATCATGTGGTTATATGGCGTTAAATAATAAAATTTGGGATAGCTAAAGGTCATTATGAAAAGCTAAATGAGAATTAATTGACATTGATCAACTAATATTCTTAGTCATGATAATTTCTGTGATCTTTCCATATGCACTAATTGCCAGTCGTCGTGCATATCCATCACTACCTGGAAATCATTACCTTGCCAGAAGGAATAACCACCCGGTAAAAAATGGTGGGTATGTAAGTATAATAGGGTGTATTGCTGTTGCTCGCAGAATGTTTCAGCAAAAGCGAGTAACTGGCGACCAATCCCCTGCCTGCGATAACGTTTATCCACATAGCAGCGACAAATTTCTGCCGTCTCTGTCAAAATATAACGTCCACGAAGTTCCGCTATTCTGTCGTCATATTGGCAGACGGCCAGGGTAGCAATAAGTTCATGCTTGTCACTCCAGGCGCAAAGCAATAAATTCCGCTCCTGTTGAATATACTGCTGTCGCAGGTGAAAAACATCTTCTCCGGCAGAGGGGACAGGTCTGTCAGCAGCAAAGAATTCATTTAAATGTTGTGTCAGAAATAACTGAACCGCCGGAATATCCTCTCCGGTCATTTCACGTATGGTAAAGGGAATCACAGATTGCCACTCTTATTCTCAGGAACAGAAGGCGGATAATAACAACTCAGGAAAGGAAAAACAGCGTGCAAAGCGGAAAATGTTACCGGCCCGTACAGGAACAGACCGGTAACAGCAAAAGATTATAAATCAGCCAGCGCCGCGTCGCGGTTCGGGAAGAAGGTCAGACGTCCTGGGATTGGCTTAATACCGGCGCGCGCCATTGTGCGCAGCGGCTGAAACTCCACGTTTGTTACGCGGAGTTCGCACCCTTCCGGCAATCTTTTCACAAAGCGCTGGAAGGCGTCCAGACCCCCGGCATCCAGCACGGGTACCGCATCCCACTTCAGCACGACGATACGCTTGCCTTCAATGCGCGACTCCAGATCGGTGAACAAACCTTCAGCCGCGGCAAAAAACAGAGGGCCGATCACGCGCAGTACCAGCACATCCTCTGGCACCTCGACGTTTACCGCTGCCAGGCGCGTCATGCGCGCGATACGGCGCATAAACAGTAATGAGGCCAGCACAATCCCGACGCTGATGGCGATGACCATGTCAAACAGCACCGTCAGCGACATACACATCATCATCACAATGATGTCGTCTTTGGGCGCATGCCGCAGCAAATCCACCACCTTGTGGGCTTCGCTCATGTTCCATGCCACCATCAGTAGCAGGGCCGCCATTGCCGACAACGGTAGCCAGGAGAGCAGCGGTGCCAGCGCCAGCAGCGCCATGATCACCAGAAGCGCGTGGATCACGGCGGAGACAGGAGATGTTGCGCCAGCGCGGACGTTCGCCGCGGAACGGGCAATCGCCGCCGTTGCGGTAATCCCGCCGAAGAAGGGGGCGACGATGTTGCCCAGCCCCTGACCAATCAGTTCACTGTTGGCCTTGTGTTTGGTTCCGGTCATCCCGTCGAGGACCACAGCGCAGAGCAAGGATTCAATCGCCCCCAACATCGCCATAGAGAAGGCCGCCGGAAGCAGGGCGCGCAGGGAATCCCAGCTCAGCGTGAAATCAGAATCCGGCAGGTTCCACGGCAGCACCAGTTGCGGCAGCAGTTGCGGGATCCCGCTGCCCTGAGTGCCGTCAGCCAAAATATAGTGGAACTGAGAACCAATGGTGGCAACGTGGCCGCCCAGCAGGTTAACGACTCCCATGACGGCGCAGCCGGCGAGCAAGGCGGGCAGGTGGCCCGGCAGGCGAATGCCCAGACGTGGCCAGAAAATCAGGGTGCCCAGCGTGACCACGCCGATGGCGGCATCACCCAGGTTGACGGTCGGCAGGGCCATAAACAGCGCGCCGACTTTTTGCAGATAGTGTTCCGGTACGTGGGCCAGCTGCAGACCGAGGAAATCTTTGATTTGCATGGTACCAATGGTGATACCAATCCCTGAGGTAAAACCTAAGGTCACCGAAACCGGGATGTACTCAATCAGGCGGCCAAAGCGGGCCAGGCCAAAGAGGATCAGGAAGACCCCGGACATCAGCGTCGCGACAAGCAGACCTGCAAGTCCAAACTGTTGCGAAACGGGGTAGAGGATCACCACAAACGCGGCGGTCGGGCCAGAGACGCTAAAACGCGACCCCCCGGTTAAGGCAATAACAATCCCCGCCACAGCGGAGGTATAAAGTCCGTACTGCGGCGCTACACCACTCCCGATAGCCAGTGCCATCGCCAGCGGGATGGCAATAATCCCGACGGTGATCCCGGCAATCACATCACGGGTAAACCGTGAGGCGGTATATTTTTCTTTCCAACAAGCGTCGATGAGGGCGCGGAAAGGCATCACATGTGAGGAAAAAATTCTGTTCACAATAATGTTTCATCCATGAGCGCATCATCTGTCAACTCATAGCTGGTTGGCAGGTGAAGGAGGCATAAGTCATACAAATAAAGGTTATAGACGAAAAAACCCGCCGCAGCGGGTTTTTGAACCGGGTTCGATTAATGCTCGAACATAGCAGAAATAGATTCTTCGTTGCTGATACGACGAATCGCTTCGGCCAGCATACCCGACAGGGTCAATGTACGCACGTTAGGCAGTGCTTTGATTTCGTCGGTCAGCGGAATGGTATCGCAGACAACAACTTCATCAATCACTGAGTTACGCAGGTTATTTGCTGCATTGCCTGAGAAGATCGGGTGAGTTGCGTAAGCAAATACGCGTTTTGCACCACGTTCTTTCAGCGCTTCAGCTGCCTTACACAACGTACCACCGGTATCGATCATGTCATCAACCAGTACGCAATCACGACCTGCTACGTCACCGATGATGTGCATCACCTGAGAAACGTTAGCACGCGGACGGCGTTTGTCGATGATTGCCATATCGGTGTCATTAAGCAGCTTAGCGATAGCGCGGGCACGCACGACGCCACCGATATCCGGGGAAACCACAATCGGATTATCCAGGTTCAGCTGCAGCATATCTTCTAACAGAATTGGGCTACCAAATACGTTATCAACCGGTACGTCGAAGAAGCCCTGGATCTGTTCAGCATGCAGGTCAACGGTCAGAACGCGGTCAACGCCGACGCTGGACAGGAAGTCAGCGACAACTTTTGCCGTAATCGGTACACGGGCGGAACGTACACGACGATCCTGACGCGCATAGCCAAAGTAAGGAATAACGGCGGTGATACGGCCTGCGGAAGCACGGCGCAGGGCATCAACCATAACGACCAATTCCATCAGGTTGTCGTTCGTTGGAGCACAAGTGGACTGGATGATGAAAATATCACCACCGCGTACATTTTCGTTAATTTGTACGCTGACTTCGCCATCGCTAAAGCGACCTACAGCGGCGTCGCCGAGAGAAGTGTACAGGCGGTTGGCAATACGTTGTGCTAGTTCCGGGGTGGCGTTACCAGCAAAAAGCTTCATATCAGGCACGAGAAGAACCTCAGGCATGCGTCCATTGGTGGAAAGAGTTTGCCAAAAACTGTGCGGGCCAGGCAGGACTCTCTCCATGCGGTGTATTAAAGAGCGCGATGCAACGTCTGGAACAAGGTGACGTTGTCACCGAAACTCAGCTTGCCCGGCTAAAGCATGGATTGATGGAGTGGAGAAAGGTTGACCCCCTTCGCCACAAAGCCATGAAACCATTCCGGGGCTTGCTCAAGCACCTGCCGGGCACGAGACTCTGTATCGAATTCAGCAAAGACACAGGCCCCTGTACCAGTCAGGCGCGACGGCGCGTATTCTAACAGCCAGGAAAGCGCCGCATCAACCTCGCGAAAACGTTTTCTTGCGATAACCTCGCAATCATTGCTGAATTCACATTTTAATAACGTTTCTATTGACCTTTTTGGCGTATTACGGGGTAGGTCGGGATCGTTAAAAATTACCGGTGTAGGAATACTGACGCCTGGATGCACCACCAGGTACCATTTTTCGGCGGGTTCTACCGGCGTCAGGCGCTCTCCGATACCCTCAGCAAAGGCGGCGTGCCCGCGGACAAACACCGGAACGTCAGCACCGAGCGTTAATCCCAGCGCGGCCAGTTCGTCCAGCGACAAACCACACTGCCAGATGTTATTCAGCGCGACCAGCACGGTCGCTGCATTAGATGACCCTCCGCCCAGTCCTCCGCCCATCGGCAGACGCTTTTCGATACGGATATCTGCGCCGCTGCCCGCCGGCAGCCGACCGCTTTCTGCGGCCGTTTTCATCAGTAATCGCGCGGCGCGGACGATCAGGTTGTCTTCATGCGCTACGCCTTCAACCGGCGTCAGGAGATGTATTTCGCCGTCGCGGCGCGGCTCCAGGCTGATGGTGTCGCCATAATCGAGGAACTGAAACAGGGTTTGCAGCGTGTGATAACCGTCCGCACGCCGTCCGGTGATGTATAAAAACAGATTCAGTTTTGCCGGAGAGGGCCAGTGGGTCATCATTTCACGATCCAGTTATCCATTTTCAACTTGATACGCTGAGCGCCGTCGGAGAGTTCCATATTAGCGGGCATCGCCGGGGTGGTTTTACTGTCGTACGCACTGTAGACCACTTTCCAGTTCTTACCGTCCTGGCGGTAGTTCACTTCGCTCAGACGATACTGGTCGTCAAGCTTATAGTCGGTGGCGTCGCCCGGAAGACCGAGGATCCATTGACGCAGGCTGTTCAGTGGGATCGGCATACCGGTCAACTTGCCAATCATCTCTTCGGCATCGTCTGCGGTATAACGCTGGCCTTTGTTATCCATTAACTGCACATTGCCCGGCTGTGCATTCAGTTCAAGCTCGGTGCTGCCAAGTGGGTTGGTTAGCAGCAGACGATAGCGATCCTGGCCGGTCTGCTGCCAGAAAAAGCGTGCATAAACTTTCTGTTCGTCAGAGATATAGGCAAACGCGCCGCGCGTCTGATATTGATTTAATTGACGGACATCCTGCTGATGCTGCCGCCATTGAGGCGAGTCCGGACTCTTTCCCGGGCCTTTCGGCGCGTTGAGCGTACAGGCGGTCAGAACCAGGCTTGCCAGCGGAAGCAGGTGGATCAGGCGAAAAACAGGCAGGGTCATAATGATGACGAATCCTTGTGATACGTTGCAATAATAACCCTTAATGCTAGCGCTGTGCGGGTATATCGTCTACGTTCACGTTATCTTAATTTAAGCGGTAAGCTATTACTCCAAAAGGGGGCACTCTCTTTTATTGATTCCGCGCATCCTGTATGATGCGAGCAGACTAACCATATCAACGCTGGTACTACTCCCGCAGACATGACCCTTTTAGCGCTCGGCATTAACCATAAGACGGCACCTGTATCGCTGCGAGAACGCGTAACGTTTTCGCCGGACACGCTCGATCAGGCGCTGGAAAGCCTGCTTGCGCAGCCAATGGTGCAGGGCGGCGTGGTCTTGTCGACGTGCAATCGCACGGAGCTGTATCTCAGCGTGGAAGAGCAGGACAATCTGCAAGAGGCGCTGATTCGTTGGTTATGCGACTACCATAATCTCAACGAAGAGGAGCTGCGCAACAGCCTCTACTGGCATCAGGATAACGACGCCGTCAGTCACCTGATGCGTGTCGCCAGCGGTCTGGATTCGCTGGTGCTGGGTGAACCGCAGATTCTCGGTCAGGTGAAAAAGGCCTTTGCGGATTCGCAGAAAGGCCACCTGAACGCCAGCGCGCTGGAACGCATGTTCCAGAAATCTTTCTCCGTCGCCAAACGAGTCCGTACGGAAACCGATATCGGCGCCAGCGCGGTGTCCGTTGCGTTTGCCGCCTGTACGCTGGCGCGCCAGATCTTTGAATCGCTTTCCACGGTTACCGTGCTGCTGGTTGGCGCGGGCGAAACCATCGAACTGGTGGCGCGTCATCTGCGCGAACACAAAGTGCAGAAGATGATTATCGCCAACCGCACCCGCGAACGGGCACAGGTTCTTGCCGATGAAGTCGGTGCCGAAGTCATTGCGCTCAGCGATATCGACGAACGTCTGCAAGAAGCCGACATTATCATCAGTTCAACCGCCAGTCCGTTGCCCATCATCGGCAAAGGGATGGTGGAGCGCGCGCTGAAAAGCCGTCGCAATCAGCCGATGCTGCTGGTGGATATCGCCGTTCCGCGCGATGTGGAACCGGAAGTCGGCAAACTGGCTAACGCCTATCTCTATAGCGTTGACGATCTGCAAAGCATCATTTCGCACAACCTGGCGCAGCGCAAAGCCGCGGCGGTGGAAGCCGAAACGATCGTCGCGCAGGAAACCAGCGAGTTTATGGCCTGGCTGCGCGCTCAGGGTGCCAGTGAAACCATTCGTGAATACCGTAGTCAGTCTGAGCAGGTACGTGATGAATTGACCGCGAAGGCGCTTGCTGCTCTGGAACAGGGCGGTGACGCGCAGGCCATTATGCAGGATCTGGCATGGAAACTGACCAACCGCCTGATTCATGCGCCAACCAAATCTCTTCAGCAGGCCGCCCGTGACGGGGATGACGAACGCCTGAATATTTTGCGCGACAGCCTCGGGCTGGAGTAGCAACACACCCTTCTTTCTACAAGGTGCATTTACGCCTATGAAGCCTTCTATCGTTGCCAAACTGGAAGCCCTGCATGAACGCCATGAAGAAGTTCAGGCGCTGCTGGGTGATGCGGGAACCATCGCAGACCAGGAACGTTTTCGCGCACTGTCGCGCGAGTATGCACAACTAAGCGATGTTTCTCGCTGTTTTACGGACTGGCAACAGATTCAGGACGATATCGAAACAGCACAAATGATGCTCGACGATCCTGAAATGCGTGAAATGGCGCAGGAAGAACTGCGCGAAGCGAAAGACAAAAGCGAACAACTGGAACAGCAGTTACAGGTACTGCTGCTGCCGAAAGATCCGGACGATGAGTACAATGCGTTTCTGGAAGTTCGCGCCGGGACCGGCGGCGATGAAGCCGCTTTGTTTGCCGGCGATCTGTTCCGTATGTACAGCCGCTATGCTGAAACGCGGCGCTGGCGCGTGGAGATCATGAGCGCCAGCGAAGGCGAGCACGGCGGTTATAAAGAGATTATCGCCAAGATCAGCGGCGACGGCGTATACGGACGTCTGAAGTTTGAATCCGGTGGACATCGCGTGCAGCGCGTCCCGGCAACGGAATCGCAGGGTCGCATCCACACTTCTGCCTGTACCGTGGCGGTGATGCCGGAGTTGCCGGAAGCCGAACTGCCGGATATCAACCCGGCCGACCTGCGGATTGATACCTTCCGTTCTTCCGGGGCGGGGGGCCAGCACGTTAACACCACCGATTCCGCCATCCGTATCACCCACCTGCCGACCGGCATTGTGGTGGAGTGTCAGGACGAACGTTCTCAGCACAAAAACAAAGCCAAAGCGATGTCGGTGCTGGGGGCGCGTATTCGCGCAGCCGAAGTGGCAAGACGTCAGCAGGCCGAAGCCTCAACGCGTCGCAATCTGCTGGGCAGCGGCGATCGTAGCGACCGTAACCGAACCTACAACTTCCCGCAGGGGCGGGTGACCGATCACCGCATCAACCTGACGCTCTACCGTCTGGATGAAGTAATGGAAGGCAAACTGGATATGCTGATTGAGCCGATCGTGCAGGAATACCAGGCCGATCAACTGGCAGCGCTGTCCGAGCAGGAATAATGGATTTTCAGCACTGGTTACATGAGGCGATAAGCCAGCTACAGGAGAGTGAAAGCCCGCGCCGCGATGCTGAGATCTTACTCGAATTCGTGACCGGAAAAGGGCGCACGTATCTGTTGGCGTTTGGCGAAACGCCGTTGACCGATGTCCAGCAGGCGCAACTGGCAACGCTGCTGGCTCGCCGTCAGCGAGGTGAGCCGATTGCGCACTTAACCGGCGTGCGTGAGTTCTGGTCATTGCCGCTGTTTGTCTCACCCGCAACGCTGATCCCTCGTCCGGACACCGAATGTCTGGTGGAACAGGCGTTAGCGCGGCTGCCATCAGGCCCATGTCGTATTCTCGATCTCGGAACCGGCACCGGTGCGATTGCGCTGGCGCTGGCGTCCGAGCGCTCTGACTGCGAGGTTACAGCGGTTGACAGGATGCCGGATGCCGTTGAACTGGCGCAGCGTAATGCCGCACATCTGGCCATTAATAATATTCACATCCAGCAAAGCGACTGGTTTAGCGCCTTGCCGGATCGGCCGTTCACGATGATTGTCAGCAATCCGCCGTACATTGATGAACAGGATCCGCATCTGACGCAGGGTGATGTTCGCTTCGAACCGTTGACCGCCCTGGTCGCCGGTGACAGCGGAATGGCCGACATTGTGCACATTATTGAACAATCTCGCGCGCGGCTGGAAGCTGGCGGTTTTCTGCTGCTCGAGCATGGTTGGCAGCAGGGCGCAGCCGTGCGTGACGCCTTCATTCGCGCGGGCTACCATGCGGTAGAAACCTGTCGTGATTATGGCGACAACGAGCGCATCACGCTCGGACGTAAGCCCGTATGAACAGCATTACGCTCCTGCTCGGCGTTCACCTCTTCAGTATTGCGCTTTCCATTAGTTTGTTTGTATTGCGATATGGATGGCGTGAATGCCACTCTGTGCGGGCGCACGCGCGCTGGACGCGCGTCGTCCCGCCGGTTGTTGACACCTTTTTGCTGCTCAGTGGCGTGGGTTTGATCGCTAAAACGCACATCCTGCCATTCACGGAGCAGGGTACATGGCTGACTGAGAAGCTGTTTGGGGTTATCATTTACATCGTTTTGGGTTTTATTGCGCTCGATTACCGTCGGGCGCGCAGTCGGCAGGCGCGGTTAATCGCGTTTCTGCTGGCGCTGGTGGTGCTGTACATCATCATTAAACTCGCCACCACAAAAATACCGTTACTGGGGTAAGTCATGAGGTCGTTAGCTGATTTCGAATTTAATAAAGCGCCATTGTGCGACGGGATGATCCTTGCATCGGAATCGATCCGCCTGGATTTTCCTTCGCAAACTGTCTATGACGAGCTGGAACGTCTGGTCAGCCTGGCGCAAGAAGAAATTAGCCAGCTGTTGTCACAGGATGAGCAACTGGAAAAATTGCTGGCACTTTTCTACGGCGAGTGGGGTTTTACTGACACCCGCGGCGTTTACCGTTTGTCCGACGCATTATGGCTTGACCAGGTCCTGAAGAACCGCCAGGGAAGTGCAGTGTCATTGGGGGCCATCTTATTATGGATCGCCAACCGGTTGTCATTGCCGCTGGTGCCGGTGATTTTCCCGACGCAGCTTATTTTGCGTATTGAGTCGATGGAAGGCGAAATGTGGCTCATTAACCCATTCAATGGTGAAACGTTGAATGAGCATACGCTGGAAGTGTGGCTGAAGGGCAATATCAGTCCGGTCGCCGAGTTATTTAACGAAGACCTGGATGAAGCGGATAACGCAGAGGTGATTCGCAAGCTGCTGGACACGTTGAAATCTTCCTTAATGGAAGAACAACAGATGGAACTGGCGCTGCGTGCGAGTGAAGCGTTACTGCAATTTAACCCGGAAGATCCGTACGAAATACGTGACCGGGGCTTAATTTATGCGCAACTGGAATGTGAACATGTCGCGCTGACCGATTTAAGCTATTTCGTTGAGCAGTGTCCGGAAGACCCGATCAGCGAAATGATTCGTGCGCAGATTAATAACATCTCGCATAAGCAAATTGTCCTGCATTAATTTATCGACATTCTTACTCATCATTAAGGCGATCCTATGAAACAAAAAGTGGTTAGCATTGGCGACATCAAGGTAGCAAACGATCTGCCGTTCGTGCTGTTTGGCGGGATGAACGTGCTGGAATCGCGCGATCTGGCGATGCGCATTTGTGAGCACTACGTGACCGTTACCCAGAAACTGGGTATCCCTTACGTGTTCAAGGCCTCTTTTGATAAAGCCAACCGCTCCTCTATCCACTCCTACCGTGGACCGGGCCTGGAAGAAGGGATGAAAATCTTCCAGGAACTGAAGCAGACCTTTGGCGTGAAAGTGATCACCGATGTTCATGAAGCCAGCCAGGCGCAGCCTGTTGCTGATGTTGTGGATGTGATTCAGTTACCGGCGTTTCTCGCGCGTCAGACCGATCTGGTGGAAGCGATGGCGAAAACCGGCGCGGTCATCAACGTGAAGAAACCGCAGTTCGTTAGCCCGGGTCAGATGGGCAACATCGTGGATAAATTCCATGAAGGTGGAAACGATAAGGTGATCCTGTGTGACCGTGGAGCAAACTTCGGTTATGACAACCTGGTTGTTGATATGCTGGGCTTCAGCGTGATGAAGAAAGTCTCCGGTAACAGCCCGGTCATTTTCGACGTGACCCATGCGCTACAGTGCCGTGACCCGTTCGGCGCGGCCTCTGGCGGTCGTCGCGGGCAGGTAACTGAGCTGGCGCGTGCGGGTATGGCGGTTGGTCTGGCCGGCCTGTTTATTGAAGCGCACCCGGATCCGGCCAACGCGAAATGCGATGGTCCGTCCGCGCTACCGCTGGCGAAGCTGGAACAGTTCCTTGTGCAGATGAAAGCGATTGACGATCTGGTGAAAAGCTTCGACGAGCTGGATACCGAGAACTAAGTCTCGCAGAAACAAAAAACCCCGCCGCAGCGGGGTTTTTTCTGCCTGAAAGGTCAGGCAAATATCGTCATCAGATAGGCGATAAACAGTGCCAGATGCGCCGCGCCGTTCAGCACGTTGGTGCGCCCCGTTGAGAATGAGATATGGCACAGTACCAGCGATGCCACCATCACCACCATTTCCGGCGCGCCTAAGCCGAACACCAGATCATTCCCCGTCGCCCACGCAATCAGCGTTACCACCGGTACCGTCAGGGAGATGGTGGCCAGCACTGAACCAAAGAACAGGTTCATTGCTCTTTGTACCTGATTATTCAACACCGCTTTCAGCGCTCCAAGCCCTTCCGGAGAGAGGATCAGCAGCGCGACCAGGAAGCCGGTAAAGGCGACCGGGGCGTTCATCTCAGTCAGTAATGTCTCCAGCGGATTCGCGTTCATCTTGGTGACGGCAATCACTGCAATCAGATGAATCACCAGCCAGGCGGCATGCCACAAATTGCTGTGCGCAGAGGGCTTACCGTGATGCGGGTCGTCGTCATCGCTGTCATCTTCGTGCTCATAGACAAACAGGCTCTGGTGCGTCTTGGTCTGAATGAGCAGGAATACGCCGTACATCGCGGCAGAAATCAGGGCCACCAACAGCGCCTGGCCGGTGGTAAAATTCGCGCCGGGCAGGGCCATTGGAAATACCAGCACGATAATCGCCAGCGGAAACAGGGCAATCAGATACTGTTTAATACCGAACAGATTCATATACTGCGTTGCGAATTTACGCCCGCCCAGTAACAGAGAAAAGCCCACCAGGCCGCCGGTTACAATCATGATGATGGAATAGAGCGTGTCGCGCATCAGCGTGGGCGCCGCATCACCGGTCGCCATCAGGGCTGAGATCAGGCTAACTTCGAGAATAACCACGGACAGACTGAGAATGAGTGAACCGTAGGGTTCGCCGAGGCGGTGGGCCAGTACGTCGGCGTGACGAACAACGCTAAAGGCGCTGCTTAAAATACCAATCAGGGCCAGGAGGTTAATGCCGATTACCGCTGGTAGTGAATGGCTGCCTCCCCAAAGGAACAGCACTACCAGCGCCACAACCGGGAAAATAAGCGATGTCTCCTTATGGCGGGTTTTCACCGCCTCTTGTGCATGTGTCATGAATGCTCTCCATCTCTGCAGGTCGATTTTAGTTATAAATGTAATAAAGCCTGTAAAAAATAACAGAAAATGCAGGCTTTCTGGTGATATTTTACGAAATTTTACGGCATTTCGGCATTTCACCTTTAAAACGACAGAAAGAGAAACTCTTGCTTTTTGAGTGTTTAAATAACAATGCCTTATGGTGGGGCAGGGTGAATAAACCTCTTTGCAGTGGCAGAGGCGCCCAGGGTTGACCACACTTAAGGTTTAGCCAAAAAGCGGAGTCAATGATGCCTTATCATGCGAAAAAAGATCTACCAGATAGTGTTCAGCACGTCTTACCCGCCCATGCCCAGGCGATCTACAAGGAAGCGTTCAATAGTGCGTGGGAGCAGTATAAGGACAAAGCCGATCGCCGCGATGATGCCAGTCGGGAAGAAACCGCGCATAAAGTCGCGTGGGCGGCAGTGAAAAAAGAGTATGCCAAAGGTGAAGATGATAAGTGGCATAAGAAAACCTAACCACTTAACTTATAAGGTTTAACGCTACTGCCCCCGTGAACGCGTAGGCGAATCGTGCTACCCGCAATCGTTGCAGCCTTGCAAGCGGCCCGTGAATTGCATATTGTCGTGATATTGGTTTCAAAATGAGCAGTTAAAATGCCCGGAAGGCGTCAAAAAGTTGTCGCAGGGAAGTATGCAGTGGCGGAGGTGTAAGGTGTTAACGCGTGATTTCTTGATGAATGCCGATTGTAAGACGGCATTTGGTGCTATTGAAGAATCACTCTTATGGTCAGCAGAGCAACGTGCCGCGTCCCTTGCGGCGACCCTGGCCTGCCGACCAGATGATGGACCGGTGTGGATCTTCGGTTATGGATCGTTGATGTGGAACCCGGCGCTAGAATTTGAGGAGTCATGTACCGGTACGCTGGTGGGATGGCATCGGGCATTTTGTCTGCGTCTCACGGCAGGGCGCGGAACCGCGTGCCAGCCGGGGCGAATGCTTGCACTGAAAGAGGGCGGCCGCACTACTGGCGTGGCCTATCGTCTCCCGGATGCTTCGCTTGAGCAGGAGTTAACCCTGCTGTGGAAGCGCGAAATGATCACTGGTTGCTATCTGCCAACCTGGTGCCAGCTGGCGCTGGACGACGGGCGAACGGTGAATGCGCTGGTGTTTATTATGGACCCGCGCCATCCGCTGTATGAGTCGGACACGCGTGCGCAAATTATCGCCCCGCTGATTGCTGCCGCCAGTGGGCCGCTTGGCACCAACGCGCAGTATCTGTTCTCGCTGGAACAGGAGTTGCAGAAACTGGGGATGCAGGATGAGTGCCTTAACGACCTGGTGACTAACGTTCGGGGGTTGTTAGGTGAATCTCTGCCTGAAGGTGTGTTACGTCCCGGTTTTGCCTGAGGCTGATATAAACCCGGTAGGCGCAGGCGCTACCGGGCATTTCACGTATCAGGCGGCGATATAACTGATAGAATGTTCAAGCGACTGGCTATGGCTGTCGATCAGCACATTCCAGACGCCGGTATAGGGTACGGTCAACCAGGCGTTATCACGATTTTGCACGCTTAATATGTCGGTCTGCGTGTCTTTAACGTGATTTTTCTCGCTCATCAGATGAATGTGGCAACGCTCTGAACAGCGTACTACCACGGTATCCCCACCAAATAACTTCAAACTTGCCTTTACTAATGCCATTTCTCACCCCGTATTGAAAACAACGTACTTCCCTTCGGAAGTGCTGCGTGATGTTGTTCACATTTTACCCATGAGGCATAACACCAAAGAGTTAGGCTTTGGATGCTGATTTTGATCAAAAAATGGCATAACGATTAAACAATAGTGACAAAATGCCTGAGAAAAGCGTGATCGGGCGCACTTACTTTTGGTAAAGATACGCCCCAATAAGATTAAATTCGGAAATAACCGGCTGTTTCAGCAAGCTCGCCTGAAAAGTGTAATTAGAACGTCAGAACCTTGTCGGCGGTCAGCGTCCATTGCGCCAGCTCCACCAGCGAGCCGACTTCCACACCGTCAATCAGCGGCAGAGTCGTGATCCCGCGCCCATCCGTGCAGGTCTTGCACAGTTTGACCGGGACGTTCTGGGCAGTAAGGATCTCCAGCATCTGCTGGATGTTGTAGCCTTCTGCGGGTTTCTGACCGCGCAAACCCGCCGTGACGGCATCCGACATCAGAAACAGTCGCAGGTCGAGATCGCTTGCCTGTTCACGTAATGCGATCGCCAGTCGCAGGCTGTTGAATAACGATTCGCTACCGTATGCCGCACCGTTGGCAATGATCACTATCTTTTGCATGTTGACTCCTGTTAGCGGGGAGGTTTGATTTGTCAGTCAGTTATGTTACCCCGCCAGCGGAGTGTTACCAATCAAAGTCTGACGAAAAGCAATATCTGGCTGGCTTTGGGATATTCCTGAAAATGTGAGAAAGCCTGCAAAACAATGCAGGGTCAGGTAAGCTTTTAGGGTGTTAAGTTAACTGAACTCCGTAAGAAGCTATCGTCGATTTGAGTCGTTTTGTATCGCATCCCGCCCCTCTCTGGTTACTCTTGCTGTTGGCAGGCGGTACGGCCAGTGCACAATCCTCCTTCATGCAACAGGCAGAAAATCCCTTTGATAATAATCAGGACGGCTTGCCCGATCTGGGGATGGCTCCCGAATCGCATGAAAGCGAAAAACATTTTGCAGAGATGGTGAAAGCCTTTGGCGAGGCGAGCATGGTCGACAACGGTCTGGACACTGGCGAGCAGGCAAAACAGTTTGCCTTTGGTCAGGTGCGTGACGCCGTGAGCGAGCAGGTGAATCAGCAGCTGGAATCCTGGCTGTCGCCGTGGGGTAAGGCCAGCGTCAACGTACAGGTCGATAACGAAGGCAATTTTAACGGCAGTCGCGGAAGCTGGTTTGTCCCCTGGCAGGATAATTCGCGCTACCTCACCTGGAGTCAACTGGGGCTCACCCAGCAGGATGACGGACTGGTGAGCAATGTGGGTATCGGCCAGCGCTGGGCGCGTGACGGCTGGCTGCTCGGCTATAACACCTTCTACGATAATCTGCTGGATGAAAACCTTCAGCGTGGCGGACTGGGTGCCGAAGCGTGGGGGGAACACCTGCGGCTGTCGGCCAATTATTACCAGCCGTTTGCCTCATGGCGCGCCCATACGCCGACGCTGGAACAACGAATGGCGCGCGGTTACGACGTCACGGCGGAAATGCGCATGCCGTTCTACGAATTTCTCAACACCCGCGTCAGCGTGGAGCAATATTTTGGCGACAGCGTTGATCTGTTTGATTCCGGGACGGGCTATCACAATCCGGTGGCGGTGAAGCTGGGACTGGACTACACCCCGGTTCCGCTGTTGACCGTAACCGCGCAGCACAAGCAAGGGGTGAGCGGCCTCAGCCAGAACAACCTCGGACTGAACGTGAACTACCGCTTCGGCGTGCCGTTGAAAAAACAGTTGGCTGCAAGCGAAGTGGCAGAGCGTCAGTCGCTGCGCGGAAGCCGCTATGATAACCCACAGCGTAACAACCTGCCGACGATGGAATATCGTCAGCGTAAAACGCTGAGTGTGTTTCTGGCGACCCCGCCGTGGGATTTGCATTCGGGCGAAACGGTAGCGTTAAAATTACAGGTACGCAGTCTGCATGGCATTCGCCATATCACCTGGCAGGGAGATATGCAGGCGCTGAGTCTGACGGCGGGCGCAAATGCGGAAAGTGCGGAGGGCTGGACGGTCATCATGCCGGCCTGGGACGGTCGTGAAGGGGCGAGTAATCGCTGGCGACTGTCGGTGGTGGTGGAAGATGAGAAGGGGCAGCGTGTCTCTTCCAATGAGATCACGCTCTCGCTGACTGAACCGTTCATGGCAATGCCAGAAGACGATCCGCGCTGGAAGCTGCTCCCGGAGGAGTAATCAGAAGATGCGTTCCTGATGCACCCACACTGCCGCTTCGACGCGGGATTTGAGCTTCATTTTCTTTAGCATATGCTTCACGTGGACTTTCACCGTGCTCTCGGTGATATCCAGACGGCGGGCAATCATTTTGTTCGGCAGGCCCTGGGCGATAAGCTTCAGAATATCGCGCTCACGCGGGGTCAGTTGCGTAACGTCGCGATCGGAGGTGGCACGGTTGGCGCGCAGGCTGGCAGCCAGCACCGGCGTTAACGCTTCGCTTAATACCATCTCCCCGGCAGCGGCCTGCTGTAACGACTTAAGCAGATCTTCCGGTTCCATGTCTTTCAGCAGATAGCCGTCAGCGCCGCGCTTGAGCGCCGTCACGACGTCTTCTTCATGATTTGACACGCTGAACACCACGATCCGTCCGGACAGCGCCTTCTCGCGCAGTTTGTCGAGGGTTTCCAGCCCGTTCATTCCCGGCATGTTCAGGTCGAGCAGGATCAGGTCCGGGTCAAGCGATTCGGCCAGTTCGATACCCTGTTCGCCGTTACTGGCCTCACCGACTACGGTAATATCGGGTGCCATGCTGACAAGCTGTTTGACGCCGGTGCGCAGCATCGGATGATCGTCGATGAGCAGGATAGTTGCCGGTTCCTGATTATTCATGGGTTTCTCCTTGAACTTCTGTGAAGTATTTTTCGGGAATAAAGGTGACAGCGACTTCAGTACCGCCCGTCTCGCGACGGCGTACCTGGCAATCTCCGCGCAGGCTTTGTGCCCGGTCGCGCATAATGATCATGCCATAGTGGTTACTGCGTTCGGCGTTCTCAGGAACGCCACAGCCGTTGTCCTGTACGGTCAATTTCACCTGCTTGCCCTTCAGCGCCACGGTGACCACCACTTCATCAGCGTGAGAGTGTTTAAGCGCATTGCTTAAGGCTTCGCGGGCAATTTGCAGCAGGTGAATCGCCTGATGCGAAGGCACCAGACGCGGGGGTAACTGGTAATCCAGCTTCAGCGGAAAACCAAAACGGGCGCTGTATTCCTGACAGCTGGCTTCCAGCGCTGGACGCAAACCAGGCTCGGTCAGCCGTAGACGGAACGTCGTCAACAGTTCACGCAGTTGCGCCCATGACGCGTTCAGTTCGTTGCGGATCTGGCTCAGCAGGTCGCGACTGCTGTCCGGCAACATCTCTCCCTGCATTTGCAGACAACTGACCTGCATCTTCATACAGGACAGCGATTGTGCAATAGAATCATGCAGTTCGCGCGCAATGGTTGCACGCTCTTCCATGACAATCAACTGCTGCTGGCGTTCCTGATTGCGATCCAGCGCCAGTGTCGCGGTGAGTTGCTCCACCACGGTATCCACCAGTTGCTGCTGATCGTGGCTCAGGTGACGCCCCTGGGGCAGGGTTGCCAGTAAAATGCCGTACTGGGTATGGGTGTCTGTTAAGCGCCATTTCAGCGTCATTCCCCCTTCAACCTGCGGCAGCGCTTCGCGCGGGCAGAGATGGCATCCTTTGTCATCGCAGCTGAGATCGGACTGGCAGGTAAATTCCTGATGGTTCTCTTCATCTTCCTGGTCATACACCCGTAATTCGATGTCATGCATTTGGGTCAGGTTTTGCAGACCATTTAGCACCGGGGAGAGACGTTCGCAAAGCGGCACCGGTGAATGCAGACGGCGGTTCGCCTGCCAGAGGAAAGAGAGGATCTGGTTTTTCTGCTCCAGCCCGGCGGTTTTTTCCCGGACACGCTGTTCAAGCACTGAATAGCTTTCTGCCAGTTCGTCTGACATGTTATTAAGCGCGTCGCCGAGCATCGCCATTTCATTGCGCCCGCCGATATGTGCGCGCTGAGTAAAGTCGCGCTGGCTGACGGCACGGGCCATCGACAGCAGTTGTTTCCACGGCTGAAGAAGCCGCGCCCGCAGCCAGATAATGGTAAAGACCAGCAGCAGCGCCATGAAAATCGCCATCACCCGGTGCACCATTACCACGCGTTCAATGCGCATTTCGGTGGTGTGATCAAACGCGGAGACGAGCTGATCAAGGCTGGTGACGAACCGGTTAACGTCGGCGGCGACGGCTTCTCTGCTCCCGGCGTGCAGTAGTCCGGGGGAGAGTTCACGGTGCCAGTAATCCTGGAGTGCGCGCAGTTGCTCCTGCTGGCCGTCGCGCTCTGCCGCGCGGGTTAGCTCCGGGCTGAACGCCGTTTTCTCCATCTCATTAAGCAGTTTCTGGTCGTCAACGCTCAACGGCACCGCGGCGAGCAGGCGATAGCTTTGCATGCGCAAAGAACCCGCTTTATTGATGGCGTGCGCGCTGCCCTGTACGCCCTGAACCAGCCAGCCAGAGACCGCCATACCCGCTACGCCTATGGCGGTAGAGAGCATCACAATGAGCGCCACCTGGTTAACCAGCGTGAGCGGAGAGAGACAACGTTTTAGCATAAAACCTTCTTCCTTCAGGTCTCCGGACAGCGAATAGGGAAACCTTAATGAATGACGAGACTGCCGGGCAGAATTGGGCAGTGGCGTTATTCTCGACCATCCCCTGGAGTATACCCATACCTAAAACGAGTTACCTCTTAATTGCCATGCCTGGAGAGGGTTTGGGGAAGGGGAGACCTGGGGTCGGCAGCACTGTGAAAAACCACGTATTTTTTGTCGAATTATTCTACTCACTTAGGGTGATCATGATTTTTTCGCTGTGATATTGGCAACTTTTCCTTTGATTTATATCAACTTACCTCGCGCTGTAAACCCTAATGTTGCAGGCATCGAATCGAGTATCAGAGGTGTCTATGAGTCACTCATCCGCCCCGGAAAGGGCATCTGGAGCTGTAATCACAGAATGGCGACCGGAAGATCCGGCGTTCTGGGCACAGCGGGGTCAACGTATCGCCAGTCGCAACCTGTGGATTTCCGTCCCTTGTTTGTTACTGGCGTTTTGCGTCTGGATGTTGTTCAGTGCTGTTGCAGTAAATTTGCCGAAAGTCGGCTTCAGCTTTACCACCGACCAGCTGTTTATGCTGACGGCATTACCATCGGTCTCCGGCGCGTTGTTACGTGTGCCTTACTCTTTCATGGTACCGGTCTTTGGCGGTCGACGCTGGACCGCGTTCAGTACCGGGATCCTGATTATTCCGTGCGTCTGGTTAGGTTTTGCAGTGCAGGATACCTCCACACCGTTCAGCACCTTTATTCTGATCTCTCTGCTCTGCGGTTTTGCCGGCGCTAACTTTGCTTCCAGTATGGCGAATATCAGCTTCTTCTTTCCGAAGCAGAAGCAGGGCGGTGCGCTGGGGCTGAATGGCGGTCTGGGGAATATGGGTGTCAGCGTCATGCAACTGGTTGCGCCGCTGGTGGTTTCTCTGTCGATCTTCGCCATCTTCGGCAGCCACGGCGTTGAACAACCGGATGGTTCGCAACTGTATCTGGCGAATGCTGCCTGGGTCTGGGTACCGTTTCTCGCCCTCTTTACGCTGGCGGCCTGGTTCGGCATGAACGAACTGGCCACGTCGAAAGCGTCACTGAAAGAGCAACTGCCGGTTCTCAAGCGTGGTCATCTGTGGATCATGAGTCTGCTCTATCTGGCGACTTTCGGCTCGTTTATCGGCTTTTCCGCGGGCTTTGCAATGCTGTCAAAAACGCAGTTCCCGGAGATTCAGATCCTGCACTATGCCTTTTTTGGCCCTTTTGTCGGCGCGCTGGCGCGTTCGGCGGGCGGGGCGATCTCTGACCGTTTAGGCGGGACGCGTGTCACGCTGGTCAACTTCGTGCTGATGGCCATTTTCAGCGGCCTGCTGTTCCTGACGTTACCGACCAACGGTACCGGCGGCAGCTTCATCGCCTTCTTCGTCGTCTTCCTTGCGCTGTTCATGACGGCAGGGTTGGGCAGTGGCTCTACCTTCCAGATGATCTCCGTTATCTTCCGTAAGCTGACGATGGATCGCGTGAAAGCTGAAGGCGGTTCTGAAGAGAAAGCAATGCGTGAAGCGGCGACTGATACGGCGGCAGCGTTAGGCTTTATCTCTGCGATTGGCGCCATTGGCGGCTTCTTTATCCCGAAAGCCTTTGGCACTTCGCTGGCCTTAACCGGCTCGCCGGTCGGTGCGATGAAAGTCTTTCTGATCTTCTATATCGCCTGCGTGGTCATTACCTGGTTGGTATACGGACGGCATTCGAAAAAATAAAAAGAGCAGTGATGTATTCCCCATTGCGCGGCGTTAGACCGCGCTTTTTTTATTTCTGAGTTAGTTACAACATACTTTTGATTTTATTGCCTGCGCCGGTCTGTATCAGCCTTATCCGGAAGACGTCTCCAGGGGGGCATACCCCTTAATACCCACTTGTAAAGAATTTAACCCTTACTGAAAGCGAGTAATAAAAAATAATCAATAAAATCAATAAAATGAATGGATAAATAAAATCCTCCGAAAGGGGTATGTCAAAATTCACCCCTCATTTTCATCCCTGTCTGCCTTGATCGTTATCAATTCTCACGCCCTTTCAGAGCGTTACCTTCGCTCTCAATCAAGCAATGTCGATTTATCAGAGAGCCGTCAGGCTCCACAGGAGAGAACCGATGAGTAAATTCCTGGACCGATTTCGCTACTTCAAGCAGAAGGGTGAAACCTTTGCCGATGGGCACGGCCAGCTTCTCGAAACCAACCGGGACTGGGAGGATGGTTATCGCCAGCGTTGGCAACACGACAAAGTTGTGCGCTCAACCCACGGTGTTAACTGCACCGGCTCATGTAGCTGGAAAATCTACGTTAAAAATGGCCTGGTGACCTGGGAAACCCAACAAACGGACTACCCGCGTACCCGTCCGGACATGCCAAACCACGAACCTCGTGGCTGTCCGCGCGGTGCCAGTTACTCCTGGTATCTCTACAGCGCTAACCGTCTGAAATATCCGCTGATGCGCAAACGTCTGATGAAGCTGTGGCGTGAAGCGAAGAAGTTGCACAGCGATCCGGTCGAGGCCTGGGCCTCTGTCATCGAAGACGCCGATAAAGCAAAAAGCTTCAAACAAGCGCGTGGTCGCGGTGGCTTCGTCCGCTCCTCCTGGCAGGAGGTCAATGAACTGATTGCTGCCTCTAACGTCTATACCGTGAAAACTTACGGTCCGGACCGTGTGGCTGGTTTCTCGCCGATCCCGGCGATGTCGATGGTTTCCTATGCGTCCGGCGCGCGTTATCTCTCCTTGATTGGCGGTACCTGCCTGAGCTTCTACGACTGGTACTGCGACCTGCCACCGGCCTCTCCGCAGACCTGGGGTGAGCAGACTGATGTGCCGGAATCCGCTGACTGGTACAACTCCAGCTACATCATCGCCTGGGGCTCTAACGTTCCGCAGACCCGTACGCCGGATGCCCACTTCTTTACTGAAGTCCGCTATAAAGGTACCAAAACCGTTGCGGTAACGCCGGACTACGCTGAAATCGCCAAGTTATGCGACCTCTGGCTGGCTCCGAAACAGGGGACTGATGCGGCGATGGCGTTGGCAATGGGCCACGTTATGCTGCGTGAATTCCATCTCGACAACCCGAGCCAGTACTTTACCGACTATGTACGCCGCTACACCGACATGCCAATGCTGGTGATGCTGGAAGAGCGTGACGGCTACTATGCTGCGGGGCGTATGCTGCGTGCCGCTGACCTGGTGGATTCGCTGGGTCAGGAAAACAACCCGGAATGGAAAACCGTTGCCATTAACAGCAATGGCGATATGGTTGCGCCGAACGGCTCTATTGGTTTCCGCTGGGGCGAGAAGGGCAAATGGAACCTTGAGCAGCGCGACGGGACGACCGGTGCCGAGACGGAACTGCAACTGAGTCTGCTGGGAAGCCAGGACGAAATCGCCGAGGTGGGCTTCCCATACTTCGGCGGTGAAGGCACCGAACACGTTAATAAAGTGGCGCTGGAAAATGTACTGCTGCACAAACTGCCGGTTAAACGCCTGCAACTGGCAGACGGCACCACGGCGTTGGTTACTACCGTTTATGATCTGACGATGGCTAACTACGGTCTGGAACGCGGTCTGAACGATGCCAACTGTGCTACCAGCTATGACGACATCAAAGCGTATACTCCGGCGTGGGCAGAACAAATTACCGGTGTTCCGCGTGCGCAGATCACCCGCATCGCGCGTGAATTTGCCGACAATGCGGATAAGACGCACGGTCGTTCGATGATTATCGTCGGTGCCGGTCTGAACCACTGGTACCACCTCGACATGAACTATCGGGGGCTTATCAACATGCTGGTGTTCTGTGGCTGTATCGGCCAGAGCGGCGGCGGTTGGGCGCACTATGTCGGCCAGGAAAAACTGCGTCCGCAGACCGGCTGGCAGCCGTTGGCGTTTGCCCTTGACTGGCAGCGTCCGGCACGTCACATGAACAGTACGTCGTACTTCTACAACCATTCCAGCCAGTGGCGCTATGAGACGGTTACCGCGCAGGAGTTGTTGTCGCCGCTGGCAGACAAATCTCGCTACAGCGGTCATCTGATTGACTTCAACGTGCGCGCTGAGCGCATGGGCTGGCTGCCGTCTGCGCCGCAGCTTGGCACCAACCCGCTGACCATTGCGCAAGAGGCGAAGAAAGTCGGGATGACGCCGGTGGATTACACCGTCAAATCACTCAAAGAAGGTTCGATTCGTTTCGCGGCCGAACAGCCGGAGAATGGGAAAAACCATCCACGTAACCTGTTCATCTGGCGCTCCAACCTGTTGGGCTCCTCCGGGAAAGGGCACGAATTCATGCTGAAGTACCTGCTGGGAACCGAACACGGTATTCAGGGTAAAGACCTGGGCAAGCAGGGCGGCGTGAAGCCGGAAGAAGTGGAATGGCAGGACAACGGCCTCGACGGCAAGCTGGATCTGGTAGTGACGCTGGACTTCCGTCTGTCGAGCACCTGTCTGTACTCCGATATCGTGCTGCCAACGGCGACCTGGTATGAGAAAGACGACATGAATACCTCGGATATGCATCCGTTTATCCATCCGCTTTCCGCCGCCGTCGATCCGGCATGGGAATCAAAAAGCGACTGGGAAATCTACAAAGCTATCGCGAAGAAATTCTCAGAAGTGTGCGTGGGGCACCTCGGGAAAGAGACAGATGTTGTCACGTTGCCGATTCAGCACGACTCTGCTGCCGAGCTGGCGCAGCCGCTGGACGTGAAGGACTGGAAAAAAGGCGAATGCGACCTGATTCCGGGCGTGACGGCTCCGCATATCATGACGGTAGAGCGTGATTATCCGGCCACTTACGAACGTTTCACCTCGGTTGGCCCGCTGATGGAGAAAATCGGTAACGGCGGGAAAGGGATCGCCTGGAACACGCAGAGCGAAATGGATCTGCTGCGTAAGCTTAACTACACCAAGGCAGACGGCCCGGCGAAAGGCCAGCCAATGCTCAATACCGCCATTGACGCGGCCGAGATGATCCTGACTCTGGCTCCGGAAACCAACGGTCACGTGGCGGTGAAAGCCTGGGCGGCGCTCAGCGAGTTTACCGGTCGCGACCATACCCATCTGGCAACGAACAAAGAAGAGGAAAAAATTCGCTTCCGCGATATTCAGGCGCAGCCGCGTAAAATCATCTCCAGCCCGACCTGGTCTGGTCTGGAAGACGAACACGTCTCCTATAACGCGGGGTATACCAACGTGCATGAGCTGATCCCGTGGCGCACGCTGACCGGTCGTCAGTCGCTGTATCAGGATCATCAGTGGATGCGTGATTTCGGCGAAAGTCTGCTGGTTTATCGTCCGCCCATTGACACCCGTTCGGTGAAATCGGTGATGGGCGAGAAATCCAACGGTTACCCGGAAAAAGCGCTCAACTTCCTGACGCCGCATCAGAAGTGGGGTATCCACTCAACCTACAGTGACAACCTGCTGATGCTGACGCTGGGTCGCGGTGGGCCGATTGTGTGGATGAGCGAAGCGGATGCTAAAGAACTGGGGATCAAAGATAACGACTGGATCGAAGTGTTCAACAGCAACGGTTCGTTGACCGCGCGTGCGGTAGTAAGCCAGCGTGTCCCGGCGGGTATGACCATGATGTATCACGCGCAGGAACGTATCGTGAATATTCCTGGCTCAGAAATCACCGGGCAGCGCGGCGGTATTCATAACTCGGTAACCCGTATTACGCCGAAACCAACCCACATGATCGGCGGCTATGCGCAGCTAGCCTACGGCTTTAACTACTACGGCACCGTCGGTTCTAACCGCGATGAGTTCGTGGTGGTACGTAAGATGAAGAATATTAACTGGTTAGATGGCGAAGGTAATGACCAGGTACAGGAGAGCGTAAAATGAAAATTCGTTCACAAGTCGGCATGGTGCTGAATCTGGATAAATGCATCGGCTGTCATACCTGCTCAGTCACCTGTAAAAACGTCTGGACCAGCCGCGAAGGTGCTGAATATGCGTGGTTCAACAACGTTGAAACCAAACCTGGCACCGGCTTCCCGACCAACTGGGAAGATCAGGAGAAATACAAGGGCGGTTGGATCCGCAAAATTAACGGTAAAATCCAGCCGCGCATGGGCAACCGCGCGATGCTGCTGGGTAAAATCTTTGCGAACCCGCATCTGCCGGGCATTGATGACTACTACGAGCCGTTTGATTTTGATTATCAGAATCTGCATAACGCAGCGGAAAGTAAGCATCAGCCGATTGCTCGTCCGCGCTCGCTGATTACCGGCCAGCGGATGGCGAAAATCGAAAAAGGGCCGAACTGGGAAGACGATCTGGGCGGCGAGTTTGAGACGCTGTCGCAAGATCAGAATTTCGAAAACATGCAGAAGGCGATGTACGGCCAGTTTGAAAACACCTTCATGATGTATCTGCCGCGACTGTGTGAACACTGCCTCAACCCGGCGTGCGTGGCGACCTGCCCGAGCGGTGCCATCTACAAGCGTGAAGAAGACGGCATCGTGCTGATCGACCAGGACAAATGTCGTGGCTGGCGGATGTGCATCACCGGTTGTCCGTACAAAAAGATCTACTTCAACTGGAAGAGCGGCAAGTCTGAGAAATGTATCTTCTGCTACCCGCGTATTGAAGCCGGTCAACCGACCGTATGTTCCGAAACCTGCGTGGGGCGCATCCGCTACCTCGGCGTACTGCTGTATGACGCGGATGCGATTGAAAGTGCGGCAAGCACCGAGCACGAGAAAGATCTCTACCAGCGCCAACTGGATGTGTTCCTCGATCCGAACGACCCGGCGGTTATCGAACAGGCGCTGAAAGACGGTATTCCGTTGAGCGTCATTGACGCGGCGCAGCAGTCGCCGGTTTATAAAATGGCGATGGACTGGAAGTTAGCGCTGCCGCTGCATCCGGAATATCGCACGCTGCCGATGGTGTGGTATGTGCCGCCTCTGTCACCGATTCAGTCGGCGGCGGATGCGGGCGAACTGGGCAGCAACGGCATTCTGCCGGACGTGGACAGCCTGCGTATCCCGGTTCAGTACCTCGCTAACCTGCTCACCGCAGGTGATACCCAGCCAGTATTGCTGGCGCTGAAACGTATGCTGGCGATGCGCCACTACAAACGTGCGGAAACTGTGGACGGCAAAGTGGACACCCGCGCGCTGGAAGAGGTGGGCTTAAGCGAGGCGCAGGCGCAGGAAATGTATCGTTATCTGGCGATTGCCAACTACGAAGATCGCTTCGTGGTGCCGAGCAGCCACCGTGAACTGGCGCGCGATGCGTTCCCGGAGAAAAGCGGTTGCGGCTTTACCTTCGGCGACGGGTGCCACGGTTCTGATACTACGTTCAACCTGTTTAACAGCCGCCGCATTGATGCCATTGATGTAACCAGCAAAACGGAGCCGCGCTAATGATTGAACTCGTCATTGTTTCGCGTCTGCTTGAGTACCCGGATGCTGCCCTGTGGCAGCATCAGCAAGAACTGTACGATGCGCTCGCGTCATCTGAAAATCTCGATAAAGAGGATGCGCATACGCTCAGCGTTTTCCTGCGCGATTTAACCGCGCAGGAGATGCTGGATGCGCAGGCTAATTACAGCGAACTGTTCGATCGCGGTCGGGCAACCTCGCTGTTGCTGTTCGAACATGTGCACGGTGAATCCCGCGATCGCGGTCAGGCGATGGTTGACCTGATGGCACAGTATGAGCAGCACGGTTTACAGCTCGACAGCCGTGAACTGCCTGACCATTTGCCGCTGTATCTGGAATACCTGGCACAATTGCCGAAGCGCGAGGCGCTGGGTGGGTTACAGGACATCGCTCCGATTCTGGCGCTGCTGAGTGCGCGTCTGCAACAGCGAGAAAGCCGCTATGCAGTGCTGTTCGATCTGTTGCTGAAACTGGCGAGTGCGGCGATCGACAGTGACAAAGTGGCGGAGAAAATTGCGGATGAAGTTCGCGATGATACGCCGCAAGCACTCGATGCAGTCTGGGAAGAAGAGCAGGTGAAATTCTTTGCCGATCAGGGCTGCGGCGAGTCGGAAATCTCCGCTCACCAGCGTCGTTTTGCCGGAGCCGTTGCGCCGCAATATCTGAATATCACCACCGGAGGACAGCAATAATGCACTTCCTGAATATGTTCTTCTTTGACATCTACCCGTACATTGCCGGGTCCGTGTTTCTGATGGGTAGCTGGCTGCGTTACGACTACGGTCAATACACCTGGCGCGCCGCGTCCAGTCAGATGCTGGATCGTAAGGGAATGAATATGGCATCGAACCTGTTCCATTTCGGGATTCTGGGGATCTTTGCCGGCCACTTCCTCGGCATGCTGACACCGCACTGGATGTATGAAGCCTGGTTGCCCATTGAGGTGAAACAGAAGATGGCGATGATTGGCGGCGGTGCAGCGGGTCTGATGTGTCTTGTTGGCGGTGTGCTGCTGCTCAAGCGCCGTCTGTTCAGTCCACGCGTGCGGGCGACCACCACCGGTGCCGATATCCTGATCCTTTCGCTGCTGGTGATCCAGTGCGCGCTGGGGCTGCTGACCATTCCGTTCTCCGCCCAGCATATGGACGGTAGCGAAATGATGAAACTGGTGGGGTGGGCGCAGTCGGTGGTGACCTTCCACGGCGGCGCATCTGCGCATCTGGAAGGTGTGGCGTTCATCTTCCGTTTGCACCTGGTGCTGGGGATGACGCTGTTCCTGCTGTTCCCATTCTCCCGCCTGGTACACATCTGGAGCGCGCCAGTCGAGTACCTGACGCGCAAATACCAGGTGGTGCGAGCGCGCCGCTAATTGGTGAATGATGTAAGGGTAAACCCTGCTTCGGCGGGGTTTTTTTATACCTCAGACAGCTGAATCAACTGCTCCAGCCGCTTTGCCGGATGGCGGCTTGCGCCTTATCCGGCCTACGATCGGACATGGGAATTTTGTGGTTGTAGGCCCGGTAAACGAAGTGCCATCGGGCAAAAGCGATGTTTTCTGCGCGGGCAGAATATAGGGCTCTGAGTTTGGATTTAAATGGGTACGACAGGGAAGTGATGGTGGTGGGGGAAGGATTCGAACCTTCGAAGTCGATGACGGCAGATTTACAGTCTGCTCCCTTTGGCCGCTCGGGAACCCCACCACGGGGCAATACGTTTTACTGGCCTGCTTCCATTCGGGAAGCGGGGCGCATCATATCAAATGATGCGCCCCTGTAAAGCATTCCGGTGAGAAAAATAGACTGGTTGCCTGATTTTTACCCGCAAAGGCGTAAAGGTAACCAATTCATTTCTCAGTCGATTAAAGAATAATCGTCCGATTGCCGTAGACAAATACGCGCTGGGCAAGCACCTGATACAACGCGCGGCTCAGAACGTTCTTTTCGACGTCGCGCCCGGCTCGCATCATATCTTCCGCCGTGTAGGTATGATCCACATGAATAACGTCCTGCATGATGATCGGACCTTCGTCCAGATTGTCATTCACATAGTGCGCCGTTGCGCCAATGATCTTCACCCCGCGCTCATAAGCCTGGTGATAGGGTCGTGCGCCAATGAACGCGGGCAGGAACGAGTGGTGAATATTGATAATTTTGTTCGGGAAGCGCGCAACAAATTCCGGGGTCAGCACGCGCATATATTTCGCCAGCACCACGTAATCCGGCTGGTGTGCGTCAATCGCGTCCGCCATCTTCAGGTCATGTTCTTCTCGGGTTAAACCTTCATGACTGACCAGTTCGAAAGGAATTTCAAAGCGCTCAACCAGCGAACGCAGCGTTTCGTGATTACCAATCACGGCGGCGATTTCTACATCCAGCCCGCCATAGTTGGCTTTCATTAACAGATCGCCCAGACAATGCGCTTCTTTGGTGACCAGGATCACTACGCGACGGCGCCCGGCTGGATTCAACTCGCGAATGGAGCCTTCCGGCAAGGCACTGTCCAGATCGGCCAGTAACGTGGAGTCGTTAAAAATACCTTCCAGTTCGGTGCGCATGAAAAAACGCCCGGTACGGTGGTCTACAAATTCATTGTTCTGCACGATATTCAGTTCATGCTTGTAGCAAATATTCGTAATACGCGCGATAAGCCCCTTTTGGTCAGGGCAGATGGTACGAAGCACTTTTCGTTGTAAAGAATGCATTGCAGCGGTAATCCTGTTGATGATGTTTGCTGAGTGAATACTGTCGGGCAGTTGACTAGCCGCAGCATTTTTTAAATTTTTTACCTGAGCCACAAGGGCAGGGGTCGTTGCGTCCAAATTGCGGGCGTGTACCGTCGATATAGTACCACTGACCGTTTTCTTTTAAAAAACGCGAACGTTCTATGATCGCTCCCGATTTTTCGTGTTCGCGAAAACGGGCGACAAAACTGACGTAGCCAGTATCGTCCGCTTCAGACACAGTGTGCTCGAAAACAGTCAGCCCCAGCCATTCGGTTGAGGCAAATCCGGCGCCGATCTCATCCCGGAAACTGGCCGCGTGACAGGCCGGATGCCAGGTCCTGATTAAATAATCTGCGTCTTTCATCACAAAAGCGCAGTAGCGCGAACGCATGAGGTGCGATGGATCGGGTGCGACTTGCTCACCAGACAGATATCGGTGGCAACATAGGCTATACTCGACTGCGCTACCACAGGGACAAAGCTGAGACACAAAAAACTCCCTGATAAAAAAACGGCGTATAAAAAAGCCTGGGTAGTACTATGTTAACTGAGCGTTGGAGATGTTGCTACGCCCGTAAGCCAGGGGAAGTTTGTCAGTCAAATGAGAAAGATGAAAATAGGTCTGGCGTTAGGCTCAGGTGCTGCGCGAGGCTGGTCGCATATTGGTGTCATCAAAGCCCTCAAACACATGGGCATTGATATTGATATCGTCGCAGGGTGTTCCATCGGTTCGCTGGTTGGTGCAGCCTACGCCTGTAATAAATTGCCCGCGCTTGAAGAGTGGGTCTGCTCGTTCAGCTATTGGGATGTCCTGCGCCTGATGGACCTGTCCTGGCGAAGGGGTGGACTGCTGCGCGGCGAGCGCGTTTTCAATCAATACCGCAATGTCATGCCGGTGGCCGACATTGAGCAGTGTCATCGTCGTTTCGCAACGGTGGCGACCAATCTCAGTACGGGGCGCGAATTATGGTTTACTGAAGGCGATCTCCATCTTGCCGTTCGCGCCTCCTGCAGCATTCCCGGCCTGATGTCTCCTGTCTCTCACAATGGCTACTGGCTGGTGGACGGTGGCGTTGTTAACCCGGTTCCCATCTCTTTGACCCGCGCGTTGGGCGCGGATATTGTGATTGCCGTCGATCTACAACATGACGCGCATCTGATGCAGCAGGATTTGTTATCGTTGAACGTCAGTGATGACCCTCCGCAGGGAGATGACGAAGGACTCTCCTGGCACGCGCGCCTGAAAGAGCGGCTGGGTAATATCACAGCGCGCCGCGTGGTCACCGCGCCAACCGCGATGGAAATCATGACCACATCGATTCAGGTGCTGGAAAATCGCCTGAAGCGTAACCGTATGGCGGGTGACCCGCCGGACATATTGATTCAACCATACTGTCCACAAATCTCTACCCTGGATTTTCATCGTGCCAGCGCTGCCATAGAAGCAGGGCGGTTAGCGGTAGAGAAAAAGATGGACGAACTTTTGCCTCTGGTGCGTGCCGGCGTTTGACGCACCATTTTTAACTACACTTAAGCATATTCTGACAGGCGGGTGTGGCAATAGCATGCCACTATTGAGTAAAGCCAGTCAGGGGAGAGAACATGACGCAGCCATTGGTCGGAAAACAGATTCTAATCGTTGAGGATGAGCCGGTTTTCCGCTCGCTTCTGGATTCGTGGTTTTCCTCTTTGGGAGCGACAACGGCACTGGCGGGCGATGGCTTAGAGGCACTGGAGCGTTTAGCCGATTTTACGCCCGATCTTATGATTTGCGATCTCGCTATGCCAAGAATGAACGGCCTCAGCCTGGTAGAGCATCTGCGTAACCGCGGTGATCAGACGCCAATTCTGGTGATTTCGGCGACAGAAAATATGGCCGATATTGCCAAAGCATTACGTCTCGGTGTGGATGACGTTTTGCTGAAACCGGTAAAGGACCTGACCCGGTTGCGGGAAACGGTGTTCGCCTGCCTTTATCCAAACATGTTTAATTCCCGTGTTGAAGAAGAAGAGCGTCTGTTTCGCGACTGGGATGCGATGGTGGACAATCCCGCCGCTGCCGCGAAATTGCTGCAGGAACTTCAGCCTCCGGTACAGCAGGTTATTTCGCATTGCCGGGTCAATTACCGACAGCTGGTTTCGGCGGATAAGCCAGGACTGGTTCTGGATATCGCACCGCTTTCTGATAACGATCTGGCATTTTATTGTCTGGATGTTACCCGGGCGGGCGACAACGGCGTGCTGGCGGCGTTACTTCTGCGGGCGTTATTTAATGGCTTGTTGCAGGATCAACTTGCGCATCAGAATCAGCGCCTGCCGGAACTGGGGGCATTATTGAAACAGGTCAACCATCTGCTTCGTCAGGCCAATTTACCCGGTCAGTTCCCGCTATTAGTCGGCTATTATCATAGTGAGCTTAAAAATCTGATTCTGGTTTCTGCCGGACTCAATGCGACATTAAATACCGGATCGCATAATGTGCAGATCAGTAATGGCGTTCCGCTGGGAACGTTGGGCAATACCTATCTCAACCAAATTAGCCAACGCTGCGAAGCCTGGCAGTGTCAAATTTGGGGGGCAGGGGGGCGACTACGCCTTATGTTGTCTGCGGAATGAACAATCGAGAGAGCGGATGCAAATTGCCGTACCTGCCTTTCTCTGCCGGTGTTACTATCAGCGCCAGTCTTATACGTATTTATCTTAATTATACGAACACGCATCCTTTTCGGACCTGAGGCTTGTGTCAGTCCTGATATACTCGATGCGATACAGATTGATGAACACGTTCAATACATGAACAGTCCAGGAGAATTTAAATGGCTGCCATTAACTCGAAAGTCAAAAAAGCCGTTATCCCGGTAGCGGGATTAGGAACCAGGATGTTACCGGCGACGAAAGCGATCCCGAAAGAGATGTTGCCGCTGGTTGATAAGCCATTAATTCAGTATGTCGTTAACGAGTGTATTGCTGCGGGCATCACTGAAATTGTGTTGGTGACTCACTCATCGAAAAATTCGATCGAAAACCACTTCGATACCAGCTTTGAACTGGAAGCGATGCTGGAAAAACGCGTTAAGCGCCAGTTACTCGAAGAAGTGCAATCTATTTGCCCGCCGCACGTCACAATAATGCAGGTTCGTCAGGGGCTGGCAAAAGGCCTGGGTCACGCGGTATTGTGCGCGCATCCGGTGGTCGGTAATGAGCCTGTCGCCGTTATTTTGCCAGACGTTATTCTTGATGAATTTGAGTCAGATTTATCCCAGGATAACCTGGCCGAAATGATTCGTCGTTTTGATGAAACCGGAAATAGCCAGATCATGGTTGAGCCGGTTGCTGATGTGACCGCATACGGTGTTGTTGACTGTAAAGGTGTGCCGCTGGCTCCCGGTGAAAGCGTTCCGATGGTAGGGGTTGTTGAGAAACCGAAAGCCGATGTCGCCCCATCAAACCTGGCAATTGTTGGCCGCTACGTGCTGAGCGCGGATATCTGGCCTCTGCTGGCGAAAACCCCTCCGGGAGCGGGTGACGAAATTCAGTTGACTGACGCGATCGATATGCTGATCGAAAAAGAGACCGTCGAAGCCTATCATATGAAAGGCAAGAGCCACGACTGTGGCAATAAATTAGGTTATATGCAGGCGTTTGTGGAATATGGCATTCGACATAATTCACTTGGCAGCGAATTTAAGTCCTGGCTCGAAGAAGAGATGGGGATTAAGAAGTAACCAGACGTTATAATTAACGAACAGAGACGGCGCTGGTATCCAGCGCCGTTTTTTTATACGAACGCTTTATGAGAAATCGACAGATAGCGGGCATAAAAAATCCCGCATAGCGCGGGATTTTAAGCAGGAAGATTACAGATTATTCCTTAATCAGGAAATCGTCCAGTTGTTTACCTTGCTCTTCCATTGCTTTCTTGATCACTGCCGGAGTACGACCCTGACCAGTCCAGGTTTTCGTTTCGCCGTTTTCGTCAACGTAGCTATATTTAGCCGGACGCGCTGCACGTTTAGCTTTGGTGCCGGATTTAACCGCCGCCATGCTATTCAGCAGTTCATTCGGATCAATACCGTCAGCAATCAGCATTTCACGATATTGTTGCAGTTTACGAGTGCGCTCTTCAACTTCAGCCGCTGCCGCGCTTTCTTCTTCACGACGTTCGTTAACAACAACTTCTAATTTTTCCAGCATTTCTTCCAGCGTCTCAAGGGTACATTCTCTTGCCTGCGCACGAAGAGTACGGATGTTGTTCAGAATTTTAAGTGCTTCGCTCATTGTAGTAATCTCAAACTTATATTGGGGGTGGTTTGTTGAGCTAATAATAGAGCGTTAAATTCAGATGTGCAATAGCCAGGAATGTAAGGAATTCAAAATTGCCATTTATTTTTTGCCGACTATAAATATCCGAACTTAAATTTTTCTTGAAGGAACGCACAAAAAAGGGCTTATTGGCTGAGCGGTTACTCCTTTTTTCAGGTGAAAACATACGGACTCAGGTCACATTTTCACATGATGAAATAGACTCTCATCGTAGCGATTTCAACCCTTTGTATTAGTTTTGTTGATGGGCGCTGTCTATTACTCCGCAACAGTTATGTAGAACAGTAACAATAAGTTCAGGGTTTCCATTAGGGCAGCGTTGATAAGCAACGTTGATGAATATCAAACGCACAATACGACAAGAATGGGAACCATCGCGCGTTGTTTGTTCAATTGTTAATTCGTATTTTCCGTACATTCCCTCTCTACAGATTTTTCGCGCACCTGGCGCTGACGACGAAAAGATATAGCCGACGGGGACAGAACCAGGCACCGATAACGATTGAAATTATGCTACACTGCGCCCCGTCTTTATTTCACTTTGGTGAGGGTCTGTGGCCGATGGCACAGCTATATTTCTACTATTCAGCAATGAATGCAGGTAAGTCGACTGCCTTACTGCAATCTTCATACAATTACCAGGAACGCGGCATGCGTACTGTCGTATATACCGCCGAAATAGACGATCGTTATGGTGCGGGGAAAGTGAGTTCGCGTATCGGGTTGTCTTCCCCCGCCAAATTATTTAACCAGAATTCATCGTTGTATGAAGAGATTGCTGCCGATAATGCACTACAGCCTATTCATTGTGTGCTGGTGGACGAATGTCAGTTTTTAACCCGACAGCAGGTTTATGAATTATCGGAAGTTGTTGATCAACTGGATATTCCGGTGCTGTGCTACGGATTGCGTACTGATTTTCGCGGCGAACTGTTTGTTGGTAGCCAATACCTGCTGGCGTGGTCAGATAAGCTGGTAGAATTAAAAACGATCTGCTTCTGCGGACGTAAAGCGAGTATGGTGCTACGACTTGATCAGGCAGGCAGACCCTATAATGAGGGCGAGCAGGTGGTCATTGGCGGCAACGAGCGGTATGTGTCTGTCTGTCGTAAGCATTATAAGGAAGCGCTCGAGGAGGGCTCCCTGACGGCGATACAGGAACGCCATAGCCACGACTAGACGTTTGCCCAGGCGAGTGGCTGGAGATGCGCTGAGCCGGTCCTTGACCCGATAGCCGTGCTTGATTTCGGATACAAAAAAGCGGCCTCAATTGAGGCCGCTTTTACGTTACGGATGCTTAGCGAGGATTAAGCAGATTTCTTCGCCTTCTTCTCTGCTTTCGGCGCAGCAGCAACTTCTTTCGCTGCCGACGTTCCTTCAGAGAACTCACGACCATAGAAGGTATCCAGCAGGATCTGTTTCAGTTCGGAGATCAGCGGGTAGCGCGGGTTAGCGCCGGTGCACTGGTCATCGAATGCATCTTCAGACAGCTTGTCAACATGAGCCAGGAAGTCTGCTTCCTGAACACCCGCTTCGCGGATTGACTTCGGAATACCCAGTTCAGCTTTCAGGCTTTCCAGCCAGGCCAGCAGTTTCTCGATCTTGGCTGCAGTACGGTCGCCCGGTGCACTCAGACCCAGATGGTCTGCGATTTCAGCATAACGACGGCGTGCCTGCGGACGGTCATACTGACTGAAGGCAGTCTGCTTGGTCGGGTTGTCGTTCGCGTTGTAGCGAATAACGTTGCTGATCAGCAGGGCGTTTGCCAGGCCGTGCGGAATGTGGAACTGAGAGCCCAGTTTGTGCGCCATTGAGTGACAAACACCGAGGAAGGCGTTCGCAAACGCGATACCGGCGATGGTTGCTGCACTGTGAACACGTTCACGGGCTACCGGGTTTTTAGACCCTTCGTTATAGGACGCTGGCAGGTTTTCTTTCAGCAGTTTCAGCGCCTGCAGTGCCTGACCATCCGAGAACTCAGAAGCCAGTACGGAAACGTAAGCTTCCAGGGCGTGAGTCACCGCATCAAGGCCACCAAAGGCACACAGGGATTTCGGCATGTCCATCACCAGGTTGGCATCGACAATCGCCATATCCGGGGTCAGGGCATAGTCAGCCAGTGGGTATTTCTGACCGGTTGCATCGTCGGTCACAACGGCGAACGGCGTGACTTCAGAACCCGTACCGGACGTGGTAGTGACCGCGATCATTTTCGCTTTCACGCCCATTTTCGGGAACTTGTAGATACGTTTACGGATATCCATAAAGCGCAGTGCCAGTTCTTCGAAGTGGGTTTCCGGATGTTCGTACATGACCCACATGATTTTCGCGGCGTCCATCGGGGAACCGCCACCCAGCGCGATGATCACGTCAGGTTTGAAGGAGTTAGCCAGTTCCGCGCCTTTACGGACCACAGAGAGCGTTGGGTCAGCTTCTACTTCAAAGAACACTTCGGTTTCAACGCCAGCGGCTTTCAGCACAGAGGTGATCTGGTCTGCATAACCGTTGTTAAACAGGAAGCGGTCAGTGACGATGAGCGCACGTTTGTGGCCATCAGTAATCACTTCATCCAGCGCGATAGGCAGTGAGCCACGGCGGAAGTAGATAGATTTCGGAAGTTTGTGCCACAACATGTTTTCAGCTCGCTTAGCAACGGTTTTCTTGTTGATCAGGTGTTTCGGACCAACGTTTTCAGAGATGGAGTTACCACCCCAGGAACCACAACCCAGAGTCAGGGAAGGTGCGAGTTTGAAGTTATACAGGTCGCCGATACCACCCTGAGATGCCGGGGTGTTGATCAGGATACGTGCGGTTTTCATCATCTGGCCGAAGTAAGCCACGCGTTCCGGCTGGTTGTCCTGGTCGGTATACAGACAAGAGGTATGACCGATACCGCCCATTGCAACCAGTTTCTCTGCTTTAATAACCGCGTCTTCGAAATCTTTCGCACGGTACATTGCCAGCGTCGGGGACAGTTTTTCGTGAGCGAACGGTTCGCTCTCATCAACGACTTTCACTTCACCGATCAGAATCTTGGTGGTTTCTGGTACAGAGAAGCCGGCCAGTTCAGCAATTTTATACGCTGGCTGACCCACAATAGCGGCGTTCAGCGCGCCATTTTTCAGGATCACATCCTGAACGGCTTTCAGTTCTTTACCCTGCAGCATGTAGCCGCCGTGGCTGGCAAAACGTTCGCGAACGGCATCGTAAACGGAATCAACCACAACAACAGACTGTTCAGAAGCACAGATAACGCCGTTATCGAAGGTTTTGGACATCAGCACAGATGCAACAGCACGCTTGATATCTGCGGTTTCGTCGATAACCACCGGCGTGTTACCTGCACCCACGCCAATAGCAGGTTTACCGGAGCTGTATGCTGCCTTCACCATGCCAGGACCACCGGTCGCCAGAATCAGGTTGATATCCGGGTGATGCATCAGCGCGTTAGACAGTTCTACGGAAGGTTGATCGATCCAGCCGATCAGGTCTTTCGGTGCGCCAGCAGCGATAGCCGCCTGCAGCACGATATCTGCCGCTTTGTTGGTTGCATCTTTCGCACGCGGGTGCGGAGAGAAGATGATGGCGTTACGGGTTTTCAGGCTAATCAGGGACTTAAAGATCGCCGTAGAGGTTGGGTTTGTGGTCGGTACGATACCGCAGATGATGCCGATAGGCTCAGCAATGGTGATGGTCCCGAAGGTGTCGTCTTCAGACAGCACGCCGCAGGTTTTTTCATCTTTATATGCGTTATAGATGTATTCAGAAGCAAAGTGGTTTTTAATCACTTTATCTTCGACGATGCCCATGCCGGATTCAGCAACGGCCATCTTCGCAAGAGGGATTCGAGCATCTGCAGCGGCCAGAGCGGCGGCGCGGAAGATTTTATCAACTTGTTCTTGAGTGAAACTGGCATATTCACGCTGGGCTTTTTTGACGCGCTCTACGAGTGCGTTAAGTTCAGCGACATTAGTAACAGCCATAATGCTCTCCTGATAATGTTAAACTTTTTTAGTAAATCATCTGCTCGATACGTGAGTATAGACAGCGGGCGTTAGTTTGCATAACGGCCAGAAAATCAATTGGTTACTTAACGTTCAGTTTGCTCTGATTTACTAAAAGAGCTTATGCGTCAGCGTCATCTAACTCTAACGCGTTACTTCCAGGTGGCGTAAGCAAGATTACTCACTTCTGAGTAGCGATTACGTGATCTGGATCAAGATTTATCAAAGCTGACACCTTTCAGCAGGCCCTTTTAGCCCTAAACGCAAACTGTTGTTTAATTGTAGTGGTGAATGACTGTCAAATTATCATAATTAAAACATATTGGTAACACTCAGGAATGGTAGCAATTTTACGTTTGCCCTGGTGAAATGTGCTGTGAAAAGGCGTATCTTCAGCACGGTTTTCACCCGGTTATTTTAACTCACTTTATACGGCTAACGCTTCGGAGCTAACCGTGATCCAAACGCTGTTTGATTTTCCTGTTTATTTCAAATTTTTCATTGGGTTATTTGCACTAGTGAACCCGGTTGGGATTATTCCTGTCTTCATTAGTATGACCAGCTACCAGACAGCGGCGGCGCGTAACAAAACGAACCTGACTGCCAACCTGTCTGTTGCAATCATTTTGTGGACCTCGTTATTCCTCGGCGACGGCATTCTGCAACTGTTCGGTATCTCGATTGATTCGTTCCGTATCGCCGGCGGGATCCTCGTGGTCACTATCGCGATGTCGATGATCAGCGGCAAACTGGGTGAGGATAAGCAGAACAAGCAGGAAAAATCGGAAACGGCGATTCGGGAGAGTGTAGGCGTTGTTCCACTGGCGCTGCCGCTGATGGCAGGCCCCGGGGCGATCAGTTCGACGATCGTATGGGGAACGCGTTACCACAGCGTGATGTACTTGCTTGGCTTTTTTGTCGCCATTGCGATTTTTGCCCTGTGTTGTTGGGGGCTTTTCCGTATGGCACCGTGGTTAGTGCGTGTCCTGGGGCAGACAGGCATCAACGTGATTACCCGAATTATGGGGCTGCTATTAATGGCGCTGGGCATCGAATTTATCGTCACCGGTATTAAGGCCATATTCCCTGGGCTGTTAAGTTAATTCGCTTTCAAATGAAATGACCGACGGAGCTAATCGCAGCTCCGTTTTTCGTTATGGGCGATATTTCGTCACCTTTCTTACTTTCCGATCCGTGCATCGGGAAAAACTAATACCTTCATGGGGTTAAATCCCATTGATTTTATTCTGTTTTTACTCTCACAGCACCGCAAAGCTTTGTTATTTTGCTCACATCACAATCCGGGGCTTGCTGAAGGATAATTGAGATGATATTAGTTAATTCAATTAACTTGCAGATGAATGTGCTAAAAAATAACCAATTGTTAAATTATCGTACATTTTTACACCTTTCGCGGATATCAGCATTCTCTGTCTGACAGGGTGTTATTAATCTCATGATTAATAAGAAGTTATTTTTATTTTTTATGCTTTGTAACATTCTGCCATCACGGTGTTTTTTCTCTAAAAGAGAATTGCTTAACAAATCTGTAAATTGTATTGGCGGTTAATTAATGCTTTTGTTACTTTCCGACAGTTCATATTGCAGCAGATTGCTGGTTGATGAGAATAAATATCAACAAGGCAGTTTAGCCCACTGTTCATGCGACCCTGGCAGGGGAGGCGCATAACAAATCGACGTAAGGCGATCATACGAATCGTCAGAATAAATAAAGTCGGTGATAGCAGGCAGTAAATGACCTGACAGCTGAAAGTCTCCGGAGCTGTTCAGAGATCCCTGACGGGATTAACAGGCTGGTGATAAAACCAGTAATTATAATGAGGGAGTACAAACACAATGACCAACACGAAGAAAAGTTTAGTGGCGGCAGGAATTTTAACTGCGCTCATCGCCGGAAATGTGGCAACAGCGGCGGTCGTTCCCGCCGGTGTGCAACTGGCAGAAAAACAGACGCTGGTGCGAAATAATGGCTCGGAAGTACAGTCCCTCGATCCGCATAAAATCGAAGGCGTGCCGGAATCCAATATCAGCCGCGATCTGTTCGAAGGGCTAATCATTAGTGACGTCGATGGTAAACCGTCTCCGGGCGTGGCTGAGAAATGGGAAAATAAAGACTTTAAAGTCTGGACATTCCATCTGCGCAAAGACGCAAAATGGTCTGATGGCTCACCGGTGACTGCCCACGATTTTGTTTACAGCTGGCAGCGTCTGGCTAATCCGAATACCGCATCCCCTTACGCCAGTTATCTGCAGTATGGCCACATCGTCAATATTGACGACATTGTTGCTGGCAAAAAACCGCCAACCGATCTTGGTGTTAAAGCCATTGATGATAATACCTTTGAAGTTACCCTCAGCGAGCCTGTTCCTTATTTCTACAAACTGCTGGTGCACTCATCTGTTTCCCCGGTTCCTAAAGCGGCGGTCGAAAAATACGGTGAGAAGTGGACTCAGCCAGCCAATATTATTACCAACGGCGCGTATAAGCTGAAAGACTGGGTCGTTAACGAACATATCGTGCTCGAGCGCAATCCTGATTACTGGGACAACGCCAAAACGGTCATTAATCAGGTGACCTACCTGCCAATCGCTTCAGAAGTGACAGACGTCAACCGCTACCGTAGCGGTGAAATCGACATGACCTATAACAACATGCCGATTGAACTGTTCCAGAAGCTGAAAAAAGAGATCCCGAACGAAGTTCACGTTGACCCGTATCTGTGCACCTACTATTACGAAATCAATAACCAGAAAGCACCGTTTACGGATGTTCGCGTGCGTACCGCGCTCAAGCTGGCGCTGGACCGCGATATTATCGTTAATAAAGTGAAAAATCAGGGTGACCTGCCGGCATACAGCTTCACGCCTCCGTATACCGATGGCGCAAAACTGACTGAACCAGAGTGGTTTGGCTGGACGCAGGAAAAACGTAACGAAGAAGCGAAAAAATTACTGGCTGAAGCCGGATATACGGCCGATAAACCATTGACCTTTAATCTGCTGTATAACACTTCTGATCTGCATAAAAAACTGGCTATCGCCGCCGCGTCCATCTGGAAGAAAAATTTAGGCGTGAATGTGAAGCTGGAAAACCAGGAGTGGAAAACCTTCCTCGATACGCGTCATCAGGGTAACTATGATGTCTCTCGTGCGGCCTGGTGTGCGGATTACAACGAGCCAACGTCCTTCCTGAACATGGTGTTGTCTGACAGCTCAAACAACACGACGCACTATAAGAGCCCGACATTTGACAAGATCCTCGCCGATGCGCTGAAAGCAACGAATGAAGAACAGCGTACTGAGCTTTACGGTAAAGCCGAACAGCAGCTTGATAAGGATTCTGCGATTGTACCGGTGTTCTACTACGTCAACGCCCGTCTGGTAAAACCGTGGGTGGGTGGTTATACCGGTAAAGACCCGATGGATAATATCCACGTCAAAGACTTGTATATTATTAAGCATTAATGGCAAAGGGTGGGGCAGCTTGTGTTGCCCCACAGTGTCTTTTTTCGTCGACTCTCAACACCCCTTATCAGCAGTTCTGCGTGAAGGGGTGTAAAGGCACTCGCCAGAAGGTACGGGCAATGTTGAAATTTATTCTACGTCGCTGTCTGGAAGCAATTCCGACACTGTTTATTCTTATTACCATTTCGTTCTTTATGATGCGCCTTGCGCCGGGAAGTCCCTTCACCGGTGAGCGCGCGCTGCCAGCCGAAGTTCTGGCAAACATTGAAGCGAAATACCATCTTAACGATCCCATCATGACCCAGTATTTCAGCTATCTGAAGCAACTGGCGCACGGTGATTTCGGTCCTTCGTTTAAATACAAAGATTATACGGTTAACGATCTGGTCGCCTCGAGCTTCCCGGTTTCTGCGAAGCTGGGTCTTGCGGCCTTTCTTCTGGCCGTCGTCCTCGGGGTAAGCGCCGGCGTGATTGCCGCGTTGAAGCAAAACACGCGATGGGACTATGCGGTCATGGGGGTAGCCATGACCGGGGTGGTGATACCGAGCTTTGTGGTCGCGCCGCTGCTGGTCATGATATTTGCAATCACGCTCAAATGGCTGCCAGGCGGCGGCTGGAACGGCGGGGCGTTGAAATTTATGATCCTGCCGATGGTGGCGTTATCGCTGGCCTACATTGCCAGTATTGCGCGTATCACCCGAGGCTCGATGATTGAAGTGTTGCATTCAAACTTCATCCGCACCGCGCGAGCCAAAGGGCTGCCGATGCGTCGCATTATTTTCCGCCATGCGTTAAAACCCGCGCTACTCCCTGTGCTCTCTTATATGGGACCGGCATTTGTTGGGATTATTACCGGTTCGATGGTCATTGAGACGATTTATGGTTTGCCGGGTATCGGTCAGCTGTTTGTTAACGGTGCGCTGAACCGCGATTACTCGCTGGTTCTCAGTCTGACGATCCTGGTGGGGACATTAACCATTGTCTTTAATGCGATAGTTGACGTGCTGTATGCCGTCATCGACCCGAAAATTCGTTACTGATACTGGAGCTCGCGATGATGTTAAGTAAGAAAAACAGCGAAGCGCTGGAGAATTTCAGTGAGAAACTGGAGGTCGAAGGGCGCAGCCTGTGGCAGGATGCACGCCGTCGTTTTATGCATAACCGCGCGGCGGTTGCCAGTCTGATTGTACTGGTGATGATCGCGCTGTTTGTGACGCTGGCACCCATGCTGTCGCAGTTCACCTACTTCGATACCGACTGGGGAATGATGTCCAGCGCGCCGGATACTGAATCAGGCCACTATTTCGGTACCGACTCCTCAGGACGCGATTTGCTGGTACGCGTAGCCATTGGTGGGCGGATCTCGCTGATGGTCGGCATTGCTGCCGCGCTGGTGGCCGTGGTGGTGGGCACGCTGTACGGCTCGCTTTCAGGCTATCTGGGCGGCAAAATCGACTCCGTGATGATGCGTCTGCTGGAAATCCTCAACTCCTTCCCGTTTATGTTCTTCGTTATATTGTTGGTTACCTTCTTCGGACAAAACATTTTGCTGATTTTTGTGGCGATCGGGATGGTCTCCTGGCTGGATATGGCGCGTATTGTGCGTGGGCAGACTCTGAGCCTGAAGCGGAAAGAGTTTATCGAAGCCGCGCAGGTAGGTGGCGTGTCGACCGGCAATATCGTACTGCGCCATATTGTGCCGAATGTGCTGGGTGTGGTGGTGGTGTACGCCTCCTTGCTGGTGCCAAGTATGATCCTGTTTGAATCCTTCCTCAGCTTCCTGGGACTGGGAACGCAGGAACCGCTGAGTAGTTGGGGCGCATTACTGAGCGATGGCGCTAACTCCATGGAAGTGTCGCCGTGGCTACTGCTGTTCCCGGCAGGCTTCCTGGTGGTGACGTTGTTCTGTTTTAACTTTATTGGCGATGGCCTGCGTGATGCCCTCGACCCGAAAGACCGTTAAGGAGTGCAGCCATGAGCGTAATTGAAACTGCAAGCGTGCCGTTCGCGCAGCAAAGGGCTAACGCACTGCTGGACGTAAAAGATCTTCGTGTGACGTTCAGTACCCCGGACGGTGATGTCACCGCGGTGAATGATTTGAACTTTACGCTGCGCGCCGGAGAAACCCTCGGTATCGTCGGTGAGTCCGGTTCAGGCAAATCGCAGACCGCGTTTGCACTGATGGGGCTGCTGGCCGCAAATGGCCGGATTGGCGGTTCGGCGACCTTCAGCGGCCGCGAAATCCTCAATTTGCCGGAGCGTGAACTGAATAAGCTGCGTGCTGAACAGATCTCGATGATTTTCCAGGACCCGATGACTTCGCTGAACCCCTACATGCGCGTGGGCGAGCAGTTGATGGAAGTGCTGATGCTGCATAAAAGCATGAGCAAAGCGGAGGCGTTTGACGAGTCGGTCAGAATGCTGGACGCGGTCAAAATGCCGGAAGCGCGTAAGCGGATGAAGATGTTCCCGCATGAGTTTTCTGGCGGCATGCGCCAGCGCGTGATGATCGCAATGGCGCTGCTGTGCAGGCCGAAGCTGCTGATTGCCGATGAACCGACAACCGCGCTGGACGTCACCGTGCAGGCTCAAATCATGACTCTGCTGAATGAACTGAAGCGTGAATTCAACACCGCAATCATTATGATTACTCACGATCTTGGGGTCGTGGCCGGAATTTGCGACAAAGTACTGGTGATGTATGCAGGCCGGACTATGGAGTACGGTAATGCCCGCGATGTCTTTTATCAGCCCGTTCATCCGTATTCGATTGGCCTGCTGAATGCAGTGCCGCGTCTGGATGGTGAAGGCGAAGAGATGCTGACCATTCCGGGGAACCCGCCTAATTTACTGCGTCTGCCGAAAGGCTGTCCGTTCCAGCCGCGCTGTCCGCATGCGATGGAGATTTGCAGTACCGCTCCGCCGCTGGAAGAGTTCAGTCCGGGACGTCTGCGTGCCTGCTTTAAACCGGTGGAGGATCTGGCATGAACGCTGTTGATGAAAAACGTAAAGTCCTCCTGGAAATCGCCGATCTGAAGGTGCATTTCGACATTAAAGATGGCAAGCAGTGGTTCTGGCAGCCGTCGAAAACCCTGAAGGCAGTCGATGGCGTAACGCTGAGGCTGTATGAAGGGGAGACGCTGGGTGTCGTTGGTGAATCTGGCTGTGGAAAGTCGACCTTTGCCCGAGCCATTATCGGACTGGTGAAAGCGACCGATGGGCGGGTGGCATGGTTAGGCAAAAATCTGCTGGGAATGAAGCCCGACGAATGGCGCGACGTGCGCAGCGATATCCAGATGATTTTCCAGGATCCACTGGCGTCGCTGAATCCGCGCATGACTATTGGTGAAATCATTGCTGAACCGCTGCGGACCTATCATCCGAAGTTGTCTCGTCAGGACGTGCGCGATCGGGTGAAAGCGATGATGATGAAGGTGGGTCTGCTGCCTAACCTGATCAACCGCTACCCGCATGAGTTTTCGGGCGGACAGTGCCAGCGTATCGGGATTGCCCGTGCGTTGATTCTGGAGCCGAAGCTGATCATCTGTGATGAGCCGGTTTCTGCACTGGACGTGTCGATTCAGGCGCAGGTCGTCAATCTGTTACAGCAACTTCAGCGCGAGATGGGGCTGTCGTTGATCTTCATTGCCCATGACCTGGCGGTCGTGAAACACATCTCCGACCGCGTGCTGGTGATGTACCTGGGCCACGCCGTGGAGCTGGGGACCTATGACGAGGTGTACCACAACCCACTGCATCCCTACACCAAAGCGCTGATGTCGGCGGTGCCGATCCCCGATCCCGATCTGGAAAAGAACAAGACGATTCAGTTACTGGAAGGGGAGTTGCCGTCACCGATTAACCCGCCATCAGGCTGCGTATTCCGTACCCGCTGCCCGATCGCCGGGCCTGAGTGTGCGAAAACGCGTCCGGTACTGGAAGGCAGTTTCCGGCATGCCGTATCCTGCCTTAAGGTAGACCCGCTATAATCGCAAGGGCTGACAAACTGTCAGCCCTTCTTTTTGCAGAGGTTATCGTGTCGTTTTCATTGTCATCGCTTCGCAGGCAGATTTATCACCGTTTGTTCGACCTGAATACCCGTTCTGGCCGACAGGGTGAGATATTTTGTGCATTGTTTGCGTTGCTTAGCGTGCTGGTTATTTTTATTGAATCAGGCATTGGTACGCAATATCACCTGACGTATGACGAATGGCATATTTTTGTCTGGCTCGAATTGATCATCACGCTGGTCTTTACGCTGGAATATTTTCTGCGTTTGGTGAGCTGGCCGAATCCGGCGAAATATGTCTTCAGCTTCTGGGGATTAATTGATTTAGCCACTATTCTGCCCCTGTATGTAATGTGGCTGTGGCCGGAAATTAGCCTCGATTACGTTTTTGCCTGGCGGGCCATGCGGGCCATTCGTATCCTGCGCATCCTGAAGCTGCTGCGTTTTATGCCCTCGCTACGGGTGTTCTGGCAGGCGATTCTGAGTGCCAGGCATCAGTTGATGTTGTTTTATTCGTTTATCGGCATTTTGATGATTATTTTCGGCACGCTGATGTATCTTATCGAAGGGCCGGAATATGGATTCACCACGCTAAATGCGTCGGTCTACTGGGCGATTGTTACCGTTACGACCGTCGGGTATGGCGATATTACGCCCCATACCCCGTTGGGACGGGTCGTGGCGTCAGTACTAATTCTAATTGGCTATTCGGTGATTGCGATCCCGACCGGATTGATTACCACCCATATGAGCATGGCGTTTCAAAAGCGGAATCAGCAGCGCCAATGCCCGCAGTGCCAGCAAAGCCAGCACGAGCATAGCGCGAAGTTTTGTAACCACTGCGGCGGTAAATTGCCGGACTAAGTAAAAAGAGCCGCGAATGCGGCTCTTTTCTTCTTCAATTACTCGCGCCAGAGAATATGGCAGAGCTTGTGATCTTTTTCGCGACACAACAGCACGCGAGCAAAAATATCATTGATCTCGCCGTCCTCACTGTCCGCCAGACCAATCACCACTTCGGCAAAAAAGTCAGGATTCAGGTCGTAATCAACGTGCTCCTGCCAGTCTTCGGACGGATCAAACAACTCCGCGCCGCCGCGTTCCTCAAACTGCAGATTGAACAGAATAATATCCGCCGGGTCGAGGTTATCGGCCGCCAGTTCGAGAAAAATATCGTATGCCTGCTCAAGCGTTTCATCTTCAGTCAGGCGATTGTTCAGATCCATATCCATAATGACTACCTGTTTACCGTCTCTTGGGCACGTTTTACAGCAACGGACTGAAGAAGTAAAACAGTCGCTCGGTGATCCGCTGCCAGAGTGGTCGTTTTACCCACAAACTCGCGTCCAGCAGGCGAGAGCGGGAGATGTAATCGTCCTGTACGGCAGCCAGATCGCCGCCGAATCCGACGTCGTCAATGACCAGCGTAATCTCAAAGTTAAGCCACAGACTGCGCATATCGAGGTTCACGGTCCCGACCAGACTGAGTTCACCATCGACCAGTACGCTCTTGGTATGCAGCAGACCGCCTTCAAACTGGTAGATCTTCACGCCTGCCGCCAGTAGCTCAGTAAAGAAAGCGCGGCTGGCCCAGCCGACTAACAGCGAATCGTTCTTGCGCGGCAAAATAATGCTGACGTCCACCCCGCGCTGCGCCGCCGTACAGATTGCGTGCAGTAAATCGTCGCTCGGCACGAAATAGGGCGTGGTCATGATCAAATATTCACGCGCCGAATAGGCCGCGGTCAACAGCGCCTGGTGTATCAGGTCTTCCGGAAAGCCCGGGCCAGAGGCGATAGTATGAATGGTGTGCCCGCTGGCCTCTTCAAACGGCATAATGTTGACGTCCGGAGGAGGTGGCAGGATCCGTTTGCCGGTTTCAATCTCCCAGTCGCAGGAATAGACGATGCCCATCGCGGTCGCCACCGGACCTTCCATTCGCGCCATCAGATCCACCCACTGACCGACCCCGGCATCTTGTTTGAAAAAGCGTGGGTCGACCATGTTCATGCTGCCGGTGTAGGCAATATAGTTATCGATCATCACCATTTTACGGTGTTGACGCAGGTCCATGCGACGCAGGAACACACGGAACAGGTTGACCTTCAGCGCCTCAACCACTTCAATACCGGCATTGCGCATCATCGCTGCCCAGGGACTGCGGAAGAAAGCGACGCTGCCCGCCGAGTCGAGCATTAAGCGACAATGGATCCCGCGTCGAGCGGCAGCCATCAGGGATTCCGCAACCTGATCCGCCATGCCGCCGGGTTGCCAGATATAAAACACCATCTCGATGTTATGGCGCGCCAACTGGATATCGCGGATCAGCGCTTGCATCACATCTTCAGAATCGGTGAGCAACTGCAGTTGGTTGCCCTTGACGCCTGCGATACCCTGACGGCGCTCACAGAGTTTAAATAACGAAGCGGCGACGCTGCTGTTCTCCTCGGCGAAGATGTGTTTGCAGGCTTTGAGATCGTTCAGCCACTTCGCGGTGGACGGCCACATGGCGCGCGCGCGCTCGGCCCGGCGTTTGCCTAAATGGAGTTCCCCGAAGGATAAATAAGCGATAATTCCGACCAACGGCAGAATATAAATGATCAACAGCCAGGCCATCGCGGAAGGAACTGCGCGGCGTTTCATTAAAATACGTAATGTTACACCGGCAATGAGCACCCAGTAGCCCAGAATGACCAGCCAACTCACCACCGTGTAGAAGGTTGTCATAGATTAAAAATCCTTTTGAAAGCGTATTGTTAAGAGTTTACGCGTCATGTTTAATCTGGCAAATAAAAACACGGCAAAAGCGCTAGCCTGCCTGTCTGCGGAGGGTATAATGCCAATTCTGGCACGGTAAGAGTAGGTATCATGAAGCGGAGTAGAACGGAAGTGGGGCGCTGGCGGATGCTGCGTCAGGCCAGTCGCCGTAAAGCGCGTTGGCTTGAGGGGCAGTCTCGTCGGAATATGCGTATCCACTCAATCAGAAAGTGTGTCCTGAATCAGCAGCGTAACTCGCTGTTGTTTGCGATCCACAGCCTCTGAGTGAACAGGGCACCGCATGCGGTGCCCAATGAACACGCCTTTCAGAACGTCTTCTTAAAGGGCTTCACCGAAACCTCCGCATAAACCCCCGCGGCGACATAGGGGTCAGCCTCCGCCCAGGATTTCGCCTCTTCCAGTGAGTCAAATTCAGCAATCACCGTGGAGCCGGTAAAACCTGCCGCACCTGGATCGTTGCTATCTACAGCAGGCATTGGGCCCGCAGTCAGCAGACGCCCTTCGTCGTGAAGCAACTGCAGTCGCGCCAGATGGGCTGGGCGGACGGAAAGACGCTTTTCAAGTGAGTTTTGATTATCTTGCGCGTAGATGACATAAAGCACGGATAGGGCTCCTTGTTCGGTAAAAGTGCTAAATACGTTATTTGAAAGGCCTCTTTACTGCAATGCAAAGATGACAACCTTGTTAAGGCCGTGCAGTTACCATGGGTTTTTCAGGATAAAAATGGCGCTTATGTTGATGGCTTATTGAATATGATTGCTATTTGCATTTAAAATCGAGGCCTGGTTTTTCAACTGAAACGATTATGACTTCAATGACCCTTGATTTACCTCGTCGCTTTCCCTGGCCGACGTTACTTTCCGTTGGCATTCATGGTGCTTTAGTGGCGGGACTCTTGTATACCTCGGTACATCAGGTTATTGAACTGCCAGCCCCTGCGCAGCCTATCTCCGTAACGATGGTTTCGCCAGCCGACCTGGAACCGCCACAGGCTGTTCAGCCGCCGCCGGAGCCGGTTGTCGAGCCTGAACCTGAACCAGAGCCGATCCCGGAACCGCCTAAAGAGGCACCGGTTGTTATTGAGAAACCGAAACCTAAGCCTAAGCCAAAACCGAAGCCGGTGAAAAAGGTGCAGGAGCAGCCGAAGCGTGATGTCAAACCCGCCGAACCGCGCCAGGCGTCGCCGTTTGAGAATACCGCGCCGGCGCGTCCGACAACCAGTACCGCACCGGCGACAAGCAAGCCGACGGTGAGCGTTCCGGCAGGTCCGCGTGCGTTGACGCGTAATCAGCCGCAGTATCCGGCGCGTGCTCAGGCATTGCGCATTGAAGGGCGGGTAAAAGTAAAATTTGATGTCACGTCTGATGGACGGGTGGATAATGTACAAATCGTGTCAGCGCAGCCGGCCAACATGTTTGAACGTGAAGTGAAGAATGCAATGCGCAGATGGCGCTATGAAGCCGGAAAGCCTGGCTCAGGGCTGGTCGTGAATATTGTCTTCCGCCTGAACGGCACCACGCAAATCGAGTGATTGAGAAATATGAAAGGGAAAGCCTCCTGAACGGAGGCTTTTTTGTGCTTATTGCGCCGGAAGCGGGCGGGGTTTACCGTCCGGATCTACCGCGACATAGATAAACAGTGCTTCTGTCGCTTTGTAGCGCTGGCCAATCGGCTCTGAAGCCACTTTCTTCACCCAGACTTCAATATTGATGCTAATGGACGTGGTTCCTCGCTTTACGCAGCGGGCGTAACAGCACACCACGTCGCCGACGGCGACCGGGCGCAGAAAGCTCATTCCCTCCACACGGACGGTCACCACGCGACCATGGGCAATTTCCTTGGCCTGAATGGCACCACCAATATCCATCTGCGACATCAGCCAGCCGCCAAAAATATCTCCGTTTGCATTGGTATCGGCAGGCATAGCCAGTGTGCGTAAAACCAGTTCGCCCTGGGGGGCATGCGTTGTTGTTGTCATTATAAAACCGACTGTAGAAAGAAATTTCAGGCGCGATGCTACTATGATTTTAGCACGGAGAACAGAGGGGAAACGCCCGCGAGACGGGCGTTCGAGAGATTAGAATGACATCGTCACACCAGCATAGTAAGCGCGTCCGGGTTCGTTATAGGTCGAGGCACCGTCGTTTTCACGATAGATCTGCTTATCGAACAGGTTACTAATCCCGGCGTTAAGACGCAGGTTTTTCGTCATCTGGTAGTTAGCGCCGAGGCCGACAATCGCATAAGCGCCAATTTCTTTATCCGACATGGCACCCGTTTCGTTACGAGTTTCGGCATACTCACGTGGTTTTTGTCGACCGTACTGCGTCCACTGTACCTGCGTGGAGAGCTTGTCGTTCACCTGCCAGTCGAGCAGGGTATTGATGGTGTATTTGGGGATCACGGAGAGTGGGTTGCCCGTGTCTTTGTTCTCGGATTTGATCATGTAAGTCGCGTTGGTACGCCAGTTTAAGGTCTCCGGTACCAGCGGGATGACTACGTTACCTTCCAGACCTTCGACAATCGCTTTGCCGCCATTTTCCCATTGCAGGATGTTATTCCCGTTGGAAGCGTAACCGATAATATCGGTCCCGGAAACGATCTTGTTTTTATAATCGTTACGGAACCAGGTGATTCCCGCATCCCAACCTGAGGAATTAAATTCCAGACCGATTTCTTTGTTGATACTGATCTCCGGGTCCAGATCCGGATTACCCAACAGGTAACAACTGCCGGTAGCGATGTTATTCGGACAGCCGTTGCCGCGCGTGGAGAGCAAATATCCCTCGCTGGATTGATAGAGGTTTGGTGCTTTAAAGACGCGCGCGATCCCGGCTTTCAGTTTGAACAGATCGCCCAGCTCCTGCGACATATTCAGACTCGGGCTCCAGTTGCTGCCAAATTCGTCGTGATAGTCAAAACGAATCCCCGGAATAATATCGGTGCCCGGACGGGCTTCGATATTATCTTCCAGATAGATACCGGTGAGCGTGGCGCTATTTTTGGTACTGCGACTGGATGCATCACCGGAGACATTGCCAATCTGCACGCCTGATGCGCTGGTGGCCTGCATAGACGCCGGGTCATTAAGTTCGTCGCGGTTCCATTCAGCCCCCAGCGTCAGGGTCTGATCAACCAGCCAGAAAAGCGGAATGTTGAGCTCGCCGGAGGAACGATAAGATTCAAGACGGCTGGTGGCGTATTCGGTGTTATTGATCATACCTTCCACTTTACCGGTCGAACCTTCCTGCATCCGGGTGTTATTCGTTTTTTCGTAATACACGCCGAATTTGGACTGTCCCCAGTCCCAGATGCCGTTATGCGTCAGCCCCCACGACTGGCGATACATCCGGTTGGTTTCATCACCGTAGAGTGAACTAACCAACCCGTCAGGACTGACGTTGCCGTTGCTGTACTGCGTATCTCCGGCATAGATGTTGCCCTGACGGCTGTAGCTGTAATCAAAATCAACAATTTGCTGTGGCGTCAGTTTCCAGGAGAGCAGGGCGTTGATATCTTTATTACGCACCCCTTCGCGCCCCGCCGCATAGGATCCGTTTTGCTGGGTATTGATATCCGCTGCATCGGCGTCGGTTTTATTGATATTGCCGTACAGGCGCATGGTGAGAATGTCATCGACTAGCGGACCGCTCAGATTGAAGTTCGCACGTTTGGTGGCACCTTCTTTGCTGTTCTCGGGCTGATTGGTATAAAGGGACAGAGAGCCATGCCAGTCGTTCGTCGGCTGTTTGGTAATGATGTTTACTACGCCGCCTGCCGCACCGGAACCGTAACGTGCCGCCGCCGGGCCGCGCAGTACTTCGATACGTTCGACCATCTCCGCCGGTACCCAGTTCGTATCGCCGCGGGTATCGCGTTCACCGCGCCAGCTATAGCGTACGGAATTGCGTGAAGTAACCGGAACGCCGTCAATCAGGATCAGCGTGTTTTCCGGCCCCATACCGCGAATGTCAATCTGGCGATTATTGCCTCGGCTCCCGCTGGCGCTGTTGCCCGTCAGGTTCACACCAGGCATGGTACGAATGATATCGGAGAGGTCGTTGACCGGCGGGGATTTTTCAATGTCTTTGGCGGTAATGATAGAAACGCCGGGCTGCTGTTTGAGTGCTTCTTCGGCGGTTGCCTGGACGACCATCGTTTCGCCGTCGTTCATGACCTCTTCTACGGCGAATGCATTTCCGCTTAATGCTGTGGCAATCAAAAGCGCCAGAGGGCGCGGTGAGATTTTTGTTATCGTATTCATCAACTGACATCCATATTGTTAAAAATGCGATATGAAATATCAATGATAAGCATTCTCATTACAATATTATGGAGGCAATCTCCACAATATCTCCATGATTCATGCAATTTATGGCGGGTTCGGCAGGGAATGTGCAGAAAGTAACACCAGGCCCGTGGGCCTGGTTTGATGGATGTTTACGATTTGTCTTCTTGCGGGAGATGGCGATAGATATAGACGCCACTGAGCAGGGTAAAGATCAGTGTCAGCGCGGTGAGGCCGAACACTTTAAAGTTCACCCAGATATTTTGCGGCAGCCAGAACGCAATGTAGATATTGGCAAGGCCACACAAAATGAAGAAGATGGCCCACGCCAGGTTGAGCTTTGACCAGACCGGTTGCGGCAGCGACAGTTCTTTCCCCAGCATGCGCTGGATTAGCGGTTTTTTCATGATCCACTGGCTTACCAGTAACGCACCAGCAAACAGGCCGTAAATCACCGTCACCTTCCATTTAATAAATTCATCGTTATGGAAGAAGATAGTCAGACCGCCGAACACGGCAACCAGCACAAAGGTGATCAGCGCCATTTTCTCAACTTTGCGATAACGAACCCAACTGTAGATGAGCACGATAGCCGTTGCGACAATGAGCGCTGAGGTGGCCGCATAGATGTCATACACTTTGTAAAAGACAAAGAAGACAACCAGCGGTAAAAAATCAAGAAACTGCTTCATTCTTCGATTCCGTAATCAAACGCGTCGGGCATTACTGCCGGCGACGCAGACAGGGTTATTGGCGAATCAACATATACAGACGAAACAGGTAGATGAGCAATACGGCGGAGATCAGATTGCTCAACGTATTCGCGATAACGGCGCCAACGTTAGGGTCAAATGCAGCAAAGCTGGAAGCAAAAAGGAGCAGCAGCGTTTTTGCCAGCAGCCAGCCCATCACCGCCGGGGCGACCAGTCGCATATTAGACCACGCCAGACGCATACTGTTGCGCATCGCGGCGAATATGCCCATTTTGTCCTGTACCAGCATGACTGGCGCAAGCGCCAGCAGGATAGCCAACAGGATACCAGGTACCACCACCAGCATAATCCCGAGTTGCACCAGCAGAGTTGTCAGCAAAATCAGGATGAACAGACGCGGCAGAATCGGCGCACTGGCTCCGATAGCGCGAAGGGCGCTGACGCGATGACCCGCTGAAATTAGTTGAATCATCAGCAACACACCGCCGGCCATCACGGCATTGCCGATCAGCCCTGAAAACGTGGAGGCCGCAGAGGCGCGCAACAGGATCTGCTGCTGCTCCGGCGTCATGTTTTGCACCAGTTCGAACAAACCTACGCTTCCCGCCAGATTATCCCCTTCACTCAGCTGTGCAATCTGCGCATCGCTGGGTGAGAAGGCATGCCCCAATACCACCGTGATGAACGCGCACAGGAGCGAGATCAGCAGGATGGTTAAAAATTGATTACGGAAAAAATTCCCGGTGTCACGGTATACGGACTGCGCCGTGATAGACATGCACTCTCCTTGAGTTCTGCAGGTGTTGTTAAGCGTGCAATTGTACCCTGGATAACCGCGCAGTGGCAGCATCATGGGGTGTATGGAAAAGCATATCTTTGTAAAGCCAGAGTAATTTGAACAACAAATCCACAGCGTGAGGACGCTGTTCCCGCAAAAATGAAGAAAATATTTTCAGAGTGTAAATATTGCAAAATTGATCTGAACAAGAATAACCAGGATTTTGAATGCCACTTCTAACTTAATCTGGATCAATAAATGTTAAATTACACGGCCTAATGTGATCCAGGTTGGATCACTTATTACTCCAATGTAGGTATATTCGTGACGCATTTATAACCATAACGATGGAGCGGATATGAAAAAGTTAACAGTGGCGGCATTGGCAGTTAGTACACTTCTCTCTGGCAGCGTTTATGCACATGAAGCCGGTGAGTTTTTTATTCGCGCGGGGTCGGCGACGGTAAGACCTTCAGAAGGCGCGGATGGGACTTTAGGTCATTTGGGCGGCTTTAACGTCAGCAACAACACGCAGTTGGGGCTGACATTCACTTACATGGCGACCGACAACATTGGTGTTGAACTGTTGGCGGCAACGCCGTTTCGTCATAAGGTAGGCACGCAGATGACCGGTGATATCGCCACCGTTCACCATCTGCCGCCAACCCTGATGGCGCAGTGGTATTTCGGTGACTCCAGCAGCAAACTGCGTCCGTATATTGGTGCTGGTGTTAACTACACCACATTCTTTGATACTAAATTTAACGATGACGGTCAGGATGCAGGACTATCCGATCTCAGTCTGAAAGATTCATGGGGTGTGGCAGGTCAGGTCGGTCTCGATTACCTCATCAACCGTGACTGGCTGATCAACATGTCGGTGTGGTACATGGATATTGATACCGAAGCAAAATATAAATCTAACGGCGCAGTGTTGCCGGAAGGTCGTTACAACGACAATATCCGTCTCGACCCCTGGGTATTTATGTTCTCTGCAGGCTATCGTTTCTGATAACGAAAACGGCAGAACAAAGCGGGCGCATTCAGCCCGCTTTTTTTATGCGCCACGTGCAGAACTGCTATCTTTTCTGAAAGGCACGTTCTGTGAGTAATGCACCATGAAACACCCCTCGTTTTTGCTGGAACAAAAAATTGCGGCGCTTGAGCAACTGCCATGTGGCTTATCTGACAGAAGGGGATGATTAACCGTCTGACCTGTACTGTGTCGGTAAAATCGAATACCGTAGTGATAACAACGTGTTGATGTTCAGGGTGCCTTGGTGAAAATTGTGCAGGACAGTTTAAGAAACAGACAGGCACTTATTATTTCAGCGTTGATCACGCTGCTTTTTACGTCGCTTTTCCTGTTCATTATCTATGAGCAGCGACTGGCGGCCGTCAATGAAGGGATGAACCGTCTGCAAACGCGGATGCTCGATATCTTTAATGATAATGAAATGATCGCCGATGCCACCGGTGTGCGCTACCGGCAGATCAAAACTGCCGGCCAGTGTGGGGAGATGTCACAATTTACTCCCCGTGGAGAAGCCTGGGGAATTAACGCCGACAGTAAACGCATTCACTCCGCATCGGGAGCAATGGTGGCGCGTAAGCCGACTGTCAACGCGCTGTGTATGTTTGCCGCCGCTGAGTTTATTCGCAGCAGGGTGAATGCACTCAATCCGGGAAATTTCGATGCCCATCGCTATATTATTGCCGATGATGCGAGCTATTTTTACTGGTTTACTCCCGCCGATGCTAAAGCATTTGATTATCACACGTCGAAGATGGCGCGAAATATTTCCAGCTTCTTTCTCCCTCCCGTCGATTTTTATACCCGTCTGCTGGAAAAGAGCGTCAAAACGAAGGCATTGAGCTCGACAGATTTTTATGACGATAGGATCACGGATGAAAAAGCCTTTAGCGTCGTGAGTTATATCTACGACCTCTCCGGCAATGAAATTTCCGACCATATCGTGGGCTATCTGGTTTACGACCATGCGAAGCCGGAACTTCAGGAAGCCCTGGGCGATGCTTTTGATCGGCAGGTACCGCACGGGCTGAATGTTTCGCTGGTGAATACCCTGAATCAGCAGTCGCTGTGCCTGTCGGGAGACTGTCATAAACGCCCGGAAATCGCTTTTAAGGTACTCTCTGAAAAGTACGTTATTCACTACGCTATCTCGCTCAGCGGCTTTGCAATGCATGACACCCAGGCTGGGCTGCTGATCCTGATGGCTCCGTTCTTCTTTGTGCTGATTATGATGGGACTAAAAACCTGGCTGAACGAGAGCGACCTGAAAATCTACATCGACTCGTTGACGGGGTGCTTCAACCGTAAAATCCTCGACATCATCAAGCGGCGGGATCTCTCGAACAGTTCAGTGGTGCTGGTTGATTGCAATAAATTTAAAGCGATTAACGATACCTGGGGGCACGTTGCTGGCGACAGAGCACTACAGATCATCGCCAACCGGATGCTGTCCAACACCCGCACCAGTGACGATCTGGTGATTCGTACCGGTGGGGATGAATTTGTGATCGTGCTGTATCAGGCGAAAACTGCCGATGCGGTCGCCATTGCTGAGCGTATCGCCCACCAAATCAATGCGTATCAGTTTATCGTGCAGGATACGCAGGTGCCGCTCTCCATTTCCTGGGGCGTTGCCGAAGTGATCGCGGGGATCGATGATGCTATTCAGAATGCGGATGGCGAGATGTACAAAATGAAGCAGACTAAAGGATAAGACCGCCAGCGGGAGTCTGGCGGTCAAGGGGAATTACCGGCGGGTAGCGGCTTTTAACCCGCTGACGAATGTCTTCAGTTCTGTGAGTATCTGCTCGGGTTGCGCGACGTTCTTTTCGATGATTTTGACGATCGCTGAGCCGGAGATCGCCCCTGCGGCACCCGCATCAATGGCGGCAGAAACCTGGTCCGGTGCCGAAATGCCAAAACCCTGCAAAGAAGGTGCAGCATTGTACTCTTTCAGCTTTTCTACCAGATGATGAAGCGGTAGCGCGGCGCGGTTTTCTGCGCCTGTTACGCCTGCCCGCGACAGCAGATAGGTATAACCCCGGCCATGGGAGGCAATCTGGCGCAGCAGGTCGTCATCGGCATTCGGCGGACAGATGAAGATCGGCGCAATGTTGTGGCGCAGCGCGGCCTGGCGGAATGGCGCGGACTCTTCAATCGGCACGTCAGCGACCAGCACAGAGTCGACGCCGACTTTTTCGCACTGTGCGTAAAACGCGTCAATGCCTTTGCTGAATACCAGATTCGCATACATCAGCAGACCAATGGGAATGGTGGAGTGCTTTTCGCGGATGGCGGCCAGCATCTCAAAACAGCGGGTCGGCGTAACGCCGGCGGCAAACGCGCGCAGCGTGGCGCTCTGAATGGTCGGGCCATCGGCGAGCGGGTCAGAGAACGGGATCCCTAACTCCAGCGCATCCGCACCCGCCTCAATCAGGGCATCGATAATTTTCAGTGACTGCTCAACGCCCGGGTCGCCGAGGGTCACGAAGGGAACAAAGGCACCTTCCTTGCGATCGTTCAGTCGTGCAAACAGGCTTTCATAGCGTTCCATCAGATTTCCCCTCGCGCTTTCAGAATATCGTGTACTGTGAAAATATCTTTGTCACCGCGTCCGGAAAGGTTAACCACCAGCAGTTGCTCTTTTTCCGGATCTTCACGCATCATTTTCAGCGCGTGGGCCAGGGCGTGTGACGACTCGAGCGCCGGAATAATGCCTTCGTGCAGACAGAGCGTTTTAAACGCGTCCAGCGCTTCGTCATCGGTGATCGACACGTAGTCGGCGCGACCGATGCTGTTCAGATACGCATGCTGTGGTCCGACGGACGGGAAGTCGAGACCCGCAGAGATGGAGTAGGATTCCTCGATCTGTCCCTCTTCGGTCTGCATCATTGGCGCTTTCATGCCGAAATAGATCCCAACGCGGCCGTGCTTCAACGGCGCACCGTGTTCACCGGTTTCAATTCCGTGACCGCCCGGCTCCACGCCAATCAGTCCCACGTCTGGTTCATTGATGAAATCGGCAAACATCCCGATGGCGTTGGAGCCGCCGCCCACGCAGGCGATCACCGCATCCGGCAGGCGACCCTCTTTTTCGAGGATCTGTACTTTGGTCTCTTCGCCAATCATACGCTGGAACTCACGTACAATGGTCGGGAACGGGTGTGGACCTGCTGCGGTACCCAGCATATAGTGCGCGGTTGCATAACTGCCGGACCAGTCGCGTAGCGCTTCGTTACAGGCATCTTTTAGCGTGGCCGAGCCGCTATGTACCGGAATCACTTCGGCACCCATCAGGCGCATACGGAAGACGTTTGGCGACTGACGCTCGACGTCTTTCGCTCCCATGTAGATACGGCATTTCAGGCCGAGCAGGGCGCTGGCGAGCGCCGAAGCCACCCCGTGCTGTCCTGCACCCGTTTCGGCAATAATCTCAGTTTTACCCATGCGTTTTGCCAGCAACGCCTGACCTAACACCTGGTTGGTTTTATGTGCGCCGCCGTGCAGCAGATCTTCACGCTTCAGGTAAAGCGTGGTGCGGGTTCCGGCCGTAATGTTCTGACATTTGGTCAGCGCGGTGGGACGCCCCGCGTAGTTCTTCAGCAGATCGGTGAACTGGGCCTGAAACTCGGGATCTTTTTGCGCACTGACGAACGCGTCTTCCAGTTGACGCAGAGCAGGCATCAGAATCTGTGGCACATACATGCCACCGAATTCACCAAAATAGGGATTGAGTAATGTTGTCATGTCCTTTTCCTTAATATGCGCGCAGTGTCTGAAATACCGAAGCCAGAAGGCGTGCATCTTTGATGCCCGGCTGTGACTCTACACCAGAATTAAAATCGAGACCGGCACAGCCGGCTTTCGCCGCGTCGACGCAGTTATCCGCGCCAAGACCACCCGCCAGCAATACGTTATCCAGCGACTGTCCTTGCAGTAACGACCAGTCAAAACGCTGACCGCTACCGCCCTGGCCGTTATCCAGCACGTACTTGTCCACATGCTGATAATCGCGGGCCGGGAGGGTGTCGCCGACGCTCAGCGCTTTCCAGATCTGTACGTCGTCAGGCAGCGCGGCGCGCAGGGCATCAACGTACGCCTGGTCTTCGCGACCATGCAGTTGTACGGCTTTCAGCGAAAGCTGCGTCGCTTTTTCGCAGACGTCGGCGATATCATGGTTGCGAAATACGCCGACATAATGCAGCGGGGCGGCGGACCGCACCGCGCGTGCCTGCTCATCGCTGACAAAGCGTGGAGAAGATGGGACAAAGATCAGTCCGCCATAAATCGCGCCGGATTCACAGGCGGCTTTGGCATCTTCCGGACGCGTCAGGCCGCAGACTTTATTTTCTCCGAGCAGTACACGGCGCACGGCGGCGTTGAGATCGTCATGCGCCATCAGCGCGGAACCAATCAGGAAACCATTGGCAAAGTGGCTCAGTTCACGGACCTGGGCGTAAGTATTGATCCCTGATTCACTAATCACCGTCACACCCTGACCCAGTTTCGGTGCCAGTTGCCGGGTACGATTCAAATCAATCGACAGATCGCGCAGGTCGCGATTGTTAATCCCGACCACTTTCGCGCCGAGCGCAATGGCGCGTTCCAGTTCGGCCTCATTACTGACTTCCGTCAGCACGCCCATGTTCAGGCTGTGTGCCACGGCAGAAAGCTGGCGATACTGCTCGTCGTCGAGAACGGAAAGCATCAGCAGGCAGGCGTCCGCCTGATAATAGCGCGCAAGGTAGATCTGGTAAGGGTCGATAATAAAGTCCTTACACAGAATCGGCTGCGGCGCGATGCGGCTCACGATGGGCAGGAAATCAAAGCTGCCCTGGAAATACTTCTCGTCGGTCAGAACGGAAATGGCGGAGGCGTAATGCTTGTATACCCCGGCAATGCGCGCCGGGTCAAAGTCATTGCGGATCACGCCTTTGGACGGAGAGGCTTTCTTGCACTCCAGAATAAAGGCCGTACGTGTGCCCTGTAAGGCATCATAGAAATGACGCGAGCTGGGCTGAACGTCGTTCTGAAAACTGGCCAACGGTTGTTGCTGTTTGCGGGCTTCCACCCAGATCGCCTTGTCTGCGACGATTTTCGCTAAAACGGTTTGCATCATTTACCCTCTTGCCGCCAGAGCGGTGACTCGGTCATAAGCGGAACCACTGTGCAATACCTCGAGAACGGTTTGCGCATTAGCCTTGAGATCTTCTTCACCATGCAGTCGCATCAACATTGCGACGTTCGCGGCAACGGCAGCCTCGTGGGCGGCGTCACCTTTACCTTGTAGTAAGCGTGTCAGAATGTCACGGTTTTCTTCCGGCGTGCCGCCTGCCAGTTGTTCCTGATGGTAAGGGGTCAGGCCGAAGTCGTCCGCCGTCAGCTGATAGCTTTTGATCTCGCCATCATGCAGTTCCGCCACAATCGTCGGCGCATGCAGGGAGACTTCATCCATTCCGCCGCTGTGCACGACCGCTGCACGCTGGTAACCCAGCACCCGCAGGGTTTCGGCAATCGGCAGAACCAGTTCAGGGCTGTAGACGCCAATCAACGCCAGCGGCGGGTGCGCCGGGTTAATCAGCGGCCCCAGCACGTTGAACAACGTACGGGTCTTCAGCTGCTGACGTACCGGCATCGCGTGGCGGAAACCGGTGTGATATTTCGGCGCGAACAAGAAACAGACACCCAGGTCGTCCAGCGCCTGACGCGATCTGTCGGCATTCATATCAAGATTGATACCGAAGGCGGCCAGCAGATCCGACGAACCGGATTTACTGGAGACGCTGCGATTGCCGTGTTTAGCCACCTTCAGGCCGCACGCCGCTGCAACAAATGCGCTGGCGGTAGAGATATTAATGCTGTTGCTGCCGTCACCGCCGGTACCGACAATATCGGCGAACAGATAGTCCGGGCGTGGGAAGGGCGCGGCATTTTCCAGCAAAGCGGTTGCCGCACCGGCAATCTCATTCGGATGCTCACCACGAATCTTCATGCTGACCAGAGCGGCAGCCAGCTGTTCCGGCTTCAGTTCACCGCGCACGACGGCGGAGAACAGCTGGTGGCTTTCCTGCTGACTCAGGGTCTGCGCCTGATACAGTTTTTCGAGGATCGGCTGCAGCGTATTGGTCGGCTCCAGCTTCTGCTGCGCCCAGGCCAGCGTCTGTTCGAGCAGGCGTGCGCCCTGGGTGGTCAGAATGGACTCCGGATGGAACTGTAAACCGCAAACGCGATCGGCGTCGTGACGTACTGCCATCACCATACCGTTAAAGTGGGCGTTAATGGTCAGGCCAGCAGGAACGTTGCTGCCGATCAGAGAGTGATAGCGCGCAACCGGCAGTGGATTCGTCAGACCGGCAAACATAGCCTGTCCATCATGTTCAATGCTGGAGGCCTTACCGTGCAGGATCTCGCCGGCCTGGCCGACGTAGCCGCCATAGGCTTCGACAATCGCCTGATGTCCCAGGCAGATGCCGATAATCGGTAGCTTGCCACGCAGGCGCGTCAGCAGTTCCGGCATACAGCCCGCTTCACTGGGCACGCCTGGACCGGGAGAAAGTACCAGAACCGGGTTCTTCATGGTGGCGAGACGCTCAATCAGGGTCTGGGCCGGAATATGGTTACGGTAAATCACCACGTTGTGACCGTTGGTACGCAGCTGATCTGCCAGGTTATAGGTAAATGAGTCGATGTTATCGAGCAGCAGAATGTCAGCCATCAGAAAGTCTCCTGTGCGTGGTGCGCGGTGGCAATGGCACGCAGGACCGCGCGCGCTTTATTACGGGTTTCGTCGGCTTCTGACTGAGGGACAGAATCGAGCACAATACCGGCACCGGCCTGGACGGTGGCGATACCGTCTTCCACCAGTGCGGAACGGATCACAATGCAGGTATCCAGATCGCCGTGCGCGGTAAAGTAACCGACTGCGCCGCCATAGCTGCCGCGTCGACGGCCTTCCGCTTCGGCAATCAACTGCATCGCCCGTACTTTCGGTGCGCCGCTGAGGGTGCCCATGTTCATGCAGGCACGGTAGGCGTGCAGTACATCGAGATCGCTGCGCAGTTCGCCGACGACGCGGGAGACCAGGTGCATGACATAGGAATAGCGGTCAACCTTGGTCAGGTCGGCTACATAGCGACTGCCCGGCGTACAGATGCGGGCGAGATCGTTACGTGCCAGGTCAACCAGCATCAGGTGTTCGGAAAGTTCTTTATGATCGGTGCGCATCTCCAGCTCAATGCGGCTGTCGAGATCGCGATCAAGCGAACCGTCGGCACGACGACCGCGAGGACGCGTGCCGGCAATCGGGTAGATTTCAATCTGGCGGCTGGTGGCATCGTATTTCAGCGAGCTTTCCGGCGACGCGCCGAACAGGGTGAAATCGTTGTCCTGCATAAAGAACATGTATGGGCTGGGATTGCTTTTCTTCAGCACATAATAAGCCGCCAGCGGCGACGGGCAGGGCAGAGAGAAGCGACGGGACGGAACCACCTGGAAAATTTCCCCGGCGCGAATCGCTTTTTGCATTGAGCGCACCACAGCACCAAACTCTTCATCGCTCTGATTGCACTCGCAGCGCATCTGCGGCACGGGAACGACCGGCAACGGCGGCGCCGGTTCCGTCAACTGCTGGCTCAGACGGGCCAGTCGCGCAGTAAGGCGCTGTTTCTCAGCGTCATTATCGCTGAACAGACTGGCCTGAATGCGGGTGCTTTGTTTCTGATGGTCGATCACCATCAGCGTTTCCGCCAGATAGAAACAGTAGTCCGGGCAGCGGTTACCGGCTTCAAGCTGCGGTAAATCTTCGAAACCCGCAACCAGATCGTAAGCAAACAGGCCGCCGAAGAACATCGCTTCGCGCTCCTGCGCCGGGACGTTGACCAGTTCCTGCAACAGGCGGAAAGCGTCAAATACCGAGAGTGCGCACAGACGCGCATCCTCGTCTAATAGCGGGCTGACCGGTGGGAAACGCAGCACGCGTCCCCGGTCCTGATGCTCATTCTCAACGCCTGCGGGAAGTGCCGCATCCAGCAGCGCCAGCAGCGTTGCACCGTTATCGGTCAAGGCCTGAATGGTGACAGTGTCACCAAGGGCGGTAATGCGCAGCGCGCTATCCACCAGCAACAGGCTTTTGAGATCGTCTTTACTGTCGATATCCGCCGATTCCAGCAGCAGCGTTGCCGGTCGATCGCCGCAAACCTGATGGAACAACTCCGTCGGGTTTTTACGATAGGCGGCGTCGCAGGTAATGAGTTCGAGTGTCGGTTTTGATGTCTGCATTGTTGTTCTCATTAATTTTGTTCAAAAAAAAGCCCGCTCTGTTGGCGGGCCGGGTATCTGGTGGCGATCTACACGCGAAATACACTGCCCGAAATCAGGAAGTGCGCCACCCACCGTGCAGAACAAATGTTGCTTTCATTTCGATACCCTTTTGCTTGTGAACTTTCGTACTAGTTAACTGGTTCGATAGGTTATTGTCAACACCTGATTTCAGTAAATTTGCCGGAACCGTTATGATGCGCAGGAAAGACTATTTTTGAGAGACAGGAGTTCGCCTTGAGCGACACGAATTACGCTGTGATTTATGACCTGCACAGTCACACAACGGCATCCGATGGACGACTGACGCCAGAGGCGTTAGTCCATCGCGCCGTCGAGATGCGCGTAGGCACGCTGGCGATTACTGACCATGACACCACAGCCGCGATCCCCGCGGCAAGCGAAGAAATTTCACGTTCTGGCCTCGCGCTGAATCTGATCCCTGGCGTTGAGATCTCGACAGTCTGGGAGAATCACGAAATTCATATCGTGGGTCTGAATATCGACATTGAAAATCCGGCGATGTGCGCGTTTCTGGCGCAACAGACGGAACGCCGCCAGCAGCGCGCACGACTCATTGCCGACCGACTGGATAAAGCCCATATTCCTGGTGCGTGGGAAGGGGCGTTGCGCCTTGCCGACGGGGGCGCGGTGACCCGCGGTCATTTTGCCCGTTATCTGGTGGAGTGCGGCAAAGCGACCACCATGGCGGATGTCTTTAAAAAATATCTCGCACGCGGGAAAACAGGATACGTTCCGCCACAGTGGTGTACAATAGAACAAGCTATTGATGTCATTCATCATTCTGGCGGCAAGGCGGTACTGGCTCATCCTGGTCGGTACGATCTTAGCGCTAAGTGGCTGAAAAGACTGGTGGCGTATTTTGCGCAACATCGCGGTGATGCGATGGAAGTCGCACAGTGCCAACAGTCCCCCAATGAGCGTACGCAACTGGCCACGCTCGCCCGCCAGCATCAGCTATGGGCATCGCAAGGGTCTGATTTTCATCAGCCTTGTCCGTGGATCGAGTTGGGTCGCAAGCTCTGGTTGCCGGCAGGCGTTGAAGGCGTCTGGCAGACGTGGGAGCAGCCGCAGAACACCACAGTGAGGGAAGTATGAGCCAGTTTTTTTATATTCATCCTGATAACCCACAGCAGCGTCTGATCAACCAGGCGGTTGAGATTGTGCGTAAGGGTGGGGTGATTGTGTATCCAACCGATTCCGGCTATGCGCTCGGTTGTAAAATTGAAGACAAAGGCGCGATGGAACGGATTTGCCGTATTCGTCAGTTGCCGGACGGGCACAACTTCACCCTGATGTGCCGCGATTTGTCCGAGTTGTCGACCTATTCGTTTGTCGACAACGTGGCCTTTCGCCTGATCAAAAACAATACGCCGGGTAACTACACCTTCATCCTGAAAGGGACGAAAGAGGTACCGCGTCGGCTGTTGCAGGAAAAACGCAAGACCATCGGTCTGCGCGTGCCGTCAAACCCGATCGCGCTCGAACTGTTGCAGGCGTTGGGCGAGCCAATGCTCTCCACCTCGCTGATGCTACCGGGCAGTGAATTTACCGAGTCCGATCCGGAAGAAATTAAAGATCGCCTGGAAAAACAGGTCGATCTGATTATCCATGGCGGTTATCTGGGCCAACAGCCAACAACAGTGATTGATTTAACCGATGACTCCCCGGTTGTCTTGCGCGAAGGCGTCGGAGATGTAAAGCCTTTCATGTAAAGGCGTGACGTTAACAAAACAGGGCTATGGAAAAGCGTGAATTCCAGCCGTTCGTGGAAGTGAACTGGATCCACAACACCGAAACCTTCGGCGTGAAGATGGGCGGCACGAAAGTCAGCCGTGACGGGGCACGTAATCTGGGCGAAATCCGTACCGGGGTGGAAGGAAAAGTGAATAACCGTCTGAGCGTCTGGGCAACGTGGGTGTGCAGATGGGGGATAAAGGCTACAGCGACATCCAGGGAATGCTGGGGATAAAATACAGCTGGTAACAGAAACGCTGTGCAGAACTGAAAAAGAGTCGGGAAACCGGCTCTTTTTTTATGGGTTCCCATGGCATCATTCTGTCGTAAAAGATAAAGAAGTCTATATTTTGACACCAGTCGAAAGATATTCATCCCCCCCACGCGGGAAATTAATATTACTGGCGAATGCGTTATCAGACGATTTAATAATTTATAATATTCTTAATTGAGGTGCGGGTTTTCTTAAAGAGAAAACAGAGAGAAAAGATAAGTCTCGATAAAATCGACATAAAAAGCAGACGGCCTTGAGAATTTACCTGAAAAGGCAGTTAAGGAAACCTACCCGCGCCTGAAGCGTGCTTCCCCCTCTATTGACTCGCTATCGGCGAAATGTAAAATTGCATCCAGAATACAATACAGTTAAAGAGTGCTGAACAAACATTACTGAATTCACGCATTACCTGATTAGCACAGAAATACTGTGCAGATATTTTCTGTCCATATTTGTGGGTAAATAGAATATTTCATTTAGCTGTAATTTACATCTGTATGTAGCTTTTCGGATATTTCTTCTGAAAGGCTTGGTTTTATTTCCCCTAAAACTGCCTGCAGCGCTTTTATACATTTTTATAAAAATAATGACCAGAATGGGCAGGTCCAGATATATAACGAGTGTGTAACATGAACAAAGTATTCCGTGTTGTCCGAAATGAAGCCACTGGCGCGTGGGTTGCAGCACCTGAGTTCGCAAAGACCCAGGGAAAACGCAAGGGGCGTCGCGCAATGACTGGACTGGTCATGACTCTCGCCACACTGGTATCGACTCTCTCTGGCGTGGCGTCGTCGGTCGCTGCAACGATCACGATTCAGCCGGGCGACACCGCTTATCTGTCGCAAATCTATGGTACTGGCGCAACGCAGACGACCCGATTGGCCGATCTCATTTTTAATGGTACCAGCACCGCACCCGCAACGCTTATTGTCGACAGGAATACGACACTGGATTCAGACAGTTGGTTGTTCAATGCAACTGGTAATGCCGTTAACCAGATTACCCTGAGTGGAAGCCGCAGAGCGGTGATTAAACTGCTGGATGGTATTGATATGACCATCAGTAAATCCGTGGGCGGGGCTGTTTACAATTCCGGTACTGCGTCGGGGATAGTGTATGAGCTCGGCAACGGCAGCCAACTGCGCTTTGTCGATAACCATGCCAATAATAGTTATCGTAGCCTTATCATCTCAAATTCTGATGTGGTTTTTCGGGGGGCGAACGGGACGGTCGTCTTTGACAACAACAGTGCATACACCTATGACCCCGCGATAGATACCACCGACGCTGACATTGTATTTGAGGGCAACGCCACGCTGACCAATAACGTCAATTATGGTATTGCCGGCGGCGTTATGCGGACGCATTACACCGGCGACATGATTTTCAGTGGCCCGGATGCCACCGTTATTATTGGCAATAACAGCGCAATCAGTTCCGGTGGCGCGCTGTTTTCCGATGGCAATGTACAGTTCTATGGTAACGCGGATATCTATGGCAACCGGGCGGTAAAAGATACCGCGGGCGCTATCGTTGCACAAACCGGTCTGGTGATGGAAACGAACGGCACCGATGGCATTCACGTGCATGGAAACTATTCCAATAGGGAGTCGGCGGGCGCGATTCTGATCGGCAATGGGACAAATTACACGGGCAAGAGCCTGCTGCATGCGAAAAACAGCGATATCCAGTTCTACAACAATTACACCCAGGTCGGTAACGGTGCGACCCCCAGTCTGACCAACGCGGTTGCCAACGCCATCAATATTCGCCAGCCGAACGGGACTATGAATATCGCGGCTGAAGCCGGACGTCAGGTACTGTTTCGCGATCCGATCACGAGTTTCAATGCCAACGGAACGGCAGTGAATGTGATTGTCGGGATCAACACGACGAATGGTAGCGACATAACCGACGGGAAAATCACCTTTACTGGCGAAGATTTCACGGCCGGTTCCCTGAGTACACAATCGCGGATTTATGCCAATACCACCGTGTATGGTGGTGAACTGGAGCTGAAGGACAATGCTCAGTACGGCATGAACACCAGCAACACCCGTTTTACATTGCGGGACGGAGCAACGTTAGTCTCCACCGGTACGGCGGCAAATACGGTGAATGGGCTTTCATCCGGCACCATGACTTTCGCCGATGGTTCGCTGATTAAAAGCCGTGGCGACAGCAAACTGAATCTGAACGCCGGTAGCCGTCTGATCGGTACCGCAACAGGTGATACGGTGACAATTGAAACCGACGGGGATGACCAACTGACACTCGGCGGCGTTCTGTCTGGACCGGGAAAACTGGAAAAGGCAGGCACAGGCACGTTATCTACCGCTAATGCCAATCAGTTTCTCAACACAGGAGGATTCAATGTCAGAGAAGGGACGCTGAACGCGCAAAACATGGCGCAGAGCTTTAGTTCGCTGGATATCCAGAAGGACGCGCTGATGACGATGGGCAACAGCGGGGCAAACCTGACGATCACCGATCGCGCTATGATTGCCGGTGCACTGGAAAACGTTCAGACGCTGAATAAAACGGGCGGCGGCGATCTGCAGATTGCGAATTCAGTGACGGCTAACCGATTCGATATGTCCGGTGGCACGCTGAAAATTGATGCAGGTAAAACGCTGAACATTGTGGCTGACGGCAAACTGGGTAATGACGTTGCCACACAGGTTGATATCGCCAGCGACCCGGCCCTGAGCGCCAATACACTGGCGCTGTTGGGCAACAATACCCTGGATATCACTGGCTACGCACCACGGACCGATGAGAACCTGTATACCCTTGTCCATACTCAGAACGGGATCAGCGGTGATTTTAGCTATACCGTTGCCGGGCAGGCGTTGCAGGACTATGTCGATATCGACCACTTCCTGATCGGATGGGCGAGGAAAGATGAGGACAGCAAAAATATCATCGCGAAATTTGGTCTGGTCTGGTTAAACACCGAAAATGCCAGTGCTCACGGTACGTTCAATATTACAGGCAGCAACAGTTTCACGCTGGGCGATACCCTAAAAGATAACCTGAACACCGGCGCATTCGCTTTCGGCTGGGACGGCAAAAGCCTCAGTAAAATGGGCAACGGCACGTTAATTTTTTCCGCCATTAATGGCTATACCGGCAGCACCACCGTCAATGCGGGCACACTGCGGACCGATATCGCCAACACGTTGAACAGCAGCAGTGACATCATTATTAACAATGGTGTGCTCGATCTTAACGGTAACGACCAACAGGTTAATCGCCTGAGTGGCAGCGGCGGTACGCTTTTGTTGAATGGCGCCACGCTGACAGCCGTCAACGACAGCGACAACACCCGTTTCGAAGGTGATATCACCAATGGCTCTGTTGCTGGCGGCCACTTTATCAAAACCGGTGAAGGTAGCCTGACGCTGGCGGGACAAACAAACTGGACCACAGACACTGAACTGAATGCAGGTGAGCTTATCCTCGATGGCGTCAACGGCGGTGCGCGCCTGACCAGCAACATCATTGGTGCCAGCGGTAGCAGTTTGACCCTGCAAAATGGCGCACAACTGACTGGCTGGATCGACCCGACCGATGTAGACATTGATGCGGCCAGCCGCTGGAACATGACCGCCGACTCGCTGATTAACAGCCTGAGCAATGCCGGGACGATCGCGATCTCCGCCCCCACCAGTAATGATGTCAAAACCCTGACCGTGGAAGGGGACTACACCGGTAACGACGGTCTGATTGCGATGAACACGGCTCTGGGTGGTGATGACTCCCCCACGGACAAACTGACCGTGCGCGGCGATAGCGTGGGTAACACCCGGGTGACGGTGAACAATGTCGGCGGAACGGGCGCGCAGACGGTAAACGGTATTGAACTGGTGCAGGTCGACGGCAATTCTGGCGGTAACTTTGCCCTGACCACCGGCACCGTGGAAGCCGGGGCGTATGTTTATACGCTGGCAAAAGGCACAGGCAGTGCGGCGAAAAACTGGTACCTGACCAGCAAATGGGCCGGCTCTGTCTCGCCACAGGAGCCGAAGGCTCCGGTGGTTGACCCGGGCGCAGCGGATGCACTGCGCCCCGAAGCAGGCAGCTATATCAGCAATATCGCAGCGGCCAACACGCTGTTCAACACCCGTCTGCACGACCGTCTCGGTGAACCGCAGTACACCGACGCGCTGAAAGGCGAGGGGCTGGCAGCCAGTATGTGGATGCGTCACGTCGGCGGGCACGAACGGTCTTCTGCCGGTGACGGCCAGTTGAAAACCCGGAGCAACCGCTATGTGCTACAGCTGGGCGGCGACATCGCGCAGTGGAGCACCGACGGCACCGATCGCTGGCATCTGGGCGTGATGGGGGGCTACGCGAATGCGCACAGCAACACCCGTAGCGACCGCGCCGGTTACGGTTCAGACGGACGCATCAGCGGTTACAGCGCCGGGCTGTACGGCACCTGGTATCAGAACGACGCGGACAAAACCGGGGCGTATGTCGACAGCTGGATGTTGTACAACAGGTTCGACAGCCGCGTGGAAGCGGATAACCGCGAAGGCGACAGCTATGACTCGAAGGGACTGACGGCGTCACTGGAAGCGGGTTACACCCTGAAAGCCGGGGAGTTCAACGGCAGCCAGGGCACGCTGAACAGCTGGTACGTACAGCCGCAGGCGCAGGTCACCTGGATGGGCGTGAAGGATAGCGCACATACCCGGAAAGACGGTACCCGTATCGAAACCCAGGGCGACGGCAACATTCAGACGCGTCTGGGCGTGAGAACGTACCTGAACAGCCACCATAAAATGGACGACGGCCAACAGCGTGAATTCCAGCCATTCGTGGAAGTGAACTGGATCCACAACACCGAAACCTTCGGCGTGAAGATGGGCGGCACGAAAGTCAGCCGTGACGGGGCACGTAATCTGGGCGAAATCCGCACCGGGGTGGAAGGAAAAGTGAATAACCGTCTGAGCGTCTGGGGTAACGTGGGTGTGCAGATGGGGGATAAAGGCTACAGCGATACCCAGGGAATGCTGGGGATAAAATACAGCTGGTAACAGACGCGGCGTGCTGATTCATGTCCCCAGTCTGCGTTAACGCGAGGTGAAGTAAACTTGATGGATCATTTAGTCTAAAATTCGTGTAGTATGTGCGGCCACGAATCACGATATGTGACATGTTGTTCGCCATATTGTGTCACATGAGAGAGACGGAATAATGCGTTAACCGGGATATCTATGGTTAACGCATTGTTTTTGCATGTATACCCGGACGCCTGTGAAGGCGACACCTGAAGGAAGCTCTATGAGCGAAAAGTTACAGAAAGTGCTGGCGCGTGCTGGCCACGGCTCCCGCCGTGAAATTGAATCCATCATTGCAGCTGGTCGCGTCAGTGTAGACGGCAAAATTGCCACGCTGGGCGATCGCGTTGAAGTGACGCCTGGTCTGAAAATTCGTATCGACGGTCACCTGATTTCGGTGAAAGAGTCGGCGGAACAAATTTGTCGCGTTCTGGCCTATTACAAGCCAGAAGGTGAACTGTGTACGCGTAACGACCCGGAAGGTCGTCCAACCGTCTTCGATCGCTTACCGAAACTGCGCGGCGCGCGCTGGATTGCGGTAGGGCGTCTGGACGTCAATACCTGCGGTCTGCTGCTGTTCACCACCGATGGTGAACTGGCGAACCGTTTGATGCACCCGAGCCGTGAAGTTGAACGTGAATATGCGGTGCGCGTCTTTGGCCAGGTTGATGATGCCAAACTGCGCGATCTGAGCCGTGGCGTTCAACTGGAAGATGGCCCGGCGGCGTTCAAAACCATCAAGTTCAGCGGTGGTGAAGGGATCAACCAGTGGTACAACGTCACCCTGACCGAAGGGCGCAACCGCGAAGTGCGTCGCCTGTGGGAAGCCGTTGGCGTGCAGGTAAGTCGCCTGATCCGCGTCCGCTACGGTGATATTCCGCTGCCGAAAGGTCTGCCGCGCGGCGGCTGGACGGAACTGGATCTTGCTCAAACCAACTATCTGCGCGAACTGGTGGAACTGGAGCCGGAAACTGCCTCGAAGGTGGCGGTGGAAAAAGATCGTCGTCGCATGAAGGCGAATCAGATTCGTCGTGCGGTGAAACGCCATAGCCAGGTGAGCGGTGGTCGCCGTACGGGCGGTCGCAACAACAACGGTTAACGCTTTTGTAGGCCTGATAAGCGTAGCGCCATCAGGCAATTGCGCGGTGCCGGATGGCACCGCAAGCGCCTTATCCGCCCTGGTTCAGTAATCGATACCCATCTGGGCTTTGACGCCCGCCTCAAAAGCGTGTTTGACCGGACGCAGTTCACTGACGGTATCGGCCAGCTCGAGAATATCCCGATGGCAGCCGCGACCCGTGATGATCACCGTCTGGTGAGACGGGCGCGCGTTCAACGCGCTAATGACTTCTTCAAGCGGCAGATAGTCGTACGCCACCATATAGGTCAGCTCGTCCAGTACCACCATGTCCAGCTGCGGATCGGCAAGCATCCGTTTGCCATGTTCCCACACCGCCAGGCAGGCCGCCGTGTCGGCCTCGCGATTCTGAGTTTCCCAGGTAAACCCGGTCGCCATCACCTGAAATTCGACGCCGTGTGGTTCCAGCAGGTTACGCTCGCCGTTGGGCCAGGTCCCCTTGATAAACTGCACGACACCGACCTTTTTACCGTGTCCCACCGCGCGAGTAGCCGTGCCGAAGGCGGCGGTGGTTTTTCCTTTCCCGTTACCGGTGAAAACAATTACGATGCCGCGCTCGTCCTGAGCCTGGGCCACCCGGGCGTCAACCCGGTCTTTTACGCGCTGCTGGCGCTGTTGATAACGTTCTTCACTCATTGGGCGATTCCTGGTTTGCGGCCCGGTTGGGCATCGAAGGTCATGCCGGTTTTGCGGCGGCTGTCATCGCCCATAAGCCACAGATACAGCGGCATAATATCGGCGGGTGTTTTGAGCTTTTGTGGATCCTCCGTCGGAAAGGCGTTGGCGCGCATTCCGGTACGGGTACCGCCCGGGTTGATGCAGTTCACGCGCAGCGGGCGGTTTTGATACTCGTCCGCCAGTACCTGCATCATACCTTCGGTGGCAAATTTAGAGGCGGCGTAGGCCCCCCAGTTGGCACGGCCCTGTTGACCGACGCTGGAGGAGGTGAAGACTAACGATCCGGAATCTGACTTAAGTAATAAAGGAAGGAATGCCTGGGTCAGCATAAACGTCGCGTTGACGTTGACCTGCATCACCTGTTGCCAGACCTGCGGGTCCTGCTCGATCATCGGGCAGACGTCACCCAGCAATCCGGCATTGTGTAAGACGCCATCCAGATGTGGATACAGTCCAGCCACGCGCTGCGCCAGCTGATGGCAATCGTCCGCTGTACAGGTTAACAGATCGAGCGTAAACCACGATGGCTGATGCCCCGTTTGCTGGGTCATCATTTCAGCGACGTGGCGCAATTTCTCATCATTTCGGCCGAGCAAAATAACGCTGGCACCGTAGCGCGCATAGGTCAGGGCCGCTTCGCGACCAATGCCATCGCTGGCACCCGTCACCAGAATAATGCGATCCTGCAGCAGATCTTGTTTTGGTTGATAATGCATGGGGACTCCTCGGCGACATGCCAGGTCGCTCTGCTTCTCGTTAGTGTGTCGGGTTTATGCCTGAAACAAGACCCAATTTCAATCAGCCAACGGCGATAAGGCCCTGAAATGAACACTTTGTCATACTTTTTTCCATTCGCATATCCCGCGAGACGACGCATTACGCCTGATGTACACTGAGCCAATGCTAAGTGGTTTAACCAAGGTGGGACGTGTGGAATTGTTGTCTGAATATGGGTTGTTTTTAGCAAAAATCGTGACCGTTGTGCTGGCTATCGCGGCGATTGCCATCATTATCGCGAATGTTGCCCAACGTAAGCGCCAGCGTGGCGAACTGCGGGTTACCAACCTCAGCGAACAATATAAAGAGATGAAGGATGAACTGGCGATGGCGCTGCTGGATAGCCATCAACAGAAACTCTGGCATAAAGCGCAAAAAAAGAAGCACAAGCTGGAAGCGAAAGCCGCCAAAGTGAAAGCGAAGCAGGGCGACAGTGGCTCGTTGGATACGCCGCGCGTCTGGGTACTGGATTTTAAAGGCAGTATGGATGCCCATGAAGTCAGCTCCCTGCGCGAAGAGGTGACGGCCGTTCTGGCGGTGGTGAAACCGCAGGATCAGGTGGTGGTACGTCTGGAAAGCCCCGGCGGTGTTGTCCACGGCTATGGTCTCGCCGCATCGCAATTGCAACGCTTACGCGATAAGAAAATCCCGCTGACCGTGACGGTGGATAAGGTCGCCGCGAGTGGCGGCTACATGATGGCCTGCGTGGCGGACAAAATTGTCTCTGCCCCCTTTGCCATTGTCGGCTCGATTGGCGTGGTCGCTCAGATCCCCAACTTCAACCGCTTCCTGAAAGGAAAGGATATCGATATTGAGTTGCATACCGCCGGACAATACAAACGGACCCTGACGCTGTTGGGAGAGAACACGGAAGAAGGGCGGCAGAAGTTTCGTGAGGATTTGAACGAAACCCATCTTCTGTTTAAAGATTTTGTCCATCGTATGCGTCCGACTCTGGACATTGAGCAGGTCGCCACGGGTGAACACTGGTATGGACAGCAGGCGCTGGATAAAGGACTTATTGACGAGATAAATACCAGCGACGAGGTGATCCTGGGATTGATGGAAGGACGAGAGGTGCTAAGCGTTCGTTATTTGCAGCGTAAGAAACTAGTGGATCGCGTGACGGGCAGCGCCGCTGAAAGTGCCGATCGTCTGCTGCTGCGCTGGTGGCAGCGCGGACAAAAACCGCTGATGTGAAAAACGTATCACTAACGAAAAACGCGAGGACTGAAAGCCTCGCGTTTTTGCTTTAATCGATCAGGTGGTACTTTTCAGAAAGCACATGCGCCAGATGTTTAAACATATTGAACACGGCCGTGCTCTTTGGCGTAGGTAAACCTTGCTCGTCTAAAAAGTAATCCCCACTGAAGACCAACACCCCATTTCGCTGGGTTACACCGGTAGCAACAATGCCGGCCAGCGTATCTTCATGCTCACGAATGATTTTGTTGGCTTCAATCAACAGCGTTTCGCGATCGATAGGTTGTGTCTCTTTGCGCATTTTTTACTCCTTAAACAAGGACATTAGTCTACGCCGCCCGACTCTTTTGGGCAAATATTCCTGAGCGTGTACAGGGGGTTGTCAACCTTTCCTGACTGGCAGGATCTAGTTTTGCATGCTAATAAAGTTGCGTAACGAATTTTATCAGGTACAGTGTGACGCTTTCGTCAACCAGGCAACAGATTTGCTTGACATTCGACCGAAATTCCGTCGTGCTATAGCGCCTCTGTGCGAAAAAACCTGTTAACTCAGTCACCTGACTATTTTGTATACAGAGTCAGTACAAGGGGTTGATATCCGCAGACGCAGGGTCCATATCCGTGGCTCGTCGCCAGTGGAAGGTGTATCAACGTGCGACGCATTCCTGGAAGAATCAAATTAGGTAAAGGTGAATATGGGTAAAGCTCTTGTCATCGTTGAGTCCCCGGCAAAAGCCAAAACGATCAACAAGTATCTGGGTAATGACTACGTGGTTAAGTCCAGCGTTGGTCATATCCGTGATTTGCCGACCAGTGGCTCAGCAGCTAAAAAGAGCGCCGACTCTACCTCCACCAAAACGGCTAAAAAACCCAAAAAGGATGAACGTGGCGCGCTCGTCAACCGTATGGGGGTTGACCCGTGGCACAACTGGGACGCGCACTATGAGGTGCTGCCGGGTAAAGAGAAGGTCGTCTCTGAACTGAAACAACTGGCTGAAAAAGCCGACCACATCTATCTCGCAACCGACCTTGACCGCGAAGGGGAAGCCATTGCATGGCACCTGCGGGAAGTGATCGGTGGTGATGACACGCGGTACAGTCGCGTGGTGTTTAACGAAATTACGAAGAATGCGATTCGTCAGGCATTTGAAAAGCCGGGCGAACTGAACATTGATCGGGTTAATGCTCAGCAGGCGCGTCGTTTTATGGACCGCGTGGTGGGCTATATGGTCTCGCCGCTGTTGTGGAAAAAGATTGCCCGTGGCCTGTCTGCAGGCCGTGTACAGTCCGTGGCGGTGCGTCTGGTCGTTGAGCGTGAACGCGAAATTAAAGCGTTTGTTCCGGAAGAGTTCTGGGAAATTGACGCCAACACCACCACGCCTTCCGGCGATGCGTTGCCCTTACAGGTAACCCACCAGAACGACAAACCGTTCCGTCCGGTGAATCGCGAGCAGACGCTTGCGGCGGTGAGCCTGCTGGAGAAAGCACGCTACAGTGTTCTGGAACGTGAAGACAAGCCGACCAGCAGCAAGCCGGGCGCGCCATTTATCACCTCCACGCTGCAACAGGCAGCCAGTACGCGTCTCGGTTTTGGCGTGAAAAAAACCATGATGATGGCGCAGCGTCTGTATGAAGCGGGCTACATCACTTATATGCGTACCGACTCAACCAACCTGAGTCAGGATGCCGTAAACATGGTGCGTGGCTATATTGGTGATAATTTCGGTAAGAAATACCTGCCGGAAAGTCCGAATCAGTACGCCAGTAAAGAGAACTCGCAGGAAGCGCACGAAGCGATTCGTCCTTCTGATGTCTCCGTGCTGGCGGAAACGCTGAAGGATATGGAAGCCGACGCACAGAAATTGTATCAGTTGATCTGGCGTCAGTTTGTCGCCTGTCAGATGACCCCGGCGCAGTACGATTCCACCACGCTGACCGTTGGCGCGGGTGATTTCCGTCTGAAGGCGCGCGGTCGTATTCTTCGCTTCGACGGCTGGACGAAAGTCATGCCCGCGCTGCGTAAAGGTGACGAAGACCGGACGCTGCCGGCAGTCAATAAAGGGGATGCGCTGTCCCTGGTTGAACTGACCCCGGCTCAGCACTTCACCAAACCGCCAGCGCGCTTCAGCGAAGCCTCGCTGGTAAAAGAGCTGGAAAAACGCGGAATTGGCCGTCCGTCGACCTATGCGTCGATCATTTCGACCATTCAGGATCGTGGCTATGTGCGCGTGGAAAACCGCCGCTTCTATGCGGAAAAAATGGGTGAAATTGTCACCGACCGCCTGGAAGAGAATTTCCGCGAGCTGATGAACTATGATTTCACCGCGCAGATGGAAAATAGCCTCGACCAGGTCGCGAATCACGAAGCTGAATGGAAGGGCGTGCTCGACAACTTCTTCAGTGATTTTACTCAGCAACTGGACAAAGCCGAGAAGGATCCGGAAGAGGGCGGAATGCGTCCGAACCAGATGGTGTTGACCAGCATCGACTGCCCAACCTGCGGGCGTAAAATGGGAATTCGTACCGCCAGTACCGGCGTGTTCCTCGGTTGCTCCGGTTATGCGCTGTCGCCGAAAGAGCGCTGCAAGACCACCATTAACCTGGTGCCGGAAAACGAAGTCCTGAACGTGCTGGAAGGGGATGACGCGGAAACCAACGCCCTGCGCGCCAAACGTCGTTGCCAGAAATGCGGTACGGCAATGGACAGCTACCTGATCGATCCGAAGCGCAAGCTGCACGTCTGTGGTAATAACCCGACCTGCGACGGCTACGAGATCGAAGAGGGTGAATTCCGTATCAAAGGGTATGACGGTCCGATCGTTGAGTGCGAAAAATGTGGTTCTGAGATGCACCTGAAGATGGGGCGTTTCGGTAAGTACATGGCCTGCACCAACGACGAGTGTAAAAACACCCGTAAGATCCTGCGAAACGGTGAAGTTGCACCGCCGAAAGAGGATCCGGTTCCGCTGCCAGAATTGCCATGTGAAAAATCGGATGCTTATTTTGTGTTGCGTGATGGTGCAGCCGGCGTCTTCCTGGCCGCCAATACCTTCCCGAAATCCCGTGAAACACGTGCGCCGCTGGTGGAAGAGTTATTCCGTTTCCGTGACCGTCTGCCGGAGAAACTGCGTTATCTGGCCGATGCGCCTCAGCAGGATCCGGAAGGCAATAAAACGCTGGTGCGTTTTAGCCGTAAGACTAAGCAGCAGTATGTCGCCGCTGAAAAGGACGGGAAAGCCACCGGCTGGTCTGCCTTCTTTGTTGACGGTAAATGGGTCGAAGGCAAGAAGTAATCGCTCACGGTTTTGTCGTTGTGAAGAGGGTCGCGTAAGCGGCCCTTTTTTTGTTTTTATAGCGGCTTATTATTTTTTATTCATCCCTATACAGTCTGGCTATTAATGATATAGTGGTTATAGTTAACGGCTTTTTTATTATTAAATCGTATTAGCGGTGCATTCCAGCCTGCTCTGAAACGATGACCTGATGGCGCTAATCTGGATGGTTTAACATGAAATTACAGCAGCTTCGCTACATCGTTGAGGTGGTGAACCACAACCTTAATGTCTCCTCCACCGCAGAAGGACTTTATACCTCGCAACCGGGTATCAGTAAGCAGGTCCGTATGCTGGAAGATGAACTTGGCATCCAGATTTTTGCCCGTAGTGGTAAGCATCTGACTCAGGTGACGCCAGCAGGCCAGGAGATTATCCGCATTGCGCGCGAAGTGCTCTCCAAAGTGGATGCGATAAAATCGGTTGCCGGTGAGCATACCTGGCCGGATAAGGGCTCACTTTATATCGCGACGACACATACACAGGCACGTTATGCGCTGCCAAATGTGATTAAAGGCTTCATTGAGCGCTATCCGCGCGTGTCGCTGCATATGCACCAGGGATCGCCGACGCAGATTGCCGAAGCGGTTTCGAAGGGTAATGCGGATTTTGCCATTGCCACGGAAGCGCTGCATCTGTATGACGATCTGGTGATGCTGCCGTGCTACCACTGGAATCGCTCGATCGTGGTGACGCCCGAACATCCGCTGGCCAATAAAGCCTCAGTGTCGATTGAAGAGCTGGCGCAGTATCCGCTGGTGACATACACCTTTGGTTTTACCGGTCGCTCTGAACTCGATACCGCCTTTAACCGCGCTGGCCTGACGCCACGTATCGTCTTTACGGCGACTGACGCGGATGTGATCAAAACCTACGTGCGTTTGGGTTTAGGGGTAGGGGTGATTGCCAGTATGGCCGTCGATCCGCTGTCCGACCCGGATCTGGTTCGCGTGGATGCGCACGATGTCTTTAGTCACAGCACGACCAAAATCGGTTTTCGTCGCAGCACGTTCCTGCGTAGTTACATGTATGATTTCATTCAACGTTTCGCACCGCATTTAACGCGTGACGTGGTTGATACCGCTGTGGCGTTGCGCTCGAATGAAGAAATTGAAGTGATGTTTAAAGATATAAAATTACCTGAAAAGTAATCGCTACCGAAAAACGGTCGGTATCTTTTGTTCGCAGGGGATACCGAAAGTTTTAATTCAATCACAATTTTATTTATTAAGAGTAGCGCAATAATATTATCCATACTGAGGTTATGGATAATCAGCCGTAAAGTAGTGTCTTATTACCCGCCCCGCAAACTTCCCATTCCAAATATTTATTTTCGATCAAAAGATTGATTTATTCACTGGAAACGATTCGTAAATTCACTGGATTTTTGACTAAAGTTTCATTAGGATTTGTCTCATCTGATGATTAATTGTACCGATTGTTGGTGCTTAAATGATAAGTGATGTCGATTGTATGAGGTTAGCAATGCCGTCTGAAAACCAGGAACCACGTCGGGACCCTGAGATGAAACGCAAAGCATGGCTTGCGGTTTTCCTGGGCTCAGCGCTGTTTTGGGTCGTGATTGCACTGTTGATCTGGAATGCCTGGGGGTAGACATGGTTGTTCACGACTCACAGCAGACCTCGTTACCCACATGTCACTCTGGTGACACGGTACGAGAATCGAAAAAAGGCACGTGCGTGAAAACGGTTCCTGAATCCTGGAAGCTGAGCCAGCAGCAGCAAGCATTTATCGAGTTATTCGACGAAGACGATCAACAGAAACAATAATTGTCACCATTCTTATTACCGTTTCTTTTACACCGACTCTTTTTAGGCGGTACGCTTTTACCTATACACCACAGCAATAAAGCGTTGAGAAAGTCTCAACACAATGTATTAAACGAAAACGGGTGTAGCCAATGCTTACTGCAAATATGAAATACTGGTCCTGGATGGGCGCATTTTCCGTCTCGCTGCTCTTTTGGGCTGAGCTATTCTGGATCCTGATGAATTAATCTCAAACCTCGCTCCGGCGAGGTTTTCGTTTTCTCATTTTCATCCGCTCGTTCGTCCTCTCTTCCGTACTTATTGTTCGGTTTCTCCTCTTTTATCAATTCGGGTTGTTATCAAAACGTTACATTGTGTTTGTGTTATCTTTAATATTCACACTGAAGAGAATCAGGGAGCCGTAACCCTGTCATTAAGGAGGAGCTATGTCGTCAACCCTACGAGAAGCCAGTAAGGACACACTGCAGGCCAAAGACAAAACCTACCACTACTACAGTCTGCCGCTGGCTGCGAAGTCGCTGGGCGATATCACCCGTTTGCCCAAATCACTGAAGGTCTTACTGGAAAACCTGTTGCGCTGGCAGGACGGCGATTCCGTCACCCAAGAGGATATCCAGGCGTTGGCAGGGTGGTTAAAAAACGCCCATGCCGATCGCGAAATTGCCTATCGTCCTGCGCGCGTATTGATGCAGGATTTTACCGGTGTCCCGGCGGTGGTGGATCTCGCCGCGATGCGCGAAGCGGTGAAGCGCCTGGGCGGCGATACCGCGAAAGTAAACCCGTTGTCGCCGGTTGATCTGGTTATCGACCACTCCGTCACCGTTGACCATTTTGGCGATGACGATGCCTTTGAAGAGAACGTGCGTCTCGAAATGGAACGTAATCACGAGCGCTATGTGTTTCTGAAATGGGGCCAGCAGGCTTTTAGTCGCTTTAGCGTCGTGCCGCCGGGAACCGGCATTTGTCACCAGGTTAACCTTGAATACCTCGGCAAAGCGGTCTGGAGTGAATTGCAGGACGGTGAGTGGGTGGCTTATCCGGATACGCTGGTTGGCACCGACTCTCACACCACCATGATTAACGGTCTGGGCGTTCTGGGCTGGGGGGTAGGCGGTATCGAGGCTGAAGCAGCGATGCTGGGACAGCCTGTCTCGATGCTGATCCCGGATGTGGTGGGCTTCAAACTGACCGGAAAGCTGCGTGAGGGGATCACCGCAACGGACCTTGTGTTAACGGTCACCCAGATGCTGCGTAAGCATGGCGTGGTGGGAAAATTTGTCGAATTCTATGGCGACGGTCTGGATTCCTTACCGCTGGCCGATCGTGCCACTATTGCCAACATGTCGCCGGAATATGGCGCGACCTGCGGCTTTTTCCCGATCGACGGTGTGACGCTGGACTATATGCGGCTGAGCGGGCGCAGCGAAGATCAAATCGAACTGGTTGAAAAATACGCGAAAGTGCAGGGCATGTGGCGCAACACCGGCGATGAACCGGTCTTCACCAGCACCCTGGCGCTGGATATGAATGATGTGGAGGCGAGCCTCGCCGGACCGAAACGTCCGCAGGATCGCGTCGCGCTGGGTGATGTGCCGAAAGCCTTTGCCGCCAGCAGCGAGCTGGAGCTGAACACTGCGCAGAAAGATCGTCAGCCCGTGGAGTATGTGCTGAACGGCAGGTCATATCAACTACCGGACGGGGCTGTGGTGATCTCTGCCATTACCTCCTGTACCAACACCTCAAACCCAAGCGTGTTAATGGCTGCCGGTTTGCTGGCGAAAAAAGCCGTCACGCTGGGACTGAAGCGCCAGCCCTGGGTGAAAGCCTCGCTGGCGCCGGGGTCGAAAGTGGTGTCGGATTATCTGGCAAAAGCGAAACTGACGCCGTATCTCGATGAGCTGGGTTTTAACCTGGTGGGATATGGATGCACAACCTGTATTGGTAACTCAGGGCCGCTGCCGGAACCCATCGAGACCGCGATTAAGAAGGGCGATCTGACTGTAGGCGCCGTGTTGTCGGGCAACCGTAACTTTGAAGGTCGTATCCACCCGCTGGTGAAAACGAACTGGCTGGCGTCACCGCCTCTGGTGGTCGCCTACGCCCTCGCAGGCAATATGAACATCAATCTGGAGAAAGAACCGCTCGGCCACGATCGCAAAGGCGATCCGGTCTACCTGAAAGATATCTGGCCGTCCGCGCAGGAAATCGCCCGTGCGGTGGAGCTGGTCTCCTCAGAGATGTTCCATAAAGAATATGCGGAAGTGTTCGAAGGGACGCCAGAGTGGAAAGCGATCAACGTTGACCGCTCAGACACTTACGGCTGGCAAAACGACTCGACTTATATTCGCTTGTCGCCGTTCTTTGATGATATGCAGGCGCAGCCTGCACCGGTGACCGATATTCGCGGCGCGCGCATTCTGGCGATGCTAGGGGATTCGGTAACCACTGACCACATTTCCCCTGCCGGAAGCATTAAGGCTGACAGTCCTGCCGGGCGCTATCTGCAAAACCACGGGGTAGAGCGCAAAGACTTTAACTCCTATGGCTCGCGACGTGGGAATCATGAAGTGATGATGCGCGGGACGTTCGCCAATATCCGTATCCGCAACGAAATGGTGCCGGGTGTGGAGGGGGGAATGACGCGACATCTTCCCGGCACAGAGGTGCTGTCTATCTATGATGCGGCAATGCAGTATCAGCAGGAGAATATCCCGCTGGCAGTGATTGCCGGCAAAGAGTACGGTTCGGGTTCCAGTCGTGACTGGGCCGCGAAAGGGCCACGACTGCTGGGGATCCGTGTGGTCATTGCGGAGTCATTCGAACGAATCCACCGCTCTAACCTGATTGGTATGGGGATCCTGCCTCTGGAATTCCCGCAGGGCGTGACGCGCAAAACGCTGGGACTTACCGGGGAAGAGGCGATCGACATTGCCGATCTGCAAAATCTGAAGCCTGGCGCGACGGTGCCGGTGACGTTAACCCGGGCCGATGGGCGGAAAGAGGTGGTGCAGTGTCGCTGTCGTATTGATACGGCGACTGAATTAACTTACTACCAGAACGACGGCATTTTGCATTATGTGATTCGTAATATGCTGAAGTAAAAGGGAAAAAAAGCCTGCATAATACGATGCAGGCTTTTTTAACGTATTGCTTATTTGCTCAACAGGTGGCCCATCTTGGCCGCTTTAGTATCCAGATAATGTTCATTATTTGGATTACGGCCAACAATCAGCGGAACGCGTTCGACGATATTAATTCCTGCTTCACTAAGAATTTCGACTTTCTTCGGGTTATTGGTAAGCAGTCGCACTTCATCCACACCCAGCAGCTTAAACATATCTGCGCAAAGGGTGAAATCACGTTCATCTGCGGCAAACCCTAACTGATGATTGGCTTCTACGGTGTCGTAGCCCTGGTCCTGTAACGCATAGGCGCGAATCTTATTGAGCAAGCCGATGTTACGTCCTTCCTGGCGATGATAAAGCAGAATACCGCGTCCTTCTTCCGCGATATGCGTCAGGGCGGCCTCTAACTGAAAACCACAGTCGCAGCGCAGACTGAACAGGGCATCACCTGTCAGACATTCTGAATGGACACGGGCCAGAACCGGCGTCTGACCTGAAATATCACCATACACTAACGCGACGTGATCGTGCCCGGTTGCCAGTTCTTCAAATCCCACCATCAGGAAATCGCCCCATGGGGTTGGCAGTTTGGCTTCTGCCACTCGTTTAAGCTGCATGTATTTCTCCAGATAATGCCGGCACGCGATGTTGTGCCGTTGCCTGTTGGCTTATCTTCTTATTTTGCCATAAGGCAACGGACTTCACCTAATCGCTGCCGCGCAAAGTCATGGGAATGGCACAAATCTGTCAATTTCCCCGGACAGGGGATTTTTCGGTTATGATTGTGACACTTATCCGTCAAAGAGGTGTTCATGCTGTCGATTGCAAAGCGTACTGCGGCTGGTGCGGGATTATTGCTGATTATGCCCGCTGCGGTGTGGGTGTCCGGCTGGCGCTGGCAACCGGGTCAGGATTCCGGGTGGCTGAAAGCGATGTACTGGATAACGGAAACGGTCACTCAACCCTGGGGCATCATCACGCATGTCATTCTCTGTGGCTGGTTCCTCTGGTGCTTACGCTTTCGTCTTAAAGCGGCGGTGATGCTTTTTACTATTCTGGCGGGTGCCATCCTGATTGGCCAGGGGGTCAAATCGTGGGTTAAGGACAGGGTACAGGAACCACGTCCTTTCGTGATATGGCTGGAAAAAACGCATCATATCCCGGTTGATGAGTTCTACACTTTAAAACGTAAAGATCGTGGTGACCTGGTGAAGGAGCAACTCTCAACGCAGCAGGATATTCCGCTGTTTTTACGCCAGCACTGGCAAAAAGAGACCGGGTTTGCGTTTCCGTCCGGCCACACGATGTTTGCTGCAAGCTGGGCGCTGCTCGCCGTGGGGTTGTTGTGGCCGCGTCGGCGAACGGTGACAATTGCAATTTTATTGGTATGGGCGACGGGTGTCATGGGCAGTCGCATGTTGTTGGGTATGCATTGGCCGCGCGATCTGGTGGTCGCGACGCTGATCTCCTGGGCGCTGGTCACGCTGGCCACCTGGCTTGCGCAGCGGTTCTGCGGGCCGCTCACGCCGCCGCCAGAAGAAAGGCAGGAGATTGTTAAACGCGAGCAAAACAGCTGACCGGGGTTGATTTTGCCCGGTTTGCCCTTAAATCATCCGATAGCCGACTGCTTTCCCATTTCGCACTCGCCGTGAAAATGGTAATTTAAAAGGCTAAATGCGGTAAGTTGAACACGATTTATTCGCTTAAACCACATAACGGGAAGTAATGTGAAATATTTACTCATTTTCTTACTGGTGTTGGCGATATTTGTTATCTCGGTAACATTGGGTGCACAGAACGATCAGCAGGTGACGTTTAATTACCTGCTGGCTCAGGGCGAGTATCGCATCTCAACCTTGCTGGCCGTTTTGTTCGCTGCGGGTTTCGCCATTGGTTGGTTGATCTGCGGCCTCTTCTGGCTGCGGGTTCGTGTTTCTCTGGTACGTGCTGAGCGTAAAATTAAACGACTGGAAAACCAGCTCTCGCCTGCGACCGACGTTGTGGTGACGTCTGGTACGTCGGTCGCGAAGGAATAATCGTTTATGCTGGAGTTGTTGTTTCTGCTTTTACCTGTTGCCGCCGCCTACGGCTGGTATATGGGTCGCAGAAGTGCGCAACAAACAAAACAGGACGAAGCTAACCGTCTTTCCCGCGATTACGTCGCGGGTGTTAACTTCCTTCTGAGCAACCAACAAGATAAAGCGGTGGATCTGTTCCTCGATATGTTGAAAGAGGATACCGGCACCGTTGAGGCTCATCTCACCCTCGGAAACCTGTTTCGTTCTCGCGGCGAAGTTGACCGTGCCATCCGTATTCATCAAACCCTCATGGAAAGCGCCTCACTGACCTATGAACAGCGACTGCTGGCGGTTCAGCAGTTAGGGCGTGATTACATGGCCGCGGGTTTGTATGACCGGGCGGAGGATATGTTCAATCAGCTTACTGATGAAACAGATTTTCGCGTAGGCGCGTTGCAGCAACTGTTGCAGATCTACCAGGCGACCAGCGACTGGCAGAAGGCCATTGAGGTTGCCGAACGACTGGTCAAACTGGGTAAAGACAAACAGCGCATCGAAATCGCCCATTTTTACTGTGAACTGGCGCTACAGCAGATGGGTAGCGACGACATGGATCGCGCCATGGCGTTGCTGAAAAAAGGGGCGGCGGCGGATAAAAATAGTGCCAGGGTCTCTATCATGATGGGCCGCGTCTGGATGGCGAAGGGCGATTACGCGAAGGCCGTTGAATGTCTCCAGCGGGTGATTTCTCAGGATAAAGAACTGGTCAGCGAAACGCTGGAAATGCTCCAGACCTGCTACCAACAGTTAGGCAAAAATGATGAATGGGCGGAATTCCTGCGCCGTGCGGTAGAAGAGAATACCGGTGCTGCCGCAGAACTGATGCTGGCCGATATTCTCGAAGCTCGCGAAGGGACGGAGACCGCACAGGTCTATATTACCCGCCAGCTCCAGCGTCATCCGACGATGCGCGTCTTCCATAAGCTGATGGATTATCACCTTAACGAAGCCGAAGAGGGCCGTGCAAAAGAGAGCCTGATGGTGCTGCGTGATATGGTGGGCGAACAGGTACGCAGCAAACCGCGCTACCGCTGTTCTAAATGCGGTTTCACCGCCTATACCCTGTACTGGCACTGTCCTTCCTGTCGCGCATGGTCAACGATTAAGCCAATTCGCGGACTTGATGGACTGTAATTTTTAAAAAGATCGGTTTTTAGTTACAACATACTTATATATTAATTTAGCTCCTCGCATCGGCATCTGTGCCACATCGCCTGGCAGGGGATAATCACGTCTGTTAATTTTTGCGCCTGACAGGTAGAATGCACGCCGTTTACCCATTTGCCCCCTTAGCAAGAAGGCCTGGTTATGACGTTAACTGCTTCATCTTCTCCCCGCGCTGCTACCGATTCTCCTGTCGTTGTTGCTCTCGATTATAATAACCGCGATCGCGCCCTGGCGTTTGTCGACCGAATCGATCCGCGCGACTGCCGTCTGAAAGTTGGGAAAGAGATGTTTACCCTTTTGGGACCTCAACTGGTTCGCGATCTCCAACAGCGTGGCTTTGATATCTTTCTGGATCTGAAATTCCATGATATCCCAAACACCACGGCCCATGCGGTGGCTGCCGCAGCGGATCTTGGCGTCTGGATGGTCAATGTCCACGCGTCAGGTGGAGCGAGAATGATGACCGCAGCGCGTGAAGCATTGCTGCCGTTTGGTAAGGATGCGCCGCTGTTAATTGCGGTCACCGTGTTGACCAGTATGGAAGCCAGCGATTTAGCGGATATAGGCGTGACACTGTCACCTGCGGAGCACGCTGAGCGCCTGGCGGCATTGACGCAGAAATGTGCGCTGGATGGCGTGGTCTGTTCCGCCCAGGAAGCGGTGCGTTTTAAGCAAGTGTTTGGACATGATTTCAAACTGGTCACCCCGGGTATCCGCCCGCAGGGCAGTGCTGCTGGCGATCAGCGGCGGATTATGACCCCTGAGCAGGCGCTGGCGGCAGGCGTTGATTTTATGGTCATCGGGCGGCCGGTGACGCAGTCTGACGACCCGGCGCAGACGCTGAAGGCCATTAACGCGTCACTGAAACGGGAGGCATAATGAACGATTCGAACAGTCGTCTGGTTTATTCCACGGAGAGCGGACGGATTGATGAACCCAGAGCCGCCCGTGAACGCCCGAAGGGCGATGGAATCGTCCGTATCCAGCGCCAGACCAGCGGGCGTAAAGGAAAAGGTGTTTGCCTGATTACCGGCATCGATCTGGATGATAGTGAGCTCAACAAACTGGCCGCAGAGCTGAAGAAAAAATGTGGCTGTGGCGGTGCTGTAAAAGACGGCATAATTGAAATTCAGGGTGATAAGCGCGATTTAATTAAGTCGTTGCTGGAAGCCAAAGGTCTGAGAGTCAAACTGGCGGGCGGTTGATGAAAAAGCCACGATAGTTATATCGTGGCTTTAGTTTCTACTGCTAAATATATTGTGTAGTGCTGCAGACCAGAAAAAAATAATCGTATTATTATATCGAGCCGGACAACCGTAGATTATTTACGATTATTTACCTACCTGGTGGCCGATAATACCACCGACAGCGGCGCCACCCAGTGTACCCAGCGTGCTACCATCTGTTAAGACGGCACCACCTAATGCACCTGCACCTGCACCAATGGCAGTGTTGCGGTCACGTTTAGACCAGTTTGAGCAGGCGCTCAGAGACATTGCCAGGGCAATCGCCAGTACGGCGGCGGTCATTTTTTTGCTCGTAACAAACATAATACTTTCTCCTGAATTAACGATTCACGGAAGTAAGCTCTCTTTAACTATAGTTAAAATATCTGTCATTAAAGAGGCATCCGTAAAACCTTATTGCGCAGGGTAATATCACGCAGGTGATAGTCACTTCCTGTTATATCGCTAATATTAATTTTACGACTTTCGTCTGTGAACAACAGGTAAATAGTCTTAATTCGGGAGTCAGAATAGTCTCAGAGCGCAAATGATCTGCGGTGAGCAAATCATTTGCGGATATTTTACTCAGCGTCGACGATATTAACGGTCAGGCCGCGATGTTCCATTAGCTTACGGTCGCTGGCACTGATTTTGGCATCAGTAATTACGCGGCTAAACCGCTCGATAGGACCCAGCGTATACGGATGGACCGCGCCAAATTTAGAACTGTCGGTCAGAACAATGGCTTCCGACCCTTTCTCCAGCACGGCATTAACCACATCAGCGCGCATCATATCGCGACCCGTGAAGCCCGTTTCAGTCTGCCAGCCATCAATACCAATAAACGCTTTACTGAAATGGACCTGTTGAATGAACTGACGGGTAAGCGGTCCCACCATGCTTTCGCTCTTTTTCTGATAAATACCACCGAGCAGGATCACTTCACAGGGAGTCTCTTTCAACAGATGCGCAATGTAACTGCTGACCGTAATGATGGTAACGTCTTTTTGTTCCGCCAGCGTTCTTGCCAGCAGGGCATTGCTACTGCCATTTTCAATGAACACCGTTTCGCCAGGATTGACCAGCGACGCCGCGAACTCAGCAAGCTGACGCTTCAGGGTGTAGTTGGTCATCATTCGGGTTTCCACGTCTTCGCTATCCAGTGAGACGGCGAAACCGTGTGCACGGCGCAGAAAGCTCTGTTTCTCGAGGGTGTTCAGATCCTGTCGAATGGTGACTTCGGAAACGCCAGTGATTTTGGCCAGCTCAGAGACACTCATCTGGCCTTTATCAATGACCATTTGCAAAATTTTTTGTTGTCGGGAGTTCATAGCTTTAGTTTTTATAGCGGTAATACTACCGCGAAGATTAAACACATGCGGCGGTGCGACATCCTGGCGACACACGCCGGTAAACCGCGCGCGAAAAAATCAGATCTCCCACGGTGCCCGGGGTTTGTTCGGCGATGATACGATTTCATCCTGTACGTTGCTCAACAATTCCGCCTTCAGAATTTCGAGATTATGGATAGCTGAGTGGACATCACCGGCCACCAGGATATCAAGCACGGTATCAATACGCTCGGCAACCCGTTTAGCATCGATATCAGACATGGGAGGGTCCTTTGTCAAAGAGTGAGAGAATTCAATGATGCAAAAAATGATGGCAAAAGAGAAGGGAAAATTCAGCCTCGCCAGAACCTTTAGGGAATATTATATATTCTGCTATTACATACAGATATGTATAAGGCGAAAAGCGAAACTTTCTGTTTCGCTCGGGTGAATCTTCTTAGCCACTTAACGCTTTTTCTTGTTGAGATAACGTCTGTACCAGCGCTCAAACACGGCGGCAGGCATCGGTTTGGCAAATAAAAAACCTTGTCGTTCATTGACGCCATTTTTTGTCAGAAAAGCATCCTCTTTGGCACTCTCCACCCCTTCGGCAATCACCTGTAGATTTAACGCCTGCGCCACCGCGACGATCGCACGGACCATTGACTGCGATACCGATTTTTTATGAATGTCATGGACGAAAACCTGATCCAGCTTGATGGCATCAATCGGGAACCGCGTGAGTTGCGAAAGCGAGGAATAGCCGGTACCAAAGTCATCGAGGTGTACCTGGGCGCCGAGTTGGCTGAACTGTTGAATGACGGACAGCGCAAGCGCTTCATTTTCAATCAGGCAACTTTCTGTCAGCTCGACATCAATAGGGCAATATTCAAAATTGAGTTCGTGCAGCACTCGCTTCAGGTCGGTGAAAATCGTCTGATCGGCCAGTTGGCGGGCAGAGATGTTAACTGCCACGCGCAGGTTAATACCCTTATCACGCCATTTCGCCACCTGGCGCACCACGTCGAGGATCACCCAGCGGCCGAGTGGCACAATCAGCCCGGACTCCTCGGCGTAAGAGATGAACTCCAGCGGCGGGATAAGCCCGCGTTCTGGGGACTGCCAGCGCACCAGTGCCTCAAGACTGCGAACTTCACCTCGCCAGGTCACTTTCGGCTGGTAGTGAATCAGCAGCTGATCGTTTTCCAGTGCTTTGCGCAGGTTGGTGTCCAGCCACAGGTATTCGAATACGCGCTCGTTCATCTCCGGCGAGAAAACGCAGAACTGGCCGCGTCCGCCTTCTTTTACGGTGTACATCGCGGTATCGGCGTTGCGGATCAGGTCGCCGCTGCTCTCGCCGTGCTGAGGTGCCATTGCAATACCGGCAGAACAGCCTGTATAGACTTCTATCAGGCCGATACGGAAGGGCTGACGCAATCGGGTAAGGATCCGCGAGGCGACCGCCTCAAGCGAACTCTGCGACGTCTGGCTGGCCAGTACAATGAACTCATCACCGCCGAGACGCGCCAGCACTTGATTCTCTTCCAGGCAACTCAGGATCGCTAACGACACTGCCTGTAGAAGCTGGTCACCAAACATATGACCATAGGCATCATTCACCTTCTTGAAATTATCCAGGTCGAGATAAACAATGCCCACCTGGCTATCACCGGCGTTCCCGATAGCGTCATTGATCAGTTCATGGATAGCATTGCGGTTTGGCAGACCGGTAATCGTATCGGTATTCGCCAGCACGCGTAACCGCTCCTGCGCGCGCCGCTCTTCAGTGATATCAGTGCCGGAGCAGATCAGATAGATTTCATTCTTCCCGCTGCCGCTGTGGACAAATTTATTGCGGAACAGGAACAGTCGCTGGCCTTTGCGGGTTTGAACCCAGAGCTCAACTTCATACGAATTGCCGTTGCGAAAGAAGCCGCTGATGTTGCGACGTGAGGCGGCGGCCTCCCGACGACTCATAAAAAGTTTGAAGACGCTCTGACCAATGACCTCTTGCTCTTTCAGCCCGGTGTACTCTTCACACAGGCGGTTGAAGCGCTGAATGTTGCCCCGACTGTCGAGGATCACAATGGCAGAGTTGGCTTCAGACACCACCTGTTCAGCAAACGACAGTCCTTTGACCAGATCGCGCGCCACAGAAGGCGTATCATGCCAGGCCGATGCGCTGCCTGCCCATTCATGTTTACTGATTTTACGGCCCACCAAATGCACCGGAATATCGTTGTCATCAAAGGGGAGCGTCATCATCAGGCTGGATGTGATGACGGTCATTTCGCGGATCCGTTCGGCTTGCTCGGGCGCAAGTTCAACGCTCTCCGTACGATCGGTCGCTTCGGTGACGGACAAATGTAGGGTGTTGGAATCTTCTGACAAACGCCAGTAAGGCGTGTGAGTGCCCATATAGCTATACAACGTTGCGGACTCCAGAATGTCTTTCACAATGAACACCCTCCCGTAAAAGCACGAACAACCCTCATGGAAGGGGGTAGCTGCCGTTCAGTTAAACGCGTGATGGCTGAACATCTTGTTTTGTTTATGTATTTATTTGTAATTCAGAACCGGGAAAAAGCATAGGTGCGCTTGAAAATATATCCGGCTGACAGTCAGAGTGTAGTGAGAGAATGGCGATTTGGGGAAAAGAAACGGCCTTTCCTGAAAAGAAAAAGGCCGTTACAGAGTGGGTTATCAGGCTGCCGGACGGGCGATGATGCTGCGGGTTTCCATCCGGACTTCGGCGATGGTGACATCAATCACATCAGTCACTTTATAAACGGCTTCACCCTTAATCTGGATGGTGCCGTTTTCCTGGCTGCAAACCAGTTCGTCGCGCACGGCGTGCAGGAATGGGGCAGGGATGAAAGCAACCGCGCCGTTATCCACCAGACGTACACGCATCCCGCCACGGCTGACATCGATAATCTCCGCCGCGAAGCGGGTATCCGTACCGGCCTTATCGCTCAGGAAACGGGCGTACAGCCAGTCACCAACATCGCGTTCTGCCATACGGTTCAGGCGACGGCGTTCTGCCATCTGCACGGTTACCTCTTCCTGCGGACGGCTAATGCTTTCGCCTTTGATGACGGCTTTCAGCAGGCGATGGTTGATCATATCGCCATATTTACGAATCGGTGAAGTCCAGGTGGCGTAAGCCTCCAGGCCCAGACCAAAGTGCGGACCTGGCTCAGTGCTGATTTCCGCAAAGGACTGGAAGCGACGAATACGGCTGTCGAGGAATCCCGACGGCTGTGCATCCAGTTCACGACGCAGTTTACAGAAGCCCTCCAGGGTCAATACCTCTTCGGCGTCCACATGCATCCCGTGGGATTGCAGCAGCGCGGCAAGCGCATCAGCATTAGCCGGATCAAAGCCCAGATGAACGTTGTAAATGCCAAAGCCGAGCTTGTCGCGCAGTACGCGTGCGGCGCAGATGTTGGCGGCAATCATTGACTCTTCGACAATCCGGTTCGCGATCCGCCGCGGTTCCGCAACAATATCGAGCACTTCGCCTTTTTCGCCGAGAATAAAACGGTAGTCAGGGCGATCTTTAAATACCAGCGCATGGTGGTGACGCCACTCGCCTCGGCTCAGGCAGATACGCTGCAGCAGACGAATCTGCTGGGCGATTTCATCGCTCTCAGGCTGCCAGCTACCGCTATTTTCCAGCCAGTCAGAGACGTTGTCGTAAGCGAGTTTTGCTTTTGACTCAATCGTCGCGGCGAAAAACGTGATGTCATCTTCAATGGTGCCATCTGCGGCCATGGTCATGCGACAGGCAAGCACCGGGCGCACTTCATGGGCGCGCAGCGAGCAGAGGTCGTCAGACAGTTCGCGCGGCAGCATCGGAATATTGAAACCCGGCAGATAGTTGGTGAACGCACGGATTTTCGCGGCGTGATCGAGCTTACTGCCTTCAGCGATCCAGGCAGTAGGATCGGCAATCGCCACGGTCAGTTGCAGCTTGCCGTCGGTCAGTTCTTCGGCATACAGCGCATCGTCCATATCTTCAGTGCTGGCACTGTCGATGGTGACAAAATTCAGTGCAGTAAGATCCTGGCGTTCCAGACCTTCATCCAGCATTTCTGTCGCCACGCCGTCCGGCGCTTCTTTTTCAAGATTGTGTCGCGCCAGGGTGACCCACCACGGCACGAAGTGGTCGTCAGCGAAAGTGATGAACTGGGTTAGTTCGGCGTAGAAAGTGCGGTCGCCTTTAAGTGGATGACGACGCATTTCAGCAACGGCCCAGTCACCCTCTTTAAATTCATGGTCCACACCGCGCGCGGCGCGGCAGGGGATAGCGTCTTTCAACAGCGGATGATCCGGCACGATGGACAGGCGATCGTTCTTACCCTGCACTTTACCGACAAATCGGGTCAGGAACGGCTCAACCAGTTCTTCCGGCTCCGCAGATTCACGATCTTTTTCAGTGTGGATAACGGCGATGATACGGTCGCCATGCATCACTTTTTTCATCTGCGGCGGTGGGATGAAATAACTTTTTTGCGCATCGACTTCCAGGAAGCCAAAGCCTTTTTCCGTGGCTTTTACCACCCCTTCGGCACGCGGCGTCTGGGAATGCAGTTGCTGTTTAAGCTGCGCTAGCAGCGGGTTGTCCTGAAACATATTTGTCTATTTTCGTGGCCATAAGAGCGGCTGACAGTTTTACGCGAAAGTACCTGATGCGGCAAGTGCTCTTTATGGCAATGAAGGGGTTAATGCGTCTCGCCCAGCGCGATTTTCAGACGATTTATCCATCCGCACAAACCCGACCAGGCTAACAGATTGATTGCCTGTTCAACTGACGTACAGTATTCGCTGAGCGGGTTGAACTGAGCGGCACTGAAACGATCGGGGGCGCGCGTCAGCCATTGTATCGCCTGGAACAACGGACGCTCAACCGGCTGTTGCCGTTCCCGGCGCTCAATCTCATGTTCACTCTGTCGCAGTGATTCAGCGATTTCCGATGATTTCGCATATTGGTTAAAGCAGCTTGCACTACCGTTAATTCGTGACGTCAGCAGCGTGGTGAAATCGTGCGCGGGGGACTCAACAGACAATGTGCTATTCAATAAGGTGCCGAGCAGAGTGAGTAACGTTGGTTGGTGAAGCAGACTGGGGGCGATCGGCTGAAGGAAAGTAATGGGCTGATAGCGTGACAGACACTCAAGCTGTTCCGCCGTTGCGTAACGCAGTTCAATCTGTTCGTGCGCCGGATGCCAGGTCGCGTCGGGGGGCAGGAATAGGCCGACGTCGGCGAATGACTGTACGTCCAGGCCTGGCACCCAGCGCACCGGTCGTCCTAGCCATGCCTGAAAGGTAGCGACGACGCGCGCCTGAAAACCGATATAACCGATGATTTGGTTTATCAGCACGATATCCCAGGCGGAGAGACCCACGTCGCGTAGGTGCTGGCGTGCGCGGTTATCAATCACCGAGGGGGAACTGGCAAGCTGGCGGGCGTACTGGGTAATTTGTGCCAGTCGGTGATTACTCTCACGTGACGAATCGGGGCCGGGAAGCGGCGTCAGACGGGCGGCATAATGGTTACAGAGTCGCTGCACGCCGTACACCTGGGCGACCGTTAATGCGGTACTCATGCGTTCATAGGCGCTAAAGGTATGCAGGCGGTTTGGCAAAACGGTATCAGGGAACAGTTCGTGAGCCAACTGGCGGGCCGGTTGCAGCCAGGACTGAAAGGGAATAAGCACATCTTCAGGTATCACCAAATCCAACAGAAAGCGATCGTCAACGTGCGCGGCTTCAGGCACCAGCGGTAACACGTCCTGCGGGCCAGTGCTGGACTGGGTTTCATGATACCAGTGGCTTTTGCCGGTGAATCGGCGTTGTTCCATGGGCGTTCCTTGGTCTGTATGTGGCGACCCGGACACGTCGTCGTCGAATCACGCCGGATCGTTTTCGCTGCTTTATCCTGGCGTAAGCGGGGGAAGGGATGAAAGATTGTTGCGTGATAACAAAGATCAAAAAGCTATATTGCGGAGAAAGCGAGGGAACATGGGCGGCAGAGCGCCGCCCACAGGGGAAATCTGATCGATTATTTCAGTTCCAATTCGTTCATTGCAGCGATGCTAAAGCCACCGTCAACATGAACCACTTCACCGGAGATACCGCCAGACAGATCGGAGCACAGGAACGCCGCAGAGTTACCCACATCTTCGATGGTCACAGTACGACGAATCGGGGTGACAGCTTCGCAGTGCGCCAGCATCTTACGGAAATCTTTAATGCCAGAAGCCGCCAGCGTACGGATTGGACCTGCAGAGATCGCGTTCACACGCACACCTTCCGGACCCATCGCATTCGCCATATAACGGACGTTTGCTTCCAGAGACGCTTTCGCCAGCCCCATCACGTTGTAGTTCGGGATTGCGCGCTCAGCACCCAGATAGGAGAGCGTCAGCAGGGCAGAGCCCGGGTTCAGCATAGAACGGCAGGCTTTCGCCATCGCCACAAAGCTGTAGGCGCTGATGTCGTGAGCGATTTTAAAACCTTCGCGGGTGACCGCGTTCACGTAATCACCGTCCAGTTGGTCGGCAGGGGCAAAACCGATAGAGTGAACGAAACCGTCAAATTTCGGCCAGGTTTTGGCCAGCTCTGCGAACATGGTGTCGATGCTTTCATCTTCTGCCACATCGCACTGCAGAACGATGTTTGAACCCAGCTGAGCAGCAAATTCTTCCACGCGGCCTTTCAGCTTTTCGTTCTGGTAGGTGAATGCCAGTTCCGCGCCTTCGCGGTGCATCGCCTGCGCGATACCCCAGGCGATGGAAAGTTTGCTGGCAAGACCGGTCACCAGAATGCGCTTACCGGAAAGAAAACCCATAGCTTAAATCCTTATGTTATTGCTTATTTTGGCTTTGTATTCATATGGTTATGGTATGAAAAGCCATAATAAATAGAGAGCAGGCCAAAATTATAGCCCACTATACGCATGAATTGTCACGTGATTTTTACATCGTGCTGAAAGTGGTTCGCGCCAAAGAGCAGAAAACCAGCACTTTTCTATTATACCAGCTGTCGCTGTCTGTACTGATCCAACCTCATTCAATCAATACTTTCTCCACGCATCCGCCGTTAAGGCCTCCCCAAAATGCCCGGCTATCAGGCGTTTCGTCAGTTCATGCAGCGGAGAGGCCAGTACATCCGCGGTACTGCCGCGTTCGACGACTTCCCCCTGGTGCATCACCAGCACCTGATCGCTGATGTGCTTCATCATGCCAAGATGCTGGGTGACGTAAATATATGAGATGCCCTGTTTCTCCTGCAATTCCAGCATCAGGTTGATTAACTGCGAGCGCATCGACATATCGAGCGACGCCAGCGCCTCGTCGGCAATAATCACTTTCGGACGCAGAATCATCGCGCGGGCAAGTCCCAGACGCTGTTTTTGTCCCGGTGCCAGCATATGTGGATAGTAGCTGACGTGATCGGGCAGCAGTCCCACCATCCGCATGGTCTCGATGATCTGTTTGCGTCGCTGTTCCGGCTCAAGATCGGTATTCAGGCGAAGGGGAAAATCGAGGATTTGCGAAATACGCTGACGGGGATTCAGCGAGGTTGACGGATCCTGGAAAATCATGCGGATACGCTGACTGCGAAACGAATAGTCACCAAATTCGAGCGGATGATCGTCAATCAGTAACTCACCGCCGGTCGGCTCCACCATTCCCGCCAGCATTTTGGCCAGCGTCGATTTACCGGAGCCGTTCTCACCAATGATAGCCAGCGTCTGGCGTTCGCGTAGTGTAAAACTCAGCGGCTTTACCGCTTCCACGGTCTGGCGACGAAACCAGCCCGTCCGATAGCGGAAGGTTTTACTCAGATTGCGGACTTCGAGTAAGGTCTCGACCATCTCACTCTCTCTCCATGTTTAGCGGGAAATGACAGGCGTAGAGATGGTTTTTCGCCCCGGTCAGACGCGGCGTTTCAATACATTCGCGCTGTGCATAGGGACAGCGCGGCCCCAGACGACAGCCGATGGGCAATTGTTCCAGCAAAGGGATGGCTCCGGGCATCGTGTTAAGACGACTTTTGTGCGGCATGGCGCTACCAAAGTCAGGAATAGCGCGGATCAGCGCCTGGGTGTAGGGATGGTGCGGCGTCGTCACCAGCTCTTTGCTCAGGGCGGTTTCTACCGTCTGACCACAGTACAGCACGTTAATTTTATCCGCCCACTGGCTGAGCATTTGCAGGTCGTGGCTGATCAGCAGAATCGTGGTATTGCTGTTCTGATTCAGTCGTGTCAGCAGACGAAAGATCTGCGCCTGGGTGGTTGGTTCCATCGCGTTGGTGGGTTCGTCCGCAATCAGCAGTCGCGGCTGATTCGCCAGTGCGATGGCGATCATCACCTTCTGACATTCACCGTCGGTCAGTTCATAGGGGAAGCTGCGCATGGCGTCTTTATGATCTTTAATGCCCACCCGGTGCAGCAGTTCAATGGCGCGACGTTTTCGCCAGCCAATGCGCTGCCACCAGCGGCCTTTATAGGTCCAGGCCGGAATGTTTTGCATCAACTGGCGACCCACACGCTCTGAGGGATCCAGACAGGACTGCGGCTCCTGAAAGATCATTGAGACGTTGTGTCCCACCAGCTTGCGTCGTTCGCGGGGCGAAAGGCGCAGCAGGTCGATATCGTCAAAACGCATCCGGTCGGCGGTGACGCGCCAGTTGTCCTTGGCGACACCGCAGATGGCTTTGGCAATCAGGCTCTTACCCGAGCCTGATTCTCCCACCAGGCCGCGAATCTCACCTTCGCTTAAGGTCATGCTGACGCGGTCGACGGCTTTGACCCACTCTTCACCGGCTTTAAATTCAATGGTCAGGTTGCGGATATCCAGTAACGGCATTATTCCACCCCCGCAATGATGGCGCGGCGAACGCCGTCACCCAGCAGGTTAACCAGCAGGACGCTGATCATGATCGCCGCACCGGGCAGCATCACCGTCCACGGCGCAACGTAAATCAGCTCCAGCGCATCGCCCAGCATGGCTCCCCATTCTGGAGAGGGGAGCTGCGCGCCAAGATCGAGAAAACCCAGCGCGGCGATATCAAGGATCGCCATCGACAATGCGCGGGTGATTTCAGTAATCAGTCCGGCGGTAATGTTGGGCAGAATGGCGAACCAGAGAATGTTGAGCGTCGAGGCACCATCAAGACGTGCCGCGATAACGTACTCTTTTTCCAGTTCGTCATGCACCATACTGTAGACCGAACGCACCATGCGCGGCAGCAGCGCCAGCCAGACGGCAAACATGGCGTGGGTCAAATGCGGCCCGGCGAAGGCGACGACGATAATCGCCAACAGCAGAGACGGAATCGACAGCAGCGTATCAAGAATATGGTTCAGCACCGCGGAACGCAGACCGTGCGTTGCCCCCGCGACGACGCCAAGCAACAGTCCGCACAGCGTTGCGGCGAGCGTAACGACAAACGCGCCGCCCACCGTGGGGGCTGCGCCGCTGAGCAGGCGGCTCAGGACATCACGTCCCAGATCGTCAGTGCCGAGGAAGAAGGAGACTTCGCCATAGCGTGACCAGGACGGCGGCAGCAACTGATAGCCGAGGAACTGCTGATCGATGCCGTACGGCGCAAACCAGTTGCCGAACACGCATAACACCACCAGTCCCGCACATCCGTACAGGCCGACCATTGCCGTGGTATCGCCGTAAAACTTGCGCCAGGCGGTGCGCAGCGTACCTGGCGGGCGCTTTTCGCTATAAACGCTATCGTAAGGCATACCATTCCTTATGTTTCAGAGGGTTAGCCATAGCACCCAAAATATCGGAAATCACGTTGACGATGATGACCAGCGAGCCAATCACCATCACGCCAGCGGAAATCGCGGCGTAATCCTGCTGGCGGATGGCGTTGATCAGCCAGCGCCCAAGACCAGGCCAGCTAAAAACCATTTCGGTGATCATTGCCAGCGTCAGCATGGTTGAAAACTGCAGGCCGAGACGCGGGATCACTGGCGGTAACGCATTATGCAGCACATGGCGGCGCAGGATCGTAAACCGTGACAGACCGCGCGTAGCCGCTGCCTTAACGTAGTTTTGATCGAACACCTCAATGGTACTGATGCGCATCAGGCGAATCACTTCCGTGGTCGGCGCAACTGCCAGCGTTAGCACCGGCAATACCATATGACGCACGGCGCTCATCAGCATCTCATCACGCCAGGGGGAGTCAGAGATCCAGGCGTCAACAATGGCGAGACCCGTGACTGGTTTAACTTCGTACAACAGATCGAAACGGCCAGATACCGGCAGCCAGCCGAGGTTCAGCGAAAAGAAAAGGGTCAGCAGCAGTGCCAGCCAGAATACGGGGATCGAAAAACCGAGCAGGGCGAGGGCGCTGATCAGGCGATCCTGCCATTTGTTACGGGTGATACCCGCCAGCATACCCACCGGAATCCCCACCATTAGCGCAAAGCCGAACGCCAGCGTGCACAGTTCCATGGTGGCCGGGAACACTTCTTTGAGCTGTTCAGAAATGAGCTGTCCGTTGATGCTGGAGACGCCGAAATCCCAGTGGATGAGACCATTGAACCAGAACACCCACGCATTCCACAACGATGCCCCCTGAAGCGGCGCATGCGGCGTGAAATAGCTGAGACTGAAGCCGATAAAGGTCAGAAAAAACAGCGTGACCATCAACAACAGCAAACGACGCAGGGTGAAGATAATCATGGTTTTTTCACCTCATCGCTTTTTTCGCGCGACACGCCGGCGAAAGAGGCGTTACCAAATGGACTCAACACCAGACCTTTAATGTCATATCGATAGGCCTGCAGACGCAGCGACGAGGCGAGCGGTAGGATCGGCAACTCTTTGGCGAGGATGTTCTGCGCTTCATCATACGCATCAATACGTGCAGAAAGTTGCTGAGAAGAGAGCGCTTTGCGCAACACGTTGTCAAATTCCGGATCGCACCAGTGGGCGAAGTTGGTTTGTGAATTGATGGCCGCGCAGCTGAGTAACGGGCGGAAGAAACTGTCCGGATCGTTACTGTCGGTTGCCCATCCGGACAACGTCAGATCATGGTTCATGTCCATCAACCGCGCCTCCTGGAAACGACCTTCAACCGGTACAATCACCACTTTCACCCCAACCTGCGCCATATCCGCCTGGATCAGTTCCGCCGTTTTCAGCGGACTGGGGTTCCACGCCTGGGAGCTGGTTGGCACCCAAAGCCGCAACGTCAGATTCTCCAGCCCCAGCGCTTTAAGCTGCTCGCGGGATTTGGCCGGATTGTATTCTGTAATTTTAGCCTCGTTGTCATACGCCCACGAGGCGCGAGGTAAAATAGAGGCCGCTGTTTCCGCTGTGCCGTAATAAATGGACTGCATCAGGCGCTGGTTATTAATGGCCAGCGCCAGCGCGTGGCGAACCGCCGGGTTATTCAGCGGGGGTTTGTCAGTGTTAAACGCCAGGTAGGCGATGTTCATCCCCGGACGCAGTGTCAGACGCAGGCGCGGATCGTCACGCAGAATAGTCAACTGGCTGGCGGCAGGCCAGGCCAGGACGTCACATTCGCCGGTGAGCAGTTTAGATAAACGTCCGGTTCCGCCAGAGCCCAAATCCACCACCACCTGTGGCATCAGCGGTTTACCCCGCCAGAATTTTTCATGCCGTTGCAGGCGAATATACTGTCCGGCGCGATACTCGGAAAGCTGGAACGGACCGGTACCGACCGGTTGGCGGTCAAGCTGTTCCTGGCGATCCTGTTTTGCCAGTTGTCCGGCATATTCAGCCGACATCACGGAGGCATAGTGGGTTGCCAGGTGCCATAAGAAAGACGCGTCCGGTTTCGTCAGACGAAATTCCACGGTGTTGCTGTCAAGCTTACGCACGCTCTGCACGTTATCGGCGAACTGTAGACTGTCGAAATAGGGGAAATTACCGCCGTTAACGTTATGCCAGGGATGGTTGCGATCAAAGATGCGCTGGAAGGTAAAAACCACGTCGTCAGCATTCAGTTTACGTGTTGGCGTAAACCAGGCCGTTTTTTGAAACGCGACATCGCGACGCAGATGGAAGCGGTAAGTTGCGCCGTCATCCAGCACTTCCCAGCTTTCAGCCAGTTCCGGGACCAGACGATAGGTATAGGGATCGACATCCAGTAGTCGGTCATAGAGCTGGGCGGCGAGGGTGTCAACAATAAGCCCGCTGCTCACTTTTTGCGGGTTGAAGGTGTTGACCTGTCCACTTACGCAATAGACAAAACCACTGTCGCGGATATCTTCCTGTGGGGCAGTTTCAGGCGCAGCAGCGGCCTGACCACTCAGAAGTCCAGCCATCACGATCAGAGACGATAAAACCAGGCGCATAATTTTTAAGGTTTTTAGATACGATTTGCAAAGTGTATCGCACTATCGCCTGCCAGGTACAAATGTCTGCGGATAACTGGCGCAAATATGCGCAATCAAGAGGCGGAAAGCGCTAAATCTGATGTTTTTTGAGCAATGCGCGCAGTTGGTGATAGGTCAGGCCCAACAATTCCGCCGCCCGTTTCTGATTAAATTTTGCCTGTTGCAGGCTCGTTTGCAGTAATGTTTTCTCCTGCTGCTGCTGAAACTCGCGTAAATCGAGGGGAAGTGAAGGGCCCGGTATCGCGGTTTCTGCGGCGGGCGGTGTCGGCACGTGGCGTTTAAACGGATCGATCACAATCTCATCAAGCGGCGCCTCGCTAGTGCCATGTCGGTATACCGAGCGCTCCACCACGTTCTTTAATTCACGGATATTCCCCGGCCAGGCATAGTTCAGCAGCGCCTCTCTGGCACGCGACGTAAAACCGGGAAACAGCGGCAGGCGAATTTCACGACACATCTGAATGGCAAAGTGTTCCGCCATGAGCATGATATCGGCCTGACGCTCGCGCAAGGGTGGCAGTTGCACCACGTCGAAGGCCAGACGGTCCAGAAGATCCGCGCGGAAGGTGCCTTCGTTGACCATCGCCGGAAGGTCCGCATTGGTGGCGCAAACCAGACGCACGTTCACCTGCAACGGTTGGCTGCCGCCGACGCGCTCCAGTTCGCCGTATTCAATGACTCTGAGCAGTTTTTCCTGCACCAGCATTGGGGCCGTGGCGAGTTCATCCAGAAACAGCGTGCCGCCGTCGGCCCGTTCAAAGCGTCCCGGATGGCGTTTTTGCGCACCGGTAAACGCGCCGGCTTCATGACCGAACAGTTCGCTGTCGAGCAGATTTTCATTCAGCGCTGCGCAGTTGAGTGAAATAAACGGTCCCTGCCAGCGAGAGGAGAGATAATGCAGGCGGTTGGCAATCAGTTCTTTACCGGTTCCGCGCTCGCCGATGATCAATACCGGCTTGTCCAGCGGTGCCAGACGGGAAACCTGCTCCAGGACTTCCAGAAAGCTGTTGGCTTCCCCTAACAAATTATCTTTGTATTCTGCCATGATGAATTTCGCCACATGTTGGTGTATTTCACCACTTTACGCTGTTTTCTTGTCGAGGTAAAACTGTACATCTTTTTCTAAATCAATGGATTAAAAAGTTGGCACGCAGATTGTATTAGTGAATCAGCAGGGCATCGCCCGACATCAGAAAAATGTGAGGATAGAATTATGGGTATTTTTTCTCGTTTCGCCGACATCGTGAATGCCAACATCAACGCGCTGCTTGAGAAAGCGGAAGATCCGCAGAAGCTGGTTCGTCTGATGATTCAGGAAATGGAAGATACGCTGGTGGAAGTGCGTTCCAACTCGGCACGTGCGCTGGCGGAAAAGAAACAGTTATCACGTCGCATCGAGCAGGCGACGGCTCAGCAAACTGAGTGGCAGGAGAAAGCGGAACTGGCGCTGCGCAAAGAGAAAGACGATCTGGCCCGTGCCGCCCTTATCGAGAAGCAGAAACTGACCGATGTGATTGGCTCTCTGGAACATGAAGTGACGCTGGTTGACGATACGCTGACACGCATGAAAAAAGAGATTGGCGAGCTGGAAAACAAGCTCAGCGAAACTCGCGCTCGTCAGCAGGCGCTGACCCTGCGTCATCAGGCGGCAAGCTCATCCCGAGACGTGCGCCGTCAACTGGATAGCGGTAAGCTGGATGAAGCGATGGCGCGTTTTGAATCTTTCGAGCGTCGTATCGACCATATGGAAGCTGAAGCGGAAAGCCACAACTTTGGCAAACAGAAAACGCTGGATCAGCAGTTTGCCGACCTGAAAGCGGATGATGAAATCAGCGAGCAACTGGCACAGCTGAAAGCCAAAATGCAGCAAGACAAGCAATAATAATACCTGGCGGCGCCCGAACGCGCCGCCGCTCATCACCTGTAAGGAGTACTCATGAGCGCGCTATTTCTGGCCATTCCGTTAACCATTTTCGTGCTGTTTGTGTTACCGATTTGGTTATGGCTGCATTACAGCAACCGTTCCAGTCGCGGGGAGTTATCGCAAAGCGAACAGCAACGCTTAGTTCAGTTGACCGACGACGCGCAGCGTATGCGTGAACGTATCCAGGCGCTGGAAGATATTCTTGATGCGGAACATCCGAACTGGAGGGATCGCTAATGGGCGGTATTGATCTGAACAAAAAATTATGGCGCATTCCGCAGCAAGGCATGGTGCGGGGCGTATGCGCAGGGATCGCGCAGTATCTGGATGTGCCGGTAAAACTGGTACGCATTTTAGTGGTGTTGTCGATCTTCTTTGGGCTGGCCTTTTTCACTCTGGTCGTCTACATCATTCTGGCGTTTGTGCTTGATCCGATGCCAGACAATCTTGCCGCAGGTGAGCAGCAACCATCCAGCGGTGAACTGCTGGATATCGTCGATAAAGAGCTGGCGGCGGGGGAGAAACGCTTACGTGAAATGGAGCGGTATGTCACCTCGGATACGTTTACCTTGCGTAGCCGTTTCCGTCAGTTGTAAGTCATTAAAGAGGGCTGAGATGAACAATCGCTGGCAACGCGCCGGGCAGAAGGTAAAGCCCGGAATGAAAATAGCAGGTAAGCTGGTGCTTTTAACTGCACTGCGCTACGGCCCGGCGGGTGTCGCAGGGTGGGCGGTGAAATCCGTCGCCCGCCGTCCCCTGAAAATGTTACTGGCCATGGCACTGGAGCCATTTCTAAGCCGCATGGCGGCGAAAATATCAAAACGCTATTCCGGAAGTTAATTTCCACCGCCTTCTTCTGTAACAATTAAATCACATCTAAGTTATTAATTTGCGGCAGCTCACAAAGTCGACTGTTGAGCTGCTGAAATTGTTTTAATTCCTCCTCTAAACCCCATTCACTGCATTGACAGCTAATTTTTGCAGGAGTAGTCTCCCTTTTCATGGGACCGCTACCACGGAAAATAAAGTGAACCAGAAAATTAAAAGATGCCTCAGTAATGTCTATGGTGATACATGGACGGCGCTCCACAACGAGTCATTGAAAACACGAATTGAAAGGTCGCGTAAGATTATTAATAAAAAGCGTAAGCCACACTGGGATGAAAGTGATGTGGTACTCATTACGTATGCCGATCAATTTCATGGTGAAAAAGAAAAACCGTTGCCGACATTTAATCAGATTTGGAAACATTGGTTTTGCTCTGTATTTTCACACGTCCACCTTTTGCCATTTTATCCCTGGTCATCAGATGACGGGTTTTCCGTTATTGATTACTATCAGGTTGCTCCCGGGACAGGTGAGTGGAATGATATTTCCGATTTAAACATGTCCTGCCGTTTGATGTTTGATTTTGTTTGTAATCATATGTCAGCGAAAAGTGACTGGTTTAACGCCTATTTGCAGCAGGCACCAGGATATGAAAACTTCTTTATTTCGATGGATCCTGCAACCGATTTACATGCCGTAACGCGTCCACGGGCATTACCGTTATTAACGCCGTTTACCTTACAGGATAAATCGGTTCGTCACTTATGGACGACGTTTAGCGAAGACCAGATTGATCTCAACTACAGTAATCCGGACGTGCTGCTCGCCATGATCGACGTGCTGTTGACTTACCTGGAGCGTGGGGCCGATTATGTTCGACTGGACGCTGTTGGCTATATGTGGAAAACACCGGGTACTACCTGTATTCATCTGGATAAAACACATCAGTTGATCAAGCTGTTCCGTGCGATAGCTGATGAGGTCGCTCCTGGTACGGTCATCATTACTGAGACCAATGTCCCGCATAAAGACAATGTTTCCTACCTGGGCAATGGGCAGGATGAAGCGCACATGGTTTATCAGTTTTCTCTGCCGCCGCTTGTCCTGCACACCCTACATCGACAGGATTGCCGGGCTTTGTGCCAATGGGCGCAGTCGTTAACATTGCCTTCTAATGAAACGACCTGGTTTAATTTTTTGGCCTCGCATGATGGTATTGGATTGAATCCTCTGCGGGGGTTGTTAGCGGAAGACGATATTCTGACACTGGTGAGTGCTCTGCAGAAAGAAGGGGCATTAGTGAACTGGAAAAATAATCCAGATGGTACCCGAAGTCCGTATGAATTAAATGTTACCTGGATGGACGCAGTAAGTCATAAGGACGACAGGGATGAAGAGCGGCTTGCAAAATTTATCCTCACCCATGTTCTTCTGTTAACCTTTCCCGGCGTTCCGGCTATTTATATTCAAAGTATTTTAGGATCGCGCAATGACTACCAGGGCGTCGAAATACAAGGGTATAATCGGGCCATCAATCGTAAAAAATATCAGCGAACAGCAATTGAAGAGGAGTTGATGGTTGAGGGTTCTCTTCGTCATGATGTTTATCACAAATTATCACGACTAATTGTCATTCGCAGAAGTAACAAAGCCTTTCATCCTGAGAGCTTTTTTGACATTAGCAGCCTGACGTCTTCTGTTTTGCGGATTATTCGTTCGGCCGATGAACATGAAACAATCAATGCATTTTTTAATTTTAGCGATCGCATACAAATCATTGATGCCGGTATTTATACGGGACTTGATTTAATTAGCGGGGTTAATGTTTCCGGAGAGACAATAACGCTGCAGCCCTGGCAGGTTATGTGGATTAAAAAATAAAAAGGAACATCTGATGCTCAAAACTAAAATTATGCTGTTATCAGCACTGGTTTCCTGCGCCCTGATTTCAGGATGTAAGGAGGATAAATCCGCCCATGTCTCAATAGAGTTTATGCACTCTTCTGTTGAACAGGAGCGTCAGGCCGTTATTTCGAAACTGATTGCGCGGTTTGAAAAAGAGAACCCGGAAATTAGCGTCAAACAAGTACCGGTTGAAGAGGATGCTTACAACACCAAGGTGATTACGCTGGCAAGAAGCGGATCGCTACCAGAAGTTATCGAGACCAGTCATGACTACGCCAAAGTGATGGACAAGGAAGCCCTTATCGATCGTGATGCGGTGACGAGAGTGATCCATTCGGTAGGTGAAACGGCATTCTATGATGGCGTGTTGCGAATTGTTCGCACTGAGGATGGACGTTCGTGGACCGGAGTCCCCGTGAGCGCCTGGATCGGCGGTATCTGGTATCGCAAAGATGTACTGGCGAAAGCAAATCTCGAAGAACCCAAAAACTGGCAACAACTGCTGACGGTCGCACAAAAATTAAACGATCCGGGGAATAAAAAATACGGTATCGCGCTACCTACCGCGGAGAGCGTGCTTACCGAGCAGTCTTTCTCACAGTTTGCGCTGTCCAATCAGGCCAACGTTTTTGATGCGCAGGGAAAAATAACCCTCAATACAGCAGAAATGACCCAGGCGCTGGAATACTACCGGTCGCTTGCAGAGAACACGATGCCGGGTTCAAACGACATCATGGAAGTGAAAGATGCGTTCATGAACGGCACAGCGCCAATGGCGATTTATTCAACCTACATCCTCCCTGCGGTAATCAAAGAAGGTAATCCGCAGAATGTGGGGTTCGTGGTTCCGACGGAGAAGAACGCCGCCGTTTACGGCATGCTGACCTCCCTCACCATCACGGCGGGTCAGAAGTCTGAAGAGACGGAAGCGGCTGAGAAGTTTGTCACTTTTATGGAGCAGGCGGACAACATCGCGGACTGGGTGATGATGTCGCCAGGTGCGGCCCTACCGGTCAATAAAGCCGTAGTGGAAACCGTCACATGGAAAGATAACGCGGTGATCAAAGCCTTAGGAACGCTGCCTGATCAACTCATTGCCGAGTTGCCTCATATCCAGGTGTTTGGGGCGGTTGGCGATAAAAACTTTACCCGGATGGGTGACGTCACCGGGTCCGGCGTGGTGAGTACGATGGTGCATAACGTCACAGTCGGAAAAGCCGATCTCTCAGCGACTATCAAGACCAGCCAGAAGAAGCTGGATGATCTTATTGCGCAGCGCTAATGGATAAGTGGAACGCCGTGATGAACAGGTTCTTTTCAGGTCGCTCTGATATGCCGTTTGCCATGCTGCTCCTGGCGCCCAGTTTGCTTTTGCTGGGCGGCCTGGTGGTCTGGCCGATGCTATCGAATATTGAAATCAGCTTTATGCGGTTGCCGCTCAATCCACGAATTGAAGCCACATTTGTCGGGTTGAGCAACTATATCCGCATCTTATCCGATCCCGGATTCTGGCATTCGCTGTGGATGACCGTCTGGTATACCGCACTGGTGGTGCTGGGAAGTACGGTACTCGGACTGGGCGTCGCGATGTTTTTCAATCGCGAATTTCGTCTGCGTAAGACGGCGCGCTCACTAGTGATCCTCTCCTATGTCACGCCGTCCATTTCACTGGTCTTCGCGTGGAAGTACATGTTTAACAGTGGGTATGGCATCGTGAATTATCTCGGTGTCGATCTCCTGCATCTGTACGATCAAGCACCGCTATGGTTTGACAACCCCGGCAGCAGCTTTGTTCTGGTGGTGTTGTTTGCCATCTGGCGTTACTTCCCGTATGCCTTCATTTCGTTCCTGGCGATTTTACAGACCATTGATAAATCGCTGTACGAAGCAGCCGAAATGGACGGCGCGAATGTCTGGCAGCGTTTTCGAATTGTCACTCTGCCCGCCATTATGCCTGTGCTGGCAACGGTCATTACGTTACGCACGATCTGGATGTTTTACATGTTCGCCGATGTTTATCTGCTGACCACGAAAGTCGATATTCTCGGTGTGTATCTTTATAAAACAGCATTTGCCTTTAATGACTTAGGAAAAGCCGCCGCGATTTCCGTGGTCCTCTTCGTCATTATTTTCGCTGTCATCCTGCTGACCAGAAAACGGGTGAACCTCAATGGCAACAAATAAGCGCAAGTTAGAACGTTTCGGCTTTTACTGCGGGTTAATCGTTTTTTTGGTCATCACGCTGTTTCCTTTTTTTGTGATGCTGATGACGTCGTTCAAGAGTGCTAAAGAGGCGATATCGCTCCATCCCACGTTGTTACCGCAGCACTGGACGCTGGAACACTATATCGACATTTTTAATCCACTGATTTTTCCCTTTGTCGATTATTTCCGTAACAGCCTGGTGGTGTCCGTCGTCTCGTCGGTAGTGGCTGTTTTTCTTGGCGTGCTCGGTGCCTATGCGCTCTCGCGTTTGCGCTTTAAGGGGCGGATGACCATTAATGCCAGTTTCTACACCGTATACATGTTTTCCGGCATTTTGCTGGTGGTGCCGTTGTTCAAAATCATCACGGCGCTGGGCATTTACGACACAGAGATGGCGCTGATCGTCACGATGGTGACCCAGACGTTGCCCACTGCGGTGTTCATGCTGAAAAGCTATTTCGACACGATCCCGGATGAGATAGAAGAAGCGGCGATGATGGACGGCCTGAATCGCCTGCAAATTATCTTTCGCATTACCGTGCCGCTGGCGATGTCCGGATTGGTGTCGGTGTTTGTCTACTGCTTCATGGTGGCCTGGAACGACTATCTGTTTGCATCAATTTTTCTCTCCAGTGCCAGCAATTTCACCTTACCGGTCGGACTGAACGCCTTGTTCAGCACGCCTGACTATATCTGGGGACGCATGATGGCGGCGTCACTGGTTACAGCATTGCCGGTTGTCATTATGTATGCGCTTTCTGAACGTTTTATTAAGAGTGGTTTGACCGCTGGCGGCGTGAAAGGCTAAGGCGGCCTGTTTAATCAAGGAGTTGTGCATGAAAAAGTTAGTAGCTACTGCGCCGCGTGTTGCTGCACTGGTGGAGTATGACGATCGCCCGGTGCAGGCAAATGAAGTGAAAATTCGCGTGCAGTTCGGTGCGCCGAAGCACGGTACGGAAGTGGTGGATTTCCGTGCTGCCAGCCCGTTTATTGATGAGGACTTTAACGCGGAGTGGCAGATGTTTATGCCCCGTCCGGAAGGGGCACCGCGCGGTATCGAATTCGGCAAGTTCCAGCTCGGCAATATGGTTGTCGGTGAGATTATCGAGTGTGGCAGCGATGTCACCGATTACGCCGTAGGCGACAGCGTTTGCGGTTACGGTCCCTTAGCCGAGACGGTCATTATTAACGGTGTGAACAACTATAAACTGCGCAAAATGCCGCAGGGAAGTTCATGGAAGAATGCCGTCTGCTATGACCCAGCCCAGTTCGCGATGAGCGGCGTACGCGATGCCAATGTGCGCGTAGGGGATTTTGTTGTCATCGTCGGGCTCGGGGCTATTGGCCAGATCGCGGTACAACTGGCGAAAAAAGCGGGCGCATCGGTGGTTATCGGCGTGGATCCTATTGCACACCGGTGCGACATTGCCCGCCGACATGGCGCAGATTTCTGTCTGAACCCGACAGGAACGGATGTCGGTAAGGAGATCAAAGCGCTCACGGGTAAGCAGGGCGCGGACGTGATTATCGAAACCAGCGGCTTTGCGGATGCGCTGCAATCGGCGCTACGCGGACTGGCCTACGGTGGCACGATCTCCTACGTCGCGTTTGCCAAACCATTTGCCGAAGGATTTAACCTGGGACGCGAAGCGCATTTCAACAACGCCAACATTGTTTTTTCCCGCGCCTGCAGCGAACCAAACCCGGACTATCCGCGCTGGAGCCGAAAACGCATCGAAGAAACCTGCTGGGAATTGCTGATGAACGGTTATCTGAATTGCGACGATCTCATCGACCCGGTGGTGACCTTTGCCAACAGTCCGGAAAGCTACATGCAGTTTGTCGACAGGCATCCGGAGCAGAGCATCAAAATGGGCGTCACTTTTTAATTGTCAGGGAAGAAAACAGATGAAAATCGGTACTCAGAATCAGGCATTTTTTCCGCAAAATATCCTGGATAAGTTTCGTTATATCAAAGAGATGGGTTTTGATGGTTTTGAAATTGACGGCAAATTGCTGGTTAATCATCTCGATGAAGTCAAAGCGGCTATCAAAGAAACGGGTCTGCCGGTGACAACCGCATGCGGCGGCTATGACGGTTGGATCGGTGATTTCATTGAAGAACGTCGCCTTAACGGATTAAAGCAAATCGAACGCATTCTGGAAGCGCTTGCTGAGGTGGGTGGGCAGGGCATTATTGTTCCAGCCGCATGGGGCATGTTTACGTTCCGGCTGCCGCCAATGGTCTCGCCGCGGAGTCTGGAGGGCGATCGCAAAGCGGTCAGCGACTCGCTACGTTATCTCGACAAGGTGGCGGAGCGGACGGGGACCACTGTTTACCTGGAGCCGCTCAATCGCTATCAGGATCACATGATTAACACCCTGGCGGATGCGCGCCGCTATATCGTGGAAAACGATCTGAAGCAGGTAAAGATCATCGGCGATTTCTATCACATGAATATCGAAGAAGACGACATGGCGAAAGCATTACACGACAACCGCGATCTGCTGGGTCATGTACACATCGCGGATAACCACCGTTATCAGCCGGGCACGGGGACGCTGAATTTCCGCGAACTGTTTGATCAGTTGCGCGACGATCGTTATCAGGGTTACGTGGTGTATGAAGGTCGGGTCCGCGCAGAGAACCTGCCTGAAGCCTACCGTCAGTCATTGGCCTGGTTGCGTACCTGCTAAGAGGTTGCCGTGAAAAGTGCAATGACAAGCTTTCCACTGCGCATCGCGATAATTGGCGCCGGACAGGTCGCGGATAAGGTTCATGCTTCGTATTACTGCACTCGTGAGGATCTGGAACTGGTGGCTGTCTGTGACAGTCACCTGTCTCAGGCACAAGCGCTGGCAGAGAAATATGGTCAGGCGCAGGTCTGGGACGATCCACAGTTGATGCTGCAAACAGTGAAGCTCGATATCGTCAGCGTCTGCTCGCCGAATCGCTTTCACTACGAACACACGCTGTTGGCGCTGAAAGCGGGTTGCCACGTGATGTGTGAAAAGCCGCCGGCGATGACGCCGGAGCAGGCGCAGGAGATGCGTGATACTGCCCGTCGCATGGGCAAAGTGCTGGCTTATGATTTTCATCACCGTTTTGCACTGGATACACAGTTGCTGCGCGAACAGGTCACGGCGGGTGTGCTCGGTGAAATATACGTGACCAACGCCCGAGCGCTTCGCCGCTGCGGCGTGCCCGGTTGGGGTGTCTTCACCAATAAAGCGTTACAGGGCGGTGGGCCACTGATCGATCTTGGTGTTCATATGCTGGATGCGGCGATGTATGTGCTGGGCTTCCCCCTGGTGAAACGAGTGTGGGCACATAGTTTCCAGAGAATTGGCACCCGGAAAAATTGTGGACAGTTCGGTGAGTGGGATCCTTCGCGTTACACCGTTGAGGACGCGTTGTTTGGCACCATTGAGTTTCATAACGGCAGCATATTGCGACTGGAAACCTCCTTTGCGCTGAATATCCCTGAACAATCCATCATGAATGTGAATTTTTGTGGCGACAAGGCGGGAGCAACCCTGTTCCCGGCACAAGTGTATACCGACAGAAATGGCGAACTGGAGATATGTTGTGCGCGGGAGCAGGCTGATGATCATCGTCATTTTCGCAGTATGGAGGCTTTCGTGAACCATGTGCAGGGCGTACCGGTCACCATCGCGGATGCCGAACAAGGATTTGTGATACAGCAGTTGGTTGCGGCGCTTTATCAGTCAGCTGAAACAGGGATGTGTGTGGAACTATGAGCAAACCAGTCACCTTATCAGAACCGGGTTTTAGCCCGCACCAGTTGAATAAATACGCCTCTTTGCTGGCGTTGGGTAACGGTTATATGGGGATCCGCGCCAGCCACGAGGAGGCTTATACCCAACAGACGCGTGGTATGTTTCTGGCGGGTTTGTATCATCGGGCGGGTAAAGATGATATCACCGAGCTTGTGAATCTACCCGACGTCACAGGGGTTGACATCTTCCTGAACGGAGAGCCTTTTTCATTACTCAGTGGAACGCTTGAAGGCTGGCAGCGGGAAATGGATTTTTCCAGTGGCGAACTGATGCGGTCACTGATATGGCGGGCATCTGACGGCGCGCGATTTGCCATCGAAAGTCGTCGATTCGCGTCTGCGGAGCAGTTGCCGTTGCTGGCGATGACGTTATCCATTACCCCACTCGATGGTGATGCCTCTATCGCCCTTTCCACCGGTATTGACGCGACAATCACCAACCACGGTCGTCAGCATCTGGATGAAACGCAGGTACGGGTCTTCGGTCAACATCTCTTACAGGGGATCTATACGACCCAGGATGGTCACAGTGAGATCTCTGTCTCGACGCACTGTCTTATCAACGGGGAAGAGCAGTCTTGTTTTACCGCCAAAGAACGGCGGCTTATGCAACATACTCACGCGCAGGTGAAAGCGGGTGAGCGGCTGACGCTGGAAAAGCTGACATGGGTGGAGTGGACAACAGGACGCGATGTATCGCTGGAAACATGGGGGCAGCAGGGGCTTCGCCGTCTTGAAGCGTGTGTGGCGCAGGGGTATCAGGCGTTGCTGACGCAATCGGCGGTGAACTGGCAGAACTGGTGGCGGCATCGTCGGGTGCAGGTGAGCAGTGTAAACGAAGACGATCAGCGCGCCCTGGATTTTGCGCTCTATCATCTGCGGATCATGACGCCTTCCCATGATGAGCGTTGCAGTATCGGCGCGAAAGGGCTCAGCGGGGAAGGCTACAAGGGACATGTTTTCTGGGATACCGAAGTGTTCCTGTTGCCCTTTCATCTGTTCACGGAACCGGCTATCGCCCGGAACTTATTGCGTTATCGCTGGCACAACCTGGCGGGGGCGCGCGAAAAGGCGCGCAAGAACGGCTGGCAGGGCGCGCTGTTTCCGTGGGAAAGTGCGCGTAGCGGAGAGGAGGAGACGCCGGAGTTCGCCGCCATCAATATTCGAACCGGGTTACGTCAGAAGGTTGCTTCCGCACAGGCAGAACATCATCTGGTGGCTGATATCGCCTGGGCCGTCGTGAATTACTGGCAGGCGACAGGTGACGAACCTTTCATGTCCCGTGAAGGACTCACGCTGCTGCTGGAGACTGCGCGTTTCTGGATCGGCCGTACCACTGACGTGAATGGCCGACTTGAAATTCATGATGTTATTGGACCGGACGAATATACCGAACACGTAAATAATAACGCCTTTACCAACTACATGGCGTATTACAACGTAAGTCAGGCACTGCATTTCGCCCGCCGCTATGGCTGTGGGGATGAGGCATTTATCCATCGTGCCGAGCACTTTTTGCAGCACCTGTGGCTGCCCGGCGCACAGACTGACGGTATTTTGCCACAGGATGACTCCTTCCTCAGTAAGCCCGTGATTGACCTGGCGATGTACAAGACAAAGGCCGGGAAGCAAACGATCCTGCTGGATTACTCACGGGCAGAAGTTAATGAGATGCAAATCCTGAAGCAGGCAGATGTGGTGATGCTCATGTATATGCTCTCTGAGTTATTCACACCAGAGGTTTGTCAGGCCAACCTGAATTTCTATGAACCCCGTACCATTCATGATTCCTCCTTGAGCAAAGCCATTCACGGTATCGTGGCGGCACGTTGTGGCAATACTCATCAGGGATATCAGTTCTGGCGCGATGGCGCACGAATAGACCTTGGAGATGATCCGCACAGTTGCGATGACGGCATTCACGCTGCCGCTACGGGGGCTATCTGGCTGGGGGCAATTCAGGGCTTTGCCGGGCTGAACGTGTGTAATGGCGAATTGCATCTCCATCCTCAGTTGCCTGAAGAGTGGCAAAAACTGACATTTCCCCTCTGTTGGCAGGGAAGTGAGATAACGATCGCCCTGAACCAACAGAGTGTGCATATCGAGAGCTCGTCGCCGGTAACACTTTTCCTGAAAGGGACACCGGTGACCGTTGTGGATAAATACAGCGCTTCACTCACTGATTTTATTTCGGTTGTAAATGGGACCGCTACCACGCACAAGGAGGATGAATGAAACCCCGGGCAATCGTATTTGATCTGGATGGTGTGATCACGGATACCGCGCATTTGCACTTTCTTGCCTGGCGGAAAGTTGCCGGTGAGTTGGGGATTGTCATCGATGAGGTGTTCAACGACAGCCTGAAAGGCATCAGCCGCGGAGAATCACTGTTACGAATTTTGCGCCACGGCGGAAAAGAGGGGACTTTCACCCGGGCAGAGCGCGAGCAGATCGCAGCGCGCAAAAATGCGTTGTATGTCGATTCATTGCGGACGCTGACACCACAAGCGGTACTGCCGGGCATTCGGGAACTGCTTAGCGCGTTACGTTCTGAACAGATTAAAACGGGGCTGGCGTCAGTTTCACTGAATGCGCCTGCGATCTTACAGGCGCTACAGTTAACGCCTTATTTTGATTTTTGTGCCGATGCCGCACGAATCCAACGCTCAAAACCCGACCCGGAGATTTTTCTGGCAGCGTGCAACGGTCTGCATGTTAGTCCGCAGGCATGCATCGGAATAGAAGATGCGCAGGCGGGAATTGATGCGATCAACGCCAGTGGAATGCGCTCTGTGGGCATTGGTTCCACCTTAACCGGCGCAGATCTGCTGCTTCTGACAACGGAATTTTTGACGTGGCCGCGTTTATCGGCTTTCTGGCAACTCGACAAATAAAGGAATCAACATGGCACAGCTTTCGTTGCGGCATATATACAAAATCTATGACAACCAGGTGCATGTGGTTAAAGACTTCAATCTGGATATTGAAGATAAAGAGTTTATTGTCTTTGTCGGTCCGTCGGGCTGCGGAAAATCAACCACACTTCGCATGATTGCAGGTCTGGAGGAGATCAGTGCCGGCGAACTGTTGATTGATGGTAAGCGGATGAATGATGTTCCCGCAAAGGCGCGCAATATTGCGATGGTCTTTCAGAACTATGCGCTGTATCCGCATATGAGCGTCTACGACAACATGGCGTTCGGCCTGAAGATGCAAAAGATTGATGCGGGCATTATTGACGAGCGAGTCAACTGGGCGGCGCAGATCCTCGGTTTACGGGATTATCTCAAGCGAAAACCTGGCGCATTATCGGGTGGTCAACGCCAGCGTGTAGCCCTGGGACGCGCGATTGTGCGTGAGGCAGGCGTGTTTTTGATGGACGAACCGCTCTCTAACCTCGATGCCAAACTACGTGTCCAGATGCGCGCAGAGATCAGCAAACTGCACCAGAAGCTGAATACTACGATGGTCTACGTCACGCATGATCAGACTGAAGCGATGACAATGGCGACGCGGATTGTGATCATGAAAGACGGTATTATCCAGCAGGTTGGTGCGCCAAAAATGGTTTATAACCAGCCAGCAAATATGTTCGTTGCCGGTTTTATTGGCTCACCGGCAATGAATTTTATTCGTGGTGCGATCGACGGAAATAAGTTTGTCACAGAAACGCTTAAATTAACTCTTCCGGAAGATAAGCTACGCATATTAAAAGAGAAGGATTATGAGCATAAAGCGGTCGTGATGGGCATCCGCCCGGAGGATATCCATCCTGAGTCATCAGAGAGAAACTCTGTGGTGGCAAAAATTTGCGTCGCAGAACTGACTGGTGCTGAATTTATGCTGTACACCAGCATTGGGGGGCATGAGCTGGTGGTCCGTGCCGGGGCAATAAATGATTATTCAGCAGGAGATAATATTGCAATCCATTTTGATATGACAAAATGTCATTTCTTCGATATGGAGACAGAGCTCGCAATTACATAATCACATTATCCAGGGCGCAAGCCCTGGCTCTAACAACATTTCATTTTTCTGTCATTTAACAAGGAATAGAAATGAAAACCTTATTATCCACTACTGCGCTAATGCTGTGCGCAGCGATATCTTGCGCACAGGCGGCTGAAAAAAATGACTGGCATTTTAATATTGGCGCCATGTACGAAATTGAAAACGTTGAAGGCTACGGCGAAGATATGGATGGCCTTGCCGAACCGTCAGTTTATTTTAATGCGGCAAACGGCCCATGGAGAATCTCGCTGGCCTATTATCAGGAAGGACCGGTTGATTATAGCGCAGGAAAACGCGGCACCTGGTTTGATCGCCCGGAACTGGAGGTACACTATCAGATCCAGGAAAGTGATGAATTCAGTTTTGGCTTAACCGGTGGTTTTCGTAATTACGGCTATCACTACGTGAATGAAGCGGGTAAAGACACGGCGAATATGCAGCGCTGGAAAGTGCAACCGGACTGGGATGTGAAGATCACAGACGATTTGCGTTTTAGCGGATGGTTGTCGATGTACCAGTTCGTGAACGATCTGAGTACCACCGGCTATGCAGATAGCCGTCTCGAAAGCGAAACGGGTCTGCACTATACCTTTAACGAAACGGTTGGCGTGATCGTAAACTATTACCTCGAACGCGGTTTTAACCTTGCGGATCACCGGAATAACGGTGAATTTTCAACTCAGGAGATCCGCGCGTATTTGCCGCTTTCTCTCGGTAATACAACGTTAACACCTTATACACGCATCGGTCTGGATCGCTGGAGTAACTGGGACTGGCGAGATGATCCTGAGCGCGAAGGTCATGACTTCAACCGCCTCGGATTACAGTATGCATATGATTTCCAGAATGGCCTGTCGATGACGCTGGAATATGCCTACGAGTGGGAAGATCACGACGAAGGTGAAAGTGACAGATTTCACTATGCGGGCGTAGGCGTTAACTACGCATTCTGATGATGGCGGGGCGGAATATTGCCCCGCTTTTTATGCAAGCGATCCCGTAAGGGTTATCTGCGTCTTAATGATGATATTTTGCATACGCTTTTTACCCCGTATTAAGTTAAAAAGCAGGGCGCAACTTTCTTCGCCTAACGCCTGAGTAGGCACATCAATCCCACCGGGGGGAGGGTTTAAAATAAATGACAACATTTCATTACTGTAACCGACCACTGCCATTTGCTGTGGAATAGAAATATTTAGTTCAGCCGCCGCACGATATAAACTCATCAGTTTCAAACTATCCGTGGCAAATACTGCATCGGGTAATTCTGAACGTTCTAATAATTCTCTCGCGGCACATAGCGCGCTGTCGTGGGTATAGCCTCCGTCAATAATCCATTCTTTACGAATATCGATGCTATGTGCGCTAAGGCTGGCTTTATAACCGTTAACACGATCGACTGAAACATGATATTCAAGCGGTGCATGCAGACAGGCGATACGGCGATGACCACTGTTAATAAGCGCATCAGTGAGTGCAATACTGTCCCGATAATTATCCGTATCGACTGAGCAAACGTGATTGTATTCTCCTTCAACTTTACCGATCACCACCACCGGAATATCATATTTATCCAGCCGCGCGAAAAATGATTCTTCGGCCGGTGAGCTGAGCATAATAATGCCTTTGATTAGCTTCTGCTTAATTTTGCTCTCGCACTTTTGCAGGTCATCTTCGGTACTGCGTGACGTTTGCAGGATCACGTCGAAACCTTCTTCCTCTGCTTTCGCGGTAATAGCGTGCAGCACTTCCGAGAAAAACGGGTTCCCGGCAGTGGTTTTGGTTGAACGGGTGGAGATCACCATAATGGCGTCAAACCCCGATGACGTCAGGGCGCGGGCCAGTTTATTGGGTTGGTATTGTAGCTCGTCGATCGCACGCAACACTTTCTCCCGCGCTTCCGGCGAGATGTTGGTTTGTTTGTTCAGAACGCGTGAGACAGTTGATTTCGATACACCCGCCACGCGAGCGATATCATAGATAGTGGGGGACATGCTCCTGCAACTCCATCGGAGAGTTAATGCCATACATCTTATGGAGTTAGTTCACGGATGACAACACAACGCGGTTGATTGTGCGGACCGGGTAGTCAGCGCACTGGCTATTTTTTCCTGAACAATGCAGTTATCGCCGTCGCTAAAATCCCGATTAGCGGCATGGCAACCCCACCGGCTAAGAAGTTTTGCTGATCGATCTGTTTTTCCTTGCGGATATCGGCAAAACGGGCGAGCGCCTGTTCTTCGTCTGCGGCATTGATCTCTTCAAATTGCTTCTCGTAGCCTTGCTCCGTTAGTCGCAATGCGGCATCCGCGTCGGATCTTTTCAGCACTCTGGTGCGCTGCCCTTTCTGATAAAAACAGAACTCTGGCATAAGGTACTCCTGACGAAAAGGTGGGAGTGACGACTATACCTTCTCAGGAATAATGCCAGCAATATCTTATGGTCGCTCGTTGGACTATTTCCAGCCGCTCAGGTTTTAGCGACTCGCGCTGCACGAAGCGGACGGCAAATTAGCACCATGGCCACTGCGCTACAGAGCGGAAACAATGCTAATAAAAGCCAGGGATAAACGGCTTGCGTTGATGGTACAAGCGCCTTGTCCAGTAAACCACCCAGCAACAAATTTCCCGCCAGCACTGCGCATCCCCCTGCGGTGGCAAGTGCACCGTAGTGTGCGCCCAGCGTCGATTCACTGGCGAAATGAGGGATCAAATCTTTTGCCGACGGGACCAGTAGCATCTGGCCCAGCGTCAATAGCGTGACCAGACAGACTGAAGGTATTAACCGTAATCCTCCCTGCGGCGGTTGTGTCGCGGCGAAAAAGGCCACACTCGCAAAAGCGGCAGAGAGCAACAAAAAGCCCACTGGCAGGATCCTGACGGCGCCTGCCCGCCTCGCGAAACGCGCAAGCGGGAGCTGAAATAAAATAATCAGCACTGAGGCCAGCATAAAGAGTGGCCCCAGATCTTTTTCACTGCCGCCCGAACGCTGAATCTCCACCGGCAGTGCCAGGTAGAGCTGGTTGTAACTCAACAACCACGAGCTGTAAGCGATGATAAAGGCAACGAATCGAGGCTGACGGAAGGTCGTCCACCAGGGAAGAATGTTAAGCGTCGGTTTGTTACGGTCAGCCGCAGGCAGACAGAAATAGAGGACGATCAATGCGATAAGAAATACCCCGGCCCCGGCGAGAGCGATCTGACGAAAACCGATCCCCGTCATCAGCGCACCGATAGCCGGGCCGAGCACCGCGCCAAGCTCTCCACACACCGCAAACAGGGCGAACCATTCTGCGCGACTGCGCTTTCCGCGAGCTTCACTTTGTGTGCCGGCTTTCGCCAGCAATGCTTCGATTGACGGGGAGAACAACGCACCACCGATTCCCGTCAGACATGCGCCCAGAATGATCGGGCCCAGTGATTGTCCATAGGCCAGAAGCAGATAGCCCAGGACGCGAACCATGCAGCCGAAAAGAATAATGATCTTTGCCCCGAACCGATCGGAGAGTGCGCCGCCAACAATAAACATCCCTTGCTGCGAGAAAGTGCGCAGCCCCAGCACCAGTCCGATAAGCCCACCAGAAAGCAGCATATCGTCACGCAAAAAGAGGGCGAGAAATGGCACCACCGCGTAGAAACCGATATTAAAGGCAAACTGGCTACCCAATAGAACAGGTGGCCAGAGGGTTGTGGCGGGTCGCAGGAACAACGCAGAGAAACGCATTACACGGCCTTACACCATGAAGTGGATATGTTTTTTGCCATGAAAAGGAGAGATTTCGATTCGGGTTTTAACCCGAAATACCTCCCAAAGCAGTTCCTCGCTCAGAATATCCTGCGGCGTTCCCGTCGCGACAATCTGCCCACGTTGCATAACCATCAGCGAGTCGCAGAACATTGACGCGTGGTTGAGATCGTGGATAGCCACAATGCTGGTCACAGGCAACTCACTGATCAGATGCATTAATTGCATTTGATGGTGAATGTCCAGGTGGTTAGTGGGTTCATCCAGGAGAATTTCGGTGGGGGCTTGCGCCAGCGCACGGGCGATATGTACGCGCTGGCGTTCACCGCCGGATAAACTGAGCCAGCCTTGTTCACATTTTTCCAGCATATCAACGCGCTGTAATGCCTCGTTGACCGTTTCCTCGTCGCGCGTACTCCAGTTAGAAAAGGGGGAGTGATGTGGAATACGGCCAAGTTTTACCACATCACGCACGCGCATGTTGGCATCGGTCATGCCGTGTTGTTCAACAAAAGCCACCCGACAGGCCAGTTGCTTTTTGGGAATGCGGGCAATGCTTTTTCCGTCCAGCGTCACGTTGCCGGCATCCGGTCGACGTAATCCTGCCAGAATGCGTAACAGTGATGACTTTCCACAACCGTTCGGCCCAAGTAATCCAACGGTTTTACCGGGCTCGACGTTGAGCGAGACATTGTTGACGATGACCTTTTTACCGACTTTCCAGGTAATATTTTCAGCGGAGATACTCATCACTTATTCCTTGAGCGGTAAATGATCACGGCAAAGAAAGGGACACCGACCAGGGCGGTCACCACACCAACCGGCAAACTTTGCGGCGCTATCAATAAACGCGAGGCGATGTCCGCCAGCACCATCAGGATCGCGCCAGCCAGTGCGCTGGCAATAAGCAATGTGCGATGCAGCGGACCAAAGAAGAAGCGCATAACATGCGGAACCACCAGTCCTACAAAACCAATTGAACCGGCCATGCTGACGATCGTGGCAGTAATGAACGCGGTGGTGGTGAAAAGGGCAAGACGTACCCAGGGAACGGCAATCCCTAAAGACGCGGCGGCATCATCGCCAAAGGTAAAGGCATCCAGTGCCCGAGAATAGTAAAGGCAGACGGCCAGCCCGGTCAGCACCACGACCAACGCTAACTGGAATTCCGGCCAGCGTACGCCGCTGAAGCTGCCCAGCAGCCAGAACATCACATCGCGTGCCTGCTGCGCGCTGGCGGAGGTGCTGATGGTATAAGCCGTAATGGCATTGAAGAGTTGGGAAGCAGCAACGCCAGCCAGAATCGTGCGTTCATTACCCCCTCGCGCGCCGTTCGTCAGAAAGGCGACAAATGCAAAGGCGGCAAATGCGCCGACAAATGCGCCTGCAGAGAGGGAGACCGCGCCCGTACCGATTCCCAGAACAACAACAGAAACGGCACCGGTTGACGCGCCCGCAGAAACACCCAGCACATAGGGTTCCGCCAGCGCATTCTTCAACAGACTTTGCAGTACCGCACCACAGATTGCGAGGCCTGCGCCACAGCACGCCGCGACCAGCGCACGGCTCAGGCGAAAGTCCCAAATCACACTTTCATAAATACGGTTGAGCGGGGTGTCGGTGAGTCCCATTCTGTTGCTGATGGCGTAAAAAACATCCCGCAGTGGGATAGACAATTCCCCCACGCTGACCCCAACGGCAATCGTCAGAAACAAAAGCAAGATAGCAAGCAAACACGCGCTGGTAAGAAGCAGACCCGGTCGGGTCTGAAGTACCGCAGTGGTCATCAGTTCAGCCCCAGTTTTCTGAGCTGCTCGCCAACCTGCTCAGCGCCGTAAAGAGTACGGATAGTCGGGTTCATCGCCTGACCGTCCATAACCACGATATGGCCTTTTTTCACCGCGTCTAACTGGCTGATGGCAGGATCGCTTTTGAGGAATTTGATTTTCTCTTCCGCGTTATCCAGCGCCCAGCGGTTGCGGTCAAGGCTGGACACCACAATGACGTCCGGATTCGCCGCGATAATGCTTTCCCAACTCACCGTCGGCCATTCTGTCTCAGAGGTGATTGCGTTGTGTCCGCCCAGCACGTTGGCTATGAATCCGGAGGCACTGTTTTTACCGCCAACATAAGCATCCGCGGAAGGGGAAGCGCTGGAGAACCAAAAGACAAACGAGAGATCTTTCTTGTTTTTACCGAACTCCTGGCGGAGCTCGGCTTCACGCTTTTTAAAATCGGCAATAACCGCCTGACCCTTGTCTTCCACATTGAAAATTTTCGCGAAATCTTCAATTTCCTTATAGAGATACGTCATATCCCACAGCTTCTGACGACTGCCATATAAATCGCCTGCTGCTTTTTTCGTGGCGCACATGCCCGGGGATAAATAACTGTTTACGCCAACAGTAAGCAAATCTTCACGTTTCGCGACCTTACTTTCAGGCCCTAATAACAAGGGCAACTGTGCGGGAACGAAATCCGGGTTTTGCGCAAGGATAGATTCAAGCGTGGGAATTTCTACCGTGAGAGTTTTGATTTTCGCATTTTGTTCCGCCAGTTGAGGCAGCACTTTGGTCGGCCAGAAGGCACTGGCTTTCACGTTATTCTGCAAACCTAACAGCAGCAGAATCTCAACGGTATTCTGTCCGAGAGCCACGACGCGTTCTGGCGCTTTGGTGAACGTTTCGGTGTAACCACAGTTCTCCAGAGTCAGTGGATAGGTCGTTGCCTGAGCAGAACTGACGGATGCGAACACCATGCCGAATGCGCAAATGACTTTTTTCATTAACCGCTACCCTTCGTTAAAATTATTATTAATGCAAATGAAACTCATTATTGAAGCGGGATTTTATACAATGCAATATATTTTGTGTCAACGGGAGGCATTGTCTGGCGCGGGATGAAGGGGGGATTGATAAGATTCGGCCAGAGAGATAAACGTGATGAAATTTAATTTAAAATAATTCTCTATTTGCATGCTTTAGCGGAAAACGCATCGCTTTGACATATTTATGCCAGTAAATCGCTTTTCCGTTGTCACGACCTCACACCTGTTTTCCAGTGCCACAACACGGTTGATAATCAACGACCTGCCCCCACAATAAAGGTATGCGTTATACTTTTTTCTGGTCTTCAGGCATAACGGGATGGCGATGAAGAGACTGACCAATGAACTTAATGCGCTGGTTAATCGCGGCGTAGACCGGCATTTGCGCCTCGCGGTCACCGGGCTGAGCCGGAGCGGAAAAACCGCATTTATCACCGCAATGGTTAACCAGCTACTGAATATTCACGCCGGGGCGCGATTACCGCTGCTCAGCGCCGTGCGTGAAGAGCGCCTGCTCGGGGTGAAGCGCGTTCCCCAGCGCGATTTTGGCATTCCACGTTTTACCTACGATGAAGGGTTGGCCCAACTGTATGGCGATCCGCCAACCTGGCCGACGCCCACTCGTGGGGTCAGTGAAATTCGCCTGGCGCTGCGCTATAAATCCAACGATTCTCTGCTACGTCACTTCAAAGAGACGTCGACGCTGTATCTGGAGATTGTCGATTATCCCGGCGAATGGTTACTCGACCTGCCGATGCTGGCGCAGGATTATCTGAGCTGGTCGCGGCAGATGACAGGACTCCTTACCGGCCAGCGGGCAGAATGGTCGGCGAAATGGCGACAACTGACGCAAGGGTTGGATCCGCTGGCAACCGCCGATGAGAATCGCCTGGCCGATATCGCGGCGGCGTGGACAGAATACCTGCATCAGTGCAAACAGCAGGGGCTGCATTTCATCCAGCCAGGGCGGTTCGTGCTACCCGGTGATATGGCTGGCGCACCGGCACTGCAATTTTTCCCCTGGCCGGATGTCGACGCGTGGGGCGAATCCAGACTGGCCCAGGCGGATAAACAGACTAATGCCGGAATGCTGCGCGAGCGCTTTAACTACTATTGTGAAAAGGTGGTGAAAGGGTTCTATAAGAACCACTTTTTGCGCTTCGACCGCCAGATTGTGCTGGTGGATTGTCTGCAACCGCTCAACAGCGGGCCGCAGGCGTTCAACGATATGCGCCTTGCATTAACGCAACTGATGCAAAGTTTCCATTACGGCCAGCGCACGCTGTTTCGCCGGCTGTTTTCTCCGGTGATCGACAAACTGCTGTTTGCCGCCACCAAAGCGGACCACGTGACGATCGACCAGCACGCCAATATGGTGTCGCTGTTGCAACAGTTGATTCAGGATGCGTGGCAGAACGCGGCGTTTGAAGGGATCAGCATGGATTGTCTGGGGCTGGCTTCCGTCCAGGCAACCACCAGCGGATTGATTGACGTTAACGGCGAGAAGATCCCGGCGCTGCGTGGAAACCGCTTAAGTGACGGATCTCCGCTGACGGTCTACCCCGGAGAAGTGCCGGCGCGACTGCCGGGACAGGCGTTCTGGGATAGTCAGGGATTTCAGTTTGAAGCTTTTCGACCGCAAAAGATGGATGTCGATAAGCCATTGCCGCACATTCGCCTGGATGCCGCGCTGGAGTTTTTAATAGGAGATAAATTGCGATGAGCGAACCGATAAAACCGCGGATTGATTTCGCCGGTCCGCTTGAAGTCGAGCAGAACCCGGCTTTTAAAGCGCAACAAACGTTTAGCGAGACACAGGCTCAGTCATTTGCCCCGGCCACCGTCGATGAGCCGCTGGAAGAAGAGGGGCAGGCCGAAGCGGTAATTGATGCGGCGCTGCGCCCGAAGCGCAGCTTGTGGCGCAAGATGGTGATGGGCGGGCTGGCGCTGTTCGGCGTAAGCGTGGTTGGACAGGGCGTACAGTGGACGATGAACGCCTGGCAAACGCAGGACTGGGTGGCGCTCGGTGGCTGCGCGGCCGGGGCACTGATTATCGGTGCGGGCGTGGGGTCGGTGGCAACCGAGTGGCGGCGTCTGTGGCGATTACGTCAGCGTGCTCACGAGCGTGATGAAGCGCGCGACCTGTTGCACAGTCACGGTGCCGGGAAAGGGCGGGCCTTCTGCGAGAAACTGGCGCAGCAGGCGGGAATCGACCAGTCGCATCCGGCGCTACAGCGCTGGTACGCCTCGATTCACGAAACGCAAAACGATCGCGAGGTGGTCAGCCTCTACGCTCATCTGGTTCAGCCGGTGCTGGATGCCCAGGCGCGGCGCGAAATCAGCCGTTCGGCGGCGGAATCGACGCTGATGATAGCGGTCAGCCCGTTGGCGCTGGTGGATATGGCGTTTATTGCCTGGCGCAATCTGCGCCTGATTAACCGCATCGCCACGCTGTACGGGATTGAGCTTGGCTATTACAGCCGTCTGCGTCTGTTCCGCCTGGTCCTGCTCAATATCGCCTTTGCCGGGGCCAGCGAACTGGTGCGGGAAGTGGGGATGGACTGGATGTCGCAGGATCTCGCCGCGCGTCTGTCGACCCGCGCCGCGCAAGGGATCGGGGCCGGGCTGTTAACCGCACGACTGGGAATCAAAGCGATGGAGCTTTGCCGTCCGCTGCCGTGGCTGGATGATGACAAACCGCGTCTGGGCGATTTCCGGCGTCAACTGATCGGGCAGCTCAAAGAGACGTTGCAGAAAAACGGCTCAGCGCGAGAAAAGTAATGTTGTCGCAGGCGTTGACCGCGTAACTTTACGCCGAAACGCCTGTTTTTCCGTCATGCTGTCAATATTTGTTGACAGAATCCTTCCTGCTTCCCCATTCCTGGCTTATCATCTTATCTATAGCTCATTATTCAGGTGAAGGTCCCCCATGCGTCTGGAAGTCTTTTGTGAAGACCGACTCGGTCTGACTCGCGAATTACTCGATTTACTGGTGCTACGAAGCATCGATTTGCGCGGTATCGAGATTGACCCCATTGGGCGAATCTACCTTAACTTTGCCGAGCTGGAGTTCACTAACTTCAGTAGCCTGATGGCAGAAATTCGCCGTATTGCGGGCGTCACTGACGTACGCACCGTACCGTGGATGCCATCCGAGCGTGAGCACCTGGCGCTCAGCGCGCTGCTTGAGGCGCTGCCTGAGCCGGTCTTATCGCTGGATCTGAAAAGCAAGATTGAGATGGCGAACCCGGCGAGCTGTCAGCTGTTTGCGCTCAATCTGGAGCGGATGCGTAACCACACCGCTGCGCAATTGATTAACGGTTTTAACTTCCAGCGCTGGTTGGAGGGGAATCCGCTGACCTCTCACAACGAACATGTGGTCATCAACGGGCAGAATTTCCTGATGGAAATCACGCCGGTCTATCTGCAAGGGGAAACCGACGAAACCATGCTCACCGGAGCGGTGGTGATGCTACGTTCAACTATCCGGATGGGGCGTCAGTTGCAGAATCTGGCCACCCAGGATGTGAGTGCCTTCAGTCAGATCATCGCCGTCAGCGGCAAAATGAAACACGTTGTTGAACAGGCGCGCAAACTGGCGATGCTGAGTGCACCGCTACTGATTATCGGTGATACCGGCACCGGGAAAGATCTGTTTGCTCATGCCTGTCATCAGGCCAGCCCGCGTGCGGGTAAACCGTATCTGGCGCTCAACTGCGCCTCAATTCCTGAAGATGCGGTGGAAAGCGAACTGTTCGGTCATGCGCCGGAAGGCAAAAAAGGCTTCTTCGAGCAGGCGAACGGCGGTTCGGTGCTGCTTGATGAGATTGGCGAAATGTCGCCGCGCATGCAGACCAAACTGCTGCGATTCCTCAATGACGGCACGTTCCGTCGGGTGGGGGAAGATCATGAGGTCCATGTTGATGTACGCGTAATCTGTGCGACGCAAAAGAATCTCGTCGAACTGGTGCAGAAAGGACTGTTCCGGGAAGATCTCTATTATCGCCTCAACGTGCTGACGCTGAATTTGCCGCCGCTGCGCGATTGTCCGCAGGATATCATGCCGCTGACCGAACTGTTCGTAGCGCGTTTCGCCGATGAGCAGGGTGTGCCGCGTCCCAAACTGGCTGCCGATCTCAGTACGGTGTTGACCCGCTACGGTTGGCCTGGCAACGTGCGACAGTTGAAAAACGCGGTTTACCGTGCGTTGACACAACTAGAAGGTTACGAACTGCGACCGCAGGATATTTTACTGCCGGATTACGACGCGACGACGGTTGCGGTAGGTGAAGATGCGATGGAAGGTTCGCTGGATGATATCACCAGCCGCTTTGAGCGCTCGGTGCTAACTCAGTTGTATCGCAGTTATCCCAGTACGCGTAAGCTGGCGAAACGTCTGGGGGTTTCTCATACCGCGATTGCGAATAAGCTGCGCGAGTATGGCCTGAACCAGAAGAAGGGCGAAGAGTAAAGAAATGCCTCCAGGAATGGAGGCATTTTTGTATGCCGGGATGACTTACGCTTTCAGCACTTCCAGTGCAGCGGCATAGTCAGGTTCGTTAGTGATTTCATTCACCAGTTGGCTGAAGATGACATTGTCATTTTCATCCAGAACGACAACCGCGCGAGCGGCCAGGCCTTTCAGCGGGCCTTCAGCGATTTCAACGCCGTAGTTTTTCAGAAACTCAGCGTTACGCAGCGTGGACAACGTGATGACGTTGCTCAGGCCTTCTGCGCCGCAGAAGCGCGACTGGGCAAACGGCAGGTCAGCAGAAACACACAGTACGACGGTGTTATCGATTTCGGTGGCCAGTTGGTTAAACTTACGTACCGATGCCGCGCAAACGCCGGTATCGATGCTCGGGAAAATGTTCAGCACTTTGCGTTTGCCTGCAAACTGGCTCAGTGCGACGTCAGACAGATCTTTTGCCACGAGGGTAAAAGGCTGCGCTTTGCTACCCGCTTGAGGAATGGAGTTGGCGACTGCAACCGGGTTGCCCTGGAAATGAACGGTTTGTGACATGGTTATCTTCCTGTTTACATATAGTTAACGTCACAGCTAGTTTATGCCAACAGCCGATAACACGGCAAACGCTATTTCGGCGTAGCGCACAAACCACCACGTCATGGTTTAAGGAGAAAAAATGCGTTCTGTGAAGGTCTACGAGGAAGCCTGGCCGTTACATACCCCTTTTGTGATTGCCCGTGGCAGCCGCAGTGAGGCGCGTGTCGTGGTGGTTGAACTGGAAGAAGAGGGCGTGAAAGGGACGGGGGAGTGTACGCCCTATCCGCGCTACGGAGAAAGTGATGCGTCGGTGATGGCGCAGATCATGAGTATTGTGCCGCAACTGGAAAAAGGGCTGACCCGGGAAGCACTACAGAAACTGCTCCCTGCCGGCGCGGCGCGCAACGCGGTTGACTGTGCGTTGTGGGATTTACAGTCGCGTCAGCAGCAACAAACGCTGACGGAAAGCCTTGGAGTGACATTGCCCGAGACAATTGCCACTGCCCAGACCGTGGTGATCGGTACACCGGAACAAATGGCGGCCAGCGCGGCAGCGCTGTGGGAAGCCGGAGCCAGACTATTGAAAGTGAAACTGGACGATCGGCTGATCAGCGAACGCATGGTGGCGATTCGGTCGGCGGTACCGGAAGCGACCCTGATTGTTGATGCCAATGAGTCATGGCGGGCGGAAGGGCTGGCGGCGCGCTGTCAGCTATTAGCCGATCTCGGCGTGGCGATGCTGGAACAACCGCTTCCGGCACAGGATGACGCGGCGCTGGAAAATTTCATCCATCCGCTACCGGTCTGCGCGGATGAGAGTTGTCATACCCGTAGCAGCCTGAAGGCGCTGCACGGGCGCTATGAGATGATCAATATCAAGCTGGACAAAACCGGTGGACTGACCGAGGCGCTGGCGCTGGCTGCTGACGCACGCGAGCAGGGATTTGCGCTGATGCTGGGCTGCATGCTTTGCACGTCGCGGGCGATTACGGCTGCATTACCACTGACGCCGCAGGTTAGCTTTGCCGATCTTGATGGTCCCACCTGGCTGGCTGTTGATGTCGAGCCCGCGCTGCACTTTACGACCGGACAGCTTCATCCTTAGGATGCCAGCGCAGAAGCGTGGACATCGCCTGTAGGTATTTTTCGCTGGCCTCATCTGAAGAGATCGGCGGAAATTCAGCCGTGATGCAGGGCAATTCGAGATCTGCGCACCAACTGCCGAAAGAGCCGGGCGTTTCATAACCCACGCTGGTCACCAGCGGCAGTTCGAACGCCTGCGCCAGCCATTCACCGAGTTCGCTGCTTCCGGGATCTTCAATACAGGCCAGCGGGTCATGGAAGGAGACCACCCACGCGGGGTGAATGCGATGTATCAACTGACATAATGCCTGAGTTTCTGGTTCTGAACCCGGATGTTCTCCCGTCAACAGTACGACGTCACGCGCTTGCGCAGCGCTGTTCCAGCGATACACCGTCTCTCCGGCTTTCCAGTTGGCTGACGGAAAATTGCGATTGAGATCGACGCCGTTAGCGTTTGCACGCAAACCGAGCTGACAGCCGTCCGGGTTTACCGCGAGGATCACATGGTGGCGGCGCAGCGAGGGCGTCAGCGTGCGCAGTGCGCAGGAGAGCGTGACCACCGACGCGTTTTCGTCGCCGTGCGTTCCCGCGATAATCAAACCACTGTCGCGACTGGCGGCGGAAGCCGGAAACCAGATCAGCGGAGCCCCCAGCAGTGAACGTCCATAATGTTCGGTTCCTGGCGGAAAGGCGCCGCGTTGTGCACGGGGGCGGGTAACGGTCATAAGCGTCTCTGAATTCAGGGATTATTACTCGCAGTGTTGTGCAAATCTGGTCGATAATCAAATCGTTTTCGCACGCACGGATTTTTAGTCGTAATATCAATTTTCTGCAGGAAGATGTTTGCATTTCCTTAAGGCGAAACAAATAATTACGCCATCGTGAATAAGCCGGATTGAGGGGACTCTATGAAGCACTCTGTTTCAGTAACCTGTTGTGCGCTGTTGGTTAGCAGCATTTCTCTGTCATATGCTGCGGATGTTCCCGGCACGGCTGTACTGGCGAAGAAGCAGGAGTTGGTTCGCCATATAAAAGATGAACCCGCGACGCTGGATCCGGCAAAAGCAGTCGGGTTGCCGGAAATTCAGGTTATTCGCGACCTGTTCGAAGGACTGGTTAACCAGAACGAGAAGGGCGAAATTGTACCTGGCGTCGCCACGCAGTGGAAAAGTAACGACAATCGGATCTGGACGTTTACGCTGCGGGATAATGCGCGCTGGTCTGATGGCACGCCGGTAACCGCGCAGGATTTTGTCTATAGCTGGCAGCGGCTGGTGGATCCGAAAACGCTGTCGCCTTTTGCCTGGTTTGCCGCGCTGGCAGGGGTGAATAATGCCCAGGCGATTATTGATGGCAAAGTAACGCCCGATAAGCTCGGCGTGACCGCCATTGACACCCGAACCCTGAGAGTGCAACTGGATAAACCGCTGCCGTGGTTTGCTAATCTTACCGCCAGCTTTGCGTTTTATCCGGTGCAAAAAGCCAACGTGGCAAGCGGTAAAGACTGGACCAAACCGGGCAATCTGATTGGTAACGGCGCCTATGTGTTACAGGATCGCGTAGTGAATGAAAAGTTGGTGGTGGTGCCGAATACCCATTACTGGGATAACGGAAAAACGGTACTGCAAAAGGTGACTTTCCTGCCAATCAATCAGGAGTCCTCCGCCACCAAACGTTACCTGGCGGGGGATATCGACATTACCGAGTCGTTCCCGAAAAATATGTACCAGAAGCTGTTAAAGGACATCCCCGGACAGGTTTATACGCCACCTCAACTGGGAACCTATTACTACGCCTTTAACACACAAAAAGGCCCGACTGCGGATTCCCGCGTGCGTCTGGCGCTGAGCATGACCATCGATCGCCGCATTATGGCGGAGAAGGTGTTGGGAACCGGGGAAAAACCGGCCTGGCATTTTACACCGGACGTCACCGCCGGCTTTACGCCTGAACCGTCACCTTTTGAGCAGATGAGTCAGGAAGAGCTGAACGCGCAGGCGAAAACGCTGTTGCGAGCGGCGGGATACGGTCCGCAGAAGCCGCTTAACCTGACGCTGCTGTACAACACCTCCGAGAACCACCAGAAAATCGCCATCGCGGTGGCCTCGATGTGGAAGAAAAATTTAGGTGTGGATGTGAAGCTGCAAAACCAGGAGTGGAAAACCTACATCGACAGCCGCAACACCGGGAACTTCGATGTGATTCGTGCTTCCTGGGTGGGGGATTACAATGAACCTTCTACCTTCCTGTCGCTGTTGACCTCAACACACTCCGGCAATATTTCCCGTTTTAACGATCCGGCGTATGACAAAGTCATCACCCAGGCGACGATGGAAAATACCGATAAAGCGCGTAATGCCGATTACAATGCGGCGGAAAAAATCCTTATGGAGCAAGCGCCGATCGCACCAATTTATCAGTACACCAACGGGCGCTTAATCAAACCGTGGCTGAAAGGGTATCCGATCATGAACCCGGAAGACGTGGCCTACAGCCGGACCATGTATATCATTAAGCACTAACCATCCGTCAGCAGGCGCGGGATCGCGCCTGCTGATTACACCGTGTAAATGCGAATGTCATGTTCGCGAAACGCCTCGCAGTATTCTTTGCTAATGTTCGCCTCAACCACAATGACGTCGATTTCACTGCTCCGGGCGACAACATAGCGAGCCACCGCCGGGATTTTGTCCGCCGTCAGCGCCACAATGGTTTCATTGCACTGTTGGAGCACCGCACGCTTAAATTCACAGTCGGCATAATCGAACCCGGTCAGACCGGATTCCGGCGCCATCGCACAGCCGCCGATAAAGCCCTGGTCGAATAACATACCCTGAACCTGCGCGATCGCCGATGCGCCGACGCAACCGCCGGAAGAACGCTGCAACTGGCCTCCGAGCATGATGACGTCGTACAACGGCTTTTTCAGCAGTACGGCGGCAATTTCCGGTGAGTTGGTGACCACGGTCAGAGAGAGTTCTGCCGGGAGAGCCTCCGCCATCGCCAGGTTGGTCGTGCCGGTGTCAATAAAAATACAGCTGCCTGATTTGACCAGTCGTGCGCATTTTTGCGCGATGTTGCTCTTTTGATCGGGTTTCTTCGCTTTTCGCACTGAATAGTCACCCGCCTCTGGCAGCATCATCACCGCGCCGCCATAGACTTTTTTGCAAATTCCTTCCTTACTAAGTTCGTGAAGATCGCGGCGTATGGTGTGCTCCGACACGTTCAGTCGGGAAGCGAGGTCACTGCATACCACGCGCCCATTCTCTTGCAGGATCTGCTGAATCAGGGCTTGTCGTTGTTCCGGGAAAGCTGCATAATCGAGCATAATGAATCCTGAAAACTCTATCATCGAGCAATAAAAGGCATGATCGGGCAAAACGGTGGGTACTGTCAATCTTCTGACGGATTAAGACGAGGTGAAATATGAAAATCGCACACATGGCGCTATGGACCACAGAGCTGGAGGCGCAGGCACGTTTCTGGACGGATTTTTTTGATGGTACGCGCAATGAGAAATACAGCAGCAAGAACAATCCCGGATTCGAGTCTTACTTTGTGCGCATTGGGGATGATATTGCGATTGAACTGATGACGAAACCCGCCCTGCGAGCTCTGCGTCCGGATAACCAAACGACCGGCTGGGTACATCTGGCTATCGCGGTTGGCAGCGCTAAAAAAGTCGATGCGCTGGCACAAAAAGCACGGGCGCAGGGGATTCTGGTTTCACCGCCGCGTACTACCGGGGACGGGTATTATGAAGCGGTCATTAAAGACCCGGACGGAAATTACATCGAAATCGTTGAATGAACAGATAATAACGCCTTGTTTGAATATAGTGCCTCAGGCAGATATCTCCTGAGGCAATCATGTGTAGGGCAGGGGCGTTTTGCTTTAACTCGGACTGCTATTATCGATATACAGCGTCTGGCTTGGAAAGGCGAAATCCGCGCCATGATGCTGGACAATATCAATAATATTAAGATAAACCTGTTGCTGTACGGCCAGCCACTCTTCCCAGACCGTCGTGCGGGTAAAGCAATACACCATAATATTTAACGAGGAGTCGCCAAAGCCATTGAAATAAACCAGTAGCGTTTGTTGTTGATCGATATCGGCATGGGTTTGTAGCATCTGCCTTATTTCAGTGACAATAGCACCGATTTTGCTGGCATCTTCGTAACGTAGCCCGACAACCGTGTTGATTCGGCGGTTGCTCATGCGGCCTGGATTTTCAACGCTAATCGAAGAAAACACGGAGTTGGGAACGTATAGCGGACGATGATCGAAAGTGGTAATTTTGGTCATCCGCCAGCCAATTTCCGCCACGGTGCCTTCAATATTGCGATCCGGAGAACGGACCCAATCCCCGATACTGAACGGGCGATCAAAATAGAGCATAATACCTGAAAAGAAATTACTCAGAATATCTTTCCCGGCCATCCCGACCGCGATACCGCCAATTCCGCCAAAGGTGAGTAAACCCGACAGACTCATACCGAAGTGTTCGCCATAAAGCAAAACAATAACAATAACGAGCGTGATCTTGATAATCCGCGATAAAATACGCGCACGGGTAACATCCCGACCTTTATTAATTTGCGATTTTTCAAACTGGTTAATGAGCAGAAACAGTTTCAGGGTCAGAATCAGCGCAATGAGCGACGTACAGATAAAGTCAACAAAGCTGGATGAGATCGCGCTGATATGATAATGCGCAATGACCGTGTTAGCGACGCTACCCAATGTGCTAATGATCAGAGTGTAAATAAGGAACTGGGTGACATGCAGAATAAATCCTTTCTTCTTTTTATTGCCGTGGCGAAACAAAAAGTTCATCAGAATTAAGCTGAAGAGACTACTTAAAATAACTGTCACATTGAAAATATTTTTTACGAACAGATCAGTAAACATAGTTATCCCAGGCTCTCCGGTTCCTTTTAAATAACAGCAATATAGCCACAATCTTAATCATGATACTCAGGATAAACAGCGGCGTCATCAAAGAATCGTGGCGATAAATAGTGTTATTGGCGTTTTCATGCCAACAAGATTTCAATGTGACGTATTTGTGAGTGAAGACTTTTGCCTGTTGTCATGGTATTGTTGCGATAAAGTAACGTAAAATCAGTAACAGAAGGGCACTATGATGATGGAAAAGCTAAAGACGGCGAAGGGCAAAAAGTTTCTGCTGTGCCTGCTGGGGGTGTTTATCATTGCCGCATCGGTTGTCACGCGCGCCACGATTGGCGGGGTGATTGAACAGTATGATATTCCGCTTTCTGACTGGACGACGTCGATGTATATCATTCAATCATCAATGATTTTTGTCTATAGTCTGGTTTTCACCGTGCTGCTGGCCATCCCGTTGGGGATTTATTTTCTCGGTGGCGAGGACAAACGCTAAAAGCAAAGGCCCGTTCATTCGGGCCTTTGCTTTCTGTCACGACGCGTTAATCGTCTTCATCGTCGTCGAGTTCAACAGGCGTCTGGTACTGATCGGGTTTGATGACCAGCAGGTCACATCGCAGGTGATCGATGACCTGTTCCGCCGTGTTGCCCAGGAACGCGGCGGAAATCCCGGTCCGGCCTACCGTCCCCAGAACCACAATCCCTGCCTGCAGATGCTCCGCTAAATCGGGGATCACTTCTTCCGGCAATCCTTTTTCGACGTGGGTGACTTTCTCGTCGATGCTGAATTTTTGCCGCAGCGCTTTCATTGCCAGCAGGTGCTGACCGCGAATGGCATCGTTATAGACGCTGGGATCAAATTCCGGCAGCTCGATGGCGATATTGATAGGGGTGACGGGGTAGGCGCCGACCAGATGCACCTCTGTATGGTTGACCTGCTCGGCGAGTTGCAGCGTCTCTTTCACCAGTTTTTCATTCAGCGCATTGTGGTAAGGCTCTTCGCTGGCAAGGTTTACTGCCACCAGCGCTTTACCGCCTTCCGGCCAGGGTTGGTCTTTCACCATCCACACCGGGCTTGGGCATTTACGCAGCAGATGCCAGTCGGTCGGGGTGAAGATCACCGCTTCCAGCCTGTCATGCTGATGCGCCATCTTCAGCACCAGATCGTGCCCGGCGCTGATCACTTCCTGGATAATGGCTTCAAAAGGACGGTTGTGCCAGACCACTTTAATTTCAACAGGAACGCCTGCTTCGATGTAGTATTTTGCTTGTTCGCGTATCCAGGCCGTCCGTTGACTAATGACGCCCTGACGCATGGCGGTGCGCTCATCAGGCGACAGCAGGGTGGTCATTTCGTAGGAAAAGTCATAGATCGGCAAAAAGGCTTTAATTTTGCCACCAATCCGTTGATGCAAATAAACCGCACGCCGTAACGCAGGTTGATCGTCCTGATTCGGATCGATAACCACCAGCATGTTTTGATACATAGCCATACAGGGTCTCCTTACAACTGTCATCGCAGTTTGTAACTAAAAGAGTAACCCAAGAATGTGAATTGAAACAGGGAAGAACCTTCTGTCAGATCAATAAATCAGGAAAATTTAGCGATTCGACAGAAGGGTTTCAGAAGGTTGCGGAAAGATTAAGCAACGTTGCGGGTGTGTCCGGCGAGTACCGCCAGCGCATCACTGTTTTCGATAGTGATGTATTTTCCTTTCACCGCCAGCATTCCACTCTTCTGGAAGCGACCCAACAGGCGGCTGATCGTTTCAACGGTCAGGCCAAGGTAGTTACCGATATCACCACGGGTCATGGTCAGACGGAATTCACGTGGAGAGAAACCTCGCTGCGCAAAGCGACGGGACAGATTATAGATAAATGCTGCCAGGCGCTCTTCCGCGTTTTTCTTCGACAGCAACAGAATCATATCCTGGTCGCCTTTGATCTCACCGCTCATCAGTCGCATCATCTGCTGACGCAGATTCGGCATTTTGCCGGACAGATCGTCGAGTGTCTCAAACGGGATTTCGCAGACCATTGAGGTTTCCAGTGCCTGCGCAAAACTCGGATGATGCCCGCTACCGATGGCGTCGAAACCGACCAGGTCACCCGCGAGGTGAAAGCCTGTAATCTGCTCATCGCCTTGTTCAGTAATGGTATAGCTCTTGATCGTACCGGAACGAATGGCATAGAGCGATTTCAGCTCATCACCCGCTTTAAACAGCGTCTGGCCTTTCTGGATCGGCTTTTTACGCTCGATAATATTATCAAGCTGATCAAGCTCATGCTCGTTAAGTGTGAACGGGATGCAAAGCTGGCTGATACTGCAATCCTGGCAATGGATAGCACAACCGCCAGACTGAATGCGCCGTATAATTCGCTTTTCCGGGATCATAGGTCTGCTCAAGCCGTAATTGATATTTGTCAATTTTAACATCTTTTTGGTGAGCACGTAAGTCTGAGCTAACCCCAATAGCGGATAATTCCGGCATGTGTGAGCAAATTATTTCTATCCCTTTGAAAATCCATACGTTCCGTGTAACGTCTTTACGTAAAAGTGTGAGCAAGAAGGCACGAATTGCCTGGATATTACAGCAACAGGTAACCTTCATGGCGCAACAGCCACTCTTTCCGCTGCACGCCGCCAGCATAACCGGTCATGGTGCCGTTGCGTCCGATGACGCGGTGGCAGGGCACCACAATGCTGATCGGATTCGAACCGTTCGCCGCGCCAACCGCACGCGCTGCGCCAGGACGACCCAGTTGTTCGGCCAACTGGCCGTAATGCATCACCTGGCCACAGGGAATGGTGCGTAACGTCTGCCAGACTTCCCGCTGAAAAGGGGTTCCGCCGGTAGCGGTAGGCAGCGTATCGATCGCGCTGAGGTTGCCGGCAAAGTAGTCGGCCAGTTTATCGCACAGGCCGCCCGGATTAGTCGCGCTGATGCGGGTATACCCTTCGGCACGGTAATGGATATCCAGCAGTTGCACCATACGCTCACTGTACTGTTCCCACTCGATGGCGCGCAGCCTGTACTGCTCATCGCAAATCACCCAAAGCGGACCCAGCGGGGTCGCCATTTTTTCTTCCAGTAGTGTCAGCATCGGTTGCCTCATTGGCATGCAGTCGGTGGGCGTCAACGTATCATGGTCGTTAGCAGCAGTGCTATACCTCTGATTTAGGATAAAAAAATAGAGCCTGTCGACATCCGCCAGACTCTACAGTACACACAGCAGTATATCCTTCATGTGTTCCCGTTATTATTCCGTGTGGCGGGTAATGTCTTATAGCAAGAACCGTTTACTGATGCCAGCCATCATGGGTGATTGATTTCACGAAAATCTAAGTTAAATCAAACGGATTTAAGAATCACTCAATATGAGTTAATCACGGATAAAATTGACAGGACTTAGTGAACCATGGCTGTATGACAACCCGATGTTAACTGGAAACATCTGTAAACCGTTGTCGCCCTTATGGGGGACGGCTATGATAGTGGCTGTCTTTAAAAGCGGGAGGACACAACATGAACCTTGACGACAAATCGTTATTTCTTGACGCCATGGAGGATGTGCAGCCGCTGAAGCGTTGCGCCGACGTTCACTGGCAGCCCGTGCGCAATGCGCGTACCCCGCAGCGCATTGATACCCTCCAGTTGGATAATTTTCTCACCACCGGTTTTCTGGAGATTATCCCGTTGACGCAGCCACTGGCGTTTCGTCGTGAGGGGGTGCAACAGGGCGTACTCGATAAACTGCGCTCAGGGAAGTACAGCCAGCAGGCGAGCCTGAATCTGTTGCGTCAACCCGTGGAAGCGTGCCGTCAACAGTTGTTCAGTTTTCTTCTCCAGTCGTTAGAGGATGGTCTGCGCAACGTGCTGATCATTCATGGTAAAGGGCGGGACGATAACTCACATGCCAACATCGTGCGCAGCTACGTAGCGCGTTGGCTGACCGAATTTGACGACGTTCAGGCTTACTGCACGGCGCTGCCGCATCATGGCGGCAGCGGGGCGTGTTACGTGGCGTTGCGCAAATCCGCGCAGGCGAAGCAGGAAAACTGGGAGCGCCACGCCAAACGCAGCCGTTAATGCAGTAAAAGTGACAACTCCTGCGCGGCTTTCTGCAACTCAGGCAGCACCCGGCTGCGCAGCTCGTCCGCCGTCACCTGACCGGCGTGCACCCCCACGTTCAACGCGGCCTGTACCTGACCCTGACTGTTCATCAGCGGTACGGCAATTGAGCGCAGTCCCATCTCCAGTTCCTGATCGTTTAATGCGTAGCCTTGTTGCCGTACTTTCTTCAGTTCGGTGCGCAGGGCGGGAACGGAATCCACGGTTTGCGAGGTGTAGCGGATCATCGTGATGCGCCCGAGCATATCGTTCAGTTTATCCTCAGAAAGATGGCTAAGCAGAACGCGTCCCATCGAGGTGGACCACGCGGGCAGCCGACTGCCGATGTCCAGATCGATGGTCATAATGCGTGAACTGGAGGCGCGGGCGATATACAAAATATCGTCACCGTCGAGGGTGGCGATGGAACAGGACTCATTGAGCATTTCACTCAGATGCTTCAGCACCGGTTGAGTGGCGCGAGCCAGCGGCGTGGAGGCCAGGTAAGCATGTCCCAGCGCCAGGATACGCGGGCGTAATTCAAAGTTTTTCCCATCTTCGGCATAGACAAAACCCAGTTTTCCCAGCGTATACAGACAGCGTCTGACCGCCGCGCGTGGGATCCCGGTTTTCTGGCTAATCTGCGAGATCGACATAACCCGCCGTTGTGGCGTAAACGCCTGAATCACCTCCAGCCCGCGGGCGAGTGAGGCCATGTAATTAGGGTCGCCCTTGAACGGATCGGCCTCATTGTTCAGTCGGTCATCAGGATGTTTTTCCACTGTTTTCCTCTCGGTGTTCGCCACGGATCACATTCTTCGCACAAATATAAATGATGTTCGATAATCGCACCATATTTCGATTATCGCCCTTGCCTGACTTCGTTAAGTGGGTCACATTTTGTGCGAACAACGCAAAAACGTGCGAAATACGCACCACAAGGAGCGAGCTGATGATTGATAAAAGTGTGCCTTCGCTGGAGGAGGCCATCGCCGGGATCCCGGATGGTGCCACCATCATGATTGGTGGCTTTGGTACCGCCGGACAACCCACCACGTTGATCGATGCGCTGATTGCGCAGGGGGCTCGCGACCTTACCATCATCAATAACAATGCGGGCAATGGTGAGGTCGGTCTGGCGGCGCTGTTGAAGGCCAGACGCGTGCGCAAAATGGTTTGCTCCTTTCCGCGTCAGGTGGACTCACAGATTTTTGACGCCCTGTATCGCCGTGGCGAGGTTGAGCTGGAACTGGTGCCGCAGGGCAATCTGGCGGCACGGATTCAGGCCGCCGGGGCTGGACTGGGGGCTATTTATACCCCCACGGGCTATGGCACTCCGCTGGCGGAAGGGAAAGAAACCCGCCATATCGAAGGCAAAGACTATGTGCTCGAATACCCGATCAAAGCCGATTTTGCTCTGATTAAGGCACACCAGGCCGATCGCTGGGGGAATCTGGTGTACCGCAAAGCGGCACGAAACTTTGGCCCGATCATGGCGACTGCTGCGAAAACCACCGTGGTAGAGGTGAATCAGATAGTGCCTCTCGGTGAACTTGACCCTGAGCACGTCATCACGCCGGGTATTTTTGTCCAGCGCGTGTTTTCTCTGGAAAACCTCACCCACGCAGCGCGGCGCGCGTAAGGAGTAAACGATGAAGAAATTATCTCGTGACGAAATGGCCAGACGCGTGGCACAGGATATCCCGGAAGGGGCATACGTCAATCTGGGGATCGGCTTGCCGACCCGCATCGCCAACTACCTGCCACCGGAAAAAGAGATTTTCCTGCACAGTGAAAATGGTCTGCTCGGGATGGGACCGAAACCCGCAGAAGGGGAAGAAGACCCCGAACTGATTAACGCCGGGAAAGAGTTTGTCACGCTGCTACAGGGGGGGTGCTATTTCCACCACGGCGACTCTTTCGCCATGATGCGCGGTGGGCACCTGGATATCTGTGTGTTGGGGGCGTATCAGGTCTCTGCATCCGGGGATCTCGCCAACTGGAGTACCGGGGCGCCGGATGCGATCCCGGCCGTGGGGGGCGCGATGGATCTGGCGATCGGTGCGCGCCAGGTGTTTGTGATGATGGACCACCTGACCCGCGACGGTGAGTGCAAACTGGTTGAGCACTGCACCTATCCACTGACGGGCATGGGCTGTGTCAGCCGTATTTATACCGATCTGGCGGTGATCGATATTACCGACACGGGCCCGGTAGTCCGGGAAATTTTCAACGGCCTCTCTTTTGAAGAATTGCAACGTTTGACGCCGGTAACGCTGAGCCGTGAACCGCTGGCGCAAAGCGCATAAGGAACTATGATGAATCAGGCATTTATCTGCGATGCAGTGCGGACACCTTTTGGGCGTTTCGGCGGAGCGCTGGCGAGCGTCAGGGCTGACGATCTGGCTGCTATTCCGCTTAAAGCGCTGCTTGAACGCCATCCAGGCCTCGAGCCGGCGCTGATCGATGACGTGATTTACGGCTGCGCAAATCAGGCGGGGGAAGATAACCGCAACGTCGCGCGGATGGCGCTGCTGCTGGCCGGGTTGCCGGAAAGCGTTCCGGGCAGTACGGTAAACCGTTTGTGCGGTTCCAGTCTCGATGCTATTGGCATCGCCGCGAGAGCGATTAAAAGTGGCGAAACGCAGCTGATGATCGCGGGCGGTGTGGAGAGCATGTCGCGTGCGCCATTTGTGATGGGTAAAGCTGAAAACGCCTTCAGTCGTAACATGAAAATCGAAGACACCACGATTGGCTGGCGCTTTATCAACGCGCAAATGAAAACACGCTATGGTGTCGATTCTATGCCGGAAACGGCGGAAAACGTGGCGCAGGAGTTTGGCATATCGCGCGCCGATCAGGATGCATTTGCCCTGCGCAGCCAGTTACGCACTGCTGCCGCTCAGGAGCAGGGACTGTTCGCGCAAGAATTGATTCCTGTGACAGTGTCACAGAAAAAGGGCGATCCGCTGATCTTTCGCGAGGATGAGCATCCGCGAGCAACGTCGCTGGAGGCGCTCGCCAGGCTGAAAGGGGTGGTTCGCGCTGACGGTACGGTATCGGCGGGCAACGCGTCTGGCGTCAACGACGGTGCCTGTGCGTTGCTCATCGCCAGTGAACAAGCGATGGCGCAGCAGGGGTTACAACCGCTGGCGCGCATTGTTGGTGTGGCAACCGCTGGTATCGCCCCGCGAATTATGGGCTTTGGCCCGGCACCGGCGGTCCGCAAGGTGCTGGCGCAAACAGGCTTAACGCTCAGCCAGATGGATGTTATTGAACTTAACGAAGCGTTTGCCGCGCAGGCGCTGGCGGTGATGCGTGACCTGGGTCTGGCCGATGATGCTGCGCAGGTGAACCCTAACGGCGGCGCGATTGCGCTTGGCCACCCATTAGGGGCATCGGGCGGTCGTCTGGCGATGACCGCCGCATACCAGCTACAGCGCACCGGCGGTCGCTATGCGCTCTGTACGATGTGCATAGGCGTTGGCCAGGGGATCGCATTAATCCTTGAACGCGTGTAAGGAGCAGGAATGACCTTGCTAACCCCGTTGATGCGCGGCACCGCGCTCACGGCACAATTTTCAGACATACAGCTTCTTCAGGGGATGCTTGATTTCGAGGCCGCGCTGGCCCGCGCGCAGGCCGCCTGTGGCGTAATCCCGGCAACGGCCGTCGGGCCTATCGTCCAGGCCTGTCGCGCGGAGTTGTTTGACAGGCACGCGCTGGCGGAAGCGGCGCGGGCAGCCGGCAATCTGGCTATTCCGCTGATAAAACACGTAACCGCACGGGTAAAGAACGCGGATCCCGATGCGGCACGCTACGTTCACTGGGGCGCAACCAGTCAGGACGTGATTGATACGGGTTTCGTACTGCAACTGCGTGCCGCGCTGAATCACACGCAACGCGCACTGGGCCAATTGACAGACACTTTTGCCCGCCAGGCATTGCGCTACCAGCACACCGTTATGCCCGGACGCACCTGGATGCAGCAGGCGCTGCCGGTGACCTGGGGGGCAAAACTGGCGAGCACGCTTGATGCGCTGCTGCGCTGGCAGGAACGCCTGGAACAGCTGCTGCCGCGCGTCCAGGTTCTGCAGTTTGGCGGTGCGGCGGGAACGCTGGCGTCACTTGGGCAGGATGCTTTACCGGTGTCCGCGCGGCTTGCTCAGGAACTGGGGCTGATGCTACCGGATACCCCCTGGCATACTCAGCGCGATCGGTTACTGGAAGTCGGGGCATGGTACGCCGGCGTCGGCGGTACGCTCGGCAAGTTTGCTCAGGACTTCGCGCTGCTGATGCAAACCGAAGTGGCGGAGGTCAGCGAACCTGTCGCCGCCGGTCGGGGCGGATCGTCGGCGATGCCGCATAAGCGAAATCCGGTGAGTTGTGCTGCGATCCTGACCTCCACGCAGCGAACGCCAGGGCTGATGGCCACACTGTTTAGTTGTCAGCTGCAGCAGCATGAACGCGCGCTCGGCGGCTGGCAGGCCGAGTGGGAGGTCCTGCCGGAGATCGTTATGCTGGTTGGACATGCGCTGGAGGAAACGCAATTGCTCGCCATGAATATGCAGGTCTTTCCGCAAAAAATGCGTAACAACCTGGACATCACCCACGGCCTGATGATGGCGGAAGCGGTCACTCTGGCGCTGGCGGCATTTATCGGCAAACAGGACGCGCATCATTTGATTGAAGGTCTGTGCCATCGCGCGATAGAAAACGATCGATCCCTGCATGCGGTACTTGTCGATGACCCGCAGGTGATGGCGCATCTTAATGAATCTCAGCTGGCGGCATTACTGGACCCCAACACGGCGACCGGCAGCGCGGCACAATTTGTTCAACGTGTGCTGGCACGTTATGAGGAACGACAGCATGGAACTGAATTACCAGATTGATGGCCCGGACGATGCGCCGGTGGTGGTGTTATCTAATTCCCTGGGCACCACGCTTGCCATGTGGACGCCACAACTTGCGGCGTTGAGCGCACAGTATCGGGTCTTGCGCTATGACACGCACGGACATGGGGCTACGCGTAAAACGGGGCCCACCGATCTCGCCCGGCTGGGGCAGGATGTGATTGCGTTGCTTGACCACCTGGACATTCCGACAGCGCATTTTTGCGGGATCTCGATGGGAGGGCTCACCGGGCTCTGGCTTGCCTGCTATCAGCCTCAGCGACTGCTGAGCCTGACGGTGATAAACAGCGCGGCACGCATCGGTGATGAGGCGGGCTGGCACGCTCGCGCGCAAAGCGTTCGTCAGAACGGACTGCACGATATTGCCGTCAGCGCACCTGAACGCTGGTTCAGCCCGTCTTTTTGTCAGTCTGCACCGCAAACGGTCGCTGCACTGTCTCAGCAACTCGCGGACGCATCTGCAGAAGGATACGCTGCCTGCTGTGATGCGCTGGCAACGGCGGATTTGCGTGAACAGATTAGCTGCATTACGCGACCCGTACTGCTGATCGCAGGAGAGGATGACCCGGTCACCACCGTGGCTGATGCCCGGTTTATGCATCAGCATATTGCTGGTTCTGTGCTGGCGGTGGTGAAGGCGTCCCACTTATCCACTATTGAAGCACCGGCCGCCGTGAACGCGGCGTTATTATCGTTTCTGGGAGATCACCATGCAGGATGAAGAACGCTATCAGCAGGGAATGGCCGTGCGCAGGGCGGTGCTGGGCGATGCGCATGTTGACCGCACCGTGCAAAATCTGACGCCGCTGAACGAAGAATTTCAGGACTTTATTACCCGTTATGCCTGGGGGGATATCTGGAGCCGCCCCGGGCTGGATCGGCATACACGCAGTATGATAACCATTGCGATGCTGATTGCGCTGAATCGAGAGGCGGAGTTGAAAATGCATCTCAATGCCGCGTTCAACAACGGCGTGACGCGTGAGGAACTGAAAGAGCTGATTATGCATTCGGCGCTTTACTGCGGACTGCCCGCCGCCAATGCGACGCTGCATTTGGCGCAGCAGGTTTTTGACCAGCGCGACGCCGCCGGGAAGTGAGTCCGGATCTCCCCGGCGACGGTGCGCGTCGTCGGGGAGCATCGTTTTCAGGCTGCGAGCACCCGGTTTCGCCCATCGTTTTTGGCCCGGTATAGCGCCGCATCTACCCGTTTAAACAACTCATCGATACTTTCATTTGGCTCGTGATGGGCCACCCCGATGCTTACGGTAAAGCGCGGCAGGCCGGGAAGGCCAATTTTCGCCACCGAGGCGCGAATGGATTCGGCTAACTGCAGCGCGGTTTCCAGCGGCGTGCGTGGTAACAGCAGAACAAATTCCTCGCCGCCCCAGCGGAACACCAGGTCGCCTTTGCGAGCACTGGACTCCAGGTTTCGCGCCAGTTCGCAGAGAACCTCATCCCCTTTCAGGTGGCCATACAGATCGTTAATGCTTTTAAACCGGTCAGTATCAATGAGCAGCAGGCTGTAATCCTGGGGCAGGGACAGATGTTGCATCTGTCCCTGTTCAGTCAGTTGATAGAACTGACGACGGTTGAGCAGTCCGGTCAGCGCATCGTGCAGCGCGGCGCGCTCCAGTTCTTGTTCGAGGCGTTTTTGTTCAGTGATGTCGTGAATGATGCACAGCATTAGCCTGTCGCCGTAGATTTCAATCGGTCCGGCATAGGTCTGCACATGACGGGTGGTGCCATCGGCAATTTTATGGACAAAATTTAACGGCTTATGTCCGCCGGGAAGTCGCGCAATCTCATGCATAATCGGCAGAATCTGCCGCCCCAGCATATTGATTTCCCACGTATGCTTCTGGCACATCGCTTCCAGACTGTAACCGTAGAAATTAAGGGCCGCCAGGTTAGCATCGACAATCAGGCCATCTCTGGATGGGTCGATCAGCAGCATGGGGGCGGAGTTAGTGAGAAAGAATCGGGCGTAAAATCCCTGCTTCTTACGTTGATAGGTTGCCGAGCGACTGGCCTTTAACCCCTGCGCCGCCGGGGTATCAAGGCCTTCGAAAAGAATCACTTCCCCGGAATCCGGTAGATCTTTAATCGACAACCGGCAAGTGAGAGCAGCCTGATTATTTTCACGAAGCACCGTCAGAATCTCGACAATATCCCGGTGGTTGCGAAGATCCGTAATATAGTTTGGTAAGGCAGTCTGCGCGTGAGTGGAATACACCCCCTTACGCAATTGGCTGAAGGTGTATCCCTGCATTACCTCTCTGGCGATGCGATTGGCAAAGAGTAATTCCTCGGTGTCTGGAGAGACGATCCAGACCGGGAGTGTTAATAAATCCAGTGCATTCAGGTTATGTGCAATCATCAGTAATCCTGTTATTTTTATTAATTATTTTGCGCCCAGGCGAGAATGGTTTTTATAGTGTAATAGAGCGTTGTTGCGGTAAACAGGAAACAACGTTTAGCTGCTTAATGAGACTATCCCTTTGTAATAGCGCCGGTATTTGCTGCGCGGGTAAGGGTTGAGCATATAAAAAGCCCTGCAGTACGGCACAGCCCATTTGCGTCAGGAGTCGCTCTTGTTCTGGCGTTTCGATCCCCTCCGCGACGACGCGCAAATTCATAGAATGGGCGATATCAATAATCGTCGAGACAATTTTGCTGTTCTTGTTGTTCTCATTGATATCTTTAATAAAGATACGATCAATTTTCAATTCCCGCGCCGGGAGTGATTTCAACATTAGCATATTTGAATATCCGGTACCGAAGTCATCAATTGAAACCGTGATCCCGGCTGCTGAAAAGATATTAAGGATCTCAATGCCGCGTCCAGGATTCTTCAGCGCGGCACTTTCCGTTATTTCCAGCGTTAACCGGGACGGTGGGATCTGGTAGCGGGCAAGCGCGCCACAGACGATATCGACAATGTCATGCTGCTCAAACTGCGTCGCAGAGAGGTTGACCGCGAGCGACCAGTCGGGATGCCCTTGCTGGGTCCATTGAGAAAGCTGTGAACACGCCTGCTGAATCACCCATTTCCCGACCGAAAGCATGAGGCCGGTATCTTCAAGCGTGGGGAGAAATGCGCCCGGTAGCAGTAACCCTTGCTCAGGATGCCGCCAGCGCAGCAGCGCCTCAAATCCGGTAAGCGTGTGGTCGCCGGCGGTGTATTTGGGCTGATACCAAAGCTCAAATTCATTACGCGCCAGCGCCTGCGACAGATCCTGTAAAAAGGCTGGCGCGGTGGTGACAATGGCCTCCATTTCCGGTTGGTAGATGGCCCAGCCATCGCGACCCTGTTGTTTCACATGATACATGGCGACGTCCGCTTTCACGCGTAACTCATGGGTGGTTGTGCCATGTTCGGGATAGACGCTCAGTCCGGCGCTGAGTGAAACATGAATGCTATGGCCTGAGAGGGAGAAAGGCATTCGCAGGGCGTTGGTAATACGGTCCATCCGCATGGATATAGATTCGGTATCGTTCTCGGGCATCAACAAAATAAATTCGTCGCCACCTAAACGGGCAAGCGTCATGGTGTCATCAAGACAGGCAAGGATGCGCTGGCTACTGGCGACCAGCAGTTGGTCGCCAATATGATGACCCCAGGTGTCATTGACGACTTTAAAGCGATCAAGATCGATAAAAGCAAGGACAAACCGATGCTGGTGGAGGGCCGTGTCTTCCATAAAAGCCAATAAACAGGTGTCGATTTGTGCGCGATTCGGCAACCCTGTCAGGGCATCAAAATGACTTTGTTGCGTCAGCTTCTTATTGAGATGGGAGAGATTTTCCGCCAGTTGCGACGCCCGCACCTGTGAGTCAAGCATGGAGATCACCAGCATCATACCCAGCGTCACCAGCGTGATGCCCGTGACGCAGATGGCGAGTTCACCCTGGCTGAGCCCCGTGTGAAGTGCGTGGCTGTGATGGTTAAATGTGGCCGCGCTCATGCCGGTGTAATGCATGGCGGAGATAGCCAGAGCGACAATCAATGCCGCTGCCAGCCGGCTAACCAACGTCTGGCGCGTATTCTGGTGCGGTGAAAAAGCCAGTCGCAGGCCGAAACCGGAAGCCACGACGGCAATGAGCACGGACAGCGCAACCAGCCCAGGATTCCAGACGATAACACCATGTCCGATGACGGCTGCCATCCCAACATAATGCATGGCGACCATTCCCATGCTCAGAACAAGAGTCGCGGCGATCAGCCTGACGCGTGAGAACGGGGGACCAGAAATTGCAATGTGCATCGCAAACGATGCCGCGAGCAGGGCGATGGCAAAGGAGAGGAAGGTCAACGGCAGGTGATAGTTAAGGGGCATGCTCGTTTTCATCGCCAGCATTCCGATGAAATGCATCGACCAGATCCCCATTCCGAGCGTAATACCGCCCGACAAGCGCCAGAATGTTGATTCCCGACGCACAGAAATAGCCACTTTACCCGCGCTATCGAGGGAGACAAATGCAGCGATGAAGGCAACAAGAAACGAGATGCCGATTAATACCGGATCCCATGATACGTGCAACATCAGGCTTTCCATCGAGAGTCTGTCGTGCAGTTAAATTTAGCAGGGATTCATCCATTCGCATGAGAAAAGAGAGGACAAAGATCGAATTTTTTGCCTTCCTCATTAGCGTCCAAAGGCGATAAACGGCAGGAGTACGAATGTACTTATCAAAACATTATGATATCTAATCATTTAAGTCAGATTTAACGCCCATTACTTAGAATGTCGTAGCGCTTAATTGTTAAGTAGTGGAATAGCTTAGGGCCGGAGGAAAAAACGCGCTCATGTCATGATTAACAGTAAGCATAAGGCAAACTTAATCGCTATTATCCTTCTTTAAGGTAAATTTAATGAATCTCAGCGTGAAGATTGAACGGAGAGCCGAACGAGAAGAATATATGCTTTTCTGATGCTATATAAATATGACCTGCCATATTACTCTCTAACAGGTTTAAAATGTTAAAACACATTAGCGTCAGAACATTTATTATCGTATTTCTGCTATTAACTTTTTGTCTGATTAATACCGTGCAAATAATGTACTCGGTGAAGTTGCCGGTATTCATTGCAATGAATATCATTTTTCTGTTGGCGTTATTGTCATTATGGTGCTACATGACAATATATCTTGTCACGCCCATCAATACAGTGAAAAGAAGTATTGAAGCGGTGACCGCCGGAAATCTTGCCATTCATATTCCTGAATTTGGTAATAACTGTGCCGGGAGACTCATTCCGGGCATCAACAGTTTATCCGGCAGTATCGCGACGCTGGTGCGAGAGATCCGGCTATCTTCGAAAACAGCGCTGTCGCTGTCAGAACAGTTGGCCGCTCGTAGCGCTGAATTATCAGTAAAAACAGAACAGCAGTCAGCCTCATTAATCCAGACCGCCGCCAGTATGGAACAGATGGCAGCCAGCACCCGCAACAATGCCGACCACACACGACTTGCTAACCAACAGGCCGACAGTGCGATGCAATGCGCGTATAAGGGCAGTGAATTAATGGTGCAGGTTGCCAGTAATATGCATTCGATTACGGCGTGTGCGCAGCAAATGACCGAAATAATCACTCTGATTGATGATATTGCGTTCCAGACCAATATTCTGGCCCTGAACGCCGCGGTAGAAGCTGCGCGCGCAGGTGAGCACGGAAAAGGATTTTCCGTTGTGGCAACGGAGGTTCGAAATCTGGCGCACAGAAGCGCAGAGGCGGCAAAAAATATCCGGGGGCTTATCGACGTCACGCATCAAAATGTGCAGCAAGGCGCAATGGTTGTGGGGGAAACAGAAAAAAACATGCAGGAAATTGTTCAGGGAGCAGGACAATTAAGCCAGTTGATGAGTGAAATATCGATCACCACGGCTGAACAGGAAAAAGGGATCGATCAGATAACCCAGGCGATGAGTGAACTGGAAAAAGTGACTCAAAGTAACGCGCTGATGGTGGATGAATTATCCGGATCGTCGGATGTTCTGAAATCACAGGTTGTCGACCTCCAGTCTAAAACACATCAATTCCGTTTAACTGATCCGACAGAAGAAATTTCCCCCTCTGTGCATAAGCACGTTGTTCGGGGTTATTCATGAACCCCGGCACCACATTGGGAGAATGAGTAGTTGCTTAACATACGTCGACGGCTAGACTAACCAGAAAAGCGCGAGGTATGGAGGCGAAATGGAAGCCATTAAAGGGTCGGAAGTCAGTGTGCCGGATGCGGTATTTGCCTGGTCGCTGGACGGCAAAGGCGGGGTAAAACCGCTGGAAGATGATGATGTGATCAGCAGCGAACATCCATGCTGGCTGCACCTGAACTACACGCATCCGGACAGCGCGCAATGGCTGGCCACGACGCCGCTACTACCGAATAACGTCCGGGATGCGCTGGCCGGTGAAAGTCTCCGTCCACGTGTCAGCCGCCTGGGCGAAGGGACACTCATTACGCTGCGCTGTATTAATGGCAGCACCGATGAACGCCCGGACCAACTGGTGGCCATGCGTCTGTATATGAATGAACGGCTGATCGTCTCCACGCGACAGCGTAAAGTGCTGGCGCTCGACGATGTGGTCAGCGATCTCCAGCAAGGCAGCGGGCCTACCGATTGCGGCGGCTGGCTGGTGGATGTATGCGATGCGCTGACGGACCACGCCAGTGAATTTATCGAACAGTTGCACGATAAGATCATCGATCTCGAAGATAATCTGCTCGATCAACAAATCCCGCCGCGCGGATTCCTTGCGCTACTGAGAAAACAACTGATCGTGATGCGCCGCTATATGGCACCGCAGCGGGATGTGTACTCGCGTCTGGCCAGTGAGCGTCTTCCGTGGATGACGGACGATCAGCGACGCCGGATGCAGGATATTGCCGATCGACTGGGAAGAGGGCTGGATGAAATTGATGCCTGTATTGCCCGTACCGGCGTCATGGCGGATGAGATTGCTCAGGTGATGCAGGAATCTCTGGCAAGACGCACGTATACCATGTCATTGATGGCGATGGTTTTCCTTCCCAGCACGTTTCTGACCGGACTGTTCGGCGTTAATCTCGGCGGCATACCTGGCGGAGGATGGCAATTTGGTTTTTCACTCTTTTGTATTCTGTTAGTGGTTCTGATTGGTGGTGTTACTTTATGGTTGCATCGTAGTAAATGGTTGTAAAAACGGGTGTTTTAAGAGATTTCCTTGCCTAAAAACGGCTTTAAGATTGAGCGAAGTCAATAAACAGGACGCCTGTTAGGGGCAATATCACTCTTGCAGGTGAATGCAACGTCAAGCGATGGGCGTTGCGCTCCATATTGTCTTACTTCCTTTTTTGAATTACTGCATAGCACAATTGATTCGTACGACGCCGACTTAAATAAGTCGGCTTTTTTTTGTCTGCCCGTTTTCAGCAGCTACCCTATAAGGGAGTCAATGACAGACCGGAGGCAACGATGTTTCAACTGTTAACTTTGCACGCTCGGGCGATTCATTTGTCTGATTCTGTGCCAACCGACCCCATTCCTGTTCCTGATCCGATCCCCCGCCCGCAGCCGATGCCGGATCCGCCGCCGGATGAAGAACCGATTAAATTGTCGCATCGCACGCGCAGATCTGCGAGGATACGCGCCTGCTGACTGTGAGTCGTTTACCGTGAGATGAAATTGTGACTGCTTTTGCTACCCTGAATGTATTACCCGCCGCCCAGCTTGAGAATCTGAATGAGTTGGGATATCTGTCCATGACGCCTGTACAGGCAGCGGCGTTGCCGGCGATCCTTGGCGGACAGGATGTCCGGGTGCAGGCGAAAACCGGCAGCGGTAAGACGGCAGCATTTGGTCTCGGGCTGTTACAACATATTGATGTCACCCTGTTTCAGACGCAGTCGCTGGTTCTGTGTCCGACGCGCGAACTGGCGGATCAGGTCGCTGGCGAACTGCGTCGGCTGGCGCGTTTTTTACCGAATACCAAAATCCTGACCCTCTGCGGCGGACAACCTTTCGGTGCGCAGCGCGATTCTCTTCAGCATGCGCCGCATATTATCGTCGCCACGCCTGGTCGTTTGCTCGACCACCTGCAAAAGGGCACTGTTTCGCTGGAGGCGCTGACCACGCTGGTGATGGACGAAGCCGATCGGATGCTGGATATGGGATTCAGTGAGGCGATAGACGAGGTGATCCGCTTCGCGCCCGAATCGCGTCAGACGCTGCTGTTTTCTGCCACCTGGCCGGAAGCAATCGCGGCAATCAGCGGTCGCGTGCAGCGAAATCCGCTCTCTATCGAAATTGATTCGGTGGATGCGCTTCCCGCTATCGAACAGCAGTTCTTTGAAACCTCCGCGCACGGCAAAATTCCGCTATTGCAAACGTTGCTTAGCCAGCACCAGCCAGCCTCCTGCGTGGTGTTCTGTAATACCAAAAAAGATTGTCAGGCGGTGTGTGATGCGCTGAATGAGGCCGGACAAAGCGCGCTTGCGCTTCACGGCGATCTGGAACAGCGCGACCGCGATCAGACGCTGGTCCGCTTTGCCAACGGCAGTGCGCGCGTGCTGGTGGCAACTGACGTTGCGGCGCGCGGACTCGATATCAAATCGCTGGAGTTGGTGGTGAATTTCGAGCTGGCATGGGATCCGGAAGTCCATGTTCACCGCATTGGGCGTACCGCGCGAGCCGGGAACAGCGGTCTGGCTATCAGCTTTTGCGCACCGGAAGAAGCACAGCGGGCGAATATTCTCTCTGAAATGCTCCAGATCCCCCTCAACTGGGTCTCCGCGCCGACTCAACGTCTGCTCACGCCGCTGGTGGCTGAAATGGCGACGCTGTGTATCGACGGAGGCAAGAAAGCCAAAATGCGTCCGGGCGATGTGCTGGGTGCCTTAACCGGAGATATTGGTCTGGATGGCGCGGATATTGGCAAGATCACCGTTCATCCGGCACATGTCTATGTGGCGGTCCGTCAGTCGGTGGCGCATAAGGCGTGGAAACAATTGCAGAATGGAAAAATTAAAGGTAAGACCTGCCGGGTTCGGCTACTGAAATAAACCTCTGTTGGGCCGGAGACGAAAAGTGTCCGGCCCATTTCACATTACTTCACTTCAACGACGTTCAGGCGGAGTTCATCAAGCTGATTGTCGTCTTCTTCCGGTTGCCAGCCTGCAGGCTGGAGAGGGATCTCTTCACGATCAAACGCCAGATCGCCGCCATCGACAACGTCCGAACCGTGTTTAATACCTTTGAAGTCGAAAAGGTTAATATCGCTCAGGTGTGAAGGCACCACGTTCTGCATGGCGCTGAACATGGTCTCAATACGGCCTGGATAGCGTTTATCCCAGTCACGCAGCATATCGGCAATGACCTGACGTTGCAGATTCGGCTGCGAACCGCACAGATTACAAGGGATAATCGGGAAGCCTTTGGCTTCGGCAAAGCGTTCAATATCCTTTTCACGGCAGTAGGCCAGCGGGCGAATCACGATATGTTTGCCATCATCGCTCATCAGCTTAGGTGGCATACCTTTCATTTTCCCGCCGTAGAACATATTCAGGAACAGGGTTTGCAGAATATCGTCGCGATGGTGGCCCAGTGCGATTTTGGTGGCACCCAGTTCCGTCGCCGTGCGGTAGAGAATACCGCGGCGCAGGCGTGAACAAAGAGAGCAGGTGGTTTTGCCTTCCGGAATCTTATCTTTCACGATCCCATACGTGTTCTCTTCAACAATCTTGTACTCAACGCCAAGCTGCTCAAGATAGCCAGGCAGAATATGCTCAGGGAAACCGGGCTGTTTCTGGTCCAGGTTAACCGCAACCAGCGAAAATCTAATGGGGGCGCTTTGCTGCAAATTGCGCAAAATTTCCAGCATGGTGTAGCTGTCTTTACCGCCGGACAGGCAGACCATGATACGGTCGCCATCTTCAATCATATTGAAATCGGCAATCGCTTCGCCCACGTTACGACGCAGACGTTTTTGCAATTTGTTCAGGTTGTACTGTTCTTTTTTACTAATATCTTGATTTTGCGACATGTAATAGAGGCTCAATTCATTGTGTGGCATCAGAAGAGTAGGCGTCACGGTAGAAAGACCGGCAAAGCTGTCTGATTTAAAAATAGTGGCCCGTATGGTACGGATAAGCGAGAAAAATGTCAGCACATTTATAGAACGTAGCTGGTGTGATGGTAGAGGCGGGTACAAAAAAGCCCGCAGCGGTGTGCGGGCTGAAAATGTTAGCGTACAACCAGTACGGAACACTCTGCATGGCGTACCACGGCGGCAGCGTTCGACCCTAACAGATACGTTGTAATGTCCGGGCGATGCGAGGCGATAATCACCATATCTACCGCTAATTTTTTCGCCATTTCCAGAATCTTGTCTTTTGGCGAACCTTCAGCGATATGGATCTGTACTCTGTCTGACGGGATAGTGAACTTCTTGATTATCTCTTCCAGTTGAGATTTCGCTTCGGCTTTCAGATCGTCCATAGCAGGCAACTCCGCAGAGTAGGCCAGGCCCAGTGCAGAATAGTAAGGCAGAGACGGAATGACGGTCAGAAAATGAACCTGCGCATCGTCAATTTTCGCCTCGGCTTCGACATGATTAATCACACGTTGAGTTAATTCCGAGTCTGAAATATCGATAGGTACAAGAATTGTTCTGTTCATTAAACCTCCTGTTTGAGTATCCATATAAAGTGTAACGTCTTATCGCAGATTCAGTACAATGACAGTGATCACATTTCAACATTATTTGTTTTTAATTTCCGGGTATTTACCCTTAATAACACCGTCATAAAATCTGCCTTTAGAAACCACAGAAAGGAAATTTTGGTAGATATGCGCCGGGACGCCGCGATATTGCAGAACACCAGACTGATAGAAACGGATTTCCAGCGTAGAAGATTTCTCGTCATAGCCGACGGATGCGATTCGTGATGATTTTACGGGCTGATGGTTCATGGCGGGCATCCTCGACGGCAGGTCATACAGTGAATATATCATCTAACTGAAGGGGATTTTAGTCTTCAGGATATCGCGTTTTGTTATAGCTAAAGCGAATGGGTTATAACGGCGGGAAAAGGATAACAGCCCGCTGTAAGCAGCGGGCTATGGGGCTTAGAACTGATAGACCATACCGAGTGCGACGACATCATCGGTATTAATATTATTACGAGAATAGAAGCTGTCGTCGTTATCCAACAGGTTGATTTTATAATCCACGTAGGTGGACATGTTTTTGTTGAAGTAGTAAGTCGCGCCAATATCCGCGTATTTCACCAGATCTTTGCTGTCGTCATTGCCCTGGCCGGTCAGATCTTTTCCTTTTGACATCAGGAAGGAAACCGCCGGACGCAGACCGAAATCGAACTGGTATTGCGCAGTGACTTCAACGTTTTGGGTTTTGTTTGCTACGCCGTCATCACCGTACGGGGTCATGTTACGGGTTTCAGAGTACATGGTGGCCAGATAGATATTGTTGGCGTCATATTTCAGACCCGCCGTCCAGGCATCCGCCTTATCACCACCCGCAACGCGACCGCCGGTGTTGACCTGCTCGTTGGTCCGATCGGAAGTGGTGTAGGCTGCACCGAAGCTGATTCCCATCCCGAAGTCATAGGTTGAAGAGATACCGAAACCGTCGCCGTTCGAGTTCTGAACCGTGCGATCGCCGCCATTACCGGTACCTTCCTGTTCATTGGTTATCTGATCTTCGTTGGCTCCCTGATACTGCAGGGCAACGTTCAGGCCGTTAACCAGACCAAAGAAATCAGTATTACGCCAGGTCGCGACACCGTTAGCGCGACCCGTCATAAAGTTGTCAGAACGGGTGTAGGAGTCGCCGCCAAATTCAGGCAGCATATCGGTCCAGCCTTCCACGTCATACATGACGCCGTAGTTACGACCGTAGTCGAATGAACCGTAATCGCCAAATTTCAGGCCAGCGAAAGCAAGACGAGTAAAGCTGTTGCCGTGGTCGCTTTCGGTGGTGTTGGCATTAACCTGATATTCCCACTGGCCGTAACCGGTCAGTTGGTCATTAATCTGTGTTTCACCTTTAAAACCCAGACGTACATAAGTTTGATCGCCATCACTGTTAGCATCATCAGAGAAATAATGCAGGCCATCAACTTTGCCATAGAGATCTAATTTGTTGCCGTCTTTATTATAAACTTCAGCGGCATGCACTGCGCCAGCGGCTAACAGGGCAGGGATAACAAGGGCCAGTACTTTTCTTTTCATCGAAATAATCCTTTAGTTTTTTATTTACCTGTAACTCCCTCTGTTGGGGAGTAAAAACATGCTAAAGGAGAAGTTCCGTAAAGAGATAAGTATCAATCGTTACGTCTTAAGTTAAACCTTAAATAAATAATTCTATAGAAATGATAATAATTGGCATGAATATAATTGTATGAATTATATAAAATAAAAATTATACAAAATAAAGACGATGCGATATTCTGCGCCTGTTATATGCCTTTATTGTCACATACTGCTTTTTTGTTGGTCCATTGCGAAACGTACTGATTTGCCGACAAGAAACTGACAAGCCCGAACAGATGTTCGGGCTTTTTTTTGCGTTCAGGCAATGATACCGGCAACCGGGTCAGTCGGTACTGCTCTTCTCTGCTTTACCAGCCAGTTGCGCCAGGAAGTCATAGCGTTTTTGCAGATCCGCCGTGGCGTCTTTCCATAACTGTTCGGCTACTTCCGGCTGCTGCGCGTTCAGGCGACGGAAACGTTGTTCGTTGAGCAATGTCTCCGCCAGCGCATCTGACGGCGGGCGAGAGTCCAGCGCCAGCGGCAATTTACCTTCATCCGCACGGCGCGGATCAAAGCGGTAGAGCGGCCAGAAGCCGGTTGCCGTTAACTGACGCATCTGATCGTGACTCAGCGCGAGGTCATAGCCGTGTTCTTCACACGGGCTGTAGGCGATGATCAGCGACGGCCCCGGATACGCTTCCGCTTCCTGAATCGCCTTCACGGTCTGGTTGAGTTGTGCACCCAGCGAAATCTGCGCCACATAGACATGACCATACATCATCATGCTGACACCCAGATCTTTACGCGCCTTACGCTTACCGTGCTCACCAAATTTCGTTACGGCACCGAGCGGTGTGGCTTTTGAGGCTTGACCGCCAGTGTTGGAGTAGCACTGCGTATCCAGTACCAGAATATTGACGTTTTCAGTCAGGCTCAGTACATGATCCAGACCGCCAAAGCCAATATCGTAGGCCCAGCCGTCGCCGCCAATCAGCCAGATCGATTTTTCAACCAGCGCATCGGCGTCAGTAAGCAGTTCACGCGCACCATCGACATCCTTCAGATGCTGACGCAGCGCGGCAACCTGCTCGCGACGCACGTCAGGTGTGGCTTCTGCATGCAACGCCTCGTTCAGTTCGGCCGGGATCTGGTCGGCAAACTGTTCAAGCAGGCGCAGAACGCGTACCCGATGTTGATCGACCGTCAGACGGAAACCCAGACCGAACTCTGCGTTATCTTCAAACAGCGAGTTCGCCCACGCGGGGCCGCGACCATTAGCATCGGTCGTGTACGGCGTCGAAGGCAGGTTACCGCCGTAAATAGACGAACAACCCGTGGCGTTGGCGATCAGCATTCTGTCACCGTAGAGTTGTGTCAGTAACTTGATATACGGCGTTTCGCCACAGCCCGAGCAGGCGCCGGAATATTCAAACAGCGGCGTAATCAACTGTGACGTACGAATATCGATGCGCTCAAGCTTGCTGCGGTCAATTTCCGGGAGGTCGAGGAAAAAGTCATAGTTCACTTTTTCTTCCTCTACGTGTTCAAGGCGGGACATCATATTGATGGCCTTGATTTCCGGATTCTGCCGATCTTTCGCCGGACACACTTCCACGCACAGATTACAGCCGGTGCAATCTTCCGGTGCGACCTGCAGAACGTATTTCTGCCCGCGCATGTCGCGTGATTTCACATCCAGCGAATGCAGGCTTGAAGGGGCGTTTGCCATGGCTTCCGGCGAGACCACTTTGGCGCGAATCGCCGAGTGCGGGCAGGCGGCAACGCAGTGGTTACATTGGGTGCAAAGCTCTTCTTTCCAGATGGGGATCGCTTCGGCAATGTTGCGTTTTTCCCAGCGCGTGGTGCCCATAGGCCAGGTGCCGTCGGGCGGGAGCGCCGAAACGGGGAGGGCGTCGCCGAGTCCCGCGAGCATGGCGGCGGTGACCGTTTTTACAAAGTCAGGCGCGGCGTCAGACACCACCGGAGGACGGTTGGCGCTGTGCGGATCAACCACTTGCAGCGGCACCTCAACAACGGATTCCCGCGCCAGTGCCAGCGCCTGCCAGTTGCGCTCCACCAGGTCCTGTCCTTTGCTGCTGTAGCTTTTGGCGATCGCGCCCTGAAGCTCAGCCAGCGCGCTGTCGCCAGGCAGGATTTGAGTCAGATGGAAAAACGCCATTTGCATGACGGTGTTAATACGTGCCGCCAGTCCACATTCACGGGCGATTTTCGCCGCATTGATGACGTAAAAACGCGCTTTCTTCTGATTCAGTACCGCCTGTACTTCCTGCGGTAACCGCGACCATACCTCATCGGCGGGATAAGGTGTATTCAGCAGGAAAATGCCCCCAGGTTTCAGACGCTCAGCCATCTGGTACTTGTCGATAAACTGCAGCTGGTGGCAGCCGACAAAATCGGCCTGAGAAACCAGATAAGCGGATCGAATCGGCTGTTCACTCACGCGCAGGTGAGAAACCGTCAGACCGCCAGCCTTTTTAGAGTCATAAACGAAGTAACCCTGGGCATACCACGGCGTCGAATTGCCGATGATCTTGATATTGTTCTTGGTTGCCGAAACGCTGCCGTCACTGCCGAGGCCGTAAAACAGCGCCTCCAGTTTAGCGGTAGACGGTAAGGTGTTATCAGGTAGCGGCAACGACAGGTTGGTCACATCATCGTAAATACCAACGGTAAAGCGCGGTTTGGGTTTGGCGTGGTTCAGCTCATTAAAGACCGCCAGCACGCAGTCCGGACCAAATTCTTTTGACGAGAGGCCATAACGGCCGCCAATCACACGCGGCAACGTTTCGCGTTCGCCGCAGTTGAAGGCTTCCGCCAGCGCGGTCATCACATCGAGATACAATGGTTCGGCCTGTGCACCCGGTTCTTTGGTGCGATCGAGCACGGCAACCGCGCGGACGGAATCAGGCAAGGCCCGCAGCAGATGCGTAGCCGAGAAGGGGCGGAACAGACGGACTTTCAGTACTCCGACTTTTTCACCACGCGTCAACAGTTCATCGACCACCTCTTCGCTGGTACCAATGGCGGAGCCCATCAGAATGATGACCCGCTCGGCCTGCGGATGGCCGTAGTATTCAAACGGCTGATACTGACGACCCGTTGCCGCGGCGAAGTCATTCATCGCCTGTTGGACATGATCATATACCGCGTCATACCACGGATTGGTTGCCTCCCGGGACTGGAAGTAAGTATCCGGATTCGCAGAGGTACCGCGGATCACCGGGTGTTCCGGATTGAGCGCCCTGGCGCGGTGCGCCTCAATTTCAGCCTGCGGCATCAGGCCGCGAATTGTGTCATCCGCCAGCGGAATGATTTTGTTGATCTCATGCGATGTGCGAAAACCATCAAAGAAGTGAATAAAGGGAACCCGACTTTTCAGGGTGGCGATTTGTGAGATCAGCGCAAAGTCCTGCGCTTCCTGGACGCTTGCCGCGCACAGCATGGCGCAGCCGGTCTGGCGGACGGCCATAACATCAGAATGATCGCCAAAAATGGACAGCGCATGGGTTGCCACCGTTCGTGCGGCGACATGCAGTACAAAGGGGGTTAACTGGCCCGCCAGTTTGTACAGCGTGGGGATCATCAGCAGTAACCCCTGTGAAGAGGTAAAGGAGGTGGCAAGCGCGCCGGTTTGCAGCGCACCGTGAACGGTCGCAATAGCGCCACCCTCCGACTGCATTTCGACGACGCGTGGCGTATCCCCCCAGATATTTTTAAGCCCGTTGCCTGCCCAGGCATCTGCCTGTTCGGCCATCGTTGAACTGGGCGTAATGGGGTAGATGGCGATAACTTCACTGGTACGAAACGCCACCGAAGCGACTGCACCATTACCGTCAATTGTTTGCATATGACACCCTTACATTGCGCAAAAAAGAGGGACGCAAGAAACGACTTAGCGCCCTGATAGTTATTTCTTTAGTATAGGACTTTCCTGTATTCCCTTGAAGTTGTGCCGCTTTCGAGTGCACAAATTGACACAAGGATCGCAAAATGAATGGCCGTGTTATTGCACGGCGACAAACCCCGCCTTGTATATTTTATTGTGATTTTATGTTACGAATTGGTTATTGTGAGTGAGGGCGGAAATGAATTTTTTATTACTCATAGCGATAATATTATCGTTGACACAATAATATAAACTGCATTGTCCAGAAATGGATTTGGATTTTCTTTGAGAATTTCCTTAATGAATTTATTATCTTCGCGATTATCGTTGCAACGTACATTTCTTAATAAGGTTTTTTAAGTTCGGTATCAGTCAGTCCACGCCTATACTGAGCGCAGTTCAGGACAAGAAGCGCCAGGAAATCTTCTTGTTACCGAATATCGATAATCTCTATTTAATCGCGAATACGCGTTATAACAAAAATGACCCTTTTATTTATCACTATCGATAAATTTGTTTTCGTGCGCAAAAAGTCTGGATGTGTTCATGTAATTAATTGTTTTGATTAGGTTATGTTTAGAATATTTCTACTTGCTTTACTGGTTTCTGTTTCGTCATCGTCATTTGCCATGATGAAGAGCCAGCTTAAAAACATAAGTTTCAATGCCGTATCTCATCTGACTTATTCTGAAGGGTACTTTTCGAAAGCGCCTGTTCCGAATAAGAGAGCGCAACTGAAGCGTCGCATTATGAGTGAATTTGCGGCGTGGAGAGGAACCGATTACCGACTGGGAGGGGATAGCCGCAGGGGAATTGATTGTTCCGCGTTCACGCGCAGAATCATCGCGTCGGTGATCAACAGACGTTTACCGCGTACGGCGCTGGAGCAAAGCCATACCGGTCATCCTGTCAGTCAGCGTGAACTCAACGTCGGCGATTTGGTGTTTTTTAAAACGGAACCGAATGTGCATCATGTGGGCGTCTATATCGGCAATGACTCCTTTATTCATGCATCCAGTTCGCAAGGCGTGACGCTGTCACATCTGTCAAATCAATACTGGCAACAGCATTATCTGACCGCCCGTCGGGTTAGTGCGTAGCGGCTGAACCGGTCCGTGGGATCAAAAACCCTGTGAAAAAGCGCAATAAAATGCGGCGAGGCCGCATAAATGCGCGTTTTGGCTCTCGACGCAGCGGATTCGGATGCCTATTATTAGTGCGGCTTGTTTACGCTTACAGAATATGAGGGGAGTCAAATGCGCGCAGCGTTTTGGGTAGGATGTGCCGCGTTATTATTGTCGGCTTGCAGCAGCGACAATGAACCTGTTCAACAGGCGACAGCGGCGCATGTCGCACCGGGTTTAAAAGCGGCGATGACCAGTTCCGGTGAGGCCAATTGCGCCATGATTGGCGGTTCACTCTCCGTTGCTCGTCAACTGGATGGATCGGCAATCGGCATGTGTGCGCTTCCCAACGGCAAACGTTGCAGCGAACAATCCCTCGCCGCGGGAAGTTGTGGTAGCTACTGAGCAGCCATTACTGCACTAAATCGGCAAGTTTATAGCTTAACGTGTGTTCCGCGGTGGCCAGAGTGAGCTGGTTTGCGGTCAGGTCTACTTGTGCGCCCTGTTTCAGCATGGTGCTGAGGGTATTGTCCAGCTCGCTGAGCTGGGGATCGGCGCACATCATGCGGGTCATCGCCATCTCTTTAACCTTCAATGCGCCGTCAGAGAGTGATGCCTGACCGTTGAAGCGATTACACATATTGCCTGAAATCGTCATCTTTTCGCCAAAGCTCAGCTCAAGGGGATGACCTGTTGCATTGACCGGTTTACCGTCCACACTCTCCAGAACAAAGCGGTGATGCTGTAATTGCTCACGGCTGACCGATACTTTTCCATTGCTTACACAACCTGCTACCAGCAGGCTCAGCGCGACCAGCGCGATGACCTTCTTCATGTTAACTCTCTGCATTAAAGCGTAATCGCCACCGACAGCATACCGATCTTATCGCCAGTGGCTTTGGGGAAATTCTGAAAACCCCTCCTGCGAACAGGAGGGGGTGGATCAGAACAGGGCGTTAGGGCAGGTTTCTCCGTTCGCCAACTGCTGTAAATTCTGTAGCGTAGTCTCAGAAATACTGGTCAGCGCTTCGGCGGTCAGGAAGGCCTGATGTCCGGTGAACAGGACGTTGTGACAGGCCGACAGACGACGGAAAACATCATCCTGGATAACGTCGTTCGACTTATCTTCGAAGAACAGATCGCGCTCGTTTTCGTAAACGTCCATTCCCAGCGAACCAATTTTCTGATTTTTCAGCGCTTCAATCGCCGCCTGAGAATCAATTAGCGCGCCGCGACTGGTGTTAATGACCATCACGCCGTTCTTCATCTGATCGAACGCGGCATGGTTTAGCAGGTGATAGTTTTCCGGTGTTAACGGGCAGTGCAGCGAAATCACATCGGATTCGGCGAACAGCGTCGGCAGATCAACATATTCCACGCCGAGCTCGAGCGCAACCGCACTGGGATACGGATCAAACGCCAGCAGACGCATGCCAAAGCCTTTCAGTATACGCAGGGCGGCGATACCAATTTTCCCGGTGCCAATCACCCCCGCGGTTTTCCCGTGCATAGTGAAACCCGTTAACCCTTCAAGAGAGAAATTGGCGTCGCGGGTACGCTGGTATGCGCGGTGAATGCGGCGGTTGAGGGTCATCATCATGCCAACCGCGTGTTCCGCGACCGCTTCCGGAGAATAGGCCGGAACACGAACGACCTGCAGACCCAGCTCTTTTGCCGCCTCCAGATCGACGTTATTGAAACCCGCGCAGCGCAGCGCAATATACTTAACACCATGGTTTTTCAGCTCTTCGAGTACTGGCCGGCTGCCATCATCGTTCACGAAGATACAAACCGCTTCGCAGCCATGTGCAGTTTTAGCCGTTTTCTCCGTCAACAGAAAATCAAAGAATTCAAGCTCAAAGCCAAAAGCCTCGTTAACCTGTTGCAGGTACTTCTTGTCGTACTGTTTTGTACTGTAGACGGCGAGTTTCATAAGACTTTCTCCAGTGATGAGGAATCACAGTTATCTAATTCAAATTATTCTACAAAATATAAAATATCATTGAAAGTGATACGTATAATGAATAATTCTAGAGCATCTATTCTGACTGCGTTTATCATACTAAACTTCAACAACTTTCTTAAACCTATGTCTACTTTTGTGGCGTCATGAGGGGCGTGTTGTTCATCTCTGCGATCCGCCTTGATCAGCCCTCGTAAACCGTCAGCGCATCGTCATGACCGATTTCCATTTCACCGGCAAGTTTGCCGGGTGAGGACTGTGTAGGAACCCTTGCATTTCCGGCACTCTGTTCCAGAACGATGCCAGGGGCGCTGACGAGAGTAATGTGACGTCTTTCCCCAATTATTCGAAGGTGACCTGATAGTCTGGATCTATTTGACCGACACGATAAACGCCGCGGATAGTAGCGATAATTTCATTCATTTCTGAATTGTTCTTTTTATTCTCTGTTCCAGAGAATAAATATATTACATCAACCTTCACAAGGTACGCTTCCTGCTATAAACGTACCTGATATTCTGCATTTTTTGATGGTATTTCTGTTGTCACGACCCATTTGAATCAGATCTCCTGGCCTGGTGAGAAAAACAGTCTGTCTGTAGGCAAAGATTCGTGGGCCGCATGTTCTGGTCGCAGGTGTGGATGATCTTAAGATGTGACAGAATTTTATGGATAAAACAGCTCAAGCATTTCACCTGTCTGCGATTTTTTCATCATTTACCTTGCTATTTTACCAGTGTTTAATTTTTCAATTTCACATTTATTAGTTAAAAAAACTAAATATTGATGGTTTTGCGACTTTAGATACCAAAAAAGAATGGCAGAAGCGAAGCTACACCCAACTTATGCAGAACAAGGAAATGAACAAAAGAACACTTGCCAGTGAATTAATGAAACATTCCATTAACAAAGACGCTAAGATTTTTTTTAAGGCCAATATAAAATATTAATGACTTCATTGAACAATGTTTCATTTCACGAACAATACAGGTAATCAATTTCGTGTTGTAGAAATTTTTGATGGCTTACCATTCACTGTTTGGCACTTTGTTTTGATTGTGATTGCTTTTTTGGTTTTTAAATCTTCATGCGCGTTTTTAATTAGGATGGGTTTAATTAGGAAAATCGATCGTTATGATAACAAAAAGAAATGGAGTGTCAGAATATGGAGCGGTAATGGACCAGCATATGAATAAACCGTATGGATATCTTATCGATTCCACAGTTCTCTATTTGCCCTCTCAGCAGCAACTTATCAGCAACCGTGGAAATGCCTGCCAGCTGAGGCATACGATGAGCGAGCTGCTCAGTTACCTGATGCAGCATGCTGAAAAAGGTGTGATTACCGATGACGAAATAATATATAACGTTTGGGAAAGAAATAATCTTTTAGGTACCCATAGCCGCCTCTGGCAGGTTATGCAAAATTTAAAAAGAAGCTTAAATAAAGTGGGTATCGAAACCGAACTGTTTATACGTGTCAGAGGGAAAGGATACTATCTGAGGAGTGACATAATAACGCCGCTGTATACATGGACTGATAAAGTTAATCACGGGTTTAACGACGGTGATAATTAAATCGATTTGCCGTGATACTACGCAATAAGAATTCATCATGTGAAGAGCACTGTTATCTCGCCAGGAATTTCGCCATTTAATGTGGGGGTATTACTGTCGGCATAATAAAGCAATTCAGGATGATAATTAATCTGCAGGAAAACCAGCAGATATAGGTATATCAATAAAATGGAGTTTTACATATGAAAGCAAATCGTTTGTTTATTTCTGCACTGGTCTCTTCTGCACTGATGTCTGCAGGGGCGATGGCGGCGGATGGCACCATTAACTTCTCGGGCAGCATCACGGCATCCGCCTGTGAAACCATTCTTGGCGCTGTTCAGGATGGCAACAGCACCCCAAGCCTGACCGCCACGGTTAACCTGCTCAGTGCAACCAGCGATGCATTCACTGCCGTCGGCGACATTGTGAACAAAACCCCGTTCTCAATCCAGCTGTCGGGCTGCACCGCATCCACTGGCGCTGAAAACGTCAGGGCACTGTTCTCCGGCACGGCGCCCGTGGCGGGCGAGCCTAACCTGCTGGCAAACACCGGTGGGGCGACCAACGTCGGGATTGTGATCCTGAACTCCGCCGGGACCGATGAAATCAGCCTGAACCAGACGAACCCCAGCCCGGATGATACCACCATCAACCTGGATGAAGGTGCGGCAATGCCTACCACAACCGGCGACGTCACGCTCAGATACCAGGCGGCCTATAAAGCCAGCGCGCTGCCTGTGGGTGAAGGAACGGTGGTTTCACAGGCCACCTACGTCATCAACTATTTCTAACGTATTTGGACTTTTCTGCAGGTCCCGGTTTTCCGGGCCTGCAAAAGAACGGGTTTACACAGGGAATCTGCCCGGCGGGGTGAAGGGAGTGTTTTATGCGTGAGTTAAAGCCAGAGTCTTCTGCCATCAACAGCCTGCAGGTGATGGTCAGGTTGTTGTTGACAGCGGGCTTCATCAGCGCCGGCTGTGCTCTGCCTGGATATGCACTTGCCGAATCTGGTTTTGAAGAAGCTTTTCTGCTGAAGGATAAAAATGGCGTCTCACCGGAAGTATTTATCACCCGCAACGCCGTGTCTCCCGGGTTAAAGCAGGTAGATATCCGGGTTAACGATCAGCTTGCAGAAAACTGGGAAGTCCTGTTTGTGGTGAACAAAGAGCAACTGACCGTACCCTGCCTGACATATTCACAGCTGAAAATGCTGGGACTGAAGGTCAGCCTTTATGAGGGCTGGATCACCCGCGATCGAGACAGTGCGACTACCGCGTCTGACGCTGAACCACAGCAGTGTGAAGATCTCCTGCAACGGATACCGGCGTCTCTCATCCGTTACGATGATGCCAGCCAGGTTCTGCAAATTACTGTGCCTCAGGAAGCGGTCGACAGGCAGCGCTTCGCCATGATTTCTCCCCTCGAATGGGACGAAGGGGTGCCCAGTCTGCGTACGGCTTATCGGGGGTATTACTACTCTTCCAGCCTCAAGGGGCATTCAGGTAATGGGGGAAAAACGAATGACAGCACGTTCCGTAGCGCCTACATCAGCCTGAACAGCGTGGGAACGCTCGGCGCATGGCGTTTTTACAGTATCGATTCTTTCTACCGGAATCCGGGAAAGGGCTGGGATTCAAATCATGACCGGAGCTACATTGCGCGGGACATCGCAGCGCTACGCAGCCAGTTCCAGGCCGGGGAAATTTACTCCAGAACGTCAGGCTACATGACAGGAACGGTGCCGGTCAGCGGTGTTTCGCTGGCTACCAGCGAGCGCATGCTGCTGGACAACCAGTTCCGTTACGCGCCGGTGATCCGGGGCGTTGCGCGGACTAACGCCCGTCTGGTGGTCCGCCAGCGGGGGAACATCATCTACAGTAACACGCTGACCCCTGGGCCGTTTGCCATTGATGACCTGTACAGTGCGCAGGTTGGTGCGGACCTTGATGTCACCGTGGAAGAATCTGACGGTCAGTTCCAGGTGTTCCGCGTCCCCTATACGGCGCTGCCGAATATGATCCGCCCGGGTGCATTTCGCTACAGCGCCACCGCAGGGAAATACCGTAGTCAGAATGCCGGAACCGAAGAGCCACTGCTGGCCACCGGCAGTCTGGAATACGGCTTTGAGCATTTCACGCTCAACAGTTCCCTGTTGACCTCGGAAGATTATCAGTCGCTGAGTACCGGACTGGCCTGGAATATTGGCAATATCGGCGCTTTCTCCACGGAGGTTGCCTATGCACGCCACCGGGAAACCTGGAATAAGGACCAGTCCCAGGAAGGCTCGGCGGTGCGTTTTCTTTATGCCCGCTATTTTGACCTGACCGCCACGTCCCTGCAGATTCTGGGCTACCAGTACCGTTCGAAGAATTATCTCGATTTCTCCGAATTCATCTCGCGGCACAGTCATACTGACATCGACGGCTTTGAGCCGGGACAGTCGGAATGGAATCGCCGCAAGCGCAGCCGGGTGGAGATGAACGTCAACCAGAATCTGTACGATTTTGGCAACCTGTATCTGTCCCTGAGCCAGGACCGGTTTTACGGTACCGGCCGTAAAAGTACCTCGATAAGCGGTGGGACAGGAACGACCATCGGCCCGGCCAGCGTGTCACTCTCCTGGACGCATACCCGCGACAGCAGCATCAATGACAATATTCTGAGCCTGTCCGTCAGCCTGCCGCTGGGAGGCTACGATGAGCGGAGAAGTAACTACGGCTCAGTGAACTACGGACTTACCCGTGACCGGGATAACCGTTACAGCCAGTCGCTGGGGTATTCCGGCAGCGCTCTGGACAATGCCGTGAGCTATTCCGCCAACGTCCAGCGCAGCAGCCAGGGGAAATACAGCGAGTCCGGCTCGCTGGGGTATAACGGCAGTATGGCGAATCTCAGCGGCGGCGTGAGCCACAGCAGCGATTACAACCAGTATTCAGCGGGGATGAGCGGGGGCGTTACGCTGTACAGCGGAGGCGCCATTCTCTCCCCGGCGCTTGGCGATACTATCGCCATTGTGGAAACCCCCGGGGCATCAGGAATTGGGGTGTCAGGAAACAACCGCGCCCGGACCGATTATTTCGGCCATGCCGTCGTGACGTATCTCACGCCTTACCGCTACAACACCGTCAGCCTGGATACCAGCGGAACGGAGAATGTGGAGCTGAAAGAGTCCTCCCGCAAAGTGGTGCCGACCCCGGGAGCGGCAGTTCACCTTAAATTTGCGACCCGTGTAGGACGTCGGGCGATGGTGGAAATCCGCAGTGCCAGATCGGTTCCTCTGGGTGCCATGGTGTATCTGGAGGGAGAAAAGGATGAGGCCGGCATCGTGGGGAATAAGGGACTGACCTATCTCAGCGGCCTGGATGCCCGCCAGGCGCAGATGCTTCGCGTGGTCTGGGGAGAAGGACAAAACGAACACTGCACGTTTACGGTACCTGCTGCCACTGAGGAGCAGCGTAAACCGGAGAACTGGCATCATAAGATTGTGGTGGACTGCCGGTGAGGCAGCCACAGCCGTCACACGTTAAGGAGATAATATGATGAAATTCAAAAAGGGAATTTTGGCAGGTCTGCTGATGGCCGGTGTGCTGGTCAGTTATACGGTCAATGCCGGGGTGCGCCCGCAGCTGACCCGCATCGTGGCGTACGCTACTGATAAAGAAACGCCGGTGGAGGTGATTAACGACAGCAGCGAAACCTATATGCTGCAGTCGTGGCTGGAAGATCTGCAGGGCCAGGACAACAATATTCCCCTGGTGCTGACGCCTCCGGTGATGAAGATAGAGGGGAAAAAGCACGGCAAGCTGCGCCTGGTGGTGATGAAAAGCGAAATCCCTCAGGACCGGGAGTCAGTGTACTGGCTGTCCCTGCAGGAAATCCCCCCGAAGGCAAAAAACGGCGCGGATAACCGTCTGGTGGTGGCTGTACGCAGTCGGCTGAAGGTATTTGTCCGCCCGGACGGTCTGAATGCGGCGGGGGCCAGGGAGGCAGCCAAACAGCTGACCTGGCGTGTGGAGCAGGAGGGTGGGAAGCGCTGGTTAACCGCCACCAATCCGTCGGCCTATTACATCAGCTTTGGCGAACTGTCGATAAGCCAGGGGGGCGGGAATAAAGTCAGCGTGGCCGGTAAAACCCGGATGCCGCAGCCGAAGGGCAGCCAGCGCTATCCGCTGCCGGAGTCGATGAAGGGCGGAAAACTGACCGTGACCTGGACGGCCACCCATGACTGGGGCGGGCAGGGGGAAACGCTGAAAGCGGAGGTCGGGTTGTGAGTATGAACAGGATCTCCGGCGTTATCAGAAGCAGACTGTCCGTTGTCGCAATTGCTCTGCTGTCTTCAGGGATAGTGGGGTCCTCTTACGCCGGCACAAGAACCGGGATTCTTAACTGGAGCGCATACGGCGATACTATTTCTCCGGGGCAGATGGCTGTCACCTGTACGTTCACCTGGAGCGATCTGCGGCCATTTCAGGTTCCGCGTACACTGGTGGTGGACAACACGGCGCCAGCAGGAACGGTACTTCATCGCTGGGAATATGGAGAGTTTGCTGATTATCAGTACAATTGCACTGGCGGAGCGAGAGGAAGTGATGGTTATTATGTGAGCTCTTCCCTGGCGATTGCTGCCACCATCAGGGTTATAGGGCCGACAGGAATGGACAACCCCGGAGATTACGTCTTTCCCACCAGTGTTCCGGGTATTGGTCTGAAAATTTATGCAACACCATACTATCATTCTGATTTTTCCGCGGAAATTGTCAGGGGAAAAACATTAAGTATCGTTAATGCTCAGGGAAGCGCTCCGTATGACAGCGGTGTGGAGTATGGAACTAATACAATGAATAATGGTCTGTTTGGCCTCTCTTTTGGGATGATCTCTCCACGCGGTTCTGATTCGGTGAACAGTAACTATTATCAGTTTCAGGACACTTTAGTGAGCGTTTCGCTTCGGGCTGAGTTAATCAAAACAGGGACTATAACGGCCTCTGATTATGGTACGCCTGTTTCTCTGTCAATGCGCACCTCAGGTATTAACGTTTTTTCTCAAACCACCTCGCAAACAGGAGATGTTTATTCAGCGCAGGAATTCAGCGGCAGTGGTATTACGCTTGCGTCGCCTGCCTGTATGCTGAATAACGAAAACTATGACGTGAATATGGGGGACTGGGTGGCTTACACCTGGGGTGGCGCGGTTCGCACAGGCAACGAAAATATGGTTGATCTTTCTCTGAAGTGTACGGGTGCCGCAAATAACGTCTATTTTCGCTTTGAAGATGCCGGCACTGCGACAGCAAGTACAGACAAGAATATCCGGGTTTATAAAAGCGTCGGATCCGGAACCGATGTTGTTGACGGGCTGGAAATAGAGCTGCTGTACAACGGCGAACACGTTGATGTGGACGGAATAACGTTAACCGATACCGGTACGCATGGCAGTTATGTGAGCACCAACAACAGTGAAACGCAACTATATTCATCGCAGAGCACGGCGCGTTTTACCGCCCGTTTTTTGCAGAATGGCCAAATAAGCTATCTGGGACCCGTCACCGGGAAAGTGAATATGTGGGTGACCTATGAATGATGTCTGCCGTGTGAATATTCCAGCGCAAGTCATTAGTCGCATTCTTATCACTATCGAATAACTCTCCAGACACGAAAGTCGTCAGGCCGGGGGAAACGTTGAAACGGGAAGTAATATTATGAATACAAATAAAATGAAAAACAAAGGGGGGCTGATCACGCATAAATCAGCACCACTCATCTTCCCGGCAATAATCTATTTTGTGCTCATCACCAGCTGCGATGCGGGCATGAAAACAGGGGTCGTGTATTGGCCAGATACAGACAGATATGCGCCGGGACAGGTCGCAGAGACCTGCACGTTCAGCTGGAGTGATACCAGACCCTTTCAACAGACACGAACCCTGATCGTTGATAATACCGCGCCTGTCGGGACGGTACTTCATCGCTGGGGGTATGGCGAGTTTGCTGATTATCAGTTCAATTGCACGGGTGGTGAATTAGGTAGCTCCAGTAATTTCAGTTCCGGTACGGCAACAACCTATTTTTCTATCATTCCATTTTCTGACTCCGCGTCGATAGATGGCGGCGAGGACACACCAATCCCAACAAATATTAATGGGATAGGACTTAAGTTATATTATACGTTTCATACTGTCGGAGATGATTTCAGTACAGGAACAAACGTATACACTTCTCAAGTATATCCCCCTGATGCGGGTGTTGAGTATTATGCATATAGCCGGACGGCAGTCGTCTTTAAACACTGGACAAGATCTAAATCGGTATCCGGAATAGGGTCTGGATATATTTTTAATCCGGCAAGTACAAGTTTTTCGTTCAGGGCTGAATTAGTAAAAACAGGCGATATCAGCTCTGATGACTATGGCAGAACGTTAACAGTGTCATTGAGTGATGGATCGTTGAGGGTTTTTACGTATAAACCTGAAGTAATAGAAACGGGTGATAACTTCTCTGTTGCCTCGCAATTTAGTGGCAATGGCATCACGATAACGTCTCCGGCATGTATGTTAAATAACGAAAACTACAATATTAACATGGGGGATTGGGTGGCTTACGCCTGGGGCGGCTCTGTACGCAGAGGAGACGAAAAGCTGGTTGATATTTCACTGAAATGTACAGGTGCGGCAAATAACGTCTATTTTCGCTTTGCCGATGCCGGGGGGACCGCAGTCAGTCCTGACAAGAATATCCGGGTCTATAAAAGTGCGTCCTCCGGAACCGATGTTGTCGACGGGCTGGAAATAGAGCTGCTGTACAACGGGGAACACGTCGATGTGGACGGAACAACATTAACCAATACCGGTACGCGTGGCAGTTATGTAAGCACCAACAACAGTGAAACACAGATATATTCATCGCTGGATACGGCGCGTTTCACCGCCCGTTTTTTGCAGAACGGTGCAATAAGCTACCTTGGTCCCGTCACGGGAAAAGTGAATATGTGGGTGACGTATGAATGATCATAGTGGGCCGCTATTGCCGACGATCAGCCTTTAGATTTATCTGATAACCCACTGTTATTTATCTGACTTTCTGATTCTGATGAAGGTGAAAAATTGTGTATGTCATCCCGGAGCATCTATTCTTAATCTGGGCATGTTTCACTAAACATGACACAATAGCGGCCTAATTCGGCTTAATTTTTTGCTAAATCAGGATATTAACTGCCCATGAAGGGTAAATATAAAGCCGTTCTGGCGCTTCTGTTACTCATGATCCTCGTGCCGCTGACGCTGGTGATGACGCTTGGGCTGTGGGTTCCCACGCTGGCGGGCATCTGGCTGCCGGTCGGAACGCGTATTGCATTGAATGAGAGCCCCCGATTCACGCGCCACGGTTTACAAATTCCTGAGCTCCGCTATCTGGTGGGTGACTGCCAGTTAGCCCGTGTCAGTCAGGCCCGGTTGTCGCATCCCAGTCGCTGGCTGCTGAATATTGGTACGCTTGAACTCGACTCCGCCTGTCTGGCAAAACTGCCGCAGGCGGAACAATCTCCCGCCGCGCCACGAACGCTTGCTCAATGGCAGGCCATGTTGCCCAACACGTGGATCTCTATCGACAACGTCATTCTTTCGCCCTGGCAGGTGTGGCAGGGCAAACTGGACGTCTCGCTGAGCGCTTCGGTGCAGCAGCTTCGTTATCAGGGTGACAAGGTGAAATTTCAGGGTCAACTGCGCGGTCAGACACTGACGGTAAGTGAGCTTGATGTTATGGCGTTTGATGGACAACCCCCCGTCAAACTGGTGGGTGAATTCACAATGCCGCTGGTGCCGGATGGACTCCCGGTGAGCGGGCATACCGTCGCCACGCTCAGCCTGCCACAGGAGACGTCGCTGGTCGATGCGGAACTGGAGTGGCGCGAGAATGCCGGCCAGTTGATCGTGATGGCGCGGGATAATGCCGATCCGCTGCTCGACCTGCCGTGGGAACTCACGCGCCAGCAGTTAACCATCAGCGACGGGCGCTGGTCGTGGCCTTATCAGGGATTCCCCCTCAGCGGGCGTCTGGGCATGAAGGTGGATAACTGGCAGGAAGGCACAGAGAACGCGGTGATCAGCGGCCGGTTTAATGTGCTGACCCAGGGGAAAGCAGGGAAAGGGAACGCCGTGCTCACTTTTGGTCCAGGAAAACTGAGCATGGACAACAGCGCCATGCCGCTGCAACTGACCGGTGAAGCCAAGCAGGATGACTTGATTTTCTATGCCAGACTACCCGCCCAGTTGACCGGCAGCCTGACCGATCCGGAGCTGGCGTTCGAACCTGGCGCGCTGTTGCGTTCGCGTGGGCGGGTCATCGACTCGCTGGATATCGACGAAATCCGTTGGCCGCTGGCGGGCGTGAAGGTGACTCAGCGCGGAGTGGACGGACGACTGCAGGCGATTCTGCGCGCCCATGAGAATCAGATGGGGGATTTTGTCCTGCATCTGGACGGTCTGGCGAATGATTTTCTGCCCGATGCCGGGCGCTGGCAGTGGCGCTACTGGGGCGAGGGCAGTTTTACCCCGATGCACGCGAAATGGGATGTGGCCGGCAAAGGCGAGTGGCATGACAGCACCATCACGCTGACCGATTTGTCCACCGGATTTGATCAGCTCCAGTACGGTACCATGAAGGTTGAAACGCCCCGTTTGATCATGGACAAACCGGTTGAATGGGTGCGCGATGCGGCGCATCCCCGCTTTAGCGGAGCGCTCTCGTTCGATGCAGGGGAAACGCATTTCTCGGGTGGCAGCGTTTTGCCGCCCTCAACCCTCAAGTTCAGCGTGGAAGGGCGCGATCCGACTTTTTTCCTGTTCAAAGGCGATTTGCATGCTGGCGCGATCGGCCCCGTGAGGCTCAACGGCCGTTGGGATGGCCTGCGTTTACGCGGCCAGGCCTGGTGGCCAAAACAGTCGCTGGAGGTATTCCAGCCGCTGGTGCCGCCTGAATGGAAAATGAAGTTACGTGAGGGTGAACTGTATGCCCAGGTGGCGTTTTCGGCGGCCGCGGAACAGGGATTCGAGGCTGGCGGTCACGGCGTCTTAAAAGGTGGCAGCGCATGGATGCCGGATAACCAAATTAACGGCGTCGATTTCGTGCTGCCGTTCCGCTTTAGCGCGGGCGCATGGCAACTTGGGACGCGCGGACCGGTTTCGCTGCGAATTGCTGAAGTGGTCAATCAGGTGACCGCCACGAATATTACCGCCGATCTGGAAGGGGCCTATCCGTGGAGTGAAACGGATCCGCTGTTGCTCACGGATGTGAGTGTGGATGTGCTGGGCGGCAAGGTCTCCATGCAACAATTACGCATGCCGCAGCACGATCCGGCATTGGTGCGGGTGCAAAACATCTCCTCGAGCGAACTTATCAGCGCGGTTAATCCGAAACAGTTTGCGATGTCCGGGCCGGTGAGCGGTGCGCTCCCTCTGTGGTTGAACAATGAAAAATGGATTATCAAAGACGGCTGGTTAACCAATCCCGGTCCGATGACGCTGCGTATCGACAAAGACACGGCAGATGCGGTGGTGAAAGATAACATGGCAGCGGGGGCGGCCATTAACTGGTTGCGATACATGGAGATTGCCCATTCATGGACCAAAATCAATTTAGACAATCTGGGCGTATTGACGATGCAGGCGCAAATTCGTGGCAACAGCCATGTCGATGGCAAGGTCGGCACGGTGAATCTCAACTATACCCACGAAGAGAATGTCTTTACGCTGTGGCGCAGTTTGCGTTTTGGCGACAATCTACAGGCATGGCTTGAACAGAACGCGGCGCTGCCAGAAAAAAACTGTCCGCAAGGCAAGGAATGTGAGGAACCCCAATGAAAACAATGACAGCCATGCTGGCGCTTCTCCCGCTTTGGTTAGTAACGGGCTGTACGCCGCGCATTGAAGTCGCGGCGCCAAAAGAGCCCATCACCATCAATATGAACGTCAAAATTGAGCATGAAATTCATATCAAAGTGGATAAGGACGTTGAAAGCCTGCTCAAATCCCGCAGCGACTTGTTCTGAGGTGATGATGAAGAAAACCTTTATCCTGGCGACGCTCATTCTGAGTTTGCTGAGTGGGAGCGCTCTGGCGCTGACGTTAAATGAGGCCAGAACCCAGGGCCGGGTCGGTGAGACGTACAATGGCTATCTGGTGGCCCTGAAACAAGACGCGGAAACGCTGACGCTGGTCAGTGAAATCAATAAAGCGCGAGCCGACAGCTATCGGCAGTTGGCTGAAAGCCACCAACTTCCCGTTGATGAAGTGGCGAAAATGGCCGGACAGAAACTGGTTGAGCGTGCGAAACCGGGAGAATATGTCCAGGGCATTAACGGCAAGTGGTTGCGCAAGTAATTAATCGTTATCTGCGAACTGCGGCTTTTCGTTTTGCTGGGTTGGGCGTAATAATTTGCAGGGTAAGTTTCTATACTCTCTTTTCTTACGCGCTATTCAGCAGAAGGGGCAGTTATGGCAAGTCACGGTAAATCTGACACGTTTTCTCTTGGTTCCCGGCAGGTCAAACGCTTAGGGTATGGGGCGATGCAACTGGCGGGGCCAGGGGTTTTTGGTCCTCCGAGGGACCGTCATGTTGCATTGACAGTGCTTCGGGAAGCGATCGCGCTGGGGGTCAATCATATTGATACCAGCGACTTTTACGGTCCACACGTCACGAATCAAATCATTCGCGAAGCGCTGCATCCTTACCCGGACGATCTGGTGATTGTCACTAAAATCGGCGCTCGTCGTGGAGACGATGCCTCCTGGTTGCCGGCGTTCTCGCCAGAAGCACTCAGACAGGCGGTTCACGATAATCTGCGCAATCTCGGTCTGGATGTGCTGGATGTTGTTAACTTACGCATTATGCTGGGCGACGGTCACGGCCCGCATGAAGGCTCTATTGAAGCGAGCTTCAGCGTGCTGGCTGAGCTTCAGCAGCAGGGACTGATCAAGCACATCGGACTGAGTAATGTGACCGCCAGCCAGGTGGCGCAAGCGCGCAGTATCGCAGACGTGGTCTGTGTACAGAATGAGTACAATGTTGCCCATCGTCAGGATGATGCGCTGATCGACTCTCTGGCAGAAGAGGGCATTGCCTACGTTCCCTTTTTCCCGCTGGGCGGATTCACGCCGCTGCAATCCTCAACGCTTTCCGCCGTGGCCGAAAGCCTCAATGCGACACCGATGCAGGTCGCTCTGGCATGGCTACTGCACCGTTCGCCAAATATTTTGCTGATACCCGGCACCTCGTCGGTGACCCATTTACATGAAAATATGGCCGCAGGCGATCTGATTCTTTCAACGGACGTGCTGGCGACGCTGGATGGAATATCGAAGGAAGGACAAGCCGATGACTGAAAAAAGAGCAGCACAATGCCACTGCGGCGCCGTCAGATTTACCGTTCAGCTCAGTGACGGCTTTAATACCGTCCGGCGCTGTAATTGTTCATTTTGTCGCATGCGGGGAGCGGTGGTGGTCTCTGCGCCACTGATGGGGATAGAGATCGTCACGGGAAAAGACAAGCTCACGGAATACCGCTTCAATACCGGCACCGCCAGGCACTTCTTTTGTTCCGTATGCGGGATTTATACCTTCCATCAACGCCGATCCAGCCCGGATCAATACGGGGTTAACGTGGCATGTATTGAAAACGTGTCGCCGTTTGATTTTCCCTGTGTAGAAGTCACAGACGGAGTGAACCATCCGAGTGATGGGGTGAGTCAGGGTGTGGTGGGCTATTTACGCTATCAGAGCAAATAAAAAAACCTCCCGCACTGGCGGGAGGTCAATATGTTAGGCCGCGACGACGCTGTCAATGGCGGCTTTCGCGTCAGACTGAGCTTTAGACGCCACTTCCGGACCGTAGGCGATCCCTTCTGCGAACACGAAGTTCACGTCGGTGATGCCGATAAAGCCGAGGAAGATTTTCAGGTACGGCGCAATCAGGTCGGTCGGGGTATCTTTGTGGATACCGCCACGGCTGGAGAGGATCACCGCACGTTTGCCGGTGACCAGACCTTCCGGCCCTTTCTCGGTGTAGCGGAACGTCACGCCAGCACGAGCAATCAGGTCGAAATAGTTTTTCAACTGCGTCGGGATGTTGAAGTTGTACATCGGCGCGGCGATCACAATCACATCGTGCGCATTCAGTTCAGCAATCAGCTCATCAGACAGCGCCAGCGCGTCCTGTTGACGAGGCGTAAGCGGTGCGTCGCTCGGGCGCAGGGCTCCCACCAGTTCGCCATCCAGTACCGGGATTGGATTGGCAGCCAGGTCACGAACGGTGATTTCGTCAGCAGAGTGCTTTTCACGCCACTGTTCAACAAAATAATCAGACAACTGACCAGACTGAGAGTACCCTGCCAGAATACTGGATTTGAGAACTAAAACCTTGCTCATGGGTGTTTCCTTATAGGTGTTTGAATGGGCTGTGCCCCGTTGCTTGTTGACACTTTATTCACAATCCTGTCGCAGAGAAAGCGCAATATATCGAATCCTATGTTCGAATTTATTGAACAACACACAAAATGCGCTGATGTGGTACTCTATACCTATCATTTAGAAGAGATTTAATCAGGCAGAGCACTGCCTTTTAACGCTATGACAGAACAACAAAAACTCACCTTCCACGCGTTACAACAGCAGCTGGACACACTGATGCTGCGTGACCGGCAGCGCTTTTCACGTCGCCTGCACGGCGTGAAGAAGGTTAAAAATCCTGATGCACAACAGGCCATTTACCAGGAGATGGCGAAAGAGATTGAACAGGCGGCAGGTAAAGTTGTGCTACGCGAAGCGGCGCGACCATTGATTACCTACCCGGAAAATTTACCTGTCAGCCAGAAGAAGCAGGCGATCCTCGACGCGGTTCGCGACCATCAGGTGGTGATCGTCGCCGGGGAAACCGGTTCAGGTAAAACCACCCAGTTACCGAAAATCTGCATGGAACTGGGGCGTGGAGTGAAAGGGCTGATCGGCCACACTCAGCCGCGTCGTCTCGCGGCGCGTACGGTGGCTAACCGTATCGCCGAAGAGTTGCAGACGGAGCCGGGCGGGTGTATCGGCTATAAGGTGCGTTTCAGCGATCACGTCAGCGACAACACCATGGTCAAACTGATGACCGATGGGATCCTGCTGGCGGAAATTCAGCAGGATCGTCTGCTGATGCAGTACGACACGATCATTATCGATGAAGCGCACGAACGTAGCCTGAACATCGATTTCCTGCTGGGTTATCTGAAGGAACTGCTGCCTCGTCGCCCGGATCTGAAAATTATCATCACCTCCGCGACTATCGATCCGGCGCGTTTTTCGCGCCATTTCAATAATGCGCCGATCATCGAAGTGTCGGGGCGCACGTATCCGGTGGAGGTTCGTTATCGGCCGATTGTCGAAGAGGCGGATGACACCGAGCGTGACCAGTTGCAGGCCATTTTTGATGCAGTAGATGAACTCGGGCGTGAAAGTCCCGGCGACATCCTGATCTTCATGAGCGGAGAGCGAGAGATCCGCGATACTGCTGATGCGCTGAATAAACTGAATCTGCGCCATACGGAAGTGCTGCCGCTGTATGCGCGACTGTCGAATAGCGAACAAAACCGCGTCTTCCAGTCGCACAGCGGGCGGCGTATTGTGCTGGCGACCAACGTGGCGGAAACCTCGCTGACGGTGCCGGGTATCAAATATGTGATCGATCCTGGTACGGCGCGTATCAGTCGCTACAGCTATCGCACCAAAGTGCAGCGTTTGCCCATTGAACCGGTATCGCAGGCCTCCGCCAACCAGCGTAAAGGGCGTTGCGGTCGTGTATCCGAAGGCATCTGTATTCGTCTCTATTCCGAAGACGACTTCCTGTCGCGCCCGGCGTTTACCGACCCGGAAATTCTGCGCACCAACCTGGCGTCGGTCATTTTACAGATGACCGCGCTGGGGCTGGGTGATATCGCCGCGTTCCCGTTTGTCGAAGCGCCGGATAAGCGCAACATCCAGGACGGCGTGCGTCTGCTGGAAGAACTGGGCGCGATTACCACCGATGAACAGGCGACGGCCTATAAACTGACGCCGCTGGGGCGCCAGTTGAGCCAGTTGCCGGTGGATCCGCGTCTGGCGCGAATGGTGCTGGAAGCGCAAAAACACGGCTGCGTGCGTGAGGCGATGATCATCACCTCGGCGCTGTCGATTCAGGATCCGCGCGAACGCCCGATGGACAAACAGCAGGCGTCCGATGAGAAACACCGTCGCTTCCACGATAAAGAGTCCGATTTCCTCGCATTTGTGAATCTGTGGAACTATCTCGGCGAACAGCAAAAAGCGCTGTCGTCAAACGCGTTTCGCCGCCTGTGCCGGACGGATTATCTGAACTATCTGCGCGTGCGTGAGTGGCAGGACATCTACACCCAACTGCGTCAGGTCGTGAAAGAGCTGGGGATTCCGGTGAACAGTGAACCGGCGCAGTACCGCGAGATCCATATTGCGTTGCTGACCGGGCTGTTATCGCATATCGGCATGAAGGATGCCGACAAGCAGGAATATACCGGTGCGCGTAACGCGCGCTTTTCGATTTTCCCCGGTTCCGGCTTGTTCAAAAAACCGCCGAAGTGGGCGATGGTCGCGGAACTGGTGGAAACCAGCCGCCTGTGGGGACGCATCGCGGCGCGGATCGATCCCGAGTGGGTGGAACCGGTCGCTCAGCATCTGATTAAACGTTCCTACAGTGAACCGCACTGGGAGCGGGCGCAGGGTGCGGTTATGGCGACGGAAAAGGTGACCGTTTATGGTCTGCCGATTGTCGCCGCGCGTAAGGTGAACTACAGCCAGATCGACCCGGCGCTGTGCCGCGAACTGTTTATCCGCCATGCGCTGGTGGAAGGTGACTGGCAGACGCGCCATGCTTTCTTCCGTGAAAACCTTAAGCTGCGCGCCGAAGTAGAAGAACTGGAACACAAATCGCGCCGCCGCGACATTCTGGTGGACGACGAGACGCTGTTTGAGTTTTACGACCAGCGTATCAGCCATGACGTCATTTCCGCCCGGCACTTCGATAACTGGTGGAAAAAGGTCAGCCGCGACACACCGGATCTGCTCAACTTTGAAAAGAGTATGCTGATCAAAGAGGGCGCGGACAACATCAGCAAGCTGGACTACCCGAACTTCTGGCATCAGGGCAATCTGAAGCTGCGGTTAAGCTATCAGTTTGAACCGGGCGCGGATGCGGACGGGGTGACCGTACATATTCCGCTGCCGCTGCTCAATCAGGTCGACGAAAGTGGCTTTGAATGGCAGATCCCGGGCTTGCGCCGCGAACTGGTGATTGCGCTGATCAAATCGATGCCGAAGCCAGTGCGGCGCAATTTTGTTCCGGCACCGAACTATGCCGACGCGTTTTTAGGCCGCGTGACGCCGCTGGAACTGCCGTTGCTGGACGCCCTGGAGCGCGAGCTGCGACGGATGACGGGCGTGACGGTTGACCGCGAAGACTGGCACTGGGATCAGGTGCCCGATCATCTGAAAATCACTTTCCGGGTGGTGGATGATAAAAACAAGAAGCTGGAAGAAGGGCGCTCGTTGCAGGTGCTGAAAGACCGGCTGAAAGGGAAAGTGCAGGAGACGCTCTCGGCGGTGGCCGATGACGGTATTGAACAGAGCGGGCTGCACATCTGGAGCTTTGGACAACTGCCGGAAAGTTACGAGCAGAAACGCGGCAACTATAAAGTGAAAGCGTGGCCTGCGCTGGTAGATGAGCGCGACAGCGTGGCGATCAAGCTGTTCGACAACCCGCTGGAGCAACAGCAGGCTATGTGGTCAGGCTTGCGCCGTTTGCTGCTGTTGAACATCCCGTCGCCGATTAAATATCTGCACGAAAAGCTGCCGAACAAAGCCAAACTGGGTCTGTACTTCAACCCCTATGGGAAAGTACTGGAACTGATTGATGACTGTATTTCCTGCGGCGTGGATAAGCTGATGGACGCCAACGGTGGCCCGGTCTGGACGGAAGAAGGTTTTGCCGCGCTGCATGAGAAGGTTCGCGCCGAGCTAAACGAGACGGTGGTGGAGATTGCGAAGCAGGTCGAACAGATTCTGACCGCCGTCTTTACCATCAACAAGCGGCTGAAAGGACGCGTGGATATGACGATGGCGCTGGGGCTTTCTGATATCAAAGCGCAGATGGGCGGGCTGGTGTATCGCGGATTTGTCACCGGCAACGGCTTCCGTCGTCTTGGCGATACGCTGCGTTATCTGCAGGCGATTGACAAACGTCTCGAGAAACTGGCGATTGATCCCCATCGCGATCGCGCGCAAATGCTGAAAGTCGAAAGCGTACAACAGGCATGGCAGCAGTGGTTGAACAAACTGCCGCCGGCACGCCGCGAAGACGAGGACGTGAAAGCGATCCGCTGGATGATTGAGGAACTGCGGGTCAGCTATTTTGCCCAGCAGCTGGGGACGCCGTATCCGATTTCGGATAAACGCATCCTGCAGGCGATGGAGCAGATTAGCGGCTAATTCAAGGCCGGAATGGCGGTTTCGCTTACGGGTCTGCGAAGAGTTACCCTCCCAGGCCCGTAAGCGAAGCCGCCATCGGACGTCGGTCAGGCAGTCCACCCGCCGCCCAGGGCTTTATACAAATCAATCTGCGCCAGCAGCAGGTTATTTTTCACCTGAACCACACTGGTTTGTACAGAGAACAGCGTACGCTGGGCATCCAGTACGTCGAGATACGAGGAATAACCGTTGCGGTAGCGATTTTGCGCGATACGCAAGGTTTCCTGCGCGACCGCTTGCTGGGCCTGTAGCTCCAGCAATTGCTCCTGATAACGCGTGATGGCATCCAGGCTGTCGTTCACTTCTCTGAAGGCGTTGCGCACGGTTTTCTCATAGCCGTACAGCGCCTGATTACGCTGCGACTGCGACATATCCACCTGCGCGTTCAGCGCCTGGCGGTTCAGCAGCGGCGCAAGAATGCTGCCGCCGAGGCTCCATAGCTGGAGGGGATTATCGAGAAGACCGGGCAGAGTGCGATCCTGTATCGATCCGCCCGCGGTGAGATTGATCGACGGCAGCAGCCTGGCGCGGGACGCTGCCAGCGAGGCATCGGCAGCAACCAACTGACGCTCGGCCTGGACAATATCCGGGCGGCGATTAAGCAAGGTTGACGGCAGTTGAGAGGGGATTTTCAGCGCTGTCAGCGCCCCGAAATCCGCGCTGCGCTCGACGCGTTGCGGGTTATCACCGAGCAAAATACTTAACGCGTTCTCCTGGCGGGCAATCTGATGTTGCAGGAGCGGGATTTGCGCTCGCGTGGAGCGCAGTTCCGAGTCGGACTGCATTAACTCCAGGCGTGAACTGTAGCCCGTTTCATACTGGCGCCTGGCCAGATTCAGCGCCTCCTCGCGGGATTTCACCGTCGCCTGGGTCACCTCCAGCTGTTCGTCAAGCGCCAGCAGCGTAACATACCCGGAGGCGACCGATGATGCGAGGGTCAAATCTGCCGCGGCGGCGGCCGCTTTTTGCGCCTCCAGCGAGGCCTGCGCCGCGCGTGCTGTACTGCGGTTAACCCCCCAGATATCGACATCATAGCTGGCGGCCAGGCTACCTTTATACAGCGTACTGTAGATGGGGAGTCCGGTTGCGGCGGACTGCGCGCGTGCGCGGGTTCCAGCGAGGCCCGCATCCAGTGAGGGAAACAAGCTGCCTTCGGCGGCATAAACCTGCGCCTGGTATTCATTGATGCGCTCTCGGGCGATCAGCACATCGCTGTTATTCTCGAGCGCCTGATCGACATACTGGTTCAGATAACGGTCATGAAAATTCCGCCACCACACCTGCTCTGCGGGACTGGCTGGGCCGCTGGTTGCTCGCCAGGCGGCGGGGATCGCCAGGGACGGTTTCGCGGGCTGAACATCGACCGACTGACAGCCGATCAGCAGCAGGGCAACTGCCACGCCAGGCAGGAAACGAAGGATCATGGCTTCGCCTCCCGGGTATCAATGTGAACCTGCACCGACATACCGGGGCGCAGTAGCGCGACATCTTCTGGCTTGCCAAGCACTGCCACCCGGACCGGGATGCGCTGGGCAATTTTCACGAAGTTGCCCGTCGCGTTATCCGGCGTGATGGCGCTAAATTCCACGCCCGTTGCCGGTGAAATGCTCTCAACGCGGCCTTCAAACTGTTTATCATTTAACGCATCGACGCTAAATTTCACCGGTTGTCCGACGCGGAGATCGGCCAGCTGTGTCTCTTTGATATTCGCGATGACCCAGTGTTGAGACGGGACCAGGGTGGTGAGATGCGTACCGGCAGTGACGTATGCACCAAGCCGTACCGAGATTTGTCCAAGCTGACCGTCGCGTGGAGCGGCGATCCGTGTGTTTTGCAAATCAATTTCCGCCAGTTCCAGCGCGGCTCTGGCGTTTTCGACATCCGCCTGCAACGCGTCGCGGTTAACAATCACGGTCTGCAAATCCTGTCGTGACATCTCCAGCGTCGCCCTGGCCTGATCGATATCCGCGCTGCCCTGCGCGGCACTGGCGAGTGCAGCATCACGTTCACGAATCGACAGTGAGCCATCAGCCGTCAAATCTTTAACTCGCTTCAGGTCGGCCTGAGTCTTAAGACTTTGCGCTTTGGCATTTTTCAGAATGGCTTCGTTGCGTTCAATAACGGCTTCCGCACTTTTACGCTGCTGCTGGTTATTGTTGAGCGCGGCAATTTTCATCGCCAGTTGCGCCTGGGCCTGATGCACTCGCTGGCGATAGATGCGGTCATCTATCTGTAACAGCAGATCGCCTTTTTTTACCTGCTCAAAATCCTGTACATTCACCTGAGTGATGTAGCCGTTCACCTGCGGGCTGATAAACGTCGTTTGCCCGCGTACATAAGCGTTATCGGTAAATTGCGTATGGCGAGTAAACGGCGGAAGCTGCCACGCATAGAGGATCACCAGCACGCCGACGATGCCAATCGCTGCCGCGGCGAAAATGGAGACAATACGCAAATTATTGCGGGTGTGGGCCTGCTCTTTGGCGGCATCCTGCTGACTCATAACTGCTCCTGAGAGAACGCTTTCGACATCATTATTTTCCGTTATTTAGTACCTGTGGCTTTCTTCAGCGCCAGATGCGCAGTCACGCGCAGACGCAGCAGACGCCAGAAAATCCACACCAGCGTGGCGGTGGCAATGCTGGCCGTCAGCAGGTAAGTATCGTTGTATGCGAGAATGTTGGCTTCAAGGGCGCTGGCGTTCTGGAGTTGTAGCGCGGCCTGGGTGTCCAGCAGCGCGTTGTCGCCAATCAGACCCTGGTACATCTGCGTATAGCGCTGTAGCCGCTCAATTACCAGCGGATTGAGCGTGGTGAGCTGATCTGCCAGCAGACTGGAGTGGTATTTTTCGCGCCAGGTCTGAAAGGTGCCGAGGATCGCCGACCCTAACAGGCCGCCGATGTTCTGACTCATCCCAAACAGCACTGAAAAGCTGACCAGATTTCGCGGATCGGCGACAACGCCACCGATCCCGGCCAGCATCGCAGGGGCAAGGAAGAACGCGCTGCCGAAACCAAGCAGAAATTGACTTATCATCAACTGATCCGCCCGCGTCAGGCTGTTCGACTGGCTGTCCAGTAGCGAGGCGATGATCATCAGTACCAGCGAGGTCACGATGGGCCAGGCAAGCCGCGTCGGCTTAATCGTCAGACAACTGGCGACAATGCCGCATACAATCCCGGCAAAGATCGACCACGCGAGCCAGGTCATCTGCTCGTTCTGTAGCCCGACGTACTGCAACCAGCCGATCACGCCGGTATTTTGCTCCGCCAGCACAATGCGGATCAGCAGCATAATCAGCCCCAGCCGTAAGATACTGCCGCTCGACAACCAGCGGGTGTTGAGCAGGGGATTGCTGCGGTTATGTTCAAACGTAATGGCGGCGATGATGAGCACCGTTGCCAGCGCCAGCGACCAGCCGATCCACGGCGCTTCAAACCACCAGTCCAGGCGTCCCAGCGACAGCACCGCGCAAAGTAATGCCATCCCCGGCGCCAGTAAAATAAACGTGATGAAGTCTTTCTTTTCAAACACCTTTTTACGGTCGCCCGGCGGCAGTTTCAGGGCGATGACGCAACCAAGCGAGATCAGTGCCAGACCCAATTCAAAAAAGTACAGGCCACGCCATTCATCAAGCTGTAGCAGTTCGGTCGAAAACAGGCGGGCTATCGGGATCGCCAGCGATGAGCCGGTAATGCCTATCGTCAGCGCCTTGAGGCGATGTTTCGCCGGCCACGCCTGAATTTGATAATAAATGCCCAGCGAACTGAGCGCGGCGGCGACCATGCCGTGCGCGGCACGCACCATCAGTGCAGAACTCAGGTCGTTAACAAACAGGTGGAAGAAGGTGACCAGCACGTACAGCACCAGAAACCCTTCGGTGAACGCCCGCAATCCGTACTGCTGACGAAATTTCACCAGCAACAGGTTGATGGAGACGTTTGTCATCACGTAGACCGCTGGCAGCCAGGCGATTTCTGTTGACCACGCGGCAAAGGTCCCCTGCAAATTTTGCAGATTCGCGGAAACCATCGCGTTGCCCAGCGCCCCCGTCAGGCACACCAGTAATCCAACGACGCCGTAAGCGATGCGTTTGGGGGGGCTGTGAACCGGTGTTGAGGGGGAACCTAACAGGGCTGGTTTTTCGTGTGGCTGCCAGTCGCGAGGCGCGTAGGGATCGCGTTGCGGCAGACGCATAAGGTTTTTTACCTTCATTGAATCTATTGGTTAGCAGGCTAATGGTAATGTATGTTACGTAAATTATAAATCAAGTGAATAGGAAAACGCCTGGTAAATCAAATGTTCCGTGCAGGTATTAAATCAAAGCGGCCAGAGAATCTGGCCGCGAAGGGATTACAACTCGTTAGGCTGGGCGTTAATCGCCGGACTACGTTTCACCCGGCTGGCAAAGAAAATGGCAACCAGGGAAATCGCTACGGTCGTAAGCAGGTACCACGCCACGGGTACCCAGTCGCCATCGTATTTCGCCAGCAACCCTGTGGCGATAAGAGGAGCCGTACCGCCTGCCAGCGCCGCGCCAATCTGGTAGCCAAGCGTGATGCCGGTGTAACGGACGTTGGCGCTGAAAATTTCGGAGCACAGCGTTCCCAGTACCGCCGTTACCGGCGCCCAAAGCACGCCGAACATCACGATTGTCGCCAGCATAATGCCCCAGGTGGTGCCGGTATTAAGCAGCAGGAACCACGGCACGATAAACAGGCCAAGCAGGGAGACGCTGATGGTGTACATCCGTTTACGCCCGATTTTATCCGACAGCAGCCCCATTAACGGGATCATCACGGTGGCGATCAGCGCGCCAACGGTGACGGCTTCCAGCACCTGGGATTTCTGATAGCTGAGGGTGCTCGTGGCATAGCTGACTACGAAGGTCGAGAAAATATAGAACGGTGCGGTTTCGACCACCTTCAACCCGGCGGCAATCAACACTTCACGCCAGTGATGGGTCAGCGTATCGCGCAGCGGCGCTTTGGCAACCTGGCCAGACGCTTTCACTTTCTTAAAGTCCGGCGTTTCGTCGATATCGCGACGGATCCATAACCCTAACAGTACCAGTACGGAGCTCAGCAGGAACGGGATGCGCCAGCCCCAGGAGAGAAAATCTTCTTCGCTAAACAGCGTCATCAGCGAGACGATAAACGTCGCCATCAGCATCCCAATAGTCACGCCCGCCTGCGGAATACTGCCAAAGAAGCCTTTGCGTTTTTCCGGCGCGTACTCATAGGCCAGCAGCAGCGCGCCGCCCCATTCGCCGCCTATCCCCATTCCCTGGATGATGCGCATCAGAATAAGCAGAATGGGGGCCCAGATACCGATCATGTCATAAGTGGGCAGCAGACCGATCATCACCGTCGCGCCGCCCATCAGGGAAAGCGTCAGTACCAGCGTCTTTTTACGCCCGATGCGATCGCCAATGTGGGCGAAAATCACCCCGCCAATCGGACGGATAAAAAAGGTCAGTGAGAAGGAGAGATATGAGAGGATCAGACCAATCACCGGGTCGACCATCGGGAAGAAAATTTTGTTGAACACCAGTGCTGCTGCGGTGCCATACAGGAAGTAGTCGAACCACTCAATCGCACTGCCGGTCAGACTGGCGACGAGGACCTTCTTATTTTTCTTCAGAATAGCCGTACTATTTTCATGGGTTGTCATTAACTTAAAACCTCCGCCAGAGAACAAAGAAGGTGCCACCCTGCAGCGCGCCAGGTGCAACCTGTTACGTTAAATGGTTGTAAAATTGTTAATCAAACTAGGTGTGTTCTTAACATTTAACAAGCGGCGTCACGCGGGAATGGGCTTAAAAGAGAGTGATTTACCCGTGTTATTTTCTGTAAAAATAAAAAATACAGCGTTAATCATTTATAAAATTGCCGTCAGGCAGGATAACATGCAGGTGCAACCGCCCGATTTTTAGACGTTTTGTGTTATTTCACGCCGATGGTAAAAAAAGCGTCGAAATATCAATCATCAGCCTTTCAGAGAGATCTGCTGTTTATTCAGGGCGGGTGCGGTACTCTGCTGAAATGAGAGGAGGAGCCTAATGATGCAACCGTTCCCGAAACTTTCCGCCACCACCCTTGAGGCGATCAATACCGTGGGGCAGTGGTTGGCGCAGGACGATTTCTGCGCAGGGGCCGCTTATCCGGCAGACTGCGTGGTGCTGGCGGGGAATGCCGTCATCCCTACAATTGACGCCGCATGTCGAATTGCTCAGGAGCAATCAATTCCGCTGTTGATCGCCGGTGGGATTGGTCATTCCACAACCTTCCTGTACGCCGCCGTCGCCCAACATCCGCGCTATAACACGATTCAGACAACCGGTCGCGCCGAAGCTGCCGTTCTGGCGGATATTGCCCGGCAGTTCTGGCATATTCCCGCCGATAAAATTTGGCTGGAAGATCGGTCCACCAACTGTGGAGAAAACGCGCGTTTTAGCGCGCAGATGATTGCTCAGGCCGCAGAAACCATTAACACCGCCATCGTGGTACAGGATCCCACCATGCAGCGGCGTACGGTGGCGACGTTTCGCCGGGTGACCCGTGACGATCCAGACGCGCCGCGCTGGTTGAGCTATCCGGGGTTTACACCAGTATTGTGTCAGCAGGAAGACGGTATCGCGTTCGCCAATGACCCTGACGGCCTGTGGACCGTCGATCGCTATTTAGCGCTGGTGGTGGGTGAAATCCCGCGCTTGCGCAATGATGAAACCGGCTATGGTCCTCGCGGGCGCGGCTTCATTGTGCATGTGGATTTCCCGCCAGAGGTCGAGACCGCGTGGCAGCTCCTGCAACAGGATCCGGCGCTCAATGACGCGATGAACAACCGGTCGCTGCGCTAATGCCTGCCCGTTTGGGAGTCTTTTTTCCCAAACGGGCAAAACACGAATGCCTGCTGTTTCTTTCTCCCCAGCCCGATCTTCTTCTTTTATGAAGCAGTTCACAGAATCACGACGCCAGTCGGGATCGTTGCGGCATGATTGATATTTATTAACAATGATTTTACTTGTTAAAAACAATTCAATCACAGGAGTAACGCATGTCAGTACCCGTACAACATCCTATGTATATCGACGGACAGTTTGTGACCTGGCACGAAGATGCCTGGATTGATGTCGTCAATCCGGCGACCGAAGAGGTGATTTCACGTATTCCTGATGGTCGGGCTGAAGATGCGCGTAAAGCCATTGACGCCGCCGACCGCGCTCAGGCGGACTGGGAAGCGCTACCGGCTATCGTTCGCGCGGGCTGGCTGCGAAAAATCGCCGCCGGGATCCGCGAGCGTGCCGACGAAATCAGCGCCTTAATCGTCGCGGAAGGAGGCAAAATTCAGCAACTGGCGGCAGTAGAAGTCTCCTTTACCGCCGATTACCTCGACTATATGGCGGAGTGGGCTCGCCGTTATGAAGGCGAAATTCTGCAAAGCGACCGCCCCGGCGAGAATATTTTGCTGTTTAAACGCGCGCTGGGGGTCACTACCGGGATCCTGCCGTGGAATTTCCCGTTCTTCCTCATTGCCCGTAAGCTGGCTCCGGCGCTGCTTACCGGGAATACCATCGTGATTAAACCCAGCGAATTTACGCCTAATAACGCCATTGCGTTTGCCAAAATCGTCGATGAGATTGGCCTGCCGCGCGGTGTGTTTAACCTGGTGCTGGGGCGTGGCGAAACTGTCGGCCAGGAACTGGCTGGCAACCCGAAGGTGGCGATGGTCAGTATGACCGGTAGCGTTGCTGCGGGTGAGAAGATTATGGCGACGGCGGCGAAGAATATTACCAAAGTGTGTCTGGAACTGGGCGGCAAGGCACCGGCCATTGTGATGGATGATGCCGATCTTGACCTTGCGGTCAAAGCGATTGTGGATTCCCGCGTCATCAATACCGGGCAAGTCTGTAACTGCGCTGAACGTGTATATGTACAAAAAGGGATTTATGACCAGTTTGTGAACCGTCTGGGCGAAGCCCTGAAAGCGGTGCAGTTTGGCAATCCTGGCGAGCGTAACGACATCGCCATGGGACCGTTGATTAATGCTGCCGCTCTGCAACGCGTGGAGCAGAAAGTGGCGCGTGCCGTTCAGGAAGGGGCGCGAGTGGCGCTCGGCGGTAAAGCCGCTGAGGGCAAAGGCTACTATTATCCACCCACGTTGCTACTGGATGTTCGTCAGGAGATGGCCATCATGCATGAGGAGACCTTTGGTCCGGTACTGCCCGTTGTGGCCTTCAACACCCTGGAAGAGGCCATCACGATGGCAAATGACAGCGACTACGGTCTGACGTCGTCTGTTTATACGCAGAATCTCAACGTGGCGATGAAAGCTATTAAAGGGCTGAAGTTTGGTGAGACCTATATTAATCGCGAGAACTTTGAGGCGATGCAGGGCTTCCACGCTGGCTGGCGCAAGTCGGGAATTGGCGGTGCTGACGGCAAACACGGGCTAAACGAGTACCTGCAAACGCAGGTAGTCTATTTGCAGTCCTGATCATCAGAAGAAGGGCGGAGGTTTCCCTCCGCCTTTACGCTTAGAGTTTAATGAACTTATCAAGAGTACGGATCAGTTGCGTCACAAAGCCGTATTCGTTGTCGTACCAGGCTACGGTTTTCACCAGTTGCAGATCGCCCACCTCGGTGATTTCAGTCTGGGTCGCATCAAACACGGAACCAAAGTGGGAACCGATGACGTCAGAGGAGACGATTTCTTCATCGGTATAGCCAAAAGACTCATTGTTATGCGTCGCTTTCTTCAGGGCGTTGTTGACCTCTTCCGCCGTCACCTTTTTAGCCAGAATCGACACCAGTTCGGTGACGGAACCGGTTTTCACCGGAACGCGCTGAGCATGACCCTTCAGCTTACCGCTGAGATCCGGGATGACAAGACCGATCGCTTTCGCCGCCCCTGTGGTATGGGGGATGATGTTTTCGGCTGCCGCACGCGAGGCGCGCAGATCCTTCCCACGCGGACCATCGACCAGCGACTGCGTGCCGGTGTAGGCGTGAATCGTGGTCATGGTGCCCACCTTAATACCAAAGTTGTCGTGCAGGGCTTTGGCCATCGGTGCCAGGCAGTTGGTGGTGCAGGAGGCCACCGAGACAATCACATCCGCGGCATTCAGCGTGTCATCGTTAACATTGAAAACGATGGTCTTCATGTCGCCAGCAGGTGCCGAGATCAACACTTTCTTCGCGCCAGCATCGATGTGTGCCTGAGATTTCTCTGTGGAGGTATAGAAGCCGGTGCATTCAATGATGACTTCCGCACCTTTGGCTTTCCACGGAATATTTTTAGCGTCTTTCTCTGCATAAACCGCGATCGTCTTTCCATCAACAATCAGCGCGTCTTCCGTAAAGTCAACGCTCCAGGGGAACGGACCGTAGTTTGAGTCATGCTTGAGCAGATAGGCGAGGATCTTAGGGGAGGTGAGGTCGTTGATCGCGACTACCTCAACATCGCTTTTAACTTCCAGTAACCGACGCAGCACCAGACGACCAATACGACCAAAACCGTTAATGCCAATTTTACGCATAATGAACTCCTGTGAGGTTGTAGCGGACATTCTTTTTTCCCTTCCAGGCATAGTCCAGTATAGCGGGGGGAGCAATCGCACTTCTTGCCGTTAAGCCTAACTGACTGATAAGCGGTGAAGAAAAGTTAATGAATTTTTAATAAAAGCTCGTTATGTTGTCGCTTTATTGTTTTTACTCAGGAAGTGATATGGGCAATAAGTACTCAAGCCTGCAGATTGGCATCCACTGGCTGGTCTTTTTACTGGTAATTGTCGCCTACTGCGCGATGGAATTTCGTGGTTTTTTCCCGCGCAGCGACCGGCCCGTCATTAACATGATTCACGTTTCTTGCGGGATCTCCATCCTGGTTCTGATGGTTGCGCGTTTGCTGATCAGACTGAAGTATCCGGCCCCCGCCATCGTGCCAAAGCCTAAACCGATGATCACCGGACTGGCGCATCTGGGGCACCTGGTGATTTATCTGTTGTTCATTGCATTGCCTTTGATCGGCCTGGTGATGATGTACAACCGCGGGAATCCGTGGATGGCGTTTGGCCTGGTGATGCCGTATGCGACGGAAGGCAATTTCGATCTGGTCGATACGCTGAAATCCTGGCATGTTACGCTGGCGAATTTCGGCTATTTTGTCATTGCGCTACATGCCGCCGCTGCACTGATGCACCATTATTTCTGGAAGGACAATACGCTACTGCGGATGATGCCGCGTAAGCGATAGGGTGATTTCCGCCGGTGTGGGGATCCCCCACACTGAGCGGTAACTGAAGACAGATTCAAACCGTTGTCCTGCGTTTTATTTTGTCCGAGATAAAGATGACCGCGAACAGGCTCCTTTTTTTTGTTGTATATAGGTAGGGGATACTCTGGTAATGTTCCGTACCATCCTGAACCCAGTTGCAGGAACTATTATCGCGGCAATACCCTGTGCCACTATTTAATCCGCGATTCCGTAAAGAATAGAATGAACGTGATTTCCATGCAGGGCTGTAATAACAGTTCATTTAATAATAGCTATGCACGGTCAGCTAATCATCACAGTAACAGTCTTCAAAAAATTCTGCTAATCTAGTTAAAATTTCTCTGTTGGCAATAAACATGCGTAACCATTTAGATATTCTAGGGATGTCAGGATCTCTGTGTACCCGTGTAGACCCCTCTCATTTGAAGGTTCTTCTGAATACGCTCGAACCGTATTTAACGTACACGGTCTTTCCCGCAGGGAAACGATTCAGTTTCAACGCAACCAATCAGTCAAAGTGTTATCTTATACGCAGTGGCGTGATGTCTCTTAGCCGGCAACCCGATGATATCCTTCTGGATATTTTCGAAGGCCCAACGCTGCGCGGGATTATCCCTGTCCATAAAACATCAGAATCTCAGTTTATTCTGCGGGTGCTGGAACCCACTGAAATCGCCATTGTAGATAAAGAACAATGGTACTCCCTGCTGACGCAGCATAACTTGTGGCAAGAGTATGCCAGGTACCTTGAGTTAGTGGTGGCCGTGGGAGGTGAGGTATTGTTCAAACTCGTGACGCCAACCGTCTTTGAGAAGGTTCGTTACCAGCTTTACGAATTGATGAGTAAACCACAGACGGTCAGAGAGAGTGTTACGGCAGAAAGTTACATTCGCAGTAAGACGCGCCTTTCACGTTCTGCAATCATGAACACACTTTCAACCTTAAAAGAGGGGGGATACATTTGTATTGAGAACGGGCATCTGAAGGAGATTAAACACATTCCAGCAGAATTATGAGATCGTCGTTATCTGCGGCGCGAAAAGGTTGCCTGGTTATCTATTTGATAACTTAATTGCAATACCCTAAATTCTTAATTCTTTCCCAATAACCTCTAACCCATAAAATAACGAATCCTCCTCTCTTGAAAAATAAGCCTCAGCCGCTTCAAAAGCTGTTTTGAAGCATAATCTGCATCGGTCCAGATTCAACCAAAAGTATGTTATTGCTATTTAAATAATCAGAAATTTTACAATTGATTAAAGTTTCTGATAGTATACCCCCCTATAGTATCAAGGAGGGCATATGCCGCATTCACCCGAAGATAAAAAACGTATTCTGACTCGCGTCCGGCGCATTCGGGGCCAGGTGGATGCCCTGGAGCGTGCGCTGGAGTCTGGCGAGCCTTGCCTGGCTATCCTGCAACAAATTGCAGCGGTTCGCGGCGCGTCCAATGGTTTAATGGGCGAAATGGTTGAGATCCACCTGAAAGATGAACTGGTGAATGGTGAAACCACGTCCGACCAGCGCGCCGTGCGCATGGCCGAAATCGGCCACCTTCTTCGCGCTTATCTAAAATAAACCCATCACCTCGCAATAAAGGGAAGAGACAGATGAAATCACGTGCAGCAGTTGCGTTTGGCCCTGGTCAGCCGCTTAAAATTGTTGAAATTGACGTCGCACCGCCGAAAAAAGGCGAAGTTCTGGTCAAAATCACCCATACCGGTGTATGTCACACTGACGCGTTTACGCTTTCTGGCGACGATCCGGAAGGGGTATTCCCGGCGGTTCTGGGACATGAAGGTGGTGGCGTGGTGGTCGAGGTCGGTGAAGGCGTTACCAGCCTGAAACCGGGCGATCATGTCATCCCGTTGTATACCGCCGAATGCGGCGAGTGCAAATTCTGTAAATCCGGCAAGACCAACCTCTGTCAGGCCGTGCGTGCCACCCAGGGGAAAGGCGTAATGCCGGATGGGACTACCCGTTTTTCCTATAACGGCGAACCCATCTATCACTACATGGGGACCAGTACCTTCAGTGAATACACCGTGTGTGCGGAAATCTCGCTGGCGAAGGTCAATCCGCAAGCGCCACTGGACAAAGTCTGTCTGCTTGGTTGCGGAGTGACCACGGGCATTGGTGCTGTGCATAACACCGCAAAAGTCAAAGAGGGCGATACCGTTGCTGTGTTTGGCCTCGGCGGAATTGGTCTGGCGGTGATCCAGGGGGCAGTGCAGGCGAAAGCCGGACGTATTATTGCTGTCGATACCAACCCGGAAAAATTCAAACTGGCGGCTGAAATGGGCGCAACCGACTTCATCAACCCGAAGGACTATGACAAACCGATCCAGGAGGTGATTGTTGAGCTCACCGACGGTGGCGTGGACTTTAGCTTCGAATGTATTGGTAATGTAAACGTGATGCGCGCGGCGCTGGAATGTTGCCATAAAGGGTGGGGCGAAAGCATCATCATTGGCGTTGCCGGGGCGGGCCAGGAGATCAAAACCCGTCCGTTCCAGTTGGTGACGGGGCGTGTCTGGCGCGGCTCCGCATTTGGCGGCGTTAAAGGGCGTACCCAGTTGCCGGGGATGGTGGAAGACGCGATGGCCGGGAGAATCCAGTTGGATCCGTTCATTACCCACCGCCTGCCGCTGGATCAAATCAACGACGCGTTTGACCTGATGCACGAAGGTAAATCCATCCGTACCGTTATCCATTTCGGCGATAACTGATTCATCCGCCAGCGGAAATTTCCGCTGGCGCTTTCCTGTTTTTAACATAAATGTTGTCAAACTGTGACGAAATCGGCGCTTTTCCCGGTAAGTAAACTTCGTGGAATGCCGATGACTATCTAACGGGCGCGTATTACGCATTAATCCTACAAGAGAGTCGACGGTCATGGACAACACATCATCGATGCAAGCACCACATAAGCTGGGCTTTTTGCATCACATCAGGCTGGTTCCGCTGTTTTCCTCCATTCTCGGTGGCATCCTTTTACTGTTCGCGCTGAGCTCAGGTCTGGCGGGTTACTTTCTCATGCAGGCTGACCGCGATCAGCGGGATGTGACGGATGAGATCCAGGTGCGCATGGGATTATCGAACAGCTCGAACCATCTGCGTACGGCGCGAATTAACATGATCCACGCAGGCGCGGCCAGTCGGATAGCCGAAATGGATGACATGAAGGCCAATATTGCCGCAGCGGAAAAGCGGATCAAGCAGTCTGAGGACGGGTTTGCCACGTACATGGCACGCAAGGTGAAAACCCCTGCGGATGAGGCGCTGGATGGCGAGCTGGAGAGCAGTTTCAAAGCCTACGTTGCCGGGATGCAACCGATGCTCAAGTACGCTAAAAACGGCATGTTCGAAGCGATCATTAACCACGAAAGCGAACACGCGAGACAACTGGATGACAGCTACAACAAAGTGCTGCTGAAAGCGATTGAACTGCGCATGGCGCGCGCTAACCAGTTAAGCGAGCAGGCGCATCAGCGTACGCAACTGGGGATGATGTTCATGATTGGCGCCTTTGGTCTGGCACTGTTACTGACGCTGATGACGTTTATTGTTCTGCGTCGTACTGTCATTCAACCTTTGCAGCATGCTGCGCAGCGTATTGAGCAAATTGCCGCCGGTGACCTCACCATGCAGGATGAGCCGACCGGGCGCAGCGAAATTGGACGTCTGAGTCGCCACCTGCAACAGATGCAACGTTCGCTGGTGCAAACGGTGGGAGCCGTGCGTCAGGGAGCAGAAGAGATTTATCGCGGCACCAGTGAAATCTCGGCGGGTAATACCGACTTGTCCTCACGCACGGAAGAGCAGGCTGCGGCGATCGAACAGACGGCAGCCAGCATGGAGGAGTTGACCGCAACGGTGAAGCAAAACGCCGATAACGCGCACCACGCCAGCAAACTGGCGGAAGATGCGTCCGGTAAAGCCAGTCGTGGCGGGCAGATGGTCTCCGGTGTGGTCCAGACGATGGGCAATATTTCGACCAGTTCGAAGAAAATCTCTGAGATCACCGCCGTCATTAACAGCATCGCCTTCCAGACCAATATTCTGGCGCTGAACGCCGCCGTAGAGGCCGCGCGTGCCGGTGAGCAAGGGCGTGGATTTGCCGTTGTCGCCAGTGAGGTCCGTACGCTGGCCAGTCGCAGCGCCCAGGCGGCGAAAGAGATTGAAGGGCTGATCAGCGAGTCTGTCCGTCTGATCGATCAGGGTTCCGGTGAAGTGGTCGCGGCGGGCAACACCATGACCGATATTGTGGAGGCGGTTAAACGCGTCACCGATATCATGCTGGAAATCGCGGCGGCGTCGGATGAACAGAGTCGTGGCATCGTACAGGTCAGCCAGGCCATCTCTGAGATGGATAAAGTGACGCAGCAGAACGCCTCGCTGGTAGAAGAGGCCTCTGCGGCGGCGGCATCGCTGGAAGAGCAGGCCGCACATCTGACGGAAGCGGTGGGGACATTTCGCTTGCACGGCGGACGGACGAGCAAACGCGTATCGACAACAAATACGCCCGTCCAGCCTTTAGCGCAGCCCGTTACCGATCATGGGGATAACTGGGAAACGTTTTAATCGCCATTACCGGATGATGGCGCAACGGCGCCTCATCCGGCCTGTCTGACAGGCTATAACGGCATCGATTTGCGAATGGCGGAAATTAAGGTCTGCGCGCCAGAAGAGAGCGGTGAGTCCACGCGGGTCAGAATACCGATCGGCTCACCTGCTCCCTGCGTTGGTACCGGCAGCGAAACCAGCGTCGCCTGGCGTAAATCCTCTTTTACCGCGCCCGACGGTACAAACCAGACGTAGTCATAATCGACGGTTAACTGGCGCGACAGCGACGCGGAGAGCGTTTCAATGCAGCCGGTTGGCATCTTGCAACCCTGACTTTGCAATAAGGTCTCGGCATTCTGCCGGGGAACCGTCCCTTTTGGTGAGACAACCACGGGCCACTCCATCACGCGACTCAGCGTCACATTTTCCTGCAACAACGGGTGATTGGGGCGCACGACCAGCTTTAACGATTCGAGAAACAGCAGCTCATAATTGAGGCCGCTCATCAATTCCGGATCGGACATCCGGCCAATGCCGATGTCGATCTCGCCGGATTTCAAACCTGCCAGCAGCATGGTGTTGTTCATCGTCGCCACCTGCAGCGTGGTCTCTTTTTGTTGCTGATGAAACTGCCCGATGACCGATGGAAGAATACCCAGCGCGGCGGTCGGTAAAGCGCCTATTCTTACCACATCATTGTTAAGACCTTCTTTACGATTCAGCGCCTGTCCGGCGGTGTTGAGCGCATCAAGCACTTTCACCGCGTGCGTTAAAAACTGCTCGCCAGGCAGCGTCAGCTGTGCGCCAAGCCGTCCGCGCTCGAAGAGGCGGGTACCGGTCAGTTGCTCCAGTTCGTTAAGCGTCTTGGAAAGCGCCGGCTGGCTGAGGTTAAGGGTTTCGGCTGCGCGCCCCAGGGTTCCTTGTTGAGCGACAGCGACAAATGTATGAAGATGGCGCAATCGGATGCGCTGACTGAACAGACTATTTTTTTCCATAAGCGATGTTAAGAACAGAGCGGTGCCGGTGACAAGTAAAGTTGTTTGTTTTTGATAACTTGATTGCAAAATATTATTAACATTTAACTTATTTAAGTAACAGCACTTTCTCTTCGGAGGCGAAAATGATCCATGTCGTAGGCCATCTTAATCCGGACAGTGATGCCATTTGCACCGCGTTTATGGCAGCGCGCTGGTTGAACATGCGCGGACTTCAGGCCACCGCCTGGCGTCTGGGTGAACCCAATCGCGAAACCCGCTTTCTGTTCGGGCGTGCCGGGCTGACATTACCGCCGTTGCTGGAGAGGCCGCTGACAGACCTTGACGTCTGGCTGGTGGATTTCACCGAGCCAACGCAGGGGCCGGAAACCCTGCTGGCGAGCAATATCGTCGGCATTATCGATCATCACCGTCTGGGTGGACTGGTCACGCGTTTGCCGCCTGAGGTGTGGATAAAGCCGGTGGGGAGTAGCGCTACGCTGCTGTGGCAACTGATGAGCCAGGAGAACAGGGCGCAGATAACCCCTGCGCAGGCACTGTTGTTGCTGGGGGCTATGCTGAGTGACACTGTCACGCTGCGTTCGCCCACCACCACTGCGGATGACCGTCTGGCTGTTGAAGAACTGACAACGCTTGCCGGGGTTGATCTGGCCGCGTTCAGCGCCGATCTGCTGAGCGCGAAAACCAGCGTCGAAGGATTGAGCGCCAGCGAGCTGCTGCAAAAGGATATCAAGCGTTTTACCATTAACGGTCAACAGGTGAGTGTTGCGCAGATTGAATTATACGCGCTGAGTCAGGTTGCCTGCATGATGGACGCCCTGCGTCAGGAGATGACCGATTACGCGACCGGCAGTGGGGCGGATTTGGTTGTACTGATGCTAACCGATATCAATGCCGGTAATTCACAACTCTGGTTTGCCGGCCCACGCCAGCCTGAACTGACGCAACCGGTCACGGTGGAAGGGATGTTGAGTCGTAAGAAACAGATGTTGCCATGGCTGGAAAGTCATGTCGTGCAGACAGACTAGCTAAAACGGGCTGACAGTGTCAGCCCGCTCTCTTTTCTAGACGTCAAAAAAGACGGTTTCGTTTTCGCCCTGCAAGTGAATATCGAAGGTATAGACGGTCTCGCTACCGCGCTGCTCGCGGTGGGCAATCAGGGTCTGACGACGAACTTCCCACTCGATCAGATTGAGCACCGGATCGTGCTGATTAGCCTCTTGTTCATCAGAAAAATAAAGACGAGTATTCAGGCCAATGTTGATGCCGCGCGCGACAATCCACAGATTGACGTGCGGTGCCATTGTGCGGCCATCGCGACCCACCACGCAGCCTGGTTTGATGGTGTCGAAGCGCCACACGCCGCTATCGAAGTCTGAACAGGTTCGTCCCCAGCCGCGAAAATCCGCGTCGATCGGCTTTTCTTCCTGACGGTCAGCCGGATGGTTATAGCGTCCGTGCGCGTTAGCCTGCCAGATCTCCAGCAGTACATCGCGTACCGGCGTGCCTGAACCGTCAATAACCCGACCTTCAATCACAATGCGCTCGCCTTCGGTGTGGCTGTTGGTCAGCGTAGAGCTGAAGTTTTTCTCAAAGATGTGAAACCCAGCGGCGTCAGGCGCAAGTCCAATATGCACATACGGTCCAGCCGTTTGCGAGGCGGTTTCATGCAGATAGTCTTTCATCGCGAACCTCCCTGAGTTCGATTTTCAAACAAGGTTGCGCGCTGCCCGCGGAGCACAAGATCGAAGCGATACGCAAGGCAGTCGAGCGGGACGGCGGCGTGCGTATCCAGTTCAGCAATCAGCGTGCGGATGGCATCATCGTTATTGATGGTTTTCACGATCGGACACTGCCTGATGAGCGGATCGCCTTCAAAATACATTTGTGTAATCAAACGTTGGGCAAAGGCCTCACCGGAGAGTGAAAAGTGAATGTGCGAAGGACGCCAGTCGCTGACCTGATTGCGCCAGGGATAGGGACCAGGCTTGATAGTACGGAAAAAGTAATAGCCGTTCACATCGGTTAACACGCGTCCACAGCCGCCAAAATTCGGGTCGATCGGCGCGAGATACTGGTCCTTTTTGTGACGATAGCGACCGCCGGCATTGGCCTGCCAGACTTCAACCAGCGTATTTTTCAACGGGCGGCCAAAGCCATCACGCACATAGCCGTGGACGATAATGCGCTCGCCAATCGGCAGGCCGTCTTTGGCGTAATTCATGATCAGGTCATTATCCAGCGGGCCAAGATCGTTGTTGCTGAACACCGGGCCGGTGATTTCAGACAAGGAGTTTTGTAAGGAGATCAGCGCGTTGCGCGGCGAACGCAGAACGCTGGTTTTATAGCCGGGGGCAAAGGCCGGCGGATGGCTGTTATAGTCGCGATGGATCACCTCGCGAGAGGTCACTTTTTCACGCATAGCGGACTCCGGTACAGGGAAGAGCATTATTGTTTTAGGGTTTCCTGACGCAGTGTGTGTAAATGTATTGTTAATTAAAAGTGAATTTATGCCGTTTATTACATAACCAAAGGATATATAAGTGCACAGGGGTAGATGCAGAGCGAATTCAGGTGAGATCACACTTTGTAAATTCTTCCCCCCAGAGTGAATGGCGTTTCCTACACTCCAGGTAACATTCACTGGAGGCATGACATTATGGCGAACACCATCACGGCAGATGAGATTCGGGAACACTTTTCGCAGGCAATGTCAGCCATGTACCAGCAGGAAGTTCCGCAATACGGCACGCTGCTGGAACTGGTGGCGGATGTGAATCTGGCGGTCCTTGAAAACAATCCCTCTCTGCATGAAAAACTGGCCAATGCGGATGAACTGGCGCGTCTCAATGTGGAGCGGCACGGTGCTATTCGCGTCGGTACGGCAGAGGAATTATCCACCCTGCGACGCATGTTTGCGATCATGGGGATGTTTCCGGTCAGCTATTACGATCTCTCTCAGGCCGGGGTACCGGTGCATTCAACGGCGTTTCGTCCCATTGACGATGCCTCGCTGTCGCGAAATCCGTTTCGCGTTTTTACCTCGTTGCTGCGTCTTGAACTGATTGAAAACGCTACGCTGCGCCAGCGCGCGGCGGAGATCCTCGCTCAGCGCGATATTTTTACGCCACGCTGTCGTGAACTGCTCGATGTCTGGGATAGCCAGAATGGGTTTAATGGGTCACAGGCCCGCGAGTTTGTAAAAGAAGCGCTGGAGACCTTCCGCTGGCATCGCCATGCCACCGTGGATGAACAAACCTATCATGCGCTGCATAACGAACATCGGCTGATCGCCGATGTAGTCTGTTTCCCCGGTTGTCATATCAACCATCTGACGCCCAGGACACTGGATATCGATCGGGTGCAGTCGATGATGCCAGAATGCGGCATTGAACCGAAAATCCTGATCGAAGGTCCGCCGCGTCGTGACGTGCCCATTCTGTTGCGTCAAACCAGCTTCAAAGCGCTGGAGGAACCGGTGCTGTTCGCCGGGGAAATGCAGGGGACGCACACGGCTCGTTTCGGCGAGATCGAACAACGCGGCGTGGCGCTGACAATAAAAGGACGTCAGTTATACGATGAATTATTGCGCAAGGCCGGTACGGGTAAGGATAACCTGACACACCAACTGCATTTGCAGGAGGTGTTTAACGCCTTCCCGGACAGCGAGTTCCTGCTGCGCCAGCAGGGTCTGGCCTGGTTCCGCTATCGTCTGACGCCGTCAGGGGAAGCGCACCGCAAGGCGATTCATCCCGGCGACGACCCGCAACCGTACATTGAACGCGGCTGGGTACAGGCGCAGCCAATTACCTATGAAGATTTCCTGCCAGTCAGTGCGGCGGGGATTTTCCAGTCGAATCTGGGTAATGAAACCCAGGCGCGGAGTCACGGTAATGCCAGTCGCGACGCTTTTGAACAGGCGTTGGGGTGTCCGGTGTTTGATGAGTTTGTGTTGTATCAGGAAGCGGAAGAACGCAGCAAACGGCGTTGCGGCCTGCTTTAATCCAGGTATCCTGTAGGGATCTGCGATTAACGGGTAAACATGGACATGGTAAATCCCTGCATTCCACTGATTGAAACGGTACATGGCCAGTTGATGGGTGTCGTACAGGATGACATCCATCTCTGGCGCGGTATTCCCTACGCCGCGCCGCCGACGGGTGAACGCCGCTGGCGGGCCCCTCAAGCGGTCACGCCCTGGTCCGGGATTCGTGACGCCAATACTTTCTCCAGCGCAAGCTGGCAGGACATTGAGTACTGCAAAGAGTTGGGCGGCGGCGATCCTGGCGCTTTTTCTGAGGATTGTCTCTATCTCAACGTCTGGTCTCCGGCAGAACGCGATCGGCCGCTTCCGGTAATGGTCTGGCTGCATGGCGGTGGCTACACTATCGGTGCAGGCAATCTGCCGCCTTATGACGGCGTTGCGCTGGCAAAGCGTGAGGTGGTTGTCGTTACCGTTAATTATCGTCTCGGTCATCTCGGTTTTTTTGCTCACCCGGCGCTGGAAGGCGAAGAGGGCGAGGTCCTCAATAACTTTGCGCTACTCGATCAGATTGCCGCGCTGCGCTGGGTACAGGAAAACATCGCGGCGTTCGGCGGCGATCCGCAAAACGTCACGCTGTTCGGTGAATCGGCCGGGGCGCGCAGCGTACTTTCGCTTTTAGCCTCGCCGCGCGGAAAAGGACTATTTCATAAAGCGATTGTGCAGAGCGGCTACACGCTGCCGGACACGCCTCGCGAGATTGCCCTGGAAAACGGCGTTGCGCTGGCCGGGTACTTTGGCTTGCAGAACGCGACGGCGGAACAACTTCGTGCCATTCCGGCTGAGGCATTCTGGCCGCTGGGCGCACCGTATAAAATTGCGCCGACGCCCATCTCCGGTGATGCAATACTGCCGGAACCGATGCTGGACGTTTTTTTTGCCGCCAGACAACACCCGATGCCCGTTATGATTGGTTCTAACAGCGATGAAGCCAGCGTGATGGCCGTTTTCGGCATCGACCTCGCCGGGCAAATCCAGAAGCTGCGTCGTGAGCGCAGGCTGGGACTCGGCCTGATTAAGCTGCTGTATCCTGGGGTGAAGGGCGATGAAGAGCTGGGAAGGCAGGTGTGTCGGGACATGGCGTTTACGGCGTTGGGCTATGTGGTGATGCAGGCGCAGCAGCGGGTCGGGGAACCGTGCTGGCGATACTGGTTCGATTACGTCGCGGAATCAGAGCATCACACCTACGCCAACGGCGCATGGCATGGCAATGAAGTGCCCTATGTCTTTGATACGCTTATGCTCGCTGAGCCCTCGCGCAATTACGTGAACGAAAACGATCTCGCTTTTGCCACCCACGTCGCGGATTACTGGGTTAATTTCGCCCGGCATGCCAGCCGGTCCTGCGATGTGCTACACGGACCGGTCCGCTGGCCTGCCTGTATTCGGGGGCGCGATCGGTTGTTACGCATTGGGCTGAACAAGTTCGCTGGATTTAAGGTTGAAAACCGGTTCATGCGGGCGCGACTTTCGCTCTTTAAACGGGTGATGACCCACCATGTTAGTCTCGACTAGCTTTGCATAAGCTGAAAGTTTGTGCGGGAAAATTTACGTGGGAATCAGTCTGTTCTCATCGACACGAAATATTTTCCGTTTTGTTCAGATAATCAGCGGCCAACAATTGGATTCTTAATGAATTTTGTCTAGAGTGAGCGGTCAGAATTATGCATCTTCTTGCCGCTGTCGAGCGCCAGCGCGGGACCCTTCACATGACCAGAAGGATTTACTTTCAGGTATGAATCGCAGACGATTTATTAAAGGTTCAATGGCAATGGCCGCCGTGTGCGGTACCAGCGGTATTGCTTCACTCTTCACCCGTGCTGCTTATGCGGCGGAATCCGATATTGCGGACGGACAAACCGTCCGCTTTGATTTTTCCGTACTGCAATCGATGGCGCACGATCTCGCGCAGAAACCGTGGGGCGGTGCGCCGCGCGCGTTGCCCAATACGCTGGCGAATCTGACGCCGCAGGCCTACAACAGCATTCAGTACGATGCCGCGCAATCGCTGTGGAACAACGTCGAAGGCCGCCAGTTGGATGCGCAGTTCTTCCACGTCGGGATGGGCTTTCGTCGCCGGGTGCGTATGTTCTCTGTGGACTCCAGCACCCATCAGGCGCGTGAGATCCACTTCCGTCCGGAATTGTTTAAGTACAATGATGCGGGCGTCGATACCAAACAACTGGAAGGGCAAACCGATCTCGGCTTTGCCGGCTTTCGCGTTTTCAAAGCGCCCGAACTGGCGCGTCGTGACGTCGTCTCCTTCCTCGGCGCGAGCTATTTCCGCGCGGTGGATGATACTTACCAGTACGGGCTCTCCGCGCGCGGTCTGGCGATTGACACCTACACCGACACCAAAGAAGAGTTCCCGGATTTCACCGCCTTCTGGTTCGATACGGTAAAACCCGGCGCCACCACGTTTACCGTGTACGCGCTGCTGGACAGTCCAAGTATCACCGGTGCCTATAAGTTCGTGATTCACTGCGAGAAGAGCCAGGTGATCATGGATGTCGAAAACCGTCTCTATGCCCGTAAAGACATCAAACAGTTGGGCATCGCGCCGATGACCAGTATGTTCAGCTGCGGGAATAATGAACGCCGCATGTGCGATACCATTCACCCGCAAATCCACGACTCCGATCGGCTGGCGATGTGGCGCGGTAACGGCGAGTGGATTTGCCGTCCGTTGAACAACCCGCAGAAGCTGCAATTCAACGCCTATACCGATAACAACCCGAAAGGGTTCGGCCTGCTGCAACTGGATCGCGATTTCACCCACTATCAGGACATCATGGGCTGGTATAACAAGCGTCCAGGCCTGTGGGTTGAACCGCGTAACCAATGGGGTAAGGGCACCATCGGCCTGATGGAGATCCCGACGACCGGCGAAACATTGGATAACATCGTCTGCTTCTGGCAACCTGAAAAAGCCATCGAAGCAGGGGATGAGCTGGAATACAAATACCGTCTGTACTGGAGCGCGCAGCCGCCGGTTCGTTCGCCGCTGGCGCGCGTGATGGCAACCCGGACCGGCATGGGCGGGTTCCCGGAAGGCTGGGCACCCGGTGAGCACTATCCGGAGAAATGGGCGCGACGTTTTGCTGTTGATTTCGTGGGCGGCGATCTGAAAGCGGCTGCGCCGAAAGGCATTGAGCCGGTGATTACGTTGTCCAGCGGTGAAGCGAAACAGATTGAGATCCTCTACGTTGAGCCGTTTGACGGCTATCGCATTCAGTTCGACTGGTATCCCACGTCCGACTCGACCGACCCGGTGGATATGCGCATGTTCCTGCGCTGCCAGGGAGAGGCGATCAGTGAAACCTGGCTATATCAGTACTTCCCGCCCGCACCGGATAAACGCCGCTATGTCGACGATCGCGTGATGCGCTAATCGGCAGCAACGCCCTTCGTCATGCGAAGGGCGTCAACAGAGTTGTGCGTGAAATATCTGTACAGGAATTAAACACGATCTCGTTCGCATTTTTCCCTAAGTCAAATAGGTAAGCTGAGGATGTGTATTTCTTATACACATGGTTTATCACTAACAGGGAGAGCGTATGTTTCCAGAATACAGAGATCTGATTTCCCGACTGAAATCCGAGAATCCTCGCTTTTTGTCTCTTTTCGAAAAGCACAACAACCTTGATCATGAAATTGCCAGGCTGGAAGGTTCCGATGGTCGGGGATACAATCTCGAAGTCGTTCGTCTGAAAAAACAGAAACTTCAGCTGAAGGACGATATGCTCAAAATACTCCAGAAAGAAAGTGTTGATGCGGGATAATCCGCGTTTATGAGCCGCCAGACCTGGCGGCTTTTTTTGTGCCTGCGATTCAGTGATTCAGCGATGTGGCAAAACCAAATGGCATCCCGCGTGGGTGTAACGCTGCACAATGTCATCCGCGAGCGCACTGTCGCTGATAATTGTTTTAATACAAGAGAGCGTTGCAACCGCGTGAGGTTCGACGGCATCAAACTTTGAATGATCGGCCATCAGTACCACGTCGCGGGCGCGTTGAATAATTCGTGTTTTAACGCCGACTTCGAACATTGTGGCGTTGGTGATCCCTGTTGCCAGCGACAGCGCATCGCAGGAGATGAAGGCCCGTTCCACCGAAAACGCATTGATCATCTCCAGCGCCAGGCTTTCCCCCACCGAAAAGTAACCCGGACGAATGAGCCCTCCGATGATGTAGCTCTCGACGAGCGGAAAACAGCCCAGCTCGTTAGCGATTTTAATGTCGTTGCAGATAACTTTCACCCGTGCGTTGGCCAGACATTTCGCCAGTTCCAGACAGGTGGAGCCAGAATCAAGAAAGAAACAGTCACCGTCTTTGATCATCGTGCGGGCAAGGGCGGCTATCTCTTTTTTTGCCTCCGCTTGCAGCGTCCGCTTGACGTCGAAGACATACTCTTTGTCATCCATGCTGTCGTCAAAATCCAGGCTGCCGTGGCCGCGAATCATGCCGGGATACTGGCTGGCGATATACTGAAAATCACGACGAACGGTGGCCTCCGCATAGCCAAACAGTTCCATGGCCTGCTGGGTCGAGAGATGGCGATGTTGCCACAGATAGTGCAGCATCTGTTTGATACGGTCAGGGCGCTGTTGGCTCATCGAAGCAATCTCCTCTTACAGTCCGGCAAACCGGGATAACGTGGCGTGATAATTCGCTGATGAGAACAAGGCGCGTCCCACGACAAGATGCTGCGCGCCCGCTGTCGCCAGATGTTGTGCGGCGCAAAGCGTTATGCCGCCATCGGCCCAGCACGCCGCTTCAGGAAAACACTCGCGCACGCGACGAACCTTCTCACACAGGGTGGGAATGAACTGCTGGCCGACTCCGTCGGGTTCGCTGGTCATCACCATCACCGCATCCAGGTGCGGGGCCAGATAGCAATACGCGTCAATGGGAGTAGCCGGATTAAACGCCAGCCCGGCTTTCGCGCCGATAAGCCTTATTTCTGCCAGCGTTTCAGACGGGTAGGCCAGCGCTTCAGCATGAACAAAAATCCACGCCGGTTTGAACTGCGCCAGAGCAGAAAACCAGTCCTGTGGACGGGAAATCATAAAATGAAATGAGAGGGGATGCGTGGTCTGCCGGGCGACGGCCTGTACGGTTTTGAGGCCAAAGGTAATGTTGTTAATAAAGCTGCTGTCTTCGATATCCAGATGCAGCGAGCCAATATCGGCATCGGCCAGTGCGGTCAGCGCCGTCCCGTAGTGCAGCGGATCTGCCGATGCAAGAGAAGGGTGGAGAATCATCATCGCCTCCGTTATCCGCATACCTGCGCGAACAGCGCGGCGTCGGTTTGCGCTTGTCGCACCGCCGCGAGTCGTTCGGCTGAATCAATAAACTGACTGATACGCTGAATAGTGAGGATATGCGCGTTAGCATCCGTCGCGCTGACGCACAGCAGCAGCCAGACCGGGTCGCACTCCTCATGACCAAACGCGACGGGCGTTTTGAGCGTCGTGATGCTGACCTGATTATGGTTAGCACCTTGTTCGGGGCGCGCATGGGGCAAGGCGATGCCGGGGGCAATTAAATAATACGGCCCCCAGTTCAGCGTGTTGTCGATGATGCCAGCCACGTAGCCCGGTTGCGCAGCGCCAAAAGTAATCAGCGGGCGCGCGGCGATCTCGACGGCCTGACGCCAGTCTTTGGCCTCACGCTGCGCCTGTACCCACTTAACATCGTTTATCATCAGTCGTTGACTCCTTGCCGGTTAAGGTTACTCTGATAGCGATCCCCGTCGTGACTTTTGACGAAGGCGGCAGGGATCGCTGTTCTACCGGGGGTAAGCGCTCTGCTTATCCCCTTTTTTATTGCCGCAGGTGATGCACTTTTTCCATAAACCGACTGACCCGCGCCTGATCGACAAAGTTGGCAAACACGCCGTCCTTTTTAAAGGTGGTGGCCGTTACGCAACCGTCGGCAATGCTCAACTGTTCCTCCACGTTTTCCAGACACACGCCGGTATTTGCCAGCACCACGGTATCAGGCACGGTTTCTTTGACCCGCTTCAGCAGGGCGCTGTCGGTGCGCGCACCCGCCGTCAGGCCAGAGACGCAGAGGGCATCCGGATGGTTGTTAAAGACGGTGGATTTGGCTATGGAACAAATATCGCGATTGCCCAGATACACCGCCGCTTCGGGCACAATGTTAAACAGGGTTTTGACCTCACCCGCGCCGATACGGTGCTGATGGCGAATGGTCTCGCCGACGTTGGTATCCCAGACGCCGAAGTCGCTGGCGTAGGCACCGGTAAAAATCTCGCGAATGAATTTTGCGCCCGTTGCCATGGCCAGATCGAACGACGCGACGGGATCCCACAGTACATTGACGCCAAACGGGATGCGGATTTCGCTCATCAACTGCCCAATAACCCGCGCCATTGCCGCGGTCGTTTCCGGGCGAACCTTCGTGAGATAGGGAAGACTAAACTCGTTGGAAAACATCACGGCATCCACGCCGCCATTTTGTAGCGCCAGCAGATCGTCCCGGGCGCGATCGATCACCCAGTTCATTCCTTTCTGCGCATCAAAGCTCGGGTCGCCGGGCAATGCGCGCAAATGGCACATGGCAATGACGGCTTTTTCCGTACCAATAACCTCTTTCAGCCAACTCATTGAAGGTACTCCTTATTCCGATAGTTCACGTTTACGTAAGAACAGCACGACGCTGGCGACGATACCCACCGCCACGACGACGCCAATAATGCCAAGCGACATCAGCTCCGAGATTGACCAGCCAAACATGTTGCCCACGGACAGCGCCGAGATTTGCGCGTTTTCACCGGCAAAACTGAAGCCGCCCTTAAGCGCCATTTCGGTGAAGTACGGGGCAAACTGCGTGGCAATCAACAGGACGGTTACCATAACAATCACGCCGCTGATTAAGGTGCGAATCAGGTCGCCGCGATGGATTACCGTTGCCATACAGATAAAGAACGGTGCGACGGGCAGATCGGCAAGCGGCAGCACTTTATTGCCGGGTAAGATGCTGGCCAGAATCAACATGATGGGGATCAGCAGCAGACCCACGGCAATGGTGGTGGGATGACCCAGCGTGACGGCCGTATCCAGACCGATGTACACCTCGCGCCCCTTGAAATGCTTCTGGAAAAATTTTCGTGCGCCGTCGGAGATGGGGAGTAACCCCTCAACAATCAGACGGATCATGCGCGGAAACAGCACCATAATTGCCGCAACGGTGATCATCAGGCTGGCGCAGCCTTTAAAGCCTTCACCCGCTGCGAGACCAAAGATCAGACCGAGCACCACGCCGATAATGACCGGGTCGCCAACCATGCCGTAGCGTTTCTGGATCTCCTGGGCATCAATGTTGCGTCCCTTCATAAACGGAATTTTTTCATAGATGGCATCGAGCAGAACGAACAGCGGTACTGAACTGGAACCATAACCCTGCGGAATGGAGATCCCCTCCAGACCGACGATGCTCTGCACGCGTTTAGCCGTCCAGTCAGCCATTTTCAACGACAAGGCCGCGTGGCAGATGGCACCCAGCACGCCATAAATCAGACTGCCGGTCATTAACTGGACCACCGTGCCGGTAATGGCGTAGTGCCAGTAGTTATAGATATCGACGTTCATGGTTTTGGTCAGACGGGTGACCAGCATTGCGACGTTGAGCAGAAAAATGATCGGGATAATCATTGCGCCAATGGCGGTGGCGTACCCGACGCCAGAGGCCGGCCCTGCGCCGACGTCAAACACATGCAGGGTCAGGCCAAAGCGTTCAATCATCACTTTGATAGGTGGGCTGAGGCTGTCAATCGCCATGACGATCACCAGTCCCATCCCGACAAAGCCAATCCCTACCGTCACCCCGGCCTTGATCGCCTGCAGCCAGGGAATACGGAAGATCAACCCAATCACAATCATGATAATGGGTACAAAGACGGTACCACCGAGAGACAGGATGTAGTCAAACATAGTGCCTCCTTGTTATTGCGTTAACAGTGCCTTGATTTCTTGCTTCAGGGCGTCGTCGTTAATTCCCGTTAGCAGGGCTGCGCCGTTTAACGTGGGAATACCGTAATCGCTGTTGGTGCGCATGGAGGTCACAATCAGGTCCATGCCGTTACAATTCAGCGGGATCTCATTGAGACAACACTGGGCGGTGCTTGCCGCAATGCCTTGTTCGGCAAGGAACTCCTGCAACTTGTGCGCAATCATGGTTGACGTCGACATGCCGGTACCGCATGCCACAAGGATCTTTTTCATAATGGGTGTGCCTCTTGTGTAGTGCCTGAATCAGGCTCAACGGGAAAGTGCTCTGCTGGCATGCCAGCGAGGGCGGTCAATAAGCGAATGCAGTCAGTCAAATCGCGCAGACTGGCGACCTCCGCCGGAGAATGGGTATAGCGACAAGGGATAGAGAGGCTGGCGCAGGGAATACCATCCTGCTCAACCTGGATATAACCCGTTTCGGTGATAACGCCAGGCGCGACCTCACGCTGCACGGGAATGTGGTGCGCAAGGGCCGTTTGCTCGAGCATCTGGATCAGGCGCGGTGGCGTGATTAATCCAGCCAGCGTGCCACGGCCGTGATAGTTCAGACAGGTGATGCCGACGCCCTGATTAACCCGGACGTCGGAGTAGTCCTGCAGATCCGGCGTATCGCATGACGGTGTGATATCAATGCCGATGGCGAGATCCGGCTTAACGCGGCGTAAAACCGGGACAATGCCACGGATGTTGAATTCTTCCTGTACGGACGCGACCAGATAAACGGCGATATCCAGCGACGCCGCGCCGATGGCATCCGCCACGCCCAGTAGCGCGGCGCATCCCAGACGGTCGTCCAGCGCTTTACTGCACACGAGATCGTTCGCCAGCAGTTGCGGTGGGTTGTACAGCGTAACCGGTGTGCCGACCTGGATGCCCATCCGCAGGGCGTCGGCCTTATCTTTCGCACCGATATCAATCCACAGCTTATCGACGGAAGGCGATTGCGTGCGCTCATCCCCCTTTGCAAAGTGGTACGCTTTAATACCAATGCATCCCATCACCGGGCCGTTATCCCCGGCGAGCGTGACGACCGAACCGGACATGGTGACCTGTGCCGGCCCGCCCACCCGTTCGAAGCGCAAAAAACCCGATGGCTCAATTTTGCGTACCATAAAGCCGACTTCATCCATGTGAGCAAACATCATCAGCCGCAAAGCATTCGGGTTATCGCTGCCATAGCGGGCGACGACATTTCCCAACCGATCGCGCCAGACCTCTTTTGCCTGACGTTTAAATTCGCGTAGCATGACCTCAGCGACGCTGTTTTCATGTCCTGAAATGGCATTGAGATGCAAAAGCGAGAACAGCGTTTCCTGCACAGAAAATGACATAACGATCTCCGTAGAAGATAAAACAATCACTCGTTGAGCGTTTTATAGGCGCTGGCTGGGCGAATAATTGTGAGCAGCTTCACGTGGAAAAAGCGAAAGCAGAGAAAATAAAAAATAATGTGAGGTAAGTGGAATAAAAACGCTCAATGCTGATGAATGTCTGAACACGGGAGGAAAAATACGGGTGAGTGAAATTATTGAGATCAATGACACGCTGCAATTACGGGCGGTAGAGGAATGTCACGTTGCCGGGCTGCATCAACTGGTACGTAAAAACAGCGCCTGGCTGCAGCAGTTTCTGGACTGGCCGCAATACGTCAACACGCAAGAGGACACGTACAAAACGGTGCAGGGCAATATGATGCTGCATCAGCGGGGCTACGCCAAAATGTTCCTCATTTTTGACGGCGAGGAAATGCTGGGCGTGCTGTCGTTTAATCAGATCGAGCCGTTGAACAAAGCGGCGTATATCGGTTACTGGATCGACGAAACGCAGCAGGGGAAAGGGATCCTGTCGCGCGCGTTGCAGGCGTTTATTCACCACTATGCCGGGCGCGGTGAAATCCGCCGCTTTGTGATCAAATGTCGGGTAAAAAATCAGGCAAGCAATCAGGTTGCGCAGCGCAATGGCTTTACGCTGGAAGGCTGCCTGAAGCAGGCGGAGTTCCTGAACGGTCACTATGACGATGTTAACCTGTACGCCCGGATCGTCGATTCGTCGCTACAGTGAACCAATCAGCGGTGTGCGGGTGATGTGCTGCTCGCCGTTAAACACTTTTGGGCCGCGCAGGTGAATGGCATCGTCTGTGGCCGCCTCAACGGTGGTGTGCCCACGGATATCGATGTGATTTTCAATCAACACCTCACCGAGAATGCGCGCATCACCTTCAATCAGAATGTGATCGTCGAGTAAAATGGGACCGCCGCGCAGTACGGCGTTTCCCCCCACCAGTACGTGATGTTTAAGCACACAGTTGCCTTCCACTCGCGCCTGCTCTGCTACCTGTGAACTGTAGCGCAGGGTGGGGATCGCATCGTCCCCCGTGCCGGCGATCACCTGAGCACGACCGTAGACTTTCGCACAATCGCAAATCCAGACGTTGTTTTCGTCATTACCTTCAATCAGCGCGTCATCGAAAACTTCCGCACGATGCTCAATAAAGGCGTAACTGATGATGGCGTCGCCATAGATTTGCGCCTGGTGGACAATGCGTGAGTGACTAATTGTAGCGCGGTCATACACTTGCAGGATCCGATCGCGCTCAACGGTGAGTCCGCGTGCTGCGACGATTTCTGATTGTTGCAGGATCCGTGCGTCGCCAAAGAGGTGACAGTCGCCCCGGACCGTGGATGACTGAATTGTGACGTTGTCACTGACTCTGGCGCCGTGGCTGAGCTCTGCGCGGTCAATCCAGACGTTATCGCCAAGGCTGACGTTGTCGCGCAGAAGACAGGGCTGCGTGATGCGCGCATTGCCCGAAATCGTACAGCCGGAAAAGACCAGCGTGTTTTCGTCGTAAATCCAACAATTCCCGGTGTGGGCCAGCACGCTTTCGTCATCTATCCAGCCGCCAGCGTCACCGGCTTTCACATCACTGAAGTCAACGAGTGCGATAATCTGGCGTAGTAATACGCTCTTTTTATTGCCATTATCCAGATAACTGAACGCGCGCGGTTCGTCGCTGAGTCGGTATTTACGCATGAAAGCATTCCGTTTAGTCGCTTACTATAACCGTAGCAAATTCTGCGGCGCTGGCTAACACGGATAAAATTCCATAAAATGCATTTAAAATATACTTTATAAAATAAACAAAATGAGTAACAGCAAGAGTAACGATCGCGTCCTGAATCTTCCCGCCGGTTACTTTGGCATGGTTCTTGGGACGATTGGAATGGGGTTTGCCTGGCGCTATGCCAGCCAAATCTGGCCCGTCAGCCACTGGTTCGGCGACGGTCTGGTGATTCTGGCGATGATAATCTGGGGGCTGCTGACGCTGGCGTTTATCACGCGCCTGATCCGCTTTCCGCACAGCGTGATCGCTGAGATTCGCCATCCAGTGATGAGCAGTTTTGTCAGCCTGTTTCCCGCCACCACGATGCTGGTGGCGATTGGCTTTGTTCCGTGGTGTCGTCCGCTGGCGATTGGCCTGTTTGGCGTCGGGGTGGTCATTCAACTGGTTTATGCCGCGTGGCAGACCGCCGGACTGTGGCGCGGTTCGCATCCACAGGAGGCGACAACGCCCGGACTCTATTTACCAACGGTCGCTAACAACTTCATCAGCGCGATGGCCTGCGGCGCATTAGGCTATACCGACGCCGGACTGGTCTTTTTAGGGGCTGGCGTTTTTTCCTGGCTGAGCCTGGAGCCGGTGATTTTGCAGCGTTTGCGCAGTGCCGGTGAACTACCTGCTGCTTTGCGGACTTCGCTTGGGATCCAACTGGCTCCCGCACTGGTGGCCTGTAGCGCCTGGTTGAGCGTCAACGGGGGCGTGGGCGACACGCTGGCGAAAATGTTATTTGGTTACGGCCTGCTGCAACTTCTGTTTATGCTCCGCCTGATGCCCTGGTATCTGTCGCAACCGTTTAACGCCTCGTTCTGGAGTTTCTCGTTCGGCGTGTCGGCGCTGGCGACCACGGGGTTGCATCTCGGCCACGCCAGCGCCGCTGGCTTTTTTCACACGCTGGCGGTGCCGCTGTTCATCTTTACCAATGTTATCATCGCATTATTGCTGGTACGCACGTTCGCACTGCTGATGCAGGGAAAACTGCTCATTCGCACAGCGCGCGCGGCATTACTGAAATCTGAGGATAAGAAATGACCCTTCGTGACGAAAATTACTTCACTGAAAAATACGACTTAACCCGCACGCATTCTGAAGTTCTGGAGGCGGTGAGGATCGTCAAACCAGGAAAAACGCTGGATCTCGGCTGTGGCAATGGCCGCAATAGTCTGTATCTGGCGGCAAAGGGTTATGACGTGACCGCGTGGGATAAAAACCCGATGAGCATTGCCAACGTCGAGCGGATTAAAGCGGCTGAAGGGCTGGGCAATCTCCAGGCGAAAGTCGTGGATCTCAACGCCCTGACGTTTGAGGGGGAATATGATTTTATTCTCTCCACCGTGGTACTGATGTTCCTGGAAGCCAAAACAATTCCGGGTTTAATCGACAATATGCAGCGTTGCACAAAGCCCGGTGGTTATAACCTGATCGTTGCCGCCATGGATACCGCGGATTTTCCATGCACCGTGGGTTTCCCGTTTGCTTTTAAAGAAGGGGAACTTCGTCGTTATTACGAAGGCTGGGAATTACTGAAATATAATGAAGATGTCGGTGAGCTGCATCGTACTGATGCTAATGGCAATCGAATCAGGCTACGTTTTGCCACGCTGCTGGCACGTAAAACAGCCTAAGTAGATAGTCCGCTAACCCCCTCAGCGCCCGGCCTTTTTCGCCAAATGGGCGCTCTGAAAAAAAGTGGATGGCATCCCATTTTTTATCCAACGCAGATGATTTCCCTTTGCTACTATTTCAATTGCATAATTGCATATTCTAAGGGATCGTTTCATGCGTACTCATACTTTATTTAAAGTTGCAGTGCTTACGGGTTTACTGGCCTTATCCGGCTGTGCATCAAAAGTCACACAGCCAGATAAATATTCTGGTTTTTTAAAAGACTACTCAGGTCTTAAGGAAACAAAATCCGCTACCGGGCATCCGGTATTACGTTGGGTCGATCCCAGCTACAGCGAAACCAAATATGACAACATTGTCTGGAATCCCATAACCTATTATCCGACACCGAAACCGACCACTCAGGTCGGTCAGAAGGTGCTCGATCAACTGCTGAATTATACCAATACAAAACTGAAAACTGCCGTCGGTCAACGTAAGCCACTGGTGACCACGCCGGGGCCGCGTAGCCTGATTTTCCGCGGGGCGATCACCGGGGTGGATACCAGTAAAGAAGGGCTGCAATTCTATGAAGTGGTGCCTGTGGCGCTGGTGGTTGCCGGCACGCAAATGGCAACCGGTCACCGTACTATGGACACCCATCTCTACTTTGAAGGCGAGCTAATCGATGCGGCGACCAATAAGCCGGTGATTAAAGTCGTTCGTCAGGGCGAAGGTAAAGACCTGAACAACCAGAGCACGCCGATGGCGTTTGAGAACCTGAAACAGGTTGTGGATGACATGGCGACGGATGCCACCATGTTTGACATAAACCGGAAATGATTTTGATGCGCCATCGTTCTGATGGCGCGTTTTTCTATGCCATCCGGCGGCGTAAAAGCGCCGGTGGGCGGGCAAACATCACCAGATTTCCTACCAGAATCAGAACCAGCCCAGCCACCGCATTCATCTGCCAGCTATAGCCTTCGTAAACCGTAGAAAATGACAGCGCCACCAGCGGAAATAGCAGCGTACTGTACGCGGCATTGCTCGGGCCAATTCTCCCCACCAGCGTAAAGTAAGCGCCGAAGGCGACAACCGATCCGAAAACGGCCAGATACAGCAGGGCACCGAGATAGCTGAAAGTCCACTGCGGGGTGAAATTATCCCCACGCACAAGTGCAATTGTCGCAATCAACAGCGTGCCATACAGCATGGCCCAACTGTTGGTGGTCATCACTTCCAGACCTTTCTTCTGATGGCGGAGGCTGATCATATTTCCCAGTGAAAAACCAAACGTTCCCAGCGCGCTCAGACCAATCCCCAGCAGCAACGATCCGCTAAAGCCGCTGCTCATCAGATCGTGCCAGAAGAGGGTGACAATACCGGTGAGTCCCAGCGCGGCGGCGCAGTAAAAGCGCAGGGGAGGTTTTTGCCCAAAGAAGAAGAAACTGTTCACCGCGTTGAACAGAACCGCCATGGAGAAAATCACCGACTCCAGTCCCGTATTGATCCAGGCCGCCGCAGTGTAAAAACACCAGAAGTTGAAACAGAAGACGCAACTCCCTTGCAGCAGGCAGAACAGATGGTCGCGTAACGATAGCGAACGCAACTTCCCGCGCGCCAGCATAATGACCATCATCAATGCCGTCGCCACCGCAAAGCGCCAGAAAATCGAGACCGGCGCGGCAACGGGGCCCTGCTGCAAATAAATGGCGATCCATGTGGTACCCCAGATCACCACGACCAGACAATACAATAGTGCGTTCATCATTGTTCTCTCTTCTTTCCCGATAATTGACTGTCGCCGATCTCAGGGGCGGAGCGCTTTCATCGATTTGCGGGATACTTGCAAAATCTTGCGCTTTTTTCTGTCGGGCGGGTGGTAACTGCAGTGACCTGCGATAGACTGAACGCCTGAATAACAGCGTTTATGTGGTGGTATGACCCGGTCTTACGATGCCTTTGAAAAATTAAGTCAGCACAATGCCGTGTTGCAGGAGTCGGTTGAGTTGCGCTCGGGCGTCCAGCTGGCGGCATGGTCGAATAAACGCGATACCATCACGCAGTATTGCGATCATCACACGCTCAGTCTGTATGTGGCGGACGGCTACGAAAGTTATCAGAAAACAGCCACTGGCTGGAAAAATGGCGGCGGACCGGACCGGTTTTGCCTGTTGCCAAAAGAGAGTGAATCTACCTGGGATATCCGTGACGACCTCTCGTTTGTGCATCTCTACTGTACCGACGCACATCTGCGTGAAGTGGGGGAAAAGGTCTGGGATAAAAGCCCTTACCGCTTCACGCTGGATGAACGGACGTTTGGTAACGATCCGGGTATTACGGCGGTCTACCGCCAGTTTTTGTTGGGCAACGACTGGCATCAACCCGCGAATCACCTGACGCTCAGCGCCGCGTCATCACTCCTGATGACCCATATTATTCAGCACTACAGCAACGTGCAGTGGCGATTGCCTACGGTAACGGGCGGACTTGCGCCGGTGACGCTGCGCAATGTGCTGGCCTATATTGACGCCCACCTCGCGGAACCGTTGACGCTAGCCGATCTGGCGCATGAAGCCGCCCTGAGTGAATTTCATTTCGCCAGAATGTTCCGCCAGTCAATGAAAATGGCACCGCATCAGTATGTGATGCAGCGCCGGATGGCGGTGGCAAAGCAACTGGTCTGTCATTCACAGCGCCCGTTGACGGAGATTGCGCTGGCCTGCGGATTCAGCTCGCCGAGCCACTTCAGCAATCGCTTTAAGCAGGTGACAGGTAAAACACCGACGCAGTTACGCACCTCGGGTTAATCTTAAGACGGTGTAGCAGATCCCGCCTGCGATCAGCCCCCAGAAGGCCGAACCCACTCCCCACAGCGTCAGTCCGCTGGCGGTGACCAGGAACGTCACCACGGCGGCATCACGCTCGCTCTCATGATTCAGCGCCTGATATAAACTGCCCGAAATCGTACTCAGCAGCGCCAGTCCCGCCAGCATCTGAATACCGCTCGTCGGCAGGGCCGCCATCATACCGGTGATCGAACTGCCGAAAACGCCGGCTAACAGATAGAATATCCCGGCGGCAGCGGCGGCTAGCCAGCGTTTAGCGGCATCCGGATGGGCATCCGGACTCTGACAAATCGCCGCCGTGATCGCGGCAATACAGATGGAATAGACGCCGAAAGGGGAAAACAGCAGCGCCAGTAATCCAGTGACCACGATCAATGGCGAAACGGGGACATCGTATCCTGCGGCCTTCATGGTCGCCACACCGGGTGCATTCTGCGACGCCATCGTCACCAGAAAAAGCGGCACGGCAATGCCCAGACTGTGGGCCAGCGAAAACTGAGGGGCAATAAAGGTGGGTAACACCGGGGCCATTGCTAGCGAAGAGGTGACAATGTCACCTTCGAGTAGCGCAATGATTGCGCCGACGATCAGGGCCGCAATCACCGCGTAGCGCGGCGCAGTCCTTTTCAGAATCAACCACGCCAGCAGCATGCCGCCACAAAGCAGAAAGTGGTCACCGAGACGGGCAAATGCCTCCAGGCCAAAACGGAGCAAAATCCCGGCCAGCATGGCCGCCGCCAGCGAGTGAGGGATCACCTGCATCAGGCGGGCGAATAATCCCGTGACACCACACAATACGATTAACGCGTTAGCGATGATAAACACGCCAATCGCTTCTGGCAGCGTCAGTCCCTGGAGTCCGGTTACCAGCAGCGCCGCGCCGGGGGTTGACCACGCCGTCAGTACGGGGACGCGATACCAGAGCGTTAAGAGCAGCGTACTGACACCCATCGCGATGCCCAGGGCGGTCATCCAGCCGGCAATTTGCGTCGTGCTGGCGCCCGCCGCCACCGCGGCCTGCCAGATGATGGCCGCAGAACTGGCATAGCCTACCAGTACGGCGACAAATCCAGAAAGCAGTGTGGGTAATGGTATGGAGAATGAACGCATACGCTCCTCTCGTGCGTTATAACGGTCGTTTAATCTAACATCTGGGCGTTATAACGTACAAGTGGTAAGCTGGCATTTTGGGAGGATATTCATGGACAACCTGACGCACTATCTGGCGAGCACCTTAAAAACATTACGCAAACAGCGTGAGTGGAGTTTATCGCGTCTGGCTGAAGCGACCGGTGTTTCAAAAGCGATGCTCGGACAAATTGAGCGCAACGAATCCAGTCCCACGGTGGCGACGTTATGGAAGATTGCCACCGGGCTGAACGTCCCGTTCTCCACCTTTATTTCACCACCGGAATCTGAGCCGCTGCCGACGTTTGATCCGCAAGAGCAGGCGATGGTCGTGACGCCGTTGTTCCCGTGGGATCCGGTGCTGTGCTTCGACCACTTTTCGATTCTGCTGGCACCCGGTGCGCTCAGTGAATCCACACCGCATGAAGCTGGCGTGATCGAACATGTGGTCGTGATTGCAGGCGAGCTGGAGATGTGTATTGACCAGCAATGGCGCGTCATCAGGGCCGGAGAAGGGATTCGTTTTGCCGGTGACAACGCCCATGCCTATCGCAACAGCAGCGAACAGACCGTGCACTTTCATTCGCTTATCCATTACCCACGCAGTTAAGCGGGAAAACTATTTCGCAACGCGGCGCTTCTGACTACAATAGCCGCCATTTTGCTGCTACTGGATAAAACAACGCCATGCGCCAGTCCCCACATCGCCTTGAATTGTTAAGCCCGGCACGTGATACCGCCATCGCCCGCGAAGCCATTTTACATGGTGCAGACGCCGTCTATATCGGCGGTCCAGGCTTTGGGGCGCGTCATAACGCCAGCAATAGCCTGAGAGATATCGCCGAACTGGTGCCGTTCGCCCATCGTTATGGCGCGAAAATCTTTGTCACGCTGAATACGATTCTTCACGACGATGAACTGGAGCCTGCGCAGCGGCTCATTACCGATCTCTACCAGACCGGCGTTGACGCGCTGATTGTGCAGGATATGGGCATTCTGGAACTCGACATTCCGCCCATCGAATTGCATGCCAGCACCCAGTGCGATATTCGCAGCGTGGAGAAGGCCAAATTCCTCTCTGACGTGGGGTTCTCGCAGATCGTGCTGGCGCGCGAACTGAGTCTTGAACAGATTCAGGCCATCCATCAGGCGACCGATGCCACCATCGAATTTTTCGTCCACGGGGCGCTGTGTGTGGCGTATTCGGGACAGTGCTATATCTCGCATGCGCAAACGGGGCGCAGCGCCAACCGTGGCGACTGCTCGCAGGCGTGTCGTTTGCCGTACACCCTGAAAGACGATCGGGGGCGGGTGGTGTCGTATGAAAAACACCTGCTGTCGATGAAAGATAACGATCAAACCGCCAACCTGGGCGCGCTGATCGACGCTGGCGTGCGCTCCTTCAAGATTGAAGGGCGTTATAAAGACATGAGCTACGTGAAGAACATCACTGCGCACTATCGCCAGATGCTGGACGCCATTATTGAGGCGCGGGGCGATCTGGCGCGCGCTTCCGCCGGGCGCACGGAACATTTCTTCACGCCGTCAACGGATAAAACATTCCATCGCGGTAGCACCGACTATTTTGTGAATGCGCGTAAAGGGGATATTGGCGCCTTTGATTCACCGAAGTTTATCGGCCTGCCGGTCGGTGACGTGCTGAAAGTGGCGAAAGATCATCTCGATGTGGAAGTCAGCGAACCGCTGGCAAATGGTGATGGTCTTAACGTCCTGATCAAACGTGATGTTGTCGGTTTCCGCGCCAATACCGTCGAAAAAACCGGAGATCATCGCTACCGCGTCTGGCCGAATGAGATGCCTGCCGAGCTGCATAAACTGCGTCCGCCTCATCCACTCAATCGCAATCTTGATCATAACTGGCAGCAGGCGTTAACCAAAACCTCAAGCGAGCGTCGGGTGGCAGTGGATATTGAACTGGGCGGCTGGCAGGAACAGCTGATCCTGACGCTGACCAGCGAAGAGGGTGTCAGTATCACCCATACGCTGGACGGACAGTTTGATGAGGCCAACAACGCTGAAAAAGCGCTGAGTGGTCTGAAGGACGGACTGGCGAAACTGGGACAGACGCTCTATTACGCCCGCGATATCGCGGTGCGCCTGCCGGGGGCGCTGTTTGTTCCGAACAGTCTGCTTAATGCATTTCGCCGGGAAGCGGTGGAGATGCTGGATGTCGCGCGCCTGGCGAGCTATCAACGCGGCGTTCGCAAACCCGTGTCTGAACCTGCGCCGGTTTACCCGCAAACGCACCTGAGTTTTCTGGCCAATGTCTACAACCATAAGGCGCGGAAATTTTACCATCGCTATGGCGTGCAGTTGATTGATGCGGCGTATGAAGCACATGAAGAAAAGGGCGAAGTGCCGGTCATGATCACTAAGCACTGCCTGCGCTTTGCTTTTAATCTGTGTCCAAAGCAGGCGAAAGGCAATATCAAAAGCTGGAAGGCGACGCCGATGCAACTGGTGAATGGCGATGAGGTGTTAACGCTGAAATTTGACTGTCGCCCGTGCGAAATGCATGTGATCGGTAAAATCAAAAATCACATTCTGAAGATGCCGCTACCCGGCAGCGTAGTGGCTTCCGTCAGCCCGGAAGAACTGATGAAAACGCTGCCGAAGCGCAAAGGTTAACGGTGGTGCCGGATAAACGCAGCGTCATCCGGCCCCCCGCTTAATGCGATTTAAATCCTGCCGCCGTCATGATCAGGCGAAAGAACATTCCCACGGCAGCCAGTGCCAGCACGCTGCCGCCCCACAAAATCACCAGCCACATCAGGCGTTTCCAGACAGATTGTTGCATCAGTGATACCCCTCGCCATGTTGAACTTTTCCGCGGAACACGTAGTAACTCCAGAAGGTGTAAACCAGGATAATGGGGATGATCAGTAACGCACCGACCAGCATGAATCCCTGACTCTGGGCGGGCGCAGCAGCCTGCCAGATCGTAATGGAAGGCGGAATGATATGCGGCCAGATACTGATCCCCAACCCGCTGAAACCGAGGAAAATCAGCCCGAGCGTCAATGCGAAAGGCAGCGCATGGCTGTTTTGCTGGCCAAGCGCTCGCCATAGCCAGAAGCCAATCATCGCAACCAGCAGCGGAACCGGCAACAGGAACCACAGATTCGGCAGCGTAAACCAACGTTCAGCTATCGCCGGGTGTGCCAGCGGCGTCCACAGGCTGATGAGCGCGATCACCAACAGCATCGCCAGCAATAGCTTTTTCGCTACGGTACGCATCTTATCCTGCAACGGATCCTCACTTTTCATCACCAGCCAGGTCGCCCCCAGCAGCGCATAAGCGACCACCAGCCCAACGCCGCAGAACAGGGTGAAAGGGGTGAACCAGTCAAACGGGCCGCCGCTAAAACGCCGACCGGTGACGGTAAAACCGTTAATCACCGCACCCACCACCACGCCCTGGGTGAATGTCGCCAGAATCGAACCGCAGAGAAAGGCTTTATCCCAGAACGGCCGATGGGCGGGCGTAGCTTTGAAGCGAAATTCAAAGGCGACGCCGCGAAAAATCAGTCCAATGAGCATCAGCGTCAGTGGGATCGTGAGCGCGTCAATGATCACCGCATAGGCCAGCGGAAACGCGCCAAACAGCCCGGCACCGCCGAGAACCAGCCAGGTTTCATTGCCGTCCCAGACCGGAGCGACGCTGTTAACCATCACGTCACGATCGTCAGCATCGCGGATGGCGGGAAACAAAATGCCAATACCCAAATCGAACCCATCCATCACGATGTACATCAGCGTGGCGAAGACGATGATGACGAACCAGATTACCGATAAATCAATACCCATTAGCGGTGTGCCTCACGTTGAGAGTCGAGGACGGCAGCAGACAGCGGCCGGGCTGGCGTGCCGGTGGGCGGCGTCGGAGCAATCGTCTCCTGCGGCCCTTTGCGGATGAGACGGATCATGTAGCTGTAACCCACGCCAAAGACTGAGCTGTAGACGATAAAAAACGCCAGCAGAGAAAGGCTCATGTGCAGGTCGCCATGTGCGGAGACCGCATCCGCCGTGCGTTGTAGTCCGTAAACCACCCACGGCTGGCGACCGACTTCCGTAGTGACCCAACCCGCCAGAATGGCGATCAACCCCGAGGGTCCCATCCATAAGGCAAAACGCAGGAACGGGCGCGATGTATAGAGACGCTGTCGATAGCGTAGCCACAGGGCGCAAACACCGAGCAGGATCATCAACATCCCCAGCCCCGCCATGATGCGAAACGACCAGAAGACCATCGTGGCGTTGGGGCGATCTTCCTTCGCAAACTCTTTTAACGCCGGGACCTGTTTATCCAGGCTATGCGTCAGGATCAGGCTACCCAGCGCCGGGATCGCCAGCCCATAGCGGGTGCGCTCCTGTTCCATGTCCGGCCAGCCGAACAGCAACAGCGGAGTCGGTTCTCCCGGCGGATTTTCCCAATGGCCTTCAATGGCGGCGATTTTCGCGGGCTGATGCTTGAGGGTATTCAGACCGTGCATGTCACCAATCAGCGCCTGCAGCGGCGCGACAATCAGCGTCATCCACAGCGCCATCGAAAACATTGCGCGAATGGCGGGTGAATGGTTACCGCGCAGCAAATGCCAGGCTGCTGAAGCCCCGACGAATAATGCGCTGCTGAGAAACGCCGCCACCGACATGTGCAGCAAGCGGTAGGGAAATGACGGGTTGAAAATAACGGCAAACCAGTCCACCGGCACGACCTGACCGTTGACGATCTCATAGCCCTGCGGCGTTTGCATCCAGCTGTTGGAGGCCAGGATCCAGAAGGTGGAAATAATCGTGCCCAGCGCCACCATGCAGGTGGAGAAAAAGTGTAATCCCGGGCCAACCTTGTTCCAGCCAAACAGCATCACGCCGAGGAATCCGGCCTCAAGGAAGAACGCCGTGAGCACCTCATAGGTCAGCAATGGCCCGGTGATACTGCCTGCGAACTCGGAAAAACCGCTCCAGTTGGTGCCAAACTGGTAGGCCATCACCAGACCGGACACCACACCCATACCAAAGTTAACGGCGAAAATTTTCGACCAGAACTGGTAGAGCGATCGCCAGACAGGATTTTTGCTTTTCAGCCAAAGTCCTTCCAGCACCGCAAGGTAGCTGGCAAGGCCAATAGTGATCGCCGGAAAAATTATGTGGAAGGAAACCGTGAAGGCGAACTGGATCCTTGCCAGATGAAATGCATCAAGACCGAACATGCAGAGCTCCGCACTAAAAATTGATTCAGCGCAATTTTAAGTCTTTGATGATTTCAGTATCAGAAACAGTAAGGGCTTTTAAAACCATAACAGTTGCGTGAATGTTACAAATTGCGTCTGTTGATATAAATTCTGGAAGCCGCCTTCCTGAATTGCTACGAGCAACTCTACACGACGAGCATTTTTCTGTATTTTTCTTATGTCAGGCGAGAAAAGTAAGCATAAATGTTTACTTTGCGTATAGAATAGGGAACAGGGAGGCGCAGTGAAGCAGAGCGAATTCAGACGCTGGCTGGAATCTCAGGGTGTCGGGGTAACGAATGGATCGCACCATTTGAAGCTCAGATATCGCGGAAAACGCAGCGTCATGCCCAGACATCCAGGTGATGAGATCAAAGAGGCCTTGCGTAAAGCGATTTTAAAGCAATTGGGTCTGTCTCCATCATCACTGATATGAGGTTGTTCAGATGAGAGAGTTTGAAATTATGCGCTATCCCGTTCATCTCGTTCCTGCGCCAGAAGGTGGCTATGTGGTTTCGTTTCCGGATATTCCGGAAGCGCTCACCCAGGGGGAGACCCGCCAGCAAGCCATTGATACCGCACTGGAAGCGTTGATCACCGCCTTTGAATTCTATTTCGAAGATAACCAGTCCGTCCCGTTACCTACGCCGGTGAAGGAGGGCGATGATTTTGTTGAGATCCCGCTCAGCGTTGCGTCAAAAGTTCTTTTACTCAACGCATTCCTGGCATCAAAAATCAGCCAGCAGGAGTTAGCGAAACGCATAGGCAGACCGAAACAGGAAATTACCCGTCTGTTCGACTTGCGGCATGCGACAAAAATTGATGCTGTGCAGACGGCGGCGCGCGCGCTCGGCAAAGAACTGTCGCTTACGTTGTCGTAAACCATAACAGTTCTTAGGATGTTGAGTATTTTATTCGCTGATATACACTGCGTGGGTCATCTGCCACTGACCCACGAGATAATCACGATGAAAAAATACCAGCGTCTGGCTGAACAACTCTGCGAACAGATCGCCTCTGGCGTCTGGCAACCGGGAGACCGCCTGCCGTCCCTGCGTGAACAGGTGGTCAGCAGCGGGATGAGTTTTATGACCGTTGGCCATGCCTATCAGCTGCTGGAAAGTCAGGGGCGAATTATTGCGCGCCCCCAGTCGGGTTACTATGTTGCGCCACGCCCGGTGAGCCAACCCGCAGTGCAGCCGGTTCAGGTGATGTGCGACGAAGCGGTGGATATTAACACCTATATATTTGAGATGTTACAGGCCAGTCGGGATGCGTCGGTGATGCCGTTTGCCTCTGCATTTCCCGATCCGCGTTTATTCCCTCTACAGCAACTGAACCGCTCTCTGGCGCAGGTGAGCAGAACCGCCACGGCGATGAGTGTGATTGAAAACCTGCCGCCGGGCAACGCGGAGCTGCGCCACGCCATCGCCCGTCGTTACGCCCTACAGGGCATGACGATTTCGCCCGATGAGATAGTCATAACCGCCGGTGCGCTGGAGGCGCTCAATCTTAGCCTGCAGGCGGTGACTGAACCGGGCGACTGGGTGATTGTTGAAAATCCCTGTTTCTATGGCGCGTTACAGGCGCTGGAGCGGCTGCGGCTGAAAGCGCTGTCGGTTGCCACTGACGTGAAGGAGGGGATCGACCTCGCGGCGCTTGAGCAGGCGTTGCAGGAGTATCCGGTCAAAGCCTGCTGGCTCATGACCAACAGTCAGAACCCGCTTGGTGTTACCCTCAGCCCGGAGAAAAAGGCGCGGCTGGTTGAGATACTCGATCGCCATAATGTGATGCTGATTGAAGATGACGTCTACAGCGAACTCTACTTTGGTCGGGAGAAACCGCTGCCAGCCAAAGCGTGGGATCGGGGCGACAAGGTGCTGCACTGCTCGTCATTCTCAAAATGTCTGGTGCCGGGTTTTCGCATCGGTTGGGTAGCCGCAGGCACACATGCCCGGCAGATCCAGCGATTACAACTGATGAGCACGCTCTCCACCAGTTCGCCGATGCAACTGGCACTGGTCGATTATCTCTCTACGCGCCGGTATGACGCCCATCTGCGCCGCCTGCGCCGCCAACTGGCGGAACGCAAACAGCAGGCCTGGCAAACGCTGCTGCGACATCTCCCGGCCGAAGTGAAAATACATCACAACAACAGCGGCTATTTTCTCTGGCTTGAATTACCGGAATCACTGGACGCGGGTGAGCTGACCACACAGGCGCTGGCCCACCACATTAGCATCGCGCCGGGGAAAATGTTCTCGACCTCGGATACCTGGAAACGCTTTTTCCGCTTCAATACCGCATGGAATTGGGGAGAGCGTGAAGAAGCGGCGGTAAAACAACTGGGACAACTTATTCGCGCTCAAATGAAATAGAACAAACGCGCCATTCAATATAAAAGAATGGCGCGTTCTTATTTATAAAATATCATCAGAACCGGTACGACTTTATTTTTCGCAGAGCATCATAGGAAATATCAATAGCTTTTGTTTTTTCTCCTCGTCAGCTAACCCCTTGTCTATACTCCAGAAGATAGCCGCGTAATGGTGAAAACCAGGGCGTAATGCGCGTCATGTCACAACCTGATTAAATTTCCTCGTGCCGGGAGGTGCGCTGACGGCGCGCCGACTATTTTTAGGAAAGGACATATATTTACGGCAAGGCTGCCGCTCAATATTTTGCGACAGGAGTAAGATCTTATGAGCAAGACATTTGCCCGCAGCAGCCTGTGCGCGCTCAGTATGACGCTGATGACCGCGCACGCCGCCGAACCACCCACCTCTTTAGGCCAGGCCGAAGGTCGCCTGGATATTATTGCCTGGCCGGGTTATATCGAACGCGGTCAGACCGATAAACAATACGACTGGGTGACGCAATTCGAAAAAGAGACCGGCTGTGCCGTTAACGTTAAAACTGCGGCAACATCAGATGAGATGGTCAGCCTGATGGCGAAAGGGGGCTACGATCTGGTGACGGCCTCTGGCGATGCCTCTCTGCGCCTGATCATGGGTAAACGTGTGCAGCCAATCAACACGGCGCTCATCCCTAACTGGAAAACCGTCGATCCCCGGGTGGTGAAAGGCGACTGGTTCAACGTAGCGGGCAACGTCTATGGCACCCCGTATCAGTGGGGACCGAACCTGCTGATGTACAACACCCAAACTTTCCCGACGCCGCCGGATAGCTGGAATGTGGTGTTCGTCGAACAAAACCTTCCGGACGGAAAAAGTAACAAAGGCCGCGTTCAGGCTTATGACGGACCGATTTACATCGCCGATGCGGCGCTGTTCGTGAAAGCCACCCAACCGCAACTGGGGATCTCGGATCCGTATCAACTTACCGAAGCGCAGTATCAGGCGGTGCTGAAAGTGCTGCGTGCGCAGCAGCCGTTGATCCACCGTTACTGGCACGACACTACCGTACAAATGAGCGATTTCAAAAATGAGGGCGTCGTGGCGTCCAGCGCCTGGCCGTATCAGGCGAACGCGCTGAAAGCTGAAGGGCAGCACATTGGTACGGTGTTCCCGAAAGAGGGCGTCACCGGCTGGGCGGATACCACCATGCTGCACAGCGAAGCGAAACATCCGGTTTGCGCCTACAAGTGGATGAACTGGTCGCTGACGCCAAAAGTACAGGGCGATGTAGCGGCCTGGTTTGGATCGCTGCCGGTCGTCACCGAAGGCTGTAAGGCCAGTACGCTGCTGGGCGACAAAGGCTGTGAAACCAACGGCTACAGCTATTTTGACAAAATCGCCTTCTGGAAAACGCCTGTCGCTGAAGGCGGTAAATTCGTGCCGTACAGTCGCTGGACGCAGGATTACATCGCCATCATGGGCGGTCGGTAACGTCACTGGGGTGATTTATGACGTACGCAGTGGAGTTTGACAACGTCTCGCGCCTGTACGGTGACGTGCGGGCGGTCGATGGCGTCAGTATTGCGATTAAAGACGGTGAGTTTTTCTCCATGCTGGGGCCCTCCGGCTCCGGCAAAACCACCTGCCTGCGCCTGATTGCCGGATTTGAACAGCTTTCCGGCGGGTCGATTGCCATCTTTGGCAAGCCAGCCAGCGATTTGCCGCCCTGGGAGCGGGATGTGAATACCGTGTTCCAGGACTACGCGCTGTTTCCGCACATGTCGATTCTCGATAATGTCGCCTATGGCCTGATGGTCAAAGGCGTCGATAAGAAACAACGTCAGGCCCAGGCCCGCGAGGCGCTGGAAAAGGTGGCGCTGGGGTTTACCTTCGAACGCAAACCGTCACAGCTTTCCGGCGGTCAGCGCCAGCGAGTGGCCATTGCCCGGGCGTTGGTCAACGAACCGCGCGTGCTGTTGCTGGATGAACCACTCGGTGCGCTGGATCTGAAACTTCGCGAGCAGATGCAACTGGAGCTGAAAAAGCTCCAGCAATCGCTGGGGATCACGTTTATCTTTGTGACGCACGATCAGGGCGAAGCGCTGTCGATGTCCGATCGTGTGGCGGTGTTTAACAACGGTCGCATTGAGCAGGTTGACTCGCCACGCGAGCTTTATATGCGTCCACGCACGCCGTTTGTTGCGGGCTTTGTCGGAACATCAAACGTCTTTGACCCCACGATGGCCTCAAACGTCTGCGGGATGACGGGCAGCTTCTCACTGCGCCCGGAGCATATCCGACTCAATGTGCCCGGCGAAATCCAGGTGCCTGGAGTGATTCAGGCCGTGCAGTATCAGGGCGCAGCCACCCGCTTCGAGCTCAGGCTTGCTGGCGGCGAAAAGCTGCTGGTCAGTCAGGCCAATCAGACGGGAGAACCGTTTGTGACCACGCTCGCACCCGGTCAGCAGGTAATGGCGTCATGGCCGCGCGAGGTCATGGTACCGCTGGTCGAGGAGAGGTGAATGGCAATGAACGTGCTCTCTACGCCTTCACGCCCCGGCGGTCTGAGTAGACTCACCGGCTTTTTCTGGCGTCATCCCGGGCTGGGGCTGTTTTTGCTGCTGCTTGGTCCGCTGATGTGGTTTGGCATTGTCTACTTCGGCTCGCTGTTGACGCTGCTGTGGCAGGGGTTTTACACCTTCGACGACTTCACCATGTCGGTGACGCCGGATCTCACGCTTGCCAATCTTCGCGCGCTGTTTAACCCCGCCAATTACGACATCATCTTACGCACGCTGACGATGGCAATTGCGGTGACGATTGCCAGTGCGATTCTGGCGTTTCCGATGGCGTGGTACATGGCGCGCTATACCTCCGGCAAGATGAAAGCGTTTTTCTATATTGCGGTCATGCTGCCGATGTGGGCGAGTTATATCGTCAAAGCCTATGCCTGGACGTTGCTGTTGGCGAAAGATGGTGTGGCGCAGTGGTTCCTTGTCCATCTCGGCTTAGAACCGCTGTTGACAAGCCTGCTGACGTTACCGGCGATAGGGGGGAACACGCTCTCAACGTCGGGATTGGGGCGCTTTATGGTGTTTGTCTACATCTGGCTGCCGTTTATGATCCTGCCGGTGCAGGCCGCGCTGGAGCGGTTGCCGCCCTCGCTGTTACAGGCGTCCGCTGACCTGGGCGCTCGACCGCGCCAGACCTTCCGCTATGTGGTTCTGCCGCTGGCGATCCCCGGCATCGCCGCCGGTTCGATCTTCACCTTCTCACTGACGCTGGGGGATTTTATCGTGCCTCAGCTTGTGGGGCCGCCGGGCTATTTCATCGGCAACATGGTCTATTCCCAGCAAGGCGCAATAGGCAACATGCCAATGGCGGCGGCGTTTACGTTGGTGCCGATTATGTTGATAGCCCTTTATCTGGCGTTTGTGAAACGCCTGGGAGCGTTCGATGCACTCTGAGCGCGCACCGTTTCTCCTCAAACTGGCGGCCTGGGGCGGGGTGGTTTTCCTGCACTTTCCGATTCTGATCATCGCAGCCTATGCGTTTAATACCGAAGACGCGGCCTTTAGCTTTCCCCCGCAGGGACTGACACTACGCTGGTTCAGCGTTGCGGCGCAGCGTAGTGATATCCTGGATGCCGTGACGTTGTCACTAAAAATCGCGGCGTTATCGACGGCGATTGCGTTGGCGCTTGGCACGCTGGCTGCGGCGGCGCTCTGGCGGCGTGATTTTTTCGGCAAAAACGCCATCTCGCTGTTGCTGCTGTTACCGATCGCCCTGCCGGGGATCGTCACCGGTCTGGCGCTACTGACCGCGTTTAAGACGGTCAATCTCGAACCGGGGTTTTTCACCATTGTCATTGGGCACGCGACGTTCTGCGTGGTGGTGGTCTTCAACAACGTGATAGCCCGTTTTCGTCGTACGTCATGGAGCCTGGTGGAGGCCTCTATGGATCTCGGGGCCAACGGCTGGCAGACCTTCCGCTATGTCGTGCTGCCGAATCTGGGCTCAGCGCTGCTGGCCGGGGGGATGCTGGCGTTTGCGCTGTCGTTCGATGAAATCATCGTCACGACGTTTACTGCCGGTCACGAACGGACGCTGCCGCTGTGGTTGCTCAATCAGTTAGGGCGACCGCGCGACGTGCCGGTGACGAACGTTGTGGCGTTGCTGGTCATGCTGGTTACAACCATTCCGATTCTGGGGGCCTGGTGGCTCACGCGTGAAGGCGACAGCGTCGCCGGAAACGGTAAATAAACAACGATATGGGAAAATGCTATGCAACATCAATTACTGATTAACGGCGAGCTGGTCAATGGTGAAGGTGAAAAGCAGCCCGTCTATAACCCCGCCACCGGCGAGGTGCTGCTGGAAATTGCAGAAGCGTCTCCCGCTCAGGTGGATGCGGCCGTTCTCGCCGCCGATCGTGCGTTTAGCGAATGGGGACAGACGACCCCGAAAGCGCGCAGTGAACTGCTGCTGAAGCTGGCAGACGTCATTGAGCAGAATGCGCAGGTTTTTGCCGAACTGGAATCGCGAAACTGCGGCAAACCGCTGCACTGCGCCCTCAATGATGAGATCCCGGCGATTGTGGATGTGTTTCGCTTTTTTGCCGGTGCCGCGCGTTGCCTGAACGGTCTGGCGGCAGGTGAATATCTGGAAGGTCATACCTCGATGATTCGTCGCGATCCGGTCGGCGTTGTCGCGTCCATCGCACCGTGGAACTATCCTCTGATGATGGCGGCGTGGAAACTGGCCCCCGCGCTGGCGGCCGGTAACTGTGTGGTGATAAAACCGTCGGAAATCACGCCGCTTACCGCGCTGAAACTGGCGGAATATGCGAAAGATATCTTCCCGCCAGGTGTGCTCAACGTGCTGTTTGGCAGGGGCAAAACGGTCGGCGATCCGCTGACCGGGCACAAAAAAGTGCGTATGGTCTCCTTGACCGGTTCGATTGCCACCGGGGAGCACATCATCAGCCACACTGCGCCGTCGATTAAACGCACGCACATGGAACTGGGGGGGAAAGCGCCAGTGATTGTGTTTGACGATGCTGATGTGGATGCGGTGGTGGAAGGCGTGCGTACCTTCGGTTTCTACAATGCCGGTCAGGACTGTACCGCCGCCTGTCGCATTTACGCGCAGAAGGGCGTTTACGACACGCTGGTTGAGAAGCTGGGGGCCGCAGTGGCCAGCCTGAAGACCGGCGCGCCGGAAGAGGAATCGACCGAACTGGGTCCATTGAGCTCACTCGCGCATCTGGATCGCGTCACCAAAGCTGTTGAAGATGCCAAAGCGCTGGGACATATCAACGTGGTCACCGGTGGAAACAAAGTAGAAGGACCGGGTTATTATTTTGCCCCGACGCTGCTGGCAGGCGCTAAGCAGGAGGATGCGATCGTCCAGCGAGAAGTCTTCGGCCCGGTGGTCAGCGTGACGGTCTTCGAGGATGAAGAGCAGGTGCTGGAATGGGCCAATGATTCGCAATATGGTCTCGCATCGTCGGTCTGGACGCGTGATGTCGGGCGCGCACACCGGGTCAGCGCACGTCTACAATACGGCTGTACCTGGGTTAACACCCATTTCATGCTGGTGAGTGAAATGCCGCACGGCGGGCAGAAACTGTCCGGCTATGGTAAAGACATGTCGCTGTATGGACTGGAGGATTACACCGTGATCCGCCACGTCATGGTGAAACACTGACTGGTCATATCCGGTGACAACCGCTGAGCCCCGCCACCGTGCGGGGCTTTTTCGTTCTCAATGTCCAGGGAGAAAAGATATGTTATGGTGAATGGTCATTCATAAAAAATGCATTTAAATGGAGTAACTATGATTGTCAGAACCTGGCATGGCTGTGTGCCCGTGCAGCATGGCGATGGATTTGCAGCACATCTGGAATTGACCGGCGTTAAGCATTCCCAAAGCATTCAGGGGAATGCGGGGGCATTTGTTCGCCGGGAACGGCAGGGGGAATGGGAGCACTTCTTCCTCGCCACGTACTGGCACTCTCTGGCAGCGATTAAAGCCTTTGCTGGCGAAGATTATCACGTTGCGGTGACCTATCCCGATGACGAACAGTTTGCGCTGCTTTCCGATCCGTATGTGTTTCAGTTTGAGGTCAACGAGAAGGTGCCGCTCTGAGGTTATCCTGAATGAGTAAACATTAAGGATCATTTACGCTATCGCGGGGAAGTGAGAGGATCGTCGGCTGAAGGCAGAGAGAACTTTCCTCTCTGCCTGTCTGCGCCGCAAGCACTCAAAATTTAGATAAACCAGCCAAATCTCAATGAGATAAGAGCAAAAAGACCAACAGCAGCAAAGAGATTTATCAACACCACGGTTCTACTGGAAACATTCATTTTTGCCACCCTGTGTTAGTGCCCCTTTGTGTATAGTTCGTCATCTCGCGATCCGCAATAGTACAAAATGTGGACTTAACGTAAGCGGTCATAAAAAGCGGTAAGATGTTCGACCAAAAATGATAAAACTTGATGTGTGTCAAAAAATGGAGCATATTGCGCGCGTTTTATTTTTCTGGCCGGATGCACTTAAATGTCGTTGTACCAAAAAATGTTGATGTTCTATGCGGTGATGGCCGCGATAGCCTTTTTGATCACCTGGTTTCTCTCGCATGATAAAAAACGCATCCGCTTTCTGAGTGCCTTTCTGGTCGGGGCCACCTGGCCAATGAGCTTTCCGGTCGCATTGCTGTTTTCGCTGTTTTGAGCCTACTCAGCCGGTCTCCTTCCCGGCTGGCTCCTCAGGCTGTTGTCAGTAGCGCGCTCAGCGCCTTTCGATCTGCTTGCGTCACATCCTGCGGATGCTGATATTCCTTGTTTTCCGTTGCCCGCGTGTACAGCGCAACCAGCCAGTCATAGACATAGCGACTGGCGGCATGCACCGGTTGCGCTTCCAGTTGCGTTAGTCGGGTCATTGGCTGACGCTTGACCGCGCTGAAAATTGCCGTTCCTTTAACGATCCGACTGGCGGGGCGATCTGCTTCAGCCACGTCGGCATAGCCCAACCAGGCTATAAAATTGGCGATACAGGCGTGCAACTGGGCGCCGCAGACCTCTTCACGCTGCAGTATCTGTTGCAGCTGCTGCGGTAGTTGCAGGCGGTAGCTGGCGATGACCAGAATATCAACGACCTGACGCAGCGCGGCGGGCGTCAACCCTAAACGTTGCGCCTGACTGTCATCGCGACTCCACTGGCGAATATGGTTGAGCCACATACGGTGCGCCTGGTAGCCGGTCTCTTTGTTCTCAGCCTGTTGCGGCGCGTCACGGACATCCGCGAAAAGGTCGATTGTGTCATTGAACAAACCGCTGACCTGCTCTTCGCGCGGTTGTTGGACGCGAAGCAGGGTTTCAAACTGTTGTACCGCCGGTAACAGACCGTCGAGCAGGTCGCCGTGATGCGCCGCCTGCTGCTGTAACTGGCGAACCACCGCTTCCGCACTGAGCGCTTCGGCAGGTTGCGCCAGCATCAGTTCTCGAACACGCTGCTGATGCTGCTCGCTTAGCGCCTGCAGTCGCGCCTGACGCTGCGGTGCTGAAGTGGCTTGCGACAGCCATTCAATCAACCGCAGCAGACTGTGTTTGTCCAGCGCCTGTAGGGTGCCCCAGTGCTGGCCCGGTTTTCCCATCAGATGCTGGACCGCTTCGTCCAGATTCTGCTGCGTGATAAAACGCGCATCCTGGGGCGTTATGGCCCACACCACGCCAGGCATTGCGGTTTCGCGCGTCGGCTGCGTGTCGTGAACCCAGTTGAGCAACGTTCTGGCAGTAGAGGGTGTTTGCGTGCGAGTGGCGGTGGCGTTGCAGACAACCAGCACATCGGGCTGAAGCTGCTGCCGGTAATGCTCCAGCAACCAGCCCAGTTTTGCCTGCCAGAGTGGCTGCGGATGGCTGAGCGGCGCGAGCGGAATATCCAGCAGATCGACGTTATCCAGGACGGCATCTTCCACACTCAGCACCAGTTCGCGTGTCAACAGCGCCAGCGACGCCTGGGCCAGGCTGACAGCATTAAGCAATTTCTCATCCACGACGGGATGGACGACCACATCGCTTTGCGCCTCCTGCGAGGTCAGAAACTCCTGGGTGATAAAGCTTTCGGAGGGTAGGCCAAACTGATCGACCAGCAGACTCAACGGCGCGGCGATTTCACTGGCGTGACCGGTCTGCTGCAGGACCTGCGCCAGTTTCAGCCACTGCTGCGTAAGCTCCGGCTGTTCCCCCCACAGCAGCGACCAGGCGCTGGCGCGGGTTGAGAGATCGACCGTCGGCAGCAACTGGGCAAACTGGTGCCACAATGCGTCATCAATCTGCTGCTGTGATGCGGGAATAGAACGCTGCCAGAAGCGGGCAATAGTCGCCACTTCCTGCACCGTTACGCCCTGAACGGGATGCAACTGACGCAACGATTGCCACTTCTCGATGCGCGATTCGATGATCGCCTTTTCCACCTGCCGGCACTCTGGCTGGGCACAGGCCTGGGCGATGAATATCTGCACCAGTTCAGCTTCCGTTACCAGTCGCAGGCGCAGCGGCCACTCGTCGTCGGGCCAGGTTTCCTGTCGCGTAAAGCGAAGCACCATGTTGGTGGGGGCGTGTCCGGGGTTGAGATGGCTGAAATAGTCAAAGCTGCGGTCCGGGGTGATGACATTGACCTTACCGTTGCCACTGCTGCACAGCGCGGCAAGGAGATGCGCTTTTGCCGCCTGGGCGTAACCGTAAAGTCCAATACTGGCGCGTTCATTCCGGGCGGTATTGAGGGCGGATTCCGTGGCGGCTGCGCCATTGAGTTGCGCCAGCAGCGCATCCGCTTCATTATCCAGGGTCATCGCGTGCTGACGGGTACGATTAACCCACGCGATCGCGGCCTGAGCCGTATTCAACATCTTGCTCATTTCAGGTACACGCTCCCGCTGTCAATCCAGTAATGGCTGCCGCTGTGTCGGCGGTCGGCCAGGGTATTCAATTTTAAGGTCAGGGCATTCGCCGCCACGGGCGTGCCGTCCTGTAGCCAGGCATCGCTCAATACAAACGACTCAGGTCCGCTCTCTTTGCTGCCGCCACGCAGTTGCAGGCGTACGTTTAATACGCCATCACCGGCAATATTCTTCGCCAGATCGGCGGAGTTAATGCTCAGCGTATACAATGGCGTCGCGGGCCAGCGACTGTTCGCCAGTTGGCGGAAACCGAGGGTAACGTTGCCGCGCAGCGGGAAGTGCACGCGGGTGTCGAGTTTCGCGCCGGGTTTATCGAGATCAATATCCTGATACCAGACGTTTTCTTCACGCAGCGTGTTCACCGTATTGTCGAGTACCCCGAGGTAGCGCACGGTTGAGTAGGCGCCAATATCGGCGGCCTTAAAGTTGAAGCGCGGCAGGCGCAGATCCAGCGCCAGGCTGCACAGCATTGCACCCACAGCGGCGGTGGATTTTGGATTGCCAATGCGCCCCTGCTGGCTGAACGGATACCACTCATGGACGCGGTAGTTGTCCATCCACACCATACGGTTAACCGGAACCGGCTGCAGATGGCGGATTAGCGCCTGAACCGCCGGGATACAGGTTGGTCTGCCGGTCACTAACAAAACATCGCAACAATAATGTGAAATGGCTTCACAGACCGCATGCAGCGGGGAGGTCAGGGTAAACTGACCTGCCAGCATCGCCTCCTGTAACTGGCTGAACTGCACCTGCAACGGAACGCTAAAGAGATCAAAGGTCGGCGAACCCGCCGGCAGCGCGTGATCGATCGCCTGCTGAATGTAATTGAGTACGTTGCGGGTCGGACGATGGTTGAGCAGATCGCCAAAGGTGGCGTGCAGTCCGGCCAGCGGATCGTTAATGTCGCTCTTTTCCCAGGCGGAAAGCACCGCGTGACCGAGCGGCATAAACAGCTGAAGCGCCGTCTGTTGCCGCAAAACGGCCTGGGTATCGATGCGTCCGGAATCGCCAAATAGCGTGGCGAGCAGGGCGGCGGCATCCGTCACTCCCGCCTGCTGGAGCCGGGTTTGCAGGGCCGGTAAAATGCATTTCTGGATCACGTCCAGCAGCATGTCGTCGCCCGCGACCTTAAAACCTTCGCGGAACAGCAGATGCGGCGTGATTTTCACATTGGCGCCGACGCCATCGTCCAGTTGGTAATGGACAATCGCCATATCGGTGGTGCCGCCGCCGATATCGATCGAGGCCACGCGTAGCGCCCGGCCTTTGGTCTCGCCGGGTTCCGGCAGGCGGTCCGGGCGGGCAAGGGCGTTGAAGAATGCTTCGCTGCGTCCGGCATAGTGGGAAATGGCTTCGTTGTACAGCCAGACTAACTGACCGCAACTGGCTTCGTCCCACTCCATCTGAATTTCAGGGACCGGAACCTCACTTTTTTCCTGCTGCTTGCGCGTGCTGAAATCCTCGTCCTGCGGGTGCCAGCCCATCGCTTTCCAGACAATGGCTATCGCTTCGAACATGCGCAGACGGAAGATCTCACGCTCCTGTTTCGGCATCGCCGAAGGGAGTGTGAGGATCAATGAGCGTAACTGACGTGGGGACGCCGGGAAACCCAGACGCAGTCGGGTCGCGACACTGTTAATTTGTCCCAGCGCCTGGGCGAGGATCTCGCACAGCATATGAGTCATCAGCGTACTGCGGCTGTACTGAGGTGAAAACACCGGCAGACGATCGTCCTGCGGCAGCGAGTAGAGCGGCTGACCATCGTCGTTCATCAGGTTCATCAGCGGGAAGGCGGTGGCCAGCGGTTCGCGCTGCGTTTTGTTGTTCATCTGGCTGAAGCGCCAGTCATGCAACACCGGCGTTTCATCCCACAGATAGCGGCGTGGGCTGGAAATACCGCTGTTCCCGTCTGTTCCCGTCCGCTGCATTGCCAGCTTACGCGCTTCGTCACCGACCCGCACAATCGATGGCCAGATGAAGGCATCTTCGCGACCGCTTTCGACGGAGAAATGCTGTTTACCAAACCGGGCTTCTGAAAACTCAAGACGACTGGTGAATAGCGGATCGTTGAGAAACTGCGGTTCGCTCAGCGATCGAACCTGCAGTTCCGCCGTCTGACGCAGTCCGTCATTGGCGTCGCCATGATCTTCAATCAATACACCGCAGGTATGCGTGTTACCGACATCCAGAATCAAATCGACCGGGATCGCCGGGGTACTGAGAGTGTGGGTCACCAGTTTGACTTCCGGTACGGCGATCTGTTCCCCCAATAACGCCAGCAGGTTCAGCCAGTGCGCCTGATATTCAAAGTTACGCAGCGCCTGGCTGATGGCCTGTTCAGTGCGGTTTTCCTGTTGGTTGACGTGGTTGAGAAACGCTTCGCGCAGCCAGCCGTCAATCCAGGTCTGATCGAGAAAATCCGCAATCTCATCGTCGCGCCAGGCCAGAGCAAAACGGGTGCCGTTCAGCAGATCGTTTTCGCCGGGGGCAAGGGCGGCGGGCGCATTCTTGCTCAACTGGCTATCGAGCGCGAGGGTAACGCGGTGGGTATTACCCGCGCCGTCGGGTTCGGCAAGTTTTCGCACCTGAACGCGCGCCCAGTTGTCAGGTCCTTCAACAAAGGTGCGCGGTGGATTAAAACGCAGGAACGGCAGCGGCAGCCAGATGCCGTCGAGGACATCCAGGGAGTAGTGCAGCGTTTGCGTACTTTCTGGTTTCACGACTTCCGGCTGCGAGCCAGGGCGCGCAGGCAGGGTATAGCGATCGTTTGCCAGATCGTAATCCAGACGTAACAGAGGGCCGTTGGCCGTTTTACGCACGAAGCGACCATGGTGCGCGGATTCCTGCGGCGTCAGCCCGAAGTCGAGAAACTGAACGCCGCTGTTTGCAATGAGCGTGACGCTCTGTTTGTAATCACACAGATTCACCAGCATAAAATCAGGCACCTATCTTTTTGAACGTCAACGGGATCGCGGCTTTCGCATCAAAGCGGGCGGTACAGGCGGCGACATCATTGGCCCCGGCTTTACAGGTGATTTCCGGCATCGGATAGCGTGAACCGTCGGTGCAGCGCGCATTGCCGCGACTCTTAATCATTAATTCCCCACTCTGATGCAACCCGGAGAAGAGATCCGCGCGGCAGACGATGTTATCGCCGTGAACCACGCGCGCTGTGCCTTTATTGTTCTGGATCTGATAGCGCAGGGACGGTGTCTTGCCGGTGACGGGATCTTTCACCTCCACCATGACGCGCCAGTTTCCGTTGAGGAAGCGGGTGGTGCCAGCCTTCATCTGATTTGCATCCATCACCAGCGCGTCTTTCGGAATAGCGGCAATGACCACTGGCTCATCGGCGGGTTTGTCTTTTTTCATTGGCGCAATGACTTCCGCCTGATGCAATGGCAATGAAACGGCGAGCATTGGCAGAGGGGCCATTGCCGGCTGCGGGACATTGACCACTTCTGTCACAATGGCTGGCGTTTGTGATTTCCATAACAGCGGCGCGGCAATGGCGGCGACGATCACTGCAGCAACGGGCAGGCTCCACAGCGGCAGGCGACGCGGTGGTTTGACCGGGGCAGGCGTCACTTTTTCTTCTTCAATTACAGGAACCGGCTGCGGCGGAACCACCGGTTCTGGTTCGCTGACCGGCACTATCGGCGCGGAGAGCAGCGGTTCGTCCGCCTGGGCAAATGTCACCTCAGGAACCGCCTCTTCGACAGGTTCTGGCGCAATGTGAATCTCCGGTTCAGGCGCTTCCTCGATACGCAGGCATTCCAGCACATCCTCGCGGATGTTCGCATTGAGGTTGATAAATCCCCAGAAGGTAATGACCGGTTTGCCATCGACCAGGAAGACGTGATTCTCCCCAGGAAACTGGACGGCCTTTTCCAGCAGCGAACCAAACAGTTGCAGTGAGGTTTTACCGGACTGCAGGCTTTTGCGGCTCAGCGACGCGGCGCTTTCCAGCGTAGCAGAGAGATAGCGCAGAGCGCGAAAGCGCGCCTCTTCATCGGCGGCTTTCCATGCGATGGATGTCCCTTCAACGGGGGAATACCAGTCAACCCGATCGCCGCTGTCGTTGACTTGCGGAATGGCGAGACAATCCGCCATCGCCTGCTGTTTACGCAGACGGAGCGTTTCACGAATTTGTAGTGCTGAATCAAAGACGGCCTGACCGCCGCCGCCGACGGCCTGATAATCATCCAGATTGCCGCTGCGCAAGAGTGTTTTTGCCACAATAAGGTCCCTAAGACTTTTTCACGCATCTACTTTACGGATTCATGGCCCAGGCAAACGGTGGAAGAGAGGCAAAAAGGAGTGAATTTTCAGGGCATAGAAGCGTTGACGTTTTCGAAAAGACTTAACGGAAATTCAGTGGCGAAAGATCCAACAAAAATGCGCGGATTCGCATAACCTGAGACGGATTTGTTATTTTTCAGTTGTCTTATTCTATGCTCCTATAATCCCCCTCAATAATAACGATGAAGGTTCATATCATGTCCACAGGGAAAACGCTGCTCGCACTGGCACTCAGTGTCGTGTTACCAACGGGTGCCGCGTTCGCAGCCAATAACGACACCCTTGTCTATTGCTCGGAAGCCTCGCCAGAATCCTTTAACCCGCAAATTGCCAGTTCTGGCCCGTCGTTTGTCGCCAGTTCGCAGGTGCTGTACAACCGACTGATCAATTTCGACCCGGTAAAAAATACGCCGGTGCCGTCGCTGGCGACGGACTGGACGATTTCAGAGGATGGCAAAACCTACACCTTTACGCTGCGTCAGGGCGTGAAGTTCAACAGTAACAAGTTCTTCAAGCCGACCCGCGATTTCAACGCGGATGACGTCATTTTCTCGGTATTACGCCAGAAAGAGGCGACGCATCCGTACCACAATGTGTCGCAGGGCAGCTACGAATATTTTAATGACGTGGGCTTCGATAAGCTGATTAAAGAGGTGAAAAAGGTCGACGATTACCACGTGCAGTTTGTGCTCAGTGAGCCTAACGCCGCGTTCCTTGCCGACTGGGGAATGGATTTTGCCTCCATTCTTTCTGCGGAATACGCCGATGCCATGCTGAAAAAAGGGACACCGGAAAACGTCGATAACTGGCCGATCGGCACCGGTCCGTACGTCCTGCAACAGTACAAACAGGACTCACAGATTCGCTATCTGGCGAACCCGAATTACTGGGACGGTGAGGTGCCGACAAAGCATCTGATCTTCGCCATTACGCCGAACGTCCAGACGCGGATGGCGAAACTACAAACCAACGAATGCCAGATTATCCCTGCGCCATCACCGGTACAGTTTGACGAAATCAAGAAGAATAAAGACCTGACGCTGCATGCCGTTGAGGCGCTGAACGTTGGCTATCTGGCGTTCAATACTGAGAAAAAACCATTTGATAACGTGCTGGTGCGCCAGGCGCTGAACTACGCCACCGATAAGCAGGCAATTGTGAAGGCCGTCTTCCTCGGTTCGGCGAAAGTGGCAAAATCACCGATCCCGCCAAATATGATGGGGTTTAACCCGGAGCTGAAGGATTACGCGTACGATCCGGAGAAAGCGAAAGCACTGTTGAAACAGGCCGGGCAGGAGAACGGGTTTGAAGTAACGCTCTGGTCGATGCCGGTGCAGCGGCCGTATAACCCCAACTCGCGACGCATTGCTGAGATGATTCAAAGCGACTGGGCAAAAGTGGGCGTGAAGGCGAAGATCGTCTCTTACGAGTGGGGCGAATACCTTTCCGGTATGCGTAAAGGCGAGCATGACAGCGCGCTGTTTGGCTGGATGTCGGATAACGGCGATCCGGACAACTTTGCTGATGTACTGCTGGGCTGCAACAGCATCAAAACCGGATCGAATGCCGCGCGCTGGTGCGATAAAGAGTATGATTCACTGGTCCAGAAAGCGAAGCTGACCAGTAAACCGGAAGCGCGCGTGAAGCTCTACCAACAGGCGCAGGAGATCTATTATCAGCAGGCACCGTGGATTGCGCTGGCAAACGGCAAGACATTCTATGCCACGCGCAGTAACGTGACCGGTTACAGCGTCAGCCTGATGGGCAGTGATTTTTCAAAAGCAAAACTGAATTAAGGAGTTTTTATGTCGCACCTGGATGAGGTCAGCGCCCGTGTCGATGCCGCCATTGATGAGGGCGTCATTATCCATATGAATGAACTGCTGATTACCCTGAGCGAGGACGCGCAGTTAAGTCGTGAAGATCGCTACACGCAGCAGCAGCGGTTAAGAACGGCTATTGCGCATCATGGTCGTCAGCATAAGGAAGATATGGAAGCGCGCCGCGAACAACTCACGAAAGGCGGCACGATTCTTTAATTTTGGTGCAGTGTGCCGGATGACGCTGCGCTTATTTGGCATATGGGGATGAGGATGTGTAGGCCTGATAAGCGTAGCGTCATCAGGCGTTCAGAACTGGCGCCTGGCGACCAACCAGGCACCCACAACCAGCATCACGGCGCCGCAAACCGGGCCGATTAAGGCTCTGAGCGGCACGCCGTGACTACGGAAAATATCCAGCACCAGACCGCCAATGAGCTGGCTGGCGACCAGCACTGCAATGGTGGTCGCGGCGCCAACATGCTGGTAACCGCTGATGCTGGCGAAGACGAAAAACGAGCCCAACAGACCGGGGATCAGCGTCCACCAGCGCACGCTGGCAACCAGTTCACCAAATCCCGCCGCTCCCTGTTTAAACCACAACATGCTGACAAACAGCACAATTCCAACCAGCGAGTTCAGCAACATCGCGATCAGGATGGTCGAAGAGGTTTGCGTAATCCGCACCATCAGGGTGTTTTGTACCACCAGACCGATGCCGGCGGCGATCAGAAAGGCGAGGGTGAGTGACTGGTTCATCCGCGAGCGTCCGGTTCACGGCGATCGTCAAGCTGTAACTGCATAAAGGTCAGATCCAGCCAGCGGCCAAATTTAGTGCCCACCTGCGGCATCTGCGCGGTAGTGTTAAACCCGAGCGTTTCGTGCAGGTGCAATGAGGCGTGGTTCTGCGACTCGATACCGGCAACCATCACATGTTTACCACAGCGGCGGGCTTCTTCGATTAACCGGCTCAATAACTGGCGTCCCAGACCTTTCCCCTGGTGATCCGGATGGACATAAACCGAATGTTCGACGGTATGGCGGAAGCCATCAAAGTTGCGCCAGTCACCAAACGAAGCGTAACCCGTGACAACGTCACCTTCTGTGCTTACCAGCACCGGATAGCCTGCCGCCTGCCGTGCTTCATACCATGCGATGCGGTTACTGGCATCAACCGTCTGGTCGTTCCAGATGGCTGCCGTGTGCAATACCGCATGGTTATAGATCTCTGCGATGGCGGCACAGTCCTCTTTGCTGGCGAATCGAATAGACATGTTGAACCTCAGGGATTGTTCACTATAGTATTACAATATGAATACTATTGAAGACAGCATAAATCAACGAATCAGTGCAAGAATTCGCATTGAACGAGAGTCCCGCAGTTGGTCGCTTACCGAACTGGCCGAACGGGCGGGCGTGTCGCGCGCAATGATCCACAAAATTGAACGTGGTGAAAGCAGTCCAACGGCGACGCTGCTCGGCAGACTCTCCGGCGCGTTTGGCATCAGTATGTCCACGCTGATTGCCCGTGCCGAAATGCAGGAGGGCAAACTGTCCCGTTTCGCCGACCAGCCTGTCTGGCACGATCCGCAGAGTCACTATCTGCGCCGCCATGTGTCACCGCGTAGCGATCTGCCGATCGATCTGGTGCAAATTGAATTGCCCGCGGGTAGCGATATTCCGATGCCGGCATCATCGTATGTTCATGCCCGGCAACTGATCTGGCTGCAGCAGGGTGAACTGGTGTTTGTTGAAGGGGATACGCGTCACGAGATGAAGGCGGGAGACTGCCTGGAACTGGGGCCGCCGAATGACTGTCGCTTTCTCAATGAGACGACGCAATCCTGCGTTTACCTCGTTGTGCGCTTAAACCAGGCCGGGAGTTAATGGCCGCCGCGGCCTGCTACTATTGATGGATTCATGCTAAAAGCAGAGGAGAACATCATGACTCAACAAACAGACCGTAATCGTCGCTGGGTGCTGGCATCCAGGCCGCATGGTGCACCGGTGGCGGAGAATTTCCGTCTTGAAGAGGACGACATCGCGATACCTGGTGAAGGTCAGGTTTTACTGCGTACGATTTATCTGTCGCTCGACCCGTATATGCGCGGACGCATGAGCGATGAACCGTCATATTCGCCGCCGGTCGAGATAGGTGGTGTGATGGTTGGCGGCACCGTTAGTAGTGTAGTGACGTCAAATCACCCAGATTATAAGCCGGGTGAATGGGTTCTGAGCTACAGTGGTTGGCAGGATTATGATATCTCTGACGGCACGGGGCTGGTGAAGCTCGGCGATCGTCCTGAGAACCCGTCATGGGCGCTTGGCGTGCTGGGGATGCCCGGATTCACCGCCTATATGGGGTTGCTGGACATCGGTCAGCCAAAAGAGGGTGAGACGCTGGTCGTGGCGGCCGCAACCGGTCCGGTTGGTGCAACGGTTGGGCAAATTGGCAAATTGAAAGGGTGTCGCGTCGTGGGCGTGGCTGGCGGTGCAGAAAAATGCCGTCATGCCACTGATGTGCTGGGCTTTGATGTTTGTCTGGATCACCATGCCAGCGACTTTGCGGAACAACTGGCGAAAGCCTGCCCACAAGGTATCGATGTTTACTACGAAAACGTGGGCGGGAAAGTGTTTGATGCGGTGCTGCCGTTGCTGAATACTTCGGCGCGGATCCCTCTTTGTGGTCTGGTCAGCGGTTATAACGCGACCCATTTGCCGGCGGGTCCCGACAGACTGCCGCTGCTGATGGCGACCCTGCTGAAGAAACGGATCCGTATGCAGGGGTTTATTATCGGCCAGGACTATGGTCACCGCATTCACGAATTCCAGCAGGAAATGGGACGCTGGGTGAAAGAGGGGAAAATCCACTACCGCGAGCAGATAACTGACGGACTGGAGAACGCGCCGCAAACCTTTATCGGCCTGCTGACCGGTAAAAACTTTGGCAAAGTGGTGATACGTCTGGCCGACGACGCGTAAGTCGAACCTGGCGGCGAAAGCCGCCATAAAAAAACGGGCAAAATTTTAAATTCCAGCTTTAATTATTTAGGGTATATATCACCGCGTAACCGACGAATAACCTGTCGGGGCAGTTAAAATAACGTGGGTAAATTACTTTTTTACGTTTTACATTTTTTAAACCAGGCGATATTTATATCAATTAGGCGATTTAGCTTAATTGCGATTGGCTATATTATGAGGTGAAGAAATAGAATGCCTGGTATGGAAAAAACGCAACATTTAAGTCTGACTACACAAGTTGAAAGAGGACTAAAAGATAAATTAAGCATTGGTGCTTTACGTCCTGGCGCCAGGCTTATCACCAAAAATATCGCGCAGGAGTTGGGGATCAGTATCACCCCGGTTCGGGAAGCGTTGCTACGTCTGGTTTCTTCAAGCGCATTGGCTATCGCGCCCGCGCAGGCGTTTATGGTACCGGATATCACGATAGCGAGGTTTAGCGAGATTATCCACATCCGTTGTGAGCTGGAAGGCATGGCGGTAATGACGGCGGCGGGTGAGATCACGCCAGAACGGATGGATATTCTGCATGCGCTTCTGGCGGACTATCAGCAGGCCCACGAGAGCGGTACGATAGAAGACCGGCTGTTGGCAAACCGGGCTTTACGCTTCAAAATTTATCAGTTTGCTAATATGCCCACGCTTGTCGAAATGATTGAACAGCTTTGGGTGCGCATGGGGCCGAGCCTGCATTTTCTCTATGACAGGGCGATGCATGACGCGTATCAGCATAACGTCGGGCATTATCAGGAATTGTTGCGCGTCATGGCGGCAGGAAATAAAGACGCCAGCCGTCATTGCTTAATTGACCTTATTAATAAAAATGTAGCGATAATTAAACAGCAATATCATCATTAAGTATGGCTTAAATATAGCGGGGATAATCCCCGCTAGTGTGACACTAATAATCCATCTTACTCAAAATGCCAGGCCAGGTTGACGCCAACCCCGTAGTTTCGTCCTGGTGCAGGTTCGTAGTAGCGGCCATTCGATTCATTCACGATGACTGAGCCGACATACTCTTTGTCGAACAGATTATCGACACGACCAAACACGTCCACCGTCAGACTGCTGAGGCTGAATTTATACCCGGTATTCAGACCGACGACGGTATAAGACGGTGCTTTGGCGGTATTCTCATCATCGGCCATGATATCGCCCATATAGCGCGCATCGGCACCCGCGTACCAGCCTTCATCAGGCACGTAGCCCAGCGAAGCAAACCCCATGTTCCGCGCGATGCCGGGCATGCGGTTACCGTTGCAGTTCCGATCGCTACAGACGTTACTGCGATAAGTGGCATCCAGCCAGGTCCATGAGGCGTTTAACCGCCAGTTTCCGGCAATACGTTGATCCCAGGCGAGTTCCGCGCCCTGGCGACGCGTCTTACCGGCATTTTTATAGGTTGTGCGTCCACCGCTGCTGGAATCAACCACCAGTTCGTCATCGGTGTCGGTCTGGAAGAGGGCCGCCGTCAACAACCCGTCACCGATCCGGGTTTTACTGCCGATTTCTACCGTATCGTTGGTCGAGGGCTTGAGGCCAAAATTCATCCCGCTTTGCCCATCAGCGCGGTAGGAAAGCTCATTGATGGTTGGCGTTTCAAAACCACGGCCTGCGGCGAGATAGACGTTCCATGCGTCGGTTAAGGCGTACTTTAACGAGCCGGCAGGTAGCCACTGATGGTAGCTGGCATCACCGCTGTCATCGCCATTACCTGGCGTAACGTAATGATCGTTGGAATCGAACCACACGGAACTGTAGCGCACACCGGCATCCAGTGAGAGTTTGTCAGTCAGCTGCCACTGGGTTTGCAGATAGGGATCAACGTTCCACATCAGGTTGCGTTCGTCGCGGCGCAGACTGCTTTTTTGTCCGTACGCCGGCACGCCGTTGTTCAGGCGATAGTTGTTATAGCCTTTGCGGTTTTCGCTCATGTTCTCGTAGTTAAGACCCGTCGTGAAGGTCACGGGCACGCCCAGTTCACCTCGATGCGTCCAGCGACTGTCGATGCCCTGATAATGGCGCTGCAGGGCGATCACGCCGCCGGCATGTGACGGTCGAAGCTGGGGCGTGATGGGAATGGACTGGTACTGTGTGGTTTCGCGCTCTCCGGCGTACATCATGACACTCAGATCATCGTGTGCGCTGACCTGACGCTCATAGCGCAATCCGGCCTGAGTCTGTTTGATGGTTTTGCGCGTATGGTATTGCTCAGCACGAGGGGACTGCTGCGGATCCTCTCGCCATTCCGACTCGCTGAGACCGCCCGGATCGTCGGCTTTAATGTCGACACTGTTAAAAATCAGGCTCAGTTTACTGTCGTCATCAAGGCGTACGCCCAACTTTGCGTTCGCCAGATTTTTCTGCGCGCCGCTGCGGTCGCGATAGCCGTGGGTGGTAAAGCGGGTGGTGGACACGGTGTAATCCACATCACCTGGCTGGGTGCCATCTCCCAGTACGCCTGTGGCCTTCAGCCCATAACGCCAGCTACCGAAGCTGCCGTAATAGCTGCTCGCCTCTATGGTCGGTGGTTGCTGACCGGTTTGGGTGGTGACATTCATCACCCCACCTGAGGCATTGCCATACAGTGCGGAGAAGGGCCCGCGCAGCACTTCGACGTTCTGCACGCTGCTGAGATCAATGTTCGATGTTTGCCCCTGACCGTCCGGCATGGTGGCGGGAATGCCGTCCACATACAGGCGGATACCGCGGACCCCATAGGTGGAGCGGGAGCCGAATCCGCGCATCGAAATCTGCAAATCCTGCGCATAGTTTTGCCGGTTTTGCACCTGAAGTCCCGGCACGCGGGTCAGCGATTCTGACAGGTTGACGCGCGGCGCTGCCAGACGCATTTCATCGCCGTCAACGACACTGACGGCTGCGGGGGTGTCCAGTTCTGATATCGCCTGCGGTGAAGCGCTGACGATCATTGTCTGGGCATCGGTAGTGTCATCAGCCATCACCGGCGATGAGAACACGAGCGGGAGAAAAAGTGCGGGAACTGCGGTATGTCGTGCGGAAATAATCTTCATGAAAAAGGCCAGTTAAATTGAACGTACCCAAGGGTATGTAAGCTCTATGTTAATGGATTTGTAAAAGTTTGAAAATTTTAACGGCACGATGCGTTAAGAATTAATGGAGAAATTAAGAAGATTGTAGCCAGAATGCGAATAAACGCTCCACATTCACATGAATAATGATTACCATTCCCATCTATAAAAAGGAGCAATACCAGGATGTTGCCCGTTGAAGCGATGTGAAGCAGCAAAATAGTTATTTATCAAAGGGAGTCGTCATGCATTTTCGTCATCTGTTTTCACCGCGCCTGCGGAGTTCATTGCTGTTAGGTTCACTGCTGGTTGCCTCTTCATTCAGCGCCCAGGCCGCAGAAGAAATGCTGCGTAAAGGCGTGGGCAAAGGCGCCTACGAAATGGCCTGGAGTCAGCAGGAAAACGCGCTGTGGCTGGCTACCTCGCAGAGCCGCAAATTAGACAAAGGCGGCATCGTCTATCGCCTTGACCCAGTGACGCTGGAAGTCACGCAGGTCATTCATAACGATCTCAAGCCGTTTGGCGCCACCATCAACAATACGACCCAGACGCTGTGGTTCGGCAACACGGTGAACAGTGCGGTGACGGCCATTGATGCGAAAACGAGTGAAGTAAAAGGGCGACTGGTTCTTGATGCCCGTAAGCGCTCAGAAGATGTGCGTCCGTTGCAGCCGCGTGAACTGGTTGTCGATGAAGCGACCAACACGGTTTATATCACCGGTCTTGGCAAAGAGAGCGTAATTTGGGTGGTTGATGGCGAAAAAATTGCGCTGAAAGAGACGATTCAGAATACCGGTAAGATGAGCACCGGTCTGGCAATCGACAGCCAGGCGAAACGTCTGTATACCACCAATGCCGACGGTGAGTTCATTACCATCGATACTGCATCCAACAAAATCCTCAGCCGTAAAAAACTGCTGGATGACGGTAAAGAGCACTTCTTCATTAACCTGAGCCTCGATACCGCGGGTCATCGCGCATTTGTTACCGACTCAAAAGCGGCCGAAGTGCTGGTCGTTGATACCCGTAACGGCAACGTGCTGGCGAAAGTTGCCGCGCCGGAATCGCTGGCCGTACTGTTTAACCCAACGCGCAACGAAGCTTACGTCACGCACCGTCAGGCAGGTAAAGTAAGCGTGATTGACGCGAAGAGCTACAAAGTCGTGAAAACGTTTGATACGCCGACCTTCCCGAACAGCCTGGCGCTGTCAGCCGATGGCAAAACGCTGTACGTGAGCGTGAAGCAGAAATCCACTCGTGAGCAAGAAGCCACCCAGCCGGATGATGTGATTCGTATCGCCCTGTAAGGCACCATCAGGCCTGCGTCCGAGTGGTGTCGTAGGCCGGGTAAGGCGAAGCCGTCACCCGGCAGATACATGACGGTGCAATCTGATAAGGCCTGCCCGAAAGTGCAGGCCTTTTTACTTATGGTGCGGTGCGGTGTATTTCCGCCACGCGCTTACGTACGCCATACCAGCCGGCAACCAGCAGGATGGCAATCAGTGGCAGAGAAGCAATGGTCCAGGTCCCGTTCGGATAATCGAACGCCATCAGCACCAGTACGCTCAACAGAAACAGCAACGTTAACCACGAGGTAAACGGCGCGCCTGGTAACTTAAAGCTGACGTCAGCGGCTTTCCCTTCTTTGATTGCCTGACGCAAGCGCAGCTGGCAAACCACGATGAAACCCCATGAGGCGATGATCCCCAACGACGCAAAGTTCAACACGATTTCGAACACTTGCGACGGTACCAGATAGTTGAGAAAGACCCCGACAACGTACACCGCGAGCGTCGCCAGAATCCCTGCGTAAGGTACATGTTGGCGGCTCATCTTACTCATGAATTTGGGTGCTGAACCGCCCATCGCCATTGAGCGCAAAATGCGCCCGGTGCAATAGAGACCGGAGTTCAGACTGGAGAGGGCGGCAGTCAGTACGACGATGTTCATTATGCTACCAATGTAAGGAACACCGAGCTTCGAAAAGAAGGTCACAAATGGACTTTGTCCCGCCTGATAGGCGTTCCATGGCAGCAGCAGAACCAGCAGCACCACGGATCCGACATAGAACAGGCCGATACGCCAGATCACGCTGTTGATGGCTTTTGGCACCATCGTCTGCGGATCTTTACACTCGCCAGCGGCGGTACCTACCAGTTCGATAGAAGCAAAAGCAAAGACTACCCCTTGCACCAGCACCAGCGCTGGTAACAGGCCGTGGGGGAAGAACCCGCCGTTATCGGTAATCAAATGAAAGCCGGTGGCATTACCGTCCAGCGGTTTACCCGAGCCGAGGAAAATCGTCCCGACCACCAGAAAGAGGACAATGGCCAATACTTTGACCAGCGCAAACCAGAACTCCATTTCGGCAAACCACTTCACGCCGATCATGTTCATGGTGCCAACAATGGCCAACGCGCCGAGCGCAAAAACCCATTGCGGAACGTCACCAAACGCGCCCCAGTAGTGCATATACAGCGCAACGGCGGTGATATCGACAATGCCGGTCATTGCCCAGTTGATGAAGTACATCCATCCTGCGACGTAGGCGGCTTTCTCGCCGAGAAATTCACGGGCGTATGAGACGAAACTGCCGCTGGAAGGGCGGTGTAAAACCAGTTCACCCAGCGCCCGCAAAATAAAGAAAGAGAAGATCCCGCAGACCAGATAGACCAGCGCCAGCGCCGGACCCGCCATTTGCAGGCGTGCGCCTGCCCCCAAAAATAACCCGGTACCAATAGCGCCGCCGATGGCGATCATCTGAACCTGCCGGTTACCCATCGCTTTGTGATAACCCTCTTCATGGGCATTCAACCAGCGTCGTTTCGCCGCATGCTGCTCCGACACCGTTGTCTCTTGTGTATTCATTACGTTACCTGTTTACCTGTCTGATAAGTCGAACTTTTCGTCGCAACCCTCTGCTGCGACGCAGGCGATGTTTCCCATCATTCTGGGTAGGGATAACATCACCGGCGGAGCATCCTACCCGCAAATAATAAACGGTGCAAAATAGTCCATTCGCAATGGTCTGCTTGCGTAATAATTAACCAGAACTGAAGTGAGAACCCGCTCTGAACAGGCAGAGCGGGCAGGGGATCAGGCGGAGGTGCCGAAGACACGCACCGCCTGTTGCAGGCGAGAGGAACGCCCGGAAAGATTATCGGCGGCGTCCCTGACGCTTTCCACCATCGCGGCATTGTTATCGGTCATCGTGCCGATGCGGGAGATAGAATCGTTAATCAGTTCCAGCGCCTGCGTCTGTTCCCGCGTCGCAAGGCCAATTTCTTTAATCATGGTCGACATCTGGAACACGTCGTCGATCATCCCGGTCAGATGGGTTTCCGTCTGCTCAACCATGCTGACCCCGGCGTTGACATTGGCGACGTTCTTTTCAATCAGCGACGCAATCTCTTTGGCAGCCGACGCGGAGTGTTGTGCCAGATTCCGCACTTCGGCGGCAACAACCGCAAACCCGCGTCCGGACTCTCCGGCGCGGGCCGCTTCGACCGCCGCGTTAAGCGCGAGGATATTGGTCTGGAAAGCAATACTGTCGATCACGCCAATGATATCGACGATCTGCCCGTTATCGCGGGAAATCGACTGCATCATGCCGATCGTCTGCTTCATGAAGTCGCCCCCTTCGCTGGCATTCGCGCTGGTTCTGTCCGCCATCGTCATGGTTTGCGCGGCAGTATCTGCCGTTTGTTGCACTGCACTACCAATCTCTTCGATAGCTGCCGCGGTTTGCTGCAGGTTGGCCGAAGTCTCTTCGGAGCGCTTATGCAACGCCGCGCCTTCCTGGCTGACGCGCGTGCTGATTTCCTGAATTCCGGCAATTTGGGTACTGACATCATCTACCAGTGAATTCAGATTTAATCCGGCCTGATTAACCAGGCGCATCATCATCCCCAGTTCATCGACGCGATTTAAATGAATGTTGTTGGGTTTTCGCCCGGCGACCACTTTCTGCATCTGCGACAGGATCTGTTTAACCGGATGACAAATTTGATACTTAAGGTAAATAGCCAGCAGTAAAAATAAGAGGGTAAATGCGCCTGCCTGAATAACCGGATTAATTCCTGAGAAAATAATACCCAGCACGAGGAACAGACTGGCACCGATAGCGTAATTGACTCGTTGACGGATGGATAACCATTTAAATGCCGATAAAAAGGCCAGTGCGCCACGGCGGATAATAATGCCCTTGAATAAACGATGGCCCTTGAAATTGTTATTATTTATCTTTTGATAAAGCTGCTCGCTTTGCTCAATTTCCTGACGCGCGGGAACGGTCCGTACCGAGATGTATCCGGTTAATTGTTCATTATGCCAGACGGGGGTGACGTTGGCGCGAACCCAGTAGTGGTCACCATTGTGGCGGCGGTTCTTGACCATTCCGGTCCAGCTGTCGCCCTGTTGCAGGGTAAACCACATATCAGCAAACGCGGCTGGCGGCATATCCGGATGACGAATGATATTATGCGGTTCGCCCATCAGTTGATTTTCGCCAAACCCACTGGCATCGATAAACGCTGAATTCGCATAGGTAATATGACTTTGCGTATTTGTTGTTGATAACAGCGTCGTTTTCTCGTTAAGTAAATACTCTTTCTGTGTAACTGGAATGTTACTTCTCATGAAAGACTCCTGGTGATACTGTGCGGAATAAACACAAAAATCCGTCAGCCTGAGCAGATGGATAATAGAGATTGATGTATTTAGAATGCTGCATTCTCTACTAAACATAAGAATGACGAAAGTATTTAAAATGAAATTTACATGCTTTAATTAAACTGTCATGTCATTAAAATGAAAAATAAATACAACTGCGCAACCTGAAAAGCGCAGGGTGTTTTCCTAAGTAAAATCTGACCCATAAAACTATGCCAAAAAGAAAATTGCTCTGCGCTATTACGGCTAACATCATAAGTTTTACTGACCTATTAATTTTTGTAGGGGGCGGTCGGGGAGAACGGTCAGAAAACCATGCCAGAAGTGCAGGCTACTCTACACTTAGAGTTTTAACCTGCAGGAGGCAGTATGATTAAGGTTTATGGGGCGCCGGGATGGGGGTCAGCGATCGGCGAATTAATGCTCACGCTGGCGGACATTCCGTATCGCTTTGTTGATGTCAGCGGCTTTGATCGTGAAGGGCCGCAGCGCGATCAACTGCAAAAAATCAATCCGCTGTGTCAGGTGCCAACGCTGACGCTTGAGAATGGTGAAGTGATGACCGAAACAGCGGCCATTGCGCTGATGATACTCGATCGTCGTCCCGATCTGGCGCCGCCCGTCGGGCGTACAGAGCGCCAACAGTTTCAGCGCTTGTTAATCTGGCTGGTGGCTAATATCTATCCGACATTTACTTATGCCGACTATCCGCAACGCTGGGTTCCTGATGCGCCTGCGCAGTTGAAAAAGAGCTGTATTGAATACCGTAAATCGCTCTACCTCTGGCTGAACACACAATTGAGCGCGGAACCGTATGCTTTCGGCGAGCAGTTAACGCTGCTTGATTGCTATCTGTGCGTGATGCGCACCTGGGGGCCTGGTCATGACTGGTTTCAGGACAATACGCCAAATATCAGTGCGATAGCGGACGCCGTGTGTCAGCGGGCAGAACTACGCCAGGTGCTGAAAAACAATGAGATCATTTGAGAGAAGGTGGCAATTGTCGCGGGCGAAAGCGTAATAAAAAACGCTGTTCCGGGGAGTGCAATTCCGGAACAGCGGGGCGAAGTATTCGCCATAGGGACTATCAGGCCGCAGACGGGGTTAGCGTAATGCGATCCAACGGTCCAACAATAAACAGGTAGGAAATCAGGCCAATGAGTCCCATTGAGCCGACGTACAGAATGGCGAAGTCAAACGACTGGGTATTGGCAAGGATCACGCCGATCACCAGTGGCGTGATGATACTGGCCATGTTGCCGCACATATTGAAGACGCCACCCGCAATGCCCAGCACCTCTTTCGGTGACGTATCGCTGAGGACGCACCAGCCGAGATTACCAAACCCTTTGGCGAAAAAGGCCAGGCTCATCGCAGCAATGACGACGAACTCCGAAGAGGTGTAGTTAGCAATAACAATCACGCAAGAGAGCAGCATGCCGCAAATCACCGGCAGTTTACGCGCGATGGTGAGGCTGTAGCCGCGTTTGAGCAACCAGTCGGAGAAGACGCCGCCGAGCAAGCCACCGATAAATCCGGCAATCGCCGGGATGCTGGCGACAAAACCCACTTTCAGAATCGACATCCCCTTGGCCTGGTACAGATAGGTCGGGAACCAAGTCAGGAAGAACCAGGTGATAGAGGTGACGCAAAACTGCCCGATGTAGACACCGATCATCATCCGGTTGACGCAGACGGTTTTGATCTGGGCGAGCGAGACCTTCTGCGGCTCCTTTTTACTGCCAAGCATCGGTTCACCACCGCCCTCGCGAATATAATCAATTTCCTGTTGATTCACTTTGGGATGGTGCATCGGATCTTTGATCTTAATTAACCAGAAGACGCCGAGAATAACGCCAATGGCACCGATATAATAAAAGACAAAATGCCAGCTCAGGTTATGCAAAATAATGGTCATCAGCGGGGTAATAATCCCCAGCGAGATATACTGCGCTGCCTGATAAACCGAGGTGACAAATCCACGCTCATTATTCGGGAACCACTGTACGCTTAAGCGACTGTTTGCCGGGAAGGCTGGCGCCTCGATTGCGCCCATCAATAAACGCAGAATAATCAGGACGATCAGTGGGCTGGCGTACAGATAGATGGTGCCCTGAAACATTGTCACCAGCGACCAGCCGATCAGCGCGCAGCCATACACCAGACGCGAACCGTAGCGGTCTAATAACCAACCGCCGGGTAATTGCATGATCACATACGCAATACCAAAGGAAGAAAAAGCCAGTCCCATTGCTTCCGGGTCAAAGCCTAATTCCTTACTCATAATCGGCGCGACGACGGATAAGGTTGCCCGGTCGGCATAATTAAATACGGTGGCAAGAAATAAAAATATAAGAATGCTGTAACGCACTTTGGTGCGCTTTATCATTGTGCTCATTCTCTACTCCTCGATAAGGGCAGAAAGCGTTCTGTAAGGTAAGAGGGCGGGAATGATTCCCGCCAGCGGTGATCAGGGGCGTTTGCCAAATTCGCAGCTTAGTTGAGTCCAGCGGCGTGCCTGCTCGCTCAGAGTAAAGCCCAGACCGTGACGATCGGAGATCCACATGCGACCGTCGCGCAGTTCAAGCTGTTCGTTGAACAGCGGGTTCAGCCACTCGAAATGCTCCAGCCACGGCTCCAGCGGATAGGCGGCGGACAGATGGAGGTGAACTTCCATGGCAAAGTGTGGCGCAAGTTTACGCCCGTGTTTTGCGGCCAGATCCATAATCTTCAGGAACGGTGAAATGCCGCCAACGCGCGGAGCATCAGGCTGGACGAAGTCGCTGGCGTTCCCCAGAATCAGCTGTTCATGCTCGCGGAAGCTGGTGAGCATTTCACCGGTCGCGATAGGCGTATCCAGCGCCGCGGCTAGCTGGGCGTGACCTTCAACATCGTAGGCATCCAGCGGCTCTTCAATCCAGATGAGATTGAACTGCTCCATTTTGCGCCCCATGCGGATTGCCGTTTCGCGATCCCACTGTTGGTTGGCATCCACCATTAACGGGAAGTCATCACCCAGCGCTTCGCGGACGGCGGTTAAGCGGCGGATGTCCTCGGCGCAGTTGGGTTGACCGACTTTCAGCTTGATCCCGCCGATGCCATTTTCGCGTGAAATCACGACATTTTTCAGCACCTGATCGAGCGGAGTATGCAGGAAACCACCGGAGGTGTTGTAGCACTGCACAGAATCCCGGTGCGCGCCCAGCAGTTTTGCCAGCGGCAGGCCAGCACGTTTGGCTTTCATGTCCCAGAGGGCGATATCGATAGGGGAGATGGCCTGTACCGCCATTCCGCTGCGGCCAACGGAGGCGCCAGCCCACAGCAGCTTGGTGTAGATCTTGTCGATATCATTCGGATCTTCACCCAGCAGGTTGTCGGCGATCTCTTTGGCATGAGCGTAAATCCCCTGGCCGCCGGCTCGTTTTGAATAGCTGAAACCGACACCTTCGAATCCATCGCGACTGCGGATCTCCGCGATGATGATTGCCACCTCGGTCAGCGGTTTCTGGCGACCGGTCAACACTTTGGCGTCACTTACCGGAGTTGCCAGCGGCAGAAATGCCAGTGACAGCTTCACCCACTCGATACGATCGCCGGTTTCCGCTGCCGTTCTGGCATTGGCTGCTTTGGCATAGGTTACGGCGTCAGAATTCGCGCTTAAAGACATGTCATTCTCCTGATTGATGTAAAATGATTGCGCTAACATTTCTATTCTTATGGCAGAAATTAATCCAGAGAGTTGATGCTGAATTGAACAATCGATCACATATGGCGAATAAAAAAGGGAAATTCCTGTAGCGCTGGTCACGATCCAAAACATTCTGGTAAAATGCACAACATTGAATGATGGCGCTAACATTTAATTGTGCGAGGGGAAAAGTAAGCTGCTGTATTTGCGACGTTTCCTGGTCAGAAGCTGGCAATAGCCACACGCATGATGAATAATGCACAGATAAATCAGTGAATTTTGCAGGGGCATCCACAGTGAAGAGCACAAAACCACCTCGCGCGCCGACGCTGGAAGATGTTGCCCGCAGTGCTGGACTGTCGCCCATGACGGTGAGTCGGGCGCTAAATACGCCGCAGCTGGTGCGGCCTAAAACGGTCGAGAAAGTGATGCAGGCGGTGCGGACGACCGGCTATATTCCTAACGCGCTGGCGGGTGGACTTGCGTCACGGCGCAGTAAATTAATTGCCATTGTGGTGCCGCAGATCAATAACAATATGTTCGTCGATACGATCCAGTCGCTGAGCGATGAACTGGCAAGGCGTGGCTATCATATTCTCCTGTGCGTGGCGGGATATACCGAGCAGACGGAAGCGGAACTGGTGGCAACACTGCTTTCCCGGCGTCCCGACGGTGTCGTATTAACCGGCATCCACCACACCAGCGAACTGAAAAAAGTCATTCTGAATGCGGCCATTCCGGTGGTCGAAATCTGGGATCTCACACCAACCCCGCTCGATATGCTGGTCGGTTTCTCCCATGAAAAAGTCGGGCAGGCCACCGGAGAGTATTTAGTGAGTAAAGGGTATCGTCGTCCCGGTTTGCTGTGGACGGCCGATCGCCGCGCCGGTCAGCGTAAGCAGGGGCTATGCAGCGTTCTGGCTCGTCATGATATTTATGATGTGCCGCAGGTCGATGTGCCGCTCCCGGCATCGCTGTCGCTGGGACGCAGCGGACTCACGCAACTCTTCAGCGAAGGGGCATTCGACGTGATTGTCTGCAGTTCCGACACGCTGGCGCAGGGCGCGATGATGGAAGCGGAAAGCCGTGGATTACGTATTCCGCAGGATTTAGCCGTCATCGGTTTTGGCGATCTCGATTTTGCCGCCAGTAATCGCCCGTCAATCACCACCGTCAGCGTTGACCGCCGTGCCATTGGTCAGCGAGCCGCCACGCTGTTGGCGAATCGCATCGAACAGACGGCAGTGGAAGAGGCCATTATCGATATCGGTTTCCACCTTATTGAGCGTGAGTCCGCATAAACTGACCCTGGCGTACATACAACTGTGCTCGTTTTTAGCTTCACACTGATAATAAGGAACCTGCAATGCCACACGTTGATATCAAATGTTTTCCGCGCGACCTGAATGATGACCAAAAATCGGCGCTGGCCTCAGAAATTACTGAGGTGATCGTTCGTCATTTAAAAAGCAAGGAGCGCTCGGTGAGCGTGGCGCTGACCGAAGTTCCGGAGGAAGAGTGGCAGGGGGTGTGGGATACCGAGATTGCCCCGCAGATGGATGTGCTGATTAAAAAACCAGGCTACAGCATGTAATAAAACGCCCGGTCGGGAAGGCTGACCGGGCGACGTCGGATTATGGCGTGACGATATTGAACCAGAATTCAAATTTATCCATATAGCCAAGCATTTCATTCAGTTTTTCTGCATTGCCGGTGATTTTTACGTCACCTTTATCCGTCGCTTCCTTCAGCGTTTCTTCTTTCAACACAATGCGGTTCAACGCATCGCGCGACAGGCTGATGGTGGCATCGGCATTGGCGTCTTGCCAGCTTCTGATAGACAGCAATGGATGTGCAGATATTCTCAGGAGCTTGATATCTGCACGATTTATCATCAGTTTTGTGGAATGTCGTCGACAGAGGTATAGATTGTCAGACCATACTGACGGGCGACCTCAATATCCATATCGGCACCTTTAGATGCCCCGGCTATCCGGTAAATCGCGTCACAACGGGTAATGAGTCGGTGGGCGACCGGGTAGAGCATCGCTTCGCTGATCTCGTCATCTAAAGATGTGGAACCCGCCGCTTTTGCCAGCGGCAAAGCGAGCCATTCGCCAATCAGGGGGATATGTCCGCGCTGGTATACAGCAAGCGCTGCCGCTTCGAGACGCTGAAGATTAGCGTCGAGCAGGGCCTGTTTCCCGTCTGTGCCGCTGCGATAAGGGCCGGCGATTAAAATCAATTGTGCTGTCATTATGTCCTCACTACGTGTTTACATAGGGCAGAAATGCGTATTTCTGCACGTTTTTATTGCCTGTCAGGCCATGTGTTTGTAGAGTAAGTATCATAAACAGCAATTTCGTGCATTATCAAGATATATCGTGCAAAAGCAGGAAGAGACCTATGCTTACCGATCAGCGTAAAAAATTGATCCTTGAACTGCTGGCCGCCGAGGGCCAGGTGTTGTCGAAGGCGCTCAGCAACCGGTTTGCGGTTTCTGAAGACACCATCCGCCGCGATTTGCGTGAGCTTGCTGCCGAAGGATTTCTACAGCGCGTACATGGCGGGGCGCTGCCATCGTCTTCGGCGGTAGCGCCGTTTATCGAACGAAAGTCATTGAAAACGGACGCAAAAAAACGCGTGGCGCAAAAAGGGGCAACGTTGATTTCTTCCGGTCAGGTGGTAATTATTGACGGCGGAACGACAACATCAGAGCTGATCGCCTGTCTGCCGGATGATTTAAACATCACTGTGGTGACTCACAGTCCGGGCATCGCATTGGGTCTGGTCAATCATCCGCTCATTGAGATCATTCTCATCGGTGGGCGTGTCTATAAACACTCGATTGTCACGGTTGGCGCGGCGACGATAGAGGGAATGCGTAACATCCAGGCCGATCTCTTTTTCATGGGCGTGACGGGAATACACCCGGAAGCGGGATTAACCACGGGAGATTACGAAGAAGCGTGCATCAAACGTGCATTTTCCGGCAGAGCGGCGGAAACCATTGTTCTGGCTTCGCCGGAGAAGATCAGCACCGCGTCTCCCTTCGCCATTGGCGACGTGTCGCTGATTAATACGGTCGTCGTGGAGGAGAACACCGACGAGAGTTGGGTTCGCGCTATGAACGCGAAAGGGATCACGGTGGTGAAGGCGTAGCTAACCCGCCGACACCCGTTTGCCGCTGGTGACGAACGTTCCTGCGCCAAGATGATGCAGGGTATTGAGCTTATCGTCATCGAACTGCCAGCGGCCTTCGACAAACACACGTTCATCCGCGGCGGCAGAAACCACTTCGCCGAATAAGGTGTCGTATTTTTCCTGCGCGGCGGTGGCGGGGAGGAGACGACACTCCATCCATGCCAGACATTTTTCTTCGACTACCGGCAGTCCCAGCACCGGTCCTTTTATTACCGGGATGCCGTAACAGTTAAATTTGTCTTCATCTCGCCCGGAAACACTGCCGACAGCGTAAGTCCAGTTGGTCGCGGCGACGCCGGGAATGACAATACCGAACAGGCCGCTGCGCTCAATTAACTCCCGCGACCAGGCCGTTTTATCGACCACAATGGCGAGACGGGGCGGTTCAAACTCGACGGGCATAGACCACGCGGCGGCCATGATGTTGCGCCTGTTGCTGACCTCATCGCGGCTGGTGACAAGCACCGTAGGGCCATGATTGAGCAGGCGACTGGCGTGGCGTAATTCAACAGGACGGAATCGACTCACGGGATTGTCTCGCAAAGGTTTTTTCTGAGTATTAATGAAAATCGACGTTGTGCCAACCCGCTAATAACATCCGTCTCATGCTTTGAGCGCATCGTTTATACTCGGATAACGATTTAAGACCCACGACAGGAAACCTGATGACTCCCATCCTGAATGCTTATTTTGCTCGTCTGAACTGGTCAGGGCGTGCCGACGTTAATATTGAGACGCTTCGGGCGCTGCATTTGCAGCATAACTGTACAATCCCGTTTGAGAATCTCGACGTGCTGTTACCACGAGAAATGCACCTTGACGATCGATCGCTGGAAGAGAAACTCATTACCGCACGTCGCGGCGGCTATTGTTTTGAGCAAAATGGCGTGTTTGAGCGTGTCCTACGCGAACTGGGCTTTACCGTACGCAGCCTGCTGGGACGCGTGGTACTGGCAAATCCGCCGAGTTTACCCCCGCGGACTCACCGTCTGCTGTTAGTTGAGCTGGATGGCGAATCGTGGATCGCCGATGTGGGGTTTGGCGGTCAGACGCTCACTGCGCCCATTCGTCTGCAAGCGGACATTATTCAGAAGACGCCGCACGGTGAATACCGTTTACAGCAGGAGGGGGACGACTGGATCCTGCAGTTCTGTCATCATGAGCACTGGCAGTCCATGTACCGCTTCGATCGGGTGATGCAGCAGCAAAGTGACCATGTGATGGGCAACTTCTGGTCTGCACACTGGCCGCAGTCGCATTTTCGTCATCATCTGCTGATGTGTCGTCATTTGCCGGACGGTGGAAAATTAACCCTCACCAATTTTCACTTCACGCATTACGAAAATGACAGGGCGGTAGAACAGCGCAATTTGCCGGATGTCGCCTCGCTGTATGCTCTGCTACAGGAACGTTTTGGCCTTGGGGTGACGGACGCGAAGCATGGTTTTACGGAAACTGAGCTGGCGAGGGTGATGGCGGCGTTTGATACCCATCCAGAAGCCGGAAAATAAAGAAAACCCGGCAGGCGCATGCGCTTACCGGGTATTTTTCATCAGAACGAGGCTTTAATCCCGATCATCGCTGACGTATCGCTATAGCCTTTGTCGCCAGCCTGCTGAGCGACGTTACCCCACAGGGCGACATGCTTCGTCAACTGACCTTCGACACCGGCTTTCAGTTCGCCGATATTGCGGGCCCCCTCCAGATTCACGTTTTCACTATTCATTGAGACGCCAAAGTCTTTGCTGTTATGGATCCAGTTGGCTTCCACAAACGGCTGGAAAGTACGGTGCTTATCATTGTCCCGTTGGTTATGTCCCTTGCCGAACAGACGGACGCCGACACGGGTCTGAATGTTGCCATCGCCGTTGCCTTCCACGCGGGTACCGTTCACTTCTTTGTGTTCATCCGCCTTCACGCCCATCCAGGTGACCTGTGCTTTAGGCTGTATATACAGTGAGTTACGTTCGCTTAACGTCGCCAGTTTCCAGGTATAGCCGGATTCGACAGAGGCGGTGAAGCCTCGGGAATCATACTCTTCTGACTCAACGTCACGACCAGAAACGGTGTTATCAAACCAGCTGTACTGCGCCCAGGTGTCAACGTAAGCCCCTTCGTGGGTTTCGTTGTCCTGCAGCCAGGTGCCGTACAGACCAGCGCTGTAACCACTGATGCGACTGTCAGCGCGGTTACCGTTACGCTGGTTTTCCGCACGGCTCTTCTGGTTGGCGTAGCCGGCCATCAGGCCCAGATGGAAGCGATCGGTGTTGCCCGAAGACCACTGTGCAATATCGCCGCCCAGCTGCATGACATAGCGGTTGCTCTGCATCGCCAGTTGGTCGCTGCTGTCTTTCTGACGGGTATGACCGCCAACGTTACGCAGCCACAGGCTGGTGACGGCTTCCTCGCCGGTGAGTGCATCCACGTAGTGCGTTTCACCCAGACGATCCTGTAAACGGGTGTTAAACAGCGTATTCGCTGCCTGCAGGTTCATACCGTACAGACCGGCTTCCGGACGTACCGCGTGTTCACGCGGCGTCGGGGATGGCGACTGCGGATCGGTAGGATCACCAGGCGAGGCAGGATCCACCGGAGTGGCCGGAGACAGGGCGCTGCTCAGATACCAGTTCTTGTTGTTCTCACCTACGCCGCGTTGCAGAGTGTAGTCATACGCACCGGCCACGATACGACCATTTTGTCTGAACACGCCGTCAGAATTGCCGGCGACGCTAATCAGTTCTATACCCTCAGTCGTCAGGCCGCCCGCGCCACCGGCGTTGAGCACTTTTACGTTCGTGGTACCCGAGGTGTTGCCGGTAACGATCATCCGATCGGTCGGCGACGCGTCATCACCCAGTTGGGTGTTCATTACGATATTACCGTTCGCACCGGTATAATCGCCGTTCACCGTCAGGGTTTTGAAGCTTGTGGCCTCACGGGTCTGTCTGAGACGCTTCGCTCCGCCCGGCATGAAGGTCAGCGTGGAGTCATCCAGCGTCAGGTGAGTGAGCTGAGAACTTTTGGTCATATTCCAGGCCGAGCCCTCCGCCAGCGACAGGTTATTCACCGCGTCGTCGCTGGTTACCGTTCCGCCAACAATGCGCGACTGGTTGATTGCGCTGATGTCAACCACGGCGGCATCCCGGGCTTCGATTGTCCCGACCACCTGGACTTTTTGCGGGGTAATCGTCACGCGGGAGTCTGCATTTTCAGCCAGAATAGCGGTGGCATCCGGGTCGTTGTAGTTCACCCCCATCTGTACCTCGCCGTTCAGCGTGATTTCGCCGCCTTTGTCCGCATGGACATAGCTCCAGCTACCGCTGCGGGTGGTATCGACGACATCGATGTTCAGACGACCATTAATGTCGATTTTACCCGCTGTCAGCGCATCGTCTTTACTGGCCAGAATACCGGTGCCGGTTGTCTGCTGGTGCCCCTGGGTGTCCAGAGTGATGTTCAGGTCGTTACCGGTATATTGCGTGGACCCCATTGAGTCAACGCCATCAAGAACCGTCCCATCTGCACCGGATTTGAGCAGCAGGGTCGTCGTACCGTGGGTGGTGATAGACGAATCCAAATCGATACCCGAAAGGCCATCAGAAAGCCAGATCGCGGACGCGACGGCCCCAACGGCATTGGCAGTGACATCGACATAGGTATCGCCAAACGCTTCGATATAACCGGCGTTAGCATTAATACCATCCGCAAAATCATTGGCAACAGATTTAACGGTGGCATTTTGATACTGAATACGTGAGCGGTTAGCTGCGTTTTTCGATTCTGAAACAATCCCAACGGAGTACTCTGTACTCTTGTTATTCACAATAAGATTTTCAGCGTCGATGAAAGTCCCTTCCTTCGCATAAACGCCAAAAACATGTCCATTCGTCCCGGTTACCGTTGCATTCACCGTGGTGTCACCGCTTAAGGTAATAACGCCATTGTTTTTATCAGAATAGATACCTGAGATCGTCTTACCATTGCGCTGGTGGCTGACGTTTATGGTTAAATCATCAGCAATAAGCGTGCCTTTCTGTGCCCGATAAGCGTCACTTGTCCCCCCCATATCCATAATGCCGACGGCGAACAGAGATTGATAATCTTCATCAAGCGCCAGGTCCGGGCGTCCGTCGACCGTACCCGGAATAAAATCCCCGGTAATTTGATTTACCGTAGAGCCGGACCCTAAATTGATTGTCCCGCTATTGGCAACAAAAACAGTGCCAGACGCGAGTGAAAAATCGCCATCTTCAAACTCGCCCCAGGCGTTAACGATTGGCGTTCCGCCAGGGTTGGTAATCGTAATCCCCCCATTATTTGCCACGGAGATTGTGTTATTTTCCCCTGAGGTACTGACAATTTTATATGAACCGCCTTCAGTCAGGACACCGCTCCCGGTGATAATCCCTTCATCTTCATTATAGATTTTTGCATAAGCGTTATTTGTCATTAACAGACTACCGATCAATAACGCCATTGTCGTTAATTTAAATTCTTTCATATTTATATTCGCATTTTTAATAGACAAATACAGCATGCAATATATTATATTGCACAGTACTGCGTTTTTACGTTTTCAGTCAGAACGAGATTCACTTGATGTTTGCGATATCTGGCGAATCCTTTTCTGCGGTTCACTCATGTGATGATGACTTATTTTCCATGCGGCCTAAGAAATAACAAATGAATTGATCTTACGTAACTAAATAAATCGATTATCGATAATGTGAAATAAGAGATTGCAGATGAAGTGATTTTGATTTTTTAATTAAATCTGGTTGATATAAGAAGGGAGAGTAATGGTCTACTCTTCTGATTTTTAAAGTCTTTTATTTCTTAAGTTCAATTTAAGATCATTTAAGGTTAATTAAGGTGACTTGCTGGGGATTAAAATAGTCAACTTTGGAAAGGAAAATAAAGCAGCCCGGTAAGGAGAATCTTTACCGGGTTGCTTTCAAAAATCTATCGCCCATGGTGCGTGAAACAGGATCACCGCATTGCCGGATATCGTGACTTTCACCGGTTGGTTATCCTTAATCGTTACGTCAATATCAACAGTGCCTTCGCGGCCTAATGCCCGTCCCTGATGGCCTTTCACCCGGAGCAATTTCCCGTCATGGTGTAATAAATGGTGATGTACCAGCCAGGCACCCATTGGGCCGTTAGCATTGCCCGTCACCGGATCTTCCACAATACCGATTGCCGGAGAGAACATGCGTCCGTCGGTTTCATTTTTACCCGGGCGGATCTGAAAAGGAAAAAAGCCATTGCAGCCAATCTGCTGACTGATAGCGCAAAGCGCAGATAGGTCGGGGGCGAGGGCGTCGATATTCACTTCAGGCTTCAGCGGGATCATCACTTTCGAATGGCCGGTCGAGGCAACCTGAATCGGCAGGCCTGGTAGCACTGCGTCTTCACTCAGGTGCAGTGCGCGAAGAATGGCGGCGCGGATGTCGCCTTCGAGTGGCGCGTCGAAGGAGGGGGCACCTTGTTCCAGCGAGATACGATAATCGTCGTTATCATGGCGGATCTCTACCCGGTGATGTCCGGCCAGCGAGGTTTGCCACACTGTGGCATTGCCCAGTCCCAGCACCGTGGAACGGACATAATGCGCCGCAACGGTGGCATGGCCGCAGATGGGTACTTCGACCGTGGGAGTAAAGTAGCGAATGCGAACATCGCTGTCGTCGCTTTGTAGCAGGAATGCGGTTTCGGAGTGGCGCAGTTCGCGGGCAATCAGTTGCATCTGCGCATCGCTGAGTCCGTCAGCATGCAGGACAACACCGGCAGAGTTGCCGCGAAAAGGGGTTCTGGTGAAGGCATCTACATGGTAAACCTGTGGTTTCATTAGCATTCTCCCTGAGTTGGAGAAGCATCATAACGTGCAGAGTGTGGGATGGCGATGCCTCAAACATGAACACGCTATTCGGCTGGAACGAACAGTCGCCCGGCAGATTACGCCGCCGGGCCGAACCGTTATCGCCTGGAACGAACGATCTGATAGCGACGACTGAAGTACTCAAACGGCGCGCTCCAGACGTGAACCAGACGGGTGAACGGGAAGAGCAGGAAGATGGTCATTCCCAGCACCAGATGTACGCGGAAGATAAACGCCACGCCGTCCAGGTGGGTAGAAGCTCCGCCACGGAAGGTGACGACGGACTGCGCCCATTCCACCAGCTTCAGCATTTCACTACCGTCCGGGTGCTGCGCGGAGAACGGTATCGTGCTTAAGCCCAGAATGCACTGAATCAGCAGAATGCAGAGGATCAGAATATCCGCCGTGGACGAGGTGGCCCGGATGCGGGAGTTGGTCAGACGACGCACCAGCAGCCCCGCGCCGCCGACCAGCGTCAGCACGCCGCAAATCCCGCCCGCAATCATCGCCATCTGTTGTTTCACCGCAATGGGCAGGAACCAGGCGTACATCCAGTGTGGGGTTAACATCCCGAACAGGTGGCCAAAGAAGATCCCCAGAATGCCGATGTGGAAGAGATTCGACCACAGGACCATCCCGCGCTTGTCCAGCATCTGACTGGAAGACGCGCGCCAGGTGTACTGCCCGTAGTCATAGCGTAACCAACTGCCAAGGATGAAAACCGTCCCGCACAGATAGGGGTAGATGTCGTAAAAAAAGACGTTCAGGAACTGTATCATTTCGGGCCTCCCGCGCTGACGTCAACATACTGCGGTGCGACGTCCTGGCTAAAGCGTCGTTGATATTGCTGTAATGGCGAACTGTCACAGGCCGTGGCGTTATCTTCGATAAATTTCACCTGTTCCTCTTCCCAGACGGCATCCAGCGCCTGACGGGTATCATCACGCGCTTCGGTGTCAACCTGTTTAGTGACACTGTCACTTGAAAGAGGGCTGCCAGACAGTAACAGCAGGGCATCGAACAGTTGATACCACGGCGCGTCCCGCTGCTTTAAACGTCCACCCAGCAGGGCGAGAATCGGCGCGACGTTCTGCAAGCCTTCGCGTGCTTCCGCTTCCGGCAGTACGCTCAGATATTCCAGATACAGCGGCAGATGGTCCGGCAGTTCGCGACAGTCGAGTTGTAATCCCACTTTTTCGTACTGCGCCAACAGATCCACCATCGCCTGACCACGATCGCGGGACTCCGCGTGGACGTGCTCGAACAGCAGTAGCGAAGTGGCGCGTCCGCGGTCAAAGACTTCGCACCATTCGGCCTGTTTATCGAGCAGGGGCGCGCTGAGCAGCGTTTCGGTAAAGTCGGTGAGCATCGGCGCATCGTGACGTACCAGCGCCAGAGCGTCATCCTTACACGCCCACAGCCACTCATCCGGATACTCCATCAGCAGGCCAATCACCTTGAGGATTTGCATTATTCCCCCTCCGCTTTATCACGCACTTCGGTGATGTTGATGGCGTCAATACGACTGCTGTTGAACAGGTTAAATTTGGTATCGGAACCGTGGCAGCCGTCGCCGAAGGAGAAGCCGCAACCGTTGCGTTCGGGGAAGGCGTCGCGCGCCATTTCGCGGTGGCTGGTCGGGATCACAAAGCGGTCTTCGTAGTTGGCAATCGCCAGGTAGCGATACATCTCTTCAATCTGTTCAACGCTTAAGCCCACTTCGTCAATCGCACGAGTATCGGTGACGCCTTCTACAGTTTGCGAGCGCATATAGTGGCGCATTGCCATCATGCGCTTCAGCGCACGCAGCACCGGCCCGGTGTCGCCTGCGCTCAGCATATTGGCGAGGTATTGCACCGGGATACGCAGGCTTTCGATCGCTGGCAGTACCCCGTCGCTTTTGGGCAGTCCGCCCGCATCGGCGTAGGACTGAATCGGCGACAGCGGCGGCACGTACCAGACCATTGGCAGTGTGCGGTATTCCGGATGCAGCGGCAGCGCCAGCTTCCAGTCCATCGCCATTTTGTAAACCGGCGATCGCTGCGCGGCGTCGATAACGTTTTGCGGGATCCCCTGTTTCAGCGCTTCTTCTATCACCGCCGGGTCGTGTGGGTTAAGAAACACGTCGCACTGGCGCTCATAAAGATCCGTTTCATGTTCGGTGCTGGCCGCTTCTTCAATGCGATCCGCATCGTAGAGCAGTACGCCGAGATAGCGGATACGCCCGACGCAGGTTTCCGAACAGACGGTCGGCTGACCGGACTCAATGCGCGGATAACAGAAAATGCATTTTTCGGATTTGCCGCTTTTCCAGTTGAAGTAGATTTTTTTGTACGGGCAGCCGCTGATGCACAAGCGCCAGCCGCGACATTTATCCTGATCGATCAGCACAATGCCGTCTTCTTCACGCTTGTAAATGGCACCGCTCGGGCAGGTGGCGACACAGCTTGGGTTCAGGCAGTGTTCACACAGGCGCGGCAGATACATCATGAAGGTGTTTTCAAACTGGCCGTACATCTCCTTCTGGATCTTGTCGAAGTTGCGGTCGCGGGCGCGTTTTTCAAATTCGCCGCCGAGCAACTCTTCCCAGTTCGGTCCCCAGATAATTTTATCCATTCGCTTGCCGTCAATCAGCGAACGGGGACGGGCGGTGGGCATATGCTTTCCTTCCGGCGCGCTGTGCAGATGCTGATAGTCGTAGGTGAACGGCTCATAGTAATCATCGATTTGCGGAATGACCGGGTTAGCGAAGATTTTAGTGATGACGCCCATTTTGCCGCCCAGACGGGGTCTGATCTTGCCATTCACGTCGCGAACCCAACCGCCTTGCCACTCCTCCTGATCTTCCCAGTTTTTCGGATAGCCGATGCCGGGTTTTGTCTCGACGTTGTTAAACCACGCGTACTCCATTCCTTCACGCCCGGTCCAGACGTTTTTACAGGTGACGGAGCAGGTGTGGCAGCCAATGCATTTATCGAGGTTCAGTACCATGCCAACCTGTGAGCGTATCTTCATTTTTTCGCCTCCTGTACCTGATCCCGACCTTCATCGTCCAGCCAGTCAATGTTCTTCATTTTTCTAATCATGATGAATTCATCGCGGTTGGAGCCGACGGTACCGTAATAGTTAAAGCCGTAAGCAAGCTGCGCATAGCCGCCGATCATGTGCGTTGGTTTCGGACAGACGCGAGTGACGGAGTTGTGGATCCCGCCGCGCATGCCGGTCACTTCCGATCCGGGGATATTCATGATGCGTTCCTGCGCGTGGTACATCATGGTCATGCCGGGCGGCACGCGCTGGCTGACCACCGCGCGGGCGGTGAGGGCGCCGTTGGCGTTAAAAGCCTCGATCCAGTCGTTATCCTCAATACCGAGTTCTTTCGCATCCGTTTCACTGATCCAGACAATCGGCCCACCGCGTGACAGCGTCAGCATCAGCAGGTTTTCGCTGTAGGTGGAGTGAATGCCCCATTTCTGGTGCGGCGTCAGGAAGTTCAGCGCTTTCTCCGGGAAGCCGTTCGGCGGAATTTCACGCATCTCACTGACGCTGCGGGTGTCGATAGGCGGACGATAGGCCACCAGGCTTTCGCCAAACGCGCGCATCCACTGATGATCCTGATACAGTTGCTGACGACCGGAGAGCGTGCGCCACGGGATCAGCTCATGGACGTTGGTATAACCCGCGTTATAGGAGACATGCTCGCTTTCCAGCCCTGACCACGTCGGGCTGGAGATGATTTTGCGCGGCTGCGCCTGGATATCGCGAAAACGAATCTTCTCGTCTTCTTTGTTGAGCGCCAGATGAGTATGTTCACGTCCGGTCATCGCACCGAGCGCTTCCCATGCCTTCACGGCGACCTGACCGTTGGTTTCCGGGGCAAGGGCGAGGATAACTTCCGACGCGTCCAGGGCGGTTTCGATCAGCGGTCGGCCTTTCGCCGGGCCTTCGCGCTTGGTGTAGTTAAGCTTGCCGAGGAAATCGACCTCCGTCCGGGTGTTCCACGAGATCCCTTTCCCGCCGTTACCCAACGTATCCATCAGCGGTCCGAGCGAGGTAAAACGCTCGTACGTCGCGGGATAGTCGCGCTCCACCACGGCGATGTTCGGCGCGGTTTTTCCGGGGATCAGATCGCATTCCCCTTTGCGCCAGTCCTGAATGTCAAACGGCTGCGAGAGTTCCGCCGGGGAATCGTGTTGTAACGGTTGCAGCACCACGTCGGTTTCTTGTCCCAGATGGCCGACACAGACCTCGGAAAAGACGTTGGCAATGCCTTTGTAAATTTCCCAGTCGCTTTTCGATTCCCACGCCGGATCCACCGCCGCCGACAGCGGATGAATAAACGGATGCATATCCGAGGTATTCATGTCGTCTTTTTCATACCAGGTGGCGGTGGGCAGAACAATATCGGAGAACAGACAGGTGCTCGACATACGGAAATCAAGCGTCACCAGCAGGTCGAGTTTTCCTTCTATCGCCGCAGACTGCCATTCCACCTCTTCCGGCTTAATGCCTTCGCGAGATCCCAGCGCTTCCCCCTGAATACCGCTCTCTGTACCAAGCAAATATTTGAGCATGTATTCATGGCCCTTGCCGGACGAACCCAGCAGGTTAGAGCGCCAGACAAACAGGTTTCGCGGATGGTTCTTACCGCTGTCCGGCTGTTCGCAGGCAAAACGAATATCACCGGATTTCAATGCCGCAATGGTGTATTCCGCGGGCGATAAACCGGCTTTTTCGGCGCGGGCTTTGACAGTCAGCGGATTGAGATTGAGCTGTGGCGCAGAGGGCAGCCAGCCCATCCGTTCGGCGCGCACGTTGAAATCGATCAGATGACCGGTGAATTTTGAGGGATCCGCCAGCGGCGAAAGCAGCTCCTGAGCAGTCAGTTTTTCATAACGCCACTGGCTGGCATGGTTGTAGAAAAACGAGGTGCTGTTCATCTGGCGCGGCGGACGGTTCCAGTCCAGGGCAAAGGCCAGCGGCAGCCAGCCGGTTTGCGGGCGCAGTTTTTCCTGGCCAACATAGTGCGCCCAACCGCCGCCGCTCTGTCCGACGCAACCGCAGAATACGAGGATGTTGATCATTCCCCGGTAGTTCATGTCCATGTGATACCAGTGGTTGACGCCGGCGCCGAGGATAATCATCGAGCGACCGTGGGTCTTATGCGCGGTATCGGCGAACTCACGGGCGATGGTTTCAATCTGAAAGCACGGTACGCCGGTTATCTGTTCTGCCCATGCCGGGGTGTAGGCTTTCACCTCGGAATACGCAATCGCTGCGTATGCATCTTCAAGACCGCGATCGAGGCCGTAGTTCGCCAGCACCAGATCGTAGACGCTGACCACCGGGCATCGACTGCCATTGGCAAGCGTCAGTTGCTTCACCGGAAGCTGGCGCACCAGTACGGGTTCCTGCTTCACGCTGCGAAAATGCGGGTTTTCATTGCCGCCGAAATAGGGGAATGCGACGCCCAGCACCTCATCATGCTGACCGAGTAATGACAGCGACAGTTCGGTTTCTGAACCTGCTGCCAGTGTCTCAAGGTTCCATTTGCCTTTTTCGCCCCAGCGGAAACCGATCGAACCATTAGGCACCACCAGTTCACCTGTGCCGTTGCAGGCGACCGTTTTCCACTCCGGGTTGTTACTTTCGCCCAGACCATCGACCAGATCCGAGGCGCGCATCATCCGTCCTGGCACGTAACTGCCGTCCTCGCGGACATCCAGCAATACCAGCATCGGCATATCGGTGTAGCGGCGGCAGTAGTTGAGGAAGTAGTCGCTGGGGTTGTCGAGGTGGAACTCTTTTAAGATAACGTGTCCCATTGCCATCGCCAGCGCGCTGTCGGTGCCTTGTTTTGGCGCGAGCCATTGATCGCTTAGCTTGGCAACTTCGGAGAAGTCGGGGGTAATAGCAACGGTTTTAGTGCCTTTGTAGCGCACTTCGGTAAAGAAGTGGGCATCTGGCGTACGCGTTTGCGGTACGTTTGAGCCCCAGGCAATGATATAGCTGGAGTTGTACCAGTCGGCGGATTCGGGGACGTCGGTCTGTTCGCCCCAGGTCATGGGTGACGCGGGCGGTAAGTCGCAGTACCAGTCGTAAAAACTCAGACAGGTGCCGCCGAGCAGGGAAAGATAGCGGGTACCGGCGGCGTAAGAAACCATCGACATCGCCGGGATGGGTGAGAAACCAGCAACGCGGTCCGGGCCATAGTTTTTGACGGTCCAGACGTTAGCGGCGGCAATGAGTTGGTTCAGCTCCTTCCAGTTGGAGCGGATAAACCCGCCGCGTCCGCGTACCTGCTTGTAGCTCTGGCACTTTTGTGGGTCGTTCATGATTGAATCCCACGCCAGCACCGGATCGGCATGGGCGGCCAGGGCATCACGCCACAGTTCGATCAGTCGTTTACGCACCAGCGGGTATTTCAGACGGTTGGCGCTGTACAGATACCAGGAGTAGCTGGCGCCGCGCGGACAGCCGCGCGGTTCATGGTTGGGCAGGTCCGGGCGCGTACGCGGATAGTCGGTCTGCTGGGTTTCCCAGGTTACCAGACCATTTTTAACGTAGATTTTCCAGCTACATGAGCCGGTACAGTTCACCCCGTGGGTTGAACGGACAATCTTGTCAAATTGCCAGCGCTGGCGATAGCTGTCTTCCCAGTCCCGATTGGTATGCATCACCTGACCGTGACCGTCAGCAAAGGTGTCACCCTTTTGCTTGAAGTAACGGAAGCGATCCAACAGTTTACTCATGGCATTTCTCCTGCTCCATAGGGGTCTGTAGGCCGGATAAGGCGCAAGCCGTCATCCGGCATTGCGTGATTGCCTGATGGCGACGCATGGCGTCTTATCAGGCCTACGTCAGTTGGTGTTATTTTTGTTGTGGTTTACGGCGGCCATAAACCAGCCAGGTCACCAGCACGCAGACGATGTAAAACACCAGAAAGATTTTCATGGCGCCGACGGGAGAACCGGTCATCGCCAGAGAACTGCCGAATGCTTTAGGAATGAAAAAGCCGCCGACGGCGCCAATGGCGGAAATAAAACCCAGCGCCGCGGCGGTGTCGGTTACCGCTTCACGCTGAGCCTGCTCGTCGCTGCCGCCGCGCAGTTTCACTTTGTAGATAGTGAGCTGGCGAAAGATGACGGCAATCATCTGGAAGGTCGAACCGCTACCCAGACCTGCGGTTAAGAACAGCCCCATGAAAACCAGATAGAAGGCGATAAAACTGCCGGAACCTGAGCCGGGCAGCGTCAGGAAGAGCAGGGCCGAGAACAGCGCCATAAAGATGAAGTTAATCAGCGTCACGCGCACGCCGCCAAACTTATCGGAGATGACTCCGCCCGCAGAACGCGCCAGCGCGCCGATAAACGGGCCAAAAAAAGCCAGATTGAGGATATTCACGTCCGGGAACTGCGTCTTCGCCAGCATGGCAAAACCGGCGGAAAAGCCGATGAATGATCCGAACGTTGCCAGATAGAGCAGGCTCAACAGCCAGAGGTGAAAGCGCTTGAGCACCGGCAACTGAGAGGCGATAGAGGCTTTGGAACTGGCGATGTCATTAGTGCCAAGCCAGGCGGCTATCGTCGCAATCGTCAGCAGCGGCACCCAGATCCAGGCGGCATTTGCCAGTGAAAGCAGCGACCCGTCGGGTTGGGGGACGCCCTGGACGCCGAGGAAGGCGAATATCGGCAGGAAAATCACCAGCGGCGCTACCAGTTGCATCACGCTAACACCGAGATTACCCAGCCCTCCGTTCACCCCCAGCGCGCTACCTTGCTTCGCTTTCGGGAAAAAGAAACTGATATTGCCCATGCTGGAAGCAAAGTTTGCGCCGGCAAAACCGCACAGCAGCGCGATAATAATAAATACCTCGAAAGGAGTGGTTGTATTTTGCACCGCAAAGCCGAGCCAGACGCAAGGAATAATCAGTATCGCGGTGCTAAAAACCGTCCATCGGCGCCCGCCAAATATTGGCACCATAAAGGAGTAGGGAACGCGTAATATTGCACCAGAAAGTGAAGGTAATGCGGTTAATAAAAAGAGTTGGTCGGTGGTGAAATTAAAACCAATTTTATTGAGATTGACGGCGACGGCACTGAACAACATCCAGACGCAGAAAGCAAGTAACAGACAAGCAACTGAGATACAAAGGTTTCTTCGCGCTATCTGTTTGCCTTTATTCTCCCAGAATGCTGGATTTTCCGGCTTCCAGTCACTCAAAAGATAACGATTATTTTTCTCATTTTGTTGCGCCATATTACCCCTCACATGCACATGCGTTCATGAAAAAAAAGAAATAGTCTGCGCAAGAGCGCTGTACGCCCTTTTAAGAATTTATTGATGCTTTTATGAATATTGTGGAAAGAATAGATAAAAATGCGCAGCCACGCGGAGTGAAGGGGAAATAACAGGGTGCTTAAGTGTTACTAAATGTAAACAAAAAACATAAGTAATTAACATTCATTCAGGAAAAGAGCTCCAGCGCAATCATGCGATCCAGATGGCGATCAAACGCCGGATCGGCCATCTCCTGGATACCGAGAACGTACATGCCATCAAGACCGCACACCAGTGCAATCAGGCGCCAGGCGATATCTGCGGGGGTGGAGGCGGTAGTGAATTCTCCGGCGGCGAGCCCGCTTTCGATAATCGCGACCGTTTCTTCATGCCACATGCGCATGGTGAGCAGATAGGCGCTTTTGATTTCCGGGTCTTTGTCCGCAAGGATCTGCGCTTCGCGCCAGAGTTTTATATAGGGTTCGAATCCGCGGTCGTCACTGCCCAGGGTGGCGTGCAGACGCGCGCGCCAGGTGGCATTTTCCGCGACTCGTTCCGCATCCAGCAGAGTACGAATAAGACGAACAAAAGCCTGCGATTTGAGTTCTCCGGCGGAGGTAAAATGGTGGTGGACTTGACCCGTCGCGACCTTCGCTTCTGTGGCAATCCGCCGGACCGTCATGGCGGAAAAGCCGTCTTCGAGCGCCACGCGCATGGCTGCCTGCAATATCACTTCGCGACGTTCGTCTTTATTCAGATAGCTCATACCACCTCCATTCTTGCGGAAGCGGCAGTGTAGCAATAAGTTGGACGGATGTTCAATTGTGACACGCTAGAGCTGAAGCGAGAGTTCCATCGCGGAACGGCGCAAAGGAGCCAGTGCTTTCTCTTTTAACGCGGCGGGAGGCATTGATGACGCCGGCACCCCGACGTTGAGGGCTGCAACGACGGTGCCATTGCGGGAGAGCAGCGGAACGGCAAGGGAGCAGAGTCCGACTTCAATCTGCCTGTCGGCCAGCGCATAACCCTGAATACGCACGCGGGCGATCTCTTCCCGTAGCGCCGCCAGATCGCAGATTGTGTGCGGGGTATAGCGGAGCAATTGCACTCGTGACAACGTCACTTCTAGTTGTTCCTCGGGAAGTGCGCTAAGCAGTACACGTCCCATCGAGGTGGCCCACGCGGGCAGTCGGCTGCCGCGCCCGATGTCGACGCTCAGCAGGTTGTTCACCGCCGCGCGGGCGATGTACAGCACATTGTCGCCATCAAGCGTGGCGGCAGAACAGGATTCACCGAGTGATTTTCCCAGGTTATCCAGCGCCGCCTGCGCTACTTTTGCCAGCGGCGTACCCGCGAGATACGCGTGTCCTACGGCCAGCACGCGTGGCAGCAGTTCATAGCTGCGCCCGTCAGGACTGTGCACCATTCCCAGCGCCGCCAGGGTATAGAGACAGCGACGCACCGCCGCGCGGGAAATCTGCGTTTTCTGACTAAGTTGTGAAATTGTCAGGCGCTGACGCTGAGGAGTAAACGCATTCAGGACTTCCAGACCTCGCGCCAGAGATAACATAAAGTTAGGGTCAGACTTCGCCTGGGGAGTACCTATAACTAACTGATTTTTATCGCTCATTGAGTCCTTCTCCTGTGCAATTCAAATCCTTAACCGCATCAACTATACCGCGCAGGTGAACGCGGGTCGGGGAATATCCGTATTTTTCCACCGGGATCACATTATTAACCTCAATGTAACAATCACACCGATAATCGCACAACATTTCGATTATCGCCGTTGACCATCACCGTGGCGCGCACCTATTGTCAAAAGCACCGTCACCGTGGGTTATCACCGGTGGCACGAAAAGTGATGATATTCATGCTCAGGAAGAAACAATGACTGCGACCGTTGAACGTATTGAAAGCTGGCTGGTTGATGTCCCGACGATTCGGCCTCACAAACTCTCCATGACCACGATGGGGTGCCAGACGCTGGTGATTGTCCGGATTACGCGTTCAGACGGGATCAGCGGCATTGGCGAAGCCACTACCATTGGCGGACTCAGCTATGGGGTGGAAAGCCCGGAGGCGATTCAGTCCGCGATTACGCACTATTTCACACCGCTACTGAAAGGCCAGTCAGCCGAGAATCTGAATGCGCTGATCTTGCGTATTAACAGTGCCCTCAAAGGCAATACGTTTGCTAAATCAGCCATTGAAACCGCGCTGCTGGATGCTCAGGGGAAAGCGCTTGGGCTGCCGGTTTCCGCGCTGTTAGGTGGGGCGTTGAATACCGTAATGCCGGTCCTGTGGACGCTCGCCAGCGGGAGTACGGACAACGATATCGCCGAGGGGGAGCGACTGCTGGATGCCGGGAGGCATCAGGCGTTTAAGCTGAAAATCGGTGCCCGGGAACTGGAGACAGACCTGCGCCATACGTGCGCTATTGTTGAGGCGTTGGGGGATCGCGCCAGTATCCGCGTTGACGTCAACCAGGCGTGGGATGCCACGTCGGCAGCCAAAGGATGTCGGGAACTGGCGGCCATGGGCGTCGATCTGATTGAACAACCGGTGAGCGCCGAGGACAGCGATGCGTTGGTTCGCCTGAGTCAGCGTATCGATACGGCTGTCCTTGCGGATGAGTCCGTTGCCAGCCATTTCGACGGTTACCGTCTGGCACAGCAGGGGTTCAGCGGTGCGTATGCTCTGAAAATTGCCAAAGCTGGCGGACCGAATAGCGTGCTGAAACTGGCGCACGTTGCGCAGGCGGCGGGCATCGGTCTGTACGGCGGCACGATGCTTGAAGGCACCGTGGGCACCGTGGCGTCACTGCATGCCTGGTCAACCCTGCCGTTGCAGTGGGGCACAGAGATGTTCGGCCCGCTGCTGCTCAAAGATGACATCGTTAGCAATCCGCTCTCCTTCGCCGACGGTGGCGTGGTGCTACCGCAAACGCCGGGACTGGGAGTCGAACTGGATGAGGAAAAACTGCAGTTTTATGCCCGCAAGCATCGGGAATAACAGGAGAACCTAATTAATGTTATTTAAAGTAGAGATGACCGTGAATATTCCTTACGGAATGCCGGCTAATGAAATCGAAGAGATTAAATCACGGGAAAAAGCTTATTCCCAACAGTTACAACGAGACGGTAAATGGCGACATATCTGGCGCCTTGCCGGTCTGTACGCCAATGTCAGCATATTTGATGTCGACGATGCCGAAGAATTACACCAGATATTAATGGCGCTGCCTTTATATCCATTCATGGATATTCGTATAGAAGCGCTGTGCCGCCATCCATCTTCTATTCACAGTAACGACCGATAATAGCCGTACCGCATGCCGGAATCATCCGGTATAAACCCTACAGACAATAATAAGTGAGAAGCATTATGAGCCACTCTTTTATCCAACAAGATGACGTACAGAAATTATTACGTGAAGGCGCCGGATTAAATGGTGCGGAAGGTAATGAGCGCTTTAAATCAATTATTCATCGTCTGCTCGGTGATATTTGTACGCTCATCGACGACTATAATGTCACACAAGAAGAATTCTGGCATGCGGTGAATTATCTGCATGAGCTGGGCGGACGTCAGGAAGCGGCGCTGCTCGCTGCAGGCCTTGGCCTTGAGCACTTTCTCGATCTGCGCCAGGAGGCCATCGAATCCCGTCAGTCATCAGAAACGGGCACTCCGCGCACCATCGAAGGTCCGCTGTATGTTGCCAACGCACCGCTGGCTGAGGGTTATGCCCGGATGGATGACGGCAAAGATGCTGGTGAAGTGATGTGGCTGCACGGCCAGGTCAGAGACGTCCACGGACAGCCGGTGGCCGGGGCTATAGTCGATATCTGGCATGCCAACACGCTGGGCAACTACTCTTTCTTCGATAAGAGCCAGAGCGACTACAACCTGCGTCGTCGCATTCGTACCGACGCTGAAGGGCGCTACAGCGTGCGCAGTATTCTGCCTTCGGGTTACGGTTGCCCGCCAGACGGCCCGACGCAGAAATTACTCAATCAACTGGGCCGCCACGGCAACCGTCCAGCGCACATTCACTTCTTTGTCTCTGCGCCGGGCTTTAAGCACCTGACCAGCCAGATCAACCTGAACGGCGACCAGTATCTGTGGGATGATTTCGCCTTCGCCACCCGTGATGGCCTGATTGCCGACCCGGTGAAGGTCAGCGATCCTGCGTTGATTCAGCAACGTGACCTTGCCGGTGAACATACCGAAGTCTGTTTCGACTTTACGCTGTGCGCGGCGCAGCGTGCTGAGGAAGAGCAGCGTATTACCCGACTGCGCGCTCAGGAATAATTCACGACGCCTGTCTGACTCGTACCGTTTTATTAATCCTGAATGATGCAGGAGGGATATACTCATGCAAAAAACGCTCTCGGCATTAAAAGATAAAATCACGCAGGCCCTGATTGTGGATCGTGATAACCATATTTATCGTTGCCATCGTTCAATATTTACCGATGAGCAGCTATTTAATCTGGAATTAAAACATATATTCGAAGGGAACTGGGTATTTCTGGCACATGAAAGTCAGATCCCGGAACCCGGCGATTATTTTACCCTGACGGTGGGGCGACAACCGGTCATTATCACACGCGATAAAAAGAACGAACTCCACGCGTTAATTAATAGCTGTGCGCATCGTGGCGCCATGTTATGCCGACGCAAAACGGGGAATAAGAGCTCTTTTACCTGTCCGTTTCACGGCTGGACCTTCAGTAATAACGGCAAATTACTGAAGGCGAAAGATGAAAATACCGGCGGTTACCCGGAAACATTTAAGCATGAAGGTTCACACGATCTTAAATCGCTGCCGCGTTTTGCCTCATATCGCGGATTTCTGTTCGGCAGCCTGAGTGAGGATGTGCTGCCGCTGGAAGCGTACCTCGGCGAGACCTGCAAAATTATCGACCTGATGGTCGACCAGGCACCTGAAGGGCTGGAAGTTCTGAAAGGTTCGTCCAGCTATGTCTACGAAGGCAACTGGAAACTGGGAGCGGAAAACGGGGCCGATGGTTATCACGTCAGCGTGGTGCACTGGAACTACGCCTCCACCATGTCGCGCCGAAATTACGAGGCGGAAGGGACGCGTGCGGTGGATGCCAACGGCTGGTCTAAGAGCCTCGGCGGCGGCTACGGGTTTGAACACGGCCATATGCTGCTGTGGACGCGGGCGATGAATCCTGAAGTCCGCCCGGTGTTCGATCATCGCGAACGCCTGCAGGCGGAGTTTGGTGAAAATCGCGCTGACCAGATGGTGAATGAGACGCGGAATTTGTGCCTCTATCCCAATGTGTACCTGATGGATCAGTTCTCAACGCAAATCCGCGTCATTCGTCCTCTTGCCGTCGATAAGACGGAAGTGACGATCTGGTGTTTTGCGCCTAAAGGCGAATCAGACCAGGCCCGCGCGCTGCGCATCCGCCAGTATGAGGATTTCTTTAACGTCAGCGGAATGGGAACGCCCGACGATCTTGAAGAGTTCAGCGCCTGTCAGCGGGGTTATCTGGGCGAAAATCTGGCGTGGAGCGATCTCAGTCGCGGCGCACTGCACTGGGTGGACGGACCCGATGAGCATGCGCAACATGTCGGCTTTACCCCCTTGCTGAGCGGCGTCAAATCTGAAGATGAGGCGCTCTACATCGCCCATCACCACCACTGGCAGAACGTAATGCTCGCGGCGGTGGAAAAGGAACATCAGCAATATGAACAGTCAATTACGCAACGCGTGGAGGTGGGCGGATGTTAACGCTTGAACAGGTTTGCCAGTTTCTCTACTACGAAGCGCGGTTACTGGACGATCGTCAGTGGGACGCGTGGCTCAATTGCTACAGCCCAAAGGTCGTTTTCTGGATGCCCGCCTGGGGCGATGATGATAAAACCATCGGCGATCCTCAGCGCGAGATTTCGCTTATCTATTATCCCAGCCGGGACGGACTGGAAGATCGGGTGTATCGCATCAAAACCGAACGTTCCGGCGCCAGCACTCCGGAGCCACGTACCACGCATATGATCAGCAATATCGAGCAGTTAGGCGAGAAAGAGGGCGGCATCGAGGTGCGCTACAACTGGGTCACCTACAGCCACCGTTATCAGCACACCGACGCCTATTTCGGCACAACGCACTGCACGCTGGTCGAACAGGACGGTCAGCCGCTCATCACGCGCAAAACGGTACGGCTCAATAACGACTATATCCGTCAGGTGATTGACGTTTACCATATTTAAGAGGTGCTTATGAGTTTTACGATTGCCCTCAACTTTGAGGACGGCATCACCCGTTTTATTCAATGCAACGCCGGTGAAAAGGTGCTGGATGCCGCATACCGGCAGAAAGTGAACCTGCCGATGGACTGCTCCGACGGCGTCTGCGGCACCTGTAAATGCCACTGTGCCAGTGGCGATTACGCGCTGGGAGAGGACTTTCTGGAAGAGGCGTTAAGCGATGACGAAGCGACCGCACGGCAGGTGTTGACCTGCCAGATGATCCCCTCCAGCGACTGTGTGATTGACGTGCCGGTCGCCGCCGCACAGTGCAAAACCAGCATCACGACCACAGACGCAGACGTGCTGGCGATCAATGCGCTCTCTGAGACGGCAATTGAACTGGTCGTGCGTCCGCAGATCGCGCTCCATTTTCTGTCCGGGCAGTATATCAACATTCAGGTCCCGGGCACGGCGCAGCAGCGCGCCTATTCGTTTAGTTCGCTGCCTGGCAGTGAAGAAGGGCGATTCCTGATCCGCAATGTGCCAGGCGGGTTGATGAGCCAGTGGCTGACCCAGCGTGGACAACCTGGCGATACCCTCACGCTCAGCGGTCCGATGGGCAGTTTCTATCTGCGTCACGGCGAACGCCCGGTGCTGATGCTCGCCGGCGGCACCGGACTGGCGCCAATGCTGTCGATGCTGGAAACGCTCAGCGCACAGCGGAGCCCGCGGCAGGTCACGCTGCTGTATGGTGTGACCTGTGACGCTGACCTGGTCAAAACCGACGCGCTGGACGCTTTCCAGAACACACTCGCAGGCTTTCGCTGGCAACCTGTTGTCGCCGACGCGCAAAGCCGTTGCCCGCAGCGCGGTTTTGTCACCGATCATCTCAGTGAGGCGATGCTAAATCAGGGCGATGTGGATATTTATCTCTGCGGTCCGCCGCCGATGGTCAACGCCATTACCACGGCGTTACGCGAGCGAGGCATTACGCCAGCCGGTTTCTGGTATGAAAAATTTATTGCCAGCCAGAGTGCGGCGGCATAAGGAGCCTCTATGCGATTTAACGATAAAGTCGTGGCAATTACCGGCGCAGCGCAGGGGATTGGCCGCCAGACGGCTATTCAGGCGGCACAAGAGGGGGCGCGGTTGTTACTTATCGATCGTTCCCGTCACGTCCATGAACTGGCGGCCACGCTGGCGTCCGGCGGGTGTCAGGTGCTGGCGCTGGAGGCGGATCTGGAACAATGGGAAAGCACCGAACAGGTTTTTGCCGCCGGCGTCGCGCATTTTGGTCAACTGGACGTGCTGGTGAATAACGTCGGAGGGACCATCTGGGCCCGCCCGTTTGCTGAATATCAGCCGGATCAGATTGAGAAAGAGATCCGCCGTTCGCTGTTCCCGACGCTGTGGGGGTGTCGTGCCGCGCTGCCGTGGATGCTGAAACAAGGGCACGGCAGTATTGTGAATATCTCCTCCGTCGCCACGGGCGGGGTGAATCGCGTGCCGTACTCGGCGGCGAAGGGCGGCGTCAACGCGCTAACACGATCGATTGCGATGGAGTACAGCGGGAGCGGCATTCGTATTAACGCCGTGGCACCCGGAGGGACCGATGCCCCGGCGCGTCTCGTACCGCGTAATGAGGAAACGCCATCTGCCCAGGAGCAGGCGTGGTATCAGCAGGTGATTGATCAGACCCTCGACAGCAGTCTGATGCACCGCTACGGAACGCTGACGGAGCAGGCGAATGCGATTCTGTTTCTCGCCAGCGATGACGCCAGCTATATCACCGGCGTCACCTTACCGGTTGCCGGAGGCGATCTCGGTTGATGTTGTACTATCAGTAGGCCGACCATCGCGTTCGGCTTACTGTTTTTCCTCTCTTCACCCACGTCAAAGTCATTCACTTACGCAAAATTCTTCTTTTTTGATAATCACGGCGCTGAACAAAAAGTTGGACATACGTTCAATTTTCCGTAGGATCGACAAAGCTGGACGTGTGTCCAGTTTGTTTTCGTAGGGAGTTTTATGTTTCGTCAGTGGTTAACGTTAGTGATTATTGTGCTGGTCTACATTCCTGTTGCGATTGATGCAACGGTGTTGCACGTTGCCGCGCCCACGCTAAGCATGACGCTGGGTGCCAGTGGCAACGAACTGTTGTGGATCATTGATATTTACTCGCTGGTGATGGCAGGGATGGTACTGCCGATGGGCGCGCTCGGCGATCGCATTGGTTTTAAACGCCTGCTGATCCTCGGAGGGGCACTGTTCGGTCTTGCATCACTGGCCGCCGCCTTTGCGCACACGGCCAGCTGGCTTATTGCCACCCGGGCCATTCTGGCGATTGGCGCGGCGATGATCGTGCCAGCGACGCTGGCCGGGATCCGTGCCACCTTTTCACAAGCTCGCCACCGCAACATGGCGCTTGGCGTCTGGGCAGCAGTGGGATCGGGCGGTGCGGCATTCGGCCCGCTGGTTGGCGGCATGCTGCTTGAGCACTTCTACTGGGGCTCCGTGTTCTTAATCAATGTGCCGATTGTACTTGTCGTCGTGGCACTCACCGCGCGCTATGTTCCGCGTCAGGCAGGGCGTCGCGATCAGTCGCTGAATCTGGGACACGCCATCATGCTGATTGTCGCCATTCTGCTGCTGGTCTATAGCGCGAAGACGGCGCTGAAAGGGCATATTGCTACCGGCGTTATCGCGCTGGCACTGGTGAGCGGCGCACTGCTGCTGGCGCAGTTTGTGCGCATTCAACTGGCGGCGAGCCGTCCCATGATTGATATGCGTCTGTTCACCCATCGCATCATTTTGAGCGGCGTGGTGATGGCAATGACGGCGATGATTACGCTGGTCGGTTTTGAGCTGTTAATGGCGCAGGAACTGCAGTTTGTTCATGGCTTAACGCCGTATCAGGCGGGATTATTTATGCTGCCGGTGATGCTGGCCAGTGGATTCAGCGGCCCGATTGCCGGAATGCTGGTGTCGCGGCTGGGGCTGCGGAAAGTGGCAACCGGCGGGATGGCGCTGAGCGCCCTGAGTTTCTACGGACTGGCGGCAACGGACTTCAGCACTCAGCAAATCCAGGCCTGGGTGTTAATGGCGCTGCTGGGGTTCAGCGCTGCCAGCGCGCTGTTGGCCTCAACCGCGGCAATCATGGCGGCGGCACCCGCCGAGAAAGCCGCAGCGGCCGGGGCGATCGAAACGATGGCCTATGAACTGGGAGCGGGGCTGGGGATTGCCATCTTTGGTCTGTTGCTCAGCCGCAGTTTCTCTGCGTCGATTACGCTGCCTGATGGTCTGAACGCCGGAGAGGTAGAGCGCGCCTCGTCTTCAATGGGTGAAGCGGTACAACTGGCGCAGACGCTTCCTTCGGCACTGGCAGATACGGTTCTGCTGGCGGCAAAACAGGCGTTTACCTGGTCGCATAGTGTGGCATTGAGCAGTGCCGGAAGCATGCTGATTCTGCTGGCGGTGGGAATGTGGTTCAGCTTGGCGAAGGTCGCTCGCGAGTAACTCAGTGGGTGAACTGGCAGCGGTTATCCAGTTCTTCCACTTCCTTGCCGCTCAGACGGGCGTACTGCCCCGTGAGCCGCCAGAATGCGGGTTGCGTCTCGGTATAAATCTCAGCAGCGAGGATCAAACGACGGCGATCGACTTCGTTAAATTCGAGCAACGTCCAGGGAATGAAGTAGCGCTCGGTGTCGGTCAGCTTGATCCACAGCGGACACCCACAGCCGGAGCAAAAATAGCGTTCGCCGCGCGGAGATGATGCAAAGTGAGCCGGTTCGGGCGCATCGGGATCTATCATCGGTTGCCCACTGGCTTCCAGATACATAGCGATACCACCGGACCATTTCTGGCATATCGTACAGTGGCAGGCATACACATCAAGGGATTCGACGTCGACAGTGAAATGGCTCTGCCCGCAGAGACAACGTCCTGTGTAGGTTTGCACGGCATTCTCCTTATGACCGGTTTAACATCGGGGAAAAAAAACCAGCCCATCGTGGGCTGGCTTTTTGTACAGCGCAATTCTAAAAATTAGAACTGATAGGTCAGACCAACGGCAACGATATCGTCAGTGCCTACACCAGCAGCACGAGTAAAGTTGCTTTCGTCAATCAGGTTGATTTTGTAATCAACATAGGTAGACATGTTTTTGTTGAAGTAGTAGGTAGCGCCAACATCAATGTATTCAACCAGATCCTGATCGCCCCATGCACCCAGGTCTTTACCTTTGGATTTCAGGTAAGCCAGGGACGGACGCAGACCGAAGTCGAACTGGTACTGAGCAACAACTTCAAAGTTCTGAGTTTTGTTCGCGATATGATCATCACCAAACGGCGTCATGTTGCGAGTTTCAGAGTAGGTGGTTGCCAGATAGATGTTGTTTGCATCATATTTCAGGCCAGCTGCCCACACTTCAGCGTTGTCACCAGAAGCGTTCAGGCTGTTGTTACCGTAGGCAACCTGGTCGTCGGTACGGTCAGATTTCGCATAAGCGGCGCTTGCTGCAAAGCCTTCGTACTCATAGCTGGTAGACAGACCGAAGCCGTCGCCGTTCGCTTTAACTTCGTCGCCACGGTCGTTTTTACCCTGATACTGCAGGGCAAAGTTCCAGCCTTCAACCAGACCGAAGAAGTCGGTGTTACGGTAGGTCGCAACGCCAGTGGTACGCGCGGTCATGAAGTTGTCAGTCTGGGTCCAGGTGTCGCCACCGAACTCAGGCAGAACGTCGGTCCATGCGCCAACATCGTAAGCCACACCGTAGTTACGGCCATAATCGAAAGAACCAAATTCAGCAAATTTCAGGCCCGCAAACGCCAGACGGGTTTTGTTGCCTTTAGCGCCATCTGATTCAGCATTGTTGCCTTTGAATTCATATTCCCACTGGCCGAAACCGGTCAGTTGGTCATTGATCTGCGTTTCGCCTTTGAAACCCAGACGTGCATAAGTTTTGTCGCCATCATCGCCGTCATTGTCGGAGAAGTAGTGCAGAGCGGTAACTTTACCGTACAGATCCAGTTTGTTGCCGTCTTTGTTATATACTTCTGCCGCATTCACGACGCCTGCTGCCAACAGGCTAGTCACTGCCACTGCAACTAATTTAAGTTTCATTGTTAACAATCCTTATAATTTTCTTAGAGTGTTTCCTGAACCATTGCTGAACGAATCGCTTCATCAATGGCAAACTATTTTTAAAGTACGCAGCAGTACTAATTCAATAATAAGTTTCATGGAATTGCAGATTATTTCTATTTGTGTGATCCAGATCGCCTTAAGTCAAATCTGAGTCGCGGAAATTCCTGGAAATAACTATTCATGCAATATTTCCGCAGGGGACTATATACGGCTTATTGGTTATTAAATGAGTTAGTTTCTAATGTGTATTATATACGCGTTAATAATTATAAATCAGCGCAACCATTTGATTATTTAGCGTATTGTTAGCATAAATTTAACATAAATATAAAAGCTTAATATTTCTGATGAAAGGATATAAATAAACCTTAACTGACTCCGAAATAAAGATATGGCAGAGCGAGCGGATAAAAGTGAGTAAGAATTTTCCAATAATATTGAAATATCCTAAAAAACGATAGCTGATGAATTGTCTCGCGAAGGATGAAGTCCGGGTCAGAAAAGGGGGCGACCCGGTGAGAGCGTTATGCGCGGCGTGTGGCCCACCAGCAGAGCAGCGAGCCGACGCAAACCATGATGGCGCCCTGCCAGAAAGAGAACGACAGCGGGGCGCTCAGCAGTATGGCTGCCAGCGCAGATGACAACACCGGCGTGAAATACGACCCGACCGCCATAATGGTGACGTTTCCGTGCAAAATGCCCACGTTCCAGGCGGCATAGGCAAAGCCCAGCGTCAGGGCAGCAGAGACGAGTTTAATGACCACCGGCGTACTGAACATCATTTCGGGTTGTGGCGTCAGAAAATAGTGAACCCACAAACTGAGTGCTGTCAGCAAAACAAAAACCGTAATGCCATTAAACCCTCGCGCGTATTTATTGGTCACAGTACAGTAAGTGGCCCAGATAAAAGCCCCAAGAAAGGCGAGAAAATAGCTCAACGGATTGCTGGTAATATTATTGATAATTTCCCCTGGATTCAGACCGTTTTCGCCACCCAGCACCCAACAGATTCCAGTTATAGCAAGCAATAAGCCGGGAACGATAATCCAGGTGGTTTTTTGACCATTAAACAGAATTGCGAATAAAATTGTCAGGCTTGGCCATAAATAGTTGACCATACCGACCTCAATCGCCTGATGGCGGGTAGCTGCATAGCCCAACGATAGCGCCAGACATATTTCATAACTGACAAACAGCACGCTACCGGCGACTAAATAACCAACAGGGAAACGACGGATATTGGGAAATCCCACCGTAAATATCAGCAGCAGTCCACTTAATGAATAGATCGCCGCTGCACCACCGACTGGCCCAAGTCCTTCACTGACGCCACGAATGAGACCAACCATTGTGCTCCACAGCACAATTGCAATAAGGCCAATCAGCGTTGCTTTTTGTTTCGTCATTCTGCTTGTCGTTTCCCATACCTTGTCTAAAACGAAGCTGAAATATATAGCACTTTTTTAGCGGAATTATCCAGGCGAATACCAGAATGAGTTACCACCTTAGTGGTATATAAAACCGACAATTGGGACTATTTAGTAGCGGAACCGTTTCGTTATTGATTTGACTCAAAAAAAATATGGGTATTGCTGTTAGCTTCCTCGGCGACATGACAACTCTGGAAAAAGAGGGAACGCAATGAACGTCAGCCGCAGAAAGTTTTTTAAAATCTGCGCGGGCGGTATGGCTGGAACAACGGTTGCTGCCCTGGGATTTACCCCCAAAACGGCGCTGGCTCAATCGCGGAATTATAAGCTGTTGCGCGCGAAAGAGATCCGAAACACCTGCACATACTGTTCCGTAGGTTGCGGGCTATTAATGTATAGCCTGGGAGATGGAGCAAAAAACGCCAAAGAAGCGCTTTATCATATCGAAGGGGATCCGGATCATCCGGTGAGTCGTGGTGCATTGTGCCCGAAGGGTGCCGGTCTGCTGGATTACATTCATAGCGAAAACCGCCTGCGCTACCCGGAATATCGCGCACCAGGCTCAGACAAATGGCAGCGCATTAGCTGGGATGAGGCACTCACCCGCATTGCAAAACTGATGAAGGCTGACCGCGATGCCAACTTTATCGAGAAAAATGAACAGGGCGTAACGGTAAACCGCTGGCTTTCCACGGGGATGCTCTGCGCCTCTGCCGCCAGTAATGAAACCGGCATGCTGACGCAAAAATTTGTGCGCTCACTCGGCATGCTGGCAGTAGACAACCAGGCGCGCGTCTGACACGGACCAACGGTAGCAAGTCTTGCTCCAACATTTGGTCGCGGTGCGATGACCAACCACTGGGTTGATATCAAAAACGCGAACGTCGTGATGGTAATGGGCGGTAACGCCGCTGAAGCCCATCCAGTGGGATTCCGCTGGGCGATGGAAGCGAAGAACAACAACGATGCCACGCTGATTGTTGTTGATCCCCGTTTCACCCGTACCGCTTCGGTTGCCGATATTTATGCGCCGATTCGCTCCGGCACGGACATTACGTTCCTGTCCGGCGTGCTGCGGTATCTGATCGAAAATAACAAAATTAACGCCGAATACGTCAGGCATTACACCAACGCCAGCCTGCTGGTGCGGGATGATTTTACCTTTGATGACGGTTTGTTCAGCGGTTATGACGCGAAAAAACGGCAGTACGATAAGTCGTCCTGGAACTACCAGTTCGATGAAAACGGCTATGCCAGACGCGATGAAACCCTGTCGCATCCGCGTTGCGTATGGAATCTGCTGAAGCAGCACGTTTCCCGCTATACGCCGGAGGTGGTAGAGAATATCTGTGGGACCCCGAAAGCCGACTTCCTGAAAGTGTGTGACGTGCTGGCCTCCACCAGTGCGGCGGATCGGACTACGACGTTCCTGTATGCGCTTGGCTGGACGCAGCATACGGTCGGAGCACAGAACATCCGCACGATGGCGATGATCCAACTGCTGCTCGGCAACATGGGAATGGCAGGCGGCGGTGTTAACGCCCTGCGCGGTCACTCCAACATTCAGGGTTTAACCGACTTAGGTCTGCTCTCAACCAGTCTGCCTGGCTATCTGACGCTGCCGTCAGAAAAACAGATCGACTGGCAGACCTGGCTGAACGCCAACACGCCGAAAGCCACGCTGGCGGATCAGGTGAACTACTGGAGCAACTATCCGACGTTTGCCGTCAGCCTGATGAAAGCGTTCTACGGCGATGATGCGCGCAAAGAGAATGACTGGGGCTTTGACTGGTTGCCGAAATGGGATCAGGCGTACGACGTTATCAAGTACTTCAACATGATGGATAGCGGGAAAGTCACCGGCTATATCTGTCAGGGCTTTAACCCGGTGGCGTCCTTCCCGGACAAAAACAAAGTGGTTCGCAGCCTGAGCAAGCTGAAGTACATGGTGGTGATCGATCCGCTGGTGACCGAAACCTCAACCTTCTGGCAGAACCACGGCGAGTCGAACGATGTCGACCCGGCATCAATTCAAACCGAAGTATTTCGTCTGCCATCCACCTGTTTTGCCGAAGAAGATGGCTCCATTGCCAACTCCGGGCGCTGGTTGCAGTGGCACTGGAAAGGTCAGGACGCACCGGGCGAAGCGCGTAACGACGGCGAAATTCTGGCCGGGTTGTTCCATCGTCTGCGCGAGATGTATCGCGCAGAGGGGGGTAAGGGCGTGGAACCACTGCTGAAAATGCGCTGGGACTACAAACAGCCTGATCACCCAGAGTCAGAAGAAGTGGCGAAAGAGAACAACGGCTATGCGCTGGCCGATCTCTATGACGCCAACGGTGTTCTGATCGCGAAGAAAGGGCAACTACTCACCAGCTTCGCACAACTGCGGGATGATGGTACGACTTCATCTTCCTGCTGGATCTACACCGGTAGCTGGACGGAGAAGGGCAACCAGATGGCTAACCGCGATAACGCCGATCCGTCAGGGCTGGGCAATACGCTGGGCTGGGCATGGGCGTGGCCGCTGAACCGTCGCGTGCTGTACAACCGCGCCTCTGCGGACATCAACGGTAAGCCGTGGGATGCAAAACGCATGCTAATCCAGTGGGACGGGGTGAAATGGACGGGTAACGATATCCCGGACTTCAACACCGCGCCTCCGGGCAGCGCAACCGGGCCGTTTATCATGCAGCCGGAAGGGCTGGGGCGTCTGTTTGCCCTTGATAAGCTGGCGGAAGGTCCGTTCCCGGAACACTACGAGCCGATGGAAACGCCACTGGGCACTAACCCGCTGCATCCGAACGTGATTTCCAGTCCGGTTGTGCGCATCTATGAAGATGACGTGCTGCGCTTAGGGAAGAAGGATGCGTTCCCGTATGTCGGAACGACCTATCGTCTGACTGAGCACTTCCATACCTGGACCAAGCACGCGCTGTTGAATGCCATCGCGCAGCCGGAACAGTTTGTGGAGATCAGCGAAACGCTGGCCGCTGCGAAGGGGATTGGCAATGGCGACTACGTGAAGGTAAGCAGCAAGCGCGGATTCATTCGTGCGGTTGCGGTGGTCACGCGTCGTCTGCGCACGCTGCACGTCAACGGTCAGCAGGTTGAAACCGTCGGGATCCCGCTGCACTGGGGCTTTGAAGGGGTGGCGCGTAAAGGCTATATCGCCAACACCCTGACGCCAAACGTCGGTGACTCAAACTCGCAAACGCCGGAGTACAAAGCGTTTTTAGTTAACATCGAGAAGGCGTAAGGGGGCGAGCATATGTCTTTGGAAACGCAGGACATCATCAAAAAGTCCGCAACAAACGCGATCACGCCGCCGCCGCAGGCGCGTGATTACAAAGCCGAGGTCGCCAAGCTCATTGACGTTTCCTCCTGTGTGGGCTGTAAAGCCTGCCAGGTGGCCTGTTCTGAGTGGAACGACATCCGCGATGAAGTGGGGCATTGTGTCGGGGTGTATGACAATCCCGCCGATCTCAGCGCCAGGTCCTGGACGGTAATGCGTTTTAGCGAAACCGAGCAGAACGGCAAACTGGAATGGCTGATTCGTAAAGATGGCTGTATGCACTGTGAAGATCCGGGCTGCCTGAAGGCTTGCCCGTCTGCCGGGGCAATCATCCAGTACGCCAACGGGATTGTTGATTTCCAGTCCGAACACTGCATTGGCTGCGGCTACTGCATCGCCGGGTGTCCGTTTAATATTCCGCGCCTCAATAAAGAGGATAACCGCGTCTATAAATGCACACTCTGCGTCGATCGCGTTAGCGTGGGTCAGGAACCGGCCTGTGTCAAAACCTGTCCAACCGGGGCGATTCATTTCGGCACCAAACAAGAGATGCTGGAAATGGGCGAGCAGCGCGTCGCGAAGCTGAAAGCGCGCGGCTACGAACATGCTGGCGTCTATAACCCGCAGGGCGTCGGCGGTACGCACGTGATGTATGTTCTGCATCACGCGAATCAGCCGGAGCTCTACCACGGTTTACCGAACGAGCCGAAGGTCGACACCTCTATCAATCTGTGGAAAGGGGCGCTGAAACCGCTGGCGGCCGCCGGATTTATCGCCACCTTTGCCGGGCTGATCTATCACTACATCGGTATAGGCCCGAACAAAGAAGTGGACGATGACGAGGAGGACCATCATGAGTAAGTCGAAAATGATTGTGCGCACGAAGTTTATCGATCGCGCCTGTCACTGGACGGTGGTGATTTGCTTCTTCCTGGTGGCGCTGTCGGGGATTTCGTTTTTCTTCCCGACGCTGCAATGGCTGACGCAAACCTTCGGCACGCCACAGATGGGACGCATTTTGCACCCGTTCTTTGGCGTTGCGATCTTTGTCGCGCTGATGTTCATGTTCGTTCGTTTCGTCCACCACAACATCCCGGATAAGAAGGACCTTCCGTGGCTGAAAAACATTGTCGAAGTGCTGAAAGGCAACGAACACAAAGTGGCGGATGTCGGCAAATATAACGCCGGACAAAAGATGATGTTCTGGTCGATCATGAGCATGATTTTTGTGCTGCTGGTGACCGGCGTGATTATCTGGCGTCCGTACTTTGCGCAATACTTCCCGATGCAGGTGGTGCGCTACAGCCTGCTGATCCACGCGGCGGCTGGGATCATTCTGATTCACGCCATCCTTATCCATATGTATATGGCATTCTGGGTGAAAGGATCGATTAAAGGGATGATTGAAGGGAAGGTGAGTCGCCGCTGGGCGAAGAAACACCATCCGCGTTGGTATCGTGACGTCGAGAAGGCAGAAGCGAAAAAAGAGAGTGAAGAAGGGTTAAACTAATTCTCTTTTTTGTGGATAAAGGGCGCTACACAGGTAGTGCCTTTTTTTTGCCTTAAAAACGTCATAAGACTGTTACCGGCTAGACATAACGTGTTGTCTTCACAAATAACCGAAGATGTAGCGGTTCCCGTCAGCAAAATTGATCCTACGTATGACGACATCAGGGAGCTGTCCGACCTGCCCAAAATTGAGGTTCAGCGCCTACGAAAAACCCTCAGCAATAAGCGAATCCGCCGGACGACGCGTTCGTCAGTCCGGCATGCAATTCGTTTACTGAACGGCCAGTCGGCGCAGGCGGGAAACGTCAACGCTTTTTTGCGCTTCTGCCAGACTCCAGGTATTTTGCAGATTCAGCCACATTTCCGGAGAACTGCCGATCACCACCGAGAGTTTGATCGCCATCTCTGGGGTGAGGGCCGCTTTGCCCGTGAGTAACCGACTTGCCGTTGAGGGCGCAATCTCCATTGCCCTGGCAAATTCACGCAAACTAACGTTTAGTTCGTCCAGCGCTTCCTGAATGATGTCCCCGGGGCGGGGATGATTCGCCATTTTCATCAGTGATAATCCTCGTAATCCAGAATGTACGCATCGCCATTGACGAATTCAAACGTCAAACGCCAGTTGCCTGAAACCGAAATTGCCCAGACGCCATCGCGATCGCCGCTCAGGGGATGCAGTCGGTAACCGGGCATATTGATATCGTTCACGCAGCCAGCGGCATCAATCACAGCAAGGCGGTGTCGTAAACGTCTGACGTGCTTTGCCATCACACCTGACGTTTTGCCGTGAAGAAACAGGTCACGTAATCCTTTATGTCTGAAATTCATGATCATCCAGTTCACCTTGTTCCTTCAGGAGGAACGGTATCATTATGTTCCGTATGGCGCAACAACTTTCGCCGTAATGAACGCGATTGTCTGTCGAAATAAAGAAAGAGGAAAGGAGAGGGGATGAATACTGGAAAGCGTTACGCAAATTGCCCGGTAAACATCACGTTACCGGGCATTGAGGATTAAAGACGCGCGGTGATGTCGTCTATCTCTTTACGCCATTGAGCCTGCAACTGCGGCTTCTGATGTCTGGGTTTACGGGCCAGATCCTCAGCGAGACGCTGCTCAAGCGCAACCAGCTTTTCCAGCAGGTCTTCTTCGTCACTGTGCTCCGTGATAAGCGGAGCGCCATCTTTCATATCCGCCGGAGAGGGTTCCGCCGTGCTTTGGCGGATACGATCATAGACGGCTTCCAGATCGTGCCATTCGCTCAGTTCACCCTCGTCAACAAACCAGAACCGGTTGCAGCTCTGGCTGATGAGTTGACGATCGTGACTGACCAACAGCACGCCACCCTCAAAGGTTTGCAGCGTCTGCGCCAGTGCCTCTTTCCCCTCCATATCCAGATGGTTAGTCGGCTCATCCAGCATGAGCAGGCTATAGCGCGCCAGCGACAGTCCGACGAACAGCAGGCGCGAGCGCTCGCCGCCGCTTAATGTACTGACCGATTGCGCATGGCGTATCCACGGAAATCCCGCGCTAATCAGCGCCATTTTTCGGATATCCGGCTGCGGGGCGAACGCCTCAAGGGCGTCAAACAACGACGCGTCATCCGGCAGTTGATGCAGCGTCTGGTCGTAATAGCCCAGCGAAACACGAGGGTGGATAAGCAGTGAATCTGACGCCTGTTCCGTCTGATGATGTTGCCAGATCATTTTTAACAGCGACGATTTACCGCAACCGTTACGCCCGACGATCGCCACCCGGTCGCCGCTCTTCAGGCGAATACCTGCAAGGGTAAACAACGTCGGTGCGCCCGGAGCAGGCGTAACCGACAGTTGAGACAATTCCAGCAGGCGGTCCGCCCGCAGCGCGTCTCCGTTCAATGTTAGTGACCACTGACTTCCTGCCGTCAGATCCGTTTGTACCTCCTTCAGACGTAATACCTGCTTTTCCATTTGCTTCGCTTTACGCGACAGATCTTCGTTGTCGTACACCCGGCCCCAGGTGGCCAGCCGTTTAGCGCTGGCGGTGACGCGATCGATCTCTTTTTGTTCCGCTTTGTGGCGTAGCGCGTCGCTGGAATCGCGCTCAACCAACGCCTGACGGGCAGCGCTGCAGGGCAACGCGAAGGCGTGTAGGGTACGATCGCGCAGGATCCACGTGCCGTTCGTGATCGCATCCAGCAGTTGCGGATCGTGGGACACCACCACAAAACTGCCAGACCAGTTCTGTAAAAACTGTTCCAGCCACAGTAATGTCGGCAAATCCAGATGGTTACCCGGCTCGTCGAGCAGCAGAAGGTCAGGATGGCGCATCAGCGCACGAGCCAGCAGTAAACGCGTATGCTGACCGCCGCTCAGGGTTTGCGCGGTTAATTGCCGATCCTGGACACTGAAGCCCATTTGCGCGAGTAACGCCTCGACCTGCCAGAGCTGGCTGGCACGTTCATGTTCAGGAAGTTGGGCCAGAACGGCTTCCTGTAACGTCAGCGGCAGGATCTCATCAGGCAAATGTTGTTCGACACGGGCAAGATGACAGTGATTTGCCAGCGCCAGAGTCCCGCCAGTGGGGGCAATCGAGCCGTCGAGAACTTTCAGCAGCGTGCTTTTGCCGCAGCCGTTGTAGCCGATCAGCCCCAGGCGATCGCCTTTTTTCAGGGTAAACGTCAGATCGTCGAAAAGCGTGCCAAACGCCGTATCAACGTGCAGGGATTGTGCGGTTAGTAATGTGCTCATTGTTGCTTACTCAAGAGTTACAGGCGCAAAAACGCCTCGTCAAACATCGCTGACGATAACCCGGTAAGCCCGAGAGAAGGGGAATTCAGAAGTTAGCTTCGCTCAAGCAGAAGTTATCGCAGCACGATACCGATAACGCTTGAGCACTGACGATCGCCAAAAGCATGTGAAGCGATGAATCGTTCACAGTACAGCATAAGTTTCCTCCTTTTATTTGTCCGAATGTTAATCGATGGCGAAAGTGTAAGCGCAAGTGATGAGACTGCGCAAGTCTGAAGGCCCGGCGGCGTGCGCCACCGGGCAGTCCATCAGATAGAAGTACGACGATAGTCGCGATATTCTGCCTGCCAGAAGTTTTCTTCAATAGCCTGCAACAGCGCTTCAGCAGAGGTTTTCACTGCCACACCCTGTTGCTGCGCCATTTTACCAACGGCAAACGCAATGGCGCGCGAGACGGTCTGAATGTCTTTCAGTTCCGGCAACACCAGCCCTTCACCGTTGAGCACCAGCGGTGAGTACTCGGCCAGCGTTTCACTGGCGGACATCAGCATCTCATCGGTAATGCGGGAGGCGCCAGAGGCAATCACGCCCAGCCCAATGCCAGGGAAAATATAGGCGTTGTTACACTGGGCAATGGGATAGATTTTGTCTTTCCAGACCACCGGCATAAACGGGCTGCCGGTGGCGACCAGCGCGTTACCTTCCGTCCAGGCGATGATGTCCTGCGGCGTCGCTTCCACACGCGAGGTGGGATTAGACAGCGGCATCACGATCGGGCGCGGACAATGCTTGTGCATTTCGCGGATGATCTCTTCGGTGAACAGACCGGTTTGTCCGGAAACGCCGATCAGAATATCGGGTTTAACGTTACGGACGACATCAAGCAGCGACAGCACTTCGCTGTCGCTGTCCCACGATTGCAGATTTTCACGTTTCTGCACCAGTTTGGTCTGGAAGGAGAGCAGATTCGGCATCTGGTCGGTCAGCAGACCAAAGCGATCGACCATAAAGACTCTCTGGCGCGCGGCTTCTTCACTTAATCCCTCACGCTGGATCTGGGCAATGATTTGCTCGGCGATACCGCAACCGGCGGAACCCGCGCCGAGGAAGACAATTTTCTGCTCACTGAGCTGGCTGCCTGCCGCGCGACTGGCGGCGATCAGCGTGCCGACGGTCACCGCAGCGGTGCCCTGAATGTCGTCGTTGAAAGAGCAAATTTCGTCGCGGTAGCGATTAAGTAACGGCATCGCGTTCTTCTGCGCAAAGTCTTCGAACTGCAGCAGAACGTCCGGCCAGCGCTGCTTAACCGCCTGAATAAATTCATCGACAAACTCATAGTATTCGTCGTCGGTGATGCGCGGATTGCGCCAGCCCATATACAACGGATCGTTGAGCAGCTGCGGGTTATTGGTTCCCACGTCCAGCACCACGGGCAGAGTATAGGCAGGGCTGATACCGCCACATGCCGTATACAGCGACAGTTTGCCGATGGGGATCCCCATCCCGCCAATCCCCTGGTCACCAAGGCCGAGGATACGCTCGCCGTCGGTCACCACGATCACTTTGATATTGTGGTTGGGGACGTTTTGCAGGATGTCGTCCATATTGTGACGGTTCTGGTAGGAGATGAACACGCCGCGGGCGCGACGATAAATCTCGGAGAAGCGTTCACAGGCCGCGCCCACCGTTGGGGTATAGATCACCGGCATCATCTCATCGAGATGGTTGTGAACCAGTCGGTAGAACAGGGTTTCGTTGGTATCCTGGATGTTGCGCAGGTAGATATGTTTGTCGATTTCCGTTTTGAATCCCTGATACTGGATCCAGGCGCGTTCCGCCTGTTCTTCAATCGACTCGACCACTTCCGGCAGTAACCCCAGCAGGTTGAAGTTACGGCGCTCTTCCATACTGAACGCGCTGCCTTTATTCAGTAAGGGAAATTCCAGCAGTACCGGGCCAGCGTAAGGAATATAAAGGGAACGCATTTTTTTGCTTTTGGTTTCCATGTCACTCACTCTTTTTTTGAATATCCGACCCTGGCACTTTTTATAATATGTTGCCATTCCGCCAGGGGATCGGGCAGAGAGTATAAAGCATTGAGAATGGGTTAAGGCTTTTGTAAGCAAAAACACCATCGCGTTGGCGATGGTGTTTATTGTCATATTCGGGCTGTGCGATTACTTTTTGCTGTCTGCGTGGCGTTTTCTGCCGGTAGGGTTGTTCACCACGCTGGATTTATCACCTTCAGTCACCACTTTGCGCTGATTGGAGATCTTATGGTCCAGTCCAAGAATATGACGGGCCTGACGGTTCGATTTCATTCTAACTCCTTTATCCTGTTACTGGTTTCAAGGATGAGTCCTTATGACTGCGGACGAAATATAACCCTTAAGGTCGACGGTACCGATGGATACCGACCTGATTGATAGTCGGACATTTAATCGGAAAGGTCAATGTATAAGCAGGGAATTAAGAAGTCTCCGCTAACTGCCACAAAATCTGCTGAGCATCCTATACTTGTTATCCCGACGATAAAAAGGAGAGAACGATGACAATCCATAAGAAAGGTCAGGCACACTGGGAAGGCGACATCAAGCGCGGAAAAGGCACGGTTTCGACGGAAAGCGGCGTACTGAACCAGCAGCCCTATGGCTTTAATACCCGCTTTGAAGGGGTGAAAGGCACTAACCCGGAAGAACTGATCGGCGCGGCGCATGCCGCCTGTTTCTCAATGGCGCTGTCGTTGATGCTCGGTGAAGCGGGCTTCACGCCGGATGCCATCGACACCACGGCAGACGTGTCGCTGGATAAAGTCGATGCCGGGTTTGCCATTACCAAAATTGCGCTGCACAGTGAAGTCACTGTCCCGGGAATCGACGCCGCGACTTTCGACGGCATCATCCAGAAAGCGAAGGCCGGTTGCCCGGTATCGCAGGTGCTGAAAGCTGAAATCACCCTTGATTATCAACTGAAATCGTAACGACGCTATTGCCCGGTAGCGTAATGCTGACCGGGCATAAAAGCCTTACAACATCATCCAATCCCACTTTACGCACCTGTCAGCGCCCTCAGGCGCGCCAGCAGCGTACGTCGGTTCCGGCCTCAAGTCTGCGTAGCGCCTGCCGGTTCTCACATCCGCTGCTGGCGAGTGGACACCGTTCGCGAAAGAAACACCCCACCGGCAGAACCCGATTGCCGGGCAACTCCGTTTTGCGAATCACCAGTTCCTCGGCCAGCGGGGCGCCGGTCTTCGGTACGGAATCCAGCAGCAGACGAGTGTAAGGATGAGCCGGGGTGGTGAGCACCTGCGCCGTGTCGCCGAGTTCGACGATCTGTCCGAGGTACATCACCGCGACCCGGTCGCTCATATGGCGTACCACTGAGACGTTATGCGAGATCAAAATGTAGGTCAGATTGCGGCTGGTTTGCAGTGCAACCAGCAGATTCAGAATCTGCGCCTGCACGGAAATATCCAGCGCTGACGTCGGTTCGTCCAGCACGATCACATCCGGTTCTGACGACAGCGCACGGGCAATAGCGATACGTTGACGCTGTCCGCCGGAGAAGGCGTGTGGCAAACGGTCGAGATATTCCGGGCGGATCCCGACCTGACTGGCTAACGCGGCGGCCAGCATCCGACGTTCCCGCTCACTGCTACGCTTCTGGATCCAGACCGGTTCGGTGATAATCCGCCAGACAGGCAGACGCGGATCCAGCGAAGAGAGCGGATCCTGAAACACCATTTGCATCTCGGTCGACGGTGAATCCTGCTGATATTGTCCCTGGTTGGGCTTCAGCATCCCCATAAGTAACTGCGCCAGCGTGCTTTTACCACAGCCGGATTCACCCACGATCCCCAACGTTTCGCCCCGTCGGATCTGCAAATCCATCCCGTTGAGCGCGTGCACGCGTTCGGTCACCCGTCCCAGCCAGTTTTTCTTCGCCGGGAAATTAACGTGCACATCCTGTAAGGCCAGTAATGTTTCAGACATGGGAACTCTCCAGATGGGGGTACCAGCAGGCCGCGTGCTGGTCGCCAGCGCCGAGTGGGCTCAGGGTGGGTATCGTTTCGCAAAGCGGGCCAGCGGCAAAGCAGCGGTCCCGAAACGCGCAGCCATGCGGCAAACGGGTGAGATCCGGCACGGTGCCGGGGATCGCCGGTAGCGGCTGGCGAGGTTCACCCTGTTCCGGCGCGCATTTCAGCAGGCCAATCGAATAGGGATGGGTCGGATGGTGAATCACGGCATCGGTCGGGCCGCTTTCAATGACGCTTCCGGCATACATTACGTACAGCCGGTCGCACAGTTGCGACACCACCGCCATGTCATGACTGATAAACAGCACAGCCGTGCCGCTGGCGCGGGCTTTGTGCTTGAGCAACCTCAGTACCTGCAACTGGACGGTGACGTCCAGGGCGGTGGTCGGTTCATCGGCGATGATCAGTTCCGGTTCACAGGAGAAGGCAAGGGCGATCATGACCCGCTGACGCATCCCACCCGAGAGCTCAAACGGAAAGCGGGTCATCACTCCGGCGGCGTCGGGGATCTGCATCTCCTCCAGGAGGGTAATCGCCTTTTCGCGAGCCTGCGCACGACTCACCGTCTGGTGGTGGCGAATCACCTCTACCATCTGCTGACCGATGCGGCGTGTCGGGTTGAGGGCCGTCATCGGCTCCTGGAAGATCATCGCCACACGGGCGCCGCGCCATTGGCGCATCTGCTTTTCACTGGCGTTCAGCACATCTTCGCCCAGTAATGAGACGTGCCCCTGATGGATGCGATAGCTACCTTCCGGCAGCAGACGCATAGCGAGCATCGCCGTGACCGATTTCCCGGACCCCGATTCGCCCACCACGCCGACAATCTCGCCGCGATGAATACACAGCGACACATGGCTCAGGGCATGAACATCGGCTTTGTATCCCGGAAAGCTTAAGTGCAAATCGTCTATTTCCAGCACCGGCTGAGTCATCACTGTTTTCCTCCTGCTTTTGGATCCAGCAGATCGCGGATCCCATCACCGAACAGGTTAAAACCGACGGCAGTGATCAGAATGGCGGCACCGGGAAAGGCGCAATACCACCACTGATCGAGAACATAGTTGCGGCCAATTGCCACCATCGCTCCCCATTCCGCACTCGGTTGCTGGGCACCAAGCCCGATAAAACCCAACGTGGCGGCCATCAGGATGGCGCTGCCGATATCCAGCGACGCCTGCACAATCAGCGGCGGCAGTGAGTTACGCAAGATATGCCAACTGATCAAATGCCAGCGGGAAGCGCCGTACGTGCGAGCGGCCTGGACGTAGGTAAACTGGCGCACAACCAGCGTTTGTCCGCGCGCCAGTCGTACATAAAAGGGAATACGCACGATGGCAATCGCCAGCATTGCGTTAAACAGACTCGGACCCAGAGCTGCCGCCAGCGCCATCGTCAGCACCAGTGAGGGGATCGACAGCATGATATCCATCATCCGCATGATGATGGCGTCAGCGCGACCGCCCATCACCCCGGACAGGCAACCGAGCAGCGAGCCGACGCCGCCCGCAATTCCGACCACTACCAGCCCGGCGACAATCGACTGCTGACTGCCCACCAGCACGCGGCTGAACAGATCCCGTCCTACCTCATCTGTTCCAAACCAGTGTGCTGCCGTCGGCGGCAACAGTCGCGCGCTTAAATCAATGGCATTGGGATCGTAAGGCGTTAGCCACGGCGAGAGGACCATCATCAGTAGCATCAGGACAATGATTACCCCGCCAATTACGGTCAGCGGACTGCTTTTCATCAGCCAGAACCACCTGGCCCAGTCAATGTGTCGACGCGCAATGCGAACCGGTGTCGGGGTCTCTTCGGTTAACATCATTCAGCACCTCCGCGTCCGATACGTGGGTCCACCCACAGATAGAGTAGATCGACCACCAGGTTGACCAGTACATAAGCAAAAGAGACCACTACGGCAAAGCCCATCACGGCCGGGAAATCAAGCGCTTGAATCGACGTCACCACCCAGGCTCCCATCCCGGGCCAGGCAAAGACGGTTTCGGTCAATACTGCGCCATACAGCAGATCGCCCAGCGCAAGACCGAGTACTGTGATCGACGGGATCAGCGCGTTAGGCAGGGCGTAACACAGCACGATGTACCAGCCGGGAAGACCGCTGGCTTTGGCCGTGCGGATATAATCTTCACTCAGTTGTTCCAGCATCGCAGAGCGGATTTGCCGCGCCACAATCCCCAGGTGAACAAACGCCAGCGTCAGCGACGGTAAAATCAGATGTTGTAGAGCATTTAAAAAGACCTCGCCGTTGCCTTCCAGCAGGGCATCGATCAGATAAAACCCGGTCACATGCGTTGGCGGATCCAGCCAGTCGTCCAGTCGTCCGCCACCCGGTAAAATTTGCAGATGACCGTAAAACAGCACGATGACGCCCAGACCCAACCAGAAGGCGGGCGTCGAAATACCGGTGATCGCCATCAGGCGTACCAGGTGATCCAGCCAGCGATTGCGCCAGACGGCGGAGAGGATGCCCAAAGGAATACCGATGACCAGCGCCAGCAGCAGCGAGCAAAAAGCCAACTCCAGCGTCGCCGGGAAAAAGACGCGCAGTTCTTCCATCACCGGACGCCCGGTGCGAATCGAAATGCCTAAGTCTCCCTGAAAGACATCGCTCACGTAGCGCGCAAACTGCACGTACAGCGGTTGATTCAGCCCAAGCTGTTGGCGAATGTTCTCGACAATCTCTTCGCTGGCCCGATCGCCCGCTAACAGGCGCGCCGGATCGCCTGGTATCAGGTGCGAAATAATAAAAGTAATGACGCAAACGCCGGCCACCACAAGGATAAGTCCCCAGCAGCGCTGGCGCAAAATGCTCCAGAAAGTCATTGGCTTCCCCTGGCGGAGCCAGTGTGGCTCCGCATTAATGTGACTTATTTGCTCATGGTGCCGATATTAAAGACCTGTTCGAGCATCGGATTGAACACGAAGCCTTTGACCTCTTTGTTCATCGCTAACTGGTAGTTCTTCTGGAACAGGTAGACGTAGGCGGCCTCATCAATGACGATTTTCTGCGCCTGCTGGTAGTCTCTGGTTCTGGCCGCCTGATCGGTGGTGCTCAATGCACTGCGTAATAACTTGTCGACCCCGGCGTTCTCATAGAACGAGCGGTTACCGGGCAGGCCTTTCTTGTCCGACTCGAACCAGTAGTTCATGAACATATAGGGGTCAGCGAAGTCAGGACTCCAGTTGCCGATAGCGATGTCGTAATCGCCTTTACCCACGCGATCGCGCATGGTGGCATTCGCCAGTTTTTCCAGCTTCACGGTAATGCCCAGTTTGCTGAGGCTGGCCTGGGTGGCGAGGGCAATCGGCTCCCAGTTTGGATCGTTATCGGAATAGAGGAAGCTCAGGCTGGTGGGTTTGCTGGCAACTTTCTCCCATTCGGCTTTCGCTTTGGCTTCATCAAAATGGTATTGCAGCGCAGAGGCGTCGTAACCCCACATGCCTTCCGGGATCGGCCCGCGCATCTGTTTGCCGTTACCGCTGAGGATCCCTTTTACCATGCCCTGATAGTCGGTGGACCAAGAGATAGCCCGACGCAGTTCCGCCTGATTCAGCGGCGCTTTGCTGTTGTTCAGATAGAGATAGGTCACGCGCAGCGAAGGATAGTCCGCCACAGCCACCTTGCCTTCCTGTTTTAATGCGCTGAGCTGATCCACTGGCAGGGCGTCAGCGATGTCGATATCGCCACGCGATAGCTGCAAACGACGTGACGCGCTCTCGCCAATAATTTTCACCGACACGCGTTTAAAGTTCGGTTTTGGACCAGCGTAATGCGGGTTCGGAACCAGCACCAGCTGTTGACCTTTCTGCCAGCTTTTCAGCATAAACGGGCCGGACCCTGCGGTGTTTTGCGCCAGAAAACCGCGCGCGTCATCCGCCGCATGCGCTTTCAGCACGGCAGGGTTGATGATCGATGCGCCGTCATTCGCCAGCGTATAAAGGAACGGGGCGAACGGTTGGCTGAGCGTAAATTTTACCGTGTGTGCATCAACGGCTTCCACTTTGAGATCCTTGGGAAACGCTTCTGCGGGGCCCTGGCTGATTTTCAGCAGGCGTTCGAAGGACTGCTTCACCGCCTCGGCAGTTACGGCGGAGCCGTCGGCAAATTTGGCCCGATCGTTAAGCGTGAAGGTCCACTCTTTCTGGTCATCAGACGCTTTCCAGCCGCTTGCCAGATCGCCTTCCACTTCAGTGGATCCTTTGTCGCCCTCGGTTTTGTACTTCACCAGCCGCTGATAGGACGGATAAGTGACCGTCCAGTCGTTATTATCGATGGTGACCGCCGGGTCAAGGGTTTGCGGGTCGGCGGCTTTGCCGATCACCAGCATGTCTTTCGGGACGGCAGCCTGTGCCGCAGGCAGAGTTATCGCCAGGGCAACAGCAATCAACGCAGGGCGAAACAACAAAGTTAATTTCATGATGAAGCTCCGGAATCAAAAGGATGTGTGTGTTGTTGTGGTCGTCACGGGAAAGCAGGCAATGCAGTCTTCCAGTAGCGGATAGCGGCTCGCGGCAGGCAACTCAAAATGCCACCACTCGCTGCTGATGCCAACGAAGCCACCGCCAAACATAATGGCGTTGAGTAACAGCCGGTTACGCTGTGCCGCGGCAGAAACAGAAGGGTGATAAGCGTGTGAACGGTCGTGCATCTCATCAAAACCCGCGCCCATATCCAGGATCCTGCCGCTCGCGTCTTTCAGGGTGACATCGATGGCTGTCCCGCGACTGTGGTTAGAGCCGATGGCGACATCAACCACGTACTGCGGATCGGGGCAGGCATCCCACAGAATCGACTGCGCCTGCTGTGGGCGATAGGCGTCATAAACCACCAGAGAAAGGCCCGCCAGTTGCGCGATACTGATGCTTTTCGCCAGCGCGGTGACGGCATCCTGATGCAGCAGGCAGCGCGATTCGCGATAAATTGGCGCGCCGGTCAGGTTATCGGCGGTCGCGTATTTCAGGTCGATATCCAGCGTCGGAAAAGTCACCGACAGATCGACCAGTTGTGGAGTTTCAGACATAGCACGTTTCCTGTTTATTGTTCGAACTGACCAAATTCTTGTTGTAACTGGCGGTTGGTCTGAAGCCGCCCGGTAAGAGAGTCGCCCAGTTGTTCCGCCACGCCGGAAAGCAGTAGGTTGAACAGACAACTCACGGGGGCCAGCGAATCCCAGAAGTGTCCGGTGTCGGTTTTCACCTGCAGTAAATCGATGGCGTAGTCCCGTGCCCAGGGGCACCAGATATCGGTTACCAGCGCCAGCGGTATCTGCCGCTCGCTGGCCACGCGGCAGTATTGCCGGGCAATGGCGGAGTAGGCGCGGGTATCGGTCAGCACCACATACGGTTTCTCAAACCCGGAATTGAGGGATTCCACCCAACTACCCGAGAGCCCCTCGGAGTAGTTCACCCGGGGCCGCAGATATTCAAGGTGACTGAAAAAGGCATTCGCGATCCCCCGCGTCGACTGGATCCCCAGCACAAACACGGCCTCCGCCTGCGCCAGTTGTCGGGTAATGCGCTGAAAAGTTTCGCCTTGCGCCAGTTGATAGACATGAGCGATCGCATCAATCTCCAGCGTCAGCGACTGACGCGCGCGGTCTGGTAACTGCTGCTGCTGTTGCCAGGAGTCCAGACGCTCGTTCATTCCCCAGGGCTGATAGGAGGTGCCAGGCAATTCCCGCAGGCTGGCTTTGGCATCTTCCAGATTGCGGTAGCCGATTTTGCGCAGGTAGCGGCCGACGGTAATCCCGCTGGTGCCCGTTGCTTTACCAATGCTGTCGGCGGTTTCAAACGGGATCTGCGCCACATGGGTTAACAGCCAACTGGCAACGCGTTTTTCGCTTGGCGTATGCAGGCTGAAAGTCTGTTCAATTCGGGTCAGTAACTCAGGTTTTGTTGTCATCACCGTCTCGCTGTTACCGGGCTGTCAAAGGTCGGCTCACTGTTAGCCAATTAACAATGCAGGACGCGTGCCATGTTCGGGAACGCCGCCGCTGCGGGCGTCAATTGTTAAAATGACGCCAAAATAGTTAACTTATGATCAACATTTGTGCAGCGTAGTGCAGTTTTGGTGCAACGGTGAGACGGAAGGGCGCTTATCTGCCGGATACGCAGGCGGGATCACATTCTCGCGGCGAAATAAGCAGCAAACATCAGGATCGGTACCGGGAAATATCAATAACAGCCATAACAAGTGTGCGTGTATTTATTTCTGCGAAGGGACGGGTATTATTATTTTCGTTCTACATTAACGGTTTAAAGCGCTCGTGTAGAGGTTATTTATATCATTAACGGAGCCATCATAATGAACAAATTCTCCCTTTCTACAGCAGGTATTTTAGTCGCAGCGCTGTTGACCAGTGTCAGCGTAAATGCAGCCACTACTGACGCGAAGACCGACGTCACCCCCAAAAGCATGAGCTGCCAGGAGTTCATCGATCTGAACCCGCAGACTATGGCGCCGGTTGCCTTCTGGGTATTAAACGAAGATGAAGACTTTAAAGGCGGGGACTACGTTACTTTCGATGAAACGGTGACAACTGCGGTTCCTTTAACGGTTGAAATCTGTAAAAAACATCCGCAAAGTGAGCTGACTAAAATTAAAGATGAAATCAAAAAAGAATTAAGCAAATAAGATTAAGCGCTTATTTAAACCCAGCCAGAGTGCTGGGTTTTGCTATTTGTGACAATGTCACATTATTAATTTAAGACAATGCTGGATTTTGTATAAAGCTCTAAAAACGCGTGCCGATACTGAATATAAATTAGTCTGAAAATAAAAGGATGTTTATATGGTCTGGTATCCGTCACGTATTTCGACTCGTTTGACACTCGGGGGGATCGCGTTACTTGCCGTAACGACGTTAGTGATTGTTGTTATTATGCTTTGGCGCGGGCAACCTCGCGTCGTTGAAATCAACACGGCGTTAATTGAGGAGACCGGGCATGGCCTTACGCGTCAACTCAGCAGCGTCCTGTCTCGTATTGAGGGAGAAACCGTTAGTCTGTCGCGTCTGGCCGAAGTCCTGCCAAATGATGAAGCGCTGTACCGCGCGGTTGTGCCGCGTTTACTGGGTGAAAAAAATAATTCAATCATCACCGGCGGTGGGATCTGGCCTGAGCCGGATGCGTTCACCCCCGGCGTTGCGCGACGCAGCTTTTTCTGGTCACGCAATATCGACGATAAACTGGTGTTTTCGGACGAATATAACGCCCCTGGCGGCAACGGTTATCACAGCGAAAGCTGGTATCAGGGAGCGAAAGGCCATTCGCAGGAAAACTGCGTCTGGTCTGATGTTTATCAGGATGCCATTTCCGGAATCAACATGGTGACCTGCAGCATTCCGTATCAGCTGGCGGGCAAATTCGCTGGCGTAGCCACGACAGATATTCGACTCGATAACGTTGCCAGTTTTATGCAGCAGCAGGGCGGACGCACCGGTGGATATGCCTTTGTGGTCGATAAACAGGGACAAATTCTCTATTTTCCGCAAAACGATCGGGATCATTACAAAACCGTTGGCGATCTGGTGAAGGCTTCCGCGTGGCTGAATCCGGTCGCTCAGCGTTTGCAGCAACTGCGCACCGCAACGACCGAAGTCTCCTCCATTGCGCTGGAAAACGACGGCATTCTGAACGCGCCCTCTCGTGTGATGTTGTTTCCGATGGCCGATACAGGTTGGGTTGTGGGACTGGTGACGCCGCAAGAGCGTATCGTCGGGCTGGCGAAAGTGATGATGCGCGATGTTCTTGAAGTACTGATCCCTGTCATGACGCTGTTGCTGGTGGGGTCCTGGCTGGTGGTTCGCCGGCTGATTGCTCGTCTGGACGACACGCGGCGGGCGCTGGACGATATTGCACAGGGAGAAGGCGATCTGACCCGTCGCTTAGAGGTAAGAGGTAAAGACGAGATCTCAGCGATTGCACAGGCGTTTAACCTTTTCGTGGATAAAATTTCCGCCATCCTGCTTACGGTGCGCAGCAGCAGTGAGGTGGTGGCGAACAACGCCGTCAGCCTTGCCGACAGCAATACTGAATTGTCATCACGCGTCACTCAGCAGGCGGCAGCGCTGGAAGAGAGTGCGGCCGCGATGGAACAACTTAATGCGACCGTACATCAAAATGCCAGTAATACCCAACTGGCCGATGAGCTTTCAGAAAGCACGGCGCAAACGGCCAACCGCTGCGGCGATGTCATGCATGGGGTGATTTCGACCATGGATAACGTTAGTGCGTCTTCGGGGCGAATGGTTGAGATCGTATCCGTGATTGACAGCATTGCCTTCCAGACGAACATCCTGGCACTCAATGCCGCCGTGGAAGCGGCTCGCGCCGGGGATGCCGGGCGAGGATTTGCGGTAGTGGCATCGGAAGTCAGAACGCTGGCGCAGCGCAGCGCAACCGCCGCCCAGGAAATCAAAGCGCTCATTGATGAGTCGGTGTCCCATGTCGATAACAGCAGTCAGCAAATTCATCATGCCGGCGATCGTTTGCAGGAACTGGTGGGACATGTTCGTCAGGTGCGTCAGTTAATGGGGGAAATTCGCGTCGCGGGTGAAGAGCAGCGCAAAGGCGTGGCCGAAGTGACGCTCGCCGTCACGGAAATGGACAGCACGGTTCAGCAGAACGCTTCGCTGATTGATGATGCGGCGGCGCGTACGCAGGTTCTGAAAGCTGAAGCAGAAGAACTGGCCTTGCAGGTATCGTCGTTTAAATTGCCGTAATGTCTGAGTGACTGGATGCCCGGTAGGCGGTAGCGCTGCCGGGCTTCTCACATGACGAATCAGATTTCCAACGGTAGCGCCGTCTGCATCCAGGTGGCGATCTCATCTGCCGGAATGGGGCGAGAAAAATAATATCCCTGAATCACCGGACAATTCATCGAACGCAGCAGCTCAAATTGTTCCTTCGTCTCAACGCCTTCCGCAATCACCATCAGATTCAGGCTCTGCCCAATGCTGATAATCGCTTCCAGCAAAGACTGAATGCGCTTCTCGGTCTGGCAGCGATCGACGAAGGTCTTATCAATTTTTAATTCCGTCACGGGCAGGCTGACCAGGCGGGAGAGACCGGAAAAACCGGTACCGAAATCATCGATCGACAGTCCCACCCCCATGTTGCGTAAGATCTCAATGCGTCTGAGGATCTCTTCATCCTGTTCCATCATCATGCTCTCGGTGATTTCAACCGTCAGTTGATCGCCCGGAATAGCAAATTCCACCATCGCTTCCGACACCTGATCCGGCAGTTGATTGCTGCGAAAGTGTAGGGCGGAGAGGTTCACCGACAGCGTCGGAATAGTCAACGACATCGTGCGCCATTCTGATAACTGGCGACACGCTTCTCTGACGACCCAGCGACCAATATTCTCAATTTCGCCCGTCTCTTCGGCGAGGGGAATAAAACGGTTGGGCGGAACGTGACCGTGCACCGGGTCATTCCAGCGCGCAAGCGCTTCAAAGCCATACAGTTCACCCGTTTGGGCAAAGATCTGCGGTTGATACACCAACCGCAACTGGTTACTGGCAATGGCTTTTTTCAATGCGGCACCCAGTTGCAAACGCTCTTTTACCGCGAGATTCATTTCCGGGTTGAAGAACTGCCAGCCGTTGCCGCCCGCTTTACGAATAAAATCCATCGCGTTGTGGGCCGTGGAAAGCAGGTAGTCACGATTTTTTCCCACTTCATAGCTAATGCCAATGCTGAAGGTCAGCGGGAAGGGCTTGTCGCCAAAAAGCGTTGCTTCACTGCCGATGTTGATCAGTTCATCCGCAAACTGGGTGATATTACTCATTTCGTTATCGTCACTGACCAGCACAAATTGAGTGCCTTCGATACGGCTTAAATACTGATTGGGTCTGAGCCGCTCGCGGATTTTATTGATGACCTGCTGCAAAACCTGATCGGCAACGGCATAGCCGAGACTGTCGATAACATCCTGGAAGTGATCGACGCTGATGAGAAACACGACCGGCGAAAACGCTTTTGCGCCGCTAATGAGATCGTCGAGATAGGCGTGCAGGTGATTACGGTTGGGCAGACCGGTAAGTGGGTCAAACTGCAGGAGATGCTCGATATGCTGACGGCTTTTCTCCTGTTCAAGCGCCAGGGCCGCCATATGCTGACTGATGTCCGCCACGCGATCGATAAAGGCGCTGGTCTCTTTCCCTTTCACCGTTTTTATTAAAAGCGTACCGGCTGGCTCCCCATCTCGTTGTCGAATAGTGAGCGTCCAGACGCTTACCTCTTTCGCGTTGATCTCTTTCGATGACGCCGCCCAGAACTGACGGGTGTTATCTTTCAGGGCATACAGCGAAACATGCGTTTCCCGCAGTACCGCTTCGATATTACGGCAAATAATGTCACCCATTTCGTGAAAGGGTGGGCTGGTGCACATCGCAGCCAGAATATTGCCTTCGAGCTGGCGAATCTGCCGTTCTTCTGTGATATCGGAAAAGGTCATGACCAGGTTTTGCAGTTCATGATGCGTGCCATGAACCGGGCTGACAGACGCTTTAATCCAGATCTTATCGCCCGCACGGGTGACCATCAGAAACTCATCCTGATCGCGGGTCGTTTTCCAGAGTAACTGTTTGAGTCTCAGGCGATTATCCGCTGGCTCTTCGGGAATATTGAGCAAATCATCCGGTTGTTGGCCCGACGCATCAGTAATGCCGTAGCCAAACATCTCAGTAAAGGCGCGGTTACACTGAACAATACGCCGCACAGAGTTGAGGACAATCACCGGGCGGTCGAGATGATCGACCGCCAGCACCAGTAAACGTTTCTGTTCTCTTTGTTCCATCTCTGCGCTGGCATCTCGCACAAACGCCAGATAGAAAATCTTGCCCGCCACGTTTACTTTTGACAGGGCAAAACGTGTCCAGACTTTGCTACCGTCTTTTCGTTCCAGCAGCAATTCCCGACTCATACCTTCTACGCGAGCCTTGCCGCCTTCACGGTTATGACGAATGTAATCCGGATGAGCCGCACGTAAATCATGGGGAATGAGCATCGATATACCATTGCCGATCACCTCATCCCGACGATATCCCCAGAGTTTTTCCGCTGCCGGATTAAAAAAGAGGACTTCGTCATTTTCATTAATTAATACCGCCCCCATCATATTCTGCTCAAGAGCAGGAAAGAAAATGCTGTCTCCGGAGCCTTCAACGTCGGTTAGCTTCATTTTTTACCTCTGCATCCGGATATTCTCAGGAAGCTGGTTTCCAGAGTTCAACACAATTCCTGCCTCGTCTTTTTGCCGTATACAGAGCTTCATCTGCGATCTGAATTAAGCGTTCGTAATCCGGGTGACCATTAAACATGGCAGCGCCAATAGACAGTGAAAGTGGAATGATTTCGCCATTCGGCGATTTAATTTTAGTTTTCTCGATGCGGCTGCGAATGCGTTCGGCGGTGCGCAGCGTATCGGTTTGGTTCGCCTCGGTGAGAACGATAACAAATTCATCGCCCCCGTAGCGGAAAACATAATCACTGCTGCGTACGTTATCATAAAAAGCCTGAGAAACCCGGCGCAGAATATCATCGCCGGTATTGTGGCCCCAGGTGTCATTGATCTCTTTAAATTTATCGACGTCGATAATTAATACTGAGAGTGGGGTGCCGGCGCGGTTCGCATGCGCTATTTCACGTTTAAAAATAGTCGGCAGGAAGCGACGATTCAGTAATTTAGTCAACACATCCATCCCCACCTCATGGCGGGAAACTTCCTCAAATAATTCACGAAGCAGGGTGATGATTTGCGATACCGTATTGCGAATTTGTAGCAAAAACTTCACCCGTAGTGCTTTATTGTTAAGTGCCTTCGCCGTGCCACTGGTGTGATGAAATACGCCATCGAAATCCTGAATCAAACGCGAAATATGTCCAACTTCAGCAATACCGCTGAAATAATGCCGTCCTTTGTGATTAAACCACAGGCCAAAATCTGCCTGACTGAGCGGTAAGCTATTTCCTAAATCAGAATCCAGCAAAACTTTATAGATCAGATCCATTTCCCAGGTGAGAAGCGATGCGACCTGGCGTTCTTTCTCTTCTTCAGCATTTTCCAGTAGTGAAAAAATACGATAGTTTTCATCTTCTTTCGCCGCACTGCTTTCACTGAAGGAGAAGGCTCTGGACATGACTTCCATCGCCAGGTCGATACTGTTAATTGAAAAATGGTAGATCAGCAATTTATCCGTGGCTTCATGATGACCTTCAATAATGACGGGATAGAGCAGTTTCTTCAATACGCGAAATCCCATCTCAACCAGTTCGACGGGAATACCAATACGGGCATGAACTTCAGCTACTGTGTGCTGCTCTTTGATCAGTTGGTCAATATCGTCAACACTGCTGGAGAGGACACTCACCACCCATTTTTCCAGTGCTTTTTTCAGTTGTCTCTCAACCTGTTCATTACTTAAAAACTCCTCAGCATGCGGGTCTACGAGAACAATGCGATAAAATTCAATACTCAAATCATGTGCATGTTCAATCGCAATCTCGGAGGCAAATTGTCGAATGCGAGGTTCCGTATGTTCGACCAGGCGGACCCATTCGTCTTTCATTCTTTTAAGATACATCTCCATGATGTAGATCCTTACAGTGGTTAGCGAGCGACATAGCGGCCTGCGTCATATGCACACTCTGGATAGTAAAACGGATCTGAAACACAGAACACCTGAAATGTAGCATGATTACATTAATGAAATAGTGTAATGCCTTAAGCTATATTTTCATGCTATCAAGCGAAGTAAGCCTGAAAGAATTATGGATATAGCCAAAAGTAGCAAGAAAAACCATTTTTAAGTGATTTTTAAAACTAATCAACGTCTAAAAAAGTATAGCCCATCCATTTGATCACTGAGAGGAATGATGTAACCCGCGTAAGATGACGCATTGTATCTTTTATCATCAACTTATTTTTCAATTTCATGAAATGATATGAGTGAGTTTTCGAAAGAAAACTTCATCATTATGTAATAAATCCTGTTATTTACACCGGATAATAATCTGTGTTTTCTGACGCTTATTTTCCGCCGTTATTTATTGATCATTTGCCGTAGAGTTGATCGCCAACAACCCTTCAGATCACGCGTTGCGTTCTACTCTTTCTTCAGCCACAGCATATTCGCAGCAAAATAGTGGAGGTAACGATGGGACGACAACTCGTTATTTTTCTGGATGGCACGGGCAATCGCTTCAGTCATAAACCAACGAATGTGATTCGGTTGCTGCGCGTATTGCCTAAAGACCGGGAAAACGTACTGACGTACTACGATCAGGGCGTCGGGACGTTTGGTGTTAAGGAGACGCTCTTTGAATGGCAAAAGTTGCCTTCGCGGATCTGCGGACTGGCGTTTGGTTGGGGACTCAAGCGCAATGTCGAAGGGGCTTATCATTTCCTTGCTAAGAATTACCGTCAGGGAGATAACATTTATCTGTTCGGCTTTTCCCGCGGAGCCTATGCCGCCAGAGCGCTGGCGGCACTGATTCACACCGCGGGCATTGTCGAAGGCTATCAGGCGCATCTTTTTGACTATGCGTGGGCGATGTTGCTCGCCCGAACCGGGGAGGAGCACAAGCCAGACTTCAAACTACAGGCGCGTTTTAAGTCAACCTTTGGTCGGCGGGTGAACGTCCATTTTCTTGGCCTGTTCGATACGGTGAAGTCGGTGGGCTGGATTTACGATCCGGTCATCATTCCTTATACCGCGAAAAATCCCGCTGTCGACATTGTCCGGCATGCGGTGTCCATTGACGAGCGGCGCTGTTTTTTTCGCCAGCATCTCTGGCGACGCGATGACGATGTGAAAACGGATCTTAAAGAGGTGTGGTTTGCCGGAGTGCATTCTGACGTTGGCGGGGGTTATCCGCCACCGCAATCACAGCTGGCGTTGATGACGTTTCGCTGGATGCTGGGAGAAGCCTGGCGCGCAGGATTGCGGATCGATTTTTCTCGCGCTAAAAAAGAGCTGTCGATTCGCATGTCAGGATTTCCTGCGGTTCATGATTCCATGTTGTTGGGATGGAAATTTGCCGAATGGCTACCGCGTCTGGTCTGGACCGGGGAAGATCATCAGCGTGAGCTCAAAATTGGCGCAATGCCCCCGTTTGGTCAACCGGTTCCACGGCCAATGACGGGCGTCATCAGCGTTCATGAGTCGGTGGTCAATTTAATGAACGCCAATCCGGATTATCGACCGCCTAATCTTCCTCGCTATTATTCAATTGAAGGCGATGATCCGGGGATGACGAGTTTACTCTGAAGCCACTCTATTATTGCCGCTATTTACCCTGTTCTGAATATTCCTGAACAGGGTAAATAAATTAATGCCTCAGTGTGATTCCCTCTGCCTGAATAACCTTTTTCTCTTAGAGTAACCCTGAAATTCACTGCACTATCCTGAAGGGTGTAAAACGCAAAAATACGGCAATCCCGCCTGTTCAGGAGTGAAATCATGAGCACACGTTATACCGTAGAAATTACCGCTTCCGACGGTCATTCTGCCCGCTTAAAAATCGACATTTCTTTTCTTCCCGGACAGTCAGAATGGATGTCAGAGCAGCCGGATGTTTTTTCTATCGACAAGGGGCCGATGCTTAATGATTTCCAGTTAATGGGGCTTGGCGTCACGCCGGTGGCTTTTCTGACGGATTTCCCCGACCAAAGCAACGGAAAGGGCGGGAAGAACGATCCGGGAGGAACATTCCCACAAGGTGAGCTGGACTGGGCGATCGTGTCCCAGGAATGACCGCTCGGGGATACCGCGGCGTCGTCTTCACTATTCCCTGGAGGTTGCAATGTCAGAACTCACCACCGCCTGGCAAGACTTAATGAAAAGCATCGAGGCGGGCTGGCGTTGCAGTCGACGTAGCGATCGGGTCAGCCTTTTGCCGATATTCAATGATAATAACGACCTCCAGTTAAAATTTGATGTGAATGGCGCCGTCGTCGTGACGTTTGATACCCGTCAAAATCCCTTGTTTCGCTGGACTCAGTCGGAAAATAATCCCGATTATTCTGTGCGCGACGCCACGTTGTCGTTACGAGAGACATCGAAAACGGTCTATTTTGATGGGCTGGCTTTGACGCTGGCGATGTCCGGGCATGCGGTCAACCTGCAGCTGAATAAAGACACTTTCGATATGTACTACGAACTGACGCTGCAACTGGACAGCGTCAGCCTTTCGCCGGTGCTGGCGGAATCGAATTTACATCGTTCAGCCCTGCGCAACATGATGGCAGAAGAAGCCGGGCATGAGCCACATTATTTCAGCGCCAACTGCGGTGAAGGGATTGTGATCGCCGACGCGCAGACCAAAGCCAGTCTGAAGATCGTGTGTGAAGGCAGACAACCCGGACGGGATACGACGTGGACCGTCACGCTGGAACAGGCGGAGAGAGTTTTGACTCCCCGGCAAGGGAGCGCAATTCAGATTAGCCATACGCCGTTTATTGTCTCGCAGCTACAGCCGCCGACGCTGACGGAAGAGGCAGGAAATATTATTGCACAGTGGAAAAGTGACGATCCTGACGGGGCGCAGTGGCGGTTTGGTATTGAGAGCGTTTCGCTGAATTTTCCACCGCAGGCAGTGGGCGAAGCGATGGTTCGCGGGGACCGTTTTCGGTCCGCCGGACAGGACAATCCCATTGTGACCCAGAAACCGATTCCGTTTCGCTTTTCTCGCCGCACGGAGTTGGCGGTGCGTCCTTCTCGCGTAGACCGCCGCTATACCGTCCACCCTGGCGACACGCTATCCGTTCTGCGTGATGCCGAACTGACGCGGATGGTAAGCGAGATGGCGTATCCGCTGGAGTTGACCTATCAGCGCACGCCGGAATTACCGCGCACGGTGATTGTTTCCGAAATCGCCCGTGCGCTGGGGCAACCCGCGATTGCTTTGCCGGTCAGTGACGAGGACTTTGCCATGAGTCCGCTGCTGGAGGCCTATTTTCGCTCTCATGCGGCAATCACAATTGACGACCTGAAAGCGCGAATTAAAACGCTGAGAACTCATCATCTCGCTGCCCGACAAAATTTCATCAACCGCCTCGCCCGGTTCACGCTGAAAGATGCGAACTACCCGCTGCGCAAGCTGGATCTCACGGAGGGTCTGAGCGCCCAACTGCGCAGCAAAAAGCAGGGGGCAGTCGGCGTCTGGCCGCTTCCCGAAGGGGTATCGTTGGATGATTCCCAGCGTAAAACGCTGGATGACTATGTGGACGATCCCACCCTGGCGCGGAAGCAGCCCATCGGCCTGTTGTATTCCATTGAGTTTGCCTCCGAACTGATGGCAGTGTTACGCACCCCCGTTACGAAAGAGGTGCGTCTGCTTGAACTGACGCTCTCGTCGCTTGGTGCGACCGGCGCGGTACAGGCATCCTTTGATGAGGGACGCACGCAATTTGATGCCAGCGTTGAAAACGGTCAGCTATCACGACTGGTGAAAACGCGCTATGGCCGTATCGCCACCGTCTGGAATAAAGCGCGTCATGTGGTGGTTTATACCCGCAGTACCGTCCCCGGCGCACAGTTTTCCGGGGAGCAGAAGTCGGAGGAATTTTTAGGGCGTCCGCTGCTGCGAAAAATGGAGGAGTACATTGAGATCCTCGAACCGTATCGTCTTTTCGACGGCGAGACGTCTGCGGCGAAAAATAAACCGGGATGCCTGCACGCCTTTCATTTCGCCACACAGCGCATCTATGTCAATGGCGCATGGGGACACGATGTTGAAGCGGGTTACGAAATCCCGTTATTTAACGAACTGGACAGCTCCGGTTTCTACGTTAAACCCTGGGCAGGGCCGGTCGCGCGGGCCGGAGGGGATGAACTGACACAGCACTGGCACGACCAGCCACAGCATCTCTACTTTTTTACCAACACGAAAGTCGGGGCCGGGGCGGATACGGATAAATGGGAGGCGCAGTTAGCGATCGACTGTGACGCGAATTATTGCTTTGGTGGAATGACACGACCAGAGACTGACGAACTTCTCAGATATCAACAGGTCCCCAGTCGAACTCTACAGGCCCTGGCCAATCCCCGGTTTTCGATGCCATTGCGCCCGGAAGGCGTTTCTAACATTGTTCATGCCCGTGGTTCGGAAGAACTGGTCGCCTGTATTCGCACGATGCAGATTGAACGTACGCGCGCGACGCGCCGGGTGGATCTGAGCACACTACCGGATGATAAGGATAAAAACATTGCGTCGCTGATCCAGCACGCAATATACAGCGCTGAGCTAAAAAGTCTGGACGCGACGCTTCAGTCGCTGTTTCGGGATGCCAACCAACTCTGGGCGTTGTATGAGGGTAACAACGTCACGAAGTTCAGGGAACGCCTGCAGGAACAGGTGAAAAAGGTTTTTGATGAATGCAGTGCCCGTCTGAACATTGCGGTCATAAAAGTTGCTCCTGGCGAGAATGAAGCCGTTGATCGCGTCAAAAAGGCCCTGGGTCTGGCGCGATCGCTGTCGGTCCCGATGGTCGATGAACTCTGTGCTCAGGGACATGCGGCGATCGGCGATTTGCTGAAAAAGTTATCGGCAATCCGCGATCCGAATCTCGAGGTGGAGAGCGTAACGTCCTTGCTGGAGGAGCGTTATCTCAGCCTCCCCGTACAGGTTTTCGTCAGACGCTCCGCGGAGTCATTGAATGGCGCAAAGGTGGTGATCACGGATCTGCACAACTTCTGCAAAGAAGTTCTCATCCGGGTTACCAGGCTGTGGCAGGCACTCAGTGACATTATGACGCGTGCGGAAAAAGAGTATCAGTCCCTGCTGAATGTGAAGGAGTCCGATGCGCTGGTCATTGCCGCGAAAGAATATCAACGCAATATGACGGACGCACTTCGTGATGGTATGAAGGGTGTCGATGATTTATCCCTCATCCTCAGCGCGTTGAAATTTCCTGCGCAATGGCAGGGTCCTCAGCATCTTCGCGATCTGCTCACACTGTCGCTGACCAATCTTAAACAGGCTGGTACCACATTTACCGCGACGCTCAACAACGCGTCAGAACAAATTGCGAAGCTCAACGAGGTGAAGGAGCAGCAGGCAAAACTAAAAGAACTGATCCCACCCGTGCTTACGTCACTGACTGCCGCGCTCAGCCTCCTGGAGGATAAAAAATGGCAGACGATACGCGAGACCACCACGAAGCTGGAATCGGTACTCGCCTCCATCGACGCCCTGCAGGGCAATCTTTTGGGCAACACAAAGCGAACGTTCTTCCCGCAGTGGCAACAGGAGTGCGTTGCATACCGGGCGCTGGCCCAAAAAATTAAAGATGAAACGCCGATTAATAATGAATTAGCTGACTTTGTCGCGGCGCTGGAGGCGCTAAACCAGACTCTGATTGTACCCACCTTCATGAGCAGTTCACCGTTTTCAACTGCCTTTACTGACTACTGGAACCGGGAATTTATTGCCATCACGGGCGTTAGCAATATTAACAGCGCGCTTACGGAGCTCTCGACGGGCCTTGATACCGTTAACCAACAGGCAACGACGTTGCTGAGTCATAACGTCGGAGTCGTACACGCTGAACTGGCGCGGCGTAAAGATGAAGTGATAGCCCTGATTGATGGATTGTCGGAAGCCGGTCAATGGGTTGAGGTGGCAAACAAACTGCAAGAACAGGTAGCCGAGACGATCCGACAGGTCCGAGAGCAGTTTGTCGATCAGGCCGCGCGACTGTTTGATCAAAAAAGCCGCGAGTATGCCAGGGCGATCGATACAGCGTTAAAGGACGCAAACACGGTCATCGCAGGGGCGCTTCCTGAAGCCGGTCAGGCCATCAAACTGATGAAGTTGCTTTCGGATCCGCCGCAGCTTCCGCAGCTAACCATTCGCACCGACAACATTGAATATGTTTTCGACGATCTAAAAGACCAGATTGAGACATCGTCGTTTGTGGCCCGACTTCGTGAAGTGGATGCGGGGATCAAGGAGCTGGGGCTGACCATTCCGTCCTGTGAACTGAACGGTAACATTGTGCCCGCCTCGCTACAGGGCATTAATTTCGCGCAGATCGTTCGTAATACGGCGATTGATTTTGAAAACTTTTTCAAGAAATTCAAACTGCCGGATTTGCCCGATGAGGCCATTCGTATCAGCCATCATATCGATCCCAAAACGCGTAGCGCCAGTATCAAAGCGGTTATTGATCATCAGTTTACGAGCACAGAATCGCTGTTTGAAATTCCCCCGCTGAGCCTTGATGTCCGTAAACCCACGCTGGTGGCAACCAGCGATGTCGATATTTCCCCTGGTGAAGCGACCCGAACGCGCACGCAGGCGCTGTTCAGCGGCGACTGGATCCTCAATTTTTCGGGCCAACCGCTGGTGACTTTTGCCGATGCACGCATTCAGTACAGCGAGGCCAGCGGGTTTACGTTCGATCTCGACCCGAAAAATATTGAACCGCACGCCGCGCTGAAATTTATCGGCGACGTATTACGGGGCGCGATGCCAGAAGTTCCTCCGTATGTGGAAATCGTCAAAAACAAGGACGGGATCCCGACGGGGGCGTCGGTGAGCCAGAAACAGGCGTTTGGCCCACTGGAGTATGGCGGCGTCTCATTGGGTCAATCGGTTCTGGCTTCCGGTTTCCGGCTGAACATGCACGACGGGATGATGCAGATTGAAACTTACTTTGGCATTGGTGAAAAAGCGTCGCCCGTTTCCATGCAGATAGGTGTCTATGGCGGTGGTGGTTGGCTGACGACCCGGGCAGCGGCGGTGAATAAGAACGGCAAGCTCACATCGGAGTATGAGGCATCGATTGGCGTAGCATTGGTCTCGACGAAAACCTTCAACCTTGCCGGGGTCGCAGAGGGGAGTTATGCCATTCGCCTGTTTGTTGAGGCCGGTTTCTCCTCCAACGCCACGCAGAATTTTTTTGCCGCCGGCGTACAAATGACCGGTAGCGCGAAGGTACTGGGCTATCTGACCGCATACCTGAATTTACTGGTGCAGGTCGAGCACCGAAACGGACAGATGAAAGGGCGCGGACATCTGGATATTTCTATCGAAGTTTGCTGGTGCTACACGGCCCATATTTCCCGCACAGTGGAACAGGATTTGTGAGGTGTCTATGTCATTAACAACGTTTAGCTGGATGATGCATGGCAATGATGAAGGGCTGGTGGGTGAGAGGAAAGATAAGCGCCGTATTTCGGTTAACTGGGTGATGCCGACGGGCATCTTTACCCAAGATGATGCGCCCAAAGATGGACAGACGGCGATTGACACCGTCGGTTCTCTGCTCTGGCCCTGGCAAATGCGCATTACCGGCTGGGCGATAGTTACCGATAAACTATTTCACCTCGCCACGCCGGTCCCGACCAATGTGCTGACCGATCCGCAGAAACTACAGGGCAGGATGGAGGACGAAATCAGACAAAAGTGCAGCCGTTGTCCGTTTCCGTTTTCCACCGCCATTGCCCAGGCGCAGGCCAGCCCTGGTGAAATCAGTCTGCCGCACCTGTTTGCCCCCCTGACGCTGTTACCTGCGGGGGTTAGTCTGGATAGGCTTGGCATGACCCGAAGCTTTACCCTTGACGATGCAACACTCCCGGTTGCCTGTGCTCCGGAATTCACGATGATTCACAAGGGGCAAGAGATCGTCTTTAGCCCTGTGAGTTCCAAAACATCGGATGAGATAATCACGATCGGCTACGAGGCGAAAGCGGAGAATGAGGAGACGCTCTACACGGGCTTACCGGCGTTTACTGTCGTGATGAAGAAGATCAAACCCGCCGTCAACGCGATGTTGACGCCGCAACTGAAGCGCGCCGAACGAGCGGAAACCGGGATGCGATCCTGGCTGACCGATACCATTCTGGCGCCGCTGCCCATGCTGGCTCTCGTACTCAAAGCCGAAGCGGCCAATGCCAAAACTGTCAATGGCGAATGGCAGATCGAGCTTCAGAAATATCAACTGCTGAATCGTACACTCGGCCCAGGCTATCTGCGTTCTGATACAAGTAAAAAACCGATTGAGTATTTTTGGTTCTGGGATCGCCTTCAGGGCTGCAATCCAGTGGTTATTTCTCCAGATGACTGGGACCAAAACACCAACGTCTGGGAAACCCTCCAGCAGGCCATTAACAACGCCGGGGCGGGCGAACATCGGTTACTGCAACCCCTTGTCGGCGATAGCAGTAAGACCATTACAGGCTTTACGCTAAACGTGGGGATGATGCTCAGTACCGCCGATGGCCGACGGATAATGATGACGTCGTGGCTGGCGGCAGTGGCGGTGAGTTTTCATCAGCCAGAAGATAACAACCCGATACTCAACTTTGTCGAGTGGTACCAGTTGATATCGGACCATTATGCAGACCACAGCATTGCTGAATTACAGGCGCGCTGGTGGTTTCATCATCTGTCTGGATCCGCGCCCGTAGCAACAGAAACACTGCGATCCGGCATCGAGTCCTGGATTGCGGGCGATGTTTCAACTCAGGCTACCGTTCTGAGTGACAGCTATCAGGAGATGCTGGCGTTGCTGGTGGGGTGCCCAAAGCCAGCCACGCAGAATGCGTGTATCAGTAAAGCATTTCAAGCACTACAGCAGCAAATGCAGTTACCCGGCACGCAAGAAGTGATCAGTCTGGGCGAGGAGCGCGATCTGGCGGTTGAAGTCTGCTCGCCAGACGGGGCCTATGACGATCGGGACATTCGTGGCTATGCCGTCGCCATGGCCATGGGGAAGGAAAGCATCGTACCCAAATTAGGCTGCGCGTGGCTGACGGACACGGCGCTGAAAGTACAGGGGGCGTGGCTGACGGACACAGAGCGGAAAGAGCCCATGCAGCGCTTTCACGACACCGTGGGGGCGACCGTGCAGAACGGTCGCAAAGTGGTGGCGTTTGCCTATTCGGGCGCACCGTTGAGCGGTGCGGTGAGCCTCAAAGATGGTGTCGACTGTCTCGATTTTGGCTGGCCTGATGATCCGCAAGAAAATTCGGATATTTATATCTCTCCCTGGCGACTCCCTCCGCTGGCCTATGGATTTCGCTATTGGGTAACCGGAACAGCAATCGGCAACGGCGGGCAGATTTTGGGGGAGAACTTTCGCAGCAGTGATGATCCCTGTGCGCTCAAAGCCGCCAGCCAACTGAATTTCTTACCTGGCGAGGGATATCTTTATTTATGCCGGGTAGCCCCTGGCGCCGTCACCGTGCAGTCAACAGACAAGGCTGTCGATCCCTGGCTGATGGAAGGGGAATCCCGCGCCTGGAATCTGCAAGGCTTAGCGGCATACCGGGAGCGTCCTCACGCTATGGACAATGAGCAACCGAACGTTGCTGACGGCAAGCGCCCCCGTGTTGTCGTCATTTGCGACGGAAAAAAAGGCTGGAACAGCAGCGCGCTCAAATGGGCCACGCTGACGTTGACCCCGCCCGATGCCACCGGGCAAGTATTAACAAGGTGGATGGAAGCCGACATCTGCCAGGAATTGCTCAAACCCGACCTCGGGGAAAGTGCGACGTTCAAAGCCCTGCGCACCACACTGCTCAATAAACTGCGTAAAACAGGCAAAAACCAACCTGAGGACAGGGTCGATCTCCCACGCCATCCCGCCGTTAAGGCTATCGGGGTGAGAGTGAAATTTGATGATGGTCCGGAAACCGATTACATCGTTACGCCTGAGTACCTCACAAAGAGAGGTTTCTTAACGCCAGGCACACTGCGCGTAGAGGCTGGAAGCAAATCACTCGTCGTGCCACCCAAGGTGGCTGGTGCTGACACGATCGTACTCATCCTGAAACCGGGAACAATTGCCACCGTGACCCTCTGGTCTCTGGTGCCAACGGAATTTTTTGTTCCCGGGCCAGATATGCGGATGGCTGACTTTGCCATTGATAAGAACAGCGAGAAGCAACCGGTATGGAACGAGACGTCGCACCGTGGGTTTTCACCTGTGGTGCATCTTTTTGAATGTTTACCGGACATAATCACGCTGCGCGAAGGCGCAGGAAGGGCACTGAAAGAGGTTCAGCAGGCGCTCAGTTTTGTGTCACAAGCGTCAGATACCGTCGCACATCTGGCCGCGGGGAAGGGATTCGACGCGAACGGGCTGAAAGGATTTCTGGTGCAGCGGCACGAATGGCACTGGACGGGCTATCCGCTGGCGCTACCCAAACGACTTGCTGACAATACCCAACTGGAACAGTGGGCCGAAGCGTTCGCGGGCACTTCGTCATTACGTGAAACGCAAAGTCATATTTTGCAAACCAGTCGCGCGGCACTGCCGACAGACTGGCATTTTGGTTCTCTTGCCGAGCCGGCGATACTGTGTCGTCTTCGGCTGCCAGACTATCACGGCGCGCGTTTTTTCGCCTGCGTCATGCGCCCGATCCTGCGTTATCGCAGTTGGCTGGATAGCAAAGAGGTTCAGGAACTTGAGAACACGATTGTCGCTAAGGGCACCGTCGTTCCCGCACGGATCAACTGGCACGATCCGTCACTGCGACTGGCCCCGCCGACGGTCCAGACCACGATTCCGCTGGTCCGCACGGTCATGGCGCACGAGAAGGAAAAGCTTACGGAGATCCGTACCAGCGCAAATGGCGCGCTGATATGCCTGAACGATGCACTCTGTCGAACGGATGCGCTGACGCAGTTCAGCGGCGTCGGAGAAACCTTCGACGTTGATCTCGAGGCCACGCGTTATGCCATGGTGAACGAAATTGGTCCCAATCCCATTTTCCACGCAGGGCCGGGTCATAGCGTGGATGGTGCGAAGAAAATCACCCTTTTTCTGCCTGAAAGTAGCTGGTTCACCGAATTGGGCGAGCCGGTCGTGCCTGAACGCGAGATGAACTGGGGAATTGAAACCGACAGTCCTTTTGGCCTGACCTTTGACACCGACAGCAATGCCAAAGTGGTGCAAACGGCCATTATCGTCCGCCCGACGGGTCACGATGTTTTTGCCTACTGGATAATGGCGAAGATCCGCATCCGCCGAATGCTTGATCCGCACGAGAAATGGACGCTGAGCGATCAATTTCCCCTCAGCGAGGATAAGCTGAGTTGGTTACTCGGCCGCCGGGAAGAGGGCGACGATCGCGTTCCGTTTGATTTCGTCATCGAACTCCCACCGGGAACCGATTTTCTCCTTTCCCTTCACCATGCGGAAGGGAAACGTATCGAGAAAGCAGGCGACGCGAACGCTTCACGCCGTCTGTTATGTAGCTGGCACAAAGGCCAGTGGGACGGAACGGCGGCAATGCTGTGGGGGCTGCAGGTGCTTGATCAGGTTATGGCCTTTGGGAGTGAGCAATGGGCGACCGTCAAACGTTATTCGCCGTGGGAAACGACAGAGGCGACGACCAACCTGCCAATAAAATCGGTGCTGCCCGTTATGCTGAAAAACGTGGAGGGGTGTAAAGCCCGCCGCCTGTTGCTCAGCGACTACGGCGAGTCGCACTGGTTGACCTTCATAGGCATGCCGTACCGCCATCTGGCCATTGCCCGGGAATCTTTGCAGATGGCCCAGTCTAAAGAACACGTCATCACGCTGACTCGCAGCAGCGTGGTACAAGCCAGTGAAAATATCTCCCGCGACTTACTGATTGCCCCTCTGGAACCGATTAAGAAAACCGTTCCTGGGAAAGAGTCCGATTGTACCCGTTCAGGTGGCGGCACCTTTCATCTGTTGTTGGTGTTTGAACCCGTCAATGACGTGGCAACACCGCTGGCCAGTCAGCAGTTGGGGCGACTGACAGGCGTCTATTACCCACAGCGCGATCCCATCACGGCTGAAAGGCGCTATCCGCCATTGCGCTTCCATTCTTATATGGCGGATTCGACGATAAAGGAAAAATTAACCGATGCCTCAATCGGTTACATCTATAAGTTTCAATATACCGACGGTTTGCCGACGGACTGGACGACCCTGCAAGCCCAGTTGTTTCCCGAAAGGAACGCAGACGGCTCGGGAGAAGAAGCAAAGGTCCGTTGGCTGCCTGAAATTATTGGTCCTATTACCACAGCGGCGTTGCCTGCTCACAATGGTCACTGGCCGAAGCCCAACGTGACGCTTAAGCGAAAAGAGGGGAAAGCGGAGTCCGTTATCCTCAACGTTGATGTGGACCGGGGATGGCGCTGCCAGGAAATAAAAGTGAAGGGAGAGGAAACCAGCAAGTTCGATACGCTCAGTTGGGCTAATGACCTGCCGGGGGGACTCTGTACCGTACTGGAAGGCGATCGGCTGGCGCTGGTTGGCAGTGGAGGGCGACTCATTGCGACGTTATCTGACTGGTCGCAGAAAACAGGGGATATGCAGACGTATGATGATAAAGGTCAGCCCCGAGGTGAGCGCTGGGGCTGGAACCTGAACCCGTAAATAGTGACGTAAAGAGAGTAAGGCGTCTCTTTCTTCGTTACAGTGTCACTTAGACCAGCGATTTCTCAGGTAACTGACGGCCTGCCGGGCCTGCGGCTGGTTGAGATTGTTCTCTCTGAACAAAATCGTGCCGCTGATTTGCGGCATTGATTCATTTAAATCGAGCTGCTTCTTCAGCTCGGGAACACCGCCGTTGACCGTCCAGTCCGGTTCATTGCGTGAGGGTTCGCCGACCTTATACAACGCAACGCCAATATAGAGTCGCGTTTTCGTCGGCTTCACGACGTCCGCCCACCATTTTGCGAGCACATCATAGCGGGCCGCGTCGCGAGAGAAGGGCCAGTAAATTTGCGGGGCGATGTAATCTAACAGGCCTTGCTGAACCCAAAGCCGCGTGTCCGCATACGACTCATCATATGCCGCCGCGCCACGGGTATCGGATCCGGCGGGATCGTGCGAACGGTTACGCCAGACGCCAGCCGGGCTGACGCCAAACTCCACGTCCGGATTGATCTGCCCGATCGTACGGGAAACCTGTTCAATTAACTGCTGAGTGTTATGGCGACGCCAGTCAGCTTTTGAGCTGAATCCCTGGCCGTAACGCTGAAAGGTCAGACTGTCGTTCAGTGCCGAACCGGGGGATTCGGCATAGAAATAGTCGTCAAACTGGACGCCATCCACCGGATATCGTTTCACCACTTCGGCCACGATACTGGTTATCCAGTCACGGGCCTCCGGGATCCCCGGGTCAAGAACATAGCGATCGCCAGCGGTACGGATCCAGTCACGGTGGAGAACAAACACGCTGGCGGGCTGAAGCGATACGGTGCGGTTTAGCTCATTCACCGTTGAGGGTTTCACGTTGGTGGAGACGCGATAAGGGTTGAACCAGGCGTGAACGCGCATGCCACGCTTGTGAGCTTCATCGAGCATGAACTGGAGCGGATCGTAGCCCGGATTTTCACCAATCTTCCCGGTGAGCATATCCGACCACGGTAAAATGGATGACGGCCAAAGGGCGGTGCCGTCAGGTTTTACCTGAAAGAAAACGGTATTAATACCCAGTGACTGCAGGTTATCGAGTTTATCCGTTAACGCTTTTTTCTGCATGGCGATCCGCGTGGAGGCGCTACCGACATTGACGGACGCCACCGGCGGCCAGTCCAGCCGGGAAACCGTCGCCAGCCATACGCCGCGAACCGGCTCATTCAGTTTCTGCGCTTTAGACGGCGATGTCGGCGTAGACTTTGGCGGCGTTACCAGTGAAACCGGGGGTTTTGATGAACAACTCGCCAGGAAGAACGCAGCCACAACCAGGGCACTGACTTTTTTAACGCGAAACAGAGAGAAAACGCCACGAGAACAGATATCCATATAGGCCAGTCATCCGGTTAACACAAAAGAGAAATTATTTTGTTCCTAATCGACGTTAAGTCAAGCCGGAGAAGGGGTGAGGCGTTCAATAAACAGGCTATCGGAGAGGAATGATTTGTTCAACTGCTTAAAGATGTGTTTACGAATCACCAGAACGCATCTCACTGAGTATGAATGAAAACCAGAGCTGTCCTGAAGGCCAAAACAGCAGGGAATAGCTCAAACTCCGGTATAGTGCGGTTGGTGATATCTAATTTAACATAATATACATTATGCGCACCAGTATGGATTCAGGGGCAATCCAGGCGTTCATGGCTGTCATTATTGTGGTCATTTTCTTAACACTGTTCGCATAACCGTTGAAATGTCTTGCGGCCTTTTACGGGTATGCTGTTCATTCCTCTGTTTCCCGGTTTAACCGACCATGCAGCCTAAGTACATTACTCCTGATTGCCATCGAGACGTTCTCCGGAAAATCTTTTGGTAATGCGGCAGCCACGTTATCCAGTGCTGCGGGTATTTGCTCTGCAAACTTACACAGAATTTCTCGCATCTGCTCTTGCGGAAATTTCAGCGCCTTTGCCGTTGCCATAAAATGACGCGGATAAATTTTATCGATAGCTGTTTTTCTGCCTTTGGATGCGTTAAGCCCCATTGCCAGTTTCAAATCGCTGATGTGTATTCCCGTACCGCCAAGAACCGGAAATGCCGAAATAATGTCGTAGAATGGCGTGAGCCGATAACTGCCGCCGGCCTGAATAAAAACAGAGAAGTTTTTCGCATGGCCATCCGTTGCGCCAATCAGCCACTGAAACACCTGAAACTTCATAAAATCATAGCGATCTTTCAGCGCCTCGCTCGACCCCATCAAAAACGCCATGATTTGCGCGATGCCAGGTCCTCCGTCAGATTCGTATTTGACTGATGACGGTAAACCGAATGTCTGGCACATGTCTTCCTGCGGCAAGCGGAGTAAAACTGACCGTTCAGCATTCCAGCGTCTGTCAAAGCGCTCGACCGCTAACGCGCGCACCCTTCCCGCTTTGATAATTTCGGCTCCAGGAACATCCAGGCCGAGTTGTTTCGCCAGCAGTAGACAAAAATATTCATTATCAACGCTTTGGCTAAGATCGAGCGTCGCATTGGGCTGTCTGATTTCGCCAATAGGCAACTTAATAATATGCGTAGTTGGCGTTATCCCTTTTGGGATACACCAGTGATTGCCCATTCTGAGCAGCGCGGTCTTTTCCTGCGCGCCAGCAACTGAGATGCGAAAGTCATTTTCTTCATTAATCATGCCCAGCGGAATATCTGATTTATAAGCCGACAGCACCTCTTCAAGCTTTGCTTCACTCAACTTTTCCCATACCATCACCGGATTTGTCACCGCTTCATTTTCCGGTAATAATGTCACCGCTCCTACGCTATCTCGACCTACTTCTGACAATAAATCAAAAGGTTGCTTTGATTTTGCGCGATAGCGTTTAACGATCCTGTCGCGCACGATTGGGCTATCAGGCAACAAGTTATCGAAGAAGTTAAACACGGCATCAGAAGAGATTTTTCCCACCTGCAATGGCAGCGAAAGCGACAATGGCCTGGCATAACGGTTGGCTAACCAATCCGACGCATACTTAAATGTATGTGCTCCGTTGGCCTGTTTCGTCAACTCACCTACCCGCTGATTATTCATCCACGTTACGAGTTTAGGCATTACCACTCCAGACTCTGTTGGTCACTGGATTCAGGCGCAGCGTCTTTTGTTTCGCATAGCGTCATTGAGAGCTCAAGTGACTGTAAAATTTTAAAAAAGGTCATCAATGTGATGTTGTCAGGGTTATTTTCGAAATTGGAAATGGTCGCCTGCTTTATGCCGATTTTTTTCGCCAACTCGCTCTGCGTCCAGCCATTTTGCTGACGAACCAGTTTCATTGCATTCGCTAATTGCGTTGGGCTGTAGATCATCGGGAAGCTCATCATGTCATTCGTCCACAGGGAAGTTATCCGCTCACGGGGATATTAAGAGTTTTATCCCTTCTCGAGGATAAAGTCAATCTGTAAACTTGTTTTATCCGCGATACGGGATAAATGAACAGATATCCTCGATCGCGGATAGAAATAAGAGTGTCACAGGCAACGACTCCCGCGATAATATTGAGCAATGACACAGGAGGACATATGAACTCAGAGAGTACATCGAGTGAAGTGCTGTTTCTGCTTATTCCGGAATATGCAGACTGGGAGTTTGCGTTACTGGCGCCAGGATTACGCCGGGGATTCGGGATCTGGGCCCCACGGTACGAGGTCAAGATTGTGGCACCTGATGAAGGGCCAGTGATGTCCCTGGGAGGTATTCGCTGCCTTGCGGATTATACGTTTGATTCCTTGCCTGCAGATTATGCCGCGTTGATCCTGGTCGGCGGCATGAACTGGTGGGGTGAAGAGGCAAAACGTGTCGTCCCTATCGTGCAACAGGCTCTGGCAAGGGATAAGGTGGTCGGTGCAATTTGCGATGCCTCTGCCTTTATGGGAGCCAACGGTTTCCTGAATGACGTCAGTCATACTTCCAATGGGCTGGCCTATCTCAAGGAACGAGCCGGTTCAGCTTATACCGGCATGGCGAGATACCAGGCTGTGCCTTCAGTTCGCGACGGTAATTTGATTACCGCCAGCGGATGCGGGTTTCTCAGTTTTACTTGCAACGTACTCGCCGCACTAAACGTCACTGATGAAAAGAATATCGAGGGGATCAGAGAGGCATTTACCTCTGGTATTTTCCCGGAAGTATGATGTTGTTCCCGCTGCGATCTCATGTCTGGCAGTACGTCACCTTAATGTCAGAGTGCGTACTGCTGACGGTTGTCACTTCGTTTCGAAGTTCTCCGTCGATTTCATTTTTTCGATGGCAATAATATTGTCTGACATCGCTTCGTTGAGAACTTCGACGGCCGTACTGGCATCGCGGTTCTTAATCGACATATAGACTTTGATGTGGGCTTCCACGCTTTCAAGGGTGATCCCCAGCGCACGGTTCAGCTCTTCAAGGTAGTAGTAATAGATATCTTTAATAGAGTACATCACGTTATAAAACACGCTGTTGTGTGATGCCCTGACAATTGCCAAATGAAACGCGTAGTCCGCTTCCGAGTATTTTTTGTAGTCGCCCTTGTTGATCAGCATATTGTTCAGCGCGTCGCCGAGTTCACGGATGTCGTCATCGGTGGCGTGTGTGACGGCGAGTTCCACGCATTTAAACTCAACGGTCTGACGGAAAACCATCATATCGTGAAACTCTTCACGACTGAGGTGCATGATTGGACGGGGATCGTTACTCAACATCTGCGGAGTGAAGTTTTCGCTAACGTAGCTGCCGCTGCCCTGACGTGTCACCACTATCCCCAGGTCGCGAAAGCGCTGAACCGCGCTGCGAACGCTGACCCGGCTGACGTTAAATGAGGCGGTCATCTCCGCTTCTGAAGGCAGACGGCTACCTGGGGCCCAGCTGCCGTCCAGCAGTTTGCCGCTTATCTGATCATAAATTTCATTTACAACGTTTTGTTTTTGAATGGATTTTATGCTCAAGGTGGGTATCCGCTACGATGTCGCTTAGGTTGTTCATTGTATAACAAATCACTTTTAAGAACAAAGCGCCCGGTCGGGCGCTCCACAGCGTTAATTAAAACGAATGAGTACCTTAGCAGAGATGTTTTTGTCTGCGGCAGTAATCAGTGCATCCTCAATTTGTTGGGGTGGGAATTCAGCGCTGATGAGAGGACGAGGATCAACACGCCCGTCTTCCAGCCAGCGAACCGCGACCCCGAATTCGTCAATGAAACGAAATGAGCCTACCCAGTTGATCTCTTTAACCAGCATGGCGGAGACCGGCCAGCTGACAGGGCTTGCCCCCATCCCTACCTGGACAATCGTTCCCGCAGGGCGAGTGAAATCCACGGTGGATGCCACGGCGAGCGGTGCGCCAGAGGCCTCAAACACGACGTCAAAATAGCCTTTTCGTTGCTGATAATGCGCCACCTGCCCTTCATCTCGTGGATCCATCGTGGCTGTCGCCCCCATTTGACGAGCCAGTTCCAGACAACGCGGACTGAGATCGGAGGCCACCAGTTCAGACGCCCCGGCACTGCGAGCTGCGGCAAGAATCAGACAACCAATGGGACCTGCGCCGATCACCAGTACACGTTTACCGGTCAACTGCCCTGCCATTTTTACCGCGTGAATAGCGACCGCCAACGGTTCTGAAAAAGCCATCACATTCGCAGGAACGCGGCTGTCGTACGGAATACATTGCTCCGGTTTCACCACCACATATTCAGAAAAACCGCCATTCACATGAGGATTGAACTGCGCACTGCCCATAAATCGCATGGATCCACACAGGTTCTGGTGCCCGGAAAGGCACATCTCACACTGATTACATGGGCTGGACGGATTCACCGCAACCGCCTGACCGACGGTCAGATTGCTTCCTGCCGGGACTTTGCTGACTACTCCGACAAATTCATGACCAATCACCATGGGATGTTTGAGAATCGACATCCCTGCCCGACCGTGCTGGTAGTAGTGAATATCAGAGCCACAAATACCGCCACAGGCTACCTTCACAAAAACGTCATTTTCTCCACGTTCTATTTCACGTGATTCAAAACGTACGTCTTTTTCCGCATGGGCCAGGCAAGCGTTACAGGTAATTTTTTCCATTTTCATCATGACCTCATTATTTATTGGCAGTTGCCGAATTAATTGCATTCTTATCCACGGTGTCGGCATTCTTTTTTTCGGGAACGATCACTTCAATTTTTCCGACCAGGAAGATGTAGGCCAGTAAGCCCAACCCGGCAATACCTGCGATATACCACATGGCATACTGGAAGTTTTGTGTGCGCTGGAGAATAACCCCAATAACAATGGGACTCACGATCCCCGAAAGGTTGCCGCAAATATTTAAAAATCCGCCCATGGTGCCGAGGAAATTGCGGGGGATTACATCACTCCAGACAACCCAACCCAGATTAGAGAAGGCATTAGCAAAGAACGCGATCGACAGAATCACAATTGCAATGACCGGTTGGTCCTCAAAGAAGTTGACCAGACCAATAATCATAGTGACGCACAGTCCCGCCATGACCGGTAATTTTCGGGCCAGCGTTCTGGATTTACCCTTCTTCAGCAGCATATCGCTCAAGGTCCCACCGCAGAGCACACCAAACATCGCCATAATATAGGGCAGCATGGCACCCACACCTGCTTTAGAAATTGAGAGGTGTAGCCCTTTCTCGAGATAAACAATAAACCAGGTCAGGAAAAAATAGAGTGTGGACGAACAGGCAAATTGCGTGATGAATAATCCCCAGATGGTCTTTTTACTGAGAAAGAATTTAATATCATGCCAGCTTATTTTCTCGCTAACGCTGGACTGGTTGGCTGAACCATAGCCGCCGCCCGCTTTAATGTAGTCCAGTTCGGCCTGGTTCACGGAGGTGCTGTGCTGCGGGTCGCGATAATATAATAACCAATAGATACCAAACAGAATACCCGCGCCGCCAGACAGATAGAAAGACATCTCCCAACCGTAATTAGCTACAATAAATGAGAGCGCCGGCGTCAGCAAAGCCAGCCCGATGTATTGTGCACTGGAGTAAATAGCAGTAGCGCGTGCGCGTTCATGATCCGGGAACCAGGTGGCGATTATTTTTGTATTGGACGGGAAGGATGGCGCTTCAGCAACACCGATTAATGCACGACAGGCTAACAGCATCGCAAATGAAGCTGTCGCCGTTGCAAATAGATGGTGTGAAGCAAATCCCATCATAAAGGTAAAGATACTCCACAGAATAATCGCGCCGCCATAAAGAATACGTGAGCCAATGCGATCAAGAACATAGCCGACAGGGATTTGACTGGCCGCGTAGGCCCAGGTAAACATAGAGAAAAGCAAACCTAACTGCGTTGGTGTCAGACTGAAGTCATTCTGGATATTCGTTCCCGCAACGGCAAGATTGGCGCGATCCATATAATTAATTGCAGTCACAATAAACAGCAATGTGAGAATAAAGAGTCGTGATCTTGAAGCCTTCATAATAATACCTGTGTTATATCGGCATGCTTAACAATAAACACATGCCGTGAATTTTAAAGGCGAGTCAGTAGAATACGGTCGGCTTACAGTACGGCAAGCCAGCCACCATCAACGTAAATAATTTGTCCGTTGATGTAATCAGATGCTTTAGAGGATAAAAAGACGGCGGTACCAATTAACTCTTCCGGATGGCCCCAGCGTTGCGAAGGGTTGCTGCTTTTCACCCAACTGTCGAACTGCTTGTCTTCGATAAGCGCCGTATTCATGTCGGTCAGAATGTAACCCGGCCCGATGGCGTTGGTCTGGATATTAAACTGCGCCCATTCCGCCGCCATTGAGCAGGTAAGCATTTTGATCCCCCCTTTTGCCGCAGTGTACGGGGCAACGGTCGGACGGGCAGCCTGACTGGTGAGTGAGCCGATATTAATAATTTTGCCCCCTCTGTTACGCGCAATCATACGTTTCGCCGCCGCGCGGGAGACCAGAAAGGCGCTGGTCAGGTTGGTATCGATCACTTTCTGCCAGTTTTCCAGTTCCAGTTCTACCATCGGTTTACGGTACTGGATGCCGGCGTTATTGATAAGGATATCGACATCGATTCCCTGCGCATCCAGTTTGCTGAAGGCGGCCTCAATTGCCTGTTCATCGGTAACGTCAAAAGCTACCCCATGCGCGTCGTAGCCCTTACGTGCTAGCGAATCCACTGACTCTGCCAGCAGTGCATCGCGAATATCATTCAGGATAACCCGCGCTCCCGCAGCGGCAAGTCCCTCTGCATAGGCAAAACCCAGTCCACGCGCAGAGCCTGTCACCAGTGCCGTTTTCCCCGTTAAATCAAATAAAGCGGTCATGTTGTTTCCTCACTCAATTAACTTGTATGACGACTGTCTTATTTAAGGTTGGATTTTCACTCGGATAAAATCAACAACTCCCCCGCACATTTGCAACAACGATCACAAATAGCTGATAGCCACAATCAATGCAAAGTCCTTATTATATTGATTTTTAACTATATTAATGGTTTGAGGTGCTTGAATTTTGATCATTGTCACAGAATGACACTCCCACTATTCCTCGTGAAAGGAAGCGTGATATAACAATACCAAGTTGTAGGACAACTTACAAATAAGAGTCATGTCATTCTTAATGCGATGACATGCTGTAAATACGCTGAGTTGAGGAGTTAAAGTGAGTAACCTGAAGATCACCAATGTAAAAACGATTCTGACGGCGCCGGGCGGTATTGACCTGGCGGTTGTTAAGATTGAGACCAACGAACCCGGGCTGTATGGACTGGGGTGCGCGACGTTTACTCAACGTATCTTTGCGGTAAAAAGCGCGATTGATGAGTACATGGCTCCCTTCCTGATGGGGAAAGATCCGACACGTATTGAGGATATCTGGCAGTCGGGTGCGGTAAGTGGTTACTGGCGCAATGGACCTGTCATGAACAATGCATTATCCGGTGTGGATATGGCACTGTGGGATATCAAGGGTAAGCTAGCGGGCATGCCGGTTTACGATCTGTTGGGCGGAAAATGCCGCGACGGGATCCCCCTGTACTGCCACACCGATGGCGGCGATGAAGTCGAAGTGGAAGATAATATTCGCGCCAGAATGGAAGAAGGTTATCAGTATGTTCGCTGCCAGATGGGCATGTATGGCGGCGCGGGAACGGATGACCTCAAACTGATCGCCACACAACTGGCGCGAGCGAAAAATATTCAGCCGAAGCGATCTCCGCGCAGTAAAACGGCCGGTATCTACTTTGACCCGGACGCCTACGCCAAAAGCGTTCCGCGTTTGTTCGAGCATTTGCGTAACAAACTCGGCTTTGGCATCGAATTTATCCATGATGTACATGAGCGCGTGACGCCGGTCACCGCCGTTAATCTGGCAAAAACGCTCGAACAGTATCAGTTGTTTTATCTTGAAGATCCGGTCGCGCCGGAAAATATTGACTGGCTGAAAATGCTGCGACAGCAGTCTTCAACACCGATTTCCATGGGGGAGCTGTTTGTGAATGTGAATGAGTGGAAGCCGCTCATCGATAACAAACTGATCGACTATATTCGCTGTCACGTGAGCACCATCGGGGGCATTACGCCAGCGAAGAAACTCGCCGTCTACAGCGAACTGAACGGCGTGCGCACCGCCTGGCACGGGCCAGGAGATATCTCCCCTGTTGGGGTTTGCGCAAATATGCATCTTGATTTGAGTTCGCCGAACTTTGGCATTCAGGAATACACGCCAATGAATGACGCGTTGCGCGATGTGTTCCCGGGCTGCCCGGAGATCGACCAGGGTTACGCGTACCTGAACGATAAACCGGGTCTGGGGATTGACCTTGATGAAGTCAAAGCAGCGAAATACCCGTGTGAGGGAGGGATCCCATCCTGGACAATGGCACGTACTCCAGACGGTACAGCCTCGAGACCATAAATAATGATGACCCGGTATAGGCTGCCGGGTCATTTTCTTTGGTTCCTTTATACCTTGCGGATTTATTCCTCTGATTTGAAGGTTGTTGTGACGATACTGTTGAGCATCGCCAGACATCCTCTCACCTCTCTTTCATGTATAGCGTTTAGATATACATCTGCTATAATTGTGTATACAAAAGCTACACAGAGGTATTTATGAAACCAGAAGCCAGAGAAGCGCCTATCAACATCCGGGCGAAAACATCCCAACGTGACCTGATAGATATGGCTGCAAGCCTTGTATCAAAATCACGTACCGACTTCGTACTTGAAGCTGCCTGTCGTGAAGCCCAGGATATTCTGCTTGATCAGCGTTTGTTCATCCTGGACGATAAACAGTATGACGCTTTTCTTGCGGAACTGGATGCCCCTATCACTCCTGAACGACAGGCACGGATCAACGATCTCATGAGTCGTAAATCGCCATGGGAATAAGAGCGCCTGAACCCTTAACCCCCGGACACATTGTTGCTGAATTTTGCTGCTCTGATCCGGGTCTCAATGAGTGGCTTAGAAAGAAAGCATTAAAAAACCACAGCACCGGCATTTCCCGTGTGTATGTTATTTGTGCCGAAGAGACGAACAGGGTTATTGGATACTATTGTCTTTCAACCGGCAGCGTTCAACGAAATACGGTCCCAGGCTCCTATCGCCGTAATGCCCCCGAATCACTTCCCGTAGTGGTACTCGGCAGACTTGCCGTTGACCAGTCCTGTGCAGGAAAAGGACTTGGCGTTGCTCTGCTCAGAGATGCGATTTTCCGCACGGAAAATATTGCGCTACAGGTCGGCGTGAGAGCATTAATCGTGCATGCGCTTAATGATGACGTGAAAAGTTTCTATATGAAATTTGCGTTTGCCCCCTCATCGATCAATCCACTTACCCTGCTCTACCCTATTAAAGTTTGATGAATTTTCGGAACTACTGTACCACTCACCAGGCTTCAGGTTCCCTTAGCATATGGACGATGTTGCACGGATTCATGATCCAACCGCCGTTGAAACCGTCGGGTAACTGTTCTACTGCATCACAACGTACCACGCCGCATTGTTCGACGTATTTTTCTGCGGCACTGAAATGAGGTGTGAATAATTCCAGCCAGAGTTCAGCCTGATTGAGTCCCGGCGCTTCATCAATCCAGAGCCTGTTTGGCCCGAGTTCGAATCCGATCGCTGGCGGTTTATCAGCAATTTCAGGCAACCCGATAATATTCCGGTAAAAATCAATCGTCTGTTGATATTGATGCGATGGGACCTTCATCGCGATGTCGATGCCACCTTTGATATCTGGTTTATTCATAAGGTTTTTCCTTACCGATCGCGAGCAAGACTAAACTAGTATAGTGCATTCCTTGTGCCCGCTTAGCTAACCCATAACAGGAGAATTGATGATGTCCGACTGGAATCCGGCGCTATATATGCAGTACGGTACAGAACGCTCAAGACCCGCCGCTGAGCTGCTGGCCAGAATTCAACTTGAGCATGTCTCTTCTGTGGTTGATTTGGGATGCGGACCTGGTAACAGTACGGCGCTGTTGCAACAACGCTGGCCTGGTGCGAGTATCACTGGCGTTGATACCTCCCCGGCGATGCTGGATGAGGCGCGAAAGGCCTTACCAAATTGTCATTTCGTTGAAGCGGATATTCGTCAGTTTCAGCCTGTCACTCCGCCCGATGTCATTTACGCCAATGCCTCTTTGCAGTGGATCCCCGATCATTATGATCTGTTTCCCCGGCTGGTCACCCTGCTAAACGTTGACGGCATTCTGGCGGTGCAAATGCCGGATAACTGGCTGGAGCCTTCGCATGTGCTGATGCGTGAGGTGGCCTATGAACAGGATTATCCGAATCGTGGTCGCGAGCCCCTACCCGGCGTTCACGCCTATTACGACATTCTGAGCGAGGCGGGATGCGACGTGGACATCTGGCGCACAACCTATTATCACAAGATGCGTTCCCATCAGGCGATTATTGACTGGGTCAGCGCGACAGGATTACGCCCCTGGCTGCAGGATTTGAATGAACACGAGCGGCAACAATTTCTGAATCGCTATCATCAACTGTTACAGGAGCAATACCCGCTTCAGGAAGATGACCAGATACTGCTGGCATTTCCCCGCCTGTTCCTGGTTGCGCGCCGCCAGTCCTGATCTCACTTTCTCAGTGGACAGGCCGCTTTCCAGGCGGCCCGTTTCGCTTGCTGTTTGGGTTTGTCACTCTTTACGTCAACTGGTAGTGCTTATCCGGTATCAGTTTCGGCGGAATGGCTGATTCATCATTCATTTGCAGGAGGTCAATTTCGATTGCGTTGCAGATGGCATCAAGAGGTAAATCATTATTTTCCGTGCCAAACGGATCCTCCAGCTCCTCTGCCAGGGCATCCAGAGAGATAAAGGTGTAGGAGATGAGTACCGAAATAAAGGGGGTCATATAGTGCAGATCGACCACCAGAGCAAAAGGCAGCATGATGCAAAACAGATAAACCGTGCGATGGAGGATCAGCGTGTAAGCAAACGGCACCGGCGTATTGGCAATTCTTTCGCATCCGGCAAGAACGGCGGACATGTCGTTTAATCGATTGTTCAGGCTATGAAACAAGATATCCGAGAGTTGCCCATCGCGTCGACGCGTCGCCAGCCATTCTCCCATTATCAGCAAAATACGGTTTGCCGGAGAGTGAGAAGCAAACACGCGCTGCAGATCTTCCGGACTAAGATACTTCGCTAACGGCTCCGCCTGCGGTTTGCGCCGCAGCGTCATACGCAGACAGTGAGCGAAGGCGATTTGTAGCCGAACAAACTGCCCTAACTCGCGGTCATCCGGTAAAACCGTTTTGACTTCCCGCAGTAACGAGCGGGAAGCGATCATCAGTTGCCCCCAGAGTTGACGCGCCTCAACATAACGGGAATAACAGGCGTTATTGCGAAAACCCAAAAAGATTGCGATTGCCACACCGAGAATGCTGAACGGCGCGAGGGTAAATTTGATACCCAGCATCGTATACCACGGCAGCAGGACGATCACGGCAATAGACAGCAGAAAATTGAGCAGTAAACGGGAAGAGATTTTTGCTAACACGGAGCCGTGCCAGACAAATATCAGGCGTAGCCAGTGCTGCTGGGGACGAACGATCATGACGTTTTTCGGAAAGGAGATGAATCCGGTCATTAAACGTGATCTGGATCAAATTTTCAAGTCAGTTGAAAGTGACTTCGTCCTCAGATGGTCTCTGCCAGACTTCCTACAGCGCCGGGCTGAAAGATGTACTAATGAGCGAACTAAGTTGTATGTTGTAACTATATAGCCGGTATAAGAAACCCGGCCTTAGCCGGGTCACTGTGTTAGCACAACGGTTTCACCGCTTCACGCATACCCTTGGTCAAAATGGCATCGAGATCGGCCGTCACCTGCTCAACCAGCCCCGCCACTTTCGTCAGGTCCTGTTCCCAGTGCGCTTCTACCGCCAGAACGTCACTCACCAGTTGCTGAGTCGTGATCTGACGATCGCTATGCTGGCTCCAGAGCTGTTGAAAACGGGTCATCCAGTGCGCATCGTCCTGAACCGGATAAGATTCCCCGTTACGTTCACCGCGATAGAAAGCGATCAGTGCGGCTAACGCGAAGGTCAGACGAGCCGGCAGTTTGCCGTTCGCCTTCTGCCCAGCCAGTAACTGCGGAAGAATACGGGTACGGAATTTGGTCATCCCGTTCAGCGCAATCGACAGTAGCTGGTGCTTGATGTATGGGTTGCGAAAGCGTCCGGTTACTGCACTGGCAAATGATTCCAGTTCATCACGCGGCAGATCGAGAACCGGGATGATCTCTTCATAAATCGCTTTTTCGACAAAGGCACAAATCTCTGTGTCATTCATCGCCTCGCCAACCGTATCGAGTCCGGCCTGGAATGCCACCGGCACCAGCGCGGTGTGCGCGCCGTTAAGGATGGCGACTTTGCGCTCTTTATAGGGCTTAATATCGTCCACAATCAAAACGTTAAGCGGATATTTATCAAGACGCAGTTCTGTGGCCAGTGATTTCGGCCCCTGAATGACAAACAGGTAGAAGTGTTCGGCGGTATCAAGGAAAGCATCGTGATAGCCCAGGTCGGCTTCCAGTTGCGCCGCTTCGTCGCGCGGGTAACCCGTGACGATACGGTCCACCAGCGTGGAGCAGAAGACGTTTGCCAGATCCAGCCAGGTGATAAATGCCGCAGGCAGTGCCCACTCTTGAGCATAGCGCAGCACCAGTTCACGCAGCGCATCACCATTATAATCAATCAGTTCGCAAGGGATGATGATCCAGCCTTTATCCTGCGCACCGTTGAAATGACTGTAGCGTTCAAACAGCAGACGCGTCAGTTTCGCCGGATAACTGACCGCCGGGGCATCATCAAATTTATCGCCGGCATGATAGCTGATGCCCGCTTCAGTCGTGTTAGAGAACACAAAACGCATCTCAGGATTGTGCGCCAGTTTCAGGAACGCATCGTAATCGCCGTAAACGCTAATTTCACGATTCACCGAACGAATCAAACGCGCATCGCTGACGGCTTCGCCCTGTTCATTCAGACCACGAATGATTGTCGTGTAGAGGCCATCCTGCGTACTGAGTGAAGGTGGGAATGTACTTTCAATAGGTCGAACGATGACCACACCAGAATTCAGATCGGTATGTTCATTCAGGAGATCTACTTGCCAGTCAACAAAGGCGCGAAGGAAGTTACCTTCACCAAACTGAATAATGCGTTCAGGATAGTGAGCACCGGGAAAATCGCGACGGTTAAGTGTTTTCACAATGGGTTCCCTTTCGATTAGTCATACAACCTGATTAAATTGGTAGAACAGGTTAGCAAAACTTTTTGAGAGTAAAACCCTGTTTTGATCAATTCATGACGACTATTTATAGAGATTTATAGAAAAGCGTGGTCCCTGTCAGCTTTCCATCGGGCATCAGCGCATAGTCCGGGATCTCACCGGCTTTGATCCAGCCACAAGAGTGGTAGAACAACTCAGCATCGCTTCCCGTTGCGGTATCCAGCACCAGCTGCGTTTTTTGTTGCTGCCTTGCGCTCGCTTCCAGCGCTATCATGAGCTGACGGGCTAATCCCTGACGTCGGGCGCTGGAATGAACGAGTAGTTTCGCGACGTCCGCACGATGAGGTTGATTTTCCGGTTGCTGGACAATAAGTTGAACCGTACCGACAATTACGCCAGAAGCGTTGTCGATCGCAAGGACGACACGCTCTCCTCTGCCTGCACTTTGCGCGACGCCATGCCAGAACTCACGCGCTTTTGACGGTTCAAAGGGTAAAACAAAACTAACCGATGCGCCGCGTATCACGCAGTCGCTCAGGACGTCACAAAGCTCATCGATCCTTGCCTCGATGGCTCCTGCATCCAGTACATAACAGGGTTTTGATGGGGGCATGTTGTCTCCTTAAATTGAGACAACACCATGCACTTAACATTGTGATAACACAACGGGCAATGACATAGGATATTGTTATGCCAGATCGCTTTCGGTGAAGACTGCACTGCCAGTATGGCGGGCGCTGGTACGATTACGACCTTCTTTCTTCGACCGGTAGAGGCACTCATCCGCTTCAACCATCAATTTGTTGAATACGTCCGTCAGCGAATGGGCGCCAATACTGCCATTTCCAAGGCCAATGCTGACCGTTGAATAGATGTTCTGCTGGTTCCAGATGAAGGGCTGCTGTGCGACCGCTTTACGGATATTTTCCGCCAGTAGCATTCCCTCTTCGGGATGCGTCGAGGGGACCACGACGACAAACTCCTCCCCTCCCATGCGCGCCACCAGTCCCCGATCGCCGACAATCCGTTGAATGCGCTGCGCAAACACGCTGAGTACCAGATCGCCGCATTCATGGCCGAAGTTATCATTAATGCTCTTGAAAAAGTCGATATCCAGAAGCATGACGGTAATATGCTGCGAGCGCGGATATTCCTGACGCTTCAGCGCTTCATAAAGTCCGGAACGGGAATAGACCTGGGTGAGAAAATCGAAATCGGCGCGCAGGGAAACCTGCTTCATCAAGGAATTAATTGCCGCTACGCTGACCGAAACCATAATGGGGCAAATCGCCATCGTGGCGATGCCCAGTCGTGCGGAAAACATCTGCGGCGCAGACAACGGCGACGCCACCGCAATATTGATAATCGAATTTGCCACCAGCACGATTTCAACGGCACCGGTAATAAAGGTCAGCAAACAGGTAACCTGAGGGGTATAACGCACCGCACACCAGATCAGCGCCGGCAGCGGGAAGGCCAGGCTTCCTGCACCACCAATGATAACTGATGCCAGTACTGAGATAATTAACGCCGCCACCGGCATCAGCTGTTCAGGCCTGAAGCGTTTTACCGCGCCCGGAATACCCAGCGTCAACATGCAGGGCACGATCAGCACCCCTGTCGAAAATTGCTCGCTAAACCAGTCTGCAACCAGCGGCCAGAATGAAAGTCGATCGATACCCACTGACCCCACCGCGCCCAATATTGCGCAGAGCAGTGCCGCAATCAGACAGTAATTAAATAAGCGTAACGCACTGATGGGCTCATATTTATTTTTCCCCAGTCGCTTATCGCGGATCACCAGTTGGGCGACAATCACGATAAAAACCATGTTGGAGAGATTAATGACAACCGACACCCATCCCCACTCGGTGGTGATCGCATCATAACCCAGCATTGCAACGTAGCTGACAGCATAATAATGCAGTTTATTAAGCCAGACATAGCGGGCAAAAACCCCGGCGATCACGCCGTTTAACGGCCAGAACAGAGAAAGCTCATGCACCAGACGCAGTTCCGCACCAATAAAGTAGAACAGTGTCGTTAAAGCGAAAATAGCGCTGGCATTACGCAGTGGATGACCTTCCTGAAACAACCTGAAAGTCGGAATGTGGAGTGCGTGCATTAAATATCTATCCATATAATTGCCGTTGGCAATTATCTCTGGGGAATGATTATAATATTTAAGAGAATAGCATGAATTATTCTCAAAGATAGTCATCCCCCGCTGCGTTAGCCTATTATTTTGGTAAACTCCGCAGCCATTAACCATGATTATTTTATGGTTATTTCAAGGGGCGTTTGTAACCATTTAATTATTACGGTTTATTCATTTGGATGACTAACCAGTGATGGATAACGGCAACCACATACTGCTGTTGCTCCTCGCTCAGCGGCTGTCCCTGCGCAATATTATGCCACTTAGCAAGGCAACCACGACAGCAGGTCGCCGTGGCATGCTGGGCGATAAACACCGGGTGGCCGCGCATCGGTGTTTGCTTGCCATCATTGACAGGTATCGCCGGGGCAAGCCGCTTCGCCACAAAATCGGCTGCATGCCGGTCGATAACCTCCGCACCTTTATCCCAACAATACTGTCTCTCTTTTGTTCCCAGACGAAAACGGGAACGAAACGGTGAGCGCGACAGACGAGCAAAAAGTGGATCAAACGTAGTCATTAGTAAACTGAGCGTCCTAACCGTTGGGTAAGTTGTTCCAGAACCGCAATACCCGCCAGCGAATTACCGGTCGGATCCAGTTCCGGGCTCCAGACGGCTATCGCCATCTCATGCGGCACTATCGCCACAATTCCCCCACCAACGCCCGATTTCGCGGGTAAACCGACACGCCACGCAAATTCCCCCGCGTTCTGATACATCCCGCTGGTCGCCATCAGCGCATTGATCTGTCGCGCCTGCATCGGTGTCACTACGGGCTCATTGAGATGAAACGCGTTTCCCTGGTTAGCCAGAAAGACAAATGTCTTCGCCAGCTCCACACAGCTCATTTTCAGCGCACAGTAATGAAAATAGTTTTGCAGGACCGTCGTGACGTCATGGTGAAAATTGCCGAAGGATTTCATCAGCCAGGCGATGGCGGCATTGCGGGCGGAATGTTCGAACTCCGAACGGGCCACCACCGCATCATAAGCAATATCGGTTACGCCGCTCAGCGCGCGCACAACTTCCAGCATGCGCTGACGCGGTGCGCTGAGTCGTCCCTGCAACATATCGCAAACGACCAGCGCGCCGGCATTAATAAACGGATTACGCGGGATGCCATGCTCCATTTCTAGCTGCACCAGCGAATTAAACGGCGAGCCGGACGGATCTTTTCCCACCCGTTGCCAGATCTCATCCTCTGAATAATGACGCATCGCCACCACCAGACTGAGCACCTTCGAAATCGACTGAATGGAAAAGCGTTCTGTCGCATCCCCGGCATGCCAGAGCTGCCCCTCCACAGTGCAAATCGCAATACCCAGTCGGGAACCCTCAACCGAAGCAAGCGCAGGAATATAATCCGCCACCTTGCCCTGACCAATCAGCGGGCGAACCTCTGTCAGAATGGTCTCTAAAATTGAATTGTCCAGGGTGATTGCCACATCACGCTCCTTGCCTGCCGGTCTGAAAAGGGCTGCGAGTATAGCAGAGCGGAATACTCCACGTCAGGCCGGAAGTCGGAATCTCGCTACGGCGCGGATCAACTGGTGCGATTCATTATGCAACTGCTGCGAGGAGGCGGATGCCGTATCCACCAGTTGGCGGGTGTCGCGGGCAACCAGATTCAGCGCCTGCAACTGGCGCGTCATCTGATGGATTCGGGTTCCCTGATGCAGCGTCGCAGCTGAGATATCATTCAGCGAGGCACCCAGATTCTCCACCAGTCCGATCACCTGTTGCAGATTCTCTTCCAGGTGTGTCACCGCACTCGACCCCTCTTCTATTCCCTCCAGTGAATGATGGATCAGCGCCTGAATGTCCTGCGTGGACTGGCTGCTCTTACGCGCCAGCAGCCCCACTTCTTTTGCTACCACCGCAAAACCGCGTCCCTGCTCACCGGCATGGGCGGCTTCAATTGCCGCGTTCAGCGCCAGGATGTTGGTCTGGAAGGCGACGTTATCAATCAGCGCAATGATCCCGCGCATTTCTGCCGAGCGCGTCACGATCGCCTGCATCGAACGGCTCACGGTATCCATCATTCTGTCACCCCCAGCCGCAATAGCCCGGGCAGCTTCTGCTCGCTGATTCGCCAGTTGGGCAAACCCGCTGTTGTCCTCAACGTGCGTTTCCAGCACAGAAATATGGGAGGTGACGTTATTCAGCTCCTCGTTCTGTTTCTCGGACTGCTGATACAGGCGCGTATTGTTCTGCGCCAGCTTTTCGATATTCCTGGCCATCGCCGTCGTCGCCACGCTGACCTGTTGGACTAATTCTCGCAGTCCCTGCTGCATCGAGCCTATACGCGTATGGAGTTGCGACACTTCCCGGTTAGCCCCGGGCACGGCGGGAAGCGGTTGTGAAAGATCGCCTGCCGCCAGAATGTCGATGTACGCAATCAGCCGACGCAGCGGAGAAATAACCCAGCGCGACATCCCCCACCAGACCGCGACCGCAATAACCAGCGACACTACCGGGAGTACCAAAAACAGATGCTGGAGATCCAACAGGCGTTCCAGCAACTGCTGCCGTCCGCTTTCCCGCGCCTGTCCGTTAACCTTTTGTATTCTGGCATAGTTGTCATTGAAGTCGGCCTGAAATGCCTGAATGGGCACGGCGAAGAACGCGTCAATCGACTGCGTCTGGCTTAATCCTGCCACTTGTTCCTGGATGCCGCCGCTAAAGCGCTGATAGCTGTCGACCAGCCCTTCATCCGCCTGCGGGCTCATCTGACGCCACGCCTGCCACGCGGCTGTCGACTGGGTAAGAGCCTGTCGGGCTTCGTCAATCAGCGGTTGCCAGCTTCCTTCAGAGCCCGTGGCGGCGTCCTGCATAAAATAAACCCCCGCCCGGTTGAGCAGATCGCTGGCCGTCAGTAGCGCTATCCGCGCCTCTTCGACTTTTGTCTGCTGACGCAGCGCCAGCTGGTTACGCTGTTCATTTTCCCGGGCCTGGCTGACTGAAAAGGACAGCATCAGTGACGAGGTCAGTTGCAGTACGGAAAACAGCGCAATGATGCAAAAAATCCCGGTCAACAGGCCAAACTGCTGGGGTAGAAAACGTCGCGCCAGGCGACGTAAAGTTTGAGTTAAGTTCATAATATTCTTCAGTATCAACACGTTAATCGCGAGTCTACGAAGCGTAAATGACAAAACTATGGCGGAAATGTGACAAGGCGCCTCGCATGCAGAGCGCCAACGGTCAGCGTCGGTTCTTCCAGACCGTCTGTACGTTACAGAACTCATGCAGACCAAAGTGCGAGAGTTCCCGACCAAAACCGCTCTTCTTCACGCCACCAAATGCCACCCGGGCATCGCTGGCACTAAAGCCGTTGATAAACACACCACCGCATTCCAGCCGTGCGGCCATCGTCTGTGCGCGGGCTTCATCGGCGGTAAAGAGGGTTGCGGACAGACCAAAATCACTACAATTTGCCAGTTCCAGCGCATGTTCGGCACTCTTCGCCACGGCGATCGCCGCAACCGGTCCGAAGAGTTCCTCACGGAAGGCGGTCATTTCCGGGGTCACGTTCGTCAGCACGGTGGCAGGATAATAGTTCCCGCCAGTGGAAGGCTTCGTGCCGCCAAGCAAGAGCTGAGCGCCTTCGGCGATCGTGGCCAGTACCTGTTGATGCAATTCATCACGCAGATCGGCGCGTGCCATTGGGCCGAGTTCGGTCTCTTCCTCCAGCGGATCGCCCTGCTTAAGCGCGCCCGCTTCCGTCACAAAGCGCTCGATAAAGCGCGCGGCGATCCCCTCTTCGAGGATAAAGCGTTTCGCCGCCGCGCAAACCTGTCCGGTATTCTGATAGCGTCCGGCCACTGCCGCCTTCACCGCCAGATCCAGATCGGCATCGTTAAGCACAATAAACGGATCGGAACCGCCCAGCTCCAGCACACATTTTTTTAGCGCCGCACCGGTCTGAGCGCCAATGGCAGCCCCGGCACGCACGCTGCCGGTCACCGTAACCGCCGCAATTCGCGGATCCTGAATCAGCGAACTGACGCCCTGGTTATCCGCATTCAGCCAGCCGTAGACGCCTGCGGGGATCGCCGCGTCGGCAAAGACCTGGCTTATGATTTGTGCGCAGCCGATGACGTTGGGCGCAGGCTTAAGCAGATACCCATTCCCGGCCAGTAAAATCGGCACCGCGCCACGCAGTACCTGCCACAAAGGAAAATTCCACGGCATGACCGCCAGAATGGTACCTAAGGGACGATACTCAATCACCGCCTGCTGGTTTTCCACCTGTGTCGGTTCAGCGGCCAGCATCGCCGGACCATGTTCAGCATACCAGTCACACAGCGCCGCCGATTTGGCTACCTCCGCACGCGCCTGTGTAATGGGTTTGCCCATCTCGCGGGTAATGCATTGCGCCATCTCTTCGCCACGCGCACGTAAGGCCTTGCCGATGTCGCGTAATTTCTGCGCCCGGTGTGCCACCGTTGTCTGTTTCCAGTTGCTGAATCCCGTAGCCGCAAACTGTAGCGCCTGTTCGATCTCCCGAGCCGTTGACCACGGCAGCGCCGAAAGATGTTCACTATTGTACGGGTTGATGGAAATGGCATGGGTTGCCGATGAAATCGTCATACAGTCTCTCCGTCGTTCTGGATGCCATGATCATGGACGCGTTTACTCTTTCCTTAAAATGAATAATATTAACGAAACCGTTCACGAAGAGAGAATGCTATGGATCTGACCCAACTGGAGATGTTTAACGCGGTCGCCGAAACGGGCAGTATCACCCAGGCTGCGGCGAAGGTGCATCGCGTCCCATCCAATCTCACTACCCGTATTCGCCAACTGGAGGCCGATCTCGGCGTCGATCTGTTTATTCGCGAGAACCAGCGCTTACGACTTTCCCCCGCCGGACATAACTTTCTGCGCTATAGTCGGCAGATCCTCGCGCTGGTTGACGAGGCGCGCATGGTCGTCGCTGGCGATGAACCCCAGGGGCTATTCTCGCTGGGCGCGCTGGAAAGCACGGCAGCCGTGCGCATTCCGGCCACGCTTGCCCGCTACAATCAGCGCTACCCAAAGATCCAATTCTCCCTGGCGACCGGTCCTTCAGGCACCATGCTGGACGGCGTGCTGGAAGGCCATCTCAATGCCGCGTTTGTTGATGGGCCGATTACCCACCCCGGTCTTGAAGGAATGCCGGTGTACCAGGAAGAGATGATGGTGGTTACTCCGCACGGTCATGCGCCGGTGACTCGTGCCAGCGACGTCAACGGCAGTAATATTTACGCCTTTCGCGCCAACTGTTCTTATCGCCGCCATTTCGAAAGCTGGTTTCATGCCGATCGGGCGATGCCAGGAACGATCCACGAAATGGAGTCCTATCACGGCATGCTGGCCTGTGTGATTGCCGGTGCGGGTATCGCGCTGATCCCCCGCTCCATGTTGGAAAGTATGCCCGGACATCAGCAGGTTGAAGCCTGGCCGTTGACCGGGAACTGGCGCTGGCTGACCACATGGCTGGTCTGGCGACGCGGTGCGATGATGCGCCAACTGCAGGCCTTCATTGAGTTGTTAACAGAACAGAACTGAAAACGAGATCTGAATCACAAAACGGTTGTCTTTTCATCAGCAAACGTTTTAAGATCACCTTCTCTCCTTTTCGCAACGAACCGATTCATTTTTATGACAACTCAAACGGTTTCCCGCAAAGTCGCGTGGTTACGGGTCGTTACGCTGGCTATTGCTGCGTTTATTTTCAATACCACAGAATTTGTCCCTGTAGGCCTGCTTTCCGACATCGCACAGAGTTTTAATATGCAGACCGCTCAGGTTGGGATCATGCTGACGATCTACGCCTGGGTTGTCGCGCTGATGTCCCTGCCGTTTATGCTGCTCACCAGTCAGGTTGAGCGGCGTAAACTGCTGATTTACCTGTTTGCACTGTTTATCGCCAGCCATGTGCTCTCTTTCCTGGCGTGGAACTTCACCGTGCTGGTAATAAGCCGTATCGGGATTGCCTTTGCTCATGCGATCTTCTGGTCGATTACTGCCTCACTGGCGATTCGCCTTGCCCCTGCAGGCAAACGTGCTCAGGCATTAAGTTTACTTGCCACCGGTACGGCGCTGGCGATGGTGCTGGGCTTACCGCTCGGGCGCATTGTCGGTCAGTATTTTGGCTGGCGAACCACCTTCTTCGCCATCGGGATGGGGGCGTTAATCACCCTGATTTGCCTGATCAAGCTGCTGCCGAAATTGCCAAGCGAACATTCCGGCTCGCTGAAAAGTCTGCCGCTGTTGTTCCGTCGTCCGGCACTGATGAGCCTCTATCTGTTGACGGTGGTGGTGGTGACGGCGCATTACACCGCGTACAGCTATATCGAACCGTTTGTGCAGACCGTTGCCGGGCTGAGCGCGAATTTCGCCACCGTACTGTTACTGGTGCTGGGCGGTGCGGGCATTATCGGCAGCGTTATTTTTGGTAAGCTCGGCAATCGCCACGCTTCGGCGCTCATTACTGTTGCCATCGCGCTGCTGTTGGTCTGTCTGGTGCTGCTATTACCTGCTGCTGACAGCGAGCCTCACCTGGCTATCCTGAGTATCTTCTGGGGGATTGCCATTATGGTGATTGGCCTGGGGATGCAGGTAAAAGTGCTGGCGCTGGCTCCGGACGCCACAGATGTCGCGATGGCGCTGTTCTCCGGTATTTTCAATATCGGTATTGGCGCGGGTGCGCTGGTGGGGAATCAGGTGAGTCTGCACTGGTCGATGTCAGCGATTGGTTATGTCGGTGCCATTCCTGCCCTTGCCGCCCTGATCTGGTCGGTGATTATCTTTCGTAAATGGCCGGTCTCGTTAGAAGAGCAGCCACAGCATTCCTGACAGACAGCCCGGTCATCACGACCGGGCTTTTTTTCAGTAGGTTTTAATGATTTCCAGCACGCCGTTAATAATAAACTGCACCCCCATACAGACCAGCAGGAAGCCCATCAGGCGGGAAATCGCTTCAATACCGCCCTTGCCCACCAGCCGCATGATCGCCCCGGAGCTACGCAAGCATCCCCACAGGATCACCGCCACCAGCGCAAAGATGATCGGCGGCGCGATGGTAATCACCCAGCCGGGAAAATCAGTTCCGTGACGCACGGTCGAGGCGGAGCTGATAATCATCGCAATGGTCCCCGGCCCCGCTGTGCTCGGCATCGCCAGCGGCACAAAGGCAATATTGGCGGTCGGCTCGTCTTCAAGTTCTTCTGACTTACTCCGCGCCTCAGGCGACTCATGCGCTTTTTGCTGCGGAAAGAGCATGCGAAAGCCAATGAAAGCCACAATTAAGCCCCCGGCGATACGCAGGCCCGGAATAGAGATGCCAAAGGTATTCATCACCAGTTGGCCTGCATAATAAGCCACCATCATGATGGCGAACACGTAAACCGAAGCCATTAGCGACTGGTGGTTGCGTTCCGCACTGTTCATGTTCCCGGCAAGGCCGAGAAACAGTGCGACGGTCGTCAATGGATTCGCCAGAGGGAGAATCACCACCAGCCCCAGTCCTATTGCCTTAAACAAATCCATCATATTGACTGCCATTCCTGTTTCACTCATGAGTTAGCGGCAAGTATAAGTGGAAAACCATTAAGTTAGCCATTCTGGCGCTGTAAGGATTCGTTATCGGTTAGAGCTATAACCAGTAATTATCGTTAACTAAATAAAGTGTGACGTGAAGCGCGTCTTTTCCCTTTTAGCAATTCGTGTGATCGGTAAATCCATTCGTTTGACTTATAGTTGCCTGGGCAATATTATCTGCCGTAACTAAATACTTGCCAGGGCAACCATTGTGAAAAGCACCAGTGACTTATTCAATGAAATCATCCCACTGGGGCGCTTGATCCACATGGTCAATCAGAAGAAAGATCGTCTGTTGAACGACTATCTCTCACCGCTGGATATCACCGCAGCACAGTTTAAAGTGCTCTGCTCTATCCGTTGCGCGGGCTGCATTACCCCGGTTGAACTGAAAAAAGTGCTGTCTGTCGATCTCGGCGCCTTAACGCGCATGCTCGATCGTCTGGTCTGCAAAGGCTGGATCGACAGACTCCCTAACCCGAATGACAAACGCGGTGTCCTGGTGAAACTCACCGAGCACGGCGCGGCAATTTGCGAGCAATGTCATCAATTAGTAGGACAAGACCTGCACCAGGAATTAACAAAAAACTTAACGGCAGACGAAGTGGTAACGCTTGAGTATTTACTTAAGAAAGTACTGCCGTAAAAACAAGAAGAGGTATGACGATGTCCAGACGCAATACTGACGCTATCACCATTCATAGCATTTTGGACTGGATCGAAGATAACCTGGAATCGCCGCTCTCACTGGAAAAAGTGTCTGAGCGTTCAGGTTACTCCAAATGGCACCTGCAACGGATGTTCAAAAAAGAGACCGGCCATTCATTAGGTCAGTACATCCGCAGCCGTAAAATGACCGAAATAGCACAGAAATTAAAAGAGAGTAACGAGCCGATTTTATATCTGGCGGAACGTTACGGTTTCGAGTCGCAGCAGACGCTGACCCGGACATTTAAAAACTATTTCGATGTTCCGCCGCATAAATACCGTATTACCAATATGCGCGGCGAATCGCGGTATTTGCTTCCGCTGAATCATTGTAACTAACCATCGCCTGTAAACGACGTAATCGAGGAAATCATGAAACTGTTGTCTTCTGCAATGCTGGCCCTGCTGCTTGTTGTCTCAGGTCAGAGCGTTGCGGAACAATCCGAGCAGCCCACCACGACAAACAGTCGTGACACGATGATTGTCCCCACTTCTCTGGAACAGTCGCCGTTTGATTTTAACCACATGGGCGCGGGAAGTGATAAGTCCGACGAACTGGGCGTGCCCTATTACAACCGGCACCGCCTGTGATTCGTTTTCGCCCTGCAAATGCAGGGCTTTTTTTTACCCTCTCAACGGTGCCGTTTTGCGCCAGCGCAGGCCAAACACATTGATGTACAAACCCGCCATAATCAGCACCGCGCCAAACAACTGTAGCGCGCTCAGCGTTTCGTCGAGCAGCAGCGCCGCGCTTGCCAGTCCAACCACTGGCACCAGCAGAGAGAGCGGCGCGACTCGCCAGGTTTCATAGCGACCAAGCAACGTTCCCCAGATCCCGTAGCCGACAATCGTGGCGACAAAGGCCAGATAGACCAGCGAAAGGATCGTTGTCAGATCGATAGCGATAAGGCTTTGCACGATTTGCGTCGCGCCGTCGAGAAACAGCGAGGCCGCAAAGAACGGCAGTATCGGGATCAGCGCGCTCCAGACCACCAGAGACATTACCGGCGGGCGCGAGGCATGCCCCATTATTTTTTTATTGAAGATATTACCGCAGGCCCAACTGAATGCCGCCGCCAGCGTCAGCATAAAGCCGAGCAGCGCCACATGTTGTCCATTGAGACTGCCTTCAATCAGCACCAGCACGCCAAAAACGGCGAGCGCAATTCCGGCAATTTGTTTGCTCTGTAAACGTTCGCCAAAGGCAAATGCCCCCAGGACGATGGTAAAGAACGCCTGAGCCTGCAACACTAAAGACGCCAGCCCTGCTGGCATACCGAATTTGATCGCACAAAACAGGAAAGCGAACTGACCGAAGCTAATTGTCAGGCCGTATCCGAGCAGCAGCGAAAGCGGAATGCGTGGACGCGCAACAAAAAATATCGCCGGAAATGCCACCAATAAAAAGCGCAGCCCTGCCAACATCAGCGGCGGCATCGCGTGCAGTCCAACCTTAATGACGACAAAATTCAGCCCCCAAACCACCACCACCAGTAATGCCAACAGCCCGTCTTTGCGCGTCATACCACCGCTCCGCGAAGTTTAAATTTTTGTAAACAAGTTAAAGTAACGGAAATTATTAGCACGCAACAGATCATTAATTCTGGTAGGTAAGACAGGCACAATAGAACAATTTATCCGCTATACATCACAATTTTGCCGTGCTATTTCTTTACATATCTAAAAAAATCATAACGAATCGCACTGTCGGGCAGATAAATGAACAAGACTCTGAGACGATCCACCCTCGCTTTACTCGCCTCCTCACTGTTACTGACGATCGGTCGTGGCGCAACGCTGCCCTTCATGACCATTTATCTGAATCGCCAGTACGACCTGAGCGTGGATCTGATCGGCTATGCCATGACCATTGCGCTGACTATCGGCGTGGTCTTTAGCCTCGGCTTTGGGATTCTGGCAGACAAATTCGATAAGAAACGTTACATGCTGCTGGCAATTTCCGCCTTTGCTTTTGGCTTTATTGCCATTCCGCTGGTTCATAGCGTCGTACTGGTGGTGCTGCTTTTCGCTCTGATTAACTGCGCCTACTCGGTGTTTGCCACTGTACTGAAAGCCTGGTTTGCTGACCATCTTTCACCCGGCGCGAAGGCGAAAATCTTTTCGCTGAACTATACGGTGCTCAATATCGGCTGGACGGTGGGTCCACCGCTTGGCACGCTGCTGGTGATGCAGAGCATCAACTTGCCTTTCTGGCTTGCGGCAATCTGCTCCGCTTTTCCGCTGGTATTTATCCAGCTGCTGGTCAAACGCTCTGTTGCCGCCGTCGATGTCGAAAACAGCGTCGCCTGGTCGCCTTCTGTCCTGCTGCATGATAAAGCGCTGCTCTGGTTTACACTGTCGGCGTTTCTGGCCTCATTTGTGAGCGGTGCATTTGCATCCTGCCTCTCCCAGTACGTCATGGTCGTTGCCGACGGCAACTTCGCCGAGAAAGTCGTCGCGGTGGTGTTGCCCGTCAACGCTGCGGTAGTCGTGGGCTTACAGTATGCCGTGGGACGCAGGCTAACACCGGGGAACATCCGCCCTCTGATGGCGTTTGGCACGGTCTGTTTTGTCATTGGCCTCGGCGGGTTCATGGTCTCCGGCAACAGCCTTTTGCTGTGGGGCGTATCCGCTGCAATCTTTACCCTTGGCGAAGTGATCTACGCGCCGGGTGAATACATGCTGATCGATAACATCGCCCCGGCGGGCATGAAGGCCAGCTATTTCTCTGCGCAGTCGCTCGGCTGGCTGGGGGCGGCGGTTAACCCACTGGCCAGCGGCGTCATCCTGACCTCTTTTCCCGCCTGGACGCTGTTCGTTGTCCTGATGGTGGCGATTATTGCGGCATGGGCGCTGATGATTAAAGGCATGCGCGCCAGACCCTGGGGCCAGCCGGCGCTGTGCTGATCTGATGTCGTGCAGGCGCAGGCCTGCACATTTGTCAGTCAGATAGCCACTAATCCACGTACCCCTTCTGACGCCATATTTTCCCCCCGCCCGCGTTGAATAATGCTGCCGCGCGACATGAGCAGATAGTTGTCCGCCAGTTCTGCCGCAAAGTCATAAAACTGCTCTACCAGCAGAATCGCCATGTCGCCGCGACGAGCGAGTTGGCCAATCACTTGACCTATCTCTTTGATAACAGACGGCTGAATACCCTCCGTCGGCTCATCGAGGATCAACAACTGCGGACGACTCGCCAGCGCACGACCAATCGCCAGTTGCTGCTGCTGACCGCCAGAGAGATCGCCGCCGCGCCGCTGTTTCATCTCTTTCAGGACCGGGAAAAGCGTGTAGATCTCTTCCGGTACGGTTTTGGCTTCGCGAGAAGAAAAGCGCGACAGCCCCAGCAGCAGGTTCTCTTCCACCGTCATTCGCGGGAAGATTTCGCGTCCTTGTGGTACATAGGCAATGCCCGCCTGTACCCGCTGATGCGGCTTGCGATGGGTGATATTTTTCTCCTGCCAGTTCACCGTTCCGCTACGTACGGGAATAAGTCCCATCAGACACTTCAGCAAGGTGGTTTTCCCCACGCCGTTGCGCCCCAACAAACAGGTCACTTCACCTGGACTGGCGTCAAAGGTGACGCCGCGCAGAATATGGCTGCCGCCGTAGTATTGATTCAGTTCATTCACCTGCAACATCTTCTGCACTCCTTAGCGCCCAAGATAGACATCAATCACCTGCTCGTTGGCCTGTACCTCTCGCAGGCTGCCCTCCGCCAGCACTCGCCCCTGATGGAGTACGGTGACGTGGTCGGCAATGGTTTCCACAAACCCCATATCGTGTTCCACCACCATCAGAGAATGCTTACCCGCCAACGTGCGGAACAACTCTGCGGTATATTCCGTTTCCGCATCCGTCATCCCGGCGGCAGGTTCGTCCAGCAGCAGCAGATGCGGCTCCTGCACCAGCAGCATGCCGATCTCGAGAAACTGCTTCTGCCCATGCGACAACATCCCGGCACCGCGCCCTCTTTCTGCTCGCAGACGCAACAGGCCCAGCATTTCATCGATGCGGTCGCGCTGCTCGCTGTTCAGCCTTGCGCGCAGTGAGGCCCACACCGATTTGTTGTTTTTCATCGCCAGTTCGAGGTTTTCTTCCACCGTCAGCGCTTCGAACACCGTCGGTTTTTGAAACTTGCGGCCAATTCCCTGACGGGCAATGGCAATCGGATCCAGCGTGGTCAGATCGGTTGACTGGTCATATAGCGCCTTGCCGCTTTGCGGACGCGTTTTCCCGGTGATCACATCCATCAGCGTGGTTTTCCCCGCGCCGTTCGGGCCAATGACGCAGCGCAATTCGCCAACGCCAATATTCAAGGTGAGATCGGTTAACGCCTTAAAACCGTCGAAGCTCACGTTGATGTTTTCCAGTTGCAGCACCGGGTCCGTCTGTTGACGGTAGCGATCGCCGGGAACCTGGCGGGTAAAAAGTCCTTCATCGGGCTGCATTATTTTTCTCCTTTGCGGAATAAACCGATAACACCACGCGGTAAAAACAGCGTAACGCCAATGAAGATCAGCCCCAGAAACAACTGCCAGTATTCCGGCATGATGACGGTGAAGAGGCTTTTAGTACCGTTCACCACCACCGCACCAATGACCGGGCCTATCAGCGATCCTCGCCCACCAAGCGCCACCCAGATGGCAGCTTCGATAGAGTTAGTGGGCGACATTTCACTGGGGTTGATGATCCCAACCTGTGGCACGTACAGCGCCCCTGCCAGCCCACACAGCACGGCGGAGAGCGTCCAGACCAGCAGCTTGAAGCCTTTCGGGTCATAGCCACAAAACATGAGCCGGTTCTCCGCGTCGCGCACAGCGGTAAGGATCCGACCAAACTTACTGCGCGCCAGCGCAAATCCCAGCCACAGCGCCAGAATCAACAGCAACAGCGTCGCCAGAAATAATCCAATGCGGGTGGTGGTCGCAGTAATAGGCATTCCGAGGAGAGTGGTAAACCCGGTAAAGCCATTGTTGCCGCCAAAGCCCGTCTCATTTCGAAAGAACAGCAGCATGCAGGCGAAGGTTAACGCCTGAGTCATAATCGAAAAGTAGACGCCTTTAATCTTCGAGCGGAAGGCAAAATAGCCAAAGAGGAGCGCCAGTCCCCCAGGAACCAGCACCACCAGCGCCATCGCCCATGCAAAATGCTGCGTCCCCCACCAGAACCACGGCAATTCACTCCAGGAGAGAAAGGACATGAACGCCGGCAGCCCGTCGCCGGAGGCCTGGCGCATCAGATACATCCCCATCGCATAGCCGCCAAGAGCAAAGAAAAGGCCGTGTCCCAGCGACAGCATCCCGGCATAGCCCCAGACGAGATCCAGCGCCACGGCCACCACCGCATAGCAGAGGATTTTCCCAATCAGCTGAAGCGTCCACACGGAAATGGCCAGCGGATGATCGGCAGGTAGAAGGACGAGAAATGGCAGGATCGTCAGTGCCAGCAGGATAATTGCCCCCAGCGCCCGACTGACGCGAGGCGCTTTACGCGCCAGTGTTAAGGTCATTGGCATCGTCATGACTCGGTAACCCTCCCTTTCAGAGCAAACAGTCCCTGGGGTCGTTTCTGGATAAACAGAATGATCAACACCAGAATGACGATCTTCCCGAGTACCGCGCCCATCTGCGGCTCAAGGATTTTGTTGAACACGCCCAGACCAAACGCCGCCGCCACGCTGCCGGCAAGTTGACCGACGCCGCCCAGCACCACCACCAGGAAGGAGTCGATAATGTAGCCCTGGCCCAGTTCCGGGCCGACGTTACCCAATTGCGACAAGGCGACGCCACCGAGTCCGGCAATCCCCGATCCCAGGCCGAAAGCCAACATATCCACGCGTCCGGTCGGAACGCCACAGCAGGCCGCCATGCTGCGGTTCTGGGTCACGGCGCGTACCCGCATGCCCAGCCGCGTTTTGTTCAGCAGCAGCCAGGTAAAGAACAGCACCAGTAGCGCGAAACCCAGCACCACAATGCGGTTCCACGGTAATACCAGACTGGCGTAGACCTGTACGCCACCGGAAAGCCACGCCGGATTCGCCACCTCCAGGTTTTGCGCTCCAAAGGTCATCCGCACAAGCTGGATCAACATCAGGCTTATCCCCCACGTCGCCAGCAGCGTTTCCAGCGGGCGTCCGTAGAGATGGCGGATCACCCCGCGTTCCAGAATCATCCCCGCACCAGCGGTAAACAGAAAGGCGACCGGCAAAGCAACCAGTGGATAAAAGGCCAGCCATTGCGGCATAAACTGCGCCATCGCCTGTTGCACCATCCAGGTACAGTACGCTCCGAGCATCAGCATTTCGCCGTGCGCCATGTTGATCACCCCCAGCAGACCATAGGTGATCGCCAGTCCCAGCGCCGCCAGCAGCAGCACCGATCCCAACGACAGTCCCATGAACGCCTGCCCGAGCAGATCGCCGATCGCCATTCGCTGTTGAATGCGTGCCAGGCTATCACTGGCCGCCGCACGCACGCTGGCATCCGGCTCATGCGCCTTATCGGTAAAAGGTTGCAGGCGTGTCTGCATTTCCGGATCGCTGGATTCGCCCAGCAGTGCGATCGCCTCCCGGCGAATCTCAGCGGATGGGCTGGTCAGTTGCAGAGTAGCCAGCACGCGGGTCAGACGGGTTTTCACTTCCGCATCCGTTTCCTGCGCCAGGCGCTGTTGGATAACAGGCAGCATGGCCGGCTGTGCGTCGCGTTCAAGCGTACGGGTTGCCGTCAATCTTGTCGTGACACTGTCACTAATAAGTTGATGTGTCGCCAGCGCGCCAGCGACAAGAATGCGCAGCCGGTTGGTTAAGCGCAGCGGTTTTAACGCCCCCGCTGGACGGCTGGCACTCCCCAGAGCGATAACCTTCGCTCCCTCGTGGGTGAAAGCCTGTTTAGTGCTGTCGGTTTGCACGGCTTCCCGGCTCAGTGCCGTCAACAGCGGCAGCCGCTGTGTTTCCGGTGCCGCCGCCCATTGTTCGAGCAGTTGCGCCTGCCCGCTACGACTGGCGGCGACAAATGCGTCGGCATCGCTGGCCTGAGCGAAGCCAGACAGAAGCCCGAACGCCAGCAACAAACCGCGAATAAAGCCCATGGCTTTCATGTCGTGATCTCCCGAAGTCACCCTCCGCTGGAGGGATAAGAACGTTGACAAACCTTGCGACGCTTTCGCCGGATGACGGCTACGCCTTATCCGGCCTACATCTGCTTACCCCTGCTCTGTCCAGGCCCGATAAGCTTGCGCCATCGGGCAGTACGCAGAGCAGGAGGGCTTAACGTCAGTTGCTGGCTGTTTTCACCGGCTGGTCTGATTTCTTATCGTTACCGGCAATGAACGGGCTCCACGGCTGTGCACGAACCGGCTCTTCGGTCTGCCATACAACGTTGAATTGACCATTGCCTTCGATCTCACCAATCATCACCGGTTTATGCAGATGATGGTTGGTGGCATCCATCGTCAGGGTGAAGCCCGACGGGGCCTTAAAGGACTGTCCGGCCATCGCCGCACGGACTTTATCCACGTCCGTCGTCCCGGCTTTTTCGACGGCCTGCGCCCACATGTGCAGGCCAACGTACGTTGCTTCCATCGGATCGTTAGTCACAACGGTGTCAGCATTTGGCAGCGTATGGGCTTTGGCGTATGCACGATAATCGGCGACAAATTTCTGGTTAGTCGCGTTATCAACCGATTCGAAGTAGTTCCAGGCCGCGAGGTTACCCACCAGCGGTTTGGTATCAATCCCACGCAGTTCTTCTTCGCCAACGGAAAAAGCGACCACCGGAACGTCGGTGGCTTTCAACCCCTGGTTTGCCAACTCTTTATAAAACGGGACGTTGGAATCGCCGTTGATCGTCGACACCACGGCCGTTTTACCCCCGGCGGAGAACTTTTTGATATTGGCGACAATCGTCTGGTAATCACTGTGACCAAACGGGGTGTAGACTTCTTCAATATCTTTATCAGCAATCCCTTTTGAATGCAGGAACGCACGCAGGATTTTGTTGGTCGTACGCGGATAAACGTAATCGGTGCCCAACAGGAAGAAGCGTTTGGCGCTCCCACCGTCCTCACTCAGCAGATACTCAACCGCCGGGATCGCCTGCTGGTTGGGGGCCGCACCGGTGTAGAAGACGTTCGGCGACATCTCTTCCCCTTCGTACTGAACGGGGTAGAACAGCAGGCCGTTCAGCTCTTCAAAAACCGGCAACACCGACTTACGCGACACGGAGGTCCAGCAGCCAAACACCACCGCCACCTTATCCTGGCTCAGCAGTTGTCGTGCTTTCTCGGCAAACAGCGGCCAGTTTGAGGCCGGATCAACCACCACCGGTTCCAGTTTCTTGCCTAATACGCCCCCTTTGGCGTTGATCTCATCAATCGTCATCAGGGCCACATCTTTCAGTGGCGTTTCGGAGATCGCCATCGTGCCGGAAAGTGAGTGCATAATGCCCACTTTAATGGTGTCGGCGGCCTGAACGCTAAAACTGAGTCCCATCGCGGCAACCGAGGCCGAGAGTGCAAACGCTTTGAGTAAGGTACGACGCTGCATAATTTCACTCCTGAAAATAAAAATGCTGTGAGTTCTGGTGCGACCCGACAAACAACACGGCGCAAAAATGAGTTCAGGAGGAATAAGGCAAAAAAGATGCCAGAACGAAGGGTGAGAGGAAAAAGTGTTAAAGCGCGCAGCCTGGAAGGCTTAACGCGGAGGATGCGCCAAAATGGATCCGCGCTGCATTATTAGTGTGCAACGCGGTGTGCATTATTGAGGCAACTTACCAGACCTGTTGGGCTATTTCGGTGATAAGTTTGATTTTGTTCCACTGCTGGGCTTCCGTGAGGGTATTCCCCTCTTCCGTTGAAGCAAAACCGCACTGCGGGCTGAGGCAAATTTGCGCTTTATCAACATAATGTGCCGCTTCCTGCAGGCGCGCTTTCACGCCCTCCGGGTTTTCCAGTTCGCCATTTTTGGTGGTAACCAGTCCCAGTACCACCTGCTGGTGACCAGGGCGAATAAAACGCAGCGGCGCAAAGTCGCCGGAGCGATCGTTGTCATACTCCAGGAAGAAAGCATCGACGTTGACGCTGCCGAACAGGATCTCCGCAACCGGTTCATAACCGCCTTCGGAGATCCAGGTTGAGCGGAAGTTACCGCGGCAGACGTGCAAACCCACCGTCAGGTCGGCCGGTTTATCCGCCAGCGCCCGGTTGATAACATCGGCATAAATCCGCGCCAGGGCGTCAGGGCAGTCCCCGCGCTCGCGAATTTGCTGGCGCTGGGCATCAGAGCAGAGATACGCCCATACGGTGTCATCCAGTTGCAGATAGCGACAGCCTGCGGCGTAGAAAGCGTGGATAGCATCGCGCCAGGTGGTCGCCAGATCGTCAAAATAGGCCTCAAGATCCGGATACACAGAGGCATCAATATCCTTACGCCCTCCGCGAAAATGCAGCACACTGGGGCTGGGAATAGTCATCTTAGGTTGCGCGTTACCGCTGATGCTCTTCAGATAGCGGAAATCCTCCAGCATCGGATGCTCGCCGAACGCCAGTTTGCCAGTAACCCGCACACCGTACGCTTTAGTCTGCACACCATTAAACTGAATACCCTGCTGTGAGTCATAACGTTCAACCCCTTGCAGACCGTCGAAGAAATCAAAATGCCACCAGGCGCGACGAAATTCACCGTCGGTGACGACGTGCAGGCCGCAGGCACACTGCTGTTCGACCACCCGGCGAATCGCGTCGTCTTCGACAGCGCGTAACTGCGGTGCGGTTATCTCCCCGCGCGAGAACTGCTGGCGGGCAACTTTGATATCGTCGGGACGTAAAAAACTGCCAACGACTTCTGCGCGAAATGGGGCCTGTTGTCTTTGCATGTGATCTCCTTCGTCGTCAGGCAATGATTGCCTGACGTGATAGTTTCTTATTTGAACATTTAGACTTCTGGATGTCTATGCGTCCAAATTGACATGCAATGGTCGGGCAGGCAAACGAGATAAATTCATCGATGATGAGAAAAATTCATCTTCAGTCCGGGGAACCGGCAAACGCGTAGCCTTCATCTGCCCAGCCGGTGATGCCGCCAATCATGACCTTCACGGGGATGCCCAACCTCGCAAGCTTCAGTGCCGCACGGTCGGCACCGTTACAGTGAGGCCCTGCGCAGTACACCACAAACAGGGTATCCGCAGGCCACTCTTTCATACGTTCGGCGTTCATCATGGCATGTGGCAGATGAATAGCACCCGGTATATGCCGACGCGCAAACGTCTCTGGCTTTCCCACCACGTGGAGTAAGACGAAATCCGGCTCCCCGCGATGGATACTGTCATAAACATCGGCGCAGTCTGTTTCCAGACTCAAACGCGACAGGAAATGGCTGACCGCAACGGCGGATGTCGCGGCTGGAAACTCAGTAACATGACTCATTCTTCTTTCTCCTCAGGGACAATTGTGTTTACAATAATTTAACCATTCCTGACCTCAGATACCGTCGTTGACCATGCCAAAAAACACCAGGATTATGCCAAAAATGCAGCGCCCGCTTGTGGTTGTGCTCGCCTATGACGGACTGTGCACTTTCGAGTTTGGCGTGGCGGTCGAAATCTTCGGTCTACAGCGCCCTGAACTGGGGGCTGACTGGTATCGTTTTGCCGTGGCGTCTGTAGATGACGGTCCGCTCAGGGCGACCGGCGGGGTGCGGATCGTGGTGGATGGTGGGCTGGAACTGTTGGCTGAGGCAGATACGATTGTCGTTCCCGGTTGGCGGGACAGCGACGCGCCGGTGCCGGAGGCCTTGTGTGCTGCACTGCGCAGCGCATGGGCGCGAGGTTGCCGTCTGCTGTCGATCTGTTCCGGCGTGTTTGTACTGGCGGCGACGGGGTTGCTGGACGGGCGCAAAGCCACCACCCACTGGCGTTACACGGAGACGCTCCAACAGCGTTTTCCGGCGATCGAGGTGCTTGATGACGTGCTTTATCATGATGCCGGGCAGTTGCTGACCTCGGCGGGTAGCGCGGCGGGTATCGACCTTTGTCTTTATCTGGTCAGAGAGGACTACGGCCTCGAGGTTGCCAACAGCGTTGCCCGACGGCTGGTGGTGCAACCCCATCGCGACGGCGCGCAACCGCAACAACTCCAGCGCCCTGTCGCCCGTCAGCGTGAAAGCCAGACGCTCGGCCAGTTGTTTGATTTCCTGCATCAAAATCTGACGTTGAATCACGACACGGCTTCGCTGGCCAGGCGCGCCGGAATGAGTTCGCGTACATTTTTACGCCGTTTTACCGACTGTACGGGCACCACGCCTGCACGCTGGATCCTCAATGAGCGGTTATTGCGGGCACGCGACTACCTGGAAAATTCACCACTCAGCGTGGAACTGATCGCAGAACAAACCGGTTTTGGCAGCGCGGCGCTATTTCGCCACCATTTTCGCCACGCTTATTGTCTGTCCCCTTCACAATACCGAAAGAAATTTACTTTTAGCGTTAAATAATCACCCAATTCAGCTTTTGTTTAGGTTAATGCTGCTATTATCTCTTTCACCAACCAAAATTAAGGTAAGCGAGGAAAAACATAACCTGTCAAAGGAGGTAACTATGCTGGGTAATATGAACGTTTTTATGGCCGTTCTGGGAATTATTTTATTTTCTGGATTTCTGGCCGCTTATTTCAGCCACAAATGGGATGACTAATGAACGGAGAAAGTCCTGAACCGATAAGGCCCCTTGTCGCATCACTGCACAAGGGGCCATTTTTATGTCTGACAGGCAAAAAAAAACCGCCGGATAACCGACGGTGAATGCTTGCATGGATAGATTTGTATTTTACTTTTTCCACCATCCCGCCAATCCCGGCAGCGACAATGGATCGCATACACTCTACCATGTCAATTCTCAATGAAGGTTAAACGGCAGGAATTAAGATTCCGGCGCGTCTCGTTTCCACTCTTTTTTACTCTGGCAACATGCAGTACGGGAAGACCACGGTTCAGCGGAACGCGTATTCTGTAAATCCTGCGATTCGGGACGGGTATTCCAGCGTTTTCTCTGTAATTTCTTGCGCATGAACAACTGCATATTACCTCCGATTCTCACTGTTTTAGTCCATTAATCAACTTGTTGAATGGAATTTAGCATATCGAATGCAGGTTAATGTCAATAAAACCGCTGTTTTGTAAAGACGGCATCGCACGACGAATTATTTAAAACAGGAAAGTCAGCAGGACGTTTAATTTACTGCCGGGCTAACTGACTGAGAATGGTATGCCCCAGATAATTACTCCAGTTAAAACTATTTTGCAGCACCACCACCGCATTCTGATTTCGCTTGTCAAAGCCAATATAACTGGAATATCCACCAATATACCCGACCTGCCAGGTTATCTGACGATCGGCTAAGGTATCGGTCACCCACGCAATATTCGCTGCCTCTTTCTGGCGATAAAAACGGATACGGGAGACATCCGCAAATGCACGGGCGAGCGAGGCGTTCTCCCCCGCTGCAAAATGAGCCCGCGCGTAGCCCGCCAGATCGCGCGCACTGCTGTATAAACTCGCCGCCCCGACCATGTTGCGCTGGAACGTCCAGTCCGGCGTCAACTCGCCACGCTGGATGAGTTTCGGCTGATCTCCCGCGTGGCCTAATGCGCGATACGGATAGGCGTTGAGCGTCGTCGGCAGAAAGCTGCTGTTATTCATCTGTAATGGCTCAAAGATCAGACGATTTGCCAGTGACGAGATCGATTCACCGGTTTGACGTTGCACGATGTAGCCAAGCAGAGCGTAGCCGAGATTGGAATAGTGCGGCACACGCGCCTCAGGCGCGGTGAAGTCGGAGAGATATGTCAGCACCGTGTCGCTATCCAGTTGGGTATAAAAGTTTTCACCGGTACTGAAATAACGCAGGAGATTTTCCAGCGTCAGCAGATCCATCGGCTGTCTGGGTAAACCGGAGGTATGCGTCGCCAGTTGCTGTAGGGTGATCTTTCTGGCGTCATCGCTTAGCGGCGTATTCATCGGTAGAAGTTCCGCCAGCGTGTCGTCCCACTGGAGCACGCCCTGATTCACCAGCAGGGTGGTCACTTCAGCCGTGACGCCTTTGCTCAGCGATCCCAGCGCAAACAGCGTGTCCGGGGTGATCGGATAACGATGCCGACTGTCAGTCACACCGTAACTGTGGAACTCCACCGGCCCATTGTGCTGAATGACCGCCACCACCATCCCGGTTACTTGTTTTTCCTGCATATACTGGCGGATCATCGGATCGATGCCGCGCGCGTAGTATCCCACCACCGCCTGCGCACGCTGTTCGGCAGGCATATTCATCTGCGATAAGGTGCTGTTGCCGCAACCGGCCAGCAGCAGGACAGAGGAAAAAAGCAGTGGCGTGGCGCCTTTCATGAGCAGAAAGTCGCCTGGATATCAGCACAGAAAAGGAAGAGAACAGACATGTGCAATCGCGGACTCCGAAAAATGAAGCCCGCATTGTACATCAAGTTGTCGATATTGGGTTGTCGATCGTGTTATCCCGCTAAACCACGGTGTTTCAGCATAGGGTCGATCTGTGGTTCACTGCCTCGCCAGGCCGGGTAAAGACGCTCTAAATCTTCACTGTTGCCACGGGATAAAACCGCCTCACGAAAACGCTGACCGTTCTCACGCGTCAGACCACCCTGCTCTACAAACCACTGAAAGCCGTCATCCGCCAGCATCTGCGTCCAGAGATAGGCGTAGTAGCCTGCTGCGTAGCCACCGCCAAAAATATGGGCAAAATAGCTGCTGCGATAGCGCGGCGGTACCGCAGGAAGACAGAGTTGCTCTGCCGCCAGCAGTTGCTTTTCAAACGACTCCACGGGCTGATCCGCTTCTTCAACAGACAGCCTGTGCCACCCCATGTCCAGCAGCGCGGCGCTGAGCAGTTCGCTCATGTCATAGCCTTTATTGAACAAGCTCGCCTTACGCATCTTGTCCTGTAACGCCTCTGGCATTTTCTCGCCGGTGGCATAATGGCGGGCGTAGCGGTCAAATACCGTCGGATGACTTGCCCAGTGCTCATTGATTTGTGACGGAAATTCAACGAAATCACGCGGCGTATTGGTTCCCGACAGCGACGCATAGCGCTGAGACGCAAACAGCCCGTGCAACGTATGACCGAACTCATGGAAGAGCGTGATGACGTCATCCCAGAGTAGCAGCGCGGGCTGTCCCGCCGGGGGCTTCTGATAGTTGCAAACGTTGTAGATAACCGGTTGGGTTTCGTTAAGCGTCGACTGCTCAACAAAATTCCCCATCCAGGCACCGCCGCTTTTCGAATCCCGGGCAAAGAAATCACCGTAAAAAAGCGCCAGCCCGACGCCGTTATGATCGAAGATCTCCCAGACGCGTACATCCGGATGGTAGACCGGAATATCAAAGCGTTCGATAAATTTGATGCCAAACAGTTGGTTGGCGGTCCAGAACACGCCTTCGTGCAGAACGGTATCCAGTTCGAAATACGGTTTGAGCTGGGATTCATCTAACGCATATTTCGCACGGCGCACCTGCTCAGCATAAAAAGACCAGTCCCATGCCTGCGCGCTAAACCCGCCCTGTTCATCATCAATGACCTGCTGAATATCAGCCAGTTCATTCAGCGCCCGCTGACGCGCGGCAGGAACGATCGCGCGCATGAAGGCCAGCGCGGCGTCTGGCGTTTTTGCCATCTGATCGGCGATTTTCCACGACGCGTAATCCGCAAAACCTAACAGTTGCGCCTGGCGGGCGCGCAGAGCGACCAGCCGCTGAATCAGCGCTCGCGTGTCATTATCATCCCCTTTCTCCGCCCGACGCCACCCGGCGTTAAACAGATTTTCCCGCGTCTGGCGATCGCGCAGCGCGCTCAACGCTGGCTGTTGGGTGGTGTTCAGGAGCGGAATCAGCCATCCCTCGGCTAGCCCTTTTTCGCTCGCCGCCTCACGCGCGCTGGCGATCTCTTCCGCACTGAGTCCTTCCAGTTGATGGGCATAGTCCACCACCAGACCACCGGATTTATTTGCCGCCAGCAGGCGCTGGTTAAACTGGCTGGTAAGCGTCGCCGCTTCGGTATTCAGTGCCCGGAGTTGCGTTTTGTCCGCGTCGCTCAGTTGGGCGCCGGCAAGGACAAAGCGCTGATGCGTCACCTCGATCAGACGCACGGACTCGCTGTCGAGACCGAGTGCATCGCGCTGCTGCCAGAGGTGTTCGACACGGGAAAAGAGCGTGCTGTTCAGCCAGATATCATTCGCCAGTTCTGCAAGCTCGGCAGAAAACGCTTCATCGAGACGCTGAAGTTCCTCATTGGTATGGGCGGCGGTCATGGCGAAGAAGACACTGGTAACGCGGGTCAATAGCTCACCGCTTTTCTCCAGCGCGAGAACGGTATTGGCAAAATCCGGCGCATCGCTGTTGGCAATAATGGCGGCGATATCCTCGCGCTTTTGCTTCATCCCTTCGTCAAATGCGGGGCGATAGTGACTGACCTCAATCAGATCAAAACGGGGTGCCTGATAGGGTAACAGGCTGTGGCTAAAGAACGGATTCGTTAACGACATCTTTCACTCCTGAAAACGATTTGTTCAATAGAGTAGGCTTCAGGGTAAAAGACCGCAATCCTGTAAAACCAGGATTACCCGCGTGGGCGGATCGCGTGCTATGGTAGTTAAACGTAAAAAGCGTTGAGGAACAGTGAGATGATCGTTTTAGTAACCGGAGCAACAGCAGGTTTTGGTGAATGCATTACACGTCGTTTTGTTGAGAACGGGCATAAAGTCATTGCCACTGGCCGTCGCCAGGAACGCCTGCAAGAGTTAAAAGAGTCGCTGGGTGATAACGTGCTGACCGCACAACTGGATGTTCGCAACCGCGCAGCCATTGAAGAGATGCTGGCATCGTTGCCTGCCGAGTGGCGTGACATCGACCTGCTGGTCAACAACGCCGGTCTGGCGTTGGGTCTGGAACCTGCGCATAAAGCCAGCGTGGAAGACTGGGAAACCATGATCGATACCAACAATAAAGGGCTGATCTATATGACCCGCGCCGTGCTGCCGGGCATGGTCGAGCGTAACCGGGGTCATATCATCAATATTGGATCTACGGCCGGAAGTTGGCCTTATGCCGGCGGCAACGTCTATGGTGCGACCAAAGCGTTTGTACGTCAGTTCAGTCTGAATCTGCGTACCGACCTGCACGGCACAGCCGTTCGCGTCACGGATATCGAACCGGGCCTGGTGGGCGGTACAGAGTTTTCTAACGTGCGCTTCAAAGGTGATGACAACAAAGCGGGCAAAACCTATGAGAACACCACGGCGCTAACGCCGGAGGATGTGACCGAAGCGGTCTGGTGGGTTGCCACCCTACCAGCCCATGTGAACATCAATACGGTAGAAATGATGCCCGTGACCCAGTCTTTTGCCGGACTGAGCGTTCATCGCGGCTAATTTCGCCTCCCGGCCTACGGGCCGGGTATAGCTCGCAACGAAAAAGTGGTAGAATTTGTCAGTTAACTTTTTAAAAAGTAAGAGCGAATGACCGTCGAAACGCAACTCAACCCTACACAGCCCGTAAATCAGCAGATTTATCGCATTCTTCGCCGTGACATTGTGCACTGCCTCATTGCGCCAGGTACGCCGCTGTCCGAAAAAGAGGTGTCTGTTCGCTTCGATGTCTCTCGTCAACCGGTGCGCGAAGCGTTTATTAAGCTCGCGGAAAACGGATTGATCCAGATCCGTCCGCAGCGCGGCAGCTACGTTAACAAGATCTCCCTCTCGCAGGTGCGAAACGGCTGCTTTGTTCGTCAGGCTATCGAATGTGCGGTAGCGCGCCGGGCCGCAGCCCAAATCACCGACAGCCAGTGCTATCAGCTTGAGCAGAATCTCAATCAACAGCGGATTGCCATTGAGCGCAAACAGCTGAATGATTTCTTCGAGCTGGATGACGATTTTCACCAGAAGCTGGCAACCATTGCCGACTGCCAACTGGCATGGGACACCATCGAAAATATCAAGGCCACGATCGACCGCGTACGTTACATGAGCCTCGATCACGTCTCTCCGCCGGAAATGTTGCTCCGTCAACACCTCGATATTTTTGCCGCGCTGGAAAAACACGACGCCGATGCTGTCGAACAGGCTATGACCCAACATCTGCAAGAAATCGGCGAGTCGGTCCTGCTGATCCGCCAGGAAAACAGCGACTGGTTCAGCGAAGAATAAGTTTCCCGCCTCATCTTCAGAGAGATGAGGTTTCCCCATTTTCTCCTCTGCATATCCACATCAAAAAAGATGTGAGATTGATCAAAAACAAAAAAAATCCTGACTGATAAGCGTATTTATATAGCGCCCGTTACGTGGGACCTGAGCCCGCGGGCTTTGACGGTAAGTTAGAAAGGAGAAAATACCATGATGACATACGATCGTAACCGTAACGCAATCACCACAGGCAGCCGCGTGATGATCAGTGGCACCGGCCACACCGGTCGCATCAAAGCGATTGAGACCGAAGGCCTGGATGCAGCGCAAATTCGTCGTGAAAAAACAGTCGAAGTGGAAGGCTGTGAAGGCAAATTTGCCCCGGTAGAACTGATACGGCTCGGCATGAACTAATGGTGTGAGTGCCGGATAATGCCCCGATTATCCGGCAGTCCTGAGGCAGTTACTTCACTTTTGTCGCATATTTTGCCACGGTGGCTTTCGCCCCTTCCGCCAGCAACGTCTTATAGGCCTCTTTCACCGCCTGCGTGAACAGCGCCACCTGCGGCAGTTCGTTACCAAAGATCGCATCGATACCCAGCAACGCCTCAACCCGGCTTTCACCTTCCGCACTGTTTTGTACCGCCTGTTGAATAACCGGCAGCAGCGGATCGTTTACTTCTATGGCATTCCCCTGCTCGTCCACGCCGCCGACGTAGCGCATCCAGCCCGCCACACCCAGCGCCAGCAAATCGAAATGACTGTTATTCGCCAGATGCCAGCGTACAGAATCAAGCATTCGCTGAGGCAGTTTCTGACTTCCGTCCATCGCAATCTGCCAGGTACGGTGGCGCAGCGCCGGGTTGCTGTAGCGTTCGATGAGTAAATCAGCATAACGGGCGAGATCAACCCCCTGTACTTTCAGCGTTGGCGCCTGCTCGTTAAGCATCAGCGCCCGAGCCGCGACGCGGTAATTCGCATCCGCCATGCAGTCGTTGATATGCTGGTAACCGGCAAGATAACCCAGATACGCGAGGAATGAGTGGCTGCCGTTAAGCATCCGCAGTTTCATCTCTTCAAACGGGATTACGTCAGAAACCAGTTCTGCCCCTGCCTTTTCCCACTGCGGGCGACCAGCAACAAAGTTATCTTCAATCACCCACTGGCGGAACGGTTCGCAGGCTACGCCCGCCGGATCGCGCACGCCGGTCAGGTTTTCAATTTTATCCAGCGTGTCGGCAGTAACGGCCGGAACAATACGGTCAACCATCGTCGACGGGAACGTGACGTTTTGTTCGATCCACGCGGCCAGGTCAGCATCCACCGCACGTGCATAGGCGATCACCACGTTACGCATCACATGACCGTTTTCAGGCATGTTGTCGCAGGACATCACGGTAAAGGCCGCGATGCCCGCCGCCTTACGACGCGCCAGCGCTTCAACTACCACGCCCGGCGCAGATTTCGGCTGGTGAGGGTTTTGCAGATCGGCGACGATCAGGGGGTGATCGAGCATCAGTTGTCCGGTTGCCGGGGAATGGCAATACCCTTTTTCAGTAATCGTCAGTGAAACAATCGCAACCTGCGGCTCACACATCGCCGCCAGCACGCTCTCCAGTCCGTCAACCTGAGCATGCAGCGCCTTTTTCACCACGCCCACGACTCTCGCCGTCCAGGCATCGGCAGACATTTCCGCCACGGTATAGAGATTATCCTGCTGTTTGAGATCCGCGATCTGCTGCTCGCCGCCGATCAGGTTCACTTCGCAGTATCCCCAGTCGCTGTTGTGCTCTGCCGCCAGAATATCGGCGTAAACGCCCTGGTGCGCACGATGGAAAGCACCAAAACCAAGATGAACAATACGCGGGATCAGTCGGTTGCGATCGTAGTCAGGAAGCGTCGCCTTTGCCGTTAAGAGCTTGTTTTGCATTGTATGACCTACTTTGAATGAAATCAGGACGGTCCCAGAGTAACGCCTGTATGGTTGTATGTTTTGATTTGAATTAATATTTTGCTAATTGGTATAACATCATTTAGAAGTTATGTGACAGGATGCCTTTCCTGATGCTGCAATGAACGCCCTGGGTGAGATCCCTGGGCTAAGCGTTGGCTGCCTCCATGCAGCCATTCTGGACAGATCCGTCTCTTAATCGTGCTTATGCCACTCCTGATATTCACGCTTGAGGCGCCGGGGTGCAGTCTCAGGCATCATGAGCAAGCCAATAACAGAAATGATACCGAGAACAATCACATAGCTAGCTAATCCGTAGTAATGCCCACCGGTCATCTGCAAAATTTTCACCGCCACCAGGCCCAGTACGCCGCTGCCAATCAGAGAACCCAATTGCCAGATTAAGGCGATGCCACTGCAACGAATGTGCGTCGGGAACAGTTCCGGGAAGAACGACGCCTGTGGTGCATAGCACATGCTGTGACCAAAGCTAATGACGATAATCATCACCAGTTGCGTCAGCCAGAAATTGTCCTGATTAATGGCCAGGAAGAACGGGATGATCATGACGACCTGGATCAGCGCCCCCATGATATAGACCGGCTTACGACCAATTTTATCGCAGAGCGCCCCCATCATCGGTATGGCAAGGACTTCAATCACCACCGCAATAATCATGGTTTCCATTAAGATATTGGCGTCCAGATTATTGGCTTTGCCATACGCAAGGACGATCACGGTGAACATCGCGAAAGTACAGGCTTCAATCAGTTTCGCGCAGACGCCTTTTACTACAATGCCAGGAAAATCGCGGATAACTTCAATCAATGGACGGGACTCTTCCGCTTTCGTCTCACGTATCTGCGCAAACACCGGCGACTCATCGATTCTCAGGCGAATGAACAGACCGACGATCACCAACAGCAGACTGAGCAGGAATGGAATACGCCAGCCGTAATCCATCATCGCTTCAGGGGATAAAGTCGCATTGAGCAGCGCAAACAGCGCCATCGGTAGCAAGAAGCCGACCGGCGCACCGATTTGCACCCAACTGGCAAAGAATCCCCGGCGTTTAGGTTCGGCATATTCAGCCGTCATCAACACCGCCCCGGCCTGTTCACCACCGACGCCAAACCCCTGGAGTACGCGAATGAAGATCAACAGGACAGGCGCCCAGACGCCGATTTTTTCGTATGTCGGCAACAGGCCGATGCAGAATGTCCCGAGCCCGACAATCAGTATCGTGATAACCAGCGCCTTTTTGCGGCCCACTTTATCTCCGATGTGACCAAAGACAATTCCACCCAGTGGTCTTGCAAGGAAGCCCACCGCATAGGTGGCAAATGCCGCCAGCGTACTGATTAACGGATCGTCACTGGGGAAAAACAAATGTCCAAAGAACAGCACCGCTGCGGTGCCATAGGCAAAAAAGTCATAGTATTCGGCGGCAGTACCTATCGCTGAAGCAGAGGCAACACGACGAACTACAGGTTTGCTATCAACATCATTTTTAATATCAACGGAACTAACCATAAATAATTACCTTCGTTGGCTCAGAGGTGAATAACATCCATGTCGTATAAATTTTAACTTACCAATTCCACAAGGTGCCATCTTCAAGCCGGGCAACCGGCAGATAGGCGGGGTCATAGGGATATTTCGCCGCCAGCTTTTCATCGAACTCGATACCCAGTCCCGGCTTCTCGCCAGGATGCATATAGCCGTTGTCGAAGGTCCAGTTGTGCGGGAACACTTCCAGCATCTGCTCGGAATAGCCCATGTACTCCTGAACGCCAAAGTTCGGAACCCACAGGTCAAAGTGCAGCGCCGCGGCCATACAAACCGGAGAGAGATCGGACGGTCCGTGCGATCCCGTACGGACCTGATACAGAGAAGCGAAGTCTGCGATACGACGCATGCCGGTGATCCCGCCCGCATGGGTGATAGTGGCGCGGATATAATCGATGAGCTGTTCTTCAATAAGCTGCTTGCAGTCCCAGATGCTGTTAAAGACTTCACCGACGGCAATCGGGGTCACCGTATGCTGACGAATCAGTCGGAAGCACTCCTGGTTCTCGGCAGGGGTCGGATCTTCCATCCAGAAGAGGCGATAATCTTCGATGCTTTTACCAAAGCGCGCGGCTTCAATTGGCGTCAGACGATGGTGCATGTCGTGCAGCAGATGTTCGTTAAAGCCGAACGTATTGCGCACCGCCTCGAACAGCTTCGGCGTGAAATCGAGATATTTTTCGGTTGACCACAGTTGTTCTTCCGGCCACTGCCCTTTGGTCGCCGGTTCATAAGCCTGCCCTTTCCCCTTCGCCATGCCGTAAGTGGTTTTCATGCCCGGCACGCCGCACTGTACGCGAATGGCTTTGAATCCCATCTCTTTGTGACGCGCATAGTCTTCCAGCACATCATCAACGGTATGACCCGTGGTGTGGCAGTAAACCATCACGCCTTCGCGCGATGCGCCGCCGAGCAACTGATACAGCGGCATGTTGGCGGCTTTGGCTTTGATATCCCACAGCGCCATGTCGACGGCGGAGATGGCAGACATGGTCACCGGTCCGCGACGCCAGTACGCCCCTTTATAAAAAAACTGCCAGATATCTTCGATGCGATGGGCATCACGACCGATCAACTGCGGGCAAAGATGATCTTTCAGGTACGACGCGACGGACAGCTCACGTCCATTCAGCGTCGCGTCTCCCAGACCGGTAATGCCGTCTTCGGTCGTAATCTTCAATGTGACAAAGTTTCGCCCCGGACAGGTGACAAAAACCTCAGCCCCTACAATCTTCATTTTCTCTTCCTGGTTCTGTGTGGTGATGGAGGGAATTTACGCAATTCGCATACTACCATACAAGTATAAATGATCTGTTTTTCCGGGCAGATCACAAAACTCGCCGTCATGTCATGGAAGGGTGAATTCAGAAAGGGGGAAAAGACGGCCCTGAAGGACAGGAGCCGTCACAATTGAATGAGGTCAGACGCGACTGACTGCCGCAGTACGCCGCTTCGCGGTCATAGACTGTGTTGCGTCTTCAGGTATTCGCAAATCGCGGTCGCACACTTCTGGCATCAGGAACGCAGAGAGCAAACCAATCAGGGAGTAAATCACGATCATCACCAGAATCGGCAGCCAGTTTCCGGTTATGTTGCAGAAAATCCCTGCCAGCACCGGTCCAAACCCGACCGCCACCAGCCCCCCTGCTTCTTTGGCAATCGCCATACGGGTAAAGCGATTTCGTGAGCCAAAAATTTCTGCCATCGTAATGTTTTCCAGGGCAAACAGACCCAGTACTGCGACGTTATGAATGACGATCAGAGCCGCCATAATCACGCCAGGGTGATAAGTGTTATCTACCACGATGGATAACATCGGATACGCGAGAATAATCGCCGAGATATTCAGCACGATATAGGGTAAACGACGTCCGAATTTATCGGATAGCCAACCCAGTAGCGGAATAGTGATAAAACCAATCACTGAACTTATCATCAGCGCATCCGTCGGGATGGACTTATTGAACAGCAACGTCTGTACCAGATAGCCGGCAAGAAACGTCTGGATCAGCCCCGAGTTACCGGCCTGACCAAAGCGCAATCCTGTTGCCAGCCAGAAAGATTTACTGGTAAACATCGTTCCCGCTGAAATCGCCTCCTGCGGGGCTGTCGCCGGAGAATCCCCCTCATTGACCTGCTCGAAGACGGGACTTTCTTTCAGATTCAACCGCAACCAGATCGCAAAAATCATGACGACGACGCTCGCCAGGAATGGGATACGCCAGCCCCATGCCAACAATGCTTCGCGATCGAGAGCAAAGAACATCACTGCCCAAATCGCGGTGGCGCTGAGAGTGCCGCAGTTTGTTCCCATAGCGACCAGTGATGAAATAATTCCCCGCTTACCCACTGGCGCATATTCAGCGAGCATGGTTCCGGCTCCGGATATTTCTGCCCCGGCCCCGAGTCCCTGAATAATACGTAATGTCACCAACAATACGGGTGCCAAAATCCCTATCTGCGCATAAGTCGGAAGTATACCGATTAAGGTCGTGCACATTCCCATTAATGTGATAGTGATAAACAGCACCTTCTTGCGCCCAATCCTGTCCCCCATCTTACCAAAAAAGAAGGCCCCGATAATACGCGCGATATAGCCTGCGCCGTAGGTTCCCATTGCGAGAATTAATGCCATTGCCGCGGATTGTTCTGGAAAAAATATTTCATGAAAAACCAGTGCCGCTCCCAGGGAATATAACTGAAAGTCCATAAATTCTAATGCGGTTCCTAACCACCCTGAAATCGCGGCACGCACCAGATCCCGGGTACTTCTTTCATGCTTTATTGTATTCATATCGTCTGTCTCTACAGAGTAAATGCGTACCACGGAATACCCGAATCATCAGGCGTCCCTCGCATGAATTAATCTTAAACTGAAAAAGAGAGTAATACTTTACAACATCTCTGTTGATCGGTTTCGAATAGTGTTATTGCGTCAATGACCTGGCGATAGTCAAACTGTTGGGTAATTAATTTCTCCGGGTCGATTAATTTTTTTTGCATCCACTCAATCACAACTGGAAATTTATGCGCATTCAGTCGGGATGAGAAAATCGTGAGCTCTTTTCCGGTAATCCCCTGTTGGATTATCTGGCTGGGGGCGCTGGAAAAACCCATTATCACAATACGCGCCGCAGGTAACGCCAGGTCAATGGCTTCAGACAAGATGGCAGGATGGCAGGCCGCATCGATAATCAACGTCGGTCTGATGCCCTTCTCCGCCAGATATTCCGCTAATGGCCGTCGGGTATTATTCATCGTTTCGTCAGCCCCGCATGCTTTCGCCATTGCCAGGCGCGCATTAATCCGGTCAACAACAATGACCGTTTTAACCTGATAAACGCCTTTCAGCACCTGGACGGTGGTTAATCCCATCGGCCCGGCGCCATAAATTAAAGCAATATCATTTTTTGTCGGCGCAACCTGGCCCGTGACATTGGCGGCAATCGTAAAAGGTTCAACCATTACCGCCTGTCGGTCACTGACCGAATCCGGAATACAATAAACATTACTTTCAGGAACCGTGACATATTCACTGAAGCCGCCATCACGATGAACACCTAATACCGTTAACGAGGTACAAACATTGGGTTTGCCAACCGTACAGGGATAACAGACGCCGCAACTTATTACGGGATCCACCACAACACGTTCGCCTGGATTTTTATTTCTCACCCCGTCACCGACTGCATCGATAATGCCATAAAACTCATGACCAATGACGCGAGGATATTGTGCAAAAGGATTATGTCCGCGATATATGTGGCTATCCGACCCGCAGATGCCTGCTATTTTAACCTTAATCCTCACTTCTCCAGGTTCTGGTAAAGGTAATGGCCGCTGTTCAATACATAAATTATTTGGCTGTTGAATCACTATACTTTCCATGCGTTTTCCTTACATCAAATTAGTGATGCAAGAAATTTATTCTCCATATAACTACCATACAAGTATAATGATCAAAAAATCACCAGGCGATCACAAAAAAGAGACGCTCAACCGCGTCCCCATCCCGCCACAATAATCAGCATTCCACAGAGCGCGATCAGCGCCCCACTCCAGTCATACAGGCTGAGTTTTACCCCATCCACTACGCGCAACCAGATAAGCGCAGTACAAACATAAACGCCGCCATACGCCGCATAAACCCGACCACTGGCGGCGGGATGCAGCGTCAGCAGCCAGACAAACAGCGCCAGCGAAACGCCTGCGGGTAGCAGCAACCAGACGGTAGCGCCCCGCTTTAGCCAGAGCCAGGGAAGAAAGCAGCCGATAATTTCGCAAAGTGCGGTAGCAAAGAAAAGCAGCGTCGTTTTGATCATCTGAATCGTTCATTTACCTGAGGTTCAGGCATGATACGCCATAATCGCCCGATCTCATCCATAACCGTCCTGTGGGTATGCCCTGTGCGAGGAATGGTGTAGAATTTGCGTGTTAATGATGCTTTTTGCGTCGCTCATAAAAGGAACTTGCCATGAACATTACGCTTCGCAAACGCCTGTGCCTGACGGCAATGATGCTGCTGGGGGCTGTCGTGTACACCGCGACCGCGCAGGCTGAGACCAGTCGACTGGTGATCGAATCCGGCGACAGCGCCCTGAGTCGTCAACAGGCAGCTATGCAAAAAGAACAATGGGATGACACCCGTAGTTTGCGTCAGAAAATTAACAAACGCGCGGAAAAAGAGTGGGATAAAGCAGATGCCGCTTTTGATAACCGCGACAGTTGTGAACAGAGTGCCAATCTGAATGCGTACTGGGAGCCTAACACCCTGCGCTGTCTGGATCGTCGCACCGGTCGCGTAGTTACCCCGTAATACAGAGAGTGAAACGAGAGGTTAAGGATTGGGTATGACAAGCGCCCTCAGTGTCAAGCTGCGCCCGCTGGAGCGTGAAGATTTACGTTTTGTCCATCAACTCGATAACAATGCCAGCGTGATGCGCTACTGGTTTGAAGAGCCTTACGAAGCGTTTGTCGAGTTGTCTGATCTTTACGATAAGCACATTCACGATCAGAGCGAACGCCGTTTTGTCGTCGAATGCGATGGAGAAAAGGCAGGTCTGGTCGAACTGGTTGAAATCAACCATGTCCATCGGCGGGCCGAATTTCAGATCATTATTTCCCCGGAGTATCAGGGAAAAGGTCTTGCCTCCCGTGCTGCCAGACTGGCGATGGACTACGGATTTACCGTACTTAACCTCTATAAGCTGTACCTCATCGTTGATAAAGAGAACGAAAAGGCGATCCATATTTACCGTAAGCTGGGCTTTATGGTCGAAGGTGAGCTGATTCATGAATTCTTTATCAACGGTGAATACCGCAATACTATCCGGATGTGTATCTTCCAGCACCAGTACCTGGCGGAGCATCGTACGCCCGGTTCGACAATGTTAAAACCTACCGCGCAGTAATCACTGCGCGGTCATCTTAATAGTAATCGATGGTATTTTTGATCGTGTAATTGTGCTCAACCGCGGGTTTGACGCTTTCATCAACGATCACCAGCGTACAGTCGGTGGGATTGGCATGACGGTCATAGTCACAGGTTTGCTTAACATTCCCCAAAGGGTGATCGTTAAGCAAACTTACCGCTGTATAATCAAGCTTCTTACGCGGATCGTTCGAGGGTTTTGCATTGACCGATAGCGTCTTGTCCTTGCTGACCGTGGTCTTGCCGAGCGGATAACCTTCTGCATCATAGCGATACTGGACTTTCATCTCTTTTCCCGTCGCCGCGACCACAAAGCCATTATCATCGGTATCCCAGACAACGCCGGCTGAAGGCAGTTCCGCGAGCTGGCATTTTCCCTGCAGGCGCACCTTTTTTTCCAGCGTTTCGGCATCGCGATAAAAGTTCGCATCCAGCACCAGCGCCACGCCGGTATTATTTTCAAGATCGTGCAATTCCAGCGAGTCGAAGCAACCTTCCTCAGACAGCGTGCCGTTGACGCGCTTCGCTACTTCGCCCTTCTCATTGAGCAACGTCTGGCTAAAGTCCTTTACCGGCCCGCGCAGTGGGTCAAAGTCAAATTCATTAGAGAAACTGGCCATCTCCGGCGTAAAGGACAGCGGCGCCGTGCTGTTGTCACATCCCATCAGCGCAGTAAAGAGAGTAAAAAGAAATAGCTGTTTTTTCACAGGTTCCCCGAAAGAAAAGGATGATCTACAGACATAGTAGCAAAGACTGTCGTTTACACTCCAGAAAAGCGAAAAACGACAGAAGCCAACCGGGCATAGCGCCTGGCGGAAAAATTCTGAGAAAATCGCACTCAATTTTTACGTATCTCAAATGCGACATTTGATCGAAATCAAGCAATTGTGTATTAGATTTTCGCAAAATTCCTAAATCATCACGCACGCCGCATTTAAGCAATGATGCCCTGACAAATGACTAGCGAATTAGTCATTCAGCCTGCAATAAAAATTACTCATCCTCTGCGCATATTATCTCCTTGTATAAGGATAATTATTTGCACTATTCCTAATATTTTAAACGTCCTTAATAAGATACGTTTCTGGCAAAAAAAACATTTAAGATCTTATATAAGAAAATGAAAGCAATATTAAATAGATAAAACCTATTGGAGAACGCAATAATTAGTCAATAAAACCATTTCTCAATGCTAGATCATGCAAATAAAATATACCTCAGAGAAAATAATTTATTTTTATAAAATGTATTTCGCTCATCACATACACTAAGAGATTGTTCTTCATAACAAATATTATTTCGTATACCAGGCTCTCTCTTATGGAAGAGACAATTATGAATATTAAAAATTTGTACCACCAGAAATCACTGCTGGCAATCGCTATTGCTTTCGCAGTGCAAACAGCCGCCGCAGCGAATATGGATAATATCAATCTGTTATCCGTGACCCCTCCCACGGATATCACGAGCGATCTCATTATCGACAATAATGACTCCCTCACCCTTTCCTCAACCGAAAATACCGGCAGTAACTGGAATCAGGTTCGTGCAGTAACCGTTGGGAGTACCGGAGTCGGTATATTGATTATTGATGGTCGCGATATCCTTGTTGACGAAGGGGCTACCATTGGTTACGGGGGGACCGGTACCGTCACCTTGACCAATGGCGCCACCTGGAGAACGAATAACTGGCATATCCAGCTTGGACTGGGTAATGGTTCCGGTACGCTGAATGTGCTAAACGGCAGTAAAATCACCGGTCTTAATAATTTACTCATTGGCGATTCCGACATCGGCTCCAGAGGGGCTGTGACCATTGACGGCGAAAATTCCTCCATTACCAATTACCTGACCATCGTTGGCCTCCGGGGACACGGTCAATTAGTCATTACCAACGGCGGTAAGCTCTCCTCCGCATATAATATGTATATTGGTTATCTTGGCGTAGCCGACTTTGACGTCGGCGATGGTACAGGGGTTGTACGGATAGATGGAGCAAACTCCATTCTTGATGTCGCTACGGAAATCAACCTGGGTGGCGTTTACACAAGCAATAACACCGCCAAAGGTTATCTCACCGTCAGCAACGGCGCGACGGTCAAATCCGGCTCGTTGATCCGCCTGGCCTATGGCAACGGCAGTACCGGGATTTTAAATATCGGCGGCGCACAGGGCGAAGCCGAACAGGCAGCGGGTAAGATTGACACACCACGAATCTGGCTGGGTAACACCAACGGTCAAAAAACCGCGATTCTGAACTTTAACCACTTCAGTCCTGACTTCCTGCTGGCATCTCAGATTTATGGCACAGGTGAAGTCAACCACGTCGGCTCAGGGGTGACCACGCTGACGGGGGCCAATACCTATAGCGGCAACACGCTTGTCTCCAGAGGCACGCTTCGTGCGGGTGCGGAGAATACATTTAGCGCCGCGTCAGATTACATCGTCAATGACGGCGCCAGTCTGGATCTAAATGGCTATTCGCAAACCCTGAACTCGCTGGAACTGGCCGGTACGACAATGCTCTCTTCCCCACCGCGAGTGAAAGCGGCCTTTACCCCGACCACGTTAACCATCAACGGCAACTACACGGGCAACAACGGTCTGTTGGCCTTGCGTACCGTATTAGGCGATGACCTTTCGGCGACCGATAAGCTGGTTGTTCGTGGTGATACCAGTGGCACCACGCGTGTCAGCGTCACCAACGCCGGCGGTGGCGGTTCGCAGACAGTGGAAGGCATTCCGATTGTTGAAGTCGAAGGCGCATCCAACGGGACCTTTGTAAAAGAAGGCCGTATCGTTGCAGGCGCTTACGACTACAACATCATCAAAAAGAACAACCAGAACTGGCACCTGACCAGCGAGGTGATTCCGGATCCGTTACCGCCGGATGAGCCAACGCCAGCATCACCGGAACAGCCGGTTCCGGAGTCTCCTGCCGCCCCGGAAGGTAAACACCAGTATCGGCCGGAATCCGGCAGCTATCTGGCGAATACCCTTGCGGCCAACACGCTGTTCAACACCCGTCTTCACGATCGTCTGGGGGAAACCCAGTACACCGACGCGTTAACCGGCGAGCAGAAGGTGACCAGCCTGTGGATGCGCCACATCGGCGGACATAACCGCTTCAAGGACGGTTCCGGGCAGATAAGCACCCAGAGCAACCGCTACGTGATGCAACTGGGCGGCGACATCGCGCAATGGAGCACCGACGGTCTCGATCGCTGGCATCTGGGTCTGATGGCCGGTTACGCCAACAGCAAGAGCCGCAGCCACTCCAGTCTGACCGGATACTCTTCTCGCGGGGAAATCAGCGGCTACAGCGCCGGTCTGTACGGCACCTGGTATGCCAACGACGCCGATAAAACCGGCGCGTATGTCGATGCATGGATGCTCTACAACTGGTTCGACAACACCGTCTCCGGACAGGGACTGGCGTCCGAGAAGTATGACTCGGACGGTATTACCGCCTCTGTTGAAACGGGTTATACCTGGAAACTGGCCGAATTCAGCGAACGTAACGCGCTGTATATTCAGCCTAAAGTCCAGGTCACCTGGATGGACGTGCGGGCCGATACCCATATTGAGAAAAATGGCACGCGGGTAGTGGATAAAACCGATGGCAATCTGCAAACCCGCCTGGGTGTGAAAGCGTACCTGCAGGGGCATAACGCGATGGATGACGGTAAAGACCGCACTTTCCAGCCGTTTGTCGAAGCCAACTGGATCCACAACACGCAGAATTACAGCGTGCAGATGGATGACATCAACAACGATGTGAAAGGCAGCCGCAACATAGCTGAACTGAAAGCTGGTGTTGAAGGTCAACTGACGAAAAACGTCACCCTGTGGGGGAACGTCGCCCAGCAGATTGGCGACAATGGCTACAGCGATACGCAAGGTATGCTGGGGCTGAAATACAGCTTCTAGTCCCTTCCCCCGTGGCGACGCGGGGGATTTCTCACAAACCCTGACCTCGTCGGGGTTTGTGTTTTTGGAAAGTAAAGGGATCTTTCAGATTCTTCAACAGGTTGAAGGCACTGACAATTGCTTACACTACCAATGCTATGCTTATTCTGTGCATCTCAACAATGGAGCTGATGATGAAATTATCCCGAGGAATACTGACAAGCGCCCTGCTGCTCGCCTCCCCGCTGGTTTTTGCCGCCCCTGATTCCTGCGAACGCGTCAGGAGTGATATTGAGCAGCGCATCATCAATAACGGCGTTCCGGAGACCAATTTCTCCCTGAGTATTGTGCCAAACGATCAGGCTGACCAACCGGACTCACAGGTTGTCGGTCACTGTGCCAACGACACGCATAAAATTCTCTATACCCGAACCAGCAGTGGTAATGCACCTGCAACTACGCCTTCTCAGGAAGGTGCCAACGCCGAGCCGCAATAATTCCGCCTGTTTTTCCCCCTCCGGTAACGGAGGGTTTCCCTCACTTTGATATGGATTAATAACCCCTACCCATTAAGGGGTAAAATTCATTCCTGTTTAGCATGTCTCTGATATCGCTATAGAAAAAAATACACAACGATCTGTTTGACGGTGTGGCATCAGCCCAATACCGCCTGCACCACACCGATCAATACAGAAAAAAAGGAATGGCTGTTCCCGAAGACAGGGACGCAACCAGGTCAGTTTTTGACATTAGCAAAGTGAGCAACCATGAAAATCACCACGCCTGAGGGCCTCATGGCGGCCAGTATCAGTCGCCGTAGTCTGGTGAAATCATCCGCCATTGGCAGCCTTGCACTTGCCAGTAGCGCTTTCACCCTTCCTTTCACACGAATCGCCCGCGCCGCAGACGGCATGACACCTGCGCCAGTCGAAGAAAAAGCGGTCTGGAGTTCCTGTACCGTTAACTGCGGAAGCCGCTGCCTGCTGCGGCTGCACGTTAAAGATGACACGGTTTACTGGGTGGAGTCTGACACCACCGGCAACGATGAGTACGGCAACCATCAGGTTCGCGCCTGTTTGCGCGGCCGCTCAATACGTCGCCGCATGAACCATCCGGACAGACTGAAATACCCGATGAAACGCGTCGGCAAACGCGGCGAAGGCAAGTTTGAGCGCATCTCCTGGGACGAAGCGCTGGATACCATCGGCGACAACCTGAAGCGGATCCTCAAAGAGTATGGCAACGAGGCGGTCCACGTGCTGTACGGCACTGGCGTCGACGGCGGAAACATTACCAACTCCAACGTTCCTTACCGTCTGATGAACGCCTGCGGCGGCTACCTTAGCCGTTACGGCAGTTACAGCACCGCGCAGATCAGCGCCGCCATGAGCTACATGTTTGGCAGCAACGATGGCAACAGCCCTGATGACATTGCCAACACGAAACTGGTGGTGATGTTTGGCAACAACCCCGCGGAAACCCGCATGAGCGGCGGTGGTGTTACGTATTACGTCGAACAGGCGCGTGAACGTTCCAATGCGCGGATGATCGTTATCGATCCACGTTATAACGACACCGCAGCCGGACGCGAAGACGAATGGCTGCCCATCCGCCCTGGCACGGACGGCGCGCTGGCGGCAGCCATCGCCTGGGTGTTGATTACTGAAGATATGGTCGATAAGCCGTTCCTCGACACGTATTGCGTCGGTTACGATGAAACCACCCTGCCTGCCGGTGCGCCGCGTAATGCGCACTACAAGGCGTACATCCTCGGCGAAGGTCCGGACGGTATAGCCAAAACGCCGGAGTGGGCTTCCCGTATCACCAGTATTCCGGCGGATAAAATCATTCAACTGGCCCGTGAAATTGGCTCGGCGAAACCGGCCTACATCTGCCAGGGCTGGGGACCCCAGCGTCACTCCAACGGCGAGCAAACCGCGCGGGCTATCGCCATGCTGTCGGTACTCACCGGCAACGTCGGCATCAACGGCGGCAACTCAGGCGTACGTGAAGGCACCTGGGATCTCGGCGTGGAGTGGTTTTCCCTGCTCGAGAATCCAGTGAAAACGCAGATCTCCGTGTTCACCTGGACCGACGCTATCGATCACGGCACTGAAATGACCGCCACACGCGACGGCGTACGCGGCAAAGAGAAACTCGATGTTCCCATCAAGTTCATGTGGTGCTACGCCAGTAATACGCTGATTAACCAGCACGGGAATATCGCCCATACCCATGACGTGCTACAGGACGACAGCAAATGCGAAATGATTGTCGGCATTGAACATTTCATGACGGCGTCGGCGAAGTACTGCGATATTCTGCTGCCGGATTTAATGCCGACAGAACAGGAAGATCTGATCTCCCACGAATCCGCCGGCAATATGGGCTATGTGATCCTTGGTCAGCCCGCAACTTCAGCGAAGTTTGAAAGAAAGCCAATCTACTGGATGCTCAGCGAGGTCGCCCGCCGACTCGGGCCTGACGTGTACCAGACCTTCACCGAAGGACGTTCGCAGCATGAATGGGTGAGATACCTGCATGCGAAGACCAAAGAGCGCAATCCGGAAATGCCGGATTACGAAGAGATGAAGCAAACCGGTATCTTCAAGAAAAAATGTCCGGAGGAGCACTACGTCGCCTTCCGCGCGTTCCGTGAAGATCCAGGCGCTAACCCGCTGAAAACACCGTCAGGGAAAATTGAAATTTACTCTGCGCGACTGGCCACTATCGCCGATACCTGGGAACTGAAGAAGGATGAGGTAATCCATCCTCTGCCCGCCTATACGCCCGGTTTTGACGGTTGGGATGACCCGATCCGCAAAACGTACCCGCTGCAGCTCACCGGGTTCCACTATAAAGCGCGCACGCACTCCAGCTATGGCAACATCGACGTCCTGCAACAGGCCTGCCCGCAGGAGATCTGGATTAACCCGATTGATGCCAACGCACGCGGGATTCAACACGGTGACACCGTCCGGGTGTTTAACAACAACGGACAAATGCTGATCCCCGCCAAAGTGACACCGCGTATTTTGCCCGGCGTCACGGCCATTGGTCAGGGAGCGTGGCTCAAAGCCGACATGTTTGGCGACCAGGTAGACCACGGCGGCTCCATCAACATCCTGACGTCGCACCGCCCTTCGCCGCTGGCGAAAGGGAATCCTTCGCACAGTAATCTCGTTCAGGTTGAAAAGGTCTAAGGAGTAACCGATGACAACCCAGTATGGATTTTTTATTGATTCCAGCCGTTGCACCGGTTGTAAAACCTGCGAACTGGCCTGTAAAGATTACAAAGATTTAACCCCGGATGTCAGCTTCCGCCGCATTTATGAATACGCGGGCGGCGACTGGCAGGAAGACAACGGCGTCTGGCACCAGAACGTTTTTGCTTACTATCTGTCCATTGCCTGCAACCACTGCGAAGACCCGGCCTGTACCAAGGTCTGTCCGAGCGGCGCGATGCACAAACGGGAAGACGGTTTTGTGGTCGTGGATGAAGATGTCTGCATCGGCTGCCGCTACTGCCACATGGCCTGCCCATACGGCGCGCCGCAGTACAACGCGGCCAAAGGCCACATGACCAAATGCGACGGCTGTCATGACCGCGTCGCTGACGGTAAGAAACCGATCTGTGTCGAGTCCTGTCCGCTGCGCGCGCTGGATTTCGGCCCCATCGACGAACTGCGTAAGAAACACGGTGAGCTGGCGGCCGTTGCGCCACTGCCGGGCGCGCACTTCACGAAGCCGAGTATTGTGATCAAACCCAATGCCAACAGCCGTCCGACCGGGGATACCACCGGTTATCTGGCGAATCCGAAGGAGGTGTAAAATGGGAAGTGGATGGCATGAATGGCCGCTGGTGCTGTTTACGGTACTCGGTCAGTGCGTCGTGGGCGCGTTGATTGTGTGTGGAGCTGGCTGGTTTGCGATGAAAGACGATGCCGCCGCCCGGCAACGCCTGGTTCGTAGTATGTTTTTCCTCTGGCTGGTGATGGGCCTGGGATTCCTCGCGTCGATCATGCACCTCGGATCGCCGATGCGGGCATTCAACTCACTCAACCGCATTGGCGCATCCGGATTGAGCAATGAAATTGCCGCAGGCTCGGTCTTTTTCGCCGTGGGAGGTCTCTGGTGGCTGGTCGCCGTACTGGGTAAAATGCCGCCCGCGCTGGGAAAACTCTGGCTGTCGGTCGCCATGGTGTTGGGAATCGTCTTTGTCTGGGCAATGACCCGTGTTTACCTGATCGATACCGTACCGACCTGGTATACTGGTTATACGACGCTGGCGTTCTTCATGACGGTGTTACTCAGCGGTCCGCTGTTCGCGGCATTGCTGCTGCAGGCTTCCCGTGTCACCTTTAATGGAACCCTGTTTGCCAGTATCAGCGTGCTGGCGCTACTGATCAGCGTGGCGGTCATTGTTCTGCAAGGTATGTCGCTGGCAACAATTCACAGTTCGGTTCAGCAGGCCTCTGCGCTGGTGCCGGATTACGCCTCTCTACAGGTATGGCGCGTGGTGCTGCTTGCCGCCGGGCTGGGCTGCTGGATCTGCCCGCTGGTGCGCCGTAAAGAACCGCATGTCGCCGGGTTGTTGCTGGGGCTCCTCCTCGTGCTTGGCGGCGAAATAATAGGGCGTGGCCTGTTTTATGGCCTGCATATGACCGTCGGTATGGCGGTAGCAGGTTAACAAATTCGTGCGGGGAAACCCGCACTTTTCAGGATGTTTCAGATGACTGATTTTACTCAACGTGATGATTTTGCGATGACGGCACGCGTGCTGGGGGCACTGTTTTACTATGCGCCCGACAGCACCGAAGCCACCCCGCTGGTGTCAGCCTTAACCGCTGACGACTGGCAGACACAATGGCCGCTGGCAGCGGAAACACTGGCCCCGCTGGCGACAGACTTTAAACGCGTCAGCAATGAATCCCTTTCCGAAGCGTTCCAGCGCCTGTTCGTGGGGCCGTATGCATTACCGTCGCCACCCTGGGGATCGGTCTGGCTGGATCGTGAAAATGTCCTGTTTGGCGAGTCCACCCTGGCCCTGCGTCAATGGATGCGCGAGAACGGAATTCACGTTGAAGCCGCGCAAAATGAACCCGAAGATCATTTCGGCTCGTTACTGCTGATGGCGGCGTGGCTGGCAGAAAGTGGCCGACACAGCGAATGCGAACAGCTGCTGGCATGGCATCTTTTTCCCTGGTCGTCCCGCTTTCTGGACGTTTTCATTGAGAATGCCGGTCATCCTTTTTATCAGGCTCTCGGTGAACTGGCCCGCCTGACCCTGGCAAAATGGCAGTCTCAGTTACTGACTCCCGTTGCGGAAAAACCGTTATACCGTTAACCCCCGAAGGCAGGTTTTTCCTGCCTTTTCTGATACCTGCGCTTTTCCTGGTTGTTACGGTGTCACTTTTTATCTCTGTTTTTAAGACAATTCTTTACATACCCTGCTTATCCTTTACGGCATAAGGCCAAATCGCTTTTAGCGATTAATCGTCTGCGAATCTAATTTGCCTTCCCGCTGGAATCCTTCCCACCCTGTTGCTATAGCTCAAAACACCCTGCCGATACATGGCATAACAACATGCGACGATTATTCGCCGCCATAACGCATGCAAACAGGGAGACACACTGCAATGCACACATCCACGTTAAAACGCGTGCTGGGCTATGGTTTTGTCATCATTCTGCTACTGGCGCTGCTGCTCTGGGGAATTGGCGTCGACACGCTGAAATCGCGTCAGGTCGATTTGCTCTATCTCGGTCAACAGCACCTGATATTAGTCTTTACCTCAATGTTCTTCGCCCTGTTGGTTGGTATTTCAGGCGGCATTCTGCTCAGTCGCCCCGCAGCCCGTGGCGTTGCCGAATATACCATGCAGATCTTCAATATTGGCAACACGTTACCTCCGCTGGCCGTTCTCGCCCTGGCGATGGTGATTATCGGCATTGGCGACATGCCTGCTATCGTTGCTTTGTTTCTGGCGTCGCTGCTGCCGATTGTGCGTAACACGTATGCCGGGCTGAGTTCTGTCCCGCCGTCACTGATTGAAGCGGCAAACGGCATCGGTATGACGAAATGGCAGCGGTTGTGTCAGGTGGAAATTCCCAATGCCTGGCCGGTGATGCTTTCCGGGATCCGTATCGCCACAGCGATTAATGTTGGCACCGCCCCGCTGGCGTTTCTGATTGGCGCCAGCAGCTACGGCGAGCTGATTTTCCCTGGCATCTATCTTAACGACTTCCCGACATTGATCCTGGGGGCCACCGCCACCGCGCTTTTCGCCCTGATCCTCGACAGCCTGCTCGCCTGGCTTGGGCGTGCCCTGAGCCCGCACACAGCCTGATGACAATGATAAGAACAACAAGGAGCGCTATATGAATTTCAAGAAAAAATGGCTGGGATGGCTCGCTGCGACGCTGTTCATTAGTACGCAGGCCCAGGCCGCCCCTCTTATTCTCGCCACCAAAAGCTTTACCGAGCAGCACATCCTCTCGGCCATGACCGTTCAGTATCTGCAGAAAAAGGGATTTCAGGTTCAGCCGCAGACCAACATCGCCACGGTGATCTCACGTAATGCAATGATCAATAAACAGATTGACATGACGTGGGAATACACCGGCACCTCGCTGATTATTTTCAATCACATTAATGAGCGCATGAGCCCACAGGCGTCGTATGACACGGTGAAACGCCTTGATGCCAGACTGGGACTGGTGTGGCTCAAACCCGCAGAGATGAACAATACCTACGCCTTTGCCATGCAGCGCAAGCGCGCCGAAGCGGAAAATATCAACACCATGTCGGAGATGGTGGCGAAAATCGAACATATCCGCCAGACCGATCCCGACAACAACTGGTTGCTGGGACTTGACCTGGAGTTTGCCGGTCGCAGTGACGGAATGAAGCCGTTGCAGCAGGCTTATCAAATGGATCTCGACCGACCACAGATCCGCCAGATGGACCCCGGACTGGTCTACAACGCCGTGCGCGATGGCTTTGTTGACGCCGGTCTTATCTATACCACTGACGGACGCGTGAAGGGATTCGATCTCAAAGTACTGGAGGATGATAAAGGCTTCTTCCCAAGTTACGCTGTCACGCCTGTAGTACGTAAAGACACGCTGGAGGCCAACCCGGGGCTTGCCGAGGCGCTTAATACCCTCTCGGGCCAGTTGAATAATGACGTGATCAGCTCGCTGAATGCGAAAGTTGATATCGGTCACCAGTCACCTCAGCAGGTTGCTCGTGAATTTCTGCAACAAAAGAACCTGCTGTAAGGAGCGCATATGGAGACAATTCACTACATGATCGATAACGCGGGGTATCTGGCGACGCTCACGTTCCAGCATCTCTGGCTGGTGGCGCTGGCGGTTGGGCTGGCGATTGTGACTGGCGTGCCGCTGGGGATCCTGATTGTCCGCCACAAATGGCTGGCAACGCCCGTCCTGAGTGCCGCCACGCTGCTGCTGACGATTCCTTCCATTGCCCTCTTCGGCCTGATGATCCCGTTGTTTTCGCTGATCGGTCACGGAATTGGCGCATTGCCGGCCATTACCGCCGTCTTTCTCTATTCGCTGCTGCCGATCGTACGTAACACCCATACTGCGCTGGACAGCATCCCGCCGGGTTTACGGGAAGCGGGTCGTGGGATTGGCATGACCTTCTGGCAGCGTCTGCGCTGGGTTGAGATCCCAATGGCATTGCCGGTGATTTTTGGCGGTATCCGCACCGCCGTGGTCATGAATATCGGCGTGATGGCCATTGCCGCGGTGATTGGCGCAGGCGGTCTGGGATTACTGTTACTGAACGGCATCGGTGGCAGCGACATTCGCATGCTGATTGCCGGTGCAGTGATGATTTGTTTTTTAGCGATTGTGCTCGACTGGCTGTTACACCGCCTGCAAGTCGTCCTGACACCTAAGGGGATACGATAATGATAAAACTGGAAAACCTCTCCAAACAATTTTCACAGAAAAATGGTCAGCCGCTAAAGGCCGTCGATAACGTTAATCTCAACGTACCAGAAGGAGAAATGTGTGTTCTGCTGGGGCCATCGGGCTGCGGCAAGACCACGACACTGAAGATGATTAACCGCCTGATCACGCCAGGCAGCGGCAACATCCTGATTAACGGTGAAAATACCGATGAAATGGATACCGTCACTCTGCGCCGCAACATTGGCTATGTGATCCAGCAGATTGGTCTGTTTCCTAACATGACGATTGAGGAGAACATTACGGTCGTCCCCCGCATGCTGGGCTGGGACAAAGCCCGCTGTAAAAGCCGTGCCGAAGAGTTGATGGCGATGGTGGCATTGGATGCGAAGAAGTTTCTGCATCGCTATCCAAAAGAGATGTCCGGCGGCCAGCAGCAGCGTATTGGCGTCATTCGCGCCCTGGCAGCGGATCCGCCGGTCCTGCTGATGGACGAGCCGTTTGGTGCCGTCGACCCCATCAACCGCGAAGTGATCCAGAATCAGTTTCTTGAGATGCAGCGCGCGCTGAAAAAAACCGTGATGCTGGTGAGCCATGATATTGATGAGGCACTGAAACTCGGCGATCGTATTGCCGTATTCCGCCAGGGACGCATCGTCCAGTGCGCCAGCCCGGATGAGTTGCTGGCCAAACCGGCCAACGATTTCGTCGGTTCATTTGTCGGTCAGGACCGCACGCTTAAGCGTCTGCTGCTGGTTTCGGCGGGTGACGTGACCGATCGGCAGCCGACGCTGACCGCGCAACCGTCCACGCCGCTGAATGAAGCCTTTGGCATTATGGATGACAACGACATTCGCGCCATTACGGTGGTGGATGGTGAAGGCAAACCGCTGGGTTTTGTGAAACGTCGTGAGGCGCGTCAGGCCACCGGCACCTGCGCAGATATCCTTCATCCCTTCCGCGTTACCGGCAAGGCCGACGATAATCTACGTATTGTGCTGTCCAGACTGTATGAAAGTAATACCAGTTGGATGCCGATAGTCGACGAGGAAGGCCGCTATAATGGCGAGGTCTCACAGGATTACATCGCCGATTACCTCAGTTCCGGACGTACCCGTCGGGCGCTGAACATTCACGAAAACAGTTAAAACAGGTCTTTACGCGACAAAAAACCGGGGAGCGCATTGGCTCCCCGGTTTAACATTATGTTTTAGGGTTGTGAATCAAGCCATGATTCTATCTACCGACAACACGCTACCCAGCATTGACAGGCGAATGTACTGTCCAAGTTCGCGCTGCTCGGCGCGCGGCAAATAAGGCAGTTCACCAATCAACGGTGCCGGCAGTTTTTTACTCAGCACATCGATAATTTCCGCGTAGTGTGCCAGACCCGGATTGATACGATTAGCGACCCAACCGATCAGCGGTAAGCCGTCGTTGGCGATCGCCTGTGCCGTCAGCAGCGCATGGTTAATACAACCTTCCTGAATACCTACCACCATCAACACCGGTAACTGCTCCTGCACCACCCATTCGGATAACGGACGCAGATCGTTCATCAGGCTGCGCCAGCCGCCGGTACCTTCAACCACTACGTGATCAACCTTTTCGGACAGGCTAGCCAACCCGTTAGAGAGTAAGGTGTAATTGATCGGGCCGCTGTGGGCGACGCTACTTTCATCTTCGCTCAGGGCGATGGGGTTAACGGCCTCATAGGGCAATTCCAGCGTCGACACGCTTTGCAACACCAGTGCATCCCGGTTGCGCAACCCTTCAGGCGTCTCTTTACTGCCCTTCGCGACCGGTTTATATCCCGCAACGCTTTTTCCCCCCGACGCTAACGCTTGCAGCAATGCGCGGGAAACAACCGTCTTCCCAACAGAAGTGTCTGTACCTGTAATAAAGAAACGCTTCAGCATCACCAACTCCACCGTTATGCTTCGAAAATATAAGCCAGGAAAATAATACAGTGGAGAAAGTCTAAGGTATGCCAGGCTGAATCAGCTTGAGTTAGCGCAATTTTTGGTAGAACAGTTAAAAAATGTTAACCCTGTAATAGACGAATCAACAAAGAACCGTTATACATCGCGTCTTTTACCAGCGCGGCACCCGCCATCGTCCCCTGATTAGAGAACTGTGTGCTCTCAACAACCATATTTTTGCTGTAGGCCGGCAGCGCCTGCTGGCGGATGCTGTCCGCTATCGCCGGGAATAACACATCCGCCGCTTTACTGAGTGGCGATCCAATCAGTATTTTTTGCGGATTAAACAGATTAACCATAATGGCAAGGATCCGCCCAACGTGCGTTCCCACGCCGCTGATAATGTCTTTAGCCAACAGATCCCCCTGCATCGCCGCCTGACACAGCGAATCAACCGTCAGCGGCTGGCCGTGGAGCGAGGAGCTCATGGATTGCGCCAGTCGCAGTTGCGCCAGTTCCAGTACGCTTTCGACGCTGGCAATGGTTTCCAGACAGCCGTGGTTGCCGCAGTAACAGCGTTTTCCATAAGGATCGACCTGAGTGTGGCCAATCTCCACCAGGCTGCTGCTACCCGCATGCAATAAGTGACCGTCGGTAATCACCCCGGCCCCCACGTTATGATCGATGACCACCTGAATCACATCACGCGCACCGCGGGACGCGCCGAACAGCGCCTCTGCCATCGTCCAGGCGCTGATATCATGCTGAATGTAGACCGGCACACCGGTGTGCTGCGCCAGCGTTTCGCCGAGCGGCATCTCTTTCACATCGGCATAAAACGGCATCCGATGTACGATCCCATTCTCGGTATCAATAATGCCGGGCAACGTAATGGCGATAGAGGTCAGACGTTCGAGCTTCTGCTGATGGCGAATAAAAAATTGATCGACCAGCGTGACAATACGCGCCAACAGCGGCGTCTCGTCGTTCAGCGGCAGTTCAAGACAGTCTTCCACCACCAGCTTGCTGCTGAGATCGCGCAGGGCGAGAAAGATTTCCCCACGACTGATACGAAGGGACAGATAGTGCCAGGCTTCTGTTTCCACCACCAGTCCCACGGCAGGACGTCCGCGACTACCGGCTTCTTTAATCTCCAGTTCCTGAACCAGGTGCGCTTCCAGCATTTCGCGCACAATCTTCGTGATACTGGCGGGCGCCAGTTGTGCAAGACGCGAAAGATCGATACGCGATACCGGTCCCAGCTGATCAATCAGGCGATAAACTGCCCCCGCATTGGTCTGCTTTATTTGATCGATGTGCCCAGGCTGACTATCAGCAACCACCTCTGACTCCCTTTATTTTCGCGCTCCGAAATAATCTGTGGGCTATGGTGAAGCACTTCAATACACAACGTCAACTTTTTACTTAGCCGTGTGATTAACTGCACATTTTCAGCCGTTATTAAATTAATTTAAGCGTACCTGACGGCCTGAATTAACTGCTGACGAAAGCGTAGCGCCGCCTGACTCTGTTCATGATGTGCCGACCAGACCAGCCACATTTCCGAGACGGCATCTTCTTCAGCAATCGGCACCCAGCACATTTCATTGAGCTGAACTTTTTTAAATGAGGCCGGCAGTATCGACACACCTAAACCGGCAGCGACCAGCCCAATGATCGTCATCGCTTCACCGACCTCCTGAGTAATCACGGGCGACAACTGGTAGCGGCGCATCATGCCGAGGATGTCGTCGTAAAGACCAGTTCCGACATGGGGATCAAAGAAGACAAACGGCTCTTTCGCCAGTTCAGCCAGCGTCACGACCGGCTTTTGCGCCAGCGGGTACATCCGGGGGATCATCGCCATCAGCGGTTCATGCAAAATAACCTCATGATGTAAACTCTCCGGCAGTTGAGTATTGCGCATCAGCCCCAGATCCAATGCCCCTTCGCTCAGCGGTGCCAGTTGTTCGCGGGTATTCATCTCACGGGTCTGCAAATGCATATCCGGGTATTGCTGCCGGAACAGTGACAGGGTATCAGACACCGCGCGGATAAACGGTGCCGACGAGGTAAAGCCGATGCGCAGTTCCCCGGCCTCCCCCTGATGCAGACGCTCCGCACGGGCGGCGGCGTCATTGACCAAGCCAAGGATCTGTCGACTGTCCGCGAGAAATTGCTTCCCTGCGGCGGTCAGTGCAACGCTGCGGTTAGTTCGTGCGAGCAGACGTGCGCCGACCTGTTGCTCCAGCATCTGAATTTGCTGACTCAGCGGCGGCTGCGAAATATTCAGGCGGGCCGCGGCACGCCCAAAATGCAGTTCTTCCGCCACGGCAACAAAGTAGCGAAGGTGACGAAGTTCAATATTCATATTTTTAAAGTATTATTTGAGACTATTAATATATTAGACAGAATAATAAGATTTTCCTACTCTAATCAATAAGGTTATGCCCGTCCCCTCAAAACACGGGTTTGTTGCGCAAGGATTTCCAGTGAGTCGTACTACTACAGTCAATGACGCGACGGCGAGCGATATTGACGACCAACGCATTTCTCAGCCGGTTCAGTTTATTCAACGCGGTACCTCTGCCTTTATGCGCGTCACGCTGGCGCTTTTTTCTGCCGGACTGGCGACATTCGCCCTGCTGTACTGCGTCCAGCCTATTTTGCCAGTGCTGTCTCATGAGTTTGGCGTATCGCCTGCCAGTAGCAGTATTTCACTGTCGATTTCCACAGGAATGTTAGCCGTTGGCCTGCTGTTTACCGGCCCGCTGTCGGATGCCATCGGGCGTAAGCCAGTAATGGTGACTGCCCTGCTGCTCGCCTCCTGCTGTACATTGCTCTCGACGATGATGACCAGTTGGCACGGCATTCTGGTGATGCGTGCGCTGATTGGCCTTTCGCTCAGCGGCGTAGCGGCGGTCGGAATGACCTATCTGAGCGAGGAGATCCACCCCAGTTTTGTCGCGTTCTCTATGGGACTGTACATCAGCGGTAACTCGATTGGTGGAATGAGCGGACGTCTGATTAGCGGTGTATTTACTGATTTCTTTAGCTGGCGCATTGCGCTGGCCGCCATTGGCTGCTTCGCGCTGGCATCGGCCCTGATGTTCTGGAAAATTTTGCCCGAATCGCGCCATTTCCGCCCCACATCGCTGCGCCCCAAAACGCTGTTCATTAACTTTCGACTCCACTGGCGCGACCAGGGGCTGCCGCTATTGTTTGCGGAAGGCTTTCTGCTGATGGGGTCGTTTGTCACCCTGTTTAACTATATTGGCTATCGCCTGATGCTTTCACCGTGGGAGCTCAGCCAGGCCGTGGTCGGTCTGCTTTCCGTCGCCTATCTGACCGGGACCTGGAGTTCGCCGAAAGCCGGTTCGATGACGGTGCGCTACGGGCGTGGTCCGGTGATGCTCTTTTCTACCGCCGTAATGCTTGTCGGTCTGCTAATGACTTTATTCAGCTCGCTATGGCTGATTTTCGCCGGCATGCTGCTCTTCTCGGCGGGATTCTTTGGCGCCCACTCGGTCGCCAGTAGCTGGATTGGCCCGCGCGCTCGTCGGGCGAAAGGCCAGGCCTCTTCGCTGTATCTGTTCAGCTACTATCTGGGATCGAGTATCGCCGGTACGCTCGGCGGTGTGTTCTGGCATAACTATGGCTGGAATGGCGTCGGGGGGTTTATCGCGATGATGCTGGTACTGGCCATTCTGGTCGGTACCCGACTGCACCATCGTCTTCACGTCTAGTCTGAAAGAAAAGCCCGGATCGCACCGGGCTTTTCGCCTCTCGACCAACAGCGGTTACCAAATTCCTAAGATTGATGAATACCCCATCAATTCTCTGACGGCATCCAGTGCCAGAAGAGCAAAGACAACCCAGTGGAGTGGATTCATTTTGCTGTGTGTGTTTATTTTTATTGGACGGGTTTGATGTTCCCGTCAGCTACTATAAAAAAGGCTATCGATAAACATAACTACCCATTATGGTGGGGGAACTCAACCTGCCTGTTTCGTCGAAGAGGTTACATGGATAACAAAAGCTATCAACAACTTACCCGGACCTTCCTGCGGCTCTCCCGCTTCTCTCACCTTTCCGCCATCGCCAGTTGGGATATGTTCGCCATGATGCCGCCAGGCGGCAGCGCGGCGCGTGGTGAAGCGCTGGCCGAACTGAGCGTGCTGGAACATCAAATCCTGACCGAGCCGAAAGTGGCGCAATGGCTTGCTGCGGCCACTCAGGAGGACCTCAATGATGTGGAGCAGGCCAATCTGCGGGAAATGACGCGGCTGCATACCCAGGCCGCATTGTTACCGGAGTCGCTGGTGGAGGCGAAATCCCTCGCCGGAAGCCGCTGCGAGCACGCCTGGCGCAGTCAGCGCCCTGCTAATGACTGGCAAGGGTTTTCGGCGAATCTGCGAGAGGTGGTGAACCTGAGTCGCGAGGAGGCCAGACTGCGTGCGGAGGTCAAAGGTTGCTCGCCGTATGATGCGCTGCTGGATATTTATGAGCCAGAAATGACCAGTGCACAACTGGATGGACTGTTTGCCGATCTCAAATCATGGCTGCCGGACCTACTCAACCGCGTGGTGGAGCGACAGTCGCGCCAGCCGCTGCTTGCCCCTGTCGGCCCCTTCCCGACTGCCGTGCAGCGCGAACTGGGGCTGGAGACGATGTCTGCACTCGGTTTCGATTTCAATGCCGGTCGTCTGGATATCAGCGCCCATCCGTTCTGCGGCGGCGTGCCGGAAGATGTGCGTATTACAACGCGCTATGACGAAAACGAATTGCTCAGCGCGCTGTTTGGCGTGATCCACGAAACCGGGCACGCCCGCTATGAGCAAAACCTGCCGCGTAACTGGCTGGGTCAACCGATCGCCCTTGCCCGTTCTACTGCGATCCACGAATCCCAGAGCCTGTTTTTTGAAATGCAGGTGGGCCGCAGCAATGCGTTCTTACAGCGGCTGCTACCCGCCGTGAAGCGTCATTTTGGCGATCAGGCCGCCTTTGAAGAGCACAACTTCATTGCCTGGAACCAGCGAGTGAAGCCTGGGTTTATCCGCGTAGATGCCGATGAAGTCAGCTATCCGGCGCACGTCATTCTGCGCTATGAGATTGAACGGGCGCTAATCAATGGCGACATCGAGGTAGACGATATTCCGGCGCTGTGGGACGAAAAAATGCAGGCATGGCTGGGCCTGTCAACAAAAGAGAACTATCGCGACGGCTGTATGCAGGATATCCACTGGACCGATGGCGGGTTTGGTTACTTCCCGTCGTATACGCTGGGCGCGATGTACGCCGCACAGTTGTTCAGCGCGGCGAATCGTGCGTTGCCGGGTCTACGCCAGCAGATTGCTGGCGGTGATTTCAGCGCACTGTTCGACTGGCTGCGGCAGAACATCTGGCAGCACGGCAGTCGCTTTACCACGGAGCAGTTGATCGCGCAGGCCACCGGAGAAGCGCTGAGCAGTCGCCATTTTCGCGCGCACCTGGAATCTCGCTATCTGTAAACCGCCTTGCCGGGCCGCTGCGCCCGGCATTGTACATATCGTTACACGCCGAAACCAATGACTCACGGAAGCACTTATCACCCAGCGATATAGTTATTTCAACGGCCCCGCAGTGGGGTTGAATGAAAAACCAAATCGAGGGTATGAGAATGAAAAAAGTATTAGCTCTGGTTGTTGCCGCTGCTATGGGTCTGTCATCTGCTGCGTTTGCAGCTGACACTACGACAACTGCACCGGCTGCCGCTCCTGCTGCAAAAGCGGCTCCGGCAAAAACCATGCACCACAAAAAACATCACAAAGCGACCACCCAAAAGGCGCCAGAACAAAAAGCGCAGGCCGCTAAAAAACACCCGAAAAAAGCCAAAGCCACTACTGAGCAGAAAGCTCCGGAACAAAAAGCGCAAGCTGCTAAAAAACACACCAGGAAACACACCGCGAAGCCGGCCGCTAAGCCAGCCGCTCAACCTGCAGCTTAAGTCCTGAATCTGTAAACTGGCGCGTCCCCTCGCGCCATTACTCAACGGCGCTAAACGCTTTCACGGTTTAGCGCCGCCTTTTTCGGAGGGCGACATGGTGCGCCGTTATCGCTTTGAGTTCATCCTTATCACGCTTATTTTATGTGCGCTCATTGCCGCCCGCTTTTATCTTTCCTGATCGTAGTACTCTGATTTTGCTCTCACTTTCCCGCCGTTACGTCTATAGTAATTACTGAGGGTTCTCTTTTAATAATCATAATTACCCACACAGAGTGTGATATGCGTAAAACCGTTGCTGTATTACTGGGTTCGTTGTGCTTTTCATCGGATATTGCGCACGCGGATAAGCCTGACGCGGATACCGGGACCAGTGAAGTCAAAACGTTATTTTTTGGTCAGGACGATCGCGTGCCCGTGAGCGATCCCACACAATCGCCGTGGGATGCCATCGGACAACTGGAAACCGCCAGCGGAAATCTGTGTACTGCCACGCTGATCTCTCCGCATCTGGCGCTAACCGCCGGACACTGCTTATTAACGCCACCTAAAGGTAGACCGGATAAAGCCGTGGCTTTGCGTTTTGTCTCCAGAAAAGGTCTCTGGCGTTATGAAATTCACGGAATTGAAGGACGCGTGGATCCTGGTCTGGGAAAACGTCTTAAGCCCGATGGCGATGGCTGGATCGTGCCGCCAGCGGCCGCACCGTGGGATTTTGGCCTGATCGTTCTGCGCTATCCCCCTTCCGGCATCACACCGTTACCGCTTTTTGAGGGGGACAAAGCCGCACTGACCGCCGCCCTTAAAGATGCCGGGCGCAAGGTCACACAGTCGGGATACCCGGAAGATCATCTGGATACGCTCTATTCTCATCAGGATTGCATTGTCACCGGTTGGGCGCAAAATTCGGTGTTGTCACATCAATGTGACACTCTGCCAGGCGATAGCGGTTCGCCGCTGATGCTGAAAACAGAAGATGGCTGGCAATTAATCGGCGTTCAGAGCTCCGCCCCGGCGGCGAAAGATCGTTGGCGCGCGGATAACCGGGCTATTTCGGTGACCGGTTTTCGTGAAAAGCTGGATGCGCTGGCCGCAGAGCAATAAGGTTAATCGTGCTGCCCGCAAGGTGCGGGCAGCGGAACATCAGGCAAGCTTAATCATCACCATACCGGCCAGCAGCAGTATGACGCCGATCCAGCCCTTATGATTCAGGCGCTGACCAAACAGTATCCATCCGGCGGCTAGCGTCGCAGCGATACCAAACCCACCCCATAGCGCATAGGCCACGGACAGATCGATGCCTTTTACCGCCTGAGACAGTGCACTGAACGCGGCGAGAACCGCGACCAGCGAGAGGATGCCGTAGAATTTGCGTCGAAAGCCGTCAGAAAATTTTAAAAAGACGTTGGCGATAATTTCCAGAACGATCGATACACCCAACCACGCAGCGTGAACCCATTCAAACTGTTGCATGCGTCACCTCTTTCGCGCTCTGGCGCGACTTGCGGGTACCGGATTTGATCAACACAATCCCCAGTACCAGCGTCGCCAGACCGGCAATTTTCATGGCCGACAGCGACTCATCAAATAACAGCACGCTAAACAACGTAATAAATAAAATACCGATACCTTCCCACAGTGCGTAAGCCACACCGAGGGCGATTTTTTTAACGGCAAAAGAGAGAAAAATATACGAGGCTGCGATCATCACCAGCATTAAAATAAATCCGCTGTTGCCATCGCTCACGCTTGCCCATTTCATCGACAGTGTGCCAGTAATTTCAGCGGCAATCGCCAGGCCTAATAAAATCCAGTAAAACATGATGCTTCTCCTGCTTGAGAATATAATCCTTTGGGCTTGCCGGAAGCAGCAAACCAGAAAATAAAATCAGTTAGCTAAACGCGCGGCGTCAGCTCGAACAGAAGAAGGGACTAAAGCGCGTTGCGCCAGTGTTGCTCACCTGCAAGCAAGAAAGAGGAGGAAGTGCGAAGAAGAGTCTGGGTAGAAAAAAACGTCCTGAACATATTGTCCATAATATTACAATTATCCGCAGTGTTGCTTCTCGTCATCGCGGATGATAATTGTCCTCGGTAGTTGAACACGCCTGATTTGTATCATAGGCCAGGAATTAACTCAAAACCTTTTCACTTCTTTACCCGAATCGTTTGATTTTTACCGGGACACCTCGACACGAATCACATTATTATACGCGGCAAGTAGAAAAATACAGGACGCCCCATGGCAAAACCAATCATCACGCTGAACGGTCTCAAGATCGTCATTATGCTGGGAATGCTGGTGATCATTCTTACCGGTATCCGCTTTGCGGCGGATATTATTGTGCCATTTATTCTGGCCTTATTTATTGCCGTCGTCCTCAGCCCTCTGGTTCAGCGGATGGTGAAACTGCGCGTTCCACGCGTGCTGGCAATCTCCCTGCTGGTGATCATCATCGTTATGGCGATGGTCCTGCTATTGGCCTACCTTGGAACGTCCCTCAACGAACTGGCGCGCACCCTGCCCCAGTATCGTTCGTCACTGGTCATTCCCCTGAAAAATCTGGAACCCTGGCTGGTTCGCTTAGGCATCGGCGTCTCCGTGGATGAGATGGTGAAGTACATCGATCCCAACGCGGCCATGACGCTAATCACCAATTTACTGACGCAGTTAACCAATGCCATGTCGTCGATATTTTTACTGCTGCTGACGGTGGTCTTCATGTTGCTGGAAGTGCCGCAGCTTCCCACCAAACTCCAGCAGATCATGGTCCGCCCGGTCGAGGGGATGGCGGCCATTCAGCGCGCCATTGACAGTGTGTCACACTATCTGGTGCTGAAAACGGCAATCAGTCTTGTCACGGGCCTGGTGGTCTGGGGCATGCTGACGACGCTGGATGTGCGTTTCGCCTTTATCTGGGGGCTATTGGCCTTCGCGCTGAACTACATCCCGAACATCGGATCGGTGCTGGCTGCAATCCCGCCTATCATTCAGGTGTTGGTGTTTGGCGGTCTGTACGACGCGCTGGTGGTACTTGCTGGCTATCTGATTATCAACCTGGTATTCGGTAATATTCTTGAGCCACGCATCATGGGACGCGGTCTGGGTCTCTCTACGCTGGTGGTGTTTCTGTCGTTGATCTTCTGGGGATGGCTGCTGGGACCGGTCGGAATGCTGCTTTCGGTACCACTGACGATTATCGTCAAGATTGCACTGGAACAATCTGTTGGCGGGCAGAGTATCGCCATTTTATTGGGCGATGCAAATAAAGCGTGACCGACGTAAAAACGGCCTCCGCAGAGGCCGTTTCAGTTAAACAATCGATTACAGCGCTTTCAGAATCGCATCCACGCTGGCTTTGGCATCACCAAACAGCATATGGGTGTTCTCTTTAAAGAACAGCGGGTTCTGCACGCCGGCGTAACCGGTATTCATCGAACGTTTGAAGACGATAACGTTCTGTGCTTTCCACACTTCCAGCACAGGCATACCGGCAATCGGACTGTTAGGATCGTCCTGCGCCGCCGGGTTCACGGTGTCATTCGCGCCAATAACCAGCACGGTGTCGGTATCGGCGAAATCATCATTGATCTCGTCCATTTCCAGCACGATGTCGTAAGGCACTTTCGCTTCCGCCAACAGGACGTTCATGTGGCCTGGCAAACGCCCGGCAACCGGGTGAATACCGAAACGCACCTTGATACCGCGTGCACGCAACTTCTCGGTAATTTCCGCAACCGGATACTGCGCCTGCGCCACCGCCATGCCGTAACCCGGGGTGATGATCACCGTATGCGAGTTTTTCAGCATATCCGCGGTCTCTTCCGCACTGATTTCACGGTGTTCACCCACTTCTTCATCACCGCTGGACGCCGTACCATCGGTACCGAAGCCTCCCGCAATGACGCTGATGAACGAGCGGTTCATCGCCTTACACATGATGTAAGACAGAATCGCACCGGAAGAACCGACCAGCGCACCGGTCACGATCAGCAGGTCATTGCTCAGCATGAAGCCCGCTGCCGCTGCAGCCCAACCGGAATAAGAGTTCAGCATGGAAACCACAACCGGCATATCCGCCCCGCCGATGGAGGCCACCAGATGCCAGCCAAACGCCAGCGCAATGATGGTCATCACCAGCAGCGCCAGAACCTGCAGGCCAACGCTTTCGGTACGAACAAAGACCACCAGCAACAGGAAAGAGATCACCAGCGCCGCGAGGTTCATTTTATGCCGGTTTGGCAGCATCAGCGGCTTAGAAGAGATCTTACCGCGCAGTTTACCAAACGCCACCACCGAGCCGGTGAAGGTCACCGCACCGATGAAGATGCCAAGGAACACTTCGGTCAGGTGAATATTGACCAGAATCGGCTCGAGACCCGCTTCGTGATACAGATAGCTGTTAAAGCCGACCAGTACCGCAGCCAGACCAACGAAGCTGTGCAGAATCGCCACCAGCTCCGGCATTTCGGTCATTTCGACTTTCTTTGCCAGACGAATACCAATCGCGCCGCCGATGATCATCGCCACCAGGATCCAGGCAACATTGCCCGTATCCGGGCCAAAAATCGTGGCAATCAGCGCAATCGCCATCCCGGCGATACCGAAGTTGTTACCCTGCTGAGACGTTTCATGCTTTGAAAGTCCCGCCAGACTGAAAATAAACAGGATCGCGGCAACAATGTATGCAGCTGTAACTAATCCTCCAGACATGTGTTACCCCTTAGTTTTTCCGGAACATTTTCAGCATGCGCTGAGTCACGGTGAAGCCACCGAAAATATTGATGCTGGCAATCAGTACCGCGATGAAGCTCAGGAAGCTCACCCAGCCACCCTGGCCAATCTGCAATAGCGCGCCAACGACGATGATCCCTGAAATGGCGTTGGTCACGGACATCAGCGGTGTATGCAGAGCATGAGAGACGTTCCAGACCACGTAGTAACCCACCACGCAGGATAATGCGAATACCGTAAAGTGTCCGAGGAACTCTTTCGGCGCGACGTCAGCCAGCCAACCAAACAGAATGATCGCCAGCGCCATCAACGCGTATTTACGCCACGGTGAGGCAGGTTTTGCTGGCTCTTTTGCTACCGGCGCGGCTTTCGCGGCGGCCTGCGGCTGTGCGGACACCTGAATCGGCGGCGCAGGCCAGGTGATTTCACCGTCCCGCACCACCGTTACACCGCGTACAACCACGTCGTCGAAATCAACGGTGATATTACCGTCTTTCTCTTTGCACAGGAGTTTGAGCAGATTAACAAGGTTGGTGCCGTACAGTTGTGAGGACTGTGTTGGCAGGCGTCCTGGCAGATCGGTATAGCCGATGACTTTGACGCCATTTGCGGTGGTTGTGACCTGATTAGCAACGGTGTATTCACAGTTACCGCCGTTTTGCGCGGCCAGATCGACAATGACACTGCCCGCTTTCATGGAGTCAACCATCTCGCGGGTGATCAGTTTCGGTGCCGGTTTACCGGGGATCAGCGCGGTGGTGACAATAATGTCGACCTCTTTCGCCTGCGCGGCAAATAGCGCCATTTCCGCTTTGATAAACGCCTCAGACATCACTTTGGCGTAACCGTCGCCGCTACCCGCTTCCTCTTTGAAATCCAGTTCGAGGAATTCAGCGCCCATACTCTGGACCTGTTCTTTTACTTCGGGACGGGTGTCAAAAGCACGCACAATCGCGCCCAGGCTGTTCGCCGCGCCAATCGCAGCCAGGCCGGCAACACCTGCGCCAATCACCATCACTTTGGCAGGTGGCACTTTGCCCGCAGCGGTGATCTGCCCGGTAAAGAAGCGTCCGAACTCGTGCGCCGCTTCAACGATCGCCCGATAACCGGCAATGTTTGCCATGGAGCTCAATGCATCCAGCGACTGCGCACGTGAAATACGCGGTACGGAATCCATCGCCATCACCGTCACATTACGCTCGGCGAGCTTTTGCATTAACTCTGGATTCTGCGCCGGCCAGATGAAGCTAACCAGCGAGGTGCCCGGATTGAGTAACGGAATTTCTTCATCTTCCGGTGCGTTAACCTTCAGAATGATCTCAGATTGCCAGACAGCGCCGCTGTCGACAATTTCCGCGCCCGCTTCTACAAAAGCCTTATCGTCAAAACTTGCCAGTCCACCCGCGCCGCTCTCTACCGCGACGGTGAAACCCAGCTTCAGCAGTTGCTCAACCGTTTTCGGCGTCGCTGCTACGCGGGTTTCATTGGTAAACCGTTCTTTTGGTATGCCAATTCGCATAATGTTCCCTTCCATCGGTATTTTTGATGATGGTTTGTCAGTGATCGTGAAATTACGCAGGTAATGTCACGCAGGAGGTACAGGTTACCCCGGAAAAATAAAACAGTAACAAACTCCATATAACGTACTGAAAATAGCGCCTGTGATCTAGCGCCAAAAAACAGTATTTGTCGGGTTATCAGCAAAACAGGAACGATTCAGCCCTCTGACCGGGATAATGACCTTCAATTCCTTGTGAAAGGCCAATAAATCGCTCAGACGAAGCGGCAAAACATGATTAAGCGCCACAGTAGATCAACTCGTTAACATTAAATTAACTTATAAAATTCAGTGCGTTCATCAGTTTTTACTGTGAAATGACCATTTTTTCGACATATCATAATTTGTTATCACCCTTGTGACGTCCTCTGCCATGTCTATTGAAAAATGACGCAGACAGTCACCGGGTTTAAATGCAATAATCAGCCACGTTTCTAGTCAATAACAATACCAGTACCTGGTTTGCGCAAGGCGAAGGATTATTTTTATGAAGCTTAAGAACACTCTCCTGGCGTCCGCACTTCTTTCTGCGACGGCTTTTTCCGTAAACGCAGCAACAGAATTGACGCCGGAGCAAGCGGCAGCACTGAAACCTTACGACCGTGTCACGGTCACAGGCCGTTTTAATGCGATTGGCGATGCGGTGAAAGCCGTTAACCGCCGCGCAGATAAAGAAGGCGCCGCCTCATTTTATGTTGTCGATACCTCTGATTTTGGTAACAGCGGTAACTGGCGTGTTGTTGCAGACCTCTACAAAGCCGATGCCGAGAAAGCGGAAGCCAGCAAAAACCGCGTGATCAATGGTGTGGTTGAATTACCGAAGTCTGAAGCCGTGATGCTGGAACCGTTTGATACCGTCACGGTACAGGGTTTCTACCGCAGTCAGCCGGAAGTAAATGACGCCATCACCAAAGCGGCAAACGAAAAAGGCGCCTACGCCTTCTACATCGTGCGTCAGATCGATGCGAACCAGGGTGGCAACCAGCGCATTACCGCTTTCATCTATAAAAAAGATGCGAAGAAACGCGTAGTACAGAGCCCTGACGCGATCCCGGCGGATTCCGATGCCGGTCGCGCAGCGTTAGCTGCCGGTGGCGAAGCGGCGAAAAAGGTCGAAATCCCAGGTGTTGCTACCACCGCGTCTCCGAGTTCTGAAGTAGGCCGCTTCTTCGAAACGCAATCCACCAAAGGTGGGCGTTACACTGTCACCCTTCCGGATGGCACCAAAGTCGAAGAACTGAACAAAGCCACGGCAGCCATGATGGTGCCGTTCGACAGCATCAAGTTCACCGGCAACTACAGCAGCATGACCGAAGTCTCTTATCAGGTCGCGAAGCGTGCGGCGAAGCAAGGGGCCAAGTATTACCACATTACTCGCCAGTGGCAGGAACGTGGTAATAACATGACCATCAGCGCCGATCTGTATAAATAACGCGCTCCGGTAGTAAAATAAGGCGGCTTTATGCCGCCTTTCGTTTTATTAGTCACAAATTTTTCTCTGATCATTGCATGCAGTCTCTTCTCTCCGTAAAATCCCGCGCCTTAGTGGCTTTCACCATTTTTATGCGTTTTGCCACAATAATTATTCTTCATCTTTCGTTTTTACCACGGGATAACCATGGAAAAGAAACTGGGACTGAGCGCACTCACCGCGCTGGTTTTAAGCTCAATGCTTGGCGCAGGTGTTTTCAGTCTGCCGCAGAACATGGCCGCTGTTGCCAGTCCGTCAGCATTACTCATCGGCTGGGCGATTACCGGAGCCGGGATAATGCTGCTGGCGTTTGCCATGTTAATTCTGACCCGCATTCGGCCCGAACTGGATGGTGGCATTTTCACCTATGCCCGTGAAGGATTCGGGGAGCTGATCGGTTTCTGTTCTGCCTGGGGTTACTGGCTATGCGCGGTGATTGCCAACGTCTCCTACCTCGTCATTGTCTTCTCTGCCCTCAGTTTCTTTACCGATACCCCAGCGTTGCGTCTGTTTGGTGACGGAAACACCTGGCAGGCGATCGTGGGCGCCTCGGTTCTGCTGTGGGTAGTACACTTTCTGGTACTGCGCGGCGTACAAACAGCGGCCAGCATCAATCTGGTGGCGACGCTGGCAAAATTGTTGCCGCTCGGATTGTTTATCGTGCTGGCCTTTATGGCGTTTAAACTGGACATCTTCAGCCTGGATTTTACCGGCCTCGCGCTGGGTGTCCCGGTCTGGGAACAGGTTAAAAACACGATGCTCATCACACTATGGGTGTTCATCGGTGTGGAAGGCGCGGTGGTAGTCTCGGCGAGGGCGCGAAATAAGCACGATGTGGGTCGCGCCACGCTGTTAGCGGTGCTCTCCGCACTTGCCGTATATCTGCTGGTTACCCTGCTCTCGCTTGGCGTGGTTGCCCGTCCTGAACTGGCAGAGATCCGTAACCCGTCGATGGCCGGTTTGATGGTCAAGATGATGGGACCATGGGGTGAGATTATTATCGCGGCGGGCCTGATTGTCTCTGTCTGCGGGGCGTATCTGAGCTGGACGATTATGGCGGCGGAAGTTCCGTTTCTCGCTTCAACGCATAAAGCCTTCCCGCGGATTTTCGCCCGTCAGAATGCGCAAGGTGCGCCATCGGCCTCGCTGTGGCTCACCAACCTCTGCGTCCAGATCTGCCTGGTGCTTATCTGGCTTACCGGTTCGGATTACAACACGCTGCTGACCATCGCTTCAGAGATGATTCTGGTTCCCTATTTCCTCGTCGGTGCCTTTCTGCTAAAAATTGCCACCCGTCCGCTTCACCAGGCGGTAGGTGTCGGTGCGTGCATTTATGGCTTATGGTTATTGTATGCTTCCGGGCCGATGCATCTGCTGCTCTCGGTGGTGCTTTACGCACCGGGTCTGCTGGTGTTCCTGTATGCGCGCAAAACGCATACGCATGATAACGTTCTGAATCGTCAGGAGATGGTGCTGATTGGTTTGTTACTGGTTGCCGCCGTACCGGCGACCTGGTTGCTGGTGGGGTAAACGCATCCCATCGTTTGACGCTAATAGCCTGATTTGCAGGCGCATAAGGAGTTTTTCGATGGGAACCCAACATCCTCTGCCCATTCTCGTGACCGGTGGCGGTCGCCGCATCGGTCTCGCGATTGCCTGGCATTTTATCAACCAGAAACAACCGGTGATCGTCAGTTATCGTACGCATTACCCGGCCATTGACGGGCTGACCCAGGCGGGCGCGCTGTGCATTCAGGCCGATTTCTCCACCGATGAAGGCATTCTGGCTTTCGCCGATAAAGTGAAAGAGCAAGCCCGCGGTCTGCGCGCTATTGTGCACAACGCCAGCGCGTGGATGGCAGAGAAGCCCGGTACGCCGCTCTCTGATGTACTGGCCTGCATGATGCAAATCCACGTCAATGCGCCTTATCTGCTTAATCATGCGCTCGAAGGCATGCTGCGCGGGCACGGGCACGCCGCCAGCGACATCATCCATTTTACGGATTACGTTGTGGAGAAAGGCAGCGACAAGCATATCGCCTACGCGGCAAGCAAAGCGGCGCTGGATAATATGACCCGCTCATTCGCTCGCAAGCTCGCGCCGGAAGTAAAGGTCAACGCGATCGCCCCTTCGCTGATTCTGTTTAACGAAGGTGACGATGCTGAATACCGTCAGCAGGCGCTCAACAAATCGCTAATGAAAACGGCTCCGGGCGAAAAAGAGGTGATCGATTTAATCGATTATCTGCTGACCAGTTGCTTTGTCACCGGTCGCAGTTTCGCCGTAGACGGCGGTCGTCATCTGCGTTAGTGAAGTTTGACCCAGCAAAAGATCAGCAGCCAGGCGCTCAGACACCAGCAGATCACCGCCCCGCCCAGCGCCACCGGCAGCTTCAGAAAGCCGGTGAAGTACCACAGTGAAACGAGATAGACAAAGTAGGGAATAATCGACCACATGCTGAACACGATGGTGGTTCTCAGCGCGTCAATTCCCCGTTCGCTGGCCACGATGTAATGTGCAATCAGCGCAAATGTCGGGAACAGTGGGATTAACCCTGCGATATAATAATTCTTCGTTTTTGCCAGCAACCCAATCAACACCACCACCAGCGCACCCAGCGCGGCTTTAATCACGAGTCCCATTACCTTGCCTTTACACATCAATAACATCGGCAACCAGCATAACGGAAGCCCCCCCGTTTAGGAAAGATTAATGGAAGCCAGCGGCCCGGCGGTGTATGTTGACGTTTTCTGATCGGCAATCAAGATGATGAACACGATTGTATTTGTTGAAGACGATCCTGAAGTCGGTGCGCTCATTGCGGCCTATCTGGCAAAACACGACTTTGAGGTGGTTGTCGAGCCACGTGGCGATCTGGCGGAAGCACGGATTGTAGAGGTTCAACCGGATCTGGTACTGCTGGATATCATGCTCCCAGGCAAAGACGGTATGACCCTCTGTCGTGACCTGCAGGGGCAATGGCAAGGGCCAATCGTCCTGCTCACCTCGCTGGACAGCGACATGAACCACATCCTGGCGCTGGAAATGGGGGCCTGCGATTACATTCTGAAGACCACGCCGCCAGCGGTACTGTTGGCCCGTCTGCGACTGCATTTGCGGCAGAGCGATCAGTCTGGCCATAGTAAAGGGTTTCAGCCTGCCACCATCACGCCGCATAAAACGCTGCGCTTTGGTTCTCTGACCATCGACCCCATCAACCGTGTCGTATTGCTTAGCGGTGAGCAGATCATTCTGTCCACTGCCGATTTCGAACTGTTATGGGAGCTCGCCACCCACGCCGGACAAATTATGGACCGCGATGCGCTGCTGAAAAATCTACGTGGCGTAAGCTATGACGGTATGGATCGCAGCGTGGACGTCGCCATCTCACGTCTGCGCAAGAAACTGCTTGATAACGCGGCAGAACCCTATCGAATTAAAACGGTGCGTAACAAAGGCTATCTGTTTGCCCCGCACGCCTGGGATGATGTGCCATCACTACATTCGGGGATGTAAATGAAGAAACTGTTTGTACAGTTTTATCTCCTGCTGTTTGTCTGCTTTCTGGTGATGACTCTGCTGGTCGGGCTGGTTTATAAATTCACCGCAGAGCGCGCTGGCAGGCAGTCGCTCGATGATTTGATGAAAAGTTCGCTCTATCTGATGCGCAGCGAATTGCGCGAGATCCCCCCTCGCGACTGGGGTAAAACGCTCAAAGAGATGGACCTCAATCTCTCTTTTGACCTGCGCGTTGAGCCACTGACGAAATTCACGCTGGATGCTCCGAGTATGCAGCGTCTGCGTGAAGGCGATATTATTGCGCTCGACGATGAGTACACCTTCATTCAGCGCATTCCACGCAGTCATTATGTGCTGGCCGTTGGCCCCATTCCCTATCTCTATTTTCTCCATCAGATGCGTCTTCTGGATATCGCGTTGATAGCATTTATCGCTATTTCACTGGCCTTTCCGGTGTTTATCTGGATGCGTCCCCACTGGCAGGAAATGCTGCGACTGGAAGCTGCCGCTCAGCGGTTCGGCAAAGGTCATCTCAGCGAACGACTGAATTTTGACAGCGGTTCCAGCTTTGAGCGTCTGGGCATTGCCTTTAACCAGATGGCAGACAATATCAATGCGCTGATCGCCAGTAAAAAACAGCTGATCGACGGGATTGCCCATGAACTGCGCACCCCACTGGTTCGCCTGCGTTACCGACTGGAGATGAGTGAAAACCTGACGGAGCAAGAATCTCTGGCGCTTAATCGCGATATTGGACAGCTCGAAGCCTTGATTCAGGAACTATTAACCTATGCCCGCCTCGACAGGCCGCAAAATGAGCTGCATCTGAGCGAACCGGATCTCCCGGTCTGGCTCTCGGCGCACATTGACGATGTGCAGAGCGTGAATCCTGAGCGAACGCTTCAGGTTTCGCACCTCGTCAACGGCGATTACGGTGCGCTGGATATGCGACTCATGGAACGCGTGCTGGATAATCTCTTGAACAACGCCCTGCGTTATTGCCAGTCCACCGTGCAGATAAGCCTGCAACTCAACGATCGCTTCGCCACGCTGGTCGTGGAAGATGACGGACCAGGCATTGCCCCGGAGGACTGGGAGAGTGTTTTCGAGCCTTTTGTCCGCCTGGATCCGAGTCGGGACCGCGCCACCGGCGGGTGCGGTCTCGGTCTGGCGATCGTCTATTCCATCGCTCAGGCGATGGGTGGCACGGTTAGCTGTGGGGAAAGCGAGCTGGGCGGTGCCCGCTTCAGCTTTTGTTGGCCGATCCAGCACGCACTCCCGGAATTAACCGCTGGCTAACGCCATCCGCACCGTTGCCGCAGGCGAAATAATGTGCTATGAATTGAGTATGTTGTAACTAATGAGGTGCGCAATGGCCCGTTACGATCTCGTCGACAGACTGAATACCACGTTTCGCCAGATGGAACAGACGCTGGCTGAACTGACGCAAACGCTCGGAGAACATCATCTGATGATTGCCCGTGTCTTTTCGCTACCGGAAGTGACCAAAGAGGCCGAGCATTCCCCGCTGGATACAATTGCGGTGAAGCAACATCTGGGCAAAGAGGCCGAAGCGCTGGCACTGGCGCATTATCGTCACCTGTTTATTCAGCAGCAGTCCGAAACACGCAGCAGCAAAGCGGCGGTGCGTCTGCCCGGCGTGCTGTGTTATCAGGTTGACAATGCCAGCCAGGCCGGGCTGGTAAACCAGGTGCAACATATCAATCAGCTAAAAACCACCTTTGAGCATATTGTCACTGTGGAATCGGGTTTGCCGTCTGCTGCGCGCTTTGAATGGGTCCATCGCCATCTGCCGGGACTGATTACGCTCAATGCGTATCGGACGCTGACGGTAATAAACGATCCGGCGACACTGCGCTTTGGCTGGGCGAACAAACATATCATCAAGAATCTGAAGCGCGACGAGGTCCTGGCGCAACTGGAGAAGAGTCTGAATACCCCGCGCAGCGTGCATCCCTGGACGCGCGAGGAGTGGCAGGCAAAGCTGGAGCGCGAGTATCAGGACATCGCCGCCCTGCCGCAGCAGGCAAAACTGAAGATTAAGCGTCCGGTGAAGGTTCAGCCCATCGCCAGAGTCTGGTACAAGGGCGAGCAAAAGCAGGTACAGCATGCCTGCCCGACCCCCCTTATCGCATTGATCAATACGGAAAACGGCGCAGGCATGCCGGATATTGGCGAGCTACTGAATTACGACGCCGAAAACATACAGCATCGATTTAAACCCCAGGCACAGCCGCTGCGACTGATGATTCCGCGACTGCACCTGTATGTGGCTGATTAACGTCCCGGTTTCATGCTGCCGACCATCTGTTCTGGCCGCACCCAGCTGTCGAACTCCGCTTCGGTGAGATAGCCCAGCGCCAGAGCCGCGTCTTTCAGCGTCAGCCCCTCTTTATGCGCTTTCTTGGCGATTTCTGCCGCTTTGTCGTAGCCGATATGGGTATTCAGCGCGGTGACCAGCATCAGCGACTCATTGAGCAACTGATTGATCCGTTCGCGATTTGGCTCGATACCGACGGCGCAATGCGCATTGAAGCTCTCCATACCATCCGCCAGCAGACGCACCGACTGCAGGAAGTTGTGGATCACCATCGGACGGTAGACGTTCAGTTCAAAATTGCCTGACGCCCCGCCCAGGTTGATCGCCACATCGTTCCCCATCACCTGGCAGCATAGCATCGTCAGCGCTTCGCACTGGGTCGGGTTGACCTTGCCTGGCATAATTGAACTTCCCGGTTCATTTTCCGGAATCGCAATTTCGCCAATGCCGCAGCGCGGCCCTGATGCCAGCCAGCGCACGTCGTTGGCAATTTTCATAAGCGACGCCGCCAGTCCCTTCAGCGTGCCGTGGGCATGGACCAGCGCATCGCAGGTTGCCAGTGCTTCAAATTTGTTCGGCGCAGTGACAAAGGGGGCATGGGTGATTGCCGCCAGTTCGTCAGCAACGCGACGGGCATACTCCGGATGCGTATTCAGCCCGGTGCCGACGGCCGTACCGCCCAACGCCAGTTCCGCCACGTGCGGAAGACTGTTTTCGATGTGTCGCAGATTATGTTCTAACATCGCCACCCAGCCGGATATCTCCTGCCCCAGCGTCAGCGGCGTGGCGTCCTGGAGATGGGTACGGCCAATTTTAACGATATCGGCGAAGGCGTGTGATTTTTCATTCAGCGTCTTCGTTAACACCTGCAACTGCGGAATAAGATGACTCCGCAGCGCCAACAGCGCTGCGACATGCATCGCCGTCGGAAAGACATCGTTCGAACTCTGGCTCTTGTTGACATCATCATTAGGATGGACTTTGCGCTCCATGCCGCGAACGCCGCCAAGCAGTTCACTGGCCCGGTTTGCCAGCACTTCATTCATGTTCATGTTGCTTTGCGTACCTGACCCGGTCTGCCAGATAGCCAGAGGAAATTCCCCCGCGTGTTTATCTGCCAGCACCTCATCGGCAGCCTGCATAATCGCGGCGGCTTTGTCGGCGGCCAGCAGCCCTAAATCGTCGTTAACCTTTGCCGCTGCGCGCTTGGTGAGCGCCAGCGTGTGGATCAGCGAGACGGGCATTTTCTCGGTGGAGATCCGAAAATGCTCAAGCGAACGCTGGGTTTGCGCTCCCCACAGTTTATCTGCCGGGACATCAATTGCGCCCATCGAATCTTTCTCGCTGCGTACCGTTACCATGACCTGCTCCTTAGAGAATGTATTGATTAGGTTATGTTCGACATTGCCCACTTGCTTGCGGTCTTATGAGTATCAACGATGACAGCACCACCGTTTGGTGGTTTGTGCGATAAAAAAAAACCGCCCCGAAGGGCGGCTGACGTTACTTAACGCAGCGTGCGCACTGCGACGTCTGAATCTGCTGGAAAAAATCGTTTCCTTTATCGTCAACGAGAATAAAGGCCGGGAAATCTTCGACTTCGATTTTCCAGATAGCTTCCATTCCCAGTTCCGGATATTCCACGCACTCCAGGCTCTTGATGCTGCCCTGCGCCAGGACGGCTGCCGGACCGCCAATGCTGCCGAGGTAGAATCCGCCGTGTTTTTTACAGGCGTCGGTCACCTGCTGACTGCGGTTACCTTTCGCCAGCATGATCATACTCCCGCCCTGTGACTGAAGCTGATCGACATACGAGTCCATGCGCCCGGCAGTAGTCGGACCGAGTGAACCGGAGGCATAACCTTCCGGCGTCTTCGCCGGGCCGGCGTAGTAAATCGGGTGATCTTTCACATACTGCGGCAGCCCTTCGCCATTATCCATCCGCTCTTTTAATTTAGCGTGCGCGATATCACGACCGACGATGATCGTGCCGTTCAGAGAAAGGCGAGTCGAAACCGGGTATTGCGACAATTGTTCAAGGATCGCTTTCATTGGGCGGTTCAGGTCCACGCGTACTGCTTCTCCCTCGCCCGCTTTACGCAGCTCTTCAGGAATGTATTTCCCCGGGTTATGCTCCAGTTTCTCAATCCAAATGCCTTTGCGGTTGATCTTCGCTTTGATGTTACGGTCCGCCGAACAGGAGACGCCCATCCCGACCGGGCAGGACGCACCGTGGCGCGGCAGGCGGATCACGCGGATGTCGTGGGCAAAGTATTTGCCGCCAAACTGCGCGCCTAAACCGAGGTTTTGCGCTTCCGTCAGCAGTTCTTTTTCCAGCTCGATGTCGCGGAAGGCCTGACCATGCTCATTCCCTTCGGTTGGCAGTTCGTCATAGTATTTTGCCGACGCCAGCTTCACAGTCTTCAGGTTCGCTTCCGCCGACGTCCCGCCGATCACAAAGGCGATGTGGTATGGCGGACAGGCGGCTGTTCCCAGCGTTCGCATCTTCTCAACCAGGTAGTTTTTCAGCTTGCCCGGCGTGAGCAGCGCTTTGGTTTCCTGGTACAGGTAAGTTTTGTTGGCGGAACCGCCGCCCTTCGCGATGCAAAGGAATTTGTACTCATCCCCATCGACGCTGTAGAGGTCAATCTGCGCAGGCAGGTTGGTGCCGGTATTCACCTCTTTATACATATCCAGCGCGGCGTTTTGCGAGTAGCGCAGGTTATCTTCAATGTAGGTGTTGTACACCCCACGCGCCAGCGCCGCCTCATCGCCCCCACCGGTCCAGACGCGCTGGCCTTTTTTGCCGACAATAATCGCCGTACCGGTATCCTGACAGGTTGGCAGAATGCCCTTCGCTGCGATATCAGAGTTGCGCAAGAACTGTAGCGCCACATATTTATCGTTTTCGCTGGCGTCCGGATCGCGCAGAATATCAGCAACCTGTTGCTGGTGCGCAGGGCGCAGCATAAATGAAGCGTCATGGAAGGCCTGGCGCGCGAGCAGCGTGAGGGCTTCCGGATCGACTTTGAGGATCTCTTGTCCTTCAAATTCGGCGACGGAAACATATTCGCTGGTCAGCAGGGTGTATTCGGTATCATCCTTTTTAAGGGGAAAAGGATCCTGATAATGAAAGGGTTTGTTTGACATTGTTCTCTCACTTACTGCTCGGTCTGATTTTCTTAGGCTTCAGGGCAGATGTTCCATTGCCCTCGTTAAAAGCGAGTTACACTATCCTACACAATTTTTTAACAAAAACTGAGACAAGTACGACTTTTTGCGCCCGCAGGTTACTTCCTACAGGTTTCTTGCTTTAATAGTCGAATTAAGTTCCCACTGATTTCCAACTTGCAACAGGGCATTGAACATGCAAAAACTCATCAACTCCGTACAGAACTACGCCTGGGGAAGCAAAACGGCGCTGACGGAACTCTATGGTGTGGCGAATCCGCAGCAGTTGCCAATGGCAGAACTGTGGATGGGTGCGCATCCGAAGAGCAGTTCGAAGGTTGAAGATGCCAGCGGGCAGATCGTCTCGCTGCGTGACGTGATCGACAGCCAACCATCCGCCTTGCTCGGCGATGCCGTGGCGAAACGCTTCGGGGAACTGCCGTTCCTGTTTAAAGTGCTGTGTGCCGCGCAACCCCTGTCCATTCAGGTACACCCGAACAAGCGTAATTCTGAAATCGGCTTTGCTAAAGAAAACGCCGCTGGTATCCCGATGGATGCCGCAGAGCGCAACTACAAAGATCCAAACCATAAGCCGGAACTGGTTTTTGCCCTGACGCCATTCCTTGCCATGAACGCGTTCCGCGAGTTCTCTGAGATCGTTTCGCTGCTGCAACCGGTGGCTGGCGCGCATACCGCTATCGCCCACTTCCTGGAACAACCCAACGCTGAGCGTCTGAGCCAGTTGTTTGCCGGTCTGCTGAGCATGCAGGGCGAAGAGAAATCCCGCGCGCTGGCAATTCTGAAAGCGGCGCTGGAAACCCAGCAAGGCGAACCGTGGCAGACTATTCGCCTTATCGCAGCGTTTTATCCGGACGACAGCGGTCTCTTCTCGCCGCTGTTGCTGAACGTGGTGAAACTGAATCCTGGCGAAGCGATGTTCCTGTTCGCCGAAACGCCGCATGCCTATCTGCAGGGCGTGGCCCTGGAAGTGATGGCGAATTCCGATAACGTACTGCGTGCGGGTCTGACGCCAAAATACATCGACATCCCGGAACTGGTTGCCAATGTTAAGTTCGACGCAAAACCGGCGAATCAGTTGCTGACCACTCCGGTGAAAAACGGCGCGGAACTCGATTTCCCTATCCCGGTGGATGATTTCGCGTTCTCCCTGCACTCTCTGTCAGCCCAGGAGACCACAATTGACCAGCAAAGCGCTGCGATCCTGTTCTGCGTTGAAGGCGAAGCGGTGTTAAGCAAAGGCGAACAGCGGCTGGTGCTTAAACCGGGAGAATCGGCATTTATCAGCGCCGAAGAGTCGCCGGTGCGCGTGAGCGGCGTGGGCCGTGTGGCCCGGGTTTACAACAAACTCTAGCAACTTACTGAATTTTGTAGTAACTCTTGCTAAGCTTGTTTAGGGCTTTTGACTTTGCCAGGCGGTCTCTACCGCCTGGTTTCATTTATGGACAAACAATATGAAAAAATCGCTGGTAGCTGCAGGTGTGATCGTCGCACTCGGCGTCGTCTGGACAGGCGGTGCGTGGTACACAGGTAAAAAGCTGGAAACCCATCTTGCTGAGATGGTTAGCCAGGCCAATGCGCAGATAAAACTCACCGCGCCGGAAGCAAACGTAGAACTCGCTTATCAGAACTATCAGCGTGGCGTATTCAGTAGCCAGTTACAGTTGGTGCTTAAGCCAGTGGCGGGAAAAGAGAATCCGTGGCTGAAAGCGGGCCAGAGCGTGGTGCTTGATGAATCCGTCGATCACGGCCCCTTCCCGTTCGCCCAACTGAAAACCTTTAATCTCCTGCCGTCGATGGCCTCGGTGAAAACCACCCTGGTGAACAACGACGTCAGCAAACCACTCTTTGAGATGGCGAAAGGTGAAACGCCTTTCGAGATCAATTCGCGTATTAGCTATAGCGGCGATACCCGTTCCGCTCTGTCGCTGAAACCGCTGAACTATGAGAAAGAGGCTGAGAAAGTCGCGTTCAGCGGCGGCGAATTTATCTTCAATGCTGATAAAGAAGGAAAAGTGGTTTCCCTTTCCGGTGAGGCGAAGAGCGGTCTGGTCGATGCGGTGAATGAATACGATCAAAAGGTCCAGCTCTCCTTTAACGACCTGAAAACGGAAGGTTCCAGCACGCTGGCCAGTTTCGGTGAGCGCGTCGGTAACCAGAAAGTGACGATTGGGAAAATGGCGCTCGCCGTTGAAGGTAAAGAGATGGCGCTGTTGGAAGGCATGGAGATCAGCGGTAAAACCGATCTCGTGGACGACGGTAAAACCATCAACAGCCAACTGGATTACGTCCTGAACAGCCTGAAAGTGCAGAATCAGGATCTGGGTAGCGGCAAGCTGACGCTGAAAGTGGGCCAGATCGATGGCGCAGCCTGGCATCAGTTCAGCCAACAGTATAACGCCCAGACTCAGGCGCTGTTATCTCAACCGGGCGTGGCGGATAACCCGGAACTGTATCAGCAGAAAGTGACCGAAGCCTTCTTCGGCGCCCTGCCGCTGTTGATGAAAGGCGAACCGGTGATCACCATTGCACCGTTGAGCTGGAAAAACGCCAAAGGCGAAACCGCGCTTAATTTATCCCTGTTCCTGAAGGATCCCGCCACCGCGCAGGGCGAGCCACAGACGCTGGCTGACGAAGTCGATCGCGCTGTGAAATCGCTCGACGGTAAGCTGTCGATTCCGGTGGACATGGCCGTTGAGTTCATGACCCAGGTTGCCAGACTGGAAGGTTATCAACAGGATGAAGCCGCTAAGCTGGCTAACCAGCAGGTGAAAGGGCTGGCCGCAATGGGGCAGATGTTCCGCATTACCACTCTGGAAGACAACACCATTGGCACCAGCCTGCAGTACGCCAACGGTCAGGTGACCTTAAACGGTAAGAAGATGCCGCTGGAAGAGTTTGTCGGAATGTTCGGTATGGTATTGCCGCAGTAATCATCGCTAAAGCCCCTCCTCGAGGGGCTTATTTTTGCACTACCAGTCGCGCAGACAATGTCTGATTACGGGAGTGGCTTTCTTCGCGCGCAATGCGTTGCAGCATGCGTTCTGCCAGACTGTATCCCATTTCCCGGGCCGGTATTGTTGCCCAGACAATCGGCAGATCGTCCAGTGCGCTTTCCGTCACGTCGGCAAAAGCCCCCAGCGAGACCTGTTGTTCAAAGTAACGATCAACCCCGACTTCACCGCTCTGCCGTCCTGCCCGCATCAGGCCAAACCACGCCCCCATCGCAATGGTTTCGTTGTAACATACCACGGCGCTGATGGTTGGATTGCGCCGCAGCAATGCGCCAATTGCCTCGGCCGCCTGCTTCTGGCTGGACGCGCACTCCATCACCCAGTCGCTGTGAAACGGTAAACCGTATTTCAGCAGCGTCGCACAGTAGCCGCCGACACGTTCCGCGCGCGTTAATGAAGAACTCTGCCCACCCAGCCATGCGATGCGCTGATGACCATGACGAATCAGATGCTCGGTCAACAGTTGCGCGGCCTGCATATTGTCCGGACGCACGGTATCCGCGTCATCCAGATAGCTGGCCCGTGAGGCAAAGACTACCGGGATACCCTTTTCTTCCGCCATCACGCGCAAGTCGTCGCTGCTGCCGGCAGCCCCGGCGATCACCACCCCGTCAACGCCCTGATTCAATAACATGGCAAAGCGTTGCGCCAGTTGTTCACCATCCTGACCGCCATGCAACAAAAACACCATCCGGCCCTGTGCTTCCAGCGCTTCCGTTAGTCCCGCCGTCAGTTCCGCGTAAAACTGCGCCGACAGATCGCGAACAATCAGTCCGATTACGCCGCTCTGCCCACCGCGCAACGCCGAGGCCTGCCGATTACGCACAAAACCCAGTTGTTCTATTGCCGCATTCACCCGTTCGCCGGTGGCGGTTGAAATTCGCCCCTTACCACTGAGCACCAGCGAAACCGTACTTACGGAGACGCCCGCCGCAAGGGCAACATCGTGGATAGTGATTTTTTTGGCTATAGCCATAAAAACGCCAGACTCCTGATAATGTGACAGATAAAACGTTTTATCCATTACCTATATTTATACGCGTTATTATCCGTTGATAATGTGATTTTCACCGCACTAAAAAATGGTAAAACGTTTTATCTTCTTGCTCAAATTTTCTCATTACCCATGGATTTGTACAAGGAGTCGTTAGATGACGGCGAAGACAACACCAAAAATTACGTTGTGGGAGTTTTTCCAGCAGTTGGGGAAAACGTTTATGTTGCCCGTGGCGCTGCTCTCGTTTTGCGGGATTATGCTCGGGATCGGCAGCTCGTTAAGCAGTCACGATGTGATCACCCTGCTTCCGGCACTGGGTAACCCGGTGCTGCAGGCCATTTTTACCTGGATGAGCAAAGTCGGCTCTTTCGCCTTTAGTTTCCTGCCGGTGATGTTTTGTATTGCTATCCCGCTTGGACTGGCGCGCGAAAACAAAGGCGTTGCGGCGTTCGCCGGTTTTGTCGGTTACGCGGTAATGAATCTCGCCGTCAACTTCTGGCTGACCGCGAAAGGTATTCTGCCAACCACCGATGCGGCAGTCCTGAAAGCCAACAACATCCAGAATATCCTCGGTATTCAGTCAATTGACACCGGGATCCTCGGCGCAGTCATTGCCGGTATTATCGTCTGGATGCTGCACGAGCGTTTCCACAACATTCGCCTGCCGGATGCGCTGGCGTTTTTCGGCGGCACCCGCTTTGTCCCTATCGTGTCCTCGGTGGTGATGGGTCTGGTCGGTCTGGTGATCCCGCTGGTGTGGCCGGTTTTCGCGATGGGAATCAGCGGACTGGGCCATATGATTAACAGCGCGGGCGACTTTGGTCCGATGCTGTTTGGTACAGGCGAACGTCTGCTGTTACCGTTTGGATTGCATCACATTCTGGTCGCGCTGATTCGCTTTACCGACGCCGGGGGCACCCAGGAAGTGTGCGGTCATTCGGTCAGCGGCGCGCTGACCATTTTCCAGGCGCAACTGAGTTGCCCGACAACCCAGGGCTTCTCGGAAAGCGCCACCCGCTTCCTGTCACAGGGGAAAATGCCAGCGTTCCTCGGCGGCTTACCGGGTGCGGCGTTAGCGATGTACCATTGCGCACGTCCGGAGAACCGTCACAAGATCAAGGGGCTGCTGATCTCGGGGCTGATTGCCTGCGTCGTTGGCGGCACGACTGAACCGCTGGAGTTCCTGTTCCTGTTTGTCGCACCGGTACTGTACGTCATTCACGCGTTGCTGACCGGTCTGGGCTTTACCATGATGTCGGTACTGGGCGTGACTATCGGTAATACCGACGGCAATATTATCGACTTTGTGGTGTTTGGGATCCTGCACGGACTGTCTACCAAGTGGTACCTGGTACCGGTCGTGGCGGCGGTCTGGTTTGTGGTGTACTACGCTGTTTTCCGCTTCGCCATCACCCGCTTTAACCTCAAAACGCCGGGACGCGACAGCGAAATCGCCAGTACACTCGAAAAAGCCGTTGCCGGTACGCCGGGAAAATCGGGTTATAACGTTCCAGCTATTCTGGCCGCGCTGGGCGGTGCCGATAATATCGTCAGCCTGGATAACTGCATTACTCGCCTGCGTCTTTCTGTCAAAGATATGTCGCGAGTGAACGTGCAGGCGCTGAAGGACAACCGTGCCATCGGCGTTGTTCAGTTGAATCAACATAACCTGCAGGTGGTGATTGGCCCACAGGTTCAGTCGGTTAAAGATGAAATGGCAGGCCTGATGAACACGGTTCAGGCATAAGGACACGCGCATGTTTGATTTTTCACAGGTTGTCGACCGTCACGGTACGTGGTGCACACAGTGGGATTACGTGGCTGACCGCTTCGGTACTGCCGACCTGCTGCCATTTACCATCTCTGATATGGATTTCGCGACGGCCCCCTGCATTCTGGAGGCGCTGAACCAGCGCCTCGCGCATGGTGTACTGGGCTACAGTCGCTGGAAGAATGATGAGTTTCTCAGCGCGGTCGCCCACTGGTTTGCCCGGCGTCACAACACACAAATGGATACTGAATCGCTGGTGTACGGCCCTTCTGTGATCTATATGGTGTCGCAACTCATCCGCCAGTGGTCTTCTGTCGGCGACGGCGTGGTGCTCCATACTCCGGCCTATGACGCATTTTATAAAGCCATCGAAGGCAATCAGCGCCATGTTGTGCCGGTGGCGCTGGAAGAGCGAAATGGCGGCTGGCATTGTGACATGGACAAACTGGATGCAGCCCTGGCGCGCCCGGAATGTAAAATTCTGCTGCTGTGCAGTCCGCATAATCCAACCGGTAAAGTCTGGACGCGCGAAGAACTGGAGACGATGGCGGAACGCTGTCAGCGTCACGGCGTGCGGGTAATATCTGATGAGATTCATATGGACATGGTCTGGGGCGAACAACCACATATTCCCTGGAGCAACGTTGCGCGTGGTCACTGGGCGCTGTTCACCTCCGCCTCCAAAAGCTTCAATATTCCAGCGCTGACTGGAGCCTGGGGGCTGATTGAAGACGCAGACAGTCGCGATGGGTATCTCAATGCGTTGAAAGGCCGTGATGGCCTGTCATCTCCCGCCGTACTGGCGTTGACTGCGCATATTGCGGCTTACGAACAAGGCGCGCCGTGGCTGGATGCGCTGCGGGCGTATCTGCGGGACAATCTGCGCTACGTTGCGGATACGTTGAACCATGTTTTTCCTGAGCTCAACTGGCAGATGCCGCAGTCGACCTATCTCGCGTGGATTGACCTGCGGGCGCTGAACGTTGATGACAGCGCATTACAGAATGCGCTGATTCAGCAGGAAAAAATCGCCATTATGCCCGGTTATACCTACGGTGATGAAGGACGCGGTTTTGTCCGTCTCAATGCCGGTTGCCCCCGTTCAAAACTGGAAAAAGGCGTGAACGGATTAATTAACGCAATCCGCTCGGTACGCTGACAGCCTGTTGCGCAATGGAATTAATCATTGCGCAACATAGCTTTTCCCCTGCTTTTGTTTTTATAATAGAGCGCACTTTTATATTCGAATAATGAGTGCGACCATGATTGATACTTCCCTGCCGTTAACTGACATTCATCGCCACCTTGATGGTAACATCCGGGCGCAAACCATTCTGGATCTTGGCCGCCAGTTCAATTTGTTTCTCCCCGCGCACACGCTTGAAGCGTTGATCCCTCACGTGCAGGTCACGGCGACGGAACCCGATCTGGTTAGTTTTCTGGCGAAACTGGACTGGGGTGTAAAGGTTTTAGCCTCCCTTGACGCCTGTCGCCGCGTGGCTTTTGAAAACATTGAAGACGCAGCGCGCAATGGCCTGCACTACGTTGAACTGCGGTTTTCCCCCGGCTACATGGCAATGACGCATCAATTGCCGGTCGCAGGCGTGGTTGAAGCCGTTATTGCCGGCGTGCGTGAAGGCTGCGAAACCTTTGGCGTACAGGCGCAACTGATTGGCATCATGAGCCGAACCTTCGGCGAAGCCGCCTGCCTGCAGGAACTGGAAGCGCTGCTGGCGCACCGCGATGGGATAACTGCCCTCGACCTTGCCGGTGATGAACTGGGCTTCCCTGGCTGTCTGTTCCTGTCTCATTTCAACCGCGCGCGTGACGCCGGTTGGCATATTACGGTGCATGCCGGTGAGGCCGCCGGTCCGGAAAGCATCTGGCAGGCTATTCGCGAACTGGGGGCAGAACGTATCGGCCACGGCGTAAAAGCGGTGGAGGATCCGGCGCTAATGGATTTCCTCGCTGAACAGCGTATTGGTATCGAATCCTGCCTCACGTCAAATATCCAGACCAGCACCGTTCCCTCGCTGTCCGCCCATCCGCTGAAAATGTTCCTCGGGCATGGCATTCTCGCCAGTCTGAACACGGACGACCCGGCGGTCCAGGGTGTGGATATTATTCACGAATATACCGTTGCAGCACCCGCAGCGGGACTGAACCGGGAGCAGATCCGTCAGGCACAGATCAACGGGCTGGAAAGTGCCTTCCTGAGCGCGGCGGAAAAACAGGCGTTGCGTGAAAAAGTGGCGGCAGCATAAAGAAAAGAAGCCCGATGAATTTCATCGGGCCTTTCTGATATCAGGCAAGGCATAACGTCGAACGATGTTTGGCCGACTCTATCCCCAGTTCAATTAATTCCATGATCTGGATGGCCTGACTCGCCGGCACCGGGTTTTCGCCGTTACCATTCAGCGCGTCGCGGATCCCCGCATAGTAAGCCGGATAATTCCCCGGCACGGTCAGCCAGGTCTCTTCCACCCGGGTGTCACCTTCAACGCGAGTGACGATACCATCTCGCATGTCATAGCCCCAGTCCTCCTGCGGCAGACGTTCGCCGTTTTTCAGGCGCTCTTCCTGCGGATCCAGGCCGTATTTCACGTAGCTGCCACGCGAACCATGTACGATGTAACGTGCCGATTCCGCAGCTGCCAGCATCGTTCCGTGTAAGATCACCCGACGCTGTGGGTAAGAAAGCGTGGCATGGAAGTAGTCCGTTGACTGCGCCCCCGGACGCAACTGGGCCAAATCTACCGTCATGCTGACAGGCAGACCAAACAAATTGATCGCCTGGTCCAGGAGATGCGGCGCCAGATCGTACCAGATACCGCTCCCCGGTCCCCCTTGTTCACGCCAGCGGTCGCGTACCTGTGGACGAAAGCGATCGAAATGCGATTCAAAATAGGCGACCTCGCCCAGCACGCCTTCTGCCAGCATCGCTTTCAGAGTCAAAAAGTCACTGTCCCAGCGACGGTTGTGAAAAACTGAAAGCACCCGTCCCAGACTGCGCGCCAGCGCATCCAGCTCACGCGCTTGTGACAGTGTCACGGTAAAAGGTTTATCCACTACCACATGCTTGCCAGCCTCCAGTGCCGCTTTAGCGAGCGGGAAGTGGGTATCGTTGGGCGTTGGGATAACGATCAGATCGATATTGGGGTCATTAAACAGATGCTTCGGCTCAGAGACAACGGCCACGGAAGGCCAGTCCGCTTTCACTTTCGCTGCATCACTACTGGAAACTGCCGCCAGTTCCAGTCCCGGCGTGCCGACAATCAGGGGAGCATGGAACGTTTTACTGGCGTATCCGTAGCCAATCAGTCCTACACGGATGTTGTCACTCATATCTATGCCTCTTGTTTCAGTCTGTGACCATTTCACACTATCCATGAACCACTAACAATAGTTTACTCACCCTGCCGCAAAAAGGCCGTTATTTAACTTAAGTCAAATAAATGTCACTTTCGCGCAGTTTGGCGGTATAAAGTCGCTGAAATCGTTCCCAAAACACTTGCCGGGATTAATATTGCTAAGTAACATCTGCAGCCTGTATTTAAGGATAAATCAACGCACATGTCGTCAGTCATCAATCGTCTTATTGAATTAACAGGTTGGGTGGTTCTTGCGGTCTCCGTGGTCCTCCTCGGCGTCGCTAATCATATCGATAATTATCAGCCTCCCGAACCGACCGCCGCTATTCAGCCGAAATAGTGTGCCAGGCGAAGTATGTCGCCTGGCAGGTCTTATTTCCCCATGTTGATTGCAGAAAAAGCCGTCAATTTATCTGAAAAAGCGGATTGTGCGGCTTCCTGCCTCTGCGCGTATTGCCAGTCATAACGAAGCGCGTTACCCTTCTCTCTGGTGTCGTCTGGCGCCTTAAACACCACTGAAGAAAATACTTTTTTGACATTTGCCTGGCGGTTCCTTTCGCCGGAAAGGTTTATTTACGTTCACGACTCGTAGGCTTTATTTTTATAATAGGGAACCCTGTTTATGACTGTTCAGGATTATTTATTAAAATTTCGCAAAATTAGCTCGCTTGAAAGCCTTGAAAAACTGTTTGACCATCTGCATTACACCCTTACTGACGACCGGGATATTATCAATATGTATCGCGCGGCCGATCACCGCCGTGCAGAGCTGGTCTCCGGCGGTCGCCTTTTTGATGTTGGTCAGGTGCCGAAATCAGTCTGGCGCTACGTGCAATAAGAAAGTAGCGCTTGCCGGTAAAAGCTTTATAATAACCGCCCCAAAAAGAACGGTACGTCTGGCAATTGCGGAGATTTTATGACCACAACACCGGCACAGCGCATTGGCGGTTGGTTACTCGGCCCACTGGCCTGGCTTTTAGTCGCCCTGCTGAGTGCTTCGCTGGCCTTGTTTTTGTATGCTACAGCACTCGCATCTCCCAAAACGTTTGCGATGCTGGCAGAGCAAAGTACCGGCAATCTGCTGTTGTGGGGCGTCTCTTTTATCACCGCAATCGCCATGTGGTATTACACCCTGTGGTTGACGATTGCATTCTTTAAACGCAGACGCAGTGTTCCGAAACACTATATTATCTGGCTCCTGGTCTCCGTCTTACTGGCGGTTAAAGCCTTTGCCTTTTCGCCGGTACCTGACGCCCTGGCGGTGCGCCAGTTACTATTTCCGCTGTTGGCGGCGGCACTGTTAGTGCCCTATTTCAAACGTTCAGTACGTGTGAAAACCACCTTTGTGAATCCGTAATAACCCTACAGTTAACCTGTTGTCGCCTGCTGTAGATTGTCAGATAATAGGCGGCTTTTTTATTTCAGGCCGAAAAATGACTGATTACCTGCTGCTGTTTGTCGGAACTGTACTGGTCAATAACTTTGTACTGGTTAAGTTTCTGGGTCTTTGCCCCTTTATGGGGGTTTCCAAAAAGCTGGAAACCGCAATGGGGATGGGGCTTGCGACCACGTTTGTGATGACGCTGGCCTCAATCTGCGCCTGGCTGATTGACACCTGGATCCTGATCCCGCTCGATCTCATCTATCTGCGCACGCTGGCCTTTATCCTGGTTATTGCGGTCGTGGTGCAATTTACCGAAATGGTGGTGCGCAAAACGAGTCCGGCACTCTATCGCCTGCTGGGGATATTCCTGCCGCTAATCACCACCAACTGTGCGGTTCTCGGTGTAGCGCTGTTGAATATCAATCTCGGCCACAACTTTTTGCAGTCGGCGCTGTACGGTTTTTCCGCCGCCGTCGGCTTCTCACTGGTGATGGTGCTGTTTGCGGCGATTCGCGAACGTCTCGCCGTTGCGGATGTCCCTGCTCCATTTCGCGGTAATGCCATTGCGCTGATTACCGCCGGGTTAATGTCTCTGGCCTTTATGGGCTTTAGTGGTTTGGTGAAGTTGTAATGAATGCTATCTGGATTGCCGTTGCCGCCGTGAGCCTGCTGGGTCTGGTGTTCGGCGCTATCCTGGGTTATGCCTCCCGTCGTTACGCGGTTGAGGATGATCCTGTTGTTGAAAAAATTGATGAAATTTTGCCGCAGAGCCAGTGTGGGCAATGCGGCTATCCTGGCTGTCGCCCCTACGCGGAAGCGATTGGCGGCCAGGGGGAAAAAATTAACCGCTGTGCGCCCGGTGGCGAAGCGGTGATGTTGAAAATTGCGGAACTGCTGAACGTGGATCCCCAGCCAATTGATGGCGATGAACAGGACGTTGCGCCGGTTCGTATGCTGGCGGTGATTGATGAAGCCAACTGTATTGGCTGTACCAAATGTATTCAGGCCTGTCCGGTCGATGCCATTATTGGCGCAACCCGCGCCATGCACACAGTGATGAGCGATCTGTGTACGGGCTGCAATCTGTGCGTTGACCCCTGCCCGACTCACTGTATAGAACTGCGTCCGGTCGCCGAAACGCCTGACAGCTGGAAGTGGGATTTGAACACGATCCCCGTGCGTATTATCCCCGTGGAACAACATGCTTAAGTTATTCTCTGCTTTCAGAAAAGATAAGATCTGGGATTTCAACGGCGGTATCCATCCGCCTGAAATGAAAACCCAGTCAAACGGCACGCCGCTGCGCCAGGTTCCCCTTGCGCAGCGCTTCGTTATTCCCCTCAAACAGCATATCGGTGCTCAAGGGGAACTGTGCGTTGCCGAAGGACAACACGTGTTGCGTGGACAGCCGCTTACCCGTGGCTGGGGGAAAATGCTTCCGGTTCACGCCCCCACCTCCGGGACGGTGGTGGCGATCGCACCTCACTCAACGGCGCACCCTTCAGCATTAGCCGAACTGAGCGTGATCATTGATGCCGACGGCGAAGACCGCTGGATTGAGCGCGAAGGCTGGCAGGATTACCGTTCGCGGAGTCGTGAAGCGTTGATCGCCCGCATTCACCAGTACGGCGTCGCCGGACTGGGCGGCGCTGGCTTTCCAACCGGCAATAAATTGCAGGGTGGCGGCGACAAAATCGAAACGCTGATCGTCAACGCCGCGGAATGTGAACCCTATATCACCGCCGACGATCGCTTAATGCAGGATTGTGCAGCGCAGATCGTCGAAGGTATCCGCATCCTGGCCCATATTCTGCAACCGCGTGAAATTCTCATCGGTATCGAAGATAACAAACCGCAGGCGATCTCAATGCTGCGCGCGGTGTTGGCCGGCGCGCAGGATATTGCGCTGCGCGTGATCCCAACAAAATATCCTTCGGGCGGCGCAAAGCAACTGACCCAAATCCTGACCGGAAAACAGGTTCCACACGGCGGACGTTCTTCCGATATCGGCGTACTGATGCAAAACGTCGGCACGGCGTATGCGGTAAAACGCGCGATCATTGACGGCGAACCCATTACCGAGCGCGTTGTCACTCTCACCGGTGAAGCGGTCAGTCGTCCAGGCAACGTCTGGGCGAGACTTGGTACGCCGGTGCGCCATCTGCTGAATGATGCTGGCTTCTGCCCCTCTGCCGATCAGATGGTGATTATGGGAGGCCCGCTAATGGGCTTCACCCTGCCGTGGCTCGATGTACCGGTGGTTAAGATCACCAACTGTTTGCTGGCGCCGTCAGCGACGGAGATGGGCGAACCGCAGGAAGAAAAAGGCTGCATTCGCTGTAGCGCCTGTGCCGACGCCTGCCCGGCCGATCTTCTGCCCCAACAGCTTTACTGGTTCAGCAAAGGGCAGCAGCACGACAAAGCCACGGCGCATAACATTTCCGACTGTATTGAGTGTGGCGCTTGCGCCTGGGTCTGCCCAAGTAATATTCCGTTAGTGCAATATTTTCGTCAGGAAAAAGCGGAGCTTTATGCAATAAGCCAGGAAGAAAAACGAGCGGCAGAAGCTAAAGCGCGTTTCGAAGCGCGTCAGGCTCGCCTGGAGCGTGAGAAAGCGGCGCGTCTGGAACGTCATAAGAAAGCGGCCGTGCAGCCTGCGGCAAAAGATCAGGATGCCATTGCCGCCGCCCTGGCTCGCGTCAAAGAGAAACAGGCTCAGGCAACACAGCCGATAACGATTAACACTGGCGAAAAGCCGGACAATAGCGCGGCGATCGCGGCTCGCGAGGCGCGTAAAGCGCTGGTACGAGCAAAACAGGCGGAGAACGCCACCGCTGACGACACCGATCCACGCAAAGCCGCCGTCGAAGCCGCTATCGCCCGGGCAAAGGCGCGCAAACAGGAACAGCAGGCCAGCAGCGAACCCGCCGCATCGGATAAACCGGTGGATCCGCGCAAAGCCGCCGTTGAAGCCGCTATTGCCCGGGCGAAGGCGCGCAAACAGGAACAGCAGGCCAGCAGCGAACCCGCCGCATCGGATAAACCGGTAGATCCGCGCAAAGCCGCCGTCGCCGCTGCAATAGCGCGCGCGAAAGCCAAAAAAGACGCTCAGCAGCAGGTTGTTAACGAGGAATAAATGGTATTCAGAATCGCAAGCTCTCCCTATACGCATAATCAGCGTCAAACCTCGCGCATTATGCTGCTGGTTTTACTTGCCGCAGTGCCGGGAATTGCCGTGCAATGGTGGTTTTTCGGCTGGGGAACGCTGTTCCAGATCGTACTTGCCTGCGCAAGTGCGCTGCTGGCTGAAGCTGCCGTGCTCAGATTACGTAAACAATCGGTAGTCACGATTTTAAAGGACAACTCCGCGCTGCTGACTGGTCTGCTGCTCGCCGTCAGTATTCCCCCGCTCGCCCCCTGGTGGATGGTGATCCTCGGGACGGTATTCGCAGTGATCATCGCCAAGCAGCTGTATGGCGGTCTGGGACAAAATCCGTTCAACCCGGCAATGATTGGTTATGTGGTGCTGCTGATCTCCTTCCCGGTGCAGATGACCAGTTGGTTGCCGCCGCAGGGTATTGCCGCCACCACGCCAGGATTGCTCGATGCCCTGCAGATTATCTTTACCGGACATACTGCCAGCGGGAGCGACATGCATACGCTGCGCATGGGGATCGACGGGATTAGCCAGGCCACACCGCTGGACACCTTTAAAACCTCCCTGCACGCCGGTCATTCTGTAGCGCAGATCATGCAATTCCCCATTTACAGTGGCATCTTTGCCGGCGCGGGCTGGCAGTGGGTCAACCTGGCCTGGCTGGCTGGCGGTGTTTTTCTGCTGCAACAAAAAGCCATTCGCTGGCATATTCCGGTTAGCTTCCTGCTCTCATTAGCCGTCTGCGCGACGCTGGGTTGGCTATTTGCACCTGAAGCGCTCGCCTCGCCGCAAATTCACCTGCTCTCCGGAGCAACGATGCTGGGTGCATTCTTCATTCTGACTGACCCGGTGACGGCGTCGACAACCAATCGCGGTCGTCTGGTGTTTGGCGCGCTGGCGGGCCTGCTGGTATGGCTGATCCGCAGTTTCGGCGGCTATCCGGATGGCGTGGCCTTTGCTGTGCTGTTGGCCAATATCACGGTCCCGCTGATTGACTACTACACGCGTCCGCGCGTGTACGGGCACCGCAAAGGATAATCCATGCTGAAAACGATTCGTAAACATGGCTTCACCCTGGCGCTGTTTGCGGCAGGGTCAACCGGACTGACCGCCGCCATCAACCTGATGACTAAATCCACCATTGATGAGCAGGCTGCGATTCAACAGAAGGCGCTGTTTGATCAGGTACTGCCTGCCGATCGCTATAATAACCGTTTGCAGGATCGCTGTTTCGTTGTCAGTTCACCCGCGCTGGGGAAAGGCGAACATCGCGTCTATATTGCTGAGCAGGATGGTACGCCCGTGGCGGCCGTGCTTGAGACAACGGCACCGGATGGCTATTCTGGTGCCATTCAATTGCTGGTTGGGGCTGATTTCAGCGGCACGGTCTTGGGTACCCGCGTAACGGAACATCATGAAACGCCAGGACTGGGCGACAAAATTGAACTACGCCTGTCAGACTGGATAACCGGTTTCAGCGGTAAAAAGATTCAGGGTGACAACGACAGCCACTGGGCCGTGAAAAAAGATGGCGGGGATTTCGACCAGTTTACCGGGGCGACAATTACGCCACGTGCGGTGGTCAACGCCGTCAAACGTGCGGGGCTGTATGCCCAAACGCTGCCTGCGCAACTTTCTCAACTTCCGGCCTGCGGAGAGTAAGTGATGAGCGAAATTAAAGACGTCATCGTTCAGGGATTGTGGAAAAACAACTCGGCACTGGTGCAACTACTGGGGATGTGTCCGCTACTGGCAGTCACCTCGACCGCCACTAACGCTCTCGGCCTGGGGCTTGCCACTACGCTGGTGCTGACGCTGACCAACCTGACCATCTCCACGTTGCGTCGTTGGACGCCAGCCGAAATTCGTATCCCAATCTACGTGATGATCATCGCGTCGGTGGTGAGTGCGGTACAAATGCTGATCAACGCCTATGCCTTTGGCCTTTACCAGTCACTGGGGATATTTATCCCGCTGATCGTGACCAACTGCATTGTGGTGGGACGCGCTGAAGCTTTTGCTGCCAAAAAGGGCCCGGCGCTGTCCGCGCTGGACGGTTTCTCCATTGGAATGGGGGCTACCGGCGCCATGTTTGTGCTGGGTTCTCTGCGCGAGATCATCGGCAACGGGACGCTGTTTGACGGGGCGGATGGACTACTCGGCAATTGGGCGAAGGTGCTGCGTGTGGAAATTTTCCACACTGACTCTCCTTTCCTGCTGGCAATGTTGCCGCCAGGCGCATTTATTGGGCTGGGCCTTATGTTGGCGGTGAAATATCTCATTGATGAGAAAATGAAAAAACGCCGTGCCAGTGCGACAGTCACGACAGAGTTACCCTCTGGCGAACCAGAGAATGCCTCATGAATAAAGCAAAGCGGTTAGAAATATTAACCCGATTACGCGCGAACAATCCGCATCCGACAACCGAGCTGAATTTCAACTCTCCCTTTGAACTGTTGATCGCCGTGCTGCTGTCGGCGCAGGCGACAGATGTCAGCGTGAACAAGGCCACGGCGAAACTCTACCCGGTTGCTAATACTCCTGCCGCTATGCTGGAACTCGGCGTTGAGGGGGTTAAGACCTACATCAAAACGATTGGTCTGTTTAACAGCAAAGCCGAGAACGTGATTAAGACCTGCCGCATCCTGCTTGAGCAACACCATGGCGAGGTGCCTGAAGATCGTGCGGCGCTTGAAGCGCTGCCGGGCGTGGGCCGTAAGACGGCGAACGTGGTACTGAATACCGCCTTCGGCTGGCCAACCATCGCCGTCGACACGCATATCTTTCGCGTCTGTAATCGTACCCAGTTTGCTCCCGGCAAGAACGTTGAGCAGGTGGAAGAAAAATTACTGAAAGTGGTCCCCGCAGAATTTAAAGTCGACTGCCATCATTGGCTTATCCTGCACGGGCGTTACACCTGCATTGCCCGTAAACCGCGTTGTGGCTCCTGTATCATCGAAGATCTCTGCGAATTCAAAGAAAAGGTAGATATTTGATCGACGGGGCGGATAAATTGCCCCGACATCACTTTTTGTTATCCTCTGTTTCTTCCTCTGCAATCCGTCAATGATTCCACTTTCTCCTGCCAGGACAAATGAATAATCCTGGCTATAAGCACTTATTCAGGTTAATCCTTTTTTTAATAACGAAAATTTCTATCCAATTGTGATCCCGATCATAGTGATAACGCTATGTAAATTTTTCTGTTAATTTTAGTTAATCTGACAATCAGATGACGATGAGTCAGTTTTTATACACAAAACATTACACTGGCTATTTTTTAGATGCTGGCCTTTATCACTGGATTAATCGACATATAGTAGAACATATCGCCATACAGGCCGTTTCCCGGCAACCTGACAGCGTAATAAACTGCCATTACTCAATTAATAAAATTTAACGCTAGATAACATTTATCCACCCCGTGTAATCCACCACGCGAGATATATGTAACAGATTATTACAAAAGACTTGTCTGAAAGTGCAAGATAGTGAACATTACTCGCCGTTTCCCCTCCCACTATAACAATTTCACGGCTACCCAAGAGGTATCACGTGACAGAACACCCCCGTTAATATGGGATGTAAAAAAAGAGGTTAAAGTGTCTACTGCAAACAAGAAACCAACGGAAAGCGTCAGTCTTAACGCTTTCAAACAGCCGAAGGCGTTCTATCTCATTTTCTCGATTGAGCTCTGGGAACGTTTCGGTTATTACGGCTTACAAGGAATCATGGCCGTTTACCTGGTTAAACAACTGGGTATGTCAGAAGCGGATTCAATCACTCTTTTCTCATCCTTTAGCGCCCTGGTTTACGGTCTGGTCGCCATTGGTGGCTGGTTAGGCGATAAAGTTCTCGGGACCAAGCGCGTCATAATGCTTGGTGCGGTGGTACTGGCTATTGGTTATGCCCTGGTGGCATGGTCCGGACACGACGCTGGTGTCGTTTATATGGGGATGGCCGCTATTGCCGTCGGTAATGGTCTGTTTAAGGCTAACCCGTCCTCTCTGCTCTCAACCTGCTACGCAAAAGATGACCCGCGTCTTGATGGTGCATTTACGATGTACTACATGTCCGTCAATATCGGTTCCTTCTTCTCTATGCTGGCAACACCGTGGCTGGCTGCGCATTACGGCTGGAGCACCGCGTTCGCGTTGAGCGTTGTCGGTATGCTGATAACCGTAGTGAACTTTGCGTTCTGCCAGCGTTGGGTGAAAAACTACGGTTCTAAACCTGACTTCGAACCGATCAACTTCCGCAACCTGCTGCTGACCATTGTCGGCGTTATCGCGCTGATCGCGATCGCGACCTGGCTGCTGCATAACCAGCAAATCGCCCGTATGGTTCTGGGTGTAATTGCGCTCGGTATCGTGATTATCTTCGGTAAAGAAGCCTTCTCTATGCAGGGTGCGGCTCGCCGTAAAATGATTGTGGCGTTCATTCTGATGCTGGAAGCGATCATTTTCTTCGTACTGTACAGCCAGATGCCGACGTCGCTGAACTTCTTCGCTATCCGTAACGTTGAGCACTCCATCCTCGGTATCGCATTTGAACCTGAACAGTATCAGGCCCTGAATCCGTTCTGGATCATCATTGGTAGCCCTATCCTCGCGGCTATATATAACAAGATGGGTGACACTCTGCCGATGCCAACCAAGTTTGCCATTGGTATGGTGCTGTGTTCTGGCGCGTTCCTGATCCTGCCGCTGGGTGCCAAATTCGCATCCGATGCGGGCATCGTTTCCGTTAACTGGCTTATCATTTGCTACGGCCTGCAAAGTATCGGTGAGCTGATGATTTCCGGTCTGGGTCTGGCCATGGTGGCACAGCTGGTTCCACAACGTCTGATGGGCTTCATCATGGGTAGCTGGTTCCTGACTACCGCTGGTGCCAACATTATTGGCGGTTATGTCGCCAGCATGATGGCAGTTCCTGAAAACGTGACTGACCCGCTGATGTCTCTGGAAGTGTATGGTCGCGTGTTCCTGCAGATTGGCGTGGCGACCGCAGTGATCGCTGTTCTGATGCTGCTGACGGCACCGAAACTGAATCGTATGACTCAGGACGACGAACCTCGCGAGAACGCGTCTAAAACCGCTGCCGCGTAAATTTCTGGGAAACGCATAATGAAGCTGCTAACTTTGCGTTAGCGGCTTTTTTTTGCCTGAACCCGAACCAGGAAACGTTAAACCTCAGTTGAAAGGAGTTATCGATGAAACTGTTCTACAAGCCAGGCGCCTGCTCTCTTGCTTCTCATATTACCCTACGTGAGAGCGGGAAAGACTTCACGCTGGATGGTGTGGATTTGATGAAAAAGCGTCTGGAAAATGGCGATGATTTTTTCGCGGTCAACCCGAAAGGACAGGTCCCCGCCCTGCTGCTTGATGACGGTACGCTGCTGACCGAAGGCGTGGCGATTATGCAGTACCTCGCCGATAGCGTCCCTGACCGCCAGTTGTTGGCGCCCGTGAGCAGCATTTCGCGCTATAAGACGCTTGAGTGGCTTAACTACATTGCCACTGAGCTGCATAAAGGCTTTACGCCGCTGTTTCGTCCTGATACCCCTGAAGAGTACAAACCGACCGTTCGCGCGCTGCTGGAGAAGAAAATGCAGTACGTGGATGGTTCCCTCAAAGAGGGACAGTGGATATGCGGCTCACGTTTCACTATCGCAGATGCCTACCTTTTCACCGTGCTGCGTTGGGCGTATGGGATAAAACTCAATATGGATGGGTTAACGCATATCGCGGCGTATATGAAGCGAATGGCTGAGCGTCCGGGCGTTGCGGCGGCGCTGAAGGCTGAAGGGTTACAGTAAACGGATTGTGCCGGATGGTGGCAGTAGAGACCTCATCCGGCATGTAAGTCAGAGTTGTGTGGCGCTAAAGTAATGTTCTGGTTGGGCAATCCTGTCCTGTGCGGCAACCACCTGGAGCTCATATTCCTGCATCGCTTTGGTGGCAATCATAATTTCATACACCGCAGCAGTGACATGCTCCAGCGCCTGCTGGTTTGTCGCGCCCTGGAGCAACTTCACTAACAGCAACCCACTGGTCACATCGCCAACGCCGACAGGCTGGCGTGCGCCAAAATCCACCAGCGGACGGCTGATATGCCAGGCATCATCGACCGTGACCAATAGCATTTCAAAACGATCCTGACTGTAACCCGCGCGCGCCAGATGTTTTACCAGCACAATCTCCGGTCCCTGCGCGATGAGCTCACGGGCAGCGACAACGGCTTCGTCCACGCTGTTCACCGCATGCTCACAGAGGATTTCCAGCTCGATCAAATTCGGTGCGATGATATCGCTGGCAGGCAGCGCGTGACGAACATGAAATTCGGCAACGCCGGGAGCGACAATACACCCCTTTTCCGGATGTCCCATCACGGGATCACAGAAATATTTCGCCGCCGGGTTGACCGCTTTCACCTGACGCACGATCCCCAGAATATGCTCGCCCTGCTCAGCAGAACCCAGGTAACCACTCAGCACCGCATCGCAGCGCTTCAGCTGATCGATATCGGCAATACCCTGCACGATCTCGGTCAGATGTGATGGCGGCATGACACAGCCTGTCCATTTTCCGTATTGTGTGTGATTAGAGAATTGAACCGTATTGAGGGGCCAGACATTGGCACCGAGGCGGCGCATCGGGAATTCCGCGGCGCTATTGCCAGCATGCCCAAAAACAACGTGGGACTGGATGGCGAGAATGTTCTTCATTTTTTGCTTACCACAACCCTGAAAAAATAAAGGGGCGTGGTCTCCCACGCCCCTGCTGACTTCCGATTACTTCCAGCACACCAGACAGTAATTCTTTTTACCGCGACGCAACAGCGTGTAGCGGCCATACAAGCGATCGCCTTCGACGAAGGTGTATTCCGGATCGGACTGCTTCTCACCGTTAATGGTAATCGCGTTTGACGCAATGGTCTTGCGCGCCTGACCACGAGACGGCTGCAGTTCAGAATCCACCAGCGCCTGCATCAGGTCCGCGCCTTTTTCCATCTCCACCATCGGCACACCATCCTGCGCCAGCTGTTCGAAGTCCGCTTCGCTCAAATCGCTCAGCGTACCGTTGAACAGGCTCTCAGTGATGCGTTTCGCCGCGACAAGACCTTCTTCGCCGTGCACCAGACGGGTGACCTGCTCGGCCAGAACATACTGGGCACGCGGCGCCTTACCGCTGTTCTTGTCTTCTTCTTCCAGCGCATTGATCTCTTCAATGTCCATGAAAGTGAAGAACTTCAGGAAACGATACACGTCGGCGTCCGCCGTGTTGATCCAGAACTGGTAGAATTTGTACGGGCTGGTTTTCTTCGGATCCAGCCATACTGCGCCGCCTTCGGTTTTCCCGAACTTGGTGCCATCGGCTTTGGTGATCAGCGGTACGGTCAGACCGAAGACCTGATTCTGATGCAGACGACGCGTCAGGTCGATCCCGGAGGTAATGTTACCCCACTGATCGGAGCCCCCGATTTGCAGCGCCACGCCATGCAGTTTATTCAGGCAGGCAAAGTCATAACCCTGTAACAGGTTGTAAGAGAACTCGGTGAAGGAGATCCCCTGATCGTCACGGTTCAGACGCTGCTTCACCGCTTCTTTGTTGATCATCTGGTTTACAGAGAAATGCTTACCGATATCGCGCAGGAAGGTCAGCACGTTCATGTTGCCGAACCAGTCATAGTTGTTCGCCGCGATAGCGGAGTTTTCGCCGCAGTCGAAATCCAGGAACGGAGCAACCTGTTTGCGGATTTTGTCTACCCACTCCTGAACGGTGTCTTCGGTGTTCAGTTTACGCTCGGCAGCTTTAAAGCTCGGGTCGCCAATCAGACCGGTCGCGCCGCCGACCAGCGCCACAGGTTTGTGACCTGCCTGCTGGAAGCGTTTCAGGCATAACAATGGAACCAGATGCCCCAAATGCAAGCTGTCAGCGGTAGGGTCGAAGCCGCAATAGAGCGCGATCGGGCCTTGCGCCAGTCGCTCTGCTAACGCTTCCTCGTCCGTCACCTGGGCGACCAGCCCCCGCTCTTGCAATTGTTTAATCAAGTTACTGCTTGCCATCAAAATCTCCATGTATAAAACGACTGCACCTTTGCCGGTACACGACTTTTCGCCAGACGCGAAAGCTCTATAGAATAAAGCGCTGGCGCAGACAGCGCTAGCGCTTAAAACAACAATTTTCCGGGTTTATGGCGCGAGACGGTCAATTTTCCATGCGTTATTTTCACGCTGGTATAAAAAGCGGTCATGCAGTCGGTGTTCACCGCCCTGCCAGAACTCCATCTGCTCAATGCTGACGCGGAACCCGCCCCAGAAACTGGGCAGTGGCACTTCACCCTGCTGGAATTTCTGTTTCAGTTCGAGGAATTTACTTTCGAGGATCCCGCGCGCGGAAATGCGGCTGGACTGCTTCGAGACCCAGGCGCCGATCTGGCTGTCACGCGGACGACTGTGGAAGTACTTCACCACTTCCAGCGTCGATAAGCGCTCGGCTTTGCCCGTCACCATCACCTGACGTTCCAGCATATGCCAGGGAAACAGCAGGCTAATCCGCGGATTTTTTTCAATTTGATGCGCTTTACGGCTGCCGAGGTTGGTATAGAACACCAGACCCTTTTCATCGTAGTGTTTCAACAACACAATACGTTGATAAGGTTGGCCATTCTCGTCAACGGTCGCCACGACCATGGCGGTGGGATCCGCCAGTCTGGCATCACATGCCTGAGCCAGCCAGCGTTCGAAAAGGATTAATGGTTCAGCGGGAAGATCGCGGCGGCGCAAACCGCCTTTGGTATATTCACGGCGCAGATGCGCGATTTGCTGCAATTCGTCGTTATCAGACATGGTGTTCGCTACGGATTGTCAGTGGGTGGCGCTATTGTGCGCCGCCCTGCTGGAAATCTCAACGCTTCGGATTTTGTAACTGGCAGTTATTCAGTACGATACGATCGCGTTTGTAGACGGTCGCGCCGTCACCTTTCGACCAGAACACATAAATCCCGTCGGTATAACGCGCGCCTGACGCCGAGATCCCCTGTTTCAGATTGAGCAGTTTGTTGTCATAAACAAAGTTCACCTCCTGACGGGTATTGTTCAATTTCACCGTCAGCGGTTTTTCATCACACTGGTATTCCAGCGTGTCCGTTTGCAGACGTTCAACAAACTGGTTGTAGGCGCTGCAACCGGACAGCATAAGCGGGAAACAAATGAGTAGCAGTTTTTTCATAGCCGTATCCTGAAGACTTTCCTGGTCCGGGAGGGTGAATTCACCCTCCTTAATCTCCACAGTGTAACGGCAGAAGACGAAAGAAAAATTCAGTTAACTCTGAGTTCGTGGGTTGGCGGGGAAAACAGCCCCCAGCACACTCGCTTCACGGGCGCCGGTGACCGATGGCAGATTGCCCGGAAGACCGGCAAGCGTACGCCACGCCAGCCACGCAAACGCCAGCGCTTCCATATCATCGCCGCTGATCCCGGCCTCATCGGTCGTGGTCACTTCAGTTCCCGGCAGCAGTCCCGCCAGGCGGGTCATCAGCAACGGGTTACGACTACCGCCGCCACAGACCATCAGACGCTCACATCCTCCGCTCAGCAGCACCTGTTCAGAGATGGTGACCGCCGTCAGTTCCGTCAACGTCGCCTGAACATCCCGTGGGCTAATCCCCGGGAACGCCGCTACCTGACGTTCTATCCAGCCATAGTTAAAATATTCCCGTCCGGTACTTTTCGGTGCCGGTAGCGAAAACCAGGGATCGCTGAGCATGTTTTGCAGCAGCGGAATAATCACCGTCCCACCGCAGGCCCATTGCGCATCTTTATCATAGGGTTTACCGCACTGCCGCCAGATCCATGCATCCATCAACATATTGCCCGGCCCGGTGTCGTATCCACGAACGGGTTGTCCCGGAATCAACATCGACAGATTCGCGATACCGCCAATGTTGAGCACCATTCTTCGCTCTGTCGGATGCGCGAGCAGTGCCTGATGAAATGCGGGCACCAGTGGCGCGCCCTGCCCGCCCAGCGCGATATCCCGGCGGCGGAAGTCACCGACTACCGTGATACCGGTACGCGCCACAATCTGATTGTTATCGCCGATCTGTAACGTATGCGGTGCAGCGCCACCGGGTTCATGCCACACGGTTTGCCCGTGACAGCCGATGGCGACAATGTCCTGCGGACGCAGTTTTTCCTGCGCCAGCAGCGCGTTTACCGCCTCTGCGAACAGCGAGCCTAACCGGACATCAAGCTGTCCAAACTGAGAGAGCGTCAGGGATTGTCCCTGACAGATATCGAGAATCGCCTGTTTAAGGGAAACGGGCATCGGCCAGGTGAGACTCCCCTGTTGAGCCACCATCGTGTCATCAATCGTCGCCAGTACCACATCGACACCATCAAGACTGGTGCCAGACATCACGCCAATATAACGGCCCGATTTCATACATGTTCCTTTTTTAAGCATCACGTTGCGTCAACACTCCATCACAAACGCGTAGTCAATGCTACGCTTCATTCAGGTTTTTCCCCAAAAACGCTTGAACAATGCGAATTAAATAAATTCGCTGAATAGTTCGTTTAAAGTTGGTTAACCTGGCTGTTATTATGATTTCTGCATCGTTAAGACAGAACATGTGACCTTAAACGCACAAATGCCATATAATTTGACCATGAGGGATGCTTGGGTAGCGTTTCATGGTGAACAGGAGATTTTTAGATGATTAAACGTGTGCTGATCGTTTCACTGGCAGGGTTGTCTCTGGTGGGTTGTGCCAACACGGATAGCCTTTCAGGCGATGTCTACACCGCTTCCGAGGCGAAGCAGGTGCAGAATGTCACCTACGGTACGATTGTGAACGTCCGTCCGGTAAAAATTCAGGCCGGCGATAACGACAACGTGATCGGTGCCATTGGTGGTGCCGTGCTCGGTGGCTTCCTGGGTAACACGGTAGGTGGCGGAACCGGGCGTTCCCTGGCAACGGCGGCAGGCGCAGTCGCTGGTGGTGTCGCCGGACAAGGCGTACAGGGTGCGATGAACAAAACGCAGGGCGTTGAACTGGAAATCCGTAAGGATGACGGCAGCACCATCATGGTTGTTCAGAAACAAGGGGACACGCGTTTCTCTGCAGGACAGCGCGTCGTGCTGGCCAGCAACGGTCGTCAGGTTACCGTCTCTCCGCGCTAAGTGAATTAACGTGTGGTCAGGACCTGACCACACGCTTTATGCCATTAATCGTGCGACTGAAGTTCAATAATATTGTGTTCAAGTCGGGCGATCAGTTTGATCAGCAGGTCAATTTCCTGCGCAGAAATCCCTTCCAGAATTTCACCACGCGTTTTATTGATAACCGCTTCCATATCGGCAATCAGCGGCTCTGCCTTTTCCGTTAGCTTTATGCGTTTAGCACGGCGATCGCTGACACAGGTTTGACGCGAAATAAGCCCTTTCTCTTCGAGCTGATCCAGCGTACGTACCAGTGACGGCTGTTCAATGCCAATCGCTTTTGCCAGTTGTATCTGTGATTGATCCGGTGGCAATTGATGAATATTATGCAGCGTTACCCAGTGTGTCTGCGTCAATTCCAGAGGCTTAAGACGGTGGTCTATCAAAGCACGCCAAATGCGCACCAACCGTGCCAGATCAGAACCTAATGGCGATTCCAATTTCATCTCCTTATAATTAGCTTGCTAAGATATTATACTGATTTTAGAATAGTGTGCAGCAATTGTATTGCTAAAACAAATGTATTGCTGCAATTGGTTACCACCAGACATATTTTTCAGATATTACGCGAATAATGCGCGCGTCTTTCAGGTTTTTGCTAAACCTGTATACACGTAGCCTGACGTAAAGGACTATTGCTTGTGACCTCCGCACTCAATACTACAGGGATGCCCTTACAAGACCTGGTGATTGGCGCATCTGTTTACTTCCCGCCGCTGTTCAAGGCCTTTGCGCTGGGCTTTCTCCTCTGGCTCTTCATCCATCGCTTACTGCGCGAACGCATCTACTCTGGCGAAATCTGGCACCCGTTATTAATGGATCTGTCGATTTTTGCTCTCTGCGTCTGTTCGGGTCTTTTTCTATTGGTTGCGTGGTAATTATGACGTTGAAAACAGTGAAGTATTTCTCCACAATCGTGATTGCTGCCCTCGCCATACTTGCGGGATGGTTCATGTGGAATTATTACATGCAATCCCCCTGGACGCGTGACGGAAAGGTGCGTGCGGAGCAGGTCAGCATTACGCCCCAGGTGTCTGGTACGATTGTCGAACTCCTGGTAAAGGATAACCAGTTTGTTAACGTCGGCGATCTGCTTTTTCGCATCGATAAAACCCCTTTTCACATCGCCGAACTCAACGCGCAGGCCCAGTTGGCTAAGGCACAATCAGAACTGGCGAAGGCTAACAATGAAGCAAACCGACGCCGTCATTTGTCGCAGAATGTAATTTCCGCAGAAGAGTTAGACACCGCCAATCTGAACGTCAAAGCGATGCAGGCAAGCGTGGACGTGGCTCAGGCAACGCTTAAACAAGCGCAGTGGCAACTGGCGCAGACGGATGTCAGAGCCCCAGTCTCCGGTTGGATAACCAATTTATCGACGCGGACCGGCAATTTTGCTACCACCGGACTACCGCTGTTTGCTCTGGTAGATAGCAACTCCTTTTATGTAATGGGATATTTTGAAGAAACAAAATTGCGGCATATCCGCGAGGGCGCGCCGGCTCAAATTACCCTTTATAGCGGCAACATAAAGTTACAGGGTCACGTATCCAGCATTGGTCGCGCGATTTACGATCAAAGCGTGGAGAGCGATTCCGGGTTAGTGCCGGATATCAAACCCAACGTGCCGTGGGTACGTCTGGCGCAGCGCGTTCCGGTACGTATCGAATTTGATCAACTCCCCCGTGACGTGACGCTGGTTTCCGGCACGACCTGTAGTGTGGCGATCGGAAAGTAAATGAGGCGTCTGCATCTGAACCTGGGCAATACCCCCTGGTTGAAAGCGACTGCCGGACAGTGGCGCTATGCATTGCGTAATACCCTCGCGATGTGTCTGGCACTGACGTTTGCTTATTATCTCAATCTGGACGAACCCTATTGGGCCATGACCTCTGCCGCAGTGGTGAGCTTTCCCACCGTCGGTGGCGTGATCAGTAAGAGCCTCGGGCGTATTGCCGGGAGTCTGCTCGGCGCGACCGCCGCGTTGATTCTCGCCGGGCATACTCTCAACGAACCATGGCTATTTCTGCTGAGCATGTCCGCCTGGATTGGTTTTTGTACCTGGGCCTGCGCGCAGTTTACCAATAACGTGGCCTATGCCTTCCAGTTAGCGGGATACACGGCCGCAATTATTGCCTTCCCGATGGTGAACATTGTCGAAATCACCGAACTCTGGGATATCGCTCAGGCGCGCGTCTGCGAAGTGATTGTCGGGATCCTTTGCGGCGGCACGATGATGATGATCCTGCCCAGCACCTCCGATGGCACCGCTCTGCTGACCGCACTGAAGAATATGCATGCGCGCTTACTGGAACATGCCAGTCTGCTATGGCAACCCGACATTACCGACGCCATTCGCTCCGCGCACGAAGGGGTCATCGGACAAATTTTGACGATGAATTTACTGCGCATTCAGGCGTTCTGGAGCCATTACCGCTTCCGTCGACAGAACACGTTGCTTAATGCCCTTTTGCATAATCAGTTACGTCTCACCAGCGTCATCGCAAGTCTGCGCCGGATGTTGCTGAACTGGCCCAATCCACCGCCCCATACGCGGACTATTGTTGACCAACTTCTGACGGCGCTGACCCGCTCGCAAACCGACAGTTATGCCGTTGCGCGAATCATTGCGCCACTCGCGCCTACTGACGCAAGCGACTATCGTCACGTCGCCTTCTGGCAGCGGTTACGCTACTTCTGCCGTCTCTATCTGCGCACCAGTCATCAATTACGCTTAATCGAAAATGGTGGACCGCTGAGCACGGCCAGTCTACCTCATGCGCCAGCGCTGGCACGGCATACCGACCACGCTGAAGCCCTCTGGAGCGGACTGCGCACGTTTGTCACGCTGATGGTCATTGGTGCCTGGAGTATTGCTTCGCAGTGGGAGTCGGGCTCGGCAGCGCTGACGCTGGCGGCCATCAGCAGCGTGCTCTACTCCGTCGTCGCGACACCGTTTAAATCACTCTCACTACTGATGCGCACGCTGGTGTTGCTGTCGCTGTTCAGCTTCGTGGTGAAGTTTGGGCTGATGGTGCAGATTAGCGACCTCTGGCAGTTCCTGCTGTTTCTGTTCCCCTTGCTGACGACGATGCAATTACTGAAGTTACAGATGCCCAAACTGGCAGGACTCTGGGGACAACTGATTGTTTTTATGGGATCGTTTATCGCAGTAACTAACCCACCGGTCTATGATTTTGCCGATTTTCTTAATGACAACACGGCAAAAATTGTCGGCGTGGCGCTATCATGGCTGGCCTTCGCGATTTTGCGGCCCGGTTCCGATAAGCGTAAAAGTCGCCGGCATATTCGGGCGCTGCGCCGGAGCTTTATCGATCAGTTAAGTCGTTATCCGACGTACAGTGAAAACGAGTACGAATCGCTGACCTATCACCATATTAGCCAGTTAAGCAACAGTCAGGATGCGCTGGCGCGGCGCTGGTTACTACGCTGGGGCGTGGTGTTACTCAACTGCTCGCATGTCGTCTGGCAACTTCGTGCCTGGGGCGCGCGTTCCGACCCGCTGTCACAGGTCAGGGACATCTGCATTGCCTTACTGCATGATGTGATGAGTGAACGTGGCGTTCAACAGCGATCGCTTGCCGCGACGCTGACTGAACTCCTGCGGATTTGCCAGACGCTGTCGCGCCATCATCAACCCGCCGCGCAAGAACTGGCGGCGATTGTCTGGCGGCTGCATTGTTCACTTTCTCAGCTGGAACAAGCGCCGCCAGAAGGAACGCTTACCTCCTGATTACTTGATCACTCCACAGGCGAAACGAGCCCCACCGCCGCCCAGGGGTTTGGGCTGATCGGACATATTATCGCCGCCGACGTGGATCATCAGCGCTTTGTCTTTGATGTCGTCGAGAGATTTCAGACGCGTCGCGGTGACGGGAATAATGGCTTTACCTTCGTTATTCACCACCAGCACGGGCAGATCGCCCAGGTGCCCTTCACCGTCCGGCCCGGCATGTTTACCGGTTTTATGCGGGTCAAAATGCCCGCCTGCGGACTCGGCGGCAGACGCTTTGCCGTCTTTAATGGCAGGCTGACAACTGCCGTTGGCATGGATATGAAAACCATGTTCTCCCGGCGGCAGCGCTTTCAGATCTGGCGTAAACTCCAGCCCTTTCTCTGTTTGCGTGATGGTCACCTCCCCGATGGATTGCCCGACATCTTGCGAGGTAACCAGATTCATCTCCACTGTCTTACTGGCGGCTTGCGCGCCGGTACAGGCTAACAGGGTTAACACGGCCAGACTCAATCGCTTCATAGGACCTCCGTTCTGTATGCATGTCGGTTAAGTGTAAACCAGTGACACCATTTTGAACGGAGATCCGCGATTTTACCCTTACGGTACGTCGTAACCCAGCGCGGCTTTACGGATACGGAACCACTGCTGACGGCTCATGTTCAGCGACTCCGCTTCCACCGCCGCGCGCACACGTTCGATTTTACCGGAGCCAATGATCGGCAGCGGCTGCGACGGCAGACGCAGGATCCAGGCGTAAACCACCTGCTCAATGGAAGAGGCGTTCAGTTCCTGGGCAATAACCGCCAGCTCGTTACGCAGCGGCTGGAACGCATCGTCATTGAACAGGCGCCCGCCGCCGAGACAGGACCAGGCCATCGGGCGAATACGCAGTTGCTGAAGCTGATCGAGCGTGCCGTCTAACAGCAGCGGTTGGTGAACCGGAGAGATTTCCACCTGGTTGGTCGCCAGCGTGAACGGAAGGCGTGATTGCAGCAGCGTAAACTGCGCGGGTGTAAAGTTGGAGACGCCGAAGTGGCGCACTTTTCCGCTCTGATGCAGGTGTTTGAAGGCTTCAGCGACCTCATCGGCATCCATCAGCGGGTCCGGACGGTGGATCAGCAGCAGATCCAGATGGTCGGTTGCCAGATTGGTCAACGACTGTTCCGCACTTTTCACAATATGATCGCGGTCGGTGATGTAGTGACCGAGCGCGTTTTCCGCGCGGGCCGTGGTGGCAATCCCGCATTTGGTGACGATCTGCATGCGCTCACGCAGATGAGGAGCCAGTTTCAGCGCTTCACCAAAGGCAGCCTCGCACAGATAGCCACCATAAATATCCGCATGGTCCACGGTCGTGACACCTAAATCCAGGTGCTCTTCAATAAAGCTCACCAGCTCCCGTGGGGACATATTCCAGTCCATCAGTCGCCAGTATCCCATGACAAAGCGGGAGAATTCCGGGCCTTGTGGCGCAAGAGTAATACGCTGAACCATAACTGCTTCCTCGTGAAGTAAATTACTGCGAGTATATACAATTAGTGGTTTAAAAGAGTGAAGGCTGTTGAGGTTCTTCCGGCGCGGCGGGTTTATTTGCACGTAATTTACGCAGCAGACGCTGGCGGCATAGCCGCAGCACGTCTTGTTTTTGCGCGTCGCTCATGTTTTGCCAGTTGAACCGCTCATCTCTGCTGCGCTGACATCCCCGGCAAAAACCGCGCTCATCTGACTGGCAAATTCCCCGACACGGGCTCTGCACGGGAAAAAACTCTAACTGCTCTGCCACGCCCTTTCCTCTTCATTAGGTCTTCACTCTATTGAAGACGTAAACACGCTTTCTGGCAACCTGACTTGCATTAGACCGATTGGTCTATTACACTCCCTGCCATGAACAAGCAAACTGAATACGATACCCGCGAACACTTACTGGTTACCGGTGAGCATCTTTGCATGCAGCGAGGCTTTACCGGTATGGGGCTAAGCGAGTTGCTCAAAACCGCCGGTGTGCCAAAAGGATCGTTTTATCACTACTTCCGTTCCAAAGAAGCCTTTGGCGTCGCGATGCTGGAACGGTATTTTGCCGGCTATCATCAGCGGCTGGCAGTGCACTTTGACACGGGGCCGGGCAATTATCGCGATCGCATTCTGGCTTATTATCAGGAAACGCTGAACCAGTTTTGCCAGCAAGGGATCATCAGCGGCTGTCTGACGGTTAAACTTTCCGCCGAAGTGTGCGATCTGTCGGAAGATATGCGCACCGCGATGGACCAGGGAGCCGGAAAAATTATGGCGATCCTGGCGCAGGCGCTGGAAAAAGGTCGTGACCGTCATTGTTTGACGTTTGTAGGTGAACCACTACAGCAGGCGCAAATCCTTTATGCGCTGTGGCTGGGGGCGAATCTGCAGGCCAAAATTTCGCGCTGTGCCACTCCGCTGGAAAATGCGCTGGCACATGTGAAAAGCATCATTGCGACGCCTGGTACTTAACAGGCGTTTTATTTAATCTCTCACTAGACGACCGGTCTATTCATAACGGAAAACATTATGTCATCTGATAAACTGTTTACCCCACTGAAAGTGGGCGCGATCACCGCACCTAACCGTATCTTCATGGCTCCGCTGACGCGTCTGCGCAGCATTGAGCCTGGCGACATCCCCACTCCGTTAATGGCCGAGTATTATCGCCAACGCGCCAGCGCGGGTCTAATCATCAGCGAAGCAACTCAGATTTCCGCACAGGCGAAGGGTTACGCTGGCGCACCGGGTCTGCACAGCGATGAACAGATCGCTGCATGGAAGAAAATCACCGCCGGTGTCCATGCTGAAAACGGCCGTATCGCCGTTCAGTTATGGCACACAGGCCGAATTTCTCACTCCAGCCTGCAACCGGGTGGTCAACCGCCGGTTTCGGCATCGGCTATCAGTGCCGGGACCCGCACTTCTCTGCGTGATGAACAGGGTCAGGCGATCCGCGTTGACACCTCAATGCCTCGCGCGCTGGAAACTGATGAGATCCCGGGTATTGTTAATGATTTCCGTCAGGCGATCGCTAATGCGCGTGAAGCGGGTTTCGATCTGGTTGAACTGCACTCCGCGCACGGTTACCTGCTGCATCAGTTCCTTTCCCCTTCTTCTAACCATCGTAGCGATCGGTACGGCGGTAGCGTGGAAAACCGCGCACGTCTGGTGCTGGAAGTGGTCGATGCCGGTATTCAGGAATGGGGAGCGGATCGTATCGGTATTCGCGTCTCGCCTGTCGGCACCTTCCAGAATGTCGACAATGGTCCGAATGAAGAAGCTGATGCACTGTATCTGATTGAGGAACTGGGTAAACGTGGTATCGCTTATCTGCACATGTCTGAACCAGACTGGGCGGGCGGCAAGCCCTATACCGACGCGTTCCGCGAAAAAGTCCGCGCTCGTTTCCACGGCCCGATCATCGGCGCAGGTGCCTATACGCCGGAGAAAGCAGAAACCTTAATTGAAAAAGGGCTGATTGATGCCGTCGCCTTTGGGCGTGATTACATCGCTAACCCGGATCTGGTTGCGCGTCTGCAACGCAAAGCCGAACTCAACCCGCAGCGCAGCGAAAGTTTCTACGGCGGCGGCGCGGAAGGTTATACCGATTACCCGACGCTCTGATTTCCCCATCCGCATTACGTCATTGATAGCGGCGTAAAAACGCCGCTATACTAAAACAACATTTTGAATGTATTGACCATTTTTAAGGGGACAAAACATGCGTTTACTTCATACGATGCTGCGCGTTGGCGATCTGCAACGCTCCATTAATTTTTACACTAACGTCCTGGGCATGAAATTGCTGCGTACCAGCGAAAACACCGAATATAAATACTCTCTGGCGTTTGTCGGTTACGGCGAAGAGAGTGATGAAGCGGTGATTGAACTGACCTATAACTGGGGCGTCGATAAATACGAACTGGGCACCGCTTACGGTCATATCGCCCTGAGCGTCGATAACGCCGCTGAGGCCTGTGAACGCATTCGTCAGAATGGCGGCAACGTCACCCGTGAAGCCGGTCCGGTTAAAGGCGGCACCACCGTGATCGCCTTTGTTGAAGATCCGGACGGTTACAAAATCGAACTGATCGAAGAAAAAGATGCCGGGAAAGGTCTCGGTAACTAACGTCCTGCCGGGCGCAGTTGCTCTCTGCGCCTGTAGTTTTACTGCATCACTCCGCTTTTTTTGGCATAATGCGCGCTGCAATTTTTCTGTACTAAGAGACCCTGATGTCCGATAACGCTCAACTTACCGGTCTGTGCGACCGTTTTCGTGGTTTTTATCCCGTCGTCATTGATGTTGAAACGGCCGGGTTTAACGCCAAAACCGATGCGCTGCTTGAGATCGCCGCCATCACGCTGAAAATGGATGAACAAGGCTGGCTGATGCCGGACAGCACGCTACAATTCCACGTGGAGCCGTTTGAAGGCGCGAATTTACAGCCAGAAGCGCTGGCATTTAACGGTATCGACCCGTCTAATCCCCTGCGTGGCGCGGTAAGCGAATATGACGCCCTGCACGCCATTTTTAAAATGGTCCGCAAAGGCATTAAGGACAGCGGTTGCAGTCGCGCCATCATGGTGGCCCATAATGCGACATTCGATCATAGCTTTATGATGGCTGCCGCTGAACGCGCCTCGCTCAAGCGCAACCCGTTCCATCCGTTCGTGACGTTTGATACCGCCGCGCTGAGCGGACTGGCTCTGGGACAAACGGTGCTCTCAAAAGCGTGTCTTGCGGCAGGCATGGAGTTTGACGGTACTCAGGCGCATTCTGCGCTGTACGATACCGAGCGTACTGCCGTGCTGTTTTGCGAAATCGTCAACCGCTGGAAGCGTCTGGGCGGCTGGCCGTTACCGCAGCCAGAAGAAGCCTGATTTCCTGGCCTGGTAACGCTGTTTATCAGGCCGCCCCGCCCTACCTCACTACTGTATATTTGACCAGTATCAATACACCCTGCTCATTTCCCGCTATTCTGTAAAAAGGTCTTGATCCGCCAACTCCGCAAAAGGGACAGGGAACATGTCAGCAAAAAATGCGTCGCCTCCGCTGCCGGATATTTTCTCGCAGGCAACCCGCGACTGGTTTACGTCGGCATTTCAGCACCCCACGCTGGTGCAGTCGCAAACGTGGGCGGTTACCGCGGCAAATCAGCATGCGCTGGTGATTGCCCCGACCGGTTCGGGGAAAACCCTGGCGGCGTTTCTCTACGCACTGGATCGCTTATTTCGCGAAGGTGAGGAAAAATACGCGACGCCACCCTCTGGCAAAGAAAAGAACGTTACCCGTATCCTCTATATTTCTCCGATAAAAGCCCTGGGCACGGATGTCCAGCGCAACCTGCAAATTCCCCTTCAGGGAATAAGTGAAGAACGGAGGAAATGCGCTTCGGCAGAGATAGCTATTCGGGTGGGTATCCGCACGGGAGATACACCGCCTCAGGAGCGAGCGAAGCTTAGTCGTCATCCCCCCGATATCCTGATCACCACGCCAGAGTCGCTTTATCTGATGCTCACCTCGCGCGCCAGAGAGTCGCTGCGCGGGGTTGAAACGGTGATCGTCGATGAAGTGCATGCAGTGGCAGGCACAAAACGCGGTGCGCACCTCGCCCTCAGTCTTGAGCGACTGGATGCGCTTCTTACGACGTCAGCGCAGCGCATTGGTCTGTCGGCAACGGTGCGCTCCGTCACTGAAGTTGCCGCTTTTCTGGGTGGCGATCGTCCGGTTACCGTCGTCAATCCTCCCGCGACCCGTCACCCGGATATCCGCATCGTCGCCCCTGCCGCCAATCTCGATGACGTCTTAGCCGATAATAGCGATAGCGGCGATGCCATTCACAAAGGCAGAGAAGGTTCGGTCTGGCCACGTATTGAATCCGGTATTCTCGATCAAATCCTTAGCCATCGCTCCACCATTGTCTTCACCAACTCACGCGGACTGGCAGAAAAACTGACGGCCCGCCTGAACGAACTCTACCTCTCGCGGCGGCAAGCGCTCCCTGAACCGCAGGGAGAACCGGTACACTATGACTCGTCAACCGGCTCCACCGGCAATCGGGCGCAGGATAGCGGAGAATACATTGCCCGCTCGCATCATGGTTCGGTGTCCAAAGAGCAGCGGGCCGTCACGGAGCATGCCCTGAAATCTGGCGAACTTCGCTGCGTGGTGGCGACGTCAAGTCTGGAATTGGGGATCGACATGGGCGCGGTTGATCTGGTGATTCAGGTGGCAACCCCCCTTTCTGTCGCCAGCGGCCTGCAGCGCATCGGACGAGCCAGTCACCAGGTTGGTGGCGTATCGAAGGGACTGTTTTATCCGAGAACCCGCCGGGATCTGGTTGATTCTGCAGTGATTGTCGAATGTATGTACGCCGGGGAACTGGAAACCCTGACGCCTCCGCGCAACCCGCTGGATATTCTGGCGCAGCAAACCGTTGCCACCGTTTCCATGGATCCGGTCCATGTGGATGACTGGTATGCCCTCGTCCGTCGGGCTTCCCCATGGAAAGATCTGCCAAGAAGCGCGTTTGACGCCACGCTGGATATGCTGGCGGGACGCTATCCCTCTGGCGATTTCGCGGTATTCCGACCGCGAATTATCTGGAATCGTGAAACCGGGTTATTAACGGCTCGCCCCGGCGCGCAACTTCTGGCGGTGACCAGCGGTGGTACAATTCCGGACCGGGGCATGTTCAGCGTGCTGCTCCCGGAAGGAGATGAACAGGCGGGTTCACGACGCGTAGGCGAACTGGACGAAGAGATGGTGTATGAGTCTCGCGTCAACGACATCATTACGCTTGGTGCCAGTTCGTGGCGTATTCAACAGATCACTCGCGATCAGGTTATCGTCGTCCCTGCACCCGGCCGATCGGCCAGACTCCCGTTCTGGCGAGGCGAAGGCGTCGGGCGTCCGGCAGAACTGGGAGAACGTATCGGTGATTTTATCCATACGATGTCCGATGACAACGCGGAACTACGGCTCTCACCCCGACTGCGCGATGACAATGTTCTGTCGAATATCAAAGGGCTGATTGACGATCAAAAAAATGCCACAGGCGTGCTCCCCTGGAGCCGTCATCTGGTACTTGAACGCTGTCGCGATGAGATGGGTGACTGGCGGGTTATTTTGCATTCGCCTTATGGCCGCCGGGTGCACGCCCCGTGGGCACTGGCGATTGGCGGACGTCTCCATGCGCAGTGGGGAACTGACGCGTCGATTGTCGCCAGCGATGACGGGATTGTCGCCCGCCTTCCGGACAGCGACGGAAAACTGCCGGATGCCGCCCTATTTCTGTTCGAACCGGAAAAACTATTGCGCATTGTCCGGGAAGCCGTCAGCAGCACGGCGCTGTTTGCCGCCCGCTTCAGAGAATGCGCCGCCCGCGCTTTGTTGATGCCGGGCCGCACGCCGGGGCGCCGCTCTCCGCTCTGGCAACAGCGCCTGCGCGCAAGCCAGCTTCTGGAAATCGCTGCGGGCTATCCTGATTTTCCCATTATTCTGGAAACCGCCCGTGAGTGTCTCCAGGACGTCTACGATCTTGACGCGCTTGAACAGGTTATACGTCGACTGAATACTGGCGAGATCCAGATTTCTGAAGTCACCACGCCAGCCCCTTCGCCGTTCGCCACCGACCTGCTATTTGGTTATGTCGCAGAGTTTATGTACGCCACCGATGCGCCGCTGGCGGAGCGGCGAGCTTCGGTCCTGGCGTTAGACAGCGAACTGTTGGGCAACCTGTTAGGCCAGGGCGATCCGCTGGAATTACTCGATCCGGAGATCATTCGCCAGGTTGAGGATGAACTCCAGCGACGGGCTGTGGGCAGAAAGGCCCAGGGAATGGAAGGCGTTTACGATTTACTGCGCGAGCTGGGGCCGATGACCATCGAGGAGCTTGCCGTCAGACACGAGGGAACGATCGCTGACGTCAGATCCTGGCTCGATAATCTGTCCGCTGACAAGCGTATTTTCCCGGTAGTCATCGCGGATACTGAACAGATGGCCTGCATGGATGATGCAGCCAGGCTTCGTGATGCGCTGGGTGTCCGCCTGCCTGCGAGCCTTTCGTCTGCCTGGTTACACCCGGTGAACACACCGCTGCGGGATCTCTTTATGCGCTTCAGCCGCACCCATACGCTCTTTACCGGAACTCAGATTGCGCACGCATTCGGGTTGGGTGTGGCCGTCGCCGACGATCTCCTGCGCCAGTTACGCGATGAGGGCGTCCTGATCCAACTGCGGTCGGGAGCGGCATCCATTGCCGATGACGCGCACGCTTCAACGTGGGTGAATGAAGAGGTATTTCATCGGCTGCGCATTCGCTCGTTGCATGCCGCCAGAGAGGCAACCCGCCCGGTCCCGGCGACGAGTTATGCCCGTCTGCTGCTGGAGCGTCAGGGGATCATCTCACCCGCCGACGGCAGTCCGGCCCGTCTCCCCGCTTGTTCTGGGGGAATGCTGGAAGGAAGTAACGCTGTCACGAGAGTCATTGAACAACTGGCCGGAATCGGCCTGTCAGCCTCCTTGTGGGAAAGCCAGATTTTTCCTGCCCGGGTTCGCGATTATTCACCGGATATACTCGATGAGTTGCTGGCGACGGGTGAAGTCATCTGGTCTGGGCAAAAGAAACTGGGTGATGATGACGGACAAGTGGTACTGCATTTACGGGACTATCTGGCGGAGACGCTGTCCCCGCCGTCCGGTGACAGCGAGGCGCTTTCAGACTTACAGCGCGCGATTTTAGACGTCCTTTCAGGCGGTGGCGCATGGTTTGCACAGCAACTGAGCGCGATGATTCAGGCCCGAACGCAAAGGTCTGGCAACGATGAGTGGATAACCCCAGCCACTCTGCATGAGGCCCTGTGGGGACTGGTCTGGCAAGGGTACATCACGACCGATATCTGGGCCCCGCTACGTGGCCTTTCGCGCACGGTCTCCGCATCGCGTCAGCCGTCACGACGCTCGCCGCGTATGCGTCGGGGACGCCCGACTTATGCCTTGCCTCGCCCGACGTCTGTCGCCGTACCGGTTTCTTACACTACCCCAGCGCTGACCGGACGCTGGTCACTGCTACCGGTTGAGACGCTGAACGATACCGAGCGCATGTTGGCCTGGACGGAGAATATGCTCGATCGCTACGGCGTGATCGGCCGACAGGCCGTGATTACGGAGAATGTCCCGGGTGGATTTCCTGCCCTGCAAACACTGTGTCGAAGCATGGAGGATTCAGGGCGCATTCTGCGTGGGCGTTTCGTCGAAGGAATGGGCGGGGCGCAGTTTGCCGAACGACATACTATCGATCGCCTTCGCGATCTGACCTCGTCGAATACGGAAAATCAGGCTTTTACGGCGGTGGCGTTATCCGCGAACGACCCGGCTAATCCCTGGGGAACGCTGCTGCCCTGGCCAACGCATCCCTCATCTCTGGCCCCGGCACGGCGTAATGGCGCATTTGTCGTCATCTCTGCTGGCCAGTTGCGGCTGTATCTCGCTCAGGGTGGGAAAAAGATGATGGTCTGGAGCGAAAATGAGGAGATGCCCTCGCCGGAGATCTTCAGCGCGCTGGCGAGTGCCTTACGCCGTGAACCGCGGCTTCGCTTTACGCTGACAGAAGTCAACGATAAACCGGTACGGCAAACCACGCTGTTTACTTTGTTGCGGGAGGTTGGGTTTTCCAGTTCACCACAGGGACTGGACTGGGGGTAAGAAAGGCCGGAGGCAGGCAGAAATGAAAGGAGCTTAGCCTGACACAGGAAAGCTCCTCTTAACCGTCTACTGATTACTCAGCGTCTGATTCTTCAGATTTGTATTTTGCAGCAGTCTCTTTGATCAGTTGCTGCAGTTCGCCGCGCTGGTACATTTCAATCAAAATGTCACAGCCGCCAACCAGTTCACCGTCAACCCACAGCTGCGGGAAGGTCGGCCAGTTGGCGTATTTTGGCAGTTCAGCGCGAATATCCGGGTTTTGCAGAATATCCACATAGGCAAAACGTTCACCACAGGCGGAAAGTGCCTGCACAGCCTGAGTCGAGAACCCACAGCTTGGCAGTTTTGGAGAACCTTTCATGTACAGGAGAATCGGGTTTTCAGCGATCTGGCGCTGGATTTTTTCGATAGTGGTGCTCATTGTCTTGCTTCCTTAACTTCTTTTACGGCAGTCGTCTGACATTGTAGCGGTTCAGAACGACATCGGAAAATAACATTTTCATTACGCTTTATTATTTTATCCTCTGAACGCTTAAGTTGCATTCCCAATAATGGTTTCCCCGGTGCTTATGCCAGAAGTGCGTGCCAAATAACCAAATTTAGCTTTGGCTGCTGTTTTTTTTTGCACTCAATAGCGAAACCGCATTTTTAACAATAAAAGCTATTAACTTTATCCATTTCTATAGATTAGAATCATCAGGTTTTGTAAATCACACGCAGGTATGATTGCGACCTGCCTTAACAGAGGAATGCTCAGTGGCGCGGATAAACCGACTTTCCCTCACGCTCTGTGCTTTGCTATTTACAACGATTCCCTTTATGCCGATGGCACATGCGTCCAAGCAAGCCAGGGACGCCTCTGCTCTTGCGCATAATAAGAAAGCCAGCGACAAAAAGAAAAGTACGGCAACAGCAAAAAAAACGCATAAAACCAGTCAAAAAACCGTCAAGAAAACCACCAGCAAAACCAGTACCAAAACCGCCTCTTCTTCTAAGAAAAAACTTACCGCTCCCGCTAAAGCCAGCAAAACCGCTAATCGCAAAGGAAAATCTGTCGCGACGAAGAAGATAGCCTCTGTCACCTGGAGCGAAAAATGCACCCCGCGCAAAGGGCACAAACCGACATGTGTGAAAGTGAAGAACACAGGGCCAGGAAAGATTGCGGATGCACATAAAGTCAAAGTGCAGAAAGCGACCAGCACAGCGATGAACAAGTTAATGAGCCAGATTGGCAAACCGTACCGCTGGGGAGGCACGTCGCCGCGCACCGGTTTCGATTGCAGCGGTCTGGTCTATTACGCCTATAAAGATCTCGTGAAATTCCGTATTCCGCGCACGGCAAATGAGATGTATCACCTGCGTGATGCAGCGCCGATTGACCGTGAGGAATTGAAAAATGGCGATCTGGTGTTCTTCCGCACTCAGGGACGCGGCACCGCCGACCACGTTGGCGTTTATGTCGGCAACGGCAAATTTATCCAGTCGCCGCGCAGCGGTCAGGAAATCCAGATCACGTCGCTCAGCGAAGATTACTGGCAACGCCACTACGTTGGCGCTCGCCGGGTCATGACCCCCAAAACCATTCGTTAAAACTTTACCCTGTTGTTAACGCAACAGGGTAAGTTCATCTTTTGTCTCACCTTTCAATTTGCTACCCTATCCTTACGCACAATAAGGTTATTGCGCGAAATACTATTAATAATAAGGAGAGAAGCAATGTCGTTCGAATTACCTGCACTACCGTATGCCAAAGATGCGCTTGCGCCGCATATTTCCGCCGAGACGCTGGAATATCATTATGGCAAACACCATCAGACCTATGTCACTAACCTGAACAACCTGATCAAAGGCACCGCCTTCGAAGGGAAATCACTGGAAGAGATCGTACGCAGCTCAGAAGGTGGCGTGTTCAATAACGCCGCTCAGGTCTGGAACCACACGTTCTACTGGAACTGCCTCGCACCGAATGCGGGCGGCGAACCAACCGGTAAACTGGCTGACGCGATTGCCGCCTCTTTTGGCAGCTTTGCAGAGTTTAAAGCGCAGTTTACTGATGCGGCTATCAAAAACTTCGGTTCTGGCTGGACCTGGCTGGTAAAAGGAAAAGATGGCAAGCTGGCCATCGTTTCAACCTCCAACGCCGGTACGCCGTTGACCACCGACGCTACCCCGCTGATGACCGTCGACGTGTGGGAACATGCGTATTACATTGACTACCGCAATGCGCGTCCTGGCTATCTGGAGCACTTCTGGGCGCTGGTGAACTGGGAGTTTGTCGCGAAGAACTTCGCCGCATAAAGAAGATAACGCAGAAGAGACTCTCTTCTGCGTTTTTGCCCTGCCGTTAACCTGCGACACACACCTGTTCAGGCTGCTTTCTCGCCGAGACAAACACCAGCAACAGCGCCATACCTGCCACTATCGCCCCCATGACCGGAACAAAACTGTAGCCTAACCCGCCTGAAATGACGGCCCCCCCAGCGGCGGCGCCCAGCGCATTCCCAAGGTTAAACGCACCAATGTTCACAGAAGATGAGAGGCCAGGCGCTTCATGAGCCACACGCATGACGCGCATTTGCAGCGGAGGCACTACCGCAAAAGTCGCCGCCCCCCATACCACCATACCGATCGCCGCCCCCAGTTCATTTTGTGCCAACAAGGGGATGGCCAACATAATCATCATCAGCAGCAGCAAAAAGCCCTTCAGCGTACCGTTAACCGAGCGATCGGCCAGTTTGCCACCGAGGTAGTTACCAATAGAAAAGCCCACGCCGATCAGAACCAGCATCCCGGTAACAAAGGCCGGAGTGGCATGGGTGATGCTTTGCAGGACGGGTGAAATATAGGTATACAGTGTAAACATTGCGCCCGCCCCCAACACGGTGGTCAGCAGCGCAGAAAGCACCTGAGGACGCATTAACACCGCGAGCTCTTTTTTCACTTCCGGTCGCGCCCCGGCACCGCCTTTCGGCAACGAGAAAAAGAGACTCAGCATTGAAATCACGCCCAGACCCGCGGTTGCCATAAACGACATTCGCCAGCCGATGGTTTCACCCAGCCAGGTCGCTGCCGGAACGCCGCCGATGTTGGCGATGGTCAGCCCCATAAACATCGTGGCAACGGCGCTGGCCTGTTTGTGCTTCGGCACCACGCTGGCTGCCACAACGGAACCCAGGCCGAAGAACGCGCCGTGGTTAAGGCTGGTTAAAATGCGTGACAGCATCAGTGTGGTGTAATCCGGAGAAATCGCCGAGAGCACGTTACCAAGCGTAAAGATAGCCATCAGAAAAATCAGCGCATTGCGTCGCCCGCGATGTGACAGCAGCAGCGTCATCAGCGGTGCGCCGACCATCACGCCGACCGCATAGGCGCTAATCAGCATACCAGCCGCAGGAATAGACACATCGACACCACGCGCGATGACGGGTAATAGCCCCATCGGCGAGAATTCGGTCGTGCCGATGCCGAATGCGCCGATAGCCAGCGCCAGTAACGGATAATTAATTTTCATGCAGTGATGACTCCGGCTCTTCGCGACGGATCGCGATGCTTAACTAAGAGTCAAAAGCATGACATCAATCACAAAAAAAGAGAAGTTAACAAAAATACAAAAGACTTTTGCAGATTCAATAACAATATGGCAGGAGGTTCGAGGGAGCAGACACTCCCCCGAGGGGAAATCAATGCATTGCCGCTGTCAGACCGCCAGCAACGATTAAAGCCAGAACAATAAACGTGGTCACTAATGAAAATTTCAGATCGGTGCTCATCAACTTTTCTCCTTTTTATTCCCACACAAAAAGTGATATAGCGCATTTTTGCACACTTGAGTGCAAAAATCTCCCACGATTTAGAGTGATATGTGCTTTTAATACTTCCCCTTTTCGTTAAGATCAGCCAAAATTCGACGCTTACTTGATTAGCGTACCGGCCATTGACCCCTTCCTGACGCTCTGTGGCGTTTTCCCGTCATGCCGCACCCCCGATGTTGCGCACAGGATGAGTAAAGGCAAACGTTTACTTGCGTATTTTAATGTTCAGGTTGGGTCTGGAGTGAGATTTAATGGCAACAATTAAAGATGTAGCGAAACGCGCAAACGTTTCCACTACAACCGTATCACACGTAATTAACAAAACGCGTTTCGTCGCTGAAGAAACACGCAATGCAGTGTGGGCGGCAATCAAAGAATTGCACTATTCCCCCAGCGCTGTTGCCCGTAGCCTGAAGGTAAACCATACCAAGTCTATCGGTTTGCTGGCGACCAGCAGCGAAGCCCCCTACTTTGCCGAAATTATTGAAGCGGTTGAGAAGAACTGCTTCCAGAAGGGCTATACCCTGATCCTTGGTAACGTCTGGAACAATCTGGAAAAACAGCGTGCCTATCTGTCCATGATGGCGCAAAAACGCGTTGATGGCCTGCTGGTGATGTGTTCCGAATATCCCGATCCCCTGCTTTCGATGCTGGAAGAGTATCGTCATATACCGATGGTGGTTATGGACTGGGGCGAGGCCAAAGCCGACTTCACCGATACCGTAATTGATAACGCCTTTGAAGGCGGTTATATGGCTGGCCGCTACCTGGTCGAACGCGGACACCGTGAAATTGGCGTGATTCCGGGGCTGATGGAACGCAATACGGGCGCTGGCCGTCTGGCCGGTTTTATGAAAGCGATGGATGAAGCGCTGATTAAAGTGCCAGAGAACTGGATTGTACAGGGCGACTTCGAGCCTGAATCCGGCTACCGCGCCATGCAGCAAATTTTGTCGCAAGCGCATCGCCCTACGGCGGTCTTCTGTGGCGGCGATATCATGGCAATGGGAGCCCTTTGTGCCGCCGATGAGATGGGCCTTCGCGTACCGCAGGACGTATCGCTGATCGGCTATGACAATGTGCGCAACGCCCGCTTCTTTACGCCAGCATTGACCACCATCCACCAGCCTAAAGATTCCCTGGGTGAGACAGCCTTTAACATGCTGCTGGACCGTATCGTCAATAAGCGCGAAGAGTCGCAGTCCATTGAGGTCCACCCGCGCCTGGTGGAGCGTCGCTCCGTTGCGGATGGTCCTTTCCGCGACTACCGTCGCTAAACGTCTTCTGCGGGAGTCTCGTCAGGCTCCCGCAACCACTCTTTATTCAGCGTTTCGCTGTCTCCCAGATAGTCAAGCAGCCAGATCAGCGCAGGTGACATATCATTCTGCTGCCAGGTCAGGCAACACCCCGCATCCGGGAAAGGGTTCTCCAGGTTCAATGCCACCCACTGTCTCTTATTGAGATACGGCTTGGCAAAATGCGTCGGCACCATGCCGACACAAAGCCCGGCGCTGATACAGGTCGCGGAGGAATCCCAGTCCGGAACCACCACCCGCTTCTGGTTGTCCAGCAACCAGGTCACGCGTTTCGGCAGCGTGCGGGAGGTATCTTCCAGTACCAGTGACGGCCAGTTGCGCAACGTATCATCACTGAGAGGCCCGCTCATGGCGGCCAGCGGATGTGTGCTGGCAACGACACAACACCAGCTCAGCTTGCCCATATCGCGGAAGGTGTATCGTCCTCCGACCGGGATCGCCTGGGTTGCGCCGATAGCGAGTTCAACCCTGCCATCTGACAGCGCGTCCCAGACGCCGTTGAACACCTCCTGAAAGACCAGCAACTCCACGTCATCAAAGTGGCGGTAAAAATCGACAATCAGCTGTCGCGTACGCTCCGGGCGCACGATATTGTCCACTGCGATGGGAAGTTGTCCGCGCCAGCCGTTGGCGATCTGCTGACACTGCTGGCGCGTGATCTGCATTTTTTTGATGACAGAGCGACCTTCTTTCAAAAACCAGGCTCCCGCCGGGGTCAGCACGACATCGCGGTGACGACGTTCAAAGAGCGGAACCGCCAGCCATTCTTCCAGTTGGCGGACCGTATAGCTGACCGCCGAGGGCACCCGGTGCAACTCCTGAGCGGCGGAACTGAAACTACCGTTGCGCGCTACGGCATCAACCACTTCCAGTGCATATTCTGACCACATAATCTGCCTACAAAATTTTTGAATGCAATAAACAAATATTACCGTTTCACAAGCCGAAATTCACTCCCTACACTCTGCGCCAGTGTCATTCATTAAAATTAGAGAACAACTATGCAACCAGGAAAAGGGTTTTTAGTCTGGCTGGCAGGACTCAGCGTGTTGGGTTTTCTGGCAACCGACATGTATTTGCCCGCTTTTGCCGCCATTCAATCTGACCTGCAAACACCGGCATCTGCCGTCAGCGCCAGCCTGAGTCTTTTTCTGGCGGGCTTTGCCGTCGCGCAACTGCTGTGGGGACCGCTCTCGGACCGCTATGGCCGTAAACCGATCCTGCTACTGGGTCTGTCCATCTTCGCCCTCGGTAGCCTGGGTATGCTGTGGGTCGAAAGCGCGACGGGATTGTTGGTTCTGCGCTTTATTCAGGCAGTGGGTGTCTGTGCGGCGACAGTTATCTGGCAGGCGCTGGTCACCGATTACTATCCTTCGCATAGAATCAATCGCATTTTCGCGACGATCATGCCGCTGGTCGGGCTGTCCCCTGCACTGGCGCCGTTATTAGGAAGTTGGATCCTGACCCATCTTTCCTGGCAGGCGATCTTTGCCACGCTGTTTATCATCACGCTGCTGCTGATGGTGCCTGCACTGTTTTTAAAACCGACTTCCCGGGCGCGCGACGACAGTAAAGATAAACTGACCTTCACCACGCTGCTGCGCGCGAAAACGTATCGCGGCAACGTACTGATTTACGCGGCGTGTTCTGCCAGTTTCTTTGCGTGGCTGACCGGCTCGCCGTTTATTCTGAGTGAAATGGGCTACAGCCCGGCGGTGATTGGCCTGAGCTATGTGCCGCAGACCATCGCCTTTCTGATTGGCGGCTACGGTTGTCGCGCCGCGCTGCAAAAATGGCAGGGGCAACAGCTTCTGCCCTGGCTGCTGGTTATTTATGCGCTTAGCGTGGTGGCGACATGGGCCGCAAGCTTTATTCATCACATCACGCTTGCGGAGATCCTGATCCCCTTCTGCGTGATGGCGATAGCCAATGGCGCTATTTATCCGATTGTGGTCGCCCAGGCGCTGCGCCCGTTCCCACAGGCAACGGGGCGTGCCGCTGCCCTGCAAAATACCCTGCAATTGGGTCTGTGCTTCCTGGCAAGCCTGGTGGTTTCCTGGCTTATCAGCACACCGCTGCTGACCACAACCAGCGTGATGCTGTCGACGGTCGTCCTGGCTGGAGTGGGCTACAAGATGCAACTGCAGCCCTCAGACGCCAGCGAGCAGCATGAAGATCGCGGGATTGCCCATAGCGAATCTCATTGATATCACTCACATTCGCCGTTAATTAGTCGACTAACAATTTTTGGTTGTATCATCAATTTTTGAGGCCTATACTAAATTTCGGTTGTTAAAATTACGATAATTATTATGTGTTAACGGGAACCGGAGCGTTCCCGGTTCACCATGGATGGCCTTTTCGGCAAGGGGTTCTCCCTTCCTCTGTTCTACGTCGGATAATAGACTCGCGGAATGACCCCGCGAGATTTCTCATAAAGCCCAAAAAGCGTCTACGCTGTTTTAAGGTTCTGATCACCGACCAGTGATGGAGAAACTATGAGTTCATCGTGTATAGAAGAAGTCAGCGTACCGGATGACGACTGGTACCGTATCACTAACGAATTGTTAAGCCGCGCGGGCATCGCCGTCAACGGCTCTTCACCAGCAGATATACGCGTCAAAAACCCCGATTTTTTCAAACGCGTTTTACAAGAGGGGTCGCTCGGCCTGGGTGAGAGTTATATGGATGGCTGGTGGGAGTGCGATCGGCTGGACCAGTTTTTTAGCAAAGTCCTGCGCGCAGGACTTGAAAACCAACTTCCACATCATTTCAAAGATACCCTCCGCATCGCCGGCGCTCGCCTGTTTAATTTACAAAATAAAAAACGGGCGTGGATCGTGGGTAAAGAGCATTACGATCTCGGTAACGATCTGTTCAGTCGCATGCTCGACCCGTATATGCAGTATTCCTGCGCTTACTGGAAGGATGCTGACACTCTTGAAGAGGCGCAGCAGGCTAAACTGCGGTTAATCTGCGAGAAGTTGCAACTACAACCAGGAATGCGCGTGTTGGATATTGGCTGTGGTTGGGGCGGTTTATCGCACTATATGGCGACGAACTACGGCGTCAGCGTGGTTGGTGTGACCATTTCCGCCGAACAGCAGAAAATGGCACAAACACGCTGTGCCGGACTGGATGTGTCGATTCTGCTACAGGATTATCGCGATCTGCACGATCGGTTCGATCGCATTGTGTCAGTAGGCATGTTTGAGCACGTCGGTCCTAAAAACTACCCGACCTATTTCGAGGTGGTCGATCGCAATCTGAAACCAGAGGGACTGTTCTTGCTGCACACTATCGGTTCGAAAAAAACCGATAATAATGTCGATCCGTGGATCAATAAGTATATCTTCCCGAACGGCTGCCTCCCGTCCGTGCGTCAGATAGCCAACGCCAGCGAAGCGCACTTTGTGATGGAAGACTGGCACAACTTTGGCGCGGATTACGACACAACGCTGATGGCATGGTATGAACGTTTCCTCGCCGCCTGGCCTGAAATTGCCGACAACTATACTGAGCGCTTTAAGCGGATGTTCAGCTACTACCTGAACGCCTGCGCCGGGGCGTTTCGCGCCCGTGATATTCAGCTCTGGCAAGTGGTGTTCTCGCGCGGTGTCGAAGACGGCCTGCGCGTTGCCCGCTAATCTTCAAGCCCCCGCCGGGTTGCGGGGGCAGCGCTGTTTTACATGTCGCTGGCGGTGTTGACCACCGCGGCTTCACGCGCGGCCAGCACGCGTTCTACCGTATCCACTACAGCCTGTGTTTGAGGGTCGATTTCGATATTGACGCGCGCCCCCAGTTTTTTCTTACCCAACGTCGTTCGTTCCAGTGTTTCCGGAATAAGATGCACGCAAAACCGCGTCGCGGTCACTTCGCCGACGGTCAGGCTGATCCCATCAATACCGATAAATCCTTTATACAGGATGTATTTCATTAACGTCGGATCCTGGACTTTGAACCAGATCTGACGGTTATTCTCTGAAGTGAGGATCTTTGACACTTCCGCCGTGGTCATGATGTGACCGGACATCAGATGCCCGCCAATCTCATCGCTGAATTTTGCCGCGCGCTCGACGTTCACCTGATCGCCAATTTTCAGATCGCCCAGATTGGTAATACGCAGCGTCTCTTTCATCAGATCAAAACTGATGCGGTTGCCGTGAATTTCCGTCACGGTCAGGCAGCAGCCGTTATGCGCCACCGATGCGCCCGTTTCCAGCGCGTCCAGCATGTATTCAGGTAATTCCACTACATGGGTGCGAAAATTTGGTTTTTCATCGATCGACACCAGTTTTGCGGTGCCCTGCACAATACCTGTAAACATACCTGCAACTCCTGAATTCAGTTAAGCCATTTCTGCCTGCCACAATAGCAGTTGGAAAATCAGGTTGCCAGTGAAGCACCCACTGCCCCTGTTTTTTCACTGGAGAAATATGCATTCATCGCTACAATAGACTGAAATTTCCCCTGCATCTTCTTCTTGCTGCCACTCGTGGCGGCTTTTTTAGTCTCTCAAATAAAAACAAAATGATAGGTGTACCCGTGCAGAAGTATATCAGTGAAGCGCGTCAGTTATTGGCTCTGGCAATACCGGTGATTCTTGCGCAAATCGCCCAAACCGCAATGGGGTTCGTTGATACCGTGATGGCGGGCGGCTACAGCGCCACCGACATGGCGGCCGTCGCCATTGGGACGTCTATCTGGCTGCCCGCCATACTGTTCGGTCACGGGTTGCTGCTGGCGCTGACCCCGGTGATTGCTCAGCTCAACGGCTCCGGACGTCGTGAGCGCATTGCGCATCAGGTTCGCCAGGGATTCTGGCTGGCAGGCTTCGTCTCGCTGCTGATTATGGTTGTGCTGTGGAACGCCGGCTATATCATCCGCGCGATGCACAATATCGATCCGGTTCTGGCGGATAAGGCCGTCGGCTATCTGCGCGCATTATTATGGGGTGCACCCGGCTATCTGTTCTTTCAGGTCGCGCGTAATCAGTGTGAAGGCCTCGCGAAAACCAAACCCGGCATGGTGATGGGTTTTCTCGGCCTGCTGGTTAACATCCCGGTGAACTATATCTTTATCTATGGTCACTTCGGCATGCCGGAACTTGGTGGTGTCGGCTGCGGCGTGGCAACCGCAGCGGTGTATTGGGTGATGTTCTGCGCGATGCTCTGGTATGTCAAACATGCGCGTTCGATGCGCGATATTCGTAATGAACAGCGCTTCAGTAAACCGGATAACGCGGTGATGAAACGTCTGGTGCAGTTGGGCCTGCCGATTGCGCTGGCGCTGTTTTTTGAGGTCACGCTGTTCGCGGTCGTGGCGCTGCTGGTTTCACCGCTGGGTATTGTCGATGTTGCGGGTCACCAGATTGCCCTGAACTTCAGCTCGCTGATGTTTGTATTGCCAATGTCGCTGGCGGCGGCGGTCACCATTCGCGTGGGCTATCGTCTGGGACAAGGCTCGACGCTGGATGCGCAAACCGCCGCGCGTACGGGTTTAGGCGTTGGCGTCTGTATGGCGTGTTTTACGGCAATCTTCACCGTGTCGCTGCGTGAGCATATTGCCCTGCTCTATAACGACAATCCTGAAGTGGTGACGTTGGCGGCGCAACTGATGCTGCTGGCAGCGGTGTATCAAATTTCGGACTCTATCCAGGTTATCGGCAGTGGGATCCTTCGTGGTTACAAAGATACGCGCTCAATTTTCTTCATCACCTTTACCGCGTACTGGGTGCTTGGACTGCCAAGCGGTTATGTCCTCGCGCTGACCGATCTGGTGGTGGATCGCATGGGGCCGGCTGGATTCTGGATGGGTTTCATCATCGGACTGACGTCGGCCGCGATTATGATGATGCTGCGGATGCGCTTCCTGCAACGCCAGCCGTCGACGGTCATTCTGCAACGCGCTGCACGATAAAACGGCAATAGCCGCCGGTTGGCGGCTATTCTCTCGACATTTTGCGCACTTCCTCCGCAATCGGGTGAAATCCGGAAGAAAATTACCATTTCCCTCTTGCCTCATCCCGGCTCTGCCGCTAATATTCGTCCCCGTTGTCACACACAACATTGCGTTCATAGCTCAGTTGGTTAGAGCACCACCTTGACATGGTGGGGGTCGTTGGTTCGAGTCCAATTGAACGCACCATCTCATCTTGATATGCGTCTGTAGCTCAGTTGGTTAGAGCACCACCTTGACATGGTGGGGGTCGATGGTTCGAGTCCATTCAGACGCACCATTCCGTTATCTTCCTGTTATTCGATAATTTTTTCATCTGCTAAGTAGCAATCCCGTTAATGACTGAACAGTAAACGGTCGTTTTTCGCCTGACTGTCCGCGATATAGAAACGGGTAAACCAGGCCGGCTGCCCCGAGATCGCAGTGGGTTTGAGCAGTTTAAGCACCTGAATGTTGACGGCATCCTGCATTCGCTGGCGAAATTGCAGATGATCAAACACCCTAATGGCTTCAATAACGTAAGCCGTCGCAATCTTTTGATCTTCAATCATGATCAGGTGGTCACCATTATCCTTCTCACCCGAGGGGGCCAGATTGCTCGAACCGGTGAACACTTTAGCGCCTGGCAGATTAAAATCCGTCACCACAAATTTATGATGAACATTGATTCCTCCACCGCCAGCCCACTCCGTGCGAAATGGCTCTGGCGCTTTTTTCGCCAGATACGCGAAATCGGCAACGGCCAGCGTGCCGTCGGGTTTAATCACCTGTAATTTACCCGCCGTGTCCACTGTCCCATAGCTGAACACGGGTCGGGTCAGCAGTTTTGAAAGCGCAACGCCCACTGGCGATTCCTGCATCAGATTAAGAAAAGCAACGGAATAGAACACTGACGAACTCGCCTGGTTAATGGCGTTCACCACCGGGTCTAGCGAAAGCGACGTTGCGAGATGGGGAGAATACGAGACGTTAACCGTCGGACCATTAGCATGTTTTATTGTCTGTATACTCTGCGATAGCGGCGAGTGACGAAACGCTTTAGGCTCGGTGAACGCCTCATCAAACATCTGGCCGAACGATGCCGCAACGCCAGAGGAATGAAAAACCAGCACGTTATTCGCCTGAATATAAAGACCGCGGAAAGAAAAATTGGTTGAACCGCACAGCACTTTAACAGCCTGATTTTGCTTATCGCGCTGGATCAGCACCTTATGATGCTGAAGATTAAAAAAGCGGGTACGTGTTACCTTTGCTCCCGCGGCAGCCAGTCGCTCTGCGGCCATGCTTTCACTGCTATTGCTTGCGCCGTGTCCTTTCAGGATGCCCTTCTCTCTCTTTGAGGAATCGTCAATAACCGCGCGCAGACGAGGGCCGAGCGCCTCCAGTTTTTTGACCAGATCGGGTAGATTCAGATCGTAGGCCATAATATCGAGCCGGAGTTCAGGATTGTCTGATACCTCCTGAATAAATGTATCAATCAGGGTTTTTGCTTCAAATCCCAGCCAGTCATAAACGGTCTCATCCCGGTTATTTTTCACATCGTCGCGCAATTTAAAATTAAGCCCATCTTCTCCCTGACCGGGAATAATGTCAGCGTTATTATTAAACTGGTCACGATATGCCTGCGACGACGCGAAGTTGCGCGTAAAACCAATATCAACAATACCGTCGTAGGTGACCGGCGAAAGTTCAATACTGTTTTCCAGAGTAATTCCTTCGCGTAGGCGCCCGTCAGGATCCATATGCATTTTAGTTGCCTGATAGTGATAAATTCCTGTTACCGGTTGCCAGGGAAAATGGATCCAGCGAAATCTCTGCAACGGTGCAATATTGGTAGCAAACAGCCGATCGCCCGTCACCTTCGCATCCGTATAATCAAAGGCGATACGATTTTTAAGACAGGTATATTTTTTACTGTTCGGCGGGCGCACCTTTATGGCAAAGCCGACAAAGTCTGGTTCCGGGTCATCAACATCAAAACCCAGCAGTACCATTCTTTCTCCACGCCACAGTTTAAAATGAAAACCGTTATCCGTGGTATAGCAGGTATATCCTGACATTGTGACCTCGCTGGCTAATTGAGTATTTCTCTACAAAGGCCTGGCCCCGACAGCAGACAGCAGACGCTACTGCAGTCTGACGACTGAAAAATCAACAATCGCCCTTGCGGCAAAACAGTAAGGTGCCGAACTTCTGATATCGGGGAGCTTATTACCGTTCACGTCATACAGCTGGTTACTGTTGAGATCGCGAATGGCGAAATAGTACAGTTTGTCCAATGCGGTGACGCGCATACCGCCGCTGGCAGGAAGACGGCCACGGGACGGAAACATTATTGCCTTTAACCGCCCCTCTCCTGGTGGCGTAAATATCGCCAGCGTCGGTGCGGTCCCCACGGGCGCAGCGTCTTCCAGCATTTCAACGCTCAGACGCCGTCCTGGCAGAACCGCCGAAATATCCAGAGAGACCCAGGCCTCATTTTGTGCCAGTGAATCCCGTTCGGCATTCGGATCCTGGCGGGGAAGCGCGGAGCGAAAGCCAAGCCCTGTCAGAATTTTGTTTACCCCTACGCTGCCTCCGCTGACGATCATCGCAGTGAGTATCTCGGTGAACACGTCCCCGGCAACCGTGAGTCCGCGGTAGGCAGAAAATAATTCAGCCATCAGGTCGAGCTTAAACGAACTGACAACGAGCCAGGAGCCCGCCAGCATAATCGGGGTACGCCAGGCGCGTCCCACTACAACGGCCTGAAAAAGACGCCAGTTAAACAGTAGCGCGAAGGCGCTTTCCATCAGCAGCGCCAGCACAAAGGTTGCCATCAGCACCACGAAGGCTTGCTGGAGAGAGGCTGATGAGATCTGAGTCTGTTGCTGCGGAATGATCTGTATCTGCAACGGTTTGTCCCCAGGACAAGGAACAAGGTTGGTCTCTCCGGTATCAATCGTCACCAGGAAAGGAACCTGCTGTGCCGCGGGTACGATGATACTGGCAACGTACAGCGCCCCGTCCTTTTCCACGGCTATCTTACCGACAGAAGAAGCCTCCGGCGGCCGGATGCAGGGGGCGCGGGCAATCGCTGTGGCGACGCCCGGCTGGACAGGAACAATGGCACTCGGCGCGGCCTGTAATTCAGTCGTGGGATTTAGCAATAATAATGCGCTGACAGGAAAAATAAGAAGTGCTCGCATCGTGGCCTCGTGACGAATAATGAAGGAATATCACGTGATTCAGTTGCTTTTGTGAGAATAGCGGGTTTAAAAGTATCGGGGCTAAGCGTAATCCATGATATAAGTGAGGATCTTTCACCCGTTGAGGTGATCGCAAAATAATATTCCAATCAGAAAACAGGCGCCATTGCCCTATTACTTCTGGTCAACACGTCGTGAAGTATGAATAACGCCCATTAGCTGAGCGCGCTAAATTTTAAAGACCTTACGCCAGAGAGAATGTGCCAACATTATTGTTCCCCTGAATCTGGTACAATCCAGGACATAATGTCAGAGGGAAACGCCCGGGATATTTTCATCGTGCGTTATCGTTGAGTATTTTAGATGGAGAAGCACTATGCCTAAATTATTACAGCTTCATTTCGCATTTCATGGACCGTTTGGACAAGAAATGGCAGACCAGTTGGGAGAACTGGCGGCGTCAATTAATCAGGAGCCAGGTTTTTTATGGAAGGTGTGGACGGAAAGTGAGCAAAACCAGGAAGCGGGTGGGATCTATCTTTTCGAAAATGAAGAGACCGCGCTGGCCTATCTGGACAAGCATACCGCGCGTTTGAAAAATCTCGGCGTTGAGGAAGTGATTGCCAAAATTTTTGATGTGAATATCCCGCTAAGCAAAACCAATAAAGCAAAATTCGACTAACGGAGATTGATGAGGGGGCGCTTCCCCCTCAGATGACTCATCGAAATGCCAGGCAGGAGAGATATTTTGCTCCCGCACGTTGCACAATCTCATGGGCATCGCCAACCCTATTCTGCCCTTCGAACGCGCCATACAAACTGGCGAATTTCACACCTTCCAGCCGACGCGTGATGCCTGCCACGGTTTCTGCCGACAGGGGCAACATATTGGGATAGCTCCACATAAACGATACCGCGTCGGCACCAGGGGTGATCTGCAGAATATCTCCGGTGAGGATAGTCCCTTCCCCTTCATCCTGATACAGAACGGTTCCACCAGCGAAATGGCCGCCCAGTCGCAACAGCGTGACGCCGGGCAGCAACGCGTGCTCTTCCCCTTCCCACAAGCGGATCCAGGGACTGTCGCGCATAACCCAGTCACGATCAGCGGCATGAAGCCAGACGGGCGCGTCAAACGTCTTCGCCCAGTCCTGCATCGTGGTGTAGTAGTGAGGATGGGAGATCGCGATGGCACTTAATCCGCCCAATGCCTGGATAAGCGTTCGGGTTGCCGGATCCAGGTTTGCAATGCAATCCCAGAGAACATTTCCCACCGGCGTTCTGAGCAGAAACGCCCGTTGATTTATCGCAAAAGAAGGTACGGTTGTCAGACTAAACAGTTGCGGCGTATGCTGCTGCCACTTGTTGGTATGAGTAAGAATCAGTTCATCGAAACCGATCCATGCCTGCCCGGATACCGGCACATATTGCCGCTCATCTTCACAGATTTTACAGCCTTCGACGGCTCTCTGACTGTCGTCATACGAGGTACCACAGGCTTTACACAGCGTTATCATCTTCACTCCTGCCCTGACTAAATCAACGGTAAGTATGGCAGAGCCTGACTCATCTACACTTACTGGAAGTATCAGTAGCGGAATAAGAATAATGGGACGGACAGGAATATGAAAAAAATCGCGATTATCGGGGCTGGCCCGACAGGGGTCTATACCTTTTTTTCATTGCTAAAAGAGGAGCAGCCGCTGGAGATTGCTGTCTTTGAGCGCGGGAGTAAAGCAGGAATTGGAATGCCTTACAGTCATTCTGAAAATATCCCAATGATGTTGTCAAATATTGCCAGTATCGAAGTCCCTCCTCTTTTTGACACATGGCTTGAGTGGTTGCAAGCCCAGGAAGCACAATACCTCGCGCATTATGGCGTTAAGAAGGAAGCGCTGCACCAGCGTCAGTTTCTGCCACGCATTTTACTGGGTGATTATTTCCGCGCGCAGTTTTTGCAGGCCGTTAGCCGGGCTGAAAGTCGGGGTTTTAAGGTCATGGTGTATGAATCCTGTGAAGTCACGGATGTTGCAGCGGATCCCACGGGCGTACAACTCTGGACAGAACAGCACGGGGAATCGCTGCATGTCGACTTAGCGATCATCGCCACTGGACATGTCTGGCCGGACAATGACGAATCCACGCACGCATTTTATCCCAGCCCCTGGTCCGGCTTGATGGAGGCTGATGTGCCCGCCACCCGGGTGGGTATTCTCGGAACCTCACTGAGCGGCCTGGATGCCGCAATGGCGGTGGCGATTCAGCACGGAACGTTTCATGAAACGGAGGGAAATCAGGTCCATTTCTCACTGGATAAAGCCAGTGAAGGACTGGAGATTACGCTGATGTCCCGTTCCGGCATTTTGCCGGAGGCCGATTTCTACTGCCCTATTCCCTATGAACCGCTAGCGTGCGTTACCGAGGAGGCCATTACGCGCGAAATCGATGCCGGGCCTGCTGGACTCCTTGATCGCGTTTTTTCGCTCATGCAGCAAGAACTCGCACTGGCTGACCCGCAATGGGCTGAGCAGATATCGCTCTTTTCGTTGGATGCAGATAGCTTCTCAGTGGCGTTGTTTGCTGACAGAATGCACAGCGATCCCTTCGAATGGGCAGCAGCGAATCTGAAAGAAGTCGACGCGAATAAACGTGACAAACGCACCGTTGCCTGGCGCTATACCCTGCTGCGTTTGCATGAGAGGGTGCAGGACATCGTTGCCCACCTGGATGAAAAAGATAGCAAACGGTTTGGTTCAGGACTCGCCCGCGTATTTATTGATAATTATGCTGCGATCCCATCAGAGTCAATTCGCCGAATGCTGGCGTTGCACGCAGCCGGAATTCTGCACATTCTCGCGCTGGGACAGGATTACGAGAAGGTGATAAAAGCGGATCGTACCGAGATTACGACGCGCAATGATCGCCTGACGTTTGATGTCTTCATCGACGCGCGTGGTCAAAAACCCCTGAAGACAGCGGATTTACCGTTTCCACGATTACGCAGCCAATTACTGTCGTGTGGTGATGAAATTCCGGAGGTTGGCGATGACTATACGCTTCAGGCGTCAGAGAGTGTACGCGGACGAATAGCCTTTGGCGCATTGCCTTACCTGATGCATGATCGGCCATTTATCCAGGGGTTAGTCGCCTGCCAGGAAATTGGCACTGCGATGGCCAGGGCAGTATCGAAACCGGCGTCCCGCCTGCGCAGACGTTTATCCCTTCATGACTGGTAACGCCGCACGCATTGTGGATGCATCCGGTATTGTGTTTGCTCTATACTTGCCGAATGTCAAAAATGAATTAAAAAGGGTGAACGATGGAAATTGATCTCGACAACCTGGTCTTTAACGGCCTGGAAGAAGCACAGGAACGTAATGCGGAACGTCTGGAAGAGGCAGATAAAAAAGCAGAATCAGTGATCGCCGATGATGACTGCGGTGACGCCTGCAAAATCTGATTGCATTCAACCTGCCGCGCACGCCTGCGCGGCAGGTCTCTAAGCCGTTTTTAACCCCTCAGCATTTCCGCGATAATTGCAGATTTCATTCCAGTACACCTCGCGCATCCGACGATGTTCAGCGTGTTGTTTGATCACGAAACCACTCCGGGTCAATGTTAGCAATGTCCACGCCGTACAGGCTGGCGACAGGAAGAATAGACTCCACAACGCGCTGCAGATTGAACTCCGCACCAGGTTGTCGGGTCTTGTCAGGTGCGATCGCATCGTGCGCCCAAAAACGCACTCTCCGCATTTTCATCTTCTCCATCTCCCGCTCCTCTGCTTGTCAGGTGCTTTTCATTGCAGCGCAAACGCCGTGAAAAATGAAATGCGAATTTTTTTCACCGTTATCTGTTTTTGTTCGTTAGCAACCCTTCGTTAACACACTGTTCACTAATAACTTTTTGCATATAAATAAGTCGTTTTTCTTCTTTGGTCCTGGGTTTGGGTTGTGGGAGCGTAAAAGGACAAACCAATAAATCAGGGATATCAAAGAAAATGATGGCAACGAAAATATACAGTTCGAAAAAAACGATCCTCGCTCTCGGCGTCATGCTCGCCACGAGCTTTATCAGCGCTCAGGTACAGGCCGACCAACTCGCCGATATCAAAGCCGCAGGGGTGGTCAAAGTCGCGACGTTTGACGCCAACCCGCCGTTTGGCTCCGTTGATCCAAAAACCCACCAGATTGTCGGTTACGATGTCGATTTTGCTCAGGCACTGGCGAAATCATTGGGTGTAAAACTGGAACTGGTCGCCACTAATCCCGCCAACCGTATCCCGCTGCTGCAGTCGGGAAAAGCCGATCTGATCGTCGCTGATATTACGATTACCCCGGAGCGCGCCCAGGTAATCGACTTCTCTGTACCCTACTTTGTCACCGGGCAGCAGTTCCTGGTGCCCGTCTCATCGCCCGATAAGCTGGATGAATACAGTCGCGCACGCATCGGTGCGGTGAAGGGAACCACCGGTGAACAGGCGTTGCATCAGCGGTTCCCGCAGTCCCGTGTTCTGGCCTACGACGATATCCCGCTGGCATTCACCGCCCTGCGTAACGGCAACGTGCAGGCTATCACTCAGGATTCCACTATTCTGGCGGGGTTGCTCGGCGGCGCACCGGACAAAGCACAGTTCAAAATCCTGCCCGATTTACTGAGCAAAGAGGAGATCGGCGTGGGCGTGAAGAAAGGCGAAACCGCCTTGCTGAAGGCGGTTAACGACGAATTGCTGAGGCTCGAATCCAGCGGACAGGCAAGCAAAATTTATGATGTCTGGTTTGGCCCGGAAACGAAAAATCCGCAGCCGCGCGCCTTTAAAATTGAGGCCAGATAAGATGCTGGCCGGTTTGTTCACGCCTTCCGCAGCCCAGGCTGCGGATTTCAGCCAGTTACACCAGGCACGGGTAGTGTTACGCGATGTGGTGAAAACGTACGGCGATCACCGGGTACTCAATGGCGTCAATCTCACCGTCGAGCCTGGCGAAGTTGTGACTATTCTTGGCCCCTCGGGATCGGGAAAATCAACTCTGATTCGCCTGATCAACCAACTGGAATCCCTAAGCGGTGGCGACATTCTTATTGATGACAGGCCTGTCGGTCGGCTAAAAGGGGCCGCGCTACGACAGCTTCGCAGCCGTATAGGCTTTGTTTTCCAGCAGTTCAACCTGTATGCCCACCTGACGGCGCAGCAGAATATCACCCTCGCCCTGGAGTACGTCCACGGCTGGAATAAGACCGATGCCACACAGCGCGCCTGTGCGTTGCTGGAGCAGGTCGGGCTGGAAGAGAAGGCCGGGGCTTATCCGGCACAGCTTTCCGGCGGTCAACAACAGCGGGTGGCGATCGCCCGCGCGCTGGCCTCCTCACCGCAAATTATCCTGTTTGATGAACCCACCTCCGCGCTCGATCCAGAAATGATCGGTGAGGTTTTGCAGGTGATGAAGCGCCTGGCGCACAGCGGCATTACGATGATTGTGGTAACGCACGAGATGCACTTTGCTCGCGAAATTGCCGATCGGGTCGTGTTTATCGACGGCGGCGATATTCTTGAAGTCGCGTCTCCGGAGGCCTTTTTTACCCGACCACAGCATCCGCGTACTCAGCGCTTTCTGCAAAAGGTACTGGATCCGCTGCATCAGGAGTTATCGCGATAATGCCGTCAATGGACTGGCAGGGGGTGCTCACCGGCCTTCCCCTGCAATGGATCCTCTCCGGATTTCTCACCACGCTGTGGGTCAGCGCTGCAGGCATTTTTCTCGCCACGCTGCTGGCGATTATTCTGTTGGCCCTTCGTCTTTCCGGTCATATTACGGGTCGCCGACTGGTGGCAGGCTGGGTATCGCTGTTTCGTAACACCCCGCTGCTGGTACAACTGCTGTTCTGGTACTTCGCTGGCTGGAACCTGCTGCCGCGCGGTTTCGTTGATTTCGTCAACGCTGAGCATAGCTGGTCAATCTTGCCTGGCAACGTCTGGTGGTTAACGCCTGAATTTCTTTGTTCGGCATGGGGACTCGGCGTGTTTACATCGGCTTTCCTGGTTGAGGAAATCGCCTCCGGGTTACAGGCTGTCTCTGACGGACAGCGCGAAGCCGCGGTCTCACAGGGCTTCTCCCCGTGGCTGACCTTCCGCTACATCCTGTTACCGCAGGGGTTGACCAATGCCTGGCAACCGGTAGTCGGACAGTATCTCAACCTGATGAAACTGTCGTCATTAGCCAGCGGCATTGGCTTTGCAGAACTGACCTACCAGGTTCGCCAGATTGAAAGCTATAACGCCCATGCGCTGGAAGCCTTTGCTGTCGGTACGGTGCTTTATCTGTTTACCGGCGTGGCGCTCGGCCTGCTGCTGACCCATCTGGGCCCCGCCCCCCGGCAAGAGAAAAAGCCGCGCGTTCGCCGGGTACGATTCAGGAGTCCGCAGCATGATCGCTAATATTACCGTGATAACCGACAACCTGGACTATCTCCTGTGGGGACGCCTTGCCGACGGCCAACCCGGCGGCGTACTGTTGACTCTGATGATGGCTCTGGGGGCGGCGGCACTTGCCTTACCTGCAGGTATTGCCCTGGCTGCTGTCGCCTGGCGCTTTCCGGGCATCATCCGTAAAGGATTGTTCGTCTGGGCGGAGTTCATTCGCGGGATCCCACTGATCTTCGTCATTTTCTGGATGTGGTATTTGTTGCCCATGCTTACCGGCAGCGATCTGCCAGGTGCGGCAACCGTGACGCTGGCGCTGGCCTGGTTTACCGCCGCGTCAGTCATGCATTCGGTGTACGCCGGGCTCAATGCGCTGCCCGACGGGCAGTATGATGCTGCCGTAGCCCAGGGATTTAGTCCTGTGCAGGCACTAAGAGGGATTCTGCTACCCCAGGTGTTACGTCATGTACTGCCTTCGCTGACCGGGATATGCATTGGTCTACTGAAGGACACATCGCTGGCGTTTATTGTCAACGTGCCGGAACTGACAACGGTGGCGGGACAGGTTAACAGCAGGGAACAAATTTATCCGGCAGCCATCTTTATTTTTACGGGGCTGGTCTACTATCTGCTTTGCTACGGCCTGGAGAAAGCGACCCGGCGACGATTTGTTCTGCGCTAACCCGTCAGCATTCAACAAACCGGTGCGCGTCGTCGAGTCGATATTTCACGCCGGCGCGTATCCCCTCTTCACCTTCGACCGCAACGGCAAAGCGCATCCGTTCACCGTCGTGGTAGGCCAGCGCGGCACAGCCACCCGGCCCCAGCACCACGGAATCAACAACCCCCGTGCTGGCAACGATCGCGTTGTCGCCGTTGCAAATGATATGTACGTTGTCACCGCTGTTGACGATTTTGGCGTCTGCGCCAAAACTCACTATCTGGCTCAGGTCGCCATTGCTGGCGACATGGCTTCTCTCACCCAGGGTGCTCACCCGAACGCGCATGCCACTGCTGGCGATCCGCGTTCCGTCACCGGCACTGCTGATGCGTGTAGAGTTTCCGGCGGCAGCCAGCCTCGCCCGATCCCCTGAACTGCTGATATGGCTGTTATAGCCAACGCTACCAATGCGCACGCAGTAACCCGCACTGGCAATTTGCGACGCATAGCCTGCACTGGCGATCTTCATGTTATCGCCGGCACAGCCCAGATTCGCGTTATCCCCCGCGTTTGCCACCTGTCGATCGGCCAGTGAATCATCAGGCCTCGCCAGTCGCGACATGGCGGAGATATCCTGACGGGCAAAGTTTTCTTCATCCAGCCAGCGCGACCAGGCGTATTCCACCAGACTGTTCGCCCAATCAAGATAGCCTTCGCGACTCAACGCCCGATGCACATCGGCGTAGTTACCGCCCTCGGGAAAACGGCGCAGAAACCAGCGATATATCACCGCACCAACCCGCCAACTGCGCAAATCCTCTCGCGTGATCAGCATCGGTTAATGCCGGTGATAGCCATCGACCATGCAGCGGAATGTCTCGCCAGGCGTGCGGCCTGTGGTGCACAGGTAGAGGTGACCAAAAATAAAGAACAGGCTGATGATAGCCAGCGCAAAGTGCGCCTGTAACAACCAGTAGCGCACGCCAGGGAACAGATCTCCCACGACCTGCGGATAAAGCGCCAACAATCCGCTCAGCAGCAACAGTGGCAACAGTCCGTACATCACACCGACGTAGGCCACCTGTTGTAGCGGATTAAACTTCGAGCGCGGCGTGGCCGGGAACGGATGCGCTTCACCCTGCATAATGCCGTAGAGGTAAAAACGGGTCTGTTTCATCGCCCGCGCCATCCAGCCCTCGGGACGAATAAGGTAATGGTGTCCGTTCCCACCCAACGCATTGATCAGAACGAAACCAACCCAACACGCCAGCAGCAGAAATCCGCAGACTTCATGTACCGTCAGCAGGCTTTTGATCACCGCTGGGCTGACCAGGGAAAAGTGATTGATAAGCCCACTGCCGAGCAGGAGTATAAACAACAATGCATTCGACCAGTGCCACAGTCTTACCGCCCGGGAGTAGAGATATACCTTCTCACCATGCCCGGCTGCAGCCTTGTTGGCCGCGCGAAAACGAAGCCAGGCGTGCAGCCCCAGCACCAGCCACATTGCCACCAGCAGTAGCCCAGCAATCACCAGCCAGACAGGCCAATACTCGGGGGAAAACACCGGCACATAGTTTGCCAGTTGAGCCTGGAACTGTTCAGCATTCTGCGACGCGTTCATACATTTTCCTTTTTAATCAAATGTTGACCGAACCGACGATACAGATGGGGCTTACCCGCGCCCGGAAGTTGATACTGGTAGTAATTATTTTCCTGCAGCCAGCGCTGGATCTCCGGGCTGTCCTCGCGACCAAACAACAACGCATGCTCAGGACAGGAAGTGACACAGATAGGCGGAAAACCTTTGGCCAGCCGGGACTGGGCGCAAAAATCGCATTTGTCCGCCACTTTGGTGATCGGGTTGAGGTATCGCACCTGGTAGGGACACGCGCCAATGCAGTAACTGCAACCAATGCAGCGTGAACTGTCGACGCGGACAATCCCGTCCTCATCGCGCCACGACGCGCCGGTTGGGCAAACCTCAATGCAAGGCGCATCGTCACAGTGCTGACAGGACTGACGGAAGTAGCGATACAGCGTCTCGTTGTCATTATCTGAAACGGGAATATGCGCGATCGACAAGCGACTCCCCTGCGCAGGAACATGATTTGTTTTGCGACAGGCGCGGGTACAGAGGTTACAGCCGTTGCATCGCGATTCATCATGAATCATGACGTAACGAACGGGGCCGCCAGCGGTTGTCTTCGCCAGCAGCGTCTGACCGGGTCCGCTGAAGAAAATGACCGTACCCATGCCAAGCACAAATTTTCGTCGAGTGAAGGACATCTTGTTATCCTCTAATACTGTGGTCGCGCTCGTCCACGCTTTCCATGAATTCAGGGATTCTGAAACTGCTCAACTTCCAGCCATTCGCACAAACCGTACGCTTTGCCGTAACTCATAAAGCGCTCGCTGAATAAGTACGGTACGCCGTTCGACGACGCGACCGGGCGAATATCGGCATAGTCGGGATGCGTTTCAATCGCAGCCAGCGCGGCTTCTATCTGCTGAGGTGCGAAACCGTAAGGCGATTGTTCCAGCATGGCGACCTTATACGGACGCGGATAGGTCTGGCAGTCAAAGCGCACCGCCTGTGCGATTGCCCGACAGATATCCTTTTCCACCACCTGGACGCACATGTCGGCATAGTTGGCGGTCATGGTCTGGGTTGAGTAGTAATATTCATCCTGAGAGCCCTGCACCCAGGCGATATCCTCCCCGGCAAGCCCCTCTTTGATGGTCTCCAGGAATGGTGCGAGCTCCGCCTCTTCCACCGAGTACGGCGGTTGCAGGAACAGTTCGCGCGCGACAAGCTGACCATTCGCCGAATACTGGCGGATAAAATCCGCCATGATCTCCGCAGGGCTTTCTGCCGTCGCCTGTTCATCAGCGTCGGCTGGCTGCTCACGTCGCCCCTGCAACCACTGCCGCTTTTCAAGATCCACATCTGGCGCGTCAGGTTGACTCACATCCTCTGGATGGCTCATGCGATGTTCCTTACGCCGGCAACAGATTTTGCGCGGCCAGGTCGTCAGCGACATCTTCCAGACCGAGTCGATGCAACGTCTCACGCGTCGGGCAGCCCAACTCGGGGTGCCAGCCCATCTCTTTATAAAACAGCGTCAGGGATTCACGCATGTCGTCACGGTCCATCTTGTCGGTGCCTTCGCTAAAGACCGGAATCTTTGGATCCTTATCAAACACCCACGAGCAGATCAGATCGTGTGCATTACGCATATCGTTGGTCTGCATCAACTTCACCGTATAAGCACGATGCAGAGTAAAGATGCGCTCTGCGGCTAAATCGAGACTGGCCTGTGTGGTTTCATCGCCGGTCACGGCCTGGAAGAACTTCGCCTCCAGATCCAGATCGCCACGATAGTTGCGGCTTTTCAGCGGCGAAACGGTCATCGGCCAGACCCAGTTACACAGCGTGACGGCGTTATGCAGGCACACTTTCAATAGCGTCCATTTGGCATATTTGATTTTTGCCGCGTTAATTGGTGTGTAATTTTTGGTTTCATCGTAGGCGTCTGGCGAACCAAACAGTTCTGCAGCCACTTCCCGCTGGAGTTTTAGAGGCAAACCCGACCCGATGAAATTGATGTGGGTGTGGGTCATACAGTCGCGGTTGAACATGCAGTTGGTAATGGCCCCCACCTGCGCCGAGGCTTCGTTGGCGTGGTGAACCGGAAAACCAAACGGCGACCACAGTTTGTTTTTTTCATACGCCCAGTATTCATCGCCCAGTTGCCAGCGCTCGGCAATGGCGTAAGAGCCATCCGCCAGATGACTAAGTTCGCCGACACGATGCGCCAGACGATAGTAGAAATCCTTGATGAAATTAGGATCGCCCGCTTCCAGTTGATCCCAACGGATCTGAGCATACTCGTCTGCTGGCAGGACGCGCTTGAACACCCCTTTGCTGTAGCAATACGTAAAGTCGCGGTGTAGCTGTCCGTAGTTACACCAGATGCCATAGTCGTCAAACAGATTCAGCCCCACGAGGTTACCGATGACGCGACCATCGTCTTTGTCTTCAAAATCTTTCGGACCGTTTGGAAAAATGGTGGTATGGACAAAGTTTGCCACGCAGGTATTCCCGCCGGTGCTCGGCACGCCAAAATCTTTCACACGGGGAATGTTCATTTGCGTCATGCAGCGAATCGGGCAGGAATGGCAGCCGCTCATTTTGACCGTGTATTTTTCTGCTGCCGGTCCTAAGTCAAAGACCGACTTATAGGTCCGGAAACCAACGGTGTTCTGGTTGCCCGGCGGGATCTCGCCGGTCTCAATCGGCCCACCTTCTGCTGCGCCCCAGAACAGTCCTTTACGGGCAGTCCAGCGCGAAGCGGGAGAGGAATATTCCGCCCATGCCTGCGGCGTGCTGGGCACAACATGGTTGTTATTCGCGCCAATCAATTCCGTCATCATGTAATCATTCAACCGCTTCATCTCTTTGCGGTCGGCAATGTTGACGCCTTTTGTCCCTTCCACGGCAATCGCTTTCAGCTTTTTAGCGCCCATCACCGCGCCGGTCCCTGCGCCGCCGCTGTGGTTACGGCTGTTGAGCATACAGGAGAGCGGTACAAGGTTTTCCCCCGCCTGACCAATCGCCGCCACGCAGGTTTCCGGCGAAGTCATCCGGCAGATTTCTTCCGTTGTCGCGCGGGTACCTTTTCCCCACAGGAAATCGGCCTTTTCGATTGTGACCTTGTCGTCTTTAATATTCAGCCAGACGGGAGACGCCGACTTGCCTTCAATAATGATGGCGTCATAACCTGCGAATTTCATTTGCGCCGCAAAGAAGCCGCCCATATGCGCATCGACAACCAGATTGCCTTTTGTGAATGTGGAAAGCGACGTGATATTAACGCGAGAGCTACAGGGTGCGCCGGATCCAGTAAGCGGTCCCGTCGCAAAAACTAATTTATTGCCTTCATCAAAGGGTTTAGTGCCAGCGGGAACTTCGTCGTACATAATTTTGTAGCCGAATCCCATACCACCGACAAATTTTTTAAATTTACTGGAATCTTCAAGGGTAATATCGCCTGTTGTAAGATTGACCCGTAAAATATTACCTGTCCAACCGTTAGCCATAATGTTTTCCTTTGCAAGACTCAAACAGTAATATCTTTCCACTCAATGATTTTTAATGCCCCTGTCGGGCAGGCGCTGGCACACTCACCGCATAAAACGCATTTTGCCGATTTCTTCGTTTCCGTATTGACGGTAGCCATCATCCAGGGACATGCGGTGGTACAGGCGCTGCAACCGATACAGCGGCGGTGATCGACAGCAATGCAACCGTCTTCCTGATTCCAGGTAATCGCCCCAATGGGACAAACCTTCATGCACTGCGGATCTTTACACTGACGACAGGTATCCGGGGTGTAGTTCAGATCGCCATACAGGCCGCCACCAGAACCTATGCCTTTGTCACCAAAGAAGAAATGACGGTGAATTTTAATGCGGGAAAAGAAGGTGCCGACTGCGCCATCATTGTAATTGGTACAGGAAATTTCACAGCGATGACAACCGGTACAGCGGGCGCGTTGGGTCACTAACACCCCTTTAGGTGTGGAGATCAACCCTACGGTGCCGCTATCGATATCTTCTTGCTTGCAGCCAAAAAGTGACAGTAACGCGGGCGCGATAGTTAACCCTGCCAGGCCTTTTCCCGATATGCGCAGGAATTCCAGCCGCGTTAAGCCAGTATCTAATAATGGACGATCAACCTGGTTCATTTATTTTGCATCCTCTTCGCAAATGCAGTGCCGACAACACGTCCCAGGCCGATGCTAATTATGCGAAAACAGCGCCTCTGATGTTGCCTCCCACAGCTGAAGTTCTGCCGTAACCGGATTGCATAAATAACGCAATTTAACGCAAATAAACTAATCCTTTAGGGTTAGGCGAATTAAATAATGGGAGTTATTGGTGGGCATAACTTTGATCGTCATCAATTAAAAAGGGGAAGAGAAATATTAAAAGCGTAGTGATATTTATTATCATAAAGACAGTGAAACACTGTTCCGTCAGATTACAAATAAATGTGAAACTGTTCCCATATATAGAGAAAAAGATTGTCGTAATATATTCGCCAACATAACGAGTTTTGCATTCATTTTATTTTTCGACAGTAATAATACCCTGCCGGACATTTTCTCGTGACGGAAAATAAGGGATGAGTTCATCCCTCGCTGTGATTAGCCGGCCAGCGCGTTGATCGCCGTTACCATCGCCTGTTTTTCAAGGTCGCTACGCTGAATACGCTGGTTTGCCAGCGCGGTTCGTAACACCCCCGCTATCACGATATGTTTGGGTTCTTGTCCCAGATCGCGCATTTCCAGCACCACTTTGCCAACCACTCTGCACATCTCACGGTACAGTTCATCGTCTTTGGTCAGGTTTCCCATTATTGTCTCTCATTACAGGTCCAGATAAACAGCATATATCACTCTGAATGAGATGACAAAAAACAAAGAAAATCAAATAAATAACCCACGGGACTATTCAACGCGGTGCGTTTCTTTTAACCGCTGCCATTTGTTGACCAGTTCAGCCAGATTTGCCGCCTGCATTTTTTCCATCACCCTGGCGCGATGCACCTCTACCGTGCGTACCGCGATGTTCATCGCCTGCGCAATTTCGCGGTTCATCAGTCCCTTAACGACTAACCCGGCTAACTCACGTTCTTTTGCCGTGAGCGTCCGGTAGCAGGTGGCGATTTGTTGTCGGGCAACGGCCTGTTCCGATACCTCCAGCGCATGCTCCAGCGCCGTTTGCAGTGGTTTTACACTGACCGGCTTTTGCAGGAAGTCTACCGCGCCATGTTTCATCTGTTCGACGGCCATCGGTACGTCGCCATGTCCGGTGAGAAACACCACGGCCAGCGTACTGCCGCGCTGGCGCAACGCCTCATGGACGCTCTTGCCGTCCATTACCGGCATCCGCATGTCCAGCAGCAGCACGCCCGTCTGGTATAAATCGGCCTGGGCCAGAAAAACCGCCCCTTCCTCCCAGCACGTGACCGGGTAGCCCAGGCTTTCCAGTAGAAAGGCACAGGCATCGGTGACCGCCATATCATCATCCAGTAAATGAATCATCGCCATTGCCGCCCTTCTCCCCCTGTTGTGTAAAATCCAGTTCCACCGCTACACCGGGCAGCCCGTCGGGCGCGGTCTGATTTCGCAGGCCGATCTCTCCCTGGCCGTAACGCACCAGTCGTTGGCAGATAACCAATCCCAGCCCCATGCCCTCTTTTCGGCTGGTCATAAAGGGCTGAAAGGCCTGATGCAGCAAAACATCGTCAATGCCGCCGCCGTTATCCTGCAACGTAATGCGCACGCCATGTGGCGAAGATGAGGCATCCATCCACAGCGTGGTGGCCCCCGCCTGCGCCGCATTGAGGATCAGATTGGCGAATACCTGTTCCAGCAACACCGGTGGGAGCGAAACCGTCAGCGCGCGATCGATATTGCTGTGTAAGGTTAACGTCGGGAACTGCTGCGCCATGCGCAATAGCTGCCAGACATGATGAACCGCCTCGTAAATACTGATGTTCTCCCACTCTTCTGTACGAACCGGGCTTCCCTGCGCCTGACTCACCCAGCGCCGCAGATTACGCAGCGTCTCTGCTCCACGCTGTGCCTGTTGATCAATATGCTCCAGCGCCGGCAGTAAGGTATGCGTCGGATCCTGCGACTGCAGGCGAATCAGACAGCCCTGTGCGTAATGGCGGATTGCCGAAAGCGGTTGATTCAGTTCGTGCGCAAACCCGGAGGTCATTTCTCCGAGAACGCTCATTTGCCTGGCCGTTTCCAGCGCCCGTTCCTGCTGGCGCAACTGAATGCTGTTACGTTCAAGCTGTCTGCCACGGCGGCGCACCAGCAGCATGACCCAGATGTAGTTCAGGGCCAGCAGCAACAGGATAAGCGCTGTCCCGCCCATCAGCCACTGATGCTGTATCAGCCAGCTTTTCACATCCAGCCACAAACGTCGCTGCTGCGGATGCTGCTGCACGTCACGCAGAAGCGCCTCCACCTGACTGGTTGACGCCGGCGCTCCCCAATGAAACGCCGCGCTGTCTGGCGCTGCCAACAGCACACGGGTGACGCGATCGGCCAGCGCATCGCTCACCGCAGGCAACGCAGCGAATGACCAGTCGGGATAGAGCGGCGTACTGGTTAAACAGGCAATGTCTCCGGGACGGTTAATCACTGCAACATAATCGGCTTTATCAACCAGTCCCTCCTCGTCCATTTTTTCCAGCAGGCAGACCGGGACAATTACGGCCTGTACCGCTTTCTCACGAAGTAAATAGAGCAGCGCATCGGCCGGAAAGCCGGTAAAACGCAGATTGATGTCGCGATCGGGGCGCAGACCAGCATCGCTTAACGCTTTATATCCCAGCAGGTAGCCGCCGAATGCCAGGGGATCGATGGCCCCCACCGTTTTACCGATCAGATCGTGCGCGCCGGTGATGCCACTGTCGCGACGGGTAAGGATCGCACTGCCAATGACGTTACCCGTTCCACGCGCGGAGCGCAGAGACGCCAGCCAGCGCAGCGGCGAACGACTGTTCAACTGCACAAACTGCGCCGGGTTGGTCACCACAAATTGCACGCTTCCCTTGTTCACCGCCGTCTGCATCTGATGCAGATCCAGCGGCAGAATATGAAACTGTTCTCCGGGAAGTTGCTGGTTAAGCAGTGTTTCCAGCGGCTGCCAGTTGTCGCGGGTTGATACCTCTCCGCGCATCGCCAGAATCCCGATATTCCATGAACCCGCCAGCGCTGCCCCACTGAACATTAAAACCGACGCCAGCAGCACCAGGCTCTTCACCGTTTGACTTCTCACACCATTATCCCTGTTGATTATGTTGTTTTAGATCAACAACCCGCCAGGTATGTGGTTAACCACAATAGAGCTGCACCCGCCACGATTTTTACACTGTAAATCATCAACATTCTTTATTCATTACTCACAAACCAATGGCGTGACAAATGTTTCGTTGTTGCCTTGAAACGGGAGAATAAATGGACAGCAGTAAACGGCAGTTTCTCCAGCAGCTGGGCGTCCTGACCGCAGGCGCATCGCTGGTTCCGCTGGCGCAGGCGAAGTTTCCTTTTTCACCTGAATGCCATGGCGGTTTTGCACAGCATCGTTACGCGATGCTTATCGATCTGCGTCGCTGTATCGGCTGTCAGGCCTGCACCGTCAGTTGTGCGATTGAAAATCAGACGCCGCAGGGCGAGTTCCGTACCCATGTGAATCAGTATCAGGTACAGGTGGCGGATGAGGTGACCAACGTGCTGCTACCGCGTCTGTGTAACCACTGCGACAATCCACCCTGCGTGCCGGTGTGCCCGGTACAGGCCACGTTTCAACGCGAGGACGGCATCGTCGTGGTCGACAACACCCGTTGCGTCGGTTGCGCCTACTGCGTGCAGGCCTGCCCCTACGATGCGCGCTTTATCAATCATGAGACACAGACCGCCGATAAATGCACGTTTTGCGTCCACCGCCTGGAGGCCGGACTTCTCCCTGCCTGCGTAGAATCCTGCGTGGGCGGGGCGCGTATCATCGGCGATATCCGCGATCCGCAAAGCCGGATTTCACAATTGATTCGAACCCATCACGACGCCATCAAAGTGCTGAAGCCGGAAAATGACACGGCCCCCCATGTTTTCTATCTGGGACTGGACGAGGCGTTTGTCACCCCGTTGATGGGGCGCGCACAACCCGCACTCTGGCAGGAGGTCTGATGATGCAACCCTTAATCATTGAAGAAGTGCTTACCCGGCCACAGGCGGTGAGCTGGCTTCCCTGGGCGGTACAGTATTTCTTTTTCATCGGTATTGCCGCCTGTGCGGCGCTGTTTAGCTGCGTGATCCACTGGCGTAAAAAGACCCACCCGACGCTGGAAAACCTGACGCTGCTGATTGCCCTGACCTGTGCCATTACCGCACCGCTTGCGCTGACCGCCGATCTTCACCAGACGGCCCGCGTCTGGCATTTCTACGCTTACCCTACGCCCTGGTCATGGATGCCGTGGGGCGCGCTGTTTTTACCGCTGTTCACCGTGTTCCTCGGAGTGTGGTTTCTGGCGCAGGTGTATAAACAGCTTACCGGAAAAAGTTACGCCGTCACAAAATGGTTCGCCCTTGCCAGCGCGCTCGCCGCGACCGGGCTGTTGCTTTATACCGGACGCGAAGTGTCCGTGGTTCAGGCTCGCCCCGTCTGGTTCAGCTACGCCTTTGTACTGGCGATGTTCCTGAGCGCACTGCAGACTTTTTTTGCCCTGTTAATCGTCGGGATACGTGATGATTTTCTGTCGCAAAAGCGGCTCGCCCTCGGGCAACTGCTGACGTTGTTCGCCCTCGCAATCGTCATCGTTTTCTGGATCAGCGGCAATACGCTTTCCGGTACGGCAATCCGCCAGTGGCTGGCGATCTCCGCCTCAGCCCGCCATTACGCCTTTGCCTTGCTGATAGTCGGTCTGGTTTCACTCCTCTTTAGTGTTGTCGCCCTGCGACGTCCACTGTCATTACCTCTGCGCAGTCTGCTGGCGCTCAGCGCGATGGCGCTGTGCTGGCTCATGCGCTGGACGCTGCTGATTCAGGGGCAAACGCTGCCGAAATTTAACGCCCAGTTTACCCCCTACACCCTGCCCGCCGGTCCCGACGGTTGGCTTGCCATCCTCGGCACCTTCGGCCTGTGGGTAGCGCTGCTTATTATTGTTCGCGAAAGCGTGAACGGACTCGCAAGGAGATTGCAACATGGCTAATTTAACCCGTCGTCAGTGGCTCAAAGTCGGCCTGGCCGTCGGCGGTATGGCGACGTTCGCCCTTAGCTATCGAGATGTGGCGAAACGCGCCATTGATGGCTTGCTCAACGGCACCTCCGGTAAAATCACCCGCGACCGCATCGTGGGCAATGCGTTAATCCCGGAAGCCAGTGCGCACCCACGCTGGCAACAGAGTGCGCAGCAAACCATCGCCATGACCCAGTGTTTCGGTTGCTGGACGCAATGCGGCGTCAGAGTGCGCGTCGACCAGCAAACAAACCGGGTGCTGCGCATTGCCGGCAACCCGTATCATCCGCTTTCCCATGAACATCATATCGACGCGTCGGTACCGTTTCGCACGGCAATGGCGCAACTTGCGGGCGAGAACGGTCTTGATGCGCGTTCGACGGCCTGCGCCAGGGGCGCAACACAACTGGAAGGACTGTACAGCCCGCTACGCATTCTTGAGCCGATGAAGCGCGTGGGCAAACGCGGCGAAGGCAAATGGCAGCGCATCAGCTTTGAGCAATTGGTCAATGAGGTGGTGGAAGGCGGCGATCTGTTTGGCGAAGGTCACGTCGACGGCCTGCGCGCCATTTACGCCCCAGCGACGCCGATTGATCCGCAGCATCCAGGATTCGGACCTAAATCTAATCAACTTCTGGTCACCAATACCAGCGACGATGGGCGAGACACCTTTTTGCGCCGCTTTGCCCTCAACAGTTTTGGCAGCAAAAATTTTGGCGCGCACGGATCCTATTGTGGACTGGCCTATCGCGCGGGTTCCGGCGCGCTGATGGGCGATCTCGATAAAAACACCCACGTGAAGCCCGACTGGGATAACGTAGAATTCGCGCTGTTTATGGGGACTTCACCCGCCCAGTCCGGCAACCCGTTTAAACGCCAGGCCAGGCAGCTTTCCAGCGCACGCCTGCGCGATGATTTCAGCTATGTGGTTGTCGCTCCGGCGTTGCCCCTAACCACCGTGCTGGCTGATGACCATGGTCACTGGTTACCGGTGATCCCCGGCAGCGATTCCGCGCTGGCGATGGCGATGATCCGCTGGATTATCGAAAATCAACGCTACAACGCCGATTATCTGGCGCAACCCGGCATCCAGGCGATGCAGCACGCTGACGAGAAAAGCTGGACCAACGCCACGCATCTGGTGATCGCAGACGATCTTCCCGACCTGGCCGGACAGCATCTGACGCGTGCTCATCTGGATCCCTCCGCCGCCAGCGACCCGCTGGTTGTGAATGAAAACAATGAACTGGTCCCCGCCCATGATTGCCTGCGCGCCACGCTGTTTGTCACGCGCCAGGTTACGCTCGCCGACGGGCGCAGCGTGACGGTAAAAAGCAGTTTCCAGTGTCTGAAAGAATCGGCGGAAAAAATGACGCTCGCCCAGTACAGCCAGCGGTGTGGCGTTGCTGAGGACAACATCATCGCCCTGGCGGACGCCTTTACCCGTCACGGACGTAAAGCCGCAGTCATCACCCACGGTGGGATGATGGCGGGAAATGGCTTCTATAATGCGTGGGCGGTGATGATGCTGAACGCACTGATCGGTAACCTCAGTCTGGAAGGCGGCGTCTTTGTGGGTGGCGGGAAGTTCAACGGCGCAGCGGACGGGCCGCGCTACAACATGGCGAGTTTTCCAGGCAAAATCAAACCCAAAGGACTGAGTATCGCGCGAAGTAAAACGGCGTATGAATCTTCCGAAGAGTATCGCAACAAAGTCGCCGCCGGTGTCTCCCCGTTCCCGGCCAAAGCGCCGTGGTACCCGTTTGTCGCCGGTCAGTTGACTGAGTTGCTGAGTTCTGCGCTGGAGGGCTATCCATACCCGCTCAAGGCGTGGATCTCCAACATGACCAATCCCTTATATGGCATACCCGGTCTGCGCGCTGTTGCCGAAGAAAAGCTGAAAGATCCCGCGCGGTTACCGCTGTTTATTGCCATCGACGCCTATATGAATGAGACCACTGCCCTTGCGGATTACATCGTCCCGGACACACATAACTTTGAAAGCTGGGGATTCAGTGCGCCGTGGGCCGGCGTCGCCAGCAAAGCCACTACCGCACGCTGGCCGATTGTCGACTCCGCCACCGCCACCACCGCCGATGGGCAGCCAGTTTCAATGGAGTCATTCTGCATTGCAGTGGCAAAACAATTGAATCTGCCGGGATTTGGTGACAAGGCGATTTCCGACAGCGAAGGAAACCACTATCCGCTCAATTGTGCGGAAGACTATTATCTGCGCATCGCCGCCAATATCGCGTTTATGGGAAAAGCCCCCGTAGCCGAAGCCGTAGCAGACGACATTGAACTTACTGGCGTCAGCCGCATTATGCCGGCCATTCAGCGGACGCTGAAAACGGAGGAAGTCCGTCGGGTTGCATTTATCTACTCCCGTGGCGGACGTTTCGCGTCGGATAAGAGTGGTCGGAGCGAAAATCGGGTCGGCAATGCGTGGGAAAAGCCGCTGCAAATCTGGAATGCCGAAGTTGCCGCCCATCGTCATGCGATCACCGGCGAACGCTACAGCGGCTGTCCGGCGTGGTATCCGGCAAGACTGTCCGACGGGCGTTCAGTGGACGAACTTTTTCCATTAACGCAATGGCCGCTCAGGCTTATCTCGTTCAAGTCCAACACGATGGCCAGCGCATCGGCAGTGATCCCGCGTTTACATCACGTCAAGCCGGTTAACCTGGTGGCGTTGAATCCACAGGACGGGCAGCGTTTCGGGCTGTCACATGGCGACACGGCGCGGATCACCACGCCGGGTGGGCAGGTTGAAGCGCAAATCAGTTTGCTGCACGGGGTAATGCCGGGCGTCATTGCGATCGAGCACGGCTATGGGCATCGGGAGATGGGCGGCGAACAACACGTACTCGACGGTGTGCCGCTACCGTTTGATGCGAAAGTGAAATCGGGGATTAACCTGAACGATCTGGGATTTGCCGATCCGACGCGAAAAGTGAGCAATACCTGGCTGGACTGGGTGTCAGGCTCCGCGGTACGTCAGGGGCTACCGGCAAGAGTTGAGCGAGTATAAAAAAGGGGCCATCAGGCCCCGCTTTGCGTATCAGTTATTCACCGGGATGACCGCGCCTTTGTATTTGGTGCGGATCCAGTCCTGGATCTCTTTTGAGTGCAGGACGTCAACTAACGCGACAATGTCCTTCTTCTTCTCGTCGCCGCGATGAACGGTAATGATGTTGGCATACGGGTTGTTCTCACCGCTTTCCACGGCGATCGGATCGTGTACCGGATCCAGACCGGCGTCGATGGCGTAGTTGGCGTTAATCACCACCGCATCACCTTCATCGTTGTTGTACATCTGCGGCAGCAGCGCGGCTTCCACGTTAGGCAGGAACTTCAGCTTTTTCGGGTTTTCCACGATGTCACTGATACGCGCAGTGACTTTGTCCACGCCCGGCTTCAGTTTGATCACCCCCTCTTTCTCGAAGATCGACAGGATACGTCCCTCTTCCGACACCGCATCACGCATGATGATTTTGCCGCCTTCCGGCAGATCCTTCAGGGATTTGACCTTTTTCGAATAGATGCCGATGGGCTCAATGTGGATGGCACCCGCGCTGACGAAATCGTACGTTTTATCGCCGGCATGATCTTTCAGAACGCTGTTGAGGTAGGGAATATGCTGGAAGTAGTTGGCGTCAATTTCACGACCCGCCAGCGCGGTGTTCGGCAGAATGTAGTCCTGGAACGGTTTAATCTCCAGATCGATCCCTTGTTTCGCCAGAATCGGTTTGGCCTGCTCGAGAATTTCGGCATGCGGTACGTTGGACGCGCCCACGGTCAGCGTGTCCGCCCAGGAGGCGAAACTCAGGGCACTTAAGGTCGCTGCGGCAAGAAGTGTCAGTGATTTTTTCATGATAATGGTTTCCGTATTTTATTAGCGTTTATCTAACAGAGAAGTGATCACATCGCCGCAGAACTGGATAATGAAGACAATAACCAGAATGGTCACCGTCGCCACCAGCGTGACGTCGTTGTGGTTGCGCTGGAATCCTTCCAGATAAGCCAGATTCCCTAAACCACCTGCCCCGATCACCCCGGCCATTGCGCTGTAACTGACCAGCGCAATCAGCGTCACGGTGATACCGGACACCAGAGCGGGTGACGATTCAGGTAACAAAACCCGAAAAATTAAGGTGCTCAGACGAGCCCCCATAGAACGTGTCGCTTCAATTACGCCCTTATCCACTTCACGCAGGGCGATCTCAACCAGACGCGCATAGAATGGCGCAGCCCCGACAATCAGCGCCGGTAACGCGGCGTTGGCGCCAAGAATGGTGCCGACCAGCGCTTTGGTAAACGGGATCAGCAGGACGATCAAAATGATGAACGGGATCGAGCGGAAGATGTTCACCACCAGAGAAATGCCGCTGTACAGCGCACGATTCTGGAACAGTCCGCCGCGTGCGGTCAGGAACAGCGCCAGTCCGAGGATAATGCCGAGCACAAAGGTGGCGACGCCGGATAGCGCGGTCATATACAGCGTCTCCTGAGTGGCCGCAAAAAGTTGATCCCATTTCAGATGGGGAAACAGTTCCTCAGCCATGTTGAATCACCTCACCGTCAATGCCGCTCTTTTGCAGGTCGTCCAGAATGTTATTAAGCTGTTCTTGCGAAGCCACCACGTGCAGCCACAGCTGACCGAACACGCCGTGTGCCGTCTGGGTCATTTTTCCGTGCAGGATATTTAACGGCAGGCCGTAGCGAAGCGTCAGCTCACCGACGATCGGCTGATGCGTATTGTGGCCCGTAAACGTCAGCTTGATCACCGTGCCGCCCAGTTCGCTCGCCAGTTGCAAGTCAAATGCCTCTTCATCGGCATACTGCCCCACCTGGCGGACAAACTGACGGGTAATAGGCTGTTGCGGATGCGTAAAAACGCTCAACACGTCACCTTCTTCCACCACCAGGCCGTTCTCCATCACCGCCACGCGATCGCAGATTTTGCGCACCACGTGCATTTCATGGGTGATCAGCACGATCGTGAGTTGGAAGCGACGGTTGATATCAAGCAGTAGTTCAAGAATCTGGTCGGTCGTCTGGGGATCCAGCGCTGACGTGGCTTCATCGCACAGCAATACATCCGGGCTGTTTGCCAGCGCACGGGCAATGCCTACGCGCTGTTTTTGCCCGCCGCTCAGTTGTGATGGATACGCGTTTTCGCGCCCCGTCAGTCCCACCAGCTCAATCAGTTCTGCCACGCGCGCCTGAATTTTCGCTTTTGGCGCGCCTGCGATTTGCATGGAAAAGGCGATATTTTCGCGCACGGTGCGCGACCACAGCAGATTGAAATGCTGAAATACCATACTGATTTTCAGTCGCGCCTGGCGCAACGACTCGCCGCGGGCGGCGGAAATCTCGTGACCGTTGATAGTCACACTGCCTGCAGTCGGCTTTTCCAGCCCGTTAAGCAGACGAATCAGAGTGCTTTTCCCGGCACCACTGTAGCCAATAATCCCGTAAATCTGCCCCTGCTCCACCGTGAGATTGACATTATCAACCGCGGTAATGGATAGCCGGCCTGGCGTAAACACTTTCGAAATATTTTTCAGGACAATCATGTCGTTTGGGTATCCGCTGCTGCTTATTGTTATCCTGCCAGCGCTTTCAGCTATTTAGCAGTATGGATGTCCAAACGAGTGTAATCAGGGTAATTTAGATTTGAAATGATTTAAAAGTCATTTGTTATAACTTGAAGTAATAAGACTGGTTGCGCAACACAGCCTGGTTTTTGCGTTTGCGCAATTGGCAGACACGACTTGTTTAATAACAATTTGTTGTGTAATTGCCTGGATGTATTCTGAAACACCGTTTCCATTTTCCTTTTGTGTAAATTTCAGCGTATAATGCGTGACAATTGTCACTTGAATGGTTTCAGCACATTGACCTGTCATACTCAGAGACTACAAAACGTCCCTTTCTGTCGGGCTGAAATACGAGCACACATTCCTCTGCACGCTCTATCGATGTCACCTATCCTTAGTGCGAGGCATCACAACTTTCGTAATACAGGTTTAACTTCCGGGCAGAGCGTCCAGGAAGTCGGCTTTCCATATCCTTCTCAACTTAAAGACTAAGACTGTCATGAAAAAGACGAAAATTGTTTGCACCATCGGTCCGAAAACCGAATCTGAAGAGATGTTAACCAAAATGCTGGACGCGGGCATGAACGTCATGCGTCTGAACTTCTCTCACGGTGATTATGCAGAACACGGTCAGCGTATTCAGAACCTGCGCAACGTGATGAGCAAAACCGGCAAGAAAGCCGCAATCCTGCTCGACACGAAAGGTCCGGAAATCCGTACCATTAAACTGGAAGGCGGTAACGACGTTTCCCTGAAAGCAGGTCAGACCTTTACGTTCACCACCGACAAATCCGTCGTTGGTAACAACGAAATCGTTGCGGTCACCTACGAAGGTTTCACCTCCGATCTGTCTGTTGGTAACACCGTACTGGTCGACGATGGTCTGATCGGGATGGAAGTCACCGCGATCGAAGGCAACAAAGTGATCTGTAAAGTGCTGAACAACGGCGACCTCGGCGAAAACAAAGGCGTTAACCTGCCAGGCGTCTCTATCGCCCTGCCGGCACTGGCTGAAAAAGACAAACAGGACCTGATTTTTGGTTGCGAACAAGGCGTTGACTTTGTTGCGGCCTCCTTTATCCGTAAACGTTCTGACGTTGTTGAAATCCGTGAGCACCTGAAGGCGCACGGCGGCGAGAAGATCCAGATCATCTCCAAAATTGAAAACCAGGAAGGCCTGAACAACTTCGACGAAATTCTCGAAGCGTCTGACGGTATCATGGTTGCGCGTGGCGACCTGGGCGTTGAAATCCCGGTTGAAGAAGTGATCTTCGCGCAGAAGATGATGATCGAAAAATGTATCCGCGCGCGTAAAGTCGTTATCACGGCGACGCAGATGCTCGATTCCATGATCAAAAACCCGCGTCCGACTCGTGCTGAAGCGGGCGACGTGGCGAACGCCATCCTCGATGGCACCGATGCGGTTATGCTGTCTGGCGAATCCGCTAAAGGCAAATACCCACTGGAAGCGGTCACCATCATGGCGACCATCTGTGAACGTACCGACCGTGTGATGACCAGCCGTCTGGACTTCAACAACGACAGCCGCAAACTGCGTATCACCGAAGCGGTTTGCCGCGGTGCAGTGGAAACCGCTGAAAAACTGGAAGCGCCGCTGATCGTCGTTGCCACTCAGGGCGGCAAATCTGCTCGCGCAGTCCGTAAATACTTCCCGGATGCCACCATTCTGGCACTGACCACCAACGAAGTGACTGCTCGTCAGTTGGTACTGAGCAAAGGCGTTGTGGCACATCTGGTGAAAGAAATCGCCTCTACCGATGATTTCTACCGTCTGGGTAAAGACGTTGCGCAGCAGAGCGGTCTGGCTCAAAAAGGCGACGTTGTGGTGATGGTTTCCGGTGCGCTGGTACCGAGCGGTACCACTAACACGGCATCTGTTCACGTACTGTAATAATTCTCGTGTGAATTAATTCGATAAAAAAAGCGCCCTCGCGGCGCTTTTTTTATTTTTCCAATAGCTACTATTAATAAAAAAGCAAATCGGATTGAGCTATCTAATTACAGATTATCTAAGACGAATCCGATGGAAGCAGCCTGTTTTCACTCAGTTTTTTAGCCCTTTTTGCCCATTTCGATGCTTCTTTGAGCGAACGATCAAAAATAAGCGTCTTCTCATCAAAAAAATATTCTCAACATAAAAAAGTTTGTGTAATACTTGTAACGCTACATGGAGATTAACTCAATCTAGAGGGTATTAATAATGAATCGTACTAAACTGGTACTGGGCGCGGTAATCCTGGGTTCTACTCTGCTGGCTGGTTGCTCCAGCAACGCTAAAATCGATCAGCTGTCTTCTGACGTTCAGACTCTGAACGCTAAAGTTGACCAGCTGAGCAACGACGTGAACGCAATGCGTTCCGACGTTCAGGCTGCTAAAGACGACGCAGCTCGCGCTAACCAGCGTCTGGACAACCAGGCTACTAAATACCGTAAGTAATAGTACCTGTGTAATAGAAATGGCGCACATTGTGCGCCATTTTTTTTGCCTCTCGTTTTTCTTCCCACTACTGCGTCTGCGTTCCTTCCTGTACTGAACCGTTCTGCGCTGACTGAACGGCAGGTGTTGCCACTGCGGCAGGCGTTTGCCCGATGGACACAGCCACCGGATATCCCGCGCGGCGGTACAGCGCTTTATCCACCAGACCGTCATCCACCTCTTTCGTCGCCTTAAACTGGCTGAATCCGACAGGCAGTACATACGGCATTGTCTGCACGTTTTGCTCTTCTTCCGGCGACAGGGGGCGATGAACCTCAACGTAGCGCAGGCCGTTCGGCTCTACGGAATATTTCACCGGTTCGTTAATCACTTTCACCGGCGTTCCCGTTCTGACCTGCGAGAACAGCGCTTTGATGTCCGGAGCGTTCATCCGAATACACCCGGAGCTAACGCGCAGACCGACGCTGTCAGGCTGGCTGGTGCCATGAATGAGATACTCACCGTTCCCGTGCGCCAGACGTAGCGCAAAGAGCCCCAGCGGATTATTGGGTCCGGCTGGGACCACCGGCGGCAACGTGATGCCGCGCTCCAGAGAGCGCTTACGAATGCCTGCTGTTGGCGTCCAGGTGGGATTCGGGATTTTCTGCCCAACCCGGGTTTCCATCACCGGCGTTTCCAGTCCCTGCAAGCCAATACCGATCGGATACACCTGGACGATATTTTCGCCAGGCGGATAGTAGTACAGCCGCAGTTCAGCCAGATTAACGATAATACCTTCACGCGGCGCGTCGGGCAGGAGTAGCTGCGACGGGATCGTGATGAGGGTGCCCGGCTTTGGCACAGGAGCAATGGTATTATTCGCCTCCAGAATGAGCATCGCGGCAGTATCAAAACGACGGGCAATGGCCTGAAGGTTTTTATCGCCTTCTTGTACCGTGTACGTTTGATTCTGCCCAACAAGACGACTTCCTGCTGGCGGTAAGGGATAATCCACCGCCCAGGCGGCCTGTAAGGCGCTGTAAGCGCCGATAAGCATTAGAGTAATAAGAGACGCGCGTTTCATACCTAACCTCCTGTATTCACTGGCGTGGCCAGAATGCTGATAATCCTGTAAGACAGTCCGGCTGCCTTACCTAACAGGATGAAAGCTGTCTATTGAGTTTAGCTAAGAGTTGCTGCTTTGGTACGGATCGCGCGAATCATCGCCTCCAGCCCCTGTGAACGAGACGGCGTGAGATGCTGTGCGAGCGCCATCTGTTCAAACCACGGTCGCACATCAAAATTCACGATATCCTGAGCCGTCATCTGATGATACAGAATGAAGACGACCGCAATCAGTCCTTTCACAATGGCAGCATCACTGTCGCCCTGCAGTTCAATAACGCCTTGCGCATTCTGGCGCATCACTATCCAGACCTGACTCTGACATCCCTGAATCGTATTTTCAGGACAGCGATCCGTGGCGGCTATCTCCGGCAGTCGCTGTCCCAGTTCAATGATGTACAGATACTTCTCTTCCCAATTAGCGCAACGCTGAAAATTACGCAACAATTTTTCTTTATCCGGCAGCGCGGCCATAGTGCCTCCCTGTTATCCCAGTAAGCGATGAATACGTTGCAAACCTGTTACCAGGCGATCCACTTCTTCATGGGTGTTATACATTGCCAGCGACGCCCGACACATCGCGGGTACCTGATAAAAAGCCATCAGCGGCATCGCGCAGTGGTGTCCGGTCCGCACGGCAATCCCGTAATTATCGAGAAAACTGCCGACGTCATAAGCGTGATGCTTCCCGAGATTAAAGGCAATCACGCCCAGCCGGTCAGTCGGCCCGTACAGCGTGAGATCCGGCACCGTCGCCAGCTGCTCCAGCGCATAGTGCATCAGGTTCTGTTCGTATTCGGCAATCGCCTCCAGCCCCAGCGCAGAGACATATTCCAGCGCCGCGCCAAAACCGATAATCCCGCCGGTATTCGGCGTTCCCGCCTCGAAGCGCCACGGCGCTTTCGTCCAGGTGGTGCCCTGCGTCAGGCTGACAGTGGCGATCATCGATCCTCCCCCCTCCCACGGCGGCATCTGTTGCAACAACGCCTCTTTGACATAGAGCACGCCAATACCGGTCGGACCATACAGCTTGTGGCCCGAGAAAACGTAGAAATCGCAGTCCAGCGCCTGAACGTCTACCGGGTGGTGCATCACCGCCTGCGCACCGTCCACCAGCACCTTAGCGCCATGCTGATGCGCCAGCGCGGTCATTTCGGCGATCGGGTTTTCGCTGCCCAGCACGTTTGAGACATGGGTAATCGCCAGCAGTCGGGTTTTCTCATCAAACAAGGTGGGCAGGATCTCTTGTTGCAATGTACCGTCGGCGTTCAACGGGATCACCCGCAGCTCGGCCCCCATACGCGCGCACAGCATCTGCCACGGCACAATGTTGGCATGGTGCTCCATCTCGCTGATGATGATGTTATCGCCCGCATGGACGTTCTCTGGTCCCCAACTGTTGGCAACCAGGTTAATGCCCTCCGTCGTACCACGCACAAACACCAGTTCTTCTGCCGAGTGCGCATTAATAAACAGCGACGCCAGCTTGCGCACATTTTCCATTTTTTCGGTCGCCTGGGCGCTGAGGGTGTGGATCCCCCGGTGCACCGCCGCATAACCGTGACGATAAAACTCGGCTTCCGCGTCAATCACCTGTGCGGGTTTTTGTGCGCTGGCGGCGCTGTCGAGATACGCCAGCGGCAGGCCGTTCACTTCACGCGTGAGGACGGGGAAATCCGCACGCACTTTATCGATGGGAAATGTCATGCTACGCCTCCCGGCAGGCGCTGACCGATCCGCGCCAGCACCTGGTGTTTCAGCGCCTCGTCGCTCAACGCTTCCGTCAGTTCCGCGGCAAAGGCATAAAGGATCATCTGCTGCGCATCCCGCTGAGCTATCCCGCGCGAGCGCAGATAGAACATTTGCTCGTCGTCAATGCGCCCTATCGTCGCTCCGTGACTGCACTTCACGTCATCAGCGTAGATTTCCAACTGCGGTTTGGTATCCACCTCCGCGAGCTTCCCGAGCAGCAGATTGTTGTTCGTCATCTGCCCGTCCGTTTTGATCGCGTGTTGGGCAACGTTAATCAGCCCGTTAAACACCGCCCGCCCTTTATCGCTGACGATGGTTTTATGCAGCTGTCGGCTGTTGCAGTAGCCCTGGTTGTGCTCAAGCCAGGTGCGGGTATCGCAGACTTCATTTTTCACCGGCATCGCCAGGCTGTTGATCCTGAGCGTCGTGTTCTCCCCATTTAGCTGTGTGCTGGTGTTATGACGCAGCACCGCATCGCCGAGCAGAAAACTGTGACTGTGGGCGGAGGCATCCGCCGCCAGCAATATATCGTTATGAGCGAAGTGATGACTGAGGGGGTTTTCAAACGCCAGCTTGATGTGGCGCAGGTGCGCATTTGCCGCCACGTTCATGGTCAGGCGCGCGCCGGTGAAATGTCGGGCATCATTCAGACTGACGTAATGTTCAATTATCGTTGCTTCCGCGCCTTCCGCCAGCTCCAGATGATGACGATAGTGCGCCGTGTTCACCTCCTCAGCGGATACGCCCTGGGTGATATGCATCAGCAGCAGCGGTTGTACCGGGCGCTGATTACGCTTAACGCGGATATGCGTCACGCTACGCGCCAGGCTTTCTGTGAGATGCAAGAACACCTCCGGCTGTATCGCGTCCGGCAGGGTCTGGCGCTCATCGTTGATCGCCACCTCAAAACCGCTGTTCTCCCAGTTGTCGCTGAGCGCCTGCCTGAACTGACCGTCGACAAACACCAGCCGTAGCGCCTCAACGTTGAGCGCTAACGCATCGCGCTGTGCCAGGGTGACATCGGCGTAGCGGCTGACAAACAGGCTGTTGGAGAGCCCTTCCAGCGGCGTGTACTTCCAGTTCTCATGCTTACGCGTCGGCAGCCCCAGGCGCAGAACCTGCTGGAGATGCTGCTGCGCCTGCTGTGAACGCGTCTCGCCCTGAGCTTCAAACAGATGATGCCATTGTTGTAACGCATTACTGCTGTTCGGTAAGCCAGCCATATCCCTGCTCCTCCAGTTGTTTGACCAGCGTGAAATCGCCAGACTTCACAATCCGTCCCTGATACAGGACGTGGACAAAATCAGGTTTGATATAGTCAAGAATACGCTGATAGTGAGTGACAATAATGAATGAGCGCTTACCGTCACGCAGTGAGTTAACCCCATCGGCAACCACTTTCAAGGCATCAATATCCAGCCCGGAATCCGATTCATCAAGAATACACAGTTCCGGCTCCAGCACCGCCATTTGCAGAATGTCGTTGCGTTTCTTCTCGCCGCCGGAAAAGCCGACATTCACCGAGCGGGTTAGCAGGTCTTCCGGCATCTTCAACAGCGCGATTTTCTCTTCCATCAGGTCCTGAAAATCGAAGCGATCGAGCGATTCTTTGCCGCGATAAGTGCGCACCGCATTGAGCGCCGTTTGCAGGAAAAACTGATTGCTGACGCCGGGGATTTCCACCGGATACTGGAAAGCCATAAAGATGCCTTCGCCCGCTCGCTCTTCCGGCGCCAGATCGAGCAGGTCTTTCCCTTTAAACGTCACCGACCCGCCGGTGACTTCGTAATCTTCACGCCCTGCCAGCGTCGCAGAGAGCGTACTCTTCCCGGAGCCGTTCGGTCCCATAATGGCATGCACTTCCCCTGGACGAACCTCGAGGCTCAACCCGCGCAGGATCGCTTTCTCTTCCACACTGACCTGTAAATCTTTAATCGTTAACATGTTGCTTCCTTAACCGACGCTGTGTTCAAGGCTAATGGCTAATAATTTTTGCGCTTCGACGGCAAACTCCAGCGGCAATTCAGAGAACACGTCCTTACAGAAGCCGTTGACGATCATCGAGATCGCATCCTCTTCGCTGATGCCGCGCTGCAGGCAGTAGAACAGCTGATCTTCCCCAATCCGTGAAGTGGTTGCCTCATGCTCCAACTGCGCGCTGTTGTTCCGGCATTCGACATACGGGAAGGTATGCGCCCCACAGTCGGCGCCAATCAGCATCGAGTCGCACTGGGTGAAGTTACGGGCATTGGTGGCCGTTGGCATGATTTTGACCAGACCACGATAGCTGTTCTGGCTGTGTCCGGCAGAAATCCCCTTCGAGATAATGGTCGACCGGGTGTTCTTGCCGATGTGGATCATCTTGGTGCCGGTATCTGCCTGCTGATGCCCGCTGGTCAGCGCCACCGAATAAAACTCGCCGATGGAGTTGTCGCCGCGCAGAATGCAGCTTGGGTATTTCCAGGTAATGGCCGATCCGGTCTCCGACTGGGTCCACGACATTTTGCTGTTCTCACCCTCGCACAGCGCACGCTTGGTGACGAAGTTCAGAATACCGCCGGTGTTGTTATCCCCAGGGAACCAGTTCTGAACGGTGGAGTATTTCACCTCGGCGTCTTTGTGGATGATCACTTCCACTACCGCCGCGTGCAGCTGATAGCTATCGCGCACGGGTGCTGAACAGCCTTCGATATAGCTGACATAACTGCCTTCATCTGCTATCAGGATCGTGCGCTCAAACTGTCCGGTCTTCTCGGCGTTGATGCGAAAGTAAGTGGAAAGCTCCATCGGACAGCGCACGCCTTTCGGCACATAGATAAAGGTGCCATCAGAGGCGACCGCCGCATTCAGCGCGGCGAAGAAGTTATCGTTGCCGGGTACGACGGTGCCAAGATACTGTTTCACCAGTTCGGGATGATCGTGAATTGCCTCGCCGAAAGAGCAGAATATGATCCCCTGTTCCGCCAGTTTTTCACGATAGGTGGTGGCGACGGAAACGGAGTCAAAGATGGCGTCAACTGCCACCTCACGGCCTTCACGCACCGGCACGCCGAGCTGTTCAAAGGCAGCCTCCACCTCTTTACTGAGAAAAGCGTTCGCCCCGGTTTGCTGTACCGCTCCCGGTTCCGACGCGCAGGTCTCATCACAATTCCCGCATGAAGGCGCGGAATAGTAGCTGTAGTCCTGATAATTCAGCGTCTCATAGTGCGCCTTTAACCAGTGCGGTTCCGGCATGTCGACCCAGGCTCTGTACGCATTGAGGCGAAATTCCAGCATCCACTCCGGCTCATTACGTTTGGCCGATATGGCGCGAACCACCTCTTCGTTAATCCCTTTCGCCAGCTCATCCGTTTGCAGTTGGGTAAAGAAACCCTCTTTGTAATTCAGGGGGCCACCGGTCCAGGTTTTGACATCGTCAGTTGCTTCAGTATTACGAGACATAGTACCGCCTATACCCCAAAGCTTTCGCCGCACCCGCATTCGTTCTGGGCTTTCGGGTTATGAAATTTGAATAACTGGTTTAATCCTTCGCGAACGTAATCCACTTCCGTGCCGTCGATGAACGGCATCGCCTGTAGCGGGACATAGAGCTTCGCGCCCTCCGTTTCGAACAGCAGATCGTCTTTTTCCGGCTCGCTGACGGTATCCAGCACGTAGCCAAAACCGGCGCATCCCGTCTGCTTAACGCCCAGGCGCACGCCCAGCATACCGGGCTGCTTTGCGACCAGTTCGCGAATATGCGCCGCTGCCGCAGGGCTCAATGTCAATCCGCGCCAGGCGAAATCGTCCGGATCAAATGTTCCTGAATGCAATTCCATAGGGTTACCTCGCATAATGAGCCATCAGGCTATAACACCATGTTAGTGATAACGATTCTCACTTCAACCCCTCAACAGCAGGGGCATTCCGGCGTTTCACCCTTTTTGAGCACTTTTATTAAGCATAGACCCTGCCACGCGGGTTAAGAGGAATGGATGAATTTGTTCAATGCATTGATTAATAATGACTTTAACGTTCATCATCGACCGGACTGGTCAAAACAGTAAAGATGTATAGAAAATGACTATTTCAGGAATAGGGATGACATGGGAAGGGTGAAAGCACAGAAAAACAAAACCCTTAAGGTTGTCAGTAACAGCCTTAAGGGTTCCGGCCCCATCCGGCGCTTATCTCCGGCACTCACGATGGCTTAGCTCTTGAAGGGGCGATAAGAATAATCTCATACTGCCGGAGGTCATTTTTAACACAAATTGCTATCCCGCACTTTTTTGTGTCGGATCAATTATGTGCGTTCGACATCGTTTCCTGGATTGCCTCCAGAAACAGCCGAAGCCCGACTGGCTGATGTTCACGGGAAAGATACAGACCGTATACGGCAAGGCGCCGGGGTTGCAGCATCGGCAGGAGGCGTACCAGCCGCCCCTGCGCCAGCCCTTCACGCGCTTCCTTTTCCGGCACCAGCGCGATCCCCATGCCTGCCAACGCAGATTCGCACAACAGCAACGAGATCCCGGCGCTCAGATTCCCCTTTATCGCCACTGAAACCGCCTCGCCCTGCTCGTCGAGAAAATGCCACGATTTTCCGGCAAACCCGCTGTAATACAGGCAGTTATGCTGAGCGAGATCCTCCAGCGTCTGCGGGATACCGTGCTGGTGCAAATACCCCTCTGACGCGCACAGAACCGATTCGCAGTCGCCGAGTCGACGGGCAATCACACCGGGTTCAGGATTATCGGTAATGCGAATCGCGACATCAATGCGTTCACCGACCAGACTGACCGGCTGATTGTTTATCTCAACTTCAATGCGCAGTTCCGGATACCGCGCTAAAAAACCCGGCAGCACCGGCGCGAGAATATGCATTGCCGTAAAGTGCGCACATGCGACGCGCAGCGTTCCTGTAGGAATAACCGCCCCCGACCCCGCCCCAATCGCCTGGGAAAGCTGCGCCAAGGTTCGCGTCTTCACCAGCGCCTCTTCTCCGGCGGGTGTAATCGTCAGCTTGCGTGATGAGCGATGAATTAACCGCGCGCCAGCCCATTTCTCCATCTCGTCCAGATAGCGGCTCACCATCGGTCGGGAGAGGCCCAGCGCCCGCGCCGCTGCACTCAGGCTGCCTAAATCGCAGATATGATTGAATACCGTTGCCGCCATCACTCTGTCCATCGCTATCCCATCCGATCGTTTTATGAAACTCAGCATGTCCTGATACAGGAATTCTAACAGATCTGAATTTCCTTAAAATACAGGCCACACGTAAGACAATTTCATCTGCATAAGGTTATCCCTCATGAAAAGTAAACTGCTGGCCCTGTTGTTATCCGCTGTCGCCTCTCCACTGTTTGCCGCACCGCTGCAACTTGACGTCTATAACCCGCAGGAAAACGCCATTTTCCCTGTTTCTTCAACGCTGGTATCCGGCCCGACGGAAGCGATATTGTTTGATGCACAGTTCAGCCCTAAAGACGGGGCAAAACTGGTGGAGATGATTAAATCCCGCGGCAAAACACTGAAGGCCATCGTGATTACCTCCGGCGATCCAGATTTCTATTTCGGCCTGGAGCCGATTGTGAAGGCCTTTCCTGACGTGAAGGTGCTGGCGACACCATCGGTTGTTGAGCATATTCGCGCCACCAAAGAGGCTAAGTTGCAGTACTGGGGACCACAGATGAAAGAGGGAGCGCCAACGACACTGATTGTTCCACAGGCAATCACGGAGACGCGTTTTAGCGTGGATGGCGAAACGCTGGAACTGCGTCATCCAAATGAATACGCAGCGTATGTCTGGGTGCCGGCTAATCGGGCGATCCTGGGCGGTACGGGCGTGGCGGCAGGCATTCACGTCTGGACGGCTGACACCCAGACACCAGAGCTACGCGCATCCTGGCGTAATACGCTGACTGAAATGCAAAATCTCAAACCAACAGAGGTCATTCCCGGCCATTACCTGGGGCAGCGCCCAGCAGGGGATCGCGCTATCCGCTTCACGCAGGATTACCTGCAATCGTTTGAACAGGCGCTGGCGTCGAAACAAGGTTCGACCTGGGTCATTAAGACGATGAAAGCCGCGTGGCCGGGACTGGCAGATGAGGGGTCGCTGGAATTGAGCGCAAAAGTGAATTCAGGCGAGATGACGTGGTAATACCCTCAGCAAGAGCCAAAAAAAACCCGACATCGTTGTCGGGTTCTCTTTACGCCAGCAATCACAGAATCAATGAACGCCAAGGCGCCAGGCAAAATAGATCTCTTCTTTCAATTCAGTAGAAGAGAGCGTCAGTAAATCGGTAAATTCGAGCTCAAGTTGTTTCAGTTTTTTAAGGTATTGGGCTGGAGAGAGCTCTGTTTTATCACGACGTAAAAACTCAATTGCCAGTTGGGCCGGGTCTAGTTGGCTAGTCATATCATCCTCGCTTATGGTCAAAACCTGCACAGTATATCACCTTTTACTGCGCAGATTATGACCAAAAGCAATAGGGATCACATTTTTCAGGTGACAACGTCACACAACGGCCGTTGTCAACCTCGAGGTACAGCAGAGGCGATGTTGTTCGTCGTAGATGTCTATCTGCCAGACCTGATGCCTGGAGCCGGTATGAATCGCTTTACAGATCCCCTTCACGCGCCCTTGCCGTGCGGAACGAACGTGGTTCGCGTTGACCTCCAGCCCCACCACTTTCTGCTCGCCCTGAGTACACAGGTAACCCGCGACAGAGCCAATGCTTTCTGCGAGTACGACGGAAGCGCCGCCATGTAGCAGGCCAAACGGCTGCTTCGTGCGCCCGTCAACGGGCATTGACGCTTCAAGCGTATCGTCGCCGATGTGCTCAAAGCGAATATCCAGCAGGCCAACCATGTTGCCTTCGCCCATGGCATTGAGGGCATCAAGGGTCACTTCACGTTTCCAGATCATCCAATAATCTCCAGTAATGCCTGCACAGGATGGCGTACGCCTGTGCCTTCGACGCGTTTCACCTGACTGCGGCAGGAATATCCGGTCGCGAGGCAACGGTTACGTGGCAGCCGCTCCATCGCCTGGTGCCACGACAACTCGTAGATACCCAGCGAACTCGTATGGTTCTTCGCCTCATGCCCGTAGGTACCGGCCATACCGCAACACCCCACGCTGACATTTTCCAGTTTCGCGCCAAAGCGGGCAAAGATCGATGCCCATTGTGCAGGCGCGCCGGGCAGCGCGGTCACTTCGGTACAGTGACCGAAGAAATACCAGGATTCGCCGCTAACGTCACGCGGTTCGTGCGAGGCCAGCGCAGTCGCCAGCCACTCATTGGCGAGTTGGACATGGAAGTCGCCGCGCTGTTCACCGAGTGCAAGTTTGTACTCATCGCGATAGCAGAGCACCAGCGCCGGATCGACGCCAACCATTGGCATACCCAGTTTCGCCACGCGGTTCAAAAAATCAGCGGTCTTTTTCGCCGTCTTCGCAAAACGCGTCAGGAAGCCTTTGATGTGCTGCGCTTTGCCGTTTGGCGAAAACGGTAGCAGAACCGGCTGCATCCCCAGTTTTTCGACCAGACGGACAAAATCCGCCACGACCTGCGCGTCGTAATAGCTGGTGAACGGATCCTGCACCACCAGCACCGTATTGGCTTTCTGAGCATCCGTCAGCGCTTCAAGCTGTTCCAGCGTCATGTTCGCCGAGCGATGGCCGACCAGTTGCTGTTGCAGGGACGGCGTCGACAGCAACGGCAGATCGACCATGCCAATATGTTTTGCCGACAGCTTGCGTACCAGCGGCTGATTAATAAAGAAGTTGAAGGTCTTCGGCGCTCGCGCCATCAGCGGCGCATAGGTTTCGACCGTCGCCACCAGATGGTCGCGCAACGGGCGCAGGTAGCGAGTATGGTAAAGCTGAAGGAAGCGCGAGCGGAATTCCGGGACGTCGATCTTGATCGGACACTGGGTCGAACAAGCCTTACAGGCCAGACAGCCGGACATCGCCTCCTTCACTTCATGCGAGAAATCGTACTCGCCCTTGTTGGCATGCCAGGTGTTACGGGTGCGTGAGATCAAAGAGCGCAGACTGGGTCGTTTGCTCGCCAGCGCATTATCCAGTCTAACCGGGTCAACACCGCGATCCGCCAGCAGACGCAGCCATTCACGCACCAGCGTCGCGCGCCCTTTTGGCGAGTGAATGCGGTTAAGGCTGATTTTCATCGACGGACACATCGGGCTCTTCGCATCAAAGTTAAAGCACAGACCGTTACCGTTACATTCCAGCGCGCCTCGCCAGGTCTGGCGCACGGCCAGCGGGATTTGTCGGTCCCAGGTACCCCGTTTTACCGCATCAACTTTCATCATCGGCGCGTCGATACCTTCCGGCGGACAAATTTTCCCTGGATTCAGCCGGTTTTGCGGATCGAACGCCGCTTTGACCTTCCGCAGTTCCGCAAAAAGCTCATCGCCGAAAAATGCCGGACTGTACTCGGCGCGGAAGCCTTTGCCGTGTTCGCCCCACAGCAGACCGCCATATTTCGCCGTCAGCGCCACCACCTCATCGGAAATTTGCTTCATCAGCATTTCCTGCTGCGGGTCGCACATATCCAGCGCAGGCCGCACATGCAGCACCCCGGCGTCGACGTGGCCGAACATGCCGTAGCTCAGGCCGTGGCTATCAAGCAATGCGCGAAATTCTGCGATGTAGTCGGCAAGATGTTCCGGCGGCACGCAGGTGTCCTCGGCAAACGGGATCGGTTTTGCCGCCCCTTTCGCATTTCCCAGCAGCCCCACAGCCTTTTTACGCATCGCGTAGATACGCTCAACGCCCGCCAGTTCAGTACATAACTGCCAGCCAATCACGCCCGCCTCTTCACGGGCAATCAGCTCATCCAGGCGCTCGCACAGGGACGCCACCTGTCCGTCGATCGCCGCTTCATCATCACCAGCAAATTCGACAATGTTCAGGCCAAGCATCTCTTTATCCGGGACGTCGGTAATCAGTTCGCTCACTGAATGCCAGACGATGTCTTCACGCGCCAGATTCAGCACTTTTGAGTCAACCGTCTCCACCGACAGCGCGCGCGCATCCACCATGAACGGCGCATTTCGCAGCGCGGAGTCAAAAGAATCGTATTTCACGTTCACCAGTCGGCGCACTTTCGGCAGCGGCGTGATGTCCAGTTGCGCTTCCGTAATGAACGCCAGCGTCCCTTCCGAACCGGTGAGAATCCGGGTCAAATCGAATTTGCTCATGTCATCGTTAAAAACATGACGCAAATCGTAGCCCGTCAGGAAACGGTTCAGTTTGGGGAATTTATCAATGATTAACTGACGTTTTTCGCGGCAGCGCTCAAACACGGTGCGATAAATACGGCCAATGGCGGTGTTGCTCTGACCAAGCGTCTGTGCCAGTTCGACCGGCAGCGGCTGCGTGTCGAGAATATCGCCGCCCAGCAGCACTGCCCGCACGCCCAGCACGTGATCGGATGTCTTACCATAGACCAGCGACCCCTGTCCGGAGGCGTCGGTATTAATCATTCCGCCAAGTGTCGCCCGGTTACTGGTGGACAGTTCCGGAGCAAAAAAATAGCCATACGACTTCAAATACTGATTCAGTTGATCTTTGATCACCCCGGCTTCAACCCGCACCCAGCCCTCTTCCGGGTTGATTTCAATGATGCGGCTCATATAGCGAGACATATCAACGATGATGCCCTGGTTCAGCGCCTGGCCGTTGGTGCCAGTACCGCCGCCGCGTGGGGTGAAAATCAACGACGTAAAGCGTGGCTGCGCGGCCAGGCGTGCAATCAGCGCCACATCGGCCGTTGAACGGGGGAAAACCACGGCATCCGGAAGAAGTTGATAGATACTATTATCTGTCGACATCGTCAGACGATCGGCATAACTGGTCGCCGTATCGCCGGTAAATCCTTGTTGCTCCAGCTCTTGCAAAAAATTGAGCACCAGCTGAACGACGCCGGGTGCCTGAGAAATTTGTGGAATCATTATCGTGACCCTTTCCTGCGGTCTGTGTGTTGTCGGAGTTAATCGTTTGCATATTGTTGTATCACATTTTTTTCTAATACACCCAACAGAAATACTGGCAGAATCCGCCTGTCAAAAACCGCTGAAATTGCTCATCATTATGAGAGGTGTTTCACGCGGTCACGTCGCGTCAACGTTCTGACGCACTACATAGGTGAAAGAGTTTATGGTCAATATTCATCAGCCCAGGGATATCGCACAAGTGCTGCTGTCGGTGCTGTTTTTAGCCATCATGATTGTGGCGTGTCTCTGGATTGTTCAACCTTTTATTCTGGGCTTTGCCTGGGCCGGGACTATCGTCATCGCAACCTGGCCGGTTTTACTCCGCCTGCAAAAATTGCTCTGGGGCCGCCGTTCGCTGGCGGTTCTGGTGATGACCCTTTTATTAGTACTGCTGTTTGTGATCCCGATTGCGCTACTGGTTAACAGCATCGTTGATGGCAGTGGACCACTGATTCACGCCGTTACGAGCGGCGACATGACGTTACCGGATCTGGCCTGGCTGAACAGCATTCCACTGGTCGGCGCGAAACTGTATGCCGGCTGGCATAACCTGCTGGATATGGGAGGCACGGCGATCATGGCGAAGGTGCGGCCGTACATCGGCACCACGACCACCTGGTTTGTTGGTCAGGCCGCTCATATTGGTCGCTTTATGATGCACTGTGGCCTGATGCTGCTATTCAGCGCCCTGCTGTACTGGCGTGGTGAGACGGTGGCGCTCGGTATTCGCCATTTTGCCTATCGTCTTGCCGCAAAACGTGGCGACGCGGCAATGCTGTTGGCCGCTCAGGCTATCCGTGCGGTGGCGCTGGGCGTGGTCGTCACTGCGCTGGTGCAGGCGGTGCTGGGTGGCATTGGTCTGGCCGTTTCCGGGGTACCGTACGCCACGCTCCTCTCCGTGGTGATGATTCTCTCCTGCCTGGTACAACTGGGGCCGTTACCGGTTCTCATTCCAGCCATTATCTGGCTTTACTGGACTGGCGATACCACCTGGGGAAGCGTGCTGCTGGCGTGGAGTTGCGTGGTAGGGACGCTGGATAACGTGATTCGCCCGATGCTGATCCGCATGGGTGCAGATTTGCCGTTGATTCTGATCCTCTCCGGCGTCATTGGCGGTCTGATTGCGTTTGGCATGATTGGTTTGTTTATTGGTCCGGTACTGCTGGCCGTTTCATGGCGACTGTTTTCCGCCTGGGTAAGCGAAGCGCCAGCACCAACCAGCAAGCCAGAGGAACTCCTCGAGGAACTGAACGAAATCGAAGGCCTTAAAAAATAAAACGATATCAGGCGACTCCGGTCGCCTGATTGTTTAATTTCGTTAATCAATCGCGTACCGCAACGTATCTGTAGCTCCGCTTACCACATCATCATCCCGGATTTGTGTCGCAAATTCTTTACAGTTTTTAAACTATTGAGACGAATCCGATCGACGCTAAAACGTCTGATACCCTACTATTAGCTCACGGTTATAGATCAAGGCATTGATTTATAAGCATGGAAATCCCCTGAGTGAAACAACGAATTGCTGTGTGTAGTCTTTGCCCATCTCCCACGATGGGCTTTTTTTTATCTGATGGCGCGGTTTTTACACCCTCCGGATAATGTCTTCTCTGTTATTTCATCAGTGGCGTTGTCAGCACCTGGCTGTCACCTCAGCCCTCCAGCAGAATGGGAAGAATCTTAGGTAAGAAAAACATTGCCAACGCCTTCTCTTCTGTCCCGCGTACCGGTCACAGAATACATTTATTTCTCATTCTGCAAGGCTACATTCCTCATGCTTAACGCCGTCAGGACGTTCCAATAAAATTGCATCGTGAATCAGCTTGAATATGCGCGTTTTACTCTTTAATGATTAAGCGTTGAAACATTTCGCGATAACAGCGCTGACCCATTCTGCCTTGATTCACCTCGATTGATGCTGGTCCGCGGGATGTTTTTTTATTCTTCCACCTGACATGCTTTTTTTGGTCGGTGATACATTTTCCCCGGTTATTTTCTGCATTCACATATTTATAACAAAGAATATTGCACAAGATATTGTGACTCTCTTCATGCCGAAATCTGCTTAATAGTGTTATTTATGCTTTATTGTTTTTTAATATGGGGTCATTCAATGATGAACGCTTATGAACTACAGGCATTACGTCAAGTTTTTGCAATGACCATTGAAGAGTGCGTGTCATGGATTGCACCAGATTATAATGCCGCCATCTGGCAGCAGTGGGAAAATGGCGAATGTGAACTGCCTCCCGCGATTGTTGAAACGCTGCTGGAAATGCGCAGAAAAAGAAAACTACGTATTAATGCCATTATAGAGAAGATAAACAATCGCATTGGCAATAATACTATGCGTTTCTTTTCTGATTTAACCGATTTCCAGTCAGTCTATCGTGATGGCAGTTTTCTTGACTGGAAAATTTATCAATCCGTTGCTGCTGAACTCTATGCCCACGACCTGGAACGATTGTGTTAGACCACGTATTCCCTGCCACTGGCGATTCATACTAAGAAACTTCAAATAAACAGTCTGATTGTACTTTTTAAGGCACGGGTATTTAACCCGTACCAGGGAAAATCATTAGCAATTTCGCTGAGCAGGCATCATGAAAAATCACTATTTCCCCACCGCGATGGGGCTGTATCTCAATTACCTGGTGCATGGCATGGGAGTCATCCTGATGAGTCTCAACATGGCATCCCTCGAACAACAGTGGCAGACAAATGCCGCCGGTGTGTCTGTCGTGATCTCCTCATTAGGCATCGGACGCTTAAGCGTTCTGTTTTGCGCCGGATTGCTGTCCGATCGGTTTGGCCGCAGGCCCTTTATTATCCTGGGGATGCTCTGCTATGTGGCATTCTTTTTCGGCATCCTGACGACCCATAACATTATCATCGCTTATGCGTTCGGGGTTCTCGCCGGCATGGCAAACAGTTTTCTGGACGCGGGTACCTATCCCAGCCTGATGGAGGCCTTTCCCTCTTCACCGAGCACCGCCAATATCCTGATTAAGGCCTTTGTCTCCGGCGGACAGTTTTTACTCCCTATCATTATCAGTCTGCTCGTCTGGGCGGAACTGTGGTTTGGCTGGTCATTTATCGTTGCCGCTGCGATCATGCTGATTAACGGGCTGTTTTTACTGCGCTGCACCTTTCCGCCGCATCCGGGGCGTCGCGTCAAACCGGTCGCGCCGGCGCATGAACAACGGCCGGCAGAAAAACATCGCTGCGCGCTTATCGACCTGGCCAGCTATACCCTGTATGGCTATATCTCAATGGCCACGTTTTATCTCATCAGCCAGTGGCTGGCGCAATACGGCCAGTTTGTCGCCGGCATGTCGTATACCCTGTCGATAAAATTACTGAGTATTTATACCTGTGGTTCGTTGCTTTGCGTATTGATTACCGCCCCGCTGGTACGCAAAACGGTACGTTCAACCACCTTGCTGATGCTGTACACCTTCGTTTCGTTTATCGCGCTATTGACCGTGTGCCTGCATCCGACGATGTATGTTGTCATTGTCTTTGCCTTTGTGATCGGCTTTTCGTCAGCCGGAGGAGTGGTACAGATAGGCTTGACCCTGATGGCTGCTCGCTTCCCACATGCCAAAGGGAAAGCCACCGGCATTTATTACAGTGCAGGCAGCATTGCCACCTTCACGATCCCGCTGGTGACGGCCCATCTTTCACAAAGGAGCATCGCCGATATTATGTGGTTTGATACCGGTATTGCCGCCGTGGGTTTCCTGCTGGCGTTATTTATTGGCTATCGCAGTCGTCTCGAAACAAAACGTCAATTGCTGATATCACCTTTAGCGGAATAAGGCGGAATCCGCTACATGCAATATTGTTATCGCTGACTGCAATATAGTTTGTATAACGTCAATAACATCAGCAAAACGTCGCAGGAGAAGTGGGATTTCACACTTTCGTCTGCAAAATACCTGGTAATGAAAACGTCATGTTATGTAGTTCATGTCGTTGCGCAGCCGTATATTAGTGAAAAATCGCCGGAGATAAAAATACCGGCGAAAACAGAATTAAATTAACCGGCAAGGAGCTTTGAAAAAATGTCACAGAATAAGGCCTTCAGTACGCCATTTTTCCTGGCGGTCATCTGTATTTATCTCAGCTATTTTCTCCACGGCATTAGCGTCATTACGCTGGCGCAAAATATGACCTCCCTCGCCGCTAAGTTTTCTACCGATAGCGCGGGGATCGCCTATTTAATTTCTGGTATCGGCCTGGGGCGTCTGGTCAGTATTCTGTTTTTTGGCGTCCTGTCGGATAAATTTGGTCGTCGGGCGATCATTCTGCTGGGCGCGGCGTTATACATTCTCTTTTTCTTCGGCATCCCTGCCAGTCCCAATCTGATGGTGGCCTTTGTACTCGCCGTATGCGTTGGTGTAGCTAACTCTGCACTCGATACCGGAGGCTATCCGGCACTGATGGAATGTTTCCCGAAAGCGTCTGGCTCAGCGGTGATCCTGGTCAAGGCTATGGTCTCCTTCGGACAGATGCTCTATCCGATGCTGGTCGGCTATATGCTGCTCAACAACATCTGGTACGGCTATGGCGTGATCATTCCTGGCGTGCTGTTTGTGCTGATAACCCTGATGCTACTGCGCAGTAAATTCCCCGGCCAGTTGGTGGATGCCAGCGTCGCCAAAGAGTTGCCGCAGATGAACAGCAAACCGCTGGTCTGGCTGGAAGGAGTGGCTTCTGTCATGTTTGGCGTGGCCGCATTTTCTACCTTCTATGTCATCGTGGTCTGGATGCCGAAGTACGCCATGGCGTTCGCCGGAATGGAAGAAGCGGATGCGCTGAAAACCATCACGTATTACAGCCTGGGTTCACTGATCTGCGTCTTTATATTTGCCGCACTGCTGAAAAAAATGGTTCGCCCCATCTGGGCTAATGTCTTTAATGCCGGACTGGCGACCGTGACCGCTGCCGTCATTTATCTCTGGCCGTCACCGCTGGTATGTAACGCGGGGGCGTTTGTGATTGGCTTCTCCGCAGCGGGCGGGATTTTACAGCTGGGCGTGTCGGTGATGTCGGAATTCTTTCCGAAGAGTAAAGCCAAAGTCACCAGCGTTTATATGATGATGGGCGGTCTCGCGAATTTTGTTATTCCGCTAATTACCGGTTACCTCTCCACCATCGGCCTGCAATACATCATTTTACTGGATTTCGTTTTTGCCCTGTTGGCATTCATCACCGCCATTATCGTCTTTATTCGCTATTACCGGGTCTTCAATATTCCGCAAAACGATATCCGTCTGGGCGAACGTTATTTTTCAACAAAAAGTTAAGCGACAATTTAAGGAGTTATGTTATGGATGTAACCGCGAAATATGAACTGATCGGCTTAATGGCCTACCCCATCAGACACAGTCTGTCGCCTGAAATGCAAAATAAGGCGTTAGAGAAAGCCGGATTGCCGTTTACCTATATGGCCTTTGAGGTCGACAACAGCACCTTCGCGGGCGCTATCGAGGGGCTGAAAGCGTTAAAAATGCGCGGAACCGGCGTATCAATGCCTAATAAACAACTGGCCTGTGAGTTTGTTGATGAACTCACCCCAGCGGCGAAACTGGTGGGTGCCATTAATACTATCGTCAATGATGACGGTTATCTGCGCGGTTACAATACCGACGGCACAGGTCACATTCGCGCGATTAAAGAGAGTGGCTTCGATATCAGGGGTAAAACGATGGTATTACTGGGTGCCGGTGGTGCATCTACTGCCATCGGGGCGCAGGCGGCCATTGAGGGAATCAAAGAGATTAAACTCTTTAACCGTAATGATGAGTTCTTCCAGAAAGCGCTGGATTTCGCAAGGCGAGTGAATGAAAACACGGACTGCGTAGTGACAGTGACGGACCTTGCCGACCAGCAGGCCTTTGCGGACGCGCTGGCGACGGCGGATATTCTCACCAACGGCACCAAAGTCGGTATGAAGCCGTTAGAGAATGAATCCATCGTCAGCGACGCAAGTCTGCTACGTCCGGAACTGCTGGTCACCGAATGCGTTTACAACCCACATATGACGAAGTTACTGCAACAGGCGCAACAAGCCGGTTGCAAAACAATCGATGGTTACGGCATGTTGTTGTGGCAAGGTGCTGAACAGTTCAAACTGTGGACCGGAAAAGATTTCCCGCTGGAATACGTAAAACAGGTGATGGGGTTTGCGGCCTGACGGCCAGGAACTAAGACTGATAAAAGGTATTAAATGAAAACCGTAACCGTAAAAAACCTCGTGATTGGCGAAGGGGCTCCAAAAATAATCGTCTCGCTGATGGGCAAAGATATCGCCAGCGTCCGTTCAGAAGCGCAGGCCTATCGTGACGCGGATTTCGACATTCTGGAGTGGCGCGTTGACCATTTCACCGATGTTGCCTCTGCCGATGCCGTGCTGGAGGCTATCCGCGCGATCCGTGCCGAGATGCCTGAAACTCCCCTGCTGTTTACCTTCCGCAGCGCGAATGAAGGTGGCGAACAAGCTATTTCGACTGAGGCCTATATCGCACTGAATCGCGCGGCTGTCGACAGCGGTCTGGTGGATATGATCGATCTCGAACTGTTTACCGGTGATGAGTTGGTCAAGGCGACGGTTGACTATGCGCACAGCAAAAACGTCAACGTGATCATGTCCAACCATGATTTCCACAAGACGCCAGCAGAAGAAGAGATCGTGTCACGACTGCGCAAAATGCAGGAGCTGGGAGCCGATATTCCGAAGATCGCCCTGATGCCCCAGAGCCGTAGCGATGTTCTGACGCTGCTTTCCGCCACGCTGAAAATGCAGGAGCAGTACGCTGATCGTCCGGTGATCACCATGTCGATGTCGAAAACCGGTGTGATTTCGCGCCTGGCGGGTGAAGTCTTTGGTTCTGCCGCGACCTTTGGCGCGGTTAAAAAGGCCTCTGCGCCCGGACAAATATCCGTTAGCGACCTGCGTACGGTATTAACGATTTTACATCAGGCTTAATACGTTAAATAAAGGCGGGACGGTTTCCTCCCGCCGTAGAATATAAATTTCGCCCCACAATGAATATTTCACATGAATATTCAGCGAACCCCTGCGCCTGAATGTCTCTGCGTAGGGTTTCTGCCGGGCACCCAGGAGTTAATATGAAACCTGAAAGACCACAACGCGTTAATGGTCGCGTGCCTGTGCTCTCGGCCCAGGACGCGGTGAATTATATTAAAGATGAAGATGTATTATGTATATTAGGCGCTGGCGGCGGCATTCTGGAAGCCACCACCTTAATTACCGCATTAGCCGATAAATATAAACAAACGCAAACGCCGCGTAATTTATCAATTATCAGTCCGACCGGTCTGGGCGACCGCGCCGATCGCGGCATCAGTCCGCTGGCCCAGGAAGGGCTGGTGAAATGGGCTCTGTGCGGACACTGGGGCCAGTCGCCGCGCATTTCAGATTTAGCGGAACAGAATAAAATTGCCGCCTATAACTATCCGCAGGGCGTGCTGACTCAGGCGCTGCGCGCTTCAGCCGCCCACCAGCCAGGGATCCTCAGCGATATCGGGATTGGTACGTTCGTTGACCCGCGTCGACAGGGTGGCAAGCTCAATGAGGTCACTAAAGAAGATCTCATCAAGCTGGTGGAGATTGATAACAAAGAATACCTCTACTACAAAGCGATTGCGCCCACCGTGGCGTTTATCCGCGCCACCACCTGCGACAGCGAAGGCTACGCCTCGTTTGAAGATGAGGTGATGTATCTCGACGCGCTGGTGCTGGCTCAGGCGGTACACAACCACGGCGGCATCGTCATGATGCAGGTGCAGAAGATGGTCAAGAAAGCCACGCTGCATCCCAAATCCGTGCGTATTCCCGGTTATCTGGTGGATATCGTGGTTGTCGATCCTGACCAGACGCAACTATACGGCGGCGCGCCGGTGAACCGTTTTATCTCAGGCGATTTCACCCTCGACGACAGCACTCAACTCTCCCTGCCCCTCAACCAGCGCAAACTGGTTGCCCGCCGTGCTCTGTATGAGATGCGTAAAGGCGCAGTGGGCAACGTCGGCGTCGGCATTGCGGATGGCATTGGGCTGGTGGCCCGAGAAGAAGGCTGTGCGGATGACTTTGTGCTGACAGTCGAAACCGGCCCCGTTGGCGGTATCACCTCACAGGGGGTTGCCTTCGGTGCAAACGTCAACACCCGCGCCATTCTTGATATGACCTCGCAGTTTGACTTCTACCACGGTGGAGGACTGGACGTTTGCTATCTGAGCTTTGCGGAAGTCGACCGTCACGGCAACGTCGGGGTACATAAATTCAATGGCAAAATCATGGGCACCGGCGGCTTTATCGATATCAGCGCCACCTCGAAGAAAATTGTTTTCTGCGGCACGCTAACCGCCGGCAGTCTGAAAACAGAGGTCGCCGACGGTAAATTAACCATCGTCCAGGAAGGCCGGGTGAATAAATTCATCAGCGAATTGCCGGAAATAACCTTCAGCGGAAAGATCGCGCTCGAGCGTGGGCTGGACGTGCGTTATATCACCGAGCGCGCGGTATTTACGCTAAAAGAGGACGGTCTGCATCTTATTGAAATTGCCCCTGGGGTGGATCTGGAATGCGATATTCTGGCCAAAATGGATTTCGCTCCGGTTATTTCGCCAGACCTGAAACTGATGGATGAAAGATTATTTATCGACGCCACCATGGGTTTTGAACTGCCGGAAGCGGCTAATTAAAAGGAGTACGATGATGGACTTTTCTTTAACCGAAGAGCAAGAGCTGCTGCTTGCCAGTATTCGAGAACTGATCACCAGCAATTTTCCGGAAGAATATTTCCGTACCTGCGATCAGACGGCGACCTACCCCAGAGAATTTATGCGCGCGTTGGCCGATAACGGAATTTCCATGCTGGGCGTACCGGAAGAGTTCGGCGGTATTCCGGCAGACTACGTGACACAAATGCTGGCCCTGATGGAGGTGTCAAAATGCGGCGCTCCGGCCTTTTTGATCACCAACGGTCAGTGTATTCACAGCATGCGTCGTTTCGGCTCGCCGGAACAACTGCGGAAAACGGCGGAAAGTACGCTGGAGACCGGTGACCCGGCCTATGCGCTGGCGTTAACCGAGCCGGGGGCGGGTTCTGATAACAACAGCGCCACCACCAGCTATACGCGCAAAGACGGCAAGGTTTATCTGAACGGCCAGAAGACATTTATTACTGGCGCAAAAGAGTACCCGTATATGCTGGTGCTGGCGCGCGATCCGGAACCGAAAGATCCGAAGAAGGCCTTTACCCTCTGGTGGGTGGAGTCCAACAAGCCGGGGATCAAAATCAACCCGTTGCACAAAATCGGCTGGCACATGCTCAGCACGTGTGAAGTCTATCTCGACAACGTCGAGGTGGATGAAAGCGACATGGTGGGCGAGGAAGGCATGGGCTTTCTCAACGTGATGTACAACTTTGAGATGGAACGCCTGATCAACGCCGCGCGCAGTACCGGTTTTGCCGAATGCGCCTTTGAGGATGCCGCGCGCTATGCCAACCAGCGCATCGCGTTTGGTAAACCGATTGGACATAACCAGATGATCCAGGAAAAACTGGCGCTGATGGCAATCAAAGTCGACAACATGCGCAATATGGTGCTGAAAGTTGCATGGCAGGCCGATCAGGAACAGTCGCTGCGTACCAGTGCCGCCCTGGCGAAACTGTACTGCGCCCGTACAGCGATGGAAGTGATTGACGATGCGATCCAGATTATGGGCGGGCTGGGTTATACCGACGAAGCTCGCGTCTCCCGATTCTGGCGCGATGTACGTTGCGAACGTATTGGCGGCGGAACGGATGAGATCATGATTTATGTCGCAGGTCGGCAGATCCTGAAGGATTATCAGAACAAGTAAACGCCTGGCCGGATACGGTGCACGCACCGCTATCCGGCAATTCGTCGGCTTATGGAGAATGGAATAAAAACTCAGGCGTCAGACAACAAGCAGGCCTGCTCTGCCAGACTGTTTTTAAACTGTTTGCGGTAATCGCCTGGCGAGCAGCCGACGTGACGCAGAAACAGCTTCGCGAAGTGGTCGACATTCTCGTATCCGACGCGCCAGGAAATTTCGGCCTGCGAATAATCGGTATTGGTCAGCGCAAATTTCGCTTCAGTCATTCGCCGCTGAATCACATAATTGATCGGTGAAATATGGTACTCACGGGTAAATTCGTGGCAAATATAGCTGACGCTGGCACGAAATTTCTTTGATAACTGCTCAAGCGTAATTTTCTCCCGATAATTATTATTGAGATAGACCAAAATATCTTTAATCAGAACATCTTTTTTAATATGCCCCTGTTCTGAACGATAAGCATTTTTAAAGTTTTCGTGAAAGAGTACCGTCAACGTATAGGCAAATGCATCGCAGACGGATGACGTCAGTCCATTTTTACTTTGCGGCAACATCACGCTGAGTTCATTAAAAATACTCTTTATCACCTCTTTACCCTGACCGACGGCAACCACCGGAGTGGAATGCGATTGCAGCAATTGATTTTCTTCCCACCCCTGAAAGCGAAAGCCGTACAGTGCGCAGGTGTAGGTAGTGGCCGGCGCGTTTACATCCGATGTCACGGCATGCAGTCGTCCCCGCTCCACCACGACGATATCGTCTTCGTGAGCCACATAAAGTGAAGAGTCGATAATTAATCTGACCATGCCTTTTTTAACGTAAATCAGCTCTGTCTCATTATCATGAACGTGATGACCGGACTCCCAACGAGGATCATCACTAATAACGAATCGGGAAAATCGCGGGGTCTTACCCTGGTCAAAAAGGCTTTCCATTGCATTATCAAAGCAGCGTTGATACATGACAACCTCCACAAGCAGATAGTAATCCTGAACAATATAATAGGGATAAAATAAAGCGAGTACGGCGGTTATACAACTGTATTTAGTGGGAGCAAAACAAGATTATTTCCCTCGCCTGCAAGATAATATGTCTGATTTTCTCAAATGATTTTCTGCCCATTTCTTTTGCATGAGCGATCCCACTTTTTTTGCAAGATACCTGGAAACGAAAACAGATTGCTCCGTCGATAAAAAGCCACTGTCTGTCGCACACTAATTCCAGTCAATTTTCACTTTCCGCCGGGGTGGCCTGACCGTCACTGTCGGTATGCGACTCACAGGAGATGCCATGAAAATAATAACCTGCTTTAAGCTGGTGCCTGAAGAACAGGACATTGTAGTGACGCCCGAGCAAGCGCTCAGCTTTGACAATGCAGACACCAAAATCAGCCAGTTCGACCTCAACGCCATCGAGGCCGCAACACAATTGGCCAGCGAAGCGGAGGATGAGATCGCTGCGCTGACCGTGGGCGGTTCATTATTGCAGAACTCAAAAGTGCGTAAGGATGTGCTTTCCCGTGGGCCGCACGCGCTGTACCTGATGCAGGATGCGCAACTGGAACACGCGCTGCCGAAAGATACCGCCCAGGCTATCGCGGCCACAGTGGAAAAAATCGGATTCGATCTGATCCTGTTTGGCGAAGGCTCTGGCGACCTTTATGCGCAGCAGGTTGGCCTGCTGGTCGGTGAGATCCTGCAGCTGCCGACGATTAACGCCGTTAGTAGCCTCCAGCGCCAGGGCGACAAGCTGGTTGTAGAACGCACGCTGGAAGAAGACGTTGAAGTGATCGAACTGTCACTTCCTGCAGTGCTTTGCGTCACATCGGATATTAACGTCCCGCGCATCCCCTCCATGAAAGCCATTCTTGGCGCCGGGAAAAAACCGGTGCACGCGTGGCAGGCAAGCGATATCAACTGGAGCCGGGGTGCGCCGCGAGCGGAACTGGTCGCTATCACCGTACCGCCGCAAACGGCACGTAAGCACATCATTCTGGATAACGATTCGCCGGAAGCCATTGCCGAACTGGCTGAACACCTGAAAAAAGCCCTGAACTGAGCCCAACGGAGAACACAATCATGAGTCAATTAACCCACGTCTGGGTATTTAGCGATAACGTTGAACGCTATGCAGAACTGATGGCTGGCGCGCGTCAGTGGGGTCAGCAGGTCTACGCCATCGTTCAGGGTTCCGAACAGGCGGCACGCGTTAAGCCGCTCGGCGCTGACGGTGTCATCGTGCTTGCGAAGACGTCTGAATTGCAGCGAATTGAAAACTACGCCGAGACACTGGCCGCGCAGATCCGCGAAAAAGGCAACGGGCTACTGCTGATGGCGGCAACCAAACGGTGCAAAGCGCTGGGCGCGCGTTTAAGTATTCAACTCGATGCAGCAATGGTGAACGATGCAACGGCGGTAAGCGTCGACGACAACGCGCTGTTTGCCGAGCACCGTATGTATGGCGGACTGGCGTTTGGCAAAGAAAAGTTGAACAGCCCGCTGGCCATTATCACCCTCGCGCCTGGCGTACTGGAGCCTGTCGCAGCAAATCCTGCACATGACTGCCCGGTGGTCACCGCTGAATGGGTTGCCCCGCAACAGGAGATCCTGTGTCAGGAACGGCGCGCCAAATCGCTCAGCAGCGTTGATCTGAGCAAAGCAAAACGCGTAGTGGGTGTGGGTCGTGGTCTGGCGGCACAGGACGACCTGAACATGGTGCGCGAACTGGCTGCGGTGCTGGGCGCCGAAGTGGGCTGTTCACGTCCAATCGCCGAAGGGGAAAACTGGATGGAGCGCGAGCGTTATATCGGCGTTTCTGGCGTGTTACTGAAGTCCGAACTGTATCTGACGCTGGGCATCTCCGGACAGATTCAGCATATGGTTGGCGGCAACGGCGCCAAAGTGATTGTCGCCGTGAACAAAGATAAGAACGCGCCAATCTTCAACTATGCCGATTACGGACTGGTGGGCGATATCTACAAAGTCGTCCCTGCCCTGATCGCGCAGTTGCGCTAACTCTCACCATTACCCATATCTCCCGCCGTGCAAACGGCGGGAAGGGAGCTTTAAGCATGTCGGATGAAAAATTTGATGCCATCGTCGTCGGTGCTGGCGTAGCGGGAACGGTGGCGGCGTACGTTATGGCAAAAGCCGGGCTCGATGTTCTGGTCATCGAGCGCGGCAACAGCGCAGGCAGTAAAAATATGACCGGGGGGCGTCTCTACGCCCACGTCATTGAGCGCATAATGCCCGGTTTTGGCCAGCAGGCCCCGGTTGAGCGTAAAGTTACCCGCGAGAAAATCTCGTTTATGACAGAAGAAAGCGCGACCACGCTGGACTACCATCGCGAACAGGCGGATGTCCCTGGTCAGGCGTCCTACACCGTGTTGCGCAACCGCCTCGATCCGTGGCTGATGGAACAAGCTGAAGCGGTTGGCGCGCAGTTTATCCCCGGCGTGCGTGTGGACGCGCTCATTCGTGAAGGTAACCAGGTGACTGGCGTGCAGGCCGGTGATGACATTCTCGAAGCCAACGTGGTGATCCTCGCCGATGGTGTCAATTCGATACTGGGCCGTTCACTCGGCATGGTCCCTGCTTCGTCGGCACATCATTACGCGGTAGGCGTGAAAGAGTTGATTGGCCTTTCCCCGGAACAAATCAACGATCGCTTTAACCTGTCCGGAAACGAAGGCGCGGCCTGGCTGTTCGCCGGTTCCCCGTCAAACGGTCTGATGGGCGGAGGGTTCCTCTATACCAACCGCGATTCCGTTTCCCTCGGCCTGGTATGTGGACTGGGTGATATGGCCCATGCGCAAAAAAGCGTGCCGCAGATGCTGGAAGATTTTAAACAGCACCCCGCCGTTCGTCCGTTGATTCAGGGCGGCAAGCTGCTGGAATACTCGGCGCACATGGTGCCGGAAGGCGGGCTGGCGATGGTACCAGAGCTGGTCGGCGACGGCGTAATGATTGTCGGTGATGCCGCAGGCTTTTGCCTGAATCTCGGTTTCACAGTGCGCGGAATGGATTTAGCCATCGCCTCCGCCGAAGCGGCGGCACACGCGGCGATTGTCGCAAAAGAGCGCAACGATTTCTCTGCCCGCACGCTGGCGGAATACAAAAGCGAACTGGAAAAAGGGTGTGTCATGCGTGATATGCAGCATTTCCGCAAGATACCGGCGCTGATGGAAAACCCCCGCCTGTTCACTCAGTATCCCCGTATGGTGGCGGACATCATGAGCGACATGTTCACCATTGATGGCGGGCCGAATCAGCCGATGCGCAAAATGATCCTGTCGCATGCAAAACAGATAGGTCTGATGAATCTGCTGAAGGATGGCATTAAGGGAGTCACCGCACTATGAGTCAGGAAAATCGCGTTAACGTAGACGTCAAGCTTGGCGTCAATAAATTCCATGTTGATGAAGGCCATCCGCACATCATTCTGACGGCCAACCCGGACAGTAAAGAGTTTCAAAAATTGCTTAACGCCTGCCCCGCTGGACTCTATAAGCAGGATGAGGCGGGCACAATTCACTTTGATTCCGCAGGCTGTCTGGAGTGCGGAACCTGTCGGGTGCTATGCGGTGAAACGATCCTCGAAAAATGGGAGTACCCCGCAGGCACTTTTGGCGTGGATTTTCGCTACGGCTGATACGGCTGATGGACACCAATGCCGGAGAGTGACGCCTGACGTCTTATCCGGCCGCCAACACCTCACTACCCACTTGATTTACCGGGAATCTCCGATGAGTGTCACATTAACGTTTGATGCCGGCCGGCGGGACGCATACCGCAAGCTTGGCCTTTGGGGCGATGCCTCGCTGGGAGACTACTGGCAGCAAACCGCGCGCAGCGTGCCGGATAAAATTGCCGTCGTGGATAGCCACGGCACGGCATTCACCTACGCCGCACTCGACCATGCAGCAAGCTGTCTGGCAAGCTGGATGCTGGCAAATGGCATCCAGCCCGGCGACCGCGTTGCTTTTCAGCTTCCAGGCTGGTGCGAATTTACCGTTATCTATCTCGCCTGCCTGAAAACCGGCGCAGTATCCGTTCCCCTTCTGCCTGCCTGGCGTGAAGCCGAACTGGTATGGGTGCTGAACAAGTGCCAGGCGAAGCTGTTTTTCGCGCCAACCGTGTTTAAACAGACGCGTCCGGTCGATTTGATCTTGCCCCTGCAAAACCAGTTACCCCATTTGCAACACATTATCGGCGTCGATAAGCTGGCTCCGGCCACCACCTCACTCGCCCTCAGCCAGATCGTGACGGACAGCGCACCGCTTGCCAGTCACATTCCGGTTCACGGTGACGAACTGGCCGCCGTGTTGTTTACCTCTGGCACCGAGGGAATGCCGAAAGGCGTCATGCTCAGCCACAACAATATTCTTGCCAGCGAGCGGGCCTATTGTGCGCGTCTGAATCTGACCTGGCTGGACGTCTTTCTGATGCCGGCGCCGCTGGGACACGCCACCGGTTTTTTACACGGCGTGACGGCACCGTTTCTGATCGGCGCACGCAGCGTGCTGCTGGATATTTTTACCCCAACGGCCTGCCTTGAACTGTTGGAGCAACAGCGCTGTACCTGTGTGTTAGGGGCTACACCGTTTGTTTACGATCTGCTGTGTACCGTTGAACAGCAGCCTGCCGATCTCTCTTCGCTGCGATTCTTTTTGTGCGGCGGCACCACTATTCCGAAGCGCATTGCCCGTGACTGCCAGCAGCGCGGCATTAAGCTGCTCAGCGTCTACGGCTCGACGGAAAGCTCGCCGCATGCGCTGGTGAACCTTGATGACCCACTCTCCCGGATGATGAATACCGACGGCTATGCCGCGGCGGGCGTGGAGATCAAGATTGTTGATGAAGCGCGTAACCCGGTTCCGCCCGGCGTTGAAGGAGAAGAGGCATCACGCGGGCCGAACGTGTTTATGGGCTATCTCGATGAGCCAGAACTCACCGCCCGGGCGCTGGATAGCGAGGGCTGGTACTACAGCGGCGATCTCTGCCGGATGGACGAGGCGGGCTATATTAAGGTTACCGGACGCAAAAAAGATATCATCGTCCGGGGCGGTGAAAACATCAGTAGTCGCGAGGTGGAGGATATTCTGTTACAGCATCCGCGCATTCACGATGCCTGTGTGGTTGCCATGCCGGATGAGCGTTTAGGTGAACGTTCCTGCGCCTACATCGTGCTGAAAGCACCGCATCATTCACTGTCACTGGAAGAGGTTGTTGCCTTCTTTAGCCGTAAACGTGTGGCGAAGTATAAGTATCCGGAGCACATCGTGGTGGTTGAAAAGTTGCCCAGAACAGCATCCGGGAAGATCCAGAAGTTCCTGTTACGCCAGGATATTATTCAGCGTTTACACCAGGAGTATGTTGAAGCATAAAACGCCGGATGGCGGCGTATCGCCATCCGGCATACAGGGAAATCGCGGTAGGCCTGATAAGCGTAGCGCCATCAGGCATTACATTACTTCTTCAGTTCAGCCAGGCTCAGCCAGGTCTGGACAACAGTATCCGGGTTCAGCGACAGGCTGTCGATCCCCTCTTCCATCAGCCAGGCGGCAAAGTCTTCGTGGTCAGACGGACCCTGACCGCAAATCCCGACGTATTTCCCCTGTTTCTTCGCTGCGCGAATCGCCATCGACAGCAGCGCTTTCACCGCGTCGTTACGCTCATCAAACAGTTCAGACACCACGCCGGAGTCACGATCCAGACCCAGCGCCAGCTGCGTCATGTCGTTAGAGCCGATCGAGAAGCCGTCAAAATATTGCAGGAACTGTTCAGCCAGCAGGGCGTTGGACGGGATCTCACACATCATGATGATCTTCAGGCCATTCTCACCGCGTTTCAGCCCCTGACGCGCCAGCTCTTCCACGACCGCTTTTGCCTGCTCGACGGTACGCACGAATGGGATCATGATTTCGACGTTAGTCAGGCCCATATCGTTACGCACGCGTTTCACCGCGTCGCATTCCAGCGCAAAGCAGTCACGGAAGCTGTCCGACACATAGCGACCCGCACCGCGGAAGCCCAGCATCGGGTTCTCTTCATCCGGCTCGTAGCGTTCACCGCCGACCAGGTTCGCGTATTCGTTAGACTTAAAGTCTGACAGACGCACGATCACCCGCTTCGGCCAGAATGCCGCACCGAGGGTGGCGATCCCTTCCGTCAGGCGGCCGACATAGAATTCACGCGGAGAATCAAAGCCTTTCATCATCTCGCGGATTTCGTTCTGCAGTTTGGCATCCTGGGAGTCAAACTCCAGCAGCGCACGCGGGTGAACGCCGATCATACGGTTGATGATAAATTCCAGACGCGCCAGGCCAACGCCTTCGTTAGGCAGACAGGCAAAGTCAAATGCCCTGTCCGGGTTACCGACGTTCATCATCACCTTCAGCGGCAGATCCGGCATAGTATCGACGCTGGAGCTCTTAACGCTGAAGTCGAGCAGGTCGGCGTACACGTAGCCTGTGTCACCTTCCGCGCAGGAAACGGTGACCTTTTCGTCATCCTTCATGCGTTCAGTGGCATCGCCACAGCCGACCACCGCCGGAATACCCAACTCGCGTGCGATAATGGCGGCGTGGCAGGTACGACCACCACGGTTAGTGACAATCGCGGCCGCTTTTTTCATGATCGGTTCCCAGTCCGGGTCGGTCATGTCGGTCACCAGCACGTCGCCTGGCTCAATGCGGTTCATCTCGCTGATGTCGTGAATCACTTTTACCGGGCCCGCACCGATGCGGTGGCCGATGGCACGTCCTTCCGCAATGATTTTGCCCTGCGCGTGCAGCGTATAACGCTCCATTACCTGGCCGCGGGAACGCACGGTTTCCGGACGCGCCTGTACGATGAACAGCTTGCCGGTATGACCGTCTTTCGCCCACTCGATGTCCATTGGACGACCGTAGTGTTTCTCGATCTGTACTGCCTGCTTCGCCAGTTCCTGCACTTCTTCGTTGGTCAGAGAGAAAATGTCACGGCTTTCCTGCGGTACATCTTCAATGGTGACCTGTTTGCCATGCTCCTGGGTCGGGGCATAGACCATGCGGATTTTTTTCGAACCCATCGTGCGACGCACAATCGATGGACGGTTGGCCGCCAGCGTCGGTTTGTGGACGTAGAACTCATCCGGGTTCACCGCGCCCTGCACCACCATCTCACCCAGCCCCCATGCCGAGGTGATGAACACCACCTGGTCAAAGCCGGATTCGGTATCGATGGAGAACATCACGCCGGAGGAAGCCAGATCGGAACGCACCATCCGTTGAACGCCCGCAGAGAGCGCCACGCCACGGTGATCGTAGCCCTGGTGAACACGATAGGAGATCGCGCGGTCATTAAACAGCGACGCGAAGACGTGCTTCACGGCGACCAGTACCGCGTCAAAGCCCTGGACGTTGAGGAAGGTTTCCTGCTGACCGGCAAAAGAGGCGTCCGGCATATCTTCCGCCGTTGCAGAAGAACGTACGGCGAAAGAAGCATGTTGATCGTCCGCGGAGAGTTGCGCGTAGGCATCGCGGATAGCATTTTCCAGCTCAGGCTGGAAAGGAGTGTCGATAATCCACTGGCGGATCTGCGCGCCTGCCTTCGCTAACGCGGTAACATCATCAATATCCGTTTGATCCAGCAGTTCATAGATGCGCTGGTTTACACCGCTTTGGTCCAGAAACTGATTAAACGCATCGGCGGTTGTGGCAAAACCATTCGGTACCGATACACCCATACCGGAAAGGTTAGTAATCATTTCACCCAGGGAGGCATTTTTGCCCCCAACTCTGTCTACATCATTCATGCCGAGTTGGTTATACCAAAGCACCAGCGGTGACGAGCCATTGTTGGACATCGAACAATCCTTTTGTGATAAATGAACGAGTTTAGGAAACGCTTAATTACGTATTTATCTTTGCATATTTACCCCGCTTAAAAAAACGGTGAATCGTTCAAGCAAATATATTTTTTATTTTTTCGGACAGTTTACCCATTTGCGCAAACCCGCGAGTGGCGGGCGATCCCCACAAAATGTGTCGGTATAAACATCTGTTCCAGAAAATGAAATGCACATTTCATAAAATATAAAAATGCCATTTCACTTTTAAAATAAGCGTTATTTTCTACGCTTCGGAGTAATTTTAATTTATGCTTTCAGAGAATTATGACTGACTTTCAGGGTGTGAAAAATGGATAATGCTGTAGATCGTCACGTATTTTATATTTCCGATGGAACGGCAATTACCGCTGAAGTGTTGGGCCATGCGGTGATGTCGCAATTCCCGGTCACTATCAGCAGTATCACGCTACCGTTTGTCGAAAATGAGAACCGTGCCCGTGCCGTTAAGGACCAGATCGACGCCATTTTTCAACAAACCGGTGTGCGTCCACTGGTGTTCTATTCGATTGTATTGCCGGAAATCCGTTCCATCATCCTGCAAAGTGAAGGCTTCTGCCAGGATATCGTGCAGGCGCTGATCACCCCACTGCAACACGAGATGAAGCTCTACCCCACGCCGATTGCCCACCGGACTCACGGGCTGAATCCGGGTAATCTGATCAAGTACGATGCGCGGATCGCCGCCATTGATTACACCCTTGCCCACGACGATGGCATTTCGTTGCGCAACCTCGACCAGGCGCAGGTCATTTTGTTGGGCGTCTCGCGCTGCGGCAAAACGCCCACCAGTCTCTATCTGGCGATGCAGTTTGGCATCCGCGCGGCGAACTACCCCTTTATTGCCGATGACATGGACAATCTGGTTCTGCCCGCGTCGTTAAAACCCCTGCAACATAAGCTGTTTGGTCTGACGATTGACCCGGAACGTCTGGCTGCCATCCGCGAAGAACGCCGGGAAAACAGCCGCTACGCCTCCTTGCGCCAGTGCCGTATGGAAGTGGCCGAAGTCGAGGCGCTCTATCGTAAAAACCAGATCCCGTGGCTGAACAGTACTAACTATTCGGTTGAAGAGATTGCGACCAAAATCCTCGACATCATGGGACTGAGTCGACGCATGTACTAACAAACTAGTTCACGAGTTCTGTTTTTTTGTTATCATACCGTTCTGCCGCGAGGTGTGATCCACCTCGCACTTGAAATCAGCAGGGATTGGTTTAAGGTTGTGCCCATCACTTCCCGGTACCTCTGCCGTAGAAGCCACAAATTTCTGAGAATTGTCATGAACAGAACCGATGAACTGCGTACCGCGCGTATAGACAGTCTGGTTACGCCCGCTGAACTTGCGCAACGGCATCCTGTGTCGTCCGCCGTCGCCAGCCACGTCACCGACTCCCGACGCCGGATAGAAAGAATACTGAATGGTGAAGACCGCCGTTTGCTGGTCATTGTGGGGCCGTGCTCCATTCACGACCTCGATGCCGCCCTGGAGTACGCCACGCGTTTACAGGCGCTGCGTACTCAGCATCAGGCGCGCCTGGAAATTGTCATGCGCACCTATTTTGAAAAACCACGCACTGTCGTCGGCTGGAAAGGTCTCATCTCCGATCCGGACCTCAATGGCAGCTATCGCGTGAACCACGGTATTGAACTGGCACGCAAACTGCTGTTGCAGGTCAATGAACTGGGCATTCCGACCGCTACGGAATTTCTCGATATGGTGACCGGGCAATTTATTGCCGATCTGATCAGTTGGGGCGCTATTGGCGCGCGAACCACCGAAAGCCAGATCCACCGCGAAATGGCCTCGGCACTTTCCTGCCCGGTCGGCTTTAAAAACGGCACCGACGGAAATACCCGTATCGCCGTGGACGCAATTCGTGCCTCCCGCGCCAGTCATATGTTCCTCTCGCCTGATAAAACCGGTCAGATGACCATTTACCAGACCAGCGGTAACCCCTATGGCCATATCATTATGCGTGGCGGCAAAAAGCCGAACTACCATGCTGAAGATATTGCGGCGGCCTGCGATACACTGCATGAATTTGATCTACCTGAACATCTGGTCGTTGATTTCAGCCACGGCAACTGTCAGAAACAACATCGTCGTCAGTTGGATGTCTGTGATGATATTTGCCAGCAGATCCGGAACGGTTCAACTGCTATCGCCGGCATTATGGCGGAAAGCTTTTTGCGCGAAGGTACGCAGAAAATCGTCAGTGGACAGCCGCTGGTCTACGGTCAATCAATCACCGATCCTTGCCTTAACTGGGAAGACACTGAACTGCTGCTGAGCAAACTAGCCTCCGCGGTTGACAGTCGTTTCTGATCGCCCGCCCATCCTTTCGGGGGTGGGCAATTCTTCTTCCCATTTCGCAAACTACCACATTTAATACTTGTTGTTGCTGAGCACATTATTGATAATAAAAATCATTGTTACATTAATTATTATTAATCAGCCGCGATACCCGTATGGATAACATTGAATCACCCCGCCTTAAGGAACAAGAAAACGCGGCTCCCCCGCCTGCCCCCATCCGCAAGATCAGCAGTCAGCAGCTGTTAGGTGATGACGGCAAGGTGATTATCGATCACGACGGTCAGGAATACCTGCTGCGTCGAACGCAGGCAGGTAAACTCTTGCTGACCAAGTAGAACATCAACTTGAACAGCTGACTTCCAGACGCTTGCCCCAGTCAGGCGGACGCTGGCTGTAGTCATCATTGCGCTCACGGAAAGGCTCCCGCAGTACGGCGTGTAAGCGATGCAGCTCGCGCATATCGCCTTTTTCCGCCGCCTCGATGGCCCGCTGCGCCAGCCAGTTACGTAACACCACGCACGGATTAGCGCTCAGCATCAACGACTGGCGCGCCGCATCATCGACTTCATCGCGTTGTAAACGCGTTCTGTAACGTGAGAACCAGTCATCAAAGGCGGCACGATCGATAAAGTCATCGCGCAAGGGCGATGCACTGCTCTGCTGCTCGGTGACGCTCAGCATGCGGAAAGTACGGGTATAGTCACTGCGCTCGCGAGCCATCAGACTGAACAATTCGTTCAGCAGGTCGTTATCATCTTTTTGCTCGGTCATGAAGCCCAGTTTCTGCCGCATCCGCTGGCCATAGCGGGTCAGTAACGCCACCTGGTAACCATCGAGGGCATCATTCAGCGCTTCAACGCTGATGAAAGGCGACAGGCTTTGCGCGAGCCGCTGAAGATTCCACAGGCCTACTGCTGGTTGATTATCGAAGCTATAGCGCCCCTGGTGGTCAGAATGGTTACAAATGAATCCGGGCTCATAATCATCCAGGAAACCAAACGGACCGTAGTCCATCGTCAGCCCGAGAATCGACATGTTATCGGTGTTCATCACCCCATGTGCAAAGCCTACGGTCTGCCAGTGGGCTATCAGTGACGCGGTTCGTACAACCACATCGCGAAACCAGAGAATGTACTTATCGGCTTCATGCTGGAGATGCGGCCAGTAATGGCGAATCGCGAAATCCGCCAGCTGCTGAACGTTTTCCGGCTCGCGGCGATAATAGAAGTGCTCGAAATGACCGAAGCGCATGTGGCTTTGCGCCAGTCGCATCAGCATCGCCCCCGCTTCCACCGATTCACGGTAAACCGGCGTCTCGCTGGTGACAATCGCCAGCGCCCGGGTCGTTGGTATCCCCAGATAGTGCATCGCTTCACTGGCGAGGCTTTCACGAATAGTGGAACGCAACACTGCACGACCATCACCCATACGTGAATACGGCGTCAGACCCGCACCTTTCAGATGCCAGTCCATCGTACTGCCATCGGCAAGCAATTGCTCACCCAGTAAAATGCCACGCCCGTCGCCCAGTTGCCCCGCCCAGACGCCAAACTGATGGCCGCTGTAAACCTGCGCCAGCGGAGACATCCCCGCTAACAGCGTTTCGCCGCCCCAGACACCCGCCGGGGCATCAGGAGGAAAAAAAAGTGAATCGGGAATACCCAGGTGTTCGGCAAGCACATCATTGTGCCAAACCAGTCGTGAGTTGTTCAGCGGCGTTGGCGACAGTGCGGTAAATGTTGCTGGCAGTTCATCGCGCCAGCGGGTTGTAAAAGACAGGGTCATAGGGCCTCCTGTCTGTAGTGTAGACGGTTAACACCGGCATAAACACCAGCAAACAGAAAGGTTATCGATGGAGTAATTGTATTAGCTGATTTGCGGTGACAGCAGGCCACAAACCGCCCTGCATGGCACCAAAACCGAATGGCGTTACGCGGTTCAGCATCGCCTCGCTGTCGATACCGGCGATCATTAACGATTCACAATAGGGGGAAACTTGCGTGAGTATGGCGCGCATGAACGGTTCGAAGGAGAGTTGCGTGGCCCGACGGTAGACAAAATTCCGGTCCAGTATTATGCGTTTAAATAACCCATCGAATATGGCTTTGTTGGCACTTTCCCCTGCGCCAAAATTGGCCAGTACCAGCGGAAAACGTTCGGCCAGCGCATTTAGCGTATTATTCTCTTTTCCGTCAGCCAGTTCGGGAAAATTCTCATTAATCATCAGTTCCAGAAATGAAAATCGTTTAACGGCAGAAACGCGCTCACTGTTCATTAATAATAACGGCACAACCGCCGGGGTTATATAAATCCAGGCGATCAGTTTATGCTGAATAAAAAAATGCTGGCACGTTTCGAGCAAGGTCAGTTTTTCGATAAATAGCTGGCACTGCTCTTCGGGTGAGAGTCGCGGAAGCGCCAGTTCCGTTGGGATGCGAACCTTGCCATCATCACTGACAAAGTTTGCGATGATGCTTAAGCCGATAAGTTTCTGTTGTACATTCCGGGCGGGCTGAAAATAGAGTTCAGAATGATACATATTATCCAGTGAAATATTCATCACGGCAGCCCCACACACAGGGAGTGATTCGGCAACCTATTACACAGGATGTCGTCATCCATCTTTGCTAATGGCAGAGGGGAAATGTTCATGTTGTCCTTTTCACCCGGAGTTCCGGTTCCTTTGATTTCAGCTTATCCTGATTATAAACACATATCCAGTATTGTTCTTTTTACGACAATAAAAGCGAGGGACGCACTCAATCAGAAATAACGCCCTGCGACTAAATTCGTCTCGCCTGCCAAAAATTTTTCCGCCAGTAAACATTATCCAGCGACGAACGCATCACGCCACGACTGGTTGACGCATGAATAAACTGACCGTTGGTATCATAAATACCCACATGTAAACCGCTCTCCCCGGATCCTGTTTTGAAAAACACCAGATCGCCGGGCAGCAATTCATCTTTATCGATTTCCGTCCCCAGTTTTGCCTGTTGACGGGTTTCACGCGGCAATTGCAAAGAGAACTGGTCGCGCATGGTCATTAACACAAAGCCGGAACAGTCCACGCCACCGCGACTCATGCCGCCGTAACGATAAGGTGTGCCGCGCCAGGTCTGGAGTTGATCATTTAATCCGGCAATAACGGTAATGGAATCAGAGAGCCGGGCATTAGGCGGCGGCGCTCGGTGGCTACTACATCCTGCCAACAACAGTGCTGTGCAAAAAAGAAACCAGAAACGCATTCAGGCGAATCCTCTGTTTTTCTATTCTTCACCCCATATAGCGGGTATTTACGCGGGTTTTCAAGAAACCATTTCGTTTAAGTGGTTGATATAACCATTCTGTGACCTTCGATGTCAAGACACCGAAAGTGCAGCCCATAGGCTTGTGTTAAATGCACCGGTGTTAGCACCTCATCACGCGGACCGCTGGCGAGCAGCCTCCCCTGTTTGAGCAACCATGCCCGATGCGCGTGACGCAAGGTATGATTCAGATCGTGGCTACTCATCACAATGGCAATCCCCTGTTGACACAGGCGATTCAGAATACGATCCAGCGCGTTTTGCTGCGCAACATCAAGGCTGTTCATGGGTTCGTCGAGTAGCAACAACTGCCCCTGTGGATTGGTTTCTGGCGCGATTTGCAGGATCACGGCGGCAAGGCGTACACGCTGCCATTCACCGCCCGAGAGTTCCTTCGCATTACGCCCGAGCTTGTCCGCCAGCCCCAGCGACTCGGCCACCGCAGTAAGCTGGTCCGTCCGCGTGTTGTCGGCCTGATGCAGCGTCAGAAAGTGCCATACCGGCATCGCGAAAGGCGGATTCTGCTGTTGCGCCAGATAAGCGCGATGCCGGGCCAGTTTGGCGGCGGGCCACGACGCCAGTTCCGTACCGGCGAAAGCGATCGTTCCCACTCCGCTGGTTAGCCCAGCCATCCGCGCCAGCAGTGTACTTTTCCCGGCACCGTTCGGCCCTACCAGATGCAGGATCTCCCCTGCACGGACCTCTCCACAAAGAGGCCCCAGCCGCGGGATATCGGCAACATCCTGTAACTGCATCAGTAATGACATTATTTAGCCAGCGCCAGTTTGATACTTTCCATGACGATGGGATCTTCCGGCGTCATATCCGGTGAAAAACGCTGAACCACCTTACCATCGCGCCCCACAAGGAACTTCTCGAAGTTCCACAGGATATCGTCCGGCTTGAGCGGCGCACGCCCTTTGCTGGCCATGCGCTCATAGAAGCCGCTCCCTTCAGGGGCCACTGCCGTCGGTGCAGCGTCAATCAGCTTCTGGTACAACGGATGACGCCCGTCCCCATTCACCTCAATCTTGCTGAACATCGGGAAGGTCACGCCCCAGGTGGTCGCACAGTAGGTTTTAATCTCATCGTCGCTGCCAGGTTCCTGTCCAAGAAACTGATTGCAGGGAAAGCCCAGCACGGTGAAGCCACGATCGGCCCACGCCTTCTGAATATTTTCCAGTTGCTCATACTGCGGGGTGAGACCGCATTTTGACGCCACGTTCACCACCAGCAGCACATTGCCCGCATACTTATCGAGGGTCGTGACCTCGCCATCAATCGTCGTCACTTCAGTGTTCAGAATTGAGTCTTGCATAGCCTCTCCAGGATCGTGAGTGATTCAAATACCAGCTTCTAATCATAGACCGTCTTGTTGTCCCTAACGCCCAGCTTTGAGTAATAGCCAGATAAAGACCGGAGCCCCGAGCGTCGCGGTGACCACACCAATCGGCAATTCCGCAGAAGCCAGCGCAAGGCGAGCCACCACATCCGCCAGCAGCAGCGCAATGGCACCCGCCAGCGCGCAGGCTGGCAACAGGACGCGATGGTCCGTTAAGCCGCACAGGCGTAAAATATGGGGGATCACCAGACCAATAAAACCAATGGCTCCCGCCAGCGCCACGCTTACCCCAACCATCCAGCCGGTCGCTACCACCAACAGATTACGCCAGAACCACAGAGGAAGTCCCAGTTGTCGGGCAGAGGTTTCCCCCAGCGACAGCATGTTCATCGCTTGCGACTGACAGCAGATCCACACCAGCACCGGAATCAGGGCCAGCATCAGCCAGGCCTGCTCCCAATTGACGCCACCGAATCCGCCCATCATCCAGTACATCAACTGGCGCAAATCAAATGAGGTTGAAAAATAGATGGCCCAGGTCATCAGGGCGCTACAGATAATCCCCAGCGCCACCCCGGCAAGCAGCAGGCGACTGGTCGAAAGATGACGGCGGGCAAAACGCAGGAGGATCAGGGTAATGACCAGCGCGCCGGCAATCGCGCACAGTCCGAGCGCCCAGTGTGGAAGCACGCCCTTCCCCAACAATACTGCGGCAATCAGCCCCACGCCCGCACCGTTGGAAACACCCAACAGGCCAGGCTCGGCGAGGGGGTTTTCAAACAGTGCCTGCATCACTGCGCCGGACAGGGCCAGCGCCGCCCCCACCAGCAGAACAGCCAGCGCGCGTGGAAGGCGAATTTGCCAGACAAAAAGTTCGCCACGCGGCGTCAGCCAGTCAGCAGGCAATATCCACTGTTCTCCAGCGCACAGGCTTAACAGCAGCGTCAGTAGCATCAGTACCGACAGGCTCAGGATCCAGCGCACATGTTGTCGCTGTTGTTGACGGGCAAAAGTCAGCATGATTTCCGTTCAACTGAAAAAGATGTCATTGATTCTACGGTGCGATATCACCACAGAAAAGAAAAAAGGCCGCAAAAGCGGCCTTTTTAATTAGATCTGATTACTCATCTTTGGGCGAAGCGTTTTCGACTCGGCTCTTTAACTTCTGTCCGGGTCTGAAGGTCACCACGCGCCGTGCTGTAATGGGAATATCTTCGCCCGTTTTCGGGTTACGTCCCGGGCGTTGATTCTTATCACGCAGATCGAAGTTACCAAAACCAGAGAGTTTTACCTGCTCACCGTTTTCCAGAGCACGACGGATCTCTTCGAAAAACAGTTCGACCAGTTCTTTGGCATCCCGCTTGCTAAGCCCAAGCTTATCAAACAGATATTCTGACATTTCAGCTTTTGTAAGCGCCATAGGTTCAATCCCTCAATGATGCCTGGAATCGCTCTTTTAATGCCTCTACACATTTGGCGACGGTAGCGGCAATCTCCTCTTCTTCGAGTGTACGGCTGGTATCCTGAAGGATCAGGCTAATGGCGAGGCTCTTATACCCCTCCGCAACACCCTTACCACGGTACACGTCAAATAAGTTTACGCCAACTACCTGATTTACGCCAACTTTCTTACATTCGGATAAAATATCGGCAGCGGGAACGTTTTCTGCGACGACCACAGCGATGTCACGACGGTTCGCCGGGAAGCGTGAAATCTCGCGCGCCTGAGGCACCACGCGGTCTGCGAGCTTATTCCACTCCAGTTCGAACACCAAGGTACGACCATTGAGATCCAGCTTACGTTCCAGCTCAGGATGAACAACACCAATGAAACCAATGCGTTCACCTTTCAGATAAATCGCTGCAGACTGTCCAGGATGCAATGCCGGATTAGCCTCTGCCCTGAACTGAATGTCAGCGAGCTTACCGGTCAGATCCAACACCGCTTCCAGATCGCCTTTCAAATCATAGAAATCAACGGTCTCTTTCGCCAGGTCCCAGTGTTCATCGTAGCGGTTACCGCAGATAACACCAGCCAGCATTAGATCCTGACGAATGCCCAGGCTTGCCTGCGTATCCGGCACAAAACGCAGCCCGCTTTCAAAAATACGTACGCGGTTCTGCTGACGGTTCTGGTTATACACCACCGTTGCCAGCAATCCTGTCCACAGCGACAGGCGCATTGCCGACATTTCGCTGGAGATCGGGCTTGGCAGCAGGAGCGCGTCTTCACCCGGGTGGAGCAACTGCTGTACTTTCGGGTCGACGAAGCTGTAGGTAATGACTTCCTGGTAGCCTTTGTCGTTCAACAGGGTTTTCACACGTTTCAGCGATAAATCCGCTTCACGGTGCGTCCCCATGATAAGACCAGCCTGGATAGGTTCGTCAGGGATATTGTCGTAGCCATACACACGGGCAACTTCTTCGACCAGGTCTTCTTCAATTTCCATGTCGAAACGCCAGCTCGGAGCAACGGCTTGCCATTCGCCTTCGCCTTCCGTCACCTCACAGCCCAGACGACGCAGAATGTCGCTCACCAGCTCATCGGCGATGTGATGACCAATCAGGCGATCCAGTTTGCTACGACGCAGCGTAATGGTAGCGCGCTTCGGCAGCGTCGCTTCATCCGTCACATCAATAACCGGACCGGCTTCGCCACCACAGATATCAATCAGCAGACGGGTTGCACGTTCCATCGCTTTGTATTGCAGCGCTGGATCCACACCACGCTCATAGCGGTGAGAGGCATCGGTATGCAGACCATGACGGCGCGCACGACCAGTAATCGACAGCGGGCTGAAGAATGCACATTCCAGCAGCACGTTTTGTGTTTCATTGTTCACGCCTGAATGTTCGCCACCAAAGATGCCGCCCATCGCCAGTGCTTTCTGATGATCGGCAATCACCAGTGTATCTGCGTTCAGCTTCGCTTCGCTGCCATCAAGCAGCACCAGCGTTTCACCCGCTTTCGCCATGCGAACGACAATCCCGCCTTCAATGCGGTCTTTATCAAAGGCGTGCATCGGCTGGCCCAGTTCGAGCAGCACGTAGTTGGTCACGTCAACCACCGCATCAATGGAGCGAATACCGCAGCGACGCAGTTTTTCTTTCATCCACAGCGGAGTTGGCGCTTTCACATTGATGCCTTTCACCACGCGCCCCAGATAACGCGGGCAGGCGTCGGTGGCTTCCACGGTAATGGGCAGCACATCACTGATGGTGGCTGCGACTGGCGCGATTTCCGGCTCTACAAGCGGCGCTTTGTTCAGCACAGCCACATCACGGGCCACACCGATGATCCCTAAGCAATCCGCACGGTTAGGGGTGACGCTGATCTCAATGGTGTTGTCATTAAGCTTCAGGTATTCACGAATATCGGTGCCAATCGGCGCATCTGCCGGCAGTTCGATAATGCCGCTGTGATCGTCGGAAATGCCCAGTTCGGAGAAAGAGCACAACATGCCTTCAGACGGCTCGCCGCGCAGCTTAGCCGCTTTAATTTTAAAATCGCCCGGCAGAACGGCACCGATAGTCGCAACCGCTACCTTCAGTCCCTGACGGCAGTTTGGCGCGCCGCAGACGATGTCCAGCAGACGCTCACCACCGACGTTAACTTTCGTCACGCGCAGTTTGTCCGCATTCGGGTGCTGAGCGCATTCAACCACTTCACCCACCACCACGCCGTTAAATTCACCGGCGACCGCTTCAACGCCATCAACTTCCAGGCCCGCCATGGTGATTTGATTCGACAGCGCATCGCTATCGATAGCCGGGTTAACCCACTCGCGTAACCACAGTTCACTGAATTTCATTGTTTTATCCTGCCTTTATTTAAACTGTTTGAGGAAACGCAGATCGTTTTCGAAGAACGCACGCAGGTCAGTGACACCGTAACGCAACATGGTCAGACGCTCCATACCCATCCCAAATGCAAAACCCGAGTAGATTTCCGGATCGATGCCGACGTTACGCAGAACGTTCGGATGTACCATGCCGCAACCCAGAACTTCCAGCCATTTACCGTTTTTACCCATCACGTCCACCTCTGCAGACGGCTCAGTAAACGGGAAATAAGAAGGACGGAAGCGAATCTGCAAATCTTCTTCAAAGAAGTTACGCAGGAAGTCATGCAGCGTCCCTTTCAGGTTGGTAAAGCTGATGTTGGTATCCACAATCAGGCCTTCCATCTGGTGGAACATCGGGGTATGCGTCTGATCATAGTCGTTACGATACACGCGACCTGGCGCAATAATACGAATCGGCGGCTGCTTTTCTTTCATGGTACGGATCTGTACGCCCGACGTCTGAGTACGCAGCAGACGCGTTGCATCAAACCAAAAGGTATCGTGATCCGCACGTGCCGGATGGTGACCAGGAATATTCAGCGCATCGAAGTTGTGATAGTCATCTTCAATTTCCGGACCGGTCGCCACGGTGAAGCCCAGCTCACCAAAGAAACTTTCAATACGATCGATGGTACGGGTTACCGGATGCAGACCGCCGTTTTCAATGCGACGACCGGGCAGAGAAACGTCGATAGTTTCCGCCGCCAGACGCGCGTTCAGCGCTGCGTTTTCCAGATCGGCCTTACGCGCGTTGAGCGCCTGCTGTACCTGCTCTTTCGCTTCGTTAATCACCGCACCTGCTGCAGGACGCTCTTCGGCTGGCAGCTCGCGCAGAGTCGTCATCTGAAGGGTCAGGTGCCCTTTTTTGCCCAAATATTCGACGCGCACATTGTCTAACGCGGCAACATCTGACGCCTGGTTAATGGCCGCCTTCGCACTGGCTACCAGTTCTGCGAGATGTGACATGGTTTTCCTCATTGTGTCGGTGAAGACACCGGTTCGTTGAACGTAATCTCTCGATTTCGGGCACAAAAAAAGCCTCCATCAGGAGGCTTTTTTGCGCTGTTTTTCGTTTCTTCTTTCACGCGCCAGCCTCCCGAAGTCAGGTGCTAAAGTAAAAAAAGAAGCGGAAAATAGCAGCATTCATGCTTGCGTTACCTTGTGTGGTAAAACCGAAGAACCTTTATTGAAAAGGGTTACGGATAAATTGTCAACTCATTGACAGTACAACAAATAAAAGAGAGGGAGCCAGGCTCCCTCTTTTCACTGGCTTATGCCAGAGCTGCTTTCGCTTTTTCGACCAGAGCGGTGAACGCTACTTTGTCGAATACGGCGATGTCAGCCAGGATCTTACGGTCGATTTCAACAGAGGCTTTTTTCAGGCCATTGATGAATTTGCTGTAAGAAATACCGTTCTGACGTGCTGCTGCGTTGATACGCGCAATCCACAGTTGACGGAACTGACGCTTACGTTGACGACGGTCACGGTAAGCATACTGACCTGCTTTGATGACGGCCTGGAAGGCAACGCGGTATACGCGAGAACGCGCACCGTAGTAACCTTTGGCTTGTTTCAAAATTTTCTTGTGACGTGCGCGTGCAATTACACCACGTTTTACGCGAGCCATATGTGCTCTCCTGTATCTATTCTGATTTGCCCCCCGCTTTCACCACGGTGAAATCGGTTGGGCATAAAAAAGTTAAAAAATAATCGTTAACGGCTTATGCGTACGGCAGGCACGCGATAACCAGGCCCAGATCGCCTTTGGAAACCATGGCTTTCGGACGCAGGTGACGTTTACGTTTAGTCGCTTTTTTGGTCAGAATGTGACGCAGGTTAGCGTGCTTGTGCTTAAAACCACCTTTACCGGTTTTTTTGAAGCGCTTAGCAGCACCGCGTACGGTCTTAATTTTTGGCATTTTAATAACTTCCACTTCGCATTGTTAATAAACGAAACCCAGGCGAACAAAACCTGTGAAGCCCAAAGGCTCCACAGGAAATGCTACTTGAAGGCCTTACTGTTTCTTCTTAGGAGCAAGCACCATAATCATCTGGCGGCCTTCGATCTTCGTTGGGAAGGATTCGACCACTGCCAGTTCTTGCAAATCTTCTTTCACGCGATTAAGCACTTCCATACCGATTTGCTGGTGGGCCATCTCACGACCGCGGAAACGCAGTGTGATCTTGGCCTTATCGCCCTCTTCAAGAAAGCGAATCAGGCTGCGGAGTTTTACCTGATAGTCGCCTTCATCTGTACCAGGACGGAATTTAATTTCCTTAACCTGGATAACTTTTTGCTTTTTCTTCTGTTCCTTAGAAGACTTACTCTTTTCATAAAGGAACTTGCCGTAGTCCATGATACGACAAACTGGCGGTTCGGCGTTAGGGCTGATTTCAACTAAATCTACTCCAGCCTCTTCAGCCTTTTCGATCGCTTCTCTCAGACTCACAATTCCCAGTTGCTCACCTTCCAGACCGGTTAAGCGAACTTCCTGGGCGCGAATCTCGCCATTGATACGATTCGGACGTGCCGTTTGAACTCGTTTTCCGCCTTTAATACCTTATTCCTCCAGTTGTTGAAGACTGCGGCTGCGAATCTCTTGTTGCAGCTTCTCAATCACTTCACTTACGTCCAGGCTGCCCAGGTCTTTCCCGCGGCGAGTGCGAACGGCAACTTTGCCTGCTTCCACTTCTTTATCACCACAGACCAACATATAAGGGACACGACGTAATGTGTGCTCGCGGATTTTAAAGCCTATCTTCTCATTTCTCAAGTCTGCTTTTACACGAATGCCCGCATTTTGTAGTTTCTGCGTCAATTCGTTAACGTATTCAGACTGTGAATCGGTAATGTTCATCACCACTACCTGAACCGGCGCAAGCCAGGTCGGGAAGAAGCCAGCGAACTCTTCAGTCAGGATACCGATGAAACGTTCCATAGACCCAAGAATTGCGCGGTGAATCATTACCGGTACCTGACGCTCGTTGTTTTCGCCCACATACGAGGCGCTCAGACGAGACGGCAGAGAGAAGTCCAGCTGTACAGTACCGCACTGCCATGCGCGATCGAGGCAGTCATACAGGGTAAATTCAATTTTCGGACCGTAGAACGCGCCTTCACCCAGTTGATATTCAAACGGGATATTGTTTTCTTCCAGCGCAACGGCCAGGTCCGCCTCAGCACGATCCCACATTTCATCGCTACCGATACGTTTTTCGGGACGAGTGGAAAGTTTGACGACGATTTTCTCGAAGCCAAATGTGCTGTACATATCGTAGACCATACGGATGCATGCGTTAACTTCATCGCGGATTTGCTCTTCAGTACAGAAGATATGCGCATCATCCTGGGTGAAGCCACGTACGCGCATCAAACCATGCAGCGCACCTGACGGTTCGTTACGGTGGCAACTACCAAACTCTGCCATACGCAGCGGCAGGTCGCGGTAGGATTTCAGGCCCTGATTAAAGATCTGCACGTGACCCGGACAGTTCATCGGCTTGATGCAGTATTCACGGTTCTCAGAAGAGGTGGTGAACATGGCATCTTTGTAGTTGTCCCAGTGCCCGGTTTTTTCCCACAGCACACGGTCCATCATGAACGGCCCCTTCACTTCCTGATACTGATACTCTTTGAGCTTGGAGCGCACAAAGACTTCCAGTTCGCGGAAGATAGTCCAGCCGTCGTTATGCCAGAACACCATACCCGGCGCTTCTTCCTGCATGTGATACAGGTCAAGCTGCTTACCGATTTTACGGTGGTCACGTTTTGCCGCTTCTTCCAGACGTTGCAGATAAGCACTGAGAGCTTTCTTATCTGCCCATGCCGTTCCGTAGATACGCTGCAACATCTTGTTGTCGCTGTCGCCACGCCAGTACGCACCTGCAGTTTTCATCAGTTTAAAGTGATGGCAGAAGCGCATATTCGGCACGTGCGGGCCACGGCACATATCGACATACTCTTCATGATGATACAAACCAGGTTTGTCATCATGGGCAATGTTTTCATCAAGAATAGAGACTTTATAAATCTCGCCACGTTTCACGAAGGTTTCACGCGCTTCGTGCCAGCTGACTTTCTTCTTAATGACGTCGTAATTTTTCTCAGCGAGCTCGTGCATCCGCTTCTCGAGCGCATCGATATCTTCCTGGGTCAACGTACGGTCAAGGTCCACATCATAGTAGAAACCGTTGTCGACAACCGGCCCGATAGCCATCTTGGTATTCGGCCAAAGTTGTTTGATCGCATGACCTAACAGGTGCGCACAGGAGTGACGAATGATCTCCAGCCCTTCTTCATCTTTTGCGGTGATGATAGAGAGCGTCGCATCATTTTCGATCAGGTCGGAAGCATCAACCAGCTCGCCATTAACGCGGCCAGCAATAGTGGCTTTCGCCAGACCAGGACCAATGTCCAGTGCAACATCCATGGGGCTTACAGCGTGGTCGTAATGGCGTTGACTGCCATCAGGAAGAGTAATAACAGGCATGTTATGTCCTTATTTGCAGTGGTGACCCATACGCAAGATCACATACAAAGAGAAAATTTATTTGTTTACAGTAAGTTGTGAAGCCATCTAACCAACAATTGCTAAATTGGCACACAATCTGGGACACATCCGCTCCCGCTACGCGAGTGCGGTAATGTGGTCGAACGATGGTAACACTAAAAAAAGGGAGAATGCACCCTTCTGTTTTATATTGTGCTGGATCATGACGTTAGCAGGCGCTTTTCGCCCCTGAGACAGAACAATAGCTCAGCGTTTCCAGCCACACTACTGGCGGATTGGTACAATACCGTTTGCATTGTCAAACGTAAGATCCGGTTTCCGATAACGAAACAGGATAGCGTGACATGAGCAATATTTTAAAAGCTGCATTTATATTTGTTGCACCTAACGCGGTTGCTGAAACCCATAACAACTGGGTAAAAACCGAACAGGTGCAGGTTAAAACGATCGCGGTGAAAGATTACCAGCAGGCGGGTAAACTCCTGGATGCACTCTATGATGAAGGGATCCGGGCGATTGAATTGTGCGCGGGTTTCGGCCATCTTGGTGTTGCACATATGGTAAAAGCGGCAGCAGGCAGAATGCACGTAGGCGTCGTTCGCTTTGACCTTCATCCTGGACTGGAAAACCGGAGTGGCGACAGTCTGTTTGAGTAAGGTACAACATCTGAGGTAAACAGCAACATGCAACGACGCAGCACGCCCAGTCCGGCGCTGGCTGACTGGATAGCCCATTTCTGGTGCTGGCAAATGACGGCGGGGACGCCCTTACCCACGCTCTTTCCCGGTACCGGGGGCGAACTGCTGCTCAACCTGGGCGATCCTCTGTGCATTGTGACGATACCCCTGGACAGCCGACAGCCCCCCAATTGTCTCATTCTCCCAAAGGGTGAGGCTGTCCTGCTTCGCCCACGTAAGTCCAGAATGACATTCACCCCCCAGGGAGAAATCGATTTACTGTCGATCCGACTGCGTTCTGCAACCTGCTTTCCTCTCCTGGGTATCGCAATGGATGAACTGGATGACGTTCCCGTGTCCTTCACCGATCTGGGTCTATGCTGTGCTATTCCGGAATTGATTAACTTACCGTATGAGATGCGCATCAGTCGGTTAGAACGCTGGCTGCTGGCTATTGCTGACCGTTGCCATCTGATGAACACCGATCTCATACAGGCGGTGAATCGGTTGTATTACGGAGATTCTTTCTCGACAATCCGTAGCCAGTTGGGGATGAGTGAGCGGACGATACTACGACGCGTTCATCAATTTACTGGCGTTGATGTGCGCTATTTCTGCCGCACAGCCCGATTTCAGAGAACGCTGCGCCAGCTACTGGCAGAAGGCGATGTTCTGAATAGCGCACTCAACCACGGCTATTGCGATCAAGCACATTTCATCAAAACGTGTCGACTCTATACTGACCTGACGCCGACTGAACTTTTGAAACGTCAGTACCGGCAGCTCAATTACTATACCAACACGCTTGCCGGGTGCGTGCCGTAGCCCTCCCACTTTCCTTCCTCGTTGTACGATGCAAGATGCATATCCTTTCACTGACTGGCTGACAGTTTTGTTACACTAGGATTAACCGTCTGAAACCGACAGGAAATAAATGATGCCATCAAATCGCTTCGCCAAAAAACACTGGAAAATGGTGGTCGTTCTGATCGTCATCTGTGGTGCAATGTTATTGCTACGCTGGGCGGCAATGATTTGGGGATAGTTGCGAATCGTCATCAGACACCGCAATAAAAAAGCCAGACTGGGGAACAGTCTGGCCTCAGCTTACATCCGGTAGCCCAGAGAAACGGTTGTGCGTCTATCCGTGTGCTCCGGCGCCGTCTCCGGCGGTTCGGAGTTCCACGTCACGTTATAGGCCACTTTCAGGCCAAAGTGCTCATTGATTGCCACATTCAGCGCCGTCTCGGAGTTCAGGGTTGTATCTTCAGCACCGAACACCGACACGCCTTGCGTAAATTTGGTGTTGTCGGAGATCTGCCATGCATACGCGCCAGAGGCATAGCCCAGCGGCTGGGTTTCCGTCTTGCCATCCGTATGTTCGTCGTAACGTACGCCCGGACCGAATTCAAAACGGAAACTATGTACGGGACCGTTAAGGAACTGGCGACCATAACCGGCGGTGAACACATCGCGCTCGCGGTAGCCGTTATAGCGGTCCGTCAGCCAACTGGCCTGGCCGAAAAGGTAGTCATAATCGGTCACATTGTAACGGCTACGGCCGCCAACAGCATATTTCTCTGAAGAGCGTTCATCATTGGAAGAGGTGTTGCTCGCGTTTCCCCACAGCGACCAGGCCGTTGCTTGCCCGTACCAGGTCATGGTCGTGTCCGCGGTTAAAGAAGAACTTTTCGTGTTGCCTGACTGCGCAAGGTAACCGGCGTTGAGATTGCCTTCGAAGGGTTTCTTCGCACTTGAGGGGTCATCCATGACAGTAAAAACGGAATCATCGGCAGTTGCATACATCGACGCAAACACGCCCCCCGCCAGCAGAACGGCAGCGGGAACTGTCTTTAAAAGCTTCATTTATAAAGAGTCCGTACAACAAAAAAAGAGACCACTACGGTCCCGGAAACTTTCAGAGGGATCAATGACAAACGCCCCAGGAAAGGTAACAAATTATAAAAAGGCTCGAATAACATAGCAATGAATTCTTATTTCATTTTTTGAATAAGAGGGCTCTCAAAACAATTAAATATTTATATATCCTTACGGCAAATAAAATAAATAAACTTTAATTAATCATATTGTTAATGACTTCACTTTCGCGCTATTCGGTGCCAGACTGAACACAGCCTAACAGGAGGTAACGATGGTACGTATCTATACGTTAACGCTTGCGCCCTCTCTCGATAGCGCAACGATCACCCCGCAAATCTATCCCGAAGGGAAACTCCGCTGTACTGCCCCGGTATTTGAGCCTGGCGGCGGTGGCATTAATGTCGCTCGCGCTATTGCCCATCTGGGTGGAACGGCGACCGCCATTTTCCCCGTCGGCGGTGCAACCGGTGAGCATCTGGTCGCCCTGCTTGCCGATGAAAACGTTCCGGTAGCGACCATTGATGCAAAAGACTGGACGCGTCAGAACCTGCATGTTCATGTCGAATCCAGCGGCGAGCAATATCGCTTTGTGATGCCCGGCGCGGCACTGAATGACGATGAATTTCGCCAGATAGAAGAACAGGTGCTGGAGATCGAGTCCGGCGCTATTCTGGTGATCAGCGGTAGTTTGCCTCCGGGCGTCAAAGTCGAAAAACTTAGCCAGTTGATTACCGCTGCGCAGAAACAGGGGATCCGCTGCATTATTGACAGCTCCGGCGACGCGCTGACGGCTGCATTAGCTATTGGCAATATTGAGCTGGTTAAACCTAACCAGAAAGAACTCAGCGCGCTGGTTAATCGTGAACTCACCCAGCCTGATGACGTGCGCAAAGCGGCGCAGGAAATTATCCGCAGCGGCAAAGCGCAGCGTGTTGTCGTCTCCCTGGGTCCTCAGGGCGCGCTGGGAGTGGACAGCAAAACCTGCGTGCAGGTTGTTCCGCCGCCGGTTAAGAGCCAGAGCACCGTTGGCGCAGGTGACAGCATGGTGGGGGCAATGACTCTCAAACTGGCTGAAGGCGCTTCGCTTGAGGACATGGTGCGCTTCGGTGTTGCGGCCGGTAGCGCCGCGACCATCAACCAGGGAACGCGCCTGTGCTCCCACGACGATACGCAAAAAATCTACGCTTACCTTAGCCAACCATAATGATTTCCCCCTCTTTTGGAGGGGGAATTTCGCCCAAACCTGTCGGCATACGCGTTCACCGTCTATGCTACAAACTCATGAGATTACAAAGGGGTGTCAAATGGCCAGTGGGGAAATCACCCGGTATGTTATTACCATCAGGTTCCACGAGGACTCCTTAACGGAAATTAATGAACTGAACAACCATCTCACCCGCGCCGGTTTTCTGCTCACGCTCACGGATGATGACGGAAATGTGCACGAACTGGGTACCAATACCTTTGGACTGATTAGCGCCCAGAGCCAGGACGAGGTCAAAGCACTGGCCGCGGGGCTGGCTGAAAGCGCGTTAAATAAAGTGCCGGAGGTCAGCGTGGTGACCTGGGAAGAGTGGGAACGCAGCGGACAATAAATGCCATTACTGCGAAAACACGTCCACGGTGTGCGTTAGTTCGTGTTTTTTACCCGCATCTTTGCGCTAACCTTATGATCTGGCAGACAACATGGGGAGAGACATCATGTGGCAGGCTATCAGTCGTCTTTTAAGCGAGCAACTCGGTGAAGGCGAAATCGAACTGCGTAACGAACTGCCTGGCGGAGAAATTCATGCCGCGTGGCATTTACGCTACGCGGGACGCGATTTCTTCGTTAAATGTGATGAGCGGGAACTGCTTCCGGGCTTTACGGCAGAAGCCGATCAATTAGAACTGTTATCACGCAGCCATACGGTGACGGTCCCCAAAGTGTGGGCGGTGGGTGCGGATCGTGATTACAGCTTTCTGGTGATGGATTATCTCCCTCCCCGTCCGCTGGACGCGCATAGTGCGTTTATTCTGGGACAACAACTTGCCCACCTGCATGAATGGAGCGATCAGCCGCAGTTTGGGCTGGACTTTGATAACGCGCTTTCTACCACTCCGCAACCCAATGCCTGGCAGCGCCGCTGGTCGACCTTCTTTGCCGAACAGCGCATTGGCTGGCAACTTGAACTGGCGGCAGAAAAAGGTATCGCCTTTGGTAATATTGACGCCATTGTCGAACATGTGCAGCAGCGTCTCTCCTCTCACCAGCCGCAGCCCTCTTTGCTGCACGGCGATCTGTGGTCAGGCAACTGCGCCCTGGGGCCGGACGGTCCATACCTGTTTGATCCAGCCTGTTACTGGGGAGACAGAGAGTGCGATCTGGCAATGTTACCGTTACATACCGAACAGCCGCCGCAAATTTATGATGGTTATCAGTCGGTGTCGCCGCTGCCGTCAGATTTTCTCGACCGACAACCGGTGTACCAATTGTATACCTTGCTCAACCGGGCAAGACTGTTTGGCGGTCAACATCTGGTGATCGCGCAGAAGGCAATGGACAGACTCCTCGCGGCGTAATAATGGCTGACATTAAAAGGCCGCCGGATGGCGGCCTTTTTGTTCAGATAAACCCCAACAACGAAAAGAATACATATCCGAGAACGATGATAATCACCGGCAGGATATAGAGCGGGAAAAACTGCAGGAAAATCGTGTGATGCGGTACCACAATGCGCGACTCAATCTGCTCACGGGACAGCCCTTCGCTGCCCTTGGCTTTCTCCAGAATCAACTGGTCTTCGACGCCTTCACGTAAAAACCGCGCCTGGCGGCTCATGCGCGCGCCGGAATCCTGCATCGCCAGACCGATAAAAATCAGCACAAAAATCAGCCAGAACATAATGTTCAGGCTATTCTGAAAATCCGGCGTCGGCGAGTTGTACCAAAAGAGATTCAGAAACGGGGTATTCACTCGCATCATATCAATCATGACGTGGGTGAAATCGAGCATTACCGCGTTAATCCCTTCCTGCTTTTCGCTGTGCGCATACATAAATTTCAAGGCTGAAATCAGCGTGGAGAGGAGTGCCGGGATAAATATCACCCATCCTAAGATCCTTTTTAACACTGCTATGCGTCCAGCTTGTTGATACGTCATGAGTTCCCCTTGATGAAGACGCGTCGTTTTGGCTTAAGTCTACCTGCTGATAACCCTTTTCGCCCGATCTTTAAAAACGTTATGATAGCGGCTAACACTGAATACCCTACATTTAATGCTCAACAGGAGAGGTTGTAATGTCAACCCCGCGTCAAATTCTTGCGGCAATATTCGATATGGATGGATTACTGATTGATTCCGAGCCGCTGTGGGATCGGGCTGAACTGGACGTACTGTCCAGCATCGGCGTCGATATCACTCGTCGTCACGAACTCCCGGATACGCTGGGGCTGCGCATCGATATGGTCGTCGATCTCTGGTTTGCTCAGCAGCCATGGAATGGGCCGAGTCGCCAGGAGGTCACCGATCGCGTCATTACTCGCGCTATTGCGCTGGTTGAAGAAACGCGTCCGCTGTTGCCAGGCGTAAAAGACGCTATCGCGTTGTGTAAAGCGCAGGGGTTGAAGGTGGGACTGGCGTCCGCGTCTCCTCTGCATATGCTGGAAAAAGTCCTGGCGATGTTTGACCTGCGGGAGAGCTTTGACGCTCTCGCCTCAGCGGAGAAGCTGCCCTACAGTAAACCGCATCCTCAGGTTTACATCGACTGCGCAGCAAAACTGGGCGTCGACCCATTATGCTGTGTCGCGCTGGAAGATTCCGTCAACGGCATGGTGGCGTCTAAGGCTGCGCGGATGCGCTCCATCGTCGTACCGGACAAAGAGGTTCGACACGATCCGCGCTATATCCTCGCCGACGTCAGGCTCAATTCACTCACGGAACTGACCCTCACCGATTTGTGTGGCTAAACCAGGACCGGGCAATGGCGACATTGCCCGTGTCGACGGACAATAAATTTAAAACAACGTTTCATTTTTATTGTATTCCTTTCGTTCCTCTCCTATCCTTCTTTCAGGGCACATAACAGATAAAAACGGATAGCCGAGGTCATTATGATTCTGGATGCATTTCGTCTCACAGGTAAAGTCGCCATCGTCACTGGTTGCGATACCGGACTTGGACAAGGGATGACGGTGGCACTGGCGCAAGCCGGTTGCGATATCGTCGGCGTGAACCGCAAAATTCCTCATGACACCGCCGCCAAAGTAGAAGCGCTGGGACGCCGCTTTTTCGCCATTCAGGCCGATCTGAGCCGGCAGGAGGTCATCGCGGACGTTGTCGCCCAGGCGATTGAAAAATTCGCTCGCATCGACATTCTGGTGAACAACGCGGGAACCATTCGTCGCGAAGACGCGCTCAATTTCAGTGAAAAAGACTGGGACGATGTGATGAACCTGAATCTCAAGTCGCTCTTCTTTCTCTCCCAGGCCGTGGCCCGGCAATTTCTCGCTCAGGGCCAGGGCGGCAAAATCATTAACATCGCTTCGATGCTGTCGTTTCAGGGCGGCATTCGCGTCCCGTCTTATACGGCCTCAAAAAGCGGTGTACTGGGCATTACCCGACTGTTAGCCAACGAATGGGCGCAGCATCAGATCAACGTCAACGCCATCGCGCCCGGCTATATGGCGACCAACAATACCCAACAGCTGCGTGAAGATGCCGATCGTAATAAAGAGATTGTCGATCGTATTCCGGCGGGCCGCTGGGGAACGCCTGACGATCTGCAGGGCCCGGTCGTCTTCCTCGCATCATCGGCGTCGGATTACATTAACGGCTATACGCTGGCCGTCGATGGGGGTTGGTTAGCGCGATAAACGCGCATTATTGACAAAGAGTTACAACGTCACCACTTCCGCCCACTGTATAAAAATCCTATACTGTACGAATTCACAGTTTATCAGGTTTTATCATGACGGCGGAAGGTCACCTCCTCTTTTCCATTGCCTGCGCGGTGTTTGCTAAAAACGCGGAGTTGACGCCCGTGCTCGCACAGGGTGACTGGTGGCATATTGTACCCTCCGCTATTCTGACCTGCCTGTTACCGGATATCGATCACCCAAAGTCATTCCTCGGTCAACGCCTGAAATGGGTATCAAAACCGATCGCCCGGGCCTTTGGTCATCGCGGATTTACTCACAGTCTGCTGGCCGTCTTTGCGCTGCTGGCCACCTTCTACCTGAAAGTACCGGAGAGTTGGGTCATCCCCGCCGATGCCTTACAGGGCATGGTGGTGGGCTATCTGAGTCATATTGCAGCAGATATGCTGACGCCAGCGGGTGTCCCCCTGCTCTGGCCCTGTCGCTGGCGCTTTCGCCTGCCAATTCTGGTCCCGCAGAAAGGTAATCAGCTGGAGCGATTTCTGTGCATGGCGCTGTTTGCCTGGGCGGTATGGATGCCGCAAACCTTGCCTCAGAACAGTGCAGTTCGCTGGTCATCCGATATGATTAACACACTGCAATGGCAGTTTAATCGCTTCATTAAGCATCAAATCGACCAGTAAAACAGCAGAAATAACGTTTTTGGCATAAACAATTCCATTTGAATATAAGACCCATGTCACAGTTCTGCTAACCTTGCGGCAACAGGATCGCTGTGACACAGCGGGACGAATAATAAAATCAGGAGAACGGGGATGAATTTTCCATTAATCGCGAACATCGTGGTGTTCGTCATTCTGCTGTTTGTGCTGGCACAAGCCCGTCATAAACAGTGGAGTCTGGCAAAGAAAGTACTGGTGGGGCTGGTCATGGGCGTGGTCTTTGGCCTTGCGCTGCACACCATCTATGGCTCTGACAGTCAGGTGCTGAAAGATTCCGTCCAGTGGTTCAACATCGTCGGTAACGGCTATGTTCAACTGCTGCAAATGATCGTTATGCCGCTGGTATTCGCCTCAATCCTGAGCGCGGTCGCCCGTCTGCATAATGCCTCTCAGTTGGGAAAAATCAGCTTACTGACTATCGGTACCCTGCTGTTTACCACGCTGATTGCCGCGCTGGTCGGTGTACTGGTGACCAATCTGTTTGGTCTGACCGCTGAAGGTCTGGTGCAGGGTGGCGCAGAGACGGCGCGCCTGAATGCCATTGAAACCAACTATGCTGGCAAAGTGGCCGATCTCAGCGTTCCGCAGCTGGTGCTCTCGTTTGTACCGAAAAACCCGTTTGCCGATCTGACTGGCGCGAACCCGACGTCAATTATCAGCGTGGTGATTTTTGCCGCCTTCCTCGGTGTCGCGGCACTCAAATTGCTGAAAGATGACGCACCAAAAGGCGAACGCGTACTGACCGCAATCGACACCCTGCAAAGCTGGGTGATGAAACTGGTCCGCCTGGTCATGCAGTTAACGCCTTACGGTGTCCTGGCGCTGATGACCAAAGTGGTGGCCGGTTCCAACCTGCAGGACATCATTAAGCTGGGGAGTTTTGTTGTCGCTTCTTACCTCGGGCTGGGCATTATGTTCGTTATCCACGGCGTGCTGCTGGGTGTGAACGGCGTGAGTCCCCTCAAATACTTCCGCAAAGTATGGCCTGTTCTGACCTTCGCCTTCACCAGTCGCTCCAGCGCGGCCTCTATCCCACTCAACGTGGAAGCGCAAACCCGCCGCCTGGGCGTACCGGAATCTATCGCCAGCTTCGCCGCCTCCTTTGGCGCGACGATTGGTCAGAACGGCTGTGCCGGTTTGTATCCGGCCATGCTGGCGGTCATGGTTGCGCCGACGGTCGGCATTAACCCGCTGGATCCGCTCTGGATTGCAACACTGGTCGGTATTGTTACCGTCAGCTCTGCCGGGGTAGCCGGTGTCGGTGGTGGTGCCACGTTCGCTGCGCTGATTGTGCTGCCAGCAATGGGCCTGCCTGTCACACTGGTGGCGCTGCTCATCTCCGTTGAGCCGCTGATTGACATGGGCCGTACCGCGCTGAACGTCAGTGGGTCGATGACTGCCGGTACGCTGACCAGCCAGTGGCTGAAGCAAACCGATAAATCCATTCTGGACAGTGAAGACGACGCCGAACTGGCGCATCGCTAAGCGTCCCAAAGACAGAAAACCGTCCTTCGGGGCGGTTTTTTTATACCAGAATTAATCCGCGATTTCGTTTTCCTGACGAACCTGATTTGCCCAGCGCTGGGCTGATTCCGCCTCGCTAAACGCCGGCGATCGCTGGAACGACTCCCCCATTAAGACAAACGCGACATACTTCCCGCGCAAGATCCACACGTCACGAAACGCGTCCATTTTTATCGCATGTTCGGGCGGCGCAGGTTCAACACGCGGAACATAGCTAATAACCGGGCGATTTTGTTGGCGAAGAGGTTTCATCATTAATGGCTTCACTAAGACAAATTCAAAAATCAGAAAAGAACTATCTTAGCCGATTTTCACCCCGCCCGTCCTGCTCCGGGCGTGCTCTTTCCTGTGTCTGTCGGCATGGCCTTCAATGCTCAGCCCGGCGGGATCATGCGAATGGACTATAGTTAGGGGGTTTTTGACAAAAACAACGACCCTTTCAGAAATGAAAAATGGAGACGAGTTCAATGTCGCATAATGAGAAAAATCCCCATCCGCATCAATCACCCGTGCACGATCTCCGTGAAGCAAAACCTGGCCTGGACTCTCTGGCTCCTGACGACGGATCGCATCGCCCTGTTCCTGAACCGACAGCCCCCGGCGCGCAACCCACGGCCCCTGGCAGTCTGAAAGCCCCGGATACTGGCAATAAAAAACTGAGCGATCTGGAAAGTGTTCGCACAGGCAGCGAGAATTTTGCTCTCACCACCAATCAGGGAGTACGCATTGCCGACGACCAGAATTCACTGCGCGCCGGACATCGCGGCCCTACGCTGCTTGAAGATTTTATTTTGCGTGAAAAAATCACCCATTTTGACCATGAGCGAATCCCTGAGAGGATCGTCCATGCGCGCGGTTCGGCCGCACACGGATATTTCCAGCCCTATAAAAATCTGAGCGATATCACTAAAGCCGACTTTCTCTCCGATCCGGATAAAATTACCCCAGTCTTCGTACGCTTTTCCACCGTCCAGGGCGGCGCGGGCTCGGCTGATACCGTGCGTGATATCCGGGGTTTTGCCACCAAATTTTATACCGAAGAAGGGGTTTTTGATCTGGTCGGCAACAATACCCCTATCTTTTTCATCCAGGATGCGCACAAGTTTCCTGATTTCGTTCACGCAGTGAAACCGGAACCACACTGGGCAATTCCCCAGGGACAAAGTGCGCATGACACCTTCTGGGATTATGTCTCCCTGCAGCCAGAAACCTTGCATAACGTCATCTGGGCGATGTCCGATCGCGGTATTCCACGCAGTTATCGCACGATGGAAGGATTTGGCATTCACACTTTTCGTCTGATCAACGCGGCGGGCAAAGCCACTTTTGTTCGTTTTCACTGGAAACCCCTGGCAGGAAAAGCCTCACTGGTGTGGGATGAGGCGCAGAAGCTGACCGGTCGTGACCCGGACTTCCATCGTCGGGAACTGTGGGAAGCCATTGAAGCGGGCGATTTCCCGGAATATGAACTGGGGCTGCAGCTGATTTCGGAAGAGGACGAGTTGAAATTCGATTTCGACTTACTGGATCCTACCAAGCTGATCCCTGAAGCGCTGGTCCCGGTGCAGCGCGTCGGTAAAATGGTACTAAACCGTAATCCCGATAATTTCTTTGCCGAAAACGAGCAGGTCGCCTTCCATCCGGGCCATATCGTCCCCGGCATGGATTTTACAAACGATCCGCTGTTGCAGGGGCGTCTGTTCTCCTATACCGATACGCAAATCAGTCGTCTCGGCGGACCTAATTTTCATGAAATCCCGATCAACCGTCCGACCTGCCCTTATCACAACTTCCAGCGTGATGGGATGCATCGGATGAGCATCGACACCAATCCGGCAAACTATGAGCCTAATTCCATCAATGACAATTGGCCGCGTGAAACGCCGCCGGGGCCGAAGCGCGGTGGCTTTGAGTCGTATCAGGAACGTATCGATGGGGACAAAATCCGCGAACGTAGCCCTTCATTTGGCGAATACTACGCCCATCCGCGGCTCTTCTGGTCGAGCCAGACGCCGGTTGAACAGTTGCATATCGTCGATGCCTTCAGCTTTGAGCTGAGTAAAGTCGCGCGCCCTTATATCCGCGAACGGGTCGTTGACCAACTGGCGCATATCGACATCGGCCTGGCCCAGGCGGTTGGCAAAAACCTGGGCATCACGCTGACCGATGAACAGACGCAAATTGCCCCGCCGCCAGAGGTGAACGGCCTGAAAAAGGATCCCTCACTCAGTCTTTATGCCGTACCGGACGGTGAAATCAAAGGTCGGGGCGTTGGGATATTACTTAACGGGAAGGTGAAATCGTCAGATCTCCTGACGATCCTTCAGGCGTTAAAGGCGAAAGGCGTTCATGCCAAACTTCTCTATTCCCGGATGGGCGAGATCGTCGCCGATGACGGCTCGACGCTGACCGTCGCCGCCACCTTTGCCGGTGCGCCATCTCTCACCGTAGATGCGGTCATTGTACCGTGCGGGGATATCGCCGATATCGAGCACAACGGAGACGCGCGCTACTATCTGTTGGAGGCGTATAAGCATCTCAAACCCATCGCGCTCGCAGGTGAAGCGCGGCGCTTTAAAGCACTGTTGAATATCGACAGTCAGGGTGAGGAAGGCGTTGTGGAAAGCAGTGACGCGGATAACCATTTTATGGATGAATTGTTTACGCTGATGGCAGCCCACCGCGTCTGGTCGCGAACAGCGAAAATTCCTACCGTAGCGGCCTGAGGCAAATCGCAGACAAAAAAAGCGGCGCGCCACGCGCCGCAAACTCAGGAGTCAGACATCAAGAAAACTGCCCAGACGGTAGCCGCGTTCTGCAATCGCATACTTGAGCGATGCCGAGGTCAGCACGTCCAGCTCAGTCAAACGGGGGTAACAATAGGCGCTCCGACGGATGATATTGTCGATAAACGCCGGGTGACACATCACTTCCAGTGAGGATTCTCCACGCTTTGCGGATTCGTCGAGAACATGCAGAAACAGCGCTTCCGTAATCTCTTCCCCATAAAACTCACTGCTGAATCCCTGCGAGCTACGCAGCGTCGGCGGGAGATCGCTGGCCTGGAACACCGGCTGTCGATCGACACGCAATGCAATGTTGCGCTCGGCAGCAAAACGCGCGACGAGGGGGAAGATCTGCGGGAACATATGCACATGGTGATGGCTATCCAGATGCGTAGGCTCCCGCCCGAACAGGTCGATGAAACGCTGATACTGACAGGCGAGCTCACGGGCGATTTCGTCCAGTGGCAAGGTATCTTCCTCTGCCATCTGCCAGATCCATTTTCCCAGACGCCCCTTACGGGTTAATCCCGGCATCTCGGTCAGGGGTTTTCCCAGCGTCAGAACAAAGTGCATCCCTACCGCCAGCGTCGGCAGATCGCGGCTTAACGTCACCGCATGCTCAATAGCATCACCGTTCACCAGCGCTGTGGTCGAGGTCACCACGCCGTGACGACAGGCTTCCACGATGCCGTAGTTTTGCCCTTTGCTCAGACCAAAATCGTCCGCGTTTACTATCAATAAGCGTTCCATAGCCGACCTCTTTAGTGTTGTGCGTCTTTAAGCTTCGAAATGCAGTCGGCAAAGTTTGGCAACCATTTTTCGTGCGCCAGAATCAGTTCACGCGCCAGACCTTCTGCATCGTGGTCAGAATGCACCAGCGGGCTCAGGTTCAGCGCCAACAGCACATCGTTAAACTCCCCGCTCAGCGCCGCGTTGCTGGCAGCTACTTCAAAGCCTTTGATGGTATAGATCAATCCCAACACTTTCTCATCAAAATGGGTGATGCGTGGCGTCGGCGTCGCCCCGTCGCGACCCAGGGTGCAGGTCATCTCTACCGCCCAGTCTGCCGGGATGTTATCAACATGACCGTGATGCGGAATGTTGACGTAATGTTCGGTCTGCTTGTCATTGAAAATCGCATTGATGACTTCACAGGCCGCGTCAGAGTAGTACGCGCCGCCGCGCTGCTCCAGCTCCTTCGGCTTGACGTTCAGTTCCGGGTTCTTATACAGATCGAACAGCTGTTTCTCGACCTTCTGCACCACCTGTGCCCGCGCGCCGCCCTTGTAGTATTCACCCATCTCAATCGCCAGCATCTCTTTTTGCTTGAAGTAGTAAAGCAGATACGAGCATGGCAGCAGATTCAAAGAGCGAATCAACCCTTCGCTGAACGGCAGATCGAAAATATTTTTCACTGTGGACGCTTTAAGCTGGCCCGAGGCCACGCCGTCCAGCAGCTCGGCAAAGCGTGACTGACCATTAACGATCACATCTTTGATGAACACCATGTGGTTGAGGCCAAACAGGTCGATCGACAGGTCGTCACTCTCTTTCAGCGCCAGCACATCGTGGATGAACATCTTCATCCCCACCGGAATGTTGCACACGCCAATAAAACGTTTGAAGTTCGTATGGCGATAGACCGCTTCGGTCACCATGCCGGCCGGGTTAGTAAAGTTTATCACCCAGGCATTCGGGCACAGTTCTTCCACATCTTTAATGATGTCGAAAATCACCGGGATGGTGCGCAGACCTTTGAACAGGCCACCGGCACCGTTAGTTTCCTGACCCAGGTAGCCGTGGCTAAGCGGAATACGCTCATCCAGTTCACGTGCTTTCAACTGCCCTACACGCAGCTGTGTGGTCACGAAATCGGCATCTTTCAGCGCTTCCCGGCGATCCAGGGTCTTAAATACCTTCATCGGTACGCCCGCTTTTTCAATCATGCGCTGGCAGAGCTGGTAAATAATATCCAGTTTCTCTTCGCCACCCTCGACGTCAACCAGCCACAATTCGGAAACCGGTAGTTCGTGGTAACGCTTAATAAATCCTTCCAGCAATTCCGGGGTGTAACTGCTCCCGCCACCAATGGTGACGACTTTTAATTTCTGGCTCATCGTTTCTCCCTTCAGTGCTTAACACTGGCGTGAATGATGCTCTACCCTTCTGTCAGGTATGACGCAGGCGTCCCGCGTCAATAATGGGCAAGCGTAAACCTGGTTGTTGAGTAAAATAATTACTGATTATATTGCGTGAGTTTTTTTCTGTAGCTATTAGGCGTAAATGACGTCATTTTTTTAAACGTCTTAATAAACAGACTTGGACTACTGTACCCCGCTTCATAGGCAATATCTGTTACGGAGTAGTTCGTCATCTCCAGTTGTTTCTTGGCAAAGTTGATGCGAATTTCATTAATCAATTGCATTGGCGTTTTGCTGTAATAACGCTGGGTCGCTCGCGTCAGGTATTCCTGAGATTTTGCGGACAGGGAAACCATATTTTCCAGAGCATTCTCACCAAACTGCGCTTTATTGTGCATCGTTTCCACGGTGGCTTTCAGCCACTGCGGAATATCATCAAGAACCTGTTCTTCACGATAATGACGCAGGCGGTTGATAATGTAGAAGGTGACCACTTCAACAAACTCTTCCAGTCCGGTATCGCGAAAGTTGAGCGACGCGATAACCGTCTCGACATAGGTTAAAAATGCGCTGTTGGTGCGATAGACCTGCGATGCCACGAAACAGAACGGCATGAGCGGGCTATAGTGCTGTTCAAAAAAACGTTTACTGATGCCAACGTTGAGAATACGCGTCGCGCCGAACTCGTAGAAGCTCTGATGATGCGAACCGAGCGGGACAAACACAAAATCACCCCGTTCAAGCAGCACGCGTTTGCCGTTGATCTCCTGGTAATAGCGCCCCGTGAGCACCAGCGTGAATTCATAGTAATCGTGCTGATGCAGTCCGCAGGCGCTCTCTGTCTTGTTGTAGATAAAGACATGGAAATTCTTACCGTTAAACAACTGCTGTTCACGGGCAATGGTGATTTCCGGTGCGGTAGCCTGTAGTTGCATCATCAACTCCTTACTATTTCAGCTTCTCATGAAGCTCAATCAACTCTGTCACCAGTTCGCGTGCCAGCATTGACGTCATCAGGTGATCCTGCGCGTGAACCAGTACCAGACTGACTTTCATTTTACCTTCGCCCTGATCGCCTTCAATCAGTTTCGTCTGCACCAAATGGGCTTCATTCAGCGCCATGCGTGACTGTTCCATCATCGCTTTCGCTGCGTCGAAGTCACCCTGCTTCGCCTGTTTTAACGCCGCGTAAGCCAGGCTACGCGCCTGCCCGGAGTTGATGATAAGCCCCATCACCACTTCTTCGAGCTCTTCGGCTTCGGTCTGGGTATCGGTAATATTATCGAGATCCATCATAAATCATTCCTCTTTGACGGCCCGGCATGTGTCGTCACATGCCGGGTTAAACTTAGAATTTCAGTGCATTAGCGATATCTTCTTCGCTCTCTTCCTTGTCGATAGTGTTCTGCGCTTTGTTCGCGACCACGACGAACGGCAGGTAAATCAGCGTCGCAATCCCAAGGTTGAACAAGGCGACCAGCAGAGCAGCAACGCTGCCGTTGGTATTAAAGAAGGCCCCCAACCCGGTTGGCATGGTCCACGGCGCAATGTTGGTAATTGGCGGAATGATGCCCAGATAGTAAGCAATCAGCGTAATCGCGGCCAGAATCGGTTGTACCAGAATGAACGGGATGAACATTACCGGGTTCATGATGATCGGCAGACCAAACAGAATCGGTTCGTTAATCTGGAAAATACCGGATGGCAGTGCCAGTTTCGCCACCTGACGATAATCCGCACGGCGGGAAGCGATAAAGATGGCAAGGATCAGACCCAGCGTTGCGCCGCTGCCGCCGAGGAAGATATAGGAGTCAAGCATCGGCTTGGCCCAGACGTGGAACGTCTTACCCGCAGCCAGGGCCGCATCGACCGAACCGTATTGCTGATAGATTGCGATGTTTTCCAGCGCCCACGGCGTCATGATGCCGCTGTCGAGCGCCGTCAGCGCCAGGGAACCGTGGATACCGAAGAACCACAGCAGCGGAACAAAAAGCACGTACGCCCAGCCAACCACACTGCCCAGCGATGCCAGCGGTGTAGAGATGGTATCCATAATAATCTGGTGGAAGTTCGTTCCCCAGGTCGTTAACGCCCAGGCGATGATCCCCATAATCGAGAGGATAATAAAGCCCGGAATCAATGCTGAAAATGAACGGGAGACGGATGCTGGTACGCTATCAGGCAATTTAATTACCCAGTTGCGATGAACAATGAAAGTAAACATTTCCGCGACGACCAGACCGATAATAATACCGGAAATGATATTCGCGCCGCCCAGCCAGTTCGCCCCGACGGCATAGGCTTCACCCACGCTGTATGGCGTGACGGTCATAAAGGCCGCAACGGATAACAGACCGGCCGCCAGGGCGTCGACTTTACGTTCTTCTGCCAGCGCCATACCGATAAAGAATGGTGCCATCAGCGACATAATACCCAGCGTACCGTTATAAACGTTTCCGCCGATGCCTTTCAGACTATTGAGATTTTCAATGGTTGATGCATCCAGCCGAATACCGAGGGAATAAAAAAACGACCCCTCCCCAAAGCTCAGGAAAACGTTATTGATTAATACAAACATGGCCCCCGCGAGGGTTAATGGCATTAAACGAATAAAGCCATTTTTGATTGCATTAACGTGTGGCTGCTTTCCTATTTTGACAGCAAAAGGAAGGAGTACCTTTTCAAGTGAAGCAATGACGTTACTCATAGAAAAATACCCTTAAAAACCGCAATTAATTACTGCGGTATATGTAAATGAAATAACTCTTTGACGGGAAAATTTAAAATATTAATTTGCAGCGGCTTTTTTAATTGCTGCAACAGCAGCCTTAAGCACGCCTAAACCATCGACTTTGCCATACAGCAGCGAGTCAATCACTTCTACAGGTTTGTTTGGTAACAAACGCTGAATTTCGGGCAACATATAACCAATTTGTGGACCTAATAATACAACATCGGCATTCGGTCCTTTTTCTCCGGCAAGGGTTTCCGGGAATGCTTCAATAATAACCGGGACTTCATACTTTTCCGCCTGCGCGCGCATCTTTGACACTAACAAAGAGGTAGACATACCCGCAGAGCAAAACAGATAAATGTGTTTCTTTTCCATTCAGACCTTCCTCATGTGCGATTATCTGTCAACCAGACACGCCGCAAGTCTCAACCTGCATCTATGCTCTGGACAACCTGCGTAACCGAAAAACTTATTTCTGTGTCTGAAATGAGTATACGGCATCGCACCCGTGGATGGTATTTCCTTGACCAACTAAATTGTCTCTCATTGACCTGGCGTTATGACACCCTTCACACTTCGGGTAAATAATTCGCATCAATAAATAAGATCATCTCCGTTACAAAAAAACCGGCGCAATGGCCGGTTCGTTGAGTTGTTCAGGCAATAGACAGTTATTGTTACTTCGCTGCCTGCGGGTCGGTGTCGTACTCAGCGCAGCTCTGGTAGCCTGAATTGATAACATGGCCGGTATCATCCAGCGCCACGAAATAGGTTTCAGCTTTACCATCACGTTGACCCAGGATGTAGGTCTGACAGGTACCGCGAGCATGGATCATGCTCACCTCAGACGACGGTTTCCCGGCAATCTGTGCAACCTGCGCGCGGCTCATGCCTTTTTTCACATCTTTGACCACAGGCTGGACAAATTGGTCTTTAGTACGATCGTAGGCCGTACACCCTGCAAGCATTGTTAATACTGCTGCTGCACTGAAAATTCCTGCAATAGTCCTGTTCATTTTTCATCCTCTTTCTAATCAGCATGTTATATAAGCCTGGAATAGAATCTGTAATTTTTCAAGCTAACGCTTAGCACGCGAATATTTTGCCAGATTCCGTTCAGGCGGCAGGATGTCGTTTTAAGCGCCACTCAGCCTGTGTTCTCTTGTCGTTTACACAGCAAAGGGTTAGCTTAAAGACGGTCTGACTTTATTCTTTTTATATTGGGAGGGGGTAAATGACTCTGCAACAAGAGATCATCAAAGCGCTTGGCGCAAAACCGCACATTAATCCAGAAGAGGAAATTCGCCGCAGCGTGGATTTCCTGAAAGCGTATCTGCAACGCTATCCCTTCCTGAAAAGCCTGGTGCTGGGCATCAGCGGGGGACAAGACTCAACGCTGGCAGGCAAACTTTGCCAGACCGCCATCAACGAACTGCGTGCCGGGACCGGTAACGATGCGCTGCAATTTATCGCCGTTCGTCTGCCCTATGGCGTTCAGGCTGATGAGCAGGATTGTCAGGACGCCATCGACTTTATCCAGCCGGACCGCGTGTTGACCGTCAATATCAAAGGTGCGGTGCTGGCGAGCGAACAGGCCCTACGTGAGGCCGGTATTGAACTGAGCGATTTCGTTCGTGGCAACGAAAAAGCCCGTGAACGCATGAAGGCGCAGTACAGTATCGCGGGGATGACCAGCGGCGTGGTGGTTGGCACCGATCATGCGGCAGAGGCCATTACCGGTTTCTTTACCAAGTACGGCGACGGTGGTACGGATATTAACCCGCTGTTTCGCCTCAACAAGCGCCAGGGGAAACAACTGCTGGCGACATTAGGTTGCCCGGAGCACCTTTATAAGAAAGCGCCCACCGCCGATCTCGAAGACGACCGCCCTTCTCTGCCGGATGAAGCCGCGCTGGGCGTGACCTATGAAAACATTGATGACTATCTGGAAGGAAAAACGGTGGATGCCGCCATCGCCAAAATCATTGAAGGCTGGTATCTGAAGACGGAGCATAAGCGCCGACCGCCGATCACCGTATTTGATGACTTCTGGAAACAGTAAGAATGAATCAGCCGGATGGCAACGCCATCCGGCTCCCGCGCCGCCATCGCCTGCGCCCTCTCTTTTTTAATCGTAAATGCGCTGCTATACTGGATGAATAACCAGCATCCGGAGTTTACAGTGCCACAGCGTCAATCCGTTCTTCGTTCTGAACCTGAAGCAGCAGTCGTTTACGAATATCCCGAACATCTGCGCCCTTTCCTGGATTCGCTCCCGGCTGTGCCCGGTGTTTATCTGTTTCACAGCGAAAGCGACACCCTGCCGCTCTACATTGGTAAAAGTGTCAATATCCGCAGTCGGGTACTGTCGCATTTACGTACGGCGGATGAGGCAGCCATGCTGCGCCAGTCCCGACGTATTTCCTGGATTGGTACCGCCGGTGAAATCGGCGCGCTATTACTCGAGGCGCGACTGATCAAAGAGCAACAGCCGCTTTTTAATAAACGCCTGCGGCGCAACCGCCAGCTCTGCGCGTTAACGCTCAGGGATGGGAAAGTCGATGTCGTCTATGCGCGCGACGTTGATTTCTCCCACGCGCCAAATCTGTTCGGTCTTTTTGCCAACCGCCGCGCCGCGCTTGCCACCTTGCAGTCACTCGCTGACGAACAAAAATTGTGTTACGGGCGGTTGGGTCTTGAACCCCTGAGTCGCAACCGCGCCTGTTTTCGCTCCGCGCTAAAACGCTGTGCTGGCGTATGCTGTGGCAAAGAGAGCCCACAGGAACACGACGCCCGTTTGCTGGCATCGCTGGAAAAACTACGCGTAACCTGCTGGCCATGGAAAAGCGCCATTGCGCTCAAAGAGAGTCGTGAGCAGATGACGCAGTACCACGTCATTAACAACTGGCTGTGGCTGGGAGCAGTTGATACGCTGGAGGATGCGGCAACCCTGGTACAAACGCCGGCCGGTTTTGATCATGACGGTTACAAAATTCTCTGTAAACCGCTCGTTTCCGGAACCTGTGAGATTATTGAACTGAATCCGGGGAATGCCCATGCAGCCAGGTAATCTCGCTAAACAAGAGTTTCCCTTCCGCTTTCAGCAGCCGGAGCGTATGTTTTCCGTCGTGCCAGCAGGCGCCCTGATCGGCAGTCAGTAGCTTATCGCCCAACTGCCAGGCCCCGCTAATGACAAACACCACGCCGCCGCGCGAGCCAAACGTCGTGAAGGTGCGATCGGCCACCCGAACTTTCGCCTGGCAGGAGTCGCGTCGGGTCATGATATTAAAATCCATCGACATCTGCCCTTCCGTGAGTTTGGCTTTCACGACGCGCTCACCGGCAAAGGTAAACGGCTGATGCTGTCTGAGGGTGTGGCTGAACGCCCCCTGACTTTCCAGCGTCACTTCGCTGCCTTCCAGCAGAGTGATCACCCGTTCAATTCCGGGAAAAAGCGAAAATTCGCCATTACCGGCAATAGAAGCAATGCTGGCACGCCAGTGAAAGTCGCGCGTCGCCGGAGGAAAACAGCAAATTTCACGCGTTTCACCAGCGCCGTTACGCCAGAGATTGACCGGCATCTTGCGGATATCAAAATATTCCATCATCGCTCCTGATAAACATCATGCGGCATAATAAAGCACAACGTCGTTATCGGCAGCCACGAGGATTTTCCTTAGGGTCTGAAAAGAAAAAACCGCCGATCCTGTCCATCGCCTCCATTGAGAGGATGGACAAGACCGGCGGTCTTCGAATAGATCTGCTAAGCGATTACTCAGCAGGTACAGGCATTTTACCGTCACGCGCCGGACGTTCTGTCAGACGCTTCTCAAAATTGGCATTAAACTGTTTTTTCTGTTCCGGGGTCAGAATGTTGTAGATCTTATTCTGCGTTTCCATGTGCGCCAGCATGTTGGCTTTGCGCTGCTCCTCCATCTTCGCAATCTGCGCTTCTGCCTTCGCTTTATCGAAGGTGTCGCTGGCGATAATGTCGTGCATTGCGCGGCGTTCTTCAACAGGCGGACGCTTCATCTGGTCACGCTTGTCTTTCATGATCTCGCGGATCTGCTGTTTCTGCGCATCGGTCAGATTCAGGTCTTTAAACATCATGTCATGATGTGGCCCAAACTTACCTTTATGCTGCATCATCGGTTTGGCGTCTGCCGGCGCGGCGGCGGTGGTATCCGCAGCATGAGCCAGGTTCGCAGCGCCCAGCGCCAGGCCAGAGGCAACAATCAGTGCAGTTAATTTACGCATAATCTTTATCCTTCCTTTCAGTTATTTTACGGCTATCTTGTCACCTCCGAAGAAGTGCAGTGCCGTGTTGACGAGATTAACTTTAACGACTTAATCGTCAATTAGTCAGAGCATCGGTAAAACAATGAAAGTGTAAAAAACATTTTTTCACCAATTGTGGAGAAAAAAAGAAATTATTGCGAAGAGTTGAAAGAAAAAATGACAACAGCATGATTTTGCAGGGAATATGAAAAACTATACCTGAGCGGTGATGATAAATAAAGCAGTTCACCAGGAATAATCCGGATTAATTTTCTGACGCACGAAAAAATAAAACCCACAGGCTCACACCTGCGGGAAATACGTTAGCTCATTTTCTCCAGCATCAGGCCAGCACGTAAACCCAACGCCACGCCGGGATTGGGAAATAGAACGTATTCTACGTCATGGGTAACGACAAAACGCTCGGCGCCATCTTCCGCCAGCAGCGTCCCTGCGGTAAATGGGGTGAAATTGAGCGTCTGGCTGTCCATGTGCAGCACAAACGCATCGCTGCGCCGGGTGATCTGCGACGCGACCTGATAGCGGACAGGTGGGGTGCCGTCGGCCTGGTCAATTTGTCCCGTCAGTAAACAGGTCAGTGCGGCAGACGTCGGGGCAAACTGGCGAAGATCGTTGTGACCGAACGGCAAGGCTTTGCCCAACTCCAGCGTGCAGGCGAGCGCGCCGAAGTGCTCAGCGCTAAAGTGGGTAAAAGTGCCCCCCGGCGTTTGATGGAACACCAGCGCTTCCAGCCCTGCGGCCCCCAGCCAGCCGAGAAATGCCTCATCCCAGGGGATGGGTCGCTGGGGCAACACGCCAAAGCGCAAATGGTAAGAGCCGCGAATAGCAGTATGCAGATCCAGATGCCAGCGAATCGACTCCGTGCCCGTCGCAAAGAAATCTTCCAGGCAGTGTTCAAGCTGACGTGCGCGCTGCGTCTCGCCGCTTTCGGCAAAAAGTTGCCAGCGCCCGCCAAACATCCGATTCAAATCGCTGTGGCAGTAGCGCTTGCCGTCTGCCAGCGCCTGCGGGTTGCCGAGGATCACCAGCAGTCGCCAGCGTAGCGTAATTTCCCCCGTCGACAGCGCCATCAGCAGCGTATTAAGCATCTCCACCGGCGCGGTTTCGTTGCCGTGGATCCCGGCAGAGATCACCAGTGCGCGATCGGTCGCAGTGACGGGCGTAAGTTCGAGAATACCGGCGCTAACCCAGCGCCAGCGAAAGCCCGCCCTGCCACCTTCCCGAACCACCGGCACCGTGCCTGCCAGCGTGGCGGCGAGAAAATCATCCATGACCGCCTCCCGATTGCTGAAACGGATAGACAGAGCCAAGCTGCAACAGTTGTGTCAGTGTATCCAGCGCTTCGCGCCCTTCACGCAGCAGCTGCGGATCGGCAAGATCCGCGGCGGTCAGGCGGTCGCGATAGTAGCGGTCCACCCAGCCGTTGAGCGCATTAAACAGCACGTCATTCATCATCACGGCCGGATTAACCGCCTGACGTTCTTCATCGGTTAACACCACCCGCAGCCGCAGACAGGCCGGTCCCCCGCCGTTTGACATACTTTCGCGCAGGTCAAATACCCGCATGTCACGGATCGGGTTATCGGCTTCCAGCAGGTTCGTCAGATAACGCCACACGCCCGCATGTTCACGACACTCCTGTGGCAGAACCAGCATCATCGAACCGTCATCGCGACTCAACAATTGGCTGTTAAACAGATACGTCGCGACCGCATCCGGCACCGACACTTCCGCAGTCGGCACCACAATCGGGGTGAAACCGGGCACCCGGGCACGCAGCTGATCCATGACGTCGTTCTGTTTCGCGAAGGACTGCTCATGACAGAACAGGACTTCCCGGTTTGAGACCGCAATCACATCGTTGTGAAACACGCCGAGGTCGATAACCTCCGGGTGCTGCTGGGCAAAAACACACTGCTGCGGATTCACCTGATTCAGGCGCGCCACCGCCTCGCTGGCCTCACGGGTTTGACGCGCCGGATAGCGGGAAGGTCGCGTATTGCCGCCCTCTTCACGTCCGTAGACAAAGAGCTGCGTCCCCGGCTCGCCATACTCGCCGCCGAGACGATTATGGTTAGCGGCGCCTTCGTCGCCGAGCATCGCTACCTGTGGCAACGCGGAATGCACCGCGAAATAGCGTTCATCACGAAAAATTGCCCGCAGCAGCGATTCTGTAGTGGGTGCCTCGAGTGAACGGTGAAATTTGTTATTGAGGTTGGCGACCGTCAGATGTACTTTGCCATCCAGCGTATCCGCCGACGGTGCGACCGTCGCCGCGTTTGCCACCCACATCGGCGATGCGGAGCTAACGCTGGAGAGCCAGTGCGGCGCCTGACGCGCCACTTTCTCAATCACCTGTTCATCGCTACCGCTAAACCCCAGCTGGCGTAATGCAGGAATAAAAGGCCGCTCATGCGGTGGGATCACCGCCTGCGGATACCCGGCATCCGCCAGCGCCTTCATCTTAAGCAGCCCCTGCTTCGCCGCCAGACGCGGATTCGAAACCTGAAAGCGATGACGGGTGGACGCTTCGTTGCCGAAAGACAACCCGGCATAATGGTGTGTCAGCCCCACCAGTCCATCGAAGTTGACCTCGCGTGCTTTCATACGGACTCCTCACGCGAGAAATCAAGGCCAGGACTCAACGTTGCTGGCAGCGTCAACGCCGGGGATTCCAGACTCGCCATCGGCCAGGCACAATAATCGGCGGCATACCAGGCACTGGCGCGATGGTTACCGGAAGCCCCAACGCCGCCGAACGGCGCGGTGCTGGCGGCACCGGTTAACGGTTTATTCCAGTTAACGATCCCCGCACGCGCCTCCAGCAGTAGCTGGTCGAACTGCGCGCGGTCAGGCGAGACCAGTCCACAGGACAGCCCAAAGCGAGTGTTGTTGGCCATCGCGATCGCCTCGTCGAAGCGTTCATAGCGCCAGACGCCGAGCAGCGGGCCAAAGACCTCTTCATCGGGAAGATGTGCCACGCCCGTCAGTTCAATAATGCCCGGAGATAACAGCGAAGTGCCAGCCTGGAGCAGACGCGGTGCCAGCAGCGTCTGCCCGCCGAGCGACTCACGTTGTTGCCAGGCGTCAAACACATGACGCGCCGCCTGTTCGGAGATAAGCCCGCCAATAAACGGCTGTGGATCATCGTCCCAGCGGCCTGGCTGGATGCGCTGGCTGACGTCCACCAGTCGCGCAAGAAACGCATCGCCCTGTGGACCTTTTTTCACCAACAGCCGACGGGCGCAGGTACAACGCTGTCCAGCCGTGATAAACGCGGACTGAATAGTCAAGTGCACCGCCGCATCAATATCCGCTGGCTCCTCAATAATCAACGGGTTGTTGCCGCCCATTTCGAGGGCAAGGATTTTTTCCGGTTGTCCGGCAAGCTGGCGATGCAGTTGATAGCCCGTATTCGCGCTGCCGGTAAACAGCAACCCGTCGAGAGCGTCCAGCGCGCTCAGCGCCTGCCCCGTTTCCCGCCCACCCTGCAACAGATTCAGCACCCCGTGCGGTAAACCAGCCTGTTCCCAGAGTCGGATCACCGCCTCCCCGGTCCACGGCGTCAGTTCGCTCGGCTTGAAGAGTAAGGTGTTACCCGCCAACAGCGCTGGCACAATGTGCCCGTTCGGCAGATGTCCCGGAAAGTTATACGGACCAAACACCGCCAGCACGCCATGCGACCGGTGGCGAAGCGTCGCCGCGCCGTCGGGTAATTCACTCTGTTGCTCGCCGGTACGGGCGTGATACGCTTTAACGGAAATGGCGATTTTGTTAATCATCGCCGTCACTTCCGTCACCGCTTCCCAGCGCGGCTTACCGGTTTCACGGGCAATAATGGCGGTCAGATCCGCTTTATTACTTTCCAGCAGCCCGGCGAATTTTTCGACGATCGCCTGACGCTCGCTGAAAGGACGTCGGGCCCAGGCTGGAAAAGCCGCGCGCGCGGCGCGTGCCGCCTGCATCACCTGCGCGGCATCGGCATCGTGGCCTTCCCAGAGTACATCCCCCTGAACCGGATCTCTTTTCACCCGACGTTCACCCTGACCGGTCACCCAGTCGCCGTTAATCCATAAAGTCATAGCGTTTTCTCCTCTGCACAGAGACGGACAAAGCGAACCCGATCTCCCGCGCGACATTTCAGGGCATCCAGTTGTGCAGCGGTTAGCACCAGACGTTGTGTATTCGGATCGGCGCGCACCAGCATGACGCGGAAGTGATGGTAGTTTTCATTCGCCACCAGGCAAGCCGGGAAATCGCCGGTCGCGGGTTGCCCTTCGGCAACGTCAATCAGCCGACTTTTGCGGATCGCCCGCACCCGGTCGATGTCACACTCCAGCGTTGGGCCGCCGTCGAAAATGTCGATGTAATTGCGATAGCGGAACCCTTCTTTCTCCAGTACGGCTCGCGCCGGAGCGGTTTGCGGATGAACTTCGCCAATCACCGCCTGCGCTTCGTCGGAGAGAAAGTGAGTATAAATTGGATGCTTCGGCATCAGTTCAGCGATAAACGCTTTCTGCCCGGTACCGCAGAGAAAATCCGCCCGGGAGAACTCCATCGAGAAAAAGCGTTTCCCCAGGCTTTGCCAGAACGGGGAATAACCGTGTTCGTCGATCACGCCGCGCATTTCCGCGACTACCTTTTCATTAAAACGGTCGCGAAACGCCGCCATAAACATGAATCGCGACTTGGACAGCAGGTAGCCGTTGCCCTCTTTTCGCCAGTCGGGGTCGAGGAACAGCGTGCACAGTTCGCTGCAGCCAGTGTGATCGTTACTGAGGAACAGCGTCGGCAGCGCGTTATAGACGTTCAGCTCTTTTGAAGCATGCACCTGCGTCCCGACACGATAGTTGTACCAGGGATCATTGAGCCCCACGGCGACTTCGATAGCACAAATCCCCGCCACGGTGCCCGTAGCCAGATCCTCCAGCACAAAGACATAACCCTGTTCACTTTTCGGCAATTCGCCCCGCCAGGTTTTCAGGGAACGGTCGATACGCGCCGCCAGCGTGGCTTCATTAGCCGGCAGCGAGGTCAGCCCGCCGCCGGTTTTACTGGCCAGTTGCATCAGCGCGCTAATATCTGCGTGCTCAATAGGGCGGATCACCATCATGATGAACCTCCAGCTGTAATCTGTTCGCAGGCAAGCGCAAAACGGTCGAGGCCGGTAGCCACCTCTTCCTGGGTAACGTTCAGCGCCGGAGCGAAACGCACCACGTTTCCACCCGCGATCAGTACCATTACCCCCATTTTTGCCGCTTCCTGAGCAATCAGCTTCGCTTTACCTGCAAATTTATCGTTCAGCACGCAGCCAATCAGCAGACCCAGTCCACGAATTTCACTGAACAAGCCGGTGTGCAGATTGATAGCGTTCAGACGCTCAACGAACCAGTCATGACGCTGTTTCACGCCGTTCAGCATCGCGGGCGTATTGACGATATCGAGTAATTTTCCGGCGACGGCGGTTGCCAGTGGGTTACCGCCATAGGTGGTGCCGTGCGTTCCGACGGTCATGACGCTGGCGCATTTTTCACTGGCCAGCAGCGCACCGATCGGGAAGCCGCCGCCCAACGCCTTGGCGGTGGTCAGTAGATCCGGCGTAACGCCGTAGTGCATATAAGCGTACAGTTCACCGGTACGGCCTACGCCGGTCTGCACTTCATCAAAAATCAGCAGCGCATTATGTCGATCGCACAGCTCGCGCAGCCCTTGCAGGAAGGCCTGAGTGGCGGGCAGCACGCCGCCTTCCCCTTGCATCGGCTCAACGATCACCGCACAGGTGGTATCGTCAATCAGCGTGCTGGCAGAGTTAATGTCGTTGTAGACGGCGTGGCGGATCTCCGGCGGCAGCGGCGCGAAATCCTGTGAATAGGCGGGCTGTCCCCCGGCACTCACGGTGAAAAGCGTACGACCATGAAAGGCATTCTTAAATGCTACGATGCCGCTTTTATTACTGCCATGGTGGTCGTGCGCATATTTGCGCGCCAGTTTCAGCGCCGCCTCGTTGGCCTCTGCACCGGAGTTGCAAAAGAAGATGCGATCGGCAAAGGTGGCGTCGATTAACTTTTTCGCCAGTCGCAGCGCCGGCTCGTTGGTATAGCCGTTGCCGGTATGCCAGAATTTGCTCGCCTGTACATTCAGTGCTTCACGTAATTCCGGATGCGCGTGTCCCAGCGCATTCACCGCAATGCCTCCCGCGAAATCGATATACTCTTTACCCTGCTGATCCCACAAGCGTGAACCTTCGCCACGAACCGGAATAAAAGGTGCTGGCGCATAGACGGGCATCATCCATTCATCAAAATTTTCACGCGTAATTGGCTGAGACATAGCGACCTCATCGGTAAATAAAAGGTTATTTATATGTTAATAAATAGTAGTGTTTGCGCTGTAAATGTAGATTGCAGTCTTCATGCCAGCCAGCGGAAAAAATGCATAAATGGTTGCCACAGACGAGAAATCAATAAGTTACAACCCATCGATATTCACTATATGTGCATATAAAGTGAATATGTTTGCATGAAAGAGGAGTAATTAGAGGAAAAACCGCAATATTATGCACAGGCAAAATATAATTCTGGAAATGTGATCCTATACGAAATTTACAGGAAATTTCTGCGCCATTCTGACGCACTCTGCCCTAAAACAGGGCAAACGTTGCCCCATTGTTAACACCATTCGCACTCATTGCCGGAATCTCACCATTATGGGCAGTCAGTCTGCGGAAATTCTGCTACCATCCATGCACTATTCATCCAGCAAAGTGGCAGCGACTATGAAATTTGTCTCTTTTAATATCAACGGCCTGCGCGCCAGACCTCATCAACTGGCAGCCATCGTCGAAAAACACCAACCCGATGTCATTGGCCTGCAGGAGACAAAAGTTCACGACGACATGTTCCCGCTCGAGGATGTCGCCAGACTCGGTTACAACGTGTTCTATCACGGTCAGAAAGGCCACTATGGCGTGGCGTTGCTGACCAAAGAGACGCCAATCGCTGTGCGTCGGGGTTTTCCCGATGATGGCGAAGAGGCTCAGCGCCGCATCATCATGGCGGAGATCCCCTCTCCACTGGGTAACCTGACGGTGATCAACGGCTATTTCCCACAGGGCGAAAGCCGCGACCATCCGATTAAGTTCCCGGCCAAGGCGCAGTTTTATCAGAACTTACAACACTATCTCGACAACGAACTGCAGCGCGACAACCCGGTACTGATCATGGGCGATATGAATATCAGCCCGTCCGATCGGGACATCGGCATTGGCGAAGAGAACCGCAAGCGCTGGCTGCGCACCGGCAAGTGTTCATTCCTGCCGGAAGAGCGTGAATGGATGGACCGTCTGATGGGCTGGGGTCTGGTTGACACCTTCCGCCATGCACACCCGGAAACCATCGACAAATTCTCGTGGTTTGATTATCGCTCGAAGGGGTTCGATGATAACCGTGGGCTGCGTATCGATCTGTTACTGGCAAGCAATCCGCTGGCGGAACGCTGTGTGGAAACCGGTATTGACTACGAAATTCGCAGTATGGAAAAACCGTCTGACCATGCGCCGGTGTGGGCAACGTTTAAGGTTTGATGCTCAGTCGTGAACGCCAGAAAGATAGGGCTAACAGGCGCACTGATCTTCTGTCTCGCCGGGGTACTCTGGACGTTGCCCCCCGGCCTGCTCACGCTGGAGACGCTTAAGCACAATCATTCACTGCTGGCGGACTGGCAACGCCAGTCCCCTTTTCTCAGTGCCAGTCTCTATTTTCTGCTCTATACCGCCATTGCGGCGCTGTCGATTCCTGGCGCGGCACTGCTGACGCTGCTCGGCGGCGCGCTGTTTGGTCTCTGGCAAGGTACGTTACTGGTCTCTTTTGCCTCAACGTTGGGCGCGACGCTCGCCATGCTCACCAGTCGTTACCTGCTGCGTGACTGGGTGTCGCAGCGTTTTGCCCGACATATGGCAACGGTGAATAACGGGATGGCGCGAGACGGTGCCTTTTACCTCTTTGCGCTACGCCTGATGCCACTGTTCCCGTTCGTTGTCGTCAACCTGCTGGCCGGTCTCACCGCCGTTGGCGTGCGCCGTTACTGGTGGGTCAGTCAGTTAGGGATGCTGCCTGCCACCGTGGTCTATCTGAATGCCGGACGCCAGTTAAGCCAGTTAACCTCCCTACGTGACATTGTCTCTCCCGAGATGCTGGTCGCTTTCGCCCTGTTGGGATTATTACCGCTGGCCTCCCGATGGCTGGTAACACGTTTTTTTCAGGAGTAATGATGCGCTGGGGATTACTACTTGCAGGCCTGTTGCTGACCGCTCAGAGCCACGCTGAACAGAGCTGGCAGCAGATCAAAGATGAAGCCAAAGGCCAGACCGTCTGGTTCAACGCCTGGGGCGGTGACAGCGCCATTAACCAGTACCTTGACTGGGTCAGCGGCGAGATGAAAACGCACTATGCCGTCGACCTTAAAATCGTCCGTCTCGCCGATGCAGCTGATGCCGTGAAGCGTATTCAGACGGAAGCCGCCGCGGGGCGGAAAACCGGCGGCTCTGTCGACCTGCTGTGGGTTAACGGCGAAAACTTCCGCACGTTAAAAGAGGCGGGATTGCTGCAGACCCAGTGGGCGGAAACGCTGCCCAACTGGCGCTATGTCGACACGCAAAAACCGGTACGTGAAGATTTCTCCATTCCCACTGACGGGGCTGAATCACCCTGGGGCGGCGCGCAGTTGACGTTTATCGCGGACAGCGTCGTGACGCCACAACCTCCGCAAAGTCCGCAGGCGCTGTTGGCATTTGCCCGGGCGCATCCAGGCACCGTCAGCTACCCGCGCCCGCCAGACTTTACCGGCACGGCGTTTCTGGAGCAGTTATTGATCTCGCTTACTGACGATCCACACGCGCTTACCGTCGCACCGGATAGCGCCACCTTCGCGCGGGTGACCGGGCCGCTGTGGCGCTACCTTGACGCGCTGCATCCAGCGCTGTGGCGTGAAGGCAGGGATTTCCCGCCATCTCCGGCACGAATGGACGCATTGCTCAACGGCGGGACGCTGCGCCTGTCGTTAACCTTTAACCCCGCCCACGCTCAGCAAAAAGTCGCCAGCGGTGAATTGCCGAAGAGCAGCTATAGCTTTGGTTTTACCGGCGGAATGATTGGCAACGTTCACTTTGTCACTATTCCTGCTAACGCCCGCGCCAGCGCCGGGGCGAAGCTGGTCGCCAACTTCCTGCTCTCTCCTGACGCGCAGTTGCGTAAGGCCGACCCGACATTCTGGGGCGACCCGTCGGTACTGGATGCGAAAAAACTGCCTGCCGCTCAACAGGCGGCGCTGCAAGCACGCATTCCGGACGGCCTGCCCGCCGTCCTGCCTGAACCTCATGCGGCCTGGGTTAACGCCCTGGAGCAAGAATGGCTGCGCCGCTACGGGTCGCGCTAACGCTTCTGGCCTGGCTGTGCATGGCGGCGATTTACGCGCCATTACTGCCTGCCAGCGCGTTGCTGATCGCCCCGTCGCTGTCGCTGGCGAACTGGCAGGCGCTTTTTGCCGATCCTCAGCTACCGCAGGCGCTGCTGGCAACCGTGGTTTCAGTGTTCATCGCTGCCGCTGGTTCGCTTTTTATTGCGCTATCCATTGTGGTGGCGCTCTGGCCCGGCCTACGCTGGCGACGACTGACTACCCGCCTGCCGTGGTTGTTAGCCATTCCTCATGTCGCATTTGCCAGCGCGGCTCTGCTGCTTTTCGCCGAAGGCGGACTGCTCTGGCGCGCGCTGCCGTTTCTCTCTCCCGCGCTCGATCGCTACGGCATTGGGCTGGGCGTGACGCTGGCGGTGAAAGAGAGCGCTTTCGTGCTGTGGATTTTATCGATTCTACTGAGTGAGAAACGGCTGGCTCAGCAAGTCATCGTCCTGGATTCACTGGGCTACAGCCGCCGACAGGCGCTCTGCTGGTTGTTATTGCCTGCCATCGCCCCCGGGCTGGGTATTGTGATGCTGGCCGTCGTGGCGTGGACGATGTCGGCGGTAGATGTTGCCATTATCCTTGGTCCCGGTAATCCGCCGACGCTGGCGGTTCTCTCCTGGCAGTGGCTCAGTCAAGAGGACAGTGAACAGCAGGTCAAAGGCGCGCTGGCAAGCCTGCTTTTACTGGCGCTACTCGCCCTTTTTACTCTCGCGGGTTACCTGCTCTGGCGCTGTTGGCAACGCACGCTTCCCGACATCAGCGGCGTACGTCAACACGCTGTCCCATCTGTGACGGGGAAAGCACTGTCTCTGTCGCTCCCCACAACGGGCGTGCTGTGCACGGTATTATTGCTCCTTCTCGCCCAGCAATCTGCGCTCAATCTCGGGGCGTTAATCCACAGCGTCGTGGCAGGGCTGGCCGCCTGCGTGCTGGGGTTGTTCATCTTGCTGCTATGGATGGAATGGGGACCGCAGCGCGGACATCGTTGGGTCTGGCTGCCGATCCTCCTCCCGGCGCTGCCGCTGGTAATGGGGCAATATGCACTGGCGCTACACCTTGAACAGGACGGTCAGTTTGCAACGATCGTCTGGGGGCATCTGCTGTGGGTAGTGCCATGGATGTTGTTCGTTCTGAAACCGGCCTGGCAACGCATCGATCCCCGACTGCTGCTGATTGCCCGGACGCTGGGTTGGTCGCGGGTGAAAATCTTTTACACCGTAAAATGCCCGCAGATTTTGCGTCCTGCACTGGTGGCGCTGGCGGTGGGTTTCTCCGTCAGTATCGCGCAGTATATGCCGACACTGTGGCTGGGCGCAGGCCGTTTTCCGACGCTGACGACTGAAGCCGTCGCCCTCAGCAGCGGTGGCAGCACAGGTATTCTGGCCGCGCAGGCACTCTGGCAATTGCTGTTACCGCTGTTAGTGTTCGCGCTGATGGCCGGGCTTTCATCATGGGTCGGCCACTGCCGACGAGGGTTGCGCTAATGCTCACCGTTCGCCATCTTACTCTGTTTCTTAACCACACCCCGTTGTTCGGCCCGCTCACCTTCGATGTCGCGAAAGGTGACATTGTCACATTGATGGGTCCCTCCGGCTGCGGCAAATCTTCACTACTGGCGTGGATGGTGGGCGCGCTGACATCGCCACTGCACGCCAGCGGTGAACTGTGGCGGGATGAGCAACGTCTGGATACGCTCCCTACGGCCCAACGGCAGACCGGCATTTTATTTCAGGATGCCTTGCTGTTTGATCACTTTACGGTGGGACAAAATCTGCTGTTAGCGCTTCCCGCCAGTCTGAAAGGCGCTGCGCGGCAGGATGCGGTTCATCACGCGCTTGAACGCGCGGGGATGGCGGGATTCTCTTCTCGCGATCCTGCCACGCTGTCCGGCGGTCAGCGCGCGCGGGTCGCACTGCTTCGCGCCCTGCTGGCGCAACCCAGAACGTTGCTGCTGGACGAACCGTTCAGCCGTCTGGATACTGACAGGCGGGCAGACTTTCGCCAGTGGGTCTTCGACGAAGTGCGACGACTGGACATTCCTGTCGTTCAGGTGACGCATGATGCGCAGGATATTCCGCCTGGCGGCTTTGTTTTGCAGTTATCTCCCGCGGCGTGAAATTACCTACATACTGCGTTAACGCAAAGTTTTTCCGCTACAGCGAGCACAGAATGGCGCCACCTTATCTCAACGTCGGGCAATTCGATGAAACGTGTTTCTCAAATGACCGCGCTGGCACTGGCTTTAGGGCTCGCTTGCGCTTCCACCTGGGCCACTGATATGGCGCAGGCACTCAATTTCAAACAACTGGCGCAAAAACAAGGCACAGCTATCGATACCCGCCCAAGCGCGTTCTACAATGGCTGGCCGCAATCGTTAAACGGCCCTTCCGGACATGAACCCTCCGCCCTGAACCTCTCCGCACGCTGGCTCGACAACATGAGTGACGAACAGCTCAACGCCTGGATCCAACAGCATCAACTGAAATCCGACGCCCCTGTCGCGCTGTACGGCAACGACAGTGACGTGCAGGCGGTGAAAAGCCGTCTGCAAAAGGCGGGCCTGCAACAGGTTGCTACGCTGAGCGACGCGCTGCAGGATCCGGCCCGTCTGCAACGACTGCCGCATTTCGAACAGTTGGTTTATCCGCAGTGGCTGCATGACCTGCAACAGGGTAAAGAGGTGACCGCGAAACCTGCCGGTGACTGGAAAGTGATTGAAGCCGCCTGGGGCGCGCCGAAATTATATCTGCTCAGCCATATTCCGGGGGCGGATTACATCGACACCAACGAAGTGGAAAGCGAACCGCTGTGGAATAAAGTCTCCGACGCCAGTCTGCAGGCGATGCTGGCGAAACACGGTATTCGTCACGACACGACGGTTATCCTGTATGGTCGCGATGTTTACGCGGCAGCTCGGGTGGCGCAAATCATGCTGTATGCCGGGGTGAAGGACGTTCGTCTGCTCGACGGTGGCTGGCAAACCTGGTCCGACGCCGGGTTGCCGGTCGAGCGTGGTACTCCTGCGAAGGTCAAACCTGAGCCCGATTTTGGCGTGACCATTCCGGCGCAGCCGCAATTGATGCTTGATATGGAACAGGCTCGTGGGTTGTTGCACCGCCAGGACGCGTCGCTGGTTAGTATTCGTTCCTGGCCGGAATTTATCGGCACCACCAGCGGATACAGCTACATCAAGCCAAAAGGTGAAATTGCCGGTGCGCGTTGGGGGCATGCCGGCAGCGACTCGACCCACATGGAAGATTTCCATAACCCGGACGGCACCATGCGCAGCGCGGAGGATATCGCCGCAATGTGGAAGCAGTGGCACATTCTGCCGGATCAGCAGGTCGCCTTTTACTGTGGCACCGGCTGGCGTGCGTCAGAGACGTTTATGTACGCCCGGGCGATGGGCTGGAAGAACGTCTCTGTTTATGACGGCGGTTGGTACGAGTGGAGCAGCGATCCGAAAAACCCGGTCTCCACAGGCGAACGCGGTCCGGACAGCAGCAAATAATCTTACCCCTTCTGACGCTGAAGTCCTTTCAGCGTCAGATAGCCACTCCAGACGCGCGTCAGGGTTGTCATCCAGCACAGTGCGCCGAAGATCCAGGCCAGCACGGCAAAGTACGCCGGGAAAAGACAGCCGAGCACAAAGAGTGCGATCGTTTCCGTTCCCTCCGTCAATCCCCCCAGATAGTAAAACGATTTATGCGCGTAGCCGGGGTTATCAATATTGTGCTTAGCGGCCAGCGCGGCAAAGGCGAGAAAACTGCTGCCGGTGCCGATAAACGCAAACAACAGCCAGCTCCCCGCCAGCGCGTTATGCGACGGATCGGCCAGAATGAAGCCAAACGGCACCAGCGCGTAAAACAAAAAATCGAGCGCAATATCGAGAAAGCCGCCCGCATCGGTGAGTCCCCGGCGTCGCGCCAGCGCGCCGTCAAGGCCATCCAGTAGTCGGTTCAGGACAATCGCCGCCAGCGCCGCCAGATACCAGCCCAGAGCCAGAAACGGCAACGCCAGTACGCCAAGGGCGAAACCAATGAGCGTCAGTCCGTCCGGGGAAATCCCCGGTCTGTCGAGCGCGCCTGCGCAGCGGTGAAGCAGCAGTTTAAGCCGCGGATGCAAATGCCGGTCAAGCACGCGGCGCTCCTTTGAGGCTGTCGCACAGTCCCTGAGAAGGAATGTCCAGCGCGGCATTAAAACGCGCCGAAAGGTTCTGGAAAGCCAGCAGCGCAGTCATCTCACTAATGACATCATCGCTGAAATGCTGCTTCATTTGCGCTTTCAGGACATCGTCGACCTGCGGCGGCGTGGCGGTCACCGCGTCGGCATAAGCCAGCGCAACACGCTCTTGTGTCGTAAAAAGCGACGATACCTGCCAGTTCGCCACTGCCAGCACTTTTTCCATCGCGCCGCAGCGCTCTGCCAGCCGCAAACTGTTGGCGTCCACGCAAAATGCACAATGGCAGACTTGCGATACGCGTGTCATCAGTAGCGCCCGCATCACCGGCGTTAAACGGGCGCGTTTGCGTTCGAGAAAACCCACAAACAGCGCCACCAGCCAGAACAAAAATGGCACTCGCCCCCACCAGCGTGTCGGATGTAATACCTCGCCGTAGTGTTTTTTTTGCGTCATCACGAGAGGTTTAAGAGCGACAGGGAGGCGGGTCAGCGGTGTTACCCACGATTGCGGATCGTTCAAGGGAGACTCCTGGGACTTCAGGTCAATCAAAGATGACGATAGTATGTCACTTTCTGCTGTTGAACATTGACGAATATGATGAAAACCCTCGACGTTGTTGCCGCAATCATTGAGCGCGATGGAAAAATTTTGCTTGCCCAGCGCCCGCCGCAGGCAGACCAGGCAGGCTTATGGGAGTTTGCCGGTGGCAAGGTGGAAGCGGGTGAAACGCAACCGCAGGCGCTGGTTCGCGAACTGCGTGAAGAGCTGGGGATTGAAGCCACGGTGGGATGCTATATTGCCAGCCATCAGCGTGAAGTCTCCGGACGGATGATTCATCTGCATGCCTGGCATATCCCCACGTTCAGCGGAGAGGTGATGGCGCATGAGCACCAGCAACTGGTGTGGTGCACCCCGCAGGCCGCGCTGGACTATCCGCTCGCCCCCGCCGACATCCCCCTGCTTAACGCTTTTATGGTTTTACGCGACGCCAGACCAGCGGATTCGTGCTGAGCGTTTTCTCATCGCGCTGGCACTGCAACAATACGCCATCAGCTTTAATCACTGCCCCTTCTGAATAATTCTGATCCTGATAAATGCAGCATTGGTTACAGGGCTGCGCGCGCTGCCCGCCGGAACTGAAAACCTCCGGCGGCACGTTCACCTGAACATCAGGGCGAATATTCTGATTCGCCAGGGTGGATAAAGAGAGTGTCATCAGCACTGCCGCCATCGCGATAAAACGCATAGCATTTCCTTACTATTACGGGACTGTTCTCAGTATAACGGTAACCCGCGCGGGAAACTTTAATCTCTTCTGTCATCGCTTTTTGTTATGACAGCCGTTTCGTTATTAATTTGTCTGGCACCGGCATTTTTTTCTTGCTATCCGTCACATTCCTGGTGGTATAGTCAAAATCTGCAAATGCACTTAATACAAACAACATAAATACAACCACATTAAAATATAAGAGGTTTTTATATCTATGGATCAGACACGCTCTCTGGAATCATTCCTCAACCATGTCCAAAAGCGCGACCCGAATCAAACCGAGTTCGCGCAAGCCGTTCGTGAAGTCATGACCACCCTGTGGCCGTTCATTGAGCAAAACCCGCGTTATCGTGAGATGTCATTGCTGGAACGTTTGGTTGAGCCAGAGCGTGTGATTCAGTTCCGCGTCGTGTGGCTGGACGATCGTAATCAGGTCCAGGTTAACCGTGCATGGCGCGTTCAGTTCAATTCGGCGATTGGCCCGTACAAAGGCGGGATGCGCTTCCACCCTTCCGTTAACCTGTCGATCCTGAAGTTCCTCGGCTTTGAACAAACCTTCAAAAACGCGCTGACCACCCTGCCGATGGGCGGTGGTAAAGGCGGGAGCGATTTCGACCCGAAAGGCAAAAGTGAAGGCGAAGTGATGCGTTTCTGCCAGGCGCTGATGACTGAACTGTATCGTCATCTGGGCCCGGATACTGACGTTCCTGCTGGTGATATCGGTGTGGGGGGTCGTGAAGTGGGCTTTATGGCCGGGATGATGCGTAAGCTTTCCAACAACAGCAGCTGTGTGTTTACCGGTAAAGGTCTCTCCTTCGGCGGCAGCCTTATCCGCCCGGAAGCAACCGGTTACGGTCTGGTCTACTTCACCGAAGCGATGCTCAAACGGCATGGTCTGGGCTTTGAAGGGATGCGCGTGGCGGTTTCTGGCTCCGGCAACGTGGCGCAGTTTGCCATTGAAAAAGCGATGGAATTTGGCGCTCGCGTGGTGACCGCCTCCGACTCCAGCGGCACCGTCGTGGATGAAAGCGGCTTTACGAAAGAGAAGCTGGCACGTCTTTGCGAAATCAAAGCCAGCCGCGACGGTCGCGTGGCGGACTACGCCCGTGAGTTTGGTCTGACCTATCTGGAAGGCAAACAGCCGTGGTCAGTGCCGGTCGATATCGCCCTGCCGTGCGCCACGCAGAACGAACTTGATGTCGACGCCGCCCGTCAGCTTATCGCCAACGGCGTGAAGGCCGTAGCGGAAGGGGCAAACATGCCGACCACCATCGAAGCGACCGACCTGTTCCTTGAAGCCGGCGTGCTGTTTGCACCTGGCAAAGCGGCGAATGCCGGTGGCGTTGCCACTTCCGGTCTGGAAATGGCGCAGAACGCTGCGCGTCTGAGCTGGAAAGCGGAGAAAGTGGATGCCCGTCTGCACCACATCATGCTTGATATTCACCATGCCTGCGTTGAGTACGGCGGCGAGAGCAAACAAACCAACTATGTTCGTGGGGCAAACATCTCCGCCTTCGTGAAGATTGCCGACGCCATGTTTGGTCAGGGTGTGATTTAATTCACCGCCGCACTAACTACCTTATTACACGCCCGCCTCTGCTGATGGCGGGCTTTTTTTCGCCGCGCGTTTGCGGGGCGCGCTCTTTTTCTTCTCCGCGTCGCCGGGCGCCACAATGCCGCGGAAGCGGCGTACCGGCGTACTCCGCGCCTGATCGATCAGTTGATACAGTGTCCCCACCAGCGGTTGCATAAAATCCTGATAACGGCACTGCTTTTCGCTGATTTGCGTCAGTATCGATTCCCAGTGGGCGGTCATATCCGGGCGGGTCGCCATCTCCGGCAGCGAGTGAAACAGCGCTTTTCCGGCATCGGTAGAGTGAATATAACGCCCTTTTTTGACAAGAAAGCCGCGCTTAAACAGCAGTTCAATGATCCCGGCACGGGTGGCTTCGGTGCCCAGCCCATCGGTTGCACGGAGGATCTTTTTCAGATCTTTATCCTGCACGAAGCGCGCGATCCCGGTCATCGCCGACAGCAGCGTGGCATCGGTAAAGTGTCGCGGCGGCTGGGTCTGGCGTTCAACAACCTCACCCTTTTCACACAACAATTCATCGTCTTTTGCCACTACCGGCAGCGGCGTACCGTCGTTCTCTTCATCCCGCTCTTTACTGCCGAGCAGCGTCCGCCAGCCTGCTTCTGCGAGGAACCGGGCTTTGGCAACGAATTTACCCTTCGCGATGTCCAGTTCAATCACACATTTACGGAATACCGCGTCCGGGCAGAACTGCATCAGATACTGACGGGCTACCAGGTTGTATACCTTCGCCTCATTCTCCGACAGACTGATGCTGTTACTGCGCGCGGTAGGGATAATCGCGTGGTGCGCATCGACCTTTTTGTCATCCCAGCAGCGATTGCGGGTATCGGGATTCACCGCCGGTTGCGGCAGCAGATCCGGCGCATGCACGCCGATGGCGTTCATCACCGCATGACGTCCGGCAAAGTGCTCTTCCGGCAGATAGCGGCAGTCAGAACGCGGATAGGTAATCAGTTTATGGGTTTCATACAGTTTCTGGCAGATGTCGAGCACGTTCTGCGCGCTCAGACCAAAGCGTTTTGCCGCTTCAATCTGCAAGGCAGAGAGCGAAAACGGTAACGGCGCGGATTCTGATTCCCGTTTATCGTTATAGCTGGTGACAATCGCCGGTTGTCCGTTGATACGGTTAACCACATGCTCTGCCAACGGACGGTGCAGCAGACGCCCCTCTTCGTCCTGATAAGGTTCGCACGCTTCGCTCGGCTGCCAGATGGCGGTAAACCGTTCATCCGCTGGCGTCACGATATGCGCTTTCACTTCAAAGAAATCTTTGGCAACGAAGTTTTCGATCTCTTCGTCACGGCGTACCACCAGACCAAGCACTGGCGTCTGTACGCGCCCGACGGAGAGCACCCCCTGATAACCGGCGTTACGTCCGAGGATAGTGTAGGCCCGGGTCATGTTGATGCCGTACAGCCAGTCCGCGCGGGCACGGGCCAGCGCCGACACGCACAATGGCACAAATTCACTGTTTGAACGCAGACGTTCAATGGCGCGCTCTACGGCCTGCGGGTTGAGATCGTTAATCAAACAACGCTGTACCTGATGGCGTTTTTCCGGTGCCAGTTGCAGGTAATCCAGCACCTCATCCACCAGCAGTTGCCCTTCGCGATCCGGGTCACCTGCGTGGATAACCTCACTGGCCTCGTGCAGAAAGCGCTTGATCACGTTGAGCTGTTTGGTCACGGAAGGACGCGGCTGCAATTGCCACTTTTCCGGCACGATGGGCAGGTCGGCCAGATTCCAGCGCGCATAACGACTGTCATAGACATCGGGTTGCGCCTGTTCAAGCAGGTGACCAATACACCAGGTCACCACCTGACCGTTACCGCATTCAATAAAGCCATCACCTTTGCGATGCGGTTTAGGCAGAACATCGGCAATGGCACGCGCCAGACTCGGCTTTTCGGCAATAAACAACCGCATTCTATTAACGGATCTCAACCATGGCGCGACCGCCACGGGCATCAACCAGTTCACCAATCGCCGTCAGTTCGATACCAAACTCAGCGGCTGTCGCTTTGACTTCTTCTTCGGCGTCTGGCGTCACCGCCAGCAGCAGGCCACCGGACGTTTGTGGATCGCACAGCAGGGAGCGTACCGCCTGGGGCATTTCACCCATCAGGTGTCCGTAACTGGCAAAGTTACGCTCTGTTCCACCCGGCACGGCGCCCAGACGAATGTACTCTTCCACACCCGGTAGTTTAGGGATGTCCTGATAGCGGATCTGCGCCTGCACGCCTGCGCCCTGGCACATCTCGCTGAGGTGACCCAGCAGGCCGAATCCCGTCACATCGGTCATGGCTTTGACGCCGTCGATGTTGGCAAATGACGCCCCGGCAATGTTCATCCGACACATTACTTCCGTTGCCAGCCCCTGATGCTCAGGTTTCAACAGTGATTTTTTCTCAGCGGTGGTTAATACGCCAATGCCCAACGGTTTGGTCAGGAACAGCTTACAGCCAGCCTGAGCGGTGCTGTTTTTCTTCACCCGTTCGGTGGGAACAATGCCGGTCACGGCCAGACCGAAGATCGGTTCCGGCGCATCAATCGAGTGGCCACCCGCCAGCGCAATACCCGCCTGACGGCAGGCAAAGCGTCCGCCTTCGGTCACTTCGCGGGCGATTTCTGGTGACAGCTTGTTGATTGGCCAGCCCAGGATCGCGATCGCCATAATCGGTTTGCCGCCCATCGCGAAAATATCGCTAATGGCGTTGGTCGCCGCAATGCGGCCAAAATCAAACGGATCATCGACAATCGGCATAAAGAAGTCGGTGGTACTGATGACGCTGGTGCCGTTGCCCAGATCGTATACCGCCGCATCGTCGCGGGTTTCATTTCCCACAAGCAGGTTCGGGTCGACAAACTTCGCCTGCTCGCTGTGCAGGATAGTTTCCAGCACTTTCGGGGAAATTTTACAACCGCAACCCGCTCCGTGGCTGTACTGCGTTAAACGAATAGCTTGCTCGCTCATGGACATCTCCTGTCATTGCAATCGGGCTATGGTAGCGCTCATTCCATGATGTGATAAGAGAGAGTGTCCGAATTCCGGCGTCTTTGCTCAGAATCCAGACAGTTTTGCAGAATTAACTAAAATTTCGTCACAAACGGCGCGGTATCCGGCACGCTAATGGTGGTGGACGCTTTCAGTTGCGGCGTACCGAGGTAGAGGAAGCCGACGATCTTATCCTGCGTACGGCAGTTAAACGCGTCGCGCACTACCGGACTGTCGGTTAACGCACCGCTACGCCAGATACCACCGAAGCCCTGTGCGATGGCCGCCATTTGCATCGCCATCACCGCACAGCCAGCGGACATTTCCTGTTCCCAGACCGGGACCTTATGATTTTCGTCGCATTTCGCGACCACCGTGATGATAAGCGGCGCGCGAAACGGTGCGGTACGCGCTTTTTCGATCCCTTTTTCATCGCTCCCGGCGGCAATCGCCCCTTTTTCCAGCACCGCGCTGAAACGGTCGCGCCCGTCGCCTTCAATAACGAAGAAATGCCACGGTTGCAGAGTCTTATGGTCCGGCGCGCGCATGCCCGCACGGAGAATATTTTGCAGTTGCTCACCGGCAGGTGCAGGCTCGGCCAGGCGAGAGGCGCTACGACGGTTAACGAGTAATTCAAGTGCATCCATTTGGTTAACTCCTGTCAGGGTGAATATTCACAAAATTAACACGAGAGCAGATTTTGTTACAGCGCCGACAGTGATTCCTGCTGACAAGAGACGGCAGGGTCATTAGGATAGCCACATCTCATACACCTGACCCAGGTGTAGTATTTGTAACGGTAGGGAGAATACATGCGAACCCTGTGGCGATTCATTGCCGGTTTTTTTAAATGGACGTGGCGACTGCTTAATTTTGTCCGCGAGATGGTGCTTAACCTGTTCTTTATCTTCCTGGTCCTTGTCGGCGTGGGAGTCTGGATGCAGGTCAGCAACAATAATACCAGCGATAAAGTCGGTCGCGGTGCCCTGATGTTAGATATTTCCGGGGTGATCGTCGATAAACCGTCCAGTACCAGTCGTCTTGGCGTGCTCAGCCGTCAACTGCTGGGCGCCAGCTCCGATCGCCTGCAGGAAAACTCTCTGTTCGATATCGTCAATACCATTCGTCAGGCCAAAGACGATCGCAATATCACCGGTATTGTGATGGATCTGAAAAACTTCGCCGGTGCCGACCAGCCGTCAATGCAGTATATCGGCAAAGCGCTGCGAGAATTCCGCGACAGCGGAAAGCCGGTCTATGCCGTTGGCGATAACTTCAGTCAGGGTCAGTATTACCTCGCCAGTTTCGCCAATAAAATCTGGCTGTCGCCGCAGGGCTCCGTCGATATTCACGGTTTTGCCACCAACGGTCTCTATTACAAATCCCTGCTGGATAAGCTGAAAGTTTCCACCCACGTGTTCCGCGTTGGAACCTATAAATCTGCCGTCGAGCCGTTTATTCGTGACGACATGTCCCCGGCAGCGCGAGAAGCGGACAGCCGCTGGATTGGCGAACTGTGGCAGAACTACCTGAATACCATTGCCGCCAATCGTCAAATTCCGGCTGAGCAGGTCTTCCCTGGCGCGCAGGGCGTTCTGGATGCGCTGACGAAAGCCGATGGTGATACCGCGAAGTACGCGCTCGACAGCAAACTGGTCGACGCCCTGCTTTCCAGCGCCGAAGTGGAAAAAGCGCTGACCAAACAGTTTGGCTGGAGCAAAGCCGAGAACAACTATCGCGCCATCAGCTACTACGACTATACGCTCAATCCGCCTGCGGATACGGGCAGTTCCATCGGCGTCGTCTTTGCCAACGGTGCCATCATGGATGGTGAAGAAACGCCGGGGAACGTCGGCGGGGACACCACCGCCTCGCAAATTCGCGACGCGCGTCTGGATCCGAAAGTGAAAGCCATTGTCCTGCGCGTAAACAGCCCTGGCGGCAGCGTGACGGCCTCGGAAGTGATTCGTTCAGAACTGGCCGCCGCGCGCGCGGCCGGTAAGCCAGTCGTGGTGTCGATGGGCGGAATGGCAGCCTCTGGCGGTTACTGGATCTCCACGCCAGCCAGCTATATTGTGGCCAACCCAAGCACCCTGACCGGTTCGATTGGTATCTTCGGGGTGATCAACACCGTCGAAAACAGCCTCGATTCGATTGGCGTGCACACTGACGGCGTCGCCACTTCACCGCTGGCCGATATTTCGCTGACCAAAGCCCTGCCGCCGGAAGCGCAGCAGATGATGCAACTGAGCATTGAGAATGGCTATAAGCGCTTTATCACCCTGGTGGCGCAGGCGCGTAAATCCACGCCTGAGCAGATTGATAAAATCGCTCAGGGCCACGTCTGGACCGGTCAGGACGCCAAAGCGAACGGTCTGGTCGACAGCCTGGGTGATTTCGACGATGCGGTCGCTAAAGCGGCTGAACTGGCAAAACTTAAGGCGTGGCATATCGACTATTATCAGGATGAGCCGACCTTCTTCGATATGGTTATGGACGGCATGTCAGGCTCCGTCCGCGCCATGCTGCCGCAGGCGATTCAGGCCATGCTCCCTGCGCCGCTGGCCTCAGCGGCCAGTACGGTCAAAGCGGAAGGCGATAAGCTCGCTGCGTTCAACGATCCGCAAAACCGTTATGCGTTCTGTCTGACCTGCGCTAACGTGCGTTAATCCTCAATCCCTCTTCTTGTGAAGAGGGATTTATCCTTGAGCGACAAGATAATAGCCATGCAGAAGAAATCGATTTACGTTGCCTATACCGGCGGGACTATTGGTATGCAGCGCTCCGAACAGGGTTACATCCCGGTCTCCGGACACCTTCAGCGTCAGCTGGCGCTGATGCCCGAATTTCACCGCCCGGAAATGCCTGACTTCACCATTCATGAATATTCCCCGCTAATGGATTCGTCAGATATGACGCCGGAAGACTGGCAGCATATCGCCGACGACATCAAAACCCATTACGATCGGTACGACGGTTTTGTGATCCTTCACGGCACCGACACCATGGCGTTTACCGCCTCAGCACTCTCATTCATGTTAGAGAATCTGGGCAAGCCGGTCATTGTGACAGGGTCACAAATCCCGTTGGCGGAGCTGCGTTCTGATGGACAAATCAATCTACTCAACGCGCTGTACGTAGCGGCAAACTATCCGATCAATGAAGTCACCCTGTTCTTCAACAATCGTCTTTTTCGCGGTAACCGCACGACAAAGGCGCATGCTGATGGCTTCGATGCTTTCGCCTCCCCTAACCTCCAGCCGCTGCTGGAAGCGGGTATCCACATCCGTCGCCTGAGTACGCCGCCGGCCCCGCGAAGCGAAGGCGAACTGATTGTCCACCCGATCACGCCGCAGCCGATTGGTGTTGTCACCATTTATCCAGGGATCTCCGCCGATGTGGTGCGTAACTTCTTGCGCCAGCCGGTAAAAGCGCTGATTCTGCGCTCCTACGGTGTCGGTAACGCGCCGCAGAATAAAGCGTTCCTGAAAGAGCTTAGCGAAGCCAGCGATCGCGGTATCGTGGTAGTGAACCTCACGCAGTGCATATCGGGCAAAGTAAACATGGGCGGCTACGCCACCGGCAACGCGCTGGCACATGCGGGCGTGATTGGCGGTGCGGATATGACCGTTGAAGCAACCCTGACCAAACTGCATTATCTGCTCAGCAAAGGGCTTGATACCGATGCCATTCGTAAGGCGATGACACAGAACCTGCGTGGTGAACTCACGCCGGACGACTAAGGAGAAACGAATGGCACAGCGTGCGCTGTTACTGGTCGATTTACAAAACGATTTCTGCGCCGGCGGCGCGCTGGCGGTTCCGGAGGGCGACAGCACTGTTGATATCGCTGACCGCCTGATCGCATGGTGTCAGACGCGCGGCGATGCGGTAATCGCAAGCCAGGACTGGCATCCTGCGAACCACGGTAGTTTCGCCAGTCAACATCAGGCCCAGCCATACAGCCAGGGGCAACTGGACGGTATGGCGCAAACCTTCTGGCCCGATCACTGCGTGCAGTATACCGAGGGCGCGGCGTTTCATCCCCTGCTGAACCGCAAGGCGATAGCGGCCGTTTTCCATAAGGGCGAGAACCCGTTGGTCGACAGCTACAGCGCTTTTTTTGATAATGGCCGTCGACAGAAAACCGGACTGGACGCATGGCTTCGCCAGCATGAAGTGGATGAACTGATCGTCATGGGGCTGGCGACTGACTATTGCGTCAAGTTTACGGTTATGGATGCGCTGCAACTGGGCTATACGGTGAACGTGATTACCGACGGCTGTCGCGGCGTGAACATTCAGCCGCAGGACAGTGCCCATGCCTTTATGGAAATGGCCGCCGCAGGTGCCACGCTCTATACCCTCGCCGACTGGGAAGAGACGCAGAGTTAACCTGCAGGAGGATGGCGATCCCCTCGCCATTCTCCCACGTTAGTTCAGAGTAGAAATCTCCTCGAGCGATACCATTCGCGTTTCAATACCGAAGAAAAACAGGATTAACGCGCAAACTACCAGCATAGCGCCCAGCACAATGAATACGGTGACCGAGCCGTATTGTGTCAGTAATACCGCCACGCCATATGGTGTAAATACCGCCACAATACGCCCTACAGCATTCACAAATCCTGACCCGCGCAGGCGTAAATGTGTCGGCCACAGCTCCGGAACATAGACCGCCGAGGCAAAACAGACGTACATATACAGGAAAAAAATCATCACCAGACCATAGCTCAGAATGGCCCATTCAGCCGTCTGAATTGAATAGACATATCCTAATAGCGCAATAATGACCAATAGCAATGAGCCAAATAACCGTCGCGGATAACGGTCAATAATCAAAGCGGCGATAAAGATACCGACGGGTGCGCCAATCATAATAATGGCGGTCATAAAAATAGATTTGGTGACATCAATACCTGAGTTAACAAAAATCGTTGGGATCCACACGGTAATGGTATAAAGCGAAATATTCATCGCGATAAGTACGGTAATAGCCACCAGCGTGCGGCGCAACATCTGTCCTTTAAACAGCAGCCAGAATGATCCATGCTCCTCACTGATTGAGTGAGATTCCGGTTTGTCCGCAGGCGGAGGCAAGGTGATGCTCTTCTCTTTTTCAATTTGTATCTCAACGTCACGCAGATGTTTTTCCGCAACACATTGTCGACCTTTACCCGCCAGCCAGCGGGGTGATTCAATGAAGTATTTTCCGGAAAGGTACCAGGCCAGCAGCATGCCAACACCACCCAGGAGAAACATCACTCGCCAGCTCAACAGGGCAATAACGGCGACGCCGATGGCCGCAGACAACATCGGTGCCCAGTTACCGACAAAAGAGAGCCTTGCAGACCATTTTCCCCTGACCGTCGCCGGAATGAACTCCGTAAATGACGCATAGCCCACCGTGATAAGCGCTCCCATTCCTGTCCCCATAAGACAGCGAAAGAAGATAAGCCAGTACATATTGGGAACAAAAGAAGCCGCAGTTGCGGAAATGCCCACGATCAGCAGATTCATACGAAACGCTTTTCGACGTCCGAGATAATCGCCAATGAAGCCGCCGGTCAGAGAGCCGATGAAATAACCGAACATCAATGCCGAGGTAAACGCTGCATTGAGGAAATTATTGGACCATCCATTACTCACCAGTTTTGCCAACACCACGTTGCCGGAATAGCTAAGAAACCCCGTCAATAATAAGCTAAAACTGATAATGCCAAAAATGCGAAAATGAAACCGGGCTAAAGGCAAACGGTCCAGTCTTGCACCGATATGATCATATTGTTCCATCTGGGTACCTCAAATACTCATCATTTCCCGCTAACCCGAAATTTGCAGTACATACTCTGTATTATGCACACGGAATAAACGAGTATATTAAATTGTGACTCAGCGGCAAGCTGGACGTTGCCGCGTCATTCATCATCACTTTGTATTTAACATCCACCAGGTGTGAACTAAAATAATATCGGCTGCATAAACCTAAAACTTAAAAAACCAGCTGGATGTTATTTTTTTTGCAAAATGCAATCCATTCTTCACCGGGTGCTTTATTCGTTATGATATAATTGATATTGTTTAAATCTACTAGCTGGACAAAAGCTTTGCGATCGAATTTCGAGTGATCCACCAGCAGCGCCACTTCCGTCGCTTGCCGAATCATGGTTTTCTTGATCTCGGCTTCAGCCTCGTTAGAATCAAGGGCGCCACTTTCCCTGTCGAGTCCTTTACAGCTCATCACCATAATGTCCACGTGATAACGACTGATAATCTCTTTGGTGATCCGTCCCTGTAAGGAAAGCGTATTTTTATTTAACTCACCACCGGTCGAAACCACATTAATTTCCGATTGTGCCAGTTCATGAAACGCTTCTGCTGAATTCGTTAATAACGTGAGATCGTTTCTTTCTTTTAATAATTTCAACAATTCCATGGCCGTACTACTGGAGTCCGCCGCCATTGTTGTCTTATTTTTAATAAACGGTAGTGCGTTATGCGCAATAATCTGCTTCTCCTCATAGAACGATTTTGCCCGCTTGTAAAAATGGATGTTGTCAGATAACGCCGTTGTATTTAATACTGCGCCACCATAGGTGCGCGTTAAAAAACCTTCATCTTCAAGTTTCTCCAGATCGCGACGAATGGTTTCTTCAGTCACCTGAAATATCGCGCTTAAATTAGAAACCACCACTTTCTTGTCATTGGCAACCATTTGCTTAATTGCCTGAATTCTGTCTTTTGCCGCCACAGTTACACCTCTGTTTCCTTCAACGTCATGATAAGTACTTAGTATCTCATAGGCCATGTTTATTTTCAAAAGAACATGTCTGAATCACAGATTTTCATGTCTTTTAACACAGAAACAGAGGTGGTGCTTATCGCTCTTATTTATTATTTAACGCTTCCGCCATTTCCCTCATCAATAATGCGTCGTCATCTGTTAAGGTGATGGTTAGCGCTTCAACATTCTCGCGGACCTGCTCCGGTGCGGTCGCGCCACTGAGTATTGAAATTAAATCACTCTGTTTCAATATCCAGGCCAGCGCCAGCGTTGGCACAGAACAGTGATATTTGTCGCACAGTGGTCGCCACTGTTCCAGCATATCGATAACACGCAGCATATTCTCACGCTGGAACCAGACTTTATTCGCCCTGGCACCGCCTGGGATGTAGTCACGCGTTATCGTGCCTGTGAGTAGTCCCTGCTCCAGCGGGGAGTAGACTTGTACCACGATGCCATGCTCACGACAAAGCGGCAGCAATTCCGTTTCAAGCGCCCGATCCAGAATGCTGTACTTCGCTTGCACAATATCCAGCTCACCGTGTTTAAGGTATTCGCGGATATGAGCGGCATCCACATTCGCGGCCCCAATTGAACGAATTTTCCCTTCGGCCTTTAGCTCATTAAGTACAGCGACAGTATCCGCAATTGGAGTAAAAAATGGCGGTACCGACTGCCAGTGGGTCATATAAATATCGATGCAATCAATCCCCAGACGTTGCAGGCTGGAGTCAACCTCTTCCCGGATAGACTCTGGTGAGAGATTTTTATACAACTGACGATCGCCGACTTTATTGAATAAGCTTCCTTCGCGCTCCCAGACAATACCGCACTTGGTCTCAACGACGATTTCTCTACGCGGTAACTGCTTCAGCGCCTGACCGACAATCACTTCGCTATTGCCAAAGTTGTATCCTGGCGCAGTATCAATCAGGTTGATTCCACAGCGATGCGCTTCAATAATGGTATCGATGCATGTCTGTAGATCGAGATCGCCATTCCACGCCGGTCCGCCGCCGATGGCCCATGTGCCCAGCCCCATTCTGGAGAGCGTAATCTCAGTGCTGCCTAAAGGTATCATTTTCATCTGCCGCTATTATCCTTCGTATTCATCCAGGAGTTGTTCCACCAGCTTTCTGTTTTGCACACCCGTTGTTGCCCCTACGCTGAGGACCGATATCGCGGCTGTCGCGTTAGCAAACAGCGCGCATTCACGCAGCGTTTTTCCCTCAAGTAGAGCAGAGATAAATCCAGAGGCAAAATTATCACCGGCTCCGATCGTGTCGATGGCAGTAATTCCGGACACTGCAGGTATTTCCATTCTTATATCAGCACCTTTGATAAAGCAGCCTTTCTTACCGGTTTTAATCACCACCGTTTTTACACCGCACTGGAGAAAACGATCGGCAATTTCATCCAGCGTCTCTTTCCCGGTGAGCTTTTTTGCCTCATCAAAATTTGGAAACAAATAATCGACAAAACTCAACGCTTCCTGAATATCCTCCAGCGTTTCATTGAGCCGGGGTTTGATCATGTCAGCACAAATGATCAACTTCTGCGCCTTCGCCCGGACAAAAATTTCCGTTAATACTTTGCCATCCAGCAACGGGCTATTGAAAATACTTGCCAGCGAGAGCAGTTTGACCTGAGAAAAACGTTCAAAATCGATATCGTTGATATTCAATTTCCACAAGCTGCCATTGCGATTGGTAACAAATGTCCGCTCACCATCCGCAGTAACCAGCCCCACGTTAATCGAAGTATCAATTTCAGCATCCAGTCTCAGGCTTTGAATATCAATATTCTCTTTGTAGCAGTGCTCAAGAATAAAATGACCTGCCGCATCATCCCCCACGCGACTCATCAATGCCGTACGATGCCCAAGTCGGGAAATGATGGTAGCCTCATTGATGGCATCCCCTCCCGTGGTCATGGCGATTCGTTCTAAAGGGTAAGAATCTACATCAAAGATATTTTTACTAACCGGTTGCAAGGGGATATCGACGATTACCGCACCGATGCAAAGCACTTCGATCTCGTCCATATCTTTATTCCGCTTTACCGTCTGAACCAAATAGACTGATTTTTTCCAGCGCTCGCTCTTTAACCGCTCTGCGCACTTCGCGCTCCAGATGCAGGAACGGTTGATCCTGATTCTCTTTTACCGCCACCATCGCCGCCTGGCACAATTCTGTATGAATATTGATCTTGGCAATACCGAGTGAAATGGCCGTTTTAATATCAGCATCGCTGATACCCGAAGCCCCGTGCAGTACCAACGGCACAGAAACGGCCTGACGTACGCGTTCAACCACTTCAAAGTTCAGCTTTGGTTCGGAGGTATAGACACCATGCTGATTACCGATGGCGACAGCCAGTGAATCACAGCCGGTCCGTTCAACAAACTCTGCCGCCTGGCTGGGATCGGTATAATGGTATCCTGCCAGCGCCTCTTCATAGACCGTTTCATTCCCCACGTGACCCAGTTCGGCTTCAACCGGAATACCTAACGGATGAAAGAAATCAACAGCTTCTTTAGTCAGGCGGATATTTTCTTCAAAGTCAAAAGCGGAGGCGTCGCGCATTAACGAATTCATCCCGTGAGTCCAGGCATTATGGATAATCTCCATACTGCGCCCGTGATCCCAGTGGGTAATCACCGGCACCGATGCTTTTTTCGCCATCGAGACCATCATATGTGAAAAGTCTTCAAATGAGGTATTCCCCACAAACCCCGTACCAAAAGAGATAATTACCGGTGATTTGGCCTCTTGTGCTGCATCAATTACGCCCATCAACATTTCTGCATTCCACACATTAAAGTGGGCTATTGCATAATGTTTATTTTGCGCGTCGTTTTCCCAATATTTAATATCTGCCAGCATTGCTATTTCTCCCGTTTAAATTAATTACGCTACTCGTCATACTTCAGGTTGCAGAGGTGTGGCTGCGTTATCTCATCCCAGCTTCGTGGTTATGTAAGCTTCCGGGATTCACTTCCTTGCCGCCTTTCTGTAACTTGAATTATTTAGGACATAACTTTAATTACACCCTTAATAATGTCTTGTTTGTTATTTACCGACTCATCAAATGCTCGCTGAACCTCTTCATAGTCATAAATATGTGTCACCATCGATTTCACATCGAAACGACCAGATGAAATGGCCTCAATGGTGACCGGATAACGATTCGCGTAGCGGAAAACCGTCTGAATTGACACTTCACGGTTAATTTTGAGGAAATTAATTGCCGAGTCCCCTGGTACAGTACCAACAATCATGATTTTCCCGCCGCGCATCACCAGATACGGCGCCTGCTTAACCGTGATAGCGGAACCTGCAGTTTCAAAAACGATGTCAGCCCCCATCTCCCCAGAAAACTGCTGACAGCATGCGACGGTATCCTCTTTTGCCCCATTGATTACGAAGGTCGCACCGAGCTGCTCAGCCATTGCCAGCCGTTTTTCCAGAACATCGACCACGGCGATGTCAGTGGCACCAAGGCATTTACAGGCCTGCAATGTCATCAGACCAATGCAACCCGCACCGAGAATGACGATTTTCTTCCCAGGCTTAACATCCGCCAACATTGCCGCATGCATTCCGACGGCAGCAGGCTCAACCAACGCGCCCTCTATTGTGTCCATATTCTCCGGAAGCTTATAAGTAAAGCTCTCGGGGTGACACAGATAGTGCGTTAAGGCACCTCGATAGTTGGGCTGGGTCGCCATAAAATCGACGTCCGGACAGATGTTGTATTTACCTTCCAGGCAATAGCGACAATGACCGCATGGGACGCCTGGCTCAATATTCACCCGATCGCCCGGCTTAAATTTGCTGACACGGTTACCTACGGCCACCACCGTCCCGGCACACTCATGACCCAGTCCAATTTCCTGATTCGGATCTTTTGGCGGAATAAACGGCCCCGATTCAAAACCGTGAACATCAGAACCGCAAATCCCGACATACTCGACCTTGATCAGCACTTCGTCATCTTTCGGCACCGGAATATCGGCGGCGATAATTTTCATCGTCCCCGGTGTTTCTAATATCGCTTTAGAGTTTTGCATTTTCATTCCTTTATTTATTAGTTACCGCATCAATACCCAGACTCTCAACCGAGACACCTTTGGTTTCTATTCCGATAGTGGCAATAGCAACTGCGACAATAATTGAGACGGCCCCCAGCAGGATGAAGACGCCTGACACACCATAACCGTTAAGCAACACCGCAACGGCGTAAGGCGCAACAATCCCACTGATTCGACCGACGGCATTCGCCAGGCCCGATCCTCTAAGCTTCGCTTCCGTCGGCCAGATTTCCGGTACATAGACGGCTGAAGCGTAACAGACATACATATAGACAAAGGTAATCAGGAAAAAACCAATTAAGGTAATTAACAACATGCTGGTTTGCAGTGAATAGATATACCCGAGGACGGCAATCAATATTAATAACCCCACGCCCATGGTTTTGCGGGGAATTTTATCCATTACCAACATGGCGATGAAAATACCAAACGGCGCGCCGAACATACTCATCGTATTTAATACAATGGAATCTTTCAGGTTGATCCCCTGAGTCATGAATATTGTCGGCAACCAGTTAATTAACGTGTATTGCACGACGTTCATGGCGATCAGCACGCAGGAGCCCAAAACAACGCGCTTCAGCAATACGCCGGTCAGCAATGCGGAATACGGTACTGAACGCGGCAGTTTGCCATCGTCTTCGATGACGACCGGTGGCAACGGCTTGCCCGTTTGACGCATCACCCCTTCTTCAATCGCCCGCATGACCTTTTCCGCTTCCTGGTAGCGTCCGCGTGACTCCAGCCAGCGAGGAGATTCCGGGAACCAGCGCCAGGCTAGTGCAGTGGCAATAAGTGATAATGCGGCCGGGATTAACAACTGCACACGCCAGTTCCACTCTGCGCTAATCAACGGCGTGAGTCCCATCGCGATGAGTGAGCATAGTGGATACGACCAGTTACCGATAAACGAAACCCGACTCGACCAGGTGCCCCGGTTTCTTCCCGGCATATACTCCGTAAATCCGGCAAACAAAGTAACCAGCAGTGCCCCTAACCCGACGCCCATGACAAAACGGCAGGCAATAAGGAAATCCATATTTGGCGAAAATGCGCCTACCACCATGGCTATAATATGAATCGCTTCATAGAGGATAAACGCATTCCTGCGTCCGGTTTTATCACCGATAATTCCACCAACCAGTGCGCCGAGGAACATCCCCGCCGTGGTAATCGCGGAAAAAGTCGCGGTTGTGGAATTATCAGTCCAGCCTAACTCTTTTAGCTGCGCGAGGATCAATCCACCGACGGCATTGCTCCAGCAGACAAGTAACCCAAAGGCAACCATCGCAAACATTGATGCGTGCCAGCGACAATCTGGCAGGCGGTCGAGCCTGGCACCGCAGTGTGGCTTTGTTATCTGTTCCATTCGATAACGTTCCTTTAGCTGAAGGGTTATTCATCAAAGTCGTAGGTCATAATCACTTTGATCGCCGTCTTATCGACCATCGCGTCAAAGCCGTCGCGCCACTGTGACAGACCAATACGATGCGTAATCATCGGTTTGACCTGGATAGCGCCGCTGGCGAGCAAACGAATGGCATTACGCCAGGAGGTTGAATCGTAGGCCATATGCCCGATAATGCTTTTATTCCACGCCGTGATGTCGTTAATGGAGAAATCGAGCGGCTTAAACCCCATACCAACGCGCACAACTTCACCGTTAGGACGCAGCATTTCGATAGACTGCTTCAGGGCAATGTTGGCGCCGGAACACTCAATCACCAGGCCAAGATTGTCTCTACCGCAGATTTCCTGACAACGTGCGACCACATCTTCTGTGGAGCCGTTAACGACCGCCGTCGCGCCGAGTTCTTTAGCTACAGGGAAACGTACAGGAACATCCTCTTCCAGGCCGACCATCACAATATTGACTGCGCCCATGATGCGGGCCATTTGTACGGAGAACAGACCCAACGGGCCCGTACCAATCACCACTACATCCTGACCTGGCAAGAATCTGGATTGTTGAGCAATAGATTTATAGGCGTTGCAGATGGGATCCAGTACCGCGGCCTCTTCATAATCAACGTTTTCCGGGATCTCCCACAGGGCATGGCGATGAATTTTCAGGATTTCACCCGGCACCAGGCAATATTTCGAAAATCCCCCACCCCAGGTGTTATTATCCAACCCCAGATTCACTTTTTCTGTACAACACAGAAAATCCCCCTGTTCACACGCCGGGCAGACGCCACAGACATGCCCACTGTTGTCTGAAACCACACGCTGACCAACCTTCCAGTCTTTAACCTTTTCCCCTACCTGCGTAATACAACCTGCAAACTCATGACCACGAATGGAATTAAATTGATCGGAACCGCTGTCGACGTTGTAATGCTTCATATCTGCACCGCAGATTGCCGCCGCTTTGATTTCAATCACCACATCTTCAGGGCCGCATGTAGGTTGCGGAACATCAATCATCTTGTAGCCACCAAAGGCCTTACCAAATCTTGCCAGTGCTTTCATTGCTTTTTCCTTTGTGTTTAGTTTTGCATCAATGTCCATCATACTTACCCACAAAATCTTTGAGGTCAACATTGAATCTTTAAAACACAGAATTTACTCTGCATTTCGCAACTCAGATCACAAATATGGAGAAATCCACCCAGAAGATAACCAGGTGCCGGGGACGCAGCGCCGGGAAAGATGGCGTGAACGCCTTCGCAGTTTTCCCTCTGCAAAGATGCTAATTTGTTCAGGCTGTTTTTTCGCCACGCCATTTCCGTGGCGTGTTTGCTTTGTATTTTTAATGTCAAAGAGGATCGCTATGAAACGTTTGCCCTTGTTGGCAGCATTACCCTTGCTTTGCGCGTCTGTCGCGTCCGCCAGTTCGATGATGTCCGTCGGCTACTTCAACGGTGGCGGAGATGTCACCGCCGGACCGGGCGGCAATATCAACACCCTGGATGTCCGCCAGATTACCCACCTTAACTACTCATTCGGCCTGATTTACAACGCTGAAAAAGATGAAACCAACGCCGCGCTAAAAGATCCGACCAGGCTTCATCAGATCTGGCTGTCGCCAAAAGTGGAGTCTGATCTCGCCCTGCTCCCGGTGCTGCGTAAACAGAATCCACAGCTGAAAGTCCTGCTTTCTGTCGGCGGCTGGGGGGCACGCGGATTCTCGGGCGCAGCCGCAACGCCGGAAACCCGCGCCGTATTTATCCAGTCCGCGATGGAGATCATGCAGAAATACGGCCTCGATGGTATCGATCTGGACTGGGAATACCCGGTCAACGGTGCCTGGGGACTGGTTGCCAGTCAGCCTGCCGACCGCGAGAACTTCACGCTGCTGCTGAAAGAACTGCGTCAGGCGGTCGGCAGCCATAAACTGGTGACAATAGCCGTCGGGGCGAATGCGGAAAGCCCGAAAAGTTGGGTGGACGTGAAGGCGATCGCCCCTCTGCTCGACTATATCAATCTAATGACCTATGACATGGCCTACGGAACGCAGTATTTCAACGCCAACCTGTATGACTCTAAGGACTGGCCAACCGTGGCTGTCGCCGATAAGTACAGCGTCGACGTTGTGGTCAACAACTACCTTGCCGCCGGACTGAAGCCGCAGCAGATGAATCTGGGGATCGGGTTTTATGGTCGCGTTCCCAAACGTTCTGTAGAGCCGGGAATTGACTGGACGAAACCGGACGCACAAAAAAATCCGGTCACTCAGCCCTATTTTGGCGAACAGGAAATCGCGCTGTTTAAATCGCTGGGAGTCGATCTGACCAAAGATACCTACGTGAAGTACAACGACATTGTCAAAACGTTCCTCAACGATCCGCAGAAGCGTTTTACCGAACACTGGGACGCCCAGGCGATGGTGCCGTGGCTGTCCGTTCAGTCGGTTGAGGGTAAGCCGCTATTTGCTCTTTCGTACGAAAATCCCCGCTCGGTGGCAATCAAAGCGGAGTACATCAAGAAACGTGGCCTGGCAGGCGCCATGTTCTGGGAGTACGGCGCGGATAACAACAATCAGCTCGCGAGACAGCTGGCGGAATCTTTAGGTATTACGCACTAAGCCGCGTCCATGACTGAAAATGCTCTGTGCGTTCGCATGGGGCATTTTTTTCGTAAGCGGTGGGATGAGGTGTGTTACGCGAAACGGGATCGGTTATGATGGTTACACGCCGTTGCGTCAGCGTTTGACGTCACGTTTCATTTTCAACTGGAGGCATGGGATTGTATGGCTTTTATCCCTAAAAATTACGCCCGTCTGGAAGTTGGCTACCGGGAAAAGGCGCTGAAACTCTTTCCGTGGGTCTGCGGCCGCTGTTCCCGCGAGTTTGTCTATTCAAATCTTCGCGAACTGACGGTACATCATATCGATCACGATCATTCCAATAACCCGGAAGACGGCAGCAACTGGGAAATGTTGTGCCTGTACTGCCACGATCATGAGCATTCCAAATACACGGAAGCCGATCAGTATGGTTCCACGGTGGTGGCGGGTGAGGATGCGCAAAAGAGCGTCGGCGAAGCCACGTACAATCCTTTTGCCGACCTGAAAGCAATGCTGAATAAAAAATAATCCGACGAGTTAGCCCGGCGGATCTACAAAACACCGGGCCTCACTGCGCGATATCAGGATTTAAACGTCACAATCGGTTCTGGCGTAATGCCGAAATCGATCTTCAGTTGCTGTTTGCTCTTCATCACCATCTGTCCGTTGGTATCGATCGTCATATGCTGAGCGTCAGTATTGTGGCGCGCCTGCCAGAGCATCACCAGTTGCAGACTGTTATCTTTTTGCTCCGGAGTGAGCGCCACGCCATCCGGCCATTTACCCAGTTCAACGGCGGTTGATAAGCGCTGATATACTTCCGGCGTCATGCTGTTAACTATCTCATCAAGATTCATGATAAGTCCGCTCCTATGGAATAATTTGCTGAATCGTTTTTTCAACCTTTAGTCTGATCACCGTTTTCGTCGTCGGTGAAACTCAGAGACGCTGAATTGACACAGTAACGTTCGCCAGTGGGTTGCGGCCCATCCGGGAAGACATGCCCCAGATGGGCATCGCAGTTTCCACAGCGAATTTCAATACGTTGCATGCCGTGTGAGAAGTCCTTGATGTAACGGATCGACTCTTCACTCACCGGCTCGTAGAAGCTGGGCCAGCCGCAACCGGAATCGTATTTAGACTGGGAGGTAAATAGCGGCGCATCGCAGATCAAACAGTGATAGACGCCTTCACGCTTGTTATGCAGCAACTGCCCGGTAAAGGGGGGTTCTGTGCCGTGATTCTGCGTCACATAGAACTGCATTTCAGACAGGTTTTTTTTCAGATCTTCCGCAGAAGGTTTGTTCGCCATTTGCTCACATCTCACTTTTTATGACACTGACATTGCGCGATAGATTCTAACAAAACATTAACACCTCAGTGCAGACTTTTGTTCTAAACTTGATCCTTGCGAAATGGCAGCTTGTGAATCGTGATATAAGTCACATTTTTATCTCAGTTGCCCTTTAAAATTCGGGGCGCCGCCCCCATGTGGTTTCAAGCCCAATGGAAGAGTGAGGCGAGTCAGCCGCGCAAAGCTTGTGCAGAGGATTGATTTGTCGCAATGATTGACACGATTCCGCTTGACGCTGCGTAAGGTTTTTGTAATTTTACAGGCAACCTTTTATTCACTAACAAATAGCTGGTGGAATATATGACTATCAAAGTAGGTATCAACGGTTTTGGCCGTATCGGTCGCATTGTTTTCCGTGCTGCTCAGAAACGTTCTGACATCGAGATCGTTGCAATCAACGACCTGTTAGACGCTGAATACATGGCTTACATGCTGAAATATGACTCCACTCACGGCCGTTTCGACGGTACCGTTGAAGTGAAAGACGGTCATCTGATCGTTAACGGTAAAAAAATCCGTGTTACCGCTGAACGTGATCCGGCTAACCTGAAATGGGACGAAGTTGGTGTTGACGTAGTGGCTGAAGCGACCGGTATCTTCCTGACCGACGAGACTGCTCGTAAGCACATCACTGCTGGCGCGAAAAAAGTCGTACTGACTGGTCCGTCCAAAGACGATACCCCGATGTTTGTTAAAGGCGCTAACTTTGACAAATATGCTGGCCAGGACATCGTTTCCAACGCATCCTGCACCACCAACTGCCTGGCTCCGCTGGCAAAAGTGATCAACGACAACTTCGGCATCATCGAAGGTCTGATGACCACTGTTCACGCAACCACCGCTACTCAGAAAACCGTTGATGGCCCGTCTCATAAAGACTGGCGCGGCGGCCGTGGCGCGGCTCAGAACATCATCCCATCCTCTACCGGTGCAGCTAAAGCTGTCGGTAAAGTACTGCCAGAACTGAATGGCAAACTGACAGGTATGGCGTTCCGCGTTCCGACTCCGAACGTATCCGTTGTTGACCTGACCGTTCGTCTGGAAAAAGCCGCTTCTTACGAAGACATTAAGAAAGCGATCAAAGCTGCTTCCGAAGGCCCGATGAAAGGCGTTCTGGGTTACACCGAAGACGACGTTGTTTCTACCGATTTCAACGGCGAAGTTTGCACTTCCGTGTTCGATGCTAAAGCAGGTATCGCACTGAACGACAACTTCGTGAAACTGGTTTCCTGGTACGACAACGAAACCGGTTATTCCAACAAGGTTCTGGATCTGATTGCTCACATCTCCAAATAAGTTGAGATGAGACAGTAATCTGTAAGAGCGACTTCGGTCGCTCTTTTTTTTGCCTGAAGAGAAAGGATTGCATCATGATTAATAAGATTTTTGCACTTCCGGTAATCGAACACATTACCCCTGTCCTCTCCCGCCGTCAGCTCGACGAACTGGATGTGATTGTCGTCGACCACCCCCAGGTAAAAGCGTCTTTCGCATTACAGGGCGCGCACCTGCTCTCCTGGAAACCAGCAGGAGAAGAAGAAGTTCTGTGGCTGAGCAACAACACGCCGTTTAAAAATGGCGTCGCGCTGCGTGGCGGTGTGCCAATCTGCTGGCCATGGTTTGGTCCGGCGGCACAGCAAGGACTTCCCTCTCATGGCTTTGCCCGTAACCTGCCGTGGACGCTGAAAGCGCATAATGAAGATGACAACGGTGTAGTGCTAACCTTTGAACTGCAAAACAGCGAAGCGACTCGCCAGTACTGGCCGCATGATTTCACCCTGCTGGCGCGCTTTAAAGTGGGTAAAACCTGTGAGATCGAACTGGAAGCGCACGGTGAATTCGAAACAACCTCCGCGCTGCATACCTATTTCAACGTTGGTGACATTGCAGCGGTGAAAGTCAGCGGTCTTGGCGATCGTTTTATCGATAAAGTGAACAATGCAAAAGAAGATGCGCTGATCGATGGCGTGCAGACCTTCCCGGATCGTACCGACCGCGTCTATCTGAACCCGGAAGCTTGCAGCGTGATTCACGATGCTGCACTAAAGCGCAACATCGACGTCGTGCATCATCACCACCTCAACGTGGTCGGCTGGAACCCCGGCCCGGCGCTGTCCGTGAGCATGGGCGATATGCCGGACGATGGCTATAAAACTTTTGTGTGCGTGGAAACAGCGTACGCCACGGCGGAACAGAAGACGACTGATGAGAAACCGTCCCGCCTGGCACAGACCATTCGCGTCGCCAGACGTTAAGCATCAGTATTCGTACGCCTGATAAGGCGTTAGCCGCCATCAGGCATTGTTTGCCGGATGGCGATGCTCACGCATCTTATCCGGCCTACGAAACCTCACACCATGTCCAGCGTTGTTTTCCCTTTCGGCGCAGGATACGCCCTATCCAGTGCGGTGAGCTCCTGAGCGGAAAGCGTAATGCTCAGCGCCGCCGCATTTTGCTGCACATGTTCCACGCTTGCCGCTTTTGGAATCGCCATCACCCCCTGATGGCTGATGACCCACGCCAACAGGATCTGTGCCGCTGACGCACTGTGCGCACGCGCAATCTCATTGACCACCGGATGATTAAGCAAGCCGCTGCGCAGTCGTCCGGCCTGTGCCAGGGGGCTGTATGCCATCACGGGAAGTTGATGTTGCTGACACCACGGCAGCAGATCGTATTCAATGCCACGCGAAGCCAGATGATACAGCACCTGATTGGTCGCGCACCGCTTTCCTCCCGGGACCTGCCACAGTGCCTGCATGTCGTTGAGGTCAAGATTAGATACTCCCCAGTGACGAATTTTGCCCTGGGCAATCAGTGTTTCCATCGCGCCAACCGTCTCGGCAAAGGAGAAGTTACCCGACCAGTGCAATAAGTAGAGATCAAGATAGTCGGTTTTCAGCCGACGCAGACTGGCCTCGCAGGCGGCAATCGCTTTTTGTCCGCCTGCATTCCACGGATAAACCTTCGACACCAGAAAAACGCGCTCACGCAAGCCGTTCAGCGCCTCACCAACGACCTCTTCCGCTCCGCCATCGGCATACATTTCGGCGGTATCGATGAGCGTCAGCCCCAGGTCGACGCCCGCACGGAGTGCAGAGACTTCCGCCCGACGATGACCGGGATTCTCCCCCATATACCACGTCCCCTGCCCGATAGCAGGCAAAATAGCCTCACCAGCAAAGACAACCTGTTTATCTGTCATCACATCCTCCTTTATTGTGCACCACCGTAATGCAAAACAGGGCGCAAGCGCCCTGTTTTGATGCACAAATTGCACAGTAATAATGCACAATCAGAACTTGTAGGTGATCCCGGTTGAAATCAGGCCAGTCCAGGATTTGTCGATCATCGGACTGTCGGTTATTTCATCCGACAAACGGGTATAACGTGCAGTACCGTAAACGCTCCAGTCACCGAGGAAGTTGTAATTCGCGCTCAACTCCAGATACGGGTTCCAGCTGTCGTTCGGGTTGTAGCCACGCATACCGCTCCTGGCGGACTCTTTGCGAGACACACCGTAGTAATAGTCGTTCTGATTTTCACTGTTCCACTCAACACCGATACCCGGCGTCAACGTCAGGCCGCCATTGGTATAGCGATACAGCCAGGCGAGATCCCAGACAATACCATTGCTGTTGTCCAGCGTATCCCCGGCGAGCGTGGTACGCAGGAAGCCATATTCGGTGTGATGGACGTAAGATAAGCCCGCCATCATGGTGCTCTTACGCTTATCAAGACGACGCATCTGACGATCGTCGCTGTCGCCAGGTTTGAAATACATCGGGGACCAGTAGGCCGTGATCGACAATTTGTCTGCCGTGTCGTTCCACAGATAGTACCCACCGCCCAGACCACGGAACCAGAAGTTGTCGCCTTCGTAGTTGATCACCGGAACCGGGTAAACATCCGCGTCGTAATCTTTATAAGGGTGTTCAACCACACCAACGCCAGCGCCAAGCGTCAGGTTGCTTTCAGCGTGCACCACGGTAGCAGACGATGCGATTAACACGCCAAGTGCCAGAAGTTTGAGTTTGGTCACAATCCATCTTTCCTTATTCAAATGTTCAGCGGCAAAAGTGTAACCGCCAATACGTTACAACCCAACCATTTTACAAATTAATGAAAGAATGTAACCGTCTAATTTTGCAGGCTGAGATGACGCGCTGTTTACACCAGGATGAAAACTGTGTGATCTCCTGCTGCATTATTTACATTAGCTACACACTTTTTGCGGATGAGTTATTGATATGCCATTGAAAATCATTTGTGGGTGCATGCAAGTTTTGCAAATGCCATCTACGCTTTAATTTAGAAGTTGTATCACCGGGCACGTTGGTCTCACGCTGTGCAAGCTGGCATGAGAGTTGCTGTTTTTTTGATACGAGACAGTAAATGACGTCGTTCAGTCTACCTCTTCCGGGAGCCTCTACTATTCATATGAACGGCTCTTAACCTGTGCTAAAAAACGAAAGGACGGCATATCATGAATATATTCGATCACTATCGCCAGCGTTATGAAGCTGCCAAGGACGAAGAGTTCACACTGCAGGAGTTTCTTACCACTTGTCGGCAAGATCGCAGTGCTTATGCCAACGCGGCAGAACGGCTATTGATGGCTATTGGTGAACCTGTCATGGTGGATACTGCCCAGGAACCCCGACTTTCTCGTCTCTTCTCCAACCGGGTTATCGCACGTTATCCGGCGTTTGAAGAGTTTTACGGCATGGAAGACGCGATTGAACAGATTGTCTCTTATCTGAAGCACGCGGCTCAGGGGCTGGAAGAGAAGAAACAGATTCTGTATCTGTTGGGGCCTGTAGGGGGCGGGAAATCGTCGCTTGCCGAACGACTGAAGTCGTTGATGCAGCGCGTCCCGATTTATGTACTGAGTGCCAACGGTGAGCGCAGTCCGGTGAACGATCATCCGCTGTGCCTGTTTAATCCGCAGGAAGATACTCAGATTCTGGAAAAAGAGTACGGCATTCCGCGCCGTTATCTCGGTACCATTATGTCGCCATGGGCCGCCAAACGCCTGCATGAATTCGGTGGAGATATCACCAAATTCCGCGTGGTGAAGGTCTGGCCGTCAATCCTTGCACAGATTGCAATTGCCAAAACGGAACCCGGCGATGAGAACAACCAGGATATCTCCGCGCTGGTCGGGAAAGTGGATATTCGTAAACTCGAACACCACGCCCAGAACGATCCGGATGCGTATGGCTATTCCGGTGCACTGTGCCGGGCCAACCAGGGGATTATGGAATTTGTTGAGATGTTTAAAGCACCGATTAAAGTGCTGCATCCACTGTTGACCGCCACTCAGGAAGGTAACTACAACGGCACCGAGGGGATCTCCGCCCTGCCGTTCAACGGCATTATCCTCGCCCACTCGAACGAATCGGAATGGGTGACTTTCCGCAACAATAAAAACAACGAAGCCTTCCTCGACCGTGTTTATATCGTGAAAGTGCCGTACTGCTTACGCATTTCCGAAGAGATCAAAATCTACGAGAAATTGCTTAACCACAGTGAACTGACTCACGCGCCCTGCGCGCCGGGAACCCTGGAAACGCTGGCACGCTTCTCGATTCTTTCCCGCCTGAAAGATCCGGAAAACTCGAGTATCTACTCGAAAATGCGCGTCTATGATGGCGAAAGTTTGAAAGACACCGATCCGAAAGCGAAGTCGTATCAGGAGTACCGCGATTATTCCGGTGTCGATGAGGGAATGAACGGTTTGTCGACCCGCTTCGCGTTTAAGATCCTCTCGCGCGTCTTTAACTTTGACCATGTCGAAGTTGCCGCTAACCCGGTTCACCTGTTCTATGTCCTGGAACAACAGATTGAGCGTGAGCAGTTCCCGCAGGAGCAGGCTGAACGCTATCTCGAGTTCCTGAAAGGGTATCTGATCCCGAAATACGCCGAGTTTATTGGCAAAGAGATCCAGACCGCCTATCTCGAATCCTACTCGGAATATGGGCAGAATATTTTCGACCGTTATGTCACCTATGCCGATTTCTGGATTCAGGATCAGGAATACCGCGATCCGGATACCGGTCAGTTGTTTGACCGTGAATCGCTGAACTCTGAGCTGGAGAAAATTGAAAAACCCGCGGGGATCAGTAATCCGAAAGATTTCCGTAATGAAATCGTCAACTTTGTGCTGCGCGCGAGAGCCAACAATAGCGGACGGAATCCGAACTGGACCAGCTATGAAAAACTGCGCACAGTGATTGAGAAGAAAATGTTCTCCAATACGGAAGAGCTGCTGCCGGTCATTTCGTTCAATGCCAAAACCTCGACCGATGAGCAGAAGAAACACGACGACTTTGTCGACCGGATGATGGAAAAAGGCTATACCCGTAAACAGGTGCGTTTACTGTGCGAATGGTATCTGCGCGTACGTAAATCGTCTTAACAGCGAACAGCCCGGCGGCGCGTCGCGAGCCGGGCCCACAACAACAGCGAGCCGTAGGCCGGATACGCGGCCCTACAGGTGGCGCATAAAGTTGGCAAATGCAGTACGGGGGACATATGACCTGGTTCATTGACCGACGACTTAACGGTAAAAACAAGAGCACGGTTAACCGCCAGCGCTTTTTGCGCCGTTATAAAGCACAAATTAAACAGTCGATCTCCGAGGCCATTAACAAGCGTTCGGTGACCGATGTAGACAGCGGTGAATCTGTCTCCATTCCAACGGAAGATATTAGCGAACCGATGTTTCATCAGGGACGCGGCGGCCTGCGTCATCGCGTTCATCCGGGAAACGACCATTTCGTGCAAAATGACCGCATAGAGCGCCCACAAGGCGGAGGCGGTGGTTCAGGAAGCGGACAGGGCCAGGCCAGTCAGGACGGTGAAGGCCAGGATGAGTTCGTCTTTCAGATCTCCAAAGACGAATACCTGGATCTGCTTTTCGAAGATTTAGCGTTGCCCAACCTGAAGCAAAACCAGCAGCGTCAGTTGACAGAGTATAAAACGCATCGCGCGGGCTATACCGCCAACGGCGTACCGGCCAATATCAGCGTCGTACGTTCGCTACAAAATTCTCTTGCCCGACGAACGGCCATGACGGCTGGCAAGCGACGCGAGTTGCACGCGCTTGAGCAGGACCTCGACACCATCAGCAAGAGCGAACCGGCGCAACTTCTGGAGGAGGAACGGTTACGCAAAGAGATTGCCGAACTGCGGGCCAAAATCGAGCGCGTACCGTTTATCGACACTTTCGACTTACGTTACAAAAATTACGAGAAGCGTCCCGATCCTTCCAGCCAGGCGGTAATGTTCTGTTTGATGGACGTCTCCGGCTCTATGGATCAGTCGACGAAAGACATGGCCAAACGCTTTTATATTCTGCTCTATCTGTTCCTGAGCCGAACTTATAAGAACGTGGAAGTGGTCTACATCCGTCACCACACCCAGGCGAAAGAGGTCGATGAACATGAGTTCTTCTACTCTCAGGAAACCGGGGGGACCATTGTCTCCAGCGCCCTGAAGTTGATGGATGACGTCGTGAAGGAGCGTTACGATCCTGCGCAGTGGAATATCTACGCTGCACAGGCATCGGATGGTGATAACTGGGCGGATGACTCTCCGCTGTGTCATGAAATTCTGGCGAAGAAACTGCTGCCGGTGGTTCGCTATTATAGTTATATCGAAATTACCCGCCGGGCGCATCAAACCTTATGGCGCGAATATGAGCATCTGCAGGCCACGTTTGATAATTTTGCAATGCAACATATTCGCGATCAGGATGATATTTATCCGGTGTTCCGCGAGCTTTTTCAAAAACAAAGTGCCACCAGCACCAATTGATCGCAACCAGCCAGGGAAATAGTCTCCTGGCTGGTTCATTTCATGCCTTTTGCACTCCATATTCCCGTTGGTCAGTAGGTTGCGCCTGTGACGTGTGATAAAATAGATTATCTGACCAGGAGGGTTATTGTTTATCATGAAATTGCCTCATAAAGCGCTCAGGCTCTTTATTTCCGCAAGCGTTGTCGTTTTGACATCCTCCTTTTTGATCTACGAACTTATTGCCAGCCATAAGGCGATGAATGGCTATATGCGCTATATCATCGAAAAAGCAGACTCCTCGTTTCTGTATGATAAATACCAAAACCAGAGCATTGCCGCCCATCTGATGCGCACGCTGGCATCGCCGAAAAAAACGGTCCCTGACGAGGTCCGCAACTCCATTTGCCAGGCGTTTGAACGTGCCAACTCGGTGTATGGCCTGAATCTGACGCAGCATAATTATCCCGCGCTCCACGGTACGTTACAGGCCTCTGCCGCTGACTGTGCGCGTATCACGGATGATGTGCTGCTGCTCCCCGCGTTTGATCGCGCCGTCAAGGTGAACCGGGAACAGGTCGATTATGGAAAAGGACTCGCCACTTCAGAAGAGAAATTTCATTATTATCTGGATTTACAGAATCAATATATTTACTTCTACGATCTGATCAATACGCATCAGTTTGCCATGCATCATTGGGCTTTTTTACAGAAAGGCTCATTAGGTATTCATCAGGCTGATATTGATGAATTGTTTTCTGGCCGGACCGTGCTGTCAAGTATCTATCAGGATGATCGTACCGAACTTAACGTAATGAGTTTTTTAACACCCGTCTATCTGAATGGTAAGTTAAAAGGCATCGTGATGGTGGATATTAATAAGCATAATTTGCAAAATATCGTTTTTACCCACGACCGCCCCCTGGTCTGGCGTTATCTCGATGCCAGCGTCACGGATACCGACTCGGATAAGACAATTATTATCCATCAAAGCGAAAATAATCTTTTTCCCTACGTTAATTACGTCAGCAATCTTCCCGGCGGTCTGCACGTCGAGCTATCGCTCGATATTTTGTATTTCATTGTCTCTTCCTGGAAACTGTTTCTGTTTTACCTGCTGGCGACTGCCCTGCTCCTCAATATGGTCAGGCTGCATTTCCGCCTTTACCACAATGTCACCCGTGAAAATATCAGCGATGCGATGACGGGCCTGTATAACCGTAAAATTTTAACCCCAACGCTTGAACAGCGATTACAACGGTTAGTCGCTGCCGGAACGTCGGTAACCTTTATTGCCATCGATCTCGACAAGCTGAAGATGATTAACGATACGCAGGGGCATCACGAGGGCGATCGCGCGATCACACTGCTGGCGAAAGCCATCGAGGCCTCGGTGCGTAAAAGCGATTACGCTATCCGCCTGGGCGGGGATGAGTTTTGCATCATCCTGATAGACGCTGAGCCAGACATGGCCACCCGCCTGCCGGAACGTATTGCCAACCATCTGCGCACCGTTGCGCCAGAGAAGGATATTCTCTTTTCATCAGGCTGTTACAACATGCAGCCGAACGATACGCTGCACAATGCCTACACCGCCTCTGACGAACAGCTCTACCTCAACAAGCACCAAAATCGTCAGCATTCGTGATAGTCTTTAGCGTGTTTTTTCGCGCTAACAGGAGTGAAAGATGAGCGAAATGGAGAAAGGCAGCGACATCCATCAGCGTTTACTCGATTTATTATCTCTGGAGGGCGCACGTTATCGCGTCGTCAGTCATGAGGCCGTGGGGAAATGCGAGGCAGTGTCAGAAATTCGGGGCACCGCTCTGGGTCAGGGAGCGAAGGCGCTGGTCTGCAAAGTCAAAGGCAATGGTGTGAATCAGCATGTACTGGCGATTTTACCAGCCGATCAACAGGCCGATCTCGGTCAACTGGCGTCTTATCTTGGCGGCCTGCGAGCCTCTCTCGCCAGCCCGGCAGAGGTAGACGCACTCACGGGTTGCGTGTTTGGCGCGATTCCGCCCTTTAGTTTTCATCCGCAGTTAAAACTGGTTGCCGATCCGCTGTTATTCGAGCGCTATAGCGAAATTGCCTTTAACGCTGGCGTGCTCACGGCGTCTGTCATTCTCAATACTGATGATTATCTGCGCATTGCTCAACCTGAACAGGTGGCATTTCACCGCGCATCGTAAGCCTTCAGCTACCGCGTTCAAGAATTAGCACCGAAATCACGATAACGGCAGCGATGGCGAAAAAGGATGAGCTAATAATTAGCGTTTCAATAAACATGTGATCGTTCATGGCTACACCTCATAATGAGAGATACCTGCTCACCTGTTATTGATAGTCCTCGATAATGGCAATTTGATGACAACGCCTCAAAAACGGCTATTTTTTCGCCATCATGCATTTGCCTGAAAATAGCGGTCTGATTCGAAAAAAGTCTGCTCTGCGTTGCGTTTGGGCGTAGAGTAAACAGGCTTAACTTTCTTTGGCAAGGAAACAACGATGTTTGATGTCACTCTGCTGGTCCTGCTTGGGCTGGCAGCTCTGGGCTTTGTCAGCCATAACACCACTGTCGCCGTTTCAATTCTGGTGCTGATTATTGTCCGCGTTACCCCGCTCAATACCTTTTTCCCGTGGATTGAAAAACAAGGGCTGACCATCGGGATTATTATCCTGACGATTGGCGTCATGGCACCTATCGCCAGCGGGACGCTGCCGCCTTCCACATTGATCCATTCTTTCCTTAACTGGAAATCGCTGGTGGCGATTGTGGTTGGCGTGGTGGTTTCGTGGCTCGGCGGGCGCGGTGTGACGCTGATGGGCAGCCAACCGCAACTGGTCGCCGGATTACTGGTCGGCACCGTACTTGGCGTGGCCTTGTTTCGCGGTGTGCCTGTCGGGCCGCTTATCGCTGCCGGTCTGGTCTCGCTTATTGTGGGAAGGCAGTAGTCAATCCCGCCAGATAACGGCCCGGCGTCTGGCCCAGGCCTTTTTTAAACATGGTGATGAACGCCGTGGTGGAGTCGTATCCCAACAGTTGCGCCACCTGCTGCACGTTGTGCCCCCCGACGAGAGCCTGTAAAGCCAGAATAAGCTGGAGCTGATGCCGCCAGCGACGAAAGCTGAGCCCCGTCTCCCTGACGACCAGCCGGGCAAGATTGCGTTCGCTCATCGCAAATACGCCAGCCCATTGCCCCAGCGTTTGCCACTGTGCCGGTTCGCGCGCCATTGTTTCAACCATCCGACGAATTTTCGGATGCGCAGAGACTGGCAGTTGCATCTGCTCCTGCGGCTGTTGCGGGAGTTCATCGAATAGCACCTGCGTCAGGCGCTGTGTCTGCGGTTCTGCCCGCTGACCATCGCTACGTGTTGCCAGAGTGAGGATCAGCTCCCGACAAAGTGGAGATATTTTTAACGTACAACAATTTTCCGGCAGTGTGACCGCATTCGGTTCGATAAACAGGAAGCAGAGCTCCGCGCCTGCCGTCACGTGGTTGCTGTGAGGGACGCCACCTGGGATCCAGACCGCATACTGCGGTGGTACCATCCACATTGCGCACTCAACATCACAGGTGATGGCCCCATGCAGCGCCATAATCAGTTGCCCTTTACGATGCTGGTGCTGTGCACTGAACAGCTCGTCAGGGCGGGCGCGAATGCGAAACGCCACGGCGGCGTCGTGGTGAAGATCGGGGTCATATCCGTCGAGTCGTAAACTGTACATCACTTTGTCCGAATTTAGCGATAAACTGTCATTTTAGCTTGATTCGCAATACAGATAAACGCGGTAAGGTACGCCCTCACCTGTTGATATGAGAGAACAATGACTTCTTCACTACCACGCGGCAACCACGGTGCCCTGCTGATTGTGGGCATCCTGATGATTGCCACCACACTGCGCGTGACATTTACGGGCGCCGCCCCTTTGTTGGATGCGATTCGCGCTGATTATGGTCTTACAACCGCCCAGACGGGATTATTAACTACGTTGCCACTGCTGGCGTTTGCGCTGGTCTCTCCCCTTGCCGCTGGCATCGCCCGTCGTATTGGCATGGAACGCAGCCTCTTCGTCGCGATGCTGCTGATTTGCGCCGGGATTGCCATGCGTTCTCTGCCCTCCGTCTCATTGCTGTTTTTCGGCACCGCGGTCATCGGCTGCGGTATCGCCCTCGGCAACGTGCTGCTGCCGGGTTTGATCAAACGCGATTTTTCGCAGCACGTCGCCAGACTAACCGGCGCTTATTCCCTGACGATGGGGGCTGCCGCCGCGCTGGGATCTGCGCTGGTGGTTCCATTGGCGCTGAGCGGCTTTGGCTGGCGCGGTGCGCTGTTGCTGCTGATGGTATTCCCGCTGCTGGCGTTTCTGGTGTGGCTGCCGCAGTGGCGCAATACCACTCATGCGAACGTGACCACCTCACGCGCCCTGCACACACGCGGCATCTGGCGTTCTCCGCTGGCCTGGCAGGTAACGTTGTTTCTTGGGATTAACTCGCTGATCTATTATGTGATTATCGGCTGGCTACCGGCGATCTTAATCAGTCACGGCTACAGTGAAGCACAGGCCGGCTCCCTGCATGGTTTGCTCCAGTTGGCAACGGCCTCTCCCGGTTTACTCATTCCGCTGGTACTGCATCGTTTTCACGATCAGCGCAGTATCGCCGCGCTGGTATCGCTGATGTGTGCGGTGGGCGCGGCAGGATTCTGGTTTATGCCGGATCAGGCGGTGCTGTGGACGCTGCTGTTTGGATTCGGCTCCGGCGCGACGATGATTCTGGGGCTAACCTTCATCGGCCTGCGCGCCAGCTCTTCGCATCAGGCGGCGGCGCTTTCCGGCATGGCGCAATCTGTAGGCTACTTACTGGCCGCTTGCGGGCCACCCCTGATGGGCAGGATCCATGACGGCCAGGGAAGCTGGCAGATCCCGCTGCTGGCCGTTGCGGCGCTGGCGGTCGTGATGGCGGTCTTCGGACGCTATGCTGGGCGTAATAAAGAGATCACCGCCTGAGAGGATCAGGGCAGACTGTACGTCTGCCCTGCTGATTAGCCGCGCGCCGCGCGCAGCATCGCCTGGACAAGAGGCACCGGTTTACCCGCCAGCGCACCCCGTTCGTGCTGAAACAGGGTCGCGACATAGAATGGATGCGTGACCAACTCCACCGCCCGAATATCCCCGTTATCATCCCAGCCGGTCACCCGTAGATCGCCGCTTTCCAGTTCAGCTGCGAACGCCTCGGCAATGCCATAGTTGCAGTGATAGCCTTCTGAAATCACCGACTGGCCATACGCTTTGGCAATCAGAGTGTTGGGTCGCAGTTCGATATCGTCAGTTATTTCCACCAGTGAACAGGTCAGTGGCGCAATGACCATCCGGCCTGTCGTGTCCGTTTCTGCATGGGCGGCATCTGACCAACCCAGTACGTTACGGGCGTATTCGAGAATAGCATGTTGAAAACCACCGCAGGTTCCCAGGAAGGGAATACTGTTTTCGCGGGCATACCGAATGGCAGTCAGCGCCCCTTCAATATTTTTGTATGGACTACCGGGGACCACCCAGATGGCATCATAGCCGACCAGATCTTCTGCACTGGCGATTTCGGTGCTGGCCAGCCAGTCGTAATCCGCCACCAGTTCCAGAACCGCAGCGGCGTCGTCGATGGCCAGAGGAATCGCCTGATGCGCGGTGACGCCAGCATTGTAATCACCCACCAGCGCAATCCGCAGCGTATCTTTTACAGGGGATATTTCCATGGAGAATTCCTTACGTCAGAACAATTGGGGACAACATAAGGAGCCTCAGCCTACCGATCTTTTACTGTCATCACAATACCTTAATTTAAGGATGGGCACGCGCAAAGTGATATAGTGATCGGGTGCTGTTTTTCTGCTTGTCGAGGCAAATGCGATGAAAAGTAAGGTCTTAGTGAGTGCTTGCCTGATGGGGCTGAAGGTTCGTTATAACGGCAGCGAGAAAGCCTACCCGACAACGATATTAGCTCACTTACAGGCAGAACAGCGCCTGGTGGTCCACTGCCCGGAACTGGCCGCTGGATTGCCGACCCCGCGCCCACCGGCTGAGATTGTCCAGGCCGATGGCAACGACGTCATGCAGGGGCGCGCGTTCATTGTGGAAAAGAGCGGCCATGATGTCACGGCGCACTATCAGCTTGCCGCCTGGCTGGCTCTTCGTACGGCGCAGGATAACGGCTGCGACGTTGCGCTACTCACTGACGGTAGCCCAACCTGTGGAAGTCAGTTTATTTACGATGGCAGTTTCAGCGGTCAACGACATCCCGGAATGGGGGTTGCCGCAGCGCTGTTACGCCAGCACGGGATAACGGTTTTTTCCGACCATCAGCTCGACGAATTTTGTGCCTGGATTAAGGAGAGAGACAAACATGAATATTCAGTGTAAACGCGTCTACGATCCGGCAGAGGACAGTGACGGTTATCGGGTACTGGTTGACCGACTGTGGCCGCGCGGGATCAAAAAAGCGGATCTCGCACTGGATGAGTGGGTCAAAGACCTCACCCCCTCAACAGAGCTGCGCAAAGCTTTTCACGCACAAACGATCGATTTTCATCATTTTTCTGAGCTATACCGTGCGGAACTTGCCACACAGAAGAAGGAAGGCGAGCGGCTGGCACAGATTGCGCGCCAACGGAGGCTGACGCTGCTGTACGCCGCCAAAAACAGTGAGCAAAATCACGCCCTTGTGCTGGCCGATTGGCTACAGGAATTGTGATTCGTGGGTATTCATCATTTCAGGCTGAGTATCCGGCTGCAGCGGCATCAGGTGTGCCGCTCTCACCCAGGCAAAACCCTGCTGCCCGCTTGCTGAGACCACCTCACCCGTCACCAGCCAGAGCGCACGCGGCGTCTCTTTCGGTAGCATCGTGGTAAACCCATTCACGGGATTAATGAATACCTCACCCGGTTGGCAGAGATGAAATAACTCAACCGACTTGCCAATGTTGCCGCGCCCGGCAGCCGTTTTCGCACCAATGATTAACGCCAGGGTACCCGGCTTTAGCTGAAACATACTTCTCTCGTTGCGCTCCTGCGGCTCTGGTTAAGATAATTCTGAGAAATGATAACCTGCCGTGAGCCCGTGTGTCACGCCCTGGTCGCTCGCAGAATAAGCGAAAAGCGCGAGGAGAAAACTCCTTTTGTCACCCATTAACCCCTGTTATCCTTGCTCCTCTTTGCATAATTCAGACAGGTGAGCGCATGAGACTGGGCATACTGTTTCCCGTCGTCATTTTCATTACGGCCGTGGTGTTTTTGGCCTGGTTTTTCATTGGTGGCTATGCCGCACCGGGGGCGTAAATGATGAAAAAAACGACGCTTATTATGATTGTTGTTGCGCTGGTTGTGGTGCTGGGTACTGAACTGGGTTGGTGGTAACGCCTGGTTCAAAAATGACAAAGGCCACCCTCAGGTCGCCTTTTGTCAGTCAATTTTTGCGGGTTAACTTTTGATTTTTCTGTAGATAAACAGCACGACGATAGCGCCAATAATCGCCACCACGAAACTGCCGAAGTTAAAACCGTCCACTTTCCCAAAGCCAAGCAGAGTACTGATCCAGCCCCCCACAACGGCACCGACGATCCCCAGAATGATCGTCATAAAGAATCCACCACCATCCTTACCAGGCATAATCCACTTCGCCAGAATACCTGCAATCAAACCAAAAATAATCCATGAAATAATGCCCATTTTTTCCTCACTTATCGATTTTGCGTTAGCGGTTTATTCGCCGTTAAAAAGGATAGCACATCATCAGGAAATTGAAATTTGTGATACACATCACTCAATTTAGCTTTCTGATTTCTCCCACAAAAGATGGGGTTGCAAGTTTAGATGGTAAAGATTATCTTTCTCATTACTGAATAGTTGAGTAAACGACTCAGGTATTCAGTACGACATTGCTCACATTGCTTCCAGTATTTCTTGCCCGCCTTTGCGCGGGCTTTTTTTTGACGCCAACTCGTCATTTATGTCGAATCAACTGTCATTTTCCCTGTCGGTTCTGCCTGGACCCGCATCAACGCTGACTTTGCCACTCTGGCACGTATTGTGCTTATCCCCTGCGTCATGACGACAACCGAAGCTTTAGCGCCTTCGCGCAGGCTTCGTCACAATTCGCGCTATTTCAGCTTTTAACAGGTCTGTTATTGATGAAAAAAATCACCAGTGTCTGCCCCTACTGTGGGGCCGGGTGCAAGCTCAAGCTTGTTGTTGAAAATAACAAAATCATCCGCGCCGAAGCGGCTGAGGGGGTTACCAACCAGAATCAGCTTTGTCTGAAAGGGTACTATGGTTGGGATTTCCTCAACGACACCCGCCTTCTGACCCCCCGCCTCACCCGTCCGCTGATCCGCTACCAAAAAGGCGGTAAATTTACCCCGGTCAGTTGGGATGAAGCGATCCGCTACACCGCCCGACGTTTACTGGAAATTCGCGACAGCGAAGGCCCGCGCGCCATTATGACGACCGGTTCCTCACGCGGCACCGGCAATGAAACCAACTATGTGATGCAGAAATTCGCGCGTGCGGTCCTCAACACTAATAACGTGGACTGCTGTGCCCGCGTCTGCCACGGGCCGTCAGTGGCCGGTCTCCAGGAAACCCTGGGCAATGGCGCGATGAGTAATTCCATCAGCGACATAGAAAACTCAAAATGTTTGCTGATCTTCGGCTACAACTGCGCAGATTCACACCCGATTGTCGCGCGACGGGTGATCAAGGCGCGACAGAATGGCGCGAAGATTATCGTCTGTGATCCCCGCCGCATAGAAACCGCCCGCATTGCTGACCAGCACCTGCAACTGAATAACGGTTGCAATATGGCACTGGTAAACGCTTTTGGTTACGTTCTCATTGACGAACAGCTTTACGACAAAGAGTACGTACATAAGCATACACAAGGACTGGATGCCTACTGGCAGACGGTTAAGGACTATTCACCGGAAGCCGTCGAACACTTGACCGGCGTTCCGGCCTCACAGGTGCGTCAGGCGATGCGGACCTTTGCCGCAGCGCCTTCAGCAACCGTGATGTGGGGGATGGGTGTGACACAGTTCGGTCAGGCCGTGGATGTAGTACGTGGATTATCGAGCCTTGCACTGCTGACCGGTAACCTCGGTCGTCCTCACGTGGGTGTTGGCCCGGTTCGCGGGCAGAACAACGTCCAGGGAGCCTGCGACATGGGCGTATTGCCTAATCTCTTTCCGGGCTATCAGGATGTCACCGATGCGGCCGTTAGAGAAAAATTCGCCAGAGCCTGGGGGATCGACGCCAGCAGGATGGATGACAAGGTCGGAACGCGCATCACCGAAGTCCCTCACCTGGCGCTGGAAGGTAAAATCAAAGCCTACTACATCATGGGGGAAGATCCGCTGCAAACTGAAGCCGATCTGGGACTGGTACGCGACGGCTTCGCCGCTCTGGATTTCGTCGTGGTGCAGGATATCTTCATGACCAAAACCGCCGAGATGGCGGACGTAATTTTACCCGCCACCTCCTGGGGGGAGCATGGCGGCGTATTCACCTGCGCCGATCGTGGCTTCCAGCGTTTCGACAAAGCCATTGAACCTACCGGCGACGTGAAGCGCGACTGGGAAATCATTAGCCTGCTCGCCAGTGAAATGGGCTATCCCATGCGCTATGAAAACAATCAGCAAATCTGGGATGAGATGCGTGAGCTGTGCCCGCTGTTCTATGGCGTGACTTACGAAAAGATGGGCGATATGGGGCATATTCAGTGGCCCTGCCCCGACCTTGATCATCCCGGTACGCCATACCTGTATGAAAACAGCCGATTTGACACACCAGATGGTAAAGGCAAGCTGTTTGCCGCACCGTGGCGCGCCCCGGCGGAAGTGCCTGACGAGGCGTATCCGCTGGTCCTGTGTACGGTGCGCGAAGTGGGTCATTACTCCTGTCGTTCTATGACCGGTAACTGTGCCGCCCTGCAGGCACTAGCCGATGAACCCGGCTATGTGCAAATCAGCATGCAGGACGCGCAAAAGGCGGGTATTCGTCATCGGGAACTGGTGTGGGTCAGCTCGCGTCGGGGAAAAGTGATCAGCCGGGCGGATGTCTCCGAACGCATCAATCGCGGGGCGGTGTATATGACCTATCAATGGTGGATTGGCGCGTGTAATGAACTGACGCAGGATAATCTCGACCCTATCTCAAAGACACCGGAAACCAAGTATTGTGCGGTTAAGGTCGAGAGAATTGTCGATCAGTCGTGGGCTGAACGCTATGCCGCGCAGACCTATCGTGACATGAAGACACGGCTTTGCGAGGCGATCGAATAGCGCAACGACATTGCGCAGAGGACGAAATGAACGTTGACCATCTCCCAGGGAGGTGGTTTAGGGATGACGATAAAAAGCCCCCTCGCTTTAGCAGACAGGGGGCTTTCTCGAATGTGGAGTGTTGATGACAGCTAGATCAAATTAATTTTGATGTCATAGCCTTCCAGCCCAGTCATTTTCTCTCGGGCCGTAAACTGAATATCAGAAACTTCTTTACCTGTCTTTTTTTTGAGCTCAGCTATTTTTTTGGCAATGAAATCAGAAATATCCGCTTCAGTTTTACTTTTTAACTCTTCAATTTTCATTATGCACCTCTTCTGGTCTGTATCGGCATCTATGGCCCCAGCAGTTCCCATGATTCATGTGATAACTTGTACAACCCCTAATATCTATAAACGATAAGGTGGAAAGTTTCAATAATCAACAGGTTAGTGCATATTGTTTATACTGAACCAGCTCAAGAATCAAACAGCCATTCACCTTTTAGTGGCATTGACAGAGAAGTTATCGTCATTATTTAAAGAGTTTTGATGCCGCCGCAATAATTTCTTCTGAAGTCACATCCCGGTCGGAGGCAACATGAACTATTTTATGATCTCCCGTGAGAGACGGAAAACCTGCGGACATGATCTGCAGGTGCGCTTTTTCCCCATTAGGGTACTCACGTATTATCGTAGTGATACTCTTCATTACAGATACAACTACTGCCGATTCCGAATTAAAAAACACTATCACTTTTTTCATAATGGTTCCGTGATGATCCCGTTAATTAGAGCCGTTTAAAAATAAAAAAGGCTCCCAAAGGAGCCCGGATTTTATTTTCTGAAATCCAATGGTGACTGACCAGAACGAATGTACATTGCAATATTATCGAATGTTATCATTGTCGTTTTGCAAAAAATACATTTCGCGCCGAAAGGATTTCTGTCAGTGACATCAAAAGAAGACGTTCTGTACTGAGACCCATGGCAACAAGGGCATCTGAAGTGAATATTATTAGTGATAACAGTTACCTTAAAGAGCCACAACATTAACTGCTGAGGGGCCTTTTGGACCTTGTTCAACACCAAACTCGACTTCCTGATTTTCATTCAGTGTCTTAAAATCGTTACTCTGGATAGCAGAGAAACGGACGAATACATCCTTGCTGCCATCTTTTGGAGTGATAAAACCAAAACCTTTTTCAGGATTGAACCATTTAACTAAACCAGTCATTTTATTAGACATCATTATTACCTTTTTGAGTAAGCCCTTAGGCAGGATGGTCCGAAAAAAATTATCAGAGAGGAAAAACCAACAAGGAAATCTCAACAGGAACAAATAAGAAAACTATTCTAGTGACTGCTTCAGATAAATTCATAACAAACCAGAACACCATTAACGCATGATTAACGTGACATAGCAAGGTATAGTTTTGTCAGTCAGCTAAACCTCTACTAACGGACAAAAAATACTATTTTCAGGAAATGCTTCCTGTCTGTTTTGAAACCGCCAGGTCTTCCGTTAGCCAGAACGTTGCGGTGCGAATGACGCCGGCCAGACTCGAGTCAACATCAGGCCTCATGCCGGTTGTGCGAGATAAGCATACCTAAGGTGATCTCCACAGGTATGCCATACAGTGCTAACAGTGTGCTGATACTATGCTTTAAGGATTTATAGAGCGACAGTAATGCTACTTTTGTATTCTGTTTACGCGAACCACTGGGGGTTGCGTTTTGGTGTCCAGACTGCCGTTAATACCGATCATTTGATCGGGTTTTACCGTGCGGCCATCGAAAACTGAAAGCGGAATCAGGGTATGGATGCTGCCGGTTTTATCGCGAAAAACAAATTTATCACCACCTTGATCATCAATCAGATTCCCACGCAGGGAGATGGTAGCGCCGTCATGCATGGTTTTGGCTTGTTGAACCGTCATGGTTCGCGCATCTTCAGTACCACGGTATCCCTCATCCAGAGCGTGTGGCGGCGGCGGTGCGGTATCTTTTTTCAGTCCACCACTCTCATCAGCAAAAACTGCCGGGATTATAAAACAACATAATAATGGTGCCATGGCTAATTTCATTTTGCCCTCATCTCTTCGCCTACTTGACTTATTAAGTCTGATTGCTATTCCTTAATCTGGCAAACCAGAAGTGTCTTAAATGGTAATGTCGTTATAAATCATTTAACTGACGGGAATACTAACGAAACGGTGAGGTTATAAATGCCCAGAGCAAACCTGAAAATCCCCGGTATTGATGAGAGTCAGCATTTTCTGAATTTTGAGGCAAGATTTCATAAGGTTGGGTTCGTGGTTTTACTCTGTATTATTTTGCTGGCCTTATTCGGTTTTTTTTCTGGTGGTTTCGTCAGTGACACCGCGAGTAAGAATACAACCGGGACAATGACATTACATTTTGAACGATTTGGTCGCTGGCAGACAGAACTTAACATGAAAATTTCCGCAACCGGCCAGCATTCAGGGAAAAATATTTATCGGATTGCCGGAGATTTCACTAATTTTTATGAAACTGAAAATATATGGCCTCAACCTGACAGCATGTACAGCAAGGGAGATGCTCTGTACCTGGTGTATAATACAGCGGAAAATCAGCAGGATTCATCCATCTGGTTACGTGTCACCCCCGTAAAACCCGGCAGCGCAATAAATGTCATCCAGTTAAACAATACGCCTGAAATTCGTTTCAGGCAGTTTATCTATCCGTAGGAGGTCAGCATGGAAATGGTACTGAGGGCCTTAGCCATTTATCTCATTTTACTGGTGGTGTTTAAAATTGCAGGACGTCGCGCATTATTGCAAATGACCAGCTTCGATCTGATTTTATTGTTGATTATCAGCGAAGCCACGCAACAGGCATTACTCGGCAACGATTTCTCGGTTACGGGGGCGATGCTTACCATTGTCACCCTTGTAGCGATCGACATGTTGTTTGGATTCATGAAAAAAAAGATGAATGGGGCGGAATCTGCGCTTGATGGTTCACCCGTTATTCTGCTGGATCACGGCGAACCGGTAATGGAAAAAATGAAAATGGTCGATGTCTCTCTCGAGGATATTTTGGCGGCAGCCCGGCAGAGTCAGGGGATTACGGAACCCTCGAAAATTAAGTATGCCATTCTGGAGCGTAATGGTCATATTTCAGTCATTCCTGATGATGATTAAGGGAAAAAATAATGAAAAAATCAGCCTATAGCGAAGCGAAAACCGCTGGCGAGTTAACGAATCAGATCGCGAATATGTTCATTGACAGGGGGCTGTCCTTAACCACGGCTGAATCCTGCACGGGTGGACATCTGGCAGCTGCGCTTTGCGCAGAGGCGGACACAGCCGATTTTTATGATATTGGCATCATTACCTTTAGTGACAGAGCAAAAAAGAAAATGCTTGGCGTGCAGGCCAGCACGCTGGAAAAATATACCGCCGTAAGCGAACAGACCGTCAGAGAAATGTCGGAAGGCGCCCGGTTACGCGCAGGAACAGATATGAGTATTGCCATTAGCGGCTATGCCGGACCCGACGGTGGAGAGGATGGTACGCCCGCTGGAACGGTCTGGTTTGCATGGAATTTCCGCGGACAGATAGTGACAAAACGAGAGTTTTTTTCCGGCGACTGTCAGGACGTCATTGCAAAGGCGGTAAGTTACAGCCTGGCAGGCTTAGTGGAAGAAACCACTGCCTGGCTCCGGCACTGACAGTGGTTCGTCAGCGCGTTGCTCTGCCCTGAGCAGAGCGTAAGGAGCTTCTTTTTGAGTCCGACGCCGTTCGCCTCATATCTTAGAAGAAACTGCACAGTCGATTGCTTTTCCAATGAAAGTGCATCCCTCATCAGTCAGGATAGTGTTCTCTACGATCATTATCCTTCTCTCGTGTCAGAGAGGTTAACGTTTCTCTGCCTTTTTATTGATATTCCCCACGGCGAGGTCTGTGAGTTTCAGATCGGTTTCTTTTTTTTCTTCCAGTGTTTCCGCCAGCAGTTTTACCGCTTTTTTATAACCCAGTTGTTCCGCAAGCGTAGCCAGAGTGCCATAACTGGCTATCTCATAATGTTCTACTTTCTGTGCCGCTGCGATTAAGGCCGCATCCCGAACGTCATTTTTTTCCGTGCTCTCGATAACCTCATTCGCCTCTTCAATCAAACCTTCCATCGCCACGCATTTCATACGTTTAATCTTAATTGCCGGTTCCTGTTCAAGGATCTGGTCTATCCGCTCAATTTGCCCCTGAGTTTCTTCCAGGTGCGCATTAAAAGCCGCACTGAGTTTTTCACTTGATGCCGCTCTGGCTAGTTTAGCCAGTCCGCGCGTTAATTGTTTTTCAGCACTGTAGGTATCTGAAAGCAGGTGAATAAATACATCTTCTATATTTTTCATATTCATAGGAACACCTTCCGGGTTATATAAATATCTGCGAGTCTAAAAAGACCCGCAGGACACTCTTTTTAATTAAAAGATGAAACTGAAGCTAATAATCAGGAATTATCAGATTTACGGCCACCGCTGTGACTGTTCTGGCCACCTTTCTTACCGGCCTCAGATGCACGCTGTGGATCGTTTTTGAAGTTTCCACCGCTGTGCTGACCGCCTTTACGGCCCGCTTCAGACGCTTTGTCTCGGTTTTCTGCGAAATTACCGGAACCACCACGATGCTCTGCCATATATCACCTCATTTATATGGGTTATGTCAGTTTGATACAAAAACGTATTTCGTATCTGTCGTTGTTCAGTGCTTAACACTAGCGGTCATCTGAATTTAGTCAAATTTAATTGATTGTTCCATTTCGGTTGATAGTGTTAATTTTCAATACATTGACAAATCAATAAATCGCTTATTTTGCAACTCAACAAGGACTAACTCTCTGACCTGCCTGAAAATAAAACCCCACCTTTGAAACCAGGATTAATCTCATGCCTGGCAATTAATAAAATACAGGACATTAATTTTGTTCTACGCTTAATGTTGCTGTCAGAAATAAAGAGAGGTGACAAATGGATAATCAAAACAATGGAAAAAAGAAACGAACAAATACATTTCCAGGAGATTAAATGACTGACGTAAATGAACGCATTGAAATCCTTGAGAAAACCATTGACGATCTGAGCCTTGATCTTAACGCATCAAAGGTTGCTATCCGCGTTTTATCCACTGTGATAAACAGCATAAGTGGTGAGCCAGGTTTACTTGAGCAATCATATGAGCAAACAAAAAGTTCAGCCCCTCTGGTGAAATTCAATCACCCTGCTCAGGAAGGCTATGAGGAAAAACTGACGGAGAGAATATTGAATTTACTCTCTGTGAGTGAACAAGGGCGAAACTAATCCAAAGCTTCTCAGAGGGTAAACAGAATTCCCTCTTGAGAGAAGTGTTCACAAAACGGGAACCCATCGGCTCCCGTTCTCGTTTATCCCGGAAGGTGGTTTACCTGTTTTTGATGATCGCATCGCCAAACTCTTAACATTTCAGCCGTTTGGCACCTTCCATGCCTTTGGACTGCCCCCTCAACAGTAGACGTTTCCTGTTCTCACGACGAGGCCTGTCCAAAGGCCGCCGAATGGCAGCCTCAAAGTGAATGTGATTAATATTGGCGATTCTGACGGACTTAGGCTTTTCTTGCGACAGCCAGCAGATGCGACGAAATACCCTGTAACTCAGGAAGTTCCTCAGTTAAGCGGAGATACTTCAGCAAAAGGGCCTTTTTGTCCTCTACCTGCAATATCTCATCCGTGTCAATGATGCTGGCAAACCCCTCTACAGCGAACAGTCTGATATCCTGAAAACCTGTTTGCTGAAGCTCCTGCATAATTAATGACGGGGTATGAAAAAAAGCAGTTGTGAAATAATTTGGGTTGCTTTCAGGGTTTTCATGGTTTCCCGTCAACAGATCGGTTTCCACGATACGTTGAAACAACGGGTCGTTTATAAACTGGTATTTATATCCATCCACCAGCGATGCTGACCTGGATATATAGGTAAAAATAGCTACGCCGCCGGGTTTCAGAACACGAAGGCATTCCTCAATGCATTGCATCCTGTCAACGCTGTCCTGCAGGTGATACAGCGCCCCCATCAGCATCACCATGTCAAAAGTGTTACCCTCCCATGGTAGTTTTCGCGCATCGCCGCAGGTGTACGATTGCAACTTGACAGCACTTTGTTGTCCGCGCTGTCTGGCCTGCTCAATATGTTTGTTGGAAAGATCTAACAGATGTACATGATGCCCCTGCTCTGCCAGCCAGAATGAATAAAAACCATTTGCGCCGGCGATATCAGCGATAAGCATGGGGGAAGGCGTTAAAAATCGCTTAATAATCTCCTGAGAGCGGATAAATTCCAGCGGATTTACTGCGAAGCGGTTTGCCTCATCGAAGTTACTCTCATAGAAGTCGCAGATGCTTTCATTGTTTTCCATAACGCACTGTCCTCACAGAAAAATTCTGTATTGTTTCGCTGATTGCGTTCTATCTATAATTACGCTAAATGTCTAATTAACCACTCTTAACATACCAGAGCACTTTTTACAAACACGTCAGATAGCGTATTTGCCTGGTGCGCACCCCGTTTCGTGAAGATTCTGCCGCTGCGTGACCGGCGGAAACTTCACATGGGTATGTGGCAGCCCCGGAAGGTGTCGACCCCTCTTCGCCTGGTTTGGAGACCGCCCCGATCTATATAAATCTCATAAATGTACCTTCGAAATTGAGAAAATTGTTCCTTGCTTGTACTCCGTTTTTTCATCATTTTTTTAGTATTGGGACAAAGCTGGAGGATTTCCCGACGTGAATGGATGTCATATTACCGGGCAGTCATCATCAATGAGCCTTCAGATAAAAGTCCGCTGTGAGCGAGAAGCGGACATAGACTTATCTGGACGCCAGGGGGATTCAAATGTAACCGATACAGCTTTCTGGGATAATTACACCGTATCGACTGAATCGCCTCGAGTTTTAATCTTCGCACCACCTGGATATCCTGCACGTTTTTTCCAAACATCACATTGATGATATAAAAGATAGCATCAGATAAGGAAATTATAATGACGTGCAGCCTTCTATATATGTCATACGTGACTTACGACTTTTACTCGCACAAATATAGTTCGCTCACTCAAGGTAACGAATATTGCCTCAGGAATATCTAAATATCAGTCGCAGTGCATTTAAAAGTGATATCAATGACACTGATGACTTTCTGCCAACCAGTTTTTGAACACGTCGCTGTGTAAGGTACGCAGTAGGTCAACTGCACCACTGCATCCCATTTTTTTTATCAGCGACTGCCGTACCTGGTAGACCGTTTTTATATGCAGGTTGAGATGCTCTCCTATTTCCGCTATGCGCTTCCCCTCTTTGATCAAATTGATTAACACTCTCTCACGATGGGTCAACACCACAGGTATTTTACGTTGTAGCTGATTTTCGTTAGGGTGGCTAATTGAAATGATGAATTCCTGCCACTCTTCAATACTCGAATCCATGGGAAACTGATAAAACGCGATGCCATCAAGAAAATGGAAAAACGCACCGTCAGTCAGAAGAATAATTTTACTGCTACCTCGATCGTAGTTATGCTTCAGGACGTCAAGATATTGGTTTTCTGATAAAAACACGTACCGTATTGCAGTATTCCCAAAGGCGATGTGTTCTAAAATGCTTTCCACTCCCCATCTGAGATAATTATCTGACAACCAGAGATCGGCATGCTCTGACTGTACATAGTCTTCGCTACGCATCTTTTATTTTCCATTCCAGGAAAACCAGGAAGATAAGGTCGGCAATAATCGGCTGACCCACCGTTGAGCATTTAACTATAGCTGTTAACTGATTTATTTCCCCATTAAATACTTCAAATATCGTCCATAGTATGTCCAACAACAATTTCCAATGTTTTTCGGATCACATCGGAATGTACGACGTCATCCGTGACTTCCAACGTTTGAACCAAAGATATAATGATATTTTTGTTATTAATATGCTCACCCTTTATAAGAATATCGCATATTGCCGCGCCCAAAACCATTGCTTCTTCAGCAAGGGCGTCGCCGGCATGACGAAAATAATCTGAAAGGACGTGATCAGGTAAAGCACTATAAATATCAGGTTGTTGTGTGATTGCTGTGATCATCATTTTTCACCATCATTAAAAGTTAAGCGTTTAGTGAATTTTTCCTTTTCCCGGCTTCAGGGTTGTCCCTGAAAGTGAGCGAACGGTGTCCATTTGACCGCTATGTCTGGATGTGGGTGTTGACGTTGATTTATCAGCCATCACCGCTTCGATGTAGGCAATGATTAGCGGAAAAACTTCCCGACGACGGGCATCCATTTCAGTTTCCTGCATAACGCGGAGTTGAGTGACCAAAGCCATTGAATTCACCGCCGCTTTACGTTTCAGCAGCGTCAACACTGCCTGGCCGATCAGTTCGTCTGTGAGTTGTTCAATGTCACTTCTGTTCATCATCATTCTCTCTTCTGCCGTTTTGCCCAGGACCTGGAACACAGCATTTTGTTGATTCACGACTTTAATGCGAGGCTTCAGCGCTCAAAAAGCAAACCAATCAGCGCGTTATAATGAACCTCCTCTTCTACACAGGTCGCTTTTTCCAGACGACCAAGGAGTTTTGTACACAGGGATTTGCGATTCAGATTGCGCCCGTCCGTGAGAATTTCCACCACAATCTGCCCCAATGTTTCCTGCTGAGTCGGCAAATTGGCCTTACTGAAATAATGTGCAATGGCGTTAGCGGTATCTGAAATGTAACCATTTTGCTGCATGGGTCTCTCCTGTGCGAATCAGTAAAAGGTTAATACTGCGTTATTCGATGTTAGAGAAATTGTACACAAAACCTGTACAAATGCATGATTACATTTTTACCAAAAAGTGCTAATTATTTATTTTCAAGTAGTTACAAATTATACATAGGTATTATTCCGATAGTTATCTGTACACTACTTTCAGGCATCATTTTTGGTGATGCCATCGCTATCCTCTGTTTCCACTGACACTTGCCACTTTAAAGTAAAACTTTTGTTAATTTAGTGTGTTATATCACCTCCGTTCTGTTAGGGTTAGACATCATTCCTCAATGTCGGAAAATCATGCTCACTACCATTATCTACCGCAGTCATCTCTGTGATGACGTCCCGGTGAAGGCGCTCGAAAGTATGGTCGCCGCCGCTAACCTTACAAATGGGCATGCTGATGTGACAGGCATTTTGCTGTTTAACGGCACACATTTTTTTCAGCTGCTTGAAGGCCCTGATGAAAACGTAAAGGCTATTTATCAGGCAATTTGTGAAGACAAGCGCCACTATAATGTGGTCGAACTGCTGTGCGATCACGGTCCCTCCCGCCGCTTTGGGAAAGTGGGAATGGAGCTTTTTGATTTACGGGAACATGATCGGGAGGAGGTGTTACAGACCATTCTCGATAAGGGCACATCCCGATACCAACTTACCTACAACGACCGTGCGCTGCAGTTCTTCCGCACCTTCGTGGAATCCACTGAAAAAGAGAACTATTTTGAGATCCCTCCTGCTGGCACGTGGGATTTTATCGCGACCGAATCCGCTCACACGATTCCCCTGACGTCAGTCAGCGAGGAGGCCAATTGCAGCTTTGCTTTTCAGCCCATCATCGATCCTCTTGCTCAGAAAATTGTCTCTCTGGAAGCGCTGCTGCGTACCCGTTCGGGTGATTCGCCGCAGCACTATTTTGACAATATTAAGGGCGACGATATTTATCTGGCCGACCTGGAAAGTAAGAAAGTCGCTTTTATACTGGCGGCCTCACTGGGTCTGCGCGATCAGGTTTTGTCCGTGAATCTGTTGCCCATGACGTTGGTGAAGGTGCCGGATGCAGCCAGCTATTTGCTCAATGCCATTGCTGACAGTGGTCTTGTTCCGGAACAGATCATCGTTGAGTTCACTGAACGCGAGGTTATCTCCGAGTTTGAAGCCTTTACGGAAACGGTGAGAACCCTGAAATCCTCTGGGATCAGTATCGCCCTCGATCACTTTGGTGCCGGTTTTGGCGGTCTGCGGCTGCTGGCGCAGTTCCAACCCGATCGCATCAAAATTAATCGCGACCTCATTTGCGATGTTCATAAAAGCGGCCCACGACAGGCCATCATCCAGGCCATGATCAAGTGCTGTGCGTCTCTGGAAATTGCGATATCAGCCGTCGGCGTTGAAAAGCCCGAAGAGTGGATGTGGCTGGAATCGGCGGGTATTTCTCAGTTCCAGGGGCATCTTTTTGCCGCGCCTTGCTTCTGTGGAATTCCATCGGTTGCATGGCCGGAGAAAAAAACACCGCTGTAAACCTCTTATTTCACCTGCTGTATTCGTGGCGGCAGGTGAACCTCGCTACACCATTAGCAGGAATTCTGTACAAGTTTCCTACCCCATCAGTCTTATTTACCTGACGTTCATCATTTTTAGCTATGCTTAATACGAGGCTGTTGTACAATAAATAATAAATTGTACAAACGCGACTGATTCGTTAGTTTGCATGGAACGTTTCGGTTCACGTATGAGGGACACTATGGGATTTTACAGCATAGGCGATGTCGCTGAACGTTGCGGTGTCAACCCCGTTACCCTGCGCGCCTGGCAACGGCGCTATGGATTGTTAAAGCCCCAGCGCAGCGAAGGCGGTCATCGTCAGTTCGATGAAGAAGATATCCAGCGCATTGAAGAGATCAAGCGATGGATTAAAAGCGGAGTGTCAGTAAGCAAGGTCAAAGTCTTGCTGGAACAAGGCACTGTGGCAACCGATGATGACTGGACCACACTGCAGGAAGAAATGATGGGCGTGCTGCGTTTTGCCCATCCGGCCAGGCTGCGGGCCAAAATCGGTGCTCTCGCCCGTGAACATACTTCAGGCGATCTTATCGATCACGTTTTCGTTCCCGTACGCCAACGACTCAGCCTCGACCATAATACGGCTCGCATCATGTGCAGCCTGCTTGATGGCGTACTGATTGAATTTGTGACCGCCTGTATGTCTGAAGCCCGCAAGAAAGCCGGCAAAGATGCGTTGCTGATTGGCTGGGATACCGAAGACCGCGCACGTCTATGGCTGGAAGCCTGGCGTTTGTCTCAGCAAGGCTGGCACATTGCCGTACTGGCAGAGCCGCTGGATTCTCCACGTCCGGAGCTCTTTCCTGGACAACAGCTGTTTGTCTGGACCGGCATCGAACCGACCCGCCGCCAGCAGGAATTGCTTCAGCATTGGCACGAACAGGGTTATTCGCTGGTCTTTCACCATCCCTGATTCCATCGCCGCTCGTCTACGCCCTCGCTCTGAGTGGCGGCGTGATGTCGAGGTTTTGTCACCTTTGACGCTTCGCGAACAGAAATCGCCCGTCACCAGAGTGCTTAATTACGTTTAGCATCAGGCGAATCCTGCCTGGTTTCAGAAGGACCGACAGACTGCCAGTCCGGCGAAGAGATTACTTCAGCTCCAGCGCCCTTATCACATGGGCAATATCCACGATATCGCCTGCTGACAACCGTTGCAGAGGTCGAGGCAGGCAATCCATGTCGGTAAGCCCAGGCACACCAGCAGCAGCGGCAATAACGCGAATACTTCCGCCATGTTTACGGAACAGCGACCACAACGGCTCAAGACGGGTTGTCAGGGCAGTAACGCGTTGATGAGCGTTTGCCGCCGCGGCTTCAGTGATTTGTTTCGCCATCCCTGAATGGTATTACTGCTGTTGTTCTTCGATGAGAGCAACTTCAAACCACAGGCCGGGCATCATTTTTTCAAGGCCATCGGTCAGCATCTTCCCGGCTTCATGAAGCATCTCCAGCGGCATCTGTGGGAGACTCTCCAGAATGAACCACATTTGTTGAGCTTCCACGCCTAAGCGGGTTCTGATCCCCTGACGCCAGTTCCAGCGGCGACAGGTTACGCCGGTATCATCACACCAGATAACCTCGCCTTGTGAAGGATATTCAACGGACGTTTCACCCTCTTTGACGGTATCAAAAGGCTCTGTTCCTTTTGCCACAGTCAGACGCGGCGAACCCTGATAAGCAGCGATATTCTCTCCACCAACCGGAACGGCGTAGCGGAGACTAACAGCATTATAAAGATCAACGATGGGATCGAGCGCTGGCATCGTTCCGTCACGTAATACGCGCTTACGTAACGCATCAGCTGAGCAAGGGGTGCGTTTAGGTTTAGCCCCAAACTTTGGAAAAACGTCGGCCCATGCGGCCAGATGAGATTCCGCCCATTCAGGCTCGCCGGCCAGAACCGCTTCACAGGCTTCCCGCAGCGCCGTTTCTCCAGTGTCGGGATTAAGCACTGGCGCCGCTTTTACGTAGATACTGAGTGCCCGAAAACCGGGGGCAATGCGATAAATTTCAGGGGCAATTGACGGAGAGACGGTTAACACGTGATAATCCTGTAATGACCAATTTATTCCATAATAATGACCGATGACCAAAAAAGTCAATTTAATGACCGATGCAGATTCTATCGTCAACACTGTGAATGAAGCCGTATCTCAGCGAATTAAACTGTATCGTAAGCAAAAGAAAATATCCCTCGATGAACTCTCCCGTCGGGCAGGCGTCAGCAAGGGAGCGCTGGTTGAGATAGAGGGATGCCGGGCGAATCCCAGCATTGCCCTGTTATGCCGTCTGGCTGCCGCGATGGGCGTTTCGGTGGCTGATTTTGTGGATGTCAGTTCCAAACCGACCGTACATCTCATTGCTGAGGATGAGATCCCCGAATTGTGGGAAGGTGAAAAAGGCGGCAGAGCAAGGTTGCTCGCAGGGTCGGGTGGCCCTGATATGACCGAACTCTGGATGTGGGAAATGCAGCCGGGGGAAAAGTTCGCTTCACCCGGCCACACGGAAGGAACGCTTGAACTGTTTTATGTTCAGTCGGGCACGCTTACTCTGGGCGTACAGGATCACGTGTATCTGGTAAAAACTGGCTGTTCGGCAACAGCCAGAACGGACGTCCCTCATTTCTATGAAAATCAGGGGGAGAACCCGCTGGTATTTATCATGACAGTACATGAGAAAGCATCCTGAGCATTCCCCGGTATAGAGGACAGCCCTGTGTCTCATCACAAGTAGCCCAGAAGGAGAAGTTCGGTGAATAATCAGCATCTGCGTTTTACCAAAGACAAATTTATTGTCACAACCGATCCCACCTTTTTTCAGCTGGAAGCCATTCACGATTACCTCTCGCAATCGTCCTGGGCTCATGGCATTGATGCTGAAACGGTCAGGATATCAATCCAGAACAGCCTTTGTTTTGCGCTTCTGGATGGAACAAGACAAATCGGCTTCGCCCGTCTGGTCACAGACTATGCCACTTTTGGTTATTTGTGCGACGTCTACGTGCTGAGCGATTATCAGAAAAGTGGTCTTGGTCGTTGGCTGATTGAATGCTGTCACGCCCATCCATTGATGTCACGTCTGCGACGGATCATGCTGGTAACCGACAGCGCGCCCTGGTTATACCAGAAGCTGGGGTATAACCCATTGAACCGACCAGATTTTGTCTGGCAAATCAATCGACCCGATATTTATCGTAAACCCGGGCATAAATAAGAATACTTTTCAGAGAGTAATGATAAATGTTAATCCGTAGAGCCAGTCCCTCTGATGCAGAAGAACTTGCCATTTTAGCCGAACGAACTTTCAGAAAAACTTTTGAGGATGGTAATACTCAGAAGGATATGGAGCTTCACTGCCAGGCAAGCTATTCAACAGATATTCAGTTGAAAGAAATCCTCAGAAAAGACTGGATTACAGTAGTCTGCGAATACGAGAGCAAACTAATAGGGTACGCCCAACTGAGGTGGGAAGAATTTCCTCCCTGTGTAAATAGCATTCACGCCGGGGAAATCCTGTGTCTGTATGTCGATGAACCTTATCATGGAAAAGGATTTGCACAAGCACTTATGCGGAAGTGCTTTGCTGAATTTGAGGCAAAGGGATCGGACGTTGTCTGGTTAGGTGTCTGGGAACATAATCCAAGGGCATTCTCTTTTTACCGTAAGCTTGGGTTTAACGAGGTGGGTGAACATATCATCCAGGTTGGGTCAGATCCCCAGCGGGATATCATTATGAAACGTTCAACTTGTGTTAGCTGAACACACATTGTGACGTCCGTTTCTGGCACAGAGCGGACTTTCACAATTCATACATCGTGGTCTCTTAAGCAATGGAGAACAGGTTAGTTGCATTACAAGCAGCTATTGATGATACCTTCTCTCTTTATCTCGAATCTCTTTATCTCGAATAAAAAATGTACTTTCCCGGCTTGTAATGTCGCAGCATGCCTCCCCTGTCTCCATGAGGGCAAATATAAATTCTAATCCAGGCAGGAAGATGTCGACTGAACTATTGCATAAAGGCATAATTAAATGAAATATTATATGGGTACTTTCCGACTCCTGACGGGATGATAATTAACCACATCAATATGCGCGAGGCACTCTGAAAAGCCTGAATAACACTTACGCTGGAATTATGTTGCAAATCCGTAAAGCGCAAGTTACCACTGTTAAATATCTATTATAGCCCACTCCCAATGGTGTTATTATTTATACACCACCTGATAACTCATGCCATATAAGATAACCCTATAGAAATAGAGGCATATTCTTTAAATATCATACAGTTGAGTCATCTCACTTTCATCTTAATCTTTAAGTCGTTTTATTTAAGGGTATATAAGACTATTTAAAATGACAACAAGTGCCAGTCGATAAAATAATATTATCACCAGGTGACAGAGTAAGTGTTTTTTAACTGTATTTCAGCTCGCCTTAAATAAACACTCTGTTGCACTGTATTTCAGTACCCCCTTAATAAACACTACCGCATGGATATGCATAAGGAACTTTATATGAACATAACAACTACGATGAAAAAAACATTGCTGACAACGGCGATATTTACTGCATTGCTCAGCGCAAATGCCAGTGCAGCTGATGGCACGATTAACTTCACCGGCAATGTGACAGCAAGTGCATGTACCACCATTGTGGGCGCAGGTCCTTCAGGTGGTTCGATGGGCAACCCGGCTACGGTGGCACTGCCGAACGTGACGACCACGACGCTTAATGCCGCTGTCGGTACCTATGCCGGTCACACCCCTTTCTCTATCTCCCTGACCGGCTGTGAAGCCACCGCGGCACTGCAGAACGTGCGCGCTATCTTCACCACAGCATCGCCGGCATCCGGGGATAACTATGTCATGGGTAACACCGCAGCAGGCGGGGCCCAGAACGTTGCTGTCGCTATCCTGAGCACTGGCGGAACGCCGGTTGACCTCAACAGCGGACCGAGTACTGATGCCGGGCTGGCTCTTCCGGCGACAACTGGCCCTGTGACACTGAACTACCAGGCGGCCTATAAGTCGCTGACCACGGGTGTCACCGCAGGTGCGGTTGCCGGTACAGCAGATTACATCATCTCGTACTTCTGATATCCGACCGTTTGTTGTCAGCCCTGGCATTCCTGTCCAGGGTTGACAACGCGTTCTCTGAGAGTGAGCTGAGCTGTTTACTCTCATCGTTATTCACACAGGTGAACAGGGATTATATTTATGTCTTTATTACTGTCACTGTCAGGTTTATTCATTCCGGACAGGAAGAACGGAATAAAAATTATTATTGCAGGTTTTATTCTCTGCGGTCTGACAGGCGGTAAAGTCTCTGCTGACTCCAGTTTTGAAGAGTCCTATCTGCGCCGGGATAAAAATGGTGCCTCACCGGATGTCTTTATCTATAAAAATGCGGTGACGCCCGGGATAAAAAGCGTGGATATCAGGGTGAACGACCAGTCTGCCGGGAAGATGGACGTGGAATTTATCAGTAATGGCAGGGATGAAACAACGCCGTGCCTGAGCGCTGATATGCTGAAGACGATTGGGATAAAAACTGAGTTGTATGAGGAGAAAGCAAACGGACGTTGCTACGACCTGAAAAAAACGATCCCCGCTTCTGAATTATATTACCGGGACAGCAACCAGACCTTATTTATCACCGTCCCCCAGGAGGCGGTGGACAAACAGAATTTCACCATGATCCCCCCTGAGGAGTGGGATCATGGTGTGACCAGCCTGCGTACCAGTTACAACGGTTACTACTATTCTTCACGGATCAAAACAGATCAGCACTCCGGTGGCGGGAATGATTCCGACAGCGATACCTCCCGCAGCGCGTATGTGAATCTTAACACTGTCGGCTCTTTAGGCGCATGGCGTCTCTACAGTGTGGATTCGTTCTATAAAAGCGACCAGCGCGGCTGGGAATCAAACCACGATCGCAGCTATCTGTCCCGTGATATCGCGGGCCTGCGCAGCCAGTTGCAGGTGGGGGAGATTTATACCCGCACATCAGGGTATATGGCTGGAACCGTCCCGCTGAGCGGGGTCTCGCTGACGACCAGTGAGAAGATGTCGCTGGACAACCAGTTCCGCTTTGCGCCGGTGATCCGGGGGGTGGCGCGGACAAACGCCCGTCTGACCGTACGCCAGCGGGGCAATGTGATATACAGCACCACCCTGACACCGGGACCGTTTGCCATTGACGATCTGTACAGCGCCCAGGTGGGTGCCGATCTTGAAGCCACGGTGGAAGAGTCTGACGGGCAGCGACAGGTCTTCCGGGTGCCTTACACCTCACTGCCGGACATGATCCGTCCGGGGGCGATGCGTTACAGCGTGGCCGCCGGGAAATACCGTAGTCAGGGACGGGATGTAAAAGAGCCGGTGGTATTCTCCGGCGGGCTTGAGCGGGGTTTCGAATATTTCACGCTCGGGGGCGCATTGCTGGCGTCGGATCGCTATCAGACCCTGTCTGCCGGGGTGTCCTGGAATGCCGGGAATATCGGTGCATTTTCCGCTGAGATTGCACATGCCCGCTACATCAATCCTGAAAACAAGGACAACACCCGCGACGGTTCGGCGGTACGGGTCCAGTATGCCCGCCATTTTGAAGCATCGGATACCTCGCTGCAGATCCTCGGCTACCAGTATCGTTCAGAAGATTTTCTTGAGTTCCAGGAATATCTGATGCGTGACAGCGGATATGTCAGTCCTGACGATGACGACGCGTACGCTTACTCAACGCGACGCAAGCGTAACCGGCTGGAGATGACCATCAACCAGAATGTGACTGATATCGGCAGCCTGTACATGACGGTCAGCCAGGACCGCTACTACGGCACCAGCAATAAAAGTACCTCCGTCACCGGTGGCATCGGGACAACCATCGGCAGCAGCACGGTTTCGCTCTCGCTGACAGACACCCGCGATGAAGATCGATCAGACCGGCAGCTCAGCCTGTCGGTGAGCATTCCGCTCAGTTCCGGAAGCGACAGCCGCCGGAGCTATGGTTCGCTGAACTATGGGCTGGTGCGTGACCAGAATAAGCAGTTCAGCCAGTCGCTGGGCTATTCCGGCAGTGCGCTGGATAACACGCTGACGTATTCGGCGAACGTGCTCCGCGATGTGCAGGGGAAATACAGCCAGTCCGGAACCCTCGGTTACAACGGCAGCATGGCCAATATCAGTGGTGGTCTGAGCCACAGCAACAACTATAACCAGATATCGGCAGGAATGAGCGGTGGTGTGACCCTGTATGGTGGCGGTGTGGTGCTGTCGCCGGTACTGGGCGACACGGTGGCGATAGTGGATACCACAGGAGCGTCGGGTATCGGGCTGTCCGGTTCGGGGGATGTCAGAACGGACATGTTTGGCCACGCCATGGTGACCTGGCTGACGCCGTACCGCTACAACGAGATCAATCTGGATGCCTCCGGGGTGGATAACGTCGAGCTGAAAGAGACCGGGCGCAAAGTGGTACCGAGTGAAGGCGCGGCAGTGCTGCTGAAATTTGCCTCGCGGGTCGGACGGCGCGCGATGGCGGAGCTTCACAGTCCCCGGAATATCCCGTTGGGTGCGATGGTTTACACCGAAGGTGACGGGGCATCACGTGAAGAGGCCGGGATTGTCGGCAACAAGGGGCTGACCTATCTGAGCGGTCTGGATGCACGTAATGAGGAGCATCTGCTGGTGGTCTGGGGAGACGGTCCGGACGCACAGTGCCGGTTCACCCTGCCGGCGGCCACGCCGGAACAACTGAAACCGGATAACTGGTACCAGAAAATTATCGTGAACTGCCGGTAACGGCAGTCACCGTCAACATATATGAACGGGACAGAAACAATGAAATTCAGACAGATATGTGCAGGACTGTTAATGGCAGGTTTGCTTTCCTCTGCGGCCAGCGCGGCTGTCCGTCCACAACTGACGAGAGTGATTGCCTATGCCGATGACAAAGAGACATCGATTGGAGTGATAAATGACAGTGATACCACCTACATGCTTCAGTCATGGCTGGAGGATTTACAGGGGCGTGATGACGGTCTGCCGCTGGTGCTGACGCCGCCGGTGATGAAGATGGAGGGCAAGAGTGAGGGCAAACTCCGTCTGGTGGTGATGCGGGGCGAAATTCCGCGGGACCGGGAGTCGGTGTACTGGCTGTCGCTACAGGAAATTCCGCCGAAGGCGCAGGACGTTGCCAACCGTCTGGTGCTGGCAGTCAGAAGCCGGATTAAGGTGTTTGTGCGCCCGGCGGGGCTGACCTCTGCAGGGGCGAGAGCCTCGTCCGGCGCGCTGCGCTGGAGCCTGCAGCGCGAAGGAAATCAGACGTGGCTGGTGGCGACAAATCCTACCCCTTATTACATCAGCTTCGGACAATTGACGGTGGGCTGTGACAGTTGCCGGAAGGTGACGCCTGAGGAGAAGAACACCATGGTTCCGCCGCAGGGAAGCCAGCGCTACAGTCTGCCGGCACAGACGGGAGCATCCGTGAAGGTGACCTGGAGCGCGATGAATGACTGGGGTGGCGCCGGTGAAGCGCACAGCCAGGAGGTCAGGCCATGAGCAGGTTATGGCGGCTGACAGGGTGTGCGGTCATGGCGGTGATGGCGGGGTTGACCGTCATGCCAGCATCGGCGGCGACATGGTCATATAACTATACCTGGGCCACAGGAGACCATGCCGGGCAGCCGGCGGGCTCCTGCGCCTATACCCTGCCGGACATCCGCCCGCTGCAGGTACCGCGGACGCTGGTGGTGGACAGTGCCGCTCCGGTGGGAACGGTCCTGTATTCGTGGGACTTTAACAGTTTTTTACCGGGGTTCCGCGTCCAGTGTACAGGCAGCGGTATTGATAACAGTACTAACTCCACGAATGTGAATAACGGCAGTATTAGCGGGAATCTCATTGTTGCAGATTTCCTTATCACGGGCATGACCTTAAGTACAGGGTTCAGCGGCACGAATTCGGTGTATGCCACCACGCTGCCGGGGATCGGGATCCGTTTTTCCGTCAAAGCGGATACGGATTCAGCAGTGGATGGCGCAGGCACTAACTACAGTTATACAACCCTGTACAGAGTTGATGGTCAGGCAAGTGTCAGTCAGGCTCCTAGAGATGTCGTTTATGTGTGGGGAGGACCTATTGGCCCCGCAGCGTATCTTTATACAAGGATCTATGCAACTGGCCCCAGCTCTTATAGGCATTCAATTCAGACTATTGCACAGGGAATTTCCGTTAAGGCGGAACTGATAAAAACGGCAGATACTGTCCAGTATGGTAGCCTGGGAGTGGGTGGTACCCCTTCAATATATTGGAACACAACAGCAGTACTGCATCCGTCGCTGCCAACCGATTTACTGGCGGGCAATGCCATTACAGTAGTGTCGCCATCGTGCAGACTGCGCACCACCGATTACAACATCAGCATGGGTACCTGGGCGGCCGATACGGTGAACTATACCGGGACCCCGGCGACCGGAGCGGCTGTACCCGTCGGACTGGACCTGGAGTGTTCGGGTCAGGTGGCGGATGTTCAGTTCCGGTTTGAGGATACCGGCAGTGCACCTTCAACATTTGCCGAGAAAAACGTCACCCTGTATGACGGTGGGGGAAGCAAAGTCAACGGACTCGAAATCCAGATGAAGTACAACGGCAACCGGGTTAATGTTGATGGCGTCACCCAGACCAGTACAGGGAGCCATGGTCAGGTGCGTACTGACGCAGAATCTGTACCGCTTTATACCTCAACCAGTCAGGCCATGTTCACCGTGAATTATATCCAGAACGGGCCGATCACCGTTGGCGGGAATAACTACACCGGCCCGGTTTCCGGTAAGGTCAATATCTGGGTAACGTACAACTAAAAGGAAACCACCTCTCTTACGGTGAGGGTATATCAACATCATGTCGTAGCAGGGGTAAATAAGCTTTATTAACCCACAGGGAAATCATTAAGAGGGGACGCGCTGTTGACGCTGGATTACTGAGTCAGAGCAGAAGCCACAGGTTGGCCTCTGCTATCCATATATCGCAGGGAGCAAGAAGTATGCAGATATTTTCACATAACAGCTGGTTTATCAGCGGCCTTCAGTTATTGCTGAGTCAGTCAGGGATTGAAAATACAGATAATATCGTTGTTTTTGATTCTGGTGCTGAAATTATCTACCTTACCAGCAAGGAAGAGATAGCTCGTAACCGTGGCGCTGATTCATTAAGTCTGTTTACTGAGATTCGTGGGTATTTACTGACGAAGAGTATGTCTCCAGAAGAGTACTGTTATTATGTTTTTCGTATAACTGAAGGGCGACCTCTTCCTGACAGTACGAGATTATTATCTCTGAGAGAAAAAACAGTAATGCAACATTATATGAATGGACTGAGGCAAAAAGAGATCGCCCGTAAAATGCAAACCAGCGAGCGTTCTGTCTGTTGCAGCCAATCAAGGGCACTGCGAAAGATGAAGATCAAAAATGTCTCACAATTTCTGTCGGTAATGTGTAACTGGCGTGAGTTAGAAGATACATTAATCCATTATTGAGAGACACTCCGATTTCATCGTTTATTATCCTTGTAGATTTCCATGAACATTAAATATTATTTCTGATGGTGGTGATAAAAATAGCATGATCGTTTTTCTTGTGAGCATAAAAAACCTATGACTACTATGATGCAATTCATTCAGGAAAGTCCGGAAATGAAGACAAATCAAAATTTCGCACCATCCAATGCGGTAGAGCAAAATAATGATGTCATGAGCCACAGACATTATTCATGCCCCTGCTGTGGATTAATGATGTCTGTTGAAGCCAGTGGTCATGCAATTTGCCCGCAATGTGGATGGATGGAAGATCCTGAGCAATCAGCCGATCATGATTTATCGGAAGGAAAAAATGCCATGAGCCTCAATGAAGCAAAGGCTGCATTTAACACTTAACGTCCACCTCCGGCACAGAACAGTCCTTAAATAGTAACGAGCATCCACTGCCAATAAACATAAAAAATGAGGAATGCCTAATGGGACCTGGCAGTGGAACTGCCATCTGACCGCCCTACTCCCCGCAAACTACCAGGGGTTTTGAAAACTAGTTTTGATAAAATTTTGATAACGGTTAGCGGACTCACAAAAAAAAACGGGAGCGATACGCTCCCGTTAATAGATTTAACAATTATCGCTATTACATATTTGCGATGATCGCGTCACCAAACTCTGAAAATTTCAGCAGCTTAGCGCCTTCCATGCCTTTAACAATCAGGTCTGCGGCTTCGAACCACTGCATGTGGCGCAGCAGTACATAACTGAATTTCTTCTATCTCATTGATAATTTGCACAAATATGATATTTTCCCGCCGACTTATTGCCCCAACCCCACCTCTTTTAACCCAATGATTTTAATAAGGTTAATTTTAGTTTTGGGGAAAGCTATCTAACCTTCTGGATCGGTTTTCGAGACCGTCCTGATCTATATAAAAGTCATAAATTTACCTTTGAAATTGAGATAATTGTTTATTGTTTGTACTCAGTTTTTTCAGCGTGTTACGAAAATCATCCGTGTCATTTTCTCATCATTTCTTGAAGTATTGGGATAAGAAGAACTTTCCTGATGTGAATGGATGTCAGATCACCGGACAATCATCATCAATGAGCCTTCTGAATATGTAGAAGGCTAAAAGTCAGATGCATGGCAGAAAGGTGTTTATTTCTAAATTTATGATCATACCATCGGCTATAAATTATTTTTCCGGATAAGTTAAGTATCATATTTTTCATTAGAACTACAAATGTTTTTTATATGACCACCTTGTACTTCATTAATTTTTCTATAGTCAATTTTTATTATTGCCTTTTTTAGTCTGCAGGCTAGTGTTATTTCCTTCTGGGTCCACGGGGATTTTTGATAATTGTCTGAAATTATAGCCATGAAATAATCAGATGAGATTAGTTCGTTAAACACTCGCTGTTGCTTGTTTTTACTATCATTATGTAGTAAGTCTATGTAACAATAATAGCCTAATTGCTTTAACTTCCCTTCAATAAATCTCAAACTATAGATATCTACTTTATTATCTCTTGTCGTATAACTTACGAATACTCTCTTTTTTTTTTGCAAAACACAAAAAGAGCCGTAATACATAGAACAAATATCGACATTAACAATATCATTGTTTTCGTCGAAATTGTTAAGTAAGTTAACGCTATGCACACCATTAGATAAATTATTATGTACATGATCATGCTAGAGTTAAAAAAAGAAGACATCCAATTTGTTTCTTTCAAATTGAATAGCTCTGGATTATTCTCAATGGATAAAAGTTTCTTGAATCTCGATTGCCGCTCTCTATTTTTCCGTTGAAAAAAATAAGTTGTTGCATCAGTAATATGAAATAGCATAGTTATTAATAAAGTGACAAAAATTGATGTAAGTATTATACCTAAATCGGTACTTTTAGCGTCATTAGAAAAATGCAATTTAGATAGAAAGAAACCATTAAAAATACCAATGGTCGTTATACATAATTTTTTTATTTCAAAAGATGACTTGCTAATTTCTAATATTGAAGCATGAAGCTCTTTCACTTCATTAATCAACATGTTATTTTCTTCTTTATCACTCATTTTCTCATATTATGAATAATTTTTTCTCATTTTAATCTTTACGTAGATAAAGATAAAGAATTTTTTAATGTAGGAGGTACAATAAGTGTGTTGCATCCGTCGGTTGAACTCACAACACATAGCAGCCTTCAAGACAGTAGCACTCCGTCATGGGGGGTCGGAGGTTCAAATCCTCTCGTGCCGACCAAAATTCCCCTTAAGAACTAGCCTTTTGTGGCTGGTTTTATTATGCCTGAAATTTGTACGGGGTGAAACTGGGGGAAAATGGGGGAATTACACCGACATACGTTGCCCCGTAAACACCGGAACAGCCATTCGCATATCCTCTTCTATACTTTCAGTCTTACGACTGGAGGTTTCCTATGTGTGGACGCTTTGCACAAGCACAAACCCGCGAAGAATACCTGGCATATCTGGCCGATGAAGCCGATCGCGATATCGCTTATGACCCTGAACCTATAGGCCGGTATAACGTGGCACCCGGTACCAAAGTTCTGCTGCTCAGTGAACGCGACGAGCAACTCCATCTCGAACCGGTGTTCTGGGGATACGCCCCCGGATGGTGGGATAAACCGCCGCTGATTAATGCACGGGTTGAGACTGCAGCCACCAGCAGAATGTTCAAGCCTCTGTGGCAACATGGCCGGGCTATCGTGTTCGCAGATGGTTGGTTTGAGTGGAAGAAGGAAGGCGACAAGAAACAGCCATACTTCATTCATCGGTTCGACGGCCAACCGATATTCATGGCGGCTATCGGCAGCATACCGTTCGAACGCGGAGATGATGCCGAGGGATTCCTGATTATCACGTCAGCGGCTGATAAGGGACTGGTAGACATTCACGACCGCCAGTCGCTTGTCTTGTCACCGGAAGCTGCACGCGAATGGATGCGCCAAGATGTTGGTGGGAAGGAAGCAGAAGAGATTGTTGCCTAAGGTGTAGCTCCTGCCGACAAGTTTATCTGGCACGCTGTTACACGGGCCGTTGGGAACTCAAAAAATCAAGGGCCAACAATGGTTAAAAGCACTCAAAAAGATTAGTATGTAATCATTTTAATTCATAAAACAGCTATTATATTCCGGAGTAGGTTAAGTGAATATTAAAACCACCCTCAAAAATGAAACACTTATAGTTGCGCTGGCCACTGCACTTTGTTATACAGGTGCATATGCTTATGAAAGAGGGTTTTGTCTTTTTTTTGGAATTCCTACAGAGTTGATAACCGTTACGCCAGGTAGCATTATAACCACTGTTTTTTTATTTGCTGCATTCCTTATGACTTTATATATAGCATCATCCTTACCAGTATTAATTGCTAGTAAAAAAGACCTTAAAAACAAATACATAATTTCCATTTTAATTTTGTCACCCGTTTGGATTATTTTTAATTCCATATTCCTCTTAGCCTCTGGGTTTAAATTGCTTACTTTTTCGATAATTACCGTGGCATATCTCTTTCTCTCTATCGGTGCCACAATGAGTGCCACAGATCCCCTCAACCATAACAAAATCAGCGCTGAACAAAAACCTCATTCTTTTTTTTCAAAAATTGATAATGCATTCGCATTTATTTTTTGGTTTTCATTTTTATTTTTTGCAATTACAAGTGGGATGGGGACTTTTGTAGCAAGAACCACTGATAACTTTCATGAGTTCACTTATAAAAATGAAAAATATAAATTAGTTAAAAGTTATGGTGACAATATAATTACTTTAAAATCCATGGACACTAATAAATCAAAGGGTGTTTATATTTTTAAAACTGAGGACTTAATTGGAACTCGCTTAAATCAATTAAAAAGTAAAAACGCAATAGCTGAAGAATAGATTTATCTGACGATTAGCAAATCTTCATATCTTGCCGTATACCGCGGTGAAAGCATTTCTCGTTTCATCGCCCACTGCTGCTGGATGCCCTGTCCTGCAAAATACAGCGTCCCCCTCCCGCCTTTGGCATTGAGTTGATCCAGCACTTCCATCAACTTCTCGCTGCCGGCGCGCGGTGCATTGTCATCAAACAGGTTAAGCTGTGCGACACCCTGGCTGAAGAAGTCTCCCAACATTACTCCTGCTTTCTGGTATCGGTGTCCGTCTTTCCAGATGGCATCAAGGCATCGTGTGGCCGCTGCTATGATGTCCCGGCTGTCTTGCGTCGGTGTCAGCAGTTTAACCGATGCGCTGTTACCGTAATATGGCTCATTAAGCGCAAATGGCGATGTTTTGACGAACGCGGAGATGAACCGACAATACTGGTGTTCTCCACGCAACTTCTCCGCTGCTCGTGACGCGTAGCTACAGATAGCCTGCCGCATTGCATCGTAATCAGTGACACGTTCACCGAAAGACCGACTGCATACAATCTCTTGCTTTACTGGCGCAAACTCTTCCAGTTCAAGACACGGTTCACCGCGCAACTCGCGCACAGTCCTCTCCAGAACCACATTGAAGTGCTTCCGGATAAACCGGATGTCGGTATCAGCCAGGTCGAGAACCGTCTTGATCCCCATAGCCTCGAGCTTTTTGGTAATGCGGCGCCCGACGCCCCAGGTCTCATCAACAGGAAGTGCCGCCATCAACTTGCGCTGCCGATCAACGTTAGACAGGTCAACAACTCCGCCAGTCTGTCGCTGCCACCTTTTCGCTGCATGATTTGCCAGTTTCGCCAGCGTCTTTGTCTGCCCTATTCCCACACCGACAGCGAGTCGCGTGTTCCGGTATACCGCCTCCTGCAACTCACGCCCAAAGTCCTCCAGACCCCTGCAATTACGCACGCCGGTAAGGTCACAGAAAGCCTCGTCTATTGAGTATATTTCGCAGCGCGGCGACATCTCTTCGAGTGTCGTCATTACCCGGTTTGACATGTCAGCATAGAGCTCGTAATTGCTGCAGAAGCAGACAACACCACAGCGCCGGAACAGATCTTTCTGTTTGAAGTACGGATCACCCATTTTGACGCCAAGAAGCTTTGCTTCAGCAGAACGCGCAATCACGCAATCGTCGTTGTTCGACAGCACGACAACCGGCTTATCCTTTCAGGTCTATCCGACGAAACGGAACCGTCTAACACGCGGTTGTCGGTGAAAAGTACCGTAGGGACGCCAGCTAGTCACTGGCCCCGCCCGAAGATACTTTAAACAATAAAAAAGCGCCCATAGGACGCTTCGCTCTTTAACAACCGATATTCTCAACAACGATACCTGGATTATTGCTTTTTATCTTTTCCGCTATCGTTTTTAGGCGCATTGCTTTTAGGCAATGGGGCTTGCGGTCTTGGGTGAGATGGATAGTGCTCCATAGTGAGCACTTTTCCATCTAAGAGGTCTTTCAAAACTTTCGGATCGAGTGGTGGCTGAGCCATCTTTAGTTTCCTTTTAAATTTTTGTCGGCAAATCTCCAGCTAACCACGCCATGATCGCCTCAAATTTTGTGAGTTCTCTGGTTTTGTCCGTGAGTTCTAAAACAATGGTCGCTCGCTTTTGAGCAGATAATTCAAGACATCCCCATGGTTTCGAGTCTGCATTTTGTAACTGTTTGAAACGCAATAATAACTCTTCATCTGTTAGAGAGTTTTCATCTGAAATCAGGTCCAGGTATAAGCGTGCTTGTTCCGTAGCTATACCCGAAGAGCGAGAGAACTGATAGACAACCTGACTAACCGATAAAGCTGCAATAAAAGCACCAAACCAAATATAACCAGTGATAGAAACGAAAACACTACATCCCGACAAAATAATCAGGAAAGTCATTAACCGATCTATCCGTCCAGTTAATGTCGCGAACATTTTTTCAAGGTAATAAGAGTAATGAATATCGAATACCAGATTGTACCGTGACATTTATCACCTTATTTTTCTTCTGGTTTTGGGTTCGGTGGAGGCTCAGGTCTCTTGAAAGGAGGCATGTGACGCTCCTCATAATCGCTTCTGTACATTGCTAACCCTATAGCGTTGTTGAGGATAACCAGATTAACCGAATCCTTGTAGTTGTGGAATAGCAAGATCCACCGCAACCGACATGGTCAAAAGACAGCCATACCGCATGTAAGCGCCCCCTTCGCTTACCAGTAATGGAGGCTGTGGAGTGAGCCTTAGTTGCCGCATGAGATCTGATGGACAGAGCAACGGTCTTCTAAGCCGTTGCTCCCGAATAAGTACCCGCATGTTGCTTCATAATCACCTAGCCAGCGTGGTACCAGGAAGTAAGAAAGCTGTGTGTAGTCTTGGCGGTACCAGGGTCTTCTACCTAGCGAAAGAGGGACGAAGATAATGTTCTACCTCGGTATCCCATAAATCCGGATACGCTCATTTTGGGCGGGATCTCCACAAGCATATGGATATGATCTGTGCAGCATTCAGCTTCCAGAATCGGTACGTTTTTCCACTCACACAGCTTTCTCAAAATACTGCTTATTGCTCTACGCTTCTCTCCGTAGAACGCCTGTCTTCGGTATTTCGGCGCAAAAACTATGTGATATTTACAGTTCCATCGGGTGTGCGCTAAGCTCTTTCGTCCCCCATTGTCCCCCTTTTGATTTCTTGTTTGACACTGGCAGTTGCCAGACCGCAAGGTGTTTTAACAAAACAGAAGGGGTTTTAATAACTGGCTCAAAGCTGAAAGCTTTTCGAAACCCCCAGCCTGGCTGGCGGTTTTCTGTGTACAAAAAAAACGGGAACCCTTCGGCTCCCGTTCTTGTTTAACCCAAAAACTGGATTACATGTTTTTGATGATCGCGTCACCAAACTCTGAACATTTCAGCAGTTTAGCGTCTTCCATCAGACGTTCGAAGTCATAGGTCACGGTCTTCGCAGCAATCGCGCCTTCCATGCCTTTAACAATCAGGTCTGCGGCTTCGAACCACTGCATGTGGCGCAGCAGTACATAACTGAATTTCTTCTATCTCATTGATAATTTGCACAAATATGATATTTTCCCGCCGACTTATTGCCCCAACCCCACCTCTTTTAACCCAATGATTTTAATAAGGTTAATTTTAGTTTTGGGGAAAGCTATCTAACCTTCTGGATCGGTTTTCGAGACCGTCCCGATCTATATAAAACTCATAAACTTAACTTCGAAATTGAGAAAACTGTTTATTGCTTGTACTCAGTTTTTCAGCGAGTTACGTAAATCTTCTATGTCATTTTCTCATCATTTTTTAAAGTAGTGGGATAAGTCTAGAGAGCATTACCGATGTGAATGGAAGTCAAATCACCGGACAATCATCATCAAAGAGCCTTCAGAGTATGTAGAAGGCTAAAAGCCCGCTTTGAACGTGAAGCGAAAGCTTTGTCGCTAATATTCGTATAAATGTCTATCTTCCCAAAAAGGGATGCATGCAAGTTCACCACATCCATGCGCTTTGTAATGTAACGTTATGTTCAATAATTGAGCACCCTCACATTACTCAGATCTGCAGCATGAGAGGATCTTTTCAGTTTACAGAGGAGCTATGATATGAAAAAGAAGCCATTGCATATATCCGGTTCTCCACACCAATTCAGCAATATGGTGATTCTCTCCGACGTCAGAACCAGCTTGTCGATGAATGGTTAGTCCAAAATCCTGATTATGAGTTAGATGATCTTACATACCAGGACTTAGGACTCAGTGCCTTTACCGGGATGCATGCTCTTCGTGGGGCGCTATCAGACTTCCTAGATGCAATCGAACACGGTTTCATCAAAAAAGGTACAGTTCTATTAGTTGAAAGTCTTGACAGGCTTTCAAGAGAAAAAATAGGTGACGCCACTGAAAGATTACGTCATATTTTAAAAGCAGGTGTTGAAGTTGTTACCTTATCCGATCGGACACATTACAACGAAGCATCTCTGGATGATCCTTATGTTCTAATTAAGGCTATTTTGATTGCACAACGAGCCAATGAAGAAAGCGAAATTAAATCTAAGCGTATGCGATCTGTGTGGCAAAAAAAAAGAGAGGATGCTGAGAACAATGGAAAACTGCTAACACGTTCATGTCCACGGTGGCTAAGAACAACAGATGATGGGAAGAGCTTTGAAATTTTACCTCAACAAGCCAAGACTATTAAATACATTTTCAAACTGCGTTTAAAGGGGCATTCACTTAATGGAATCACTAAAATTCTTAACGACAAAAAAATCCAAACACTATCCGGAAAGCCAGGTGTATGGAGTCCATCGACAATTGAAAAAATCCTCGGAAATAAAGCTGTCACTGGCACATATTGTCCATCATATAGAACGATGTCTAAGGGTGTAAAAAACATAGATAATTACTTCCCTTCTATTATTTCAAAAAAAACATTCCAAGATGTACAAGAGGTTAGGTTAACTCCATTTGGACGAGATAAAACATATGATAACCCTTATCTAATCAATTTGTTTCGTTCAATTCTCCGTTGTAGTTCATGTGGATGCTCGATCATCATGACAGGAATCGATTCTAAAGGGATGGGATATTACGTTTGTCCGATGAGGAGACTTCACCGTTGCAACACCCCTCCAATTAAACGATACATTACAGACAGAGTACTTGTCAGCGTATTGTTAGCAAATATGGATTATTTACAAGCTAGTTTTTCAGGGAAGAATGCAATCAAACAACTTGAAAACTATTTAGTCGATACTCAAATAAAAATAAATCATCTTCTGGATGCCCTTCAAGTGGCTCCGGATGTTACGGAGTTAGCTAATAGAGTAAGGATTCTCAGTAAAGAATTACGCGATGGTGAGTTGAGATTGAGGACACTCAGGTTCAGAGGCGGGAATGCTACAGGTGAAGCAGTTGCGAACATGGATCTAAGCAACAAAATTAACAGAGAAAAATGTCGTAATTATGCTTTGAGTAATATTGAGAAAATAATAATTAACACATCAACGCAACAATGTGACATTTATTTAATGAATGGTTTAGTGATTTTTAATTTCCCACTTGGAAAAACCATCCATCCTGATAATTTTATCAGTTCATTAGCCTTTATAGATAACAACACACTCATTTTTTGAGCCAAATAATCACTCAGTTATAAATTGATGCAGTTAGTAGTAGCAATGTCGGCTTTGGCACATAGCGGTCTTAAAGACAGTAGCGCTCCGTCATGGGGTGTCGGGGGTCGGAGGTTCAAATCCTCTCGTGCCGACCAAAATTCCCCTTAAGAACCAGCCTTTTACGGCTGGTTTTTTTATGCCTGAAATTTGTACGGGGTGAAACTGGGGGAAAATGGGGGAATTACACCGACATACGTTGCCCCGTAAACACCGGAACAGCCATTCGCATATCCTCTTCTATACTTTCAGTCTTACGACTGGAGGTTTCCTATGTGTGGACGCTTTGCACAAGCACAAACCCGCGAAGAATACCTGGCATATCTGGCCGATGAAGCCGATCGCGATATCGCTTATGACCCTGAACCTATAGGCCGGTACAACGTGGCGCCCGCTACCAAAGTTCTGCTGCTCAGTGAACGCGACGAGCAACTGCATCTGGATCCAGTGTTCTGGGGATATGCTCCCGGATGGTGGGATAAACCACCGCTGATTAATGCACGGGTTGAGACTGCGGCCACCAGCAGAATGTTTAAACCGCTATGGCAACATGGTCGGGCTATCGTGTTTGCTGATGGTTGGTTTGAGTGGAAGAAGGAAGACGACAAGAAGCAGCCATACTTTATCCACCGGGCTGACGGACAGCCGATATTCATGGCGGCGATCGGCAGCATACCGTTCGAACGCGGTGATGATGCCGAAGGATTCCTGATTGTCACCGCTGCAGCCGATAAAGGTCTGGTAGACATTCACGATCGGCGTCCTCTCGTTCTGTCACCTGAAGCAGCGCGAGAATGGATGCGGCAGGATATTGGCGGAAAGGAAGCCGGAGAGATAGCAGCAGACGGGGCAGTGCTGGCAGATAAATTTATCTGGCACGCCGTGACGCGCGCCGTTGGCAATGTGAAAAATCAGGGGCCAGAGTTGATCGAGCCTGTCACTTAACACGCAGCAGATCTGAAAACCTTGTTGTATACCGCGGTGAAAGCAT